>Ga0315339_1000003_pt1 | contig 924939 bp, 834 predicted proteins | sample ASW17metaG_FD_204514 | JGI IMG/M metagenome (GOLD analysis project Ga0315339, IMG submission 204514) | Ammonia-oxidizing marine archaeal communities from Pacific Ocean, United States - ASW #17 | ecosystem: Environmental > Aquatic > Marine > Oceanic | place: USA: California | collected 2016-12-05
TTCGCTAGACGGGAATTGGGAGGTGTCGTCTTTTGTAGCCTGATGGTTTTGGTGCCTTGAGGCTGCGGGGCGGGGCTTCCCAAAACCGCTACGAGCACATCCATGTGCGCTTGAAATTGGCCATCCCTGGCCAATTACATTTTGGGAAGCCCCGCCCCGCAGCCTCTTGTTTGAACTGACCAGTTGTCGCCAGACAGCACTTTTAGCGTTCGTGTTATTCGTGCCGAATCTTATATCTGCTTAAAACACTTGCCGTATCCACACCTTATACATGACCAAAGCACCGAAAGCGCTATCTTAAGAGTCAGAACAAGCGGTTGGTGGCAGGGCCGTTCGGGAATGTAATTGGCCACGGATGGCCAATTCCAAGCGCACATGGATGTGCTCGTAGCGTTTCCCGAACGGCCCTGCCACCAACCGCGAAAACTCCAATCAATCAGGCTACAGACCAATAGGAAAACTTAAAGGTCAGCAAGGCTCCCACGAACAATCTCAGAAATCTGCCCCCAATCGCCAGAAGCAACGGCATCACCAGGGGTCAACCAGGTGCCACCAACGGCCGAGACGTTCTTAAGGGCCAGATAGTCCTTGGCAGTGTTGCGGCGGATACCGCCGGTCGGGCAGAAGGTAACGTCCGGGAAAGGGCCAGAGAAAGCCTTCAGGGCGGGGATACCGCCGGCGACTTCGGCTGGGAAGAACTTGAATTCACGGTAGCCAAGGTTGTAGCCAACCATCAGCTCCGAAATCGTTGAAATACCCGGTAGCAACGGCGCTTCCGAAGTCACACCGAACTCCAGAATGGCTTCGGTGACGCCAGGCGTGATCACGAACTGGGCGCCGGCGGCTTCAACCTGCCGGTACTGGGCAATGCTGGTGACCGTGCCCGCCCCAACCCAGGCATCCGGGATCGCTTTTCGTACCTGCTCAATGGCCTTCACGCCATGAGGGGTACGCAAGGTGATTTCCAGTACTCGAATGCCACCATCAACCAAAGCCTGACACAGTGGCAGCGCTTCGTCCGGGTGGTTAATGGTAATCACCGGAACAAGCGGGGAAGCGTTCAAGACCGCCTGGACGCGCTCGCGGTGGAAGTCAGACAATTGGTTCATACATATCTCCGGTATAACAAATCTCGGGCGAACAGCCTTAAGCGCTCCAGTAAACCTGCAGCCCCGGTTTCAGGAAAGCGCGGATGGGCATTTCGCGGATGTTTTCGATATCGCTGCAGGCACTCTGCAGGGTTTTCAGCTTGTCGTCCCCCTTCAGGTGCAATGCCGTAAAACCCGCACGGCTCAGAGCACGCAGCGTCAGCGTAATGCGCTTCTGGGGCTGGGAAGGTGGCGTCATGGGGGCCACGATGGCAGCCGAATCCGTATCAAGGGCTTGATCCAACTCCGGCGCATCGGGAAACAATGACGCCGTATGGCCGTCGTTGCCCATACCCAGGATCAGCACATCCAGCGGAAGGTGGAGCTCCTCAAGGGCTGTTTCCGCGGCCGCCAAGCCGTCAGCCGGCGTGTCGCCTGGCTGCTTGAGGGACAGGTACCGGGCTTCCGAGGCAGGGCCTTGTAACAGACTTTCCCGCACCAGGCGGGTATTGCTGTCGTTATCGTCTTCGGAGACCCAGCGCTCGTCCGCCAGCAGCACGTCAATGCGCGCCCAATCCAACGGCTTCTCCCTCAAGGCCTCGAAAAATGGCAGCGGGGTTGAGCCGCCAGACACCACCAGACTGGCGCGGGGTGCAATCAGCAGCCGTTCCGAGAGGTGTTTTGCGACTGCATCCGCCAGCGCAACCGCCGTATCACCAGGGGTGTCGAAAAAATACGCATCCACTGACTCCGGCAGATTCAGGTCATGCATCTTCATACCAGCTCCTTCCGTCACGGGTAATCATGGCGATGGAGGCAACCGGGCCCCAGGTTCCTGCGGCGTAGCGTTTTGGCGGTATGCCACTGTCGTCCCAGTTGCGCATGATCTGGTCAACCCATTGCCAGGCGTGCTCCACTTCGTCACGACGGACGAACAGATACTGATTACCCTTCATGACCTCCCAGAGCAGACGCTCGTAAGCATCCGGTATGCGGTCGGTCTCGAAGGTTTCCGAGAACGTCAGCTCCAATGGCCCCTGGCGCAGGCGCATTCCCTTATCCAGCCCCTGGTCCTTGGTCAGAATTTGCAGGGACATACCCTCGTCCGGCTGCAAACGGATGATGAGTTTATTGTTCGCCAGGTGCTTCTGATCCGGATCAAAGATGTAGTGTGGCGCCGGTTTGAAGTGAATGATGATCTGCGACAGCTTCTCCGGCAGGCGCTTACCCGTACGGATGTAGAACGGTACGCCAGACCAGCGCCAGTTATCGATCTCGGCTTTCAGGGCCACAAAGGTTTCGGTCTTGCTGCCGCGCGCCGCGCCCTCTTCCTCCAGATAGCCCGGCACGGGCTTTCCGCCACTGGTGCCAGCGGTGTACTGCCCGCGCACCACATGCGTATCCATCATGTCGGGAGTGATACGGCGCATCGCCTTCAGCACTTTCACTTTCTCATTGCGGATACTGTCTGCCGACAGGTCCGAGGGTGGATCCATGGCGATCAGGCACAGGAGTTGAAGCAGGTGGTTCTGAACCATATCGCGAACCTGACCGGCTTTATCGAAATAGCCCCAGCGGCCCTCAATACCGACGCTCTCAGCCACCGAAATTTCAACATGGGAAATATGGTTCTGGTCCCACTGGGAAGCGAATAGGTTGTTGGCAAACCGAAGCGCGATGAGGTTCTGTACCGTTTCCTTACCCAGGTAATGGTCGATACGGAACAACTGGTTTTCGTTATAAACCTCACCCAGCTCATCATTGATGACCTTGGACGACTCAAGGTCGTGACCAATCGGCTTCTCTACAACCACCCGGGTGTTCTGGTCGCAACAGTTATTTCCCCGGAGGTTGCGTGAAATCTCACCGTACATGGCCGGTGGTGTGGCCATGTAGACGATCAGATTGCTGGGTTCCTTGCTGCGCCAGTCATTGAGGACGCTGTAACCTTCAGGGTTGGTGAAATCGAGGAACTGGTAATCCACGCGCTGCAGGAATTTCTCGGCCACGTCGGCATCAAACTCGTCTTTCCTGACATGCTCTTTCAACTTACCAAGAAGCGTCTTACGAACCTCGCCGCTGTCTGCCTTGTTTCTCGCGATTGCCAGAATACGAGTGCCCTTGTGGAGCAGTCCGGCCCGCTCAAGCTGATACAGCGCGGGAAACAGTTTGCGTTGCGCCAGATCACCAAGCGCACCAAACATCATCAGGTCACAGCGGGTATTTATCGGATCAGCCATCGGTTCCTTCTCTCTTTGTTTTCATGCAGCAATACACCGCCGCACGACTCGAGGCGTCAATGTAGTAATTTTATGCAAATAATGACACCCGAAATGAAATTTTCCAAGGATATTTTCCAATTAATGACACTTTTACTACCACAAACCTACCAAAAACACGCTATAATCAGCGCGGATTTTCACAAGAACGCCGATGATTCAGGGAGTATCCCAAATGGCTGCGAACCAGGCGCAACGCGATGACAACCTGCTCGAAGATATCCAGCTAAGACTGGACACGCTCAATAAATCAGAGCGCAAGGTTGCCGAGGCGATTCTTCGCGACCCAAGTGCCGCCACCCGTTACAGCATTGCCGCTCTGGCCAGGGCGGCGGACGTCAGTGAACCGACCGTCAACCGTTTCTGTCGCGGCTTTTCAGCCACCGGCTTTCCCGATTTCAAGATACGCCTGGCCCAGAGCATTGCCACTGGCACGCCGTACATTGGTCAGAACGTGGAGCCCGACGACACTGTCGCAGAGTTCTCTGACAAGATCATGCTCAGCACCATTGCCAGCCTCGACAAGGCACGTCAGGCCCTTGATCCAAAAGCACTGGCGTCGGCCATCGACTATCTGATCCAGGCCAAGCAGATCAACTTCTTCGGCATGGGCGGCTCCGCACCGGTTGCCATGGACGCCCAGCACAAGTTCTTCCGCTTTAATATCCCGGTCATGTCGTACGATGACGCCCTGATGCAGCGCATGGTAGCCGCAGGGGCCACCAAGGGCGATGTCATCGTGCTTATTTCCTATACCGGGCGCACCCGTGAAACCGTTGAAATTGCACAGCACGCCCGCACCAACGGCGCTACCGTTATCGGCATCACCATGCCTGACTCGCCACTGGCAGACGTCTGCACGGTGGTCATTGAAGTAACGGCGCCGGAGGACACCGAGGTTTACATGCCAATGTCTTCTCGCATTATTCACCTAACAGTGATCGACATCCTTGCGACCGGCGTCACCCTCAAGCGCGGGGCGGATTTCCTGGGCCATCTGAAAAAAATCAAGGAAAGCCTGAAACCTACCCGCTTCCCAATGACCTAAACGCGCGGCTTTCAAAGGTAGCAAAGCCACTGATTTAGTGTCTCATCCTTCTACGCCCCTCCTCCCCCTGAAAACTCACCCCCCTTTTTCTTCAGGGCGGAGGATGCACTACCCCTCCCGTTACAGGACTATGAAATCCGGTTTCCCAATGTCTGATTGGCAGAAGCTGCAATCAAGGGAACCGGAAGCCTGATCCGGAACTGACTGTCCACGACACGATGCCGGAACTTCCGCTTCCCTGACATTCAAAAAAGACAAAAAGCACAGGACACAGATGATGCAAAACAATAAGCGCTTTTTCCCGAACAAACTCCCGCTTGCGGCTGCGGTCACAGCTGCCATCATGGCTACGCCCGCCATCGCCGTTGATTTTCATGGCTATGCCCGCTCAGGTCTTTCCACCAACACCAGCAGTGGCGGGGAACAAACCTGTTTCGGTAGCGGTGCCAACGGCCACTTTGTCGGACGCCTTGCAGACGAATGCGACACTTATGCGGAACTGGCCTTTGGTGACCAGCTCTTCAGCCAGGACGGTAAAACGTTCCGCTTCGACTCCATGGTCTCCTACGAAGCCATCAACCAGGGTAACGACTACCAGGCATTTGACGGCGCCGACGATGTCAACGGCGTCGATTTTGCCGGCGAGGAAACCACTCGCAACAACGGCAACCCCTATAGCGGCGGCGAAGTAGCGGTGCGTCAGCTTTACGTGTCCGGCACCAACGTCATCGAATCTCTGCCTGGCGCCACACTCTGGGCTGGCAAGCGCTTCTACAAGCGTCATGACGTGCACCAGTTGGACCTGTTCTACATCAACAACTCCGGCTACGGCGCGGGCGTTGAAAACATTCAGGCCGGTGCTGGCCAGTTCTCTGCTGCATGGATCAACTTTGACAAGCAGGAAAGCGACACCATCGTTCAGAACAACAAGCTGGACCTGCGCTACGCCTTCCCGGTTGGCGAAAGCACGCTGACACTGGCAGGCATCTATGGCATGGCTGACCTGACCGATGAGCAGGAGGCCGCTGGCATCATGGACGAAGACGGCTTCTTCGGTACCATTGAACTGTCATCTGGTTTCATGGGTGGCTTTAACAAATTCGTCCTGCAGTATGCGACCGACTCCCTGGGCGAAGCTGCCTTTGCCAACCAGGGCGGCAACGCGAGCCTCAACGCCCCTTACTACGACGGCACGCTCGAGAAGAGCTGGCGCGTGTTGAACCACGGCGTGGTCAAGCTCGGAGGCCCTTGGGAGCTTGGCTACTCCGCCCTGTACTCCAAAGGTGAAACTTATGGCCCGATCAACGAAGAGGAACCCACCCGCCTGAGTGTTGTTGCTCGCCCGATCTACAACTGGAACTCCGTGACCAGCACAGCTCTGGAAATCGGCTATGAGGATGTGCACCACCCCTACAACGACGAAGAAACCGACCTGCAGAAAGTTGCCATTGCGCAACAGTGGAGCGCAGGCCCCGGTTACTGGGCGCGCCCGGTGATTCGTGCCTACGCGGCAGCGTTCTTCGGCGATCAGGCGGAAGCCGCTCGTAGTGAAGGCATCGATGGCGACATCCAGATCGGTGCCCAGATCGAAGCCTGGTGGTAAGGCTCTAAACACCACACACTCTCGTTGGACCTCCTTGGGCCGGCTTTTCAGCCGGCCCTTTTTTGTACGCACCACTCCTCTATTCTCTACTCCCCATACGCCCCTCAGACTACGCCCGCAAAAGTCCGTTGCCGAAGGATGTGTGGCCGAGCTCTTCGCGCAACCATGATCCTGCAACGTTTGCGTACAGGTTCTGCCGGTTCGCAAGCAACATCCCAAACAACAACAATGGAAAAAGGATACGCGTTATGCCTGACCATAAACTGGTTGCAGGCGGCTGGGCCTTGGCTTTGTCCCTGGCTCTTGTCGGTTGCAACTCCGGTAGCAACAGCTCATCTTCAGACTCCGGCGACGGCGGAGGCGGGGACTCCACCGCCCTGCTGGAACCCGGCGACAACGAAGCCATCCTCTATTACAAACGCCCCGCCGGCGACTATGACGGCTGGGGGCTCCATCTCTGGAACGACGCCGCAGCCGGTTGCGATGGCCTGGCGGAAGGCGTACCGACCGAGTGGACCGACCCACACACCGCCAGTGGCGTGAACGACACCTACGGCGCCTATTACATCATTCCCATGCGCGACGGCGGCGACTGCATGAACTTCATCATGCACAAGGGCGATGAAAAAGACCTGGGTGATAATGATAAACGCTGGCACTTCGGCGCCCTGGGCAATCGTATTTTCACGATCAGCGGCAGTCAGCTGCTCTCCCCCGACCCGATCGAAGCCGAGGAACTGGCGGTCGACGGCGCCAAGGCTCACTGGCTGGACGCCAATACGCTCGTCTTTGCCGACACCGCCGCGGCGACCCGAGTCGAACTTCGATATGACGCTGGCGCCGGCATCACTGTCGATAACACCGATAAAACCCTGAACGGGGGCACCGTTATTGAGCTGAGCGCAACCACCCTCTCGCCAGAGCTGGAAGAGGCCTTCCCCCATCTTGCAGACTGGCCCGCCTATAGCGTGGACACCGACAGTCAGACCAAAATGGACGCTTTGCGCGGCCAACTGATTGCCGGCGCTTACAATGGCAATGATGAGCTGATGTCGGCTACCCGCCTTCAGATCCCGGGTGTGCTCGACGATCTCTATGCCTATGACGGCACTCTGGGTGCAACCGTTAGCGGTGCCGATACCGGGTTTGCGGTTTGGGCCCCAACGGCCCAGAGCCTGCGCCTGCACGTGTTCAATGCCGACGGCAGCATGGTGAGCGGCTATCCGGTAGACATGACCCGGGATAACGGTGTCTGGAGGCATACCGGCAACACCGCCGATGTCGACCGTAAGTTCTACCAGTATGAGGTGACGGTCTACCACCCCCGTACCGATGCCATCGAAACCACCATGACATCGGACCCCTATGCCCTGAGCCTTTCTGAAAATGGCGTGTATGCGCAGGTCGTCGATTTGGCTGACAGCGACCTGAAACCGGCCAACTGGGACAGCCTGACCCCACCGACAGTGCAGGCCCCCGAGGATGTCGTGGTGTATGAGACCCATATTCGCGATTTCAGCGCCACCGACGAAACCGTTGCAGCTGCCAACCGGGGCAAGTACGCCGCCTTTACGGAATCCATCAGCGATGGCGTCACTCACCTGGAAAGCCTGGCGAACGCCGGCATCACCCATCTCCACCTGCTGCCGTCTTTCGATATCGCAACGATCAACGAAAACCCGGACGAGGTGATCAATATCGACGACGACTTCAGCAAACTGTGCGACCTGTCTGACGAAGCCGCAGCGAACTATGCGGACCTCTGCGGCAGTGGCGACACCATCCGCACGGTCCTGGCATCCTTCGACCCTGCAACCGGCGATGCCCAGGCGCTGTATGGCACTTTTCGTGGCCTCGACAGCTTCAACTGGGGCTATGACCCGGTGCACTACACCGTTCCCGAGGGCAGCTACGCCTCCGATGCCAACGGGGTGACCCGGATACGGGAATTCCGTGAAATGGTGCAGTCTGCCACCAATCTGGGTCTGAACGTGGTCCTGGATGTGGTCTACAACCACACCAACGCCTCCGGGCTTGCCGACAAGTCGGTTCTCGACAAACTGGTCCCCGGCTACTACCACCGCCAGAACCCCGAAACCGGCGTTGTTGAGCAGTCAACCTGCTGTGAAAACACCGCGTCCGAGCACCGGATGATGGAAAAGCTGATGATCGACTCCCTGGTCACCTGGGCGTCGGAGTACGGCATTTCCGGGTTCCGCTTTGACCTGATGGGGCATCACATGCTGTCGAATATGGAAAAGGCGCTGGATGCCGTAACTGCGGTCGATCCAGACACCTACTTCTACGGTGAGGGCTGGAACTTCGGTGAAGTCGCCAATAATGCGCGTGGCGTCAACGCCATCCAGCCAAACATGGCCGGAACGGGCATCGGCTCCTTCAACGATCGCCTGCGTGACGCCGTACGTGGTGGCGGCCCCTTCGATGGCGGTGACGCACTGCGCGCCAACCAGGGCTTCAGCAATGGTCTGTTCAGCATCCCCAACGACCGAAACAGCGGCAGCGACGCTGAGAAAACCCGCCTGCTGCAGATCAGCGACTGGATCCGCGTTGGCATTGCCGGCAGCCTGAGCGACTATTCGTTGATCACCGCCGATGGCACCACCAGAACCGGCGCGGAGATCGATTACAACGGTCAGAGTGCCGGGTATACCAGCGATCCCCAGGAAATCATCAACTACGTCTCCAAGCACGACAACCAGACGCTCTGGGACAACAACCAGTACAAGGCGGATTTCGCCGCCACGCTTCAGGAACGTGCCCAGATGCAGGTGGTGGGCCTTTCCGTCCCCATCCTCAGCCAGGGCATTCCCTTCATCCATATGGGCTCGGAATTGCTGCGTTCCAAATCCATGGAAAGGGACAGTTACGATTCCGGCGACTGGTTTAATGAAGTCGACTTCAGTTACCAGGAAACCGCCTGGAATCGTGGCCTGCCCCGTCAGGACAAGGACGGAGCGAACTGGGACCTGATCACCGAGATCATCGGCCAGTTCCAGGCCGGCCCAATGCCAAGCGAGATCGACTACACCCGCGAGCAGGTCGAGAAGTTGCTGATCGTTCGTAGCGAAAGCGAGCTTTTCCGTCTACGCACCGCTGAACAGGTCAGTGAACGACTGTCGTTCCACAACACCGGACCCAGCCAGGTACCCGGCGTGATTGCCTTCAGTCTGGACGATGGCCCCGACAACGGCCTGACCGATCTGGACAGCGACGTGGATCAGGTCGTCGTGGTGATCAACAGCACAGGAACCCAACAGGCACTGGACACCAGCCTAAATGAGGCCTTTTCCGTGATGGCGGACACCTCCCCGGAACAGACCGCTGCAGCAGCGAACGGCACCTTCACGGTACCGGCCCTGTCAGTGGCTGTATTCAATCGATAAGGCCGCTGACAACGGCCCTGGCGGCCCCATGGAGGAACAGATCCCATGGGGCCAGCAACCATAAAGGAGACAATCATGAACAGGAAACTCACAACATTGGCTTTGGCCTCGGTTATGGCCATCACAGCCGGTTGCGCCACCACCGGTGGTGAACGCGACTACAGCAAATCCTTGTACCTACGCGGGCAATTTGCCTGGTGGGATGCACTGCCGGAGTACAAGGTCAAGAAAGTGGACAACGGGCTCTATCGCACGGAAGTGGAACTCAAGGCTGACGGGCAACCCTACGAGTTCAAGTTTGGTGATGCCAACTGGACGTCAGGCACCAATTGCGGCTATCTGTCGGAAGAAGACAAGGATGTTCAGTTGAACAAACCGGTAAAGACTAATTGCTCCGCGGTCTTCGAAAACTTCCGCTTTACCCCGCCCGAGACCGGTACCTATGGGTTCTACTTCGATGTACGCGGGGAGACCCCCGAAATCTACATCGACGAAGCCAACTAAAAAAGCCCGGGACGTTGCCCGGGCCTCTCGTGCAATGCAACAAGGCACCCGATACCGGGTGCCTTGTTGTTACGGCCGTTCTACTTCGGCGTTCTCTCTGAGGAACTGCTGATACGCCCGATACTCGCGCTGCCCCTCAAGCGATGCCAGGAAACCGCGAAGCTGCCGGAATTCACCACCATCCCGGTTCACGTCACCCTCGTTAACCGCATCGAGGGCCACGATGGTCGCGCTGTCATTGGACACCACCGAGCCGTAGACATTGTCTCCGTCACCAGGGCGTTGAAGTGAAAACACCTGGGACATGACAGCACCACCGAGCGATGGGTTGCTCCTGGGCTGATCCTCATAGGATTGCCACTCCTCAAGCCCCAGCTCTTCAATGTTCTTGCCGGATTCAAGGTCAGCGATGATCGCGTCAGCACGCTCTCTGAGCGCTTCACGAGTCTTCTGACTGGTCAGCGCCGCACGAATTTCATCGGCCACTTCTTCAAGCGGCTGCTGTTGTGCTTCCTGGTACTCACCCACCCGAGCTACGACGGACATGTTGTCGCCGACGTCAATCAGCTCGGTGTTAAAGCCTTCGGTCAATACATCCTCGGAAAACAACTGGCGGATCAGACCCGCGTGATCAAAGGGCGCTTCACCCCCGTTCCGGGTGATACCACTCTTTTCCCGCACTTCAAGACCCAGTTCTTCTGCTGGACCGGCCAGATCATCAGCCGCATAAGCCAGGTCAGCAAGCTCTGAGCGAACTTCGGCAAAACGCTCGGTGGCTTCACGCTGGGCAAGCTCACGGCGGAGTTGATCTTCCAATTCTGCCAATGGGGGTGCTTCGGTTTTCTGCACGTCCTCAAGCTTGATGAGATGAACACCGAAGCTGGTGGACACCGGATCGGATACTTCCCCTTCTTCAAGTGCAAACAGGGCTTCTTCAAAGGCCGGATCGTAGACACCACGCTCAGCAAAGCCCAGATCGCCCCCCTGCTCTGCGGAGACCGTATCCACGGAGAACTCTTCAGCCAGCGTTGCAAACGACTCACCGGCTGCCAGACGCTCCTGAATTGTCGCCATGGTCTCTTCAGCGTTCTCTCCATCCTCAATCAGGATGTGTGAGGCACGTCGTTCTTCGCGGGCCAGCTCAGAGGACCGCTGTTCGTAATAGTCACGCAGTTGGTCATCACTGACATCGATGGTTTCGGCAAGTGCTGCCAGTGACAGAACGATGTAACTGGCATCCACGCTCTCAGGCAGCTTGAAGGCGTCCTGGTTCTCATCGTAGTACGCTTCCACATCGGCCTCGGTCACCTCCACCTGATCGCTCACAGCGTCTGCAGAAAGCGTCGTCACACGGAAGTCACGGGTCTGGTTCTGGATGCGCAGCAACTGGACCACATTTTCATCCGTCACTACGCCACTCTGAGAGATACCGGCACGGATCTGGTTCACCACATACTGCTTGCGCATGGTTTCGCGAAACTCGGCAACGCCCATTCCCATATTCCTGACCGCAGAGACAAACCGGTCGCGGTTAAAGGTACCGTCTACCTGGAACTGGGGCATCTGGGTGATCAGGGAGTCAATATCGGCATCAGAGAGTTCCAGCCCCTGGTCTTCGGCGTTCAGGGTCATCACTTTCTGCTGGATCAGGGCATCGAGAACATCCTGACGAACCTGATCCTCATCCAGCAACGACGGATCTGGATTCTCCATCTCGGACAGGCGGCGTTGACTCTCAATCTGTACAACCCGGAGGAATTCCCTCTCGGTAATGTCTTCCCCATTGACCGTCGCCACTTCAGGCTCGCCGGAAAAACCACCGACAATCGCGTCCATTCCCCAGATAGAAAGTGAAACAATCAGAAGGCCAATGATGATTTTGGCAATGGTGCCCTGGGCATTTTCCCGAATATCTTGAAGCATGTCTCTCCCGGATCCCTGATCAAAGTCTGTGAGGGTCTCTTAACGTAAAAAGGCGCATTCTTTCAGGAATGCGCCTTGAATTCATCTGGAGCAGGCTGGCAGCGGTATCGCCACCGGGCCAACCGCTCCGACAATGACCGGGAATCCCGGACATTGCCAGATGAAAGAGTCCGTTACTTAACGGAGTCTTTCAGGGCCTTACCTGCCTTGAACCCAGGCACTTTGGAGGCCGGGATCTTGATCTCGGCACCCGTCTGCGGGTTACGGCCAGTACGAGCGGCACGCTCTTTAACAGAGAAAGTACCAAAACCAATCAGGGTTACCTGATCGCCTTTTTTAAGGGCACCGGTGATAGAGGTGGTCATGGCATCCAGAGCACGGCCAGCAGCGGCTTTGGAGATATCTGCGGATTCTGCAATTGCATCGATCAGTTCGGACTTGTTCACACTAAACCCCTTCGATTTCAGGTTGAAGATGTTATAGGTTGGTTTGTTGTTTCCTGGACGTTCCCGACTATCGCATAAGCGGTCAGAGAATTCCATTCTTCACTATTTTTATTCCTTTCGGTTACTAACCGGTGTTCGGAATAGGCATTAACTGCGCGGGAGCCCTTGATATTGGCTGCTTCACGGCGAAACAGTTATACCAATGGGCTCTCTCGCATGTCAACAATTCAACGCGGGTTTAATGTGTATTTATGCGCTCTGCAGCGTCGCCGTCTTCGTCACGGGGCTTACCTGCACCCGGTTTCGAGGACGAATCTTCGGCGCGCGGTTCGGGCGGATAGGCCAGCGCAATGTCCAGAACCTCGTCAATCCATTTGACCGGACGGATCTCCAGTGATTCCTTGATGTTCTCCGGTATCTCTTTGAGATCACGAACATTTTCATCCGGGATAATCACCGTCTTGATGCCACCCCGGTGTGCCGCCAGAAGCTTTTCCTTGAGGCCGCCGATGGCCAGCACGCGGCCCCTCAGGGTGATCTCGCCGGTCATCGCCACATCGGCCCGAACCGGAATCTGGGTCAATGAAGAAACCAGTGCCGTGCACATGCCGATACCGGCGCTAGGACCATCTTTTGGCGTTGCGCCCTCAGGAACGTGAACGTGCAGATCGTGCTTTTCATGGAAATCGTCACTGATACCCAACCCCAGTGCGCGACTTCTGACCACTGTCAGGGCGGCCTGGATAGACTCCTGCATCACATCACCCAGGGAGCCGGTCTTGACCACCCGTCCCTTGCCTTTGGTCAACGCGCATTCGAGAGTCAGCAGCTCACCACCGACCTGGGTCCAGGCAAGGCCTGTTACCTGCCCGACCTGATTCTTCTCCTCGGCCAGGCCATACTTGAACTTCTTGACGCCGGAATAGTCCTCAAGCATCTCGGGCGAGAGCGTCACAGAGGCCTTGTCACCGCTTTCAACGTGATCCCGCACCACTTTGCGGCAGATCTTGGCGATCTCACGCTCAAGGCCGCGTACGCCGGCCTCACGGGTATAGTAGCGAATCAGGTCACGAAGCGTTTGCTCCGGCATGTCGAGTTCGTTCTTGCGCAGTCCATTGGCCTTGACCTGCTTGGGCAGCAGATACTTCAGCGCAATGTTGACCTTCTCGTCCTCGGTGTACCCGGGGATACGAATAATCTCCATGCGGTCCAGCAGCGCCGGCGGAATGTCCATGGAGTTCGAGGTGCACACGAACATCACGTCGGAGAGATCGTAATCGACCTCCAGGTAATGGTCGTTGAAGGTGTGGTTCTGTTCCGGGTCGAGCACTTCCAGCAACGCTGATGCCGGGTCGCCACGATGGTCCATGCCCATCTTGTCGATCTCGTCGAACAGGAACAATGGGTTCTTCACACCCACCTTGGACAGCTTCTGAAGCAGCTTGCCGGGCAAGGCACCAATGTAGGTTTTGCGGTGGCCACGAATCTCCGCTTCATCACGGACGCCGCCCAACGCCATACGCGTGTACTTGCGATTGGTCGCGCGAGCGATCGATTGGCCAAGAGAGGTCTTGCCAACACCGGGAGGGCCTACCAGACAGAGAACCGGGCCCTTCACTTTTTTCACCCGGCTCTGAACCGCCAGATACTCCAGGATGCGCTTCTTCACCTCGTCCAGCCCGTAGTGATCCTCATCCAGGATATCGCGGGCCTTCTCTATATCGTGACGAACACGGCTGCGTTTTTTCCAGGGAATGGCCAGCATCCAGTCGATGTAACCACGCACCACCGTTGCCTCTGCAGACATCGGTGACATCATCTTGAGCTTGTTCAGTTCCGCTTCGGTTTTCTTGCGGGCCTCTTCGGGCAGGCCGGCTTCCTCCAGCTTTTGCTCAAGCTCTTCAAAATCGTTGTTGCCCTCACCGAGGCTGCCCATCTCTTTCTGGATGGCTTTCATCTGCTCGTTGAGATAGTACTCCCGCTGACTCCGCTCCATCTGTTTCTTGACGCGGCCGCGGATGCGTTTTTCAACTTCGATCAGGTCAATTTCGCCGTCCAGCTTGCCTAGCAGCAAGTCAACGCGCTGGCGAATCTCGAGGGCTTCAAGAAGCTCCTGCTTCTCGGGAATCTTCAGCTCCAGATGGGCTGCCATGGTATCTGCAAGGCGCTCAAGCTCATTGATGCCGGTCAGCGCATTGGAGACTTCCGAGGGCACCTTCCTGGAGAGCTTCACGTACTTCTCGAACTCGTCCATCAGGGTTTTGACCAGTACTTCCTCTTCCCTGGCTGGCAGCGAGTCCTCATCCATCAGCATGGCCGTACCGGCGAGATACTCGCCTTCAGCGATGCCGGTAACGGTTGCACGGGCGTTGCCCTCAACCAGGACCTTGACGGTGCCATCCGGCAACCTGAGCATTTGCAATACTGTGGCTACAGTACCCATGGCAAACACATCATCCGGGCCTGGTTCGTCCGTCGACGCATCTCTCTGAGCCACCAGCAGGATTTCCTTGTTGCCCTCCATGGCCGCTTCCAGTGCCTGTATGGACTTCTCTCGGCCCACAAACAGCGGCACCACCATGTGCGGGAACACCACCACATCTCTCAGCGGCAACAGCGGGTATTCTTGCACGGACTCTTCAGGTATCAGGGTCATAGAAAATCCTCTGACGATGTTTGATTCAGCATATCACCCTTCATTGGGGCGACAGCAAAAATTGCAATCTTTTTACGCGCCCAGGCACCATTTCCCGGCACGGTGCGGGCATAAAAAAAGGGCGTTTCCGCCCTTTTTTAAACGCCGACTGACCGGAGCATTAATCTTCCGGCACCGCCTTGGCGTGGTCGCTGCTCGCATAAATCTTGAAGGGCTCGGATTGGCCGCTGATGACGCTCTCGTCAATCACCACCTTGGAGACATCATGTTCAGACGGTATCTGATACATGGTGTCCAGCAATGTCGCCTCCATGATGGAACGAAGACCACGGGCGCCGGTTTTGCGCTCCATGGCTTTGCGAGCAACAGCCCGCAACGCGTCTTCACGAAAATCCAGTTCCACGCCTTCCATGTCAAACAGCTTCTGGTACTGTTTGGTCAGAGCGTTCTTGGGCTCAGTCAGTATCTGGACAAGCGCCTCTTCATCCAGTTCCGTCAGAGTCGCCACCACCGGCAAACGACCGACGAACTCCGGAATCAGGCCATATTTGACCAAATCCTCGGTTTCGACATCCTTAATGATATCGCCCGTGTTCTTGGTATCGTCCGGGCTCTTCACCAGCGCAGAGAAACCAATACTGCTACGCTCTGAGCGCTCCTGAATCACCTTATCCAGGCCGGCAAAGGCGCCGCCGCAGATAAACAGCATGTTACCGGTGTCCACCTGCAGGAATTCCTGCTGCGGGTGTTTGCGGCCGCCCTGGGGAGGAACGGACGCCACGGTGCCCTCAATCAGCTTGAGCAGGGCCTGCTGAACGCCCTCACCGGACACATCCCGGGTAATGGACGGGTTATCAGACTTGCGGGAAATCTTGTCAATTTCATCGATGTACACAATGCCTCGCTGGGCCTTGTCGACATCGTAGTCGCATTTCTGCAGAAGTTTCTGGATGATGTTCTCGACGTCTTCACCGACGTAGCCCGCCTCGGTCAACGTGGTTGCGTCGGCAATAGTGAAGGGAACATTCAGCATCCGAGCCAGCGTTTCGGCAAGCAGGGTCTTACCACTACCCGTCGGGCCGATCAGCAGGATATTACTCTTGCCAAGTTCTACCTCGGCCTTGCCCTCACCGTAGCGGAGGCGCTTGTAGTGGTTATAAACCGCTACAGACAGCACCACCTTGGCCCGGTCCTGGCCGATCACGTATTCATTCAGCGTGTCGCGGATTTCAGCGGGTGTCGGAAGACGATCACTGGCCTCTTCCTGTGCATTTTCCTGGATTTCCTCCCGGATAATATCGTTGCACAGATCGACGCACTCGTCGCAGATGAACACCGAGGGCCCTGCAATGAGCTTACGGACTTCATGCTGGCTCTTTCCACAAAACGAGCAGTACAGCAACTTGCCGTTATCGTCGCCCCTGCCGTTTCTTTCATCTGCCATTGAAATACCTCTGAGCTTGGTTTGCCGGCGCACTCACCTCAATACGCCGGCAGGGAATGTTGCGATTACCTTCAGTATTATTTATTCGGTACACGCTTATCAAGTATAGAATCAATCAGCCCGTAGTCCTTCGCCTGCTGAGGATCCATGAAATTATCACGGTCCGTATCCTTGGCGATGGTGTCCAGCTTCTGGCCGGTATGATGGGCCAGGATGGAATTCAGGGTGTGACGGATCTTCAGAATCTCACGTGTGTGGATCTCAATATCCGTAGCCTGACCCTGGTAACCGCCTAACGGCTGATGAATCATAACCCGCGAATTCGGCAGACAGGCACGCTTGCCCTCTGCACCGCCAGCCAGCAGAAAAGCGCCCATGCTGGCAGCTTGACCCACGCACAGCGTGGCCACATCGGGCTTGATGAACTGCATGGTGTCATAGATAGACATACCCGCAGTAACGGAGCCACCCGGGCTGTTGATGTACAGATGAATGTCCTTGTCCGGGTTCTCGGACTCAAGGAACAGCAGCTGAGCCACAATCAGGTTGGCCATATGGTCTTCAACCGGGCCCACCAGGAAGATTACCCGCTCCTTTAACAGACGGGAAAAGATGTCAAAAGAACGTTCGCCTCGTGCGGTCTGCTCGATAACGATTGGTACCAGGCCGGAATTGGTAACCATTGCGGGACCATCAATTGGTGTCTGCGTCATGATGCGCGTGAACTCCTTCTGGACAATGGAGTGGCGTTTTATCGCCACCGCTTATAAATCAGCTACGCCTCGTTTTTCTTATCGCTATTACTGTGCCAGCACCGGGCCAAGATGAAAACAGCCGGACGTACCGGCTGTTCTACTTCCCAGGCATGCAGGGCCAATCTGTAATAGCCCTGCCGTCTTTAGCGCTGCTGCTGACCGGCCTGGATAGCCTCTTCGTACTTCAGCTTCTTCTCCTTGACCTTGGCCTGGTCAAGAATCAGATCAACAACCGCATCTTCAAGAACAGATGACTCGATCTGCTGCTTCTGTTCAGGGCTGCTGTTGAAATGCGCCACAACCTCTTCAGGTTGTTCATACGTTGACGCAATTTCCTGGATCTTTTCATCCACTTTAGCAGGATCTGCCTTCAGGTCGTTCTGCTTGACGACTTCCTGGAACAGAAGGCCTGTTTTCACACGGCGACGGGCCTGCTCTTCGAAGATTTCCTTAGGCAGCTGCTGGAAGTCTACCTGGCCGCCGAACCGCTGTACCGCATCCTGGCGCAGGCGATCAATCTCCTGATCCACCAGGGCCGTGGGCACATCAAGCTCGGTGCTTTCCAGAAGCCCCTCAACCACGTCATTCTTAACCTTGTTGGAGACCGCCTGCTTGAGCTCACGCTCCATGTTCTTCTGCACTTCTTCACGGAACGTGGCTTCGTCTTCAGCGTCGATACCAAATTTCTTGAAGAATTCAGCATCCAACTCCGGAAGCTGCGGCTCCTGAACCTCGTGAATCTTGATATCGAACTTAGCCGGCTTGCCCGCCAGCTCTTCGTTCTGGTAGTCCTCGGGGAAGGTCACTTCGATTTCAAGCTCTTCACCGGCCTTGCCGCCGACGATGCCCTTTTCGAAACCGGGAATCATCTGGCCTGAGCCAAGGGTCAGCTTGTGATTCTCGGCAGCACCACCCTCGAACTCTTCACCATCAACAGTGCCTTTAAAATCAATCAGCACCACATCCTTGTTCTTGGACTTACGCTTGACCGACTTCATGGTGGCCTGCTGGCGACGCAGGTTGTCGATCATGGTGTCAACGTCTTTATCGGCAATCTCAGCTTTCGGCTTCTCCACGGAGATCTTGCTGAAGTCACCCAGCTCCACTTCCGGCAATACTTCGAAAATGGCGACGAACTCCAGGTCCTTGCCCTCTTCCATGGTTTTCGGCTCGAACTTCGGCCAACCCGCCGGGTTGATGTCCTGCTCCTGCAGCGCCTTGATGTAGTTGTCGCGCATAACCTCGCCGACAATCTCCTGACGGACACTGTCACCAAAACGACGCTTCACCACACGCATGGGCACCTTGCCCGGGCGGAAACCGTTCATCTTTACCGTGCGAGCGGTTTCCTGCAGGCGTTTCTGAACCGCCTGGTCGATTTCCTGGGCGGGCACACCGATTGTCATCCGACGTTCGATGTTGGAGGTCGTTTCAACAGACACTTGCATGGAAGATCCTCAAATTACAGGTTCGGTATGTGAATGAAAATAAAAGCTAAAATCGATTTCAGGACGAATTTCCTGAAAAGGACGCAAATTTAAAAGCGGGTAGTTTATCACGGTTTGCCGTGCCGAGAGAATCCACCTGTTACAGGCAACTTCCGGGAATATGGGCGCCCCGCTCTTTTATCTGAAACGAGAGTTGGGGATTAAAACCAAAAAAGAAAGGGGGCTATAAACATCAGTGTGACAGGAATCACTCTCCAGCCACTTCTGTAACCCATAAAAAAACCCCCTCAGAGTTTCTGAGAGGGTTTCTGATTTGGTACCTCGGGAGGGACTTGAACCCCCACGCCTTGCGGCAATAGGACCTAAACCTATCGTGTCTACCAATTCCACCACCGAGGCAAAAAAATCGGAATTCTCAATCTAAAGGAGCTGCGCATCACTGTAAGCGGGAAAGTGGGGTGGACGAAGGGGTTCGAACCCTCGACCGCAGGAGTCACAATCCTGAGCTCTACCAACTGAGCTACGTCCACCACATCCAGACTACCGCCGGGCAGACCCCAACAGGTACTTCAGGTTAACTTTGCTGATTCGGTGTCTCCGGGACGGATCAAACCGTCTGCGGTATGGCGCGCCCGGCAGGACTCGAACCTGCGACCACCGGCTTAGAAGGCCGATGCTCTATCCAGCTGAGCTACGAGCGCATAAACCGTTCGCCCACCTGACTGTTCAATATCCTGGACTGGCCAGAAAGTGGTCGGGGTAGAGAGATTCGAACTCCCGACATCCTGCTCCCAAAGCAGGCGCGCTACCAGACTGCGCTATACCCCGTCTAAACTGAACAACAGATACCTCAGCAAAGTTGGCGCGCATATTACCGGCGCCGAACCGGTCCGTCAACACGCATTTGGGGTTTTCGCCCATCGATTGGCGACGGAGCCCAAGCATGAGACAATGCTGCGCCTTTATTTTCGCACAACCGACAAGACAAAGACATGAGCGCCAAACTGATCAACGGAAAAGATATCGCCGCCTCTGTGCGACAACAGGTTGCGGCAGGAACCGAGGCCCGTAAACAGCAGGGGCTTCGTGCGCCGGGGCTGGCTGTGGTGCTGGTGGGCAATGACCCGGCCTCGCACGTATACGTAGGCAACAAACGCAGGGCCTGTGACGAGGCGGGCATCATGTCGCTCTCCTACGACCTTCCGGAAGACACGTCACAGGAGGCCCTGGAGGCACTGGTTGACGAGCTCAACGAGAACCCTGACGTAGACGGCATCCTGGTGCAGCTTCCCCTGCCCGACCATATGGACCCAGACCCCATTCTGGTAAAGATCCGCCCTGACAAGGATGTGGACGGCTTCCACCCCTACAACATCGGCCGCCTGATGCAGCGCAAACCGGCCCTGAGACCCTGCACGCCCGCAGGCGTCATCACCCTGCTGGACAGCGTAGACACCCCTTACAAGGGCCAGCACGCGGTTATCGTCGGCGCATCCAACATCGTCGGCCGCCCGATGACCATGGAGCTGCTGCTCAAAGGCGCCACAGTCACAATATGCCACCGGTTTACCGACAATCTCGAGAAATTTGTGCGGGAAGCGGACATTCTGATTGCCGCGGTCGGAAAGCCAGGACTGATCAAGGGCGAGTGGGTCAAGCCCGGAGCAACGGTGATTGATGTGGGAATCAACCGGATGGAAGACGGCAAGCTGCGTGGCGATGTGGATTTCGCAGCGGCGTCGGAGCGGGCTGCTTACATCACCCCGGTTCCGGGAGGCGTAGGGCCGATGACTATTGCCACGCTACTACAGAACACGCTCTATGCAGCGAACGAGCTACACAAGGATTAATCTGGCCTCATAAAAAACCCCGCATTCGCGGGGTTTTTTATCACCGGCCCGGATTACTGACCGTACTTCTCTTTCGCCTTCAGACGATAGGCGTGCAGAAGCGGCTCGGTATAGCCATTTGGCTGTTCACGGCCCTTGAGAACCAGATCCATGGCGGCCTGGAAGGCAATGCTGCCCTCAAACTCCGGCGCCATGTCACGGTAGGACGGGTCGTTCGCATTCTGGCGATCAACCACCGCTGCCATGCGCTTCATGGTTTCATTGATCTGCTCTTCGGTGCAGATGCCATGGTAAAGCCAGTTAGTCAGCAACTGCGAAGCGATACGCAGGGTAGCGCGGTCTTCCATCAGGCCCACGTCATTGATATCGGGAACCTTGGAGCAACCGACACCGCTGTCGATCCAGCGCACCACGTAACCAAGAATACCCTGGGCGTTGTTGTCCAGCTCCTGCTGAATTTCTTCCGCCGACAGGGATTTCGGGTCGTCCATTACAGGCACGGTCAGGATGTCATCCAGGTTGGCACGGGTGCGGCTTTCCAGCTCTTGCTGGATATCCGCAACGCTCACCTGATGATAATGGGTGGCGTGCAACGTAGCCGCTGTTGGTGATGGAACCCACGCGGTATTGGCGCCGGCTTTCGGGTGGCCAATCTTGGCTTCCAGCATACCCGCCATCAGGTCCGGCATCGCCCACATACCTTTACCGATCTGGGCAACACCTCGGAAACCGGTTTCCAGCCCGACGTCCACGTTCCACTGCTCGTAGGCCTGAATCCAGGCAGCCTGCTTCATCGGCCCCTTGCGGATAAACGGCCCCAACTCCATGGACGTGTGGATTTCGTCACCAGTGCGGTCAAGGAAGCCGGTATTGATGAATACGGCACGCTCCCTGGCGGCATGGATACAGGACTTGAGGTTAACGGTGGTGCGCCGCTCTTCGTCCATGATGCCAACTTTCAGGGTGAAGGCCGGCAGACCAAGCGCATCTTCAACACGACCGAAGAACTCATTGGTAAACGCCACTTCTTCAGGCCCGTGCATCTTCGGCTTAACAATGTAAACCGAGCCGGTGGTGCTGTTCTGCAGCTTTCCAGTGCCTTTGAGGTCGTGAATCGCGATCAGTGAGGTCATGAGGCCGTCCATCAACCCCTCAGGCACTTCACTGCCGTCTTTCAGCAGGATGGCCGGGTTGGTCATCAGGTGACCCACGTTACGCACAAACATCAGGCTGCGGCCTTTCAGCACCAGCTCTCCGCCTTCCGGCTTGGTGTAGGCACGATCACCGTGCATCTTGCGGGTGGTTTGCTGGCCGCCTTTCTCGAAGGTTTCTTCCAGATCGCCCTTCATCAGCCCCAACCAGTTGCGGTAGGCCAGAGCCTTATCATCCGCATCCACGGCAGCGACAGAATCCTCACAGTCCATGATGGTGGTCAGAGCCGACTCCATCAGCACATCTTTTACATGCGCCCCGTCATCCTTCCCGATCGGATGGCTGGCATCGACCTGAATCTCGAAATGCATGCCATTCTTGACCAACAGCACGCCCGTGGGTGCATCGGCGCCGCCGGTGTAACCCACAAAGCCGGACTCGTCTTTCAGGCCGGTAGACTCACCGTTCTGCAACTTGACCACCAGCTTGCCACCCTCAACCAGATACTGGGCTGCGTCTTTGTGGCTGCCAGAAGCCAGCGGAGCGGAACTGTCCAGAAGGTTGCGCGCAAATTCAATGACCTTGGCACCACGAACCGGGTTATAGCCACGGCCTTTTTCGGCGCCGTTTTCCTCGGAGATCGCATCGGTGCCGTACAGCGCGTCGTAAAGGCTACCCCAACGGGCGTTGGCAGCGTTCAGTGCAAAACGGGCGTTCATCACCGGAACCACAAGCTGGGGACCTGCCATGGTGGCCACTTCCGGATCCACATTTGAGGTGGAAATTTTGAAGTCGCCAGGCTCATCAACCAGGTAGCCGATATCCTTCAGGAACGACTTGTACTCGGCCATGTCGAGCTTCTGGCCCTTGTGGTCACGATTCCAGGTGTCCATTTTCTCCTGGATGTCGTCGCGCTTGGCAAGCAGCTCTTTGTTGCGGGGAGCCAATTCGTGAACAATCTTGTCGAACTCGGCCCAGAATTTGTCAGCGTCGACACCCGTGCCCGGAATTGCTTCGTTATTAACGAAATCGAACAGGTTCTTTGCGACCTGAAGGTCGCCGACTTGTACGCGTTCTGTCATCGTTGTTTGCCTCAGTGGGTTACTGTATTCCCTGCCCTTTTTACGGGTTTACCCGTCAGGGCCGTTATAATTCGAGGGCGGTATTGTACGGGAATTTCCCTACAAGGTCATTCCCGCGCCAACAACACGACCTTTGGTTGACATCATCCCCTGCGCCAGCTGGTGCCTTCGCGACTGTCGTCCAGGATAATGCCTTTATCGGCCAACTCATCCCTTATACGGTCCGCCTCGGCGAAATCTTTCTGCTTCCGCGCATCGGATCGGGCCTGGATCATCGCCTCAATGTCGTCTGCACTGAGCTCGCCGCCAGTGTCGGCCTGGAAGTAGGCTTCCGGGTCCTGCTGCAACAAACCCAGGATACCCCCGAGCCTTACAAGCACTGCCGCTTGCTGGTTAGCCTTTTCGTCGCGCCCTTCCCTGCGGTCCAGGTTGATTTCATTAGCGACAGCATGAAGAACCGCAATGGCTCCTGCGGTGTTGAAGTCGTCATTCATGGCCTCGGCAAAACGCTGGTCGTGTTCCGTTTCCGCCACGTTCTTGGCCGGCACCAGACCACGCAGGGCATGATAGAGCCGGGTGAGCGTACGCCCTGCTTCCGCGAGATTTTCTTCCGAGTAATCCACCTGACTGCGGTAATGACTGGACACCAGGAAGTAACGCACCACCTCCGGCGCATACTTCTCAAAGATCTCACGGATGGTGAAGAAATTGCCCAGGGACTTGGACATTTTCTCCTTGTTCACCCGAATAGCACCGGCGTGCATCCAGGTGTTCACGAATGTGTGACCATTGGCACACTCGGACTGGGCAATTTCATTCTCATGGTGCGGGAACAACAAATCCGGCCCGCCGCCGTGGATGTCGAAGGTTTCGCCGAGGCAGCGGTTAGACATGGCGGAACATTCGATATGCCAGCCTGGACGGCCATCTCCCCAAGGCGAAGGCCAACTTACCTCACCCTCTTTGGCGGCTTTCCAAAGCACGAAATCCGCCGGGCTGCGCTTGGCTTCCTGAACATCCACCCTTGCGCCAGCCACAAGGTCTTCAAGCTTTTTCTTGCTGAGTTTGCCGTAATCGGAGTACGACTCTACGGAGAAGTAGACGTCGCCGTTATCGGCAGCATAGGCATGACCGCCTGAAACGAGCTTGTGGATCATGGCCACAATGTCATTAATGTATTCGGTCGCACACGGCTCCTCTGTAGGCGACAAAACACCCAGCTTGGCCTCATCCTCGTGCATGGCCTTGATCATGCGCTTGGTGAGGTCGCTATAAACTTCGCCATTCTCGTCAGCCCGGCGCAGGATCTTGTCGTCGATGTCGGTGATATTGCGCACGTATTGGACATCGTAGCCGCTGTGACGCAGGTACCGCGTGATCACATCAAACGCCACCAACACCCGCGCATGCCCCAAATGACAGTAGTCATATACCGTCATGCCGCAGACATACATGCGAACCTTTCCTGGTTCGATCGGCTGGAACTCTTCCTTTTGCTGACTAAGGGTGTTGTAGATTCTAATCACGCTACGCTCGTTAAATAATTGAATGAATGTATCACCGAACTTACTTGCCCTTGCCCCAGGAATCCCTGAGGGTCACGGTACGGTTAAACACCGGACGGCCTGCTGCCTCAGTCAGCTCCTGATCGCAGAAGAAATACCCCTCACGCTCGAACTGATATGGCAAATCAGTACGGGGCTGGGCCAAACTCTTCTCTACTCTGGCGCCTTTGAGGACCACCAGAGATTCCGGGTTGATCAGGTCCACAAAGTCAGTCTCTTTATCACTGTCCGGCGACTCATGGTTGAACAGGCGGTCGTATTGATTGATATCCGTCTCAACGCTGTCAGTGGCCGACACCCAATGAACGACACCGTTCGGTTTGTAGCCTTCGGGGTTAACGCCGAGGGTATTGGGATCGTACTCGCATTTCAGTTCAACAATCTCACCGCTGTCGTCACGGATAACCTCACGGCAGGTCATGACGTATCCGCCACGCAGACGCACCGCCTGATCCGGAGCAAGACGTTTCCATTTACGGGGCGGTTCTTCCGCGAAATCTTCCCGGTCGATGTACAGGGTCTGGCTCCAGGTCACTTCACGCTCGCCCATGTCCGGGTTCTGAGGGTGAACCGGCAACACCAGGGTTTCGGTCTTGTCTTCCGGGTAATTGGTCAGTGTCACCTTCAACGGCCGCATTACGCACATGGCGCGGGGCGAACGGGTGTTCAGGTCTTCGCGGATGGCGTGCTCCAGCATCCCCATATCCACAGTGCCGCCGGCCTTGTTGACACCGATCATGTCACAGAAGGTACGGACGGAATCCGGGGTATAACCACGGCGGCGCATTCCGGAGATGGTGGGCATGCGTGGGTCATTCCAGCTATCCACAAAGCCTTCGTCCACCAAACGCTTGAGTTTGCGCTTGCTGGTGATGGTGTAATTGAGATTCAGCCGGGCAAATTCGATCTGCCGTGGCTGGCAGGGAGCTGAGATGTTGTCCAGCACCCAATCATAGAGCGGGCGATGATCCTCGAATTCCAGTGTGCACAGGGAGTGCGTAATCCCCTCCATGGCGTCGGAAATCGGGTGGGTGAAGTCATACATCGGATAGATGCACCATTTATCGCCAGTCTGGTGATGGTCGGCATAACGAATCCGGTACAGAATCGGGTCCCGCAGATTGATGTTCGGGGAGGCCATATCGATTTTGGCGCGCAGCACCAGCTCACCGTTCTGATACTTACCGGCGCGCATATCGCGGAACAGCTGAAGGTTTTCTTCCACCGGCCGGTCACGATAGGGGCTGTTCTGGCCCGGTTCTTTAAGCGTACCCCGGTACTCGGCCATCTGATCAGCAGTCAGCGCGCACACATAGGCTTTGCCCTTTTCAATCAACTCAACGGCAAAGTCGTAAATGGCGTCAAAATAGTCCGAAGCGTAGCGAACCTCTCCGCTCCATTCACAACCCAGCCAATGAACATCCTTCTTGATGGAGTCAATGTACTCCTGGGATTCCTTTTCCGGATTAGTATCATCAAACCGCAACGTGCATTCACCGCCAAAGGTTTCCGCAATGCCGAAATTCAGGCAAATGGATTTGGCGTGGCCGATGTGCAGGTAACCATTCGGCTCGGGCGGAAAACGGGTCACAACCTTACCCGTGTGTTCGCCTTTGGCAACGGCGTCTTCGATCAGGCTCTGGATGAAGTTATGGGCTTTCTTGGACTCGGCGCTCATACAATCTCAATCGTAGGGTGTGTATCTGAAACCGCGTATTATACTCACAAATCATTGCCTAACTCATGCACGCGTACAAACTCTTCAGTACAATAACAGCCACGTTGCTTTTAATACCTACTTGAACAGGAAACCCTGATGATTCTGCTGAAAACCTCCCACGGTGACATCACTCTGGAACTGGATTACGACAAGGCCCCCGAGACTGCCAAAAACTTTAAACAGTACGTTCGCGACGGTTTCTATGACGGGCTGATTTTCCACCGTGTCATCAGCAACTTCATGATTCAGGGTGGCGGCTTTGAACCGGGGATGACCCCGCGAAAGACCCGCGAGCCCATTCAAAACGAAGCCAACAACGGCCTCAGCAATATGCAGGGCACCGTTGCCATGGCCCGCACCATGGACCCGCACTCCGCCACGGCGCAGTTCTTCATCAACGTCGAGAACAACGGCTTCCTCGACCACACCGCCGAGAATGCCGAAGGCTGGGGCTACTGCGTTTTCGGCAAGGTTGTGGAAGGCATGGAAACCGTTAATGCCATTCGCGCGGTGCGTACCACTATGCGTGCAGGCCATCAGGATGTGCCTGCAGAAGATGTGGTGATCGAGAAAGCCGAAATCACAGGGGACGGAGGCGCGGCGTGACCACGCTGTTCATCTCAGATTTACACCTGGAAGAGTCCCGCCCGGACATCACCAACGCGTTTTTGGGATTCCTTGAAGACAAGGCCCGAGGGGTGGAGCAACTCTACATTCTCGGCGACTTTTTCGAAGCCTGGATTGGCGATGACGAGCGAACGCCCCTGCAGGAGCAGATTGCGGCGGCACTGCGCGCGGTCAGTGACTCGGGCACCAGGTTGTACCTGATGCACGGAAACCGGGACTTTCTGATTGGCGAAGATTACTGCAACCGAATCGGCGCCACTCTACTGGATGACCCAACGGTGGTGGATCTTTACGGCACGCCTACCCTGCTAATGCACGGTGACAGCCTGTGTACCGCGGATGTGGAGTACCAAAAATTCCGCGCCAACATGCGCAACCCGCAATGGCAGCAGATGATTCTCCAACGACCCCTGGCCGAACGTCAGCAGATGGCCCGTCAATTACGGGAAATCAGCATGGCCAAGAACCAGGGCAAGGAAGAGTTCATTATGGACGTCACCGCGGATGAGGTGGTGAAGGAAATGGAGGCGCACGGGGTGCAACGACTGATCCACGGCCACACCCATCGTCCGGCTGTTCACGAGCTGGAGGCAGGCGGTAAGCCGGCAAAGCGGATTGTGCTGGGCGACTGGGACGAGAACGTCTGGTGGCTGGAGGTAGAACCGGACAAGGAACCGGTTCTTACCAAACAACCACTGTAAAAAGAGCCGGGCGACGCCCGGCTCTTTCCGTTAGGTGTTGCAGGCCGTTCAATGCTGCAGGATCTGCTTCAGGAACTTCTGGGTCCTGGGCTCCTGCGGGTTGGTGAAGAAATCGTGGGGCGGCGCCTCTTCAACGATTTCACCACCGTCCATGAAAATCACCCGGTCAGCCACCGTCTTGGCGAAGCCCATCTCATGGGTAACGCACAACATGGTCATGCCACTGCCCGCCAGCTCAATCATGACGTCCAGCACCTCCTTGATCATCTCAGGGTCCAGCGCGGACGTCGGCTCGTCAAACAGCATGATTTTCGGCTTCATACACAGCGCCCTGGCGATAGCCACCCGCTGTTGCTGACCGCCGGAAAGCTGACCTGGGAATTTGTTGGCCTGGTCCGGAATCTTTACTCGCTCCAGGTATTCCATCGCCGTGGCCTCGGCTTCCTTGCGCGGCGTTTTCCGCACCCAGATCGGTGACAGGCAGCAGTTCTCGAGCACCGTCAAATGCGGGAACAGGTTGAAATGCTGAAACACCATGCCAACCTCGCGTCGGACGCTGTCGATCTGACGTACGTCGTCGGTCAGCTCCACGTCGTCGACAATGATTTTGCCTTGCTGGTGTTCCTCTAACCGGTTGATACAGCGAATGAACGTGGATTTACCCGAACCGGAGGGGCCACATATCACGATGCGCTCGCCATGGCGAACCGCCAGGTTGAGGTCCTTCAGCACGTGGAAATCGCCGTACCACTTGTGCATGCCCTCCACCCGAATAATATCGGACTTGCCAACGTCCGAGGACGGTGACGATTGCGTATCAGGAGTTTGCGTTTGTTCTGTCATTGGTTTACCCATCAGGTTCTGTGACCGGTATCTAGTTTGCGCTCAAGGTTCTGGCTGTATCGGGAGATGCCGAAGCAAAACACCCAGAAACAGAACGCCACAAAGACATACCCCTCCACGGCCACGTTCTGCCAGGCGGGGTCCGTAACCGTCGATTGAACGGTGCCGAGAATATCGAATAGCCCGATAATCAGCACCAGCGTTGTGTCCTTGAACAACGAGATAAACGTATTAACGATGCCGGGAATAACAAGCTTGAGCGCCTGGGGCAGGATAATCAGTCCCATTTTCTTCCAGTATCCAAGGCCCAACGCACTGGCGGCTTCGTACTGCCCACGGGGAATCGCCTGCAGGCCGCCGCGAATGACCTCCGCCATATAAGCCGATTGCCAGAGCGTGATACCGATGAGTGCCCGCGCCAGTTTCTCGAAGTTCATGCCCTCCGGGAGGAACAACGGCAGCATCACCGAGGCCATAAACAGAACCGTAATCAACGGGACTGCTCGCCACACTTCGATGAAAACCACACAGAGCCCACGGATGATCGGCATCTCGGAGCGACGCCCCAGTGCCAGCAAGGTGCCGATTGGCAGCGAAGCAATGATGCCGATATACGCCAGAATCAGCGTCAGCATCAGCCCACCCCACTTCGAACTCTGAACCTCTTCCAGGCCAAACACGCCACCCGGAATCAGGAAGTAGCCGACAATCGGCAGCCCGGTCAGGCCGAACAATCCCAGCCATTTACGGCCAGGAAAGCGTTCAATGAACTGAGGCGCGAAAGACAGTGCCAGCAGGCCGAACATGATGTCCACGCGCCACTGGAATTCCTCGGGGTAAAACCCGTAGATAAAGAAATTAAGCCGCTGGTTGATAAACAGCCAGCAGGCTCCCGCTCCGGTACAGTCACTCGGGTCGGTGCCCTGGAAGTTCGCATCCAGCAATACCCAATTGAGCAAGGGACCCACGCTGGTCACGATCAGATAGCCCACCAACAGGGTCAGAATCGTGTTGTGCCAGCTTGAAAACAGGTTTTCCCGCGCCCACCGGACCGGATCAATGCGCCTTTTTGGCGCTTTCATGGTTGACTCAGCCATCATCGCTCCTTAATCGCTACAGCCCGGTTATAGATATTCATAAACAGGGAGATCAACAGGCTGATGGTGAGATAAACGGCCATGGTAATGGCCACAACTTCCACGGCCTGGCCGGTCTGGTTCAGCGTGGTTCCCATGAACACCGCGACCAGATCGGGATAACCGATGGCCGTAGCGAGCGAGGAGTTCTTCACCAGGTTGAGATATTGGCTCGTCAACGGCGGGATAATCACCCGCATCGCCTGGGGAATCACCACCAATCTGAGCGTTAGACCATTCGGAAGGCCCAGTGCCTTCGATGCCTCAGTCTGCCCCTTGCTGACCGACAGGATGCCGGACCGAACGATTTCCGCGATGAAGCTGGCGGTGTACAGGGACAAGGCAATCCATAGCGCCGCCAGTTCCGGAATGATGGAAATGCCACCACCGAAATTGAAGCCCTTCAGTGCTGGCAAATCCCATTCCAGGGGCTGACCGGCGAGGAGGTACGACACTATCGGAACCAGAACCAGAATGCCCACGCCCACCTTGAACGTTGGGAAAATCGCTCCGGTCGCCAGTTGGCGCCTCTTGGCCCATATACGAATGCCAATGACGGCTGCAATGGCCGCGAGAACGCCTCCCCACACCAGACCAAAGCCATCCTGAGTCACCGGCTCCGGCACATACAGGCCACGATTGTTGAGGAAAAAAGCTCCGCCGACGTCCACGCTCTGGCGCGGTGAAGGCAGGCTGCTGAGCACCGCAAAGTACCAGAAGAAAATCTGCAGCAGCAGGGGGATGTTGCGGATCACTTCGATATAAGCCAGAGAGACTTTGGCAACCAGCCAGTTACTTGAAAGCCTGGCGACACCGATGATGAAACCGAGGATAGTGGCGGTCACCACACCCATTGCCGATACCAGAAGGGTATTGGTCAGGCCGACCCAAAAGGTTCGACCGTACGACATGGTGGCGTCGTAAGGGACCAGGCTCATGATGATGCCGAACCCGGCTGATTCATCAAGGAACCCGAAACCGGTGCTAATGCCACGGCTTTCCATATTGGAAAGCGTATTGTCGATAAGAATCCAGCCACCCCAGAAGACGAGGGCAATGGCTACTACCTGGAAAAAAATAGCGCGAACCCGCGGGTCGTACCAGGGCTTTGGCCCCGCAGGTTTGGAATCAAAGGTTTGTTTTTTCATGCATGTTCCCGGAAAGCTAGCCCGCGACGAAACGAATCACAGATGTCAGTGGGCGGCTCCAACGGGAGCGCGCCCACTGGGTGCTTTCAGGTATTAACGTACCGGAGGCGCGTACATAACACCGCCTTCGGTCCACAGGGCGTTGATGCCCCGCTCCAGACCAAGCGGAGTGTCCGGGCCTACGTTACGATCGTACATCTCGCCGTAGTTGCCGACCTGTTTGATGGCCTTGGCACCAAAATCATCCGGCAGACCGAGCTTGGCTCCCATATCACCGTCAGTGCCCAGCAGACGCTGGATGTTCGGGTTGTCAGACTTCAGCATGTCATCAACGTTGGCGCTGGTAACGCCCAGCTCTTCAGCGTTGATCTGTACCGACAACACCCACTTCACGATATTGAACCACTGGTCATCGCCCTGGCGTACGACCGGTCCAAGGGGCTCCTTGGAGATGGTGTTGGGAAGGATCTTGGCGGAATCGGGGTCGGACAGTTTGGAGCGAAGTGCCGCAAGCTGTGAACGGTCTGAGGTCAGCACGTCACAACGCCCGGACGCAAAGCCCTGGACAGTCTGTTCAGAGGTGTCAAATACAATGGGCTTGTATTCCATGCCCTTGGCGCGGAAGTAATCCGACAGGTTGAGCTCGGTGGTTGTACCGGCCTGGATACAGACAGTCGCACCGTCCAGTTGGGTGGCATCGTCCACGCCAATGCCCTTGTTCACCAGGAAGCCCTGACCGTCGTAGTAGTTAACACCGGCAAAGTTGAGACCCAGCGATGCATCCCGGGTAAGCGTCCACGTGGTATTGCGGGACAACATGTCTATTTCACCCGACTGGAGTGCGGTAAAACGCTCTTTCGCGGTCAAAGGCGTGAACTCGACCGCCTTAGCGTCCCCAAAAATCGCTGCGGCTACGGCACGACAGGTGTCGACGTCTATACCGGTCCAGTTACCTTTGTCGTCCGGCTGTGAAAACCCCGGAAGACCACTTGTTACACCACACTGCAAATGCCCTTTTTCCTTGACGCTTTCAAGCGTCGTAGCCGCACTAGCAACCGAAGCGGTAAAAACTCCACACAGCATGGCTGCGCCGACGGCAATCGACTTGGCGTTCTTCATTATCTTATCTCCAAAATTCCGTTGGTTAGAGGTGCACTGAATATGAGCAATTTACGAGCCAGATATACCAACGTGTTGATTTATAGTATTTGTTTTATCAAACAAGCAGCCTCGAATACTGTCTTCAACCTCTACAGGCCACAACTTTGTGCAGCGAATGCCTCACATCAGCACGCGCTGACAGACCATAGGGCAGGCAATTTCTCAACCACTTCCCTATAAAGTAGAAGGCGTTCGCCAATTGGACCAGTTTTCACGAATTATTTTGGTGCGACCAAAGTATGATCCGGCTCCCGATAGCTTTCCAAACGACTGAGCCAGCCCGCCAGCCAGCGCTCTCGTTCGATCGGAGCGTCGGCGTTCCCGGCCCGACGGGTCAATACATAGGCGGCTGCGCTTCGGAATCGGTCAAGGGTCGGCCGGTCATCGCCTTTCATGGCAAGAAGGACCTGTAACAACCCCCATCCTTCACCGTTGTATTGCTCCGTGGCGGACAACCCCTCCCCCTTGAAGTTCACATAGTCAATGACGGCATAAACCCCGCCGGACGTGCTGATCAGTTCCTCAAGATGCCGCTTTACACGTGCTCGTTGGGCGTCAGGAGTTGCCTGAATGACGCGTAACAGGGAGCTACTTGCCCGCTGGACAATAAAGCCGGCCTGGAGATCCCGGGTCGCCAGCAGAAACTCCCTCAGTTCAGCAACACGGGCAGAATCTGCTACCTCGAGAAAAGCGGCTCTGTCGGGCCATGGCGCGTCAAAAGGATCCAGCCGTGCAAGCCAGCGGGGCAATGGTGCGTCACGCTTGGCCATGTACCGAATCAGTGCGGGAAAGCTTTCTACGAACCGCCCCTCCACTGCCGACGGATACCAGATAAAATGCCCGATACCGAGCGACGGAAAGGCTTCCCCTTTATTCCAGTGCACAAGGCAGGCTTTCTTCGCAGAACATTCGTTACGAAAAATCTGCTGCCCTACCCAGTCGAGTTCAGCGTCACTTAGCGTAATCGTAGGTGCGCTTACGTCCTGCACGCTTGTCGATTCTGCTCCCGCAGGCGGGGGATCCTTTTCATCGGAGCACCCTGACAGGGTAAAAATGATCAGCCATCCGATTACCAGTGATTCATAAACGTTCCGCGACATTGCCAGCCTCCAGCCGGTAGCGATAACCTGTTTGTTTGGCGCCCGGCCATTCACGCCAATGCTGACGACCTCAACCGCCGCTCGATACCGGACCACACTATGACATTTATCTCTGGACTCATGGCCAGACATTTCCGCCAGACACTGGTTTTGGCTTTCTGCTGGCTGGTTGTTGTCAGGGCGAGCTATGTGCTGCAAAGCGGTGTCGTTCCCGATCCGCTGGCAATGATTGCCGGCGACCTGGCCGGTGCGTTTGTTCTCGCAGTTTTGCTGTGCATCACCAGAGGCATTTCCAGGGTTATTCTGGTCGTGGTTCTGGGATGCGCAACGTTTGTTGCCGGTATGCACCTTACCGTTCACGGAACCCTGTTCCAGCTGTCACTGATTGGCAAGGGCGTTGATCCGACCTTTGTGACTGGCAGCCTGATCAACATTCACGCGCTTTGGCTTCCCGTCTACCTTTCCCTTGCCTGGATTCTTCATTGGCAGCACCGTCGTATCGACACAGAAGCACTGCCGGCGGGCAGGACCGGGCAGGTGGTGGTTGCGGTGCTCGTGGCCGCGGTCTATGGCGTGTCGTTCCAGAGCCTTACAACGCCCGCAAACAACGTTGTCGCCAGCTTCTTCGCCCAGATACCAGGGGCGATCATCGGGCCACTCGCCCCAGCACTATCCACGGAAGACGAGGAGCTCAACGGGTCTGAAAAGGCCCTGAAAACATTGCAGACGGCGAGTTTTTTTCGTCACCAGGTTGCCGCCCCCATTGTGAGGGACCACCCCAACGTGCTGCTGGTCATGATTGAGGGTATGTCCGGCGGCTATTTCCCAAGCCTGAGCCGCTATCACGATCTCGACCCAACCGTTACCCTGGCCAGCCTTGAAGAAAACCTGCGCCGTCATGGATTTCGTATCTACCGGAATTCGCTGAGCATGGAGCGCCAGACAGATCGCGGCACCTTTGCCATCTTGTGTGGCGAATACCCGGACTTCCGCCGGCAATCGCGGAAAATGGTTGATGTCGCTGAAGGCCGGGTTGTGGTGGACTGCATGCCCAAACACCTGAAGGAACATGGCTACCACACGGCCTACTGGCAGGCCGCACCGTTGGATTACATGCAAAAGGGTGAGTTCATGCCACAGGCCGGATTTATCGACGTCACCGGCGCAAAGATCTTCAACGGTCCCGAAGAAGAAGTGGAAGGTTGGGGGCCACCTGATCCGATCTATTTCAGCAACGTTGCAAAGCGTCTGCGACAGCTTGATGAGAAGCCCGGCCCGTGGATGGTCACCCTGCTGAATGTGGGAACCCATCACCCGTTTAAAATCGGAAAAGAGCCGGAGCAACTACCACTGGATGACGAATTGAGCACCGAGGACATCACACCAGAGCCTCAGGAGGCGCGTAAGAAGGCCATGAGAACCATGGAAGATGCCTTGAATCAGTTTCTTGACGACCTGGCGTCCGACGGCATTCTTGACGACACTTTAGTCATTATCACATCGGATGAGTCCGGCGGATTCATTCGCAAGGATCATGAATCCGTGCCTCTGAACAGCAACGTTGGTGTGCTGGCGATACGTCCTCCGGACAGCGATTCACTCGAAGATTACGCCAATCGCGACCAGATCGTGGCGCAAATCGATATTCCACCCACCATCCTGGATGCAACGGGGCTCGGGACAGAGGCCGGCGACATGATTGGCCGGAGCCTGATGGTCAAGCAACCGAAACAGCAACGCGACCTGCTGTTGGCGGACACCTATACCGGGCTCAAGTATTTCCTGAGGGAATCGGGGCAGCTTCTGAGCTGCAGCGAACTGATGACCGACTGCACCACTTGGCGCTTTAATCCGGAGCGGCTGTTTGGCACGCTTGAGGCGACGAATGCCGAACCATTCCTGACGTTCGATGAGCGCACGGCATTGTTCAACAGGGCAGCCCTCATGAAGCCCGCAGAGGACCCCTGAGCTTGAAACTTCGATATGGGAACGGCTACCTGAATGAAGATTCTTGCACTGCACACTCTGGCATTCCTGCACGTTCATCGCCGGGCGCTGTTGGTCTTTTATCTGTTTTTCACCGGCCTCGTTCTGGCCGCCATTGCGCCGCTCTTTTCCAGCGGCCTGGCAGCGCTTCGGCCGATAACCGGTCACGCCGCCATCAGCACTGGTGGGCTGGTGCAGTTTGTGGTGTCCCCTGGCGGCTTACTATGGATCAGCGCAACGGCGACCCTGACCGCTCTCCTGGTAATCCTGCAACAGGCGGGCATGACCTGGATTGCCGCCTCCGGCGGAGGCCGCGAATACCGGATAGCCATTGCGACGCTGTGGGCTCTTGCGCGACGTTTCAAACAACTACTCACCCTCACCCTGCTGCAATTGGGCGGCCATGCGCTGATCGCTGTGCCTTTCCTGCTGGCCATAGTGGTGAGTTACCAGTGGCTGATCTCACCCCACGACATCTACAATCTGAAGCTGGAACGGCCACCCGAAGTCTGGTGGTTCCTGGGCATATCTGGTGTCGCAGCGCTGGGAATCGCCGTATGTAACGGCTGGCTTTATCTGCGCTGGGTACTATCGGTTCCCCTGCTCCTGCTGGAGCGCAGAGGTGCGCGCGACGCTCTCAGACAAAGTAGCCGCTATATCCACGGCCAGCACCTGCCTGTGATGGGCGCAATCATCGCAGGCCTGGTCGGCCTGGCGCTGACCCCCATCGTGGTTACATGGCTGTTCCAGGCAGCGGGAGGCGAGATCATAACGAGCCTGCCGGAGCGAATGGGCGTGCTGATGCCCGTCACCCTGGGCCTGATCGCGCTCTATATCCTGTTCACCCTCACCGCCGCCTTTGCCGGCATGGCGGCCTACAGCATGCTGATATACAGCGTGTATAGGCAGGCAACGGGTCACCACCGTCACAGCACTGCCCAAACCCTGCCCCGGCGGGCCTCACCACTGGCGTGGTCGGCCGAGCTTTTAATCATCATCCTGGCCGCCACCCAGGCCTGGTTTGTCCTGCAATCCTTCGACCACCGGGACGATGTTTCCATCACTGCCCATCGAGGCAGTGCTTTCAAGGCGCCGGAAAACACCATGAGCGCCATAAGACAAGCCATTGAGGATGGCGCCGACTACGTTGAAGTGGATATCCGCATGACCGCAGACGGCGTGCCGGTGCTTTGGCACGATACCGACATGCGACGTGTCTTCGGCCTGAACGCCAGGATCTCCGATATCACCCTGGAAGAGGCCCGTGCCCGGGACGCTGGTTCGTGGTTCGGCCCTGCGTTCAGCGATGAGCGAATCGCCACCCTGGAACAGGTCATTGAAACCACCAGAGGACAAGCCCATCTATACCTCGATCTGAAGCCCGCTCCGGAGACGCCCGACCTGACCAGGGAGGTGGTCCATATGCTGCAGCGCATGGATGCCGTGGAGAACACGGTGATTGCAGCCGCCGAATGGCGGGTCCTGGCCGAAGCGCGACAACTGGAGCCTTCGCTGAAAACCAGCCTGCTGGCACAATTCATCGTTGGTCCGCTGTGGGAGCAACACTTTGACATACTGGGCCTGCGACAGAACCGTGTCACTCCCGCCACAGTGGCTCGCACCCACCGTGCTGGCAACGAACTGCATGTCTGGACGGTCAATACGCCGCAGGCGATGTCACGTTTCATCGACATGGGGGTGGACAATATCATTACCGACCGACCGGCTGTGTTGGCACAACTGCTACAACGCCGGCAGGCACTGACCGACGCAGAACTTCTGGTGATCAAGCTCCGGAACTGGCTGCGCTAGTCTGCCCACTTGGCCGTAGCCGATACCCGACGCCAGACACGGTTTCGACCCGGGCAGCCTGATCCCCCAGTTTCTTGCGCAAAGTGCGAACCACCGCGTCAACCACGTTGCTGCCACCCTCGTATCGCGTCCCCCATACATCCCGCAACAGTTCACTGCGCGACACGGCCTTGCCCTCACGAGCATTCAGGTAACGCATGACACCGAATTCCAGTGGCGTCAGAGCTACCCTGCCCGTTTCGAGTACCAGTTCCCGGGCGTCCGGGTCCAACAGTTCGTTCCCACGCCGAACGCCAAGCTCCGCAGCTGCAAGGTCCGCCAGCCAGCCGTCCACCGAGGCGGGGCCAAAATCGAGCACGGCAGAATGGTAGCGTCGGCCATCCAACACAACGGTGTGATCTTCCAGCACTTCAAAACCCAACCGTCTGGCGACAGCAGCGTAGGCGCCCATATCCCGGACTGTCAGGTAAACACGGCGAAGTCTGGGCCTGAGCTCCATGTAGGCACGTTTCAGGTCCAGCCAAACCGCTGCCTGTACGTCACCCGGAGAGTCTCCGTCATCAATGCTCAACCAGCGGCGGCAAAACAGGGCAATGGCATCCCGGGGCATGGGATGTTGTTTGAGATGGGAATACCACTGGCCAGCTATCGGGTCGTCCAGCAGCCAGGCCGGCTGGAGCTCGTCCGAACGGAGCTTGCCGTAGAAACCTACCATGCGGCCCTCACCGTCCCGGACCGATGAGAATGCCTGGGGCAAACGACGCCACCACGCCATCAAAGCTCCGGCGGCCTCACTTCCCTCCCAGGTATGGGTAATATCCTCCAGCGCAGGTCCATCGTCTGCCTGGGCCGGCTCTACGGCGAACGCGGGGGAACCACTCGGGAAGAACGCTTCCCGCACCACTGGGTTTTCAATCATGAACAGCATGTCGGCAGTGTATCGCCAGAGATCACCGCCACCGGCAACGCCCGCCTCTGTCGCCAATTGCCGCCAGGCTGTACGGCGGTATTCGAGATAGCGCGCCGGATCACTCGCATGCAGGGAACGCGCAATAGCCTCTCGCACCGCATCGTGGATCAACAGACCATCGCTGGCGCCAACCACAATGGGCAAGCGACGCAGCCTCTCCCAGGCATCCTGGGGCGGCACATCCGGAAACAGCGCTTGCAGTAGCGACAGGGTTACCCGGCGGACAACGGCCGCCCCCTCAAGCACCCGCCGGGTAACCTCATCGCCAACATCCTCAAGAAAAATCTGTGTGAGTTCATCAAGGGCGCGCTGCAAGGGCGCACCGGTGGGCCATTGCTCCGGCGAGGCCTCCCTCACGGCTGCCGCAGCGAGCTTCAACGCCAACGGATGGCCATGAGTACAGCGGGCGATCAGGGATATGTCCGCCTGCTCCAGGCCCAGGCCCTGCAGGAAGTTCTCCGCCTCTGTGTCGGTCAACGAGGAAACCGGGACAGCCCGCATTAACCACCCCCATCCCGGGCTCGCGTACCAGGCTGAGGTAGGCGGCTGTCGCCCCACCAGAACCACCCTTACGTTTTCGGGCAATAGCGGAATGAACACCTGCCTCAACCAGGTATCCAGAAGCCTGAATACTTCAAAGGTATCGAAGGCCAGTACAACAGCGCCGCCCAGCTCTCCCAACCGATCAGCGATGTCCCCGGCACGCGATCCTGTGTCACCAATGGCCTCCGCGAGCGCCCCGAGCACACCCTGCTCAGTAGGCTCCACATGGCGACAATCAAGCAGGATAACCGTTGCTCCTCCGGCCCGGGCAATCGTTGCGAAACGCGCCAGCAACGCGGACTTACCAATGCCGGCGATACCGTGAACGTGTAACACCCTCGGCCCCTTTGGCATCAACATGGTTTCCAGGGCGCCAAGCTCTGTATCGCGCCCTACAAACGTCCGGTGAGCCCGGGCCGCCAGTATGTCGGACATCCGTTGCGGCATGATCGTCTCCCTCCGCTACATTCTCACGATATTCTCATCCCCTCATCACCTCAAAACACCTATTCAGGGCTATAACTGACAATAGCAGTAACCGCACACCAACCCTCAATTTGAGTAAGGAGGCGACGATGAGCACCCAATGGCAAATTCAGGGTGACTATCTTGAAAGTTGTACATGCAAAGGCGCTTGCCCATGCATTTACCTGGAGCCACCGACAGAAGGCGACTGCTCGGCCCTGGTAGGCTGGCACATAAAGAAAGGAGCTTACGGCGAGGTGGCGCTTGATGACCTGAACATTGCGCTTGCGCTCAACGCCCCGGGGCCCATGGCAGAAGGCAACTGGAAAGTTGTGTTGTACCTCGACCAACGCGCCGATGAGCAACAGCAGGAAGCGCTTGGCAATATCTTCGGCGGCAAGGCCGGCGGCCACCCGGAACTGCTGGCCTCCATGATCGGAGACGTTCTTGCTGTCGAGAGACAGCCCATCGGGTTTTCCGTTGATGACGGCGGGCGGCATCTGACCATCGGCTCGTCCTATGAAGCCGATGTCAAAGCGATCGAAGGCCAGAATGGACGCAAGGTCACGATCGACAACCACCCACTGGCCGTCGCTCCGGGCCACTCACTGGTCGTTGCGAAGTCACGGAGTTTGCGCCATCGGAATCACGGCATCGATCTGGATATGAGCGCGCGGACAGCGCTCTACTCCCCATTCGAATACGCCGGCCCCTGACAACGGAGAGACACCTGAGGTGATTTCGATGGAACTGACAATGGCTAAGATTCATTCGTGGGAGCGTGCAGCCATTGGCGCCTCCCTGGGGATTCTGACCGCATTGGCATGGGCCTATATGGCCATGCCAATGACTATGGCGGCCAGTTCAGGTCTGTCATTCCTCGGTCTTGGCACCGTCATGTGGATGGTGATGATGGCCGCCATGATGCTTCCGGGTGCGGCCCCGATGATCATGACCTATATCCGGGTTCACCAGCGCCGGCGCCAGCTCGAGAAGGCCGCGGTACCAACCTGGCTTTTCATGGCCGGGTACCTTGCCGTCTGGGCCGCCTTCGGCGCGGTCGCAGCCGTGGCTCAATGGGCATTGCACGCCAACACCCTGATGACCTCGGCAATGGGGCATCTGGAACCACTTCTCGGGGGCTGCCTGCTGGTTGTCGCTGGGGCTTTCCAGTTCAGCTCTCTAAAACAAGCTTGCTTGAGCAGATGCCAGTCACCCATAACCTTCCTGATGACGGAATGGCGCGACGGCGCAATCGGTGCCTTTACAATGGGAGCCCGCCATGGCGCCTTCTGCACCGGCTGCTGCTGGGCGCTGATGCTGCTAATGTTCGTCGGCGGAGTGATGAACCTGGCCTGGATGGCAGTGCTTGCGCTCTATTTCCTGGCGGAGAAACTGGTGCCCTGGCCGCAAACGTTTAGCCGGATCACCGGCGCCGCTCTGATTGTCGGGGGGCTTTTAGTGGGAACCCTCTACTGAAGGCCGGAAAAATAACCGGGCCTGCGGCCAGCGAGCCGGTAGAGCAGCGCAAGCAGCCCCTTCAACAGCGCGATGGCCGGCCAAAGTAACCAGCTTGCCAGATAGAACAGCGGCACTAGGATCAGCAACCAGCCCGCGAGCTGGACCATCATTGGGGAGACACCCAGTACATCGGCCACCCCGGCAAAAAAGTCGTTGATGATGCTGGGGTGGGCGACCACCAGGTAGCCAGCGCCAATGATCAGGGGCCACTTCGCATAGCGGGCGCTACGGAGAATCAGCCGCCCGCTACCGGTAATACGGGCAGCCAATGCCGCCGAGCGTGTTGAAAGCCTGGCCCCCTGGGTCGCCTTTGCCGCCGTGCGACCGGCCCGAAGTACCTTTACGGCACTGGCAAACACCAACACATCCACCGATGCCCAGCCTATGTCACTGGCGGAGATGTCTTCTCCAGTTCGATAATCCGCCTCCAACTGTCGCACGCCGCTGGTGAAGAACTGGGCAACCCCTTCCGTAATCCTCTCGGTCTGTACCCATTGGGTCTGACCATTCCCGTCCACCACGAATTGCCCGAGAAAATCGTGGCCCTCGTTGCGGATGAAGTTCACTGCGTACCAGCCTCGCTGTTCGGGCGTCAAAGACTCCGTTTTTTCCGGCGTCCGTTCGCTCTGGTCCTTGCCGCGGAGCTCAGCAATATAGTCCCGGGCGCGTTCATACTGACGGGCAGCCTTGTTCATCCATTCAATGGAGCTGATGGGCTGGCGAAGGAAGTAGTGAATCGGCGGCAGGGCGTTTTCTCCATAGGTGCGCAACACCTCCTGGAATTCCGGCTCGGACGCATAAAGCGGAAAAACGGCGCGGGCCATGTCAGGGTGTGCCATCAAAGCTGCCTGGGCCTTGAGGAGCAGAAGAGGGTCGTCCCCCAGGTCCAGAATGGCGGCCTGGACGTCAACAGGCTCGTCCCCGATACCGTCAAAACCGGGCAATGCCTCCCGGGCCTGAATCGAAATCAGTTTCTGCTCAATGGGTACCGGATCGGAGGCGACACTGGCGATTGCGGCAACCAGCAGCGCGATACCCAGAATCACCATGGCCTTCTTCAAACATCCACCTCTGCCTCAATGCGTTGACCCTATACTGCCTGAGAATACGTTGATTACCATAACGCCGGCAACGATGAGGCCGATGCCGAGGATGGCGGGAAGGTCCAGCGTCTGCCCAAAGAACAGGTAGCCCGCCAGCGCAATCAAGGCCACGCCGGCACCGGCCCACACCGCATATGCCACTCCCACTGGCAAGGTTTTCAGGGTCAACGCCAGGAAGTAGAACGCCAGGATGTAGGACACCACCACAACCAGCGACGGCCACAGACGGGTGAAACCCTCAGAACTTTTTAGAAAGGAGGTTCCGATGACCTCCGCAACGATAGCCACCGACAAATATAACCACTGAATCATTCCACAATTCACCTTTCAGACTGGCGCAAAATGCAAAAACCCCGAAGCTCTCACTTCGGGGTTTTGCGGACATTGGGATCAACCCTGGCGACGCGGAGGATTTACTGCTCCACGAAGGCCCTCTCGATCACATAGTGGCCGAGGTTACCATGGCGTGCTTCCTTGAACCCCATGTTATTGAGGATGGAGCAGGTGTCTTTCAACATGCTGGGACTGCCGCACACCATGAACCGGTCATTTTCCAGGTCAAATTCCGGAAGGTCCAGGTCCTTCGTCAGCTTGCCGTTTTCCATAGCGTCGGTCAGACGCCCAGTGTTACGGAAATCCTCACGGGTGACCGTAGGATAATAAAGCAGCTTGCCATCCACCATTTCACCAAAGAACTCGTTATTCGGCAGCTCCTCGATCTCGGACTGGTACGCCAGCTCGGACTTGTAGCGAACGCCATGGGTCACGATGACTTTATCAAAGGCCTCATAGACTTCCGGGTCCTTGATGATGCTGATAAAAGGTGCCAGACCGGTGCCCGTGCTGATCAGCCAGAGATTCTTGCCCGGCAGCAGGTTGTCCATAATCAGGGTACCGGTGGGCTTGCGGCTGACCATGATCTCGTCACCAACCTCAATTTTCTGCAGACGTGACGTCAGCGGGCCGTCCTGAACCTTGATTGAGAAGAACTCCAACTCCTCTTCATAGTTGGCACTGGCGATGCTGTAGGCACGCATCAGCGGCTTACCATCGGTTTCTAGGCCAATCATTGTGAAGTGGCCATTCTTGAACCGGAACCCCGGATCACGGGTGGTGGTGAAGCTGAAGAGTGTGTCGTTCCAGTGACGAACACTTGTTACACGCTCTTTATTCAGGTTGCTCATGGTATCGCCCGTTCGTTAGCCGTTAGCAAATAAGTAAAAATCATTGTGTAAATAGTAACCCAAGGGTAACCTATCGACAAAATGGGATATTTTCATAACCTTATTCGGAATTATCGATTATGAAGTTTAGCTTCCGCCAACTCGAGGTCTTCCTGGCTGCGGCGCACTTCCAGAACATCACCCGTGCGGCGGATTCCCTGGCCATGTCTCAGTCCGCGGCCAGTAGCGCCCTGAAAGAACTGGAGAGCCAGTTCGACATCCAGCTCTTCGACCGGGTCGGAAAACGACTGCAGCTCAATGAGCTCGGCCGTCTCTATCGGCCAAAGGTCGAGGCTTTGCTGGCCCAGGCCGGGGAACTGGAACAGGCGTTCAGCAAGCATACTGAAGTCGGCGCCCTGAAAGTCGGCGCTACCCTCACTATTGGTAACTATCTGGCTGTTGGCGTCATGGCCCAATACATGAATACCCCTACCCACCCGAAAGTGGCGCTTGAAGTGGCCAACACCCGTACCATAGCCCAGCGCGTCAAGGATTTTGAACTCGACATCGGGCTGATCGAAGGTGAACTGCAATCCTCTGAGCTGGAGGTTATACCCTGGCGAGGAGACGAGCTGGTGGTCTTCTGTTCCCCGGACCATCCTTTTGCCCGGAAGGGTAGGCTTTCGGATGCGGACCTTCGCTCGGCAACCTGGGTGATGCGTGAGCAGGGGTCCGGCACCCGGCAGACCTTTGAACGTGGCATGCACGGCCTGCTGCCAGACCTGGACATACTGCTGGAACTCGAGCATACCGAGGCGATTAAACGCGCGGTGGAAGCCAACCTTGGGATCGGCTGCCTGTCACGGGTGTGCCTTGCCGATGCGTTCAGGCGGGGCAGCCTCGTACCGTTGAAGGTTCCGGAGGAACGACAGTTCGACCGAACCTTCTATTTCATACTGCACAAACAGAAGTATCGGAGCGCCGGCATCGACCGCTGGATTGACCTGTGCGAACAACTTCAGGATCCACCGCTTCCTGAGGAGCGCGGCCTGTTGTACGACAGGAAATCTTCTTGATCCCGCTTTAAAGTCAGACTGGCCCGCTGTGGAACCGGAACTCGGTGTCCGGTGTCTCAATCAGTTGTTGCTCCAGCGCGAGGAAGGTCGCAACCCGATCCTCCACCGAGTTTCCCGCGGCCTGCTCGGCTAATGTCAGGTAGTCACGGTAGTGTCGGGCTTCGGACTTCAAGAGCCCGGTGTAGAAATCTGACAGTGTCGCATCCAGATGCGGTGCCAGCGCCGCGAACCGCTCGCAGGAACGGGCCTCGATAATGGCACCCACGATCAGCACATCCACCAGCCGACCGGGATCTTCTGTGCGTACTTCCTGCCGCAACCCGGCTGCATATCGAGCCGGGCTCAGGTGACCATAACTCACCCCCCGCTTTTTCATGATAGCCAGCACCTGCTCGAAATGACGCAACTCTTCCCGCGCAAGACGCGACATCCTGTTGAGCAGGTCGGTGTTATCCACATAGCGATACATCAAACTCAGCGCCGTGGACGCTGCTTTTTTTTCACAATGGGCATGATCAATCAGCATCAGGTCCTGATTGGCCAGGGCGTTTTCAATCCATCGCTGTGGCGTTTTGCAGGGCAGGAAATCGTGAATCTGGTCGAGGGAATCGGTCATTGTTTACAGCAGGTCGGCTTCTCGGGCACGGCAGTATACCGCAACAAACCACAATATCCGACCACAGTCCAACTTAACTTTATAAGGGGTTTCCTATAGAATGCAGCGCCAACTTAGCGCCTTTTCGCCATAAAACTCCCGCCAGGCAACGACGCCCAAGGCGCGGGACATTCCAACTGATGAGGGTCCATATCGTGTTAGAAGCCTATCGTGAACACGTTGCAGAACGCGAGGCTCTGGGCATTCCCCCGAAGCCTCTGAACGCTGAGCAGACCGCCGCACTGGTCGATCTCCTTAAAAACCCGCCAGCCGGCGAGGAAGAGACGCTGGTCTATCTGCTTGAAAACCGCGTTCCGCCGGGTGTGGACGAAGCCGCTTATGTAAAAGCTGCTTTCCTGACCGCCATTGTTAAGGGTGAAGCAACGTCTCCCCTGCTGGACAAACCAAAGGCCGTTGATCTGCTGGGCATGATGCAGGGCGGTTATAACATCGCAACCCTGGTCGACCTGCTGGACGATTCTGAACTGGCCGAACAGGCCGGCGAAAAGCTCAAGCGCACCCTGCTGATGTTCGATGCCTTCAACGATGTGAAGGAAAAGATGGACGCCGGCAACGCGGTCGCCAAGGCTGTGGTTGAATCCTGGGCCAACGCCGAGTGGTTCACCAACAAGAAGAAGGTTCCTGAAAGCACCAAAATGGTGGTTTTCAAGGTTACCGGCGAAACCAACACCGACGACCTGTCACCGGCTCCCGATGCCTGGTCCCGTCCGGACATCCCGCTGCACGCCCGCGCTGCCTATAAAATGGAGCGTGATGGCCTGAAGCCGGAAGAACCCGGTGTTACTGGCCCAATGAGTCAGATCGACGACATCAAAGCCAAGGGCCTGCCCGTTGCCTTCGTAGGCGACGTTGTTGGTACCGGCTCCTCACGTAAGTCTGCCACCAACTCAGTACTGTGGTTCTTCGGTGACGACGTTCCGGGTGTTCCGAACAAGCGCGCCGGTGGCGTGTGCATTGGTAACAAAGTAGCCCCGATCTTCTTCAACACCATGGAAGATGCTGGCGCCCTGGTTTTCGAAGCACCGGTTGACGACCTGAACATGGGCGACGTTATCGACATCCGTCCCTACGAAGGCAAGATCCTGAACGAGGCGGGTGAAACCATCTCGGAGTTCGGCTTCAAGTCAGAGGTTATCCTGGACGAAGTTCAGGCCGGCGGCCGTATTCCGCTGATCATCGGCCGTGGCCTGACCGCCAAGGCGCGCGCAGCACTGGGCATGGGCGCCACAGACATCTTCCGTCTGCCGAATGATCCGGAAGAAGGCACCAAAGGCTTTACCCTGGGTCAGAAGATGGTCGGCAAGGCCTGCGGTCTGGAAGAAGACAAAGGCGTTCGCCCCGGCACTTACTGCGAACCGCACATGACTACGGTCGGCTCCCAGGACACCACTGGTCCGATGACCCGTGATGAACTGAAAGACCTGGCCTGTCTGGGCTTCCAGGCCGACCTGGTGATGCAGTCATTCTGTCACACCGCCGCCTATCCGAAGCCGGTTGACGTGGAAATGCAGCACACCATGCCGGACTTCATCCGCACCCGCGGCGGTGTTTCCCTGCGCCCGGGCGATGGCATCATCCACTCCTGGTTGAACCGCATGCTGTTGCCGGACACTGTCGGTACCGGCGGCGACTCTCACACCCGCTTCCCAATGGGCATCTCCTTCCCGGCCGGTTCCGGTCTGGTGGCGTTTGCTGCAGCGACGGGCGTTATGCCCCTGGATATGCCGGAATCCGTCCTGGTTCGCTTCAAGGGCGAAATGCAGCCAGGCATCACGCTGCGCGATCTGGTACATGCGATCCCACTGTACGGCATCAAGCAAGGCATGTTGACCGTTGAGAAGAAAGGCAAGATCAACGAGTTCTCCGGTCGCATCCTGGAAATCGAAGGCCTTGAGCACCTGACCGTTGAGCAGGCGTTCGAGCTGTCTGACGCTTCCGCTGAGCGTTCCGCAGCCGGTTGTACGATCAACCTGTCTGAAGAGTCCGTGGCTGAGTACCTGCGTTCGAACATCACCATGCTGCGCTGGATGATCGCCGAAGGTTATGGCGACCCGCGCACCCTGGAGCGTCGCGCCCAGCAGATGGAAGAGTGGATTGCCGATCCCAAGCTGATGCGTGCCGACAAAGACGCCGAGTACTCCCACGTTGTGGAAATCGATCTGGCTGACATCAAAGAGCCGATCGTGTGCTGCCCGAACGACCCGGACGACGCCAAGTTCCTGTCGGAAGTCGCCGGCGACAAGGTCGACGAAGTGTTCATCGGTTCCTGCATGACCAACATCGGCCACTTCCGCGCTGCTGGCAAGCTGCTGGAGATGAACAAGGAGCCGCTGAAGACCCGCCTGTGGATGTCTCCGCCTACCAAGATGGACCAGGCGCAGCTGATGGAAGAAGGCTACTTCAACACCTACGGCACCGCCGGTGTTCGCACCGAAATGCCGGGCTGCTCCCTGTGCATGGGTAACCAGGCCCGCGTGGCAGCCAAGAGCACGGTGCTGTCCACCTCCACCCGTAACTTCCCGAACCGTCTGGGCGATGGTGCCAATGTGTACCTGACCTCTGCGGAACTGGCAGCGGTTGGTGCGGTACTGGGCAAACTCCCGTCTCCGGCGGAGTACATGGAGTACGCCAAGGACCTGAACAGCATGTCGAAAGAGATCTACAAGTATCTCAACTTCGACCAGATGGAGAACTACACCAAGAAGGCGTCTGAAGCGAACGTTGCTTAAGACCTGACCTTCTGGTTTAGCTCCATGGAAACGCCAGCCTTCGGGCTGGCGTTTTTTTGTTTGAAGTAAACGTTACGAGTCAGATCGGGCACGGTGTGGGGTACCTTTTCTGCCGGGGAAAAGGTGTCTGAGCGCAGCGAGTTCTTTTTCCCAGAAGAAAAGGTACCCCGCGGCGGGCCCAGCCCAGCCCCTTGTAAACAGACCTACAAAAAAGGGGCTCCCGAAGGAGCCCCTGTTCTTACTCAGAGCGTTGAAAACGCGCCTGTTTACCGGGTGATGTGCTGATACTCACCGGCATCTTCAGTAACCGAGCTCACCACCATAATGGCAATGAAAGCAGCAATGAAGCCAGGAATGATCTCGTACACGCCAGGACCACCCATGAACTCACCGTTCCAGCCCAGAGAGATCCAGATCATGACAGTCGCAGCACCCACAACCATGCCTGCGATGGCGCCAGCGCCGTTTGTGCGCGGCCACATCAGTGACAGGATAATCAGCGGGCCAAATGCGGCGCCGAAGCCTGCCCAGGCGTTACTGACCAGGGCCAGAACCTGAGAGTTCGGGTCGGAGGCAATAACCGCAGCTACCAGACCTACCAGTACAACACACACACGGCCTACGCCGACGCATTCTTTGTCGGTCGCTTCTTTACGCAGGAACAGGCGATAGAAGTCTTCGGTCAGTGAAGAAGACGACACCAGCAGCTGGCTGGAAATGGTACTCATGACTGCAGCAAGCAGTGCCGCGTAGAGGAAGCCTGTGATCAGCGGATGGAACAGCAGGTCCGAGAGCAGGATAAAGATCGTTTCCGGATCTTCGATATTCATACCATTGCGAATCGCGTACGCCCGGCCAAACACACCGAGGGAGACGGCGCCAATCAGGGAGATAAGCATCCAGGACATGCCGATGTTGCGGGCAGTCGGTACTTCATCCAGCGTACGGATCGCCATGAAACGCACAATGATGTGTGGCTGGCCGAAATAGCCCAAACCCCAGGTTACCGCAGACAACCAACCGATGAGCGTCAGGCCTTCCGTCCACGACAGTAGCGTGGGGTCGACTTCGTTCAGGGTTTGCGACGCCTGGGCGAAACCACCGCCGCCTTCACCAAAGAGGACAACCGCCGGCATGATGACCAGTGCCAGCATCATGATGCAGCCCTGCACGAAGTCCGTCATGCTTACTGCCAGGAACCCGCCGACCACGGTGTAGGCCAACACCACACCCAGCGTGATGACGATACCAACCGCATAGTCGCTCAAACCACCGAAGTTGAAGATGCCGGAGAACGCACTCTCAAACAGCTTGCCGCCCGCAACCAGGCCGGATGCCGTGTAAACCGCGAAGAAGATAACGATGACGATGGCTGACACGGTACGCAGCGAAAGTGCCTGTGTCGGGAACCGGTTTGCCAGGAAGGAGGGGATGGTGATCGCATTGCCATAGTGAACCGTCTGTTCACGAAGACGCGGCGCTACCAGGGTCCAGTTAAAGAACGCACCCACGAGCAGGCCGATACCGATCCAGGCCGATCCCAGGCCCGATGCAAACAGCGCCCCGGGCAACCCGAGAAGCAACCAGCCACTCATATCCGAAGCACCGGCCGACAGGGCCGCTACCTTTGGACTGAGGGCTCGCCCACCCAACATGTAATCTTCGGATGAAGACGTAGCTCTGCGCATGGCATAAACGCCGATGGCGATCATGAGCGCAAAGTAAGCAAATAGACTGATCCAAACACCAATAGCCATGAAACTCCTCCAGTTCAAATGGACGGAATCAACTCCGACCGTTTAGCGCGCTTACCACGGTGAACCCGGTAGTCGCACCCTTTGTTTTTTTGACTCGCTAAACTACTCACGTCATTAAGGCGCTACGGCTTACAACGCCTGCCTCCCCATCTCAATACTTACCTCCTATCGTTCAGGTTTTCGTTCCGCACTGCCTTGTGAGCAAAGCGCCCTATCAAACCTTTTCAATGCCAAGCGACAACAGTGACGCGTTTCCACCCACCGCTGTGGTGTTGATGGTGCGGGTTCTCTCCGTCGCAAACCGTAGCAGGTAGTGCGGCCCGCCAGCTTTGGGACCGGTACCGGAAAGTCCCCGCCCCCCGAAAGGCTGAACACCAACAACCGCGCCAATCTGGTTTCGGTTAACGTAGGTATTGCCCACTTTTACCCGCCGCTCGATATAGGCCGCTGTGGACTCACTTCTGCTGTGAATACCCAGGGTAAGTCCATAACCCGCCGCATTAATTTCATCGATCACATCGTCCAGCTTCTCTGCAGTGTAGCGGACTATATGGAGAACAGGGCCGAAGTGTTCGTCTTTCAACTCGTTGATACTTGAAATGGCGTAGGCGGACGGTGGCACAAAGTAGCCGTCGCGGCAGGCCTCCGGTATTGGCGCCTGCGATACCAACCTGGCATGTTTGCCAAGCTCGGTCAGATGGGCTTTCAGACCATCCCGCGCTTCTTGATCAATCACCGGTCCGACATCGGTGCTGTGACGCTCAGGGTTGCCGACCATCAGTTCCTGCATGGCGCCCGCCAGCAGGCTTTCTGTGCGCTCAGCGACCTCTTTCTGGATATAGAGCACACGCAGTGCCGAGCAACGCTGCCCGGCACTGGCGAAAGCGGACTGGATGACATCCCTGACCACTTGCTCCGGCAGCGCACTGCTGTCCACAACCATGGCATTCTGTCCGCCGGTCTCGGCGATGAAGGGCACAATTGCCCCCTCACGCTGCGCCAGAGTGCGATTGAGTATGTGCGCTACCTGTGTAGAGCCGGTGAAGGCGACGCCGGCAATTCTGGGGTCCGGGGTCAGTTTGCCGCCGATTGTTGCGCCATCACCGGGTAAAAATTGAATCACATCGGGTGGGAAGCCAGCTTCCAACATCAGCTCAAAAGCCCGTTGAGCAACCAGACTTGTCTGCTCCGCAGGCTTGGCGATAACAGCATTTCCTGCCACCAACGCCGCCATCACCTGGCCAGTAAAAATAGCCAGGGGGAAATTCCAGGGGCTGATGCAGAGGAAGACGCCCCGCCCTTCCATGTAAAGCTCATTGCTCTCGCCCGTGGGGCCAGGTAGAGCCAAGGCCTTGCCAAAGCGGGATCTGCCCTGGAGGGCATAATAGCGACAGAAATCGACGGCTTCGCGCACCTCGTCGATACCATCCTGTATGGTTTTCCCGGCTTCACGGCAGCAGATCGCCATCAGCTCCTGCATATTTGCTTCCATCAGCTCGGCGTATCGCTCGAGACAGGCGGCACGATCCTCCACCGGACGCTCCCGCCAGGAAACAAAACCTTCCGTTGCAACGACCAGGGCTTCTTCCGCCTGGGCTTCGGTCGTCCAGTACACCTGACCAACGTGTTGGGAGCGATCGTAGGGCGCATGGATATCACTCCGCGCTCCGTCCCGGCGCTTTTCGCCGCCAATGACCGGTGCAGCTTCCCAGCGTTTCTTTGCCCATTGGCCAAGATGATTCAGCAACGGATCCAGATGAGCCGCTACATGGATATTCATCCCTTTGGAGTTGCGCCGCTCGTTGCCAAAGATATCGACGGGCAATGGAATTCGGTCGTTGGGCAGTGAGTCGTATCCCTGCAGTTCCTGAACCGGATTCTGCACCAGAGCCTCTATGGGCGTTGCCGCGTCCACCAACCGGTGAACAAATGAGGAATTTGCCCCATTCTCCAGCAGCCGTCGTACCAGATACGGCAACAGATCCTTGTGAGCTCCCACAGGGGCGTAGATGCGAACCGGAAGATTGTTGTCCTCAAGGATGCTGTTGTAGAGGGCGTCTCCCATACCGTGCAGGCGCTGGAACTCGATCCTGCGCCCTTTGTTCCTCGCCATGGTCAGAACCGAGGAAACCGTATGGGCGTTGTGGCTCGCAAGCTGCGGATACAACGCTCCTTCGGTGTAGTCACTCAGCAAATAACGCAGACACGCCAGATAGGAGGTGTCGGTAGCCTCTTTGCGCGTAAATACGGGGTAGCCCTCCAGGCCCAACTGCTGGCAGATTTTGATCTCGGTGTCCCAGTAGGCCCCTTTGACGAGGCGAATGGGGATCTCGTCACCCTGCTGTTTCGCCAGTTTGGTCAACCAGCACAATACCGGCAAAGCACGCTTGGAATAGGCCTGGATAACCAGGCCAAAACCACCCCACCCCTTTGCAACCGGTGATGTAAATGCCTTCTCAAACAGCTTTAGCGAGATTTCCAGCCGATCCATTTCCTCGGCATCGATGGTAATGGACACCTTCTTTTCCCGCGCAAACGTCAGCAGGTCAATGACTGTTGCGTAAAGCTCTTCCAGAACCCGCTCTTCCTGGGACGCCTCGTATCGAGGGTGCAGGGCTGATAGCTTGATGGAAATTGAGGGCGCTGGTGCCCGGCTGTCCGGGTAGGTATCGGTTCCCACGGACTCAATGGCATCCATGTAGTCCTTCAGGTAACGGTCAGCGTCGCCCCTGGTCATTGCCGCTTCGCCGAGCATGTCGAAGGAGTAGGTGTAGCCCAAATCCCGGTACTCGCGGGCGTTCCTCAATGCTTCGTCGATATCCCGTCCGAGCACGAACTGTTTGCCCATAATGGCCATGGCTTGGTACATCGCGCTCCGAATGACCGGCTCGCCACTACGCTTGATAAGACGCTTCCAGATACTGGACGGGGAACCGTCCAGTCGTTTATCCATCTTGACCACACGACCAGTCAGCAGCAGCCCCCAGGTGGAGGCATTGACCAGGGTCGACTCACTGCGGCCCACGTGCTTCTTCCAGTCAGCGTCCGACAGCTTGTCCTGAATCAACGCATCGGCGGTGTATTTGTCGGGGATACGCATCAACGCCTCGGCCAGACACATCAGCAGGATGCCTTCTTCGGTATCCAGGCTGTATTCCTGCAGCAATGCGTCGACCATATGGACGGAGTCGTCCTGCTCGCGGACCTTTCTGATCAGGCTCGTTGCCGTTTCAGTGACGTCTCGATGCTCAGAAGCATCGCTTTGGGCAAGGGGGATCAGTTCGTTGAGGTAACGTGTTTCGTCGACGGCGTAGTTGGCAGTAATCGCTTGCCAGAAGAACGACTTTGGCTGTTCCTGAAATGCAGGCTCGAGCACCTTGCTTGCATTGAACATCTGAGCGCCTCGCCGACGGTTCCCGTCTATGGCCGGGCCCCTCGAACTTTTATTATGGTTGGGTCAGGCAACGCGTACGTACCGTACTGCGCTGTGACGTGATCAGCTACCCTGTTAAGTTAGTATTACTACGGACTTCAGGCTTACAAAATCCTACGATTCTTTTGTAAATTCGTCCGAAAATGAGGCTTTTTTAACAAATCAGGCGACTTTGTCACCAAAACGCAATCTGGAGGGCGTCGTACCTTTGTGTTTTCTGAGCGCGTTGGTGAGGGCACTCTGGGAGGAAAACCCAGTCCGGTAACTGATTTCGGAGACCGAAAAGGAAGTCATGGTCAGGAATTGCACGGCCTGGTCAAGCCGGGTCTGGAGCAGAAACTGGTGGGGGGTAATACCCGTCACATCACGAAACATCTCGTGGAAGCGGCTGACACTGAGGCAGGCCACACCGGCAAGATCGCTCACCGTTATCTTTCGCTGGATATTCTCCATGATGTAACGGCGGATCGTGTCGGGGCTGATGGCATGGCGGTTCTGGCGCACCTCCCTGCCTTCGTTCAGGCGCCCGGCCATACAGTGCAGGATGCTTGCCCCCATGTGCCGCTGCATATCCTGATTATCCGGCGAGCGATCGAACTCTCCCGCCACGAACTGAACCAGCCCTTGCAGCTTATTGTCCAGAACCAGTGTGCGCGGCCGCTCAAACAGAGGCGCGAGTGTTTCATACTCACTGTGCTCAGGACTATTTATGGCCGGCATGTAGGGATCGAGGTTGATAACCAGAACGTGGTTCTGCAGATCACCACAGTAATCGTGGCGCGCTTCAGTGGGCACCAGGCAGGCTCGCCAGGTGTCCAGGTGTGAACCTGTTCCATCCACACTCAGGTCGGCCTCTCCACGAACACCGACAACAATCTGATGATGCTCGTGACGATGATGGTGTGAAGCGGTGGGAAGCTTGAGCAAACGTGCGTCCAACATGCCCGCGATCCGGAAATTTCCTGAGAATGTAGCTCAATTAAAGCAGATCATCGGCAAACTTGCACGACTACGCCCGATTCACCAGACTCCGAAGCAGGCCCGCGACCTCGTCGCTGACCGCCTCAATCGGCTGGGAGGCGTCCACGATGTGATAACGGCCCGGCGCGCTGGCGGCGCGAGCGAGATAGGTCTCGCGTATTCGCTCAAAAAACGCTACCGCTTCCTGTTCAAACCTGTCCAGATCCCCCCGATGGCGGGCACGGGTCATACCGGTTTCCACCGGTGCGTCCAGCAGGATAACGTGATCCGGGCGCACCGTGCCCTGCACCAGGCTTTCCAGTAGCGCTATGCGATCGGCGGGCACACCACGCCCTCCCCCCTGATAGGCAAAGGTGGCGTCGGTGAACCGGTCACACAGAACCCAGCGACCAGCCTCCAATTCAGGAAGAATACGCGTATGAAGGTGTTGCGCCCTGGCGGCGAACATCAGCAGCAGCTCGGTGGTTTCGTTCACGGGCTCATCACGCGGCGCCAGCAACAGCTCGCGGATGGACTCCGCCATCGGGGTGCCGCCGGGCTCTCGGGTTACAACGCATTCAACGCCAAGCGCGTCCAGCGTACTTGCGGCGTTCGCCAGTTGAGTGGACTTACCAACCCCTTCCGTACCTTCAAAGGTAATAAACTGCCCTCTGCGGGTCATTGGCCACCCTCTTCCGCTGTTGTATCCGGAGACGGTGCTGGAGACGAACGGTAGTCTGAACGGCGGTTGAGCTGAAACGCCCTCACGGCCTTCTGGTGCTCCGCCAGGGTTTTCGAAAACTTGTGGGTACCATCGCCACGCGCCACAAAGTAGAGCGTATCGCCTTCAGCCGGATTCAGCGCCGCATGAATCGCTTCCCGGCCGGGCAACGCGATGGGCGTGGGCGGAAGTCCGTCGATCCGATAGGTATTGTAGTCAGTGTGGGTTCGCAGATCCTTGCGAGTGATACGCCCCTGGTATTTCTCTCCCATCCCATAGATGACCGTAGGATCGGTCTGCAACCTCATACCTTTCTCCAGGCGCCGGACAAAGACGCCGGCCACTTCCTCCCGCTCATGAACCGCACCGGTTTCGCGCTCAACGATCGACGCCATAATCAGAGCTTCATAGGGAGAATCGTAAGGCAGGTTTTCAGCCTTGGCCTGCCATTCCGTCGCAAGCACCTTTTCCATTCGCTCAAAGGCCCTGCGTAACAGATCAAGGTCGGTTTCACTGCTGGTAAACAGGTAGGTATCCGGAAAGAAGCGGCCCTCGGGATGCGCCCCTTTGGCACCCATCGCTTCCATGATCCGGTCGTCGGCCCAGTCGGCGGTCACCTGCCCAAGACGCTCACTGCTGGCGAGCGCGGCGCGCATGTCACGGAAGGTCCAGCCTTCGATAAACTGAATCTGCCAGTGTTTGGTGTCACCGGCAACCATCGCATTGATCATGTCGAGACTGGTCATGCCATCGGTGAACTCATATTCGCCAGCCTTTAATAGCGCCTGCTCCGGGTAAAGACGACCATGAATCTTCAACCACAGACTGTCGCCCACAAGGCCTTCCGCTTCGAGTTTACGCGCAACCTGACCGTAACCGCTCCCGGAGGGCACGCTGAACAGAACCGGCTCATCCAACGCTACAGGTTGCTCAAGGGTCTGAAGCCCCTGCCATAACCAGAGACCACCCCCGGCAAGCGCCAGGACGGAGAGACAGAACACACAGATGAGTAACTTCTTGAACAAGCTTTTATTCCAAAGTTTTCAGAGGGTCGCAGATTGTCTCAAGCCCGTCATCAACTGGCAAATCAACGCTGCCCAATCTGCGAACCGCGACAATACCCATAACGCTGTTAACGAGATACAGTCCACGCAGCCCGGGTGACGACAGCAACGCAGGCTGGATGATTTGCTCCCGGATGGTATGGCCGGATGCGCGCAGACACTCAAGGGCGAACTGCCGCATGACGCCGGCCACTGCAAGGCTCTCAACCGGAGGGGTTACCCACTCTCCCTTCATCCTGATAATGAGGTTGGTTCGCGTCCCCTCAAGCAACTGCCCGTCGGCGTTCGCCATGATCAGTTCGAATTCCTCGCCACTGAACTCACGGCTTGCCATCACCTGCTCCAGCCGGTTCAGGGTCTTGATACCCGCCAGCCTCGGATTCACGGTGAGTGGAAACTTGGACAGCGCTGCAACCACTCCTCCCGGCGGGGGAAGTATGGGCATCAGAGAGGAGGTGACAATCAGGCTTGGCTCACACTCGACAGGAGACCGATAACCTCGCCCGCCACTCCCTCGAGTGAGGACGAGCTTCAGCACCCAGTCGTCGCCGTATTGGGACGCCAAATCGCAACCCGAGCGGCTAATTTCAGCATCCAGGTCACTGCGCTCAACCGGAATGCCCAAGCGGCCAGCATCGGCCACCATACGATCCAGATGGTATGAGCGCAGCACGGCTTGCCGGCCACGCATACGGATGGTTTCAAACAACCCATCACCGTAGGCCAACCCCCGGTCTGTCGCTGAAACTCCATTGCCGTCGGGGCGAATAACGTTCAACACAACCCGGTCAATCCTCGTAACGACGGAAAATCAGGGTGCCGTTTGTACCACCAAAGCCAAAAGAGTTGGACAACGCAACCCGGACATCAGCTTTGCGGCTCTTACCGGCCACAAAATCCAGGTCACAACCATCATCGGGATCGTCAAGGTTGACGGTCGGCGGCAGCATACCTTCCCGGATCGCCAATACCGAGAAAATCGCCTCAACGGCCCCGGCAGCGCCAAGCAAGTGCCCGGTCATGGATTTGGTGCTGCTGACAGCCAACTTGTAAGCGTGGTCGACAAATACCGATTTCACGGCAGACACTTCTGCCAGGTCTCCCACGAGCGTCGAAGTGCCATGGGCATTGATGTAGTCGATGTCGTCGGCGCCGAGCCCGGCATCGCGAATCGCATTCTTCATGGAGCGCGCGGCACCCTCACCGTTCTCTGGGGGAGCAGTTATATGGAACGCATCGTCGCTCATACCGAAACCGATCACTTCGCCATGAATGGTGGCACCACGGCGTTTCGCGTGCTCGAGATCCTCCAGCACCAGCACGCCGGCGCCGTCGCTGAGCACAAAGCCGTCCCGGCCACGATCCCACGGCCGGCTGGCCTTTTCCGGGTCGTCATTGCGGGTGGACAGCGCACGCGCTGCCGAAAACGCGGCAATTGAGCTTCGGGTGGTGGCCATTTCCGAACCGCCGGCCAACATCACATCGGCATCACCGTAAGCAATGGTGCGCGCTGCATAGCCAATGTTATGGGTGCCGGTCGTGCAGGCTGTCACGATGGCGATGTTTGGGCCCTTATAGCCAAAGCGGATAGCCACGTTTCCTGAAATCATGTTGATTACGGAGGCTGGCACAAAGAAGGGAGACACTTTTCGCGGCCCGGACTTCTCCATCGTGATCACGTTCTTCTCGATGTATTCAAGACCGCCTATGCCTGAGCCGATGGCAACCCCTACCCTTTCACGATCAAGATCGGTGTACTCATCAAGACCACTGGCATCTACCGCCTGTTGAGCGGCGATCAGGCCGTAATGAATGAAGGCATCCAGTTTTCTGGCGTCCTTCGTGGACAGGTACGGTTCAATATCCAGGTTCTTGATGCCACCGCCGATTCGTGTGTTGTATCCGGTGGTATCAAAACGGTCGATTCCGGCAATGCCGCTGCGACCGGAACAAATGCCGTCCCAGGACGAATCCACATCGTTACCCAGTGGCGAGAGCATTCCCATGCCTGTGATTACAACACGTCGTTTAGCCATACCCCTTCACCTGAGTTCCTTGCTGATCATGGACTGGAATTCCTGCCAATAAAAAAGCCGTCCGATGTCTAGTCACATGGACGGCTTTTTGCCTGGCGATAAAGCGTGCAGAGTATCAGGTGTGCGCGACGATGTAGTCGATCGCGTCCTGGACACTCGCCAGCTTTTCCGCTTCCTCGTCGGGAATCTCGGTCTCGAACTCTTCTTCGAGTGCCATGACCAGCTCAACGGTGTCCAGTGAGTCAGCGCCAAGGTCCTCTACAAAAGAAGATGTGTTCTGAACTTCGGACTCTTTAACGCCCAACTGCTCACAAACGATCTTCTTCACGCGCTCTTCAACTGTACTCATAATGTCCTCACTTTTGTGTCAACCAAGCAACTTAAGTGCTGCCAGTTTAGTTTAAACCATACCTGCAAACAAGCAGGGGTTCCATTCAAACATGTTGTGCGACAAGGGTTTGCGCACACGTCCCCGCAGGGACTATCCCATGTACATACCGCCGTTCACGTGGATCGTTTCGCCCGTCACGTAACCAGCGGCCTCCGACGCCAGGAAGGCAACCACCGCAGCCACTTCTTCCGGCTCACCCAGACGACCGGCAGGTATGACTTCCATCATAGCCTCACGTTGCTTGTCGTCCAGTTTTCGGGTCATATCCGTATCGATAAATCCGGGCGCTACGCAATTGGCGGTAATGCCCCGGTTCGACATTTCTTTCGCCAGGCTGCGGGTAAAACCCTCAACTCCGGCCTTGGCAGCGCAATAGTTGGCCTGTCCGGGGTTACCCATACCAGCTACAACCGAGCTGATATTGATCACCCGACCCCATCGCGCCTTGGCCATTCCCCGCAATACGGCCTTGCTGGTCCGGTAGACGCTGGACAAGTTGGTTTCCACCACCGACGCCCAGTCATCGTCCTTCAGCCGCATCAGCAGATTATCACGAGTGATCCCTGCGTTGTTGACCAGGATCGCCGGCGCACCGGCTTTATCGTTGATTTCCTTCAGGCCAGCCTCGATGCTGTCTGGGTCGGCGACGTTCATTACGATACCGAAACCCTTCGCGCCTGCTGCTTTCAGGTCAGCGGAAATCGACTCGGCGCCATTCTCACTGGTTGCCGTACCGACCACCATGGCGCCCTGATCTGCCAGCGCCTTTGCAATGGCCTTTCCGATCCCGCGAGTTGCACCCGTTACCAGCGCTGTTTTGCCTTCAAGAGACATGTGTTGCTCCTATTTATTACTGTCCAAATGCCTCTGACGCCTTTGCCAGCGCATCCGGCTCGTCAATGCCGTAAACCGACAATTCACGGTCAATGCGCTTCGCCAGCCCTGCAAGGACTTTACCGGCGCCGCACTCTACAGCGATCCGCACATCATTTGCCACCAGTTTACGAACGGTATCGGTCCACAACACCGGAGAGTATAGCTGCTTGACCAGATTAGCCTTGAGGGATTCACTGTCCTGGGCGACGGAAGCGGTAACATTCTGTATTACCGGGATGACAGCATCGTTAAACGTTACTTCGTCCAACGCGGTTGCCAGTTCCTCCGCGGCTCCCTTCATCAGGGCACAGTGGGAAGGCACACTCACCGGCAATGGCATGGCCTTGCGGGCACCTCGGGCCTTGCAGGCTTCGATGGCGCGTTCAACCGCTCCAGCAGCACCAGCAATCACTACTTGCCCAGGGGCATTGAAATTGACGGCGGCAACCACGTCACCATTCGCCGCCTCGGCACAGGCGGCGGTTACGTCGTCGTCTTCGAGACCAAGAATGGCTGCCATCTTGCCTTCGCCGGCTGGCACGGCGGCCTGCATGAGCTCGCCACGCAGTTGCACCAGTTTAATGGCATCAAAAAAGTTCAGGCTTTCCGCTGCAACCAGCGCACTGTACTCACCCAGGCTGTGCCCGGCGACAAAGTCAGGCGCCTGACCTCCTGCTACAAACCACTGCCGCCAGAGCGCGACGCTCGCCGCCAACAGCGCTGGCTGGGTAACCGTGGTCTGATTAAGCTCTTCCGCAGGGCCATGCTGGCACAGGTGCCAGAGATCATACCCCAGTACATCGGAGGCTTCGGAAAACGTTTTTTCTATGATCGGCCAGTTCTCGGCTGCTGCTCCCAGCATACCGACAGACTGCGATCCTTGTCCGGGAAAAATAAAGGCTGATTTCATAGTGGGAATCTTACCGTCAATGAGGGGTTACGGGAGATTAGCCAATAGTACAACCTGGGGGCCGATCCGGCCAATCTAGCAAAAATGGGGAGAGACTTTAGTCTCAGGGACAGGTTAAGGCTTGAGCGCTCAGATCATCAGGTCATCGAGACGGTCGTTTATGCGGCTGGGCACTTCCAGCTCAACTTCACGAACCGCCTGACGTATGGCGGCCAGCATGGCGCGCTCGTTGGCGTTGCCATGACTCTTTATCACCACCCCTTGGAGGCCAAGGAGACTGGCACCGTTATGCCTTGAGGGGTCCATAAGCCGGAGCAGCCGTCCGATGATCGGCCGCGCGAAGAAGCCGACGCACTTGCCGTAAAACGTTTTCGTAAAGGCTTGTTCCAGCAATTCAATCAGCAGACCGGCAACGCCCTCACCCGTCTTCAGGGCAATATTCCCGACGAAACCGTCGCACACCACCACATCCGCCACGTCGCGGAACAGATCACTGCCCTCGATGTATCCGATGTAGTTGATGGTATCGCACTGGGCCAGCATGTGAGAGGCAAGCCGCACTTGCTCATTGCCCTTGATCTCCTCTTCGCCAACATTAAGCAGAGCGACTCGAGGTTCTGGCTGATTGCAGATGGCCGATGCCATCAGTGAGCCCATCAGTGCGTACTGATAGAGGTTTTCCGCAGTGGAGTCCACGTTGGCGCCCAGATCGAGCACGTGGCAACGCCCCCGAAGCGACGGAATCAGTTTGGCGATTGCAGGGCGCTCAATACCCGGGTACATACGGATAACAGAACGGCCGAACGCCATGAGCGCGCCGGTATTGCCAGCACTGACACAACCTTGAGCAACGCCATCGCGAACAAGCCCCAGCGCCACGGCCATGGACGAATTGCGTTTGTGGCGAAGCGCATGGGAGGGCCGCTCATTCATCCGCACGACATCGGCAGCTTCGACGATACGAATTCGCGAGTGCCCAGGATGCAACAAAGCCTCGAGCTCACTCCGGATTCCTACCAGAACGAGACTCAAGGCTTCGTTTTCTTTCACCGCATCCAGTGCAGCGGAGGCCACAACATCGGCTCCGCGATCACCACTCATGGCGTCAATTGCGATGGTGACCGGCTTCACCGTTCCTCCATCTCGCACTGGCGGGTGGATTGCTCGCGACGGTTTACTCGTCGCGAGCCTCAATTACCTGCTTGCCACGGTAAAAACCGTCCGGCGACACGTGGTGACGACGATGCACTTCACCAGTCGTGGTGTCAGTGGACAGAGCTGCCGTGCTCAGAGCATCGTGTGAACGACGCATACCGCGCTTTGAGCGGGTTTTTCGATTTTTCTGTACAGCCATGATTATGCTCCTGACCTGATAAACGTGTGTTCGTTAAATTCGCGACGGTTTCCAGGGAAAACGACGCCTGATTAATGTTTCTTTGTCTTGAGATCCGCCAGTACGCTGAACGGGTTGTCTTCAGACTTCCTGACCGGCTCGTCCCCGGATTCATCCGGTTCAAAGGCTTCCAGCTCTTCTCGGGCGGGACATTCGTCACGCTCATGAAGCGGAAACGGCGGCAGAACCAGCAACAGTTCGTCCTCAGTCAAGGACCACAAATCCGCGCTGAAATCGTCCGTCAGAAACGGTTCAAGCTCTTTTGGCAACTGCTGGGCCTGCTCATCGCTGGTCACCAACCCCAATGTAAAGTGGGAGACCAGTGTCTTTTGCATGGGCCCCATGCAGCGCTGACACTCCAGGGTAACCGGTGCTTCCAGCTCACCTGTCACCATGCGTCGGCGTTCGCCGTCCATGGAGAATGACAGGCTCACCCGGCACACTGCGCCGTCCTCAAAACCAAATACAGAATCACCAAAACGAGACAATGCCTGCAGAGGAATTTCTCCCTCCAACACTATTTGTTGCTCTGCCAATCGGTAAGGATCGACAGTTTTGGGCAGCTCGGTGCTTGAGGCTTTTGACATAGGCGCGCAATTTTAGGGACCTGACCGCCCGCTGTCAAAGACTTCATGCGCTTTTGGGCAAGGGTTACACTGCGGATAGGTGTATTCTACGATAATACCAAGCAATGACATAAGGAACCCAATGCAACACCGCCCACTTCTGCTTGCCTCATCATCACCTTACCGGCGACAGCTGATGGAACGGCTGGGACTGCCCTTCCAGGCCGCATCACCGAACGTCGATGAATCACCAGAGATAAGTGAAGGCCCGGAACAGCTGGCCGTGCGACTGGCGCTAAAGAAAGCCGAAGCGCTCGCCGGGGATTATCCTGACCACTGGATCATCGGCTCTGACCAGGTTGCCTGCCTCGAGGATGGCACCGTGCTGAACAAGCCGGGAAACCATGAGCGCGCCGTGCAGCAGCTGAAGCGCAGCAGCGGCCAGAGAGTCTCATTCCTGACGGGCCTGGTACTGCTGGATTCCGGCACTGACGAACGGCAGAGCCACTGCGAACACTTCCACGCCCATTTCCGGGAGCTAGACGCGGACGAAATCGACAACTACCTACACATTGAGACGCCCTACGACTGCGCAGGCAGCTTCAAAATGGAAGGCTTGGGCATCACCCTGTTCAAGCGACTGGAAGGGGACGATCCGAACAGCCTGATCGGGCTGCCGTTGATCGCACTCACCAGAATGCTGCTAAATTGGGGGCTGAATCCACTGCATCAGCCCCACGACCCTCAGCGCAGCTCCAGCCGCGATTCAGCGAAGTAGCGGGCAATACCACTGCCCACAGAAACGCCGAACTGGTCAACAATTTCCTGGAACGGCGATTCTCGGCGGCTGTAGTCCACAAGATCCTCCTGGCCGATAACCTGTCTTGCCACATGCGAAGAACTGCCAAGACCATCGATCAGGCCAAGCTCAAGCGCCTGCTCACCACTCCAGACCAGCCCTGAGAACAGTTGCTCGTCATCCGCAAGCCGATCACCCCGCCCCTTCCGCACACTCTCGATAAACTGACTGTGAGTGGTTTCCAGAACGTCTTGCCAGAATTGCACCTCTTCTTCTTCCTCCGGTGAGAACGGATCCAGGAACGCCTTGTTCTCACCCGCCGTGTACAGACGGCGGTCGACCCCCAGTTTGTCCATGATCCCGGTAAATCCGAAACCTCCGGCCACCACACCGATGGAACCCACGAGACTCGCCTTGTCGGCGTATATTTCATCAGCAGCCGCAGCAATATAGTAGGCGCCAGAGGCACCAATATCGGAAATCACCGCATACACTTTTTTCTCCGGATACTCACCCCTCAGCCGAACGATTTCGTCATAGACGTAACCGGACTGGACCGGACTGCCGCCCGGACTGTTGATGCGCAGGATCACCCCCACCGAATTCTCTGCCTCAAACGCTTCGCGCAGGGAACCTACAATGTTGTCGGCGCTGGCGAGCTCATCCGCCGCAATAGTGCCCTCGATCTCCACGAGTGCCGTATGCTTTCCCTTGGCAGCGGATTCCAGCGCACCGCTTAGCGGGAACTGGATCATCAGCAGCAAGGCAAAGAGATACCCGAACGTCAGCAGCTTGAAAAATATCCCCCAGCGGCGGCTTTTTCGCTGCTCTGACTGCAGAGACATCACCAACTTTTCGATCAATTTCCAATCACGAGCCGACTCCGGCGGCATCGCCGGCTTGCGGCGACTTCCCTCAGGCCTTTTCGCCCCGCTTTCCGGGTTTTCTGGTTCGCTCCCCCAGCCAGGATGCCTGTCTGATTCCCAATCGCTCATTGCTACTTCCTGTTACTGTTGCGGCTCAGAGGCCGAGTACGTCGCGCAGGTCTTTTACCGAATCGACGACCGCGTGCGGTGCGTAATGCCCCAGCACATCACGTTTATGCACACCCCACTCCACACCAATAGACGGCATCCCGATACGCTGGGCCATCTCAAGATCGTACCGGGTATCGCCGATCATAACCGCTTCCGCCGGCTCAATGCCGTAAAAGCGGATGATCTCTCCGAGCATCGCCGGGTCGGGCTTGGAACGGGTTTCATCCGCGCAGCGAGTAATATCAAAATGCGGCCCAAGCCCGCTGGACACCAAAGCACCTTCCAGGCCGCGGCGGCTCTTGCCGGTGGCCACCGAGCAGCCGCGCCCCGCTGCACGAAGGTCAGCCAGTACGTCCGCCATGCCCGCAAACACATTCTGGGGCGTAGTCACCTTGGAGAAAAAATAACGGGCATAACCTTCGCGAATTGCCGTCATTTCCTCCCGCGTTATACCGGGATACAGCTTTTCCAGAGCTTCAATCATGCCCAGGCCGATGATATCGCGATAGGCTTCCCGCTCCAGTTCCGGATACCCCAGCTCGGTGGCCGCCTGATGAAGGCTGTCGGCAATATGATCAACGGAATCCACCAGCGTTCCGTCCCAGTCAAAAATCACGACCTTTACGTCCATTGATACTACCTTGGTGCGGTCATTCTGCTTGCGAACCACAGAACAACGGATTATTCGGAGGCCTTCCGGCGCGCCGCCAGCTTGGCCATGAGTTCGCTGAAAGCCTCATCATAGGGAGCCTCAAGATGAACTGACTCTCCCGTGGAGGGCAGCGTAAAGTCCAGGGCGCGGGCGTGGAGCATTAAACGCTGACCGCCGGCGGAACGAAATGCCCGCAGGCTTACATCATCCATATACTTGTCATCGCCGGCAATCGGATGCCCCGCCCAGGCACTGTGAACACGGATCTGATGGGTACGACCGGTTACCGGTGAGGCCTCAACCAGGGTATACCCTGAAAAGGAGTCCAATACCCGGAAGCGGGTGAGAGAGTCCTTTCCAGCCTCATCCACGCGAACACGGCGCTCACCGGAACCAAGCTCAAACCGCAGCAACGGCTCGCTGACCTTCCTGACAGCCCCAGGCCAGTCGCCCGCCACCAGAGCATGATAATGCTTACGAATACGCTTGTGACGCAACTCGTCCTGCAAATAACGCAACGCAGAACGCTTCTTTGCAACCATCACCAATCCCGATGTATCCCTATCAAGCCGATGCACGAGCTCCAGAAACCGGGCCTCCGGCCGCGCCGCCCGCAAGACTTCGATCAGCCCGAAATCCAGCCCGCTACCACCGTGAACCGCTATACCGGATGGCTTATTAACCACCAGCATCTGATCATTTTCAAACACCACCGCGTCCTGCATGACCCCCTGAACCCGGGAGCCTGGAACTACCTGCGCCGGCTTTTCCTTTCGGGTAACCGGTGGAATGCGCACCTCATCACCCGTATTCAGACGGGTGTCGGGCTTCACCCTGCCCTTGTTCACGCGCACCTCGCCCTTGCGGATAATCCGATAGATGATACTGCGCGGTACATCCCGGATCTGCGCCATCAGGTAGTTGTCCACGCGCTGACCGTGGTTATCCTCATCAACCACCACCTTTCGCACACCCTGCCTGATTTCGCCACCTCTGGAGCCGGGCACAGAGCTACTCTTTTCGCCACTGACAGGCTGCGATGACGAAGAAGGACGTTTTTGCCTGGTCGATCTGGACATGGATACCTTACCGCTGGAAACCCTGCGGGATTGAAGGAGCCGGCGAATACTGTTATATTCCGGCGTGCTCTGCCGTTTGTCTACGGCCTGGCCAGTATGCCAGAAGCCGGAGCGGCAGGAGTATACCGACACTATTTGAGAGTTTGAACGCCGAAAGCCCAATCATTACCGGGCTCGGCGATTGAAATCCTCCCGGGCCAAAACGGAAGACGCTGATTACAGCGACTGTCCAGAAGCCGGGGGAACAAGAAACCGTACGGAAAACCGTCGGGCGACATCGCGAAGAATCATTACCAGCACGCAGGGCCGGGCCGTCCAGCATACGAATACGACGTGAGACCCAGGCACCCGCGTGAACCTGAAAACGGATAACATGCGCCAACAGACTCTGACCCAAAGCGACTCTTTCCTGCCCACAGGCAGGCGAACCGTCGGCGGTGGCCTCGGAACCCCGGGAAAATTCCCCGCAGGGATCTGATTCGTCTGGCCGTCGGATTACCCCTGTTACAAGGGGCCCACGGCACGCAAGTTCTGCTTCGCTGATGCTATTCCCCAGGTTTTCTGTCCAAACCAAACGACAGGAACCATTTCTTTCCATGAAAAGAATGCTGATCAATGCGACTCATCCCGAAGAGTTGCGCGTAGCCCTGGTTGACGGCCAGCGTCTGTTTGACCTCGACATCGAATCCAGCTCCCGTGAGCAGAAGAAAGCCAATATCTACAAGGGTCGCATAACCCGTGTAGAGCCAAGCCTGGAAGCCGCTTTTGTGGACTTTGGCGCGGAACGCCACGGATTCCTTCCTCTCAAAGAAATCTCCAAGGAGTATTTCAAGAAATCACCCGGCCAGATTGAAGGCAAGATCAACATCAAGGATGTGGTTGCCGAAGGTCAGGAAGTCATTATTCAGGTGGATAAGGAAGAACGTGGCAACAAGGGTGCCGCCCTCACCACCTTTATCTCCCTTGCGGGCCGATACCTCGTGCTCATGCCCAACAATCCTCGCGCCGGCGGCATTTCCCGTCGTATCGAAGGTGAAGAGCGGGCGCAGCTGAAAGAGGCCATGAACGATGTACAGGTGCCCAAGTCCATGGGCATCATCGTTCGTACCGCCGGCATCGGCCGCACCACCGAAGAGCTGCAGTGGGACCTGGACTACCTCGTCCAGTTCTGGGAGGCCATTACCCAGGCCGCCGGTGAGCGCAAGGCGCCGTTCCTTATTCACCAGGAAAGCAACGTCATTATCCGCGCTGTACGCGACTATCTTCGCCAGGACATTGGTGAGGTACTGATTGACGCCGCAACGGTGTACGAGGATGTATTGAACTTCGTTCGCGCCGTCATGCCCTCGTTCGAAAACAAGATCAAGCTGTACAAGGACGAAATCCCCCTGTTCAGCCGTTACCAGATCGAAGGCCAGATCGAGACCGCGTTCCAGCGTGAAGTGAAGCTGCCCTCCGGTGGCTCCATCGTGATCGATCCCACCGAGGCACTGGTGTCCATTGACATCAACTCCTCCCGTGCCACCAAGGGCCACGACATTGAGGAAACCGCGCTCCAGACCAACCTGGAAGCGGCGGAAGAGATTGCCCGCCAACTGCGTCTCAGGGACATGGGCGGCTTGATCGTGATCGACTTTATCGACATGACCCCGGCCAAGCACCAGCGCGAAGTCGAGCAGAAGATGCGCGAAGCACTGGAAATCGACCGCGCCCGGGTACAAGTGGGCAAGATTTCACGCTTTGGCCTGCTTGAAATGTCTCGCCAGCGTTTGCGCCCATCCCTGGGCGAGACCCGCAGCGAAGTCTGCCCTCGCTGTGAAGGCCAGGGCACCATCAGGGGCATTGAGTCTCTGGCCCTGAGCATCATGCGCCTGATCTACGAGGAATCCTCCAAGGAAAAGACCGGCCAGGTCCGTGCCGTGGTGCCCGTCGCCGTTGCCACATTCCTGCTAAACGAGAAGCGTAAGCAGTTGGCCGACATCGAAGCACGCCAGGAAGTGGAAGTGGTGGTGGTTCCCGCACCTCACATGGAAACACCTCACTTCGAGATCCTGCGCATGCGTGACGATGAGACCGGCGTGGAGCATGTATCGAGCTACCAGGTCGCTCAGGAATACAGTGAACGGGAAGAAGAAATCTTCGAGGCCCCTGCTGCCCAGCCACCGGTCCGCGAACAGGCGGCGGTGAAAGCCATTCGCCCGGTTGCGCCCGCACCTGCCCCGGAAAAGGCAGCGCAAGAGACCCCGGCCGAACAGACCGATGGCCTGTTCCGCAAACTTGGCCGTAAGATTGCGGATTTCTTCAGCGGTGAGGAAGTCATCGGTGAACCACCGGTGAAACGGGAACAGCCTAGCGGCTCCAACCGTGACGACCGCCGTACCCAGGACCGCCAGGACCGTCGTAAATCCAGGGTGGCCCGTGACGACAACCGTTCCGGAAATCGCAGTGGCGCTGACCGCCGTCAGGCCGGCGCCAATCGTGGCGACAGCAGCCGCAGCGATGACAACCGGGGACGTAACCGAGGTGCAAACCGCAATCGCGGAGACGACCAGGGCCGCAGTGGCCAGGGCCAGCAGGGAAGTGCTGACAAGAGCGCCGACAAGACAGCCGATAGCCGCAGGGATGGCAACCGCAAAGACGGCCAGGGCCAGGGACGCGGGCAGGGGCGCAACAAGCCCCAGACCAGCAGGGACCAGAAGGACCGCCAGGAACAACAGGACACCAGTTCCCAGAAAAGCGCTGCCGCCGACAAGTCCGGCTCCGATGAAAAACGTCGCAAACCAAGACGTAATCGTAATCGCGACGGCTCCCCTGCTGAAAACCCGGCGTCAACACCGGCAGATCGGAAGTCCGCCCGCAGCGAAAGGCATCAGAAGGATACTCAGCCGGAAGAGCAGACCGACAAGCAACCTGCAACTCAGCCCGCAGGAAAGCCGGACGTAGCCGCGGCCAATACGGCAGAGCCCAAGCCGGCGGAAAGCGTGGCTGAAAAGCCTGCCGAAGCGACGTCAGCGGAAAGCGCGACGGAAGCACCGGTCGAGAAATCGGCGACGAAACCTGCGGAACCAGCGGCCGAAAGTGCGGAGCTCAATAAAGCGCCTGAAAAACAGCCGCAGCCGGCAACGTCTGGCACCGCGAAGCCCGACCAGCCGGACACCGCGGGCAATGAGGCAGTGAGATCTGAATCTGAGTCCGAGACTATTGCTGAGGAGAAGCCGAAACGCCCTGCCCGTCCACGCCGGTCATCCAGGAAACCAGCTGAAAAGAAGGCTGAAACCACCGACGCAGATGCGACGACGACCGACAAGGCTGAAAAGGCAACTCCGGGCAAAGAAACCCCAGAGGCCGTGGTAGAGGCCGAAACCCCCAAGCAGGAAGTGGATGCCAAGCCACAACCAACAGAAGCTGACACCAAACCCAAGGCGGAATCCAAGGCTGACAGCACTGCTGACGCTGAGCCGACGGCAACCAAAACCGAGAAAGCGGAACAACCCGATACCGCCACCCCGGCGAGCGAGCCGGCAGCAGCGGATACGGTGAAAGAACCGCAGGAAACGACCAGCAAACCAGCGGCGGAACCGAAAGCCGAGGCCTCCGAGGCAGAGGAAACGCAAAAACCTGCAGAGAAGCCGGTTGAGCCCGCGGCTGAGCAAGAAAAGCCGAGTGAGCAGGTGAATGTACCGGTAACCCCGGGCCGTGCCTACAATGATCCGAGGGAAGTCCGTAAGCGTCAGCGGGCAGCCGAAGAGGCCAAAAAGGCCGGGAGTAACTGACGAATGCTATCAGATTCGGACATCGAAGCGCTGGAAGACATCCTTTTCGCAGAACCCTGGGGCGACGAGGCCCTGGATTTCTTCGGTTTGCATGGGGTTGTCTGCGCCAGCGTGGTAGGCCCGACATCCTTGAGCACTGAAGACATCTTCAGGCTGGCCACGGGCGCCGAACAGGCGCCCAGCGGCCAGGTTCCGGATGTGTTCCGCCAGGCCGTTGAGCAACTCGGCAGGGATATGGCACACGCACTGGACATGGGCCAGCCCCTTGAGTTGCCGGAACCTGAAGATGGCGATCCGATGAATGCATTGGAGAACTGGTGTGCCGGGTTCGTGGACACCTTCCTCGAGAATGAGGAAGCCTGGCTGGAAGCCGGCGAGGAGGAAACCGCAGACCTGCTGGTGCCGATGCTCACGCTGTCTGGGCTGTTCGAGGATGAAGACTTCCAGAATGTCCGCAACAGCGAGAAACTGTCCCGGCAAATGGCGGACGCCATTCCCGACTCGCTGACCGACCTATACCTGCTGTTCCACGCACCGGATTAAACCGCTGCGGGAACCCCTGCCGGTTGTTTGAAATGATGCCAGACAGGCTCAAGCCCGTCTGGCATTTTCATGATGACCCCAAGCTCACACCAGGGTGCACCGGGAAAATGGAAATCGCTGCCCTGGGAGGCAAGCAGGTTTTCCCGACGACACAGTTCCGCCAAAAAGCCCAGATCACCGCTGGACTGCCCCGACGTTGAGACTTCAATACTCCGGCCTCCCGCCTGACGGAAGTCGGCAACGAGCGCGCGCAGTTTGGTTGCGGTAAGCTTGTACTTCCTGGGGTGAGCCAGCACGGCCACACCTCCGGCCTCTGTAATCCACCGGACTACCTCCGGCAATTCAGGCCAGAAACCCTTTACATCCCCCGCCTTGCCAGCTCCAAGGTAGCGCTTGAACGCCTGGGCGATATCCTTTACCACCCCCTCTTCCACCAGCACCCTGGCAAAATGAGGCCGACCGGGCACGTCGCCGCCCGCCTTATCCGTTGCCTTCTCGAGCAGGTTTTCAATTTTCAGCTTTGAAAGCTTGTCGGTAATGGTGCGGGCTCGGGACCAACGGTTCGTGTTCTGCCGCTCCAATGCCTGCTTCAGACGGTCGTCATCAACGTCAAAATCAAGCCCGACTACGTGTATGGTGTGACTTTTCCAGAGGCAGGACAGCTCGGTACCGGCGATCAGCGTAAGACCAGCCTCCCGTGCGGCCTCCGATGCTTCTTCAAGCCCGGCGATGGTATCGTGATCTGTTATGGCAAGGTGGGTAACACCTCTGGCGTGCGCACGTGCGACCAATTCCTTCGGTGGCAGCGCGCCGTCGGACGCCGTCGTGTGGCAATGCAGATCAATGCAGAAGTCAGCTTCTTGGGTTATAGTCACATCTTTCCCGATTTCAGAGTAAATACCATCAACGCCAGTGTACCAGCCAGGTATTACACTGTGTCAGTAAATATCCGGAGAATATCATGTACTACGCCATCATCAGCGAAGATGTCGAGAACAGCCTGCCGCTGAGGTCTTCTGCCCGTCCTGCCCACATTGAACGGCTAAAGCTGCTCAGAGACGAAGGCCGCCTTCTGGTCGCGGGTCCCCACCCGGCCCTGGACACACCGGAACCCGGTGACGCAGGGTTCACCGGCAGCCTGGTTGTAGCCGAATTTGATTCATTGGCATCGGCCCAGGCCTGGGCCGATGCCGACCCCTACGTGGATGCCGGTGTGTACCAGAAAGTGATCGTCAAACCCTTCAAGGCTGTACTGCCCTGAGGGCGCACGGTTGCCTGCACCTGGCACCATGAGCTTTTTGTAATGAACTCCACCTTGTATGACCCGGCATCTATGACAAAATTGCGCCTTAAATCGCTGTTCCAGGGAATAAAACCAGTGACGCCTTTACGTCTGATTACCTGCATTATCGTTTTGATGGTGGCTGCAACGTCAACCCACGCCAAAACCGTTTATGTCGATGACACGCTCTACGCTCCGATCCGAAGTGGTGAAGGGACACAGTACCGAATCCTGCACTCAGGAGTCCGGAGCGGAACCTCGCTTGAGCTGCTGGAAACATCGGAATCAGGGTATAGCCGTGTACGCACGCCGGACGGCATCGAAGGCTGGATGGTGTCACGCTATCTCACCGACACTCCTATTGCGCGCCAACGTCTGGAAGCCACCAACCGGCAACTGGAACAAGCCCGCAATGAACTGAATAATCTCAGGACGCAGCTTGAGGAAGTCACAACGGAACGGAACGAACTCAGGAGCTCGGAAGAGTCCCTGGAAGCCCGCGCAGGAAGACTCAGCGAAGAGCTTCGTAATATCAAGGAAGTCGCTTCGGACTCCATCAATCTGAATCGGCGGAATAGCGAGCTTCGCGAAGAGAACCAGAAGCTGCGCAACGACCTGGAAGTGCTCACTGCAGAAAAGGAGCGCCTGGAAGCCAAAAAGGAATCCGATTTCATGCTACTGGGTGCAGCCCTTGTGCTGCTCGGGGTGATTTTGGCCCTTGTTATCCCGCTGCTCAAGCCTTCACGGAAAACGGACAACTGGGCATAGAACACCTCCCCATCGCGGGAGACGTTGGAGGAAGCGCCTCTTCGAAAACCCACATATAGTGTCATTCGGGAAACCTAAATACTAAATATAAGGGCTTCCCGAATTTTTATTCCCATGAATTCTTTGACGCTTCCGCCCTTAGCATTTATAACTAACAAAACAACAACCGCGAGGTGCCGGGATGTCTGAAACCATGAAGGACTATTCAGAAAAACGCGATTTCCACCGCATGACAATGAACTCGGAAATCGAACTCACAGACAGCAATGGCGTCGCGATTCCAGGCATTTGCCGGGACCTCAGCGGCACTGGCATGCAGCTTTACGTAGAAAGGGCGTTTGCCGAAGGGGATGAAATCCACACCCTTCTACCTTCCACCAGCGAGCAATTCCCGCCATTCGAAACGGTCTGCCGCGTGCTTCGCTGTGTTCCTGACGGGGATGGGTTTCTCCTGGGGATGGAGATTGTAAAGGTAAAACGCTGACCGGTGCGGTCAAGGGAAATGTAGCCCGGTAGAGTACGGGGGAACTACCGGGCAAACGGCCGTATCAGTCGATCTTCAGTGGCTTTTCGGAAACCACGATACCGTTGTTATCGGCATAGATGTAATGGCCAGGATGGAAGGTCACGCCTCCGAAGGTGACCGGCACGTCCAGATCACCCACTCCACGCTTCTCGGTCTTGCGCGGATGCGTACCCAGCGCCTGCACTCCCAGGGCTGTCTTTCCAATGACATCTACATCGCGGATACAGCCATAGATCACCAGGCCAGCCCAGCCATTACCCGCCGCTTTCTCGGCCAGCATGTCACCCAGCAGAGCGGCCCGCTTTGATCCGCCACCATCCACAACCATCACACGACCGTTACCCGGCAGGGCAACCTGTTCCTTAACGATGGAATTGTCCTCAAAGCATTTCACCGTCACGATCTCGCCCCCGAAGGCGTCCACGCCACCAAAGTTGCGGAAACCCGGCTCTACCACCAGGATTTCGGGGTAATCGTCACACAGATCAGGGGTTACGATAGGCACGCACGTGCTCCTTTTCTCGAAATGGTCAGTCGATTTTCTCGTCCGCGAGGAAGAACCAGGTATCCAGTACCGAGTCCGGATTCAGGGATACGGAATCGATCCCCTGATCCATCAGCCATTTGGCCAGGTCAGGATGATCCGAGGGCCCCTGGCCGCAGATACCGATGTACTTATTCGCCTTCTTGCAGGCCTGGATAGCACTGCCCAATAACGCCTTGACGGCGTCATTCCGCTCGTCAAACAGGTGGGCAATGATGCCGGAGTCCCTGTCCAGCCCCAGGGTCAACTGGGTCAGGTCGTTAGAACCAATCGAGAAGCCGTCAAAGTGCTCCAGGAACTGCTCCGCCAACAGGGCGTTGGCGGGGAGCTCGCACATCATGATCACGCGCAATCCGTTCTCGCCACGCTTGAGACCATTTTCCGCCAACAGGTTCACCACCTGCTCGGCTTCTCCCACCGTGCGGACAAAAGGCACCATGATCTCAACGTTGGTCAGCCCCATTTCATTACGGACTTTCTTCAACGCCCGGCATTCAAGCTCGAAACAATCACGGAAGGTTTCGGAGATATACCGAGAGGCACCACGGAAGCCCAGCATCGGGTTTTCTTCATCGGGCTCGTAAAGGGTACCGCCGATCAGGTTGGCGTATTCATTGGACTTGAAGTCGGACAGCCGCACAATCACCTTCTTGGGCGCAAAGGCAGCGGCAAGGGTGGATATTCCCTCGACCAGCTTGTCGACGTAGAAGTCCACCGGCGAGCTGTACCCGGAGATCCGTTTCTCCACCGTCTGACGAATATCTCGCGGCAGGCCGTCAAAATTCAGCAGCGCCTTCGGGTGAACGCCAATCATGCGGTTGATGATGAACTCGAGCCTCGCCAGGCCGACACCTTCATTGGGTAGCGCCTGGAAGTCGAAGGCCCGGTCCGGGTTACCCACGTTCATCATGATTTTGAACGGTATGGCGGGCATGGAGTCTACCGTGTTTTCCTTCAGCTCAAAATCGAGGCTGCCCTCGTAGATCATCCCGGTGTCGCCTTCGGCACAGGACACCGTCACTTCCTGGCCGTCTTTCAGAATCTCCGTGGCATCGCCACAGCCCACCACGGCCGGAATACCAAGCTCCCGCGCGATAATGGCAGCATGGCAGGTACGCCCACCGCGGTCGGTTACGATGGCGGACGCCCGCTTCATCACCGGCTCCCAGTCCGGGTCGGTCATATCCGTAACGAGAACATCGCCCGCCTGTACGCGGTCCATCTCCTTGATACTGGTGATGATCTTGACCGGGCCACTGCCAATCTTGTGGCCGATACTGCGGCCCTCCACCAGGATGGTGCCGGTCTCATTGAGCAGATAGCGCTCCATCACGTTGGCCGAAGCGCGGCTCTTAACGGTTTCCGGACGGGCCTGCACAATGTAGATACGGCCGTCGTCGCCATCTTTCGCCCATTCAATGTCCATCGGGCGCTGGTAATGCTTTTCGATGATCATGGCCTGCTTGGCCAGTTCTTCCACTTCCGCGTCAGTGATGCAGAAGCGATTACGTTCGTCCTGTTCAACCTTGACCGTTTCCACAAACTGCTCTGCGGCGGGGTCAGTGTGGTAAACCATCTTGATGGCCTTGCTACCCAGGTTGCGGCGCAGAACGGCAGGCTTGCCCGCCGTGAGGGTGGGCTTGTGAACGTAGAATTCATCGGGGTTCACAGCACCCTGCACCACCGTTTCACCCAGGCCGTAGGAGCCGGTGATAAACACGACATCCCGGAAACCGGATTCCGTGTCCAGGGTGAACATAACGCCACTGGCAGCGGTCTCACTGCGCACCATTTTCTGAATGCCAGCAGACAAGGCTACCTGTTTGTGATCAAAACCGTGGTGGACACGATAGGAAATGGCGCGGTCATTGAACAGGGAGGCGAAGACCTCCTTTACTGACGTCCGCACCTGTTCCAGGCCCACAACGTTAAGGAAAGTCTCCTGCTGGCCAGCAAATGACGCATCCGGAAGATCTTCCGCAGTGGCTGACGAACGCACCGCCACCGCGAGGTTGTCGTTGCCGTCACGTAGCTTTGCGTAGGCGTCCGCAAGTGGCTTTTCCAGCGCGTCCGGAAATGGCGTATCAAGAATCCACTGGCGAATTTCGGAGCCGACCCGAGCCAACTCGTTCACATCATTGATGTCCAGAGCGTCCAAAGCGTTGTCGATCTTTTCACGAAGACCGTCTTTGGCCAGGAATTCACGGTAGGCGTGAGCGGTTGTAGCAAAGCCACCCGGAACGGTAACACCTGCGTTGGCAAGATTACTGATCATTTCACCGAGGGAGGCATTCTTTCCCCCGACCCGGTCAACGTCTGACATTCCCAGGTGATCAAACCAGATAATGTAATCTTCCAAAGCGTGTCTCCCTTGATTCATTGTAGCAAAGAGCCAAACCGGACAGGTGGAGCTGATTTCAACCCTGCAATTACTGCATTCTCCACTGCGGGCTCTCGAACTTGGCGTGTATGATACTGTAACCTGTGGAATTTACCTAGGGTAGCCGCCAAATACGGAGCCGGACCGCACACCATGAAACGAACCGCTTTCTTTATATCCGATGGCACCGGCCTGACCGCCGAGGCCTTGGGGCACAGCCTTCTGGCACAATTTGAGAAAATTGAGTTTGAACGCATTACGGTGCCATATATTGATGACGCTGACAAAGCCCGGGAGATGGTCAAGCGCATCAATAAAGCGGAGGAAATCGATGGCATGCGGCCGCTGGTTTTCGACACCATCGTTAATAGCGATATCCGCGATGTTATCGCCGGCGCAAACGGTTTCATGGTGGATATCTTCGGTACCTTCCTGAATCCATTGGAACAGGAGCTGCAGTCCTCGTCGTCCTATACCGTTGGCAAATCACACGCCATCAACAACGAAGGCAGCTACGAACGGCGCATCCATGCTGTTAATTTTGCGCTGGATAACGATGACGGCGCCCGCACGCGTCATTACGACGAGGCAGACCTGATTCTCGTCGGCGCCTCTCGCAGCGGCAAGACGCCCACCTGCCTGTATCTGGCCCTGCAATATGGTGTAAAGGCGGCCAACTATCCCATAACCGAGGAAGATCTGGACGACCAGCAAATGCCAGCTGCGCTGCGGCCTCACAAGGAGAAAATTTTTGGGCTGACCATCGAGCCGGAGCGGCTGGCAACCATCCGCAACGAACGCAGACCGAACTCCCGTTATTCATCCATGAAGCAGTGCATGCATGAAATTGAGGAAATTGAGCTGATGTACCGCCGGGAACGAATTCCTTACCTCAACACAACCGCGTATTCCGTGGAGGAAATCTCTACGCGCATCATGGTCAGCACCGGGCTTAAACGGAACCGATAGAGCAGATAACAAAAAGGCCGACGCCCTCTCCCTTAATGAGCGTCGGCCTTCCGTTTTCGGGTGCTTTCAGGTGCCTTATAGCTCCTGGATTTCCAGCCCCAGTTTTTCAGCGGTATCACGATTTTCGAAGCTGGTGACAACCGCCACACTGGCGCTGCCCGGCTTCAGCCACTCGCGGGCCACTCGTTTCATATCATCCAGGGTCACCGCCAACACCCGTTCCCGGAAACGCGCACGCTGCTCGGGCGTCCGGCCGAACAGGCGATTGTGGAAAGCATGGCGGGCTGCACCAGCTGGTGACCGTGGGCGATCCAGTTGCCCGATCACGCCGAGAATGGATTCTTCCAGCTCCTGAGGATCGTGCTGCTCGGTCTGCAGCCAATCCAGGGCGTTGTCAAAATCCTCCAACGTCTCGCCCAACCGGGGATCGCGGTATGAAAAGAAACGGAACGTGCCGTTCACGCTGTCCTGGCCAGCTCCACCGCCATAGGCGCCACCCTTTTCACGGATCGCCCGGTGCAAGTAGCCGTTGCGCAGGAAACCACCCAAAACGGTCAGTGCCGCTGCGTCCGGGTGGTCGATTGCAACCGTGCTGTAGGCTTTGGCGCAGAAGTTCACCTGGGTTGACGTTAACCACGCCTGACGCGCCTGATAACTGACGGGCTCAAGCTTCCAGGCTGCTTGCTCTCCCGCACCGGAGTCGCCCCAAACGGTCTTCATTTCCGTCAGCATCGGGTCCAGCTGCTCTTCCTCACCGATCAGCAGGAATTGACGGGACTGGGTCCGAATACGTTCGTGCAGTGCTGCAAGCCGCTCACAGAATCTGTCGAGCTCGGCCGGTTCGCTGAGGGACTTATCCAGCGCCTTGACGCCACGGATAGCTTCCAATCCCCCAAGACGGAACGACAGCCACGCACCCGGGCTGATTCCCTGCGATGCCGCCCCCATGGCCAACGCATGGCCACTGCCTGTAACCGCCTGCTCGCGGCGGGAACGAATCTGGGCAATCAGCTCCCGCACCCGCTCCTTCTCATCAAAGCGGGCGCCATCAAAGACGTCGTTCAGGAGGCGAGTCAACGCTTCGCGGTTTCGAGCCAGCGCCTTGCCATTAAAGACGATATAACCCTCAAGATCCTGAACATCGTCGATTTTTCCCTTGGCGGAGAAGGACGCACTGATGCCACCGGATTCCGCCGAAATACGATCCTGCATCTGCAGGTAATCCAAGTCGCCGCAACCCACTTCCGGAATCAGGGTGGTGTAGTACGGCAGCAACAACAGTTCTTCCTCGGTCAGGTTCGGTACCGGCAGGATCACCTGCTCGTACACCAGACCATTGGTGCCACGGGCATAAATGGTCGCAGGCATGTCGCCGGCGAACCGCGCCTCGGGTTCCGGCAACTGCAGGGGAACGTCGGTCAGGTCAACCTTCGGCAGGATGGAATCGTCGTCTTTCCGTGTCTGCCGTTCTTCCAGGGCCTGGGCGCGCTCGATAATCTGGCGAACCTCTTCGTCAGTCAACGAGGCCTTGCGGCGGGCAAGGGCATCGCGAATTGCCGCCTGGCGACGACTCTCCAGCTTGTCATCCGGACGCAGCGTGAGGGTAACGCGGTGCGGATTTTCCAGCAGTTTGCGGCGGATCAGGCCGGGCACATACTGAGGATCACGGATTTTTTCCCGCATATCAGCCAGGACCGGCTCCAGATCAAGGAGCTCAACCGGATCGCCGCCATGGACCATCGGCGAAATCGCGGTCATGATCAGTTGCAGGCCATACGGGAAGCTATCGCCGGCAATCTCGCGCTGATGCAATTCCAACTGGTGCAAAATGGCTTCCAGGCGATCCTCACTGACGCCCTCTTCCACTACCTTCGCCAACGTCTGTTCGATCAGCGCTTCAAGGTCGTCCTGCCTCTCCGGGTCACTGCCCTCAATGCCGCAGACAAAGGTCATTTCACGGTTGGAGTCTTCCAGGCCGCACATCGGAGACGGCGAATGACCAATATCGGTGGTTTCCAGCGCCCGCATCAGGGGCGACGCACTGTTTTCCAGAAGAACACTGGCCAGCAGCTGCCCCTCCAGGTTTTCCTGCAGGTCAAAGCTGTGTCCCAGCAACCAGCCCATCACGATATGGGTCTTGTGGCCGGTTTCCTCGCCCTCACTGACGGCGTAACTCTGGTCGACGCGCACCGGCGAGAACATCCGCTTCTCATCACGTACCGGCAGCTCCACATCCAGACGATCAAACCGCTTCAGAGCCAGCTCCTCGAAGCGTTCATGATGCTCGTGAGCTGGAATGTCCCCGTAGGTCGCAAAGATCGCATTGCTGGGATGGTAGTGATGACGGTAGAAGCGCAACAGGTCGTCGTAGCTCAGATCTACAATGTGGTCTGGCTCACCACCACTGTTGTAGTGGTAGGTGGTGGTCGGGAACAGGTGGCTGGACAGGTTCTGCCACAGCTGTGACGTGGGCGCACTCATGGCGCCTTTCATTTCGTTGTAGACCACACCGCGGTAGACCAGGTCGGTGGACGGATCGTCTGGCGTATCGAATTCGAGGCGATGCCCTTCCTGGGCAAAGTCCAGCGGGTCCAGAGAGGAAAAGAACACCGAGTCCAGATAAACCGTCAACAGGTTGTCGAAATCCTTGCGGTTCATGCTGGCGAAGGGATAAGCCGTCCAGTCACTACTGGTAAAGGCATTCATAAAGGTGTTCAGGGACCGGCGAATCATCATGAAAAACGGATCGCGCACCGGAAAACGCTCGCTGCCACACAGCGCCGTATGCTCCAGGATATGAGCAACACCGGTGGAGTCCATGGGAAAGGTTCGCAGGGCCACAAAGAACACGTTTTCGTCGTTATCCGCCGCCAGGTGCAAGTGGCGGGCACCGGTTTTGCGGTGACGGTATTCCTCGACCGTCACGTTCAGCGTGCTGATCCGGTGACTGCGAAGCTTTTCAAAGGCCGGATGGACGGTGTTTTCGATCACTGCAGCCATTCAAACTGTCCTGTCTTTAACTAAATGGGGATTGTAGGGTAACACGTACTTTCTATTATCATGCACTAACCAGAAGCGACAAGGCAGTACCCAACGCCATGACCACCGAACCCCACGAAATCCACACATCGGACGCTTCGCCAAAGTCGGCCAGATCCGCCCACCAGGCCGCCGGCAATCGCCGCGCCATCCACGCTCCGGAGGTGGCCGCCTATTGGGCCGAGCGCCGACGCTACCTGGAGCGCATACGCCGCGTTCCGGAAATAAGGCAGCGTTACTGGCGCGCCATCGGTATGTATCTGCTTCGCCGGGTGCTCTGGTCCTTTGGTTTCTTTCCGGTTTTCATCGCGTTCTGGGTACCTTTTGTACTTTCCAGCTTCAACCCGGTGGTCATGGCGTCCGACCTGATCCCGTTGCTCGAAGGGTTCGTCGACGCCAACCCGGAAATTCAGGCAAACACCCTGAGCACGCTGGTCATCGCCTGGGCATCGATCGGGTTCTTTTTTCTGGTCTTCGATTTTGTGCTAACGCCGTTCAAATCCCCCTACGAATATGAAGCAGACGTCTACATGCGCTCCTGGGAACAGCTCAACCATGACCAGCTTCCGGACAAAGTGTGATTTGTCCTGCATTCTCGTGAACTTCAGTGACTTTGTGTTACATAACATTGCCCCGACTGGGTAAGATGAAGCGGTGCCATCCCTCATACCCGTTGACCAACGACGATGAAACGGGCGAAACATTGGCAGTTACACGAATGCAGAATTGAGAGGTTGTCCATGGTCGATTTCAGACCCCTCCTGTTTGTCAACGCACTGGCACTGATGCTTCTGGTGACGGCAGGCTTTGCGTCTGTCCGCGATGACCTGTCCAGGGGCATGAAACCGGTAGCCACCGCCCCGGACACCGAAGAGACCATTGCCCGTGCGTCCATGGATACCCCAGTGGACGCGCAGCGTTCGGACGAACTTTACCAGCCGAATAGCAGGGAAGACGTAGCCGAAAACGACCTCGAACTGCCCTTGGAAAACGATGCCCTGGCGGCATCCGGAGAGACGCCAGTCAACGGTTCCGAGACCGCGTCCGACGCCAACCGCATAAACGCAGAGCCTTTTTCCGTTCCCGACCTGCCGGAAGACCCCAAGATGCTGGCGATGGCAGAGCCAGCGTCTGCCATGCCGGAAACGGAGGCTCGGAGCGATGCGCCAGAGCCTCCCACAACCGGGCTGCTGATCCTGCGCTCCAATGTCGTCGGCGACAACGTCACCATCAATGGTAAGAACCACGGGGCCACACGGCTGGATCTGGAATTGGAGCCGGGCAAATACGACATCATCATCCGCAAGGAAGGTTACAAGCCCTGGCAACAGACCGTGGCTATCGCCGCCGGCAATGAGAAAACCCTGGTGGGCAAACTGGAGGCCTATACGAGGGTGGAGTACCGGGACGGTACCTGGGTTGGCGGCATCAAAACCGGCGATGGCACCTACGAAGACGCCGACGGACTCAGGTATGAGGGGCACTTCGTGGACGGCGAATTTGACGGCAAGGGCACCGCCTGGCTCCCGGACGGCAGCCGCTATGAAGGCGACTGGGAAAAAGGCCAGCGTCATGGCGAAGGCACCTGGCGTGACGCGGATGACACCCGCTACACCGGCCAGTTCCGCAATGACCAGTTTGACGGCCAGGGCACGCTCACCATGGCCAATGGCGACATTCTCACCGGACAATGGTCAGGCGGCAGGCTCAACGGGCATGGCTCGCTCACCACCTCGGACGGCATGCTCTATGTCGGCGGCTTCAAGGATGACGAGTTCCATGGTGAAGGCACTCTTACCTACCCCGACGGGCGCCACTACGAAGGGGAATTCTCCAACGGCGAGTTCCACGGGAACGGCAAGGAAGTCTTCGCCGATGGAAAAAAATACGAAGGCCAGTATATTGAAGGCTCGTTCCACGGCAAAGGGCTGCTACTGAACCCCAATGGCAGTTCGATTGAAGCGACCTTCCGGTACGGCGAACCCTATGGACAGGTACGCCTGACAACGGCAGCCGGGGAGGTATTTACTGCCCGGACCAAGGAACCCGGTGTTTGTTATCGGGAGAAAAGCTACCGGGCCACCCAGTGCCCGACACTTGAAGGCTGGTAAACGCCGGCCCGATAATGAACACACACGCTGTAAAGGTTGAGGTTGTGACATGGCGATCAAGAATGCACTCCTGGTAGACGACTCGAAAGTGGCTCGATTTGCCCTGAGCAAACTGCTGGAAGGCCGAGACATGGAGGTGAACATGGCTGGCTCGGCAGAGGAGGCATTGGATTTTTTGAGCTCCCATCAACGTCCAGACGTGATTTTCATGGATCACCTTATGCCGGGCATGAACGGTGTGGAGGCCACCAAGGCCATCAAGGGCAACCCCGACACTGCCGCCATCCCCATCATTATGTGTACCTCCAAGAAATCGTCGTCGTTCATGGAGGAAGCCCGCAACTTCGGCGTTTACAACATTCTGACCAAGCCCCCACACACCGAGGGGCTTAGCCTCGTTCTCGACCAGCTCGACAGTGATGTGACCGAAGGCAATCTGCCCGAACCGCCGGAACTGGATGCTGAGCCAAATGAATTGGACGATGACATCCTCGACATTCCCTCCGATGCCTCCCTGGAAATGTCACCAAAAGCCGACGATGGGCTACACGCGAGCGACAACAGCGGCCCCCAGGTTGTCCCACTGACCAGCGATCTGATCGAACAGATCGCCCGCTCAGCGGTAAAAACCCACATTAACAACCGCCTGCACGAGTTACTCAGCTCGCTGTTCGACGAGCAGTTTGACCATCTTAAGCGGGTACTGGACGAATCCAGCAAAAAGCAGGAAACCGCGGTTGAGGAACGCCTGAACACGGTGACCGAAATGATCGAAGAGCGCACCCGCAACCTGCGTGACGACGTGGCGGCGGAAGTTAACCTGAACCTGGGCCGGGAACTGGCTGACCTGCGCAAACACCTCTCTCGCAATACCGGCTTCACCAGTGACCACATGGCGGAACTCAAGGATCACATCACCAGCGTACAAACCATTGATACCGAGTTCTGGCAGACCCTGCAATCCGAGGCCATCCAGCAGGCCCATGAAATTTCCCGGGAAACCGCGGAGGACATCGCCCAGCGCACCATTGACCTGTTCGTGGCACAACAGCGCTCCGCCACCTCTCGCATCTACACCGTCGGCCTGGCCGCCAGCCTTGGTATTTTTGCGGTGGGCATCGCCTGGCTTTCAGGGTTGTTCGCCTGAAGGCAGGACAACAAAACGACGGAAATACCGAGCCGGGTTACCCGGCTCGGTATTTCTGCTCTTAGCACTGACGACGTCTTCTCAATCCCGCTATCAGAACCCCGGTCAACCCCAACGCAAACAACGGAAGACTTGCTGGAGTCGGCACAGATGCCGTTGGAGGGACATCTGGAGTGTCCGGATTGTCCGGGTTGGTACCCGGATCACCCAGGAAAAAGCTGTCTATGCCCAGGTCGGCCCTTGGCCCAAAGGTACTATGCGCTATAACTTCAAGTGTCTGGATCTCAGCAGTCGCGGTAAAAATCATGGTTTCCCACATCCAATCCGCGATTGTGCCCAGGTCGGGCATCTCCATAGCAGAGGAATTCTGACTCTCTGTCCCAAAGATGATCTCCCAATAACCTCCTGCCTCGGAGAACGCGCTATTGCTTATACTCTGCTCAAAGGAAATCTCATACTGCTGCCCAATAACCAGCCCTTCGAGACCAACCTGCAAGGCACTCTCCACATAGGGCGATCCTGCTCGACCATCCCAGCCAATACCATGAAGAAAATCACCGCCGGTGCTGCTTGATTGCCAGGCGAAATTATTCATGGTTGTACCAGCATTGAACACATCCGGCGTGCCCTCTGTTGTAGTCCAGCCGGGAGGCACATCACTGTTGAATGAGTTCGTATTGCCGGTATAACCTTCGAATCCACCGTTTTCAAAAGCGTCAAGTAACGCTGCAGACGAGTTGCCACTGGATAAGAGTAACGCCGATGCCAGCAGGCAAGGCGTCAGTGAGTTTCTAGTCAGGTTATGCATGATTAACCCTCCATGCTTGATTTTGGCCTGGGAGCTCGATCAATGCCCAAACCACCACGGAGACAACGCCGAATCCCCAGCCTCCTCACATGACCAAAGCATAGCTCGCGCCAAAATCACAATTCATCGGAGTTTCATAGAGTAAGGGGTGTTTTCGATTTCTATCCGAGCGCTATATGCATAAAAACCTGACACCGTTGAGCCCCCCCAGAGACAGATCCTCTGCACCTGCAATGCCTTAATCGTAGCGGATTCGCTTCCAATCCTCTGGCGTATCCACATCGGATTCAACACCCTTGATGGCAAGTGTCCTGGCCTGATGACGAGTCAGTATACGAGCCGCACCGCGATCACCCTCCAGCATCATTATCTCTTTCCATAGGCGCCTGGGTATGTAGGCGGGAGCGCCGGGATTACCGTAGATATCTGCCGCAATCGGCTCACTCACCTCTTGCCTCGCACAAAATGCCAGAGAGCGAAGATCAGACTCCGAAACTAACGGTTGATCAAGAAGAGTGACAAATACGCCCTTGGCTCGTGGGCCCATAGTCTGGAGCCCGGATTTCAATGAAGCAGCCATCCCAAATACCCAATCAGGCGTGTAACACCAGGCAGAGGGCTGATTACGACATCGATACCGTACCAAGGGGTATCCAGAACCAGAGACAACCGTAACGTTCGCTCCCAATTGCTTGGCCTGGGACACAGCGTGATCCATTAACGTGCCATCATTGAATTTAAGTAGCGCCTTCGGCCTTCCCATACGCCTGGAGGCTCCTGCCGCCAGGAGTAGAACAGGAAAAGCGTGGTAATCGGAACCGGCAATAGTGTGCATTTGTACCTGGGTCTCCTCGCTACCCCTGACGCAAGTCATACAAGGCTGCTAGCGTTGGCGGATTTTTGCTAGAATCTGCGCATCAATCAACCTTTTCTTGCCAGGCCCCTCCGATGAATCACCTTTTCGTAGACAATCTAACGGTTATCGACTTCGCCTACCTGGATGCTTCCAGAGGGCTCGTCGGTGAAAGCTGGATTGTGGATGTGGTGCTCGGTGGCGAACTGGATGACCAAGGCATGGTGTTTGATTTCAGCAACGTCAAACGCACCATCAAGCGGGTCATCGACGAGCGCGTGGACCACCGGCTGGTGATCCCAAGAGCCTATAAGGGGCTTGAGTGGAATGAGGATGAGCCAGACAGCTTCACCTGGCATCTGACCGACGGCACCCGGATTCTTCATCGGTCCCCGGACGAAGCGGTGGTGTGGCTGTCGTCTGACCGTGTAGTGCCATCTGCCGTTGCCCGGCTGTTGGAGCAGGAGTTACGGGCAGTCTTGCCGGCAAACGTGACGGATGTGGATATTGCGTTACGTGAAGATGTGATTGAAGGGGCCTACTACCACTATGTTCACGGCCTGAAGAAACACATGGGTAATTGCCAGCGAATCGCCCATGGGCATCGCTCGCCTATTCGGATCGACCGCAATGAGCACAGAGACCGGGATCTTGAGAACCAATGGGCCAAACGGTGGCAGGATATCTATGTGGGCTCCGAGGAGGACGTAACCCAACGCTGGGTGGCCGAGGATGGCACAGCGTACGTCACCTTTGAATACGAGGCGAATCAGGGGGAATTTGCGCTGACGTTGCCGGAGAGCCGGGTTTATATGCTGGATTCGGACACCACAGTGGAGCTTATTGCGGCGCACATTGCCGGACAGTTGAAATCCGAGTTTCCGGAGGACGCCATTCGTGTCAAGGCCTATGAAGGCGTCGGAAAAGGGGCTATAGCGTCCCGCTGACATTTCCTTCAGACACAAAAAAACCGCCCGAAGGCGGTTTTTTTGATGGCTTACCGGCGGACTAAACCGGTTGAGCCGTATTGGCGTCCCCTAGGGGGTTCGAACCCCTGTTGCCGCCGTGAAAGGGCGGAGTCCTAGGCCACTAGACGAAGGGGACTAGAAATTGGTGGAGCCAAGCGGGATCGAACCGCTGACCTCAACACTGCCAGTGTTGCGCTCTCCCAGCTGAGCTATGGCCCCTCAACGGCTGCGTATATTAAGGATCGACCCTTGGGGCGTCAACCTTTTTTCCAACGTTTTTTCAGTTTCGTGAACATCCCTGTTCTGGTCGCTTACTAATTCAACAGATTGGTTATTCCGCCAGCAATGCCGCGTATTCTTTTTCCACCCGCTTGGTTTCCTTCTTGGAGAATCCACCCATTACCTCAAGAGCATGGCGCAGGCGAGACCGGGTCATGTCCGGACCAAGGATAGCCATGGAGTCCATAACGGACCAGGAGTTAGGGGTACCGGCGACAGCGACGAAGATGGCGAACATGAAATCACCCATCTTCAGCTCCATGGCTTTGGCCAGAGCTTTAACGTCGGCAAAGATATTCTCTTTGCTCCAATGGCGCTGGGCTTCAAGCTTCCACAGGGTAAACTGGAGCACCCGCTTGACCTGGCTTTCATCCAGCTTGTTGTGACCGAAGTCTTCCGGCTTGAGGTTGAGCATGCCGGAGAACATGAACGAGGCCATCGGCGATACATCACTGAACACTTCCGCCCGGCCCTTAATGTGAGGCACCAGATCCCGCAACGCCTGCTCGTTGAACCACCAGTGGCGCATGCGCTCGACGAACTGGTCGTCGCTGAGTTCGTCACGGATCCACTGACCGTTGAGCCAGCGCAGCTTTTCCACGTCGAAAACCGGGCCGCCCAGGGAAACCCGCTGGATGTCGAAGTTTTCGATCATTTCATCCAGGGTGAATTTCTCGCGCTCATCCGGCATGGACCAGCCCATACGGCCCAGGTAGTTGGTAACCGCTTCCGGCAGGAATCCCATGCGCTCGTAGAAGTTGATGCTGGTGGGGTTCTTGCGCTTGGACAGCTTGCTCTTATCCGGATTGCGCAGTAGCGGCAGGTGGCACAGTACCGGCATGTCCCAGCCAAAGTATTCGTACAGCAATTTGTGCTTGGGCGCAGAGTTGATCCACTCTTCTCCACGCAACACGTGGGTGATTTCCATCAGGTGATCGTCAACCACATTGGCCAGGTGGTAGGTGGGCATGCCGTCGGATTTCAGCAGGATCTGACTATCTACCTGAGACCAGTCGATTTCGATGGTGCCGCGTAGCATATCGTCGATTTCACAAACGCCGTCTTCCGGTACTTTCATCCGGATAACATAGGGGTCACCAGCATCCAGGCGACGCTTGACCTCTTCCTCCGTTAGCTCCAGATCGCCCTTGATTCCTGGATTCAGGCCCTGAGCCTTACGCTCTTCGCGAATGGCATCCAGCTCTTCAGGTGTGCGGAAACAATAAAACGCATGCCCCTGGGTGACAAGGTCCAACGCGTATTGACGATACGAATCCTTCCGCTCTGATTGCCTGTAGGGACCATGGGGGCCACCTACGTCAGGGCCTTCGTCCCACTCCAGCCCAAGCCAGCGCAAGGCATTCAGGATGTCCTGTTCAGACTCCTGCGTACTGCGAACCTGATCCGTGTCTTCAATCCGCAGGATGAACTGGCCACCGTGCTGACGGGCGAAGCACAGGTTAAACAACGCCACGAAGGCGGTGCCAACGTGGGGATCACCGGTGGGAGACGGTGCGATTCGGGTACGTACGGTCATGAAAACATCCTGATGGTGTCAGCCTGAAAAAGGCTATGCATTAAAAGCCACGCATTATACCGGCCACAGCCGGATTTCGCATGGTCAGGCGATCGCCCTCTTCATTCGCCGCTCGTATTGTTATATTATAACGTACCATTAATTTTCCAGAGTCTCAGTCACATGACCACTAGCCGCTTTACAGGCCTCATCGCATTGGGTGCCGCCACACTCCTGGCATCCACCAGCACCCTGGCAAGCACCCAGGTTGTCACCTCCCTCAAGCCCATCGAACTGCTGGTGAAAGCCATAGCCACTGACGATGTGGAAATCACCACGCTGGTTCAGCCTGGCGCCAGCCCGCACAACTACTCAATGAAACCCTCACAGCGCAGGGCACTGGAAGCTGCTGACGCCATTTTTTGGGTGGGCCCTGAGATGGAAACCTTCCTGACCCGACTGCTCGGCGGAAGCGAGTTCCGGGATCGCACCTATTCACTCATGCACGGCGAAAACGTGCCGGAAGTGCAGTCAGACAACTATCACGGTGACCATGACGAACATGAACATCACAACCACCATGACGACCATGAAGAATCAGGCGGTCATGACGACCATCACCACGACCACGGCTCCGGAGAGGATCCGCACATTTGGCTGGATCCGGCCCTGGCGGTTGAGATGGCGCGGGATATTCACCGGGTACTCGCAACCCTGAAAAGTGCAGACACCCACGTGCTTGACGCCAATCTGGCGCGTTTCGAGCAGGCTATGGCCGAGACCGAGACAGCGATCAATCGACGCCTGGATCCTGCTCGCGACATTGATCTCTTCACATACCACGACGCATTCACCCGCTTCGTGGGACACTACAACATGAACCTGGAAGGCATTCTGACGCTGAACCCGGAACTGTCTCCAGGTGCCGGCCACATCGCAGAAGTCCAGGAAAAACTGCGCAACGCCAATCAACCCTGCCTGCTGACTGAGCCTCAGTTCAACCGTCAATGGTGGCGCTCAATCACCGAAGGTCTGGACATAACATTCAGTACCTGGGACCCGCTCGCCACCGATATTGAAACCGATCAAGACGGCTACATCACTTTTCAACAGAGCCTTGCAGACGCTGTGCTCAAGTGCTTACCAGAGGATGCCAAGTAGAAGGGGAATAGTCACCATGGCCAGCAAGGTCTGGCCACTGATGATGCCCGCCATCAAGGGCGCGTCACCACCAAGCTGGCGCGCCAGGATGTATGAAGAAGTGGCTGTTGGCAGCGCTGCCAGCAGTATGGCCACCTGAACCATCATCCCCTCCAGGCCCAGCAGCAGTGCCAACCCTGCCGTAAGCAGCGGGAAACCTACCAGCTTTGCCATCGAGGACACCAGGAATGGCATGGAGGCGCCGCGTAGCGCCTTTAGCTGCAGGCCAGCACCCACCGTCATCAAACCCAGCGGCAACGCAAGGTCACTTAATGGCTCGAGAATACCTGCCACCAGTGGATGGAAGCCAATCTGAAAATAGCTCCAGAACATCCCAACCACCGAACCAATGATCAGAGGGTTGGAGACGACAGCCTTGAATACGGGCTTCAGCTTCACCGCACCCTGCCCCGCCACCACGGAGAACATCAGGATGCAAAGCAGGTTCAGCAACGGTACTTTCACTGCCACGGCAATGGCAATCAGCGACAGGCCGTCATCCCCAAGCAACATACCGGCTGTTGCCAGGGCCACGTAGGAATTGAAACGGATACCGCCCTGAAATACCGAGGAAAATACCGGCCCCGGCCAACGCCAGAGCCATTGCAGCGCAATGAGCAACAGGGTCATTGCGGCCAGCATGGCAACGATCAAAATGAGGATATCGCCGTAGGCTGACGCTGGCACCTGAGCCTGGCCCAACTTGAAGATCAACATCGCCGGGAAAAGGACGTAGTAGGTGAAGCGCTCCGCCTGGGGCCAAAAGTCGCCCCCTGGAAAATGCCAGCGCCGGAACAGATAACCCAACAAAATCAATACAAATACAGGCACCAGCGCCTGAACCATTACTGGCATATAAATAGCGTTCCGCAGATGTTAGTAACGCCGTATCGTATTAGAAAGCTCAATGGCATGCATCTAAATAGCGCTTAGTGCGAAATGTGATGCTTTTTGCGACATACGTCCCAGGACAGCCGGCCCGCGCTTGTCGCCTGATCAACCAATAAATACCCTAAGATCGCTAATTATCTGAAAAAAGGATGCTTTCAATGTTCCGCCGTGGATGCCTGATTATCGTCACACTTGCCTCGTTTAACGCCCTCGGCGAGACAACGGCGGGTAACAAGGCAAAAACCACTCCCTCCACTCTCGGCGCCGGCTTTTCAGCTATGACGGAAGACGATCTAATGAATGCCAATGCAGGCCTTGGCAACATGGATGCACTGCAACAAAATTTCGATCAGACAGCGGGTGCTCCCTTGCGTGATCAAACCGGGACAAGTCCACAGCCATTGAATATTAGTGGCCCCACCCTTTCGTTGCCGGCATTTGGTTCCGAACAGATGCAGCAAAGGTACATTGAAAAGGCCACCAACCACCCGCGTTGATCGTCTGGGATGTGATCCGGACCAAAAGCAGACTACTGACGCCAGAGTTTTCTTAACACACGCCGGGTCAGGGACGTGGGCGCGGATTTGGCGATGGGCCACAATGCCCGGAACTGCATGGAAACTGGTCGGTGCAGACGTGGCTGCTCGACCTGAGCCCACACCTGTGCTGCAACGACGTCCGGAGTCAGGTTAACACCCAGGCGCTCAAATAAACGGGATCCCTGCTCGTTCTGCTGCACCATGCCGGTATTCACGAACGGAGGCATCAGATCACACACGCGGATATCGTGTGGCTCCCATTCAATATCCAGAGCCTCGGTCATCGCACGTACGGCGTGCTTGCTGGCGGAGTAAGACGCGAAGTCCGGAATCCCATAGGCGGCAGATGCCGAGCTCATGTTCACCACCTGGGCACCCGGCGTTGCCTTCAGATACGGGAAGGCGCCGTGCAGAACCCTCATCAGCCCAATCACATTGACCTCTACCACGGCCCGATGCGCGGCCAAATTGATCTTCTCGAACGGGCCGACTTTCAGAATGCCGGCATTATTGTGAAGCAACCTCAACCGGCCACCCGTACGACTGGCAAAGTCTGCCAGGCTCTGCCTGACCGATGTCTCGTCCACCACGTCCATAATGTGGGTACTGCACCGCTCATCCCCAAGTTCACTCTCAAGCGATGCCAGGGCCGCCTCATCCCGGTCAGCAGCACCGACAAACCATCCCTTGGAGGCGAAAAGACGGGCGGTCTCCCGGCCAATACCGGCGGCAGCGCCAGTGATAAAAATGCAGTTGTTCATGAGGCAACCCTGTCTTTGTTATCGATCGAATGTGGATGATCTCAGGAAGTTGACGACAAAGATTGGCCAACAGGGCCATCTTCAGCATGCTCACGATAAAGTGCTCCACCCAGTGCCATAAAGTAGCCTTCAAACGCGTCGTTGATTCGCTGGCGCTGCTTTCCTTCCGGATAAAGACCTGCCCTGGCCTCGTCAGAGTAGACGGTCCCCCTGACCAGAAAATTGCTCTGCGGCTGACTGTCTTCAACAAACGCTTCAAATGCCCGGGCACAGAGTTCTTCAGGCCTCGCGTAATAAAGCACCTTCATCTGCGTATCCGCCCGCTTCGAACACTGAAACAACGAACTGGGGCTGGTGCCATCCTCATTCAGCAAGATGGCCTGAAAACAGGCGCCCAATCGTTTGTTGAGAGGATGCTCCTTCTGGTCAGCGCTATCCAGCCAACCACTGGACGCGAATCCGCCACTCCCCAGGCGGCGGAACGCCTTATGCCCCATGTAATGATCGAAAGCGTGAAACCATTCGTGGGCCAGGCTTCCTGCCCCCGCATTCTTCGCAAGCGCCAATTGTCGGGTTGCAGGGATGTAGTGCGCGGCAACGCCCGGCCGGCCGCCGATCCCATACTGCAACCCCAGTGATCCACGCAACGAGATCAGATGTTCCGGGCCCTGGAGGATACTCATAAGATCGCACAAAGCCTCATAGAACCTGCCTGCCGCCCGGTCCCGTTCAGGCGGTGTAACCCAACGACCCACTTCAATGCTCCGGAATTCGAACCGGCGCCTAACGTCAACAAAAGATACCGGGCCTTGTCCAGTCATGACGGATCCACCTGCCTGGTTGAAATTTTGAAAGGCCGAATCGAGCATGCCTTCGACCCAATACTGATTATTTATACAGTATTTTGTCGCGCATTGATCGCCACGTCAACGACTCGTGAATCCAGTCGCGACATCCGTGTTTACACTACCTTTCGCACACCCCCTCACGCCAAAAGGTGCGCTTTCCTGATAAACTGTGCCCCCTCGAATCACTTGTGAACGGTATAACTGAGCAGTCAATGAACATGAACGCGCCCCAGGAAACTCCCACTCTGAAGCCCTCCCGCCGCTTCTGCGTGGCCCCGATGATGGACTGGACCACCAGCCATTATCGCTATCTGGCGCGCCAACTCAGCCGGCACACCCTGCTCTACACCGAAATGGTCACGACCGGCGCACTGATCCACGGTGATACCGTTCGATTTCTGCGGCACGACCCGACGGAATACCCGCTGGCGCTGCAACTGGGTGGCAGCAATCCGCAGGAACTGGCCCATTGCGCCAAACTGGCTGAACAGTACGGGTTTGATGAAGTAAACCTGAACGTGGGCTGCCCCAGCGACCGGGTGCAGAACAACATGATCGGTGCCTGCCTGATGGCACACCCCGATAAAGTGGCTGAGGGCGTGCAGGCAATGATCGCCGCCACCAGCCTGCCGGTAACCGTCAAACACCGTATCGGGATTGATGGCCGTGAATCCTGGGATGACCTTTGTGAGTTTATCGAGAAGGTATCCCAGGCCGGTTGTCGTACCTTTATCGTGCATGCCCGGATTGCCGTTCTCGAAGGTCTAAGCCCAAAAGAGAACCGGGACATACCCCCGCTGAAATACGACTGGGTCTATCGCCTTAAAGCCCGCTACCCGCATCTTGAGATCATCATTAACGGTGGCATCAAGACCTTTGCCGAATGCCGGGAGCACCTCGAACATATCGACGGCGTCATGCTGGGGCGCGAGGCCTACCATAACCCCTGGCTGCTGGCTGGCGTGGATACCGAGTTTTTCGGGCAGCCCATGCCGATTTCTTCACGGCACGAAGCATTACGAGCTGTATTACCATTCATTCAGAGTGAACTGGACCGTGGCGTTTACCTCAGTCACATCTCTCGTCACCTGATGGGCCTGTTCCACGGGCAGCCCGGGGGGCGCCAGTTCCGGCGCTACATCAGTGAGAACGCCCACAAGCCCGGGTCCGGCATTGAAGTCATCGAACGGGCCATGGCGAAAGTTCCCGAGCCTGCCGAGGCCACGGTAGTGCCAGCCTGAGCACCTTGTTACCTTAATACTGCCTTGTTCCTGTCAGAGCGGCCCGTTATTGTAGGCGTATGACCCAAAGTGCCCGCCAAACGGGCGATCAATAACAAATCGATCAGGATGACAGGACGAATGACCAGCAAGCTCGAACAACTGAAAGCCATGACCACGGTGGTTGCAGACACCGGGGACCTGGAGGCCATTGCCCAGTGGAAGCCGGAAGACGCCACCACCAATCCGTCGCTTCTTCTCAAGGCCGCGGCATCCGAGGCCTACCGCCCGATGCTGGACGAAGCCGTGGCAGCCGCCCGCAAACACGGCGGTTCCGATGCGGAGCAGCTGACCTACGCGACTGACATACTGGCCGTACTCGCAGGCAAGCAGATTCTCGGGCGCATACCTGGCGTGGTTTCAACCGAAGTGGATGCCCGGTTGTCCTTCGATACCGATGCCACCCTCACCCGCGCACGTCGCCTGGTCGAGCTGTATGACCACCTCGGCATGGATACCAGCCGGGTGCTGATCAAGATTGCGTCCACCTGGGAAGGCATTCGCGCCGCTGAACAGCTGGAGAAAGAGGGTATACACTGCAACCTCACCCTGCTGTTCTCTTATATCCAGGCCGCTGCCTGCGCCGATGCCGGCGCCTTCCTGATCTCGCCGTTCGTGGGCCGTATCCTGGACTGGCATCTGGCTGCCACGGGGCGTGATGCCTTCCCGGCGGCAGAAGACCCCGGGGTCCAGTCGGTAACCCGCATCTACAACTACTACAAGGCCAATGGCTACAAGACGGTGGTGATGGGGGCCAGTTTCCGCAACACCGGCGAAATTGAAATGCTGGCTGGTTGTGACCGCCTGACCATCAGTCCGGCCCTGCTTCAGGAGCTGGAGAACGACTCCGGCGCGCTGACACGCCAGTTGTCCGCAGAGGGCGCAAAGAGCTCAGACAGGCCAGGCGACATTGATGAGCGCCTGTTCCGCTGGGAGTCCAATGAAGATGCCATGGCCACGGAAAAACTGGCCGATGGCATACGTCGTTTTACCAACGACCAGATAGAGCTTGAAAACCGCGTCCGCCGGCTGTCCCAGGCCGCCTGACGCCAGCCACCACCGGGAGGAGATTCCTGACACCATGATTGAGCGCCTGAAAAGCCTGTTTGGCTCGCCCGAAGATGAACCGACACAACCTGACAGCCACCAGCTTGCGGTGGCCGCCACGGCGCTGATGGTGCAGCTGTCCAGGGTCGACAACGATCAGGATGACGAAGAACTGAAGACGATTGTCAACTTTGCGGTTGAAGCGCACCAGGTCACCCGTGACGAAGCCGAAGAGATCCTTCAGGATGCGCTCAACCAGGCAGACGACGCCACTTCCCTTTATGAGTTTACCGGCCTTATCAACGAGCAGTTGAGTCAGGAAGAAAAACAGGCACTTCTTGAAAGCATCTGGCGGGTTGCATTTGCTGACGGCCGAATTGACAAGTACGAGGAACACCTTATTCGCCGCATGTCGGATCTGCTGCATCTTAACCACAGGGAGTTCATGCAGGCCCGCCATCGTGCTGAAGGCGCTGACTGAACCTCAAGGAGCAAGTATGTTAGCCATTCTCCACCCGGATACCGCGCTGGACAGTGAAGCCTATCGCCAAACCATGCATTTTCTGGAGAACCTGCCAGGGGTATCGGTCAGGGTGCATGAAGTCCAGGGTGCCAAGCAGCGCCTGACAGAGGTGTACCTGTTGGGCGACACCAAATCCCTGGACAAGGACGAGATCGAGGCCCTGCCTGCCGTGGAGCGCGCGATACGCATCTCCGACGACTACCGGATTCTGGGGCGGCACAAGGACGACAAGCGCCAGAGTGGCTTTACCTATAACGGCGTGACCTTCGACCAGTCCAACCTGAACATTTTCGCCGGCCTGTGCGCCGTCGACGTGCCAGAGCACGTGGAGCAGATGATGCAGGCCCTTGAGGACAATGGCCAGGTTTGCACCCGCATGGGCGCCTACAAGCCCCGGACCAACCCGTATTCCTTTCAGGGCCACGGCAAGGGTTGCCTGCCCTGGGTGTTTGAGAAAGCCGGCAAACATGGCATCAAGGTGATTGCCATGGAGATCACCCACGAGAGCCACATTGAAGAGATCGACCATTGCCTTGAGCAACTGGGGCGCCCTACCGGTGTCATGCTGCAGGTAGGCACGCGCAACACGCAAAACTTTGAGTTGCTCAAAGCCATTGGCCGCCAGAGCACTTACCCGGTGTTGCTTAAACGCGGCTTCGGCATCACCCTGAATGAATCTCTGAACGCGGCCGAATACCTGGCCAGCGAAGGCAACGCCAATGTGATTTTCTGCCTGCGTGGTATGAAGACCGAGGCTGGGCAACCCCACCGCAACATGGTGGACTTCGCCCATGTCCCGGCGGTAAAGCGCCTTACCCGCATGCCGGTATGCGTTGACCCATCCCACTCAGTCGGCAGCCGCGAACGCGCACCCGACGGCGTCCTGGATGTCATGCACGCAACCGCACAGGGCGTGATAGCGGGCGCCAACATGGTACTGGTGGACTTCCACCCGAAGCCGGAGAAAGCCTTGGTGGATGGCCCTCAGGCCCTGCTGATGCGGGAACTACCGGCGTATCTGGAAGACATTCAGCTGTGCCACGACACCTGGAAGCAACGCCAGCAAATCTATAACCGTCTGAAGGAATCTTCTCCAGAATGATCGTGTATGGACACAGGGGCGCTAAGGGGGAAGCCCCCGAAAATACCCTGGCCGGTTTTACCCACGCCTACCGCCACGGGGTTCGGCACTTTGAGCTTGACCTGGTTCTATCAAAAGATGGTATGCCAATGGTCATTCACGACCTGACCGTTGATCGCACAACCGGACAGGAAGGCAACGTTGCCAACTACACGGCATCCGAACTGGCAGACATGGACGCCCGGCGCAACACCACAGCCTGGCCGCGGAAAGCAGGCATTCCCACTCTGGAGGCGTTGCTCAACGAATTCCCGGATTTCGAGCACCTGCAACTGGAGGTAAAGAAAGACAACCGTCACCGACTGAATATTCTGTGCAATCGCCTGACAGAAATCATTCAACGTCGCGATCTTTACAAGCGGGTGGTCATTACCTCCTCCGACAGCTGGTTCCTGCAGGAAGCCCGCCGCCGGGACCGCAAGGTGCGGATCGGACTCGTAACGGACCGGAAGTTTCCGAGACCGGTCAATACCGCAGCCCGTTTGCACTGCGACTTTCTCTGTATCGGCTGGCGTATCTGCACCAGTGCCATCGTTGACGATGCCCACAGGCGCGGCATGCACGTATCCACCTGGACGGTAAACCGCATTCACGACATGGTTCAGCTTGAAGCCAAGGGCGTCGATAGCATCATCACCGACTATCCGACAAGCACGCGGATGTTCTTCGACAACCGCGCGAAAGCAGCTCTCCACCTTCCAACGCCCCAAGAGAGCGCGGAAAGCACGGACAGCACTCGGCCCGCAATCAGCAGCTAGAAAATCCGATTGAGACCGTTGAGCGCCGCTACCCGATAAGCCTCAGCCATGGTCGGGTAGTTAAAGGTCGTATTGATGAAATAGTTCAGGGAGTTGGCCTCGCCTTCCTGATTCATGATGGCCTGGCCGATGTGAACGATTTCTGCGGCCTGGTCGCCAAAACAGTGAATTCCCAGCAGTTGACGGGATTCGCGGTGAAACAGGATCTTGAGCATGCCAACCGGGTCCCCGGTGATCTGGGCCCGCGCCAGGTCCTTGAAGAACGCCTGCCCCACTTCGTAGGGAACCTTGGCTTCGGTTAGTTCCCGCTCGGTTTTACCCACCGAGCTGATCTCCGGCAGGGTATAGATACCCGTCGGCACATCCGATACCAGCCGGAAATAGTCGTCCTTCACGATGTCGGAGGATGCAGAGCGCCCCTGATCGTAGGCGGCGCTGGCGAGGCTTGGCCAGCCAATCACATCACCGGCCGCGTAGACATTCTCCACTTCAGTCCGATAATGGTCGTCAACCGCCAACTGTCCACGGCCGTTGGGCGTCAGACCGATGTTGTCCAGGCCCAGCTTTTCGGTGTTGCCGCTACGGCCATTGCACCAGAGAAACGCATCCGCACGGATTTTCTTGCCGGACTTCAGCGACAGCACGACCCCGTGATCATCACCATCGACCGATTCATACTCCTCGTTGTGTCGAACCAGCACACCGTTATTGCGCAGGTGATAACTCAGAGCATCCGAAATCTCATCGTCCAGGAACGTGAGCAAGCGGCTTCCCGGGTTGATCAGGTCCACCTTCACACCCAGGCCGGCGAAAATCGAGGCGTATTCCGAACCAATGACGCCCGCTCCATAAATAATCAGCGTGCGGGGCGTGTGGGACAGATTCAGAATGGTATCTGAGTTGTAGATGCGATGGTGACGGAAGTCTACATCCGGCGGAAGGTACGGACGAGAGCCCGTTGCAATAATCGCCTGCTTGAAATGCAGGACTTCATGGGATTTATTACCCCGTATCTCGAGCCGGTTGCTATCGATAAAACTGGCACGGCCGTTAATCAGATCCACGCGGTTCCGTGCATAGAACTGGGTTCTCAACTTGACCTGCTTGCCGATCACCTTCTGTGCATTCTGCAAAACACGGGGAAAAGAAAACCAGCGTGGCTCGCCGATATCACGGAACATCTGGTTGGTATTAAAGGTGATGATCTGCTTGACCGAGTGACGCAACGCTTTGGAAGGAATAGTGCCCCAGTGGGTGCAGTTACCGCCAACCGTGGGTTTATCTTCGATGATTGCGACACGCTTGCCGTGTTTCGTCGCATTCATCGCTGCACCTTCTCCCGAAGGGCCTGCGCCGATAACGACGACGTCGTAATGATGTTCTGCCATTCTGCAGTGACTCCTTATCTACGTCGTGAGGGAGCCTCTGAAAAGACCCTGCAGGCACGCACTGGCAGGGCGCAGGCGCTTTTCAGAAGCTCCCGGAATTTTTATAGGTTGGTGGACGCCGGATCAGCGGTCGTCTGAGCGGGAGGCGTCATACGTCAGTGCCTCCGCGGACTTGCCGTCGTTGGCAAGACGTTCGTTTTCTTCTTCACACTTCTGGGTGTTGCCGCCACAGATATCACAGGACTTGCTGATACCCATGGCACCAATGCCACCGCAAGTGCCACTGATCGGCTTGCGGCCGAAAATTACCCCGACGGACATCGCTGCAACCAGCAGCACGACAATCATCAGGACCAGCAGAAAAGTACCCATAAGGTCTCTCCGTCAATGTGTCAGGAACGAGGAAAACGCAGGCGTGTAATCCGTTTCAAACCCGTTGTCACCCCGCACAATAAAATACGCGGCTATGTTCTCACGCGTGGCAAGCGCCTTTGCCCGATCATGCCCCATCACATTAAAGGCCGTGGCGAGGGCATCTGCCGTCATGCAGTCATCCGAAATGACCGTTACCGATGCCAATGTATGGCTAATCGGTCGACCGTCTTTCGGGTCTATTGTATGCGAAAACCGGCGGCCATCCGATTCGTAGTAGTTACGATAGTCACCCGAGGTTGCCATTGCATGTCGGTCAAGGGCAACCACACGGTTGATTTCACGCATTTCCGACACCGGCTGCTCAATGGCCAGGCGCCATGCTTCACCATCCGGCTTATGCCCATGAGCCTGAACTTCGCCACCTATTTCGACAAGATACGCGGCGATACCTTCATCTTTCAGGTAACGGGCCACCGCGTCCACGCCGTAGCCCTTGGCAATGGCTGACAGATCGATGTATTGATTGGGACTCGCTCTCAGTGCCGGAGGATCCGCCTGAAGGTCCAGTTTACCGTAACCGGTGGCTGCCATCCTGGCCGCGAGCTCATCGTCGCTGGGGATCGTCTCCGGACGGGCATCCGGCCCAAAACCCCACAGATTGACCACCGGGCCAATGGTGACATCGAAAGCGCCACCGGTCAGTTCGGAAACCTGATCAGCTGTTGCAAGCACTTCGTAGAGCGGCGTTGAGATCTCCACCCACTCAGACTGATCGTCCAGACGGTTAAAGCGCGAAAGCTCGGAATCTTCACGCCATGTGGACATCGACGCGTCCACGCCTTCCAGAACCTTTTCAATGCCTTGCGCCAGATTCTCCAGCCGCTCCGGATTGTCCGTCAATACGACGTTGATATGATAACGCGTACCAAACACCGGCCCGGCGATTTCCCAGACTTTTTCCTCTTCCTCAAACGAACAACCCGCCAGCGCGGCCAGGGCCAGCACCAGTAAGGCGCCGGCCGCAACCACCCTGACGGGTCGGAACATGCTGAATGTCATGTGAGCTAATTAACCCCCGAAGTCATCCAGCATGATGTTTTCGTCCTCAACACCCAGATCCTTGAGCATCTTGATGCACGAGGCGTTCATGATTGGGGGCCCACACATATAGTACTCGCAGTCCTCCGGAGCCGGGTGCTCCTTCAGGTATTTTTCATAGAGCACGTTATGGATGAAGCCGGTCTCGCCTTCCCAGTTATCGGTTGGCTGCGGGTCTGATAGAGCCACATGCCACTCGAAGTTGTCGTTTTCTTCCGACAGCTGGTCGAAATCCTCGACGTAGAACATCTCCCGGACGCTTCGTGCGCCGTACCAGAAACTGATCTTACGCTTGGACTCCAGGCGCTTGAGCTGATCAAAGATATGGGACCGCATGGGCGCCATACCGGCACCGCCGCCGATGAACACCATTTCAGCTTCGGTCTTCTTGGCGAAGAACTCACCGAATGGCCCCATAACCGTCACCTTGTCACCGGCCTTCAGGTTGAAGACGTAGGATGACATGATGCCCGGCGGATGATCCGTGCCCGGAGGCGGCGTGGCAATACGGATGTTGAACTTGAGAACACCCTTCTCTTCCGGGTAGTTGGCCATGGAGTAGGCGCGAATGGTCTCCTCCTTGTTGATGGCCTTGTAACGCCAGATATCGTGCTTGTCCCAATCTTCATGGAACTCCTCCTCAATCTTGAAATCCTTGAACGGGATTTCGTAGGGGGGGCACTCAAGCTGCACATAACCACCGGCACGGAAGTCGACTTCTTCACCTTCGGGAAGCTTCAGTACCAGTTCCTTGATGAACGTGGCCACGTTATGGTTGGAGATAACCTCACATTCCCACTTCTTGACGCCAAAGAACTCCTCTGGCACTTCCACTTTCATGTCCTGCTTCACCGGAACCTGACAGGACAGGCGCCAGCCTTCCTTTTCCTCGCGATTGGTGAAGTGGGTCTTTTCGGTGGGCAACATGGCACCGCCACCCTCCAGGACCTTGCACTTACACTGGGCGCAAGTACCGCCGCCGCCACAGGCGGAGGACAGGAAGATGCCACTTCCGGCCAGGGTTCCGAGCAACTTGCCGCCGGCTTCCGTTGTCAGCGTATGCTCTGGGTCGTCGTTGACTTCAATGGTCACATCACCGGTGCTTACGAGTCTGGACCGTGCCGCGAGAATGACCGCGACAAGGGCCAGCACGATAACGGTGAACATGACCACGCCGAGAATAATTTCTGTATTCATGGTCTCGCCTTTTCGTTAAACCGAATCACCGGGTTGATTACAGTGAAATACCTGAGAACGACATAAAACCGAGGGACATCAAACCAACCGTAATGAAGGTGATACCCAGGCCTCGTAGCCCTTCGGGAACATCGCTGTATTTGAGCTTTTCGCGGATACCGGCCAATGCGAGTATGGCCAACGCCCAGCCGACACCGGCACCAAATCCGTAAACCACGCTTTCACTGAAGGTGTAGTCCCGCTCGACCATGAACAGTGATGCACCCAGGATGGCACAGTTCACGGTAATCAGCGGCAAAAACACCCCAAGAGCGGCATACAAAGCCGGCATATACTTGTCCAGAACCATCTCCATGATCTGGATAAGTGCCGCAATGACACCAATGTACGTAATAAGGCCCAAAAAGCTCAGGTCAACATTCGGTAGACCCGCCCAGTCCAACGCACCTTCCCTGAGGATAGTGTTGTAGAGCAGGTTGTTCACCGGCACCGTGATCGTCAGTACCACGACAACGGCAATACCGAGGCCAGCGGCCGCTTCAATCTTCTTGGAGATCGCCAGGAAGGTACACATCCCCAGGAAGAAGGCCAACGCCATGTTTTCAACAAAGATGGCCTTCAGGATCAGGCTGATATAATGCTCCATCAGAAGGCCTCCTTAACGGTGTGGCGGGACATTTTGAAGTCCGCTTCTTCTACCTGCTCAGGCTTCCAGGTACGCAGACCCCAGATCGCCAGGCCGATGATAAAGAACGCACTCGGCGGCAGCAGCAACAGACCGTTGGGAATGTACCAACCACCCTCGTTGACGACCGGCATCAGAGACACGCCGAACAGCGATCCCGCGCCCAGCAGCTCCCGGAAGAACGCCACGAAAATAAGCAGAACGGAATAGCCCATGCCGTTACCAACGCCATCCAGGAAGCTCAGCCAGGGGCCGTTCTTCATGGCGAAACCCTCAGCACGGCCCATGACGATACAGTTGGTGATGATCAAACCAACGAATACCGACAGCTGCTTACTGATTTCGTAGGCATACGCCTTGAGGACCTGATCAACAACGATAACCAGGGAGGCGATAATGGTCATTTGCACGATAATCCGGATACTACCGGGAATCTGCGTGCGAACTAGCGACACGGCCAGGTTAGAGAAGGCCGTTACCGCGATAACCGCCATGCACATAACCAGAGTTACGTTCATGCTGGTGGTCACCGCCAGTGCCGAGCAGATACCGAGAATCTGCAAGGCAATAGGGTTGTTACTGAATATCGGCTCGAAGAGAACCTGTTTGGCTGAAGCGTCTGCCATGATCAGACCTCCCCTTCACGAAGTTTTTTCAGGTACGGTGCGAAGCCCCGGTCACCCATCCAGTAGTTGACCAACTGCTCAACACCTCGGCTCGTCAGGGTCGCACCGGACAGGGCATCTACCTTGTGCTCCTTGTCGGATGCACCGGCGCCCACGCCACCCTTGACCAGGCGAATCTGCGGCTCTTCCAACTCATCACCGTACACTTCCTTGCCGACCCATTGGCTTTTCCAGCGGGGGTTATCCACCTCGCCACCAAGCCCCGGAGTTTCAGCGTGGTCATAGAAGCCCAGGCCCTCAATGGTGTTGGCATCGCCCTCAAGCGATACGAACCCGTAAAGGGTGGACCACAGACCGTAGCCATGGATCGGAAGGACTACCCTGACCAGTTCACCGTTTTCACTCAGGGTGTAGATCTTGGCAACGTTCGGACGGCGCTTGATGCCGGCCTTGTCTTCCGATGCAGGAATATTGACCGACATGGACGGATCAGAAGCCGCCTTGTACATGTCGTACTTCATCGGCTCCTTCACACCAACGGCCCCGGGATCAACGTAATCACCGGACTCGAGGTCAACCAACCGAACGTCGAAGCGAGAGAAGGTCTCCTCAATCTCTTCCGCCGTTGCGCCCTCTTTCAGCATTCCGGCCGCCGCCAGGATGTTGGAACGAATGTCCAGGTTCTGGTTCTGGATCTGCGCCGGTCGAAGCATTACCGCCGCTGTCGATACCACGACAGAAAACGCAACGCTCAGCACCAGAGCAACCATCAGTGTTCTGGAGACAGTTTCTTTAGCTTTAGCCACGGGCAAGCCTCCGTTTGATGTTGGCCTGAACCACATAATGGTCCATCAGCGGTGCAAAGAGGTTGGCAAACAGAATTGCCAGCATGATGCCTTCCGGGAACGCCGGGTTGATCACGCGAATCAGTACGGTCATCACGCCGACCAGGATACCGAAGCACCAGCGACCCGTGTTGGTCATCGCCGCCGACACCGGATCGGTCGCCATGAACATCATGCCAAAGGCAAAGCCACCCATCACCAGATGCCAGTGTGCCGGCACGTCAAACATTGGGTTGGTATCCGAGCCAATCACGTTCAGCAGCAGCGACATGGCAATCATACCGATCAACACGCCACCGACGATGCGATAGGACGCGATTTTCATCACCAGCAGGATAATGCCGCCGATCAACACCGCCAGCGTTGAGGTCTCACCCATAGAGCCCTGAATCGAACCCATAAAGGCTGACATCCAGCCAATCTGGGTTTCCAGTGCTTCCAGGCCACCACTGGCAGCCCAGCTCAGCGCGGTCGCGCCACTGAAACCGTCGACGGCCGTCCATACCGTGTCACCGGAAATCTGGGCCGGATAGGCAAAATACAGGAACGCACGACCGGTGAGGGCCGGGTTCAGGAAGTTCTTACCGGTGCCGCCAAACACTTCCTTGCCAATGACCACACCGAAGGTGATACCAAGGGCAACCTGCCACAGCGGAATGGTTGGCGGGCATATCAACGCGAACAGCACGGATGTCACGAAGAAGCCTTCGTTCACTTCGTGACGACGTACCGTGGCAAATAGCACTTCCCAGAAACCGCCCACCACGAAGGTGACGAAGTAAATGGGTACGAAGTACGCCATGCCGTAGACAAAGTTGTCCCAGATGCTGGCGGCATTATTGCCGGCCAGGGCACTGATAAAGGCAGTACGCAGACCACCGTCACCCATCAGCGCGTCAGGATTCTCAGCCAGGAAGCTGTTGGCCTGGAAGCCAATGTTCCACATACCGAAGAACATTGCGGGGAAGGTACACAGCCATACCGTAATCATGATGCGTTTAAGATCAATACCATCACGCACATGAGAGGTAGTGGATGTCACGCTAGCCGGTGAATAGAAAATCGTATCCACCGCTTCGTAAAGCGCATACCAGCGCTCGTACTTGCCACCTTTTTCGAAATGATGCTCGATACCATCGAGAAACTGTCGGATTGCCATCGTTTTAGCCCTCGATCTCGATTCTGGTCAGGTTCTCACGGAGAATCGGACCGTACTCGTATTTACCCGGGCACACGAAGGTACACAGCGCCAGATCTTCTTCATCCAGCTCCAACGCACCCAGTTTTTGTGCCATTTCAGTGTCGCCCACGATCAAAGACCGCAACAACTGGGTAGGCAGAATGTCCAGAGGCATGACCTTTTCGTACATCCCTACTGGCACCATCGCCCGCTCACTGCCGTTGGTCGTGGTCGTCATATCAAACCGCTTTCCGCCGACCAGTTTGGACAGGTAGATGTTCATAACCGAGAACTTGTTGGCTCCCGGCGACAGCCAGCCCATAAACTCTCGTTTGTTACCCTCTTCCAGAACCGAGATCTGGTTGGCGAAACGACCAAGGTAGTTACAGGGCCCGTCACCACGACGACCACCGAACACAGAGCCGGAAATTTTGCGAACCTCGCAGTCCGTGGCGATTTCACCATCAAGAAGTTCATCAAGGTTGGCGCCGACACGGGTACGAATCAGGCGCGGCTTGAGGGCCTTCGGACCACCGACCGCAACAATACGGTTCACCGACAGCTCGCCGGTCTCGAACAGTTTTGCGATATCAATGACGTCCTGGTAGCCGATACTCCATACCACTTTGTCCCCGGCAATGGGATCGAGGTAATGAATATGAGTACCTACGTTACCCGCCGGATGAACACCCTCAAACTGCTGAACTTCCACGCTGTCGTCAGACGGAACCGGCACATCAGAGCCCGGCTTGCCGGTCACAAACACCTTACCGGTGGTCAGCTTGGAGAGAATCTTCAGCCCCTGTTCGAAGGCCGCACCGTTTTCACGGATGATCACTGTGGGATCTGCTGCCAGCGGGTTAGTGTCCATGACGGACACGAAGATGGAATGCGGCGCCGTATCAATGGCAGGCACCTTACTGTAGGGACGGGTCTTGAAGGTTGTCCACAACCCGGACTCGACCAGGTTATCGACGACTTGCTGACGCTCCAGACCAGCAACATCAGACGCATCGTAGCGCGCAAAGGTCTCAGCTTCGTCGCCGTCGATTTCAACGACAACCGACTGAAACACACGGCGCTCGCCGCGGTTGATTTCCTTGACCACACCGGCTGCCGGTGAAGTATAACGAACGCCTTCGGTCTTCTTGTCCGTAAACAGCAGCGTGCCGCGCTTTACACGGTCACCTTCTTTCACAGCCATCGTTGGCTTCATGCCTACGTAGTCAAAACCGATCAACGCCACATGGCGAACGGGTTTGCCGTCTGTAATGGTCTGTTCAGGAGCGCCGCTGATGGGAAGATCCAGGCCTTTTTTGATCTTGATCATTAGCCTCATCCAATCATCAGAAACTATTCGATGGATTTGTAACGCCCGACGCGTGCCGCCCAGTTGTGCCAATCCGGCCTGAACCGAATGATGGCGCCAGGGCAACGGATCCACCGGCGTTAATCACAGCCAGGCATCCGGTTAAGGAAAAGCGATGGGAAGCGGGTGTCAGACGTACCCAAAATCGCGCCAATTATAGAGATTAAGGAATACTATTTCCACCAGAAACCCTACGGAGTTTGTGCCTTAACGTAATCAGAGAGTGGTTTACATGGGCCCAAAAAGAAACCCCGGTCGCGAAAACGACCGGGGTTTCTTAATTGCCTCAGAGCACTTTTGGGCTCGTCAGCCTCTAACCCGCTTCGGGAAGATCGGATAGGTAACACCCGCCATCTGATTAACCACGCGAATCACCTGGGCGCTGTAACCAGCCTCATTGTCATACCAAACGTAGAGGATCAGGCGCTTGCCATTGGCGATGGTGGCCTGCGCATCCACAATGCCGGCATGGCGGGAACCGACAAAATCGGTGGAAACCACTTCCGGCGAGTTGACGAAGTCAATCTGCTTCTGCAGCTCGGAGTGCAGCGCCATATCGCGAAGGTATTCGTTAACACCCTCCACCGTTACGTCTTTTTCCAGGTTGAGATTGAGGATTGCCATGGACACGTTCGGAGTGGGAACACGAATGGCGTTACCGGAAAGCTTGCCCTTCAACTCCGGAAGCGCCTTGGCGACGGCCTTCGCAGCACCGGTTTCGGTAATAACCATGTTTAGTGGGGCACTGCGACCACGACGGCTACCCTTGTGGTAGTTATCGATCAGGTTCTGGTCGTTAGTGTAGGAGTGAACCGTCTCGACATGACCGTCCTCAACACCATACTCATCATAAATGGCCTTGAGCACCGGCGTAATGGCGTTGGTGGTACAGGACGCCGCTGACAGGATCCTGTCTTCGCGGGTGATCCAGTCGTTGTTAATGCCGTGAACAATATTCTTGATGTCGCCCTTGCCCGGCGCAGTCAGCAAAACCCGGCTGACGCCCTTGGATTTCAGGTGCAGCCCAAGACCAGCCTCGTCACGCCAGATACCCGTGTTATCAATGACGATCGCATTGTTGATACCGTACTGGGTGTAATCCACCTGATCAGGGCCCGGCGAGTAGATCACCTTGATAAAGTTGCCATTGGCGATCAGCGCAGAGTTCTCTTCATCCACGGTAATCGTACCGTTGAAAGGACCGTGAACCGAATCACGGCGCAGCAGGCTGGCACGCTTTTCGAGGTCATTGCTTGCCCCACCCTGACGGACCACGATGGCGCGCAGGCGCAGGTTGTTGCCGCCACCGGCCTTTTCGATCATGATCCGCGCCAGCAGCCGCCCGATCCGTCCGAAACCGTACAGCACCACATCCTTGGTGTCGTTTTCGGCATCTTCCTGAGACTGGGTCTGGTACTCGCCGATAATCGGGCCAATCTCACGTTTGAGGAAGTCGTCAAGAGACCCACCTTCTTCCTTGAACTTCACCGCAAGCTTGCCAATATCGACATGGCCACGCCCCAGATCCATCTTGTCCATCGCCTGCAGAATAGGCAGGGTGTTGTGAACGGACAGTTCGCTGTCTTCAACCTGACGCACAAAGCGGTGTGCGCGGATGATGTCGATGACCGACTGGTTGATAATGGACCGGCCATACACGGACGTGACCACATTGTTTTTACGGTAGAGGCGACCGATCAGCGGAATCATGGCTTCCGCAGTGGATTCTCTTTCCGTCCAGTTAGACAGGTGCTGGTTGATCTGTTCGTGACTCACGCTTGAACCTCTGCAGTTGGAACCTGGAAAATTGGGGCAGTATTATCCAACGTTATTTCTCAGACAGCAAATACACCCCGTTAATCCTTTCGTAACTGTTGGACCGCTGTCATGACAGCGACACTTCTGGCCGGTAGAATACGCGCCTCGCCACTCCCCGGCTCCCAATGCATCCAGGAGAAAGAACCAGCCCATGACGCAAGCCGCCGCCCACTCCGACAGACACACCGCACTGGTTGCGCCGGTCGCACCTGTCAAGGCTGCGGATCACCGCATCTGGGGGCAACTGCATGGCAGCAGCGACGCCCTGGCCATCTGCGAGAGCGCCAGGGCCCATCAGGGCCTGACACTGGTAATAACCCGCAGCACCGAGGAGTCCATCCGCCTCGAGCAGTCCATGCGATTCTATCTGGGCCTGCCCACCGATGAAGACCAACCGGCCATCACACCGGACGGCCTCGAGCTGCTGTCGCTGCCGGATTGGGAAACCCTGCCCTACGACCTGTTTTCACCACACCAGGACATTACCTCCCGTCGCATCCGGGCCCTGCACCGGTTGCCAACGACAAACCACGGCGTCCTGGTGGTGCCGGCCCGCACCCTGATGCACCGGTTGCCGCCGGTCAGTTACCTGCAGGGCAACACCCTGCTTCTTGAGGTTGGCCAGTCACTGGATATCGACAACTGGCGCATGCAGCTGGAATCGGCCGGCTACCGGCACGCCGATAATGTCTATGAACACGGCGAGTACGCGGTGCGCGGGGCTATCCTGGACATCTTCCCCATGGGCGCCACCCGCCCCTACCGCATCGACCTGTTCGATGACGAAATTGAAACACTGCGAACCTTTGATCCGGAAACCCAGCGCTCGATCGACCGAATCGAACGCATTGAGCTGTTGCCCGCCAACGAATTTCCCTGGCACAAAGAAGCCCGATCAGGGTTCCGTAACCGGTGGTTTGAGCAGTTTCCCCATGCCGATAAAGACGCCCCGATCTACCAGGACGTCACCCACAGCATTACACCGCCGGGGATCGAGTACTATCTACCCCTGTTCTTCGACCAGACGGCAACGCTCTTTGACTACCTGCCCGGCGAAACCCTGGTATTCACAGCATCCGGACTTAACGAGGCCGCCAGCGCCTTCGACGCCGACACCCGTGCACGCTACGAGGACCGTCGCCACGATCGGATGCGCCCTATCCTGCCGCCAGCAGAACTTTTCCTCCAGAAGGACGAGCTGTTCGGCCTGCTCAAGGGATTTCCCCGGGTAACAATGACCACGGAAGCCACCGAGTCCAGCGGCGGCCGCAATTGCCAGACCGACGTCATGCCCGATGTTGCGATGGATGGCCGTGCCGCAGACCCGGCTGGGCGCCTCAAGCGCTTTATCAGTGAGTTCAACGGTCGGGTCCTGATCTGTGCGGAGTCCTCTGGCCGACGCGAGGCGCTGATTGAGAACCTGGCCGACCATGGCCTCAAACTGTCGACTCTGGAAAACTGGCAGGCCTTTGTCAGCGACCCGTCCGCCACCCTCGGCATTACCGTCGCACCCATGGAATATGGGTTGCTATTGCCTGACCATCACCTCGCCCTGATCACGGAAACAGCCCTCTTCGGTGAACGGGTGCTGCAGCGGCGGCGCCGGGAGAAACCAACCGAGGCCGACGATGCCGGCTACCGGGACCTGTCCGAGCTACGCATTGGCGCGCCGGTGGTTCATATAGACCATGGCGTTGGCCGCTATCAGGGCCTGGAAACCATTACCGTTGAAGGCGAAGCCAGCGAATTCCTGATGCTGGAATACGCCGGCGGCTCGAAACTCTATGTACCGGTTTCCAGCCTGCATCTGATTTCCCGCTATACCGGTTCGGATACTGATCACGCGCCTTTGCACAAGCTGGGCACGGATCGCTGGAGCAACGCCAAACAAAAGGCTCTGGAGAAAATCCGCGATACTGCAGCGGAACTACTGGATGTCTACGCGCGCCGGGAGGCCCGCAAGGGCTTTGCCTTTGAAGACCCCAAAGAAGCCTACCGTGCCTTCGCCGCCGGTTTCCCCTTTGAGGAAACCCCGGACCAGCAGGCGGCCATTGAGGCTGTGTTCGAGGACATGGTCAGTGAAAAACCCATGGACCGCCTGGTCTGTGGCGATGTTGGCTTCGGCAAGACCGAAGTGGCCATGCGCGCTGCCTTCATGGCGACATACTCCGGCAAGCAGGTCGCTGTGCTGGTGCCTACCACCCTGCTGGCGCAGCAGCATTACGAATCCTTCCGCGACCGCTTCTCGGATACCGCCGTCCATGTCGAGCTACTCAGCCGTTTCCGGAGCGGCGGGCAAACCACCAAAGCGATGGCCGCCATCGAAGCCGGCAAAGCCGATATTGTTATCGGCACACACAAGCTGCTCCAGGGTGACATCAAGTTCAAGAACCTGGGCCTGGTGATCATCGATGAAGAACACCGGTTCGGCGTCCAGCAGAAAGAACGTCTGAAGGCCCTGCGTGCCGAGGTGGACATGCTGAACCTGACCGCCACACCGATCCCCCGCACCCTCAACATGGCCATGGGGCACCTGCGGGATCTGTCGATCATCGCCACGCCCCCCGCGCGACGCCTGTCGGTAAAAACCTTTGTGCGACAGCGGGACGAGGCCATGGTCAAGGAAGCCATCCTGCGGGAGGTGCTGCGGGGCGGCCAGGTGTACTTCCTGCACAACGATGTGGCCACCATCGAGAAAACCGCCGAGGATCTGCGCCAACTGATCCCGGAAGCACGCGTGGGCGTTGCCCATGGCCAGATGCGCGAGCGCGAGCTGGAACAGATCATGTCGGACTTCTATCACAAGCGCTTCAACGTGCTGGTGTGCACCACCATTATCGAAACCGGCATCGACATTCCCAGCGCCAACACCATTATCATCGAGCGCGCGGACAAGTTCGGGCTGGCACAGCTGCACCAGCTCCGCGGCCGTGTCGGGCGCTCTCACCATCAGGCCTACGCCTATCTGCTGACACCACCACCCCGGTCCATCACCGCCGACGCGAAAAAGCGGCTTGAAGCCATCTCGGAAGCGCAGGACCTGGGTGCCGGCTTCATGCTGGCCACCCACGACCTCGAAATTCGCGGCGCCGGGGAGTTGCTGGGAGAAGAGCAAAGCGGCCAGATCGAAAGCATTGGTTTTACGCTTTACATGCAGCTACTGGACGAAGCCGTGGAAGCAATACGCGACGGCAGAACGCCTAATGCCGAGTTGCCGCTGAGCCACGGCACGGAAATGAACCTTCGCATACCAGCGCTGATCCCCGAGGATTACCTGCCCGATGTCCACAACCGGCTCATGCTTTACAAGCGAATCGCCAGCGTGAACGACAAAGATGGATTAAAAGAACTTCAGGTTGAAATGATCGACCGCTTCGGACTATTACCGGAACCGGCAAAAAACCTGATTCGACAGTCCGAGCTCCGAATCCACGCGGAAGCCCTGGGAATCGTGAAGGTGGACGCCGGAAAAGAATGGGCCAGGCTGGAATTCGGCAGTTCTACGCCAGTGGATCCGCTGGTTCTGGTTAAAAAAGTGCAATCCTCGCCAGACCAGTATCGGCTGGAAGGCGCCAACAGTTTCCGTTTCCGGCTGAAGGATGCCTCAACCAGTGGTAAACTCGACGGCATTTCCGACATGCTGGGGCAGCTGGCCTCCTGAAACAACCGGTTCAGCGCCCCCTGATGATCACAGGAACATTGGAGCAATGCCCTTGCGAACGCCCGGTAAACCGTTGTACGGAACACGCGCCCTATTTCTGGCGGCCCTGCTGGCCCTGTCACCCTGGGTGTCAGGCCAGGAATCATCCGGGCCCGCCGCAGGCGCAACATCCGAAGAACAGGGACGCGACAACGCTGCGTCACAGGCCCAGCCTCCCCGTGAAGACTACTACCGGGCTGAGTTCGTAATCCTCGAAAGGATCGTCGATCCGGCCGATGTCAACGAGAAAATGGCCAACCGAATTCCAGAGCCGACCAACCTGGACATCACCGAAATACTTCGAGCCGTGGATCGCAACGGAACCGCGGAAACCACCCGACAGTTGGTCCCGCGAAGCCAGCTTCACCTGCGGACAGCCGCCAACCGACTGGAAAACAGTGGCCGCTTCCGGATACTCCTGGCCACAGGGTGGTACCAGTCTTTCCCCCCTGACTTTGACGGAGAACCCCTGAAGGTCGCTATTGGCGATTGGCTGGCCGATGCCGGGCTCCGGGAAGTGGAAGGCCATATCACCATCGATCGACAACGCTATCTCCACGTGGATGTCCACCTCAACCACTGGCAGCCCCTGTCATTGCAACAGACCACGCTCAGCCAGAGTTCAGACGAAGCAGCGACGGCAAGCGGTAACAATCAGCCAATGGACGACGGTGCTGGGCAGGAAGCTACGGGCAATGACCAGCCTGCCCTCGAAAACGATGAAGCCCGGGACTCGCTGGCCTCAATGGCAACGGGTGGCGACATTGCAAGAGCAGATCAGACGCAGGTTTCCAGCGCCAGTCAGCCAAAGGCGGAGTTAATCACCTGGATACGGGAAACACGCCGCATGCGCAGCGAGGAAGTCCATTTCCTCGACTCCCCCACCATTGGCGTGCTGGTGTTTTTCAAGAAGATTGAGGAGTAAGGGCTCCAAGCCCGCCAATGGCGATTTCGAGGATCCGCTTGACGCCGGACATGCCCTGGTCGATAGCGACCTCGATCTCAGTCATCGTTATGATGTGATCCGACTTCCCTGCCGCGCGGTTAACCACCAGCGCCAGGCACACGTAATTCATCTTCAGTTCAGCCGCCAGAGCCGCTTCCGGCATTCCCGTCATACCGACAAGGTCACAGCCGTCCCGCTCAAGGCGACGTACTTCCGCTGCGGTCTCCAGTCTGGGCCCCTGTGTTGCACCGTAAACACCGAAATCCGAGAACGAACAACCCACTGTACGAGCTGCATCAATCAACAGCGCCCGGGCCAACTCTGAATATGGGAAGGTGAAGTCAATGTGCGTGGTTTCCTCCAACTCGCCCTCAAAGAACGTACTCGCCCTGCCCCAGGTGTAGTCAATGATCTGATCGGGAATCACGATATGGGCAGGCCCCATATCGGCATGGATCCCGCCAACAGCATTAACACCGACCACCGTACGTACTCCCGCCTGCTGGAGCGCATGGAGATTGGCGCGATAGTTCACCTGATGCGGAGGAATACGGTGAGGGTTTCCGTGGCGAGACAGGAACACCACCGGCTGATCCCCGAGCAGGCCGTCCACCAAAACCGACGACGGCTCACCCCAGGGCGTGTCGACAACCCGCTCACCCGTGATTTCCAGCCCAGACAACGTCGTGAGCCCGGTTCCCCCGATGATTCCCACGGGGGCAACTTGGTTATTCACACCCATGATCAGTCCCCGTCCGCCTGGTTACTATCGCCACGTGTTTCCGAAGAGTGTTCGCTTCCGGAAACAGGCGCACGTCCCTGTTCAACATCTTCGTCAACGGCCTCATCTGACGAATCCGAATCGCTACGACCTTTTGCCGGCTTGCCGTTCGACGCGACACGCACCCCGTCAGGCAGGTGAAGCGTGCGGGTCGGAAAGGCAACTTCGGCACCATGGCTTTCAATGATCTCGCTAATCCTCAGCAGTACGTCCTGCTTGACCTCATGAAACCTCACCCATTCGATGGTCTTGGTAAAGGTATAAACCATGATATCCAGCGACGAGTCGTTAAAGGCCAGGAAATTCACGATCAGGGTCTGGTCCTGGTCGATGTCCTCGTGGTTCTCCAGCATGGACCGGATGTCCGCCACAACCTCAGCCATGCCACTGACATCCACGTAGCGTATACCAATGGTTTCAGAGATACGGCGGTTGTGCATGCGCGAGGGGTTTTCTACGGCAATGGTCGTAAAGGCAGCATTCGGCACGTAGAGCGGGCGCTTGTCAAAGGTGCGAATCGTAGTCAGCCGCCAGCCGATGTGCTCCACCACGCCCTCGATATTACGATCGGGAGAGCGAACCCAGTCGCCGACCTTGAATGGCCTGTCCAGATGGATAATGAACCCGCCAAAAAAGTTGGCCAGCAGATCCTTGGCGGCAAAGCCCACAGCGATACCACCAACACCACCAAAGGCCAGCACCCCGGATATGCTGTAACCAAGGGATTGCATGGCAATCAATACCGCGGTGATGATAACAACGGTCCGGGACAGCTTGCTCACCGCATTGACCGTGGTGTAATCCATCGGCTTTTTCATCTTCAGCGGAGAAGCGAGAATCTGTTCCCCCTGTTTGATCAGCCGAAGCAGCGTCCAGACCAGCAGGAAAACAAAGCCAATCTGCAAAATGGTTTGATTGACTGAAAAGATTTCGGCTTCCGAGTAGTGGTGAGCAACCTCTGCCGCCCAATACACACCCTGCAGCCAGACGAACGCGACCACTGGCTTCCGCGCAGCGTGAAGCAGTGCGTCGTCCCAGAGGTTGTCGGTTTTCTGGAAACGTCGTTCGACGGCGCCCACGATGAAACTCGCAATGTAGGCCACCACCGCGGTGCCAGCCACCAGAGCGAAAACCACGAGCCCCACTCGCCAGCTCTCTGACAGCAGATTCCAGTCCTGAATCCAGGTATTGAGTATGGAAGGTGCTTCTTCGATCATCGTTTCCCTCGGTTTGATGACAACCGGTTTAGTGACAACCGCCGGCGCTATCGTATCGTGACGGGCAGGCCCGGCGAGACACGGTCGTATAGGTCAGCAACGTCGGCATTCCTCATGCGTATGCAACCATGGGAGCGCGGAACGCCCATGGGTTCGGTATCCGGTGTGCCGTGAATGTATATGAACCGACGAAAACTATCGACCCCGGAGCCCCGATTTCTCCCCGACTCAAGCCCACATAACCAGATAATTCTGGACAGTATCCAGTCACGTTCGGGAAACTGACGCGCCAATTGTTCGGAATAAACCTCCCCGGTGGGCCGGCGGGCGATGAATACGGTATTCAGGGGAAGGCCATCACCCACCATCGCGCGCACGTAATGCCGGCCCGTGGGCGTGCACCCACTGCTCTGGCGCTCACCGGGGCCATTAAGTGCCGTCGAAACGGGATAGGAGAGAGGCTTTGATGTGTCGCCAGGAAACAGTGTCAGCGTTTGCGCATTGAGACTGATCTCGATTCCGGGAACAGGTATGGAAACAGGATTACGTGGCATGCGGCGTCAGGCTCCCGGTGAACAAACCAACCGGAAGCCTAACCGAGAGCGAGCGACTCAGGCAACCGAGGTTTTATGGGCAGGTGGCACCAGCATGGCGTCATCAGCCTGCATACCTGCCGCCAGGAAGGGCACAAGTCGTGCTGCAATTTCCTGGACCGTGGTTTCCACACCCAGCTTGTTCTGCAGAATATCCCGCAGGGCATCACTGCTGGACATGGTAAACGCTGTCGCACCAAGCATGAACTGAATGCGCCAGTAGCGGTCGACCGCGGACAATTGCGGCGTCGCTTCCTTGAGCAGGCGCATAAAGCGGCTGAACGGCTGGCTATATTCCTGCTCAAGAAATTTCCGAAGATGGCCTTGGGACTGCGTATAGGCCAGGCCGAGCAAACGCATGAATATGGAAATACCTTTTTCATTGCGCTGCGGCATGCGTACTGCGCTTTCAGTTAGCGCCCATAGAGTCTGGTTCAACGTTGGCGGTTCGCCGTCGCATTTCGCCTCCAGATCATCGAACGCATCCTCCAGCGTGGCGGAGAATGGCGTCAGGAAGCGGGCAAACACCGCATGGATCAGGGCGTTTTTAGAACCAAAGTGGTAATTGACAGCAGCGAGATTTACCTTAGCCTTACTGGTAATCATGCGAAGGGAAGTTTCGGAGAACCCCCGCTCGGCGAAGAGCTCTTCCGCTGCATCAAGAATTCGGTCAACCGTATCAGACTGAGCCATTTTATTATCAGTGCCTCTAAGCAAACGTCTGTTTGAAACATACGTTTGACCGGCAGCTATGTCAAGCTCTGTCCCCCGGCTCTGCAGCTACCGATGACCAGCCCCGGTCAATGGCCTGCTGGTGCCCCTCGAAAAAAGCCTGCTGTGCCCGTCCGTAAGCTTTCTCAGCCTCCAGAAGATAGATCAGATAAAGACGAATATGTTCCCGCCGGGTCAGGTTCCGAGCCAATACCCGCCGTTCGGATAATGCCAGCAGTTCACTGAACCGGGTCGCTTTCAGAGCCGAGTTAAACTCGGCCATACGAGCACACTGCCACACCAGCCCCTCTTTCCCTTCCAGGTGTTCGATGTGCTTGCGTGCGTCGCGAATCATCCTCTGACGGCGGATGACCAGATCCAGATACGAGGGCCGCGACGTATAAAGGCGGCGAACACCTGGCACTCCCAGTAGCAGGATGATGACAAAGGCACCAAAACCACCGCCGGCAATCCACGCTGGCACAAAGCCGGTCATACCGCTGAGAAAAACCACCGCCGCCAACAACGCACCAAACAGCCAGATGTCACGATTTCGCCGGGCCGCAGCAAGCGTGTAATTATCCGGCCAGTCAGGCAGAGCCAACAAGTCGAAATCCAGCAGCAACACACGGTCGCACTGGCGCAGCATCAAACGAAGCTTACGTTGACGCGACTCCGCCAGGGTTTTTTCGATGTTCTGAGGGCTCTCACCCGTCGACGATTCCTTAACAGACTCATCGCTCGCTGGAATGTCGTCAGTCTCAAGCCGGCCAGCAGAGGCCGTTGCACCCCGCTCGGGGCGGTTGGCAGGAACTTCAGCACCAGTAGCAGTAGCAGCACCGGCCACCCGCCCCGCATCACCCGTTTCCGGATGAGGGTCCGCGGGCCGCCCCCTACGCAGCAAGGGCTCTCCTCCACGCGCGGTATCGCTGGTTCTCTGACGTACGTTTTCGTTCTCTGCCATGGTTGATTGTCCGTCATGGATCACCGGGCCAATAGCTGTCGTCGACACCCTGCCCTTACCGTTTATCGGCCAACGGCCCGGATCCTTGAGTCACAGAGACATGCCTGAGCGTGCCTGAGCATACCTGAGATGGTCACGATGGCTTGGCACCGACCCACAGGATCGCTATCCTTGCGACCATCAAGTGTGGCCCTATACGGCTACAGACACCAGTCGTCGAGGTTGAGACATGTTTACAGGCATTGTTCAGGGTATTGCCATCGTTGACGAGATTTCTGCCGTGCCCGGTCTGAGCACCTTCAGCATCCGCTTTCCGGAAAATCAGGCTCACAACGTGACCATTGGTGCGTCAGTGTCCATCGACGGCACCTGCCTGACGGTAACGCGACAGGAAGGCCAGAATCTTTATTTCGATGCCATGCAGGAAACGCTGCGCCTGACCACCCTGGGAAAGCTGAAGCCAGGGGATCGCATCAATTTCGAACGTGCGGCCCGGATAGGCGACGAAATCGGCGGGCACCTCCTCTCCGGCCACGTGCACACCACGGCCGATATCGTCGCGATCGACCGCCCCGAGAACAATTGCACCATCGAATTCGAGGTGCCGCAGGCATGGGCTCGCTATATCTTTCCCAAAGGCTACATCGCCATCAACGGCGCCAGCCTGACCATTGGCGACGTCAATGATAATCGCTTCAACGTTCACCTGATCCCCGAGACCCTGCGGGCAACCACCTTTGCCGATATGACGGTCGGCGACCGGGTTAACATCGAGATCGACAGTCAGACCCAGACCATCGTTGATACGCTGGCACGCATGGGTTACGACCGGCCACCCTCCTGAACAGAGGCTTCGAACACCACAAACTTTGGGTCTGCATCGAGTTGTCGCACCTGGCCAAAGTAGTGACGGAGACTGCGGTGGTAACCCAGGTGCCGATTCCCCACCAGCAACATACATCCGCCAGGGGACAGGTGCCGAGCCACCTGACTGAAGAGACGACGGGCAATATGGTCACCGACCACACCGCCTTCATGAAATGGCGGGTTTAACAGCACCAGATCATAACGGTCAGCCGCCTCCGGAATACCATCACTGTGATAAAAGCTCGCGACAGCGTCCGGGAAAGCCGTCAGGATATTTTGACGTGCGCTGGCAACCGCCTGACTGGAAACGTCCGCGAACGCAATCTCAAGCGCCGGATTGCGGGCCAGGGCCGTCAGCCCAAGCACACCGTTTCCGCAAGCCAGATCCAGTACCCGTGCTCCAGGGGCGAGATCCGCAATCTTCCGCTCAATGACCGGCAGCAGCAACCGCGAACCGATATCCAGCTTTGCTCTGGCGAACACCGCTGGCATACCCGATAGCTCGTACCGGGACGACAACCTGTATCCCCGCCAGAAATTCGGCCACTCCCGCAACGTATCCTCACCCCGGGCGGCAACCACCACCCTCGCTTTTTTGCGCGCGGGACAGACTTCCCGGGTGTTGACCAGTTCCCCAAACACATCAGCGCTGTGTGACGGCAGGTGCTTGATCATGCCACCGGCAATCAGCTTGCCTTCGGGTGACAGAACGCTGTTCACCCACCGCAACAGGCACGCCAGGTAGTCCAGTTGCCGGGGAATCCTCATAACAACAAGATCGAAGGGCCCTTCCGGCAGCTCCAGCCAGCTCTTTGGTGCCGGAATAGACAGATCGGCCGGAGCATTAATAACCAGGGATTCAGAGAGGAGACAGCTATCGGCAAAGGAAACAGGGAAGAAAGGCGCCAGACCCAGGGTCAAAGCCCCAAACTGGTCGTCAATGATCAACACCCGTGGGTGGCTCTGCGGCGTGCAACGCTCCAGAACCTGCTCCAGCAACTGCTCATCAGCGGCGTCCCAGGCCCGAAGGGTGTGGCCTCCACCGGGGCGTTTCAGGGGCAAGCGCCCGCCACTGAATGTTAGAACCTCACTTGTCATTTTAGGCATCCGCATCGTCATTCAGAAAACTGCGGACATTCTAGGCTGATTACTCTAGAAATTAACCCTACTCTGAAAGAACGATTTCAGGTTGCTCCGTTTGTTGTGGTAGCAAACCTTCTTGCCCCTCACCCCAGGGGCTTTTTTATGCCCGAAAAAAACCGCTATTTTGGCGTCGCATTGATGCTTTCGATAAACGCAGGCGACAGAACGTCGATGACGGGGCGCTGGCCGCCGCTGAACTCAGGGGCGGGCTGTGCAGGCTCCGAAGCAAGGATGCCCGGCTGTTCGGACCAGTGCAGAATATCCAGCTTACCATCGTGCCTCTCCACCAGCGCCGTACAGTGTTCCACCCAGTCACCGTCGTTGCAGTAGAGTCCTTCCTGACTGCGCAGAAAGCCAGCGGAGTGGATGTGACCACATATAAAACCGTCATAGTGTCCGCGTTCTGCCGCCGTCAGAGCAGCCAGTTCGAAGCGTCGAATGAATGACCGCGCCTTGCCGATACGGCTTTTGACCCAGGCCGCCAGGGACCAGTATGGCTTGCGGCGTAAGCGCCGCCAGGCATTGAACCAGCGGTTCAGGCGCAGCAGAAGGCCATGAGCCCTATCGCCTACCAGCAGCATCAAGGGGCTGCAGCGCACCACCTGATCAAACTGGTCGCCATGGCAGACCACGAACCGGCGACCGTCCGCCGTCGTGTGAATGGCTTTTTGCTTCAACTCGATACCTGCCAACGTCTGGCCGCAGAAGTGCCGCAGAAATTCATCGTGATTGCCAGGCACATAAACCACCCGCGTGCCGGCAGCGGCAATAGCCATAAACCGCCTCACGACCGCCTGATGGCTTTCCGGGAAGTGCACCCGCCGTTGCATAGCGATCAGATCAACGATATCCCCGACCAGGTACAGGGTCTCGCAGCTGACGTTGTCGAGAAAATCCAGAAGGTAGTCCGCCTGACAATCGGCGGATCCCAGGTGAACATCGGAAATGAAAACGCTCCGGTACTGATGCATCGGCTTCCCCCACCGGCCTGCTCAAGGATTATTCATACCTTGTCCGATGGCAATGACGACCGTATGACAGCCAGACGACAATTCAGTGACGGCGGGCGCTCCACACCGTGAAGCGTCGGTCGCCGGCGATCGTCTTGACCGGCCCGACGTGACGACGGATCAGTGCTTCATAGGGAAGAAACGTGTTCGCCACCAGGCGCAACTCACCGCCGGGCTCCAGGTGCTTTGCCACACCCTGCAGGAACCGCTCAGTCATGGATGTATCGGTACGGATACCGGTATGGAATGGCGGATTAGTGACAACTGCAGCGTAGCGGCCGTCGACGCCGGACAACCCGTCGGAGGCGTGAATCAAGCCATCCACGCCCGCCTCCCGGTAGGTCGCACGAGCACAGGCAACGGCCTGGAACTGCACGTCTACGCCGTCGACCGGAAAAACGCCCTGCTCCGTGGCTCGTTGGTGCAACTGCAACCAGGTGCCGATAACACCTGCGCCGCAGGCAAAATCCAGCACGGGTCCTTTTTCCAGCGGTGAGTCAGCGAGGGTTTGCAACAGCATGTCGGTACCATCATCCAGCTCACCGTCACTGAATATACCCGGCAAGCCGGCCATCCTGAAGCCAACTCCCTCGCACTCAACCGGATGCCACTGAAGCCAACGTTGAAGGTCAAACACTGGGCGCCTGGGCAGGCTATCGGCTTGCCAGACCTGGCAGTGGCGGGCACTGTCTGCCTTCGATGCTTGCGGTGCAAGCTCCTTCAGCTGCTTCACAGCGCCTGCAATACCTTCTTTCTTTTCGCCCACCAAGACCAGTCGAGCACCTTCGGCCGCCAGCCAAAGTGCCAACTCAAGCCTTACCGACAACTCAACTCGGGCCTTGGGGAGGAACACCACCAGGGTATCGGCCATGCCCGATGACAACTCCGGCGCATCATAGCCAAAAGCCGCCGTCCAGCCACTGACGGCCAGCAGTTGTTGGTAATTGCCAAAGTGTTCGGAAATCGTCAGTCCCCGGTCCGGCAACCGGGGAAGCAACGCGGGATCGACCATGCCAATAATGGCCAGGCGACCACGCAACAGATTCTGGTTCTTGAGCAGGACTTCGTGGGAATTAGGCAGTGCAGACATTGATCAGCGTATCCCGGCGTTCGTATCAGGCGGGATACTCTAACCGGAATTGAGCCCTGAGTCTTGGCCCGGGCGGTCAGAAACCGGCAGATTACAACTCCGGCCTCCTACTTGTAGCGGGCAACCGTGTTGGCTCGCAAAGCGTCTTCTGGCGACATACCCCAATCTTCCACTGATTCCGGCTGCGGCGTCGTTTCACTGGTGCGGCGACGAGCCTGGGTGGACTGCGTCGTTTTGCGCTGACTCATGGCACTGAGCGCTTTTTGAACGATCTCTCGCATGGTTAACCTCCTGATATGTTACGAATTCAGTGTAACAATCCTTCAGGAGGTTAACTGTGATGACGTGCCGGGTCAGAAAGTGACGCCTGTCACGAATAATTGACACAATTTGACATTTTTTGCGTCAATTTTTATGGCGACCTGCACGGACCGGCCTCAACACCAGTTCATCAATGCTGTTTTGTTTGACGGCCTCGTGATCGGCCTCGGAGCTAATGGACAGCCCCATATCCCGAAGGATGCCGTCGGCCACGTCGTAGACGAATCCGTGCACGGTCAACGCCTGCCCACGACGCCAGGCCTCCTGCACAATGTTGTTTTGACAGACATGGCCAACCTGCTCCACCACGTTCAACTCGCACAGGCGGTCCACGCGGTCCTGATCGGTCGCCAGGCCATCAAGAATGCCCTGGTGTTTGTCTCGAACGTCCTGAACATGCCGCAGCCAGTTCGAAATCACACCAAAGCCCTCATTGTTCAGGGCCGCCTTAACTCCCCCGCAGCCATAATGACCAACGACGAGGACATGCTTGACCTTAAGCACGTCAACGGCGAACTGAAGTACCGACAGGCAATTGAAGTCTGTGTGTACCACCACATTGGCCACGTTTCGGTGCACAAACAGCTCACCAGGCATCAGGTCAACAATCTGATTGGCCGGTACCCGACTGTCCGCGCAGCCAATCCAGAGGTACTCTGGTGCCTGCTGGTTGGACAGGCGGTCAAAAAACTGAGGGTCCTGGCTCTTGATGCCATCGGCCCAGGCCTTGTTATTGTCCAGCAAATGATCAAGCTGCCCCATCAAACCTCCTCCTAATGATCAACACTGCCCAGAATTGAACGGCAATCCGCGACATAAATCAATCATCAACTGGTCTGAGTCAGGTCGGAGTCGTGATGTTCGTGCATGGTGCTCTGAGCCAGATCCAGTAGCTCTCGCAACGCCACGGAAAACATCGCATATTCCGGTTCACGCACCCCTTTGAGTTCCGTCAGCATGGACTTCCAGCGGCTTATCATGGTGCTGTGCCGCGCCATCCAGTTATCAACAGCACCGCTGACATCCCCAGGCTTTGCAGCCAGCCTGAGTACACCCGTGGTCAACGCCCTCTGTTGCCAATCCAGGTCCTCACGGAAACTCTCCCTCGCAAGGGCCTGCCAGTGAGACGCGGGCACCAGGGCTGCAATGGCGTTGGCAAACCAGTTCAGATCCAGCTTGTCGCCGAGATCGTAATAGAGGTTGGCGACGGTTTTCAGAGGCATGCCCGTTGCCTCGCGGGCCTCGATGATGCCGAGAGACGAATAGAGGTAGCTGGTACCTGCCGCCACAGAGGCCAGATCTTCCGGCAAGCCAGACTCGACCAGTTCGTCATGGCGTTTTTTCCAATCAGCACAGGCCTGTTCGCCGAGATAATCCGGCAGGTCGGCCGTGATCTTCCAGACGCTGTCGGCGAAACGCTCCATATGGCTCTGAATACCAAGTTCTGCCCGGCGGTTGCGCAGCAGCCAGCGAACAGCTCGGCGAATCAGTCGCATCAGGTCACCCATCAGATCCATCTGAACCTTGGCCGGGATAAAGTAATCCAGGTATTCCACCTTGTCCCACCAAGTGTCCAGCCGGAAGACATCACGAGCGATGATCCAGGCCAACGCAATCGACGCCGCGTCGGCCCCGGTTGACTGCTTCAACCGCTCCACGAAGGTGATCCCCATGTGGTTGACCATGTCGTTGGCAATCTGCGTCGCAATGATCTCACGGCGCAATTGGTGCTCACCCAGCTCTTTGGAGAACTTGCGGGTCAGGTCCTGAGGAAACACCTTGTACATTTCCCCAGCCAACAGGGGCTCATCCGGCAAACTGCTGTCGATCAGGGTCTGCTTCAGATCCCCCTTGACGTAGGAAATCAGCACGGACAGTTCCGGACGGGTTAACCCTTTCTTGTCCAGCTTACGCTCGGACAGGGTTTCGTCGTCAGGCAGGAATTCCAGACTGCGATTCAGCTTGCCCTCGCTTTCCATGGTGTTCATCAGCCGGCGGTATTCTTCGAGCCGGGTAATGGCCCCCACACTGGCAATACTGATGGCCTGGGTCTGCCGATAATTGTTCTTGAGCACCAGGGCGGCCACATCATCCGTCATTTCCTCCAGCATGATGTTGCGCTGTTTATCCGTTAGATCCCCCATCGCAACCGCCTGGTTCAGGAGGATCTTCATGTTCACTTCGTGGTCGGAGCAATCCACACCGCCGGAGTTGTCGATGAAGTCGGTATTAAGCCGGCCGCCGCGTAGCGCGAACTCGATACGCCCGAACTGCGTCAGGCCCAGGTTCCCACCTTCGCCCACAATCTTGCAGCGCAGCTCAGAACCGTTGATACGAACCGCATCGTTGGCCTTGTCCCCAACGTCCCCGTGGGACTCGCCCTGACCCTTGACGTAGGTTCCAATGCCACCCACCCAAAGCAGGTCAGCCTGGGCCTTCAGAATGTGGGTAATCAACATGTTGGGCGGCACCCGGTCGGATTTAATCCCCAGTAGTTTCTTCATTTCCGGGCTGACTGGAATGGATTTGGCGCTGCGATTAAAGATGCCACCACCTTTGGAAATCAGGCTGGTGTCGTAATCAGTCCAGGACGAGCGTGGTAGCTCGAACAAACGCTTACGCTCTTTGTAGCTTTTCGCCGCGTCCGGCGCCGGATCGATAAAAATATGCACATGGTTGAAGGCGGCGACCAACTTTGTCTTTTCCGATGAAAGCAGGCCGTTGCCGAACACGTCTCCCGCCATATCACCGATACCGATGGCGGTGAACTCATCCAGGGCCGGGTTGATGCCCAGCTCGCGAAAATGGCGTTCCACGGACACCCAGGCACCACGGGCGGTTATGCCCATTTTCTTGTGGTCATAACCGTTGCTGCCACCGGAGGCAAAAGCATCCCCCATCCAGAAGCCATACTCCGCGGCCAGACCATTGGCGATGTCCGAGAAAGTTGCAGTCCCCTTGTCCGCAGCCACAACCAGGTAATGGTCATCCTCATCGTGACGAATCACCGACGCTGGCGGCTGGATACCGGCGTCCACCAGGTTGTCGGTAATGTCCAGCAAGCCACGGATGAACGTTTTATAGGCCTCGATACCCTCGGCCTGGAAGGCCTCGCGATCCGACATGTCCGGAAGGCGTTTAGCCACGAAACCGCCCTTGGCACCGACTGGCACGATCACCGCGTTCTTGACCTGCTGGGCTTTCACCAGCCCGAGAATCTCGGTGCGATAGTCCTCGAAACGGTCGGACCAGCGCAAGCCCCCTCGGGCCACCTTGCCACCACGCAGATGCACGCCCTCAACCCGAGGTGAGTAGACGAAAATCTCGAACATGGGCATGGGCAGCGGCATATCCGGAATGCGGGAGGGGTCGAATTTCACACTGATATACGGCTTTGTCTTACCTTCGCCGTCGGGCTGGTAATAGTTGGTACGCAGGGTAGCCTGCATCAGCTCCAGGAACAGGCGCAGGACCCGGTCTTCACTCAGGTTCTCTACCTCATCCAGCCCGGCGTTGAACTCGATCTCAAGCTTCTGTTGCGCAGCCGCACTTTTGCCCTCGCTCTGGTAACGCTCCGGATTGAAGCGCACCTCAAAGAATTCCAGCAACAACCGCGTCAGGTCCACATGGTTGACCAGGGTGTTGGAGATAAAGGTCTGGCTGTTGGAAAAGCGGATCTGACGCATGTAACGGGCGAAGGTCCGCAGCAAGGCGATCTCCCGCCAGCTCATGTAGGAGGACAGCAGCAGCCTGTTGAAGGCGTCATTCTCAGCATCGCCGTACCACACGCGACGGAACAGATCCTCGAAAATAGGCCGGATACGATGGATATCCACCACTTTCCCACTGTGCGCCTGCAGGGTGAAGTCGTGTATCCATACGGTCTTGCCTTTCCGGTCACTGACTTCAAAGGGGTGCTCGCCTATCACCCGGAAACCCAGATTGTCGAATATGGGCATCACATCGGACAGCGGTAGCGGCTCATCCGGGTAGAAAAGCTTAAAGTGAAGCGTACTCTCATCCTCTTCCAGAGCCCGATAGAAGCTCATGGTGAGATGCTTTTCCGCAGCTGCGCCGGAGATATGTTCAAGATCAATGGCAGCACGCCGAGGCGAGAACATGTCTTTGTAACTGGCAGGGAAACCGCCAGAGTACACGCGGAACATCTCGTTACCCTGCTCTTCGCCATAGGCCTCGGTCAGCGCTTCCAGCAGGCCATCACGCCAGGACTGTGCCAGCCCGATCACCTTGTCACGAATCTCGGAAATCGGAAGCTGCCGGTTTTCCACCTGGGGCACCCGTATCGTGAACTGCACCCGCGCCAGAACCGATTCGGAAAAGTGGGTCACAAATTCGATGTCTTCGGCACCCAGGGTCTCCAGCAACTCCTGTTCGACCTTCAGGCGCAACTCGGTGTTGTAGATATCCCGGGGGAAGAACGCCAGGCAGGTCACGAACTGGCCATACACGTCTTCCCTCATGAACAGCTCGATACGACGACGTTCCTGAATATAGAGAATGCTCTTGGCGACGGACAGCAGCTCGCCCGGCTCTATCTGGAACAGTTCGTCCCGGGGATACACCGTGAGGATCTGATCCAGCTCCTTGCCCGCGTAGTCATCACGCAGGAACCCCGACCGCCGCATGACCGTCTGGAACTTGCGGCGCAGCAGGGGGATTTCATCCGGGCGTTCGTTGTAGACCCGTGAGGTATACAACCCCAGGAAACGGCGCTCGCCGACCACCTCGCCCTTGCTGTTGAACTTCTTGACGGCGATGTAGTCCGGATAGGCCGGACGGTGAACCCGTGAACGCTGGGCCGACTTCGCGAAAATGAAGATATCATCGGTGCGGGTCATTTCATGCCGGGTGCGCTGTGGCAATTCATTGAGCCGAACACGATCCGGGCGCTCGTTGTTCACCCGCAGGATGCCCAGTTCGGAATTCTCCACACGGCGGACCACCAGCCCGCTCTTGTCCTTGGCAAAATCGTATTCGTCGTAGCCGAGGAAGGTGAAGTGGTCCTTGACCAGCCACGCCAGGAAGGCCTTCGCCTCTTCCTTTTCCTCCTCGTCGATACCGGCCGTGGTATTATCCAGCTCTCGGCTGATTTCATTGACTTTTTCAGTCACAATCGGAAAGTCACTGACCGCTATTCGGACTTCATGAAGAATGGTTTGCAGCACCTCTTCAAGCGATCTCAGGTCTTCCGGGCTGCTATGCCGGTCAATCTCCAGCACAATGAACGCCTCGTAGCTGGCATTGGCGGACTTCTTTTTCGGAGGATGCAGTTTTTTCAGTTTGCCCTGAGTGTCCCGCTCCACCTGAAGTATGGAGTGCTGAATCGAGTGGGTACCGATTTCCCGCTGGTTAATGGCAATTCGCAGGGAATCGATTAGAAACGGCATGTTCGGATGAAGAATAAAAATGACAGTATGCGTTGACTGCCAGCCATCACTTTCGAGGTCCGGATTGAACACGGACACAGGGGTTTCCTCGGCGGACCGTTTCTGAAGAAATTGCCAGGCCGCGAGGATAGCCCCATAGGTATCGGAAAATCGTCGACTTATAAGTTCTTCAAGAGGAATGTGAGCATAATGCTGCTTCGCGAATTCACTGATCTTTTTCGCTTCGGTTTTCGCTATTTTTTCAGCGAAAGCTTCGTCCAGCTGTTGGAAAAACTGTTCCTTGCTGGCGATCGTCAGCGCATTCATAGTCGACCTCTGTGAGTGTGAAATAAACGTAATCGGTGTACCGTCACATAAGCATAGTCAAAGCCTTGATTTTTGCCCCACAGATGCGAAAACTGCGGCATCTACTTACGCGAACCGTCTCTGCAGTAGGAGTGGACACCCCCCATGGCATTACAGCATACGTTTGGAGAGCTCAGGTCTCAGTTAGCAAAAAGGATTATTGGCCAGGAAAAACTGGTGGACCGTTTGCTGATTGCCCTGTTGGCCGATGGCCACCTGCTGGTTGAGGGCGCTCCCGGCCTGGCAAAAACCACCGCCATCAAGGCCCTCGCCGACCACCTCGAAGGCGACTTTCACCGTATCCAGTTCACCCCGGACCTGCTGCCATCCGACGTCACCGGCAGTGAGATCTACCGAGCCGAAACCGGGCAATTCGAGTTCCAGCATGGCCCGATCTTCCATAACCTGGTGCTGGCCGATGAAATTAACCGGGCGCCGGCCAAGGTACAGTCAGCGTTGCTCGAAGCCATGGGCGAACGCCAGGTCAGTGTCGGCATGCGCACCTTCCCGCTGGATCGCCTGTTCATGGTAATGGCCACCCAGAACCCCATCGAACAGGAAGGCACCTACCCCCTGCCTGAAGCCCAGCTCGACCGGTTCCTGATGCATGTAGTGATTGACTATCCGTCCGCCGTGGCCGAAAAAGAGATTCTTCACCTGGCGCGCAACGACTACCGCCGTGGGCAGGTGGCCGCTGAAGTCCGCCTGACGGCCGACCAGGTTTTCGAAGCCCGGCATGCGGTTTCCGACATCTATATGTCAGAGCCCGTCGAGCAATACCTGCTGGCTTTGGTGCTGGCCACCCGTGACCCGGCGTCACTCGACCCGGAACTGGCCCGCTGGACTGCCTTCGGAGCCAGCCCACGAGGCACCATCGCGCTGGACCGCTGCGCCAGAGCCATGGCGTGGCTGGAAGGACGGGACTACGTCAGCCCGGACGATGTGCGGAACATTGCCTTCGACGTTCTTCGCCATCGTATTTTGCTGACCTTCGAAGCCGAAGCCGAAGGCCTGACTGCAGATGCTATTATCCAGCGCCTGATAGACCGCGTTCCGGTAACAGCCTGACACCGTGACCATGACGCCCGAAGAGCCAGCGACTCATATTCCCCTTTCCGGTCTCATTCGCCTGCAGGCAGATGCCCGCGCATTGAAGTTGCCTGCTGCGCGTCCGGTAAGATCCCGGCAGGCCGGCCTGCAACGCTCTCCCCGGCGCGGGCGGGGCATGGCCTTTGCTGAAGTGCGCCAGTATCAGCCCGGGGACGATATCCGCAGCATCGACTGGCGGGTGACCGCCCGACGGCAGTCGCCGCACACAAAGCTCTACGAGGAAGAGCGCGAGCGCCCCGTGCTCCTGCTTTGCGACCTCGGGCCTTCACTGTTTTTCGCCAGCACCGGTGCCTACAAACAGGTCCGCGGCGCCCAGATTGCCGGTATCCTGGCCTGGCTTGCCCTTTGGTCTGGCGATCAGGTGGGAGGAATCGTTTTCAACGGCAACGAACTCACCGTACAGCGCCCGGCGCGGCGCAAGAAATCGGTACTGCAGTTCCTCGACACCGTGGCAAGGCAGCAAAGAAGCACGCGCGACTCAAGCGCCGTTGCGGCCGCCGGCGTGGAAAACGCCCCCCTGGATACCGCCCTGCGGGAAGCTCGCCGTGTGGCCCACACCGGTAGCCGCATTTTCGTCATCAGTGACTTCCTGACCATTACCTCAGAAACGTCGCGGCTACTCGGTTCACTGGCACGTCACAACACGGTCAGCGCACTGAGAGTTGTTGACCCATTGGAGCTGAAGTTACCTGAAAGCGGTCGTTTCGCCATTGCCGGCGAAGACGGACCGGTGTGGTTCGATAGCAGCAACCCCCGCTTCCAGAGGGCCTATGCGGACAAGGTTCGCCAGCATACAGAGGCCCTTGAGGAGTGCTTTCGAACGTCGGGGGTACAACCCGCCAGCGTCATGACCGGCGATCAGCCAGCGTTGGCGTTGCAGGCACTGCTTGGCCCCCGGGGGCACATCGGATGACAGGAACCGCAAAGACCCCATGATTCAACAGGACCCACTGAGCCAGCTCAGAGACATTCACCTGCCACAATCCGGAGGCTTCTGGCCACCGGCGCCCGGCTGGTGGTTGCTGATGGCTATCGCAATTGCCCTGGGCATTCTGGCGTTTGTGCTGATCCGACGAAAACGGCGCAAAAACCGCTGGCTGAAAACCGCCATTACAGAATTGAACCGACTGGAGCAGGCCGCAACACCCAACAGCCAATGGTTCGGCGCGCTGAACGCTCTACTGAAACAAGCCGCGCGTATCCGCTACCCTGAACGCCTCCCGGAATCCCTGTCCGGCGAACCCTGGGTTCGCTTTCTTCTGGAAACCAGCCCGAAGGATCGCATTGCCTCACGCCCGGTGGTGGAAGCCATGGTGAACAGCAGTTGGCAACCAACCCCCGAGTGCCATACCAGTGATGCTATCGCGTTCGCCCGTGTCTGGCTGGGAGGCCAAAAATGCTGAGCCTTGCGTTTCCATGGGCCCTGCTACTGGCTCTGGTGCCCCTGATAATCCGTTTACGCAAACGCAGTGCTCAGACTGTGGAGGCACCTGTTTTTCCGGTCGGGCATTGGTTGTCGGACCTGCCGGGTGTCAGCCGTAGCGGCAGCCACGCCCCCCTTTGGCAGCAACTGGCACTGTTGCTGATCTGGCTGCTGCTGGTCGTGGCCCTGGCGCGCCCCCAACACGTCGGCGAACAGGTACAGTTGCCGGTCAGCGGTCGTGACCTGCTTCTGGCAGTGGATATTTCCCCGTCAATGGACGAACAGGACATGGTCATCCAGGGCCGCAGCATAAACCGACTACAGGCGGTGAAGCGCGTGCTGGATGACTTTATCCAGCGCCGTGAAGGTGACCGCCTGGGGCTGCTGTTGTTCGGTACGGAACCCTATATCCAGGCGCCGCTGACCTTTGACCTCGCCACCGTTCGCACGCTGCTGCATGAAGCCGGTATCGGCATGGCCGGGCGGGCCACGGCCATCGGCGACGCCCTTGGTCTGGCGGTCAAACGCCTTCGTGATCGCCCCCAGGAACAACGCGTGGTGATCTTGCTGACCGATGGCGCCAACACCGCTGGTGAGATCGCGCCGGACAAGGCGGCGGAGATTGCAAAAGCCGCTGGCGTACGCATCTACACCATCGGGATTGGTGCCGAAACCATGGTCCAGCGTGGGCTGCTCGGCTCGCGCCGGGTCAACCCATCCCGCGACCTCGATGAAGGTTTGCTGACGCGAATTGCCCAGCAGACCGGCGGTGAGTACTTCCGGGCCCGCAGTCTGCCCGAGCTGGAACTGATCTACGAAAGCATCAACCAGCTCGAACCCATCGAACTGGAAGGCAAACACTATCGACCGGTGACTGAACTGTACGTCTGGCCCGCCGGGATTGCCGTCCTGATCTGGCTGCTACTCCAGGGCGCCAGAGTGGCCAGCAACCGGCTTGAGACCAGAAACAACGCACGGGGAGGGAACCATGGCTGATTTTCACTTCCTGCGCCCACTGTGGCTGCTGTTACTTCTTGTCGCCCTTGTCCTGCCGCTGGTATTCAAACGCGTCCGCCAGAGCGACAGTGGCTGGAGCCGCGTGATACCGCCGCAACTGCTGCGCCCACTGATCAGTCAATCTGGTGCAGCGGGCGGTCAAAAACGCTCGCCCGTATTGCCGGTCGTTGCCGCCCTCGTGGTGCTTGCCGTTGCCCTCGCCGGCCCGTCGTGGCGCAAGGCGCCCACGCCACTGCAACAACAGAATGACAGCCTTGTTATCGTGCTGGACCTGTCGCTGTCAATGCTTGCCACCGATGTAACGCCCGACCGCCTAACTGTGGCCAAGCGCAAGATTCGCGATATTCTGAAAGCACGGGAGGGAAGCCTGACCGCCCTGGTGGTCTATGCCGCGGACGCTCATGCGGTCACACCGCTGACGGATGACAGCAATACCATCGAGGGCATGCTGGAGGTTCTCGAACCGGTGATCATGCCAGCTGCAGGAAACCGAACCGATCTCGGCATACAACGTGGCCTTGACCTGCTGGAACAGGGCGCCCCGGGGACGGGGCGACTGTTACTGATTGCAGACAATGTGGACGAGCGTTACCTTCCTCGCATCAGCGATACCCTGACGGGCAGTCGGTTCGCGCTCAGCACCCTGACCGTTGGTACTTCAGAGGGTGGTCCAATACCGCTGGCACGCCAAGGATTCATTCGTGATGGCGGCGACATCGTGATTACCCGTGCGGACCCCGCAGGCATGGCGGAACTGGCGAAAAGCAATGGTGGAGACAGTCATAGCCTGACCATTACGGACGAGGACATCCGCAGCCTGGAGCTGCGCCCCATTGACTCGGACAACTGGCAAGACAGCGAGCGCGACCTGACGGTCAACCGCTGGCAGGATGATGGCTACTGGCTATTGTGGCTGGCCGCGCCACTGGCATTGCTCGGCTGGCGTCGCGGTGCCATGGTGGCGGTACTGCTAACACTTTTGCCCCTCACCCCACGTCCCGCAATGGCCATGGACTGGGACGCCCTTTGGTCCCGGGAGGATCAGCGTGCGCCCGCGCTGATCGAAGAAGACCCGGAACAGGCAGCCAGGATTCTCGACAATCCCCAGTGGCGTGGTAGCGCACTCTATCGCTCAGGTGACTATGAGTCCGCAGCGGGCGCGTTCGCCAGCGAAGACACGCCCAGGGCAAGCTACAACCGCGGCAACGCCCTGGCCCGTGCCGGCAAGCTGGAAGAAGCGCTCGAGGCCTACGAGAATGTGCTGGCGATGCAACCTGGACATGAAGACGCCTTGTTCAACCGTGACCTGGTGAAACAGCTGCTGGAGCAGCAACAGAACCAATCCAGCGGGGACGGCAGTGAATCGTCAGATCAGGACGGCAATCAACAGCAGCAGGGTAACCAGCAGAACTCACAGAATGGGTCGGATACTCAGAACCAGGACGGCGACCCGTCAGATCAGGCCGGGCAGAACCAGCCGGATAATCAACACAATGGACAGCAAAAGAACGAGCCAGAGGATAGCCAACGGAACGGCCAAAGCGACCAACAGGAAAAGCAGGAGGAGAGCGCTCAACAACGCCAACGTGATGCCGACGCTTCAGCGAGCGACGGACAAACATCCAGGGCACCGGCGGAGCTTGATACTTCCCCGCTGACCCAGGGACAGGAACAATGGCTCCGGCGCGTGCCCGATAATCCGGGCGGACTGTTGAGGCGCAAATTCCTGCAACAATACCAGGAACGAGAAACACCATCTGACGAGGGCGATACACCATGGTAAGCCGGCTGACCGGTCCGTTTATTCTGATACTGCTGCTTGTCACCATGGCAGGACCGGCCATGGCAGCCAACGATCTGACCGTCGAACCCGACAGAACCCGTCTTTACGAGGGCGAAGTGCTTACCCTGAGCGTCAAGGGCAGCACCAAAATCGATATCAATCTGGGAAACCTGTTCGATTTCGACTTGTCGAGTCTGCCAAAACCGGACATCGAAAAGGTAGAAGACGACTTCGAAATTCTCGCCCGCAACCAGCAATACTCCATTCGCACCGTCAACAATGAAATGGTGGGCGAGATCACATGGACGTACCAGCTCGCGCCCAAAAAGACCGGTGAATTGACCATTCCGCCCCTGAGCTTCCGAGATTCCCGTTCAACCCCCGTCACCATTGAGGTTATCAGCGGCACCCCACCCGATCAGGAGACCGAGGCCCAAAGAGACAGCTTTATCGAGCTGGCCGCGGACAAGGACGAAGTGTACGTTCAGGAACAGCTGGTGCTCACCATCAAGCTGTTTTTCACCGGCAACCTCATTCGCGGCGAGCTCTCCGAACCGGAGCACCCGAATGCCATTGTCGAATCGCTGGGCAAGCAGAACGAGTACACCCGCTACCGGGACGGTGTTCGCTATCGTGTGGTTGAGCGCCGTTACGCATTGTTTCCCCAAAGAGAAGGACAACTCAGTCTGCAGCCCATCCGCTTTGAGGGCCAGGCCCGGAATGAACAGGGCCAATTGAAGTTTCTCCGCGACAGCGCCAACCTGTTTGATATCACCGTCAAGGGTGTGCCAGCGGAATTCAGCGGAGACACCTGGTTGCCCGCCCGCACGCTGGAGCTGACCCAGTCCGGACTGCCACGAAACCAGAACCTGACAGCGGGCCAGAACCTTACCAGAAGCCTCACCATGAGGACGGAGGGCCTGCCTGCCGAATCGCTGCCGCCGTTCCCGGAACAGACGCCCGATAGCATACGGGCTTACCCGGAAAAGCCCGAGCGCACGACCACACCCGGCACCGAAGGGCTGACTTCGACACTGACCCAGACCACGGCACTGGTACCAGTGCAGCCTGGAAAATTAACCTTGCCCGAGATCCGGATCCCCTGGTGGGATACTGAAAGCGACAGCGAAAAAGTAGCGGTTATTCCGCCACATACACTGGTCGTTGAGGGGATACCCGGCCAGATCGACTCGGTGCCTAGTAATCCGGAAGACGCATCGGAAACGGACACCAGGACCAACAATGACCCGGTATCAGGTGAGACTGACGGGGAATCCGGCGCTGGCTTCTGGCCGTTGGCCACACTGGCCGCTCTGGTGGGTTGGCTGATCACACTGGCGGCCTGGTGGTACAGCAGGCGTCGCACCAGTGCTGGCAAGGTCGTGGCGAGTCAGGGAGACAACCGGGAAAAGGTGCTATTCCGGGATCTGTGCGAGGCAGCGCAGGCGGGATCGCCCAAAACGACCGACCTGCTTGTACGCTGGATGTCTCAAAGGCATCCGGAACGCACTTTCCAAAGCGTAACGGATGTGAACCGGTTTCTGGACGACACGGAACTGGCCGCCGAGATCGAACAGCTTCAGCAGCGATTGTTCGGGACACCCGGTGAATCGGCTACGTCGGAGCCCTGGCAGGGAGAACGGCTTGTGGCAGCGCTGATCCGCGTGCGCGGAACCGCCAGTGAGTCAGCTCCCGGGGATCAGCTGCCGCCGCTCTACCCGCAGGGCCTGAGCACCAGCCGGTGACAGATTACTGCACCAGTTGGGTGTCAATTACCAGGGTGACAGGCTCGTTTTCGCCTTCACCCACTGGCACCGGCTGATCCACCTCGCCCTGCCAGTCACCCGCCTGGGGCCTGGCGTTGCCAGAGCGCGACAGGCGCGCTTGCAGGCGCACTTCACCCGCCTCCGACAGCTTTGCATTCGCGGACATATTGAAGCGGTCGTCCAATCGGATCTCCATCGGCAACTGGCCCGCACTCAGCCGTGCCACAGCCAGAGGTGGCCCGCCCTGAACATTCGCGCGACGCGCCAGAACAAACAGGGTGGTGTCGTCAGGAATCTCGCCCTGGAATGCTTCGTCTATTTCCACCTGGACGGTTACGCCGGCCCCGGATACCTCTGACGGCTGCTCCTGCGGCATCTCCCGACCCAGGCGCTGATAGGCCTGTTCAATGCCCTGGCGGATGGACGCAATCTGGGGATGATTGGGCGCCACCGACACAATGCGCTCCCAATACCGGATCGCCTCCTCAAAGTTCTGCTGGCTGAAGGCATGGATGCCGAGCAGGCCTAGGGAGTTGACCTCGTCGGGATTCAGCGATCTGGCTTTTTCAATGGCGTTCGACACCTCTGGGTTGAGGTCACCCTCACTCAGGAAAAATGCAGCCTGGGCTGACAATCCCCAGGCAACAGCTTTGCCGTTCTCATCATCCTCGATACTCTCTGCCAGCCGTTCGAAGGCCCACGCCGCATCCTCATACTGCTCAATGCGCATATAGCTACGCCCCAGCATAGCCCAGCCCTCGGTGTTCTCCGGATTGTCCTCCAACCGCTCGCGAAGCTGGGCCGTCAGTTCCTGCATCTGGCCCAGGCGATCGCTGTCGGCTGCCATCATTTCCTGCATGGCGCGGAACTGCTCGACGTCGTCCATGGCGCCCCACTGTCCGTACAGGTATACCGCAGCGGCGGGAATAACCGCGAGGCTGGCAATCGCAATGACGATGGCGCTTTTCCCGCCCCTGGCCCGATCCGGTGAAGCAATAACACCACGCTCAGCATCCGGGACATCATCAAGCATGCTGCCGGCCAGCTCTTCCCGGAGCTGTTGATAGCTTTCCTCGTCCAGCGCGCCGGCTTCAAACTCGCGATCCAGTTCCGCCATTCGGCTGCGATATGCCAGCAGGTTCTGGTTGCGCAGATCCATTTCCGCGCGCCGGCCGGAACGGTGCAGGAACAACGGCGCCACCACAAACGCCAGGGCAAGTACGATTAATACAGCGGCCGTCAGCCAGAAGGTCTGTGTCATAGAACGGTCATTAATCCGGTTGAGAAAGAGTGTTGTTTGAAGTCAGGTGCGGCTGGAGTCATCGCCATCGAGCATTCTGGATGCCCGTGCACGCTCTTCGTCGGTTAGGGCTGGCTCGTCCTGTCCGGCCCTGCGGGAACGGATGACAATCCCGGCCACCACCATCAGGCCACCCAGGACGACGATGGCTGGCGTTGCCCACAGCAGGATGGTGCGGCTATCCACCTCCGGCTTGTATCGCACGAATTCACCAAAGCGGTCGACCAGTGCTCCGACAATTTCCTCGTTGCTGGCGCCATCAGACATCATCCGGTACACCTCGTCGCGCATGTCCTTGGAAATCGGCGCATTGGAATCGGCGATGTTCTGGTTCTGGCACTTCGGGCAACGCAACTCCGAAATCAGGGTCTGGAACCTCTGCTCCTGCGCCTGCGTATCAAACCCGTAAACGTCGCGGGCATCCGCTACCGACATCGGCGCAATTGTCATCAGTAACAGCCATGCAAACACCGGGCGCCACATCAGATCTTCTCCCTGAACCGATCGACGATGGGCTTGATGTCCTGCTCCCATACTTTTTCGTTGACCACGCCAACATGGCGGTAACGCACAATACCTTCCGCATCAATGACATAGGTTTCCGGCGCGCCATAAACCCCCAGGTCAAACCCGAGGCTGCCACGGGGATCGTAGATCGACACCTGATACGGGTCGCCCAACCGATCAAGCCAGACCAGGGCATCATCCCGGTTGTCCTTATAGTTAAGGCCAACGATACGCACGCCTTTCTCTTCCGCCAGCCAGACCAGATCACCATGCTCATCCCGGCAGGCCGGGCACCAAGTACCCCAGACATTCAGCAGGGACACATGCCCTTCAAAAACCTCACGAGTCAGCTCGCGACTTTCGTTGTGGAGATCCGTCAACAAAAACTCGGGCACCGGTTTGCCGATCAACGCCGACTCGAGTTTGTTGGGGTCTTTGCCAATACCGGCGAACAGGACCACTCCGAGTACCACAGCGAGGATCAACGGCGTGAACAGCAGCAGCCGCTTCATGACGCCGCTCCTGCCGGGTCTGCGCCGCACTCACCGCCTGCGTTCGGTGCCTTGGCCTTACCGTTTTCCGCAACCTTGCCGCGAATGCGATAGCGGCGGTCCGAAATGGCCAGGAAGCCACCAGCGGCCATAAACAGCGCCCCCAACCACAACCAGCGGACCAGCGGTTTGTATTGAAGCCGGATCGCCCAGGCATCGTCAGACACCCGTTCACCGATGGCGACAAAAATATCCCGGAACAGACCGCCGTCAATACCAGCCTCGGTCATGGTGTTACGTTGAACCATGTATCGGCGCTTCTCCGGGTATAGCGTGGATATCAGACCGCCATCCGAATCGTAAACCTCAAAACGGCCGTATTCCGCGGTGAAGTTCTGCCCTCTTCGGTTGCCAATTTCGGCAAACGCAACCCGATAATCACCGACCATCGCGGTGTCCCCGGGCGACATGCGTACGTCCCGCTCGATACCGTAGTTGGAGGCGACCGTCGCACCCGCCATGGTGATGGCCAGCCCCAGATGCCCGAACACCATGCCGTAGTAACTGCGGGATTGACGCCTGAGGCCGTGGAGGCGCCCCTTCCGTGACCCGGACTTTTCCCAGAGATCCCAAAAGGTGGCCACCGTAATCCACATCGCTGAGAACAGGCCCCCAAACGCCCAGGGCTCAAACTTGCCGTACCCAACCAGCACAGCACTGGTCCCGATCATACTGACAGCCAACGGCCACAGCAGTTTGCGGCCCAGCCAGCCGCCGTCGGTTTTCTTCCAGCGGGAGAATATACCTGCCCCCAACAGCAAGCCGGCGGCAATTCCAAGGGGGCTGAAGGTTAGATTGAAGAAGGGTTCACCGATGGATAGCCGCCCCATGTCCAGGTAGTCCAGAACCAATGGATAAAGAGTCCCCACCAACACCAACAGGGTTGCGGCAACCAACAACACATTGTTCATCAGCAGGAAGATTTCACGGGACAGGCTGCCGTAACGGGAGCGCACATGCACCACCGGCGCCCTGAACGCGTACAGGGTCAAGCTCGAAACAATCGTAATCGCCAGTAGCGCCAGCAGGAATGTCCCCCGGTCGGGGTCTGAGGCGAAGGCGTGGACAGAGGTCAGCACCCCGGAACGCACCAGGAAGGTTCCCAGCAGGCTCAGGGCGAAGGTTACGATGGCCAGCAGCACGGTCCAACTCTTGAATACGCCGCGCTTCTCGGTGACGGCCAGACTGTGCATCAGCGCCGTTCCCGACAACCAGGGCAGCAGCGAGGCATTCTCGACCGGGTCCCAGAACCACCAGCCGCCCCAACCCAGTTCGTAATAGGCCCACCAGCTACCCAGGGCAATGCCCAGGGAAAGGAAAGCCCAGGCCACTGTGGTCCAGGGGCGGGACCAACGAGCCCAGGCCGCATCCAGTTTGCCATTGATCAGCGCGGCAATGGCAAAGGCAAAAGCCACGGAGAAGCCCACATACCCCATGTACAACATGGGTGGATGCACGATCAGCCCGAAATCCTGCAACAGCGGGTTCAGGTCGGCGCCATCGGCCGGCACATTGGGGAGCGTACGATCGAAAGGATTGGAGGTCATGATGGTAAACAACAGGAAGCCCACCGTGACCATACCAAGCACCGACAACACCTGGGACACCATCACCGACGGCAGGCGCCGGCTGAATATGGCGACCGCCAGCGTCCAGCCAACGAGCATCAGCACCCAGAGCAACAGTGAGCCTTCATGGCCGCCCCAAACCGCGCTGAATTTGTAGTACCAGGGCAACATGCTATTGCTGTTGTTGGCGACATAGGCCACGGAAAAGTCATCGGTCACAAACGCGTGAGTCAGAAGACCAAAGGCCAGGGCAACGAAGACGAACAGGCCCGCTGACAGCGGCCGGGCGAAGGCCAGCAATTGGTCACGCCCCGTCACCGAGCCCACCAGGGGGACCACGGAAAGGAGCACTGCCAGCAACAGCGCGAGTATCAGGGCGATCTGTCCGAGTTCCGGATACATCAGGATTCTCCAACTCTCTTAAACGTGGGCCAGCAACGCTAGTAACCGGCGCTGGATTCACCGGCTGTTCCAGGCATGGCAGCCCGCTTGCCGGCGGCCTTTTCCAGGGCGTCGTTCACTTCCGGTGGCATGTAATTCTCGTCGTGCTTTGCCAGCACCTGGTTCGCGACAAAACGGCCATTACCGTCCATGCGCCCCATGGCGACAACGCCCTGCCCTTCGGCAAACAGGTCCGGCAGGATCCCGGTGTATTCCACCAATACCGATGAGGTAAAGTCCGTTACCTTGAACTCCACTTTCAGGCTTTCCGGATCACGCTGCACAGTCCCTTCTTCCACCATGCCGCCGGCACGGATGCGGACGTCCACCGGCGCTTCGCCAGCGGCAATTTGGCTTGGGTCGTAAAACAGGTTGATATTCTGCCGCAGCGCGTAGGTCGTCAGGGCCACGGCCACCGACACCCCGACAAGGAGAAAAAGGACAATGGTAAGCCGTTTTTTTCGGATCGGGTGCATGTTTGATCTACCAGTCAGTCTTGAGAAGATTCGATTCGGGTAAAGCTGGCCGCCGCCGGGCGCTCGTCCACCGACGGAGCGGGGGCCATACGGCGTCGCTGTTGCGCGATTACGACCCGCCGCTGACGCAGCGACCACCACGTCATGACTCCCATCAGCAGGAAAAAAACCGCATAGCATGCCCAGACATACGGGCCGTGGCCGCCCATCGCCAGAAAAGCACCAAAAGAGTCGAAGGCCATTGCGTCAGTTCTCCCGTGCCTGAACCAGTTCTTTTACCCAGCGGGTGCGGCCTTCACGCGCCAAAATGTTGGTCTGCATACGCAGACAGGCGAGCCAGCCAAATATCAGATAAAGCCCCAATACCGAGAGCAACAGGGGCACCCACATTTCCGCGGGCATACTGGGCTTTTCCGTGAGCTTGAACGTCGCTGGCTGGTGCAGGGTATTCCACCACTCCACGGAATACTTGATGATCGGTATATTGACCACTCCCACCAGTACCAGCACGGCAACGGCACGTGCCGAGGATTTCTCATCGGAGATGGCCGCTCCCAACGCCATCACCCCAAAATAAAGAAACAGCAAGATCAGCATCGAGGTAAGCCGGGCATCCCAGATCCACCAGGTTCCCCAGGTGGGCTTACCCCAAACCGCACCGGTAAACAGGGCCAGGAAGGTCAACACTGCACCAACCGGTGCCACGGCCTTGACGAAAACATCGGCCAGTTTCATACGCCAAACCAGCGTAACCAACGCCGCAACGGCCATCATGATATACACCGACTGGGCCAGAAACGCAGACGGTACGTGAATGAAAATGATGCGATAACTATTACCCTGCAGGTAATCCTGTGGCGCAAACCCCAACCCCCAGACAATACCGGTCAACAACAGGGCTGCCCCCACCACAAGCAGCCAGGGCATCAGTGTTGAGGCAATGCCGAAGAACCATTTTGGCGACCCCAGCTTGTGAAAGATTTGCCACATCAGGTTGTTACCTTTTTACCTTTAACTGTTGGACAGACTGATCCTCAGGGCCGCCGCCGATGCAAACGGCGCCAGTGTCAGCGCCAACACCAGAAACGCCCCCATCAACGCGAGCTGTCCACCCACCGGCGCGCTCTCAGACGCAGCCATTACCGTGCCTGTGCCAAAAATCAGCACCGGAATGTACAGCGGAATGATCAGCAGGGACAAGAGCACGCCTGCCGATCTCAGTCCGAGGGTCAATGCCGCACCAATGGAACCGATCAAGCTGAGGACCGGTGTTCCGATCAGCAGCGTTAGACACAGAATGGCAACAGAGTTCCCCTCAAGATGCACCATCACCCCCAGAACAGGCGCCAGCATCACCAGTGGCAGGCCAGTGAGTACCCAATGGGCCAGTGACTTCGCCAGTACTAACAAAAACAGCGGCTGGGGCTGCAATACCAGTTGCTCAAGCGTGCCGTCGTCGAAATCATGACGGAAAAGATGATCCAGTGACAATAACACGGACAGCAAGGCCGCAACCCACAGGATACCGCTACCCGCCTCCCGCAGGAATGATACTTCGGGGCTAACCCCGAGGGGGAAAAGCGTTACGACCATGACGAAAAACAGTAGCGGATTGAGCAAATCCTGGGGCTGGCGAAAGGCGGTTTTCAGATCCCGCGAGAATACGGCTTTCATGGCCGACAATACGCTTACCGACTCCTCCGGTGTACGAACAGGAAGCCTGGCTTCAGAGACCATGGTCATGACTGCTCCCCAGGGTAATTCGGTGCATCGAAGGCAGATTAAGGTCGTGGTGTGTGGTCACTACGATCGCGCCACCACTTGCGATCCGGTCCACCAGCAATCGCTCGAGAGCAGCCACACCGTGGGCATCAATGGCGGTAAATATCTCATCCAGAATCCACAGGGGTTCATCTGCAACCAGTAATCTGGCGAGTGCCACCCGACGTTGCTGCCCGGCGGAAAGGTTACGACTGGGTACGTTCTGGAAACCACCCAGGCCGGTGCCTTCCAATGCCTGCCAGAGCACCTTATCGGTCACATACCGACGCCCGGCCATCAGGGCGCGGAGATTTTCCATGGGGGTAAGCAACGGTTTGATACCCGGGCGATGGCCAAGGTAGAGCATATTGCGGAGGAATTCCTCCCGGTAGGTATGACGAGGCCTTCCTCGCCAGAGCAGGTCACCACTGTAACTGTCGTTCAGTCCGGCAAGAATTCTAAGCAACGTAGTCTTGCCAGAGCCGTTAGGCCCCTCGACACGGGTCAGAGTACCGGGCAGTATGGAGACAGAGAGATCCCGGAACAGTATCCGGTCATCACGCTCACATTGCAGATTGACAGCCTGTAGTAACGGCTCAGACATCGGGGCCCCAGAGCTGGTGTATACTTTACTGACCCGGAGGGTTCAGACGTTCGGAAAGGCAATACTTACCGGCGGGGCGTATTATAGCGAAAGCGCCTCAGGAATACTCTTGTCTGACATCAAATCAGTGGCAATGAAATTACCAAACGGTAACCCCACACCACCACCCAAAACCGAGTCACCGGTGCCGATCGCTCAGCGGCCAGCCAGCGGACAACCTTCGGCGGTACTGGACGCGGCCTCTGCCCGTGTGCAGCTCGACCAGCTCAAGCTTGCCAATCGCGAGGCAACACTCGCTCGGGTGGCAGACGTGATCAACCGACAATCCTCTGCCGGCGCGCAGTTGTTGCTGGAAGTTCGCGGCCAGTCGCTGACCGTTCAGGCGGCTATTGGAGACACATCCCTGGAAACCGGTGACTGGGTCAAGATCATGCGTGCGGGCAATGAACTGCAACTGATGGGGAAGCTGGCCCAGGCGCCGGAAACCACGATCTCCCGGGCGCTGGCGCAGCGCCTGCCCTGGCAACAGTCCGTTGATGCCGGCCTTGCCAGAATTCTGACAACGCTGACCGGCGGTGCGAGACCCGACAGCGTTGCGCCCACTGGAACCCCCATCAACAATCCACCACAGCCACTTCCCCAACCGGTGAGGCAGGCTATTGAACAACTGATATCACGGCTGCCGTCCAGCCAGTCACTGACGCCAGGTGCCGGAACTCAACCCGGTGCGGCCGGCCAGTTGCGGCAGTGGGTCGAGGAAAGCGGGCTGTTCGCCGAATCGCGGCTGGCGAGGGCGCCCCAGGCCGCCCTACCCGATCTCAAGCTGGCTATCGGCCGGGTGATTACCGCCTTGCTCGCACAACAGGGGAGCGGCCCCGACGCCTTCAACCGCTTTACACCGCTGGCAAGTCCGGAACTGGTGCAGGCACCGCTTCAGTTCCCCAATACGTTTCCACCTCCGCCACCACAGGGGTCTGCCGAACCCACAGCTGGGCAAATGCTCAGGCTGCTGGCTGGCATGCTCAATCGTATTACCGTGAATCAGTTACACAGCCAGATACTCTCCACACGGACCACCGCCGAGGCGCCAACACCGGTATCAACCATGCTGCTTGAGCTCCCCTGGCTGAACCCCAACAACGAACCACGGATCGCCCAGTTGCGAATCGAACAGGATCCGGCAGACAGCGGCCAGAAAACCTCTGGCACCCCCCGGGCAACGGAATGGCGTCTTTCACTGGCCATGGATCTGGATGAGGCCGGGCCTTTGCATTTTGATGTATCGCTGCGGCAGGATCAGGTGTCTGCGCAGGTGTGGGCGGAGAAGCAGTCCACGCTGCGTCAGGTGCGGGAAGATCTGCCGCAATTACGAAAGGGCCTTTCGGATATCGGCCTGGATGTGGTGGACCTGGAGTGCCGGAGAGGGACACCAAGGGGTGCAAACACCCGTCTTGAGCACCGGCTGGTGGACACGCGGGTATGAGAAAAGATCATCAAAACACAGATTCACCGGCGGCGGTGGCACTGAAATACGATGGCGAACGGGCTCCAGTCATTGCGGCGAGCGGTACCCACGAACTGGCGGAGGAAATCATCCGCATTGCCCGTGAGCATAATGTGCCGCTGTACGAAAATCCGGAGCTGGCCAGCATACTGGCGCGACTGGAACTGAACGACGAAATCCCGGAGACACTCTACCGGGTGGTGGCTGAAATTCTTGCCTTTGCCTTCAATCTTCAGGGCCGTACGCCAGAGGACGCCGGACGGCCCCGTGAAGATTAGACAGATAAACCCTTAGGTCAGGCCGCCTGGCGCTTGCGGAGCGCTGATACCAGTTCGGCTTCCGGCCGTGAAATGCCACAGGTATTCATCAGGTCGTCGATATCCGCCCCCAGGTCCACTAACCTTGAGGCCTCATCGTAGGAAATCCTTAACGGATCGTTCTGGCGCATTTCGTCAAGCATACCGCGCAATTCATGAAGCTGGCGCTCGCAGGTGACCACTCGCTGCCCAACCCCCATACTGCCACTGGCTGTTGCGTGGAGCTCGCGGCCAAGGGTTTCGCAGCGCTCTTTCATTTGCTCCCGAAGTTTTCGGTTTTCACGGCGGAGCATCATACCCTGGGCGAACAGTAGGCACAGGGCAGCGGCTGTCAGAAGCCACGGGGCCAGGGAAGAGATTTCTGCAAACATGATGGACGTCCTCGGTTAGTTGAAACCACGGGGCGTCCATCCAGCCTGCTGTCCGGCCAAAGCCGGCATTACAGTGAGGAGATTTCAGCCCATTCGTGGTCTGACAACATCTTGTCGAACTCGACCAATATGATCAGTTCGCCGTTCTTGTTACACACCCCCTGGATGAACTTGGCGCTTTCCTCGTTCCCCACATTGGGCGCGGTCTCAATTTCACTGGCTTTCAGGTACACCACCTCGGCAACCGAATCCACCAGGATACCCATCACCTGGTTGGACGACTCCATGACCACAATGCGTGTCGCGTCAGTGACTTCCGCATCCGCCAGGCCAAAGCGACGGCGGGTGTCGATAACGGTGACCACATTGCCCCGCAGGTTGATGATGCCCAGAACGTAATCCGGGGCACCTGGAACCGGCGCAATCTCGGTGTATCGCAACACTTCCTGAATCTGCATGACGTCAATGCCATAGGTTTCGTCATCCAGCCTGAAGGTCACGTACTGCAGTACCTGATCATCCTGGGCCTGATTTTGCTGTCCGCTCGGGGATGCCATAGCCTTGTATCTCCTGTTCGGCTGCCCGGCGGGCAGCCTGATCGTCAAAAATTCATCATCAGTGCCCAATACTATAGTTCAGGGCACAAACCGTGCCAGCAGAGCACGGTTTCATTCGGTAACCGGAAATTGCTAACTCAGGTCGAGGTGGTGTTCCCGCTCAGCCCGGACCAGCAAGTCCGCCATGGTTTTAACATCAATCAGTGCGCACATGTGGTCGATGACCGTGCCCGCCAGCCAAGGTCGCTTGCTGCGGGCCGTCCGCCAGCGTACTTCATCCGGTTTCAGGGTAAACGACTGCGCGACATCGTCACAGGCCAACCCCCACTCACTGCTGTCCAGCCGGATCACGAAGCGATAGTTGTCCCGTGCGTCCTCCGGAGCCCGGCCCGCCATAATCCATTCTGCCGTATCCACCACTCTGAGATTACGTTCCCGGTCCGGGCGCATGCCCATATACCAGCGGGGGCTGCCGGGGATCGGCTTCACCGGCTCTTCTATTCGATGAATGGCGCCGAGCAGTATCAACGGCACCGCCAGCTGCAGCCCTGCCACCGTGAAGATCAGGCATTCGAACGGTTTGTCTGACCATTCCGGCCGCCCCGGCGGCTCCACCTCAGGAGGCGACGGAATATCGGCGGCCTGTTTGTGCTCAACCGGGGGCGACTCCACCTCCGGTGCTTTTTCCGCCACCGGGGCCGGTGTTACCGGCTTTCGCAACTCAGACTTCGCCTCCGCGACCGGACGGGCCACAATGGGCGCAGGCTTCGGCGCGATGCGAGTGCGTTCACGAGCCACCGGTTTTGGCGGTTCCGGTTCCTCTCGCAGAGCGCTATCTGTCGCCGTATGCAGCAGTTCGTCCAGATAGCTGGCAATGGCGGAGCCAGGGTCCGCCACCTGTGTCATTTTTTTGTCAGCCATGCCGACGCTCCGCCACCGAGCGTGTTATTTCCTGTAGATCACTCAGCAGGCGGGCATATCCCCGAACACCATGGGTTTCAGCATCCATGGATGATGGGGTAATCCCGGCCTGGCTGGCATCGCGGAACTTGGTGTCCACTGGAATGGCGAAGCGCCATAGCGTATCGCTGTGGGTCTTTCTCAACTGGTTAAGACTTTTTACCGATGCCTGCGTTCGCCGGTCAAACAGCGTCGGTACAATGGTGTAGGAAAGCTGGTTCTTCTGGGAGCGCATGATCATGGTGAGCGTGTGCAGCATTCGCTCAAGGCCTTTGATGGCAAGAAACTCGGTCTGAACCGGAATGATCAGGTGTTGTGCGGCGGCAAGCGCGTTCACCATCAGCACGCCGAGCGATGGGGTGTTGTCCAGCAGGACGTAGTCGAAATCGTCCCACAACTGGGTCAGGGCCCGGGATACAATCAGTCCCATGCCTTCAACACCGACCATTCTCCGTTCGAGAGTTGCCAGCGCTGTGCTGGCCGGCAACAGGGATAGCCCCGGACAGCTGGTTTCGGTAATCAACTGGGCCGGCAAACCATCCGGTACTTTACCCTGGTGCTGGAACAGATCGAACACACTGTGGGCAATGGTATCCGGGTCGTACCCGAACCAGCTGGTCAATGATCCGTGAGGGTCCAGGTCGACCACCAGAACGCGCTTGCCGCTCTCGGCCAAGAGGCCACCCAGGGCGACAACCGATGTGGTTTTGCCCACACCGCCTTTTTGATTGGCTACTGCCCAGATGCGCACGCTGTGCACTCCATATCCGTCACCAAATTCATCGCCAACCTCGTCACCACACTGATTCTCCAGAAATACCCGTTCCGGAAACGTCGCACGCATACCGAGTTATCGGCCACGATCCGTTCAACTTGAAAACAATCCGGCAAGCGCTTGCCGGGATCTAAAGATGTACAGACGTTAATACAGATATTGTGCCAACTCGCCTATAGGCACCTTCCGCCATGACTCCGCAACGTGATGATCAGAAAGGTGTTATCGCATCGCGCCACGGATACTGGCGTCGCGGGAGATCAGCAGGACCACGCGTCGATTGCGACGGCGGCCTTCCTCGGTATCGTTGCGGGCCACCGGTTGGTGCTCACCGTAACCAACAGCGGCCAGCCGTTCGGCCTCAACACCCTCCATCGACAACATGCGCACAACCGCCGCTGATCGCGCAGCGGACAGCTCCCAGTTGGAGGGGAAGGCACTGGTGTTTATCGGGCGGTTATCCGTGAAGCCCTCAACCCGGATCGCGTTATCCCGGTTGCGGAGTACAGCAGCGATTTTCTCCACCACGTCGAAGGCATCGTAATGGGGCTCGGCATCACCACTACCAAATAGCAGGCTGTTGCGGAGACTGAGCTCCAACCACTCGTCGCTGGTTTCCAGTGTAACCACACCCTGATTGATCAGTTCGTCAAACTCCAAAGCCAACTGGTCCGCCATGGCACGCAGCGCCTCGGTGCGCCCTTCTGCACTCATGGAGGGATTTTGCGGAGCTTCGGTCACCGGCGGGTTAATCACATCCTCGGCCGCCTGCGGCGTCGAACGTCGGGGCTGATCACCCACTTCGATAGGCTGAAAGGAGCGCTGGGGGGCATTGAAGACGCCAGTCAGAGTTTCAGAGAGCACCTTGTACTTGCCCTCGTTCACCGACGACACGGAATACATCACGACAAAGAACGCGAACAACAAGGTGATGAAGTCGGCGTAGGAAATCAGCCAGCGTTCCTTGTTGTGAAGATCGTCATCCTGCTGCCTGCGTCGTCTCATCAGCTTACCCCTCAGCCAGGTGCCGGCACTACAGGAAGCCCCGCAGGCGCAGCTCGATGGATTTAGGGTTCTCGCCATCGGCAATGGCGATGATGCCGTCGATCATCATGTCTTCATAACGGGTGCGCTCCCGCAGAATGCCTCGCAACTTGTTGGCAACCGGGAAGAACAGCAGGTTCGCCAGAGCAACACCGTAGATGGTGGCCACGAACGCAGTGGCGATACCGCTGCCAAGTGACTGGGGGTCTTCGAGGTTGGTCATCACCTGAATAAGCCCCATCACCGCGCCAATGATGCCAATGGTCGGCGAATAGCCACCCATGGCCTCAAACACCCGGGCGGACTCCAGATCCCGCTGTTCACGGGACTCCAGGTCCACCTCCATAATGCTACGGATGGTTTCTGTCTCAGCGCCGTCCACCAGCAGTTGCAGCCCTTTACGGGCAAAGCGCTCAGATTCCTTCTCAGCCAACCCTTCCAGCCCCAGCAAACCCTGCTTACGGGCCTTGACGCTCCAGTCGATGACTTTGCCGATACCATCTTCCAGGCTGATGTAGGGGGGAAAGAACACCCAGCGCACCTGGGAAAAGGCCCGCTTTAACAGCGGCCAGGAGGTCTGGAGAATAGTGGCTGCAAGCGTACCACCAATCACGATCAGCGCGGCCGGGCCATTGAACAGCGAGCTGATGGCGCCACCTTCCAGCAGGTTTCCACCGAGAATCGCCACAAAGGCAAGAATGACGCCCAGCAGGCTGAGAATATCCATCAGCTCACCCCATCCGCCAGGCGGGGACCAATGTCATCGAGCGCAAGGATTTCGTCAGACAACCCGGCCTTGGCCACGGCCATGGGCATACCGTAGATCACCGAGGTTTTTTCGTCCTGGGACCAGATATCGGAGCCTGACTGCTTCATCAGGCGACAGCCTTCCTTTCCATCCGAGCCCATACCCGTCAGGATCAGGCCCAGGGTCTTGCCGGGAAAACTCCTGGCCAGGGAGCCGAACGTCACATCCACACAGGGCTTGTAGTTAAGCCGGTCATCTCCGGGAAGAATCCTGACCCTGCCCTGGCCACCCCGGTTTTCAATCATCATCTGCTTGCCCCCGGGGGCAAGCAACGCAACGCCCGGCTTCAGCATTTCGCCGTCTTCAGCCTGGCGTACCTGAATCTGGCACAGCTTGTTCAGGCGCTCGGCAAACGCCGGGGTAAAACTGGCCGGCATATGCTGAACGAGCACCACAGGCGCGGGAAACCCGGCCGGTAACGCCATTAGTACACGTTGCAAGGCCACCGGGCCGCCGGTGGACGTGCCGATGGCAACCACACTGTAGTGTTTCGCAGGCCCGCGGCGAATCGAACGACGGGCCGGTGCTTCAGGCTCTGGGGCGCTGGGGCGAGAGGACCTGTCCGATACCGCCGGCCGCTCGGGCACGCTGCGCCTTGCCGGTGCAGGGCTACGGGGCGAAGGAGGCGGAGCGGTGGGAGGCGGCGCCGACGGTTTTGCACCAGGGCGACTGCCAGCGACATCCAGTACACGCTCAATGAGTATTTTTTGAAGCTGACTGGAATCCCGGGCAATTTCCTCAAAATTCTTGGGCAGGAAATCAACGGCACCTGCCTCAAGGGCATCCAGGGTCACCCGGGCACCCTCGTAGGTGAGAGAGGAGAACATCAATACCGGCGCCGGCTGTCGCTTCATGATCTCACGGACGGCGCTGATACCGTCCATGACGGGCATCTCGTAGTCCATGGTGATGACGTCAGGCCTCAGCTTTTCAGCCAGCTCGACACCTTCGCGCCCATTGGTGGCCACGCCAACCACCTTGATCTGACCGGAAGCGGTCAGGATTTCCGTCAGTCGCTTGCGGAAAAAACCTGAATCATCAACGACCAGGACAGAAACCGTCATCCATTTCTCCTAAACCTGGGCCCGCCGCAACGTTATTTGCCGTAGTTTTGCAGCAGGCTCGGAACATCAATAATGAGTGCAATACGACCGTCGCCAGTGATGGTCGCACCCGCCATACCCGGCGTTCCCTGAAGGGCCCGGCCCAGGGGCTTGATCACCACCTCTTCCTGCCCGATCAGCTGATCCACCACAAAACCGACGCGCCGCGTTCCCATCGCCACGATAACCACGTGGGCGTTTTCTGGTTCCGGCTGCCCAGCGGCGCCTTTGACCAGCCATCGCTTGATGTGGAACAACGGGAAGACTTTGTCTCGAACCACGATGCATTCACGGCCATCCACAATGTTCTTCTTGCTGAGGTCCAGATGGAAAATCTCGACCACGTTCACCAGTGGCAGCGCGAAGGATTGGTCGCCAAGCATGATCATCAGGGTAGGCATGATGGCCAGGGTCAGCGGCACCTTGATGACGATGCGAGACCCTTTGCCCAGCTCCGACTCGACGCTCAGCTGCCCGTTGAGCTGACTGATCTTGGTTTTCACCACGTCCATGCCAACGCCACGACCGGACACATCCGATATCTGATCCTTGGTGGAGAACCCGGCGGAGAAAATCAGGTTGTAGCACTCGGTGTTGGTCAGTCGGTCAGCGGCATCCTGTTCGTAGATGCCCTTTTCGACCGCTTTTCGGCGCAGTACATCCGGATCCATACCAGCACCGTCGTCTTCGATGGACAACAGGATGTGGTCGCCTTCCTGCTCAGCCGACAGCGTCACACGACCCTGACGAGGCTTGCCCGCCTTTTCACGAACATCGGGTGCCTCTATACCGTGATCAACCGAGTTGCGAACAAGATGGACCAGAGGATCGGACAGCGCCTCGACCAGGTTTTTGTCCAGGTCGGTCTCTTCGCCGTGCATCTCAAGGTTGATTTCTTTCTTCAGGCTGCGTGCCAGGTCGCGAACCACCCGCGGGAAGCGGCCAAATACTTTCTTGATGGGCTGCATCCGCGTTGCCATCACCGCGGACTGAAGATCGGTGGTCACCACGTCCAGGTTGGAGACGGCTTTGTGCATATGCTCGTCTTCACTCTGGGCGCCCAGACGCTGCAACCGGTTACGCACCAACACCAGTTCACCCACCATGTTCATGATGTCGTCCAGGCGCTTGGTATCCACCCGCACCGAAGTTTCAGCCACTGGTGCATTCGCATCCCGTGCCGGCATCGCGGGCGTTACGCCTGCCTTGCCATTATCCGCAGGCGCTTTTTCGGGCTTACCAGTCGGTTGCGCGGGCTTGTCAGCCTTGGCACTGGGAGACGTGGCCGACGGCTGCTTTGCAGCAGGCCCAGGGGCCGGCTTGGCAGTTTCTGCAGTAGGGCTACCACCCTTGCCGTGCAGGTCATCCAGCAACTTTTCGAACTCGTCGTCCGAAATCAGGTCGTCGCCACCCTTGCTGTCACTGGCCTCATCACTGGTAACCTTGTCGCCCGAGGCATCCTGGCTGTCAGGGGCTGTGTTGCCGGTTTCAGGCGGGCCTGAGAACTGTCCCTTGCCATGCAATTGGTCCAGCAGGGCCTCGAATTCATCATCGGAGATGTCGTCTCCGCTCCCTCCGTCACCGCCTGAAAATTCATTGCCGTCGTCACTGGAAACCGGAGCGCTGGTCTTTTCCTCTTCCAGGGCATCCAGCAACCGCTCGAATTCGTCGTCGGTAATATCACCGCCATCGTCTCCAGAACTGGCTTCATTGCTCTCGTTCTGTTCTTCGCGAGCGACCGCTGCGTTTGCTGGCGACGACTCCCCTGCCGGCTGCGCCAATGCGTCCAGAGCGGCAATCAGTTCCTCGGGAGCTGGCGTCGGTTCCTCGTGGTGGCGAACCTGTTCAAACATGGCATTGACGTGATCCAGGGCTTCCAGCACCACGTCCATCAGTTCCGAGTCCACCTTGCGCTTGTGGTTGCGCAGGATATCGAAGACGTTCTCCGCGGAATGACAGCAGTTCACCAGGGCATCGAGTTGCAGAAACCCAGCGCCGCCTTTTACGGTGTGAAAGCCTCGGAAGATGGCGTTGAGCAGATCGCTGTCGTCCGGGTTTTGTTCCAGGTCGACCAGTTGCTCCGACAGCTTTTCGAGTATCTCGCCTGCCTCAACAAGGAAGTCCTGCAGGATCTCTTCATCGGCATCAAGCGCCATGCGTTACCCTCTCTTACTCAGAAACCGAGACTGGACAGAAGATCATCAACATCGTCCTGTCCCGATACTACGTCTTCGCGTTCTTCGGCCTTGATCTGTGGACCAACACCCTGTTCCGCCGATATCTTTTCCCGCTCTTCCAGTTCATGCACGGTGCCGGTCATCTGGTCCACATGACTCGCCATCACTACCAGGCTCAACAGATGCTCTTCCACCTCTTTAACCAGAGTGGTGACCTTTTGGATCACCTGCCCAGTGAGGTCCTGGAAATCCTGGGCCAGAAGAATTTCCGACAAGTTGTCGTACATCGCCCCGGCATCGGTATTCAGGGTCACGAAAAACGTGTCGATACGGGCATAGAGCTCACGAAATTCAGCCGGCGCCATCTCGCGGCGACGCAGTTTCTGCCACTGGTCTCTCAGCTCGGCGGCCTCGTCGCGGAGGGCGCTGGCCTTGGGCATAGCCTCCTCAACCAGATCCATGGTCCGATTGGCCGCTTTACCGGTCATCTGAACCACGTACTCAAGGCGATCCGACGCATCGGTCATCTTCGACAGAGCTTCTGACTGTTCGGCGTTACGGGGATCGATCTGGAAATTGCGGATCGCCTCGTGGAGGCTGCGGGTCAAGCGGCCGACTTCCCGATACAGGCTCTGGTCCCTCACCTCGCTCAATTCATTGATCAGCGTCATCGCGCGGCCATAGTCCCCGGCGTTGACCTGTTCAACCAACTCGGCCGCCTGGCTGCGGAGTTTCTCCGTGACCTCCGGGTCGAGCCCCTGTGGGTCTTTTTTTCTATTGCTCATGGGAGCCGTCCGACCTCTGAATTACTGGATGCGTTCGAAGATCTTCTCAATCTTCTCCTTGAGTACGGCTGCCGTGAAGGGCTTGACCACGTAGCCGTTCACACCGGCCTGCGCAGCAGCGACAATCTGGTCGCGCTTCGCCTCGGCGGTCACCATGAGCACAGGCAGGGTTTTCAGGCTGTCATCGGCACGGACTTCCTTGAGCAGATCGAGTCCGGACATCCCTGGCATATTCCAGTCGGTTACCAGAAAATCGTATTTGCCGCTCCTGAGCATAGGCAGTGCTGTATTGCCGTCGTCTGCTTCGTCAGTGTTGGTAAAACCGAGATCGCGAAGCAGGTTCTTAATGATCCGTCGCATTGTGGAGAAGTCATCCACAATCAGGATTTTCATGTTCTTGTCCAATGGGACCTCCAGTTAAAAACGCCCGGAATTCGTTTTTGGCTTCCGGCTCACAGTCTAGCAGGCCGGTAGTTTAACCGCTTATTGTGTGGCCTTTGAGCCGGTTGTAAAGCACCGGTTACCAAAAGGCTACAGTAAAGAATGCCTGGTAACGCCGTTCAATGGGACTGGCGGCCTGTTCAGCTCTGCCAACCAGTAAGACGCCCCCGCAGACGGAGCGCGGCCTGGCTGTGAATCTGGCTGACCCGGCTTTCACTGACACCCAACACAGCACCAATTTCCTTCAGGTTCAATTCTTCCTGATAGTAAAGGCTGAGCACCAGCTTTTCTCGCTCGGGCAGGTCACCAATCGCAGCTGCCAGGCTCTTCCGGAAGTTGTCAGACGCCAAGCCATCCAACGGGTTATCACTGTCCTCTGTTTCTTCTATCGGCAGCTCGCCGGATTCATTGAGCTCATCCAGGCTAAAAAGTCGGCCACTGTTAGCATCGCTCAGGGAGGAATAGTATTCGTCGAGGTCCAGCCCCAGCTCCTCGGCTACTTCCGAGTCTTGAGCTTCCCGACCCAGGCGGTCCTCGACAGCCTTGATGGCTTTGGCAATGCGGCGGGAGTTCCTGTGGACGGATCGGGGTACCCAGTCACCTTTGCGAATTTCATCTACCATGGCTCCGCGAATCCGGATCCCGGCGTATGTCTCAAAGGTAGCCCCCTTGTCGGAACTGTATCGCTGTGCAGCTTCCAACAAGCCAATCATGCCTGCCTGCATAAGGTCATCCAGTTGGACAGATGCCGGCAGCCGCGCCATGAGGTGAAGCGCTATTTTTTTGACCAGCGGGGCCTGCTCCTCAACGAGCTGGGAAGGTCCTCGTGTACCCGTCCGGTTGTAGGTTCCAAGTTCTTTCGCCAATGTCATGTATCCGGCTATTCAGTGACAGGATCAAAATCAGACTTCGACGAGCCGCTCCACAAAGAATTCCAGATGTCCCCGGGGCGATGATGGCAGCGGCCAGCTATCCACTTTCTCCGCGAGGCTCTTGATCGCCAACGATGCTTTTGCCCGCGGATAGGCATCCAGCACGGCACGTTGGCGCTGTACCGCTTTTTTTACGGCCTCGTCATACGGCACCATACCCACATATTGTAGTGCCACATCAAGAAAGCGCTCGGTAACCCGGGTCAGTTTTTCAAACAGATGGCGACCTTCCTGCTCATTCCTGACCTGATTGGCCAGTATACGGAAGCGGTTGGTGCCGTAATCCCGGTTCATAAGCTTTATAAGGGCGTAGGCATCGGTGATAGAGGTAGGTTCATCACAGACAACCAGTAATAGTTCCTGTGAGGCTCGGAGGAAACTGACCACCGATTCGGAAATACCCGCAGCGGTATCAACGATCAGCACATCGATCTGGTCACCCAGTTCGCTGAACGCGTTGATCAGGCCAGCGTGCTCCAGATTGGAAAGCTGGGTCATGCGTTGGGTACCTGAGGACGCGGGCACGATTTTGATGCCACCGGGGCCGTTGACCAACACATCCCGAAGGTCACATTCCCCGGCGATGACGTCCTGGATATTACGATTGGCGGTAATGCCAAGCAGAACGTCAATGTTGGCAAGGCCCAGGTCGGCATCGAGCAGCACCACCCGCCGTCCCATTTGTGCTAGGGCGATGCCAAGGTTCACTGATACGTTGCTCTTGCCAACGCCCCCTTTCCCGCCGGAAACGGCAATCACCTGTACCGGATGTGGTTTGCTCATACTGACTCTGATCTCTTGCCGCGTTTAACCGCAGGCTGTGTTGTTTTTAAACAGCGACTGCCTGTTGCTGCTGGAGTTTCTTCAGCCTCTCCACGGCCAACCGCACCAGCGGAATGGACTCAGCGTGGTGCAGGTCTTCCGGGATTTTCTGCCCGTCGGTGTAATACGCCACCGGCAATCCCGTTTCCATGACGAATCCCAGCGATTCACCCAGGGTCAGTGCTTCATCGATTTTGGTCATCACACAACCCGTAAGATTTGCCATCTTATAGCAATGCCAAACGGATTTCATGATGCGCGGCTGACTGGTTGCCGAAACCACCAGATGGGTTCGAATCCGATGGTGACTGCGAGCCAGCTCCATAAGCTGCTCCTCGTAGCCCTTGTCGGTGCTGGTCAGGCCAGCGGTATCAATCAACACCAGGTGCCGGTCCGACAGTTCGTCCAGTATGTCGTCCAGGGAATGGGTTTCGTCCACAACCCGAACTGGAACGTTCAGTATGCGCCCGAATACAAATAGTTGCTCATGGGCCGCGACCCGATAGCGATCGGTGGTGACCAGCGCCAGAGAGTCGGCACCGTGGCGCAGCACATAGTGCGCGGCCAGCTTGCCGATGGTCGTCGTCTTGCCGGACCCGGTTGGGCCCACCAGGGCGTAAACACCGCCCTCATCCGCCCATTCAGTACGCGCGGTCTTCACACCGGCGGCCAGCATTTTCAGAGACTGCTTCCAGCCATCCTCAAGCCGGCCTGCGCGGTGGCGCCGGGACAGAGAGTTGGCGAGCTCCAGCCCGAGACCAAACTCCTGCAACCTCTCAGACAGCCTCTGCTGTACTGCGTTCACCGCTGTTTGTTCGGGTTCACCGCCATTCCGGGCACTGACCAGGTCACGAAGGGAACTGATCTCCGCACGCATTTGCGCCAGTTCTCCGGAATAGGCAGCACTGGCAGCGGTAGGCTCTTCAACCACCATGTCATCGTCGGCCAGCGATTCTTTCGACAAGCCAGCGTGGCCGAAGTCCCCACCCCCAACCGCATTACCATAGGTCGCGCGCTTTTCCCGCACTTCCCGAATACGATCGCGAGAGCGGCCGAGTTCGTCCTCCAGGCGGCGATGCTGTTCCGCCTGCATTTCGGCCAGTCGTGAGCCATTGGTGGCTTCCCGCGCAGCGTCACCGAGGCGTTGGCGCGCCATATTTTCGTCATAATCGAGCGCTGTCACAATTTCGACGCCACCATCCACACGACGATTGGAAAGGATTACGGCATCGGGACCCATCTGATCCCGCACCTGACGCAGTGCCTCTGCCATGCTTTGGGCAAAAAACCGCTTAACTTTCATAATGATGCTTCCTCCCCGGTCAGCGCTTTCCAGCGCCTTCCGCCTTTCCAGCCGCGGCCTTTACTGACCGACGGATGCGACAATAGTGATCTGTTTGTTATCCGGAATTTCCTGGTACGACAGTACATGCAGACGCTCTACTCCGTAGCTGGCAAACTTCGCCAGTACCGGGCGCAAGGGCCCTGAAACCAATAGAATCGCCGGCTTGCCCAACATCTCCTGGCGCTGAACGCTGTCCTGGAGCGACCTCTGAAGCTTCTCAACCATATTTGGCTCCAGCACCAGCCCGATGTCTTCCTGACCGCCGGATTGTTGACTCTGCTGCATTGACTTCAGCAATAACTGTTCCAAGTCTGGATCCAGAGTGATCACCGGGATCTCTGTGTCGTTGCCACAGATACTCTGGACAATCATCCGGCGCAGTGACTGGCGGGCAACCGTGGTCAGCAGCTTCGGGTCCTGGCTCTTCGGATGAACGTTCACGATCGCTTCGGCAATAGAGCGCATGTCACGGATCGGCACTTCCTCTTTCAGCAGGTTCTGCAGCACCTTCAGCAGCAGGCTGATGGAAATGGTGGTGGGTACCAGTTCTTCCGCCAGCTTTGGAGATACTTTCTCGAGCTGTTCCAGCCACTTCTGGACTTCCTCATGGCCAAGCAGTTCGTGGGCGTGTTTCTGGAGGATCTGGTTGAGGTGTGTTGCCACTACGGTACTGGCGTCCACGACGGTATAACCGAGGGTCTGTGCCTGGTCTTTCTTGTCCGGTTCGATCCAACTGGCGTCCAGGCCAAAGGCGGGGTCTTTGCCCTCTATCCCCTCGATCTTGCCGAACACCTGACCTGGGTCTATCGCCAGTTCACGGTCCGGATGGATTTCTGCCTCGGCAATGGTCACCCCCATCAGGGTGATGCGATAAACATTGGGCATCAGGTCGAGGTTGTCGCGAATATGGACCGAAGGCATCAGGAAGCCCAGATCCTGTGAGAGCTTTTTGCGAACGCCCTTGATGCGGCTGAGAAGCTGACCACCCTGGGACTTATCCACCAGGGGAATCAGGCGATAGCCCACCTCCAGGCCCACGACATCCACGGTGGCCACATCGTCCCAACCGAGTTCCCGGGTTTCCCCCGGCGGCGGCAGCTGGGCACTGTGTTCACCGCCCTCACCACCGGGCGGCAGGTCGCGCCCCGGGCCTGCCGGACGGGCACCACCGCCCCGGATCGGGAACACACCATCTTCCTCAACGGTCTGGCGCTCCTGTTGCCATATGTACCAGGCAATACCACCGGCAATCGCGCCCAGACCAAGGAATGCCACGTGCGGCATGCCAGGAATCAGGCCAAGGATGATGAGGATAACGGCAGCGATACCCAGCGCCTTGGGAGCGTTGAACATTTGTTGCAGTATCTGCCCGCCCATGTCCTGGCTGGACGTTACCCGGGTAACCATGATCGCTGCAGACGTCGACAGCAGCAGTGACGGAATCTGTGCCACTAGGCCGTCACCAATGGTCAGTAGTGCATAGTTCTGTGTAGCGGTACCAAAATCGAGACTGTGCTGAAGCATACCGATGGCAATGCCACCGATCAGGTTGATAGCCAGGATCAACAGGCCGGCAATGGCGTCGCCCTTGACAAATTTACTGGCGCCGTCCATGGAGCCGTAGAAATCGGCCTCCTGGGCGATTTCAGCCCGGCGATGCTTGGCTTCTTCCTGGTTGATAAGACCGGCATTAAGGTCGGCATCGATAGCCATCTGCTTACCCGGCATGGCATCCAGGGTGAAACGCGCGCTAACTTCCGACACCCGGCCGGCACCTTTGGTGACCACCAGGAAGTTGATGATCATGAGAATGGCGAAGACCACCAGGCCAACCGCGTAGTTGCCGCCGATGAGGACCGCGCCGAACGATTCGATCACCTTACCGGCCGCATCACCGCCCTCATGGCCGTTGAGCAGAACAATCCGCGTGGAGGCAACGTTGAGCGCCAGCCTCAACAGTGTTGCCACCAACAAAACGGTCGGGAAGGAGGCAAACTCCATCGGCCGCAAGGCGTAGACACACACCAACAGGATCACGATCGACAAGGTGATGTTGAAGGTAAAGAAAACGTCCAGCATGAACGCCGGCATGGGCAGAATCATCATGCCCAGCAATCCCATCAACATCACGGGAATGCCGATATTACCCCGCGTCAGGGATTTGACATTATTGAGGACTAGCGCTCGGTCCATGCCGGGAAACTCTCCGATTGGCGGTTAACCGCAGGGGTGTGCGGGTCGTTTTTTTGACGCAGACGCATCGTTTGACGGGGTATTCGCAAGATCCGTACCACCCCTTACGGCTTTTCTTGTCACCGCGCCTGACGGACTCGGCAAGATACGGTATCCTTGCGCCATTTGCTGGCGTCTTTACTGCGCCCACAACCACATCATCGACCCAGACGCAAAGGTGAGCCCATGCCAATTCACGAGGTCAAGCACCCCCTTATCCGCCATAAACTCGGCCTGATGCGCCGCTCAGACATCAGCACCAAGAATTTCCGGGAGCTGGCTCAGGAAGTCGGTGCCCTGTTGACGTACGAGGCCACCAAAGACTTCTCGCTGCAGAAGAAAACTATTGAAGGCTGGGCGGGCCCGGTGGAAATTGAACAGATCCAGGGCAAGAAAATCACCATCGTGCCAATCCTGCGGGCCGGCCTGGGTATGCTGGACGGCGTGCTCACCCTGATTCCTGGTGCCCGGGTAAGCGTCGTGGGCCAGGTACGCAACGAGGAAACCCTGGAAGCCAGCACCTATCTTGAAAAGCTGGTAGGCGAACTGGATGAGCGCATGGCGATGATCATCGACCCCATGCTGGCCACCGGCGGTTCCATGATCTCTACCATCGACCTGCTGAAGAAAGCCGGTAGCAACGAGATCCGCGCCCTGGTTCTGGTTGCAGCGCCGGAAGGCGTGGAAAAGGTGCTGGAGAAACATCCAGATGTGTCGATCTACACCGCATCAATCGATGACAGGCTGAATGAAAAAGGCTACATCCTTCCGGGGCTTGGCGACGCCGGCGACAAAATCTTCGGCACCAAGCAGAAGGACGTTTAATCATGCAGGACCATAGCACCGACCCGGTCTGGAAACAGGCCATTGCCGGCTCACAGATGCTGCTGGTGGCTTTTGGCGCACTGGTACTGATGCCTCTGATTACCGGCCTCGACCCCAACGTTGCGTTGTTCACCGCCGGTATTGGCACGCTGATTTTCCACATCGTCACCGGCGGCCAGATTCCCATTTTCCTGGCTTCATCCTTCGCCTTTATCGCCCCGATCATTGCCGCCAAGGGGCGCTTCGGCCTTGAGGAGACACTCGGTGGCCTGATGGCTGCGGGCATCCTCTATATCATTTTGAGTGGCGCGGTACGTCTGCGCGGTACCGGTTTCATCACCCGCCTGCTGCCCCCGGTGGTCATCGGTCCGGTGATCATGGTCATCGGCCTTGGCCTGGCGCCGGTGGCTGTCCACATGGCTTCTGGCCGCACCGGTGATGGCGCGCAACAACTGGTGCCCTACGACACCGCTATCTGGATTGCGATGATCTCCCTGGCCGTGACCGTGATTATGGCGGTCTGGTCCAGCGGCATCTTCCGCCTGATCCCGATCATGTTCGGCATTATTGTCGGGTACATTCTGTCGGCCTTTGCCGGCATCGTGGACCTGTCACCCATCACCAACGCGCCCTGGTTCGCCATCCCCAACTTTGTGGCGCCGGAGTTCAGCTGGGCAGCCATCCTGTTCATGATTCCCGTGGCCATCGCACCGGCCATTGAACACATTGGCGACATCCTCGCCATCGGTACCGTTACCCGCAAAAACTATCTGGAGAAGCCCGGCCTGCACCGCACCCTGCTGGGCGATGGCCTTGCCACTAGTGCTGCCTCAGCCCTTGGTGGCCCACCCAACACCACCTATTCAGAGGTTACGGGCGCGGTGGTGCTGACCAAGAACTTTAATCCCAAAGTCATGATCTGGGCGGCGTGCATTGCCATCGTGCTGGCGTTCATCGGCAAGTTCGGCGCAGCACTGCAAACCATCCCGGCGCCGGTGATGGGCGGCATCCTGTGCCTGCTGTTCGGCTCTATTGCCGTTGTCGGTCTGAATACCCTGATTCGTCACCAGGTCGACCTGTCGCAGGCACGCAACCTGGTCATCGTCGCCGTCACTCTGGTCTTCGGGATTGGTGGCATGGCGATTGGTAACCTGGAGGGCATCGCCCTTTGCGCGGTGGTTGCCATAGCCCTCAACCTGATCCTGCCAGGCAAAGGCGAAGCATGGGGCGCAAGGATTCATGAGAAAGACACCCACTGACGGCCGACCCATGAAAATGGCTGACAGCTCCGGCATCAGCTTTACCGCCCTCTATACCGGTGCCGTATGGCACCGGTACGGCCTTTCCGACGACGTGCTTGCAACGGATCAGGGGCACTGCCTGTATCACCTGATGACGCCCTTCGAGGTCGGCAGCAAAACACTCATCGGCGGCAACATCCGCACCTTCCTGCTGCAGCGCCACCTGATCATCGATCACCTGATCGAACAGGCCCTCGAGCGTGGCGTCACCCAGGTTCTGGAAATTGCCTGCGGAATGTCTCCAAGGGGCATCCGCTTGCGGGAAAAACACCCACACCTCCATATGGTGGAAGCCGACCTCCCCGACATGGCCACCAAAAAAGCCGCACGACTCCTGGCCTCCGGCCGCCTGGGCGATCACCATCAGGTAATGCCCATCGACATCCTGGCGGAATCCGGTGAACAGACGCTGGAGGCGGTTTTCGCGAGAGCGTTCGACAGCAAAGAACCGGTGGTTGTCGTCACCGAAGGACTGACCAGTTATTTTTCCTTGCCGGTTATTTCCGAATTCTGGAAACGCCTGGCGGCACTGCTGCAACAGCGCCCGGGTTCGGTCTACCTGTCTGAAAGCTACCTGATGCCGAACCAGCCGCTGCTACGCGGTGCCCTGAAATCTCTCGGTGGACTGCTAAGCACGGTTACCCGCAGTGATGTCAGCTTCCACTTCCTGCACGACCAGCAAGCTGCTGAGCACTTCGGTGCCCGCGGCTTTCCCTCCGTTACCGTCCACAACCCTGCTAACCTCTACGGCCAACTTCCAATTCCGGAGAGCCGCCGTGATCCTATGGTTCGGGTTATTGAGGCCTCGGTGTAACCTGCTTTTAGCCTTCCGGTTTGGCGTTAACGGGTGTGCGAAAGGGACTCCCAAAAAACGCCCGTGAATACGTCCCTGTAGGGCTCGGTCGCGCCATCCATGGCGCTCCACGTTTTTGGGAGCCCCTTCCCCACACCCTCTCGGGCAACATCGATATCGCAAGCAAAGTAAGTAATCAGATTGGTCCTATTGTGATATCTGTGATGACAGAAGTGGCTCTGCGGGTGGGCTGCCCAAAACTGTACGGAGCCATGGATGGCGGAGTCCAAGCGTCACATGGATGTGCCGAAGGAGCGTGTTTTGGGCAGCCCACCCGCAGAGCCACCTCCCCCAAACCATCAGGCTAGACAGCAGGCCAGCACCAAGCTACACATCGCGCCGCAAATCCGAAGGAATCGGAAACTTCGGCATCTGGGGCTTCTCGCCCCGTCCCTTACGGAATTGACGAAGCTGGAACACATAGGCAAGCACCTGGGCGATCGCCATGTACAGGCCATCCGGGATTTCACCCCCGATGTCAGTGTTGTGGTAAACCGCCCGCGCCAAAGGCGGCGTGCGGAGAATCTCCACCTTGTTCTCGCGGGCAATCTCCATGATCTTGAAAGCCGTTTCGTCCGACCCTTTCGCCACCACAATCGGCGCCGCCATCTTCTTTTGATCGTACTTCAACGCCACCGCATAATGCGTCGGGTTAGTGATCACCACATCCGCGCCCGGGACATCCTGCATCATCCGACGCTGAGCCATCTCACGCTGCAACTGACGGATCTTGCCCTTCACTTCCGGCTTGCCTTCCGTATCCTTGTATTCGTCTTTCACCTCCTGCTTGGTCATGCGCAGCTTTTTCTGGTGATCAAAGATCTGGAACGGCACGTCGATCGCGGCAATGACGATGGTGGCACAGGCAAGGATGAAAAAACTCCAGGCCATGGTCCACACAACATGCTCCATGGCCGATCTCGCAGGCTCTTCAGCGATGCTAAGCAGGTCATCCGTACGCAGGTTCAATATCAGGATCGCTACCGCCATCACCAGGCCGACTTTCAAGATGGCTTTGACCAGTTCAATCAGCGAACGCATGGAGAACATGCGCTTGAGACCTTTGAGAGGGTCCATTCTATTGAGCTTGGGGGCGATGGCTTTTCCGCTGACCAGCAGACCACCAATACCAATCGAGCCCGCGACTGCAGCGACGAGCAAGAGGATCAGCAAGGGCGCCAGGGACAGGGCGGCCTCCTTGGTGGAGGCAATCAGCTGGACGCTCATATGCCGGGTGTCGAAGATGGCGGAGCGCTCCAACACGAAGCTGTCGCGCATGATACTTTCCAGGGAAGCGCCCATTGACGCGCCAAACATCAGCAGGCCGCCGGCACCAGCCAACAGAACAGCCATGGTCGCCAGTTCCTTGGAACGCGCAGTCTGGCCGTCCTCCCTGGCTTTCTCAAGCCTTCGGGGGGTGGCCTCTTCGGTTTTTTCCTGGCTGTTGTCGTTTTCTTCGGCCATGGTTTTCCGTCGCTACTAAGGCTGCCCTTGCAGGTTGCGCATGAACTCAAACGTCTCCCGGGTGTACTGCTCGAAATGTGGCAGAAAATTGGCGTGCAGCACCCATATGGCAAATAATCCAAAAATCAGGCCAATCGGAAAACCCAGGGCAAAAATGTTCATCTGGGGAGCAGCACGTGTCATAACCCCAAAGGAAATATTCACGATAAACACGGCAGTGACAGCAGGAAGGGCCAGCAATATAGCGGACACAAATATCCAGCTGATGCGATGGGCAAGCTGCCACACACCAGTCTGCCCCAAACCTTCCAGGCCAATGGGGATGGTACGGAAGCTCTCTATGAAAACTTCGAACGCCACCAGGTGCCCGTTCATCGCCAGATACAGCAAAGTAATGGTGATGGTGTAGATCTGCGCCAGCACCGGCACACTCACGCCGTTGGCCGGATCAACCATGGAGGCAAAACCAAGCCCCATTTGCATGGCGATCATCTGGCCGGCCACAACAAACAGCTGGAACAGGGCCGTCAGGGCAAATCCCATACCCACACCGATGAGGATCTGCTGCAAGGTGATCACAACCCCGTCAGCACTGAATGCATCCACCTGAGGCACGGGCGGGATCATGGGCACTACCAGGATAGTGATAATAAGAGCGAGCCCTAAACGAACCCGTGCCGGGACAAGCTGGGTGCCGATAAAGGGAATGACCATCATGAAGCTGGCCAGCCGGAACAGCGGCCACAGGTGTTGACCTACCCACTGGTTGATCAGGTCGGCTGATATCTCCGTGGGCATGCCGGGTCAGCCGATCAGGTAAGGAATGCTGGTGATCAGCCGGTTTGCATGATCAAGGAGCTGGGTCAGCATCCACGGACCAGCAACGATAATGGTGATCAGTGTCACCAGCAGCCGGGGCAGGAAGCTGAGGGTCTGTTCGTTGATCTGGGTGGCGGCCTGGAAGGTACTGACCACAAGACCAATCACCAGGCCTGGCCCAATAATCAGGCTTGCCAACAGCACGATCATCCACAGAGCTTCACGCAGAATGTCGATAACGGTTTCGGGTGTCATGGTCGGCTCTCCCCTATATCCCGTAACTGGCGGCCAGCGTGCCCATGATCAGGGCCCAGCCGTCCACCAGCACAAACAGCATGATTTTGAACGGTAGTGAAATGATGATCGGAGACAACATCATCATACCCATCGCCATCAGTACGCTGGCGACCACCATGTCGATAATCAGAAACGGAATAAACAGGATGAATCCGATCTGGAACGCGGTTTTCAGTTCGCTGGTCACGAAGGCCGGCAGCAGCACCCAAAAGGAAACGTCTTCAGCGGTGTCGTATTCTTCGTCGGCGATACGCATGAACAGGCCCAGGTCACTTTCCCGGGTTTGTGCCAGCATGAACTTCCGGAAGGGCTGACTGGCCTGCTCAACCGCCTCCAACGAGCTGAGTTCTTCCTGCATGTACGGCTGCAGAGCCACTTCGTTCACCTCTTCCAGTACCGGCTTCATGATGAAGATGGTCAGGAACAGTGTCAGGCCGAGAAGGATCTGGTTGGAAGGCGTGGACTGCAGCCCAAGAGCCTGACGCAGGATTGCGAACACCACGATGATGCGGGTGAACGATGTCATCATCATCAGCATGGCAGGCAGGAACGTCAGCGCCGTCATCAGCGCCAGGATTTGCAGGGATACGGAGTATTCCTGAACGCCCTCTTCCTCGCCCGGCGTTACCGTAAAGGCCGGAATACCGGGTATATCCGCCAGCGCAGTGGGCGCCCAGGCCGTAAGAATGAAAAGGGTCAGTAACGCCAGGATGCGCCCGGACACAGGTACCGCCATGTCAGGAACCTTCCTTCGATGAAGAACCGGAGCCCCAGGACTTCCCGATCATGCCCTGGAGTTTACGGGCGAAATCACTGGACACAGGATCACCGGCACTGACGACCGGTTCATCAAACACATGCAACGTGCGAATGGCCGATGGCGTAACACCAATCAGAATCTGTTTGCCACCGACTTCGACCAGGGCAATCCGCTCACGCGTGCCCATGGGCATCACCGAGACCACCTTGATAGCCCGGGTGTTGCCGCCCGTCATCCCGCTCATGCGACGCACAATCCAGGCACAACCAAAGATAATGGCAATCACCGCCAGCAGGCCCACGCCCAGCGTCAGCATGGTGGCCACGGTATCCGGTGCGCTCGCAACTTCCCGGGCCGGCCCTTCCTGCTCCTGAGCGCGCGTCAAGGCAGGCATAAAGGCCGCCAGTAACACGCCGGGAACGCCATAACGGACAGCAGAACGATGCACCCGCACCATCCTATTTCTGCAACCGCTTAATGCGTTCGCCGGGGCTGATGACGTCCGTCAGGCGGATGCCGAACTTCTCGTTCACCATGACCACTTCGCCGTGGGCAATCAGGGTGCCATTGACCAGCACGTCCAGCGGCTCACCCGCCAGCCGGTCCAGTTCAATGACCGAGCCCTGATTCAACTGCAACAGGTTGCGAATCGGAATCTGGGTGTTACCCACTTCCATGGAAATGGTCACGGGAATATCGAGGATGACATCCAGGTCCGGTGCGGGACCAGTGCCCTGGCTGAAGTTCGATCCCTCCGGAAACTCTTCCATAGGTGCCGCACGGACATCATCTTTGGCGTCGTCGCTGCCGTCATCGTCGTCGGTTTCTCCAGCCTCTGCCATGGCCGCAGCCCATTCGTCCTCGCGGCCATCTTCGTCGGCATCCCCCGACTCTTCCATGGCCGATTCCCACTCGGCGGCAAGCTTCTCGTCTTCGCTGAGTTCCTGCTCGTCTTTCTTATCGTCGTCAGCCATTGCGTCCCACCTTCAGTTGTTTTTTCACTTTGGGCACCGTCGCCCGGTCATGAATCCTTAGCGCCAGCTTGCCATCACGGGTTCCCATCGTGGCTTTGTAGACCGGAATGCCATTGGCAGTCAGGGTCAGTAACTCGGGGATTTCCACGGGGATGATGTCACCTTCCTTCAGTTTGGCAATATCGCGAAGAGAAATGCGTCGGCGGCAAACCGTGGTGTTAATGGGAACATTCACGTCCTTGATATCTTCCTGAAGCGCACTGACCCAGCGTTCATCCACGTCGTCAATGTCGCTCTGGACGCCAGCGTCCAGCACATCCCTTATGGGTTCAATCATGGAGTACGGCAGCGCCATGTGCAGCTCGCCACCACCACCATCAAGCTCAATGTGGAAGGTGCTCACAACCACCACCTCACTGGGGCTGACGATGTTGGCCATGGCCGGGTTGACTTCGGAACTGAGGTACTCGAAATCCACCTTCAACACCGCATGCCAGGCTTCCCGCATGTCATGAAACACCTGGTCAAGCACCATCTGTACGATACGGGTTTCCGTCGGGGTAAATTCGCGGCCCTCGATTTTGGCGTGTCGGCCTTCCCCGCCGAAGAAGTTGTCCACCAGCTTGAAGACCAGCTTGGCGTCCAGCACAAACAGCGAAGTCCCCCGAAGCGGGCGAACCTTGCAGAGGTTGAGGCTGGTGGGCACGTACAGGGTGTGGATGTACTCGCCGAACTTCATGATCTGAACACCACCGGTGGACACATCGGCGTTGCGGCGCAACAGATTGAACAGGCTGATCCGGGTATAGCGGGCGAAACGCTCGTTGATCATTTCCAGTGTGGGCATCCTGCCACGGACAATGCGGTCCTGGCTGGCAAGGTCGTAGGACTTGATACCGGCTTCGTCGGTTTCATCATAGGTATCAATGTCGCCGTCATCCACACCATGGAGGAGCGCGTCAATTTCGTCCTGTGACAGTAAGTCCTGCATACGTTTCTCTGCCTGTGATGTCCGCCCTACCGGGCGCTGTTGCATTCTTTAGCTTGCCCTAGATTGTCTCTAGTACATTGCTAATGCATTTCTAACGCATTCTCTACTGAACGACAAAGTTCCTGAACAGCACGGCCAGCAAGGGCGGCTCCCCTTCCTGTTCTAGCGCGCTGTTAACGGTCGCCAGCATATCATCGGCCAGCGCCTTCCGGCCTTCCGGCGTCTGTAACTCGTTAAAGTCCCTGCCACCGAGTACGCCGATCAGTTTGCTGCGAAGCAACGGCATATGCTGGTTGGCCGCAGCCAGTGCTGCCGGGTCCTGAGCCTCGAAAGCCAGATATACCTGGGCATAGCGTTGCCGCCCTTCGGCCTGCACTGTCGTGACCAGAGCCTTCTCCAGCACCGTGTAGGTGCTGGGCACAAACACTTCAACCTGCTCCGAGCTGTCTTCCTGTTCTGCATCAGCCATGCCCGGGATGCCACCGCCCAGAAACCACATGGTACCAACGACTGACAACCCGACCGCCAGAACAATCACCACGATCAGCATCAGTATCAGTTTGAGCTTGCCTTTCTTTGCCGGCGCCTCAGGGGGCGCATTGTTTTCAGCCATAACGTAGGTCTGCCAGAAATCCGTCAACCGGAACGGTTATAAAGAGGTTTAAGCAAAGGACGGGCCAGATAACCCCATCCTCCCTATCAGAACAGCAGTTTAGCGTTGCTGGGGAGGATGGGCAAAGGGAGAGTGATGCAGAATCATCAGGTGAAGGGGTGCCGAGGTCAGGCGAAGATATCAACTTCGCCTTTCCAGGTCAGATCAAGGGATTCAGATGGTAGATCCTGTTCGTCCAGTCCGCCATCGGCAAGTACTGCCCTCTCATCCTTGCTGCCCTCCCCGGCATTGTCCTCGCCGGCTTGCTGCTGCGATGAATCACTGACGTCAAACTGGTCCAGTGACAGCCCCTGCTCACTCAGCATGTCCCTGAGACGGTGGCTGTGCAGTTCAAGCTGGTCCCGCACGGCCGGGTTGGCAGAATGAACGGTAATGTGTGCCTGCTCCTGCTGAACCTGAACCCTGACTTCCATGGGCCCCATATCAGGCGGTGTGAGATGTATTTCGGCGACAGACATATTTCGTGCTGTCAGCCAGGTCAGCTTTCCGACGAGCTTGTCCCCCCACTCCGCGTGACTGACCGGTACATCAATAGAGGTGGTATACCCTCGCAAGTTGGCAACCTCTGCAGGCAGCTTTGCCGTATTCGGATTGGCCAGCTGCTGGTTAGCCAATTCTGCAGCGGCCTGGAAGCGCACCGCGCCTTGCAGCGATGGGGTTTCCTGAGGACGCGATGCGTCTGCTGCTACACCCGACAACAAAGCGTCGGTCAATGCCAGGCCCGGCGCAGCGCCTGAACCAGCTCCCTGCGCTGTCGACAGAGCCTGTTTGCCTGCGGTATTGCCAGGCAGGCCTGCAATCATTCCGGCAAATGCTTGCACACCCGGCAGTACGCCATTACCGGCACCCGGGTTGCCGCCTGACACTGCCGTGGTGTTCCCCCCCGCCGGCATCAGCAGAGCCTGAAGCTCAGCGAATGTCAGGGGAACAACCTCCTTCGGCGCTTCCTGATCCACTAACGATGGAGACTCAGCATCCCCAGCTGGAGCGGCCTCCTCTTTTTCTGCAGCCGGTTTTTCCGGAGCCCCTTCCTTGCCCTGAACCTCCGAGTTGTCAGCCTGGGCATTGGTTCGCGGCTCCTCAGGGTCATCGGCGGGTTTGCTTTCGCTTTTGTCCCGGCCGGCCTGGTCGGCACGGCCAGTATCCTCGGCCCGAGCCTGATCACGCTTTTCAGCCTGTTTTCGATCGATTCGTTGCTGCTCCTCACGAGACACGGAATCAAACGGACTATCGCCGTTTTTTTCCCGATTGCCTGAGACGCTTTTCGAACCGTTATCGGCCTGTGGACCCTGTGGGGAAGCCTGGAGAAGAACCATTTGGGACATGGCAACCTCTTGCCGCTTTTACTGGATGACGGTGGAATCTGAACGCTGCAGACGCCCTTTCAGTGCGCTAATCCTGCTTTTCAGCGCACCTGTACGGTATCAAAGCAAAAGCGATGCCATTCGTTCACGTCACGCAATAAAACGCTTGAGTGTGCCCTCAACCTGTCGGAATTCATTCTCGATGTCGTCGAGCATTGCTCCGGCCTGTGACAATTGATTGTCGCGGCCCGCCTTCTCCGCCTCGAAACAAAGTTCGCCCAGTCGAGGGGCACCAATATTGATGCAACTGCCTTTGAAGCTGTGAGCGGATTTTGCGAACGCGTCAGCATCCGATTTTTCCAGTGCCGACCGCAGATGCGCAATACGGTCAGAGGAATCATGGAGGTAAGTATTGATCAGAATGTCGAACTCATTCTCCATGACTTCCTGCAACTCGGCCAACGCTTCTTCATCAAGGTGTGGTTTGTCCGTCATGACCAACCCCCTGGTTGTTGGGTGATACTGCCCTCACGGCCAGTAACCTCAGAAAAATACCAATCATATACAATTTCAGCCTTGGTGCCATGTTCCCGGTAATTCAGGGAACGCCCAATTTTTTGTAACAACAGCAAACCTCTGCCTGAATAGCGGCGCTCATCTTCGGCCTCCGGACGCACACTGCTGAAATCAAAGCCACTGCCACTGTCTTCGCAGACAATAACCAGCTGCCCACCCCTGTCTGTCATGGTATGGGTCAACGTAAAGCGTATAAAGTGGCCCGCCACATCGGCCAGCCTCCGCTCACGTTCAGCGTAGTAGTGCCCGAATCCGTCGGGTGTCGCCTTCCAGTCCGAGCACAAGCCAAGCACACCGTGTTCCAGTGCGTTGCTGTACAGCTCAGACAACAGCGTATATATCTCGCCACTCTTCCGGCGCAGCCCCGGCACCTCCATGCAGATATGCAGCAGCAAAGGCAGGGGGCTGAACTGCCCCAGGGTTCGATCCTGAACCTCGTACACACAGCGCCACTCCGACGGCCCCTCCAGTGCGGACTGGGGCAGTCGATCGGAAATACCAACCAGTTCCGCGTCTTCCGCCATTCGCAGGCTGATCAACGTCAGGTCGTCCTGTTCAGGCTGATTTCCGGTAAAGGTACGAATGCCGGCCATAATGGTTTCAAACGGTGACCCCTGTCGGCTCATTTCGTCGAGAGAACGGGCAAGGCGCTGCTCTCCATACATCTCACCCTGATGGTTCTCAGCCTCCATCACACCGTCTGTCATCATCAGCAAGGTATCACCCGGCTCGGTATGGAACACATCCATACCCGCATCAAACCGTGCACTGCCGAGCACCCCCAAGGGCAGGTGCCGTGAAACAATGGTTTCACGCGCTCCATCCTTTCTCAGTAACACTCCGTCAGGGAGCCCTCCATTCCAGATCTGCAGCTGGTTCAGGTGAAAATCCGCCTGGATCATGGCTGCACAACAGAACATTCCGGTGGGCAGTATCCGGCCCAGTTTCTGGTTGATCTCCCGGAGTACATCGCTGCCACTGAATCCCTTGCTGGTCATGCCGTAGAAAATTTCCGCCACGGGCATGGCGCCGATGGCGGCCGGCAGGCCATGACCAGTGAAATCCCCAATCAGTATTTGCATGCCGCCAGCCGGGCGTGGACAGGCGAACAGCACGTCGCCATTGAAAATTGACATCGGCGACGCATGAAAGCGGATATTGGGCGCGTCCAGACAACCGGTATGGGCAACGTTGTCAAACACCCGCTTCGCAACCTTCTGCTCTTCCAATAGCGTGCTGTTGCGTTCGCGAATCAGATCCCGGTGATGGCTCAGGGTGCGGTGCATCAACCGCATGCGATTGAAGGCGTTAATCTTGGCTTCAATGATGATGCGATTGTAGGGTTTGGTCAGAAAATCGTCGCCGCCAGCCTCCAGGCAACGAGCCAGGGCGCCGGCGTCCGACAGTGATGTCAGGAAAATCAGGGGAACCAACTGCTCTCCCGCCAGCACCTTGATCTGGCGGGCGGCCTCCATTCCATCCATAACCGGCATCAATGCATCCAGCAGGACGATGTCTGGCGCAGACTTGCGGAAAATATTGACGGCTTCCAGTCCGTTTTCGGCGTCTTCAACCTCGTGACCAAGGCGGCGCAACAGGGTTTTGAGTATCAGACGATCACTGTGGCTGTCATCGGCAATGAGAATCCGGAGTGGCCGGTTTTCTGGGAGTGGATCATCCACATCGGGCCTCCGTGACGTCTTCCCCGGGTGATTCAGCGAATCGCGAACAGTTGTTCAAAGTTGGAGATTGACAGAATACGACGCACATCGCTGTTGCAGTTTTCGATGCGAATCCGGGCACGGTCACCCCCCGCGTAGTCACGCAGCAACAGCAACATGCCTAGGGCGGAACTGTCGAGGTAGGTGGTGTCCGAAAGATCGACGACAAAGCAGCTCACCTTTTCGTCGCCATGTTCGTACGCATCACGAAACGCCTGATGGGTGCTGAAATCGAAACGCCCTTCAATTTTTATGGTCAGGGTCTGGCCATCGTCACTGCGATGCGTATGAATCGGCATTCCGGAGCCTCCATGGTATGCGTGCCGGGTAACGGGAAATGACAGGTGTGCCCAGAGCACCCTGACATAAAGGATAGCTTACAACACCGAATTTGCATCCGCCGTTTGCCATTTGGCAACCCGCTCAGCGCCGCCTCGCCAGTATCCGCCCGGCGGCTTCGTCCATTTGCTTCTGGTCCCTGACATCCTGCTCCCGCTGCTCGTGCCGGCGACAGGTTTCAATGTACTTTTCCATTCCCCGGCGCCGCTCCCAGGCCCTCTGCCATTCTTCCCGGCACGCCTGGAGCCGTTCTGCCGCCTGTGTCAGCAGTTTCTGCTGTTGCACAATCACCTGATCCAACTGGGCTATAAACGCCTGCCAGCCCTGGAGGCGAGCAACAGACACCACACCTTTCTGGCTACTGCGGATCTGTTCCCGGTATTCCCGCTGATACCGCTCAAGGTTTTCTATCTGCTGGCGCTGGGCTTCATGATGCTGCTGTGCTTCCGCCATTTTTTCCAAAGCGGCCTTTTCTTTACGTTCTTCCAGAGTGAGCACGACCGAAAGGCGCTGGGACCTGAGCATCACCTACCACCTCCATCGGCCTGTGGCGGGGTCTTGGGGCGATCGGGAGAGCGTCTTTCCGGCACCACCGCAAGCAACTGCTGGATGCTGTCCTCCAACGGTGCGCTTTCGTTCAACCCCTGCTGGAGGAACTGTCCCATGTTGCCGATATGGGTGATGGCAAAATCGGTTTCAGGATCTGATCCTTTTACATAGGCCCCGACACTGATCAGGTCCCTGGCCTGCTGATAGCGGGAGTAGACCTGTTTGAAGCGCTGGGCGCGGGCAAAATGTTCGGTCTCGGTCACCTGCGGCATTACCCGGCTGATGGACGCCTCCACATCGATGGCGGGGTAATGGCCTTCTTCCGCCAATCGCCGGGACAGCACAATGTGGCCATCCAGGATCGCCCGCGCGGCGTCCGCGATAGGATCCTGCTGGTCATCGCCTTCCGTCAGTACGGTATAGAATGCAGTAATAGAGCCACCACCAGGCCTGCCATTGCCGGTACGCTCCACCAGTTGCGGCAATTTGGCGAAGACCGAAGGCGGATAGCCCTTGGTGGCTGGAGGCTCGCCGACGGCCAGGGCAATTTCCCGCTGGGCCTGTGCATAGCGGGTCAATGAATCCATCAACAGCAATACCCGCTTGCCCTGATCCCGGTAGTATTCCGCAATCCGGGTGGTCAGCATGGCAGCACGCAGGCGCATCAGTGGTGAGTCATCGGCGGGGGAGGCAACCACAACAGAGCGGGCAAGCCCTTCGTCCCCAAGGATATCCTCAATGAACTCTTTAACCTCACGGCCCCGTTCGCCGATCAGGCCAACCACCGTGATATCCGCGTTGGTGAAGCGGGTCATCATACCCAAGAGAACACTCTTGCCAACGCCGCTGCCGGCAAACAGGCCCAGGCGCTGCCCCTGGCCGACGGTCATCAGTGAATTGATAGCCCGGATACCCACATCCATGGACTGACGCACCGGCGCACGGTCCAGCGGGTTGATGATATCGCCACTGAGAGACACGCGGGCCTCCGCCTGCAGCGGGCCCTTGCCGTCCAGTGGCTCGCCGTTGCCGTTGACCACCCGCCCCAGCAACTCCGGGCCGACCGGCACCCGGCTGGCTACCGACAACGGCACCACCCTGGCTCCAGGGCGCAACCCCTCTATGGCCGTAAGCGGCATCAGATAGACACGGTCATCCTCAAAACCCACCACTTCCGCTTCCACGGTGCCGGCGCCCTGCCCGGTAATCACGCAGCGGTCGCCGACCACCATGGGGCAACCCACACATTCCAGGGTAAGGCCTACCATGCGCGTCAGCCGCCCGGACAGTTCCGGCTGGGGGTCTTCGGTAAAGTAATCCTGCAGTCGTGTCAGGCGTTCAGCCAGGTGTGCTGTCATGGCCTTCATCCTCGTCGGAGTCAAGCACATCGTGCCGGAAGTCGGTCAGATCGCCCATCATGGCATCAAGCTCTTCCCCCTCACCGGCGGATTCGGTGTCCAGTTGGCGGTCCAGCATGCCCTGAACGGCCTTCTGGAAGCGTTTTTCCACCGTGAAGTCCACCAGGCTGTGGCGGGTTTCCAGCTTGCAACCGCCCCGAAGAACAGAAGCATCTTCGACAATGGAGGTCGCCGCCTCGAACCTGTCGGCAACCTCACTGACCCATTGATAGTCATCCGGATGAATATGGATGCGCACGTTTTCCGTTGTAGATGGTAGCGCCGTCATCGCCTTGCGGACCACGTCGGTAATGTGGGAAGAATCCAACGACAGCTCCCGGAACACCACGGAGCGCGCAAGAACGGTCGTCAGATTGACCAACGCCGTTTCCACCTCGTCTTCATGGCGTTTGATTGGTTCCAGTAATTCGCCAAGCAAATGCTCCAGCCGGTCCAGCTTGGCATCCACCTCCTTGCGGGTGTCCGCCAGGCCTTCCTCCGCGCCCTGCTCGCGGCCCTCGGCAAGCCCTGCTTCAAAGCCTTCCCGGTGCCCCTGCTCACGACCTTCACTCAGCCCCGCCTGATACCCTGCGTCACGGCCTTCCGCATGACCGTCTTCACGGGCCGCCTGGCGGATCTCCTCAATATCGGCGGCGGTCAACGGCTTTACGTCGCGGTCTTCTTCCTGCGCGATTTCATTGCCGCGCGCATCCAACAGCGGAAGCTCCCAACGCTCGTAGGCCGTGAGGTTTTCCTTGGGAATGCGATCGAGGTTGCGACGGGGATCTTTCATCACATCATTTCTTCCCCAGCACCGCCAAGGGTGATCTCACCAGCTTCAGCCATACGACGGGCAATGGTAATAATGTCCTTCTGGGCAGACTCCACTTCACTGACCCGTACCGGCCCCTTGGCCTCCAGGTCATCCTGCAGAAGTTCTGCGGCCCGCTTGGACATGTTCTTGAAGATTTTCTCCTGAACGGCGTCATCGGCGCCCTTGAGCGCGACGACCAGCACCTCGGAAGACACTTCCCGCAGCAACGCCTGAATACCACGGTCGTCAATGTCCTTGAGGTTATCGAAGACAAACATCAAGTCCTCGATTGTGGACGCCAGGTCCGGGTCCATGTCCTTGATGGAATCCATCAGGCCGCCTTCAACGCTGCGGTCCATGAAGTTCATGATGTCAGCCGCCCGTTTGACCCCGCCGATGCGGCTGGTCTGGGCCGCTGAGCCACCGGAGAACTGCTTCTCGAGGATATCGTTGAGTTCCTGCAGTGCCTGCGGCTGGATACTTTCCAGCGAAGCCACCCGCATCATTACATCCAGGCGCACCTTGTCGTCCAGAGTGCCGAGGATCTCCGCGGCCTGGTCCGGATCGAGGTAGGAAATAACGATGGCCTGAATCTGGGGGTGCTCGTAACGGATAATATCGCCCACCGCACGGGGTTCCATCCACTTCAGGGTATCCAGGCCGGTGGTGTTGCCACCAATAAGGATACGGTCGATCAGGCTGGAGGCCTTGTCGTCCCCCAAGGCCTGGGTGAGCATGGTGCGAATGTAATCATCATTGCCAACCCCCAGCCCGGTCTGGCCGCCAACAGCCTCGACAAACTGGTTCAGGACATAGGTAACGTCGTCCTTGCTGACGTCTTTCATCTGGGCCATGGCCACGCCAACCCGCTGGACCTCTTTCGGCCCCATGTGCTTGAGCACTTCGGCAGCGTCGTTTTCGCCCAGTGACATCAGCAGGATTGCCGCCTGCTCCACCCGCGGAATCTTGCGCTGGGGCTTTTGCGCCGCATCAGGCTGGCGGTTGTTCTCATCAGTCATCGACATTCACCCACTGGCGCATCACCTGGGAGACCCTTGCGGGGTCTTCCGCAATCAGGCCTTTCAGTGCATTCAATTGTCTATCATAGCTGTCTGTCGCGCCGGGCAAAAGCAGATCGTCCTGTGAATGCATGGCTTCGCGCAGAGCGTCGCCGCCTTCGATGCCATCAAGGCCGTCATAGCCGTCGTCGGAGTCGCCCCTGCGTTCGCTGCGGCCACCGCCGGACAGACTTTTCAAGGTGGGTCGCAACAGGCCCAGAACCAGAACCAGAATGACCAGGCCTGCGAGCACCTGCTTCATCAGGTCCCAGAACCACGGCTGCTCCCAGAACGCCGGTGCTTCAAACTCGATCTGCTCTTCGGCGGCGAACGCAGTGTTCATCACCGTAACACTGTCACCCCGGGCGGCCGAATACCCCACGGCATCGCGTACCAGCATGGTCAGGCGCTGCAGTTCCTGTTCCGGCCAGGGTTCATAGCTGACTTCGCCGGTCTGGGGATCCACCACTTTCATGTCATCAACCGCCAAGGCTACCGACAAACGTTTTATGCGGCCAAGTTCCTGGCGGATATAGCTGACGGTGCGGTCCATTTCGTAGTTTCGGGTCGACTCTTCACGCACGTTCACCGGCGGCGCCTGGACGTTGCCCTCGTCATCGGCGGTTGCCTGTTCCGGAACTGTCGGCTGAGCGGGCGGCTGGTTGGACAGGGCGCCGGGGATTCCACTGGCGCCGCCACCGGCACGCCGCTCGGACATCTGGCGCTCGCTGCGCACAGCTTGCTGTTCGGGATTGAACAGCTCCTCAGCCTGTTCCACCGAGGAGAAATCGAGATCCGCCGTCACTTCCGCACGGAAACGACCGTCGCCCACCACCGGCCTGACCATGGAGGCAACCCGACGAGCCAGGCGATCCTCAACGCGGGAGGTGTAATCGTACTGGTCTTCAATCTGCTGGCTGTCACCGCCGTCCTCACGACCGGTGAGCAGGTTTCCACTCTGGTCGACCACGGTCACATTGTCCTTGCTCATTTCCGGAATGCTGCCGGCAACCAGGTTCACGATCGAGGCAATCTGCTCCTGCTCCAGGCGACGACCGGCAATTACTTCAAGGAACACGGACGCTGTCGGCGTGCGCGCGTCGCGGACAAACACCGAGCGCTCCGGAATCGCCAGATGAACCCGAGCGGCACGAACCGTGCGCATGCTGCCAATCGTTCGTGCCAGCTCGCCTTCCAGGCCACGGCGGAAACTGATGGTTTCCATAAACTGAGAGGTTCCAAGGCCACGGTCCTGGTCCAGCAGTTCGTAGCCCATGGTCTGCTCGTCCGTCACGCCCTCTGCTGCAAGTTTCAGGCGGGCGTTATAGACCTCATCGGAGGGCACCAGCAATGCGCCTGTGCGTGGATCCATACGGTAGTCGATGTTGTTGGCATCAAGAATGGTCGTGACATCCTGTGGGTTGTAGCCGGACATATCCCCCACCACAGGCTGGTAATTGGGCTCCTGGGCCCAGAGAACCACGGCAACGCCAAGGGCAACACTGGCGGCAAGCCCCACCATCAGGCCCACCTGTCGCAGCAGGTTCAACCGGTTGAAGCCGAAAATCAGGTCGCTACGGCTCTCGCCGGTATCGTCTCCCCGCGCCGCGGGCATATTCGAGGATGAGGTTTCAGCAGGTACGCTGGCCATGGGTCCGCTCCGCTATCAAACCGGCATATTCATGATGTCTTCGTAGGCCTTCACCACCCGGTTACGGACCTGGGTCAATGCCTCGAAGGAGATGGATGCTTTTTCAGACGCGATCATGACGCGGGAGATATCCATGTTCGGATCGCCCATTTCATACGCCGTCTTCATATCACTGGATGTTTGCTGGAGTTCGTTCACAGAACCCACAGCCTGGCTGAGCATGTCGCTGAATTTGGGAGTGTCGGAGGTTTCCTGGACCTTGGACGGCCCGTCCATCCGTCCGCGAATGTTGTTGTCCTGTTCAACCCGCTGATTCTCCATCATCTGCGAGCGCATATTGCGAATTTCTGAAAGGACACTGTTGATGTCAGCACGCTGAACCATGATTCACTCTCCCGGCCCGCCGTATAAATGGGCAAGCCATTGACCTGGACATATCTGAACAGGTCAAAGCAAACCGCAGGCCAACATAATTAATTTGTTAATTTTCATAATGTTAATTAACAATCGGAGAGAAAGGCGAAAGACAGCGACGGTCTTTTGACGTGGGCACAAAAAACGGCACCCTTGGGTGCCGAACGAAGGAGCCTGTTGGCTGTGGTCAGGCGGCGGCCAGCTCTGCATCCAGATCGATGCCGGCATCGCGCATCTGGGCCAGCTTGTATCGGAGCGTGCGCGGGCTGATACCCAACTGCTCCGCCGCCCGGTTGCGTCGACCACGCTCTTTTTTCAACGTTTGGATGATAATCCGGAATTCACGCTGTCGGACTTCATCACCCAGTGACGTGGAAGATAGCGCTCCGAGACCCGACAGGCTTTCCTCGGCATAGGTATCCTGAGCGTCCCGATCAGGTGACTCAGCCCCGGATTCGGAAACGACTGGGTGTGGCGAGGCCGGAGATGTCGTGCCGGCGGGGCCACTTTCCATACGCCCGGTAATTCCGAGTTCCAGGCAAAGGTCACCAGCATGGATGACATTCCCCTGGTGCAAGACCAGCGCCCGCTGTATCGCGTTGTCCAGCTCGCGAACGTTGCCCGGCCATTGATGACCCATCAGCGCATCTCTGGCGTCGGGCGCGAAGGTCACGCCGGTCAATTTCATCTTGCGGCAATGATTTTTCAGCAATGCATTCGCCAGCGGCATGATATCCAGTGTACGTTCGCGCAGTGGCTGCCAGTGCATGGGGAAGACCGTCAGCCGGTAGTACAGGTCTTCACGGAATTTGTTTTCCCGCACGTAATCGGACAGATCCCGGTTGGTCGTGGCAATAACCCGTACATCCAGGGCGATGGTCTTGCGACCACCGACCCGCTCAACCTCGCGCTCCTGGAGCACCCGCAACAGCTTGGATTGCAGGCCAGGATCCATTTCCGAAATCTCATCCAGCAGGATGGTGCCACCATTGGCCTGCTCGAACTTGCCCGGGGAGGATGCAACCGCACCGGTAAAGGCACCCTTCTCGTGGCCAAACAGGATGGCCTCCAGCATATTCTCGGGAATTGCCGCGCAGTTGATCGCCACGAACGCCTGGTCTGACCTGGGAGACTGCTGGTGAATATAGCGCGCCAACACCTCTTTACCGGTTCCACTTTCCCCGGAAATCATCACCGTCGAGTCACTGGCTGCCACCTTCGCCGCCAGTTGGAACATCCGTTTGCTGATCGGATCTTCCGCAACGGGCTGGTCGACACTTTTCTGGCGGCCGCCGCCGACCACTCTGGTCACCGCATCCACAAGCACTGAGGGCTCGAACGGTTTGACCAGGTAGTCGATGGCACCGGACTGCATCGCGGACACCGCATGGCTGATCTGACCATAGGCAGTGATCAGCATGGTCGGCAGGCCGGGGTACCGTCTTTGTATTTCATGCAGCAAATCGTGACCGGACATTCCAGGCATGTTCACATCACTGACAACCATATCCACCGGCGACTCAGCCAGCTTCGCCAGGGCCTGCTCCGCATTGGCGGCTTCACGCACGCGAAACTTTGCCAGCTCAAGGGTGGTAACCAGCGCTTCTCGAAGATCCTGGTCATCCTCAACAATCAGAATTTGGGCTTTGGCCATAATAGCCTCCGATCAGTCATTCTTTGATGGCTGCTGCCGACGGTCACCCGTCGACAACGAACGCATCAATGGCAGGGAAATGATGGCAACAGCACCTCCGGCGGCAGGCGCATCAATCGAGAAACGACCCTGGTGCGCTTTCACCACCGCCTGGACCACGGCAAGGCCCAAGCCGGTGCCGTGGGATTTGGTGGTATAGAACGCTTCCAGCAATTGACTTGCCTGCTCCGTGGTAAACCCAGGACCGTTATCACTCACGCGCACCACCAGTTCCTCGTCAACGGACACAACGGCAACTTCAACGTTCGTCGCCCCGGCCTCCACGCTGTTGTTCACTAGGTTGGTACAGGCACCCACCAGAGCATCACGATTGCACATCAGCGCGGCGCTATTGACCTGGTCACTCAACTCCACCGACACACCGGCAGGGAGCTTCAATCCTTCCAGCGCGGAAGCCAGCGCCTGAACCAGGGTGTCGGCAGACAATTCCTCTGCCAACCGCGTCTCGCCCCGGGCGAAAATAAGCATGTCACGCACCTGCTGCTCCAGGTGCGTCAAGCGGGACATCAACCGTGAGGCACAACGCTGACGCATCTCCTCGTCCAGGTCTTCCTGGCTGAGGTGCCCGCCATACAGAATGGCAGCCGACAGCGGTGTACGAATTTGATGAGCCAGGGAGGCCACCATCTTGCCCATGGCGGAAAGCCGCTGGGCATGGGCGAGCTGAGACTGCAAATGACGGGTTTCAGTCAGGTCCGTCAGCAGGATCAACTGCCCCGGCTGGTTTTCCATGGTACGAATTTCAATACTGACACGACGGCCATCCTTGAGTGACACTTCGTGGCCATCGTCGCGGCGGGGCGCAAAACAGCGGCGGATAACATCCACCCACCGCTCTCCACCAAGAGGCTCCCCCAACAACGTGATCGCCGCCGGATTGGTCTGCGTCACCACCCCCTGGCTGTCGAGCACCACAACCCCGGCCGGTAGCGCATGCAGAAGCGTCGAGAGCCGGTCTGCCAGCTCCTCTTTCTGCTCCAGCTCCGCCTGGCGCTGCTGGGATTCCGCGGACAGCTCCCCGGACAACTGATTAACACGGGACTCAAGAGTGCGGTAGGAATCAGTGATCTGTCGGGACATCTGATTAAACAGCTCCAACGCTGTCCCCACAGCCTCATCGTCCTGCTCCGGGAACAACGCCGTCACCTTGTCATTGACATCGGCAGCCGCATTGGCAGACGCCTTTGCTGACGACAAACCCACAAACTGTAACTGACTCATAAACTCGCCCTCTGACCGGACTAACCCCCGGCCCGTACCAATCGGATGGATCGTTTGGACGAGACTAAGCCAGCACTGTGCCAACTTTAAATTTTGTTTATTTTTCAACAGGAAGGAAAAACAGAGGAAAGGCATACGACGGGTTTCCGTCGCCTAAAAACAGCGATGGCGCCGAAGGTTACAAACCTTTGACGCCATCAGAAACCGATTCTTTGGGGGATTGATCAGCTCTCCTCGGACTCCTCATCCCGAAGTCCATACTTCCGGACCTTCTCAACCAGCGTCGTTCGACGAATCCGAAGCTTTTCGGCTGCCCGGGCCACTACTCCTCCGGCTTCATCCAGCGCCTGCTGAATCAACTGCCTTTCAAGATTGGACAGGTAGTCCTTCAGGTCGATGCCGTTCACCGGCAGCAGAGCCGGCGCATCCAGCCCCACCAGCCCGGGAATGCCAGAGGGCATACCGGAGTCTTCCACTGGCCGGTTCTCGTCGTAATCGTCCACGTAACGGAACTTCTTGGGCAACTCCTGAACCCCAATGACACCGTAGGGGTGCATAATCGCCAACCGCTCCACCAGATTCGCCAGTTCGCGAACATTCCCGGGCCAGTCGTGGCGGCAAAGACTCATGATCGCAGCCGAGTTCAGCCTGAGGGAGCCCCGCTTTTCTTTCTCCATCCGCGAAATCAATTCATTGATCAACAGCGGAATGTCTTCCACCCGGTCACGTAAAGCGGGCATTTCAATGGGGAAAACGTTCAGGCGGTAATAGAGATCTTCACGGAAATCGCCCGTTTCAATCATGTCTTCGAGATGTTTATGAGTCGCGGCAATGACCCTGACGTCGGCTGACTGAGTCCGGTTACTGCCAACACGCTCATAAGTGCGTTCCTGCAGAACCCGCAGAATCTTGACCTGCATGTTCAACGGCATGTCGCCGATCTCGTCTAGAAACAGGGTGCCCCCCTCGGCCATTTCAAACCGACCTACCCGCGACGTGATCGCGCCGGTGAACGCGCCCTTCTCGTGCCCGAACAATTCGCTTTCCAGTAATTCCGCTGGAATGGCACCGCAGTTGACCGGCACGAAGGGCTTGTCGCGACGAGAGGAATGGTAATGGAGGTTTCGCGCCACCACTTCCTTGCCCGTTCCCGACTCGCCAGTAATCAGCACACTCACATCCTTGTCGGCCACCTGCTCCATTAATTGGCGTACCGATTGCACTTTTCGACTCGTACCAACAAGGCTACGGAAAAGCTGTAGACCACGTTGCTGTCCCCGTTCACGGGAACGTGCAAACTGGTCCCGGTAGATCTGTGCACGGTAGAGCGAGTCCACGAATTTGGTGTAGTTAAGCGGCCATTCCATGCGGGCAATTACCCGGCTTGTCTCGTCGTCGGAGAGGCCCGCCAGATCAGGGTCGCCAACCAACAGCAAAGGCACCCCCTGAGCGACCTCGCACACGGTTGAAATCACTGCGGTCACGCCATCGTCCTCGCCGTTAACAACGGCAACGGAAATTGACTCCAGATCCTCAGCGTCACCGCTGCTCAGCAGTGAATGGGCATCGGCCCCAACGACAATGCCCTCTTCGCCGATAAACTCAAGAATGGTAGAAATGTCACGTCTTTTCGCATCGTCCTCGCTGAGCACCAGCACCTTGTTATTCTTCGACATCCAAACGAATCTCTTGCGGGGATTTGTGCGGTATTTAAGACTGTAAGTGGGCCTGAGTCAATTTTATGACGCTATTTTGGCCGATTTAACGAGACGTTTTGATAGGCTTTTGCCGCGCTGCGGTTCTGGTTCACCCCTTTCAGCGCTTTCTGGGCTTCCGCCTTGGCTTCATTTGCCGAAATATTGGCACGATCACAGAATGTCTGCAGGGCTGCCAGCCTTTCCCTGACTGGCTCAGGGCTCAGCTCGCCGGCCTCAAGGGCCGCCATAACTGGCTCGATCGTCGGTTTGACCAGCTCATTCAGACGGGACAGTTCGTCCCAGTTCTTCTCCGCAAGCGCGGTCTTCAGGTGTTCAACCAGGGTATCCACTGCCTCTAGCTGTTCCGGTACCGACATAATTGCATCTCCTTGAAAACGGTCCGGTAGCGCCCCGTGCCTCAACCGGCCCGGGGCTGCCAGTCATCAGCGGCGGGCTGCTCTCCGGGCTGCCGAGGCAGAAAACTGATTACCACGGAAGCCTGGCTCGAAATCATAGGCGGGGAAGCCGTTATCCAGACCATCGATGTAATACCGCTGGGCGTTCAGATCGTAAGTCATCTCCATGGTAGTCCAGAATACCGGCTCACTGTAGTAGCTGATGTTGTGAGCTTCGGACACCCGCCAGAGTTCATCATTGCTGTCGTACTCCTCCGTGGCAAGAATCTGCCAGCTATCTTCGTCGACGTAGAACACCCTGCGGGAATAGATATGACTGATACCGGTCCGCAGTTTCGCTTCGACAACCCATACCCGATGTAGCTCGTATCGGGCCAACTCCTGGTTGATGTGCTGTGGCCGAATGACATCGTCCGGCTGGACATCCGCGTCGTGAAGCTTGTAGGCATTGTAGGGCACGAAGATCTCACGCTTGCCTTTCAGCTCCCAGTCGTACTGGTTAGGGGCGCCATTGTACATGTCTTTCTGATCAACCGAGCGGAGGGATGAAGAGTTCGGCAGATCGGTTTCATAGGCCAGGTTCGGTGACCGGCGCAGCCGCCTTGAGCCGGCATCGTATCGCCACGCGAGCCGGGGTGAGCGAATCTGATCCAGGGTTTCATGAACCAGAGTGATGGTGCCCGCGAGACTGGATGGCGCGATGGTGTCGGTTTTCAGGTAAAAAATCTTGTTATCGATATCGGCGAGGTTCGCGCCGCGGCGGCTGTAGGCAAAGTAATAGTCGTACTGGTTAACAACCTGGTTGTAGGAACCGTTCACCTGGGGCGTCGCTGAAGCGCTACGGAACGACAGTTCCTCTCCGCGATAACGCAGGATGTGGTTCCAGATCACCTCCAGGCCATTCTTTGGAATCGGGAAGGGGCTGGTCATGATGGTGTCACGCACACCGTTTCCGTTCGCCAGAAGTTCCGCGCTGCGGGCATTCTCCCGGGACTTTTCGTACACATCTTCCGGGAAGGCCGCGGTACGACGGGTCTGGTACACCGGCATCACAAATTCCGGGCCATATTGCTCAAGCATACGGATGTGTCCGTCGGTCAGCTTGTCGCGATATAGATCCACATTCGCGCCGGTAATAACAAACAGAGGCTCATCCTCGGGAAACGGGTTGGTTTCCACCTGCCCCGGTTTCCAACTAGCGGGCGGCTTGGTTAGCCCACCTGTCCACGCCGGAATGCTGCCAGAGGCATTGCCCTGCCGCTCAGCTCCAACTGGAGTCAGCTCGCTAGCCAGCCGCTGAGCTTCGGATTCACTGACCTTTGCCAACGCAACGCCTGACAACCCAAACAATGCCACTGTAAAACCCGTGACCCATTGGTTCCGCATTCCCTTCTACCTCCAAGGTAACCGATCAACCCATGTGTCATTCGCGGTTTGGCATGCCTACGCCGGAAACAACAACAGGCGATCAAATGTTATTCAATCGGGGCGCCTTTTTGCCAAATTCAAACGACCGTTTCAAGTGAATCTTTGTAGTTTCTTGTCAAAACCACCAAACCAACGGTGGGAGGAGAAATTCACAATGAAAAATGTTATAGTTGGCGATTAATTCATCGCACAGCAGTGAACCGCTCTCAGGTACTACCATGGCTTCGCAGTGGCATTCATTGGTTTCCCAGAAAATATTCCTGGCTCGCAACCTGTTGGGGCAGCTGGAGCACAGCGACACCGTTCCAACGAAAGAAGCCCTGCTGCAAGGCAGCATAGAGCTAGGGCTGAGGGCTCGAAAACTGACGCTGGTAATGATCGCCAGGGTGTATCAGCACAAACATAGCCAGCCTGATGACCTTGAGGCACTGGATGAGCTGATCGGAACCCACAGCCCGGAAATGACAGAACTGGAGCAACTGGCCAGTGAAGGGCGGAGTTGGTGGAGTCATCTCGAGCAGCTTGAGCGTCATCAGGGCAATCCCCCGGTGACCCGAAAAACGGTCAGCAATGAAAACGTGATTGCGGTTGCAGCTGACACCGGCCCGGATCGCTCAAAGCAGGCTCTGGAAACCACTCTGGGCGCGATGAAACACTTTATCGATATCCTCGAGGATCGGCACAGCGAATGGTAATGAACCACGGCGTTGCCGGACCCAACAGGAATGAACTGAAAGGCTAACTTAATGTCACCATCGTTTTTCGAGATTGTACAACTGAGCAACGGAGACTATGCGCTTCGCCGCATCGACGACGACAGTGCACCACTGGTCCAGATATCATTTTCGACGGAAGCCAGGGAGATGATGGAAGACCGGGATATGAACGTGGCCAAGGCCATGATTGCAGCCGGTATTGAGGCCGTCGGTAACGTTGCCCATGATATCGACTGGGAAGACGAAGAGCCGGACACTCAGGACATCCGGCCCTCCTACACACTTCATTGACGATCAGCGCTGGCGCAGCACCACACCATGACTGTTACCCCGAGCCGAAGCCTGCTCCAGTGACGCGAGCGCTTCGCGCCCGAGCTTGTGGGTCCACATGACCACAGCGTGACAGGTGCCTGCGCTCAGTGCTCGCTCGGCAAGCTCCCCGGCTGGGTAGTCAGGAGTAGACCTCAACACCAACAGTTCGCCTGCAACGATGCCACGCATGGTCTGCCACTTACTGACAAGGCTTTGGGGCGGATCAATCCAGGCTAACCAACGCTTCTCCTGATTCAACTGCGTAAGCATCGGTAGCAATAGCTGGAAGTTCTCAACCTGCCCTTCGGGCAAAATGATTTCGGTCACATTACCTGCCGGTTTGACTGGGCGACTCCTGACAGCAGGCGCCCTGACGGTATCATGGTCGCTCATACCGGCAACCTCTGAACCGACAAACCTGCCGCCTCCGTGAGCATAAGCCAGATTCTGATTAAAGCTGAGTTGTTCCATGATAAGCCTCACCTGCCGTTAAGCCGCGCCCGCGGTGTTCAACACTCAACGAAACACAGCCGGATATGTCCGGACACCCTGGGGGTGTCAGTGAAGGTCCGAGCGCCGTATGACCCCGACGCCGAGCCCCTCAATGAAGAGTTCCTGTTCTGTCAGATCCACTTCTATGGGTTCGAATTCCTCGTTCTCGGCGATCAAGTACACTTTCGAGCCTTCCTTACGGAACCGTTTGACCGTGACTTCCTCACCTACCCTCGCCACAACCACTTGTCCGTTGTGCACATCGTGGGTGCGGTGCACCGCCAACAGGTCGCCGTCAAGGATGCCAATGTCCTTCATGCTCATGCCGCGTACCCTGAGCAAATAATCCGCCGAGGGCGAGAAAAATTCAGGCTGCAGGGTGCAATGGTCTTCGATATGCTCCTGGGCCAATATGGGGCTACCGGCCGCCACCTGACCGATCACTGGCAAACCAAGGTCAGCCTCTACATCGGGAAGACGTATTCCCCGGCTGGCTCCCGGCACCATCTCGATGGCGCCTTTTCGGGCCAGTGCCCGCAGATGTTCTTCTGCGGCATTGGCAGAACGAAACCCAAGTTCCGCCGCGATTTCTGCACGGGTCGGCGGATACCCGGTCTCGTCAAGGTAGCGACGAATAATATCCAGTACCTGTGTCTGCCTAGCTGTCAGCTTCATTTAGGTTGCCCCGGTTAGCCCTGTTTTTATATACAGTGATTTGACTATATACAGTGTTTTATCCAGTGTAAACCCTGTAAACGCAATTTTTCCTTGAGCCGCACTGGGTGGCCGTCCACCGCGCCCTGACGTATGACTGTGTTAAGGTAATCACAACCAAAATAGGGAGTCGCCTGAATGAGCAACAGATGTAGGTTACCGGACATCCTCAAGACGGATGATGGCAAGGAACGCAGAGTTGGCGTTGAAATTGAGTTGTCTGGCCTGGGTTACGAAGATCTCGTCTCGCTGTCCGCAAAACTGCTGGGAGGTACCGGAAAGTCTGTTGCGCGCTATGTGTCCGAGGTTGAAACGGAACTCGGTGACTTTACCATCGAACTGGATTCGGACCCGATAAAGGACCTTGATCTGGCCGACGAGCGTCTTCCCGAGTCCGTCAGGGAACTTGGCGGCCAGGCCATGAGCGTGATCGACGCAGCCGCCGAGAAAATCGTGCCCCTGGAGATCGTCAGCCCTCCGCTGGCTTTCAGTAAGCTGGAACGCATAGAGACACTTTGCGATGAGCTGCGAAGAGCAGGCGCACTCGGCAGCCGGGAGGCGCTCTATTATGCCTTTGGTTTGCAATTGAACCCGGAGCTACCGGACCTCAGAGCCACAACGCTGGTGCGCTACCTGCGGGCCTTCGCTGCGCTCTACGAGTGGCTGAAGGCACGCCACCAGATCGATTTCAGCCGTAAGCTGACCAGCTACATTGAGCCCTGGAGCAGCACCTACATTGACCTTCTGATTTCAGAGGATTATGCGCCGGACATGGAGCAATTAATGCGGGACTACCTGCATTACAATCCAACCCGCAACAAGGCCCTGGACCTGCTCCCGCTGTTCGCACACCTGAACAGCGATTTGCTCGCAGAATATGTGGAGGATGAGCGCATCAAAAGCCGGCCAACGCTGCATTACCGGCTACCCGACTGCGACATTGATAACCCTGACTGGCATTTTTCCACGGTTTGGAATGACTGGATTGTGCTGGAACAACTGGTGGCCAACGCTGATGACTTATCGAAACTGGTTACGGAGTTTCGCAACAGTCGCAAACTGAGCCTCCATAACCTGACCCACAGCTGGTTAGACACGTCTGACCAGTGGCTTCGGTCCGGGAACTATGTCTGAAAGCCCGGTAGATAAGCCTGAACATCCGGGCCTTACGATTGGCATCAGCGGCCCGGCACGCCGCAGCCTCGCCCACCGGCTGATCACCTTCGCGCTGCGCCTCCACGGTGCGCGAACCCATTTTATCCGCCCGGGTTCGAAGGTGGACGTCTCGTTGCTCGACGGCCTTGTGCTCTCCGGTGGTACCCACGTGCACCCTTCGCGGTACGGTCAGACTCCTCAGGTAACCGCCCGGTATGACGTGCGCCGCGACGAAACCGATGTTCGTCTGCTGTCCCGTGCTGAAGAATTGAACATCCCGGTACTGGGTATCTGCCGCGGCGCCCAGTTTATCAATATTTTCCGCGGCGGATCTTTGTGCCAGAACGTGACACCTCTGCGGGTGAACACCCGCCACCGGCCGTTACTGTTACCGCTACAGACTGTTCGGGTCGTCAGTGACAGCCGCCTGGGAGAGGTGATGCGCAGCCCGGTGATTGGCGCGAACCGCATCCACAGCCAGAGCATCAAAAAACTGGGCACACATCTCCGCGTTGTCGCCGTGGACAACGACTCGTTTGTGCAAGCGATAGAAAATACACGTGGGCAATGGCTAATGGGCATCCAGTGGCACCCGGAGTACCTGCTTTATCATGGCGGCCACCGGCGGATTTTCAGCCATTTCGTGCAGGCTGCGGAAGACAGGAAGCTGATTCGGCTGGATGAACCTGTCGAAGCCGCCGGAGAAGATGATGAGAATACCGCTCAAAATGGCAGATAACGCTGCAACACGGCCTTAATTTCACGAATTTCCCGAGCGTCGTCGGGCAGAGCCGTCAAATAACGGGCCGCCCACTCTTTCAGTTGCTCGCGGGTGGTCACATAATGGGGGTCGCTCCCGGTCAGCCTGAACAGGATATCACGCTCCCGGGGCGTCAACCTGACCTGATTCTCGTGCAATAACATGGAGATCCAACTATGTTCCACAACGTCCATCGATACCTGCTGGCCTCCACGGCCCTGATTCTGTTTCCCCTGGGCGCATCAGCAGCAGAAGTCAGCCTGAGCGGTCAGGCCTCAGTCAAGTATACGCCAGACAGCGCACGGCTGCAGTTCACCGCCCGCGCCGAGCACAAGCTTCCCGAGACGGCCACTGAGGAAGTCAACGAGCAGATGGAGAAGTGGCGGGAGAGCATCGAGGACTTCCGCGACCGGCTCAAATCCTACAGCGACGCCTCGTTGAACCTTTACAGCCGTTCGATTCCATCACCAGAGCGTCACGAGGAGCCCCGACGAGTGGCCGTGGCTTCACAAACGGTCAGCTTCACCATCGATGACCTCTCTCTGCTCAACCCGATTCTTGCACAGGCGCAATCACTGGGTATGGACTACAACGTCGGTCCCCATCAGTTTTTTCATTCCGATGAAGTCGGTTTGCGTAAACAGGCCCTGGCGGGCGCCATTGCAGATGCGAAATCACGCTGCGAATTTGTTGCCCGGGAACTGGACAAACAGTGCGGAGAGGTGATGACCATTAACGTCGATGGTGGCCATCAACCCCCGATGCCAATGATGGCGGAAATGCGAGGCGCCTCGGACGCTGTTTCAGCAGTCGGTTCCCGTGAACTGGAGGCCCGGGTTAGCGCGACTTTTGAACTGGAGTAAATCACCCGCTCAGAAGTCCCGCGTATAGAATATATCCAGGGAGGCTGCCAGGCCACTGGCAGCCTCCAGATAGAAGTAACGTCCGATATCGTAACGTAGCGCCACCGTGGTGATAGGCTGGAAGATGCCGACACCGTAGCGGATGCTGAGTTCATCCGTCAGGTAACCACTGGCCACTACTGCCGATTCATCCCCTGAACCTTCCGCCTCCAGCGTCAGATTTCGTATCCCGAATTCCTCGCCAATACCCTGGGTTACCTTGTTAGCCTGAGTCAGCCCCAGCGATATGGCGGCCCTGCTCATTTGCCCCTCATCACCACGACTTTGCGGTGCCCGGCCGAGGATCACATACGAGAGCGCATCGGTCTGAGGCATTTCCGGTTCCGAAAACACTTCGGTCCGGGGCGCGCTCACCGGGCCGCTGAGGCGGATGCCGGCCACCACGTTGTCCACACGCCGCACTGCCTCGATGTCCAGGTACGGTTCTGACAGTGGCCCCACAAACACCAGCCTGGCCCGGCGCAGGTCGAGCTCCTGACCGTAGGCCTCATACCGGCCTTCAACAAGCTGCAGGGCACCTCGGGTATCCAGGTTGTTGCCGATACGCAGTGTCCCCTCAAGGTTACCGGTGACACCGAAACCACTAAAGCTGACCTCGTCCTCACCGACCACGACAGTGACGTCCATATTGAGAGTGCGGAGCCCGCCTTCCTTCTCCTCAGCACCGACGATAACCTCGTCCTCGGATACGGACACGGCCTGGGCGGGCAGCTCGCGAATTTCGATCGTGCCCCGGGGTACGTTCAGGTTACCGGAAACCGACAGATCGCCGCCTTCGTAGGCGATAGTGATATCCGGCACCAGCTCCACTTGGGCGTACGGCTCGTAATTGAAGGGCAAACGGTCACCGGTCAGCCGCACTTCCACCGACGGTTCCGCCTCCCAGGCCAACGACCCTTCTATGTTGCCGCTTCCGCGTTCATTGCTGCGCCAACGTCCGGACAAATCCGCGCTATATCCTTTCAACTCCAGGCTGACCACCAGATCCTCAAGCGGAATCGGTAACCGTGGATCGGCAATGTGACCGCCAGAGAGCGCAAGCTCGCCGTTTACAGCTGGCTTCATTAGCGGCCCAGACAGTGTCCCCTCGCCATTGAGCTCTCCCTCAACAACCTCCAGCCCGGCAAATATGCCAGCCATGGCGATATCCAGGCCTTCGATGCTGAATTGCCCATCGACTTCACGGGCATCACTATCCGGGTCGACCGACATGCCGACAGAGAGATTACCAATATCGGGCCCCTGCAACTGCAGGTCCAGCTCCGCCACATTCGGCTTCAAACTCAGGCGGGTGGTGAAGGTGTTGTAGCTCAGGCTCTCCCATTCGTCCCTCACCTGCACTTCAAACTCACCGGAACCGGCATCGATGGATACTTCACCATCCGGCCCTTCTTCCGTCATGACCACTTGCAGGTCAGCATTCAGCGTTGCGTCCCAACGCAGGGTGTCCGGCAACAGCGGGGAGAGTGCCGTGGTCGGGAAATTTTCAATGCGATAGGCGATATCTTGAGTCGGGAGCAGAGTCTGGTCCTCGGCACAGACAGACGCCTGTTGCCACTGCCAGCAGTGCTGTCCCAACGTGAGCTTGCCCGCTTCGGTATACTCGAGGGCCGCGGACTCTGACAGGGTCCATTGCTGGCCTTGGGCAGGCACACTGATTTGCCCCTGCTCAAGCGCACCCACCCAGGCATTCCAGCTTTCCGAGGCGTCTCCGGCCAGCAACAGCGACAACTCAGCCTCTTTGTGGCGGGCGTTTAGCCTGAGTTGGTGATCATCCCGAGTTCCCGTCAGTGCCAGCGACAAGTCTTCCAGTAGCTGTTCGCCATACCGAACTTCCTTTCCCCGAAGATCCGCCTGGATGTTGAACCCTTCGCGTAGCGTGGCCGTCAGGTCCAGGCTGGACAGACTCAATTGATCCTGCCATGCCAGGTCGCTGCCAGTGAGTGTTACCTTGCCACGGGGTTGGTCCACGGTGCCGGAAACCGATGCCGTACCGTTGACCGAACCTGCCAGCCCCGGCAGGAAGGTTTCCGGCGCAGGCAGGTTCAGTTCCAGGTTGCCGTTAATCTGTTGCCCCCATCGGCCCTGGCCGGTCACCCGGTTGTCCCCTACCTCAAGCTCCAGGTTCGACAATGTCCAGTTACCGGCATCACTGTCCAGCGCACCTCGTATCAGCGCCTCATTGGCCTGCCAACTCCCGGAAAGGTCCCATTTTGCCTGCAGCGTAGGCGTTCCTTCCTCCTGCAGACGTCCGCTGGTATCCACGTCGCCGCTCAAGCTCGCTTCCAGGGCGGGGAGCCAGAAACCGGGGTTAAAACTGTCCAGCGTCAGGCTTGCATCCCAGGACAACTGATCAGCGAACGCCACGTCCGCACGGCCGCCGAGAAAACCCGCGCCGGTATTGACGCGCAGGTTCGTCAACGCAACAGACTCCAGGTCACCCTCAAGATCTCCCGCCATATCGGCGTCGCCCATGGGGCCGCTGACACTGGCGTCAATGCTCGCCTGATAGGCTCCCCCCTGGTATTGAACGTCGCCGTTGAATTGGCGCAATGTGACCGGCGGCTGTTCAAAATCCGGAATCAGGCTGTACCAGGGAAAAGCGTCGAGACTGACCTTGGCGTCTGCCTGAAGCGCCTGCTCCCAGCTCACGTTGCCGGTGACGAGGAGGCGGCCCGTCTCAGCCTCAGTAGTCCCGGGGCCGGTCAACACGAGCTCCAATCCATCGAGGCCTTCTGTAGTCACCAACCCCTTCAGTGACACGGGAATATCGCCTGTCGATCCGGGCAACACGGTGCGGGAATCCGAGCGGAAACCGTTCTCAAGGCTGCCTTTCAAGGCAACCACGGTGTCTGTCAGCACCAGGGTTTTCGGTAACCCCTCCGCCGGGACGAACCGGCTGGAACGAACGGTCAGTTCCGCCGGCAGGGCGCTGTCCAGCGGCGCCACCCGGCCAGCCAGCGTGGCGGCAAGATAACCGCTGCTCTGGCCCTGAACTCTCAGGTCAGCAGCACTCCCGGTCAGATTGAGTGCCAATTGCCAATCAGCGCCATATGGGGGCGGGAGCATCAGCCCAACCTCCAGATCCAGCGGCCAGTCGCCCCGGGTCTGGAGCCTGCCGGAGGCATCAATGCTGATATCGTCCCGAACAAAGGCGAGGTTCTGCAGATGCCAGTCCGAACCGGAACCCTGAGCCTTGAGCTGGAGCCGGTCCCAGACCTTGGCATCGTTGAGCGTAAAGGGACCAAGGTTCACGTCCCGGACCACCAGCCCCAACGGAAGGTCGACACTGGGTAGACTGATATCACCGCTGTCTTCTTTGGGCTCGCCGGATGGCTGCAGAGTCAGATCAATGCTGTCCGCCAGGAGTCGCTCCAGACAGAGCTGTTTGTTGAACAGGCAGGTGGGCGACCAGTCAACAACTGGCGACTCTACCTTTAGCCCAACACCATAGCCTTGCCATGTCAGGGAGGCTGCCTGCCACTGCCCCAGCAACGAACCCTGCCCCTGCTCAACCTCGAGGCCGGGAACCTGATCAATCACCCAGGCTGTACCGGTTTCCGAACGCAGCGCCAGCACCAACAACCCAAGCAGTAACAGCGGTAGCAGGACAATAACGGCCAGCGCTATCAACAACCCGTTTCTCAGGCGTTTTGACCGTTTTGGTGTTGGAGTTTTCGCTTCGTCGCTCATAACTCCGGCCCCATGGAAAAGTGAACGCGCCACTCACCGCCAAACTCGGGATCCAGGCCCTTGGCGACGTCCAGGCGCAGCGGCCCGACCGGGCTGATCCAGCGAATGCCCACGCCGGCACCCGTCGCCAGAGGGTCCGACAAGTCATCCATGGCGTTGCCTTCGTCAACAAACGCCGCGACCCGCCAGTTTTCGGTAAACTCGTACTGATACTCGACACTGCCTACCATCAGGTAACGGCCACCAATGGCCACATCCTCGCTGTTCCGGGGTGACAGTGTCTCATAGCCATACCCCCGCACCGTCTGGTCGCCACCGGCAAAGAACCGCAATGACGGCGGCACATCCGAGAAGCGATTGGTGGCCACGCCACCAAACTGGAACCGGGACAGAAAACGGTGGTTGTCCGCCAGGGTGTAGAGGCCCTTTACCAGAACATTGGCATGGAGGATATCCACATCGGAGATGACGGCACGGTGAGAGCCGGTCACATCGAACTGGATACGATATCCCCGGGATGGATCCAACGGCGAGTCCGCCTGCAGTTTCGAATACCCAAGCCCCGGCAGCAACAGACTGCTCTGCTCGGGATCATCATCGCCGATGCGAAAACGCTCACCTTCCCAGCGGATCGAGGCAACCTGCAACCAGCCGTTATCGAGCTGGTGTTTCCACTGCTGGCCAAGGGTAAGCAGCTCAGACTCGACGTCCTCAATATCCTCCCGCTGATAGCCGGCGGAAAGGCGAATGGAATCGGTCATGGGAGGATCAAGGGGCAACTCGTACCAGGCGCCCACGTTTTGACGCGGCGCCGAAAGTTCCGTCTGCGCGCCACGGCGATGGCCCATGGGGTTGATCCAGTGCTCCCGCCAGTTACCGCTGAAACGCGGTCCCACATCCGTGGAGAAACCGACACCGGCAGCAACCGAGCGCGGAGGACGAGTGGTCAGGTCCACCGACACGGGTATCACTCCGTCCTCGGCTTTACCAGGCGATGCGTCAATGTCCACACCGGAAAAATAACCGCTGTTGGAGAGGTCGCCGCTTAGCCTCGCAACCTTGTCGGCGTGATAGATCTCACCGGGCTCAAAACGTACGAATTGCTCAAGCAACTGCTCCTCGAAGCCATGCCCTTCCTTGAAGCTCACTTCGCCCAGGCGATATCGCACGCCACTACGAAAGACCAGGGAAACATCCGCAGTGTGCTGTTCCGGGTTGACTTCCAGCCGGCGGGTGGTGAACTCACCATCAAAATACCCCAGCCGGGTGGCTCGGTTCTGGATGGTCTGCCGCAACGTGCTGTACTGGCCGTGATTCAGCACATCCCCCTCCGATGGCTTTTCCGGCAGGGTTCCCACGAAATCGGAATCCCGACTGGCCGGGCCTTCGATGGACACCTGCCGGGAACGGACGCGAATGGGTTCGCCGGGCTGCACGGTCAATACCAGGCGAGCGGGTATTTCGTCATCGCCGGGCTGTTCGACCACTTCCCACTGAATCATCGGGCTGTAGTAGCCCAGCGCACGGAGCGCCTCTTCCACTTGTGCTTCGGCGGTGCTGGCGTATCGTCTAAGGCTTCCGGCACTGCGGCCCTCAACCTCACCCAGAAAGGCTTCCGCATTATCCTGAAGCTGCGGATAGTCCCCCTCCACGTTGACCTCCACCTGCTGCGCCCAGGTCAATCCTGGCGTTGCCAGCATCATCAGCCAGACGATCCCGACAGGGCGTAGAAACAGAGGTCTAATGTGGGAACACATCAAGCAGCATTACTTCAGTGAAAGTGGGTGAAAAGGCGCGTTGACAGTATGAGTGTACCGGGTAGCGGTCCGTTTAATCCATGGCAATTGACCATCTTGCCTGTCTGTAATGCGCTCTATGCCAATGGCGAGGATGCCCGATGCCCCCATGATCGCGTAACACCCACTGCATCGGATCGCCGGACAACCGGAAACGGGCGGCACCAGCCAGGAGAGAACGTATGGCCAGGAGAGAACGTATGACACGCACCCCCGTCGGCCTCGCCCTGTCGATGATGAATCGGCTTGCAGCCAACCCCATGCTGGACCGGCTGGGACTGCGTCAGTCTTTGGAAAGAACTGCCTATCACGGCACCCGTGCCGGATTTCGCACCCTTGCCTACGCTGGCCGGGAGTTCAAGCGCGTGAACAACTGGCTGCCCCGCAAGCAATTGCCGAATCGTATACCCGAGGATCTGTTCGACCTCTCTCTGACCGATGACCAACAGATGATCACCGACATGCTCCGCAGACTGGCAGAGGATCGGATCAGACCGGCAGCCTCAGACGCAGATGAAGCCGGGGAAATACCGGAAACCGTCACAGCGGCCACATCCGAGCTTGGCCTTGGCCTGTACGCAGTACCGGAAGCCTTTGGCGGCGTGGCGGAACATCAGTCTCCCGTGACCAGTGTGCTGATTGCCGAACAACTGGCCTGGGGCGACATGGGCACCGCAACCGCACTCCTGTCGCCGTTCAGTGTCGCCCAGGCCATCACCCGCTGGGGCAGCGGGGAACAGCAGAGCCGATACCTGCCAGCGTTCTGCGACGACGCGCCGCCCATAGCCACCATTGCCATTGACGAGCCCATACCCCTGTTTGACCCGAACAGGCTGCAGACCACCGCCAGCGAAACCGCAACCGGCTACACCCTCAACGGCCTGAAAAGCAGCGTGGTCCTCGGCGCCAGTGCAGACCTGCTATTGATTGCCGCCGAACTGCACGGCCGACCACGGCTGTTCATCGTGGAAGCCGGCGTGACAGGCATCCAGACCAAACCCGACCCGGGCATGGGGCTGAGAGCCTCCGCGCCTGTCCAGTTGCGGCTCGACAACGTTGAACTGTCTCCTGACGCCCTGCTGGGCGACGACGATTTCAACTACGAGGCGTTTCTGGAATGCGGCTCGTTGCTCCGCTGCGGGCTTGCCATCGGCACATCACAGGCCGTTCTCGACTATGTTATCCCCTACTGCAACGAACGGGAGGCGTTCGGAGAACCCATCAGCCACCGCCAGTCCGTGGCGTTCATGATCAGCAACCTCGCCATAGAAACCGACAGCATGCGCATGCTCACCTGGCGCGCCGCCAGCCGACTGGAGCAAGGCTTATCAACGCACCGTGAAACATCCCTGGCCCGGTTACTGTGCAACGAAAAAGCCATGGAGATCGGCACCAACGGCGTTCAACTGCTGGGCGGGCACGGCTTCGTCAAGGAACATCCGGTCGAGCGCTGGTATCGCGACCTTCGCTCCATCTCCACCCTGAGCGGCGGCCTTCACGCCTGATCAAAACGTAAGGACACCTCTGATGAATCTCGAGATACCGAAGAAATTTTCGCCTCTGATCAATCAGGCACAACAAGTGGCCCGGGAGGTGTTTCGCCCAATATCCCGCAAATACGATCGGGCGGAACACGAATACCCCAAAGAACTCGACCTGTTTGCCTCCATCATGGACGGCATGAACGACGGCGCGGCCGACGGTGGCACCGGCGCCGGAAAACTGGCCCGCTCCGAAAGCAACGGCGGGGGCGGTAATCGTAACGGCACCAACATGAAAACCGTCCTGGGGCTGACCGAACTGTGCTGGGGCGACGTCGGCCTGGCCCTGTCCATCCCCCGACAGGGCCTCGGCAACTCAGCCATTGCCGCCGTTGCCAACGAAGAACAACTCGCCCGCCTGGGCAACACCTGGGCCGCCATGGCCATCACCGAACCCAGCGCCGGCTCCGACTCCGCCGCCATCCGCACCACCGCTACCGAAGACGGCGACGGATACATCCTAAACGGCGAAAAAATCTACGTCACCGCCGGAGAACGCGCCGACGCCGTCGTGGTCTGGGCCACCCTTGATCGCAATAAAGGCCGCGCCGCCATCAAATCCTTCGTGGTGGAAAAAGGTACCGCCGGCATGACCGTCGAACGCCTGGAGAAAAAACTTGGCATCCGCGCTTCCGACACCGCCGCCATCCGCTTCGACAACTGCCGCATTCCCAAAGAAAACCTCCTGGGCGACCCCGACGTCAGCGTCGAAAAAGGCTTCGCCGGTGCCATGCAAACCTTCGACAACACCCGCCCCGTCGTCGCCGGCATGGCCATAGGCGTCGCCAGCGCCGCCCTGCAGAAAACCCGCGAACTCATCGCATTAACCGGCACCGACCTGGAATACCACCACCAGACCTGGACCCAACCCGCCGTCACCCGCGAACTGCAACTAATGGAAGCCGAACTCGAAGCAGCCCGGCTCCTAACCCTCCGCGCCGCCTGGATGGCCGACAACGGCCTGCCCAACTCCAAGGAAGCCTCCATCGCCAAAGCCAAAGCTGGCCGCGTGGGCAACATGGTCACCCTGCGCTGCGTCGAACTCTGTGGCAGCCTTGGCTATGGCGAAACTGAACTACTGGAAAAATGGGCCAGGGACTCAAAGATTCTCGACATCTTCGAAGGCACCCAACAGATCCAGCTACTGATCATCGCCAGGAGACTGCTCGGTAAGTCGTCGGCAGAGCTGAAATAAGCTAACCTGTACGAAAGCGTCGAAAAATCAGGCAGGTGCAACCCGTTTTTCTCAACAGGAGGGCGGGCATCTCAGAGCCTGATCGCAGCGGATGTATCGCTTCTCCCCAGACCGTGCATTGCCAAGGATGGCAATGCCGAGCCCCCATGGATGGGTTAACGGCGTGTCTGGGGAGAAGCGATACATCCGCTGCAGACTCCAAACTCGAAGTCCTGGATTGATGAATGCTGAAGATAAACCGAGAAAACCTGAAAACCAGCCACCAACTCATCTGGTTCATCATAGACTTCCTGATGCTAGGCCTGCTTATCATCAACCTGGCCTTCATCATCTTCGACTCCATCTACAACTTCACCGGTGTCCAGAACCTGCTCGCTGAACACGCACCGCTTGTCAAAGAACTCTACCAGCCCATCCACGAAAACTTCTTGTTCTACGACCTCATCTTCGTCAGCATCTTCCTGACCGAGTTCGTCGTGCGCTGGGGCTACGCCATCAAGGCCAAAGTCTACGACCGCTGGTACTTCTACCCGTTCATCCACTGGTACGACATCATCGGCTGCATCCCCGTTGGCAGCTTCCGCTTCCTGCGGATACTGCGGGTTATCTCCATCATCTACCGGCTGCACCAGTACAAAGTGATCGACGTCACCCAGACGCGAGCCTTCCAGTTCTTCAACTTCTACTACGAAGCCTTCATGGAAGAACTCTCCGACCGCATCGTCATCAAAGTGCTCACCGGTGCTCAAGACGAGATTCGCAAGGGCTCACCCTTGTTCGAGCGCATTCAGAACGACATCCTCTACCCAAGGCGGGAAATGCTATCCGACTGGGTATCACAACGGGTTGCGGAAGCAGCCCGGGAAGGGTACATCCCCAATCGCGGCGCCCTGCGAAGCTACCTGGAAACCCGCGTCGACAACGCCCTCAAACAGAACCTGGAGTTGTCGAGGCTGAAGTACCTGCCCGTCGTCGGCCCAACCATCCAGGAAACCCTGGAAGAAGCCGTGGGGGACATCGTCGCCAACGTGATTCACCAGATTCTGGAAGACCTTGCTTCCGCCTCCAACCACGCGTTCATCGAAGACATCGTCAACGTATTCCTGCCATCGCCCGATAACGGAGACGAAAACGACGAACACAACGAAGCCCTGATCAACCTGATTGTCGAAGTGCTGGATGCCGTCAAAAGCCAGGTCAGGGTCAAACACTGGCGTAGCGAACTGACCTGAGCTGAACCTGCCAACAACATCGAGGTTTTCATGGAACCACTGCACTACCGTTCTGCCGCCGAATTGATTAGTGACCTTAAAAACGGGGAGCTAACCAGTGTGGACGTCACTCAGGCCTTCCTGAACAGAATTCGCCAGTGCAATGACACCATCAATGCCGTGGTGACGCTGGATGAAGAGAAAGCCCTGGACAAAGCCCGGGAAGCCGATGCGGTACGGGCACGAGGTGAGACATTGGGCGCTTTGCATGGGCTGCCACTCACCCTGAAAGACACCTGGGAGGTTGCCGGCATGGCCTGTACCGCCGGTGCACCCGCGCTGAAAGACTACATCCCGACAAAACACGCCGACGTGGTCCAGCGCCTGGAAGACGCCGGTGCGATCATCCTGGGGAAGACCAACGTCCCCATTTACGCCACCGACCTCCAAAGTTACAACAAGCTCTTCGGTGTCACCAACAACCCCCACAACCTGGCACATACCCCCGGCGGCTCATCCGGGGGCGCTGCCGCAGCGCTTGCGGCAGGCATGACACCGTTGGAAGTGGGCAGTGATCTCGCGGGTTCCATCCGCACACCGGCGCATTTCTGCGGCGTTTTCGGGCACAAGCCTTCCCGTGCCCTGGTCTCCTTCCGTGGTCACATTCCAGGGCCTCCGGGCACAGAGTCGCGGCCGGACCTGGCCGAAGGCGGGCCATTGGCGCGCTCGGCAAAGGATCTGGAACTGCTGCTGAACGTGATTGCCGGCCCCGCAGAACGGGAACGCAACAGCTGGCAGCTGGCCATGGCACCGGCCACCATTCATTCTCTGGAACAGACACGCGTGGGCCTTTGGCTGAAAGACCCGCTGTGCCCCATCGACGACGAATTACTGAACGGCTACCAACAGCTCGGGCGGACACTGGAAAGCAAGGGAGCACTGGTTGCCGAAGCCCGGCATCAACTACTCAACCTGGAACACATCCTGCCTGCCTATTTCAACTTACTGGGCAGCCTTCTCAGCACGTCCATGAAACCGGCCCAACGCCGGCAAATGATGTGGATCTCCCGGCTTGAACGCTGGCTACACCTGTTTGGCCCTGTCACGGCCTTCATTGGAGAATACGGTCGTGGCGTGAACCAGCCGGTACACCAGTGGATGGCCTGGAGCGAAATGCGGGAGAAGATGAGGGCCGAAATCACTACCCTGTTCGACGAATTCGATGTGCTATTAACGCCGATCACCCCAACCACGGCCATTCGCCACGATCACAGCAATCCGGTGTTCAAGCGGCAGATCATCGTTGCAGGTCAGCCCAGGGCGTACATGGACCAGTTCTGCTGGATTGCCCTGGCTACCTTGCTCGGGCTGCCCGCTACCTCCGTTCCTATTGGAAAAACAGCGGATGAGTTGCCGTTCAATGTGCAGGTCATCGGTGCGCCGGGGATGGACCTGACGACGATCCGATTCGCAGAGCTGCTGGAAGCCAGCGGACTTGCCGGCTTCCAGCAGCCGCCGGACCTCAGCCATTGACCAGAAAGTGCACCCAGATACTGGCCCCGTAACCCAGCGCAATCGCCGGTGTCCATTTCAGGTGGCTGAGGAAGGTGTACTGCCCCCTGGCCTGTCCCATCAGTGCGACGCCTGCAGCAGAGCCTATGGACAAGAGGCTGCCACCAACGCCAGCAGTCAGCGTAACCAGCAGCCATTGATAGTCCGGCATGGCCGGGTTCATGGTCAGCACCGCAAACATCACCGGAATGTTGTCGACCAGCGCAGAGATCACTCCGATCATGACATTAGCAACGGTGGGCCCCAGATCGCCGTACAGCGTGGCCGATATCATGCCGAGATAACCAATGAAGCCCAGGCCGCCGACCGCCATAATCACCCCGTAGAAGAAGAACAGAGTGTCCCACTCCGACCGGGCAATATGGGAAAAAACATCAAAAGCACGACGCCCCTGGGCCCGGTCACCCGAGCTATCTCCCGGTGGGGACTCAAAGCCCTCGTTCCAGTGATATTCCTCATGGCGTTTGAGATAGAACCCAAAAATCTTCAGGTAACCGAGCCCAGTCATCATGCCGAACACCGGTGGAATGTGCAGGAACTGGTGAAAACTGATGGCGGTGGCGATGGTCAGCAGGAACAGAGCGCAGATGACGAGCCCGCCCGGGCGAATAACGTTACCGAATGACTCGGGTGATGACGGCTGGCCCTTCGGCAAAGCCAGATGCATCAACGCCGCCGGCACCAGGAAGTTGACGATCGAAGGCAGCAACAGCTGGAAGAAGTCCTGGAACGGGAGAATGCCTTTCTGCCAGACCATCAGAGTGGTGATGTCGCCGAACGGGCTGAACGCCCCGCCCGCGTTGGCGCCCACCACAATATTGATACAGGACAGGGACACAAATTTGGCGCTGTCCCGGCCCACGGCCATCACCACGGCACACATGATCAGTGCCGTGGTCAGGTTGTCCGCGACCGGTGACAGACAGAACGCCAGGATACCGGTGATCCAGAACAGACGCCGGTAACCAAAGCCCTTGCCAAGCAGCCATATCCGCAACTGGTCGAAGACGCCTCGTTCCAGCATGGCGTTGATGTAGGTCATTGCCACCAGGAGGAAGAAGAACAGCTCCGCGTACTCCAGGAAGTTGTGCCGTATGGCCTCTTCGACTTCGCCATTGGCGCCCGCGGCGCGGTATGCCAGGGCCACGAGTATCCAGATCAACCCTGCCGCGATCAGCATCGGCTTGGATTTGGCCAGGTGAATCCGTTCTTCCAGAATGACCAATAGATACGCGACTACGAAAATCGCGATGGCAATGTAGCCCACAGGGTGGGAAATAAGATCCACGGCCCGGTCGGCATTTGCCCACACCGGTCCGGGCGCTAGCGATAACACGGCCGCTAACGACAGCAAGATCGACTTCATTCGAGGGGGTGCTCCCAACTGCGATGGAGTGCCCGGGACGATCGTCCCGGGGGGTTTGGTTATTCGATTTCGATCAGGCTCTCACCAGGCGCTACCCGGTCGCCTTTCGAGATATTCACCGCCTTGACGATACCAGACTTGGTGGCTTTAACCTCGGTTTCCATTTTCATGGCTTCGATGATCAGCACCGCGTCACCGGCAGATACCTCGTCACCCTCGCTCACCAGCACATCAACAATGTTGCCTGGCATGGTGGTGGTCACCTGGCCTTCTCCGGTGGCTCTGGCACGACCACCCTTGCGGGTATTTTCAGAAGCTTCGCCCTGGGATTCCAACTGAATTTCCTCGGGCACGCCGTCCACTGTCATGTAGAACCGGCGCTCGGTCTCGCTCACCGGATTGGCACCGGTCACATGAATATCGTAGCTTTCACCGTGCACCGTGATCCGGAATTCGGTGGACACACTGCCGCCGGTCTTACCGTTGGCGATGGGCTCCAGGGCTTCCGGCTGCAAGGTGCCGTCGCGGCGTTGCTCCAGGTACGTGCGGGCCTGGTCCGGGAACATGGCGTAGGTCAGTACGTCTTCCTCGCTCTCGGCGAGATCACCCAGCTCCTTGCGCAGTTCGGAAAACTCCTTGGGAATCAGGTTGGCCGGGCGCTCTTCAATCAACTCTTCCTTGCCCACAGCACGTCGTTGCAGCTGTGCGTCCACCTCTGCAGGCGCCTTGCCATACCAGCCCTGCATGTATTTCTTCACCTCATTGGTGATGGTGTCGTAACGCTTGCCGCCCAACACATTGATCACTGCCTGGGTGCCGACGATCTGTGAAGTGGGCGTCACCAGCGGAGGGTATCCCAGGTCTTTACGCACCCGGGGGATTTCCTCGAACACATCCTGAATCCGGTCGAGGGCGCCCTGCTCTTTTAGCTGATTCGCCAGGTTGGACATCATGCCACCGGGCACCTGGGACAGGAGTACGGAAGTATCCACCCCATTGTAGTCACTCTCGAACTGATGGTATTTCTTGCGAACTTCGCGGAAATGGCGGGTGGCCTTGTCCAGCAACTCGAGGTTGAGGCCGGTTTCACAGCCAGCATCATGCAACGCAGCCACCAACGATTCGGTCGGCGGATGGCTGGTCCCGCCCGCAAACGCCGACAGCGCGGTATCGATATGATCCACACCGGCCTCCAATGCCGCCCACTGGCACATGGGCGCCATGCCCGACGTGGCATGGGAGTGCAGGAATACCGGCAGTTTGAGGTTCTTCTTCAGGCCGCTGACCAGCTCGGCGGTCACCGCTGGCGTCAGCAGGCCCGCCATATCCTTGATAGCGATACTGTCAGCACCCATGTCTGCCATGGTCTCGGCCTGAGCCAGGAAGGTTTTCACGTCGTGCACCGGGCTGACCGTGTAGCACAGCGTACCCTGGGCATGCTTGCCGGCCTTCTTCACGGCTTTAATGCTGGTCTCCAGATTGCGCACGTCATTCAGCGCATCAAAAATACGGAACACATCGATACCGTTTTCCGCGGCCTTTTCAACAAACGCCTCCACCACATCGTCGCCGTAGTGGCGGTACCCGAGCAGATTCTGACCGCGCAACAGCATTTGCAGACGGGTGTTGGGCAGAGCCTTACGCAGGGTACGCAGGCGCTCCCATGGGTCTTCCTTAAGGAATCGCACACAGGCATCAAACGTGGCGCCGCCCCAGCATTCCAGTGACCAGTAGCCGGCCTGATCCAGCCATTCACAGGCCGGCAGCATGTCCTCGGTGCGCATACGCGTGGCGATCAGGGACTGATGGGCATCCCGCAGGATGACGTCGGTGATGTGAATTTTTCTCTTACTCATGGTGCTCTCCAATATTCGTGTTACAGGCCAGCCTGGGCTGCGATGGCGGCAGCAACGGCCGTGGCAATGGATTCCGGTCGGGATTTGTCGCTGTACTCCAACAACTGCGGATTGCGCTCCACGAAACCGGTATTAAACGTGCCGGCCTGGAAATCCGGGTGGTTCAGGATCTGCTGGTAGTAAGGAATCGTGGTGTGTACCCCGTAGATAGCCATGTCGCTGAGCGCTCTGCGGGAACGGGCCACCAGTTCCGGCCATTCCCGCGCCCAGACAATCAGCTTGGCGCACATGGAATCGTAGTAAGGGGGAATCTCGTAGCCGGTGTACATGGCGGCATCTGTGCGCACACCCGGGCCGCCGGCGGAATAATAGCGACTGATGCGACCAAAGCTGGGCAGAAACCCGTTTTTCGGGTCTTCCGCGTTAATGCGAAATTGAGCGGCGAAACCGCGATAACTGATGTCGGCCTGGGAAAACTCCAGCGGCTCGCCCGCCGCGATTCGGATCTGCGATTTGATGATGTCGATGCCGGTGATTTCCTCGGTGATCGTGTGCTCCACCTGCACCCGCGTGTTCATCTCCATAAAATAGAAGCTGTCGTCGTGGTCGAGCAGGAACTCTACCGTGCCAGCATTCACGTAACCGCATTGGCGGGTAACCTGGATGGCCAGGTTACCAATAGTTTCTCGCTGCTCCTCACTTAACTGTGGCGATGGTGCCACTTCGATCAGCTTCTGGTTACGGCGCTGGATGGAGCAGTCTCGCTCATACAGGTGCACCACATTGCCGTGATGATCCGCTAATACCTGCACTTCAATATGACGAGGCTCAATGACGCACTTCTCCAGGAAAACCTCGGCACTGCCAAAGGCCTTGGTGGCCTCGGAAATCACTCGTTCGTAGTTCTGCCGCAACTCTTTCTCATTATCGCAACGACGAATGCCCCGGCCACCACCACCGGACGTGGCTTTGAGCATAACCGGGTAGCCAACGTCCTCCGCCTGGCGTACGGCATCTTCGACGTCATCCAGGTTGCCTTCCGAACCCGGTGTAACGGGGACACCTGCGGCAATGGCGGTCTTGCGGGCCTGGGTCTTGTCGCCCATGGCACTGATCGCCTCGGATGACGGGCCGACAAACGTTACCCCCCGCTGCTGGCAGATGGCTGCTAACTCGGCATTCTCGGAAAGAAAGCCGTAACCCGGATGCAGAGCATCACAGCCGGTTTCGACCGCCAGGTTCACGAGATGATGGGGATTCAGGTAACCGCTGAGCGGGTCCTTACTGATCTGATAGGACTCATCCGCTTTCTTGACATGCAAGGAGTACTGGTCCGCCTCTGAATAAACAGCGACAGACCGAATGCCCAACTCCTTGCAGGCCCGCGCAATGCGAACGGCAATTTCGCCGCGATTGGCGATGAGCACTTTTTTAATGGCCATGGAAGCTTCCTTCAAGTAATAGTCATTAACGGAAGAAAGCTGCAACCCGCAACGGCAGACTGCAGCGTTGCGTCCTTCTACCCGGGGTTTTTCCGCACCGCATGAACGATATCGGAAAAAGATCCCGGGCCGGGATCAGGGGTCACTCGAATACCAAGGCGCCGGCTAAGCTCGTCAGCGGACAGCAGCCCGCAAATGACCTGCTCCTCTGCCCCAACGGCGACAGTGTCCATTACCAAAAGATAGTCCGAATGAAGCCCCTTGAAAATGGTGATTAATTCATCAATTTTCAGGTCCTGAAGCTTACCGAGCTCTATCGTTGGCAAGCGCCATACCGGCCGCATGATGTCCCGCGCAACAATGTCGGCGATGGTACTTCCACGCTGGTTGGCGAGACTCATGGGCCAGGAACCGATCAGATCCTTCAGGGTCAATATTCCGACCACCTCATCATTTCGATTGATAACCACACAAAAGGTTTCTCCGGAAACATCCAGTGTCTTCTTGACCTCCTGGATCTCTCGCGATGACCGGACGATCACCGGGGCTTGCCTGGTGAAGTCCTTCAACAGCTCCGACGCGGCGGCGTCATTGGTGAGGGTGTCCTCGTCTTCCGGTGAAACAAGCCGGTATCTGGCTCCGGCAGACAGGGACGCTTGAACGCTTGATTGATTGCCCATGGCAATTCTCCTGGCTAAAGACCATTTCTCCAGGCGCGGGGCACCCACGCAGGGGCAGCAGCGCCTGAATCAGTTCGAATGTCTATAGCTGGTAGGGAGGTGCCTGTGACTGGCCTGGGTAACTGAGAATTCTTCTGGGGGGGCCGTCAAAGGCCAACTGATGAAGGGCGCGGGACGTCAACGCCGACGGTGGATAAACGAATGTGGGCGACAGCGACGACACATCGCCGGGTGACGAGGCCCCTTCTGAGGATTCGGAACTGCCTTGCCAATCGCTCAGCGCGACAGTGGTGGCAACAGGATCATCCAGGGTGGGGAGCGCAACGGTAACCGATGTCCAGACAACAAATATCAGTGCCAGCAACGCAACGAGGTTGCCAGACAGACTGAATGTGTGTTCGGAGCGACGGGGCATCATTTCACCGTGTTAGTAGTTGCCTAACTAATGCAAAGGCGACGGCTAATGATAACCCCAGGGGATGGTGGCAATGCAAGCTTTCGTGGCCGATACGGGAAAAGCGTGTCCTGAAACGAATAAGGGCCGGTCAAAGACCGGCCCTTATTGATATGGTAGCGGGGGCAGGATTCGAACCTACGACCTTCGGGTTATGAGCCCGACGAGCTACCAGACTGCTCCACCCCGCATCAAACTGGTGGTTGACCGGGTAATGCCCCGATCAACGAGGTGCGCATAGTACGGGGCACTGCGGCATCTGTCAAAGGGAAAAATGAATTTTTTCGCCAACTTACCGCTCAAGTATGGCAGTCACCCCCTGCCCCCCTGCGGCGCAGATGGAGATCAAGCCACGGCCGCTGCCCTTCTCTTCCAGCAACTTCGCCAAAGTGGCCACGATACGCCCACCGGTCGCCGCGAACGGATGGCCTGTTGCAAGGCTGCTGCCCTTCACGTTCAGCTTGTCGCGATCAATGCTCCCCAGCGGCTTTTCCAGACCCAAGCGGTCCTTGCAGAACGCAGGGTCTTCCCAGGCCTTCAGGGTGGAGAGCACCTGGGCGGCGAACGCTTCATGGATTTCGTAGAAGTCGAAATCCTGCAGCGTCAGCCCGGCTTTTTCCAGCATGCGTGGCACAGCATAAGCAGGTGCCATCAGCAGGCCCTCCTTCTTGTCGACGAAGTCCACTGCAGCCACCTCGGAGAACGTCAGGTACGCCTTGATCTCCATGTTGTTGGCTTTTGCCCACTCTTCACTGGCCAGCAGCACACAGGAGGCACCATCCGTCAGCGCAGTGCTGTTGGCGGCGGTCATGGTACCGTTCTCACGATCAAATACGGGCTTGAGCGTCGCCAGCTTTTCAAGGGTCGTGTCCGGGCGCAGAATGTTGTCTTTCTCCAGGCCTGCCAGTGGGGTCATCAGATCCTTGAAAAAACCTTCATCATACGCGGATGCCAGTTTCTGATGGCTCTCATAGGCCAGCTTGTCCTGCTCGTCGCGGGGGATGGACCACTCGCGGGCGGTAATCTGACAGTGCCCCCCCATGGACAACCCCGTTCTGGGTTCGCCGTTTTGCGGAATTTCCGGTTTCAGATGGCTCGGACGAAAACGACTGAGCACTTTCAGGCGTTCTCCGGCTGTCTTGGCCCGATTCAGATCCAGAAGAATTTCACGCAGACCCTCGCCTACCCCAATCGGCGCATCCGAGGTGGTATCAGTGCCGCCAGCGATGCCGCACTCGATCTGCCCTAACGCAATCTTGTTGGCCACCAGAATGGCCGCTTCGAGGCCCGTACCGCAGGCCTGCTGGATATCGTAGGCGGGTGTTTCCGGCGGCAGGCCGCTACTCAGCGCGGATTCCCGGGTCAGGTTAAAATCCCTGGAGTGTTTGATAACCGCGCCAGCAACGACCTCTCCAAGGCGCTGCCCCTCCAGCCCGAAGCGATCAACCAGTCCTCGCAGCGCACTGGTCAGCAACTCCTGGTTGCTGACCTTGCTATACGCGGTATTGGAGCGGGCAAAAGGAACCCGGTTGCCACCAATAATGGCAACCCGGCGGATATCGCTTTTAGCGGCCGTGGTCTTCTTTGCCGTCGACGTTTTCTTTTGGGTGCTTTTCGGTGCCTGTGCCATGATGATGTCCTGTTTAAACGAGTGTATCCGTTGCGTTGCAGTCTAGCGCCAACCGGGCCCGGCTCATTGGCATCCCTGACAACCGTAACAGGGCATTGAGTCAATTCAAAAGCGGCCGGATTCTTTAACCTGTACGCCGATATTCGTTTCGCAAAAGGAAAATGCCATGTCTGATCGCTATCTCAAGTTCGTCAATACTCCGTTTGGCAAGACCGCCGCCCAGTCCCTGGGGCTGCCCGCCCCGGTTCCCCTGAAACGCTGGAAGCGCGCGGACCAGCCGTTTATTGAGGGCGACGTGCTGATCGGCGCTGCCAACAGCAGCAAAGCTATCTCGACGATTGGAAAGGTGCTGGGCGCCAGCGCCGCAAAACTCTTTCATGCCAGCGCCATAGACACTCTGAACGATTCTGCCAAAAGCGGCAACAAGGCCGAAGCGTTGCCCCTGAACGCGGACATTGATCGCAAATTCTCCGCCCTGGTGTTTGATGCCACGGGTATGAAAGACACCACCGATCTGAAAGCGGTTTACGATTTCTTTCACCCCACCATCCGCAAGCTGGCGGGCAACGGCAGGGTACTGGTGATAGGCCAGGACCCTGGTACCTGCCGCCAACCCGCCAAGGCCGCCGCTCACCAGGCTCTGGAAGGCTTCGTGCGCAGTGTCGGCAAGGAAGTCGGCAAGAAAGGGGCTACCGCGAACCTACTGTGGATGGCCCCCGGGGCCGAACAGCAACTGGAATCCAGCATCCGGTTCTTTTTATCGCCCCGATCGGCCTATGTCTCTGGCCAGGTAACCCGCATCAGTAAGGGAGCGACCGCTCACGCCACCAACCCAGTCGCGCCGCTGGCCGGAAAAGTCGCGCTGGTAACCGGTGCCTCCCGCGGCATTGGCGCCTCTATTGCCGAAACCCTGTCGCGAGACGGCGCCACGGTCATTGGCCTGGATATCCCACCAGCCATGGAAGACCTGCAAAAGGTTATGACCCCCATCAAGGGCAAGGCGATGGCGTGCGACATTACAGACGAAAAGGCACCAAAGCAGATTGCAGACTTTGTGAAGGAGCACTTCGAAGGCATTGACCTGGTTATCCACAACGCCGGCATCACCCGTGACAAAACCCTGGGCAACATGCCCGAGCACTTCTGGGATATGACCATTGCCGTGAACCTGACGGCCGAGGAACTGATCGACGAAGAGCTGATGCGCCAGGAGCTGCTGTGTGAAAACGGACGCATTGTCTGCATTTCCTCCATCAGCGGCATTGCTGGCAACTTTGGCCAGACCAATTACTCCACCGCCAAGTGCGGCGTGATCGGCTATGTAGAGGCGATGGCAAAACAGGTGAAAAACGGCGTGACCATCAACGCGATAGCGCCCGGGTTCATCGAAACCCAGATGACAGCCGCTATGCCTATTACCATTCGCGAAGCCGGCCGGCGCATGAACAGCTTGTCTCAGGGCGGTTTGCCAGTCGACGTGGCCGAGGCTATTGCGTGGTACTGCAATCCTGCATCAAACGGCGTGAACGGGAACGTTGTTCGGGTTTGCGGGCAATCGTTGATTGGGAAATAACAAGGGGAAAATGGTGGGTGGTACTGGGATCGAACCAGTGACCCTCGCCTTGTAAGGGCGATGCTCTCCCAGCTGAGCTAACCACCCGGGATCTGGAAACAAAAAGTGGCGGAGCGGACGGGACTCGAACCCGCGACCCCCGGCGTGACAGGCCGGTATTCTAACCAGCTGAACTACCGCTCCGCATCAATCCCGGCCTGATCGGCCTTAGGGACCTGAAACCGGGCGGGGTGGCCCGGTGATGCTGAAAAGTGGTGGGCGGTACTGGGATCGAACCAGTGACCCTCGCCTTGTAAGGGCGATGCTCTCCCAGCTGAGCTAACCGCCCACTTTTACAGCACACTGGTGAGTCAGCGTTGCTGTCTCAACCAAGTGAGACGCGCATTTTAAGCATTTGTCTGGCGGTGTCAAATTTTTTCCGGAGTTTTTCTCAAAAAACCTGCAACTCGTTAAAAAATGTACAATTTTCAATCAAGCCTGTTTGTCACTCCCGGTTTTCTTTGCCGCCTTCACAGACTTCAACCGAGTGGCTTTCTGTCCTGCCTTCCTCGCCTTGTGATCAAGTGACAGCTCGTTCACACGCGACTTTCGATCCGCAGGCAATGCCCGCTCCGCCAGCGAGCAATTGAGATGATCAAGACGTTTTCTGAGGCTAGCTATCCGGTGGCCTGCGTTTTCCAGTGCCTCGGGAAGCAATTCTCCGGAAAGCCGGCGAAACGTTAGTTGTAATGAATCTCTCAGCGACATGATCCGGCAACCCTCTGAATACGGACACCTCACAGTCTAGTAACCGAAACCGGAAACAACAATTCGCAGTACACCAGATCGGCGACGTTAGAATATCCACCAACCGCCACCGGATTCTGCCTCTTCCCGACGCTCCCGCTCCTGTTCCAACGCCGCATACTCCCGCTCCAGTTCCCGCAATCGACGATCGCTTTCAAGAGGCACCGTAGGGCCACCGCCAAAGGGCCAGTACCAAGGCGTTTCGTCATACTTCCCCTGCTCTCTCAGGCGCTCGATCTCAGCCGCTCGCTCATCTTCCAGAAGAACCAGATTGCGCTCGTAGTCTGCGTCCTCATTCACCTCAACAATGGAGGTCGCAGCGTGATTAGGGGCAAGCAAATCACTATTCAGAAAACGCGTGGAGACAATTTCTTTGGCCTGCATGGCGTAGTCACGGGTCACGAGCTGCAAGTCGCCAGACCTCAGGGGGTGGTCCTCGGCGAGTTCCGGATGGTTACTCTCCGGCTCTTGCAACTCGTTGTAGCGCAGGTAATACACCCTTCCGGGTTCGACCTTGAGCGTGGCGTCTGCAATCAGGCTCAGGCTGAACGAATTGAGCCCCTCAAGCCCCAGCAGTGGCCGGCGGATGGCGATATGCCGCTCGCCAGGGGCAACTTCAAGCCAGGTAAAACTGTCGTTTCGAATATTGAAATAGTGGTGGTCGTCTATGTAAACGCTTGGCGCCTCGATCTCGTCCGCAGCCCACTGGGAATGGGTGCGGTAGAAATAGAGAACCGCATTGCTGCGATCCCACTCATCATTGCCGATATGAACGAAATCGTGCCCGGATACCGGGTGCAAAAACGAGCCAACGCTTTTACCGATGGACTGGTACACCGTGCAGCCGGCACCAGAAACCAACAGCAAAGCCACAAATACGGCCGCCAGTGGCCGGGGAAAACCGGGAAAAAGAAATCGGGTTGTCATTGTTGTGCACTCTTCATCCTTTCGCGAGTTGTCCCGATCATAACAACTGCAATCTCGCGGAACTGAGAGCTACCGCAAGGGATGAATACAAACTGTTACAAAGCACAGCAGGCCCTGCTTGCCCTGCTGTGCCTGCGTACCCGTTCGCAGCCGCCTTCTATTGGCCGGACATCCGCGAGCGCAGATCATTGACCTCTTCCGACAGGCGAACCAGCCTTGAGGTTAATTGCGCCCGCGAAGAGTCAATCGAAGACACGGTTTCCCTCAGCCCCGCCAGATCTTTGCGAACGGCATCCAGCTGGCTGCCGCTGGACAGGTTATTGGTGGCCTTTTCCAGCGCTGCAATACGGCTTTCCAGGCCATCAATGGTGAGGTTTTGCTCTCGCTCGAAACGCAACAGCTGGCGCTCTACCAGCTTGTCCACTCCGGCCAGGGATTCATCCAGCTTCGTCAATTGTGAGGTATTCTCCTGGCCAGTTTCGCGAACGGCGGTAAGCTGCCGCTCAAAGTCCGATTGAACCTTGTCCAGCCTGGAGGACACCGTTGCCTCCAGCTCCTTGACCGAGGCAGACAATGCTTCCCGCTGGCTGTTGCCGCTATCCACATCTGACCTCAAAGATTCCAACCTGGCCTGGTGGTCGTCGAGCCGCTTGCGGTTGCGGTCATTAGCAACCCCCCACAGCTTGGCGATCTCGCTGTCAGCCGTATTGAGGCGTTCCTTGTGGGACGCCAGCGTGTCTTCAATGGATTGCCCTTTCTCCTGCAGGTTCTCGCCGGTCTCGGAAAGCTCCCCCTCAAACCGGGCCAGCGCCAGTTTGCTTTGGCGCGCCCAGTAATCCGCTTCTTCCAGCTGACCTTCCAGTGCCTGTATACGCTGCTCTTGCTGATACCAGCCAGCGCCCGCCGCTCCGGCAACAATCAACAGCGCGATCAACAACACTGCACTGCGGCCCGAACCACCACCGCCAGATGTTTTCCGGCGTTTTCCAGCAGGTTTGCCCGGGCCGCCATTACCGGCCGACTCTGGCACGGGTGCTTGGCGTTTTTTGCGCTCTTCCACTTTATTGCCGGGCACGCCGGTACGTACTTCATCATCATCTGGACGGATTGGTTCCATAACAGCTCCGGTATATGGACGGTAACGTTAATAAAGCACGATAATACCCGTACCTTGCGACTCAGCAAAATGACGGCCAGGAGAGCTGACAGTATGCGCTCCTTGGCCATCGACTGTTTGCATGGCCACGGGGCCTTACATACAATGTCCGGCTTTCTCACATATCAGGACTGTTGCATATGCAGCCGCTTGTAGGACTCATCATGGGCTCGAAGTCTGACTGGCCCACCATGGAACACGCCGCCGAGATGCTGGACAAGCTGGGCGTGCCTTACGAGACGAAGGTTGTCTCTGCCCACCGTACGCCGGATTTGCTGTTTGATTATGCCAAGACTGCCTCTGATCGGGGACTGAAGGTGATTATTGCCGGCGCGGGCGGTGCTGCTCACCTGCCTGGCATGGTCGCGTCACAAACGTCACTGCCAGTCCTTGGTGTTCCCGTCCAGTCCAAAGCACTCAACGGTCTTGATTCGCTGCTGTCCATCGTACAAATGCCCGGCGGCATTGCGGTTGGCACCCTGGCAATTGGTAAAGCCGGTGCCACTAACGCTGGCCTGCTGGCGGCTCAGATTATCGGTACATTCAAGGACGATGTCCGTATAGCGGTCGATGAGTTTCGCGCTACACAGACACAGACAATCCTGGATAATCCTGATCCCAGCGATCAATAATCAGGAATCGGACTTTGGTGTACGAGCGGGTGGGGGATGCTTTCCAAAACACGCTCCTTGCGGCACATCCATGTGGCGCTTGGGCTCCGCCATCCATGGCTCCGCACAGTTTTGGAAAGCATCCCCCACCCACTCCCCGAACTAATGCAGATGCCTACTAATTAAAGGCAGGAGACAACGAATGAGAATTGGTGTTTTAGGGGCCGGTCAGCTTGGCCGGATGTTGGCTCTGGCTGGCTACCCGTTGGCCAAGACGTTTGTTTTCTATGATATGTCAGGTAATCCCAGTGCCGGGCTGGGTGAAGTGATTATTGATCGAGACGGTCAATACCTGGACGACCTCATTTCCCGGGTAGATCGGGTCACCTATGAGTTCGAACACTTGCCGGTGGACGTAGCAGAGCGAATTGCCAAAGAAAAGCCGGTTCACCCCTGCCCCCGAGCGCTGCAGGTTTGCCAGAATCGAGAAGCTGAAAAGACGCTCTTTGGCGAGCTTGGCATTCCCACACCAGAATGGAGAATTGCAGACAGCGCAGAGTCATTGCAGGCCGCTGCCGAAGAACTCGGTTGCCCGGTGGTTGCCAAATCCAACACCGAAGGTTATGACGGCAAGGGACAGGCAGTTCTTCGTTCACCGGAAGACGCAGCAGAGGCCTGGAAATCCATTGGTCATCCGCGTCTGATCGTCGAGAAATTCGTCGAGTTTCGCCGCGAAGTCTCCATTATTGCCGTGCGTGCCGAGGATGGCGAACTGGCCTTCTATCCGATGGCGGAAAACGCTCATCACGAAGGCATCCTGCGTTATTCCATTGCTCCGGCACCAAAGCTGGAAAAACATGTCCAGGAAGACGCAGAACGTTACATCAAGGCGCTGCTGAACGAACTGAATTACGTCGGCGTACTAACGCTTGAACTCTTTGAAACCGCCGAAGGTCTGGTCGCCAACGAAATGGCACCGCGGGTCCACAACTCTGGGCACTGGACCATCGAGGGTGCCATGACCAGCCAGTTCGAGAACCACATCCGCGCCGTGAGCGGCCACCCCTTGGGAAGCACCGACGCTCGAGGTGTCAGCTGCATGATCAACATTATTGCCGAGCATGGCGACATTGAACGAATCCTTGAACTGCCTTACGCTCATGTACACCTCTACAATAAAGGCGAGCGCCCGGGCCGGAAACTTGGCCATGTGACCGTTCTGGCGGACAGCTACGAAGAATTGGTCTGGCGGGTAAAGAACTGCGCCCAGTTTTTACCCGGTTGTCCAGAGTTTAAGAGCACCCTGTCTGAGCAGTAGGCAGGGTGCACACAAGGGGTTGATATAACTCAAAGCGCCCCTATATTTAATAATGGCTTACATACACATAAACAGAGAGAATCAGGGAGAACGACCTCATGGCATTTGAACTTCCCGCACTGCCCTATGAAAAGAACGCACTGGAACCACACATCTCTCAGGAGACTCTTGAGTACCATTACGGCAAGCACCACAACACTTACGTAACCAAGCTCAACGGTCTGGTCGAAGGCACCGACAACGCCAACAAATCGCTCGAAGACATTATCAAGAGCGCCAGCGGCCCACTGTTCAACAACGCTGCCCAGGTCTGGAACCACACCTTTTACTGGCACTGCCTGAGCCCGAACGGTGGTGGTGAGCCTACGGGAGCGGCCAAGGACGCGATCGAAAAAGCCTTTGGTTCTTTCGAAGACTTCAAGAAAGAATTTAACGACAAGGCCGCCAACAACTTTGGTTCAGGCTGGACCTGGCTGGTGAAGAAGGCCGACGGCAGCGTTGCCATTGTTAATACCAGCAATGCCGAAACGCCGCTGACAACCGCCGACAAGCCGGTACTGACGGTCGACGTCTGGGAACACGCGTACTACATCGACTATCGCAATTCCCGTCCGAATTATCTGGAAGCGTTCTGGAAACTGGTTAACTGGGATTTCGTCAACGAAAACCTGGCATAACAGCGCTTCGGATACCTTGCAGGCCACAACCTGCACGCAAAAACGCCCGCACTTCGCGGGCGTTTTCGTATCTGTGATACAAACGATCTTACAAATTGATACACCTGTAGCCTGAATTATCTGGAAGAATTGCCGATACTGGGTACAGTAGGTAAAAACTGAACCATACTTGAAAAAGAATATGTCAGCCGAGAGCCCCTTTGCCCCAGGTGAGCGATACCGGGTCTCATTCAGTTGGAACGAATCAAACAGGCCTCCATGCAAAATTCTTATGAGGTAGAACATCGCCTGGGGTACCGGGTGCTGCGATGGGTACTCGCCGTGGCGTTAATTAGTGGGGTCATCGTCAGCACCGTGCAGGTCATCCTTGATGCCGGACGGGTATCGCAGTCTCTCGATGATCAGGCGCGGCAAACCATGGCACTGGTCAAGGACGCATCAACCCAGGCCGTTTTCAGTATCGATGCTGACCTTGCCCAACAGGTGGTCGACGGCCTCTTTGCTCAGGAAGCCATGCGTGTCGCACGCATTACCCACCCCGACGGCGAACCTCTCGGCAGCCGTGACCGCCCTTTGAAAGAAAGCGCCTCCCGCCGGATTACGGACCCGATTTTTGAATCTGAACGTTACTATCGCAAAGAGCTTTCCCGGGACACTGGCACCGGCAATGTTTACGGTTACCTTGAGCTAAAGTACGACACTGGTCCGGCTGCCCGAACCTGGCTTGAGCGCGCTTCCATCACCTTCGCCTCCGGCATCGCGATTGCCGTCATTCTCGGAATGGTGCTGTTTGTGGTTTTCCATCTACTGCTGACGCGCCCACTGCTACGAATTGTACGCTCTGTTAAACAGGTCAACCCGGATCACCCCGATGACAATCTGATCCACCTGCCTCACGGCCATCAGAAAGATGAATTGGGCCTTTGGGTCAACGCCACCAACAACCTCCTGGTTGCGATTGGCGACAGCCAGACCCGCCACCGGGAAGCAGAAGATCGTGTTACCCGGCTCTCAAGGTACGATCAGCTAACCGGCCTGCCCAGCCGAGACACCTTCATGGAGTTGCTCCAGGCCGATATTGCAGACGCCAGTGATGACAACTTGGTCCTGTCACTGAGCTGTTGTGGCATCGATGACTTCAAGTCCATCAACGAGCAGTGCGGTTTCCGCACCGGCGACATGATCCTGCAAACCGTGGCCGATCGCCTTACGCAGAAGCTCGGCGGTACGCGCTTTACCATCGCCCGACTGGGCAGCGACCAGTTTGTTGTGGTGGAGAAGGGATTGAGAGACGGATTTCAGGCCGCCGACACTGCCGACCGTATACTGGCCACCCTAAGCAGCCCGATGATCTTCGATGAGCAGACCATCACCATGACCGCCACCCTCGGCATCGCCCTATTTCCAGGAGACGCGAGTCAAGCCGACAGGTTGCTGCAAAACGCCGAACAAACCATGGCCCTGGCCAAGGAAGGCGGACACAATTATTTCCAGTTCTACGTTGCCAGCGTTGACCAGGAAATTCGTGAACGTAAACAGCTTGAGAAAGATCTCTCCATCGCGCTCCACAACCAGCAGTTCCACTTGGTTTACCAACCACAGATCAACCTGGAAACCCACCGGATTATCGGGGCGGAAGCGCTGATTCGCTGGGAACATCCAGAGAAGGGCCTTGTGCCACCGGATCACTTCATACCGGTGGCCGAGATGAACGGCAGTATCGTGGAAATCGGCCAGTGGGTTCTGGATCAGGCCTGCTGGCAGGCGGCGCGCTGGGCCAGAGACGGCATGCCCCTGCGCATTGCGATCAACCTTTCAGCGGTACAATTACGTCAGAACCACATCGTGGACGAGATTCTGGATACCCTGAAACGCCACAACATCCCCGCCGGACGTCTTGAACTGGAAGTGACCGAAACCAGTTTCATGACCAATCTGGAAGACGCCGTGAAGAAGCTGAAACGCCTGCATAAAGCGGGCATCAGCATAGCGGTGGATGATTTCGGTACCGGTTACTCTTCCCTGACCTACCTCAAGCGCATGCCGGTCCAGCATCTGAAAATCGACAAGCAGTTCATTCATGACCTGCTTGTCAACGAGGAAGACACCCGCATTGCCAACACCATCATCGACCTTGGCAAGAGTCTGAATCTAACGGTAGTGGCTGAAGGCGTTGAGACCGCGGAACAGGAATACTACCTCGCGCAGCGTGGCTGCAAACTGGCCCAGGGCTACTACTTCAGCAAGCCGCTCAAACCCCACGATTTCGAGGTATTTGTTGCTGGCTTTCACAACAAAATTGTCGAAAATAATGTCTGACCACTGAGTCACCCCACCAGGAACGCAAGGAGCCGCCCATGGGAACCACACTGATCGGCCTGATTGTTATTGCAGTCGTTGTTGTCTACATCGTGTTTATCTACAACCGCCTGGTATCCCTGAGAAACCAGTTCAAGAACGGATTTGCCCAGATTGATGTTCAACTCCAGCGCCGCCACGACCTGATTCCCAACCTGGTGGAATCGGCCAAGGCCTACCTTTCCCACGAGCGCAACACCCTTACCGAAGTGATGGAAGCCCGGAATAATGCGGTCAGCGCTCAGAAGGACGCTGCGGGCGACCCAGCAGATGGAGGCAAAATCCAGCGCCTGGGAAGCGCCGAGAACATGCTCTCTAAAGCGCTCGCCAACTTTTACGCCGTGGCGGAAAACTACCCAGAGCTTAAAGCCAACGAAACCATCCAGCAGTTGATGGAAGAGCTTTCCAGCACAGAGAACCGGGTTTCCTTTGCCCGCCAGGCCTACAACGATGGCGTCATGGGCTACAACATCTTCCGTGAACAGTTCCCCAACAACATCGTGGCCGGACTGTTCGCTTTCAAACCTTCCTCCCAGCTGGAGCTGGAATCTCCTGAGGCCCGTCAGGCGCCGAAAGTCGCCTTCTGAGGCCCGTTGCCATGGCACATCCCGGTTTTTTCCAGCGCCAGGCCAGCGCCCGTCGCAACACGGGCTTGCTGGTGGCTCTGTTTCTGGCCGCGGTCGTGATCATCACGCTCCTGGTTTGTCTGGTGGGTTATCTGGTAACCCGCAGCGAATACACCGGGCTGGCGTTTGCCGACTGGCTACTGAGCCGCCATGGGCTGTATACAGCGATAGCGGTCGTTGCCCTGATCGGTATTGGCTCTCTGATCCGCTGGGCGGACCTGTCGGGCGGTGGCGAGCGTGTTGCAAAAATGGTCGGCGCCCGTGCGATTGACCCCGCCACCAGGGACACCGACGAGCGCAGGCTTCGCAATATCGTGGAAGAAATGTCCATCGCCAGCGGCATCAGTGTGCCCGAGCTTTACGTGATGGACCACGAGACCGGCATCAACGCCTTTGTGGCTGGCTATACGCCCGGCGAGGCGGTCATGGTGGTGACCCATGGGGCCCTGACACAACTCACCCGTGATGAGCTCCAGGGCGTCGTTGGTCACGAGTTCAGCCATGTTCTCAACGGCGATATGCGTCTGAACGTCCGTTTGATCGCCATCCTGGCCGGCATCCTGATGATCGGACAGATCGGTGCCTTCCTGCTCAGGGCATCCTTCCACCGCTCCCATGTATCCAGCCACTCATCCCGTGACCGTCGGGGCCAGGCTGTTTTCGGGCTGGTAGGTTTGGCGCTGCTGGTAATCGGCTATGTGGGCGTGTTCTTCGGAAGACTGATTCAGTCCGCGGTATCACGGCAACGGGAAATGCTGGCGGATGCCTCCTCGGTACAATTCACCCGTAACCCCGAAGGCATTGCCGGCGCGCTGTTCAAGATTGGCCTCAAAGGGGGCTATCTGGACACCACCAGCCATGCCAGTGACATGAACCACATGTGTTTTGGCGAAAGCGCACGCATGAAATTTGCAGCATTGCTGGCGTCCCACCCTCCGGTTCAGGAGCGTATCGAAGCCATCCAGCCGGGTATGTTTGCCCGCCTTCGCAGCAGGCTTAGAGACAGCGAACCGGGAAGTGCCCTTCGATCCATGGGCTCGCTCCAAACCTCCGAAACCAGTGCAGATACGGCCCATGGAGCGGTTTCCGGCTTCAGCGCAGCCAGCCCTCGCGCCTCCACATCGCCCCTGAACACCCGGCCATCGGCAGATATATCAACGACGGTAGGCACCGTCAACAAACGCAGCGAAGACTACGCCGTGGACCTTCTCAACCGACTGCCATCAACATTTCGCAACCTGCTTTACACCCGGGCCGGCGCCATTCAGCTGTGCTATGCGCTACTGATCTACCAGCTTCCTGAGTCATCGCAACAGAAACGACTGGCGCTGCTCACCGCCAACGCCCTCTTTGCGCCCAACGCCGACCTGTTGAACAAACTGCTGCCCGCCCTTACCTCACTGGGCGAGGCAGTACGATTCCCGGCGCTGGAACTGGCCATGCCGGCCCTGAGAAAGCTCGATCCGGATGAGCGCAACCAGTTAATGTCGTGTACGGAGGTGTTGATCAGGGCAGACAACCGACTGAGCCTCTACGAACTGGCCATGCATACCTTTCTTCGCCGCCACCTGGCGGGAGACTCGGCCCGCCCGGTTCCGGTACGCCATCGCAGCTACCGGACAGTAACCGACCAGTTGCAAGTGCTGTTCAGCCTGATGGCCCGGGCGGGTGCTCGTCAGGGCATCGACAGCCAGGGACTGTTCACTGAGGCGATGGCAGGTTTTACCGACGGACCTAAGGAGCCGGAACTTCTGGAGACGGTGTCGATCAAGCATCTGCGGGATGCGCTTTTGGTGCTGAACACCCTGTCGCCGCTGCTAAAACCGGCAATTCTCGACGCTTGCGGCCATTGCGTGCTTGCGGATGGAGAGATCAAGACCACGGAATATGAGTTGATCCGCCTGGTGGCGGATCAACTGGACTGCCCGATGCCGCCACTGGCAGCCTGAGATCAGCCCCTTGGCCGATCAGTCAGGCTGAGGCCGGAACAGCGAGTCTTTCGTTGGCGGTCTTTCCGGGTCTGGCAGGCCCAGCTTCTTGCGCACACCGAGATTGATCTCCCACAGGCTCTGAAACTTCTCATCCGTGGCGGCTACAGCATCGGCCTTGCCAAGCATGATCGTCGGGCGCAGGAATACCAGCAGGTTGCGTTTCACCCGGCGCTCGGATTCGGAGGAAAACAGACGCCCCAACACCGGGATGTCGCCCAGCAGGGGAACCTTACTCTTATTCACCTGCAAATCATCGGTTGTCAAACCACCCAGAACGATGGTTTCGCCATCATCTGCCAAGACCGTAGTCTTGATTTCACGCTTGTTGGTAATGATATCGGAGGCGGACTCCACGCTGTCACCAATATTCTCGGTGGTCTGCTCCACCACCAACCGTACAAGACCATCGGCGCTGATAGTGGGTGTCACCTTCAGGGTGAGACCGATATCGCGACGCTCAATCGTGGTAAATGGGTTGGTTGTACCGTCACCTGTGACAGTGGACTGACCGGTACGGAAAGGTACGTTCTGGCCAACGATGATCTCGGATTCCTGGTTGTCCAGGGTAATGATACTGGGAGTAGACAGCAGATTTGCCGCCGCCGAGGTCGACAGAGCCTGCAGCAGCACGCCCCAGGAAACGCCGTTTTCATTCCGCTGGCCTGCGCCAATGGTAATACCGCCGGTGGCCGGTGCAATCACCGAATCAGAAAGGATCGCACCCAATACGTCGCCCAGGCTTCGGCCGACGTTGTTGAAGTTAGTGCCGGCTACTGGCGTAGACTCGCCGGATTCATCCCCCAGCGCCAACTGGACGCCCAGATCCTGCCCCAGTTCATCGCTGATTTCGACGATGGCCGCCTCAATCATTACCTGGGCACGACGAACATCCAGAGCCTTAACGATCATTTCAGCTTCCTGCATCATCGACGGTTCACCGCGTACCACAAGTGCGTTCAGACCCTCGTCAGCGAACACTGAAAAGCTCGTATTACGCCCGCTTCCGGTACTGCCGCCAGCACCACCTGAGCCCCCAGTGGATTCCTTGGCCACCTCACCCATGACACCCTTGAGAATCTCGGTAAGATTCTCCGCGTCCGCGTGGCTCAGGCGAATGACCTTGGTCGTACCGCCGGTGGCTGAGGGCTGGTCCAGCTTCCTGATCAGCTCCCTCATCTTGTCACGGAAGGTTTCATCCCCCCTGAGAATAAGCCGGTTGCTGCGCTCATCGGCCGTTACGCTGTACTTGCGGGCAGCGTTATCGCCACCACCCTGGCCCAATTCCGCCGGAGCCAGTTCCTGCAGCAACTCGACCATATCGCCCACCCAGGCCTCTTCGAGCTGGATCACCTCCACCTCGTATTTGGACGGACTGTCGAGCTCTCTCACAATCTGTTCGATGCGCTGGATATTGGAAGAGTGGTCGCTGACGATCAGGGCGTTGGCGGCCGCCACCCCCGCCAGGTGGCCATACTTGGCCACGAGCGGGCGCAGGATGGGCACCAGTTCGAGGGCATTGGCGTTATCGATCTGAATAACACGGGTAATCAGCTGCTCTGAGGGCACCTCCGTAAACCGCTCCAGCGACTCAGCGGATTGTTTGGCGTCCACCTGCTGAACCACCTTGATCACTTCCTCACCGGGAATGGCGGTGAAGCCATGCACCTGCAACACGGCCAGGAACAGGTCGTAAATCTCGTCCTTGTTCATGGGGGCACTGGACAGGACGGTCACCTTTCCCTTCACCCGTGGATCCACAACAAAGCTGTAGCCGGTGATATCGGCCACCTGGGTCACAAAGGCGCGAATGTCGGCGTCCTTGAGGTTCAGTCGCCAGGTCTCCGTTTCCTGCCCGTAAGCAACAGACATCAGGGGCATCAGCAGGGCCAGAACAAAGGCCCGGAATAGTTTGGATCTGTGGTTAAGCATCTGGCGTTATTGTCCTGTATCGTTAAATCCGTTCATCGCCACTGTTCAGGTATGGCATAGCTTACGGTCAGAATGGATCCGTCCCGTTCAATTTCTATTTCCAGTTGCGGCTCAGACCGCCAATTCTCAAAAAGCATCATATCCTGCTCAAGATCCCCCAGCCGCTGGCCATTGACGGCAGTGATGACGTCACCGGCCCTGAGGTTGACAGCATTGAGCATGGCATTGGAACCATCGTACACATAACCGGACGTACCTCCCTCCCCGGTCGGGCTCAGCCCGTATGGTGCAAGCGCCGCAACTCCCTGGGAATCAAGCTGTTCCCGTGCCTCACTCAGGAACTGCTCCGGCGAAGACGCCGGTTCCGCCAAATCTTCTTCCACGCCCTCAACCAGGCCAGTGGAAAGCTGTTCTTCAAACGTCAGGGTTTCGTATTGCCCATTCCTGCGAATCAGCACCCGGCCTGGTTCCACTTCCGCCAGTTCGGCGTTACCGGGCAAGACCTCACCCACACGATAGTACTCAGTTACTCCATTGCTTCCCGCAACTATAGCACCGGAGTCCTCCGGGCGCTCTGCCACCAGCACACCTTCAAGCCTGAGGTTGAGCCTGGTTTCCGGTGCCGACCGGCGTACCACTTCTGCGACACGGGTTTGCTCTTCCGCCCTGCCAAACACCTGATGGGCCGCCAGTGGCTGTAATCGGCCACCACCTGAAGCGCTCCCGCGGCTGTCAGAGGCGGGTGCCATGGCCACTGGGCGGTCATCCCAGGCGATGAGCCAGGTTGTCTGCGCCAGTACCAGGGCAACATAAACCACGAGGCCCGCCAGTAACAAATTGGCCAGCAACCGGGGCAGTCGCCGGCTACCGATAACAGCCGCCATTGCTGTCACAGAGCACCTCCCGGAATCAAGGGCTGCTTGACCCTGAAGACGACATCACTGGGGTTAGCAGAATCTGGCCAGGGTTGGTCGGCCAGGTCGATCATGCGTTTATAGACTCGCAACTCCATCATACCGTTCCAGCGAATCTCGGCATCCGCCGCGGGGCCATCGCCACCCTGCTCCGAGATGACCAGCGCAACGCCATCGGCCGTACTGTCCATCGTCGCCAGCATGGGCGGGAAATCTGCCTGGCCAATATTATTCCCCATGGGCCAGGTAACCTGGCCTCCTGCCCAGCGGCCAACGCCGTCGGCCTGGGTCACGCGGTTGTCCTGCCACGACAACACCAATCGATCAATGGTGACGTCACCTTCGATGACTGCTCCACCGCTGCGTCGGATCAGGTCCTCAAATTCAGCGACTGCCAGATGGCCACTGGCGTTGAGGGTGCCTGCCCCCTGCCATCCGAGACTAACATTGCCATCCACGGAAGACTGTGACGACGACACTGAAAAATCGACGGGTAACGATAATCCAGAAACGGACGGCATGCCCAGCCGCCACTCAAGCCTCACAGGATAACCGGCGACCACCACGCCGGCAGCGCCTGACCAGACCCTGCCAGACACCTGACTGACCTGGACTTCCGGCGGAAGCGCAACATAGGCAGACGCCTGATGCCAAAGCCATCCGGCCGGTACGAGAACCACCAGCGCCACCAGATAAACCAGCACACCGGCCAAGGTCAGCAGGAACACTTTGCCGGGTCTGAGAAAGGCTTTTGCTGGGGTTTCGCTCATACAGTGTCACAAAGATAAATGGCCGGTTGCCGAGTCTAGCAAAGCCATTTCGCAAGTTCATGACAAAAAAACAAAAAACCCCGCATCGGTGTGAACCAATGCGGGGTTTTCCGGGTTTATGGGGCCATTCCTCAGAAATTGAGAATTGGTCCGGGTCCGGTCGGCATTACATCATGCCGCCCATGCCTCCCATTCCGCCCATGCCACCCATGTCCGGCATACCGCCGCCGGCGCCTTCTTCTTCCGGCTCGTCCGCAATCATCGCCTCAGTGGTGATGATCAGGGAAGCCACGGAAGCAGCTGCCTGCAGCGCGGAACGGGTCACTTTGGCCGGGTCAAGAATACCCATTTCCAGCATGTCACCGAACGCTTCGGTAGAGGCGTTATAGCCATAGGCACCTTCGCCTTCCATGATCTTGTTCACAACAACGGAGGCTTCACCACCGGCGTTGGTCACGATCTGGCGCAGCGGAGCTTCCATGGCACGGCGCAGGATGTTAACGCCCGCCTTCTGCTCTTCGTTGATGGCATCAACCTTGTCCAGAGCCGCGATGGCGCGAATCAGGGTGACACCGCCGCCCGGCACAATGCCCTCTTCAACCGCAGCGCGGGTGGAGTGCAGAGCGTCTTCAACGCGGGCCTTCTTCTCTTTCATTTCCACTTCAGAACCGGCGCCAACCTTGATGACGGCTACACCGCCAGCCAGCTTGGCCACGCGCTCCTGGAGCTTTTCCTTGTCGTAGTCGGAAGAGCTGTCTTCAATCTGCTTACGGATCTGCTCAACGCGGGCTTCGATATCACCCTGAGCACCAGCACCGCCAATAATGGTGGTGTTTTCCTTGGTGACGTTGACACGCTTGGCAGTACCCAGGTCATCAATGGTGGTGTTTTCCAGAGACAGGCCGACTTCTTCGGAAATAACAGTGCCGCCAGTCAGAATAGCGATGTCCTGCAGCATTTCCTTGCGGCGGTCACCGAAGCCGGGTGCTTTTACAGCATTTACTTTCACAATGCCGCGCATATTGTTCACGACCAGGGTCGCCAATGCTTCACCTTCGATGTCTTCAGCAATAATCTGCAAAGGCTTACCAGCCTTGGCCACAGATTCCAGAACGGGCAGAAGCTCACGGATGTTGGAGATCTTCTTGTCAACCAGCAGGATGTACGGGTCATCCAGTTCGGTGGACATGTTTTCCTGGTTGTTGATGAAGTACGGAGACAGGAAGCCACGGTCAAACTGCATGCCTTCCACTACATCCAGCTCGTCTTCCAGGCCACGGCCTTCCTCAACGGTGATTACGCCTTCCTTACCCACTTTCTCCATCGCGTCTGCGATGAGCTGGCCGATGGTCTCGTCGCCGTTGGCGGAGATCGTGCCTACCTGGGCAATGTTGCGGCTGTCGTCACAGGGCTTGGACAGGTCACGGATGGCCTGTACTGCTGCGATTGTCGCCTTGTCGATGCCACGCTTGAGGTCCATCGGGTTCATGCCGGCAGTAACGGCCTTGATGCCCTCACGAACAATGGCCTGTGCCAGAACGGTCGCAGTGGTGGTGCCGTCACCGGCGGTATCGTTGGCCTGGGAAGCAACTTCCTTGACCATCTGGGCACCCATGTTCTCGAACTTGTCTTTCAGCTCGATTTCCTTGGCGACGGATACGCCGTCCTTGGTGACGGTTGGTGCGCCGAAGGACTTGTCCAGAACAACGTTGCGGCCTTTCGGGCCCAAGGTTACCTTAACTGCGTCCGCCAGGATGTTAACACCCTGAACCATGCGTTTACGGGCGCTGTCACCGAATCTAACGTCTTTTGCTGCCATGTCATCTATTCCTGTTCGTTAAACCCAATTCAATCGTTCAATCGGATTGCTGCGTAACCGAGCGCTTACTCGAGAACGCCGAAAATGTCGTTTTCGCTCATGATGAGCAGGTCTTCGCCGTCAACCTTTACGGTGTTACCGGCATACTGGCCAAAGACCACGGTGTCACCCACCTTTACCGCCAGCGCACGGGTTTCGCCATTGTCGAGGATACGGCCATTTCCTACGGCGATAACTTCACCCTGGGACGGCTTCTCTTTGGCATTACCCGGCAGTACGATGCCACCAGCTGTTTTCTCTTCTTCTTCCTTACGGCGCACGACAACACGATCGTGTAGCGGACGAATTTTCATTGCTCGATATCTCCAATGTCAGGTTAGGTTTGGCAATGATGGTTGCGTTAAAAGCCGGGGCTTTTAACCAACTGTTTTACAGCGGTTATTAGCCCGCAGCGAACTTGTGAGACCTATGTGGGGGTGGCCGATGCGTTTTCAACACTTCCCCTGAAAAATTTTTCAGTTTTTTTTCGGACCGCCATCGCCGTGATCACTATCCTCTCGGCCTTCGGTATTCCGGTTCAGGCGATCGTAGTCGCGCTCGGTTTCGTCGCGGTATTCCCCTTCAATAATGTCATCGTTCCTGTCGAAAGGATTTTGACGCCCGAACGGCCCTTCGCGGCCACCAAAGGGCCCCTGCCCCTGGAAAGGCCCCTGCTGGCCAGCGGTAAATGTGAAACCGCCGGACTGGCCGGCCACCACCATTCGCTTCAGGGCCTGGGCGGCGAACCAGTGGCGGGTGCCCGGAATCAGGCAAAGGAAGCCAATGGTGTCGGTGACGAATCCCGGCGTCAGCAGCAGGGCGCCGCCCACGGCCAGAATCAGGCCTTCCGCCACTTCCTTCGCTGGCAACTCACCACTATTGAGCCTCTGATTGGCTTTCAACAAGGTGGCGAGCCCTTGCTGCCTCAGCAGCGCGGCACCAATGATGGCCGTCAAGAGGACAAGGCCAATGGTATTCAGGGCGCCAATCATGGTGCCAACTTTGATCAATATCGTCATTTCGACGATGGGCATGACAATGAATAAAAACAGAAAAATGCCCAAGGGAGCCTCCGTGGATGAGCGTTGGTCTGGTTGCTGCGACCGTAAAAACCTCTGATATACTCGCCGCTTCCGCTAATGCTTAACCTTAGGGCAAAACATGAAACTTCAAGATTCCGTGATCGCAATTACTGGCGGCGGCCAGGGTTTGGGCCGAGCCATGGCTGAGTATCTGGCAGCCAAAGGGGCTCGTCTGGCGCTGATTGATCTGATGCCGGAGAAGCTGGAAGAGGCTGCAGCCGCCTGTAAGAAAGCCGGTGGCGATGCCAGAACCTATATCTGCAATGTCGCCAAGGAAGACGATGTCGAGAAGACATTTGAGGCTATCGTAGCGGATTTTGGTCAGCTTAACGGGTTGATTAACAACGCTGGCATCCTTCGGGATGGGCTGATGGTGAAGGTTAAGGACGGCCAGGTTGAGAAGCGCATGGAGCTGTCGCAGTGGCAGTCGGTGATTGATGTGAATCTGACGGGGGTTTTTCTGTGCGGCCGTGAGGCGTCTACGCAGATGATCAAGAATGGCGATCAGGGTGCGATTATCAACATTGCGTCGATTTCCCGTGCGGGGAATATGGGCCAGAGCAATTATTCTGCCGCCAAGGCGGGGGTTTCGGCGTTGGTGCCGGTGTGGGCCAAGGAGCTTGCCCGTTATGGCATTCGGTGCATGGGGATTGCGCCTGGCTTTATCGAGACCGAGATGACGGCTTCGATGAAACCGGAGGCCCTTGAGAAGATGACCGCTGGTATTCCTTTGAAGCGTATGGGCAAGCCGGAGGAGATTGCGTCTGCGGCGGCGTTTATTTTTGAGAATGACTATATGTCGGGGCGGATGATTGAGGTTGATGGGGCTTTGCGGCTCTAGGGTTTGAGCTTTGTCCCCTGCTCCCTAGCCTTAAGGGTTTGGGGGCTGGCTAGGGGGTGGTGCCAGATTTTTCTTGGAAAAAGAACTCGCTTTGCTCGGACATCTTTTTCTGGCAGAAAAGTTTGGCATCACCCCCTGCCCGACTTAACTTCTGGTGGGGTCGCTACGTGACTCCAATCTACACCGCGCTAGAAGTTACGGGCGCCACTGGAATTGCTTCATCGAAATCCTGCCATCAACCACCAGAACGCCCTCTTCCCGCAGGCTTTGGGCTTGTTTCTCAAAGGCCTCGTTGCCGATGGGGAAGGCAATCTGGCCATTGCTTCTGATCACGCGGTACCAGGGAATGGTGTGCCCTTCGGGTAGCTTGCCCAGTGCCTTGCCAATATACCTTGCCTGCCGGCCAAGGCCGGCCATATCTGCGATCTGGCCGTAGCTGGCTACGCAGCCAGGGGGGATAGCGGCAACAACCTGCCAGATTTTCTGGTCTTTGGTGGGTTCGGTCATGACGACTCAACAGCTTCGTTCCGCGGTGCCAAGGCGTCCAGGCGTTCGCCTTTGCGCATCATGTATATGGCCAGCAGTATGGCGGGAACGCCCATTATGCCGGCAACCAGGAAGAATTCTGCGTAACCGAATCCGGCCACGACGATGCCGGAGAAGCCGCCGATGAATTTTCCGGGCAGTGTCATCAGGGAGCTGAACAGGGCGTACTGGGTGGCGGTGAAGGCCGCGCTGGTCATGCTGGACAGCCAGGCTATCAATGCCACATTGGCGATGCCGCCACTGAGATTGTCGGCACTGACCACCAGTGCAAGGGTGACAATGTTGGGCGGGTATTGTGCCAGAACGACGAAAAGCAGGTTGGTGGCTGCGGTCATGATGGCGCCGGCCAGCAGGATGCGACGTACGCCGTACCGTACTACGAGTACACCACCCACCAGAGAGCCGGCGATGGTCATGAAGAAGCCGAAGATTTTGGTGACGTCGGCCACCTGGGTTTTCGAGAAGCCCATGAAATCCAGATAGAAGGGGTTCGCCATAACCCCCATGGCGATGTCGGAGATGCGATACACAGCGACCATCACCAGGATCAGGATGGCGAGTTCCTTGTAGCGACGGAAGAAGTCCAGGAAGGGCCCAGCGATGGCAGCGTAGAACCATCCGATGAATCGAGCCAGGCGGGGGTTGAGGTGGGTGCGCTTACTCGCCTCATGCTCAATTTTGTCGGCGATGTCCTGGGCGGCGGCGTAGTGATTGACCCTGGGTTCCCGCACGATGAGTACCGTCACCATGCCTACTCCAACAAGCAGCGCCATCACTTCGTAAGACACCTGCCAGGACCAGAACTCCGCAAGATACAAGGCCCCGGCCCCGGCGACCAGCAAAGCCAGCCGGTAGCCGAAGATATAGGTGGCCGCCAGTGCCGCCTGCAACCGCTCTTCCGCCACTTCAATCCGGTAGGCATCAATCGCCACGTCCTGGGTGGCGGACGAGAAAGCCACCAGCAAACCGCAGAACGCCATCATCTCCGGTGCCACGGTGGCGTCCACGTGGGCCATGAGGTACAGGCCCGTTGCGATGCCCGCCTGAGCCAATAATATCCAACTCCGGCGCTTGCCCAGCAGCCTGTCGAGAAACGGCAGTTTCAACCGGTCCACCACCGGCGCCCAGAACACCTTGATGGAATAGGTTATGCCCAGCCAACTGAAAAAACCGATGGTGGCCGTTTCCACCCCGACATCCGCCAGCCTTGCGTTCAGGGTGGAGAACACCAGCAGGAACGGCAGGCCGGCCGAAAACCCCAGAAACAGGAGCGCAATGACCTGCCAACGAGTGTAGGTGTGGAGGGTTTCCTTAAGTAACGCCAGGGTGTTGCCGGATAAAATGGTGTGGCTCCCGGTTCAGTCGCGGAAATTATTGAACTGCAGTGGAATATCCAGCTCGGCTTCCTTTAACAGCGCAATCGCCGTTTGCAGGTCGTCGCGTTTTTTCCCTTTTACCCTTACCTTGTCACCTTCGATGCTGGCCTGGACCTTGAGCTTACCGTCCTTAATCATTTTAACGATCTTCTTGGCCATGTCGGTTTCGATTCCCTGCTTCAATTGCAGATGCTGCTTGACCAGTTTGCCGGCTTTGCTTTCTCCGTCTTCGGACAGCGCCCGGGAATCGATATTGCGCTTGGCGAAGGCCATGCGCAGCATGTCCATCAACTGCTCCAACTGGAATTCCTGCTCGGCGCTGATGGTGATGCCTTTGTCGTCCAGTTCGATGTCCGCTTCCACGTTCTTGAAGTCCCAGCGATTGCCCAGCTCGCGCTTGGCCTGGTCCACGGCGTTGGTCACTTCGTGCATGTCGATTTCAGAAACGATGTCAAAAGAAGGCATGATGTGTTCTCACTTTTTACAATTATCCACGTCAGGGCACGTACAAAACGCTATACTGGTGCCCTTCTGGTTGCGCAAGGTGCCAAAGCATACCAAGACCGGGCCGGCACCGCATCTGACAATGGACTGGTGAGTAGTAGTTAACAATGCCAAATCTTGATCTTCCCATCCTCGTGGTAGACGACGCCAAATTCAGCAGTATGGTGGTGGGCCGAACCCTCCGCAATGCAGGGTACCGCGACGTACGAATCGCCAACAATGCCCCTGCCGCGCTTGAGTTTATTGACCAACGCCCGGTCAGTGTGCTGATTGCCGACTGGTTGATGCCGGAGATGGACGGGCTGGGGCTGACCGATCAGGTCCGCCAGCAGGATGAGCAGAACAACCACTACACCTACGTGATCCTGCTCACCGCCCGGGAGAGCGTGGAGGCCCTGTCAGAAGCATTCGACCGGGGCGTCGACGATTTCATCTATAAATCGGACATGACCAAGCAGCTGATTCCAAGGATTTTCGCGGCCGACCGCATGGCAGACCGCCAGAACACCCTGCTGCGCGCCAATTCCCTGTTGATCGAGAACAACCGCGAACTGGAAAGCAGCAACATCATTGATCTTGAAACGGGCCTCTGCAACAACCGTTATGCCCGGAATAAGCTGGGCAAATGCCTGCGGCAGGCGGAATCCCGAGGCGGTGCTTCTGCCTATGTGCTGTGCGGCATTCGCAACTGGCAGGAACTCAAGCGTAAGCACGCTCCCTCGGTGATGAGTGAGCTGGCCGTTGGCATCGCCCGCCGCCTGAGCCACCTGATCCGGCCCATGGACTCCCTGTGCCGCGTGGGCGACAACCAGTACGCGATTATCGCTCACTTCCCAAACAGCGACCATTGCTCCACAACGGCTTTTCGCCGCGTATTCGACGGCATTAACCACAAAGCTCTGAAAACCACGGCGGGTTACATCTCGGTTGAGGCAGGCATGGTGCTTTGCAGGGCGGATGCCCAAAACGGCACCCCCTCGGTTCAGGAGATGGAGCGTGCAGCAGTTCAAGGCTTGGTAGATGCCTATGAGACCCGGCGGTTTACCGAGACCAGGCCAGAGCTTGAGAAAGCCTGAAGGAAGAGTGTCGGATTACGCTACGTAACACTGCGACACACATCACAAACAGACTTCCATGAGCGAAAGCCCTATTCTGAAATTGTGGATTTAAGCAGTATCCCCCATGGCGGAGGAGCCGAGTAGTACCTCCGCCGCCAAATGGGGAAAGTCCGCAGAATTAACGAATTTTTCAGGCACTTTCGTTCTTTCCTTGTTTTTAAGCCAGCTTCTTAGCTGGCTTTTTTCTTTTCTGCTTCCGTTATACTGATGGCAACAATAACCCCAAGACGTTGCCGTAATCATGAAGACCCTCGGAACCGCCTCCGTAGCAGCCCTAAGACAATATGTCCGCGCCGCCAATGCCCAAGGCCTGGATACCTCAGCACTGTTCAGCAACGCCGGGCTTGATGCGTCGATTCTCCAGACCGACGACGAGCGTATAAACGGCGAGCAGTTCCAGGCATTCATACGGCTGCTTTGTGAACAAAGCAATAACCCCATCCTCGGCCTTGAAACCGGTGACTTCGTGCAACCGGGGTCCTACAGTGTTCTCGGGTATATCACCATGAGCTCCGCCACGCTGGGAGAAGCAGTAGCTCGTATAGCCCCGTTCGAGAAACTGGTCGGCGACATGGGAACGACGCAAATTGCGGGTAGCGGCGATCACATCAAACTGATCTGGGCCTGCAACTACACCGACCCGGTCGTTCGCCCCCAGATGGTGGACAACGTCTTCGCCTCCTGGATCAACTACGCCCGGTGGCTGGCCGACAACAACGCCGCCTCGCCAGTGGAAGTACACCTCGAACACCCTTCCCCCGGGCCGGAGTTGGAGAGCGCCTACACGGAACGCTGGGGCTGCCCAGTACGTTTTCGTTCCAACGAAGATGCCATTGTTCTGCACAAAGACCTGCTGGGCACTCCCCTACGCCAGCCTGACCCACTGCTGCGAAAAACCCTGGAAGCCCACGCCCTCAGCCAACTGGCCACCCTGGAAACCGACACAGCCCTCACCAACCGGGTTAAACACAGCATTCGCAAACAGTTGATGCACGGCATCACCCGCCAGGACATGGTCGCAGACCATCTGGGTATGACCAGCCGAACGCTGCAGAGAAAACTTAGCCAGGAAGGTGTTTCGTATCAGCAGTTGCTGGACGAGGTAAGACAGGCAATGGCGGAAGATTTTTTGACGAACAGCGAACTGGGCATTCCGGAGATAGCGTTGAGGCTGGGGTACAGCGAAACAACGTCGTTTCACCGAAAGTTCAAAGCAGAGACGGGGAAGACGCCCGGAGAGTTCCGGGCGTCACGGGAGGCCACTTAAAGCTTGCGACCCTTGCCAGCCGCAATCCTCAACCGAAGCGCATTCAGCTTGATAAAGCCTTCAGCATCCTTCTGATCGTAGGCGCCCTGGTCTTCCTCGAAGGTCGCAATCTTCTCATCGAACAATGAATCGTCAGACTTACGCCCAACCACATCCACGTTGCCCTTGTAGAGCTTCAGGCGCACGGTACCGTTTACATAAGTCTGGGTCTGGTCGATCAGCGCCTGCAGCGCTTCCCGCTCAGGGGACCACCAGTAACCGTTGTAAATCACCTCCGCATAACGCGGCATGATGCTGTCCTTCAGGTGCGCCACTTCGCGGTCCAGGGTGATGGACTCAATCGCACGGTGGGCGCGCAGCATGATGGTGCCGCCCGGAGTTTCGTAACAACCGCGGGATTTCATACCCACATAACGGTTCTCAACAATGTCCAGACGACCAATCCCGTTCTCGCCGGCGACCTTGTTCAGATGTTCAAGCACCTCGTGAGGCTTCATGGCCTGGCCATCAATCGCCACGATATCGCCTTTCTCATAGGTCACTTCGATATAGGAAGGCGTGTCGGGCGCTGCTTCCGGAGACACACTCCAGCGCCACATATCTTCCTCGGCTTCCGCCCAGGGATCCTCCAGGTTGATGCCTTCATAAGAGATATGCAGCAAGTTGGCATCCATGGAATACGGGCTCTTGCCCTTCTTCTTCTCCACCGGAATGTTGCGCTCGTCGCAATAAGCCAGCAGCTTCTCACGGGAATTCAGATCCCACTCACGCCAGGGTGCAATCACCTTCACACCTGGCTTCAGCGCGTAGGCACCTAACTCGAAACGAACCTGATCATTGCCCTTGCCGGTAGCGCCGTGGGAAATCGCGTCCGCACCGGTTTCGTTGGCAATCTCAATCAAACGACGGGAGATCAGCGGGCGTGCGATGGAGGTACCCAGCAGGTACTCCCCTTCGTAGATGGTGTTGGCGCGGAACATCGGGAACACGTAGTCACGAACGAATTCCTCGCGCAGGTCCTCAATGTAGATTTCCTTCACGCCGAGCGCTTTCGCTTTCTCACGCGCCGGCTCAACTTCCTCGCCCTGGCCGATGTCGGCGGTGAACGTCACCACCTCACACTCATAGGTATCCTGCAACCAGCGAACGATTACCGAGGTATCCAGGCCACCGGAATACGCCAGAACCACCTTTTTAATATCAGACATGCCCTTGCTCCAGACTGAACAGAATGGATGTATTAAAAATAAGGGGCGTATTGTACGGGACAGCGGGGGGAATGGCTATTGGGGCAAGAGGGCGACCTCGTTACTGGCCGCGGATGCCCCCGGCAGGGCGCCAGGTGGCATCTTGGATAGAATGCACGGTATTCACACCAGAACGTCGTATTCAGACAGCCTGCTGTTGCTTGGAGGTAGCCTCTTCGCGGATGCCATCCCAGCCGTCTTTGATTGAGCGCAGAAGGTCCGCGACTTCATCAAGCTTAGCGACGTCATTCTTGGCATTCGCTTCAAAAAGGGTCCGCTCCATGTAGTCATAAAGCGATTCCAGGCGCACGGCCAGATCGCCACCCTTCTCGAAATCCAGAAAGCCACGGAGGCCACCGATGATTTCAATCGCTTTGGAAATCAATCGGCCTTTGCCCTCAAAATCCTTCGCCTGCATTCTGGCTTTGGCCATGTTAATGCGTTCCAACGCTCCGTTGTAAAGAAGCTGGATCAGCTTGTGAGGATCGGCATCCGTAATGCTGGTTTGGGCGTTTACGCGTTGGTAAGCCTGTAAACCGTTCATAAGTGACCTCTTTATTCGCTTTTCGTGCAATAAACATCAATTGTTATTGCGATTATTCTGTGGTGCCAGCGCAGCAAGCTGCTGGCTCACAAAGTCCTGTGTACTGTTCAGTTGCGAGATCAATGAGTCCGCAGCTGTGAATTGACTCACCAAGCGCTCTCGATAGGCTGTAATTCTCTCTTCCAGCCGAATCTGATTTTCCTGAATTCGCTCCAGATCGCGGTTCAGGCTCTCGGTTCTGGTATCAATTGCACCATCGGCACCGACAAAGTTGGTGATCAGATCAACCGTACGTTCGCCAACACCTTCAATAAATTGTATCGAGCCTCGACTTCCAGTCTGATCGCCCAATATTTGTACCTGGAGCCCAGACGCAGCACCGCTGTTTTCGCCCAGAAACAGTGTTTGCCCTTCGCCTTCAGCTGTTCTTCCGTCAATGGTACCCGCAACATCGAGGCCATCCGTGCTTGTGGCGGCATACAATCCAAACGTAGCCGCGCTTTCAGCGGACGACAAGGTGACCGAAGACTCGCTGCCGTAGGTGGAGGAAGAGAAAACCAGCTCATCCCCAGCCCCCAGGCTCACCTGAACGGACCCATCTGACACATTCAGCGCGTTGTTGCTATTAAGCTGAGCCTGAATCTCGTCAACCAGATCCTGTGCACTGTTGTAAGTCTGCTGTGTAAGCTGAAGGTTAACGGAGGTATCACCATTAACCAGCAGTGAAAACTCATCATTTGTTCCGTCAATAGTAACGGGAAAAGTGGCTGCGGCATTCCCGGCAAGCGTGCCTTGGGTCGCAGCCTGGGTCACGTTGATATCATAGGTTCCAGGTTCGGTGTTTACACCACTGCGAACAAACTCTACCTGGCTGTCGGTAGCCCTGCCCTGTTCGGCAAACAAAGCCGTGACATCGTCCGGATTAGCCTTTAACTGCGCCATGAACTCTTCGCGGTCAAATTCCAGAGAGCCAGTCTCGAAATTTGTGGTAATACCCACATCCGCCAGACTTCGGACACTTGCGTCTTCAAGCCCGGGAACAACGCGGGTCAGCACTTGGCGGAGTTGGTTCTGAATACCCCGAATAACGCTATCGCCAGTCAGAAGGCTTCCGCTACCGCTCTCTGCATTGAATCCTGCCAGCGCATCAATGGTTTCCTGCAGGCCATTAAATTTCTCGACAAAGCCCTGGACACGGTCTGCTACCGCACCGAGATCCTGTTCAACCTTAACCGTGGACGTACCAGTGGCAGTCAGATCAAATGTCAAACCATCAATGACGTTCTCAAAACTATTGGTAGAACGGGTAACCTCTACGCCATTGATACTCATCACGGCGTCCGACGCGGCGATTGTCTCATTGAGACCGGCGCCCGCATCCATTGATGTGTTAAACGCAAAACGGGAAAGCCCCTGGGCATCGGTATCCGTGCCGGCGCTGTCGCCCGATACGGAAATACTAACGGCGTTTGCCGTACCGGTTTCGTCTGCCGATAGCACGAGCTGGAAACCACTACCGGTATCGATTACGCCCGCTGAAACCCCTGCATCAGAATCGTTGATTGCGTTTGCCAGGCCCTGCAACGTGTCGTTACTGCTGTCTATAACAATATTGGTGGTGTTGTCACCAACAGAAAGCGTCATTGTTCCCTGGCCAACACTGGTCTTGTCGCGATCCGCGAATACATCACGCGACGCGAGCGCCTGAGCGCTGGCGAGACTTGTCACATCGACACTGTAAGTACCGCGGTTAGCCTTGGAGCTGTCCACAGACACAGCAACGTCTTCGTTGGACGACGTTGCAGAAAAGGCTTTGAGATTATCTGGAGCACTCAATTGCCGCATTGGAAGGCGCAGCTCTGTTACTGCACTGCGAAGCGTGCCATAGGCAGAAATCAGCGCCTGGGTGCGCTCGGTTTTCTGAGCCAAACGATTTTCCGTCGGTGCCCGTTCCGCTTGCACCAACTGATCGACCAACTCGGAGGTCAGAACACCAGACCCGATACCCAACGATGATATATTTGCCATAGTATGTGCCTCCTCAGGAGGGCAATTTCCAATGCTATTCCATATATCGGCCTGAAGCGGCAAAACTTTGCCTTTTCTACCGACCAATTTGTAACCACATGTAAGCAAAACACCGCCGGCCCCTTTCGGGTGCGGCGGTGCTGAACAACCGTTTTCAACGTCAGGCCAAGAGCGGCAAACTCTAGACCTTCGTGTTGAATAACGTCAGCGGTTCATCCTGCTGCAAGTTTTCTGCCAACCTCAACGCAACTTCATCCGGAATTTGCCGAATAACCTCTTGGGTGGACTGATCGACGACCTTGACGATCGTCTGTCCCCGCTCGTTATCCACTTCAAACTGCAAATCCCTCTGGACCGTCTGAACGAAATCGTTCAGTTGAGACACGGCATCATCCAATTTCTCTTTCTGTGCCTCACTGCGCCTTTCGAGCCTCTCAGCTTTCGAAAGTTCCTGAGCCCCGGACAACAACTCCGAACGCTCAGCAAGACCAGGTGATGAAGGTGCAGTCAGGGCGGAGGCATTCCTGCCTTCGGCCTGAGATGACGAAATTGCCCGAGCCGGAGCTTGCTCGCTGGAACGAATCAGCTTCAAATCCGGGCCATTCAGGTTAACGCCATTCATAGCTCACCTCGCTATCCTCATACAGCAGTAAACCGGGGCCCAAAGACCCCGGCCTTGCCGTTATGCCCCTGTTACTGCAGGAGGGACAGAACCTGCTGCGGGCGGGCATTCGCCTGCGCCAGTACGGAGATACCAGCCTGCTGGAGAACCTGAGACTTAGACAGTTTTGCAGTTTCAGCCGCAAAGTCTGCATCCAGGATACGACTGTTGGCGGCACTCAGGTTTTCGGAAGTTGTCGCCAGGTTTGCAATTGTACTCTCGAAGCGGTTCTGGATTGCACCAAGGTCAGCCCGAATAGAGTTCACCCTGGACAACGCCGAGTCTACTACTGCAATCGCAGATGCAGCTCCGTCCTCGCTGCTAATGTCGATCTGTGCGACTGTATTTGCAGAGCCGCTATTAACATCACCTGCTGCACTATTAAAAATCGAGCCGGCATCATCTCCAACGCTTGAGCTCGCTGAAAACGCCTGATCGGCCGACAGTTCAACGGTGCCGGTTACTACAGTGGAATCCGTATTGGTGCCAGTTGTATTCGCCGAAGTCAGATCGATTGCAGTTTGGGCGGTTGTGCCGTCACCAGCACCCGCGACTTCAATTGTATCTCCGTCTGCCGCGCCCAGAAAGGTAAGTCCGATGTCTTTACCTGTTGACTGAGAAAGCACAATTTCATTACTGGAGTTAATCTCTGCAGAAACTCCAGTCGTACCTGTCAGACCATTGATTGCATCAGCAAGTGCAGAAAGATCACCGGTAGTCACACTGGCAGTTGCCGTTGCGGACTGACCGCCACTCTCAATCGTCAAGCTTACGGAGCCACCTGCACTCAGGTTTGACAAAGTCGCGGAGGTTGACGCTGTCGCAGAAACACCAGTCGCCCCAGAAATGTCATTGACCTGACCTGCAATCTGCTCAGCCGACTCACCACCAGTCAGACTGAATGAGCCCTGAGCGACTGGGCCGTTGATAGTGACGTCTTGCGCCGCTACCGTGTTTGTGCCTGGAATTGTGGCGTTCGGGTTCGCCGCAGTACCCAAACCAAAGTTGGCATCTTCACTACCGGCTGTCAGGGAATAATTCGCAAGGTCAGTTGTTTTAGCGCTACCTACATCAACCGAGATAGTCTGATTGGCGTTAGCACCCACCTGGAATTTCTGAGCAGTAAAGCTGCCATCCAACAGATTCAAACCATTGAACTGAGTTGTCTCAGCAATTCTCTGCATCTCCTGTTGAAGCTGGTTTACTTCTGACTGAAGCGCAGAGCGATCCGACGAGGAGTTAGTAGAGTTCGCCGACTGAATGGACAGATCCCGGATACGCTGCAGAATGTTGGTCGTTTCTTCTAAAGCACCTTCAGCCGTCTGTGCCAGAGAAATACCGTCATTCGCGTTGCGCTGAGCCACATTCAACCCAGAAATCTGAGACTGGAAGCGGGTGGAAATCGCAAGACCTGCCGCATCATCTTTAGCGGAGTTGATGCGAAGACCGGAAGACAGGCGCTGCAAGGCTTGGTCAGAAAGGCTTTGCGATTTGCCCAACTGGTTCTGAGCTGACAGTGACGCAACGTTAGTGTTAATACCGAGAGCCATATTGCTTCTCCTTCGACATATGTCGTTATTTCATGGAAAAGGAATGGCGCCCATTTTCAGTTTGGGAGCGCCTCCCTGTTATTGCGCTTAACGGCGCCCCCGTCCGTACCTTTAGAAAAAATTAACGGTATTTTGTAAGGGAATGTAAAAGCGGCAATAGTCTTCCTTATACCGCTACATGTTGACGATTGGACTCATGCTCCAGACTTCAAAACAGACCAATAAAACCACTACTAATCAATACCTTAAAAACAAAACTCCGAAACTGGCACAACCTTCGCTTACCTCCCTGCAAAACGGCAATTAAATGAACTTCCGCCGGCAAGGCGTCCATTTTGATCGGGCACCGGGTTACCGGCATCTCTGAGCAGGGAGAAATGTTATGCCTCAGATCATCAACACCAATATCGCGTCGCTGAATGCTCAGCGAAACCTGAACACTTCACAGGAAGACTCCAACGTTGCCCTGCAGCGGCTGTCATCCGGCCTGCGCATCAACTCCGCCAAGGACGACGCCGCCGGGCTTGCCATCTCTGAGCGATTCACATCGCAGATCAAAGGCCTCAACCAGGCCATTCGAAACGCCAACGACGGTATTTCTCTGGCTCAGACTGCTGAAGGCGCGCTGGGCGAATCCGGGAACATCCTGCAGCGCATTCGGGAACTGGCGGTACAATCCGCCAACGCAACGAACTCCGCATCTGACAGGAAGGCCCTGCAGTCCGAAGTAAACCAGCTAAAAGGCGAGCTGGAGCGCATTGCCACCACCACCGAGTTCAACGGGCTGAAACTCCTGGACGGCACCTTCCAGGCCCAAAAATTCCAGGCTGGCGCCAATGAAAACCAGAGCATCGCCGTTTCCATCGAAGGCGCCCGAACCGCCGACCTGGCCAACAACACGCTCGACGCGGCCAACGCAACCCTGAACCAGGGCACCGGTTCAACAACGGCAGCGAATGCGACGTTACCCGCACAAAACACGATCGCCACGCAGAATCTCACCATTTCCAGCTCGCTGGACAGCCAGGTGGTGCCCATTACAGCAGGTGACACGGCAGAAGACATCGCCGCAGCCATCAACGACATTGGTGCCACGACGGGTGTGAACGCGACGGCAAGAACATCGGCGACCCTGAGCAACACCGCTACCACGCCAATCGCCGTGCCTCAAACCGTGTCGCTCACCCTTTCCAATGGGAGCAGCTCAGCGACCATTTCCGCGCAGATCACCGATGCAAACGACCTCTCAGCGATTGCACGTGAGGTGAACGCCGCGTCTGGCAAGACCGGCATTACCGCGGAAGTTGCTAACGACGGCAGTATCACGCTGATTCAGGAACAGGGTAAAGACATCACTATCGAAGACTTTACCGCTGCCGGCTCTCAACAGTTGGCGGTACAGGGTAGCGGCGACCCGAGCGCCATCGAACTGACAAGTGGTGGAGCTAATGCCACACGGGTTGCCGGCGAATTGACGCTGGACTCGTCCGTTAGCTTCGCCGCGACGTCTGACGCCACCCTGGCCGCAGGCAGCGTCCTGAACAGTGCGCAGAATACCGCCGCCGGCTCTACGCCTGAAGAAGTGGCAGGTATCGATATAAGCACCGTTGACGGCGCAACCAGCGCACTCGCAGTTGTGGACGCGGCATTGGAAACCATCAGTGGCATTCGTGCCGACCTGGGCGCTGCCCAGAATCGACTCGAGTCGACCATTGCCAACCTGAGCACGACCTCTGAGAACCTGTCGGCCGCGCGCTCACGGATTCGTGATGCAGACTTTGCCGCTGAATCCGCAGAACTCGCCCGCACCCAGGTGCTGCAGCAGGCCGGCTTGTCGGTATTGGCCCAGGCCAACGCAAGGCCACAGCAGGTTCTGCAGTTGCTGCAGGGTTAATCGGGTTTCGTCACAGAGTCAAAGGGGTAGCCCCATGCAAGCACAGCACAACATCCATGCCACAGACGCACAAAAAGCCCACATTGCGCGGCTACTGCTGCAGGCAAACCTGACTTATGCCGAGTCAAACAGCCCGACATCGCTGGTTCAGCGTCTCAAGGCGCGGCAGGAATGCCGTGACTACCTGAATGAGGTTCTGGCGCAGGAACCCGGTAACGCAGGCGCGCTGGGCTTGATGGGGCGTGTGGAAATGGACGAAGGGGCACTTGATAAGGCACACACCCTGTTCACGGACAGCTTGAGCCATGACCCGGCACAGCCCCAGCAGTTCACCAACCTGGGCTACTGGGCAATCAAGTCCGAGCGCCCGGCCCTGGCGGAGCAGTATTTCATCCAGGCCCTGGAAATGGACCGGCAATCCGCCGCCGCTTTCGGCGGAGTCGCCCATGCCAAGCGCCTTCAGGGCCAGTTCGACGTAGCCTACCTGCACTACCGCAAACTGCTGGAAATGGGCCTGGAATGGCCGTCTATCTATAGTGGCATGCTGACCTGTGCGGAGCATCTGGATGTGAAAAGGGCTGACACCAAACTGGCCCGCGACGCTATCCTTTTGCTGCGACATGACGGCCTGCCCCACCAGGAAATCGGCCGTTTCGTAGGCGCCATCATCCGCCAGCAATACGATCTGGAAAACCCGAATGCTCAAGTCGCTCTGGACGCCGCCAGCGAGGACGAACTGCTGATCCTGGCACTGGAAAAAACCCTGATGCCAGACCCAGCCGTGGAAGAGCTGGCCACCCTGCTGCGCCGGGCGATTATCGCGGAAGTCGCACAGACTGTTGAACTGCGGGACGAACTTCAACCGCTGGCGCTGGCCCTGGCGGTCTACGCCGATCGCACCGGTTACGCCCTGACCGCGGAGGACGACGAAGAACGGCTGGCCTCAGCCATCAACGACAGCATTTGCGCCCAACTTGCCATGGGCGAGCAACAGGATGGCATGATCGGTTCGCTGATCATCAGTGCCATGTACGGCGCTCTGTTCCATCAGAAGTATGCTGTACACCTTGGCCGCTGGAACCTGGTGGACTGGCCGGTTGCCATGCAGGGGATGATGGCCGCGAGCTACTATAACCGCGCGTCGGAAGAGGCCATCAAACAGAATTTCGACGAGAAATCAGCCGAGCTTTGTCTGGAGAAAACCGATGTGCCCCAGGCCTGGCCCAACTGGTCGAAACTTGCCTATCGCTCCGAAACCAGCCTGAAAGCCATAATGGCGACCGAGCTGGGCATGAGTACCGAGCAACTGCCGGAAACGATCCGAATCATGGTGTGTGGCGCCCAGTCCGGCCAGCGCGCCATGGAACTGGCGCACTACCTGAAAGACGTGGAAGTGATCGCCGTGGATGAATCCCTGGCCAACGTTGCCAAGGCAACGCGACTCGCGGGCGAGATGGGCATCAGCAACATCGTGTTCTGGCCCTGGTCCATCGCCCAGCAATTCGTCGCCGATGACCACAAGGTGCACTGGATCGAAATCGGGCGCCTGCCGTCAACTAGCATGACCGAGGTGTCCCTCTCAGCCCTGGTGAGTTCAGCGACCGGCAACGGTGCTGTTGTCCATATGCACACCGCCGTCAACGAACAGACCGATGGCGACAAACAGATCCGCCGCCTGATCTCCCAACACGACCTCAAACCGACACGTACGGCCCTGCGTCAACTCCGACGGATGGTACTGACCAATCGGCAGGATCCGATGTGGCAATCCCTGGTTGCCGAAACCGACTTCTACGGCCTGGGTGGCTGCCGCGACCGTTGGTTCAGTGAGCAGGATTCCAGGCAGCTAAAAGAGCTGATGGCGCTGCTCAGCAACGAAGTGGACTGGAAACTGGTAAAAGCCCGGGACACCGACGGCCACAGCCTCGCCACCAAGCCTGTACAGAAACAGATCCAGGCTGAGGCTCTGGGAAGCGAGGTGCAAAGCTTGATGGGTCAAGGCCTGTCCGTGTACTTCCAGCGCCGGCGCTAGACGTAAGGAATCAGGGATTCACCATAGAGGTGAAGCTCTTCCAGAACATGCCGCTTTTCCGGCGTAAGCTCCGGATCAGCGGCAAGATTCTGCAAAATCTTGAAGAACTCCTCCAGAGACCGCCACCCTTTCTTGGGCTGCATCAGCCGCTGCTGACGAAAGACTTCCCACTTCTCCTGCTCTTCGGATATCAGCGTATTGGGGTAATTCCTGGCGCGATAGCGAAACACCATTTCTTCCAGACGACCATCCTCAAACCGTACTTCCTGCTCTCCCAGGGTTTCTACCGGCTGTTGCAATAGCCAGTTGAGCTTCTCGCGGTCGGTTTTGCTGATAAAACCGCCAGCGTAAAGCTGTTCGTCCGGATCCGTCAGGTCACCTTCATGGGGGTGATCGAAGGCCTGAGCGATTCGGGCTGGCAGATCCGGCGCCTTGCGCAAAATGGCCAGGTGCTCACGCAGCTTGTCGCCGTCCAGTTCCAGCTCGGCAAGCCGCTCCTCAGAGAGGGATTTCAGCATGGTGGCGGGGGCCAGTACCGGGCACTTGTTCAGTTGCACGCCTTTGAGTGGAAAACGGCTGGTGCCCTCCCCTAACTCCGCCTGGGAAGTAAATACCCGCTCACGGATCTGCTCAGGCGTAGCGTGAATCAACTCGCTTGGGTCTTCGCGCAGGTCGTACACGATCACCAGGTTCTTGTTGGTGGGGTGATCAGCCAATGGCGCCACCATTGCGCAGCAACCACGGGTGGCCGGGTACTTTGCGGAAATGTGGAACACTGGCTTCATACTGGCAGTATCCAGCATGGCGCGGGCGGAGTGCTTGTCCTTGTTTTGCAGCACAAACTCAAACAGCTTTGGCTGCTTTTCCTTGATCAGCTTTGCCACCGCGATGGTAGCCTCTACATCCGACAGAGCATCGTGAGCGGCTTCATGGGCAATGCCGTTGGCGACCGTGAGTTCTTCCAACTTGAAACTGGGGCTGCCGTCTTCCTTCTTTGGCCATTGAATACCCTCTGGTCGCAACGCGTAGGTCAGGCGCACCATGTCGATGATATCCCAGCGGGAATTGCCGTTCTGCCATTCTCTGGCATAAGGGTCACGAAGGTTACGGTACAGGGTATGGCGGGACACTTCGTCATCGAAGCGCAGGCTATTGTAACCCACGGCGCAAGTGCCGGGCTGGCTGAAGGCCTCGTTGACCTGTGCGATAAACTCCGCCTCGGGAAAACCGTCTTCCAATGCCTTTTGTGGGGTAATGCCGGTAATCAGGCAGGCTTCTGGCGAGGGCACGTAGTCGTCAGCCGGTGCGCAGTAGATAATCAGCGGGTCTTCGATGATGTTCAGATCTGCATCGGTGCGCACCCCGGCAAACTGGGAGGGACGATCGTGTACGGGGTCGACACCAAAGGTTTCGTAGTCGTGCCAGTAGAAAGAACGGATCACCGAGAGAACTCCTGCATTGCGTGAATCGGTCGAATGCAGGGTAGTGTAATCAAAACATCCCGGTACCGCGATCCACGTAATGCGTGCGCTCCCGCTGAACACCGTTCTGCAGTGTCTGCATGTCCAGCGTCATGCTGGTGGGCAGATTCAGGAACACGCCTTCAGGCCCCTGAATGGCGCCAGGGCCTCCCAGGTCCTGCCAGTCCACAGACTCACGCTGGAACGCCAGGAACAGGTCTTCCGTAAAGCCAACCGTGCCATCGCCATTGTCCACACCAATATCCATGGACAGCAGATTGGTCAGCGGCACACATTGACTGCAGGTTCCGTCTTCACCCGCCAGACCGATCTGGGTTGCCCGGTGATTGGTGGCCACTCCTGCATCATCGAACAGCATGGCGTCCACCGGGTTGCCGTCTGCATCGTTGATTTTCAGGTTAAGGTTGCCACTAAAGCTGGCGATCTCGCCAGAAAGCGTGCCCCGAGCCTGGTTCAGACCAAAGCGGAAACCGGAGAGCTGACCATCCCGTTCAGCCAGTTCAAGATAGGGTTCAACACCCTCAAACGGAACCACCTCGTCCACGTTGTAGGTGTTGCCGTCGATCTGGACACGGGTGTCGTCGCGCACGTAGTGGCCGAGCGCGAAATTCTTGATGTCGAGATCGGCGCCGGAATCATCCCCGCCCATCACCACACCGTCGGCGTTCAGCCGGGTTTCTGCGTCTACCCCCAGTGTCACGCGGGTAAACCGGTGGTTAACTCCATCCACATGGTCTACCGTCATCATTGCCTGCCCTTGCACCTGGCTCATTTCCCGCTCGGAAATAGGCTCCAACTCTGCCAGGGCAACAGGCGACATACCCAGGCAGGTGGTGAGAGGGACAGCATACCAACAAGCATCCTGTCTCATAGTGTTGTGTCTCTGAATCAATTCTTATTATGACCGCAGGAGCACTATATCCCAGGCTGCCGAGCCAATAGAGTGAGATAGTTCACAGGGCATAGAATTCACTTCAGGCACTGCTATACTGGGGTTAAATAATAAACGGAGCCCCCATGACCACCCGCGTTCTTATCTGCGACGATTCCTCTCTCGCCCGAAAACAAATGGCGCGCGCTTTACCCAAAAACTGGAACGCTGAAGTTACCTTCGCATTTGATGGCCGCAATGCTCTGGAAAAGCTCCGTGCCGGTGCCGGCGAATTGCTGTTTCTGGACCTCAATATGCCGGAAATGGATGGCTACGAGGTTCTGGACGCCATCAGGAAAGAGGATCTTCCCGTGTTGACGATCGTCGTTTCCGGCGACATCCAACCGGAAGCGCGGGCTCGAGTCCGCAAGCTCGGCGCCATCGAATTCATAAAAAAGCCTACGGACACCGACCTGGTTTTAAAGCTGCTGCAGGACTACGGCTTTCTGCGCCCTGAGGATCTGGTTGAAGACCACGAGCAGAGCGCTTCGGCCGATACCACCAACACCACTTCAACCAGCGCACCGATTAGCCTGAACGACTATCTCCAGGAAATCGCCAACGTTGCCATGGGCCGTTCGTCCGACTTGCTGGCAAGACTGCTGCGGGTATTCGTCAAACAGCCCATCCCCCGGGTGGAAATGATTGCCCACTCGGAGCTCAGCATGGCGATTTCGGCCGCCCAGGCGGACAGCAACTACTCCGCTGTCTGCCAGGGATTCACCGGCGCCGGTATTGCGGGGGAGGCCCTTCTTCTGTTTGCCGACGCCAGCTTCAACGATATGGCCGAACTGCTCCATTACGAGGACATGGACACCGAAAGCATTCAGGTAGAGGTGCTCATGGACATGTCCAGCATCCTGTTTGGCGCCTTCCTCAAAGGCATTGGCGATCAGCTGGATCTTAAACTCGGTCTTGGTCACCCAACCGTCCTGGGCCAGCATCGACAGATCGGAGACCTGCTGGAACACCACAGTACTCGCCACGAAAAGCTGCTGTGTATTGAAATCAGCTATGAACTGGAAGACCGGGAGATCAGTTGCGACATGCTGGTACTGCTGACAGAAGATTCAGTGCCCTTCCTTGAACAACGACTACAGTACCTGGTGGATTAACCATGGCCATTAAAGAGATCGGAGCAAGCACCTTCCACTGGCTGGTGGACATGCTGGAATCGGTGGAAGTCGGCCTGGTGGTTCTGGACCTGGACTTCCGCGTGCAGGCCTGGAATGGCTTCATGGAACACCATAGCGGCATCACCGCCAGCAAGATTCGCGAGCAGGTTCTGTTTGACGTGTTCCCGGACATCCCCAAAGCATGGCTGACCCGCAAGGTCGACTCAGTCGCCATGCTAAACACCCGGGCATTCACCTCCTGGGAACAGCGCCCTTACCTGTTCCGCTTTCGCAACACGCGCCCGATAACCGGCACGGAAGACTTCATGTACCAGAATCTGACCATCAGCCCTCTCTCCGGGCCAGACGGCCAGGTCGAGAAAATCTGCCTGATGGTCTACGACGTCACCGACATCGCCACCAGCAAACGGGCATTGGAAACCGCCAACGAACAACTGGCCAAGCTGAGCATGACCGACCGCCTGACCGGCCTGCTCAACCGAGGTACCTGGGAAAACCTGATCGATGCCGAATATGAACGCTACCGCCGTTATGGTCACAACACCTGCCTGATCATGTTCGACATAGACCACTTCAAAGCGGTAAACGATACCTACGGCCACCTGGCGGGTGACGAAGTCATCAAGTACACCGCCCAAGTCATGAAGGAGAAGCTGCGCCAGTCAGACAGCCCCGGCCGCTACGGTGGCGAGGAGTTCGGCATCATCCTGCCGGAAACCGATGCCGAAGGCGCCAGGGTGATTTGCGAGCGCATAAGGGAAGCCATACAGAACAGCACGGTTCAGACCACGGCAGCGCCGATTCAGTACACCGTCAGCATTGGCATCGCCCCCTTAACGGATAGGCCGGAGAATCATATGCAGTGGTTACAACAGGCGGATGAAGCGTTGTACGCCGCCAAGGAAGGGGGAAGAAACCGGGTGGTGGTATTCGGGGAGCAATCGTAGGTCGGATTACGCAAAGCCGTAATCCGACACCACGTTAAAAACGACTCAATCAGTCCTGCTGCCAGCTCTGCACAGTTTCTTTTCCATGCTTCTGGCGCCACTCGTTCAATACCTTGTGGTTCCCACCACGCGTCTTGACCACTTCACCGGTGTTCGGGTTCTTGTAGGTCTTCATCGGGCGCTTGGGGCGGCTGCCGGTGGATGCATCAGCCTTGGCACCGGAAATGGACGGATCAATGGCGCCCAGAATCTGCAGAACGTCTTTTGGCGACTTGTCATACTTCTTCATCAGGTCGCGAACCTTGTTTTCAAACTCAAGCTCGCTTTTCAGCGCCTGGTCCTGCTCCAGTTTCGCCAGTTCTTCAGAGAGCTTTTCCATAAGCTGTTTTTTCTGGTAGTAATCGTTAATCTTTGCCATGGATACAAACCCTTATTTAATTAACTGCTATTGATTTGCCGATATTCGAAGGCCGCAATTAGTTCAGACAACCAAGCACGGAACCTGCGAATGGATAATTTTTGAATATGACGGTTATGACTGAAAGTCACGAGAAATAGTAATCCATAAAACAGACCATGGCAAAATAATTCATTTACGGAAAAGTAACCCAAAAAAAACCAGCCCGCAGGCTGGCTTTTTTACTTAAATAGCCAAAGCGTTTATAAACGCAAATCAGCTTCACCCAGTGGCAATACACCTTTCAGATCAAACAAAACCCCATTGTCTTTCATATACTCGCGTAGATTATGGGACGAACGCGCCACATACTCCCTATGCGGAACCGCCAGAAGTAACGCATCGTACTGGGCTTTCTCCGGATTCTGGTTCAATGTAATTCCGTATTCGTGCTCAGCCTCTTCATTGTCGGCCCAGCAATCCGTTACATCCACCTTGCAACCAAATTCAGACAACTCCTTAACCACATCAATAACGCGAGTATTACGTAAATCGGGGCAGTTCTCCTTAAAAGTAAAGCCCATGATCAACACTCGAGCGTTGGCAACCGTATGCCCAGCCTTGATCATCGCCTTCACCAATTCAGACGCTGCATACGGGCCCATGTTGTCGTTGACGCGGCGGCCAGACAGGATAATTTCCGGATGATAGCCAATGGCCTGGGCCTTGTGAGTCAGATAGTAAGGGTCCACGCCAATACAGTGCCCGCCAACCAATCCCGGTTTGAACGGGAGGAAATTCCACTTGGTCGATGCGGCAGCAATCACTTCGTGAGTATCAATTTTAAGCTTGGAAAAAATCATTGATAACTCATTCATTAGCGCAATGTTCAAATCACGCTGGGTATTCTCAATCACCTTGGCAGCCTCGGCCACCTTAATGGAACTGGCCTTGTGAGTACCAGCGGTAATAATACCGGCATAAATCGCGTCCACTTCATCGGCGATGGCCGGCGTAGAGCCGGAAGTTACCTTTTTAATGGTGGTAACACGATGTTCTTTATCACCCGGGTTAATCCGCTCGGGGCTGTAACCGGCGTGGAAGTCCTGATTGAAAACAAGACCAGATACTTTTTCCAGAATGGGAACGCAGACTTCTTCCGTTGCCCCCGGATAAACCGTGGACTCATAAATAACAATATCGCCACGCTTGAGCACGCTCCCCACACTCTCACTGGCTTTTACCAGCGGTGTTAAGTCCGGGGATTTGAACTCATCAATTGGTGTGGGCACAGTCACAATATAGATCTGGCAATCGCGAATACCGTCCAGGGAGTCGGCAAACGACAACCCTTTTGAAGCCGCCAGCTCTTCGCGGGAAACCTCACGGGTAAAATCCACGCCATCTTTTAGTTCGGCTATTCGCTTTACGTTGATATCAAAACCAACAACGTCCCGCTTTTCCCCAAATGCGGCGGCCAAAGGCAAACCGACATATCCCAGGCCGACGACGGCGATCTTTTTCATGATTCCAACAATCCTTTAATAACAAATAACTGGTTTACGCCAAACCTGGGATCATTATCCCCGTTAGTCCGGCGGAATGAAATTGGCTTTTCAACGATTCTTTGGCTTTCGCATCACCATGCACAATCCTGATCTCCGTTGGTGGCGACTCAATTCCGCTTACGAACCGCAGCAAATCCGATTGCCCCGCATGGGCGGAGTACCCACCCACTTGATGAACCCGGGCGCGAATATCGTAACGCTGGCCGTCAAACTCCACCCAGCCACCACGAGGCCCATAGGCGAGAATATCCCTGCCCGGCGTACCCTTGGCCTGATAGCCCACGAACAACACATCGTTGCGTTCATCCGCCAGCATGGCCTTCAGGTAGTTCACCACCCTGCCCCCGGCACACATACCGGAACCGGCCAACACCACGCAGGGGCGGTGTGACGTTGCCAGATAATCCACGGCATTGAGGTGGTCTTCATGGCTGTTGATCAGCGTGAGTTGTTCGAACGACAGCGGGTGCCTGCCCTGGTTAACCAACTCGGTGGCTTCAGCGTCCCAGAACGGCTTAAGGTCCCGGTAGATTCGGGTGAAGGTGGCGGCCAGCGGCGAATCCACAACAATCTCGAGATCCCGCCATGGCAAGTCCGGCGCGACGTCATCACTGCCGAACTCATGGATCAGGCTTTCAATTTCGTACAGCAGCTCCTGCGTACGCCCAATGCTGAATGCAGGCACCAATACCGTCCCGCCATCCTCAAGAGCATGCTCCAGCACCGCCTTGAGGCGATAACGACGCTCTTCCCGGCTCTCGTGGTCCTTGTCGCCGTAGGTGCTTTCAATCACCACCCGGTCCGCCCGCTCGGGTGGACGAGGTTCCGGCAACAACGGCGCATGGGGCGCTCCCAGGTCACCACTGAACACAATCCGCTCAAACTCGCCATCGCTCTCCGCTTCGCACTCCACGTATGCAGAACCCAGAATGTGCCCCGCCCTCTGCAACCGTATGGAAAGCGACTCACCTTTGCCATCGAACACCGAGTGCCATTGTCCGTAGGGCAGCGGCACAAGCCGGGATCGAATCAGCCCCAGCACCCGTTCAATCAGGGCACGGTCCCGCGTGAAACCAATCTTCAGGGCATCCTCAAGAATCTCCGGGAGCATAATCGCCGATGGCTCCGAACAGATGATCGGCCCCTCGAACCCGGCGGCAAGAAGATAGGGAATGCGACCGACATGGTCGATGTGCACATGAGTGACCACCAGAGCACGGAGGTGGTCCATAGGAAAATCAATGGAGAGGCTCGACGCACTCGCGCCGTTACTGGCCTCCTCGCCCTGGAACAGGCCGCAATCAATCAGAATGCCAGAGCCGCCAACCAGCAGCTCGTGGCAGGAACCGGTTACGCCTGTCACCGCTCCGTGGTGCTTTATATCGATCATCAAACACGTCCTTGTTGTTCAAAACCCGCTTAAAACCCCCAGACCAATGGGATCAAACCGATGGCGGTCGAGCCCACAAGCAGGCTCAATGGAAAGCCCAAACGCACATAATCCATGAACTGGTAGCGACCAGGGCCGTAGACCATCAGATTGGTCTGGTATCCCAGCGGCGTAATAAACGACGCGGAAGCCGCAAACATCACGGCCACGGCAAACGGCAGGAAATGCACGCCCAATTGTTCGGACACCGCCAACGCAATGGGAAACATAAGCACTGCAGCCGCGTTGTTGGTGATGACTTCGGTAAAGGCTGCTGTGAGGATATACACCAACGCCAGCGCCAGCCAGGGCGTCAGCGGGCCGAACAGGCCCAGGAGGCTGGTGGCCACCCATTCAGCACCGCCGGTTTCCGTCATGGCATTGCCCAGCGCAAAGGAGGCCGCAATCACCACCAGCACCGGTAAATCCACACTGCGGCGGGCGCGGCTGGCCGTGATACAGCCGCTCACAATCATCGCACCGGCCGCCAGAAACGCCGCTTCAATAATCTGCAGCAGGCCCGAGGCACTGGCCAACACCATCAACAAAAGAATGCCGAGGGCACGGGGCGCCCGGTGAAAATCCGGCGGTGTGGAATCGTTCAGGGCGCTGACCAACAGAAAGTCCCGGCGAAAGCGGTACTGCTCCACAAACTGGTGGCTCGCTTCCAACAACAGGGTGTCGCCCATCCGAAAGGTGATGTCGCCCAGCTTGCCCGGCACCCGGTTGCCCTCGCGGGAAATGGAGAGAATCGCGGCGTTAAAGCGAGTACGGAAACGGCTTTCCCGCACGGTCTTCCCCAGAGCCGTGAACTCCTGGCCCAGTACCACTTCCACCAGGCAGCGCTGATGATTCGCCAGGTCCAGCTTCTGGATACTGGCATGGGCGGGTTTCAGGCCTTGAATCCGCCGCAGCTCGCTGGCGCATTCCGGCGCGCCCACAAAATACAACTTATCCCCCGGCTGCAGCATCCGATCCGGCTCTACTGCCGTAATCAGCCGGCCACCCCGGTCAATCTCCGTCAGGTAACCATAGTTGAGCGCCCGTAGACCCGCCTGGGCCACGGTTTTGCCCACCAATGGGCCTTCCGCGTCCACTTCCACTTCTACGCCGTATTCCCGAACCTGCTCCAGCTCTTCTCGCATGCCGCCACGGTCGGGCAGTATCCGGGAGGCCACCAACACCAGATAGCAACCGCCCACCAACAACAGCGGTACCCCCACCCAGGCCAACTCAAATAACCCCAGATGAATCCCCAGGCGCGCCTGCAGCATACCGTCCACCACCAGGTTGGTACTGGTGCCAATCAACGTGCAGGTACCGCCCAGAATAGCGGCGTAGCTCAAGGGTAAAAGAAGGCGGGAGGAAGGAATACCCAGGCGTTGGGCCCAGTCCTGGATGGCGGGAATGAACATGGCAACAACGGCCGTATTATTCATAAAACCACTGAGGATACCGGTCGGCGCCAGCATCCGCAGTTGCGCGCCTTTCTCGGTCTTCGGATGCCCGAGTAGCAAACGGGCAATCCACTGCACGGCGCCCGTTTCTTTCAGGCCGGCAGCCACCACATAGAGCGTCGCGATGGTAATCACACCCGGGTTTGCAAACCCTGCCAACGCATCCGCCGGCCCCAGAATGCCGGCAATCAACAGGAACGCCAGAGCCGCCATCAGCACGAGATCTGCGGATACTCGCGTAACCACCAATGCTGCCAGAACCGAGAACAAGGTAAGCAGGGTAACAATGGCTTCCCACGCCATAGGCGCTTACGCTCCGGTGGCTTGTGGTGACGTAAAGATCAATTGCCGGTCCAGCAGGTAGCTGATCAAGCGGTTCACACAATCATCCACCGACATCTGCGACGTATCCAGGCGCACTTCAGGGCGCTCGGGCGCCTCATAGGGGGAATCGATACCCGTAAAGTGTTTGATTTTGCCCGCCCTGGCCTTTTCATAAAGACCCTTTGGGTCCCGCTCTTCACACGTCTGAAGCGGGGTATCCATGAACACCTCAATGAACTCACCCGCCGGGAACAGGTTACGCACCAAGCGCCTATCACTGGTGAAGGGTGAGATAAACGCACTGAGAACAATCACGCCCGAATCGGTAAACAGCTTGCTCACCTCGCCAATACGGCGAATGTTCTCAACCCGGTCCTCATCAGAAAAGCCCAAATCCCTATTCAGGCCATGGCGGACATTGTCGCCGTCCAGAAGGAAGGTGTGGTAACCGCGCTCGTACAAGGCGACATCCAGCGCATTGGCAATGGTCGACTTGCCAGAACCGCTCAGGCCGGTGAACCACAGCAGGCACGGGCTCTGGTTCTTGATGGAGGCCCGATCTGATCGGGTAACTTTCTGGTGATGCCAGACGATATTTTCAGACATGAAACAGCAACCTTGCTCTTAAAACTTGTTTTTTCCTACACCGATAACCGGTGCACTTTATCGCCCTGGCGATCTGCGGCCCCCGCATCGGACTGCCCGTTACACCAAACCAGGTCTTCCAGATTGCCATTGGGGGCATACCCCGTTTTGGCGTTCTTCAGCACTTCGATAATCGCACCGCAATCGAAGGCCTGACTGGCCCGCTGCAACTGACTGAGGAAGTCCTCTACCTGTTCCCAGGGCAGGTACACTTCCCTGGCCATCATAATGCGGGGGTGTGACGTGCCCTGCGGGTCGTCACCAATCAACAGTTCTTCATACAACTTTTCCCCCGGGCGAAGGCCGCTAAAGGTCACCTCAATATCACCTGCGGGATGGCTTTCCGTTTTCTCTTCCAGCCCCATCAGATGAATCATCTTGCGGGCCAGGTCCGCAATCTTCACGGGCTCTCCCATATCCAGCACAAACACCTCGCCACCCAGGCCAATACTGCCGGCCTGGAGAACCAGTTGGCTGGCTTCAGGAATGGTCATGAAGTACCGGATAATGTCCGGGTGGGTAACGGTAACCGGACCGCCGTCACGAATCTGATCCCGGAACAACGGCACCACAGAACCGGAAGAGCCAAGTACGTTGCCGAAACGCACCATGGAGAACACCGTCTTTTTCTGCCGCTGTGCCAACGCCTGCAGCACCAGTTCCGCCAGCCGCTTGCTGGCCCCCATCACATTGGTGGGGCGAACCGCCTTGTCCGTAGAAATCAGCACAAAACGCTCAACACCGGCTGCGATAGCGGCTTCAGCCGTGTGCCAGGTGCCAAACACGTTATTCTGCACGCCTTCTATCACGTTGTGTTCAACCAAGGGTACGTGCTTATAGGCGGCTGCGTGGTATACCGTCTGCACACCAAACGCCCTCATGGCAGACTCACAGCGGCGCCGATGGCCCACGTTACCAAGTAAGGGATGCAACTCTACCCCCAGCCCCTCCACCCGATTGATGGAACTCAGCTCACGCTCAATGGCGTACAGAGAAAACTCGGACTGCTCGAACAGCACCAACGCGCGCGGACGGTGACGAATAATCTGGCGGCACAGCTCTGAGCCAATCGAACCGCCCGCGCCAGTGACCATCACGGACTTTTGATACAGACTCTTGGCAACAACGGCGGAATCCGGTCGAACCGGGTCCCGCCCCAACAGGTCCTCAATCTCCAGATCCCGGATGTCATTAATCCGCGCCTGGCCCGCCACCAGCTCAGACATGGAGGGAACCGTCTGTACAGGAATGGAAAGCGGCTCCAGTTGCTTCAGCAGTTTCTTGCGGTCTACCTGAGAATGCTCGTCCAGTGCCAGCAATATTCGCTGCACTCGATGCTTCGGCATATGCTTGGCAATGTGGTTAATGCTGACGACAGGCAAGCCATTGATCATCGATTTGTGGTTGGCGCGGTCAAATGACACGAAAACGACTGGCCGGTACTCGGTGCCCTGCTCCAGAGCCGATGCCAGTTGCATGCCTGTTTCGCCCGCACCCACGATGGCAACCGCTTCTTTCGCCATCTGCTTGGGATGGTTCACGATCATTCGCACGCCCAGGCGGGTGCCGCTGACAAACAGGAAAGCGAGTGCGCCATAAATAATGGGCACTGAACGAGGCACAAACACCTGCAACAAGTAGCCTAAGGTAATCAGCGTTACGCTCGAGGCTATTACCCCATAGATGATGGTGAGGAACGCCCGGTCACCAAGATACCGGATAACCGCCCTATACAACCCTAGGCGAACGAAAACACCAATGGTAAATACCACTGTAATGGCAGCAATCGTGAGTTGTTCTCGGGTAGGCAACCAAAGATGCTGCTCAAGCCTCAGGGCGAAAGCTGCCCAGATCGCAAAAAACAGGAAAAACGCATCGGAGAGCACCGAAACAATGCGCTTCTGGAACCGGGGGAGATTCAGAAATGCCTTAACCAACATGTTACCTGCTCCACGATCTGCCAACTTGTCCCTGTTCAAGCCGTTGCCTCCTCCATTACCCGAGCCAATGCCTCACACGTGAGTTCGATCTCTTCCGCAGTCAAAGTGGGATGGACCAAGAACATCAGGCTGGTTTCTCCCAACTCCCTTGCAACCGGTAAACGCTCTGCTGGGGCCATACCAGCATTCTGAATGGCTTTTTCGAAATACACTTCTGAACAAGAGCCGGAAAAACAAGGCACACCGGCGCCGACAACCTCCGAGAGCACTCTATCCCTGTTCCAGCCGTGTTTAAGCGCAGAAGGCTCTACAAAAACATAGCACTTATAACCACCATGGCCGATGTTTTTAGGAACATCCGGCACACGCAGCCCATTACACTCTCTTGCAGCCTGCCAAATAGTCTCGCAATTGGACAGTCGGCGCTCAGTCCATTTTGGCATGCGCCGCAACTGAATGCGCCCAATAGCTGCCTGCATCTCCGTCATCCGCCAGTTGGTGCCAAAGCTCTCATGCAACCAGCGAAATCCCGGTGGATGCTCGCGCTCATATACGGCCTCCCAGCTTTTACCATGGTCCTTGTAGGCCCACATTCGCGACCAAAGTTCACTGTCATCCGTGGTCACCATGCCACCTTCACCACCGGTGGTCATAATCTTATCCTGGCAGAAAGACCAGGCTGCCACATGCCCCAAAGAGCCAACCGGCTTACCTTTGTATGTCGCGCCATGGGCTTGGGCACAGTCTTCTATTACCAACAAACCATGGCGGCAGGCCAGCTCATTCAGCCCATCCATATCACATGGCCAGCCAGCGAGATGAACTGCAATAACCGCTTTGGTGTTCTCAGTAATCAGTGGCGCAACCGTCTCAGCTGTAATCCCCTGTGAATCAGCACCTACATCTGCAAACACCGGCCACGCACCCGCATTCACAATACACGTTACCGAGGCCAGAAAGGTTCGGGAAGTGACAATAACTTCATCACCAGGACCGATGCCCAGACCTTTTAGCGCAAGGTCCAACGCCACTGTACCGTTGGCTACCGCAATCGCATAGGCTGTGCCGACGAACTCAGCGAACTCCCGCTCGAATTCTCGGCATTCCTGGCCAGTCCAGTAGTTGACTTTATTGGAGAGAATTACTCGTGAAACCGCGTCGGCCTCTTCTTGTGTGAAGGATGGCCAGGGCGAGAAAGGTCCATTTAGCATCTAGTGAAAAACCGTCTGAATAATATATTGAATGTCATTTCGAAGTGACCAGTTGCGGATGTAATCAAGATTCATCTGCACTTTATCAGGCCAGATCACATCATGGTTGTACGTTTCCGGATCAGCGTGCGCAGCCAAAAGCGCTTCTTCATTCCGGTACTTCAACGTGGCGGGCCCGGTAATACCAGGGCGAATCGACAGCATTGCCCGCTCTTCACCCTGCAACTTGTCGGCGAAGCCGGGAACATCCGGCCTTGGGCCGACAAAACTCATATCGCCCAACAACACATTCCAGAGCTGGGGTAGCTCATCAATTTTGGTGCGACGAAAGAACGCTCCGAGGGGAGTGATACGGGGATCCCCCCGCCGGGTCACTGTCGTCTCAAACGACGCAATCGGACGCATAGTTTTCATTTTCACTACCCGGAAAATTTTACCATGGCGCCCCACCCGCTTCTGGACGAAAAAACCATTGGAGCGGGTATCGATACTGGCGGCCATCCAGGCCAGGAGAATGAGCCACCAGGCCGCGAAAAGCCCCAGCACTGCAAAAAATAGATCGAACGCTCTTTTCTGCAACGCTTGAACGGTTCCGAGGCCTGCCGTACCGCAGGACAGCGAGTCAGAGGTAGTCATAACGCTTCAGCGTCTCCCCTACCAGCTCCTCCAGATTTGCCACCTGTTGCTCACCGAGAGCTTTACGGCCTTTCCCCAGGCTACGCGGTGAAACGCCCTCCACCGCCGTAGCGATTTTCTCAAGCTCTACCTCTTTACCGATAAACTCAAGAATGCGGCTGAGCTCTTCCACCGGCTGGCGAACAAAATCTTCATAGCGCACACGAACGACCTTATCGGCCGGCAGGTCGGAAAACGCCTTTTCCGCATTATCCACGCAACGTTGCCATTGCAGTGCGCACACCTCGTTCAAGGTGTGGTTTTGCAGAACACTCTGCATGCCATCCAGAGCCGGTCCCCAGAAGGCAAGGCGCTTTTCACGCGATATAAACCGATACACCCGCGCCCAGAAATAACGCAAGCCGTAATATGGCAGGTCCGTTTTGGGAACAAAGCGTACCTTTTCCAGAATATATGGGATATCCAGCTTTGCCGTCCATCGTTCCTTCGCCGAGCCAGTGGCATCAATGCCGTCACGGTAGATGAAGATATACTTTGCATCGGGCAAAACCGCATCCACAAAAGGCACGCGAAGCGAGTTTGCGCAGGTTTTCTCTACGACAACCTCGGCATTGTATTGTTGCCGTATATCGCTGAAGCGCTGTCGAATATAATTCTTTATCGCTGGGGTCGCCCTTTTTTCAGGGATTTCATCGGATGGATAGCGCACATTGCCATGGCGCCAAATGTAGTTGATCTCGTCACAAGGCCAGGTGCAAATGCTGTCAAACGACGTGAGCACATCGCGCAGCATATTGGTGCCCGAGCGGGGCGCGCCCACAATAATTACGTCCGTATTACTCATTCAAACTTCCGAATTTCATTGAAGAAGAGAAGACCACCTGGCCAGGACGACATCCGTCGCAAAAGCCCGGGCTGAGAATTCAAGCGCCTTTTGCCTCATCGAGCCCAGACCCTCAGGATCATCGGCAAGAGACGAAATCGCATTAGCAAGGGCATCGACATCCACGCCCGGAACAGCCACCCCCGCGCTATTGCCAGTCACATCCCGCGCCAGGCCACTGTCGGCTTCAACCGCCACCAACACCGGGCAGCCCTGCTCCAGATAGGTCATGGTCTTACTGGGGTATGCGTACCGGTAGAGCTCCGGCACAAGGCTGACAAAGCCGGCACTGGCCCTCGCCATGGCGGCTTTGGCCACCTCCACGGATTGATGGCCCACGAAGGATACCTGGGCGCCGCTTTCTTCCGCCTTGCGGCACAGGCGCCCTTTCTCCGCGCCATCGCCCATCATGACCAGCCGGATATCCTGCCGGTCGCGCAGCCTGGCCATGGCATCCACCAAAGCATCCAGGCCCTGGAAACGGCCAATATTGCCGGCAAACAGCAGCACAAACGGCTCATTCGGCCAGGAGAAAGGCAGTTCATCAGGCGCAGCCCCCTCCGATGGCAGGCTGAAGTTATTGATAACAGTGGTTTCCGGCGGTTCTTCGGGCCTGCGGGCGATTAACGATTCGGCCATATCGTCCGACAGCACCACAACCGGCCGCGCCTGTGTGCAGGTCCACCTGTCCAAGCGGGACAAAAGCGAAAACACCCGGGGGTTCCTGAACTCCCCGGAAATACGGCCAATTTCCGGGTGAATGTCCATGCAGTGATAGATAAACCGCGCACCAGTCACCTTCGCCGCCATCGCCACGAACCAGCCCGCCAGAACAGGCGGTGAAGTCGACACCATGATGACGTCATACCGTTTTCGGACGACGGCATGCCAGAACACCCCCAGGCCCAGGACCAGTGAGTTCACAATACGCACCAAGGGCCTTCCCGCCTCCGGCGGTAGATTGAGACGAACCACGTTCGCGCCATCCACGCGCTCCCGGGCAGGCTGCCGCTGATTATCAACACTCGCCTTGTACGAGGGCTGAGAGGACAGCACATCCACCTCGTGCCCATCGCTGACCCACCGGCCCACAATGGCGCGAAGCATTGATGCATACGGGGGCGTATCCGGCCAGTAAAACCGGTGAATTGCCAGAACCTTCAAGGATGCGCCCTCAATACTGTTTCCACACCGTCTGCATCACATAATCCCGGTAACTGTGGATAATGCGAACCACCTTCTCCGCCACATTCGGCATGCTGTAATCTTCCACCAAGCGCATGGAGCGTTCGTCCCCCCTGCCCTGGCCCTCAAGAATGGCCAGCCCCTGCAGCACACGCTCCGTGCTCAGGCCAACCATCATGGCCGCCGTCTCTTCCATGCCTTCCGGGCGCTCGTGGGCCTCGCGGATATTCAAGGCCGGGAAGTTCAGGATGGACGCTTCCTCACTGATGGTGCCGCTGTCAGACAGCACCGTTTTCGCACTCAACTGCAGCTTGTTGTAGTCCTTGAAGCCGAGGGGCTTGAGCAGGCGCACCTGTTTGTGGAATGTCACACCCAGGGCATCCACACGCTTCTGGGTACGGGGATGAGTGGAGACGATCACTGGGTAGCCGTATTGCTCTGCCACGGCATTCAGAGTCGCCACCAGCGCTCGGAAGTTTCGGTCGGAATCCACATTCTCTTCCCGGTGGGCACTCACCACAAAGAACTCGCCTTCGGTGAGCCCCAGTCGTTCCAGAACATCCGAGGCATCAATGCCACTGCGGAAATGGTTCAGCACCTCGTACATGGGGCTGCCGGTTTTGACCACCCTGTCTGGCAGCAAGCCCTCGCGCAACAGATAATCCCGGGCGATGGAACTGTAAGTGAGATTGATATCGGCGGTGTGATCCACAATGCGTCGGTTAATTTCTTCCGGCACACGCATATCAAAACATCGGTTGCCCGCTTCCATATGAAAAGTGGGAATTCTGCGGCGTTTGGCCGGGATAACCGCCATACAGCTATTAGTGTCGCCCAACACAAGCAGGGCCTCAGGCTGGACTTCCGCCAAGACACGATCCACCGCGATTATGACATTACCAATGGTTTCCGCACCACTGGCGCCCGCCGCACTCAGGAAGTGGTCCGGCTTGCGGATGCCCAGGTCCTGGAAGAAGATTTCATTCAGCTCGAAATCGTAGTTCTGCCCCGTGTGCACCAGAACGTGCTCACAATAATCATCCAGTTTGGCCATTACCCGTGAGAGCCGGATGATCTCCGGCCGGGTGCCCACCACCGTCATTACTTTCAGTTTTTTCATGGCATTCCCAAATCGGTTCAGGCTTCCGTTCCAACCGGGCACGCGAACGTATCCGGGTTGTCTCTGTCAAAAATCTCGTTGGCCCAGAGCATACAGACCAGCTCGTCGTCTCCCACGTTGGTGATGTCGTGAGTCCAGCCCGGCACGGTTTCCACAATCTCCGGCTTGTCCCCGGCGGTGAACAGCTCATAGAACTCGCCGGTTAACATGTGGCGAAAACGAAAACAGGCATCGCCCTTGATCACCAGGAACTTCTCGGTTTTGGAGTGGTGATAATGGCCGCCCCGGGTGACACCAGGGTGGGCGGTAAAAAAGGAAAACTGGCCGGCATCACGGGTTTTTAGCATCTCCACAAACACGCCGCGATCGTCGCCATGCTGGGGCACCGTGTAGGTGAACCGCTCCGGTGGCAAATAACTCACATAGGTGGCGTATAAAGCACGGGTAAGGCCTGTACCCACCTGTTCCGTGATAAGGTTCTCCCGGGTGGCCTTGAAGCGATTAAGTTGGTCCGCCAAGCCACCTACGGAAATCTGGTAAACCGGCTCCACCTCAACAAACGGGCCAGGGTTGCTGTTTTTCCCTTCCAGCAGCGAGAGAAAATGGTTAACTACATCGTCTACGTACACCAGATTAATCACCGCATCCGGATCATTGATCGACACGGGCAAATCCCGGGCGACGTTATGGCAGAAGGTTGCTACCGCAGAGTTGTAATTGGGGCGCGCCCATTTGCCAAACACGTTGGGTAGGCGGTAAATATACACCGGGTTATCGGTGGCTTCATTCAGCGCCAGCAAGGCCCCTTCCGCGGCCCGTTTGCTGGTGCCATAGTCGTTCTCCCGCTCCGCCTGAATGGAGGAACTGTAAATGATCGGAATCTGACGGCCACACTGTTTTACCGCATCGCACAAAGTCTGAGTGAGTCCGGTATTGCCGGTAACAAACTCCGAAGGGTTTTCGGGGCGGTTGATGCCAGCCAGGTGAATAACCCAGTCGACACCGTCAAGCAAACCTGGTAAATCCTGCTCGGTGTGCTGCCGGCTAAACGGAACCACTTCAAAACCGCCTTTTTCGCGCAAATGCATCAGCAGGTTTTTACCAATAAATCCATTCGCGCCGGTAACCAGTACTTTCATGGTTTAATCCTCCGGGTTGAGGTATTCGCCCCTTTCCAGGGCACGAATAAAGTCCAGCTTGCGCAGCAAGGTTTGCATACCCGCAACATCCAGGCGCTCGGTATTGTGGGAGTTATAATCCTCGGTATGGGTGATCTTCTCCTCGCCCTGTTCCACGAACTTGCCGTAGTTCAGGTCCCGCAAATCCGGTGGCACCCGATAATACCCGCCGCGGTCTTCCGCACAGGCCATCTCCTCCCTGCTGAGCAGTGCTTCATAAAGTTTTTCGCCGTGACGGGTACCAATTTCATGGATCGGGTGGTCCACTTTATCCATTAAATCGGTCAAAGCGCGAGCCAGTGTTCCGATAGTGGCAGCGGGCGCTTTCTGCACGAACAAATCGCCGTTATCTCCATGCTCGAAGGCGTACAGAACCAGATCGACCGCGTCTGCCAGCGTCATCATGAACCGGGTCATATTCGGGTCTGTGATCGAGATAGGCATTCCTGAGCGAATCTGGTCCACGAATAACGGAATGACAGAACCACGGGACGCCATAACATTGCCATAACGCGTTCCGCAGATGACGGTTTTATCTGGATCGACATTACGAGACTTGGCTACCATCACCTTTTCCATCATCGCTTTGGAAATGCCCATAGCATTGATAGGGTAAACTGCTTTATCAGTGCTAAGGCAAACTACACGCTTTACTTCATTTTGAATTGCAGCCTCCAGCACGTTCTCAGTCCCGAGCACATTGGTCTTAACAGCCTCCATGGGATGAAACTCGCAGGAAGGTACCTGTTTCAGCGCCGCCGCATGGAAAATGAAATCGACACCACGGGTAGCATTCAGCAGGCTGGTATAATCTCGCACGTCCCCAATGTAGAATTTCAGCTTTGGACTGGCATAGCGCTTACGCATGTCATCCTGCTTCTTCTCATCACGACTAAAAATGCGTATTTCTTCAATCTCAGTATCAAGAAAACGGTTGAGGACAGCATTCCCAAAAGAGCCCGTGCCGCCAGTAATGAGCAATTTTTTTTTGTCAAATGTCATTGATCAACCTTACTTTTCTCATACACGTATCGAAACATGGCAATGTTGGCCTCCGTCGTATCTTGTTGCGAAAATTTATTCCTTGCCCAACCTAGCACACATGCGCGCATATCCTGGTATTGCTCGGCTGGCATCAGCGCTAGCTTGTCCAATACGGAGCTGAACGCATCTGGTTTGCTCAAGGGCAAATCCCAGCCAATACCAAGCTGCTGCAAATTTCGCCACGGCGTGGCATCCGATATGACCACTGGAAGAGCAGCACATAGGGCCTCCGCTATAACGTGACCATAGTTTTCGCCTTTGGTGGGTAAGAAGAAAACGTCATACTCCGCTAGAGTACTAATTACCTGATCCGGAATTAATGTGCCTTTATGCTCAACTTTGATATGGGCCGGTAATGCACTGATAGCCTCCCTACACTGTTCCCAATATTGACCATCCTCAATAGGACCATAAAGATGGTAATCGAGAGGCTGGCGTGCCTTTTTCAGTATTTCCAACGCTGCCAAAAGATTTTTCTTGGGCGAAATACGAGACACGAAAACAGCTTTAAGAGGCCCTGTAGAGCGGATTGGTAGGTCGCTTGCAAATTCTTGTGCGCCAATATTCTCGGCGACTTTAATGTCCGCTTCCTGCCCGAGTACCCTACGAATATCCTCTACTTCAAAAATACTTGAAGCCTGAAACACCAACTTGGCATGAACACCAAGTATTCTTGATACACGTATAAAAAGTATCTTCTTGAGCCTCTTCATGCTCAAGGCACCCTCAGAAAACTCTCCTCTTGGGGCAAGTAAAACTCGCTTTCGGAACGCTTTTGCCAACAACAACGGAAATAAAGAAAAACGAAGAGAAAAAAAACTATTCAGATAAACTAGATCGTAGTCTTTCATCCAAATCAGCTTTGCTACCTGTCGGTAGAACTTAAAACCAGATGGGGCGTAAAATACAAACGCCTTACCGACCCGCACCCATTTACCTAAATCGACTGAAACATATGGGGCACTATCACCTAGGTCTCGATCGCTAGCAACCACGCTGAAAGCTATATCATCACCTAACTGCTCAGCTATATTTTTAATTGTTTTAATAGGCCCGCCCCCTTTATATCCAGGAAGATAATATGTTGTTAAACAAAGGACTCTCATTTTTTCTTTAACCAAGGTCACATCTCACAAACTCAAATTTGATTTTTTTACAGACAAGACGGAAGCAAAAATTACAATTGACAATCACCTACACACAAGAAAACAAAAAAACATTTTATAGCTAGTTTAAAACAAATTTAATAGGCAAATATCGTTATCTATTTATTCAACAAGTCGCATTCCGTTAAATCAAAATAATAACAAAAATCTCTTACACCAAGAAGATCACAATTCAAATTATCATAAACTATTATACATACTCTTATACTGCTGGGCGACAGAAGTGATCGAAAATTTTTCCTTACAATGCAAATAAAGATTACGAGAATAATCATCCCGAAGTTTCTCATCCAAAATCAACTTTTCTAATACTACAGATAACAAATCGGGCCTAAATGGGGGCACGAGAAACTGGCTGCCAAATTCACCTAACAGCCCCCTAGCCGCTCCTACGTCAGTAGCAATGACCGGAAGACCTATTGACATAGCTTCAAGGATGACATTGGACATTCCTTCGGTTCTCGAAGGCAAGATCAAGATGTCAGATTCAGACATTAAACTAACTGGATCTTCCCTATAACCTTCAAAAATAACATTATTCTGTAATTGTAGGACTTCAACAAGCTGTTCGAGCGTAGTCTTTTCCGGACCGTCACCCACTACACTCAAAATGAAGTCGACTCTTTTTCTCTTTAAAATCGAACAGGCATGTAATAGGTCAACGCACCTTTTTAGCTCCACTAACCGCCCAACGAAAAGAAGTTTTGGAACTATATTTTTATTAGCTTGACTGGGAGTCCCTAGAACAACCCCATTAGCCATAGTTCTAACTTTAGAACAAGCCAACTTTTTGCTAACTAATCGCTCGTACGTATTCGACTCCAATACGACGAGCGCACTTGAACACTTGAAGACTAAATTCCATGAAGCTTTGTCTAGCAGACCCACATATTCAGCTAGTGCCTGACCCGGAAATTTAAAAACTATAGAAAATCCAAAAATTTTTCCTAAAACGGCAACAATACGGCCAACCCTACTAGGAGTGTGGATATGCAAAATATTTGCTGACAATCGTGATCTAAGTAAATGGAAAATCATAGAAAAGGGTAGCAAAAGGCCTCGTCGCAAACGTGTTACTTTTACACCTTCGAAACTTGAGCTTCGATTATTGTTATGCCTAAATGAAATAACATTTACCTTAACACCTATACTTAACAAACCTTTAGACAACAAATGCGCTTGCTTCTCCTTACCGCCTATAACAGGTGGAGGGTAAGCGGCATCAAACACCAAAACTGAAACCTCACAGCGGTTACACATTATTCGCCCTTGACTCTATTCGAGGAGACAAACAGTAAATTGAGATCGGCACCATCAATACTACTGACGAGTAAAGATATAGAAAGAACGGCTCTTTTAGCTCAAGAATAAACATAGAAAAAACTAGAACAAAACAAGAAACCTTCAATCTACCTGATGCGCTAGAGAATAAAATTATTAAATAAGAAATAAACCAAAAGGTATAGAATATAATAAAACCAATTACTCCAACTGCATGAAGAACTCTTATGTAGCCGACGTCAGACGGAATCCTATTTGAGTTGAATGTAGACACATCACCAAATAGAAAATCAATATCAGAAACTGGGAGAAAATACATCTTCATCAGTTCCCCAGTTGTCCCTTTAGACCCACCACTTGATATTATAGTTGAAACGTCTTCTACCAGCCTATATACTGCCTCAGAATCCCCAAACATGGGATAAATCAAAAAGTAAATAGTCAAAATCGCGACAATCGAAAAAACTGAAACTCGAAGTAAAATTACTTTGTTTACTCTATATTTTGATAAAACCTTATAAATTGAATATAGAACAAAAACCATTAATCCAATTAATAGTAGGACAAAGCCCGTTCTTCCATTTAACGTAATAGCAAAGAAGAGACCTAAAAAGCCTGCCACTATTAACAAGCGCTTAAAACAGGAGCCGTTGCTCAACCTTTCAATCGCAATCAAACCTAACAAAACCCCAAGCGCAAAGTAAACTGATGCTGATGCTCCTGTTGCAGGCAAAATCCCCCTTACTCTATAAAGATAATCGGGGTGGCTGGAGTCGGTAATGTTACCTTGCGCAGGAAACAAACCTTCGGCAATAGCTCTAAACTCAGGATTTAGAAAACTCATTAAAACGGTTATCGAAATAATCACAGAAAACCAAAAGTAATATATACAAAAATCGTAAAAAGCCGCATCCCTAAAATGATCATTAAATCTATTCTTGTACAACAACAAAATAGAAATTAAAATAGCGCAAGGAAACCCATCAAACAATAGAGAGACGCCTTTCTTAAAAAACATGAGATCACTACCATTCGATAGTATTGTGAGAGCGCCACTATATACAACAAAAAAGAGTATAACCAAAAATACACTGATCCCTGGCACCTTAATTATTACTCTTTTCTTGCACAAAATTGTTAGAATAATGATAATTGAAAGTGCTGAAATAATGCGAGCAGAATGCAATGGAAGAAATGAAATTGTAAGGGTCGATGTCGCAAGGCCTACTATGAGAAACACAAATCCATCTTTTATTATTCGCATGACATAATATTCCTATTCATGCTCGGCAAACTTAAAGGTACTGCAGTAGGGGCTGCTCATATTCATCATCTACAAAAAGAATAACACCTAGATCTCTATTTTCTAAAAGTCATTACCGATAATCGAGTACAGAACTTTACGCCCCGACTACCAACACCTGACATTAAATTTCGTATAACTATAAGCATCCTTGCAACTCTTGGCGTTCGACGCATCAACCTGAGCATATACTGACTTTTAGCTCGTTTTCTATAATAATTCCAACTGAACTCTATATACGCGTAAAATCCATTAAAATCTTTAAACGAAAGACATTGAACTGCACAATTCTGAGAAACAAGGGATTGATAATATAAAATATCAGTTGCATATTTTTCATCAAGCGAATCTTTTAATCCCTCTAACCCAGCCATTTGCGCTTCGAAGAAACTTTTTAATTGCTCACCTTTCTGCTGATTATGAGCCTTGCTAACTGAATATTGTGTTCCTAATCGATACGCTGAGTATAACCCTGGACAATAATAAGCACCATTAGTTGCCGCAAGGACCTGTATATAATAATCTCCTAACGGAACATTTTTAAACCATGATGGTAAATCGTCAAATATAGCTCTTCGCACCAAAATTGACGCAGTAGGCATCACACCGCCACCTTCTCGAATAACCGTCTTGAGGGACAAAATTTCGTCATGTTCTCCGTAATAGTTTCTTAAATTAATTACTTCCTCATCAACAAACAAAACTGCGGGATGGAAAAATATATCTACGTCAGCTTTAAGGCGCATCAACTCAGATTGTTTTTCAAGTTTATTTCGTGAGATCCAAAAATCATCTCCCTCACAAATTGCAATAAATTCGCCTTTTGCATGTGGAAAACTCAATAGAGTAGGCTTTCTTCCCCTCGCATACTGGTTCTCTGATTGAATAATAGGGTTAATTATCCTCGGATATTCTTTCGCATACCTTTTAACGATTTCGCTTGTACCATCTGTAGAAGCATCATCATGTACTATTACCTCAAATGGGAGTTTTGTTTTCTGAATTAAAAATCCGCGTAGTGCATCTTCGATATATGATCTATGGTTATAGGTGTGACATAGTATACTAATTACAGGCTTTTCATTTTCACTTTTCCAGCTGGATATGATTTCAGCCTCGGTAGGGAGCTCTGTGGAGCGAAACTCACTCAAATCGAAAACTTTCTTTTTATTCAAGAACCGCCTCCCAGTATCGCTTTGGATTAACGCGGTGGTCACTAAGTTAGAATATTTTTTGGTCAACATATGTTTTTAAGTAGGTTCACATCTTGATTGAAGGCACTTTACTTTAGGGTTCTCGACGGTCGTTTTAATAAGTGTGTAATGAAATAGCCGATTACAACATTAAAAGACTTTCGGTTTAATCCAATGCTCAGACCTATAAATGACGCCAACATCGTTATAAAAGCCGAAAGAATTGTTAGCGCTGGATTCAACTCTATATAGTTAACTATGAAAAAGGACAATCCAGCCGATACGAATGATATGGCCAGCACTAGTGAAAAATCTTTCAATTGCTCCACTACCCCATACCCTAGTAGTTTGCTGGAGAAGTAACTATTGGGAACATAGTTGATTACAGAAGTGACTATCTGGCCTACAAGTATTGCATGTACGCCATACCTGTATGTAACGAGTAATGCAAGTCCATTAACAGACTTTTTGACAACTTCAAGACACAAAAATAGATCAGATCGACCTTTGACTTTCAGGATGTTTAAGTTGATTGAGTGTAGCGGTAACATAACGGTAGCAACGCACAATAGCTGGAAATAAATTACAGCTGGCCACCACTTTTCTGGTAATAGCAGTTTGAACACTGGATCTGCGACAACAGCGGTAAACAAGATTCCCGGAAACAGTGTTGTGCTCATGAGTACAACGATTTTTTTGTAACCCTGCTTTAAACGGATTTCATCGCCTTGTATCGATGCAAGCGCAGGATACGTCACTTTCTGAATGGAGGTAACTAATTGCTGCACTATAAGCTCTTTTATCTTCTGCGCAAAAAAGTATAAGCCTGCAACCTGAGCTGAGAATATTTTAGCGATAACAATGACGTAAAGATTCTGGAATATGGTATTCAAGGCACCGGACAGAAACAGTTTGTAGCCAAAATTGTACATTTCTCTCACCGAGGTCCAGCTGAACTGCCAACCTGGGCGCCATCCTACCAGTACCCATAGTAAACACGTATGAATAGTGGCATTCAGGAGCATCTGTGCAACAAGTGCCCAAGCCCCCATATCCAAGTATGCCAAGCATACTGCCAACGTACCGGAAACAACACCAGCAGGAAAGCTGGCTTTCAACTGAATCTTGAAATTCATTTCTCGGCTTAGGTTAGCCACCTGCACTACCTGGAAAGACGTGATAATAACAGTCAGGGAAGCCACTCGAATCAAATCTAAAAGGCGGGGCTCCCCATAAAACTGCACGATAATTGGTGCAACGAAGTAGAGAATGCCGTAGGACACCAGCCCTAACATTAAGTTCGCATAGAACGCCGTTGCGTAGTCCCGCTGGGTAACATTCTGCAGGCGAATGAGGGCTTCTCGAAACCCAGAGTCCATTAGTGTTTGGCCCAGTGTCAGAAACACAGCCATCATGGCTACCAGCCCAAAGTCCTCTGGAACCAAGAATTTTGCAAGCAGTAGTGTTACCGCTATGCTAATTCCTCGCTTGGCAAATTGTTCAGACAGATTCCAGAATACTCCAGTGGTTGTTCTTTCTGTTAGTGACATCAGTAGACGCCTTCACTATTCAAAGCTTTTTGCTTTTTAATCTTGATCAAAGCGCTGATCAACTCCTCAGTAATCTGTTGATGAGATGCGCGTCCTTTCGAGGACTGTAGAATGTTTCTATTTGTCTTGACTGACTCCGTATCCAATAAAGAACTTAGCAAAGGCTGATCGGTTACCAAGTCATTTATATTTCTAAAAACTAATCCCTGGTTTCGATGCTCTTCGTACACGGAATTTTTCGGATCAAGGTATACTCTGTCACCAAGAAATAGAGACATGAGCAGTTTGTCTGCTGCCTGTTGGCTCAGGTAGGTCATGATGACCGTTGAGCATCCGCGTAGTATCTCGATGTAGTTATTCATTTGGATAAACTCGGTAAAGGACTTAAAGCACTCACCAAATAATCGCTTTCCTTTCTGCATAACCCCGTAGCCGGTACTCCTGATCTCCATAGCTTAACGGCACAACTACCCGAGCATCGTCGGGAAGGCCAACTTTCGCCAATAGCCTGAATGCTTCGATATGGTTTTTGGTTGGCCTGGCATTGTCACAGCCGGTTACAATTCCGGTACCGATAGACCTATCTGCCAGCCCGGCCGTTTTGCCATAGTTCCAGATTATAAAATCTGGATAGAGCTTTCCCAGCTTCTCGCTAAGCCGGAAATACTCACTTTTCAGTACCGGCGCAAAGAGATCTATTTTGTTCAGTAACTCTTTCCTTCTCAGAGTATTTGGATACAGAACCGGCTTGAGCATCCTCTTGCTTGGGTTGGTGGTTCTGGCCGACCGAAGTTTGTCTTATAAGATGCCGCCAAAGCACTAGTGTCGGGCTTCAACAATTTCCAAGGGTGTCGTCAACAGGTCGTAGCAATCGTACCCCATACCAACCCATGAAACAGGTACTTTTGGGTCGATCCTTGCCAATATCTCCAAAGAAAATCCTGAAGAGAATGAGGAGTTATTGCGTCATACCAGTTGAGAGCTTGAATGAACCTCGGATTCAGGTAAGCGAATCGAGAAACTTTTTAGGAACGACGTTTTTGAGAAATTGAGTCGGACGCTTGCTTTCGAGCGTGAAAGTATTTTGCCCATCCGCAATAGCCTCAAAGACCTCGTATGTCGCATCCGGAAATATTTAGTCCTTGATCAGGTGAAGGAACTTCATTTCGCGGTCAACTGGCGCACTGCTCTTCATATGCTCGCTTAGCTTCATCCTGACTGTACTCAGTCAATCGCCAACGATTGGTGCTAGCAAAGCTCTGTTCACCGCAATATTTAGTATGCTCCATTAAGTTAACCCCACTTTGTTTCTCAAGACGGCGAACTATTTCCTCATAATAATGCTGTGGTCTTTGGCAAAAGTCTTCGTACTGTACAACAAGCCTTTGTTGGTCAGGCAGCATTGCTATACCCTGTTCTACAGAACGGTTGATAGCAGCGATCTGACCGGCAACCGATTCCAGCGGGTCAAGGTTTTTCAGGGCTGGATACTCTTTAATTTTGAATGAGTACCAAGTACGGATATCGCCATATTGACGCTTACGCGCCTCAAGGGCCGACTGAATATTGAATACTGGATCTCGGCGTATCCAGATAAACAGCGATTTTTCGAACTGCTCCGCCAGCTCAGGAATATTCTGATTCATGATCATGGCCTTCATGGCAAACGGCTTTTCAAAGATATTCGCCAAAGTATTCAATTCATCCCGTAAACTGGGGAGATCAGCTTTTTGCCTCAGTTCATCCGCAGGCGAATAGTCCAACTGCTCGAAAGGCAGGAAACGCCGCCAGAAATACCAGAACTCGTTCGGCGCAAGGGCGCCTTTAGTTTTGCCATTATCAGAACTAAAACTAATGTCGGAATTAAAATCCAGAATTTCGTTTCGAAAATTGAAACGAGGGTCCGTTAGCAATTGCTGGATTTTGGCGCCTACTAACGGTGCTCCGAAAAAGCGAGACAGAAGGTTAGTTGGATACGCAACCAAGCCGCTGCTTGCAAGCCATTGCATAAACAGCGTACTTCCAGAACGATGTGGCCCCATTAGAAAGATCTTCGAAAAACGTTCGGCTGAGTTGTCCAGATAAGCATCGTTCGCCTCCGCCAGATTGCTATTCAAATCTTTCAGCAACGCTTCAAGCGTGGGAACACGTACATATTCTTCGGTGCGGTTTTCAGAGGCTGCCATTTACATACCTTTTACTGGATTGCCAACAGGCTTAAGAGCCTATCCATATCTTCTTCCGTATAACGCTGATCACACGGGAGGAACAAGCCGTTAGTGACCAAGTTCCACTCAAAGCTTTCCTCTTCCACCCGCGTTAACACTTCCGGCCAGTAGCTGGGCAAAAACACCCGATGATTGATCAACTCCGATCTGCTGGTTGTCTTTATGTTCGGGAGTAGCGGGTAACACAGCGGCGCTTTATCTGCGTCGAGGTCCAGCTTTAATTGATTATGCTTGCCCAAGCGGTCGTGAAGGTAACGTACATTCCGATTACGTGCGGCCCTGGCAACTTCATAATTAACTGAGTGCAACAGCCTTTCCGTTAAATGGGACATTCCCTGCACGGGTAATTCAGCGATTCTCAGCTCCGCTTCTTGGTATTGGTGATAGGCTACTTCAGGACTGTTTGTGAGCCGGCTGATCAGATGGCCCAGGCGTGTTTCCGAAGTTGTATCTCTACCCTCTGGCTGTTTAACATGGGGGGCATCTGAATACAGTAGCCCGCCATCGGGGAGGCCGAAAAATTTTCTGGGTGACCAAAAAGTGGCTAGAGCACCGGCATACCCAGAGAAATAAGCCTGGGAACAATCAACAATTGTATTAGCCTGTCCAAACCTATCTAAACTGCGGCTTACTGCATCTCCTGTCAGACCAAAATAATCGACGACCAGTATGTACTCGCCCTTGCCAAGGCGCAGGTAGGAATCGATGTCAAAGGTTGAACTGACCCTGTAATATTCTAGTTCGATACCGAGATCGTAAACCGCATCGACCACTGCATCACACGTATAGGCGGGCAGCCATACTTTTAGGGCACCGACAGCTTTCAGTATGATTTTGAGTGCTGACCTGGCCGAGTTTGTCTTCACGTTAGCCTTATCAAGATTCGCTTCAAAAAATGGAAGCTCCAGTCCTTGATATCCGCCCATTGGCTTATCTGATTTAATTTCCCTCACATAAAGTTCCGTTTGCAGTTCTGGTTGAGCGCCTCGCACTTAATTTAGTTCATACTGCTTTAACAGACTTATTACTTCGCCCGGTGAACAGTTCATCAACACGTCAATGATCGACAAGTTTGGGACAAACTCCTTGCTAGCCTGCTGATACACTACTGGCAATGAATCAATAAACTTTAGGGCCACGCCTCGCTCTGCGAATTCGTCCTTGGCATAGAGTTCCCTTCCTCCTGATGCATTGATGTAGCAGTCAGCATCAAATTTATGGCACAAAGTCAACAATCGATCTCGCGCCGACGCGCTTCTGTCATAGTCGAGCTCGCTCGTCTTTTCGAGCTGTTTCTCAAGGCCGAGATAGGAAAAAACCGTCTGATAGCTCTTTTGGCAGACCAATGCAATCGAGCGGTCTTCATGCTCAAGAATATCGCGAATCATTGGAAAAACAACTGAAAAAAATGGTGCCTTTGAATAGCTCTGCTCAAGCGTTCTGAGAACCTTTGATACGTCAGTCGAGAAAGCTAATTCGGATATAAGTTTGTTTGAAGAGGCGCCCGGTACTGGCACAGTAAACCGAGCCCTGCCATTCGGAGAAAGTACGCTGTTCCGGTTTATATACCCTTGCTTGATATAGGAGACATCATCGTAAATCAGGAATAAATCGGCTGCGTAAATAAGTTGGAAGTAGCCAATGTAGGGAAACAAATATGGCTGCATCACTGCCAGCTTCATGCTTTCAGCTCCGTATTAACACAACAAAAGTAACACTTATTGACTGGAATCATTTAGCGTATTCCATAAGAACGAGTAAGTAAGACAAGCTCTGCATTACTCATGCTGTCCTGTATGCGGCAAATCTGGTGAGGCACAGTACATTCTTTCAAGGCTCTGATAATCGAAGCAGCTACTGATCTCTTTCGAGCATTTTTTGCTGGTACAGGTCGGCGGTCTCAGCAACCGCCACGATACCACCGAAGTAAAGAATTTTGCGAGAAAGTCAGGGATTGACCTGCCGTAGCACCCAATTCTTACTGTTGGTCGCTAACTTTGTGTTCGAAGTCAGTGGCGATCGTGCGGTAATACCGAATAATGTCATTCAACAAAAATCGCGCTAGCTTACCGCCTGAGCCGTTGGGCTTTATGTATCGGCTTAACAAGTCATGCCAATACTAGCGATAGCGGCTTTCACCATACAGCCGGGTTCTCTCGAGCAAAAAAGCAATCGCCGGGCAATATCGGTGTTATTATCGTCTTCACCAACAATATTATTCAGAACGTCGGTAACCCGAATGCACACATTTGCACAGAAGGTGCCGGTGCTACCCCTCTTGTTGGGCACGTAGCTATTCAGGATTTTTTTCTATATTGTTCAGCTCGCTAGCATTGGCATCTGTTGCATCTCGATCTGAGTCGAACAGGATGTATAAATCCAAGTCTGACGACTCTGATGCCTCGCCTTTGCCGTACGACCCTACCGCAACTATGGTAATTTTTTCTTTATGTGCGCTGTCTTCAAGCGCGGGGGCAAAGGAATCTCGGATTTTGTGCAACTTTTCGACTGTGAATTGATTTGCTTAATCTAATGCGGTGTAGCCCGCTAACACCTTTTATACACTGGTGGCATCCGTGCTAATCATTTGGTGACCGAGAACCGGAGTTGTTTGTTTCCGTGAAAAAATTCAGGCAATAACGTGGTTTTCACATCTTTTATGCACTGATTCTGGGAGACGTTTTTTTGAGTCTCATCGAGGTAATAACGGCGGCTGGCAATCTGGTTGGCGAGTGCGGCTAAATTCAGCGAATGTTCCGCACGGCTTCCCGCTTGCTTTTCCCTGCTTTCAACCGCGTAATCCAGAGCTCCCAGAAAAGAGATGTCCTTAAACCTACGGAACGCTTTGCTGATGAGTATCAGTTGGTAGACGCGGTCTTGTTCGATTTAAAAAAGCCAGTAACTCATTGTTTGTTCTGGTGCTTCTTGAACAGTGGCCATCGCTGTTGGGAGCAAGCTGCATTGCTCCATAGACTCTGCTATCCCCCCGCTATTCGTTTGCCAGGTCGCTGAGATAGTTTCCATAGCCGTTTTTTTTAAGCTCTTTGGCCTGAGCTAAAAGCTGATCTTTCGTCAACCATTTCTGATTGTAAGCGATTTCTTCCAGACAAGCGATTTTGTAGCCTTGTCGCTTTTCAATGGTTTCTACAAACTGCGCTGCCTCTAACAGGCTTTCATGTGTGCCTGTATCCAGCCACGCGAATCCACGCCCCAATAGCTCGACGTTTAATTTACCCTGGTCTAGATAGGCACGGTTTACGTCTGTGATTTCCAGCTCGCCTCGTTTACTGGGTTTTACCTTCTTGGCAATTTCTACCACGCTATTATCATAAAAATAGAGTCCAGTGACAGCATAGTGAGACTTTGGTTGCATGGGCTTTTCTTCAATGGAAATGGCGCGTTTGTCCTCATCAAAATCCACGACCCCGAAGCGTTCCGGGTCTTTTACCTGATACCCGAAAACTGTTGCGCCTTTGGTGCGACTTGCAGCTTGTTTCAGCTTTGGCGTGAAGCCTTGTCCGTAAAAAATATTATCTCCCAGCACCAGGCATACATTGCTGTCACCTATGAACTCTTCACCAATAATAAAAGCTTGGGCCAAGCCATCAGGGCTTTCCTGTATGGCATAGCTTAGGTTAATCCCGAACTGCTCGCCGGTGCCAAGCGCCCGCTTAAACCCAGCCTCATCTTCCGGAGTGGTGATAATCAGGATGTCCCGAATTCCCGCTAGCATGAGCACAGAGAGAGGGTAGTAGATCATCGGTTTATCATAAACCGGCAGCAGTTGCTTCGAAGTGCCCAGCGTTATGGGATAAAGGCGAGTGCCAGAGCCCCCGGCAAGTACGATTCCTTTCATGCCATACACCCCGCTTTTACACCTTCGATAATCTTTTGAACATCTTCATCTGCCAAATCAGGGTATATGGGCAGGCAAAGTGCACGAGAAGCGGCGTCAACAGAAATAGGGCACCCTGCTTTTAAATCGACCTGGAACTCGCTTACCGTATTCAGGCTCGGATAAAAATACCGGCGAGCAACAACACCTTCTGATTTGAGCGCGTCTAATACCTTCAGGCATTGCTGCTCCGATTCAAGAAGAATGGGCGCGTACGCAGCGTTCTGAGTGGCGCCTTCACGCCATTTGGGGATTTTCACTACGCCATTCATGCCTTCGCGGTAGGCATTCAATATTTCTGCTCGTCGCTCCAGGACCTGTTCGATTGAATCTAGGACGCATAGCCCATAAGCCGCATGGATTTCGCTCATTTTGGCGTTGATGCCAGGTGTTGCTATATCGTCCGGTGAACCACCCAAGCCAAAATTGATCATTTTGTGGGCCCGCTGGTATGCATCATCGTCCTTAAACACTATGCCACCCCCTTCAACTGTGTGAAACAGCTTGGTGGCATGGAAGCTGAGGGTAGACGCATCGCCCCAATTGAGTACGCTCCTCCCCTTCAAACTCACCGAAAACGTATGTGAGGCGTCATAGATAACGGGGAGCTTACGTGCTTGGCCCAGCCTCTCGAAACCTTCCACATCGCATGGGTTACCGTATACATGCACCGGTACGATAGCCTGAGTTGCACCGGTAATGGCAGCCGCAGCTTTTTCGGGGCAAAGGCCAAGAGTGTCTGCCTCAATATCCGCAAACCTTGGAGTTATACCCTGCCACTTCATAGCACTTGCGGTGGCTACAAAGGTAAAAGGACTGGTAACTGCCTCTTTATCCAGGCCCAGTGCTTTATAGGCAACCTGAAGAGCAAGAGTGCCATTTGCAGTCAGAATCAGGTTGCGAACACCGAGGTAGTCCTCAAGTCTCTCAGTAAGCTCTCTGACTAGTGGTCCATTATTGGTCAACCAGGCGCGGGTGTGTACTTTCTCCAGGTATTTCTGAACTTGATCAAGATTTGGGGTGATCGGTTTGGTTACCTGAATCATACTGGGTGTTTCCTGCCTGAAAAAATGTCAAATATCGAGAATGCCACCGTACATCTCAGCGTTCTTGATGATTCTGTGCCACTTCACAAGTTCCTGATACCAGTTAAGCGTCAAGGTATCTATGGTTTTATCCAGTTCACCGGTTTTGAGTCTCTTGATAATTTCCCGGCTACCAGCTTCGGCATCCATTTTTGGAGTCCAACCCAGAGTGTCCTGGATTTTCTGGAAAGACACACGATAGCTACGGTGATCGGGATCGCCATACCACTCGATGGGAATTTCCTGGCCGATTTCCTCACCAACTGTTTTCGCAACCTTCTTGCCGAGATCACCCAATTGATAGGTATTACCTTCGCTGCCAACGTTAAAAATTTCGCCGTTGATGGTGCTTTTATTGGCCGCAAGTAGCAGGTTCATGACATCAGACGTGTCCTGAACATGCAACATCGGACGATACTGAGTGCCGTCGCGCATAAGCGGAAGCTTTTGGTTGGTGAATGCTCCGTATGTCATGCCATTGATGGCCAGATCAAACCGCATTCGGGGACTGTAACCAAATATCGTGGCCTGGCGCATGACGACTACGACAAAATCATCATCCGCTAACCTCAATACGCCATGTTCAGCCTTTTCATTAGCTTTTGCATAAACGGTGAGCGGGTTGGTCGGCGACGTTTCATCAGCCACGCCTTCCTGGAAACCATATATACTGCAACTTGAAGGTAGAATGTAACGTTTGACACCTGCGATTTTGGACATCTCGGCGGTGCGCACCCGGCTCTCGAAGTTAATCTGCCAGGTAGCGGATTCAAACAGCTCTCCGCTGGGATCGTTGGAGATAGCCACAAGATCAATTACATGATCGACCCCTTCGAAGGTTTGTGGCTGGAGTTTGCGGCTGTCTTCTTTAACCAGAGTTAACTGATCGTGGGCTGCCAACCGTTCCTCGCCGAAAAAGAAGCGGTCTACAGCTGTCACTTTGTAACCGTTACTGAGAAGTTTTGGGACCAGAACCGAGCCGATGTAGCCGCCAGCGCCGGTTACTAATACGTGTTCCATGGTGTTTTCCATCGTTCTTCGTTTAGGTGGATAAATAGGGTATGAGAAGTCGCGAATTTTTCGCTAAGCTTTGAGTTTGGCTGCAACTGAATCGGCTATTGCAAGGCTTGCCGTCAGGCCAGGGGATTCTATTCCGTAAAGGTGAACCATACCTTCAAGCCCATGATCTTCTGGGCCAGATATCTGGAAATCAAAAGAACCTTGCCCAGGACCTTTTATTTTAGGCCTGATTCCGGCGTAGGCAGGGCTCAGAGAACCTTTTTTTATTGTCGGCCACCACGCGCGGATGGCATTAAAAAAGTGCTCCCTCAATCGTTCACTAACTGTCAGATTAGGCTCTTCCATCCATTCAACGTTGGGGCCGAAACGTGCATTTCCACCCAGATCCAGGGTGAGATGTATGCCAAGCCCTGCTTCCTCAGGCAATGGGTATACCAAGCTTTTGAAAGGATGCTTGGCACCATAGCTAAAGTAACTGCCTTTTGCGAAATATTGGTTCGGTACACATTCCGGAGCTAAACCATTGCAGCGATTTGCCAGCGCCACAGAATCAAGCCCAGCCGAATTCACAATCTCGGGTGCGAATAAGTAAAATTTGTTGGCCCTATCTACAACCTGCACGCAATGACCAGAGTTATCGGCGATGATCTGGGTTGCTCTTGTGTTGTAAACAACGTGACTACCCCTCGCTTCAATTTCTTTTACCATGCTAAGCATCAATTTGTGACTATCCAGAATTCCTGTTTCAGGCGACCATAGCGCGGTTTTCACACGCGTTCCGGGCAGGTGCTCTGATATTGCCTGTCTACTAGCCCACTCAAGCTTTACACCATTTTCAGCCGCCTGATTCTGTATCTTTCCAAGTCGCTCTGCCTGGTCGTCCGTCGTGGCAATCAACCACTTGCCTATTTGCTTACAGGGTATTCGATGGCGCTCGGCGTATTCATAAAGGGCACGGCGCCCCTTTATACAAAGCTCCGCTTTTAAGCTACCTGTAGGGTAATAAATACCGGCATGGATTACTTCGCTGTTTCGGGATGAGGTTTCTGCTCCAAAACAGCTATTGGCTTCTAGTACAAAAACTTCTTTTCCCTGTTCGGAGAGCTTATTTGCAATGGCAAGACCAACTACACCCGCACCGATAACGATTGCATCTGTACTAAAACTATCCATCGTTTTTCAGAAATTTCCTGTAGTTTGGAACCATTTATTCACTACGGATTATTAAGACCAGAAAATCAACAAATAGCACAGGATCACGGAAGTCAAGCTTCAAGCTATCCTCCAAAGTACTAGTTTGTTTCAAACTTTTGCCGATCGCCGCGAATAAATGTGATTACAAGTACAGCAAGCACTCCCAGCATGCCGCCCAACATAGTTGCGACCACGCAAATCAAGGCACGTTTTGGGTCGCTTTTTTCCTGAGGCACTACGGGCGGGTCCACAGTTTTGAACACGTATTCCTTCTGGGCATTCGCCAGCATAATGGTTCGGGTTTCGCTTTCGATGAGTTGGTAGAAAACCTGTTGCATTCCCGCGATGTTGGTTTCGTTAAGCTTGCCCTGAAGGTAATCGACACGGGCACCAGCCTCTTCAACATCCTGGGTGCGCATGTGTTCGTTGATGTCTTTTATCAGCCAGTCGGTCCATTGCTTGGCCGCAACGGGGGAATGGCTTTTTACGCTAACGGTTACCATGCCGTTGTCTTGATTTTCGCTCACGCTTAGGTGGGTTTCTTTGAATTTCTTAACCAGGTCCCAGTTGGTGGGCTTAAAGCTTTTGCCATCTTCGTCTGTTTTCCATTCGACAATTTCGGGACTGTAGATGTCGCGGTTATAGATCCACTCTTGCTGTTGCTTGTTCCAGCCTTCGGTTCCCATCAGGGGCACCGTCAGGTTGTGGCGATGGATGAAGTCTTTGAGAAAGGCTCGGGACTGGAGTACTTCGCGGGCGATGACGGTTTTGTTCGAGCTGTCTTGGCCGATGTTGACGCCGGCCAGGCTGGCGAGGCCTCCGAGTTGACCGCCGAGGCTGCTGCCGCCGTTGCCGTCTGCTGGGGCTAGGAGTGCGTTGGCCTGGTAGATGTCTGGTTTGAAGAGGGCGTAGGCTACGCCGCCTGCAGCAAAGAGCAATGTGATCAGGATGATGATCCACTTGCCTTGCCACAGGGTGACAAAGAGTTCTCGGAGGTCGATTTCATCATCTCGAGTTCGTTGAGCCTGAGTATTTGCCGGCAATTGTTCGTATCTGGCCATCAGAGATTCCCCACAGCCGCAGCACCCAGCGCCATCTGATAAACAATCTGGCTCACGTTACTCCAAAGCTCCAGTTGGTTCAGGCGGTCCACGTCGATGGGTACGATGATGGTGTCACCCGGCGCCAGTTGCTGGCTGCGGCCGCCGAACCAGCGGCTTTCCTCCGGCAACATCACAGAGCCGTCTGCTTTTACCACGTAGACTCTGTCTTCGTCTGCCTGGCGGGTTGGGCCGCCGCTGCGTTCCATGTAGTCATCCACGGTGAGCCCTTCACTATGGAGGTGACTTGTGGGGAACTGCACTTCGCCGAATACACTGACGGCTTGCGGAATGGTCGGTACAGTCAGCCGGTCGCCGTCTTGTAGGCGTATAGGCTGGTATTCGTCGCTGCTTACAACGTCAGCCAAGTTGATGACCATGCGACCGACCGGGCGGGCGCTTTGCACATCCTTCAGCAAGTCTTCTACTTGCTGGGTTCGCTCGGCGCCTTGGCCTCCTATGTCGTCGCCTTCCAGTTGTACGCCCAGAAGGTCTCCCTGCAGGCGCTCTTCAGCTTCCTGCAGTCGCTGGGCCTCCAGTTGGCGGAGCTTTTCGCGGGTGAAGACCGCGCCTTCGGGGAAAGCGTTCTCAGTGAGACCACCGGCGCGCTGGATCACGTCACGTAGGGTTTCACCATTGCGGATTGTATATTGCCCCGGGTAACGGACTTCACCATTCAGCTCTATGGTTTTAGCCCGTGCAAACTCCGGAATGGACTTGATAAGTAGACGGTCCCGGCTTTGAAGCGAGACAGACACCTCCCCTTCCATTACGGCTTTGAGGTTCAGGTTCTGAATGTTGGTTTTACCCGTACCTTCCTCGTCAACACCAAATCGCGCCAGTTCCGCAGTATAGAGCGAAGCTGAATCTTTCAAGCCGCCGGCGACATATATGACATCTGCTACTTGCCGCGAAGCCGGCAACGGGTATTCACCGGGATAGCGCACCGGCCCTGTCACCTCAATAGTCTGTTGGGGAGCGCCCGGCTTGGCCTGGGCTTTCAGTCTTTGCAGAACCGGTGCGAACAGGGCTTCGCGGCTGAAGCGGCTATAGTCCACTTCGTTGCCTTCTTCGCTGTCAGTGCCGCCCACGTTATTCGTACCGTTGCTTTTGCCATTTTTCGGAGCAGAGCGCTCGGCCATCGTGTCGTTCTGGTCTTGGCTTTTTGCGCTTACCTTGCCTTCATCCGCAAAAATCAGGAACTGATCTTTTTCCTGCAATAGGATGTCGTTCTCGCCACCGGGGTTGTCCAAGGCTTCGCGCAGGCGCAGATTAATGACCGACACAGTGTCGGTTTCTGGATCGGTGCGGACGATAGCCGCGTATCGCTTGTCGGCTTCCTTCAGTAGATCGTTATCCAGGGAGCGAATAACAGAGCTCACTCGTATGCCCGCCACCCAGGCGTAACGGCCAGGGCGTGTGGCCGCGCCTTTTACTTCCACGTATTGGCCGGTGATGTCGGAGATGGAGGCGACTTCTATGCGATCACCAGGTTTGACCTTTGCCTGCCTGCCTTTTGGCGTGGTGAGGTTAGCTTCGGCGATGATACGCAGGAAGTCGTCGTTATTGCGTTCAATGCGCACCAGTTGCGGATAGGCCTGCGGTGTAAGGCCGCCGGCCAGACTCACCAGTTCCTGAAGGTTGGTGCCATTTTTCAGCTCATAGAGTGCGGGGCGGTAGACTTCACCGTCTATGCCTACGCGGTCGCCTACTGGCGGGATGAAAATTACATCGCCGGGTTGCAGACGTTTGTCATCGGAGGTGTCACCCGCCAGCAACAGATCATACAGATCCAGCTCTCCAACCAACTTGCCGTCCCGCTTGTGCTGGATCTTACGCAGGGAGCCGGTACGTTTGATGCCGCCAGACACATAAAGGGCATTGGTAATGGTGGAGAGAGAACTGACGGTATAGGAGCCGGCGTTTCTTGCCTCCCCCAGCACAAACACCCGCATGCTGCGCAGTTCTCCCAGGGAAACACTGGCCTGCACACCGATGTACTGCTCGGAGACCCGCTTCTTGATCTGCTGTCTGGCTTGGTCAAACGTGAGGCCCGCAACGGTTTGGGGGCCGGATTGCGGAAAGCTAATGGTACCGTCCCGCGAAACAGGCAGTTCCAGTTGCTGATTTTCCTTTCCCCAGAGCTGCACCCGCAGTACATCGCCGGGGCCCAAGGTGTAGTTGTTAGGAATGGGAATTTCGGTCACTGGCGCAAACGTTGTAGGGCTTCCAACAAACAGATCGTAACCATAAGGCTTCAGGCCGCCGTTCTTGCGGTCCTGCTCTTCGTTATTGTCCTGCTCTTGCCGGGCACGCTCTCTCTCTTCATCGGAAATGGCGTCAACCGGCTCTACCACGTTCACGTTCTGTGGCCGCTGGTTTTGCTGGCTTGCAGAGCCGGCAATGGAATCCAGATCTACCCCGTATTGACGCGCCAAGGCCTCCTGCTGTGCCCGTGGCATGCTCTTGAACTGTTCAATCTGGGACTGGCTAATGGATTGGGCAGCGGTGGTAACTGGCAACACAAGCGCCAGAGACATTAGTAGTCGTTTGGTCAGGTTCACTTAGTAAATCCGTTTTTTAGAAGCGGTAGCGCCAGGCGGCGCCAACAGACCATTGGTCTTTCTCGCCGCTGATGAATTCTATTTTTTTGTCGGTGGCCTGGGCCGTGAGGTCCAGCCAGCCGTTGAGAAATTGTGTGCCGTAACCCACGGATACCATAGCGGCCGTTTGGTTGCCGTCTGGAACGGTATAGAATACGTCCTCGTCGATTACAACCGCACGGTTCTGGCCATCTTTATTGAGATCCAGATAGCTTACAGACGCCGACAGGTTACGGCCATCCGGAAAAAAGTTGAATGCGCCGATCGTCAGAGTTTCGGCATCGCCATCGAAGGTGGAGCCCATGCTGCGACCTTTGTGGCGGTAACCGCTTTGATAGCGGGAATGGTTGTAGGTGATGTTGGGCATGGCATTACCCAGGAAGTCATCGGCCAGTGTGTTGGCGTATTCTACAAACCATTGCTGGTCGCTCTCTAACAATTGAGTGGTCCAGTCCGTACCCAACAGCCAGGATTTGCGAGCTGGAAAGGCGCCAGCCTCATCTTCGCCCATCATCTGGCCGTAGACACCCATGGCCTGGTCGCCGATGGAAAAACCGTAGCGCGCGTCAATACTGGCCAATTGGTTTCCGGGGTCGTTCTCTTCCAGTTGACCATTGTCGCGACCGATCAGGGCGTTCCAGATGGTGGAGGCGCCTTCCGGCCGACCTTCGCCGCCGAACATGATCGCGCGGGAGAAGCCGATATCCAGCCCGTCGATGGGCCTTACCGTCAGGCGCATGCCAATCATCTTGGCGTCGGGAACCGCACGTTCGCTTTCCAGTTGGCCGGCAAAAGTGGTGAACTGCCAGGGGCCAATCCATTTCAGCCAGCTGGTTTCAGGCTCTGCGGCGTCCTTACGGTTCAGCCATACCGCAGGCATGGGGCGGGCGTTGTTGGAAAGGATCAAGCTACTTTGCCACCCGGGCCCCCACCAGCGGTCGATGGCACCAGCGCCAAACACCCAGTTGCCGGCGGTTGCAGCGAGGTAAGAGCCGTCCAGACGAAATGTATCGTCGTCTTCCGGGTTGGCTGCCAGGCCTGATTTTATGCCGAAGGCCCAGGATTCACCCTGCCATTGCACATTGAGGCTGGTCTCGGCTGTTTCGCGTGGGCCAGCCTGAAAGCCTCTTACAAAGGCCGGCTCGCTGGTTGCGCCCAGTTCGTATTCCGCTCGCCAGCCCTGCTGGCCCTGCTCATCCATCTCGAACTTCAGGTAAGCCAATGGGCCGCCGATGGCTGGGGCATCGTTACCGGTTTCCCGGCCCAGGCCACTATGGACAGTACCCATCATCACCGGCCAGGTGGAGGTTGTGCGGTTCAGGTGCCCCCTGTCCGCCAGTTTTTGCAGGGCAAAGCGGGCACGGTTGTCGCCAGGTTTCAGCCAAGGTGCCGAAAAGGCCGCAGAAGAATACGTGGCGGCAATCAGGCACGCTACCGCCCCACCGACCAGAGTCCAGTGTTTTGAGGTCATATACCGGCAACTTTCTGAAAAATGACAGGAAAAACGAACAACACGGAGGGAACAACCCAATCCCAACTGTATCCCTGTCGGTTGATGAAGCATCTGTGTCAAAAGCGTGACGATTTTACGGCATCCAATATGACACGCAAGTGACAATAAGCCTGACATGCCCGCCCCAAAGCGCCCAGGGAGTAATAAGTTGTCAAACCGTTATTGAAACGGGTACATGTGATCAAATTTCAGGCGTTTTGCCTTTCACCAAACCAACGAACTCGGCGAAAAACGCAATAAATACCCCCGCCAACAAACCGAGCATGATCGAGAGCGCAACCATCAGCCTGCGCGATGGGCCGGCGTTTTCTCCACTTTGCCTGCTGACGACCAACGCCTCAAAGGGCGATAACGATTCCAAACTCGATTCTAGTGACAGTTGTTTTTCGACGGCGGATGCAATTGCGTCCCCGGTATTCTCTCCGGCTTCCAACATTTTGATGGTCGATTCCAGAGATTCAATCTGCTTTTCCAGACTCTTCTGCAGAGCTGCGAACGCCTGCCCCTGCTCAGAGTTCAGTCGCTCAATCAGTTGCCGGTGGTTCTTCTCCACGAGCTCCGCCTTAGCGGGCGGCGCTTCCGATACGATTCGGACGAGCCCGGTGTTCTCCGGGTTACTGGCGGATAGGCTGAACGGTAGATTACTGCCTGCAGCTTGATGGTGCTGGGCCTGCAGGTCAGGTACCCAGAGACTGTCCAGTTCGGCGATGACGGTGCCAGGCTCCTCAATGAATTCCCCGTTCGCCTTTTCAGCCAATTTCACCAAGGTGACGTATTCGTGTTTCTCGGGCGCAAACAACGCGTACACCACGCCTCCGAGAGAGACCACTACAAAAACGATGTAGAACACCCGCCTTCGTCTTAGGAACGTCCTGGCCAGATCAACCAGATTAATTTCGTCATCGTATTGAGGCCGTGATGGCCCTTGTGAGGGGTCTAGCATTCCGTAACCATCGTTTGTTAAGCGTTAATGACATTATGACCGTTTGAAGAACGAATAGAAGTGAACAAAAGTTCCTCTTTGAGCTAGGGCTGGCTTGTCGGGTTACGCTGCGCTAATCCGACTTACGTGGGTGGAGGGTGGATAGGGGAACTTTGACCGTTTGCTGCTTCTGCATGAAGCTGATCAAGACAATGGCACGCTCTTCGCCGTCGTAAGCCTGGAAGATGGCGCTGATACCCTTAAAGGGTCCGTCTTCCAGATCCACGGCCTGACCGGGTTTGATGCCACCCTGCTCTGCAACGGTGTGCAGGCTGTCTTTAACATGTTTGATGACGTCATCCGGGATGGCGGCTGGTTTATTGGCAAAACTGACGACCCGCAGGATGCCACGCGTGGAGCGCAGCTTCGCCCACATGGGGTCGGTTTGCTCCAGGTTCACAAACAGATAGCCGGGGAACAGTGGCTCCAGCTTTTTGGTGCGCTTGCCAGCCTTGATTTTTTCCACCGTGATTTTCGGGTAGAAGCAGGCGATGTCCTGATTTTGCAGATGAGTCAGGGCGCGGTCACCCTGGCTGGGTTTGTGCTGTAATGCGTACCAGGTCATTTGTACCAATTGCCAGCGGCAATGAAGTGCGGGTTTAGTACCTCTTCCTTGCCATACTGTAAAGGCTTGCCCTCCAAGGTTTCCACCTTACCTCCGGCGGCCGAAAGCACGGCGTGAGCTGCACCGGTATCCCACTCACAAGTTGGCCCCAGCCTTGGGTAAATGTCCGCATGGCCTTCGGCGATTTTGCAGAACTTGAGGGAACTGCCTGCCTGCACCAGTTCATGGGCGCCCAGCTTGTCGATAAAGGCTTTGGTTTCGTCGTTCAGGTGGTTCTTGCTGGCAACAACGCGCTTGGCCTCACCGGGCTCGACCACACTGATCCGCCGGGTGCGGCCAGTGCGGTCCCGCTTGTAGGCGCCCTCGCCTTTCAGGCCCCAGTAGGCTTCCTTTAAAGCTGGCGCTGTGACCACACCGAGAATGGGTTCGCCGTTTTCGATCAATGCGATGTTAACGGTGAATTCACCGGTGCGCTGAGTAAAGTCCTTGGTGCCATCAATCGGGTCAATCAGCCAGAAGCGTCGCCACTGTTTGCGCTCGCTCCAGGGGATCTCTGCACCCTCTTCTGAAAGCACGGGGATATCGTGGCTGAGGCTCCGCAGGCCTGCCACAATCACCCGGTGGCTGGCGACGTCTGCCGCAGTAATCGGCGACTCGTCCGCCTTAAAATCGACCTTGAAGTCCGTCATGTAGATGCTGAGCACCTTTTCGCTGGCGGCGTCTGCGATTTTCAGGACATCGGGGAGGATGGAGCTGTAGTGCATGAGGGTCGGCTTCCTGCGTCAGGTCAATTACGTTTGCGCTATTATGGGCGATAGTGATGTAACACATCAAAAAGAATACGGGGCGCCTCTCATGAAACTGCAATTCCTCGGTGGTGCGGGCACGGTAACCGGTTCTCGCTATTTGTTGTCGGATGAAAAGCATCGGCTGCTGGTCGACTGTGGCATGTACCAGGGCGTGAAAACCCTGCGCAAACGTAACTGGGCACCGTTCCCCGTGGAGCCATACTCAATCAATGCGGTGGTGCTGACCCACGCACACATCGACCACACTGGCTATTTACCAGCGCTTGTAAAGAACGGTTTCAAGGGAAAGATTTACTGCACGAAGGCAACTCACGAACTCTGCAAGGTTCTGCTGCCGGATGCCGGCTACCTGCAGGAGGAAGACGCCAAATACGCCTTCAGAAAGGGGTTCTCAAAGCACGAGAAGCCGGAGCCTTTGTTTACGGTGAAAGACGCAGAAGAAGCGCTGAAGCATTTCGAATCCCTGCACTATCATGAACGCTTCGAACCGGTAAAAGGTATGGAAGTGACCTTCACCCCCGCCGGGCATATCCTGGGATCGTCCTGTGTTCACGTCCATCATCGGGGAAGTGACCGCACGGTGGTATTCAGCGGCGATGTGGGGCGGCAGAACGACGTGATCATGCGCCCGCCAGAGCCTATCCAAAAAGCCGATGTGCTGGTGTGCGAATCGACGTATGGGGACAGGCTGCATGCGGACAGCGACCCGGAATCCGAACTGGCCGACATTGTCACCAAGACTGCAGGGCGCGGTGGTATTGTGCTCATTCCTTCTTTTGCCGTCGGGCGCGCACAGATGCTTTTATATCTTATCCACAAGATCATGGCGGAAGGCCGGATACCAAGGATGCCGGTCTATCTGAACAGCCCCATGGCGATCAAAGCCACGGAGATCTTCTCCCGACACCACAAGGAACACAAGCTCAGTGCGGCCCAGTGCGGGATGATCGACGAGAACACCGAGTTTGTTCGGACGGTTGAGGAATCCATCGAACTCAACAGCGTACGCTATCCTTGCATGATCGTTTCCGCCAGCGGTATGGCCAGTGGCGGACGCGTATTACACCACCTGAAAACACTACTACCCAATCCACGGAACAGTATTGTGTTTGCTGGGTTCCAGGCACCGGGCACGCGTGGCGATGCGCTTGTTAAGGGGGCGGAATCGGTGAAGATTCACGGGGAGTACTGGCCGGTTAAGGCGGAGGTTTATAACCTGGAGTCGCTGTCTGCCCATGGCGACTACAACGAGATTCTACAGTGGCTCGGGGCCGGCAGCCTGAACCCTCAAAAGGTGTACATTACCCATGGTGAGGCCGTGGCGAGTGATGTTATGCGAAAACGGGTACGGGATAGGTTTGGGTGGGATGTGGAGGTGGCTGAATTATTTGACGAGGTAGAGGTATAGCTTTTGGATTCGAGGGAGGGCATGTGAGCATCCCCTCCCCTATCCAAAACTTCACCTAAGCGATCAGATCACCGTGCACCCGCTGGGACTATACCTACCTTTCCAATTAGCGGCACCGCTCGGGTCTATAATGCATTGCCAACTTCCGGTAACCGAACGCTCCATACGGATAACCACACCCGCCAAGTCACTATGCGCATTGCCGCCCATGGTCACCTGGATGTGACCAGAACCGTCAGGATTCAACACCGCAATGTCCACCGCTGGAATGCCCGTTGTTAATGATGATGGCGAATAGCCAATGTCCGAATTGTCGACCGTCGCTCCATGCGCTAATCTCTCTTCAACTGCGGACTTATAGGAAGCCAGCTCGCCAAGCGTCCGATTTACCTGGGATTTCATAACATGACCGTGATAACTGGGTATTGCGATGGAAGCAATAATGCCGATGATTGCGACGACAATCATCAATTCGATCAGCGTAAAGCCTTGGTGCTTCTTAGACATGGTTACCTTCCAGAAAATCAAGCATGACCATGCCATTGCAAGCATTGGGCCAGAATAACTTAACCTTCGGGGCGCGGGAAATTTCCGTGGAACCAGAATCTGGGCCAGTACGCAGCGTTGGGCCTTTCTTCGTACTGACTCAAATCGGAGACCATCGCCTGATGGTATTCCCAAACCTGCGCGAACCACATGACTCCGCCGAGGGCTATGGCCATTGCAAACACCACGTGAGTGGCGGTCGACCCTCCCTGCTTCGATAGCTCTTTTACTCGGGAAGGCTGGCGTAGAATTAAGGACCAAAAAACCGACAACACAAGAAAGCCCATAAGCATGGATGCGGGAATAATAAAGACTGCGGAAAAGCCGGCGTGCGTAAGGCCTGCGATAGTAGACGCGGTAAAAGCAATCAACACTTCAGGCTGCTTGTAGGCACAGGTCCGAATCTGCCTGGCTTTGGTTGAGAGGTTTCTCAAAGTCATCGCAATCAGAATTCCCACCGCAACAAGCAGCAACCAGCCATATTCTGCTGCCCACATCAGGTACATGTTATGTGGATGCCCCAGCCTGGTGTTGCTTGGGAAGCCCTCGCTGATTGCCTGGTGAGTGATCCAGGACTGAGCCCCCATTCCAAAAGGAAAGTTATGCATACTCATATGCCAGGCCTCAATCCAGAACGGTATACGTCCTGATCCCCCAGCGTGAATAGCACGGACCGTTACTTCCTCCGCGCCAATACTGGGGATGACAAGGGAGAACAGGAGCCAAGCGAGACCACCAAGCACAATGAATCGAAAGGAGATTACTAGCCAGGGAAAGGCTGCCCTGCCGAACAACAGACAGGCCACCAGGCCTGCCAGAGCAATGCTTAACATGGAGCCCCTGGCAGTGGTCATAAAAATCATCCACCACCAAATCGCGGCCGTAAAACTGACACCGATATGCCATAACCTGTTCTTACTAAAAGAGCCATACAATAGTGCCAAAGGCAGTATTGGCAACAACCAAGTCGCGATATGACTCCAGTACCGCATATTGACGAAACCCCAGGGAATAATATCCGTTAGTTCAGAAAATTCATCAGCGATGGCGAAGAGGTACACTGTCATTGTCATGGCTGCGTAGAAAAAGCATCCGATCGTTGCTGCATAGACCAGCGCCACTGCCGCAGACTGTGATAAGCCCTGTTCGTGAATCCGCCAGCCCATCAGCGCAAAAGACACGAAATACAGCGCATACATGCCGGGCTCAACCCAGGCATGCTCTCCAGATGAACTGGGAATCGTCAGCAACAGAAAGGCCGCCGACACAAGCAAAACTGGCCAGTTGTCGGAAAGCTGCTTCTGGCCTTCACCTATTGAGGAAGCCCACACCAGTGCCACGGCCGTAGAAACTAGCAATAGACTTAGCTGGAAAAACCTCTGATCAGAATATGCACCGAACACGGTGGGCATGAAGTCAGAAAAAAGCGAAACCAGAATAACGGCAATGAATATAGGTAGAAGAAAATAGGCCAGGAAACGATGAGAGTTCGGACGAACCAAATCAGATGCGCACCAATTTAACCTTGTCTTAGCCACTCACATTCTCTCCTAGCCAAACCTAAACAGAGCTGTATCAACATACAAAAAAACCCCGCCGGATGGCGGGGTTCTCAAGCATTCCTAACTAGCAACTTTCAAGCTGCGAGACAGTTCAACTTAGCTGTGAGGACAACCCGCCGGCGCGTAGGAGTCTTTCCAGCCGTTAGCGGTAGGGCCATTGGTGATAGAACAGCTGTAGCTGCCGTCAGTAGCGCGACTAATGGTGACTTCAGCTCCACGAACCGCGGTGGAGGCGTCGGTGCCCATAGTGACAGACCAAGACATGTCAGCTTGATCGCCATTGGAGATATCTAGACCGTTGGTACCAACAGTGTCGTCAACCAGGTTAGAACCGGTCCAGCCAATACCGATTTCACGCGGGCTCACAGTTACGTCGTCTGTATGCGCAACGATGCCACCGTTATTGAAGATACTTTCCGCGTTAGACTTCAGCGCGCTGATCTCACCGACTACGCGGGAAACCTGTGTACGTGCGGTGTAGTCCTGGTACTGAGGAATAGCAACAGCGGCCAGGATACCGATGATCGCAACTACGATCATCAGTTCGATCAGTGTGAAACCCTTCTGGGCGTGATTCATTTGAATGTTCTTCATTAGTCGACCTCTGTGTTTGTCGTTAATCCACTCGATACGGCCCGGGCCCGGCGGAGTCGCACCCCGTGACCGGTATCTAGAGCCTGGGTTTCGTTAAGCATTGCTCGTGCCAACTAAAGCCAGCCGTCGACAAACGCCTTATTATCAACACTTTATAAAACATTGTGAAATTCATCGCATCGACAAAAGAAGTCGACCCCATGCCCTCACGCGTCACTGGGTGACAATTTTTGTCAGATGACACATCCGTATGCGCCAGGTTTTCCAGGCATAAGACCACTTCATTGCCCGCACGCCTTTCCAAACCGTTGCCAGCCATCTAAACTCACTCCATTAGACCAACATCCGTTTCAGACACTTAGGCTGCGTTTTTTACACAATTTATGTCTACCAATAAAAGCAATGTAACGCTTACGGGCCTGGCGAGACGCTTCGTCGATGACGGGCTTATTGATGAATCCACTGCGAAAGATGCCTTTCTCCAAGCATCCCACAACCGCATTCCACTCATTACCTACCTGGTACAGAACAACCTGGCGAACAGCGGAGGACTCGCCTTCTCCGCTGCGATGGAGTTCGGTGTTTCAGTTCTGGATCTCAACGCCTTTATGCCGGAGATGATGCCCGATAAGGTCGTAGATGAAAAACTGATACGCAAGCACAACGCCCTACCCCTCTATAAAAGAGGGAACCGGCTGTTTATTGCGGTCTCCGACCCAACCAACATTCAGGCACTGGACGAGATCAAATTCAATACCGGTTTGAGTACAGACGCCATCCTGGTTGACGACGCCAAGCTCCGGGAAGCCATCGACAAGTATCTTGAGTCCCACGATACGTCGATGGGTGATCTGGATGACGCCGACCTTGAAGGCGTTGAAACGGAAGGCGGCGACCAGGAAGACGATGCCGTTGCCGCGACGAGCGAAGTAGACGATGCCCCCATCGTGAAGTACGTGAACAAGATGCTTCTTGACGCCATTCGCGGGGGGGCCTCGGACGTTCACTTTGAACCCTATGAGAAAACCTATCGGGTTCGATACCGCACCGACGGCATTCTGAAAGAAATGTCGCGGCCCTCCATCAAGCTGGCCCCGAAGATTTCTGCCCGGGTAAAAATCATGGCGCAGCTGGATATCTCGGAGCGCCGGGTCCCCCAGGACGGCCGGATCAAGATGAAGCTGTCTAAAACCAAGGCCATCGATTTCCGGGTCAATACCCTCCCGACACTGTGGGGAGAAAAGATCGTTCTGCGGATTCTCGACCCAAGTCAGGCGAAGCTCGGCATTGATGTCCTGGGGTATGAGGAAGAACAGAAACAACTGTACCTGGACGCCCTTGAGCAGCCACAGGGAATGATACTGGTGACGGGGCCCACCGGCTCAGGCAAGACGGTTTCCCTTTATACCGGCCTGAACATACTGAACACACCAGAAAGGAACATCTCCACAGCCGAAGACCCTGCGGAAATCAACCTGGAAGGCATCAACCAGGTCAACGTCAATACCAGGGTGGGCCTCGGCTTTGCGGAGGCATTGAGAGCCTTCCTCCGCCAGGACCCGGACATCATCATGGTGGGTGAGATTCGCGACCTGGAAACGGCCAACATTGCTATCAAAGCGGCACAAACAGGGCACCTGGTGCTCTCGACCCTGCACACCAACAGTGCTGCGGAAACGCTCACGCGCATGATGAACATGGGCGTTCCCTCCTTCAACATCGCCACGTCGGTGAGCCTGATTATCGCCCAGCGCCTGGGCCGCCGGCTTTGTAACTCTTGTAGACAACCTGCCGACATCCCCAAAGACGTGCTTTTAGCGGAGGGGTTCACACAGGAACAAATTGATACAGGGTTCACGTTGTACCGTCCCAAGGGCTGTGATAAATGCAATGGTGGATATAAAGGCCGCGTCGGGATTTACGAGGTGGTCAAGATTACCGACGAGCTGGCGAACATGATTATGGAAGAAGCCAGTTCGATTAAAATTGCAAAGCAGGCACAGGCCGAAGGCTTCCCGAACTTGCGGCAGTCTGCCCTCAAAAAAGTCATTGAGGGCGTGACCAGTCTTGAGGAAGCCAACCGCGTGACGAAGGATTAAGCATGGCAGAGAAAGCAGAGAAACTTCAGGCGTTCGTCTGGGAAGGCAAAGACCGCAAGGGCAACAAAACCAAGGGCGAGGTGTCTGGCACCAACCTGGCTCTGGTGAAGGCCCAGTTGCGTAAGCAGGGCATTATTCCAGACAAGGTGAAGAAGAAACCAAAACCCCTGTTTGGCGGCAGCAAAAAGATCACGCCTTTCGACATCGCCATGCTTACTCGCCAGCTCGCCACCATGATGAAGGCTGGTGTTCCGCTGGTTCAGAGTTTCGATATTGTGGCTGACGGCCTTGAGAACAGGGGCCTTCAGGAGTTGGTTACCAACATCCGTAACGATATTTCTTCGGGTACGAGCTTTGCAGGCGCACTGAAAAAGTACCCCAGGCACTTTGATGATCTGTACTGCAACCTCGTGGACTCTGGCGAAAAGGCGGGCGCTCTGGAGAGCATGCTGGATCGCATCGCGACCTATCTTGAGAAAACAGAGATCCTCAAGAAGAAAGTCAAAAAAGCCATGACCTACCCAGCCGCTATCGTCGTCGTTGCTATCATTGTGACGGCCATCCTGCTGGTAAAAGTGGTACCCCAGTTCGAAAGCTTGTTTAAGGGCTTTGGTGCAGACCTGCCAGTATTTACGCAGATGGTGGTCCGGTTGTCGGAATGGCTTCAGACTTGGTGGTTTGTGGTTTTACTCGGCATTGTCGGCACTATCTTTCTGTTCAAGGAAGCTATTCGACGATCTCAGAAATTCTCCGATCTCGTCGATAAATATGTGCTGAAACTGCCCGTTGTGGGCGAAATCCTGGACAAGTCGGCCGTTGCCAAGTTTGGGCGCGTACTTTCCACGACCTTTGCGGCTGGTGTTCCGCTCGTTGATGCGCTCGACTCCGTTGCTGGCGCGACCGGCAACGCCGTTTATCGGGATGCTATTCAACGAATAAAGAACGATGTTTCAAGCGGTACCCAGTTACAGGCCACCATGCGCCAACAGGATGTATTCCCGGTTATGGCCGTGCAATTGACCGCCATTGGTGAAGAATCCGGTAACCTGGATGAAATGCTGGAGAAAGTCGCCGTCCATTACGAAGCGGTGGTGGATGACATGGTCGACAACCTCACAGCCCTGCTGGAGCCGATCATCATGGCGGTACTGGGCGTACTCGTAGGCGGCTTGATCATCGCTATGTACCTGCCGATCTTCCAGATGGGTCAGGTGGTTGGCTGATCACGCCCTTCCTTTCACCACCCCCTCTCCTCACCCCTCTTCCGCAATGGGAGAGGGGCTTTGATGGCGCAGATTGAGAGCTTTGATGATTTCCCTTGATACGTTCCTGGCCACGCCCTGGCTTCTCTATACCGCAGTCATTTTCTTCTCTCTCTGCATCGGTAGCTTCCTGAATGTGGTGATCCTTCGCCTGCCGAAGATGATGCAGCAGGACTGGCGCTGCCAATGCGAAGAGTTCCTGGAGCTATCAGACGATCAGCGCAAGAACGATGAGCCGATTACGCTCTCCAAACCTGCCTCCACCTGCCCTTCCTGCGGTCACGGGATTCGCGCCTGGGAAAACGTCCCGGTCATCAGCTACCTGGTTTTGGGCGGCAAATGCGCATCATGCAAAGCGGGCATTTCACCGCGATACCCAATCATTGAGGCAATTACCGCGCTGTTTTCGGTGGTGACCATTCTGGTCATGGGGCCGTCTGAAGCTGCGCTTTGGTCGCTGTTGCTGGTTTGGGTGCTGATCGCGCTGACGGTAATCGATTTCGACACCCAGCTGCTGCCAGACAGCATGACGCTGCCCCTCATGTGGCTGGGGCTAATCCTGAATTACTTCGGCGTGCTGACGGATTTCAGCAGTGCCTTCTGGGGCGCGGTGGCAGGCTATCTGTCGCTGTGGTCGGTGTACTGGCTGTTCAAGTTGGTAACCGGCAAGGAGGGCATGGGCCACGGCGATTTCAAGTTATTGGCGGCGCTGGGCGCCTGGCTGGGCTGGGAATTGCTGCCGGCGGTAATTTTGTTGTCGTCTTTGGTCGGTGCCGTTGTGGGGATTAGTTTGATGGTATTTCGCAAGCATGGGCGCGAAGTACCTATTCCGTTCGGGCCCTATTTGGCGGCAGCGGGCTTGCTGTGCCTTTGGTTTGGTTCGGAAATTCAGGCGGCGTGGTATGCCTATCTGGGGGTCTGAATGGCAGTCGTAGGCCTTACCGGCGGAATCGGTTCTGGCAAATCCACGGTTGCACGGCTGTTCGGAGCACTGGGTGTGCACTGGGTGGATGCGGATGATGTTGCCCGCGAAGTCGTCGAACCCGGCACACCTGCCCTTGAAAAGGTTGCGGAGCATTTTGGGCAGGAGATCCTGCTGCCGGGTGGCGGCCTGGACCGTGCGGCGCTGAGGCGAATCGTATTCGATGCGCCGGAGGAGCGCGCTTGGCTCGAGGGGCTGTTGCACCCGGTGATCCGTGAGGAGCTGATGCGGCAACTGCGTCCGGATAACTATTCCCTACCCTATGTGCTTCTGGTGTCGCCTTTGTTGTTGGAAACCGACCAGCATGAACTGGTCGATAAAATCGTCGTGGTGGATGTGCCGGTCGATGTGCAGATCAAAAGAACCATGGCCAGGGACACCGACGACAGAGAACAGGTAGAGCGAATCATTGCCGCCCAGATGGCCCGTGAGAAGCGACTCCAGAAAGCCGATGACGTGGTGGACAACAACCTGGCTATAATGGATGTTGAGCGTCAGGTTGAACAGTTACACCAGACGTTCCTGGCAACCTTTGGGCGTTAGTGTCTATGAGCCGACACCCCTCCCGCCCCGCCGTTGATGCCTTGACGCTGACCCCCATCGCTATTACCCGTTCCTGCTTCCGGGACAAGTTTGGTGTACCCCGACAACCAGGACTGACCCGCTTTGCCCACGCTGACCTGATCATCCAATCGCCCTTCGATCGCGAGGATGCGTTCCGGGGGTTGGAGACGGCCAGTCACCTGTGGCTGACGTTCCAGTTCCATGAGGCGGTACGGGCGGAATGGCGGCCGGTGGTTCGGCCACCCCGGCTGGGAGGCAACAAAAAGATAGGTGTGTTCGCCAGCCGGTCACCTTTCCGGCCCAACAGCCTGGGGCTGTCAGTCGTGAGAAACGAAGGACTGACGCGGGACGCGGGCGGTCGCCTGGTGTTGCGGATTGGGGACCACGATCTTATCGACGGCACCCCCATCCTGGACATCAAGCCCTATCTGCCATTTGCAGATTCAGTCCCGGAAGCCACCCTGGGTTGGGCGGAGTCCGCACCGACCGATCGTCTACCGGTAGTGTTCCTGAATGAGGCTGACCAACAGCTCGCAGCCTTGCCAGCGGATCAGTATCCGGATTTCCGAGACTTGATAGAAGATGTGGTGAGCTACGACCCTCGCCCATCGTTCCGGCGTGGCCGGGATGAAGAACGGATATACGGAGCGCATTTGTACGATCTGAACGTGCGCTTCCGCTTTGTCCATGATGAATCACAGGAACGTGTCGAAGTGCTAACGGTCTGTTAAACTGCAGATCGGTTGATTTTTCGACACAGGGAATGCGTGCCTTGCCTCCGATCCGGTTATTCAGACGAATAGGTGTACGGCCACTGGCTGCCAGGCTGCTGGTATATGTTCTGTTGTTCAGCCTGATCCTGTCGCTGGCTGCCACCGGCGTTCAGATGATTGGCGAGTTTGAGCGCAGAACCGAAGAGTTGCGCAGCACCCAGGAACGCGCTGCGGAACTGGTTGCCGGCAGTATGAGCAACAACCTCTGGCTGATGAACTACAGCGAGGTCGCCAACAGCCTGGATGACATGCGCGCCATTCCGGTTATCCAGCATGCCCGGGTGATCACAGCCGCTGGCGAGGAGTTCAACACGGGTACCTATCCGGATGGCCGGGTGATCAGCCAATCCTTCCCCCTGGTGTTCAATCGCGCGTCCTTCAATAGCCCGGAAGCCATGGGCACCTTGACTGTGACGTCGTCTGTGGAAACCGTCTACAACGAATTAATGGACCGGGCACTGCTCACACTGCTGTTCCAGTCGATGATCGTGATGTTGGGTACTCTCGGGCTTCTGGTCATTGTTCGGCTCACCCTTTCCCGTCATCTGGAATCGATTGCCGACTACGCCGCCCGGCTTAACCTGGACGCATTGATTGAACCGCTGAGGCTTCGACGCAAGCCCCCAAAGCGGGGTGACGAACTGAGTGAGCTGGAACAGGCGCTGAACACCATGCGCCTGCAGCTGCTGGAAGACACCCGCTCCCTGCGCCAGACCTCCATCCAATCCCAGGATGAACGAGATCAAGCCGTGCGGGCAAACCATGCCAAGAATCAGTTCCTGGCCAACGTCAGCCATGAGTTGCGCATTCCGCTGCAATCGGTGCTGGGCTACGCTAATCTCCTGTCAGATACCCCCCTCGATCAGGACCAGCGGGAATATGTCCACACCCTGCTCAACGCTTCGGAGGGATTGTCGGCCATTATCAATGACCTGCTGGACATCTCCAGTATGGAAGCCGGCAAGCTGGTGCTGGATGACATTCCCTTTGACCTTCGCGACACCCTGAATGATCTGGTGCATATGCTGGGTGCACGGGCTCGGGAAAAGGGTCTGGCGCTGGAACTGCGAATTGACGAGAACCTGCCCTGGGCCCTGAAAGGGGATCCGGTACGGCTGAGGCAGATTCTGCTCAACATGACATCCAACGCCATCAAGTTTACCGACTCCGGGCACGTGCTGATCAGCATCGAGGTGCTGGGTCGGCGGGATAACAACGTACGACTTCGGGTGGCGGTTGAAGACACGGGCGTGGGGATCAACCCCGAGGATATACCGCTGGTGTACGAGCCCTACGTTCAGCTCGGTCAGCGTTTTCAGCGACAATTGCCGGGTGCAGGCCTGGGCCTGACCATTTGTCGCCAGCTGGTTCAGTTGATGGACGGCTCACTGGACCTTGAGAGTAAACCCGGCGAGGGCTCCACCTTCTGGATGGAGCTCAGCCTGCAGGTTGCGCCAGAGAGCGCCGCCCGCGGTCGACCGGATACCAGCATGATCCGCGGGCGGCACATTCTGGTGGTGGACTCCTATGAACTGTCCCGCAAGATCACCCTGGAAATGCTTTCGCGCCACGAGTTGGATATCGAAGCAGTGAAATCCGCCGGAGAGGCACTGACCTCATTGCGGTTGGCCTCGGACAACCACAAGCCCTTTGATGCCTTGGTGCTGGACGGGTTTGTACCGGATATGGACAGTGACCTGTTGTGCCGACAGATCCGTAGCAACCCGGAATGGGGCCATACACGGTTATTGATTCTGTCGTCCAACCCCCAGCGGGGGGATGCAGAGCACTTCCGGCAGGCCGGCGCCGATGCCTTCCTGAGCAAGTCCCTGCGGGAATCGTGCCTGACCCCTATCCTGCACCAACTGTTTTCGGATTCCGTCCGTAACGAACGTCGCTTCCTGACCCGGTTTTCCCTGCAAGCCGTCAGTGACAATACCCGCCGCCAGGAATTACCCTGCGGCCGCATGAAAGTTCTGTTGGTGGAAGATAACCCGGTCAACCGCACCCTCACCCGCCGGCTGCTGGAAAAGTTAGGCTGTGATGTGATGACGGCGAATGACGGCGAAGCCGCCTCCAGTCTCTGGCAATGGCACCCCTTTGATTTGATTTTCATGGATTGTGTGATGCCCCGGGTGGATGGTTTCGAGGCCACTCGCCGCCTGCGCCAATGGGAGAAGGACCACAACCGTAATCGGGTACCTGTGGTGGCGCTGACTGCAAGCGCTATGGAAAAGGATGAAGAGCGCTGCCGCGAGGCAGGCATGGACTCGTTTGTTGCAAAGCCGGTCAATATTGAAATGTTGCGGGCGGTTCTGGAACAATACTGCCAAGCCTCCGCATCCACCTGAATACCCGACACAAGGCCACCATGAACGTAGAATGTCCCACCTGTAAAAAGTCCGCGGAATGGAATGAGAATAACCCGTTTCGCCCTTTCTGCTCCGAACGCTGTAAACTGATTGATCTGGGCGCCTGGGCCAATGAGGAATATCGTGTTCCCGCAGAAAATGCATCCCCCGACGATCTGGATCAGGGCGGCGACACAACCACCCATTGATCGCCCGCATTAACCCGCCCTTAACCCGTTTTAAGTTGAGCCACTTGGGCCGGACCGTTAACATTCCGGCGGTTACATTCAAACATTAAGAAGGTCGAAGAATGAAAGCGTCCCGAATTCCCCTTATCGTTCTGTCACTTGCGGCAGCACCTGTATACGCCTCCGATGTGGACCTGAGCCTGACCAACGACTCGGTCAAGGGCCAGGTCAACTTCTTCGGCACCAATTCCGACATCCAGGTCGGCACCGGCTATACCTATCACGAAGGCAGCCGTCACATCGGCAACGTGGATTTCCACGCCCAGGGCCGCACCGCCATTGGCAACCTGCCCACCACAGCGGGCATTGGTGTTCGCGCCTTCGGATGGGATGATGATCGGCTGGACGGCGGCGCCGTGGCCCTCGGCGGCTTTGCCACCGTGAATGTACCCAACGTACCCGGGTTGTCATTCACCGGCGGGCTTCACTACGCGCCCAGCATCCTTGCCTTTGGCGATTCCGATGACCTCACCAGCCTTGAGCTTCGCGGCAGCTACCGTGTTATCCGCAACGCTGAGGTGTTTGCCGGTTACCGCTACCTGAATACCGACTTTGACGGTCGTGGTGACTTGAACCTGGATGAAGGCGTGATGGCCGGTATGAAGATCTTCTTCTGATCAGGTCCTGATTCCGCAGAGTAACCCTGCCCGCCTCTACCAGGGCGGGGTTACCGCTCCCCATTTCGTGCCCTTCCTCACTCTTTGTGCCTTGCCAACTTGATAGACTTCTGGCTCACGCTTCTGGAACGTTTTATCTGGCATGGACAACCCTATGTTTCACCTAGCTGCACGGACCTTCACCGCTGTATTCACTCTTTCCACTGTTACGTTGATGATCGGCTGTGACGGTAGTGGCGACGCGAACGACGACGTGGCAGGCCGGGGAAACAGCTTCCCGCCGACAAAAAACGCGATCGATGACTTCACGCCCGGCTCAACCGGCGATTCCAACAATGCGTCCGGCCTGGCCAAAGATGAAGTGCGGATTACCATGGAGGTGCCGGAATCCGTTGCACCAGGTGGTGAGTTGACGCGCCGCAACCTAAGGATTGTGGAGCCCGACACCATTCGGGTTTACCTGACCGATCAGACCCTCCGCGAGCTCGGCTCCGTAGAGACTCGGTCCCGCCGGGAAGACAGCGGGCGAACCGTCATCCGTTTTGAGAACGGACGACCGATAGGACCCAATGTCGTTATCGAAGCCACTTATGGCAACAGCCGCATGCGATCACTGGCGGCCGATGAAGACCGGGACGTGAAAGTAAACCCGTTTTCGGAGTACCTCGTGACCAACTCGCTGGACCTCTACAGCTCCGGCGAGTTCTCTCAGATCATGGACTGTGTGAACGACGTCAATGGCTCACTGTGCTTGAACAAGTACGTCTGGCCCACGCTCGCCGATCAGGTCCATGATTTTGAAATCAATATCCCCGGCAATCTGGATGTCGACGGAGCACTCGACCTGCTAGAGGAACGGGGAGATTTCGCCCGATATGTGGACGCTATGGCCGATTATGCACTATTGGGAGAAAGCTCCTCCGGCAAGATAGAAGCCAGCGCCGCGAATTACCATTCAGTGTTCTGGGGCGTCGAATTGGGGCAAACGTTTCTCGAGTCCAGCATTGCCGGCTCCGGCCAATGGGGCGTACGGATCGCCCGCGAGGAAACCACAACCGACCAGAACGGTACCGGCTATGTTTACCCGGGCATGACGTTAACCTCCCTCGACGCCTTCAATATTCGAGTCACCAACCTGGCCAGCGATATCCCCTATGATCGCCGGGCCCTGATACATGCCGATGGCAACGAGTTCTTCGACCGCCCGGCCTGGGACCTGAATACCCACTCATCCTCGCCTGGCGCAGCCACCGTGGAGGACGAAACCCGCCTGCTGGCCGGCCGCGCCCTTTACCAGAGCATCACCGGCCGTGGTAGCTCCCGGATCATCGGCTGGACCCGCAACCCCTATTTCATGAGCGCATACGTCGGTGGCGGCACCGAACAGCCCGATCGAGTCCTTAGTGGGTATTTCAGCGCCGGGAAAGCGATTGAACTTCGCTCGGAGAGCGGTGAATTGAAGCGCGAGCGGACACTGGAAGATCACTACCTGTCCGTGTTTGAACTGAACCTGCTCAGGAAAGAAGGATTCGAGCGCCAGAAACTGGATGGCCGCAACTACAACGTGGCTTACCTGTCCACCCGCATGGGCGATGAAAACCAGCCCTTCGTGGTAGAAGCCGGCGTGGGAAACTGGCAGATCAGTGGCCCATCCGTCACCCAGACCATGGCGACCACCTCCCTGCGCAGGGACAACACGGGGAACGTCACTGTGTCCGTGCCGGCAGACAACCCCGGCCAGCGGGACGCCAACTGGGTCATCAGTGAGCGTCAGTCCCGGGTTTACGACCCAAACAGTGGAAACCGTATTGTCAGTAACGGGCGCCTGAATCTGGACCGCGACAGTGCCTCCGGCCTGGATGAGAAGCCGGACATCGCCGTCGGCGCATCAACGCCGAACGGTTCGCTGATGGCCTTCAACCTGGACACCAACGCCATTGGTGATGGAATTCTGGTGGCTGCCGAGCAGGCCAATTCCTCTCCACCCAGCCAGGGGCGCTACCGCCTTCAGGGCGTGGGGGTGGGAATGGAGCAGGCCAGCAACCGGCTGATGCATTTCGATAACGCCCTGCTGGTGATTGAATCTTCCGGCAGCGCCCGTCTGGAGGGCCGGACACTCGAGGTTGTCCATCAAGTCAATGCCGAATCGGTCTCCACTCCGCAGGCACAGTCACCCGGAACGGTATCCCTGGCGTACACGGCCAGCAACACCGGGGCTACAACGTTTAGTGCGGGCAGCCTGACGCTGGACGGCTTTTTCACCAGCGATCAGGATCAGTTTTTCCTGCAACTCAGGCAGACAGAGGGCCAGGAAGAGGTACTGGGGTTGCTCATGGCGACACGCCTGCCAGATTAGCGGGCAGCAAACCACTCGGGCGACGTTGGCGTATAACCTGTTATAATTGCTGTCATATCGATTGTAACGAGAGGTTTTATGTCTTCTGGTATCCGGGCACTGTGGTTGATAGTTCCGCTGATGGTTTTTGGTTTGTGGGGCATACTGCACACTCCTGACCCAGACCACGACCGCGACGCCGAGGACTCGGATGTCGCCCTGGCCAAACTGCCTTCACTCCCTGGCTGGTCACGAGCGGACTTGCCGGATTTCTCTGCCTACCGTGATACCACCGAGAAGAAAGCCGCGTTTTTCTCGTTCCTGTATCCACGTATCGTGCTGGCAAACTCCCGTATTCTGATCGAGCGTGATTACCTCGACAGCCTGGCCGGCAAGGACGAACTCAGCAAATCGGAACTTTCCTGGTTGAAAAGCCAGGCCGAGCGCTTGAGGGTTGATGAAGAACCCGGCAGCGAAACCATGTTCCGACGCCTGAAAAACCGCCTCGATGTGATTCCACCCTCGCTGGTGCTGGCTCAGGCCGCCAATGAATCCGCTTGGGGCACCTCCCGTTTTGCACGTAGAGGCAACAACCTGTTCGGACAATGGTGTTTCTCGCAGGGCTGCGGCCTGGTGCCCCGGGGACGAGTTGAGGGTGCCAGTCATGAAGTGGCAAGCTTCTCCTCGCCTTACCGATCTGTGCGTTCGTACATCCAGAACCTGAATCGCCATCCAACCTACCAGTTGCTCAGGGACATTCGCCTGAAAGCCCGTAATCGTGATGATATCGCCAGTGGTCCAAGCCTTGCTGCCGGTTTGCTGGGGTATTCCGAGCGCGGTGAAGATTATGTGGAGGAGATTAGAAACATGATCCGCCACAACAACCTGGATTATTATGATGACGACTTCCAGGCTATTGTTCAGGGGGCTAACTCCCAGGAACTCTTGGAGTTGGCTGCGGCAAAACAGGAGCAGGCACTGTTGCCCGGTGCCACCACCGCTGACGAAACCAGTGGCGAAGGCTGACACCGCCATCACACAACCAAGCTAAATCGTATTCCGGAGACATCGGTCAATGTCCAGGTTCTTGCCCGCACCCGTCAAAGGCGTGCTCGCAGTGCTTTGTATTGTTCTTAACACCCTTTGGCTATTCCCGATCCTGATGGTGTTTGCCGTGATCAAGTTGTTGATCCCGACGCCTTCGGTTCGCAAAGGCTGCACCATCGTTCTGAACCGCATCGCGTGGTTCTGGATTGGCTTCAACAATGTGCTGGCTGACGTACTTCACAACATCGAGTGGGATGTCCGCGGCGCTGAGGGCCTGAGCCGCGAACACTGGTACTTCGTCACCTGCAACCATCAGAGCTGGGCCGACATTCCGGCCATCCAACACGTATTGAACAGCCGCATCCCGCTATTGAAATTTTTCCTCAAACAGCAATTGATCTGGGTACCCTTGCTGGGCGTGGCCTGGTGGGCGCTGGACTTCCCCTTCATGCGACGCCACACCAAGGAGCAGATAGCCCGGCGTCCGGAATTGAAGGGCAAGGACGTGGAAGCCACTCGAGCCGCCTGTGAGAAGTTCCGGTATACACCAGTGACCATTTTCAACTTCATGGAAGGTACACGGCTCACACCGGCCAAACACCAGAGTCAGAATTCGCCCCACAAACACCTGCTAAGGCCTCGCGCAGGCGGTACGGCCTTTGTACTGGAAGCCATGGGCGAGTCCCTGCACACCATGCTGGATGTGACCATCGTATATCCGGACGGCAAGTCCGGCATTTGGGATTACCTGTGCGGGCGGATCCAACGGATTGTGGTTGATATTCGAACGCGAGAAATTCCACACTGTTTCCTGGGCATGGACTACGAAAACAACCGTGAAATACGGGCGGACTTCCAGCGTTGGGTAAGCCAGGTATGGGAAGAAAAGGACGCTCTTATAGACGAGCTGAAGCAGACTGGCTAAACGTTACAGTGCTTCCACTACAGCAACCCCAGTTCACGGGCGCGGACGATGGCCTGCGTGCGTGACTTCACCTCGAGCTTGGCGTTGATACGACGAGCATGGGTTTTGACCGTGTGCAACGAGATATGAAGGCGGTCGGCAATGTCCTGGTTCGACAACCCCTGGGCAATCAACTCAAGCACTCCCTGCTCCCGGTCGCTGATAGGCTCAGCCAGAGACGCGTGCTCTTTCATGTCGGTGAGACCGTAAAGCCTCCCTATTGCGTCGACAAATGGCGCATCTGGCAGCTGGGTCCAGGTTTTCTCAAGCAGTTCCTGAAGTTCTCCCCTCAGCTCCGCGAAGGGGCTGATGTAGTGCTCTTCTCCTGCCATGGCTATAGTGGCGGTCAGTATTTTCTGGGCAGCGGAAGGGCCTTTCTGGCGCCAGCTAAGGACACTTTCCAGCAGCCTGGAATATAAATCCAAACCGAAAGGCAATGTCTCCCCACCATTGTCCCGAATGCTCCGGACGGTTTCAGCAGCCTTGATGTCATCACCCCGCGCCAGTTCGATCCTCGCCTGCAGGCATTGCAGCATGCCAGGCATCATCGGGAACATTTCCGGCACGCAATTCACTTCCCGCCATGGTTTGAGCCGTTCCATAGCCTGTGCCGCCGTGTCCGTCTGACCCAGCGCCAGCCAGCCGCTGATTTTCAGAGCCTCAAGCACAGGCACATAGACGGACTCGTCGACCTGCCACGACTGCATGGTTCGCTCGGCACGACCAATCCAGGCAAACGCATCGTCCATCCGATTCTGGGTGCGGCAAATCAACACCCTCAGCGCCATGGCCAGCAGCAACCCAAGATCGCGGGTTTGCTCTGCATGGCGAACACAGGTCACCAACAGCCGGTCTGCTTCCGCCTGTCGTCCCTGGTGCCAAAGCACCATCACCAGATTTAGCTGTAGGCGTGTTTCGCCAACACGTGCGGGCCGCGATGACTCGTTCATGGCGGTATCCAGACCAGTGCGCAGCAGTTGCTCTGCGTGTTTCAACGACCCCTTGCCAAGCTCGATCCGTGCGTGGGCATAGACTGCCAGAACTTCCGAACCAGCGTCTCCAGCCTCTCGAGCCAGCCTTGCGGCAATGCGATTGGCCTCCCGGGCATCGCCAAACCTGCCAGCGGCGCATAGCGCACTGGAACGAACCAGCTGCGTCACCAGCTGGCCCTGAGTAGACAACTCCTCCGCCTGCAGGGCTCTGTCTGCGACCATCAGGGCCTCATCAACACTGCCCTCGCCGCGGAGAATAAAGGCCCTGAGCGCATCGACCCGGCCAGCAAGTTCGGGACGCTCGCCATTATCGAGATCGTTGATCAACATTCTTGCCTGCCTGAACTGACCACCGATGGCATGGACCCAACCGTAGACAATCTTCAGACGCGCGCTTTTCTCCAGCAGCCCCGACGGCAACGACCGGCGAAGCCGAAGCAAAGACGCGGTATCCTGGCCAATCAACAAAGCCTCTGAGCCTTCAGAGGCTATCCGGACCGATTCCTCAAGACTACCGCTCACCAGCGCATAACGCAGCGCCTCGGGAAACTGATGACGGTCACTAAACCAGCGGCTGGCTTTCAGGGCACGCTCCTGCGACTCATCGAGGGCCGGTGTCTGTAACCAGTCGTGCAGCAAAGGGTTCAGGCGGAACCAGCGCCCACGCCCCGGCAATGGACGCAGCGGGATACCACTTTCCGAAGCTGCAGAGGGTCGAAAGGCATGATCACACCCAGCATCAGCCAATGACAGGAACAGTTCGTCCGAGACAATCTCCATTTCCGCCATGATTCTCAGAGAACGCTGTTGACCAGGCGTTAAATGAATCAGCACAGCATCCCTGAGAAAACGCTCAACACTGAAGGTTTCCTGTATCGGCAATCGGGATTCCGGCGCGGAGTCCAGTTCCCGCTGGTACAACCCCAAAGGCGTAATCCATCCCTCAGTCAACGAAAACAGATGCTCCACAGCAACCGTGGTCAGTTGATTACGGTCGATCGCAGCGCAGAAGAACTCGAACGTTTCCAGCCGTGTCAGTTCAAGGGAATCCGCGCCGATTCTATTGAATCGGCCTTCCAGTTCGAATGTGTGGGTCTCAAATGGCAGCGGCTTTCTGGACACCATCACCAGCGCCAGACCAGAAGGGATGTTCTCAACCAGCTGCTGAAGCAGGGCGATGGCTGCCGGATTGGCGACGGTGCCAACGTTATCAATCACGAGCACACTGTCGCGGTCCGAGTCGCTCCAGTGAGCATCGGACAATAGTAGGGCAAGCGCATCCGTATTGCTGGAAGCTTTCTGTTGCCCTGACGGTCGTGAGGTGACACCGGGCGGTGTCAACGCGATTTCAAGCAAGGCCAACAGTCGCCCGGCATCATTTTCCTGCCCGGTCAAAGCCAGCCATCGTAGGGTGTCGGGGCTACGGGAGGTTTCACGGAACGCCGCACTCAGGGCATGAGTTTTGCCATAACCGGAAGGCGCCTCAAGCAACAGAACCGAGCCTGGTGTTATTGCCGCGGTCAGTTTTTCGGTTAGCGCTGGCCTTTTGAGGTAATTCGGAACGGGCTCCGGCATCCGTACTCGCTGGCGCAACAAATCCCTGATCAACTCGCCACGATGAGTACCGCCTAATGTTGACTGGAACTCATCGTTGGCCGCACGGCCATCATCGAATGGTTTCACTCTTTGCCCCGTTGAACGCCCGGAATCTATGAGCCCGATGGGCCCTTATCCGGCAAATGTGATCTCTGCTTTGTCGTTGCTGCGGCGCCCTGCATCGGGTACGCCTTTAGTATTAGTAGGGAGAGGTTAAACCAAATCAGGGGTAGGCTGCAAAAATTTGACGGGAAGATAACGAAATACCGGCAAATTCCCAACATTCGAGGAAATTCAAGGACTTTAACAAAAAAGCGGCGGACCCAAGGGTCCACCGCTTTCCAGTCAGCCGGGATTGCTCCCGGATAACGGTGACTTACCGCGTACCTGCACGACGCAGAGCAGCGGGTGTGTAGTCACGTGACATGCGATCAACCCCAAACTCGTAAGGGTTGGATTCTTCGTTGGTCAAACCCAGAACCAGATACCGTCCAGACAGCAGGTCGTACAGGGTTTCAATGGCGTACCAGGGAACGATTTGATCGTAGAACTGCATGCTGTGCGCTTCTGCCACACGCCACAGTTCTCCACGACCATCGTAATGATCGATTACCGCCGCCTGCCAGGAGTCTTCATCGATATAGAAGTCACGCTGGGCGTAGATATGACGCTCACCGTCCTTCAGTGTGGCACGCACGTGCCAGACACGGTGCAGCTCATAGCGGGTCAGATTCTGGTTGATATGGCCGGCCTTGATGATTTCGTCATAGTCCAGGCTTCGGTCGACCAGCTTGTAGGAGTTGTACGGAATGTACATTTCCTTCTTGCCAACCAGCTCCCAGTTGTAACGGTCAGGCGCGCCGTTGAACATATCAAAGTTGTCGGAGGTACGCATGCCGTCCGCAGCGGTACCCGGGCCGTCATAGGCAACCTGCGGGGCGCGGCGTACACGACGCTGACCGGCGTTGTATACCCATGCGCGACGCGGTTCCTCAACCTGGTCGATGGTTTCGTGAACCAGCAGTACGTTACCAGCAAGGCGGGCCGGGGCGGTGATGGCCTGCTTGAAGTAGAACAGTACGTTCGGGTCCTGACCCGCCTCATAGTCTTCCAGGTAGGTTTTCCACGTCAGTTCGTCCTGGAATTTCACAACGCTGAAGGCGCCGTCTTCTGTCGGAGTCACCTGCCCTACGTTGCGTTGAACGGAACCACCGCGATAGCGGGTGATGTGGTTCCAGATAACTTCCAGGCCATTCTGTGGAATCGGGAATGGCGTAGCCGTCTGGTAGTTACCCAGGCCATTACCATTCTTGATCAATTCCACACTCGTGGCGTTGTCAACGGTATCCTTCATGACCTGTTCCGGATATGCAGCGGAACGGTGTGTCTCGTATACCGGCATCACGTATTCGTCATAACGCTTGATCATTGCGACCTGCCCCGGGGACAGGTTCTCCGCATACTGGTCAACGTTGCTCTGGTTGATAGTGAACTTTGGCTCCTCGTTCGGGAACGGGTTCACGTAGATACCATCGTTTTTGTACCCGGCAGGAGGTGTCGTCAGACCTCCATCCCAGGCCGGAATAGCGCCCCCGTTACCCGCTTTCTCAGCACCCATTGGCGTGAGCGAGTCACCGAGCTTGGCCGCTTCCTGTGCGGAAACCGCGCCAAAGGCGTTACCCGCAATCAACGTTGCGGACAGAATGCCAGTGGCCAGTAGCTTCTTGTTCAGTTTCATTTAAATTTACCTCGTTAAACGAATTCAGGCCGAATCAGAATGAGTAGGAAACGCTCGCACTCACGAAATCACGGTCGGTCAACTCGTTATACGGCTTGCCACCGAAAAAGTTTGTGTAACCGATATTACCGGTTATACGGTTTTGGTATACACCCTGAAGTGACAGGCCGATAGCCTTGTTGCCTTCGTTGAAGTTACCACCAGGCTGCGGCGCATAACCCTGAACGTCATGGCTCCAGGCCAACTGCGGCGACAGGTTGATACCAGCGATTGCGTTCGGGTAGTCCCAAACCAAGCGCGTGCGGTAGCCCCAGGAGAAGGATGTGGTAAAGCCTTCATTAGTACAGTAGCTGGCATTGATGTTGGCACCTGCCTCACAGAAATCACCCGTGAAGTTGGAACCTTCCACCGGCAATGTACCGATACCAAAGGTACCTGAGCGACCGTAACGGGCTTCATCCTCGTCCGGAAGATCGTGAACGTAGGTGGCACCAAATTCCGTGATCAGGGAAAGGCGACTTGCCCCCATGACCTGGTCGAAGAACTTGATCAATGTGAACTGCGCCTGGGAAACGTTGAATCGGTCGTAACCGTCAACAGGCTTTCCTGCCAGGTTGGCTCCTCCGGATTCCTCAAGCCGCTGCTTTTCAAGCTTGCTTAGAATTTCCCCGTTCGGACCACGCTGCTGCAAACCACCATATATCAGCTCAAACGCGTTCCACTGGAGCGGAACGTTATCACGGAAGCTGTACTCAGCACCCAGTGACCAACCACCCGGGGTGGTGGTGTTGATACTGATACCATAGAGATTGATGTTTTCGGGATACTCAATGAAGTAGCTCGGAAACGTGGAGTTCGGTTCGTTCGGATCGTTCTGTTGGCTGCCGCTGGGTGAAGACGGGTTGTTCACCAAGCCACTGACATACGGCAGACGGCTGTTGTACTTGATGTAGTAGAAACCAAGCTCTGAGTCGTTCAGGGCTGGCACATACCAGCGCAGCGCGACACCAAACTGGTCTTTGGAATCCGCCTCACGGTCCGCCAGACGAGGAGCAATGAACCCCTGCGCCGCCGCTTGGGAATCAGGCAACTGACCGGCCAACAAAACCGGGCCACAGCCGTCAGCGGCAAAGTCGTTTGTCGAGAAGAATGTGCCGCAATCATCTGGGCGAACCGGCTCCCAGTCAGCTTGCACAAACGCTTCAACAGTCACGTTTTCCGTAATACCCGCCGAGGCATAGAACATTTCAACAGGCAACAGCGCGTCTTTTAGTTCGGAGCCTGGTGCCCGGAAGGCAGGTACGTCGACCGGGTTAATGGTATTGATACCGCCCTGGATGAACGTACTTTCACCCCAGCTCAACACCTGCTTGCCGTAACGGAGACTGACCGGAACATTACCAAAGTACCAGTCCGAGAATACGTAGGCGTCAAGGATTTCACCGCCAGAGGCATTATCTTTGGCTTCGTCGTTCAGTTCACGGCGCTGACCGACGGGGTCCACGGCCCGGTTCTCATCTTTCAGTTCGAAGTCATACCAGTACCGACCACGAACAAAACCACCAACGCGAGTCAGCGTGTCGCTGTCTACGTTGTAGTTCAGGAACAGCTCGCTGTTGCCTTTGACGATTTTGGAGTAGGTATCCCCTTTCTCGAAGTTGAGGTTACCGTCATCATAGTTGTTGGTGGACGCACCAACAGTGGTGTTTGCAAACTGTGGCCCCAAGTTACCCTGGGCAATCAACCTTCGGTCCTGTGACTCGGTACGCCAGCCAATGCCCGCCGACAGCGTCGTATTGAAAGAGGCTTCCACATCCCCCACGTAAAATGAATAGGCAGCTGCCTGCCCGGATACTCCGGCTGCAACCGCTACGGCCAGCGGCAACTTGGTCCACTGCTGCCATTGATGTGTTTTTCTTGTCATTGGAAGGCTACTCCATTGTTGTTCTGAGTCGCTGCTCTGATTATTGGTGTTCACGATGTTTGGAGGCTTCATGCACAGTGCTCGTGATGTTGGCACTATAGCTAACGCCATCGAACGCTTTGATCAGTCAAAAGTATGATTTTACGATTACGCCCCTCTCTGCGGCAGACTTCCCTCGCACTGACTCACTATAGTCAACAAATTTGGATGCAACCAGCCGGCACAAATCACAGCAATTCAATAGCCATCGCCGTTGCTTCGCCACCACCAATACACAGTGCTGCAACGCCCTTCTTCTTGCCGTAGTGCTTGAGGGAGTGCATCAGCGTCACCAGCAGGCGGGAGCCGGTGGAGCCCACCGGATGGCCCTGGGCGCAAGCGCCGCCGTGGATATTAACCTTCTCTGGGTCCAGGCCGAGTTCGCGGATGGGCATCATCGCCACCATGGCGAAGGCTTCGTTGATCTCAAACAGGTCCACGTCGTCTTTTGTCCAGCCGGTTTTGGCGAAAAGGGTTTCGATGGCACCCACCGGAGCACAGGTGAATTCCGACGGATGCTGGGACTGGGTGCTATGGGCAACAATCCGTGCCAAGGGTTTAAGACCGCGCTTTTCGGCTTCGGATTCACGCATCAACACCAGTGCAGAGGCTCCATCCGATATTGACGAGGCATTGGCCGCGGTGACCGTGCCGTCTTTGGCAAAGGCCGGGCGCAGGCTCGGGATCTTTTCGATGTTGGCGTTGTGGGGTTGCTCGTCGTCCTCAACCACTACCTCGCCTTTGCGGGTTTTGACGGTAACCGGGATGATTTCATCTTTCAGCAGCCCTTCTTCAATGGCTCTCTTGGCCCGGGTCAGGGAGGTAATCGCGTATTCGTCCATCTCTTCCCGGGTGTAGCCTTTCTTGTCGGCCATTTCCTGAGCGAAAGCCCCCATCAGCCGACCGGTTTCCGCGTCTTCAAGGCCGTCCAGGAACATATGGTCCTGAGGCGCCTGGCCAGGCCCCATGCGGTAACCACTGCGAACACCCTGAAGAATGTACGGTGCATTGGACATGCTCTCCATACCACCGGCAACCATAATATCGTTGGTGCCGGCCTTGATCACATCGTGGGCAAACATGGCGGCTTTCATGCCCGAACCGCAAAGCTTATTGATCGTAGTGGCACCAGTGCTGTCCGGTAGCCCTGCCTGGCGCATTGCCTGGCGAGCCGGCCCTTGCTTGAGCCCTGCCGGCAGGACATTGCCCATGATCACTTCCTGCACGTCTGCCGGCTGCAAGCCGGCACGGCGGATAGCTTCGGCAATACTGATAGCGCCCAGCTCCGGCGCGGAAACCGCGGCTAGACTGCCCTGGAATCCGCCCATGGGGGTGCGCACACCGCTGACGATGACGACGTTGTCTGTGCTCATTGCTTGATCTCTCTATAGTTTGGGTAGTTCGTTATCAGATTGGACTTCGTTTAGTCCGACGCCTATCAGGCCTTGTGAGGTGCCTCGAGGTATTCCCTGGATTGCATTTCCAGCAACCGGGACTCCGTGCGCTCAAACTCAAACCCTAGCCGCCCGCCGGCATACAGGTCCGTAATCGAAGCTTCTGCGGAAATGATCACCTTGACGTTGCGATCGTAAAATTCGTCAATCATGTTTATGAATCGCCGGGCCTGATCGTCCTTGTCTTTTCCCAGCACCGGGACATTGCTGATAATCACTGCATGGAACTCCCGCGCCAGCTCGATGTAGTCGTTCTGGCTGCGCGGGCCATCGCACAGAGTCTTGAAATCAAACCAGACCACGTCATCGGCGTGGCTGAGGGCAGTCAGCTTTCGGCCGTTGATATCCAACTCCAGGCTGTGGCTGCCCGCCTCAAGCGCAAGCCCGTCGTAACTTTTCTGAAGGCTCTTGTCGGCATCCTCATCCAGGGGAAAGTGGTACAGCTCAGCCTGTTCCAGGGTTCTCAGGCGATAATCCACACCGCCATCCACATTCACCACCTCGGTGTGTTTCTTGACCAGCGCGATGGCGGGCAGGAAGCGGGCACGCTGCAGGCCATCCTTGTAAAGCCCGTCAGGCACGATATTGGAGGTACAAACCAAGGTCACACCACGGCTGAACAGACCATCCATCAACGTTGCCAGTATCATGGCGTCACCGATGTCAGAGACAAAAAATTCGTCAAAGCAAATCACCCGGGTTTCGTCCGCAAACATTTTCGCCACGATATCCAACGGGTTTTTCTCGCCTTTCAGGCTTTTCAGTTCCTTGTGAACACGCTGCATAAACCGGTGGAAGTGCACCCGCATCTTGCGATCAAAGGGCAGAGCTTCATAGAACGTATCCATGAGGTAAGTTTTACCGCGACCCACGCCGCCCCAGAAATACAAACCCTTCACCGGATCTTCTTTGCCCTTCTTGAACTTGAGGCGAAGTTTGACCATCGGTTTGTCACGCTCCCTTTCCGCCGCCACCAGTTTGTCGTAAAGTGACTGCAAACGGCGGACCGCATCTTCCTGGGCCGGGTCTTTGTGAAACTCGGGCCGCTCAAGGTCCTGCTGGTATCGTTCCCATGGGGTCATATGGGTAGTGGTCATACGGATTCGCTTTTGGGGTGTCATTAAGGCGTTTCCCGAAGTATGGTCATTCATAACGGCGGCGTATTGTGGCCGATTTTGGCTTTTTTCGCCACGTTCAACACCCTGAGAAACCGCTGCAACAGCGGGGGCGAGCCAGACATACGACGCAATACGACGATTGGCGCACGAGGCAATCGTGCGTGAACGGGCCTTGGGACGGTATACTTCGGGAAGGAATTCCTATTCATTAAAAGGATCATACAGCTTATGACAAACCTGATTCTGGCAGCCATCGCCGCATTGATTGTCGGCATTGTCATCGGAGTACTGGTTGGCCGGTCTGGTCAGGGCTCTACGCTGCGGCAGCGCCGGGCTGAACAGCAGATCGAGGAGCTGAGAAACGAGTACACACGCTATCAGGCGCAAGTGAACGAGCATTTTATGGAATCTGCGCATCTGCTGCGCCGCTTCAACGACACCTACCGGGACGTAAATCAGCACATGGCGCGGGGCGCTAACCGCCTGTGCAACGACGAAGACTGGCTGTTGGAGCTCGAGAAAGAGAACGCCAAGGCGCGTCTGGAAGGCGCCGCCAGCAAGGATGATGCAGAGCCACCCCGGGACTACGCCCCCAAGAGCGACCCCCAGGAGAAAGGCACCCTCGCCGAAGACTTTGGCCTGGCCGAAAAGCAGCAGAAAGCCTGACGCTTACACCGGGTTATCGCAGTCGATAAACCGGTGACTTACCCCAAATGCTTGCTCCAGGGCCCGCCCCAGGGCCTGAACGCCATACCGCTCAGTGGCGTGATGGCCAGCTGCGTAGTAATGAATACCGCATTCCCGGGCAGTATGGGTAGTGGGTTCTGAAATCTCGCCACTGATGTAAGCATCCAGCCCGGCTTCCAAGGCGCTGCCAATGAACCCCTGAGCTGCACCGGTACACCAGCCGACCCGGGAAATCTCTGCGGAGCCGTCCCCGACCCAAAGCGGAGCACGGGCCAGACGCTCTCCGATCAACTCCGCGAACGCCCGGGGCGCCATCGGGGCGCTCAGTTCGCCCTGCCACACAAGTCCGCCCAGTGGCCGGGGATTGAGAATACCCAACACGTCGGCCAACTGCCGATTGTTGCCATACTCAGGGTGATCGTCCAACGGCAGGTGGTAAGCAACCAGATTGATATCGTGCTCCAGCAGGCGCTTGATCCTGTCCCGTTTCATGCCACGGATGGCCTGATCCTCACCTTTCCAGAAATACCCGTGATGCACCAGAATCATGTCGGCATCGGCTTCGATCGCCGCGTCCACGAGCGCCCGGGACGCCGTGACGCCACTTACTATGGTTCGGACCTCTTCAGTGCCCTCGACCTGCAGGCCATTAGGGCAATAGTCCTTGAAGTCTTGCGGGGCCAACCAGTCGTTCAGTGTGCGGAGTATCTCATTGCGTGAAGCCATGCTGCCTCCGTGGGTTTGCCTTGAATGTCTCGTGTTACACCAACGGTTTAAGGCACTCGACCAGTCGCTTGTTCTGGTCCGCCGTGCCGATGGTGATGCGCAGGAAGTCCGAGATGCGGGGCTTATTGAAGTGACGCACGATAACCCCCTTCTCCCGAAGCCCCTTCGCCAACGCCTCACCGGCATGATCCGGGTGGCGCGCAAGAATAAAGTTGGCCTTTGAGGGCAATACATCGAACCCCAAGGCTTCCAGTTTCGAGGTAACCCACCCCCGCTCGCCAATGACGCCTTCGCAGGTGGCTCGAAACCAGTCTTCATCCTCGAATGCCGCAATGGCGCCGACCTGAGCCAGGCGGTCAATAGGATAAGAGTTAAAGCTGTTCTTGACGCGGTTCAGGGCTTCGATGACCTCCGGGCTGCCGATGGCGAAACCGACGCGCAACCCGGCCAGGGAACGGGCCTTGGACAGCGTCTGGCAAACCAGCAGATTGGGGTATTTCCCCACCAGCTTGATCGCACTCTCGCCGCCGAAATCCACATAGGCTTCATCCACAACCACAACCCGGTCGGGATTGGCGGCGACGATAGCCTCAACCTTATCCAGCGCCAGGTAACGCCCAGTGGGCGCATTGGGATTGGGGAAGATGATGCCGCCGTTCGGCTGCTTATAGTCCTTGGGATCAATCTCAAAGCTGTCGGTCAGCGGTACGGTCTTGCCTTCGATGTTGTAGAGGCCGCAATACACCGGATAAAAACTGTAGGTGATATCGGGGTACAACACGGGCTCACCGTGCTGGAACAGACCATAAAAGATGTGTGCCAGCACTTCGTCGGAACCGTTACCGAGGAAAACCTGCTCGCCCTGCACGCCATAGTAATTCGCGATGGTGCTTTTCAGAGCTTCACTTTCGGGGTCCGGATAAAGCCGAAGGCTGTCATTCAGTTCCGTGTTGATCGCCTCGATCACCTTCGGAGACGGGCCGAAAGGGTTTTCGTTGGTATTCAGTTTCACGAGGTTGGCCATTTTCGGCTGCTCCCCCGGTACATAGGGGACCAACTCTTTGACCCGTGAACTCCAGAACTTACTCATCTGACTGGCCCTCCCGAACCCGATACTCTGCAGAACGGGCGTGAGCCGTTAACCCTTCTCCACGCGCCAGAACAGAGGCAACTCGCCCCATCTTGTCGGCACCGGCTGCAGAAAAACCAATCAGGGACGACCGTTTCTGGAAGTCATAAACCCCCAGAGGAGAGGAGAAACGCGCCGTCCCGGACGTCGGCAACACATGGTTCGGCCCGGCGCAATAATCGCCCAGCGCCTCCGCCGTATAGCGCCCCATAAAGATGGCACCGGCATGGCGAATCTCGTCCACCAGATTTTCCGGATCTTCCACCGAAAGCTCCAGGTGCTCCGGCGCAATACGATTGGAAACGCGAGCCGCTTCCGACAAGTCGGCCACGTGAATCAGTGCAGCTCGATCCGTCATCGAGGTAGCGATGATGTCGGCCCGCTCCATGGTCGGCAGCAGCTTGTTGATGCTGGCTTCCACGGCATCCAGGAAATCGGCATCGGGACTGATAAGAATGGACTGAGCCTGCTCATCGTGCTCGGCCTGAGAGAACAAATCCATGGCAATCCAGTCTGGGTCAGTCTCGCCGTCACAAATCACCAGAATCTCCGAAGGACCGGCAATCATGTCGATACCAACGGTTCCGAACACCTCTCGCTTGGCGGTAGCGACAAAAATATTGCCCGGCCCAACAATCTTATCGACGGCAGGAATGGTCTGTGTGCCGTAGGCCAAGGCACCCACCGCCTGGGCACCGCCCACACAGAACACACGATCCACACCGGCAATCGCCGCAGCGGCGAGAACCATATCGTTCACCACACCATCCGGCGTAGGAACCACCATGATCACCTCGCCCACGCCCGCGACCTTAGCCGGGATGGCGTTCATTAGCACGGAGGAGGGATAGGCAGCCTTGCCACCGGGCACATACAGCCCTGCCCGATCCAGCGGCGTGACCTTCTGACCGAGTACAGTGCCGTCATCGTCTTTATACTGCCAGGACGTCTGATTCTGGCGCTCGTGATAGTCACGCACCCGCTCGGCGGCCTTCTCAAGGGCAACACGCTGCCCCTGGGGAATAGCCTCCAGCGCCTGCAGCAACCGCTCCTGCCCCATTTCCAGCTCAGCAACAGTGCCAACCTTCAAGCGATCAAACTTCTCGGTAAACTCCAGAACCGCAGCATCCCCACGGGTTTTCACCTCATGCAGGATATGACGAACCGACTCATTCACCTGATGATCCACACTGTCTTCCCACGCCAATAACTTGGCCAGCGCACTGTCAAAGTCACTGTCGGAAGCGTTCAATCGTCTGATGCTGATATCAGTCATTTCTTCTTTCCTGCTTTGCGAATTTACTCCGCAGTTTGAAACGTGTCATTGGTCGGAGGATACGGACATGGCCCGGGAACGGGTCAGGAAGGGCTTTCCAAAACTGTACGGAGCCATGGAAGGCGGAGTCCAAGCGCCACATGGATGTGCCGAAGGAGCGTGTTTTGGAAAGCCCTTCCTGAGCCGTTCTTACTCAGCAACCTGCCGACGTTTTTCAACGGCGATCGACATTTTCTCAATTATGGGATTAATTCCGGCGTGTTTCATCTTCATCGAGGCACGGTTAACCACAAGGCGAGAACTGATGTTTTCAATCAGCTCGCGAGCCTCAAGACCATTCGCTTTCAGGGTATTGCCGGTATCAACGATATCGACAATCTCGTCGGCGAGCCCGAGAATCGGAGCAAGCTCCATCGCACCGTAGAGCTTGATGATATCGGCCTGCCGCCCCTGGGCCGCGTAATAGCGCCGTGCCAAATTTACGAACTTGGTCGCCACACGCAAACGGCCCTCTGGCGCTTTGCAGTCTTTCTTCCCGGCCGTCATCAACCGACACCGGGAAATATTCAGGTCCAGTGGCTCATACAGCCCCTCACCGCCGTGCTCCATCAGCACATCCTTACCGGTTACCCCCAGATCCGCCCCACCGTATTGCACATAGGTGGGCACGTCGGTGGCCCGAAGGATCAAAACCCGTACGTTCGGGTCCGTGGTGGGAAACACCAGTTTCCGGGACTTCTTAACATCGTCGACCAGCTCGATACCCGCTTCTTTTAACAGCGGCAGAGTCTCGTCGAGGATTCGCCCCTTCGACAGCGCGATGGTGATGGAATCGGTCATGCGTCTTTCCGGTTCAATGTGTTCAGGCTGGCAGGCGGCGGATACTGGCGCCCAACAGCTGCAATTTTTCTTCGATACACTCGTAGCCACGGTCGATGTGGTAGATGCGATCAACGATGGTGTCTCCATCCGCCACCAGCCCGGCAATGACCAGGCTCGCGGACGCCCGCAGGTCCGTTGCCATCACCGGGGCACCGGTGAGGTGATCCACGCCCTTGATGATCGCCGCGTTGCCCTCAAGAGTAATGTCCGCACCCATGCGGATCAGTTCCTGCAGGTGCATGAACCGGTTCTCGAAAACCGTTTCCACGATGGTGCCAGTGCCTTCGGATACCGCGTTCATCGCCGCAAACTGCGCTTGCATATCGGTCGGAAACGCAGGGTATGGCGCTGTGCGTAGGCTAACCGCTTTTGGCTGATTGCCTTTCATATCCAGCGAAATCCAGTCCTTGCCCGTATCAATGTGGGCACCGGCCTCTTCCAGCTTCAGCAGGACCGCTTCCAGCAGATCCTCGCGGGTATCCTTGAGCTTGACCCGGCCACGGGTAGCTGCTGCTGCAACCAGGTAGGTGCCGGTTTCGACGCGATCCGGCAGCACATCGTAGTGACAGCCATGCAAACGCTCGACACCGTTGATCTCAATCGTTGCGGAGCCATGACCCTTGATGTCAGCACCCATGGCGATCAGGCATTCAGCGAGATCCACCACTTCCGGTTCCCGGGCAGCGTTTTCCAGGATGGTTTTACCATCGGCCAACGCGGCAGCCATCATCAGGTTTTCCGTACCGGTGACGGTCACGGTGTCCAGAAAGATGTGCGCGCCTTTCAGGCGGCCATTGGTCTTTGCCTTGATATAACCGTTTTCGACCTTGATGTCGGCGCCCATCTGTTCCAGGCCATGAATGTGCAGGTTCACCGGCCGGCTACCGATGGCACAGCCACCCGGCAGGGACACTTCCGCTTCACCAAAGTGCGCTACCAACGGCCCTAACACCAGGATCGAGGCCCGCATGGTTTTCACCAGCTCGTAGGGCGCATGGAACTGCTTGATGGTGTTGGCGTGAACTTCGACGCTCATTTTTTCGTCGATCATCAGTTCCACACCCATGCGGCCCAGCAGCTCGATCATCGTGGTGATGTCGTTCAGGTGCGGCAGGTTGCCCACGGTCACCGGCTCATCCGCCAACAGGGTGGCAGCCAGAATCGGTAGGGCGGCGTTCTTGGCGCCGGAAATCCGGATTTCGCCATCGAGAGGCTTGCGGCCTCTGATCAGAAGTTTGTCCACAATGGTGTCCTGTAGTTTGCGGGCGTGTCAGCCCTGGCGCGCGGCCCATTCAGCCGGTGTAAAGGCCTTGGGGTGCAGGGCATGAATGGTACCGTCCAGAATGTGCTGGAACAGCGCCTTGTTGATCAGTTGCTGCCGTTTGATGGTTGGCAAACCCTCGAATACATCGCCCACTACAACAACAAGATAGTGATTGCCATCGACCTGCACTTCGACCTCACAGCCGGGCAGCGCCTCTTTAACCAACTCGGCAACTTCGGTGGCTTCCATAAATAATCCTCAGGCGTTTTTAAATCAGGGGCGAGATTGTAACCAATTATGGCATTCGGGTCAGCTATGGTGCAGGTTTTCAGAAGAGGACTGGGCGGAAAAACCCGGCAAATGGCGATCAAGGCCGCTCAGGGCCGCCAAAGAGTTCAGCCGTTCACTTACGCCGGTAAATCGCAGAGCCTGACTGCGGGCAACTGCAAGGCGGTGCCAACACAGCAGCAGAGACAGCACCACGCTGTGCGCGGTGCCCATGGCGGACAGGTCCACCTGTAAATCCGCCTTGCTCGCCCGTATCCACTTCTCGCCTTCCTGCCTGACGGAGATCACGGTGAGCGGATCAACCGCGCCGCTCACCAATAGCGTGTCGCCATCAAGAGTCACCACGGGCCGGCTCGCATTCATGATTTGTCGACTTCACCTTCGAGGTTCAGCGATTCGACTGCATCGCCCCAGTCGTTGATAACAGCCTGGACCTTGCCGCCGTTCTTCTCCATCTCCTGGCTGAAACGATCACGGAAAGCCAGCCCGATGTTCACACCTTCGACGATCACGTTTTCCATCATCCAGCGACCTTCATCCGTTTCGTACATGGAATAAGTCACAGGGTAGCGGTTGCCAGAGGCACTGATCACCTCCATACGCACAGACGCCCGACCGTCGTCATTCGGGTTGATCATGGCTTCCTTTACCTCGATGGTAAAATCATCAGCACTCACCAGAGCCTGAGCGTAACTGTCGAAAAGACTGCGCTTGAACTTCTCAACAAACTCGTCGCGCTGCTCCGGTGATGCCTGCCTTGCATAGCGACCCATGACCCGGGCGGCAATTCGGCGAAAGTCGACGAAGTTCTTCAACTCCTGATCCATGCTCCGATAAAACGCCTGTGGATTCTGCTCGTACAGGCCCTTTTCCTGATGGAGCTTGTCGACCAGGCGCTGGGTATTTTTATCCACATACGTGCGGAGGTCCTCCTCCGGTCCGGCGTGGGCCGGTGCTGCCAGCGCCACCATCAGCAACGCAACAATCATCAGGCTATGTCTGATCAGAACCATGGTTTTCTCCCGTGAACCACTTTCTTTCATTGTGACTGCCCGGAGGCAAAGTTGGATATGAGCCGCTCAAGATTCATGGCGGATTGTGTGGAATAGAAGGTATCCCCGTCCCCCAGGGACTCCATATCACCGCCCACCGATATATCAATGTACTGTTCACCAAGCAGCCCGGATGTACGTATTACTGCTGAGCTGTCCGCCGGAATATTATCCACACTGGCGTTAACATCAATGGTCACGCGGGCCTGGTAGGTTTCCCGATTCAGGGTTATCTCCCGGATCTTGCCGACCGTGACACCAGCCATGGACACTTTTGCCCGGGGCGTCAGCCCGCCAGCGTCGTTAAAATTGGCGTAGAGCGTGTACGAACTTTCCGGGGCCTTCGGTGTCAGCCCGCTGACCTGCAACGCCAGGAACATTATGGCGGCGATGCCTGCGATCATGAAAAGCCCCACAATCACTTCTGTTGTTCTCTGTGCCATTCCGGCCCCCTGTTTCCTGACGTTTCAGTATACCGCGGTCAGAAGTCACCAAACATGACGGCGGTAAGCACAAAATCCAGCCCGAGTACGGCCAGCGACGAATACACCACGGTTTTCGTGGTTGCGGCACTGATACCAGCTGAGGTGGGCACACAGTCGTAACCCTGATAGACCGCAATCCAGGTACAGACGAACCCGAACACAAGGCTCTTGACGACACCGTTCAGAACATCGGCGGTGAAGCTTACGGAAGACTGCATGTTGCCCCAGAAAGAGCCTTCAAACACGCCCAGCCACTCCACACCCACGAGCATGCCGCCCCAGATACCAACCACCGAGAACACCGCAGCCAGCACGGGCACTGAGATAAAGCCCGCCCATAACCGCGGGGCAATCACCCGGCGCAGCGGATCAACACCCATCATTTCCATGCTGGAAAGCTGCTCGGTGGCTTTCATCAACCCGATTTCCGCCGTCAGTGCGGAACCCGCACGGCCGGCAAACAACAGCGCAGTCACTACGGGGCCCAATTCCCGCACCAGAGTCAGGGCAATCATCTGACCGATCGCGGCCTCAGACCCGTAGTCACTGAGAATGGTGTATCCCTGCAACCCCAGAACCATCCCGATAAACAGGCCGGACACCACAATGATGGCCAGGGACAGAACTCCGACCGAGTAAAGTTGCTTCAGCAACAGCGGAAAACCAACCGAGGGCCGCGGAACACCTGCCAGGGCACCGACAAGGAAACGCCCGGAGCGGCCCAGCGATGCAATCACGTTCATCCCCAATCGGCCAAAAGCCGCCAGCCGGTCCATCAATCCCCCCTCCCGGCAACACTCCAGTCCTGAGCCGCATCGGCAGCCGGATAGTGGAACGGCACCGGACCATCCGGATGACCACGCAGGAACTGCTGAACCTGCTCCGATGGGTGCGCCCTCAATTCCTCGGGCGTGCCGTCGCCGATAATACGACCGTCCGCAACGATACAGGCGTAGTGGCAGATACTCAGGGACTCCGGCACATCATGGGATACCAGCACACTGGTCAGGCCCATGGAGCTGTTGAGATCCCGGATCAGCTTCACCAGTACACCCATGGCAATCGGATCCTGGCCGGTAAAGGGCTCGTCGTACATGATCAGCTCAGGGTCCAGCGCGATGCTGCGGGCCAGGGCCACGCGCCGGGTCATACCACCTGACAGCTCTGCCGGCATCAGATCCCGGGCTCCGCGAAGCCCCACAGCTTCGAGCTTCATTAGAACGATGTCGCGGATCATGTCCTCCGGCAAGGTGGTATGAACCCTGAGCGGGAACGCCACGTTTTCAAAGACACTGAGATCCGTGAACAGCGCTCCACTCTGGAACAGCATCCCCATCTTTTCCCGCAGACGGTAAAGCGCCTTGCGCTTGAGCTGAGGAACGTTCTCCCCCGCTACGAATATGCTGCCCGAATCTGGTTTCAGCTGGCCGCCGATCAGCCGCAACAAGGTAGTCTTGCCAGTGCCACTCGGCCCCATGATGGCGGTAATCTTGCTGCGGGGAATGTCCAGGCTGACGCCATCAAAAATACGACGATTCCCGCGACTGAAAACCACGTCTCTCAATTCAATGTAGGGGGATGTGTCCATACCTGCTTCCAAAACCGCCTGAGTGTCGGTGAACCCGCATTCCCAGCCTTTAATGAGTGCGCTACATTATGTCAACCTGCCGTGAACCTCAATCCATCCTTCACAAAATGAACTGATGTCAATGATCAGTTTTGCTGAACGTCTTGTCATGAAGGGCAGCCAAAGCCCTTGAAGTGATATACTTTTGCCACGACGAAAGCATCAACATTTCGAACCCGGAAGCCAGATGAACACCGAAACCAGCCAGACCTTCAAAGAATCCGCCCTCCGAGCCATCGAGATCGAGCGTGAGGCCATTCACGCCCTGACCGACCGGATTGATGACCGTTTCGTCCGCGCCTGCGAAGTAATCATGGCGTGCAAGGGGCGTGTTGTCGTGACCGGCATGGGCAAATCCGGCCATATCGGCAACAAGATCGCTGCCACCCTCGCCAGCACCGGAACGCCCTCGTTCTTCGTACACCCGGGCGAGGCCAGCCACGGTGACCTGGGCATGATCACCAGTCAGGACGTGGTCCTGGGCATTTCCAACAGCGGCAACACCAGCGAAGTGCTGACCATTTTGCCGTTAATAAAACGCATGGGAGCCCCGCTGATCAGCATGACGGGCAACGAGAACTCCACCCTGGCTCGGGAGGCCGTTGCCAACCTGGATATCAGCGTTGCCCAGGAAGCCTGCCCCCTTGGACTGGCCCCCACCTCAAGCACCACGGCCACTCTGGTGATGGGCGATGCCCTGGCCGTGGCACTGCTTGAAGCCCGGGGGTTCAGCACCGAAGACTTTGCGCTCTCACACCCCGGTGGCAGTCTGGGCCGCAGGTTGCTGCTGCGTGTCAGCGATATTATGCACACTGGGGACCAGATCCCCCGAGTGCAGGAAGACACCACCCTCAGCGGCGCATTGCTGGAAATTTCCCGCAAGGGCCTGGGTATGACGACGGTCATTAATGCCGAGGGCGACCTGGTCGGTGTATTTACAGACGGCGACCTGCGCCGCACCCTGGACCGCTCCGTGGACATTCACAACACGCCGATTGCCGAGGCCATGACCCGCAACGGTCGTGTGATCCACGATGACCAACTGGCCGCCGAGGCACTGAACATGATGGAAGAGCTGAAGATCAACGCCCTGCCCGTCATCAATCGTGACGGCAAACTGACCGGCGCTATCAACATGCACGACCTGTTGCGGGCGGGAGTGATCTGATGGCTGACACTCTGCGCCCTCAATGGCCAGCGGAGCTGATTGAAAAAGCCGCTGCCATTCGCCTGCTGGCCCTGGATGTGGACGGCATCATGACCGACGGCACGCTGCTGTTCAGCGCTTCAGGCGATGAGATGAAAGGGTTCAACATTCTCGACGGCCTGGGCATCAAACAGGTTATGGCTGCCGGCATCAACGTTGCTGTCATTACCGGACGACGTTCGCCGCTGACAGAGAAACGCATGAACGACCTCGGCATCCCGCACCTGATGCAAGGCCGTGAGGACAAGAAAGTCGCCCTGCGGGAACTGGCGGCACGGCTGGAGATCGCGCCACACCAGATTGCCTACATGGGCGACGACCTTCCGGACCTGCCCGCGATCCGATATGCCGGGCTAGGCATAACAGTACCCAACGGCTACTGGCTGGTGCGCCAGCACGCGGATTTTTGCACGTCGGCCGCAGGGGGTAGCGGCGCGGTCCGTGAAGCCTGCGAACTGCTGCTCTGCGCCTGCGGGCAGCTCAACGCAAGCCTGCAACCCTACCTGGAGCAGGACTGAATGGCCGCTGAAGCCCTCTTTACCCGGCCCTGGGTACGAACCCTGGGACTGGCTGTCACGATAGTGGCACTGTTTTTCCTGCTCTGGCAAAGTGACGAGTCATCAGAGCCGGTGGATGCCGCCGCGCTGAGAGGCGAATCGGAACCAGACGGTTTTGTGGTCAATGGTCGCTATCTGTCTTTCGACGAGACCGGGCGGCTTACCGCACACTTCGAAAGCCCACGTATCGAGCAATTCGAGGCCCGCAACGAAACCATTATGGAATCGCCGAATGCGACGCTCTACGGCGACCCCGGCAACGCGCCCTGGCAAGTCCAGGCCAACAAAGGCCAATTCATGGAAGCTGACGACCTGGTCCACTTGACGGGGGATGTTCGGGTGTCCCAGCAAGCCCAAGGTGGGCGCCCCCTGACATTAACCACGTCAACGCTGACACTGGATAACACAGAGCGTACTGTTTACACAGACGCCCCGGTGGAACTGACCGACTCGTTCAGCCTGACCCGCGCAACCGGCATGAAGGCATGGATTGATGACCGAATCCTCGAACTCGACTCTGACGTGGAAGGACGCTATGAGACCGGCAAGTAAATTCATGCCCAACCCTCACCGCAATAGGCACCAACCGGTGGCATTGCGCCCGGCAGTCTCAGCGATTGTCCTGGCGCTGACAATGACCGTGGGCATGCCGTTCGCCGCGGCCTTTGATCTTGAGTCTGACCAACCCATCAGGGTCAATGCCGACAACGCGCGGCTCGACGAAGGCCAGGGCATTGCAACCTATACCGGCTCGGTTGAAATGAGCCAGGGCGATGCCAACCTTATGGCGGAAAAAGTTGTACTCCACCGGGATGAGAATGGCGTCAGCCGCATTGAAGCCACCGGTACCCCGGCACGCTACCGCCAGCCTGCCATGGAAGGCCAGGGCGAAACCGACGCCCGTGCGCTAACGATCACCTGGTCCGCCTCCGACAACCGGGTTACCTTTCAGCGCGAAGCTGTGATCGAACAGGGCGGCAACCTGTTCCGGGGCGACGTCATTCATTATGACAGCGCCGAACGCGTGGTGACCGCCGAAGGCTCTGCTGACCAGGGCGATGGCAGCGGTCGCGTCGAAATGGTCATCCAGCCGCGCGGCAACGCCGGTAGCAATCCAGATAACAACCCTAACGGACAGGATATCGATGGCAGTTCTCAGGGCCAGTAACCTCGCAAAAAGCTACAAACAGAAGAAGGTCGTCATCGACGTTTCCCTGGAAATTCGCAGTGGCGAGATCGTCGGCTTACTCGGCCCCAATGGCGCGGGCAAAACGACGTGTTTCTACATGATTGTTGGCCTGGTTCCCGCCGACAACGGTCGAATCACCATCGACAATCAGGACATAACGCCGCTGCCCATGCATGGTCGTGCCCGCAAGGGAATCGGGTACCTGCCCCAGGAAGCATCCGTGTTCCGCAAGCTCACCGTACGCGACAACATACTGGCGATCCTGGAAACCCGCCGCGAACTCAAACGCGCTGACCGGGAGGCCAAGTTAGAGGAACTGCTTGAAGAGTTTCACATTACCCACATCCGCGATAGCGTCGGCATGGCCCTGTCAGGCGGCGAGCGACGACGGGTGGAAATTGCCCGGGCGCTGGCGATGGAGCCGGCGTTCATCCTGCTGGACGAACCCTTCGCCGGAGTCGACCCGATCTCCGTGAGCGACATCAAGCAGATCATCCGACACTTGCGGGACAAGGGTATCGGCGTACTGATCACCGACCACAACGTGCGGGAAACCCTCGACATCTGCGAGAATGCCTACATTGTCAGCGGCGGCCACATCATTGCCTCTGGTAATTCGGACGATATACTGGCCAACCAGCAGGTCAAGGAAGTGTATCTGGGCAACGAGTTTCGCCTGTAGTACACTCGGCAAAGAACTTGCTTGGTGCGGCAAGTAGCCAGCATACAAAGAGTTTTTGTGCAACCCCGGCTCCAGAAAGCGCCCTGATGACGTAAAGAGAGAGCCTGAGTGACGGAAGAGAGAGACCGAGTGACGGATCCTGAACCATGGTTATGAAAGCCTCACTACAGTTAAAGCTGGGCCAAAGCCTGACCATGACGCCCCAGCTGCAACAGGCTATCAGGCTTCTGCAGCTCTCCACCCTGGACCTCCAGCAGGAAATCCAGCAGGCACTGGAATCCAACCCAATGCTGGAAACCTCCGAAGACGACGACAACCAGAATCCGGAATCAACGGACAGTGACAACGAGTCGTCTGAAACAGCGTCAACCGAGGAATCCAACACCACCTCAGACACCGCTACCGAGTGGGACGAATCCGAAAACGGACCTGACTGGTCATCAGAAACGGACAGCCCCGACACCATTCCCGACGATCTTCCCGTCGACACCGCCTGGGATGACATTTACCAGTCAGCCCCCGCGTCAGCAGCCCGTAACGACGACGAAAACGACCACGACTTCGAAACCCGCAATTCCCCCACTGAAACACTTCAGGACCACCTGGAATGGCAACTGAACCTGACACCCATGAGCGAGCGGGATCAGGCCATCGCCCACGCCCTGATGGATGCGGTCGATAACCACGGCTACCTGACCTCTCCGCTTGAGGAAATTCATTCAGGTATGGTGGACGAGTCCGATGAAGACCCACTGGAACTGGACGAAGTGGAAGCCGTTCTTCATCGCCTGCAGCACTTCGATCCACCCGGCGTGTTCGCCCGTGATTTGCAGGAATGCCTGCTGATCCAGCTGAATCAACTGCCCCCGGAAACACCCTGGCTGGCTCAGGCGCGACTGGTGATTACCCACTACATAAACCTGCTGGGTAACCGTGATTACGCCCAGCTGTTACGCCGCAGCCGCCTGAAAGAAGAGCAGCTACGGGACGTTCTGGCACTTATTACCGGGTTAAACCCCCGTCCCGGCGACACCCTGGACCAGGCCGAGCCAGACTATGTCATCCCGGATGTGATCGTGCGCAAGCACAATGAACGCTGGCGCGTGGAACTGAATCCTGAAATTGCACCGCGCATTCGTGTGAATGCAAGCTATGCTTCTCTTATAAAGCGTGCGGACAGCAGTGCTGACAACACCTACCTGCGGGACCAGTTGCAGGAGGCAAAGTGGTTCATCAAGAGCCTGCAGAGCCGCAACGAAACCCTGCTCAAGGTGGCCACGCGCATTGTCGAGCACCAGCAGGGATTCCTGGATCATGGCGAGGAAGCCATGAAACCATTGATTCTCTCGGATATTGCCCAGGCGGTGGAAATGCACGAGTCGACCATTTCAAGGGTCACCACCCAGAAATACATGCACACGCCGCGGGGCATATTTGAACTTAAGTATTTTTTCTCGAGCCATGTCAGTACCGACGAGGGTGGAGAGTGCTCATCCACGGCAATCCGCGCGATGATCAAGAAGCTGATTGCAACGGAAACTCCGAAAAAGCCATTGAGCGATAGCAAAATTGCAGCCATGCTAGGAGACCAGGGTATCAAGGTGGCTAGACGAACCGTGGCCAAGTATCGCGAGGCAATGCACATTCCTCCGTCCAACGAGCGAAAGCGATTGGTGTAGGAAGCGTCTGTTCCCGGCCTCACGGGGAGAGCCCTTTCCTGAAAGTATACCGCCTGCAGCATAACGCTGTGGCACACAGCCGGTATCCTAACGGGTGCCGGCAAGCTGAAAACAGGAGAAGCCTATGCAACTCAATATTTCAGGCCATCACGTAGAACTGACTCCCGCACTGAAAGATTACGTATCAGGCAAATTTGAAAAGCTTGAGCGGCACTTCGACCATATCAGCAATTGCCAGGTTACCCTTGAGGTGGAAAAAGTGCGCCAGATGGCGGAAGCTACGCTTCACGTGATAGGTGGTGAGATTCACGCAAAGGCCGAAAACAGCGATATGTACGCTGCCATTGATGCACTGGTAGACAAGCTGGACAGGCAGATCCTGAAGCACAAGGAAAAGAACGTAGACCGGATGCACGGGAACGGCGCCCGCTAGGACGACGCCCCCGGCATGACAGTTAATCGAGCTGCGGCACTGGCTAACCATGCAACACGTGCCGCAGCCTTTTTTTACGGAAATGCAGTCGATTCATGACCGACACATCCCTGACTATCGAGAACATTCTCGCGCCGGAGCTAACCCTTTGCCGGGTGCCTGCCTCCAGCAAAAAGCGGGTTATGGAAACCATTGCCGAGCAGATCCAGCAACACGACGCTTTGCTCAGCGACACCCAGATATTCACTAATCTGGTCGCACGGGAGCGACTGGGGAGCACGGGTATCGGACAGGGCATCGCGATCCCCCACTGCAGACTGGAAGGGCTGGATCACGTGGTTGGCGTTTTGCTGACCCTGGAAGAAGGCGTTGCGTTCGATGCTATCGACAACCAGCCGGTGGACCTCGTCTTCACCTTGATTGTCCCCAAGGAAGCCACCAGCGAGCATCTTGAGCTTTTGAGCCAACTTGCTGAAAAGTTCAACGAACGTGCATTCTGCGACCAGCTGCGTCAGTGCACTGATGCAGGCTCTCTCTATCGCCGGATGACAGCCGAAACAAGCTGAACAACTCCACATCCAAGGTGAACGGGCTATGAAACTGATCATCGTCAGCGGCCGATCAGGTTCCGGGAAAAGTACCGCGTTACATGTTCTGGAAGACCTGGGCTTTTACTGCATTGACAACCTGCCCATTGGCCTCCTGTTCCCCCTCACACAGGAAGCCACCAACCAGAACTCTCCCAGCCGGCTGGGAAAGATGGCGGTCAGCATCGATGCCCGTAACCTTTCCGGAGAATTGAGCAACTTCGAGGATATCTACCGCAGCCTTCAGGATACTGGCGTAACCATCGAGATCATCTATCTCGACGCCGATGAACAGTCTCTTCTGCAGCGCTTCCATGCCACGCGCCGAAAGCATCCACTGAGTGATGACAAGACCTCCCTGAGGGAGGCCATCGGTAACGAAAAGAAGCTTCTGGAGCCGCTTTCCAAGCTGGCAGACCTCTACATCGACACCACGGGGCTGTCCATGTACGAGCTCCGGGATATGGTAAAGCAACGAGTCGCGGGCAGGCGCCACCAGGAACTGGCACTGCTATTCCAGTCATTCGGATTCAAGCACGGCGTGCCGTTGGATTCGGACTATGTGTTCGATGTGCGCTGCCTGCCCAATCCCTATTGGGACACCAGCCTTCGGCAGTTTGTGGGCACCGACCAGCCGGTTATCGATTTCCTGGAAAAGGAGCCGTTGAGCCGTAAGATGGTCGAAGACCTGACCCAATTCCTGGAAAACTGGCTACCCTCGTTCGCAGACAGCAACCGCAGCTATATGACCATATCCATCGGCTGCACCGGTGGCCAGCATCGCTCGGTTTATATCTGCGACCAGCTCGGCCGCTATTTCTCGGGCAAATACAGCAATGTGCAGGTTCGCCACACCGAACTGTCCCACCTGCAAAGCAGGGAAAGCTGAACCGCCTATGATCCGCCGCCCCATTACCATCATCAACAAACTTGGGCTCCATGCCCGGGCCGCAGCCAAACTGGTGGGCAAGGCATCTGAATTCGACAGCAGCATTCAGATCAGCCGCAAAGGGCGACAGGTGGACGCCAAAAGCATCATGCCAGTCATGATGCTCGCCGCCAGCCAGGGATCAGAGGTAGAGCTGATTGTAGACGGTCCGGATGAGTCCGAAGCTGTCGATGCGCTGGTTACGCTGATCAACGACTACTTCGGGGAAGGCGAATAACCACCTCCACACCGGACATCCTTGCCCGTCTACGGCATTCACCTACAACTCTTCCTCACCTATGTTGCCTAACTCCGCTATAATACGAGGGTTTTCTGACCGTGGGTGATCCATGACCGATATTCTGGAGAAAAGCCAAGCGCGCCAACGCCTTCGCTCCCTGAGCGAAGCACTGGACAGTGGCGCCCTGAAACAGGTGGCCCGCATCCTGAATGGCGGCCTGAGCCCCAGTGACATCGCCCACCTGCTGGAATCATCACCACCCCGCCAGCGTGCCCTGCTCTGGAACCTGGTCGACAAGCAGCTTGAAGGCGAAGTCCTCCAGTATCTGAACGACGATATCCGAGGTTACTTCCTGAGCCAGCTGAACGCTCAGGAACTGGCTGACATCATCGAGGATTTCGAGTCGGACGATCTGGCCGACTTACTGCAGCAGTTGCCCGACACGGTAATCCAGGAAGTCCTGGACACCATGGACGAGCAGGACCGCCAACGTGTCGAAGAAGTCCTCTCCTACCCGGAAGATACCGCCGGCGGCCTGATGAACACGGACACCATCACGGTGCGCCCGGACATCAGTATCGACGTGGTTTTGCGCTACCTGCGCCGTCATCGCAACCTGCCGCCGATGACGGATAGTCTTATCGTGGTCAGCCGACGCGACGAGTTCATCGGCATGTTGCCTATCACCAAAATGCTCGTATCCAACCCGGCGGCAACCGTGCGGGAGGTGATGGACACGGACATCGAACCGATACCGGTTACGCTGTCCGACACCAAGGTGGCAACCCTGTTCGAACGTTACGACCTGATCTCAGCACCCGTGGTCAGTGAGGAAGGCCGACTCCTGGGCCGGATCACCATCGATGACGTGGTTGACGTTATTCGCGAAGACGCAGACCACTCCCTGATGAGCATGGCCGGTCTTGATGAAGACGAAGACACCTTCGCGCCGATTCTGAAGACCACCCGGCGCAGGGCCGTGTGGCTGGGCATAAACCTGCTTACAGCCTTTACGGCTTCGGCCGTGATCGGGCTGTTCGAGGCGACCATCGAAAAGGTCGTGGCTCTGGCGGTATTGATGCCCATCGTAGCATCCATGGGCGGCATTGCCGGCAGTCAGACCCTGACCCTGGTCATCCGCGGCATGGCCGTGGGACAAATCAGTGGCGCTAACGTGGGTTGGCTGCTAAACCGCGAATTTATTGCGGGAGCCCTGAACGGATTGCTCTGGGCTGTGGTGGTTGCATCAGCGGCAACCCTCTGGTTCAGGGATATCATGATTGGCGCCATCATCGCCGCAGCTCTGATCATCAACCTGATCGCCGCGGCCCTCGTGGGCACCGTGCTGCCTCTGTTCCTGAAGTCCCGCAACATTGATCCGGCACTGGCCGGTAGCGTTATACTGACAACGGTCACGGATGTGGTCGGCTTTATGGCCTTCCTTGGTCTGGCGACGATATTCTACGGATAACCTGTATCCGACAACACGGACTGAAAATGAACGACTCCCAAGACGACGCCCCGGAATACCTCGGCCCGAGCAAATCCCAACTCAAGCGCGAAATGCACCAGTTGCAGGATCTTGGCAGGCGTATGCTGGATCTGAGTAACGATCAGCTCAATACCCTGCCGATCAGCGACACCCTGCGGGCGGCCATCGAGGAATCCCGTCGCATTCGCCAGAACGAAGCCCGTCGCCGCCACCTGCAGTACATCGGCAAGATTATCCGCCAGGAAGACGACCCGGAAGGGCTGACTCGAGCCATTGATGCTTTCGATGCCGGAAGCGAAGAGCACACCCGCCGACATCACCTTGCTGAACGTTGGCGAGACCGGATGATTGAGGAAGGCGACTCAGCCGTCGGCGAATTCCTGAACTACTGCACAACGGCGGATATACAGCATCTGCGCAACCTCGCGCGCAACGCTCGCCGGGACGTGCAGAAAGAAAAGAATACCGGCCAGCCACGAAAGCTGTTTCGCTACCTCAGGGAGTGCATCGACGACGCGGAAGCCGCCGGAAACTAAAGTCTCCGGTGCTCCCAGACGGGCATCCGTGTGCGGATGTCCTTGAGTGTTTCGCGATCAAGCTCTCCAACGACGACACCCGGCCCTTCATCGATCTCGGATAGTATTCGGCCCCAGGGATCGACGATCGCGCTGTGCCCATAGGTGCGCCGGCGCTCGCTATTCTGCCCACCCTGGGCCGCTGCCACAAGCCAGAACTGATTCTCAATCGCACGGGCACGTATCAGAGCATGCCAGTGGGCGTCACCGGTATACCAGGTAAAGGCACTGGGCAGGGACACCCATTCTGCGTCCTGCTCCCTGAGCTGTCGGAACAGCTCGGGAAAGCGCAGGTCGTAACAGATGGCCATGCCGAGTCGGCCTGCCGGTGTATCAATCACAACCACGTCTTCACCCGGCTCGAAGGTATCCGACTCACGATACTGCCCCTGGGCATCTTCAACGGTGGCGTCAAAAAGATGAATCTTGTCGTAGCGGGCAACCTCACGGCCTCGGTCATCGTAGACATAGCAGCAGGCACGAACCCGATCGGTCACAGTGGACCAGTCCGGCCTCGCCGCAATGGGTAGCGAACCACCGACCACCCAGATGCCAAGTTCGGTCGCCTGCTGTGCGAGGAATTGCCGAATCACGTTGTCCGGTTCCGCTTCCCGGCGGCCACAGCCGATCATCTGTTTTGTGGCCAGTACCGCAAAGTTTTCAGGCAGCACTGCAATGCTGGCACCTGCGTCGGCCGCCTCCTTCAGCAATCTTGCTGCCTCGTTGAGGTTGGCGGCGATGTCATGGGTACTCACCATCTGTATCGCCGCTACCCGACTTGCCTGCCATTTGACGGGATTGTCTCTTTGCGTTGACATTACGGCCCTCCTGCCAAAACCATCAATTGCCGGTATCGAATACCCGCCTCAGTCGCACGTCTGGTTCGTCCCAGCTTCCACTTACACTATAGGTCGCACTGGTGAGTTTGCTCAATGGATCACCCAACACTTTGTCGAGGACAAACAACGCACCGCCAATCGGAGCACCGGCCCCCATCAACAGAGCGGCGAGGGGCAGGTTCTGAGTCAGTGGCAACACCACCACCATTCTCATGTCGAGGGTTTCCTCAATCATGTTGGAGGTGCCCGTCAGCTTGAACGCGCCGGAAGGCCCTACCACCTGCAGCTCTGGATCCAACGTCAGCAGGCCGTTAATCATGCTGGCCTTGCCGGAGATGGCATCGAAGGCGACACCCGCTTCGTACAGATCGGAGAAATCGAGCTTCAGGCGTCGCCAGAGCGTGTCAGCATTGAGCAGGTTGAACACCCGGAACAGCTGAGCCGTATTGTTGCCCTCAAGGATGACACCGTCATCAAAACGCACACTGACCGAGCCACTAAGGCCCGAAACGTCAAACTGATCCGGGCGGCCGGGCCAGTCAATATCAAGCTTGACGGCCGTGTTCTTGCTGCGGAAGGGAATCTCAGCGCCAACCAAGGTGTCCAGGTCTGCCAGCGACTTACCGTTGATATCACCGGTAAAACGGGTGATTTCCCGCCCAGCTGCGATGCTCCAGGCCAGCTCTCCCGTCAGGGTCAGGGATTTGAGAGTGCCAACAATGTCCTGTACTAGCAGTTGTGTGGCTTCGGGCCTCAGTTGGAACGACCAGCTACCGGCGTTTTCCCCATCCATGTTGAGATCGGCAATATGGACATCCACGTCCGGCCAGTTGCCGAGGCCCAGGTCACGGAATGTCTGTGCCTGCTGTTCGGGCTCCTGTTCATCGCCCGACTCACTATTGCCCCTGGAGAGCATCAGGCGCTCAAAGTCGACGCTGACCGGTCGATCGTCCTGGGGCCAGAGCACATGGCCTGACGCCCATTCCGAGTCGGTAGTGATCAACCACTCACTGTCACTTTGCCGCGCAGACACCGTAATATCAGTCAGTTGGCGGTCGCCCAGAAACAGTTCGTTCAGGGCAACGTCTACCATTCCCGACTCCCAGGTCATATCCAGGTTGGCGCGATCTTGCCAGTCGACTGACATATCAACGCCAGACTCTTGCCGGGGCGTGACCGTTACCCTCAGGGGCGCTTCATCATCAATTTCTTTTGCCAGCGGTTCAGGCCAGTCAACCGAGAGCCCGGCCAGGTCCGAATACAGCGTAACGGCGGAAGCGGTGTCCGTTGAGACGTCCAACGTTGCCTGGTAGCCAATGTCGCCACTGAGCCCCATGTCCATGCCCTCCGGCAACTCAGTTCGATCCAGGAGCTGGCGAACGTCAAGGCGACCATATTGACGGATATTGAGCGATTGACCGTTCTCACTCCGCCGCATCAGAACCGTGACCGGAGCTCCCATAAACCGAGCTTGCAGGGGGTTCTCGGAAAATCCCTCATCGCTGTTAAACCCCAGTTCCCCATTGACCTGGGTCCACTGTAGATCGGCTTCGGGATAAGTCAGGGTACCGGAATCGGCTCTGACGCTGGCGTTGATGGTGGGCGGCGCATCGGATATCAATGGCAAACCAAGCCCGAGATCCAGGTGAAAATCGCCATCCAGGACGATGCTCCGCCCTGCTTCTCCCGCCAGCTCACCCAGGGGGCTGTTGTCCATCCAGAAAGCCAACGCTGACCCGGGAACCGGGGCTGACGCATCGACGTACACCTGAATATCCTCACCCTCCGGGACAACCCTCACCTCGCCGGGCTCCAGTTCCAGCCCTCCCGTTCGTCCTGCGCGGATGTCGACCCGGGTGCGACCATCCTGAATAAAGACTTCACCACTGGCATCCGCCACCTCGGGCCATCGCTCGTCGTAGCGGATACTGGCTTCTTCGAATCGGTAAACCATTGAGGACGAGAAAGAATTTTCCGGGGCGTCACGATCAATCTGGCCATGACCGTAAAACTCACCGCTGGAGATATCGGCCTTGGTGATCGACGTCGTCAGCCATTGGTAGAGGTCAGGGTCGACAACCTTCATTGGCACGAAGTCGGCAAGCATATCGGCCGTACCATCCCGCACACCGACCCTCAGCCCCAAATTGTCCTCCCCGCCCTGATCCATCCGCAGGTCAAAGGCACCCGTCAGCCGGGTGTTGGCACCATAAACCATACGGATATCATCCGCGTATACGCGGGTTACCCCTCCCTCAAAACGCCAGGCCACACCTGCGCGGACGTCGCCGAGGCTCCAGAACCCCCGGAACAGCTCCGGAAAACCGAGTGACAACCCCTCGCTGTTCACTCTGACGAAACCGCCTTCCCGGTCAATAACCAGGCTACCATCAAGACCAGACACACCGGGCACACCGTCATGGGCTCTGACGCCAATATTGTTCAACGCTGCCGTCAGCTCAAAGCCACCGCTATCATCCGTAGGCAGATTAAGCATCACCCGGTCCAGGCGGCCGGTGGGGCGATAATTCTCAAGGGCCCTTTCAGCCCTGCCTGGCAACAGGTTCATGCCTGCGACCAACCGTCTAAGGGGTTGGAGTGGAAGCGCATCAGCGATCAATCTTCGGCCCCCGTCGCGATGACTGAACCGGAGGCTGAACGGAGAAACCGTATTGCCGTTCCACTCCCACTCAAGTTCCTTTACGTGAAACTCACCGGTGGCGTACCAGGGCTTAGCCGCCGCTTCTGGCTGACGCTCGCCCAACGTGTCGTGCCTGCGCCAACCAAATTTCGCCCTGATGTTCTCTAGTGGGGCCAGGGATTGGAGACCGACACCGAGTTGCAGATACGGCGTTTTCAGGTTGCCACTGACTTGCTCGATGTGCCCATCCCGAAACGTCATCCAGACCTGACCTCCGAGATCAAAACCTTCCGCCCGAATGTTCCGCCAGGCGTACTCCTCTGCGAGTCCATCAAACAACCGGCCGGAGTTAATATCTGCATAAACCTGCCCCGTGAAGTCACCACGGAAGAAGTGCCGACCAACCAGCTCGAAGCTGGCCAGTTGTTCGGTCGTTCCCGGCCGCATGGCACGGCCTGATGCATGAAACAGCCCGCGCCGGTAGATCAGATCCAACTGAGGCACCTCTACGTGCCGCAGGGTGCCATTGGCGTCGCGAATACCAAGGTCCAGGCGTGTAATCTTGACGGAAGGGTCGGACAGCCATTCGCCGGCAATATCCAGCCAGAGTTCCAGGTCGCTTGCCACGGGATCGGGAATATCGACACCTTCGACGGTCACCGCCCCCCTCGGTGTCTGGTTGATCGTCAGTTCCAGCCCATCGGCGTCAAAATCAGCGAACACAATACGCAGGCGCATGAGCGAGGCGAGAAAATCGAGGCCAATGCGGACGCTCTTCAGTGACCCGGCAACGTCACTACGGTCGTTTTCGGAGACGACCACGATATCGCGGGCGACAATGGTTGGATCCAGCCAGTTCCAGCTAGAGGAGAGCGAACCAATACTGACCGGCTGGCCCAGCTCAGACGACAACCGTTGTTCAATCGAAGAGCGATATTCGTTGATGTTCTGAGTAACCTGGCGCCCTATTCCGGCATAAAGTGCAAGCAGGACGACGACCGCCAGCAACAACCACCAGATCAGACTGGCGGCGCCCGAGACGATTCGAAGTAACAGATGTTTCAGAGTTTGATCAGCCACACTGGATGCCATCAGGGGTAATCGCCACGCCTAACCAATGCCTGCCGGGCCGGCGTTACAGCAGTACCACATCATACTGCTCCTGACTGTAGAATGGCTCAACCTGAAAACGGATGGTTTTGCTGATAAACGTCTCAAGGTCTGCCACGTTGTCGGACTCTTCATCCAACAGCCGATCCACCACGCTCTGGGACGCCATCACCAGATAGCTTTCCGCGTCATAGGCGCGATTGACCCTGAGAATTTCACGGAATACTTCATAACAGACCGTTTCGCTGGTCTTGAGAAAGCCGCGTCCATCACAGATGGGGCAAGGCTCACATAAAATCTGACCAAGGCTTTCGGTGGTGCGCTTACGGGTCATTTCCACCAATCCGAGCTCGGAAACCCCGGTAATCTTGGTTTTAGCGTGATCCCGCTCCAGCATTTTCTCCAGCATTCGGTGGACCTGGCGCTGGTGCTCGGAGTCCTCCATATCGATGAAATCGATGATGATAATACCACCGAGATTCCTCAACCTGAGCTGGCGACTGATGGCACGGGCCGCCTCAAGGTTGGTCTTGAAAATGGTTTCTTCCAGGTTGCGGTGCCCCACAAACGCGCCGGTGTTGATATCGATCGTGGTCATCGCTTCGGTCTGGTCGATGATCACGTAGCCACCGGATTTGAGCTGGACCTTGCGACTGAGGGCTTTCTGAATTTCATCCTCAACGGAATACAGGTCAAAAATGGGACGTTCGCCCGGGTAATACTCGACCTTGTCGGAAAACTCGGTCACAAACTCCTCAACGAACTCCATCACCCGCTGGTGGCTTTCCCGACTATCGATGCGCACCTTCTCAGTCTGTGGACGGATCAGGTCGCGAATGGTGCGGATAAACAGGGGAAGATCCTGATACACCACCGAAGGCGCCTGACTTCGGGTAATGCGCTCCTCAATGGCCTGGTTCAGACGGTGCAGGTAGGTCATATCGCCGATCAGGTCATCTTCCGAGGCAGCCTCTGCAGCGGTGCGAATAATGTAGCCGCCAGAGATGTCCGGTTCTGCGGCAGCACCCTCTTCAACCAGTGACTTCAACCGTGAACGTTCGGTCTCATCTTCAATTCGCTGGGAAATACCAACATGACGGACGCCAGGCATGAATACCAGATAGCGCGAGGGGATGGATAGCTGGGTGGTCAGCCGTGCACCCTTGGTTCCAATGGGGTCCTTGGTGACCTGAACCACGAGGGACTGCCCTTCTCGGAGCAGGGTGCGGATATCCGGAACCGTTTTCGGTGTCTCGGGGGCGTCGCTGGCCGGCTGCTGACTGGTGACGACATCAGAGGCATGAATAAACGCCGCACGTTCCAGGCCGATGTCTACAAATGCCGCCTCCATGCCGGGTAATACACGAACCACCTTGCCCTTGTAAATGTTGCCCACGATGCCCTTGCGGCTGGTGCGCTCAATGTAGGCCTCCTGGAGCATACCGTTCTCCACGAGCGCCACCCGGGTTTCCACAGGGGTCACATTGATCAGTATTTCTTCACTCATTGCGGCTCTCCTGCCTGCTGTTCCAGGTTTCCCATACCGGGTATCCGGCACCGGCCAGTAATGCTGCGGTTTCCTGCAGGGGCAGTCCCACTACGGCGCTGTAACTGCCTCGGAGTTCCTCTACAAAAATACCACCCCGCCCCTGAATGCCATAGCCGCCCGCTTTATCCATGGGCTCACCAGTTGCCACATAGGCATCGATTTCCGCCGCCAGCAGCTCGCGGAAACGAACATTCGCTATCACCAGGCGGGACTCACAAATACCCTTGTGAACCACAGCAACACCGGTCATGACCTGATGGGTGGTTCCCGAGAGCGCCTGTAACATAACGGTCGCATCGCCGGTGGTGTCTGGCTTGCCCAGGATCCGGCCCTCCAGTACAACCGAGGTGTCCGAACCAATCACCAGGCAGCCAGGCTTGGAAGCACTTCCCGCCAGAGCCTTTTCCCGGGCAAGGCGTTCGACATAGTGTTCGGCTGACTCGTTGCTCGCGGGCGTTTCGTCAATATCCGCCGGCTGAACCAGGAACGACAGACCGATCTGCCTTAACAGTTCGGCTCTTCGAGGAGACGCTGAGGCAAGAACAATAGACTGCATAGCGCCCTCCAATCCTAGCCAAGCTTGCGATTCAGGTTATCCAGCAACACACACAACACCGGCCAGACCAGAGCACTGGTCAGCGCCGGCCACAAGTAGCTGAAACCGGAGCTGTCAGCTCCCAGTGTCTGCTTGATAAAATGCACCAGCATCTGGTTGATACCCAACAACAGGAACACCATCAGGCACTGCTGCGGCAAAGGGTACATACGCAGCCGCTGGTGAATGGTCAGCACCAGGAACGCAATAACCCCCATGGCCAGGGCATTCACGCCCAGCGGGGTGGCTTCCAGTACGTCCAGCAGCAGACCGAGGCACCAGGCCAACAGGATACCGAACTGGGCCGGTGCCCGGAATGTCCAGTAGAACACAATCAGGCCCAGCCATTCCGGCCGGAACTCAAACCAGCCCAGCGGAAACAGCGAACTGCTGAGCACCAGGGCAAACAAAACGCTCAGGGCAAAAACGGGATAACTGATCACCGACAGCATTAGCGCACCCCATCCTGTTCTGGTGATCCAGCATCGGAGCCTTCGGGCGAGCTTTCAGCGTCATTCGTGGCGTCGTCCTGTTCCGGTGAAAACACAACCAACACCAGGCGACTCCGGTTCAGCTCCGCCATTGGCGTAGCACGAATTTTCACAAACGGTTCACCCGGCTCCTTGGAAATCTGGTCCACTTCCGCCACCGGGTAGCCCTTGGGAAAACGCCCCCCCAACCCGGAGCTGACCAACAGATCCCCTTCGCGAATATCGGCGGTATCCGGCACATGCACCAATTCAAGCGTGCTGGTGTCCCCATTTCCAAGCAGGATAGCTCGCAAGCCGTTGCGAACCACTTCCACAGGCACCGCGTGGCTGCTGTCCGATACCAATAGAACCCGTGAGGTAAAACTGCTGGTTTGTTGGACCTGCCCCATCAGGCCGTTGGCATCCAGAATAGCCTGGCCGACCACAACACCGTCGCGACTGCCTTTGTTGATCACCACTTCGTGAGAGAACGGGTCCGGTGAAACACCGACTATTTCGCCAACTATGACCCGGTCATCAAGGACCTCTGAGGAGTTCATCAGCTTGCGCAGTTCGTTGTTTTCTGAGGCCAGGGCGGCATACTTGAGCGCCCGGCGCTCCAGTATCAGCAAGCGAGCACGCAGAGCTTCGTTTTCTTCCTGGAGGTCTTCACGGGTGGTAAACAGGCTGGCGACCCAGTCACTGAATTCGGAGGGTGCATTGCCAAGCCAGTGAACCGGGGCAAGGCCGGTACCGATCGCGCTGCGAACCGGCGTTACCTGATCGAAGCGGGCATCCGCAACGATCAGTATCGCTGAGAGCACAATAACCAGTAGTAGCCTGAAACCGGGAACGGGGCCTTGGACAAAGATGGTTTTAATAGCTCACCCTCCCGCACTCCATGCAGGTGTCCATACGACAACCGCCGCCGTGATCATTCACGAGCGGCGGCCGGGTAAAGGCAATGTCGGGGCGTAAAGCCGGAGTCAAGGTCAGCCCTCCTGGGAGAACATTCCGATTCCGCCACGATCAATCACTTCCAGCGCCTTGCCGCCACCACGGGCGACACAGGTCAGCGGGTCTTCCGCAATAATCACCGGCAGGCCGGTTTCCTCGCTGATCAGTTTATCCAAACCGCGCAGCAACGCACCACCACCCGTAAGCACAATGCCACGCTCGGCGATATCAGACGCCAACTCTGGTGGCGACTGTTCCAGGGCGCTTTTCACTGTCTGGACGATCTGCGCCAGGGATTCCTGGAGCGCGTCGAGGATTTCCTCGCTGTTCAGGGTAAACGCCCGGGGCACGCCCTCTGCAAGGTTGCGGCCGCGAACGTCGATCTCGCGGATATCCAACCCCTCATAGGCACAACCAATTTCGTGTTTGATGCGCTCCGCAGTGGAGTCACCGATCAGGCTGCCGTAGTTGCGGCGAACGTAGGTAACGATCGCTTCATCGAACTTGTCGCCACCGGTACGAACAGACTCGGCGTACACAATGCCATTCAGGGAGATGATAGCGATTTCGGTGGTGCCACCGCCGATGTCCACAATCATGGAACCGCTGGCTTCCTCCACCGGCAGGCCAGCACCAATGGCCGCCGCCATCGGCTCTTCAATCAGGAACACTTCCCTGGCACCAGCGCCCAGGGCGGATTCACGGATAGCCTTACGCTCTACCTGGGTGGATTTGCTGGGAACGCAAACCAGTACGCGGGGGCTTGGGGTGATAAAGCTGTTCTCATGCACCTTGTGGATGAAGTGCTGGAGCATTTTCTCGGTAACCACGAAATCTGCGATCACACCGTCTTTCATCGGACGGATGGCGGTGATGTTTCCCGGTGTGCGGCCAAGCATGCGCTTGGCTTCGGCGCCGACGGCTGCGACCATTTTCTGTGAGCCAGAGGTGCGGATGGCTACAACGGAGGGCTCGTTGAGTACGATACCGCGTTCGCGCACGTATATAAGGGTGTTGGCGGTGCCCAGGTCGATGGACAGGTCGCTGGAAAATAAACCTCGGAGTCTTTTGATCAACATTCGTGTAGTTTCAACCTGAGAGTTGCAGTCGCAAAAATGATGCGGCAACTTTAGCAGTGAGCACCCCCGCAGGCAAGGCACCATCGGGGCTCCCGAGGCGCCTTTCGCGCTTTTCTCCTTTGTTTTGGCCCCTCCCGCGATTGTTTGAATCTGTTACCATAGCGCTTTCTTTTTGAACTTGGGTGCATGGGCGCTTGAGAGACAGCCTTCCAAAACACGCTCAAGCACGTCCGTGTGGCGCTTGGGCTCCGCCATCCATGGCTCCGCACAGTTTTGGAAGGCTGTCTCTCAAGCACCCTCATCATCCGTGCAAACGTCAGTTGATATAAAGCGCGCATTTAAGTTACTGAAACTTCATATATATGGGAGGAAGCGTGACCATTTCCCGCAAGGACATTGAGAAAGTCGCTGTGCTCGCCCGCATTCGGGTGGACGAGGAACAGGTTTCAGCGCTGGAAAAAGATCTGGGCAATATCCTGGATCTGGTGGACCAGTTGAGCGCGGCGGATACCGATTCGGTGGCGCCCATGGCCCACCCCCTGGATGCCGTCCAGCGCCTGCGCCCGGATGAGGTGACGGAAACCAATGAACGGGAGGCTTTCCAGGCGATTGCGCCGGCTACCGAGAATGGCCTCTATCTGGTTCCCCGAGTGATTGAATAAAGGGCATCGAGTGACCCGACGAACAGCGACGTAAACAGGACGTATCATGCATAACAAATCCGTAGCAGAGCTTTCCCGAGAGTTGGAAAGCGGCAAGATTTCCAGCGTGGAGCTGACCCGGCAGTTCCTGGGCCGCCTTGAAAAGGAAGACGAGCAGCTCAACAGCTTTATCACCATTACGGAAGAGCAGGCTCTGGCCGACGCCCATGCGGCAGACGAGCAACGGGCGGTGGGTAAGGCCACACCCTGGACGGGCGTGCCCTTCGCCCACAAGGACATATTCTGCACCAATGGCGTGGCGACCACTTGTGGCTCGAAGATGCTGGCGAATTTTGTGCCGCCCTACGATGCAACGGTCACGGAGAACTTCCGCAAGGCGGGCGCTGTGTGCCTGGGTAAGACCAACATGGACGAGTTCGCCATGGGGTCGTCCACCGAGTCCAGCTACTTTGGCGCCACTGCCAACCCCTGGGGGCTGAGCCAGGGCGAGAAGCGGGTTCCGGGTGGTTCTTCCGGCGGCTCCGCGGCGGCGGTTGCAGCGCGGTTGGTGCCCGCGGCGACAGCCACGGATACCGGCGGGTCCATTCGTCAACCGGCCGCGCTGTGTGGCGTGACCGGGCTGAAACCAACCTATGGTCGGGTGTCCCGTTACGGCATGATTGCCTTTGCTTCGAGCCTGGACCAGGGTGGCACCATGGCCCGCACAGCCGAAGACAATGCGCTGATGCTGAATGTAATGGCGGGCTTTGACCCCAAGGACTCCACCTCCATTGACCGTGACGTTCCGGACTATACCGCAACGCTGAACGAGCCGTTGACAGGGTTACGCATCGGGCTGCCGAAGGAATACTTTGCTGGCAACCTCAGTGCCGCCATGGAAGAACAAGTTCGGGGTGCTATCCGGGAGTACGAGAAGCTCGGCGCCACGGTAAAGGAAGTGTCCCTTCCCCACGCTGACCTAGCCATCGCGGCCTACTACGTTATCGCACCGGCCGAGGCCTCGGCCAACTTGTCCCGTTTTGACGGCGCCCGTTATGGCTACCGCTGCGAAGACCCGAAAGACCTGCTGGACATGTACACACGCACCCGGGCCGAAGGTTTCGGCACCGAGGTCAAGCGGCGGATTCTGGTGGGCACCTACGCCCTGTCCGCCGGTTACTTCGACGCCTATTATCTGAAAGCCCAGAAGGTTCGTCGGCTGATCCAGCAGGACTTCATTAACGCCTTCAAGGAAGTGGATGTGCTGATGAGCCCCACCACGCCCTCCCCGGCTTTTATACAGGGCGAGAAAACCAGCGACCCGGTGACCATGTACCTGGAGGACGTGTTTACCATTGCCATCAACCTGGCGGGCATCCCCGCCATGTCCGTTCCAGCCGGGTTTGTGGACGGGCTTCCAGTGGGCCTGCAGATTATTGGGGATTATTTCTCCGAAGCTCGCCTGCTGAACGCCGCCCATCAATTTCAGCAGGTGACCGACTGGCACCAGCGCGAACCGCAATAAGCCCGATACAGGAGAACGACTATGCAATGGGACATTGTGATCGGGCTGGAGATTCACGTTCAGCTCGCCACCAAAACCAAGATTTTTTCCGGCTCCAGCACCGCCTATGGTGCCGAACCCAACACCCAGGCCAATGCCGTTGACCTGGCCATGCCGGGCACGCTGCCAGTGCCGAACGAGCAGGCATTCCGCTACGCGGTGATGTTTGGCCTGGCGGTCAACGCCGAGATTGAACGCCGCTCAGTGTTCGAACGGAAGAACTATTTCTACCCGGACCTTCCCAAGGGCTATCAGACAACACAACTGGAGCGCCCGATTGTCGGCCCCGGCTATGTGGATATCGATCTGGCCAGCGGCGAATCCAAGCGGGTGCGTATTCACCATGCCCACCTGGAAGAGGATGCCGGAAAATCTCTCCATGAGGATTTCCACGGCATGACGGGCATCGACCTGAACCGCGCAGGCACGCCGCTGATTGAGGTGGTCACTGAACCCGACATGACCAATGCCGATGAGGCTGTCGCCTTTGCCAAGAAACTCCACGGCATTGTCACGTCCCTGGGCATCTGTGACGGTGACATGTCACAGGGCTCCATGCGCTTTGACGTGAACATCTCACTCAAGCCCAAGGGTTCCGATACCCTGGGCACCCGCACCGAAACCAAGAACCTGAACTCCTTCCGCTTCATGGAGCAGGCCATTGCCCACGAAGTCGAGCGGCAGATGGACATTCTCGAGGACGGTGGCACCATTGTTCAGGAAACCCGCCTGTACAATGGCGACCGGGACGAGTCCCGCTCTATGCGCACCAAGGAAGAAGCCAACGATTACCGCTACTTCCCCTGCCCGGACCTGCTGCCGGTGGAAATCGACGATGCCTTTATCGACGAAGCCCGCAACAGCCTCCCGGAACTGCCGGATGCCCGCAAGGCCCGCTTCAAGGAACAGTACGGCCTGAACGACTACGATGCTGGACTACTGGCTGGCGACTCGAAACTGGCCGCATTCTTCGAAGCCGCCGCTGATCGCGGGAAGGACGCCAAGTTGGCTTCCAACTGGGTTCAGGGCGAATTCTCCGCACGTCTGAATGCGGAGGAAAAATCTGTGGCCGACTCACCGATTTCCGGCAAGCAGCTAGGGGATCTGGTGGTGCGCATCGCGGACAACACGATTTCATCGGCGGGTGCCAAGAAAGTGTTCGAGGCGCTCTGGGCCGGCGAAAATGACAGCGTGGATGCGATTATCGATGCCAAAGGCCTGAAGCAGGTGTCAGACACTGGCGAGCTTGAGAAGATGGTGGACGAGGTTCTGGCCTCCATGCCGGATCAGGTGGCCCAGTATCAGCAGGAATCCGACCCCAAGAAGCAGAAGAAGATGCTCGGCGGGTTCATGGGGCCGCTGATGAAGGCCTCCAAGGGCCAGGGCAATCCGAAGCTGTTTAATGAGATTCTGGTGAAGAAACTGGGGGGCTGACCCTCTGGCTGCGGCCCCAGCCTGTTTGGTTTGGGGGAGGCCTCGGTGGGATGCTACCGAACAAGCCGACCCCATAGATCATGCTCATCCGCATGCTCGACCGCAGCCTGAACAATCTGCCCCGGAACAAGATCGGTTTCGTCGTTGAGGTAAACCATGCCGTCAATCTCCGGCGCATCCGCCTTGGAGCGGCCGATGGCGCCTTCTTCGTCGACTTCGTCGATGAGAACGTCAATAGTCTGGCCGATTTTGGCCTGCAATCGGGCCGCTGATATTTCAGCCTGTTTTTCCATGAACCGGGCCAAGCGCTCTTCCTTCACCTCTTCCGGAACGGCACCTTCGATCTCGTTCGCCCTCGCACCTTCCACCGGGCTGTATTTGAAGGCTCCGACACGATCAAGCTGAGCCTCATCCAGCCAATCCAGCAGGTACTGGAAATCTTCCTCTGTTTCGCCGGGGAAACCGACAATAAAGGTGGAACGGATGGTGAGCTCCGGGCAGATGTCACGCCACTTGCGAATGCGTTCCAGCGTCTTGCTGTCGTGGGCCGGGCGTTTCATGGCCTTGAGCACTTTCGGGCTGGCGTGCTGGAACGGGATATCCAGGTACGGCAGGATTTTGCCCTCCGCCATCAGCGGGATCACATCGTCCACGTGCGGATAGGGATAAACGTAATGCAGGCGCACCCAAACGCCCATTTCACCCAACGCCTCACACAGGGACTGCATCTTGGTCTTTAGCGGGCGGCCCTGCCAGAATCCGGTACGGTACTTGGTGTCGACACCGTATGCAGAGGTGTCCTGGGAGATCACCAGAAGCTCTTTTACGCCAGCGTCCACCAGGCGCTTGGCCTCGTCCATCACGCCACCAATCGGGCGACTGACTAGGTCGCCGCGCATGGACGGGATGATGCAGAAGGTGCATCGGTGGTTACAGCCTTCGGAAATTTTCAGGTATGCATAATGCCGGGGGGTCAGTTTGATGCCCTGAGGAGGCACCAGGTCCGTAAACGGATCGTGTTGCTTGTTCGGCGGCACAAACTGGTGCACCGCTCCCACAACTGCTTCGTAGGCGTGCGGGCCGGACACGGCGAGAACACCCGGGTGAGTGTCACGTATCTTGTCCGCTTCAACACCCATGCAACCGGTTACGATGACCTTGCCATTTTCATTGATTGCTTCACCAATGGCATCAAGGGACTCCTGCTTGGCGGCATCTATAAAGCCACAGGTGTTCACCACGACGATATCAGCGTCGTTATAGGTCGGTACCACATCGTAGCCGTCCAGCCGAAGCTGGGTCAGGATGCGCTCGGAATCAACCAGGGCCTTGGGGCAGCCAAGACTGATAAAACCCACTTTTCCGCTGCCTGCGGGAACGGATGAAATCTTGTTTGTCATAACCTGCACGAAATCGTGGAGCCGTTGGCGGCCCCGGTGGATGTTGGTGCGTAGTTTACCGCAGCCAATCCGACACCGTAAGTAACAGCTGTCCTTCGTATCCGCCTGATCGCGAGCGCTCCGAATCGATATTGGTGACACCACGCTCACATTCAGTTCACAAATCTGACAGTTTTGGCGACAGGCAACTTGCTGATCACCAAACAAACAACTAGACTTTCAGGAAGTTAAGATCGAAACAACAAGCGCTTGCTGTTTTTCGCACTCGCCATATTGCAGATTTATGACAATTGGCTGGCTTTCTCGTGTGTATAGAAAGCGTGCCTGGAAAGAAGGCAGCGAGTAAAAATAATAAAGGATTGAACGATGGGTAAGGCTGCCTGCTTTGAAACCAGAGATGCAAGAAGAGTGACTATGAAACCAGTTGCCGCCAAGCCAAACCTACGCAACCAACAACGCGTCGATGTCGCTACCGAAGCACGGATTGAAAAAACCGACGGCAGCTGCCTTACCTGTAAAGTCTCCAACATTTCCCGAACCGGCCTGATGGTCCTCTGTGATCAGGACTCTGTGAGAAAACTGGTTCCCGGCCAGAAAACACCGGCACCCGGAAACTGGATATCCGTAACAACGACATTCTCTGTGCCGGTTGTTGCCAACCAACCCGTTTCTGTGATCGCCGGAGGCAACATTGTCCACATGCGACGAATTGCCCGCGACCAGTTCCAGCTCGGCATCCAGTTTTCGGAGTTCGAAGGCAATGGTTTCGACTACGTGAACAACTACGTCAGCAAACTGCTTTCCACCTCGTCGCACTAACTCGGAAGTTTTACCCTCCAGCCTTTCCTGCCGCTATATTGTTATAGCAGTAAACTCTAGTTACCCGACTTCTTATGCCATGGCCTGATCTGGTATCATTGCGGCATTCACACGCCCAGCCTCTATCGAATCCGGAGGCACGCAAAGCGGTAACAGGACACGATGACCACTTACAACCTGACGCATCTCAAACAGCTGGAAGCTGAAAGCATCCACATCATCCGGGAAGTTGCAGCCGAGTTCGACAACCCGGTCATGCTCTATTCCATCGGGAAAGACTCCGCAGTAATGCTGCACCTGGCCCGCAAAGCCTTTCATCCCGGCAAGCTGCCCTTCCCGCTCTTACACGTGGACACCACCTGGAAGTTCAAGCAGATGATTGAATTCCGGGACCGCAAAGCAAAAGAGTATGGCCTGGACCTGATCGTCCACAAGAACGAGGACGGGATCAAACAGGGCATCGGCCCCTTTACTCACGGCAGCGCCAAGCATACCGACGTGATGAAAACCCAGGCCCTCAAACAGGCCCTGGACAAGTACAAGTTTGATGCTGCTTTCGGCGGCGCTCGCCGGGACGAGGAAAAATCCCGTGCCAAGGAGCGCGTCTATTCCTTCCGTGACGAGTACCACCGCTGGGACCCAAAGAACCAACGTCCTGAGCTCTGGAACATCTACAACGGCAAGATCAACAAAGGCGAGAGCATCCGGGTATTCCCGCTGTCCAACTGGACCGAGCTGGATATCTGGCAGTACATCTACCTCGAAAACATTGAAATCGTGCCACTTTACTACTCCGCCAAGCGGCCCGTCGTGGAACGCGATGGCACGCTGATCATGGTGGACGACGACCGCATGCCTTTGAAAGAAGGCGAAAAGCCGATGATGAAATCCATTCGTTTCCGCACCCTGGGCTGTTACCCACTGACCGGCGCCATCGAATCCGAGGCAGACACGCTGCCGGAGATCATCCAGGAGATGTTGCTGGCAACCAGCTCCGAACGTCAGGGCCGCGTGATCGACCACGATTCGGCCGGCTCCATGGAACAGAAAAAGCGGGAAGGGTATTTCTAAGATGGCACACCAGTCTGATCTGATTGCGGAAGATATTCAGGCCTACCTGAAGCAACACGAAAACAAGGAACTGCTGCGCCTACTCACCTGCGGCAGTGTGGACGACGGCAAGAGCACCCTTATTGGTCGCCTGCTGCACGATACCAAGATGATCTATGAAGATCATATGGCGAGCCTGAAAAGTGACAGCGCCAAGATGGGCACAACGGGCGAAAAGCTGGACCTTGCCCTTCTGGTCGACGGCCTGCAGGCCGAGCGGGAACAAGGTATCACTATTGATGTTGCCTATCGCTTTTTTTCCACTGATAAACGCAAGTTCATCATCGCAGACACCCCCGGCCACGAGCAGTACACTCGCAACATGGCGACAGGGGCATCGACGGCTCAAGTTGCGATCCTGATGATCGATGCGCGCCACGGCGTTCTGACCCAGACCCGCCGCCACTCCTACATTGCCTCTCTGCTTGGCATTCGCCACATCGTGGTCGCAGTGAACAAAATGGATCTGGTTGATTTCAGCGAAGAACGCTTCAACGAAATCAAGGACGACTACCTGGCGTTTGCCAATCAGCTTGGCCTGAAGGATATTCGCTTCGTGCCACTGTCTGCCCTCGAAGGCGACAACGTCGTTAACAGGAGTGAGAACACACCCTGGTTCGACGGCCAGCCCCTGATGGACATTCTGGAGACGGTGGAAGTATCCCACGACAAAAATCTGGAGCACTTCCGCTTCCCCGTCCAGTACGTGACGCGCCCGAACCTGAACTTCCGCGGTTTCTGCGGCACCATAGCCTCTGGTGTTGTGCGCCCCGGCGACAAAGTGATGGCCTTGCCTTCACGACGCACCAGCGCAATCAAAGACATTGTGACGTTTGATGGCAACCTGGAAGAAGCCTATATCGACCAGGCGGTCACACTGACGCTCACCGATGAAATCGATGTCAGCCGAGGCGATATGCTGGTCAAGGCTGAGGATGAGCCAGAAGTGGGCAACCGCTTCACCGCCAACATTGTCTGGATGACGGACGGCCCGCTGGAAACCGGTCGCCTTTACGACATCAAGCTCGGCCCGACGTTTACCTCGGCTACCGTCAAAAAGATTCATCACCAGACCGACGTCAACACGCTGGAGAAGAACGACAACCCGTCTGCGCTTCAGCTGAACGAAATCGGACTGTGTGAGCTGACCCTGAGCCAGCCCATTGCGTTTGATGCCTATCAGCGCAACCACGCCACGGGCAGCTTCATTGTGATTGATCGACTGACCAACGTGACGATCGGTGCGGGCATGATTGCTGGCACTGCAGGCACAGTTGAGTCGCTGGACCCGGTGACCAGCGAAGAGCGCGAGCGCCGTCTGGCGCAGAAGCCTGCCATTATTGCCTGTAACGGCAAGCAGGCCACGGCGCTGGCCTTGGCAGTTGAACGGGCGCTGTTCGATCAGGGCAAGACCTCCGTTGTCCTCAGCGAGGACAACGCCGGCAATGCCGAAGACCGTCGGCGCGCAGCGCAGGTGGTCAGTGCCCATGGCCTGATTGCCATTGCGGTGAACCTAGGTGCGGATGTGGCATCGGCGTCTGTTTCTGCAGACAATGACAAGGAGATCACTGAAGCGGTGACTTCACTGATTCAGGACCTGATGCGGCATAAGCGGGTTTAACCTCGCTTTTGGGACTTGAGGATAGCCCCCATGGTCTTAGGCCTTGGGGGCTTCTTCGTTTTGGGGCTGATCCCACAGCCCTATAAAAACCATTACAATCCCAATCCCTGAAGGTTTACCCTCAGCCTCCTACACGCTCTATTAACCAAGGGACTCTTGACTCCATGGCCATCAAACAGCTCCGCACTCTCTTCGCCAGCCAGTATCAGCCCGGACAGCCGGCGCGGGTTCGTCCCGGCGAGGCGTTGGCCGAGCCGGGTGGCGACTATGAGGCGCTTCACAAGCAGATGAAGCGCCTGTTCAACAGCAAGCCCGGCAAGAAATACGGTCGCTTTTCCGAGGACATCGGTGAAAGTCCGTTTAGCAGCTGGCTGAAGGACTACCGGGAGGACAAGCAAAGCTTTGCGTCGATGACTGACCGTCTTTTTGGGCAATGGCAAGAACTGCTGAACAGCGCCCAGGAGGAATTTGAGGGGCACCTGATGATTGTCCACGAAGCCCTCGCGGATGCGGAGGTGGTTTATCTGTTTATCCTGGAAAACGACAGCGCCATGCGTTTTGATGCCCAGCAAACGTTGGACGCGACGGACATCCTGAGCCTGTCGCGGCTGAATCTGGCGGTGCGCGTGGAATTGGACGACTGGCTGGGTGACAACGCCGGCGAGAACTATCTTACGCTGGTCCACGCTCGTGGTTCCGGGGAAGGCGGTGACCTGTTCATCAAGCTATGCGGTTTCACCAATCAGGTGGATGTGGAGAAAGAGACGCTGACGTTCATGGATGCCGTGGAAGCCTTTGCCAAATCATCCGAACCGGAAGAGGCAGGCAAGATTCGGGCGCGAGCCTATGAGTTCTCGAAGGAGCAGCATGCGTTGGGCGAGCCGGTGGCCATCGAGGCATTGTCGGGCTACCTGGATGAGAACGAGCCTCAGCGTTTCAAGGAGTTTGCCAGTGAGACTGCCGAGCTGCCGGAAAGCGGGGTGTTGCATCCAGATCACCGCAAGGTGAAGAAGCTGGTTCGGATTGCGGGCTCAGGTGGTGGTATGAGCGTGTCGTTCTCTTCGGATCTGGTGAATCAGGCGGTTTACTATGACCGTGACAACGACGCATTGACGATTACGCGGTTGCCTAAGGCGTTGCGGGAGCAGCTGCAACGTTATCTTGAAGGCCGGGAGGAATAGCAGCTCACTGATCTGATGACTTTGGGGGCTGACCTTCTAGACTGAGAACTCTTGGGGCTGGTCCCGCCATGGGGTAGCATTTTCTTCTGGAAAAAGAACTCGCTGCGCTCGGACACCTTTTTCCGGCAGAAAATGCTACCCCACACCGTGACCGATCAATCGACTGTGGTTAATCCTTTTATTGAGGTTCGTTGGTGGCTGATTCTGTTTTATCAGTCCACCTCGGACGGTTGGCTCGCAGCTTTCGGACTTCCTGCATCCAGCCTACGCCGTCGACTAATTCACCGGTTTCCGGGTCTATAGGCGGGTATGGCAGGTTGCGGTCGTCGCAGTAGCGTTTTACGACCGGCTGGCACCAGCAGAACAGCAGACGGTTGTATTCATCGTCTGGTAGCCTCTGGTGGGCATACAGGCCTGCCTGTTTCCTCTGCCGTTGTGCTTCGGACAGAATAATCGCACAGGCGGACGACACGTTCAGGGACTCCACCATGCCCATCATGGGGATCACAATGTGCTCGTCAGCCTGTTCGGCAGCGCTGTCGCTGACACCATCTACTTCATTACCCATGATCACCGTGCAGGGCACGGTGAAATCCGCTTCCCGGTAATCAATCGCTCTTTCCGACAATTGGGCGGCGTAGAGTTTGTGGCCCCGCCCTTTCAGCTCCGAAACCGCATCGTCCATGGTGGGGTGCGTGTGGGTGGTGACCCAGTTGTAGCTGCCGCCGGCGGTTTTTCGGAAGGCACGAAAACCTTCCCGCGGCCAGACCACGTGCATGCTGGCAAGACCAAACGCATCGCAGGAGCGGATGATGGCCGACAGATTGCGGGGTTTGTGGACCTGGTCGGTGAGGACGCTGAGATCGGGCTGGCGAGTATCCAGGGTTTGTTTGATTCGGGCCAGGCGTTCGGGAGTCATGATTGTTTGAGCGTTCTAAAAAATTGGAAAAACCAATACTACCACAAGCGATTTAGAGGATTGCCGAGACAAAGGTGGTTGCCGATTAATCACCCCGTTATAATGTGCAGCTAACTTTTTTAAGCGCCACTCCCAACCTCCCGGCGCAAATCACACACCAAGCACGTTGAGAATCATGGCCAAGAAGCTGTACATCAAGACCCATGGCTGCCAGATGAACGAGTACGACTCATCACGCATGGCAGACCTGCTTCGCACCGGCGAAACCGTCGAAATGACCGACTCGCCGGACGACGCCGACATCCTGTTGCTGAACACCTGCTCGATCCGCGAAAAAGCGCAGGAAAAAGTGTTCCACCAGCTGGGTCGCTGGAAGAAACTGAAAAACAGCAAACCGGACCTGATCATCGGCGTGGGCGGTTGCGTGGCCAGCCAGGAGGGTCAGGCGATCATCGACCGGGCGCCCTACGTGGACATGGTTTTTGGCCCGCAAACCCTGCATCGTCTGCCGGATATGATCACCGAAGTCCGCGCCAAGGGTAATGGTGTTGGCGTGGTAGACGTCAGCTTTCCGGAAATCGAGAAGTTCGACAACCTGCCTGATCCCGGCGCGGACGGCCCGTCCGCGTTTGTTTCCATCATGGAAGGCTGCAGCAAATACTGCACCTTCTGCGTGGTGCCCTACACCCGTGGCGAGGAAGTCAGTCGTCCGGTGGACGACGTGATCGCGGAAGTCGCCCACCTTGCCAGCCAGGGCGTACGTGAGGTGAACCTGCTGGGCCAGAACGTGAACGCCTACCGTGGCGAGACCCACGATGGTGACGTGATGGATATGGCGGAGTTGGTGACCCTGATCGCCACCATCGACGGCATTGACCGTATCCGGTATACCACCTCACACCCGGTGGAGTTTTCGGACTCACTGATCGAGGCCTATGAGCAGGTACCAGAGCTGGTCAGCCACCTGCACTTGCCAGTGCAAAGTGGCTCAGATCGGATACTGGCAGCCATGAAGCGCGGCCATACAGCTCTGGAGTACAAGTCCAAACTTCGCCGCCTGCGCAAGATTCGCCCGGACATCAGTTTCTCCTCGGATTTCATCATTGGCTTCCCGGGGGAGACCGAGAAGGATTTCGAGGACACTATGAAGCTGATCAACGATATTGGCTTCGATATGTCGTTCAGCTTCATCTACAGCGCCCGGCCCGGCACTCCGGCGGCGGACCTGCCGGATGACACGCCACTGGAGGTGAAGAAGCAGCGCTTGAGCATTCTCCAGGACCGGCTGAACCAGAATGTGATGGACATCAGTCGCAAGATGGTCGGCACGACGCAGCGTATTCTGGTAACAGGCTTGTCCAAGAAGGACCCCGGTGAATACGCGGGCCGTACCGAGAACAACCGTATTGTGAACTTCCGGCATGAGAATCCGGAGGTGGTTGGGCACTTTATTGATGTGGAGATTCGGGAGGCTCTGCCTAATTCTCTTCGCGGGGTTCCTGTGGGTTCCGGGATGTATTAAACCTGGGCCCCACGCGTCTCGGGTTTGGTGAATGGCGAGTGGTGGGGATGGCGCGACCGAGCCCTACATGGACGTATTCACGGGCGTTTTTTGGAATAGTCCTCCGGCCAGCGCCCGATTGCACAATTCATGACATACCCGCTCCCTGAATCCACGGGAGTAAACAAACGGAGCACTTTTGAACGCCAACGATCACCGACAATTCGACCTACACCCGGTAGACCAACGCCGGCTGACCACCCTCTGCGGCCAGTTTGATGAGCACCTGAAGCACATTGAGCGGCGCATGAACGTCAAAATTGGCCGCCGTGGCCATCATTTCCGGGTGGAAGGTGAAACTGAACACGTGGCAGCCGCTACGGAAGTTGTCCGGCACCTTTATCGGGAAACCGAAGCCAACGATGATATCTCGCCGGACATGGTTCATTTGTTTATCCGCGAGACCGGGTTCGAAAGGCTGCCGGATGACGTGCCTTACAAGGGCGCCGTCACCGTCATCAAAACCCCGAAACTGCAGGCCAAGCCCAGAGGCGAGAACCAGCAGAAATACGTGCACAACATCCGTACCCACGATGTGAATTTTGGCATTGGCCCCGCCGGTACCGGCAAGACATGGCTGGCGGTGGCGTGCGCGGTTGAGGCACTGAAAGACGAACAGGTGAAGCGCATCCTGCTGGTCCGGCCGGCCGTGGAAGCCGGCGAAAAGCTCGGCTTTCTGCCGGGTGACCTGGCCCAGAAGGTGGACCCTTACCTGCGCCCCCTCTACGACGCCCTCTACGAAATGCTGGGCTTTGATCATGTGACGCGGCTGATCGAAAAAAGCGTGATTGAGATCGCGCCGCTAGCCTTCATGCGCGGCCGCACGCTCAATAATTCGTTCATCATTCTGGATGAGAGCCAGAATACCACCCGCGAGCAGATGAAGATGTTCCTGACACGGATCGGGTTTGGCTCCACCGCGGTGATCACCGGTGACACCACCCAGGTGGATCTTCCCCGCGGGCAGAATTCCGGCCTGATCCATGCGGCCGGTGTGCTGAGCAAGGTGTCCGGTATTGGCTTCACACGGTTCGAGGCCCGCGATGTGGTGCGTCACCCATTGGTGCAGCGGATTGTCGAGGCTTACGATTCCTTTGACGACGGGAGCGCCACAGGCCAGTGAGTGAACTGACAGTGGACTTGCAGCGGGCCATCGAGGTACCCGAGGCGCCAGATGACATCGAGTTTGAGCGCTGGGCCCGGGCCGCATGGTTGGGTGAGAATCCATCCGAGGTGACGATCCGTATCGTTGCCAGTGATGAGAGCGCCGAGCTGAACAGCCAGTATCGCGGGAAATCAGGGCCAACCAATGTACTGTCCTTCCCATTTGAGGCGCCAGCCGGTATAACGGTTCCGTTGGCCGGTGATCTGATCATTTGTGCCCCGGTTGTTGAAAAAGAAGCAGCCGAGCAGCATAAAACACTGACGGAACACTGGGCCCATATGGTGGTGCACGGTATGCTGCACCTTCAGGGCTACGACCACATTGAAGACAATGATGCCGAGGTCATGGAAGCCCTCGAGATCCGGCTGCTTGCGCAGCTCGGGTTCAGCAATCCTTACGAGACAGAGGAAACGGAAAAAGACTCATGAACGACGATCAGTCGAGTCGCAGTCAGGGCAGCAACAAGTCCTGGCTGGAGCGTATATCACAGGCCTTCTCCAGCGGGCCTGAGTCCGTCGAGGACGTGCTGGAAATCCTGCGGGACGCCGAGTCCCAGGAAATCATCGATACCGATGCCATGAGCATCATCGAAGGTGCCATGCAGGTGATCGACATGCGGGTGGATGAAATCATGATTCCCCGCTCCCAGATGGTCACCGTCAAGGCATCCCAGGACCCGAAAGAGTTCCTGGGCGAAATCATTTCATCTGCCCATAGCCGCTTCCCGGTCATTGGCGACAGCCAGGACGATGTCATTGGCGTACTGCTCGCCAAGGACCTGCTCCCTCTGGCCCTGAACAACGACCTCAACTGGACCCGCATCCGCGAGATTCTTCGCCCTCCCACGTTCGTACCGGAGAGCAAGCGCCTGAACCAGCTATTAAAAGAGTTCAAGGAAACCCGCAACCACATGGCCATTGTAGTTGACGAATACGGTGGTACTGCCGGCCTGATCACCATTGAGGATGTGCTGGAACAGATCGTGGGCGAAATCGAAGACGAACATGACTTCGACGAGGAAACCCACATCAAGGCCCGCGGCGATGGCACTTACGCCGTGAAGGCAGTCACCCCCGTCGACGACTTTAACGAATTCTTCGAGACCGAGCTGGACGAAGAGGAGTTCGACACCATTGGCGGCGTTGTACTCAAGGAATTCGGCCATCTGCCCAGACGGGGCGAGTCGGTTGAGTTTGGCGGATTGCAGTTCACCATTGCCAACGCCGATAACCGTGTTATCCGTCTGCTGCAGGTAACGCGTGGTGATGACCAGTAATACAACGGCCCGAACCTCCGAACTGACATCCGCCCTGTCCGAGCACGCCTGGCTGCGAGCGGCCACTCTGCTCGTTGCCGGGGCCTTGCAAACACTCACCTTTTCACCCTTTAACTGGTGGTGGCTGGGGCCGTTGTCGGTCGCGCTGATACTGTTTTGCTGCCTGCCGCTCGCCCCGCAAAAGCTGTTTCGGGCTGGCTGGCTGGTCGGATTGGGGCTGTTCGGTACGGGCGCAAGCTGGGTCTACATCAGCATCAGTGAACACGGCAATACGTCCGTTCCACTCGCGATCATACTCACCGTTATTTTTGTGTCGGGACTCGCTCTTTTCCATGGTCTGGCGTTCTGGGCCTGGGGCAAGCTTGCCAAAAACAACGCGGTCAGGCGGCTGTTCCTGTTTCCGGCGGTGTGGATACTCTGTGACTGGGTCCGAGGCTGGCTACTGACAGGATTTCCCTGGCTGTACCTGGGCACCGCCCACGTTGATGGGCCTCTGGCCGGCTTCGCCCCCTTAACGGGCGTTCACGGGCTTACGTTCTGGGTGACGGTAACCGGCTGCGCAATTCCAGGCTGTTGGTGGCTGGTCCGGAAAGCCCGCCATGCCAGCACGGCGCTCGTCGCTGGTGTGGTGCTGCTGCCCTGGGTAACCGGCCCGGCCTTTTCCCAGGCACAATGGACGACCCTGCAGACAGAACCAACCACGTTTGTCGCAATGCAGGGCAACATTCCCCAGCAAATCAAGTGGGACCCGGACTTCCTCCGGGACCAGATCGTCGCATACCTGGAGCTGACTGAAGACCACTGGGATACCGACCTGATTCTGTGGCCGGAAACCGCTATTCCGATTCCCCAGGACCAGGCTGGCAAAATCATCGACCACATCGGTGAGGAACTGGGAGAGAGCAGCACACTGATTACCGGCATCCCCTGGTACGGCTTCAGTGACCGCATTGAAGACTTTACGTACCACAACAGCATCATGGCCATCGGTAGCGGCGGCGGCATCTACCATAAGCAGAAGCTGGTGCCTTTCGGTGAGTATGTGCCGCTCCAGCAGTGGCTTCGCGGTCTGATCGGCTTTTTTGACCTGCCCATGTCCAGTTTCAGTCGCGGCCCTTCCAATCAGTCGCCACTTGAGGCCAATGGCATCAGGATCATGCCGTTTATTTGCTACGAAGTGGCCTACCCGGACTTCGTCGCCACCAATGCCCGCAACAGTGACATGCTGCTGACCATCAGCAACGATGGCTGGTTTGGCGATTCCATTGGCCCGCTGCAACACCTACAGATCGCCCGCATGCGTGCACTGGAAACCGGTCGTTATATGCTGAGGGGCACGAATAATGGTGTAACGGCCATTATTGACGAGAAGGGCCAGATCACCGAAACCATCCCGCAGTTTGAACGTGCGGTGATGACAGGTGAGGTCTATGCGGCGGAGGGCAATACGCCCTACATGCAATCCGGTTCCTGGCCGGTGCTGACGCTGGCGGCGATTCTTATTGTGTTTGTTCGGGAGCGGGTGATTCCGCGGAACTGATTTCTCCTGGGGGCGGGTTCGTAGCCTGCCTGAATGGTGCCTGGCCACGGGGTGGGGGTCCCTTTTCTTTGGAAAAAGAACTCGCTTTGCTCGGACACCTTTTTCTGGCAGAAAAGGGACCCCCACCCCATGGCCGTTCTGGCTCTGCGCTGGACTCCCCTAGTCTTCCTATGGCTATTCTGACTTCCGTGGCCAGCGGCTGGTGACGCGTTCGTAGTAGTGGGAGCCGCAGGCGTCACAGGGTTCCAGATGGCTGGTTGCGGTCAGGCAGCGCATGTGGCTGCAGTTCAGGCATTTGAACATGCCGGCAGTGGCCACTTCGCCGCTGATATACTGGCTGGGCTCGTGGTTTTCCAATTTCTGGTTCAGCTCCAGCGTATCCAGTCGGGTTTTGTCCGCTACCGAGAACAGCATATCCGCCAACTGGTGCTCGAGCAGTGAGATATCCAGTTGCAACCATTCCTTCAGGCCTTCGCCGGTTTCTTCCACGAAATGCAGCAGGTGTTCGAGGTCCCGCTGCAGATACGCGCCAAGCAGGTCCGCTTCTTCGCGGGTCATCTCTGCTAGTTCATACTCAAACTCCACCGCCCGCTCGATTTCCTCTTTCAGGGTATCGCGAGTGGTATTCTCCATATCACTGAGCCGGGCCTGGACCCGCTCCAGCATGCGGTCGTAGGCCTCGAGAGCCCTGCCTGAGAGATGATTGCGTTCTGGTTCGGTCATGACTGCTCCCTCATGGTGTACGGTCGGAGTGGCTATGGCTGATCAGGGCACGCTGTGAATACATCCCTGTACGCTTGACAAAAACAGGGATGTTTTTTACGAGCCTACAGGGACGTATTCACGGCGTGTCCCAGTCAGCCGCACCTGCCCGCCTTCACCCCAAGCATGGCACAGTATCGGCAAATTGGCAGACTACCTGTTAAGCCTTGTGTGCGTTAGAATGTCCGGCCTCTTCGCACATCTTTTTTGATACGGTCTGATAAAGGGTAACTTTGGTAATGGCAGGAATGGACCAGCAATACAATCCGCGCGATGTTGAACAACAAGCCCGTACCTATTGGGAAGAAAACAACACGTTTACGGTGAAGGAAGAACCGGGCAAACCCAAATACTACTGCCTGTCCATGTTCCCCTACCCCAGCGGCAAACTGCACATGGGGCACGTGCGCAACTACACCATCGGCGACGTCATTTCCCGTTACCAGCGTATGCAGGGCAAGAACGTCATGCAGCCCATGGGCTGGGACGCGTTCGGTCTGCCCGCTGAGAACGCCGCCATTGCCAATAAGACCGCGCCGGCGAAGTGGACCCACGCCAATATTGCCTACATGAAAAACCAGCTCAAGCAATTGGGCTTCGGTTACGACTGGAACCGCGAGCTGGCGACGTGCAAGCCGGATTATTACCGCTGGGAGCAATGGTTCTTCGCCCGCCTTTACGAAAAAGGCCTGGTGTACAAGAAGATGTCCACCGTCAACTGGGATCCAATCGACCAGACGGTGCTGGCCAATGAACAGGTGGTTGATGGCCGTGGCTGGCGCTCCGGCGCGTTGGTCGAGCAGAAAAAGATTCCCCAGTGGTTTATCCGCATTACCGACTACGCCGAAGAATTGCTGAATGATCTGGACGAGCTGGAGGACTGGCCTGAGCAGGTCAAGACCATGCAGCGTAACTGGATTGGCAAATCCGTGGGTACCGAGCTGACCTTCCCCCTCAAAGGCCGCGAGGACGCGCTGGACGTCTACACCACCCGCCCGGACACGCTCATGGGCGTGACTTACATGGCCGTGGCCGCCGAGCACCCCATTGCCAAGGCCGCTTCCGAGCGCTATCGCGAGGTTGCTGAATTTGTCGAGCAGTGCCGTAACAGCAAGGTTGCCGAAGCCGATATGGCAACCATGGAAAAGAAAGGCATTGATACCGGTTACAAGGCCATTCACCCGCTGACGCAGGAAGAGATTCCCGTTTACGTCGCCAACTTCGTGCTCATGGAGTATGGCACTGGCGCATTGATGGCGGTGCCCGGCCATGATGACCGTGACCACGAGTTCGCGCTCAAGTATCGCCTGCCCATAAAGCAGGTTATCGCCGCCACAGACAGCCGCGAAATCGATGTTCAGGAGCGCGCCTTCACCGAAAAAGGTGTTCTGGTATCCTCTGGAAAGTACAACGGCCTGACCAGTGCCGAGGCGTTTGACGCAATCGCCGATCATCTGGAAGAAAGCAGTATTGGCAAGCGCACGGTCAACTATCGCCTGCGGGACTGGGGCGTGTCGCGCCAACGCTACTGGGGCGCTCCAATCCCGATGATGACCCTGGACGATGGCACCGAACGCCCGGTACCGGACGATCAGTTGCCGATCACACTGCCCGAAGACGTGGAGATGGACGGCGTCCAATCTCCCATCAAGGCAGATCCGGAATGGGCAAAGACCAGCTTTGAAGGCCAACCGGCCACGCTGGAAACAGACACCTTTGACACCTTTATGGAGTCGTCCTGGTACTACGCCCGCTTCTGCAGCCCCAACTACGACAAGGGCATGCTGGACCCGGCTGCCGCCAACTACTGGCTGCCGGTGGATCAATATATCGGCGGCATCGAGCACGCCATTCTGCACCTGCTTTATGCGCGCTTCTTCCATAAGCTGCTGCGGGATGTGGGGCTGGTCAACAGTTCCGAGCCCTTTAACCGCCTTCTGTGCCAGGGCATGGTGCTGGCCGAAACCTATTATCGTGAAGACGATAACGGTGCAAAAATCTGGATCTCGCCAGCGGATGTCGTTACTGAGAAAGACGACAAGGGTCAGGTCGTGCGCGCCGTTCACAAGGACGACGGACAACCGGTGGTGGCCGGTGGTGTCACCAAGATGTCCAAGTCCAAGAACAACGGCATTGACCCCCAGGCTATTATCGATGAGCACGGTGCCGATACCGTGCGTCTGTTCATGATGTTTGCGGCGCCTCCAGAGCAGTCACTGGAATGGTCCGACAGCGGTGTTGAGGGTGCCCACCGTTTCCTCAAACGCCTGTGGCGTATGGTCAGCGAACACACTGAAAGCGGAATGGTTCCTGCCCTGGATACCACCGGCCTCAGTGAAGGTCAGCGCAATCTTCGTCGCAAGACCCATGAGACTATTGCCAAGGTGAGCGACGATGTCAGCCGACGGTTGACGTTCAACACCTCCATCGCAGCGGTGATGGAACTGCTCAACGATGTCAGCAAACTGACCGACAATGAGCCCCAGAGCCTGGCGGTTCGCCAGGAAGCGCTGGATACCGCGGTACTCGTCCTGTCTCCAATCGTTCCCCATATCTGTCACCAGTTGTGGCACGCACTGGGTCACGACGAGCCTGTGGTTGACGCACCCTGGCCGGAGGCGGACAAGGACGCCATGGTTCGCAGCGAGATTCAGGTTGTCCTGCAGGTGAATGGCAAAGTCAGGGCAAAAGCCGACGTCCCAGCGAACATCGAGAAGAGCGCACTGGAAGCTCTGGCACTCGAGAACGAGAACGTTGTCCGTTTCACCGAGGGCAAAACCGTGCGAAAGGTCATCGTTGTGCCCGGTAAACTGGTGAACGTGGTGGCGAACTGATATGAACCTCCCGGCGAGCCTACCCAAGATACTTCCGGCTGGTCTCGCCCTGTCACTTCTGGTGTCAGGGTGCGGGTTTCAGCTACGGGGCGCCCCGCCGGTGTCGTCCGCATTGCAGCCGCTGGCTGTTGATTGCTCCGGCGATGTGCCAGAACAGCTGTGTGGCTCGGTGAAGGAACAGCTGTCTCTGGGCAACATCGACCTTCAGCCCTCCGAAAAAGCCGATTATGTGCTCAACATCAGCAATTTCCGCCGGGAACGTCGTGCCAGCGCCATCACCGTGCGCGCCGCGGCTGCCGAGTATACGTTGCGGCAAACGGTCGATATTGAGGTTTTGACCTCCGACAAGGTTCCTCTGATCGCCCCAACCGACTTGAATAGCAGTGAAACCTATCGCTACGACGAATCCAATGTGCTGGCCAAGCAAAGGGAAGAGGAAGCCCTCCAGGAGCAACTCTATGACCGACTGGCCCAGCAAATTATCTTTCGCCTGGCGCCCCTTGACCGGGATCGCATTGACCGGCTGAAACAGGAAGCGGAACAGACCCGCGATCAAGACAGTGGCCAACCATGAAGACCCAGGCCCACCAGCTACCCCAGCTTCTCCAGAAAGGCTTGTCACCTGTTTACCTGGTGTCAGGCGATGAGCCCCTACTGGTTCAGGAATGCTGCGACCAGATCCGGAAGACTGCGCGGGAAGCGGGCTATCAGGACCGGGTAACCTTCCACGCCGACCAGCAGCTGGACTGGAACCGCGTGGGCGAGGAGTTTGGTGCGCTATCGCTGTTTGCCGAAAAACGCCGTATCGAAATACACCTGCCTACCGGCAAATTGGGTGATGGCCGCGCCGTTCTTGAAAGCGTGCTGCAGAATCCTCCTGACGACATTGTGCTGCTACTGATCAGCGCACGGCTGGATGCCGCCGAAACCCGCCGGAAGTGGTACAAGGAATTGCAGGACAAAGGCGTACACGTGCCGGTATGGCCCATTGATACTGATAAATTCCCGGGTTGGCTGCAACAGCGGGCTCGCAACCATGGCCTCAGCCTTACCCGCGGCGCACTGGACATCCTGGCGGAACGCCTCGAGGGCAACCTCCTGGCGGCAAGTCAGGAACTGGATCGCCTGGCGTTATTGGGCACCGGCGCCACCATCGACGAAGACACCGTCGAACAGGCTGTTCAGGACAGCTCCCGCTTCAACGGTTTTGAGCTGGTGACAGAACTCCTCGCGGGCCGGGCCGCCCACGCTCGCAAAATCGTCGGGGTACTGCAGCAGGAAGGCGAGAACCCGCTGGGATTGCTGGCGGTACTGACACGGGACCTGAACCTCACCATGGAGCTGAATATCGCCGCGGCCAAACGGGAGAATACTGCCGGCTTCCTCAAGAAGCGCGGCGTGTTCCAGCCCCAGCGCGCAAAGGCCGTTGAACAAGCGGCGAGACGCCTGAACCGCCACCAGCTCAATACCGCACTGGAACTATGCAGCACCACCGACAGGGCCGCCAAAGGCTTTGATACGCTCTCCCCCTGGCATTACCTGCAAGACCTGATCACCTTGCTTGCAAGACCCGCCTGACTCCGCGAAATGGACGTCATCCGGCTTGACAGTTTTCGATATTCAGTAGCATCGTATAGTTGTTAACTGTTAAAGGAGGTGCGTGATATGAGCTTCCAGGACGAACTGAAAAAACTGTCCGAAAAGATTAAACAGTACCGTGACGAAGCACGGGTTCAGATGCATCTGGCCCATGAAGACGTGAAAGACGAGTGGGACGATCTGGAGAAGGACTGGGAACGGTTTCGGAGCAAACTCGATCACATCCTTCACGACGCCGAAGATGCATCAAAAGAGGCTCGCCAGACCGCTCATAAGCTGGGCGAAGATTTGAGAACGGGTTACCAGAATCTGCGCAACCGAAAGAAGTGAAGTGTTAACCAGTTAACATAATGCAACAAATAGCCACACAGAGGCTCTCTCCCTTTGAAGCCTCTGTGTCATACTTCTCAATTATAAATGAATAAACCGTCATTTTTCTGACCGGCCAGATCTAACCACTTCCTTTCCTGGCCCGATCAGCAAAGGCGCTGTCACGCGCTGAGAGGTATAAATGGCCTATGAAAACTAAAAACGTTGTTTTGGTCGCACTGGCGGCCTTGCTTATCCCGTCTCTCGTCATCAGCCAGAACACCCGCTTCAGTGACCCGGACACCGTTGTAAAAAACGAGTTCTGGGGCAACCTTTATGCCCAGGGCGGCAACTCCTTCTTCTGTGACACACCCTTCAAAAGTAAAGGCTTTGTCCTTACGGAAGGCTATGTCTACCCTCTGGCAGAAGTTCGCAATGCACTTGGGTGCGGCACCAGCAGCCAATGCGACGATGACGACAGATACCGGCAGATTGCATCGGACCTTCATAACATGGTCCCCGTGCGCAGTCGCATTGAAATGTCCCGGAGAAACGCGATTTACGAAGAATTGGGCAATGCAAGCAGCCCGGACGAGTGCGGAATTCGCGAGAGCGCGCAGTTTTTTGAACCCCCGCAAAAGGTAAAAGGCGATATCGCCCGCACGGTTGCCTATATGGTGGACACCTATGACCTGCCCTGGGCAGGCGCTTCCCGGGTGTTCAAGAGCTGGAACCAGATCGATCCACCGGATGATCGAGAGCTTGTCCGCCATCGCCAGGTGGCCGACATCCAGGGTAACGAAAATCCGTTTGTCCTTGATCCGGGCCGGATAGAAAACCTGTAAGCGAGTATATAGAGCAGCACAAAAGGCAGGCCCGCGGGCCTGCCTTTTTTGTTCACTGCTGACTACTCAGAACTCCTCAGCCGTCAGCGCCATCATTGAGTCGCTACCACTGCGAATGCCCTCAGCCAGTGCGACGGTCTTCGGCAGCAATCGGTCGAAATAGAAGCGTGCGCTCTTCACCTTGCCGGTGTAGAAGCCGGAGGTGTCGCCATCGGCCTTCGGTGCCGCCACTTTAACCATTTTGGCCCACATATAGCCAAGAGCTGTCAGGCCAAACAGGTCGAGGTAGTCCACGGAGGCCGCGCCCACAGCGTCCGGGTTATCCCCAGCCTGCTTGATCACATGCTCAGTCACATCCGACAGGCGCTCAAATGCTGCTGCCAGTGGCTCCAGGTAGGGGCGCAGGTTTTCGTCGCTGCTGTTTTCCTCGATGAAGGTGGCCACGTCCTCAGCAAATAGCTCATAAAGCTTGCCCTGGCTGCCGACCACTTTCCGACCCATCAGGTCCAGCGCCTGGATGCCGTTCGTGCCTTCGTAGATCTGCGTTATGCGGCAGTCGCGAACCAGTTGTTCCTGGCCCCACTCCCGGATAAAGCCGTGACCGCCGAAAACCTGCTGGCCCATGATACAAGCGTCCAGGCCACGATCGGTCAGGAAAGCCTTCGCTACCGGTGTCAACAGCGCCACCATGCCCTCGGCATGCTTGCGGCGCTCGTCATCGTCGGAATACTTGGCGATATCCAGCCACTGAGCAACATAGGTAGAGAACGCGCGCCCTCCTTCCACATACCCTTTCATGGTTAGCAGCATGCGGCGCACATCAGGGTGGACCAGGATCGGGTCCGCAGCTTTTTCCGGCTGCTGGGCACCCGTGGGAGCTCGGCTCTGGATACGCTCCAGAGCGTATTCACGAGCACTCTGCAGCGATGCTTCAGCAGCACCAACACCCTGGATGCCCACGCCCAGACGCTCATAGTTCATCATGGTGAACATGGCGGCCAGTCCCTTGTTCTCCTCGCCAACCAGCCAGCCCCTGGCGCCGTCGAAGTTCATCACGCAAGTAGCGGACCCCTTGATGCCCATTTTTTTCTCGAGGGAACCGCAGCTCAGGCTATTGCGCTCGCCAAGGGAGCCGTCTTCGTTGACTGCAAACTTGGGCACCAAAAACAGGGAAATCCCCTTGGGGCCCTTGGGCGCATCCGGCAGCTTCGCCAACACCAGGTGGATGATGTTCTCCGCCATGTCGTGCTCGCCCCAAGTAATGAAAATCTTGGTGCCCGTTACACTGAAGGAGCCATCGCCATTAGGCTCGGCCTTGGTGCGGATAATCCCCAGATCCGTGCCCGCATGAGGTTCCGTCAGGTCCATAGCGCCTGACCAGGTACCCGCGTACATATTAGGCAGGTATTTTTCCTTGAGCTCCTGACTGCCATGGGCGTCCAGGGCCAGGCAGGCGCCCGCCGTCAGCATCGGGGCTAGGCCAAAGGCCATGTTGGCCGCCTGCATCATCTCCTCAAACTGGGCAACCAGAGTTTTTGGCATGCCCATACCGCCAAACTCCGGGTTGCCGCCCAGGCCGTTCCAGCCACCCTCAACGATGGTCTGGTAGGCCTCGCGAAACCCCTCGGGTGTGGACACGTCGCCGTCATTCCACTTACAGCCTTGCTCATCGCCCTCGCGGTTCAGAGGAGCCAGCACACCACTGGTAATCTTACCGGCTTCTTCCAGAATGGCATCGGCAGTGTCCGGGTCAACGTTCTCTGCCACTTTGGGCAGAGACGCCCAAAGAGCCGGCGCATCAAATACTTCATTCAGGACAAAGCGCATGTCACGTAAAGGTGCCTGATAATCAGCCATCTCAAAACTCTCCACAATTCAGTCAGTCTGCGAAGTGAACAACGATGGACCTTCGGCCCTGATCACTTCCTCGGCTATGTGTCCGCACAGGTTATATTTATGGTGGCCTATTCTACCCTATCGGAGCCCCCAACTCATGGAGCACCGGCGGCCATGTCATCAAAAAAGCCCGCCTCCTGGGAGAGCGGGCTTTTAGAGTTCCGTGAAACCCGCCTTAGAGGGCGAAGGCTTCTTCCGGCATGTCCATCAGGCTGTCTGAGCCCGCCAGCATGCTTTCCGCATGCCCTTTGGCCCGCGGCAGCATGCGCTTGAAGTAGAAGCGCGCTGTCTGAACCTTGGCGTTATAGAACATTTCCTCGGTGGTACCTTCCACCATCTTGTCCAGCGCCACCTTGGCCATACGGGCCCAAAGATAGGCGAAAACAGCGTAACCGGAGTACATCAGGTAGTCCACGGAGGCCGCGCCAACTTCTTCGCGGTTCTTCATGGCGGACATGCCAACCTTGGTGGTCAGTTCGCCCCACTCCTTGTTCATGGCGGCCAACGGCTCAACGAATTCTTTCAACTGCTCGTTGTCGGCGTTTTCCTTGCAGAACACGTGAACCTGCTTGGTGAAACCTTTCAGGGATTCACCTTGGGTCATCAGTACTTTGCGACCGAGAAGATCCAGCGCCTGAATACCGGTGGTGCCTTCATAGATCATGCCGATACGGGAATCACGAACGTTCTGCTCCATACCCCACTCGGAGATAAACCCGTGACCACCGAATACCTGCATACCCAGGTTGGCTGCTTCGTAACCGATCTCGGTCAGGAACGCCTTGGCGATCGGGGTGAGGAAGCCCAGGGCTTCATCAGCCGCTTTGCGATCTTCCTCGGTCTTACCGCTGTGAACGATATCAGCCTGCTGTGCGGTCAGGTAAATCAGAGCACGGGCGCCTTCTGCAACCGCTTTCTGGCTCAGCAGCATGCGACGAACATCCGGGTGAACGATAATCGGGTCAGCGATACCCTCGGGGTTCTTCGGACCACTCAGCGAGCGCATGGCCAGACGGTCTTTGGCGTAGGCCAGGGAGCCCTGGAAGCCAAGCTCAGCAGCACCCAGACCCTGGATCGCGGTACCAATACGCGCCGTATTCATAAAGGTGAACATGCAGTTCAGGCCCCTGTTCTCAGGCCCGATCAGCCAGCCTTTGGCGCCGTCGAAATTCATCACACAAGTGGCGTTGCCGTGAATACCCATCTTGTGCTCGATGGAACCACAGGAAACGGCATTGCGCTCACCGGAAGAGCCGTCGTCATTCGGCAGAAGCTTGGGCACGATAAACAGGGAAATGCCCTTGGTACCTTCAGGAGCGCCTGGCAGCCGGGCCAGCACAATGTGGACGATGTTTTCGGCCATGTCATGCTCACCAGCGGAAATGAAGATCTTGGTGCCGGTGATGCTGTAGGTGCCGTCTGCATTGGGCTCGGCCTTAGAACGCAGCGTGCCCAGGTCGGAACCGCAATGAGGCTCGGTCAGACACATGGTGCCGGTCCACTCACCGCTGATCAGCTTGGTGAGGTAAGTCTGCTTCTGCTCTTCAGTGCCGTGGGCTTCAATGGTGTTGGTCGCACCGTGGCTGAGGCCGGGATACATGCCCCAGGACCAGTTGGCGGTACCCACCATCTCGCTCATTACCAGGCCAAGGGAGTGCGGCAGGCCCTGGCCACCATAGTTGGGATCAGCGGTCATGGACGGCCAGCCGCCTTCCACGTACTGCTGATAGGCCTCTTTGAAGCCGGTTGGCGTTTTCACGCCGTCTTCGCTCCAGGTGCAGCCTTCTTTATCGCCCACCTGGTTCAGCGGAGACAGAACCTGCTCACAGAACTTGGCACCTTCCCCGATGATGGCATCGACCATATCCGGAGTTGCATCTTCGGCGCCTTCCAGATTGGCGTAGTGCTGCTCGCTGTCCAGCAGCTCGTTCATTACGAATTTAATGTCACGCAGGGGCGCTTTGTAGTCAGGCATGGAATCCACCTCAGGTTTTCGGTCTCAGCTGCGACACGGTCACAACACTCAGCCTCGGGATTTACTCATACGCTCAGCAAGAGAAGCTGAACGCCAATAAAACACTTGTTTGAAACATACGTTTAGAGGCACAGAATTGTCAATAGGCGCAATCAAAATTTGTGTTGTGTTTTGTCGCGAATGTGTACCGATGGCTTAAGCACACGGAGAGGTTTTAGACTAAAAAGCAGCTTGTTTTCAGGCTGTTGCCCGGAAGGATGAAGAGGGATTGGCGCTTACATCATTGCTCCCGACGCCGGAGATGACCTGATAGGCATTCGTCGCTTCCTGCGACTGCTTTGCACTGCTTTCGTCACCCGCCTGGTCCTCGGACACTTCAGATTGCCCGGACTCGTCAGTGCGACCCAACTCTGAGGAGAGTTCAGCTTGTGCCTGCAGCATCAACTGCATGGCCTCTGCCGCCACTGCCCGGTCTTGTGGGGAAGGCTCTGCCGGCGCCAACGCTGCGGCCCTGACCACACGCATTTTATCGATTGTCGCCTGGGGATCTCCCCGCACGGGCGAGGTGCTGATCGAGACCTCGCCACCAACAGCGTACTGGGCACCGTCGGGGCCCCGTTCATAGACGTAGGAAATGGAACCGGCGTACTGGCCGCCAACCGCCTGATGGGCTGCCTCATGGGCACGAACCTCACGGTCCCTGGCTTTCAGTTCCGTAAGCTGTTTCAGCTCTGCCTCATCCAGGCCCTGAGCATCCTCTACGCTGGAACCCTGCGAGCGGGTACGATCCTCCGCAGCATTATCGTCAGCTACGCGGCCGGACCCGGAGGTTTCAGGAGATGTTCGAGATGAAGGTGATTCACCCGAAGATGGCCGGAGAGGGGCACCCGCAGCTGCGTCTCCCGAGCCAACGGAAGGCGCAGGAAAGGCAGGAGCCATTGACGGAAGGGAGCCCGAAATCATCATGTCAGCAGACTGGCCGTCGAATCCAAAGGACCTGAACAGGGCTCGGACGCCCTGAGAGGGTTCAGGCAGTAATATCCAGAAGCGTTCCCAGGGTTTCGTCGGCGGTTTTCACTACCTGGGCCGAGGCTTCAACGCTGCGCTCGTACAGTTTCAGATCAATGATCGGTTCCACGAGGCCACCGACACCTTCTGCCGTGCCCTGGGGGCCATCAACACCGCCACGGGCAATCCTGCGGGCGGCATTTTCCATGCCTTGCATGCCGTCCTGGATACCCTGAATACCAATGCCTAATGTATTGCTGATCATAACCGCGCAGCCCAATGACCATATATTGACACCAGTAAGCCACAAATTTGGTCAATTTTCAAACAAAACGGCAACATCCAGGGCTTCGGCCAGCTCCTTCGGGTCGGCACGCTTCTGCCATGGCAACACCCCCAGGCATGGCGCGGGCAGGTTCTGAATCAGATAATCGAGGGTTTCCTGCTCACAGTTCATGGCCGCGGGGTCCGGCCGATTGGCCACCCAACCTGCGACAGGCAAGCCATCACGGCGGATAGCTTCAGCGGTTAACAGTGCATGGTTGATACAGCCCAGTTTCAGGGGTACCACCATAATGACAGGCATACCCAGAGCGACAGGCATGGCGGCGTAGGTTTCACGATCATTGAGTGGTACCCGCCAGCCGCCGGCACCCTCCACCAACAGTAAATCCGCGGGACGCATCTGCAACCCGCGGCAAAATCCGACCAGCCGTTCCGCCGTGAGGTGCCGACCCGCCTGGGCAGCTGCCACATGGGGCGCGATGGCGGGCTGTAAGGCTACCGGGTTCACCTGATCGTAAGGCAACGGTTCCGACATGGACTCCATCAGTATCAGCGCATCTTCATTGCGCAGCCCCTCCGGTGTTTCGTCGCAACCAGACGCCACCGGTTTCATCGCAAGCGTTTTCTTCCCCAGGGTAGCGGCCGCCTCAAGAATCGCAGCAGACACCAGCGTTTTCCCCACGCCGGTGTCGGTACCCGTCACAAAGTAACTCTTTCTGGCCATAGATCAATGAATCCCCATGTCAGTCCGGCAGACGGCAACCCAGCCATGCCGATGTGTAAGTGGCCTGTATCCGGTCTTCCCCGTCTCGCGGATAATAACGGCACATGGCCCGCAAACGGCCAGGCGCGGTCGCGCTTTGCCGCCGCGAGGCGCCTTTGTACCCGGCGCCGATAGCCTTGAGCTCCGCCAGCAGAGCCAGCGGCGAGGGATAATCCAGTGAAATGGTCTCGATCGCAAGTTGCGGATCCGGGAGCGTTTCAAATGCCTGCTCCCGAAAACGCGCTTCCGATTCAAAACGATTCACATGCTGGTGCCCGGGGTCTGCCCGGTGCCATGCTTCCCGAAGTTCGTCGAGGGTACCCTCCAGCAATGTCGACACCAGTAGCCGACCGCCTGGGCGCAGAACCCGGCGGCATTCAGCAAGCACACCGGCCGGGTCACGGCACCACTGAATCATCAAATTGCTGAAGACCACGTCCACACTGTTATCCGGCAACGGCAACGCCTCGGCATCCGCCTCGATCCACCGAATGCCGCTCGGGTTGGCAGATCGGGCGTAACGAAGCATTCCCGCAGCAATATCAACGCCGGTCACCTGGCTCCCCGGAATCGACGCCAACTGCCCTGTAAACCACCCAGTGCCGCTACCCAGATCGAGTATCTGGAGTCCATCTGCGCTTTGGGCCTGATGCAGCCCTTCCTTCAACTGGTCCAGCAAGACCTGGCCCATATAGCGCTGCAGCCGGGCAGCGGGATTGTAGGTATGGGAAGCTGAGCCGAAATCGCGGGCAATTGTGGATTTCGGAGGCACCCAGTCGTGGATATTGGTTGTTACAGGGTCCATTCAACCTCCTTGCCGAAAACAAACTGAAGGATTTCGTCATGGCAACGCGAAAGCGCCTGCCCTCGAGGCCAATGGGTCATACCGGTTACCCTAACGACCTTGGCGGCTGGAGACGGATGAAACGAGTGCTCCCAACATTCAACGACCACATCGTTGCTCGCCTGAAGATGCAGCGTCGGCACTGGTAAAGCACCCCACAGAGACCGCTGATCTTCGCTGCCCAACCAGTCCAGGCCCCGAACCAGGTTCACGTCGCTGACAGAAGGCCCTCGCGCAAGCCAGGGGCGCAGTTCCTGCCGGGCTTGCGACTCATCATGGCTGCCGTGAATCAAAAGTCGCTGAAAGCGCCGCCAGGCAAGGCCGGCGTTTTGCGACACCTGTTCCCGGAATGTCTCAAAAGTATCCACTTCCATCCCTGTGGACCACTGCTCCCCAGCCACAAAGCGGGGAAACCCCGCCAGAGTGATTGCCTTGCGGACCTGGGGACAACTGCGTGAGGCAGCCGCCATTACCACCTGCGCCCCCTGGGACCAACCCGCCCAAACTGACGGGCACGGATAACGCTCCAGCAGATAATCCGCCACCCCCGTGATCGAGTCGCATCGGGACATCAGGGCGTCGTTCAGCGATATCAGATGAATCTCCCCTGGCCAACGATCAAACAACGGAAGCAACATGGCGGCATCGACACCCCAACCACCCACAACCACCAGCGGGATTCGTGATTCCACAGCGTTCATACCACCTCTGCAGAGGGCCTGTTCAGTAGTGAACGGCAGTCCGCCAATGCGGACAGCAACGTTGCCAGGTCTTCCGAAGAGTGCGCAGCGCTGAAGGTGACCCGCAAACGAGCCTGACCTTCCGGCACAGTCGGCGGCCTGATCGCCGTAACCATTAGCCCCCTCTCCTCCAGGGCCTGACTCAATGCCAGGGCTGCCCAGTTGTCGCCCACCAAGATTGGCTGAATTGGTGTGCGCGATGGCATCAACTCATAGCCCAGTGCCGATGCCTCCTGGCGAAACTCTGAGATCAGCATCTGCAGGTGACTGCGACGGCTATCTTCCCGTTCGATCAGGTCAAAGCTGGCACAGGTGGCCAGAGCGATGGCCGGAGGCATGGCGGTGGTGTAGATATAGGTGCGGGCCTTCTGTACCAGGTAATCCATCAACAGCTGCGGGCCAGCCACAAAGGCGCCACTGGTGCCCACAGCCTTGCCCAGGGTGCCGATCAATATGGGCACGTCCTCCTCGGACAATCCCTGCTCTATCAGGCTGCCCCGCCCCTGAGGCCCCAGGACGCCCAAACCATGGGCGTCATCCACCACCAGAAGGGCCTCGTGCGCCCGGCACAGTGCCGCCAACTCCCTCAATGGCGCGATATCCCCATCCATGCTGAATACGCCGTCTGTCACCACCAACTTGTGGCCACCGGTAGCGGCAAGCATGTCAGCCAGGGCACTCATATCACCGTGGCGATAACGACGCACCCTGGCGCGGCTGAGAACACAACCATCGATGATGGAGGCATGGTTCAGGCGATCAGAGAAGATGGTATCGCCACGGCCAGCCAGCGCAGAGATAACGCCCATATTGGCCATGTAGCCGGTCGAAAAAAACAGCGCAGCACTGCGGCGGGTAAATTCCGCTAGCCGCAGTTCCAGTTGGTGGTGGGCATCGTGGTGACCGCAAATCAGATGCGAAGCGGCGCCGCCAAAACCGGTGTTTGGCATGGCCTCAGTGGCAGCCTTGATAATCCCGGGGTGATTCGCCAGCCCCAGGTAATCGTTGCTGCAGAACGACAGTAGCGGCACGCCATCGGAAACCAACGCGGGCTGCTGGGGGCCGCTGATCTGGCGGCGGGTACGGTATAGCCCCGCCTGTTTTCGCTCTTCCAGCTCTGCTGCAAAGTCACGCATGGCCAGCCCTCACAGACATGCTGCCTGCCTATGCAGACTCACGGGTGGCATCGTAGAACATGTGACGGGTCTGTTCGTATTCGACCGCTTCAACGATAGCTTCTTCCGCTTCCTGTTCGGTGCAGGACTGCTCGCGCTCTTCAGGCCGAATGCCCAGACGCTTGAACAACTCGCGGTCCGCATCCGCCTCGGGGTTGGCGGTCGTCAGCAGCTTCTCGCCATAGAAAATCGAGTTCGCACCAGCGAGGAAGCACAGGGACTGCATCTGCTCATTCATATTTTCACGGCCCGCAGACAATCGCACGTGCGAGGCAGGCATCATGATCCGAGCAACAGCGATGGTACGGATAAAGTCGAACGGGTCCAGATCTTCCACATTTTCCATCGGCGTTCCTGCCACCTTCACCAGCATGTTCACCGGCACGCTCTCCGGATGGTGGGGCAGATTCGCCAACTGAACCAGAAGGCCAGCACGATCGTCAGGGTCTTCGCCCATGCCCACGATGCCGCCGCAGCATACTTTCATGCCTGCATTACGGACATTCTCGAGGGTGTCCAGCCGGTCCTGATAGGTGCGGGTGGTAATGATATGGCTGTAGTACTTTTCGGACGTATCCAGATTGTGGTTGTAGTAATCCAGCCCGGCTTCGGCCAGCTCGTCGGCCTGTTCCTGCTCCAACATGCCGAGGGTCATGCAGGTTTCCAGGCCCAGGGATTTAACCTGGCGCACCATATCCACGACATATTCCATGTTTTTCTTCGACGGGCTACGCCAGGCCGCCCCCATACAGAAACGGGACGCGCCCTTTGCCTTGGCGGCCTTGGCTTCAGCAACCACTTTTTCAATTTCCAGCAGTTTTTCCTTTTCCAGGCCGGTGTTGTAATGACCGCTCTGGGGACAGTATTTACAGTCCTCCGGGCAGGCACCGGTCTTGATGGACAGGAGCGTGCTGATCTGCACTTCATTCGGGTCGAAATGCTCACGATGGACGCTCTGAGCCCGGAACACCAGGTCATTGAATGGCAGTTCGAACAACGCACGGGCTTCCTGCATGGTCCAATCGTGGCGCGGTGAGGTAGAAGGCGCGGCAGAAGGCGCTATAGAGGGTGCATCGGCGTGTGCGGTGGCAGTCATGATTCAGTCCTGTTAACTTTACCGGGATTCTGGTTTACGGATTGAACAGATGATAAAGGGACTGAAATCGCTGTCAACCTTGATGACACCAAAGGTTAACAGCGCGAAACGGATTCCGCGCGCTCAAATCAGCATCAAGGGCTTATTTCAGCTGCGCGGCGGGCAATGCGTGGCCTGCCTGGAACCGCATGCCCATTTCGGGCTCTGCACTCCCTGCCGGCAGGACTTGCCCGCCAACCACTCGCACTGCCGCTGCTGCGCACTGCCTATCGCCTACGCTGGCGATGAACTCATCTGCGGTCAGTGCCTGAAAGACCCACCGCCCTTCAGCCGAATCGTCGCGCCCTGGCGCTATCGATTCCCGGTTGACGGTATGGTCCAGCGCTACAAATACAATGGCCAACGCGCCTATGCCCGCCCCCTGATCCAGGATCTGAGCACTCATCTGACATTGATGCTGGAGACCCATCCTGAACGCACGCCGGACCTGCTTCTGGCCAGCCCGATGCATCCGGCCCGTCGACGAAAACGAGGATTCAATCAAGCGGCGGATATTGCAGAGCACATCAGCCGTCAATCGGGCATTCCCTGGAGCGCTGACCTTGTCGTCAGGAACCGGCGCACCCGGCCACAACGAGGACTGAACCGCGAAGAGCGCCTGGCCAACCTGCGGGGAATCTACCAGGTTACCCGTATACCACCGGCCAGTATTGCCATCGTTGATGACGTGGTCACCACCGGCGCCACTGCACGAAGCCTGACTGAAGTGCTGCTTGAGGCCGGCGCCAGGGAGGTTCAGATCTGGGCGCTGGCAAGAACCCCCGGATAAAGGTATGCAAACGCATTAGTCGGCGAGCTGCCCTGCCACTTCATCCGCAATGGCCAAAGCAGCCGTTAATCCCGGCGACTCAATGCCGAAAAGGTGCACCAGCCCGGCAACGCCGTGCCGACGTTCTCCGGCGATCCGGAAATCCGCAAACCCACCATCCGGGCCAGCAAGCTTGGGACGAATGCCGGCATAGGCGGGCTGCAGGCGGGACTCGTCCAATGCTGGCCACCAACGGCGAATACTTTCAGCAAATGACCTTGCCCGACCGGGGTCAACCGAGAAGTCCACCCGCTCTATCCATTCAACATCGGGCCCGAATCGAGCCTGGCCCGCTAGATCAAGCGTCAGGTGAACGCCGAGGCCGCCTGGTTCAGGGATAGGGTATACCAATGAATGGAAGGGGTGGCGACCGGAATAGCTGAAGTAGACACCACGGGCCAGCCACTGGCGGGGCGCGATATCCGCTGGTACTCCCTGCCAGCTCGTGGCCAATGGTACTGCTCCGAGGCCGGCTGCGTTCACCACCCGTTGCGCCCTGAGCTCACAGGGCGCTGGCCCTCCAACCTGCAACCGATGCTCTCCGTCACAGGTCGCCGCACGCTCTACAGGCGCCTGGCGGACCAAATGGCCACCGTAGTCCTCCAGCTCTCCCAGCAACGACAGCATCACTCCATGACTGTCTACAATGCCCGTTTCCGGTGAGTACAACGCCTCCTGGGCGGTCACGTCCGGCAGAGAAACCCGCAAGGCCCTGCGGGTTACCCTCTGGAGCAGAACACCGTTGCGAAGGGCCTGACTGGCGATAGTGTCGAGCCTCTCCACCTGGGACACGCCATTGGCAACAATCCACTTGCCGGTTTTGCGGTGGTCGATGCCACGGGTCTGACAATACTCATACAACATCCGACGACCACGAACACACAGTCGGGCCTTGAGGGTGTCCTCGGGATAGTAGATACCAGCATGGATAACCTCACTATTGCGGGACGACACCCCTTCGCCAAAGTGAGCGCCGGATTCCAGCACCAGCACCTCCCTGCCCTGCATGGCCAGCGTCCTGGCCACTGCGAGGCCGACAATGCCGGCACCGATGACCACGGTATCTGCCTGTACTATGTCTCGCCCTGTCATCTGCTCTAACGTCACCCGCGTTGTGTTTCGATCGTTTGTCAGCATCACCAACACGCTCGTTGGCTAAAAAGCCCGAATCGCATTACGGTGTCGCCCCCGAAACGTTATACTTGGCCGTGAATTGAGTGCACGGAGCAGGGAACCGATGTCTGACAGGAAGCAGTTTATTATTGTAATGCTGGTGGCGGCCATATTTGTTGGCTGGCTTGGCTGGCGAGGCTTTGAAGTCATCAGCCTGAACCAGGCACTGAAGGCCGATGAAATGGTGGCCAACTATCCTTATCAGCATCGTGTTCTCAGGGTTGAAGGAGGGACCGCCATCATGAGCTCACTGCGCTCCCATGAAACCTCGACGCACGAAGCACTCACCACCATTTTTCCGAGCATGCGTAACCTGGGAGACAATGATCGTGACTGGCAACGGGCCGAGCGTGAACTGGCCCAGGTCCAGGCCCAGGCAGGCAACATCGTCCTCAGCGCGTCTGGCATTGATCGGGTGCGATGGGAACTGGACGAAAACTGGTATCACCTCGCCAGCATGAAGTCCCAACAGAATTCGAGATACTAAACCTTATTTATGACCGAAACCTCCAGCCATCCTTACGACGCCCTTACCCCCGATACCATTCTTGATGCCCTGGAAGACGCCGGATTTGTGGTCAGTGGACGCCTGTTTGCCCTCAACAGCTACGAGAACCGTGTTTACCAGATTGGTATTGAAGACCAGCCACCGGTAATCGCCAAGTTTTACCGTCCGGGGCGCTGGAGCGAAGCCCAGATCCGGGAAGAACATCAGTTTACCGTCCAGTTGCTCAACGCCGATATTCCGGTCGTGGCGCCCATGGCTATGCCCTCCGGCGATACACTGGGCCGTTGCGGGGACTTTCTGTTTGCCGTATTTCAGCAGCGGGGCGGGCAGGCGCCCGACACCAGCGTGACAGATACCCTGTACCGCCTCGGCCAGTGGCTGGGCCAGCTCCACAATATCGGGGACACTGAGCCCTTCAACCATCGCCCGGTTATGTCGATTCTTTCGGGCATTGAGGATAACAATCGGTTCCTTACGGAAAACCGCTGGATTCCAGATGACCTTCGGCCAGCGTGGGACTCGCTGATTCCCGATCTTGTCGACCACTGCGCCCGTCGGATCGATGACGCTGGCGAGGTGCACTCCCTGAGAATTCATGGTGACTGCCACGCCGGCAACATCCTCTGCCGCGAGGAGCAGATGCTGTTTGTCGACCTGGACGATTGCCGTACCGGGCCGGCGATTCAGGATTTGTGGCTGTTACTGAACGGTGATGACGTTGAACGTGGCCAGCAATTTGGTGAACTACTGGAAGGCTACGAGATGTTCCGCGATTTCAATCGTCGTGAGCGTCATCTGATTGAACCCATGCGCTGCTTCCGGCAGATTTCCCACTGCACCTGGCTGGCCAAGCGCTGGGACGACCCGGCCTTCCCGCGTTTCTTCCCCTGGTTTGCCCAGCCGCGTTTCTGGTCCGACCAGATCCTGTCACTTCGGGAACAACTGGCGGCGCTACAGGCCCCTTCCATTCATGTACCCGGCCAATATTGAGGCCACTATTACCGACAGACCGGAGACCAACCGATGAGCCAAAGTGAGGCCCGATTTACCGTCCGCAGCCTGATTGTCACTGCCATTGCCACCATCATCGTTACCATCGTGGTTTTGGAGGCCAGCGGGCGGATTGATCATGCCGAGAATAAGGATCATGTGCCGGTGGGGGAATTTGAGGCCGTTCACATCAAACCTGGCGAAGAGTTCCGCATGTCGCCCAAGTCATCGGAACTCCACGCTGTCTGCGAACAGGGGTATCTGGCCATCGCCGCCGATGTGGACCCGGAGTTCCGGGGCATCCTCGTTGATTACAAGAACCGGGGCGTACGCTGCAGCCGAGGCCCGACACCCGCACACGACAGGCCTGTCCATGAGGGCCAGGAGCCAGCAGACAATGGCTGACAGAAACAAAAAACCGGGCCAGGCGCTGGACCGTCTGTTCGCCACTGAACGGGAAACCGGAGAATTCCGGTTTGACACATCGGTGGCTCGGGTATTTCCGGACATGATCCGGCGCTCAGTACCGGGTTACACCACGATTATTCCGATGATTGAAGTGATCACCGAACAGTATGCCCGCCCGGGCAGTCACTGCTACGATCTCGGCTGCTCTCTCGGCGCCTCCACTCTGGCCATGCGCCATGGCATTGGGGACCGCGACTGCACCCTTACAGGCGTGGACAACTCGGCTGCCATGATTGAGCGTTGCGAGCATTATATTGCTCTGGACGACCACCCATTGCCGGTTTCGCTGCGGTGCGAGGACATCCTCGACACCCCGATTGAGAACGCGTCGGTGACCACCCTGAACTTCACACTGCAGTTCGTGGCGCCAGACAGACGCGCAGAACTGATGGCTCGCATCGCCGACGCCACACTGCCCGGCGGAGTACTGATCCTCTCCGAGAAAATTCGCTTTGAATCCGATTCCGAGCAATCAACACAGACCCAACTCCATCACGAGTTCAAACGGGCCAACGGCTATTCCGACCTGGAGATCAGTCAGAAGCGTTCCGCCCTGGAACAGGTACTGATACCGGAAACCCTGGCCGAACACCGTGAGAGACTGATAAACGCAGGATTTAGTCAGGTTATGGTGTGGTACCAGTGTTTCAACTTTGTCTCCATGCTCGCCATTAAATCGCACTGAACGGAGCCTCCATGACGACCTTCAACTGGCAGGGGTGCTTTGCCCCGCTGCTTGACGATCTTGATAGCCGTGGCCTTGAGCGCTGGCGAAAGCAACTGCAGCAACAGCTACAAAAGCGCTTTGACGACAACCCTCATGGGGATATTGCCCGATGGAACCGGGCTCTGGACACCCTGCCCCACATTGGTGATGCCACGGCGAACCTGAACCAGTCGGCCATTACCCTGAACTCCGACCAGCCCCTCAGCACAGAAGACCGTGCAAAGCTCGAAGAAGGGCTGCGAGGACTGATGCCCTGGCGTAAGGGCCCGTTCGAATTCTTTGGCACCTATATCGATACCGAATGGCGTTCTGACTGGAAATGGGACCGCGTCGCTCCCTACCTGTCAGACCTGAGTGGTCGGCAGATACTGGATGTCGGTTGCGGCTCTGGCTATCACTGTTGGCGCATGCTGGGCGAAGGAGCCGGCCGGGTGATTGGCATCGACCCAGGACTGTTATTCCTGTTCCAGTTTCTCAGCGTCAAACAGTATGCAGGCCAGGAGCAGCGCATTGATCTGCTCCCGGTGCGCGTAGAGGATCTGCCGCCAAAGCTGGAAGCATTCGACACCACTTTCTCAATGGGTGTGCTCTACCACCGTCGCTCACCACTTGATCACTTACTGGAACTGAAAGACACACTCCGCCCGGGTGGCGAACTGGTGCTGGAAACGCTGATAGCGGATGGGCCGGAAGGTTACAGCCTGATGCCGGAGGACCGCTACGGCCGGATGCGCAACGTCTGGTTCCTGCCCAGCTGCGACACTCTGTTGCGCTGGCTGGACCGAACCGGTTTTTGCAACGCCCGCGTGGTGGATGTGACAGAAACCACGATCGAGGAGCAACGCAGCACTGACTGGATGCAATTCCAGTCGCTGCAGGACTTTCTCGACCCGGACGACCCAACGAAGACCGTGGAAGGTTATCCGGGTCCGAAAAGGGCGACGGTTATCGCGGACAAGCCCTGAAGGTGTCCGCGACAACCCAGGAAGGTTACTCGCCGAAGGGGTGGCGCAGAATGACCGTCTCTACCCGGTCAGGACCGGTGGAAATGATATCGATCGGTGCTTCGATCTGCTCTTCCAGGAAACGGATATAGGCCCTGGCGTTCTCCGGTAACTGGTCCAGGCCTGTCAGCCCGACCGTGCTCTCCTGCCAACCCGGAAGATCCGCATACACCGGCTCAATGTCCTTGTAGGTATCGCAACCAATCGGCGGGCGGGTAATCTCCCCGTTAGGCGTTTTGTAGCCAATGCACACCTTCACCGTATCCATGCCATCGAGCACGTCCAGCTTGGTCAGGCAGATGCCCGATACGCTGTTGATCTGGATGGCGTGGCGCAGTGCAACCGCATCAAACCAGCCACAACGGCGTGAACGCCCGGTGGTGGTGCCAATCTCGTTGCCCTTGACCGCCAGGTGATGGCCCATATCGTCAAACAGCTCGGTCGGGAACGGACCGGAACCGACACGAGTGGTGTAGGCCTTGGTGATCCCCAGCACGTAATCCAGGAACAACGGCCCAAAACCAGACCCGGTAGCCGTGCCGCCAGCCGTGGTATTTGAAGAGGTGACGTACGGGTAGGTACCCAGATCAATGTCCAGCAGCGAGCCCTGCGCACCTTCAAAGAGGATGTGTTCGCCGCGCTTGCGAAGGTCATGGAGGATATCCGTGACGTCGGCAGACATGGGTAGAATTTCCTCGCCCATGGTCATCAGTTCGGAAAACGCCTGATCAATGTCTTCGGGCTCTTCCTTGAAGTACTCGGTCAACACGAAGTTATGGTACGACATGATTTCCCGGAGCTTCTCTTCAAAGCTCTTCGGGTCACACAGATCTCCAACGCGAATCCCACGGCGTGAAACCTTGTCTTCGTAGGCCGGCCCGATACCGCGACCGGTGGTGCCAATTTTGTCGACACCTCGCGCTCGCTCGCGCGCCTGATCGATACGAACATGGGTCTTGAGGATGACCGGGCACGCCAGACTGATCTTCAAACGCTCCCGCACAGCAACCCCATTGCCTTCGAGTTCGCGGACTTCCTTCAGCAACGCTTCCGGAGAGAGCACGACGCCGTTGCCAATCAGGCACTGGACATTCTGGCGAAGAATGCCAGACGGAATCAGATGAAGGGCGGTTTTCTTACCTTCAATAACCAGGGTATGGCCGGCATTGTGGCCGCCCTGAAAGCGCACCACCGCCGCAACCTTATCGGTCAGCAGGTCAACAATCTTGCCTTTTCCTTCATCACCCCACTGGGTGCCCAGCACTACAACGTTTTTACCCATGACTCTCTCTCAGTGCGGCCCCGCCAATTGATGGGGTGCCCGCAGGTTTACCTGTAAATGAGTGGCCCGACCCCGAAGGTCATCAGTCCAACTGCTCCACGACCCACTGGCCGTCTCGCTTCACCAGGGCACGATCGCAATTGCGCGTGCCAGGATCAACGCCCTCGTCTTCCGGCAGGGCGCGGATAACCGTCTCCGTCATCCGCAGGCCGGAAATCACGCCATCCAGCGCAGGATCTTCGGTGGCTGGCGCCCATATGGCCTTGCCAGCGTGGCCGGTTCGCTGACCAAGTGAGACCAGCGCACGGATATCAAGACTAAAGCCCGTCGCCGGACGTGCACGGCCGAAATCACTGCCAATGGCATCGTAGCGACCGCCCTTGGCAACCGCGTCACCATGCCCCGGCACATAGGCCGCAAACACCAGCCCGGTATGGTAGTTGTATCCTCGAAGCTCACAAAAATCGAACCCGAAGCTTACCTCTGGATAGCTCGCGGACAGCATATCCGCCACTCGATCCAGTTGATCCAGCGCCTGACGAAGCGGTTCCGGCGCCCCTTCAAGAATGCGCTTTGCCTCACGCAGGGCATCCTTCCCACCGCTGACTCTGGCCAGTTCTCTGAGCATGCCGCCAGCAGAACCCGGTGGGCACCCGCCCAGCAATTCATCCAGTTCCGGCACAGACTTACGGGCCATGGCATCAAAGATGGCCGCGCCGGTATCGCGATCAAACCCGGCCTCTCCAACCAATGTCTCGTAGATCGCGACATGGGCAAGATCCAGATGGATTCTGGGCAAACCCGATACACGCAGGGTTTCAAGCATCAGGCTGATCACTTCCAGATCCGCCGATTCGGAGGCGCTACCAAACAGCTCGCAACCCGCCTGGATGGGCGTGCGCCCTGTCAGCATATGGCGCGGTCGGGTGTGGAGCACATGGCCGGCATAACACAGCCGCGTAATACCTTCCTGGCCGAGGGTATGGGCATCAATGCGTGCTGCCTGCGGCGTCATGTCCGCACGCAGCCCCATCATCCGGCCGGTCAGCTGATCAGTCAGCTTGAAGGTCTGAAGCTCCAGGTCGTGCCCGGTGCCCGTAAAAAGTGATTCGAGGTATTCGATCAACGGCGGGATAACCAGCTGGTAACCCCAACGCTGGCAGGTATCCATTACATCCCGGCGCAGGGATTCAATCTGTCCAGCCAATGGCGGAAGGATGTCTTCCACGCCATCAGGCAGTAGCCAGCGATCAGATACTGTCATGAGATTCGGTTGTCCGTTCTGTCCCGGGGCGGAAGCTTCTTGCCGCGAGAGTGCACAGGATTTAGGGCGATGCTCGGGGAAAGATAAAAACCCGAACCAAAACCGGCAGAATTTTACACTGTTGGCAGACACAAAAAAACCGGAATACCGAGGTATTCCGGTTTTGTCACTACCATCGTCGTGGTTAGCGGTTTCCCTGAGGGTCCTTCAGGAACTTCAGGAAGTCGCTATCAGTGTCGATGACCATGATGTCGTCTTCATTGGCAAAGGTGTTCTGATAGGCTTCCAGACTGCGGTAGAAGCTATAGAACTCGCTGTTAGACCCATAGGCATCGGCATAGATCTGGGCGGCCTGAGCATCACCTTCACCACGCATTTCCTCAGCCTTGGCAAAGGCTTCCGCCAGGATAACGGTGCGCTGGCGATCAGCATCCGCGCGAATACCCTCCGCCAACTCGCGACCGCGGGAGCGGAATTCCTGCGCCAGTTTCTCGCGCTCGGTCGCCATTCGACGATAGACGTTCTGGCTCACCTGCCCCGGGAATTCAATGGCTTTGACGCGGATATCCACCACTTCAATGCCAAATTCCTTGAGCGACGTTTCGTTCACCCGGTCACGCAGGGTGTGCATCAGCTCGTCACGCTGGCCGGAAACGACCTCGACCATGGTCCGAACACCGAACTCATCCCGCAGGCCGTTATCCACGCGAGACAACAGCAGCTCGGAGGCGCGGTATTCGTCACCACCAGTGGCCCGGTAGAACTGATCCACGTTGCGGATTTTCCAGGCGATGTAGGAATCGACGTCCAGCGGCTTCTTCTCGATGGTCAAATACTGACGCGATGGAAGATCCGTTGTCAGCAATCGGATGTCGAATTCCCGGACCTGATCAATGACCGGCACCTTGAAGTGAAGCCCGGCTGAAATATCCGTTTCGATCAACTCACCGAACCGCAGCAGCACGCCACGATGGGTTTCCGGGATAATGTAAACACTGGAGAGCGTAACCAGTACGACAATCAGGGCGCCTGCAAGGCCCACAATACTTTTGGGTCCCATCATTATCTGCTCCTCCGAACGCCACTATCCTGCCTGCCACGCAGCTCCTGAATCACCTGATCTGACAGGGTCTTGATGTCGATGTCACTGCCGGAGCTTCCGGAACCGCTCTGGCTGCCGGTGCTGGCACCGGAACGGTTGGTCAGCCTATCCAGAGGCAGGTACATCATATTGTCGCTGCTCTGGGTGTCCACCAGCACTTTGCTGGTATTCGACAGAACCCCTTCAAGCGCCTGGATGTACATACGCTCGCGAGTGACTTCCGGCGCAGTCTGATACACACCAAGAACCGCCAGGAAACGTGAGGTTTCACCACGGGCACGCTCAATCACTTCTTCCTTGTAGGCCGCCGCTTCCTCGGTCAGGCGCTGTGCCCGGCCACGAGCCTCGGGGACCACTTTATTGCGGTAGGTTTCAGCTTCTTCCTTGACCTGCTGCTCGTCCTCACGGGCGCGCTGCACTTCACGGAAGGCATCCTGCACCGCATCAGGTGGCTGAGTGCTCTCGACGTTTACACGGACAATGGTCAAGCCAGTGCCGTATTCTTCCAGGAAGCTCTGCAGGCGCTGCTCCACGCGAACGGCCAACTCGGCACGACCTTCCGTCAACACGTCATCAAGTGTTGAGCTACCAACTTCATGGCGCAAGGCACTGTCAGTAGCAAACGCCAATGCCTGGTTGGAATCACGGACGTTCAGCACATAAGCCTGAGCATCACCAACACGATACTGGACCTGAAGGTCGACAGAGACGAGGTTCTCGTCCTGTGTCAGCATCTGGCCTGTAGATTCCGCATTCCGGACGTTCGTCACCCGGACCAGATAAACGCTATCGATCAACGGAACCTTGAAGCGCAGACCCGGCGTTTCAGTACGACTGAACTCGCCAAAGCGAAGCACAACCGCACGCTCCTGCTCGTTCACGGTGTAGAACGATTGAAAGACCACGTATCCGGCAAAAATGATGGCCGCCAACGCCAGGATGGCACCAAAACCGCCGGCGCCACCCGAGGACGAACTGCCGCCACTGCCTCCGGACTTGTTGCCCTTGCCACCCAGCAAGCGATTGAGCTTGTCGAGACCCTTTTTCAGCGCCTCGTCCAGGTCCGGTGGGCCCTGGTCATTTCCGCCACGACCACCACCAGTACCCCAGGGGTCATTGTCGTTGCGGTTTCCACCCGGTTCATTCCAGGCCATAGTGTTCTCCGTTCCAAACTAATCGAATGGCTGCAAATACTAGGGATTTATAAGCGCCCCGGCAATAGCACAGCCGGCCTATGTACGTTGTTCTTCAAGCCTTACATCATTTTCGCGCACGCCAGCGCGGCTCAAAAGCTGTAACCAGTCACGATGCTGAAGGCGTACTTCCAGTACCGAATCCCCGCTATCGCGGTGACTTTCCGTCACGACAGAGCCCGCCTCATGCAAAAGCGCCCGCAACTTGCCGTCCGTCGGGCCCAGCAGTACGAATTGATGGATCACGTCCTCCGCCAATCGTTCGACGATGGTATCAAACAGGCCTTCAAGACCTTCCCCGGTGACCGCAGAAACCCAGACACGCACGGGAACGCCATCTTCGTTGCGCTCAACCCGCGGCTGGAAGTTATCCAGCAGGTCGATCTTGTTGAAAACCTGCAGCACCGGAATCTCGTCAGCACCTATTTCTGCCAGCACTTCTTCCACCTGCTCCATGTTCTCGTCACGCCGGTGATCGTGGCAGTCGATTATGTGGAGCAGAATTGAGGCTTCGGTGGTTTCTTCCAGGGTGGCACGGAAGGCTTCAACCAGCTTGTGGGGAAGATGACGGATAAAGCCGACAGTGTCGGCCATTACGACCGGGCCAATGTCAGGAAGTTCCAGGCGCCTCAGCGTCGGGTCCAGGGTCGCAAACAGCTGATCCGCCGCGTAAACGGTTGACGTTGTTATGCGGTTAAACAGCGTGGACTTGCCCGCGTTGGTGTAGCCCACCAGTGAGACGGTTGGAATATCCGCACGCATCCGGGCCCGGCGACCCTGGTTACGCTGTTTACGGACCTTTTCAAGGCGGCGATGAATGGACTTGATACGCTCCCGCAGCAACCGCCGATCCGTCTCCAACTGGGTTTCACCCGGGCCACGCAACCCGATACCACCCTTCTGGCGCTCAAGGTGCGTCCACCCTCGAATAAGGCGGGTCGACATATGCTCAAGTTGAGCCAGTTCCACCTGAAGCTTACCTTCATGGGTGCGAGCACGCTGAGCGAAAATATCCAGGATGACGCCCGTGCGATCGAGCACACGACAGCTCAGCTCACGCTCAATGTTTCGTTCCTGGCTGGGGCTGAGTGCGTGATTGAAAAGCACCACATCCGCTTCGTTGGCGGTCACGGCATCACGAATCTCTTCCAGCTTCCCCTCGCCGACAAACAGTCTCGGGCTGGGCTGCTTGCGCGAGCCGGTGACAACACCTACGGGTTCGACACCGGCAGACCAGACCAGTTCACGGAACTCGCCCAGATCCTCAGCTTCTTCGTGTGAGGAAAACTCGATATGAACGAGAATCGCCCGTTCACCAACGTCGGGACGCTCAAACAAGTAGTAACAACTCCAAATCAGTCAGGCTGCACCTGTCACCAAAACAAACACCCGCGGCCCTGGGAGCCTTTTCGGGCCCTTCGGGAGCGCGGGTGACAACACCGGTGTGCCCGGATAAATCAGTCTTCAGATTCTTCTCCGCCCGGAGCCTGTGGCGGAATACGAACGTTCCGCGCGGGCACCACAGTGGAAATGGCATGCTTATAGACCATCTGGCTGACAGTGTTTTTCAGCAAAATCACGAACTGGTCAAAAGACTCGATCTGGCCCTGAAGCTTGATACCATTGACCAGAAAGATGGAAACCGGAATGCGTTCCTTGCGTAATGCATTAAGGTAAGGGTCTTGTAGAGAGTGCCCTTTTGACATGTGTTTTCTCCTGTTTATAAGTAAAGGCAGATCGTCAACTTCAATTGTTAAATGTGGTGCGAAACTCAATAATTTTCAAGGCAGTGTCGGACATAAGTTTGTCGCCACTATCCAACCAGTCCACATCGGACCACTTTCGCAACCAGGTCAGCTGTCGCTTGGCAAGCTGCCGGGTAGCAGCAACGCCCTTGTCCACCATGGTGTCGTAATCATAATCACCGGCCAGATGTGCCCAGCCCTGACGATATCCGACACAACGCATGGAGGGCAGGCCAGCATTCAGATCACCCCTGGCCTTCAGCGCCCTGACCTCATCAAGAAAACCCGCATTCAGCATGGCGTTGAAACGCAGGGCTATTCTTTCATGGAGCACCCGCCTCTCGGCGGGAGCCATCGCAAGCTGCACTACAGTATACGGAAGAGACGGCGATTCGTCTGCCTGCCATTGGGTGAAATAGGTGTAATCCTCAATGCCATCACTGTTCTGACGGTTCTCTGCCTGGCCTCTGCTCGCCTTGTCCTGCCATATTGAGGAAATCGGCCGTCCCGTCAGACGAATCACCTCAAGTGCCCGAATAAGTCGCTGCCGGTTATTCTGATGAATGAGACCCGCCGCCACAGGGTCCTGTCGCTCCAGCTCCTGGTGAAGGGCACCCCAACCTCGCTCCTTCGCCTCCTGCTCAAGGGCCTCCCGGACGACTGGATCAGCAGACGGCAGGTTGGACATACCATGCAGCAATGCCTTGAAGTACATCATGGTGCCACCCACCAACAACGGAATCCGCCCCGCTGACACAATGTCGTTCATTTCACGCAGGGCATCGCGACGGAAGTCCGCTGCCGAGTATGTTTCCGCCGGGTCGCAGATATCAATTAACCGGTGTGGCGCCTGGGAGAGCTCCTCGTGCGAGGGCTTGGCGGTTCCAATATCCATACCCCGGTAGATCATCGCCGAATCAACACTGATGATATCGCAGGGCAGGTGGCGACAGAGCTCGATGGCCAGGTCGGTCTTGCCCGAGGCAGTCGGGCCCATCAGGCATATGGCCAGGGGCTTGGTGCCTTTAGCGGTTGATGCCGTCATACCGGTGTTAACGCCCGCGCAGGAATAATTTGTCCAGCTCCGAGAGGGTGACCACAGTCCAGGTGGGCCGACCATGGTTGCACTGACCACTGCGCTCGGTGGCCTCCATGTCCCGCAACAGGGTATTCATTTCCGGAATGGTCAGTTGCCGATTGGCACGCACGGAACCATGACATGCCATGGTACCAAGCAACTCATGTATCACCGCCTCCACACGGTCGCTTTCGCCGTTCTCAATCAGGTCAGACAGCACATCCCGAACCAATTGCTCGGTGTCCGCCCCCCGCAACAGCGCAGGCACCTGCCGCACAGCGAGAGTTTCGGGGCCAATGCGCTCCACCCTCAATCCCAACTGCAAAAGCTCTTCACCATGAGTCTCCGCCAATGCCGCCTCTTTCTGGCTGACAGCCAGGGAAACCGGCACCAGCAGCGGCTGACTCTTGAGGTCCTGCGCCTCCAGCGCACGCTTCATACGCTCATAGGTAATACGTTCATGGGCCGCGTGCATATCCACCACGATCATGCCCTGACGGCTCTGGGCCAGGATATAAATTCCGTGCAGTTGGGCAATGGCGTAGCCAAGCGGCGGCTCATCACCGCTGTCCTGCGGTGGCGTAGGCGCCGCAACGGCCAGATCACCGGAGTCGGCCATCGCGGGCTGCGCCCCGGTTCCACCGCCCTCGTTCAGGGACTGGTAGAACGCCATTTGATCGCGGGCCTGCCATTCAGGCTGCGGGGGCCTCGGGCTCCCTGAGAACCCGGCATGCTGCGGGCTGCCGCCGGAACCTGCAAACGGATCGGAGGCGGGCTGGTGATTGACACCCGGCATGGCAGCCTGAACGCCAAAACCACCGGTTGCCGTACCGGCCTCCCGACCGTGGGACTGGGCTACCGCTCCCTTGAGATGATCATCCGGGCGCACATCTGCCAGCGCCTTGTGAAGCGTCCGGAAAATAAAATCGTGAACCAGGCGCCCATCGCGGAAACGCACTTCGTGCTTGGTGGGGTGAACATTCACGTCCACGTTCGCGGGATCAACCTCCAGATACAACACGAACGCCGGGTGACGGTTGTTGTAAAGCACATCCCGATAAGCCTGGCGCACGGCATGCGCTACCAGCCGGTCCCGTATCACCCGCCCGTTGACAAAAAAGTACTGCAAATCCGCCTGACTGCGGGAAAAGGTCGGCAGGGCAACCCAACCCCAAAGTTTCAATCCCGTAGCCTCAGCATCAATCACCACGGCGTTGTCGATAAACTGCTGACCGCATAGAGAGCCAATCCGCCGCTCCCGGTCCAGCGGATTCTCAGCCGGCCTGAGGCTCTGGACCACACGCTGGTTATGTCGAAGCGTAAAACCGGTGTCGAAACGGCTCAGGGCCTGGCGGCGAATGCATTCTTCAACATGGTTGAACTCGGTCTTCTCCGTACGGAGAAACTTGCGTCGGGCGGGCGTGTTAAAGAACAGGTCCCGGACTTCCACCGTCGTGCCCACCGGATGGGCCGCCGGGGAAATACTGGCGTCCATGTCGCGCCCTTCCACTTCTACCTTTGAGGCCGCCTCCTGGCGCTCTGTGCGTGATGTCAGTGCCAGCCTGGAAACGGAACTGATACTGGCCAGGGCCTCCCCCCGGAAACCAAGGGACGCCACTGCTTCAAGGTCTTCGAGATTTTCAATCTTGCTGGTGGCATGACGGCTGAGCGCAAGGGGAAGGTCCGTCTCGTCTATGCCCATGCCGTCGTCACGTACCCGGATCAGCTTGACACCCCCCTGCTCCACCTCGATATCGACCCGGCGGGCACCGGCATCGAGCGCATTTTCTACCAGTTCTTTCACGACCGAAGCCGGGCGCTCAACCACCTCACCGGCAGCAATCTGGTTGGCCAGGCGGGGCGTCAGTAATCGAATGGAGGGCATGTTACCAGGGGACCTCGTGTCAGGATGCAGGAATACGAATGGTTTGCCCTACCATAACACGGTCATCATTGAGGCCGTTATACTGCATCAGTTCGCTGACGGTTGTCTGGTTCTCCCGAGCGACACCTGAGAGCGTATCCCCCCGGCGAATCCGGTACTGACTGACACTGCCATCGCCACGGCCGTTCTGCTTCTGCCACGCCAGCAACGTGCCTGGCGGGGGCGTTTTCTGGAAGTAGTCATCGATACCCCGAAACACCGCCTGGGACAGTTTTTCACGATACCAGGCACTGGAAAGGTTCTGCTCTTCCTTCGGGTTCGAGATGAATCCCGCCTCAACGAGAACCGATGGAATATCCGGTGATTTCAGCACCGCAAACGCAGCCTGCTCAACGCCTTTCTTGTGAAGCTTGGCGACACTGCCAAGCCTGCCGAGGATAGAGTCCCCGACACCGAGGCTGGAATTGATACTGGCTGTCATGGAGAGGTCCAGCAGCACACCCGCCAGCATGTCATCTCGACCATCAAGGGACACCCCACCGGCACCCCCGATCAGGTCAGAGCGGTTCTCGGTTTTGGCCAGCCAGCGGGCGGTTTCACTGGTGGCACCCCGCTGTGACAACGCAAACACCGAAGCACCACGGGGCTGAGGCGTGCGAAAGGCATCGGCGTGGACCGACACAAACAGGTCGGCGTTGTGCTTCCGGGCCAGCAGTGTGCGGCTACGCAAATCGATGTAGTAGTCACCGGTACGGGTTAGCTTGGCGGTATAACCCGGCTTGGCGTCGATCAATTCCGCCAGGGTTTTCGACATTCTCAACACCACGTCCTTTTCTCGGGTGCCCCGGGGGCCGATTGCTCCCGGGTCTTCGCCGCCGTGGCCGGCATCAACCACCACGATAATATCCCGCTTGCCGTTGGCGTTTTCGGTGACGGTTGGCTCCGAAGGCTTTCGAGCCTTCAGACCACCTTCGTCAATCAGGTCAACGACCAACCGGTGACCGTACTGCTGATTGGGTTCGAGCTGAAAGCTGCGCGGCTTGATGTCACTCTTCAGATCGAGCACTACCCGAAGATCATTACCGTTGCGCGGGGCGCTGCGGATACGCTTTACGGGACTGCCCGAGAGATCGAGCTTGTCAAAATCGGCCTTGAGCGTCGTGTTCTCAAGGTCAATCACCAGGCGCGAAGGCCCGGAAAGGGCAAACACCTTGTGATCAATCTTGTCGGCAACATCCAGCACCAGCCGGGTATGGTCCGGCGCGGGCCAGATCCTCACGCCTTCCACGTTAACGCCCGCCATTGCCGCCATAGGAAACAACAGAGTCAGCATTACACTACCGGCCAGGCACCATCTGGAGAACATTCTTGCCATCATTTTCCTGCCCACCTGCACTGATCACACATAATTAACCTCGAACACTCGACAACGGTATTGCCGCAAGCCTGGCCTGCAGCCCCACACCCACAGCCGTTGCCGCCGAGACAAGCGCTTTACGCCCATCTCCACTGACACTCAAGCGTATCCAAAGGTCAGGATCCGGAAGGATTCCCTGACCCCGCTCGGGCCACTCAATCAAACAAAGGCTCTGGCCCTGAAAGTAATCACGTATACCCATGTACTCCAGCTCCTCCGGATCACCCAATCTGTATAGGTCGAAGTGGTAAGCGGGAGGGCTCAGGTGCTCATACGGCTCCACAATGGTGTAGGTCGGACTTTTAACAGCCCCGTCATGGCCAAGGCCACGCATGACTCCACGGCTCAGGGTCGTCTTTCCCGTACCCAGGTTGCCCTCGAGAAATACAGTGGCTCCCTGTCCGGCCTGAACCACAACGGTAGCGAGCCCCCTTCCAAGGTTTTCTGTTGCCACCTCATCCTTCAGGAACAGCGAGAGCTCCTGCGCTGCAACGTCCATCATTCGTCTCCACCACCGCCAGCCGAACGACGATCCGGCCAGCGCTCAGAATCCACCAATACCTGTGACAGGGCCTCAATAACGTCCATCGGCAACAGCCCCATATAACCGCGGGTTTCCGACGCCAGGTCCGCAGCCGCCAGATGCAATGCAGCGCCTGCCGAGGTTGCAACACGGGCATCCTTCAGTTGAGCGTACAAACTACCCAGCACGCCCGAAAGAACATCCCCCATGCCACCAGTCGCCATGCCAGGGTTACTGCCGCTGACAACGTCCGGCACTGCACCTCCGCCTGCCACCACCGTTCCGGCCCCCTTAAGTAGCACAACTCCGCCAAACATCTGAGAGATTCGCCCGGCAGCGCCTACACGATCCTCTTCAATTTCCGCCACATCACACGCCAGAAGCCGCGCTGCCTCTCCAGGATGCGGGGTAAGGATATGATTGTGTGCCGGCTGCGCCACCCTTGAGGCCATCAGGTTGAGGGCATCTGCATCGAGCACCCTCGGCTTACCGCTCGCAACCACCTGCTGGAGCATCTGCTGCCCCCAGGCACCCTGGCCGATGCCCGGACCACAGACTATGACATCCGCCGCTTCAATCAACGGCGGCAGTTCAGAACCATGAATCAGCCCCTGCACCATGACCGATGGACAGCGCGCGAGGGCCGGTGAGACGTATTCCGGGCGCGTGGCCAGCGTAACCAGTCCGGCACCGGCTCTTGCCGCTGCTTCGGCTGCCAACAGGCCGGCACCGCCAAAACCCCGGTCCCCGGCCACCACGAGCACGTGCCCGAAACGACCCTTATGCGCGGTTCTTGATCGCCTGGGGATGACCGAACGAATCGACCGCCAGTCAACCCGGCGAGCAAAAGGCTGCTGACCGCTCTCGGAGGCCCAGTCATCGGTATCCAGGGACTCGAACAGGATGTCACCCCCACACTCAGCCCCCTGCCCCGTAAACAGTCCGGCCTTGAGCCCAATAAAGGTCACTGTTGCATCAGCCCGTATCGCCTGTCCGACCACCGCTCCAGTGGTTGCGTTCAGGCCGGACGGCAAATCAATCGCCATTACGGGCGCAGGCGCCTCATTGCACGCGTCGATCATCGCCGCAAAGGGCTCCCTGGGAGCGCCTGTTACGCCGGTTCCCAACATGGCGTCCACGATTAAACCGACGCTGGCAATTGATCGCTGCGCATCGCCGCTACCAAGATCCGCAAGTTCCCGCACTTTTACCCCATCGGCCACGGATTTTTGCCAGGCCTTGCGGGCATCACCAGATAATTTTCCCGTCGGCGCAACGGCAATACAGTCCACATCCAAACCATGGCGTACGGCATTGGCCGCCACCAAATAGCCGTCACCGCCATTGTTGCCGGCGCCACACAGCACCAGAACCCGGCCCGGCTCAGGCCAGTTGCGTACCAGCCTGCGAAACGCACCGGCGGCTGCGGCCTGCATCAGGTCAAATCCGTCAACCCCTTGTTGATCAATTACATAGCGATCAATCTCCCTCACCGCATCGGCGGAGTAGAGGTCTTCTGGTAAACTATGACCACCAGACAGGGGCATGAAAATCGGCTCCCGCTAAAGAATTCGGATTAAGAAAATCGGCCAGATACCTGTAAAGAATAGCAAAACAGCGGAAAAGGTCATAACTTAATCAAATTAAACTTCATTACCCTTCGGGCCGCCGGGAAAACCGGTTGCCACTCGACTGGCACTCCATGACCGAATCGATCGATCAAAACCTCGAACATCTGCCGGAACACATCCAATCCTGGGCCCGGGAACTCGGCTTTAGTGATGTCGGCATTACCCTCCCGGACACCGGTGCTCACGGAGCTCGCCTGAAGGACTGGCTCCGCAAGGGTTTTCACGGCGAAATGTCGTATATGGAAGATCATGGCGACAAACGCTATACCCCCACCTCACTGGTGGAAGGAACGCAAAGAGTCATTTCCGTGCGGCTGGACTACCTGCCTGCGCCCGATAACCCGGGGCGAATACTCACTAACCCCGAGAAGGCCTACATTACCCGCTATGCCACTGGGCGTGACTATCACAAGCTGATGCGCAAACGACTGGCGACCCTGGCAAAACGCATTGACGAGGCAGTATCGGGATACGATTACAGAGCTTTCGTAGACAGCGCTCCTGTGCTCGAAAGGGCCCTTGCCCAGCGCGCGGGCCTGGGCTGGATTGGCAAGAACAACATGCTGATTCATCCAAAAGCGGGGTCGTTTTTCTTCCTCGGAGAAATCTTTACCAGCGCGCCATTACCGCTGGACGAACCGTTTGAAAAGGAACATTGCGGCAGTTGCGCCGCGTGCCTGGACATCTGCCCCACAGATGCCTTTGAAGGCCCCCACAAACTCGATGCCCGCAAATGCATCAGCTACCTCACCATTGAACTCAAGGGCAGCATTCCGGAAGAACTGCGCCCCAAAATGGGTAACCGCGTGTTCGGTTGTGACGATTGCCAACTAGTCTGCCCCTGGAACAAGTTCAGCAAGCCAACGGCGGAAAAAGACTTCCAGCCCCGCCATGGCCTGGACAACAGCGAATTGGCTACGCTGTTCCTCTGGACGGAAGAACAATTCCTCAAACGCACTGAAGGCTCCGCCATCCGCCGCACCGGTTACGAGGGATGGCTGAGAAACCTGGCGGTGGGCCTTGGCAATGCGCCTTCAACCATCCCAGTGATCGAAGCCCTAAAACAGCGGGCTGACTTTCCGTCAGAGATGGTTCGGGAGCATGTGCACTGGGCCCTTCGCAGGCACGGCCTATAGCTTGAAAGCGCCGCAGCCTACAGTTGGAAGAAGTGTTCCCGATAATGCCGCAGCTCCTCTATGGAGTCGCGAATGTCGTCCAACGCTAGGTGACTGCCTTTCTTCTTCACCCCGTCCAGCACATCCGGCCGCCAGCGCCTGGCCAGCTCCTTGATGGTACTCACATCCAGGTTACGGTAGTGAAAGAAGGCTTCCAGTTCCGGCATGTACTTCACCAGGAAACGACGATCCTGGCCGATGCTGTTGCCACATAATGGTGACTGCCCCGGCTCGAGATACCGCTGCAGGAATTCCAGGGTTTTCTGTTCGGCATCGATCTCGCCGTACTTACTGTCCTTTACCCGCTGGGTCAGTCCGCTTTCGCCATGGGTCCGCGTGCACCACTCGTCCATTTCACTGAGCAGTTTGTCTGATTGGTGAACGGCAATCACCGGCCCTTCTTCAATCGTGTTCAATTCAGAATCCGTAACGATGGTTGCTATCTCGATGATGCGCTCTTTTTCCGGGTCTAACCCCGTCATTTCCAGGTCAATCCAGACAAGGTAGTTGGCTTCTGGCATTCGGTGACTCCCAGCCTTCCAATGCGTGCATGGGTGGCCGGTCACTGCTTCCCGGGATACGCTACAAGCACATCCATGTGCGCTCGACTGAAACCATCCCTGGTTTCAGACGCTCCCGGGAAGCAGTGACCGGCCACCCTCGTAATATTGGTAATATATCGGCCAATCCCGACAGAACAAACAGGCTCTGACGAAATCATTCACGTATGATGTTACAGCAATCACCATTTCCCAGCAGGAATTAACCGACCCACGATATGGCTAAACGTCGACTCAACAAGCAGCAGCAGTGGCGCATCAAGAAAATTCAGCAGGAGCGGGCTGCACGGGCGGCGAAGAAAGAAGAATCCATCAGCGAAAAGCTGGACGCTGGTGATCTCGGCCCGGAGCAACAAGGCCTTGTTATCGCTCACTACGGCCAGCAACTCGACGTGGAAGCCCTGGAGGGGGAAGACACCGGCAAGGTGCTGCGTTGCTTCGTGAGAGCGAACATCGACAGCCTGGTAACCGGTGACAAGGTGATCTGGCGCCCAGGCAGCGACAATACCGGCGTCATTGTGGCGCGTTGCGACCGTCACACCCTACTGCAACGGCCCGACAACTTCGGCGCACTCAAGCCCGTCGCTGCCAATATTGACTACATCATCCTTGTGATCGCCCCCGAACCGGAACCCCACGACAACCTGATTGATCGTTATCTGGTGGCGGCCGAGAGCACAGACATTCCGGTCATCATCCTGCTCAACAAGACCGACCTGGTGACTGACCAGAATCGGGAAGCAATCGACCAACTTCTGGCTCGCTACGAAAAGCTCGGATATCGAATAGAACGCACCTCCGCAAAAACCCTGGAGGGTGAGCAGGCGGTTAGGGTTGAAGACCTGGTAAAAGGTCAGACTAGCGTATTCGTGGGTCAATCGGGAGTTGGCAAATCGTCCATTATCCAGACGTTATTGCCGGAAGCATCGATCCGGGTAGGCGCGGTCTCGGAGAGCACCGGGAAAGGGGTTCACACCACCACGACCGCCAAACTTTTTCACCTCAACTGCGGAGGCGACCTCATCGATTCGCCGGGTATCCGGGAGTTCGGGCTGTGGCACATGACACCACAAGAGATCGAGTACGGCTTCCGGGAGATACGAGACCTGATCGGTCACTGCAAGTTCCGCAATTGCAGCCATATGGGTGACCCCGGCTGTGCCATTGCGCAGGCTGCCGAGGATGGTCGCATCAGCACGGAGCGACTGAAAAGCTTCAACCGGATTCTTCAGGATATGGCGGAACAGCAGTCACGGGGACTGAAAGCCGACTGAACCGGCTTACCAGTTCAGCTCTCCGGGCTTGGGTTCTTCCTTCTCTTCCGCCCAGCTGCCTTCTTCCAGCCGTTTCATTGCCTCCTGCTGCTGCTCTTCAGAGGGGGCAGTCAGGTCAATCAAGGGCTCACCCGATCGACTGGCATTGCTCTGGATGCCAGCCGCTGTCTTTTTGTTCATCACGATAATGGAAATACGACGATTAACCGGCGCCTGAGGATCGTCCTGATCAAACAGCACCGAATCGCTCAGCCCCACAACCCGGCCAATTTGCTCCTGCCTGACACCGCCTGCAACGAGCGCTCTGCGAGCCGTGTTGGCCCGGTCCGCCGACAATTCCCAGTTGGTGTAACCCGGGCGACCGCTGAAGGGCGTGGAGTCGGTATGGCCGGTAATGCTCAGTTTGTTGTTGACGGTGCCGAGTGTCTTGGCAAGCTCAAACAGGATATCTTGAGAATAATACTTGAGCTCGGCCCGACCACTGTCAAACATGGGGCGCTGTGAGCGGTCGACGATCTGAATACGCAGGCCCTCGCTGGTGATATCGATCAGCAGCTGATCTTTGAACTCCTGAAGGGTTTCGCTCTGCTCTATACGGTCCTGAAGGTCCTGAAAGAGCTCCTCCATCTGCCGCTGCTCCAGAGTCTGCGCCAGCTCCTCCACAACCTGGTCTTCGATCTGGATATCGCTGCGCTCGATGTCCTCGCTGCTTTCGTTGATCACCGAGGCACTGCCCTCAAGATCCACCGGATTGGGAGACCCACCCTCAGTAAACCCGACCGGGTCCTTGAAGTAACCTTCCACAGCACGAATCTGTTCAGGAGACGCCGTTGCGGTCAGCCAGAGCACGAGAAAAAACGCCATCATGGCGGTAGCGAAATCGGCGAAAGCCACTTTCCATGAACCGCCGTGGTGCCCAGCCGCAACTTTCTTTTTTCTCTTTACGATGATTGGCTGTTCTTCCAAGAAACTGCTCCTGACGGCTCTTGCTCAGACTATTTTGAACGCACGTGGTCGTTGAGTTCCTGAAACCCGGGCCGCTTATCCGACGGCAGGGCCTTGCGGCCGAACTCGATGGCCATCTGCGGCGCCTGGCCCGACACGGTGGCAACGATTGCGGATTTGGCGCATTCGTAGGCCTTGATCTCGTATTTGGCGGTGTGCTCCATGGCAATGGAGGTGGGGCCAACGAAGCCATACCCCATCCAGATTCCGAGGAACGTTCCCACCAGCGCCGCCGCCACGCTGAGGCCAATTCTTTCAGGGCCCTCACTCAGGAAGTTCATGGTGATAACAATACCGAGCACGGCTGCGACAATCCCGAGGCCTGGCAGAGCATCGGCTATCTTGTTGACAGCGTGGGCTGGCTCTTCAAGTTCGTGCTGACGACTCTCGATCTCATTTTCCATCATGCCTTCGAGCTCATGGGTTGCCATGTTCCCGGAACTGATAATTCTCAGGTAGTCGGTGATAAAGGCCAGCAGGTACTTCGACTTAATAATGGCGGGGTAACGGCTGAAGATCTGGCTTGACTCCGGATTGTCGATGTCTTCCTCGATGGCCATCACACCCTGTTTCCTGGATTTGTCGAAAACCTCGTACATCAGGCTGAGCAAATCCATGTAAAAGGACTTGTTGTAGGGAGAACCCGTCAGTTGGCTGAGGACACCTTTCGCCACTTCCTTGATGGTGTGCAGGGGGTTGGCAATGATGAATGACCCCACTGCAGCGCCGCCGATAATGAGTATTTCCGTGGGCTGCCATAACACCAGAAGATTACCACCATGGAGGACATAGCCCCCGAGGACGCTGGCAATGACAATGACTGCACCGATTATGAGTAGCATGGATTGAGAACACACCTTCTATGATTTCTGTCAGGCTAGGCGCCTGAAGCGGAGCCACCTGGCCGGCCTGCACAGATAATAGCAAGCAGCGGACCGAACCGCGAAGATATGAAACAATTTCTATACACACCCCGCGATTTGTTAAACTTCGCGCCTTTGAGCGCCAAGGATCACTTTCCAATGTTCGACAAGCTGTTTGTAATGAGCCAGTACATAACGCCGCAACTCGCGGTTTCACGCCTTGCGGGCCGACTTGCGGACAATGAAAGCATGCCCGGGCTAAAGGATCGTGTGGTGAAGTGGTTCATCGGCCGCTATGGCGTCAATATGAACGAAGCGCTGGAACCGGACCCGGCGGCCTATGCAAGCTTCAACGCCTTTTTTACCCGCGCCCTGAAACCCGGCCTGAGGCCCGTGGACGAGCGAGAAAGCACTCTGGTCAGTCCCGTTGACGGCGCCATCAGCCAACTGGGTCAAGTCAGCAATGATCGGGTATTCCAGGCCAAGGGCCAATCCTTCAGCCTCAACGAACTGCTCGGTGGCGATGAGGAGCGGGCGGCAAGCTTTACCGATGGCGAATTCGCCACCATCTACCTCTCCCCTAAGGACTATCACCGCATTCATATGCCGCTGGCCGGCACACTCCGGGAAATGGTGTACGTTCCCGGCAAGCTGTTTTCCGTCAACCCGACCACCGCGGAGAACGTGCCCAACCTGTTCGCCCGAAATGAGCGGGTTGCCTGTCTATTCGACACCCCCGCAGGCCCAATGGCCCTGGTGCTGGTCGGCGCAATGATCGTGGGCAGTGTCGAGACGACCTGGGCTGGCGTCGTGGCACCCGGCGGGGGTGAGGTTTCCGAGAGTCGCTATGACAGCCTCAAAACACCCATCCAGTTTGAAAAAGGCGAGGAAATGGGACGGTTCCGCCTGGGCTCAACGGTGATCATGGTTATGCCCAAGGGCGCTGTGAAATGGAACGCCAATCAGGTAGCAGGCGGTACGGTGCGCATGGGTGAAGCTTTCGGCGACATCAACACCGGTCAGCCGGGAACGCAATAACGCCGGCCAACTCATCAAGCCCCAACTTCAGCATCAACAGGCGGTCCAGGCCCAAGGCCACTCCGGAACAATCGGGCACCCCCGACTCCAGGGCCGCCATGAACGACTGGTCGATGGGCATCTCGGGCTTTCCCACTCTGCGGCGAGCCTGGTTGTCCGCCTCAAACCGACGCCTCTGCTCGTCGGGATCGGTCAGTTCCCAGTAGCCATTGCACAGCTCCACACCGCCCACGTAGAGCTCGAAACGATGAGCCTGCCGCACCCCGGACCGTTCAGACACACGGGCCAGTGCAGCCTGGGACTCCGGATAACCGGTCACGAATACCGGCCCAACGCCCGCCAGTGCCGGCTCCACCTGAGAGCTCATCAGCAGATCCAGATAATCGTCACGAGAGAGGCCATCCAGCTGGGATGGTTCCATCCATTGTTCGCAACGCTCTGACAACTCGTCATTACCGGCCAAAAACGGATCAATACCCGCGAACCGGACAAACGCATCGCGATAATCCATGGTGCGTGGCGGCTCACAACCCAGCCAGCCACAAACCAACTCGGAGACCTCTTCCATCAGATCGACATCCGTAAAACCGGGCCGGTACCATTCAAGCAGGGAAAACTCAGGGTTGTGTCGCCGCCCGAACTCACCGTCGCGAAACACCCGGGCGATCTGATAAATAGGGCCGGATCCAGCCGCCAGCATCCGTTTCATGTGATATTCCGGGGATGTCTGCAGCCACCCGCCCGCTGGGCGGACTCCGATCGAGGCGGGATTCGCGGAGATACTGTCAATATTGATATCAGTAACACCATGCCGGCCAAGCACGGGCGTCTCGACTTCCATCACATCACGTTGCGCAAAAAAGCCACGCACCCAGGCAAGCTGTTGTGCGCGGCTTTTAAGAGCCACCTGTGAAGCCGAGGGCCGCCACTGAAGGGAGTCAGTCACCAGGGCTCCAATCAGCTGTTTTTGACCCGGTTGACGTATTCACCGGAGCGAGTGTCCACCTTGAGCACTTCACCAATGGTGATAAATAGTGGCACGTTGACAACGGCACCCGTGGAAAGCGTCGCCGGCTTGGAGCCACCCTGGGCGGTATCGCCTTTCATACCCGGATCCGTGTCCACCACTTCCAACTCGACAAAGTTGGGCGGGGAGACTGTCAGAGGCGCGCCGTTATAGAGCGTTACGGTATAAACATCCTGCTCTTTCAGCCATTTAAGCGAGTCACCAACCGCCTTGGCATCCGCCGGAAACTGCTCGAAAGACCCGTCGGTTTTCATGAAGTGCCAGAATTCGCCATCGGTATACAGGTACTCCATTTCCAGATCGATCACGTCAGCAGCTTCCAGGCTCTCGCCGGATTTGAAAGTGCGTTCCCACTGCCGGTTGGTCATCAGGTTACGCAGTTTTACCCGGTTGAATGCCTGCCCTTTGCCGGGCTTTACGAATTCGTTCTCGAGAATGATGCAGGGGTCGCCGTCCAGCAAAACCTTAAGACCGCCACGGAATTCGTTGGTAGAATATGAAGCCATGAAATTATCACCTGAAACGATGCTTTTGGAAATTCGAAGCTGGCTATGATACAGCGAACCGCCACCCGTATAGAAGCCCGCCCCGTCGATCACGCTGATCACAGCTGGCAGCGACTGCTCTCGGAGTCCGTCACTACGCCGGATGCCCTCCTGCGCCGGCTTGACCTTGACCCGGCAGCTTGGCTCCATGGCGCGGACGAAGGCCACCGATTGTTCCCCATACGGGTACCCGAACCCTATCTGAATCGAATCACGAGGGGCGATCCCGACGACCCCCTGCTACGTCAGGTGCTGCCTTTATCGTCCGAAGCAGACACCTATCCCGGGTTTGTCTCCGACCCACTTCAGGAAAGTGGCTCGATGCCAGCGACCGGGCTGATTCGCAAGTACGATAGCCGCGCCCTGTTAATGGTGACCGGGCAATGCGCCATCAACTGTCGCTACTGCTTCCGCCGCCACTTCCCCTACGAGGACCACCGACTGTCGCCGGAGGACCGGTCGCAGGCCCTCAAGGCCCTCTCCGACGATACTCGCATAAACGAAGTGATTTTCAGCGGGGGCGACCCGCTGGTGGCGAATGACCGGCTGCTGTCGGCCTGGGCCGAGGCATTGGCAGCCATCCCACACATCCGCAGGCTGAGAGTCCATACCCGACTGCCCGTCGTCATCCCCCAGAGGGTGTCTGATTCGCTGATCGCGTGGCTCTCGGGCTCACGCCTGCAGTCTGTCGTCGTCATCCATGTCAATCATCCCGCCGAACTGGATGCCGACACGCAACAGGCCCTCGGGCGACTGAAAGCCGCGGGCGTCACATTGCTGAACCAGAGCGTGATATTGAAAGGCGTGAACGACAACGCCAGAGTGCTGGCGGAACTCAGCGAGCGATTGTTCGAGTGCGGTGTACTGCCCTATTACCTCCATGCCTTCGACCCAGTGGCCGGCGCCCACCACTTCGAAGTTAGTGACGACAAGGCTCGGGACCTGGTACGGCAACTGATCACAGTGCTGCCAGGTTTCCTGGTACCCAGGCTTGTCAGGGAGATTCCGGGCCAGCCTGGAAAAACACCATTGGACCTGTTTGCGTGAACCATTTGGCAATGTTGGCCCAATTTTACTTGTTAAACATTGTCAACTCGTGCTTTTCTCGCTTTTTGTTGTGCGTTTGCTATTTTACAGTGCAGAAAGCGATAACAATAAAAACCGATATTCGCGGCGTTTTCCGATTAAAACACGCAGGCGTTACCAAGATACGCCTGTAGTTCGTGGTGCAACCCGGAGTACCTACCGTGGTCCAGACAATTGGCGTGATAGCATGGAAGGCATGATTCTGAAGCCCGATCTCCGCGTTCCTGAACAGAAGACGGCAAGTCTCTCTTTTTGCCAGACTTCCCCTAAAGCCTTCAGGGACTGGGTAAACCAGTTACCAATGGCGAATATTGGGGAAGCTTCCCGGCAGCTCTATCACGCCATCATTGAACTCAATCATCTGTTTATCGCGCCTCAGCAGCGGCTGCAACTGCTGGAACTGATTCGCCCGAAGATTCACTTCGTCTGCTCCGAACTGTCTCGCCACTACCTTGGCTTGGCCGTTGCACTACCGGAAAAACAGCGCAAGGTTGCCAATCTGTCCCAAGCCCTCCAGCTCCATGCCGCCAGCGGCTACAAACTGTGCGTGCTTGAGTTCCTGGACAACGGCGGCCTGGACAAACATCGCAAGGCGGTCTCGACAGCAATTCACCGCGCCATCTCAGAGTTGGCTGCTACGATCGTAAGGGCCCATCAACTGTATTGCCCAAGCCCTGCGCAAAGTTGGCTGGAATGTCATCGACTTTTCCGATTCGCCCATCGCAACAAGATTCAGGGGCTATCCGTCGACGACGATACTCTGACCCATCGCCGTGGAAGCTCCGTGGAAGACTGCTACAAGCGCATCCTGCTGCTGGGCTGCGCCCGCCCCAATCAACTCCGACAAGGCGAGTTGGCGCAGGTTTACGAGCTGTTCGAGAACTGGACCCACCTGGTTTCCTGCGGGCCCGAAACCGATAACGACAGCCTGTTCGTGGTAAACATGGAGCGGGACACCTCGCCGGTCTACCGCAGCCTGCTGGAACAAAAGCCGGGTAACGACTGCTACAACTTCGACACTCGGGAATTATCAGAACAGATCACGGACGCCTTGCACGCCCGCAACAAACGGGATGGTGGGTCCAGCGAACTTGAGCTGCCCTCCCGCATTGGCGACACACTTCTGACTCACCTGAGCCAGGCGCTCGGCATCCTTGCCAAGCGCAACTTCAATCGCATTGCCAGTCAGGGCACGCTCGAGATATGCGTAGGCCTGACCGCAACCCATTATTACGTGGCCGGCGAAAAAACGTTCAACGAGTTTGTCAGCGGCAACGACAACCAGAACGGCGACGACAACATGTTCCTGCGCTCGTCCCGGCAGAAACAGGATGCCTGGGCCGGCGCCCATGACACCGGGCCCAACGACGAGCCATTGCAATCGGCAGATACGCCAATCAACTTCCGTAACAGTATTGGCGCCACACCAGACAGTGAAAGTGATCGAAGAAAACCCAAGCGCCACCATGCACTGCTGGTGAACACCAGTCCCGGCGGATACTGCGCCGCGTGGGAGACCAACGTCCCCTCCTCCCTTCAGGCGGGCGAGGTTCTCGGCGTCCGCGAGCAGTCAAACCACCCTTGGAGCGTAGCGGTTGTGCGCTGGATAAGACAGGTTCGCAACCAGGGCACACAGGTTGGCATTGAGCTTTTGGCCCCCAGTGCGGCGCCATGCGGCGTAAGACTGATTCAGAAAATTGGCAACAGCAGCGAGTACCTGCGCGGCCTCTTGCTACCGGAAATCAGCGTCGTTAACCAGGCAGCAACCCTAATCACACCGCGACTTCCGTTCCAGTCCGGCAGCCGGATTTCATTGCTTCATGACGGTCGGGAAGATCAGGGCACACTGTCCCGCAAGATTTCAGCGACCGGCAGTGTCAGTCAGTTTGAACTCAAGCTTCAGAGCGCCAGTGTAACGCCAGCCGGCGGCAATCCGCCGGAGGCAGGCACCAGTGAAGACGAGTTCGACTCACTATGGCCCTCGCTATAGCGCACCGTTACTGTGAACGGACGCTTATGAACCCGCCCGAAGGGTTGTTATTAACCGGTAACCCCTGCATCATTCAGCGTTAGTGAAAGCCGGCCCCGTGCTCTGAGTTCTACGACAGGTGTCGGCACAGCCAACGTGTATCACGAGACATCTGACGAAATGCAGAAAAAGAACGCAACCGTACACCTGCTCATCCTTGATCCGTCCCAGAACGACGCCGAGACCCTGGTCAGCCTGCTCCGAAACTCGGGCAAAGCCACGCGAGCCCATCGCATCACGTCCGAGGAAGACCTTGAAGAAACCCTGAAAACGGGTAACTGGGACCTGCTTTTAGCGCGCGACGATGTTGAACAGGAGTTCGGCGCAGATGGCGCCCTGGCGATGATTCGGCGCTTGGACAAGGACATTCCGTTCGTTCTCCTGACCGGCGAATTCAATCGCGAGCGCACAGTCTCCATTATGAAAGCCGGTGGACAGGACACGGTTCCGTTCGAGAACACGGATCAGTTGGTGCTGGTGGTTAACCGGGAGCTGAGCGCCCTGGAGGATCGGCGGCGTCGCAGGACTCTCGAATCCCACCTACGGGAATCTGAACAACGCTGCCAGCTTCTGCTGGAAAGTTCCAAGGACGCCATCGCTTACATTAACGATGGCATGCACATCTACGCCAACCAATCGTACATGGAGTTCCTGGGCTACGACGACATCGACGACCTGATCTGCATCCCTGTGCTCGACACCCTGACACCGGAAAGCCAGGAAAAATACAAGGAGTTCATGAAATCCTTCGCCGATAGTGGTGAGGATGGCATGACCATGAACTGCGTCGCCCGCCGCAGTGACGACCAGGAACTCAGCGTCACCATGTCGGTATCCGCAGCGACGTATGATGGTGAGACCTGCACCCAGATCGTGATCCAGCCAGAGCACAGCGACGCGGAGCTGGAAGAGAAGATTCGTCAGATCAGCAGCCAGGACCTGCTAACCGGCCTGTTTAACCGTCAATACCTGATGGATGCCTTGGGCCAAACGATTGCGACGGCTGGCAAGGACAACAAGACTGGTGCACTGGCCTATATCGCCCTGGACAACTTCATGAGCCTGAAAGGCCAGGTGGGCATTGCCGGCGCCGACCTGATGCTTGGCGACCTGGCTACCCTGCTGAAGGAGCAGGCGCCTGAGAATATGGTCCTCGCCCGCCTCAGCGACGACGCCTTCTGCCTGCTGTGCCAACCGTGCGAAGAGAAAGTCATGGCGGAGCAATGTGAAGCCATTCGCAAGAAGGTCGAAGACCATCTGTTCGACATCAACGGCCGCACGGTACAACTGACTCTCAGCATCGGCGTTGCCGCGATTACCGAGAATGCACCCAAGGCACCGGACCTGATGGGCCGGGCCCACACCGCCTCCTCGGAGCTGAAGAAAAAGCCGGGCCATGAGCAGGGCAACGGCGTTCTGGTGTACAACCCGGCAGATTACGAGGCCATGGATGAAAGCAACTCGGTCGATGCCATCCAGAAAGCCCTGGATGACAATCGCTTCAAGCTGCTTTTCCAACCCATTATCAATCTACGCGGCGAGGGTGAAGAACACTACGAGGCCTTCGTCAGGATGTTGAACAAGGACAACGAGGAAGTCTCACCGTACGACTTCCTGCCGCCCGTTGGCCCCTCGGAGATGGCTATCAAGATTGACCGCTGGGTGATTCTGCAGACCATCAAGCAGCTTTCCAGCCATCGATCGCGCGGGCACGATACCCGCCTGTTCCTGAACGTGACGGCAGAGACCCTGGAAGACAAAACCTTTACCCCCTGGCTGAGTGTGGCCCTGAAGGCAGCTCGCCTGCCGGGCGACTCACTGATCTTCCAGATACGCGAAGGTGATGCCAACAACTACATGAAACAGGCCAAAGAGTTTGCCAAGGCGGTTCACGAGCTGCACTGCAAGGTCTCGATCTGCCAGTTCGGGTGCGCCCTGAATCCGTTCAATACCCTGAAGCATATCGACGTGGATTACGTGAAGATCGACGGTTCCTTTACTGAAGAACTTCAGAAGAAGGACGACGCCAAGGAAGAGGTCAAGGAAATGGTCAAGAGCCTGCAGAGTGCAGGCAAGCTGACCATCGTGCCTCTGGTCGAGAACGCCAGCGTGCTTGCAACCTTGTGGCAGGCTGGGGTGAACTACATCCAGGGCTATTATCTGCAGGCCCCGGTTCCGGAGATGAACTACGACTTCGGTGACCACTGAAGAATCGCGCGGCATAGCCCTCCCATGCCGCGCGTTCTACTACCTTTCCCGGGCCTGCAGACTGTCGCTTTCCCTGAACCCGATCAGGTAGAGGATCGCATCCAGCCCCAGCGTCGAAATCGAATGCCGTGCGGATTCCTTGACCAGGGGCTTGGCCCGAAAAGCCACCCCGAGCCCCGCCTGGCTTAGCATGGGCAGATCATTGGCACCATCACCCACCGCAATGACCTGTTCCCGTGAAATATGCTCGCGTTCCGCAATTTCCTGAAGCAGTTCCGCCTTGCGCTTGCCATCAACAATCTGGCCCGACACCTTGCCCGTCACCTTGCCGTTTTCAATTTCCAGCTCGTTGGCGTACACATAGTCAATCCCGAGTTTTTTCTGCAGATGGCGAGCAAAGTAGGTGAAGCCACCAGACAGTATCGCCGTACGGTAGCCCAGGGATTTCAGGCTCAGTATCAGGTGTTCCGCACCTTCGGTTAGATTCAGGCGGGCGGCGATGCCCTCAAGCACGGATTCATCCAACCCCTGGAGAAGCGCCAGACGCTCTGCAAAGCTCTGCCCGAAATCCAGCTCTCCCTGCATAGCTCGCTCGGTAATCTCCGCCACCTGCGCCCCAACGCCGGCCTCCAAAGCCAGTTCGTCGATCACTTCGGCGTCGATCAGGGTGGAATCCATATCGAACACGACAAGCCGTCGATTACGGCGGAAGATGGAGTCCTCCTGGAAGGCAATATCCACGTTCATCTCTCCGGCGATATGCAGGAAGTCGGAGCGCAGCTGTTCGAGATCAGATGGTGTGCCACGGACAGAAAACTCCACACAGGCAATGCGGTTCTCGGAGGAATTCAGCGACGGGCGGGCAGAAAGCCGGCTGATGTTATCGATGTTCAGGCCATGGCGGGCGGTAATCGCAGACACCCGCGCAATTTGCTCGGCCTTGATATCCCGCGACAGCAGCGTGACGATGTAACAGGCGCGGTTACGTCCCTCCGCCCATTGCTGATACTCCTCGATCGTAATCGGCGCAAAACGCACCTGCAGATCCAGCGCATGCAGTCGGAACAGAAGGTCGCGAATCACCGGTGAGGATTTGGACTCATCGGGGATCTCGATCAGGATACCCCAGGTCAGGTGGTCGTGGATCACCGCCTGGCCGATATCCAGAATACGCACATCGTACTGCCCCATGATGCCGGTTATCTCCGACGTCAGGCCCGGCTTGTCGCGCCCCGAAACGTTAATCAGAACCAGTTCACTCACTGTCAGGCTGCTCCTCTGCATTGGCAACGCTGTCTGCATCGGAAACGCCTGCCGCATTGCTGGCTGACTGAATCACATCTATCGCATCCACTCTCTGAAGCCCGCGAGGCAGTTTATGACCACGGCGGCCACGCTCGCCCAGGTAGTGCTCCAGATCGCTGAACTGAAGCCCCATCTTGCGCTTGCCGGCACGAATCTCCAATTGGTCGTCCTCAGCGAAAACGGCAACAGCCACCACATATTCTTCCCGGTTCTGAACCCGCGCCGAGGGAATGCTGATGATCTTGTTGCCCTTGCCTTTGGCCAGCTCCGGCAGCTCGCTCAGCGGGAACACCAGCATCCGTCCTTCATTGGAAATGGCACCCAGATAAAGCGGCTTGTCCGAGCCGGGCACCACCACCGGCGACATGATCTTCGCCCCTTTCGGTACCGACACCACGGCCTTGCCGTTGCGGTTTTTGCTGATCATGTCATTGAGGGAGGTCACGAATCCGTAGCCGCCATCGGTAACCAACAACACCTTCCGCGCTGGATCGCCCATCAGCAACCCAGAGAACGTTGCCCCCGACGGCGGATTGATACGGCCACTCAGAGGCTCGCCCTGCCCCCGCGCAGATGGAAACGTATGGGCGACCAGGGAGTAAGCCCGCCCCGTGGAGTCCAGGAATACCGCCTGCTGGTTATTACGCCCCTTGGCAGCCATGGCAAAACTGTCACCCGCCTTATAGCTAAGCCCCTCAGGCTCAATATCATGCCCTTTGGCCGCCCTGACCCAGCCCTTCTCCGACAGCACAACCGTGACCGGATCGTTGGAAACCAATTCGGTTTCGCTGAAGGCCCTGGCTTCCCGGCGCTCGACAATGGGTGAACGACGATCATCCCCATAGGTTTCCGCATCCGCCAGCAATTCGTCCTTGATCAGCTCCCGCAGGCGGTCCTCGGAGCCAAGAATCGCCTGCAGCTCATCCCGCTCAGCCGACAGCTCGTCCTGCTCGCCACGGATTTTCATTTCCTCAAGCTTGGCCAGGTGACGCAACTTCAACTCAAGAATGGCTTCAGCCTGCTCTCCGGACAGCCCGAAGCGGGACATCAACTCTGCTTTGGGTTTATCTTCGTAGCGAATAATCGCGATAACTTCATCGATGTTCAGATAGGCCACCAACAGGCCTTCAAGAATATGCAGACGCGCCAGGACCTTATCCAACCTGTGCTGCAGGCGCCGGGTGACGGTGGTGCGACGGAAGCTGAGCCACTCCGTCAGCATTTCGCGCAGGCCCTTCACGCCCGGGCGGCCGTCATTGCCGATGACGTTGATATTCACCCGATAGGTTTTCTCCAGATCCGTGCTGGCAAACAGGTGGGCCATCAGCCCTTCCTGATCCACACGATTGGAGCGTGGAACGATCACCAGCCGGGTCGGGTTCTCATGGTCGGATTCGTCGCGCAGGTCCGCGACCATGGGCAGCTTTTTGGTCTGCATCTGCTGAGCGATCTGCTCCAGCACCCGGTTCCCGGAGACCTGATGAGGCAGGTCGGTCACCACGATTTCCCCGCTCTCATTAATCCAGCGCGCCCGCATTCTTAGCGAGCCCCGGCCGGTCTCGTACATCTGGCGGATATCCTTGCGAGGCGTAATGATCTCCGCGTAGGTGGGAAAGTCTGGCCCCTGGACATGCTCACACAGGTCATCGGTGGTGGCCTCCGGCTGGTCAAGCAGCCTTACACAGGCCGCTGCCACCTCCCGGACATTGTGCGGCGGGATGTCCGTTGCCATACCCACGGCAATACCGGTGGTGCCGTTCAAAAGTACGTGAGGCAACCTCGCGGGCAATACTGAAGGCTCGTCCATGGTGCCATCAAAGTTTGGCACCCAGTCCACTGTGCCCTGCCCCAGCTCGCTGAGAAGGACATCCGCGAATTTCGCGAGACGGGATTCTGTATAACGCATGGCCGCGAAAGATTTGGGGTCGTCAGGCGCGCCCCAGTTGCCCTGGCCATCCACCAGTGGGTAGCGATAGGAAAACGGCTGAGCCATCAACACCATGGCTTCGTAGCAGGCACTGTCGCCATGGGGGTGAAATTTACCCAGGACATCGCCCACCGTACGGGCAGACTTCTTATACTTTGAGGTGGATTTCAAACCAAGCTCGGACATGGCGTAGATAATACGCCGCTGCACCGGCTTCAGTCCGTCTCCGACGTTGGGCAACGCCCTGTCCAGAATGACGTACATGGAGTAGTCGAGGTAGGCCTTTTCGGTGTAGTCCCGCAATGAAACCCGCTCAAAGCCTTCATCCGTGGTCTGAAACTCTGGCATGGATGCCCCTTTGTTATTGCCTGATATGAATTCCGCTGGTTATCCCGGCCTAAGCCGGGACTGCACATTATATGGAGGCGGGGACGGATACACCAACACCCCGTGGATTTTCCAATAGCGGAATTCCCGCATGGAGAGAGTGTAACCCTCACCGTATGCTCGCCATCAGTAAACGATGATCCGTTTCACGACATCCACGAGTGGAGAACTATGAGACCCAACCTGAAAGCCTGTGGGCAGGCGCTGATTACGGCCATGGTGAACGCTGTTCTTGCTCTTACCCTGATGCTCTTGGTGGAGTTTGCCATAACCGGCACTTTCCAACTGGCGGGCCCTTACCTGTGGGCGGGGTTGCTCATCGGACTGGTTATTTTCTTCGCCCAGTTCTGGCGCCAGCGCCATCTCTGCCGGAACGGACAATCGGCCCAGGAGTCCCCGGATACGCTTTAGCAGGCATTCCTGCCAATCACTGTCCACAGTAATCCTGACAATGAATCCCGAGACCTGTGAAGACCCCAAGGGTAGCGCCGTTGGTGCTCTGGGGAGATGAGTACGGAGATTGGAAGCCTGTGAGGCACCAGAGTTTCGGAAACTTCAGATAGGGAAACGATCCCCACCCCCAATCAACGCCAGAGGTGAGGCCGCTAAATAACCTTTACTGGCGAATGCCTTCCACAGAAATGATCATCTCAACCGTTTCAGACGCCTTGCCCAGATCCATGGGGATACCGAAGTCCGTCAACTTGAATTCGGTTTCAGCTTCAAACCCCATGCGGTAACCACCCCATGGATCGTCACCATGCCCGAGCATTTCCACGTCCAGGGTGACCTCTTTCGTCACACCACGCAGGGTCAGGTCACCGACGATATCGGCCTCGCCCTCATCGTCCACAACCACTCTTTTACTCTTGAACGTGGCCTCTGGGAATTCGTCAACGTACAGGAAGTCTTCCGAGCGCAGGTGCTTGTCACGCTCGGCGTGGTTGGAATCAACGCTGGATGTGTCCACGGCAACTTCAACGGAACTGTTCGCCGGATTCTGTGCATCGTAGACAAATTCACCATCGAAATCGTTGAACCGGCCATACAACCAGCTATAGCCCAGATGGGAAATCTTGAACGTAATAAACTGGTGGGAACCCTTGGTATCAAAAGCATAGGTTCCACTGTGCTCGGATGCCTGGGCTCCGCCAGACACCGCAAGTGCAACCGCAGATGCAAGCAGCAATTTTTTCATGTTCATCTCCTTGTTGAAACAGCCCGTAGGCACGATTGAATCGATAGTCTGACTTACGATTGGCGGCGACCTGAACCCAACATGCGTCGAAGGGTGTCGTCCCGGTCAATCAGATGATGCTTAACCGCAGCCAGACCGTGTACCCCGGCAAGCACGACAAGTGCCCAGGTAGACCAGTAATGGACAAGCCCGGCGGTGTCCTCCATCCCCTTAATCTGGCCGGTCACCGAAGGCACATCAAACCAGTTGAACACACTTATTGAGGACCCATCCGCCGTCGAAATGAGATACCCACTGGCCATAGCAACAAAAATCAGCACATAGAGCAGAGAGTGTGCGCCATGAGCGGCCAACACTTCCAGTCGGCTATGGCTCGGGAGTGCACGCGGCAGCGGATTGAACAGTCGCCACACCAGGCGAAACAGCATGACCAACAGCAGCAATATACCGATACTTCTATGGATATCCGGGCCGGTGCGATACCAGTCGTCGTAATAGGATAGATCCACCATCCAGTAACCCAGCCCGAATAGGCCAAACACCGCTACAGCCACCAGCCAATGAATGGCTACGGATACCACACCAAAATTACTGCTCGAATTGCGTACCTGCATGACGCTTAACGTCCCACTCCCTGATACCAGACAAGATCCCAACAGTTTAGGAAGAGCCCCGCACAAAACCAATCAAAATGTTTTGGAGACGAAGATCAGATTTTCTGATGAACAACCCCATACGTACGATCCCTTATACCTTTGGTCTGATACGGGTTTTACGGATTGTGGAAAACAATGGGTACGATAAACTTTTTACATACTTCATTTACCCGGTTCGGGTCACTCAGTGAACGAGAGGAATAAACATGGAACTTGAATTCGACGAATCCGTCGCAGTACCCAGCAACAACTGATTCCCTGCAGCTCCCACCGGAGCTGCCGGACACCGGTCCTGCTCACCCACCTGCGCATTGCCGCCTGACGTTGCCTGTTTTTACATGAAATAGTGGTAATAACCCGCTGTTTTTGGCACTCTTCTGTCTATCTAGACCATCCTGTTCGTGCTGACTGATTTACTTTCCTATAAGTCAACGAAATGCGACCAGGATCAACAGATCGGGCTGCCACAGGCTTTCCCGATGTTTTCGTTTATCCGGACCAGAAAAGGCCTATGTCGCGAACCCTCCCAGAGCAGATGACCGCACCGGAAGTTGATGTGCTGTCGCCTATGTTAACCAGGGAGGGGGAATCATGGACGGCCGACTACCAGGGCCTGACTTTACGAACGGCGCTGCAGCCAATATTCAGTATTTCCCACAAACGGGTTGTCGGCTACGAAGCGCTGATTCGCGCCTTTGATACCGATAATGCTGCGGTATTACCCCTTCATTTGTTCGAGCTACCGAGCTCTGACGCCGAAAACCTGCTGCTTGATCGCCTTTGCCGATACCTGCACATCAGCAACTATTCCGGATTCCAGGACCAGCTGAACTGGCTGTTCCTGAACGTATCTCCCCGTGTGGTTTCAGCTGGCAACCGTGCCGACAGCTTTTTCGGCGAACTGTTGAAGAAAACGGGCCTGCCTCCCCATCGCATCGTGATGGAGATTGTAGAGCAGCCAACGGACGATGCAGAACGACTGCGTGAAACCGTTGCCTACTACCAACAGCTGGGCTGCCTGACCGCTATCGATGACTTTGGTGCTGGGCATTCCAACTTTGAGCGCATCTGGAACCTGTCACCGGATATCGTGAAGCTGGACCGTAAGCTTCTGACTCGGGCCACAGACGACCACAAGGCCAGACAGATACTCAACGGCATCGTCTCTTTGCTGCATCAGTCTGGGTGCCTAGTACTCCTTGAAGGCGTGGAAACTCACGACCAGGCAATGATTGCTATCGACGCGGGCGTTGATTTTGTCCAGGGATTCTATTTCAGCAGGCCAAGTACTGCCCTGGCGGACATTCCCCACAAAGTGACGGACCTGGACGGGTTACTGAGAGACTATAAGAGCAAAAACCGGATAACGAGAGACCCAACACAGCAACTGATTTCCTACTTCGAGGATTTCTTTCGTAGTGCCGTAGACACACTCTCGCAGGGCATGCCGATGAACGAGGCATGCAGTAGCCTGCTGAATCATCCTGCGGTGTCGCGGTGTTACCTGGTCGATGCCAACGGCGTACAAATTGATGACACCATGGTATCGGACGCCACAGCCCGGGGCCTGGACCCTCGATTCCGGCCGCTGGAAAGCACCACCAGTGCCGACTGGTATCGCCAACAGTATCTACGCCAGGCCATTGCCCAGCCAGGCCATGTTCATATAACCGCGCCCTACCTCTGTATTACCGGCGCATACATGTGCGTTACCCTGTCCCTCGGTTACTACCACAAGGGCGAGCTGAGGGTTCTTTGCTGCGACATTCTCGCCAACCCTACCGAAACCGCCCTCAGGAAAGGCTGATCCCGTAGACCACCGAGATCACGCCGACGGTCACCAGCCCGATAAACAGGTTCATCGGCAGGCCTACCTTTACGAAGTCCATAAACCGGTATCCCCCTGGCCCAAACACCATCATATTGGTCTGGTAGCCCAGTGGTGTGGCAAAACTGGCGGATGCCGCCATCATCACGGCGATAACATAGGGCTCTGACGCGATCCCCAGGGCCGTTGTCATTGACAGTACAATGGGTAGTACCAACACTGCGGCTGCGTTGTTGGTAATGACCTCGGTCAGCACCGATACCGCGAAGTACACCAGCAGGATGGTCAGCAGTGGGTGACCACTGCTCACCTCCAGAATGCCCGTCGCAACATAACCTGCAGCCCCGGTTTCCTGAAGCGCAGCCCCTAAGGCAAATGACGCAGCAATTGTAAGCATCACTGGTACATCCACCGCTTTCTGCGCCTGACCGACGGAACAGCAACCGCTAAGAACCATCAGGGCCGCCCCCATCAGTGCGGCGTTCAGCATGCTCAATGCCCCAAAAGCGGCAGCGCCCACGAGCACCAGCAGGATGCCCCAGGACAGATAGGCACGGTCATGGCGGGGTGTTTCGGTTTCCAGGTCGTTGATCAGCAGGAAGTCCTTGGCGTATCGCTGACGACTGACAAAAGCGGGACGTGCCTCCAGCAACAGAACGTCGCCGGTTTTCAGACGAATATTGCCGAGATTGCCCGACACCCGCTCACCACCCCGGGCGACTGCCAATACCACCGCGCCATAGCGATCCCGAAAACGGGCATCCCGGATGGTCAGACCCAGCACTTCCGACTGCGGGGACAGCGCGGCTTCAACCAGCCGGCGCTCTGCCCGGTCTTTACTCAGGCTTGGCTCATCATCGTGTACCGAAGGGACAATACCGTTGATTCGCAGCAGATCGGAAATAGCCTGGGTATCGCCAGCAAAGACCAACCGGTCACCGCCTCGAAGGCGTTCTTCCGAAGGTACCGCCGTAACAACGCTGCCATCCCGCTCAATCTCGACGAGGTACAGCCTCTCCAACTCACGCAGCCCGGCCTCTCCGACACTCTTGCCCACCAACGGCCCATCAAAGGCAACTGCCACCTCCAGGGTGAACTCCCGCATGGAACCGAACTTCTGCTGGTCCTTACGATCCGGAAGCGCCCTCGGTAACACCAGAAGCATGACAGCCAAGCCGATCACAGCAACCGGCAACCCAACGGCGGTGATGGAAAAAATCGAGAAACCGCCCTCCCCGGTCAATTGCTGGTACTGGCCATTGACCACCAGGTTGGTGCTGGTGCCAATCAGGGTGAGGGTACCACCCAGAATGGCGGAGTAACTCAGGGGGATCATCAGTTTCGAGGGTGCTATGCCAATCTTGCGGGACCAAGCATGGACCGCGGGAATCATGGTGGCCACTACCGGGGTATTGTTGAGGAAGCCGCTCAGCAACGCGACAGGGAATGCGATGCGGGCCTGGGCCGAGCGCACCGTACGAGGCGACCTGAGCAGGTGATGGACAACCAGGTCCACTCCACCGGAATGGTGAATGCCCGCCGCCACCACGAACATGGCAACCACCGTGATCAATCCACTGTTACTGAATCCGGCAAGAGCCTGATCGGCGCTGATAATGCCGCTGGCACTGAGAACGATGAGTACACCCAGCATGACGAGATGCGGGCCGAACCGCCCGACACTCATCAATAACAACGCCACACCCGTAAGGCTTAATGCAAACCAGCCCTGCCAATCCATCTGGTGGTCCTTTGGATAAAAGGGGCAGGATAACGAGTTTGCCGAATACTTAGAAAGAATAAAGGATGCTGTTTAAAGCACCAGAAGAAATATGGAGCTGTTCAGACCTCGATATCCGCCATATTTCCGTAAGTCTCCAGCCAGGTGCGGCGGTCAGACGCCCGCTTTTTACCCAGCAGCATGTCCATGCGGCTGTCGGTATCGTCGCCGTCCTCAATGGTCAGCATCACCAGCCGGCGGGTATCCGGCGCCATTGTCGTCTCGCGCAGCTGGAGCGGATTCATCTCGCCCAGGCCCTTGAAACGGGTAACGGAAATCTTGCCGCGACGGTTTTCGGCCGCCAGCCGGTCGATAATGCCCTGCTTTTCGTGCTCATCAAGGGCGTAAAAGGTTTCCTTTCCCAAATCAACACGATACAGCGGAGGCATGGCAACAAATACGTGGCCGGCAGCAACCACCGGTCGGAAATGCTTGACGAACAACGCGCACAACAGGGTGGCGATGTGTAGGCCATCGGAGTCGGCGTCCGCCAGGATGCAGATCTTGTTGTAACGCAGGCCTTCCAGTTTGTCGGAGCCGGGATCTACCCCAATGGCAACGGCAATGTCATGGACTTCCTGGGAAGCAAGAATTTCGCTGGAGTCCACTTCCCAGGTATTGAGAATCTTGCCTCGCAGGGGCATGACCGCCTGAAATTCACGGTCACGGGCCTGTTTCGCGGAGCCGCCGGCGGAGTCACCCTCAACCAGAAAAAGTTCCGAGCGATTGGTGTCGCTGCCAGAACAATCCGCCAGTTTCCCGGGCAAAGCCGGGCCGGATGTCACCTTCTTCCGGGCCACTTTCTTGCTGGCCCTCAAACGGCGCTGTGCATTGCTGATGAACAACTCAGCAAGCGCTTCGGCAATGTCCGTATGCTGATTCAGCCACAAGCTGAACGCGTCCTTCACCACACCGGAAATAAACGCGGCAGCTTCCCGGGAGGACAACCGTTCCTTTGTCTGGCCGGAAAACTGGGGTTCCTGCATCTTGAACGACAACACATAGGCGCAGCGTTCCCAGATGTCTTCAGGAGACAACTTGACGCCCCGGGGCAACAGGTTACGGAACTCACAGAACTCCCTCATGGCCTCCAGCAGGCCGGTACGCAGGCCGTTCACGTGGGTGCCGCCCTGGGCGGTCGGAATCAGGTTAACGTAACTCTCCATAACCGCTTCGCCACCTTCCGGCAACCACTGGAACGCCCAGTCCACCGCTTCCTTGTTGCCGGAAAAGCTGCCCGTGAACGGCTCCAGCGGTACGGCTTCGATGTCGGCAAGCTCGGTGCGCAGGTAGTCCCGCAAACCGCCCTCGTAGCACCATTCATCTTTATCACCGGTGTGTTCCTGCAGGAAAGTGACGTTCAGGCCGGGACAGAGAACGGCCTTGGCGCGCAGGTTGTGGCGCAAACGGCTGACGGAAAATTTCGGGCTGTCGAAGTAGCTTGGGTCCGGGGTGAACTTCAATCGGGTACCGGTGTTCCGCTTGCCCACAGAGTCGACAACTGTTAGTTCCGTCTTCTTGTGGCCGTTGGCGAAGGTCATCCGGTGCAGTTGCCCATCACGCTTGATGGAAACCTCAAGGAGCGTCGACAGGGCGTTGACCACCGAGACACCTACCCCATGCAGGCCACCGGAAAAGTTGTAGTTACCCTGGGAGAATTTACCGCCGGCGTGGAGGCGGGTCAGAATCAGCTCCACACCCGGAACCCCATGTTCCTTGTGCATGTCGACCGGCATCCCGCGGCCGTCGTCTTCCACGCTCAGGGAACCATCGCTGTGCAGGACGACATCGATCCTGCGGGCGTGCCCCGCCAGCGCTTCGTCGACACTGTTATCAATGACTTCCTGGGCCAGATGGTTGGGCCGACTGGTATCGGTGTACATGCCTGGGCGTTTGCGGACAGGGTCCAGACCACTCAGAACTTCAATGGCATCGGCGTTGTACTGTTTCTGGCTCATGGGAAGGAAGCGACTCCACGGGTTTGTTATAAAACTGGCCCATAGCTTAGGGATTCGCAGGGAAAGATCAACGGTTGTTTTGTGCTGGTGTGGACCAGCACGACCCCGGCGCCGTTAACGCTGTCGCGAGAAACGCCCGAGGCCTTCCCCGGACACCCGCAACTGCTCCCACTCTTCGGGGCTGATGGCGATCACTGCACAGGGTGTGGTCAACGCCTGGGTTACCATGGCGTCTGCCGCCGGCCGCCTGACCTTGACCGCCAACTCCAGAACATCGTCTACGATCTCGGACGACGTCAGTGTCAGGCCGTAGCCGCCAGTGGTTTTCTGCCCCAGGCTCACCAACACCAGATGTTCCTCATTGAAATCAATGGCGCGAAGCATGCTCAGCGCCAGGTTTCCGGAGGGCAGTTGGGCAAGCTTGTCCAGATCTCCGGCACTGGACACATAGACCAGTCCCGGCGCCGTGAGCCCACAGTGATCGGACTCAGTGACCTGTCTCGCCAGAGGCGCACCATCAGCGGTCGCCGAGCGATTGATCGCACAGCCTGTGATCAGACTGAGCACGAGTACACAGAGTGGTAGCAGCGTAAAACGGTAGGTCAACGGGTACTCTCCACGTTGCGGATCGGCTCACCGCCAGTTTTTGACTTCGGGCCTGATCTCAGGCGATACCCCTCAAAGCCCACTCTGGGCAGACCCAGGGAGGTAATGGTGGGCCGACGAAAACTGGTACTCAACCTTACCCCGCCTACCGGTTCTTCGCCAATAACGATTTTTTCAGGTAACCCATTGACCGGATATTCGGCACAGGCCTCGCCGTTTTCACAAATCAGCCCGTTGTTGTCCATGTCGCTGCCGGCAACCAGGAAATACTCACCGGCCTCAACCTCGTCAAACGCAAATTCGTACCGCCCCCGGGAGGCGGAGACAACGGCCTGCTCAAGAGTATCGCGCTCGTCGTCCGCACTGACCAGCAATACATAGTGTCGGCCTGCGTTCCGTTCATCCGATGAACTACCCAGGCTGAGAGATACCGGAATCATAAGCGTTGCAGCAGGTGCGCCGTCTGCTTGATAGGTAATCACCAGCGTTGCCATGTAGCGCCCGTCACCCCCCAGTTGCGTTGGGTCTGCGGTCACTGTCAGTGACAACGGTCGCGCATCGCTGGGTTCACTCACATCAAGCCATGTCGCACCAGGGTCCACGTCTGTGATGGTGACGCTCTCCCCTTCGGGGTAGGTCGAAAATACCAGCTGTTCACTAAGCACCGCAGCATTGAACTGTATAGCGGTGGGCGAGGAACCAAGAGTGATTGGGAAATTGCCGTCCAGCGCCGCATCCATCGCTGCCAGTGCGTTGATCTGCCCCGCTCCGTATTCAAACGCGGGCCCCACATCGTCCGTAAGGTCACCATTTACCAGGAAACTCTGAAATCCGGCAGGGGTAAGGGTCGGCACTTCCGCCTTCATCAGGGCGTAAACGCCCGCCACATGAGGTGCCGCCATTGAGGTGCCCTGCAGGCCAGCGTATCCCGGCTCGAATGAGCCCGTATCGTCGCGCCCCCAGGCGCTGACAATGACATCGGCCGTACCGTCCTGATTGGCATCCCTGCTTGCATCACCACCCGGAGCAACCACGTCGACGGACTGGCCAACGTTGGAATACGAGGCACGCACACTTCCGCCGTCTACAGCCCCCACTCCGACAACGTTGGGATAGGCAGCGGGGTAGGTAGGCTCGTCCGTGCCCTGGTTGCCAGCAGCGGCAACAATCAGTTTGCCGTTGCCACCATTCCAGGCGGCGTCGATCGCCTGCTTGAGCGCGTTGCTTGGGCCAAGCCCACCGAGACTGAGATTAATCACATCTATTTCATTCCGGCCGGCTGCCCAGTTCAGGGCGTCAATCAGGTCAGCGGACGACCCTACACCGTCACGCCCGAGCACCCGTACCGGATAGATAGTGGCCCCCGGCGAAACCCCGACGACACCCTGGGTGTTATCAACGGCAGCGGCAATACCTGCCACATGGGTTCCGTGGAAATTACTGCTCCGGGCCTTGCCGTCACCCGGGTCGGCGGGGTTTGTGTCACGTTGGCCACTGTCCTCCCGATCAATATCCAGATCACCCGATACGTAATCCATGATCTGCCCTGGGATCAGTTGCACATTGGCGCTCAAGTCCGGATGCCAGTCGCCCGTCGCCGTCGGTGGCGAGCGGAATACGCCGGTATCCATGACCGCGATACCAATATCTGCACCCGCACTCGGTGCGGCCTGCCAGGCCAACGGCGTTTGAATTAGCGGCAGACTCCATTGGCGACTGTAGAGTGGATCATTGTCCGGGGACACTTGTTGGGAGGAATAGAGGTAGTTCGGCTCCGCCGATGTCACACCGGGCTGTTGCTGCAACTCCCTGACCCATTCCAGGGTTTCCTGACGCGCACTTTCTCGCTGCCCGGACGACATGGTTGCCAGGTTTCGTGGCCGGTCACGGCGCAACAGCCAGGCACCTCGACCCAGTTCCCTGCGCTGTGACGTCGCCATCGCTGCGATCACTGGCTGGTTCCCCGAGGCTGGCGCGAGGGTGACTACGGCTTCATCAATCATGAATGGCGGCGTCGAGTAGCTGGTGTTCATCACGCTGGCTGTTCCCTCACCTGCCAGCGACAGCACGTACCGAAATGGAATACCGCTGGTGGTACTGACTTCCACCAGGTAAGAGCCGGGCTCGAAAGTGTCGTCGAGCACCTCGACCAGCGGTCGCAGATCACCCGAAGCAGACTGAGACGCCACTTCCACAACGGTTCCCGCCTGCTGTTTCAGTATCCGAAGAGAACGCTCCGGCGCCGCTGCGCCAGCGGGCAGGAGATCCTCCGGAGAACTGAACACCTGAAAAGAGACGCGGTCTCCGGGTGACAGGTCTACGGCGTAGACATCAACGGCATCTTCAAAGTACTGGAAAAAATTTGCGTAGGTATCGGAGCCAGAACTCAGATAGCCACCCACCGTTGCGCCCGGCGGCAGAGTCTGGGCAGACACGGCCGTGTTATTGGCGGTGGCAAGGTCAACACGACGATCATCTGCGGTATCGGAGTCCACCCGTGTACCGCTCTCGATGTCAATCACCCCACTCAGATCGGGTTGCGCCTCACTGCTACCACCGGATCCACCACCGCCGCAGCCTGCGAACAGCAATGTAAACGAGATCAAACCAGCAGTAACAGGAACAGTCCGAATCATAATGGGCTCACAAGGACGACAACTTAGAAGTGCGAGAACGACACCATATGCTTTCAGTATGGTACTCATTAAACGCCTATGAAACCGATTACGTTCCAAACCCATAATCAGATGCAAAAAACCGCCTGCAGGTTACCCCACAGGCGGTTTCGCGTCGGTGTCTCCGAGGCTCTATATCTACAGTGCGTAGAAAAACAGAGGCACGAACGCCGCCGTCAGCAATGTCGGTCCCATCACCACCAGTGGCAACAACAGTCTCTCATAGCGATGCCAGAACGAACCCGTGCGCTCAGCGGCCAACACCTCGGTTTCACCTACCACCTGCCGTGTCAGCAGATGGTTCAGTGCCACCGGCGGGCTCAGGTAGCCCAGTTCAAACGCCACCAGGCACACGATCCAGAAGTGCAGCGGGTCGATACCCAACTGGATGGCGGGCTGCGCGATGGTGGCCGACACCAGGATGACCGCGCCGAACGGGTCCATCACCATGCCGATAATGGTGAGCATAACCACAATCACCAACATGGCGATCCAGGGGCTGGTCAGGTTTTCAGGGAACAATGCGTGCACCACATCGGAACGTTCCAGGATGCCCCCGAGACAGATAGAGAAACCAATCAGCGCCAGCAGTGCGCCGATGTGTACGGCAGAGTCACTGGCGGCCGCCGTTGTGCGCATACAAAAAGCACGCACCCGGGATTGGCCCTGTTCGTTGGGATCCTTGCCCGAATCGAGATAGACCAGCGCCAGCATCACCAGCGGCAGGATCATCGGCGCGCTGTACTCATTGAATCCCAAACCGAGAATGACCCAGATGGCCAGGATAACCACCGCGGTAACGATGGTATAAGGCACCAGGGGGCGAAGCTGCGCCAGAGATTTACGGAATGCCCCCGGAGCCGGGCGAGGCTTCCAGTTGCCCTGGGTTTTACAGACAACCACAGAGAACAGGGTGGCCGACATAATAAACACCCAGAAACCCCAGCCGTACATTTCGGAGGTGGTCACTTCCTTGTTCAGCGCCGCCACAACCACGATCAGCAAACAGGGATTAAGAACCACCCCCAAGCTGCCGGACATGGCCGTGGTAGCCAGCGATAGCTGTCGCCCTGCTCCACTCTTGCGCATTTCATCGTAGACGACACCACCCACGGCCAGGATGAAAATCCCCGAGGCGCCAGTAAACGCAGTGGGGAAAGCGGTCGCGAATATCATCACCGAGGCCAGCATGGGCGCGGGCAGATGGTAAGGTTTGATGACGTTCAACAGCAGGTCCGGAATGCGAGTCTGCTTCAGCGCCATGCCCACAAGCACATAGAGCCCGATGTTGATAAACATCGAGGACAGGTTGGTCATCATACCGAAATAGATCGCCAGGCCGGACGAGTAGCCGTCCACGAAGAAGAAATAACTCATCGCGATCAGACCCATTGCGCAATACAGCGGCAGTACCAGGCCGGAGGACGCCGCCAGTGATCCTGGCCTCATTCGAGACGGCACCGACACAAACCGCATCAGGTTGATCACCATGAACAGCCCGAAGACGGCCGCCCAGGCGTATTGCAGCAACGCGGTGCCTCCCGAGCCCGGCGAAGAGGATAACTTGCCCACGTAAGAGAACAGGGAGTACACCATCAGGCCGTTGACCACAAACTGCATGCCCTGGCTCAGACGCCACTCTGACCGGTTGCGCGGCAATCGCAGGGCTATGTGATCGGCGTCGAAGGCCGAAATCGCCGCAGCCATGGCAAACATGGCGATAAACAGGAACTTGGTGAGCTCGATATTATCCAGCAGGAAATCCGCAAAGCCCTGTTCAACCGCCTTGTAAACTGCCAACGCCTCGGTGGCATGCTCCTGGTTTTCTTCATAGAGGCGATGCTTCTGCTGGCAGAGTGCCAGATTTTTTTCCAGGGACTTGCGGATCGCATCCGGGTCCGGCGGCGAGCTGAAAAGGTCGTCCGGATCTGGCTCGTAGGCCTCGACACGTTTCCTGACCTCGGCATCCACATCCATGGACAACGTGCAGGTCGGCTCCGTGGCGTCTGGGTCCAGCAGGTAGTAGTTCGGCCAGGTCTGCTCCCCCACCCACAGCATGCGCGAGTGGAGTGAGTTTCCCATACCCAGAAGAAGCGTAAAGATAAGGAGCAGCAGGAGGATAACCCCGTGCAATCGATGCACGGGGTACAGCGTTTTCGGGCCTGCCGCTGATAATGCTCGCCAGTTCATGGAGGGTCAGCCTTTATTATTCGCGATCAGGCGCTGTGCACTCGGAGGCACCGGGATTGCTGGAGCAACGGATTTTGCTGAGCAGGCTCATCATCTTCGGGTGATAGACCTTATTGGCACCATCGGTTCCATCCCGAAGCTGCAGGCGGTTTTCCCGAAACATCTCCTGATAGCCTTCGATGTCAGCATCGGGAATACGGATCCACTTTTCCTCCGGAATGGCGGACTCCTGCCGCTGAATCAGGTCCATGGCCTGGCCGTACATCCCCCAGGCAACTTCACGGGACTTCTGAGCCGTGTCGTCGTCGAGCACATCGTCTCGGGCAATGACCTGGATGGTCAGTTGCGCCAGCGGATAATCAACGATGCCACCGTCTTCACCAATGCCCTTGTAGAGTTCCAGAGCTTCGTAGGCAAACGCCGGTGCGTAAGCCGTATCCACCGAGCCATTGTTGAACTTGCCGGCAAAGTTGGTGATGTCGGAGGGTACAACCGTCGCTTTCACATGGTTGACCATGTGGATGGCGTCCTTCTGGTAATCCAGTGTGGCCATGCGCTTGCCGGCCAGTTCACCAGCGGTATCAATGCTACGGTCATTGACGAACAGGTAGCCTGCACCCGCCGGAACAATGCCCAGCACCTCATAGTCGCCCTGTTTCATCAAGGGCGCTGCCTTGGCCTGCGCAAGCGTGGCGAGGGTTGTTTTCAGATCGTCATAGGTCGGGATCGCGCCAACGGCGCTGATGCTGCCGGTAAATCGGTTGAACGGGCGGGTCCGAAGATCCGTAGCGGCGACGGCGTCGCATTGTCCGGAATTGAAATCACCCACGGCAACCCCTTCGTCAGTGTAGGGGCGCAGTTCAAAATCAACCCCATGGGCTTTCATTTCCAGCGCATAGTCTTTGACCATGTTGTACATATCACCGTTTGCGCCGATCACATCGAAAACGCACATAGTCACAGACTGTGCGGCAGCCATCGGAGCAACTGCAGCAAAAGAAAGGGCAGCAAGGGATTTACGGATCATGAATGACCTCCGGGTCTTTCTTGTGTTTGTAGGTAATTACAGTGAGTCGGGGGCCTGCTTAGAGCAGGCCGTCCAGATCCATGGTTTCAGGTTCTTCGAGCCGTTCCGGGCTCAGTCTTCCGAAATAGGTACGGGGCGTGCGGTAGCCGTAGTTCGCTGTCCAATGCTTATCGGACGAGAACTGAATGACGTCTCGGGCGATCTCGTCTACCAGGCGATACTCAGCCCATACTTTGATCTCTCCGTCCGCCTCGGCGAACCGCGCGATGACATCCTTGAGCACCTCCGGGCGACCAAACGTCTCTGCAGCCACGGCCTCAAGAGCCATGGACGCCCGTATACCCGATTCAACCCCCAGGCGGGAGCTATCCTCAAGCACTTCCCAGGGATCCGGAGACAGGCTGGGACGGGTGTCCGGCAACAGCAGCCACACCATGCCGCGTATGGCATTCGGTAAACCGCCCCATTTTTCGTTATCCAGGCATTCGGCGGCACGCTCCGCCCGGGGCGCAATATTGCGAGGAACCCCTGCCATGGCACCGGAGTTGGCGTCGTTCACGATGGCCTGCATGCCGGTCAGCAGGCCCAGTAGGAAGGTCAGCTCCTCCTGGTCATCGAACAGGAACGGACACTCGAATTCCTTTGCGGCCGGGTCAAAGTCATAGGCCGCCATGGCGCGCTGATAGGCGACATAGCGACGCTTGGCGGTTCGGGCATTCAGCCGCTTTGCTTTCTCCCGCGCGTCTTTTGCGGCAGGTACATCACCGGCAAAGTCAGCGCGCAGGTATTCCAGTTCCGCTTCCCATGCCTTGTATTCAGAGCAGTTCGCGGCCAGCAGCATCAACAGGGAACCGGTGCTCTCAGGCGCCTCGGTCACGCGGGAAAACGAGTACAACAGCGGGTCAACGCCCTCACCCAACGCACAGGCCATTTGCGGATCGGACATCTGCATGACGTAAGGGGTTGCTTCCCCCTCGGAGTAATTGGAGAGCACCACACCCGTTGTAGTGTAGATAGGGTTGGCCGAGCAACCGGCCAGAAACGTCACCACAAGAAGAAGCAGGTGACGGCTGCGAACGTTGAGGGCATGCCCAAAGGAATTCACCAGTGAGGAGTTCATAGTTCGTCCTGTTTGCATTGTTTTTATAGGTCGGGGGCGATCGCAATCACTGTCCCGTTCATCTTTGACGAGGGCAAGAATGCGTTGAATCTTGTCAGACAAAAATGGCTGGATTGCCGATTTGGTTATGCCGATCAGGCCAATGGCCCACATAGACGAGAGGAAATTATCTTTTAATTTCTTTAAAACAATAAGTTATGTAAAAAATTACAATTGAGACATTTGTACCACCATCGGCATTTAACGCCGGGTTATCCGATTCAGGGCGTCGTTAAACCCATCATTGCAACCACCTGCGCCGTCAAATCATCCAGGGTCAGGCCACCATCAGGCCGATACCATGTCACTGTCCAACTCAGGGCGCCCGTGAGCATACGGCGCACCACAAAGGGATCTGCCGCCAGCACGCCATCCTGACGCAAGGTCTCCAGCACATCCAACCACAACTGCTCGTAGATATCCCGAAGCTCAAGGACGTAAGCCTGGGATTCCTCGGACAGGCTACGCCACTCGAACACCAGCACTGCCATGGCCTCCCCGGTCTGCCCGTTGATGGACTCCAGTTCAGCGCGAATCAGCGCCTGCAACTTGTCACGATGGGTACTGGCCGCATCCACCGCAGCCTGCATCAGGGCTGTGTTGAGACGAATGGTCTCCACCATGACGGCCTTGAGGATTTCTTCCTTGGTGCGGAAGTGGTGGAACAGGCTACCGGACTGAATGCCAACGGCGGCGGCCAGATCCCTGACGGTGGTCCGCTCATAACCCTTGTCACGAAACAGCTTTGCGGCCTCGTGGAGAAGCCGGCCACGGGCTCCGGCGGGATCGGAAACCAGGTTGTCGGCAACCAGTGAGCGCAGGATAGAGTCTTGATTCACAGTGTTTTCCAGCCAGGGAACAGAAGAGCGCCCATTCTATCCCGAATTTGCCTGTTTACAAACCAAGCGCTTGCTTGGTATCGTCAACCGCATGATAGACAATCTCCGCTAAAAGCGACCCGGTAAGGGTCTCTGAAAGCACTTTGCGGCTTCCGTCAACAAGGTGAAGACATGCCAGATTCCGACATCTCCAGGCCACAAACCGTCCGTATTGGCTGCTCTGCCGCCTTCTGGGGCGACACCGAAACGGCTGCCGCCCAACTGGTCCACAAGGGAAATATTGATTACCTGGTGGCGGACTATCTGGCGGAAATCACCATGTCCATCATGGCGGGGCAGAAGATGAAGGACCCAAGCCAGGGTTACGCCCGCGACTTCGTACAAACGGTGATGGGCCCCTTGCTGGGTGAGATCAAACAGAAAGGCATCCGGGTATTGGCGAACGCCGGTGGCGTCAATCCCGTCGCCTGCCGCGATGCTCTGCAGGCTTTGTGCGAAAAAGCGGGGTTGGAGATGAAGATCGCCCTGGTGCTGGGTGATGACCTTTTGCCGAAAAAGAAGCAACTGGCCGATGCCGGCATCACCGAGATGACCACCGCACAGCCAATGCCGCCGATGCTGGTCAGCCTGAACGCCTACTTGGGCGCTCCGGGATTGGTCGCAGCACTGGAACAGGGTGCGGACATTGTTATCACCGGCCGGGTTGCTGACAGCGCCCTGGTCCTGGCGCCTCTGGTGCATGAATTTGGCTGGCGTTGGAGCGATTACGACAAGCTTGCCCAGGGCAGCCTGGCCGGGCACTTACTGGAATGCGGCGCGCAATCCACGGGCGGTAACTTTACCGACTGGGAAGATGTAGCCGAGGGTTATGCCGATATGGGCTTTCCGATTGCAGAAGTCTCCGCCACCGGGGATTTCATCATGACCAAGCCGCAAGGTACCGGGGGCAAAGTGTCCCGGGGCACGGTGGCGGAACAGTTGGTCTATGAAATCGGCGACCCGAGAGCTTACCTGCTGCCGGATGTGACCTGTGATTTTACCGGGGTCTCCCTTGAGGAAGTGGCAACGGACGAGGTTCGGGTTTCTGGCGCCAAGGGGCTTCCCCCCACGGACAGCTATAAGGTGTCCGGCACCTGGCCGGACGGTTTCAAGTGCACGGTAACCTTCTTGTTGGCAGGCATGGATGCGAAAGCCAAGGCCCGGACAGTCGCCGAGGCGATCCTGGCCAAAACCTCGCGGATGTTCAGTGAGCGGGGCTTGCCGGACTACACGGAAACCAGCATCGAACTATTAGGCACCGAGGCCACCTACGGCGCTCAGGGGCGTATGGGAGAGTGTCGGGAGGTGGTAGTGAAGATCAGCACGGCCCACCTCAAGAAGGAAGCGCTGGTGCTGTTTTCCCGGGAAATCGCCCAAGCGGCGACAGGGATGGCACCTGGGATTACGGGCATTGTGGGTGGACGGCCGACGGTGTGGCCGAAGATTCGGTTGTATTCGTGCCTGGTTCCGAAAACGGAGGTGTCCGTTGCCGTGGATCTTGGTGGCGACAAGCAGACGGTAGACGTGGCTACTGACGGCGGGTTCGAGCCAAGCCAGCTGATTGAGCAGTCTGCCAGTGCGGCCGCTCCGGCCACGGATACCACAGTGCCTTTGATTCAACTGGCCTGGGCGCGCAGTGGTGACAAGGGGGATCACACCAATATCGGGGTGATTGCCCGCAAGGCGGAGTTTGTGCCGTTTATTGAGGCGGCGTTGACGGAGTTGGCTGTGGCGGAATGGATGGCCCATACGCTACACCCTGAGCATGGTCGGGTGACCCGTTGGGCGTTGCCGGGGTTTCAGGCCTTTAATTTCCTGTTGGAGCACAGTCTTGGCGGCGGGGGCGTTGCCAGCTTGCGGATTGATCCGCAGGGGAAGGCGTTTGCCCAGCAGTTGCTTGAGTTCCCTGTTCCGGTTCGTGCTGAACTGCTTGATTGATTTTACATTGGTGCATGCACTCTGGTGGGAGGATATGTCCGGGACACGCGGTGAATACGTCCCTGTACGCTCGACAAAAACATCCATGTTTTTGACGGTCCCGGACATATCCTCCCACCAGAGCGCCCGAACATTTGAAAAGGTCCTCTTGTTATGAGCTATCAGTCTGTTTTTCACCCGAATCTCTTTCGGGATCAGGTTTTTATCGTTACCGGGGGTGGTTCCGGAATTGGGCGTTGTACCGCTCATGAACTCGCCGCGCTTGGGGCTCGGGTTGCGCTCGTTGGGCGGAAGGCTGAGAAGGTTGAGGCGGTGAAAGCCGAGATTACTGAGGACGGTGGTATTGCTTCCGCTCACGTGTGCGACATCCGTGAGGAAGAGTCTGTAAAGGCGACCGTCACGGCCATCATTGAGGAACATGGCGGGCTGAACGGCGTCGTGAATAACGCCGGGGGTCAGTTTCCGTCGCCGCTGGCAAATATCAACCAGAAAGGTTGGGAGACGGTGGTTCGCACGAATCTTACTGGTGGCTTTCTCATTGCCCGTGAAGCCTACAATCAGCTGTTGTCAAAAACCGGCGGCGCCATCGTGAACATTGTGGCGGACATGTGGGGCGGCATGCCTGGCATGGGGCATTCCGGCGCTGCACGAGCGGGGATGGTGAATTTTACCCAGACCGCTGCGGTTGAGTGGGGTTGCTCCGGGGTTCGGGTGAACGCTGTGGCACCGGGCTGGATTGCCTCCAGTGGGATGGATAACTATCCCGAACATATGAAGCAGTGGATTCGTAACCTCGGGGATAACGTGCCTCTTAAGCGAATGGGGACGGAGTCCGAGGTCAGTGCAGCGATTTGTTTTCTGTTGAGCCCGGCGGCGGCGTTTATCAGTGGGGATTGCCTGCGAATTGACGGTGCCGCGTCCCAGGGGGGCCGGGTTTGGCCGTTCCCGAAAGCGAAGAACAATGAGCCCTTTAATGGGTTCCACCGGGCAGTCACGCCAAAAGTGTTGAGTGACGACTGAGGAGAATTCGATGCAGGTACTGGAGTCCACCGTAAATCCCCAGTCGGATGACTTTCGCGCAAACGCGGAGGTGATGGAGGCGCACATTGCCACCTTCCGCGATGTGGAGCAGAAGGTTCTTGATCTGGCGGAAGCGGCGCGGGAGAAGTTCATCAAGCGCGGGAAACTGTTGCCCCGTGACCGAATCAATCGCCTGCTGGATCGTGGTACGCCGTTCCTGGAGCTGTGCTCCCTGGCCGGCTACAAGATGCATGACGACAAGGACGGCAGCCTGTCCGGTGGCGGCATTATTGCCGGCATTGGCACGGTTAGCGGTGTTCGCTGCCTGGTGGTGGCCAGCAACAGCGCCATCAAGGGCGGCACCATTACGCCGGCGGGGCTGGACAAGACCCTGCGGCTGCAACAAATTGCCATGGAGAACAAGCTGCCAGTGGTGTCGCTGTCTGAAAGCGGCGGCGCCAACCTGAACTACGCCACGGACATTTTCGTGCTGGGCGCTCGCGGTTTCGCCAATCAGGCACGCATGTCCGCCGCTGGCATTCCGCAGGTTACGGTGGTTCATGGCAATGCGACCGCCGGCGGTGCCTATCAGCCGGGGCTGTCGGACTATGTGATTGTGGTTCGCGAACAGGCCAAGATGTTCCTGGCGGGCCCTCCCCTGCTGAAAGCGGCCACCGGCGAAGTCGCTACCGATGAAGAACTCGGCGGCGCGCAGATGCATGCAGAAGTGGCCGGCACGGCGGAATACTTGGCCGAGGACGACGCCGACGGCATTCGCCACGCCCGCAATGTGCTCGAAGCCCTGCCCTGGAACGAGCAGTTGCCCCCGTCGCGGGAGCCGGAATGGGAAGAGCCGCTCTACCCAGCCGAAGAGTTGCTGGGCGTTATTCCCAGCGACGCCAAGAAGCCTTATGACGTGCGTGAAATCCTCGCCCGCATAGCCGATGGCTCGAAGTTCATGGATTTCAAGAACGGCTACGACGACCAGACCGTGTGCGGCACCATCCGCATTGAAGGCCACTCGGTGGGCATCATCGGCAACAACGGCCCGATCACGCCTGCCGGCGCTACCAAGGCAGCGCAGTTTATCCAGCTCTGCGACCAGGCGGGCACGCCGTTGCTGTTCCTGCATAACACCACGGGGTTCATGGTCGGCACCCATTCGGAACAGAACGGCATCATCAAACACGGCTCAAAGATGATCCAGGCGGTGGCGAATTGCCGGGTGCCCAAGGTCGCAATTGTGATCGGCGGTTCCTATGGTGCAGGTAACTACGCGATGTGTGGCCGCGGCCTGGACCCACGCTTCATCTTCGCCTGGCCCAACAGCCGCACAGCGGTCATGGGCCCTGCGCAGGCAGGCAAGGTGATGCGCATTGTGGCCGAGGACAAACAGCGCCGGGGCGGCCTGGAACCAGATCCGAAAACGCTGGATTTCCTGGAGCAGGCTACGGCCAAGAAACTGGAAGACGGCTCTACAGCTCTGTTCGGTACGGCTCGATTGTGGGACGACGGGCTTATTGATCCGCGGCATACCCGGCGGGTTCTGGCGTTGGTGCTTTCGGTTTGTCGGGAGTCTGAGGTTCGGCAGTTGCGGCCTAATTCTTTTGGCGTTGCCCGCCTCTAGGAGAGCTTAGTGATGGTGGTTGACCCCGGAGCGGCAGGCCTCCCAAAAACCGCCCTGCAGGAAGCAACGAATTTATAGACAAAGCGGCTGTGTGGGCGGGCCTTCAGAAACCGTGCGGAGCCATGGATGGCGGAGCCCGAGCGTCACATGGATGTGCCGAAGGAGCGTGTTTCTGAAGGCCCGCCTACACAGCCGCCACCCAAGCTAGAGAACGTGCACCACTACCACTTAGGCACGAACTAACATCAGGAGAACAAAAACGTGAAATTCACAGCCGAACACGAAGCCCTCAGAAAAACCGTCCGCGATTTCGTGGAGAAGGAAATCAATCCCCACTGCGACGAATGGGAAGAAGCCGGCGAGTTCCCGATTCACGATATCTTCAAGAAGCTCGGCAACCTGGGCTTGCTGGGCATTCAGAAGCCGGAAGAGTATGGCGGCATGGGGCTGGATTACAGCTACAACCTGGTGGCCGCCGAAGAACTCGGCACTGCCCATTGCGGCGGTGTGCCGCTGGCAATAGGTGTGCAGACAGATATGTGCACCCCTGCCATTTCACGCTTTGGCTCCGACGAACTCAAACGGACCTTCCTTGCCCCGGCCATTGCCGGCGATATGGTGGGCTGTATCGGCGTCAGCGAAGTCGCCGCCGGTTCTGATGTGGCGGGGATGAAAACCACCGCAAAACAGGACGGCGATGACTACGTCATCAACGGCTCCAAGATGTGGATCACCAACAGCCCCAAAGCCGACTTCATCTGCCTGCTGGCCAACACCTCCGACGACAAGCCCCACAAGAACAAATCGCTCATCGTTGTGCCCATGAACACGCCGGGCATTTCCTTCAGCCCGCATTTGAACAAGCTGGGCATGCGCTCTTCCGAAACCGCGCAGATTTTTTTTGACGATGTGCGAGTGCCGCAGCGCTATCGCATCGGTGCGGAAGGCACCGGGTTCATGATGCAGATGCTGCAGTTCCAGGAAGAACGGATGTGGGGCGCGGCCAACGTAATCAAGGCGCTGGAACTCTGTATCAACAAGACCATTGAATACTGCCGCGAGCGCAAAACGTTCGGGCAGCCGTTGATCAACAACCAGGTGATTCACTTCCGCCTGGCAGAGCTGCAAACCGAGGTGGAAGCCCTGCGTGCCCTCACCTATCAGGCCTGTGAGCTGCATGTGGAAGGCAAGGATGTGACCAAGCTGGCGTCAATGGCCAAGCTGAAGGCTGGCCGGCTTGGGCGTGAGGTGACGGACAGTTGCCTGCAGTATTGGGGGGGCAATGGTTACATGTGGGAGAACCCCCTGTCCCGTGCGTTCCGGGATGTGCGGCTGGTGTCGATTGGCGGCGGTGCTGACGAAATCATGTTGGGGATTATCTGCAAGATGATGGGGACTTTGCCTGGTAAGCAGCGGGACTGATTTTTTGGATTTTGGCATTGGGGGAAGGACTGGCAGGCAGGAAGGTAGGGCCGTTTCGAGACACGCTGTGAATACGTCCATGTACGCTCGACAAAAACATCCATGTTTTTGACGGTCCCGAAACGGCCCTACCTTCCTGCCAACCAGCCCCCAGACAACGGTATTGGAGTCATGTCTATGGAAAATTTACCTCACTGCGAAACGCTAGTTCTGGAGAAACAGGGGCCTGCCCTTCACGTCACCATCAATCGGCCAGACGTTCGGAACGCCATGAGCCTGCAGATGGTGGCGGAACTGTCGACGGTGTTCAGTCAGGTTGAGAACGACGCCAGCATTCGTGCCGTGGTGATTCGCGGAGCCGGTGGCCACTTTTGCGCCGGCGGGGACATCAAGGACATGGCCGGTGCCCGGGGGCAGAAGCCTGCCGAGGGTGAGGAAGATCCTTTCTACCGGTTGAACCGGGCGTTCGGTCAGATGATTCAACAGGTGAACGAGTCGTCGAAGGTGGTGATTGCAGTCACCGAGGGCGCGGTGATGGGCGGCGGTTTTGGATTGGCCTGTGTGTCGGATGTGGCGATTGCCGGGCCGACAGCCAGGTTTGGCATGCCGGAGACAACCCTCGGGGTGATTCCCGCGCAGATTGCGCCGTTTGTGGTGGAGCGAATTGGATTAACGCAAGCGCGGCGATTGGCGTTGCTGGGGCTGCGAGTGGACGCGGATGAGGCGTGCCGGCTGGGGATTGTTCACCAGGTGGCGGAGTCTGAAGTTGAGATTGATGAGTTGCTCGGCCATGCGGTTGACCGGGTACAGCAGTGCGCGCCGAATGCGACGGCCCAGACCAAGGCGTTGTTGCACCGCGTTGGTCACGAGTCGATGAGTGGGCTTCTGGACAGTGCTGCCGGGAAGTTTGCCGAGGCGATTCGCAGTGACGAGGGTTCCGAGGGGACTCTTGCGTTTATGCAGAAACGGCCGGCTTCTTGGGCCAAGTCAGACTGATGGTGGAGGGTCGGGATTGATCCGGCTTTCCGGGACACGCGGTGAATACGTCCCTGTACGCTCGACAAAACATCCATGTTTTTGACGGTCCCGGAAAGCCGGATCAACCCCGACCCCAGACACCGTGCAAAACGCTCATAAAAAAAGACATGCAATTACAACAGTTGGAAGGAGCTTTGGTGGGAGGGAGGCCCTGGTTCAGGACCCTAAAAAACATGGATGTTTTTTAGGAGCCTACATGGACGTATTCACGGCGTGTCCTGAACCAGGGCCTCCCTCCCACCAAAGCGGATAACCACCCAACCATGAGACCAGCAAAAATGCTAAAAAAGCTCCTGATAGCGAACCGAGGCGAAATCGCCGTACGGGTGATCAAAACCGCGAAGTCGCTGGGATACCGGACGGTGGCAGTGTATTCCGAGGCAGACGCCAAGGCCCTGCACGTGGAATTGGCCGACGAGGCGGTGTGTATCGGACCGGCTCAGGTATCGGCGTCGTATTTGAACGCAGAGGCGATTATTGAGGCGGCGCGGAAAACCGGGGCGGATTGTGTGCATCCGGGGTACGGGTTCCTGTCGGAGAATTCCGGGTTTGCCAGGGCCTGCAAAGACGCCGGCCTGGTGTTTGTGGGGCCGCCGGAGGCGGCTATTGAGCTGATGGGCAGTAAGCGGCGATCGAAGATTGCCATGCAGGAAGCCGGTGTGCCGGTGGTGCCCGGGTTCGAGGGCGACAATGCCAGCGACGACGAACTCATCAACGCCGCCGGGAATATCGGCTACCCATTGATGATCAAGGCCTCTGCCGGCGGGGGTGGCCGTGGTATGCGTCTGGTGGAAAAGGCAGCGGAACTGGCCGATAACATTCAGCGGGCTCGCTCCGAAGCCAAGCAGGCCTTTGGCGATGGTGAGCTGATTCTGGAGAAGGCGGTTATTGAACCCCGCCATATCGAAATCCAGATATTTGCAGACCAACACGGTAACGCGGTGTATCTCGGTGAACGGGACTGTTCAGTTCAGCGGCGCCATCAGAAAGTCATCGAAGAGGCACCCTCTCCGTTTGTAACACCCGAACTGCGCCAGGCCATGGGCGAAGCTGCCGTGAAGGCGGCGCTGGCCTGTGACTATGAAGGTGCTGGTACGGTCGAGTTCCTCGCCGACAAGGACCGCAACTTCTACTTCCTGGAAATGAACACCCGCCTGCAGGTGGAGCACCCTGTGACCGAACTGATCACCGGTCAGGATCTGGTGGCCTGGCAGCTTTCCGTGGCCGAGGGCCTGGCGCTGCCACTAACACAGGACCAGATCCAACTGAACGGCCATGCCATTGAAGTGCGCCTTTACGCAGAAGACCCAGCCAACGGCTTCACACCGCAAACCGGGCAGCTGCACCAGTTCCAGCCTGCGGAAGGCGAAGGTTTGCGGTTTGATACCGGCGTGCGCTCCGGGGACTCGATTACGCCTCACTATGATCCCATGCTGGCCAAGGTGATCGCCTGGGGGGCCAATCGCAACGAAGCCCGTCGTCGACTGCTCAGGGCGCTGGAAGACACCACTGTATTCGGTGTGACCACCAACCGTTATTTCCTGAGCCGCATCATCGCGGACGACACCTTCGGCGAAGGCGAGGCCACCACCGCCTTCCTGCAACAGGCGTTCAGAGACGATCCATCCCTGGCACCAAAAGGCATCAGCATCCGCGAGCTCGCGTTGGCAGCCTGCGTGTTCAGCCATGGCAATTCAGGCCGTCCTGACGTTCGGGCCGACCTCAATAATGCCTGGAGCAACGCACCCTCGACCGTCAGTCCGATGAAACTGGATACCGGCGATAAAACCCTGGAACTGCTGGTCCGCCGCGCCGGCAATCATGTCACCGTGACCCAGGGCGAAGAGCAATACGAGCTCGACCTTGAAAGCATGGGCGATGGCCTGTTATGCATTATCGACAACGGCGTTCGTCAGCGATGCCAATATCACTGCCAGGGCGATCACCTATATTTGCAGGCGTTCGGGCAGGCACTGGCAGTGCGTGACGTGACCCACCAGCCGGCCAGCGGTGCCGCCGCCAGCGGCAGTGGCCGTATCAAGGCCACCATGGACGGCGCCATTATTGATGTTCTGGTCCAGGCCGGCCAGGCGGTGAAACAGGGCGACACCCTGGTCATCCTGGAGGCCATGAAGATGGAGCATCCGGTAAAAGCCGACCGCGATGGCACGGTCGGCGAGATACTGGCCACCAAAGGCGACCAGGTAAAACGCAGCCAGTTACTGGTAGAGATCACTGCCACAGACGCCACCTCAGAGGAGGCCGGACAATGAACACAATGAAGAACAGAACCGTTTTTATAACCGGAGGCAGCCGGGGCATCGGGCGAGCCATCGCCCTTGCCTGTGCCCGAGAAGGTGCCAATGTGGTGATCGGCGCAAAATCCGACGAACCGCATCCAAAGCTGCCGGGCACGATACACAGCGTGGCGGAGGAAATTCGACAGGCAGGTGGCCAGGCCCTGCCACTGGTGCTGGATGTGCGAGACGAAAAACTGGTGCGCCAGCGGATAGATGAAGCGGCGGACCATTTTGGCGGCATTGATGCGCTGGTAAACAACGCGGGCGCCATCAAACTGACCGGCGTTGAGAACCTGAAAGTCAGCCGGTACGACCTGATGCATCAGGTCAACGCTCGCGCCGTATTCCTCTGCAGTCAGGCGGCATTGCCCTGGCTGAAGGAGTCCGACCAGGCCCATATCCTGAGCCTGTCGCCGCCTTTGAATTTGGATACCCGGTGGTTCGCCCAGTATGGGCCCTACACCACCACCAAGTACGCCATGACCATGCTGAGCATGGGTATGGCCGAGGAGTTTCGGCGTTACGGGGTTTCAGTGAACACCCTGTGGCCTAAAACACTCATCGCCACGGCCGCCATTGAGTTTGAAGTGGGCGGCCCGCAAATGATGGCCCAGGGCCGCAAGCCAGACATCATGGCGGACGCCGCACTGAGCGTCCTCAGCCGTCCTGCCGGGGCAATGACCGGTCAGTCCCTGATCGATGAGGACGTGCTCAGGGCCGACGGCGTAACGGATTTCGAACACTACCGGTACCAGCCAGGCGACAAGCCCCTGCTGCCGGACCTGTTTCTGGATTAACCCCGGAGCCATTCGTTGTCCGGGGGCAAAACAAACAACAACGTTTCACACTGACCCTGACGGATGACCCTATGACCCAGGACAACGTATCCCCACGTGACATTGCTCGCAGCCTGCCGGGCATACTCCGGCGATTTCCCGCCATTGCCAAGGGCTATTACTACTACTCGGTCAAGAACGAGAACAAGGACCTGACCCTTGGCACCCTGGTGGACCGCAACGCCGAAAAATACGGACACCGCCCGGCCATCCTGTTCGAAGACCGCAGCATTACCTGGCGGGAATTCAACGGTTGGGCCAACCGCATTGCCGGTTTCCTGAAGACAGAGGGCCTTATCCGGGGCGATACCATCGCCGTATTCCTGGAAAACCGCCCGGAGCTGCTCGCCGTGGTCGCCGGTGCCGCCAAGGTGGGCGTGGCCTGTGCCATGCTCAACACCTCCCAGAAGGGGCGCGTACTGGAACACAGCATCAATCTGGTCAGTCCTAAAATGGTCGTTGTGGGCGAGGAACTGGTGGAGGCCTTTGACGGCGTGAAAGCCGATATCAGGACCAGCCACCCCAACCCATTCCTGTTCCTGGCCGATACCAACACCATGAACATCTTCGGCGATGCACCGGAGGGCTATGTGAACATGGCGGCAAAAGTCAGCGCCCATCGGAATACGGCCCCCAAGCCGGCCGATCCGCCCACCATGGGTGACACCGCCATCTACCTGTTCACCTCCGGCACCACTGGCTTACCCAAGGCGGCGCCGGGCAGCCACCGCAAGTTCATGAAAGCCTACGGCGGGTTCGGCATGATGTCCCTGGACATGAAACCGGACGATGTCCTTTACTGCACCCTACCCCTTTACCACGGCACCGCCCTGCTGGTGTGCTGGGGATCCGTGATGGCCGGTGGCTCTGCCATTGCCCTGCGTCGAAAATTCTCCGCCAGCGCGTTCTGGGACGACGTGCGGTATTTCCAGGCAACCACTTTCGGCTACGTGGGCGAACTCTGCCGTTACCTGCTGAATCAGCCCCCCAGCGAACAGGACCGCAATCACAACCTCACCAAGATGATCGGCAACGGCCTGCGCCCGTCCATCTGGAAGGAGTTCAAGGGACGCTTTGGCATCGAAACCGTGGCGGAACTCTATGCCTCCAGCGAGGGCAACATCGGCTTCAGCAATTTCTTCAACCTGGACAACACCGTTGGCTTTTCCACCGCCCCCTACAAACTGGTCAAATTCCACGACGGCACCCGCGACCCGGTTCGGAACGACAGCGGATTCATGCAGGAAGTCGAAAAGGGCGAACCGGGGCTGTTGATCGGTGAGATCACCAAGAAATGGTCCTTCGAGGGCTATACCCAGAAAGACGCCACGGAAAAATCGATCCTGCGGGACGCCTTCAAGAAAGGCGACCAGTGGTTCAACACCGGTGACGTGCTAAAAGAAATCGGCTGCGGCCACCTGCAGTTCGTGGACCGTATGGGCGACACTTTTCGTTGGAAAGGGGAAAACGTATCCACCACTGAGGTGGAGAACATCATCGACGGTTCCAATATGGTGGAGGAAGCCATTGTCTATGGGGTGGAGATTCCGGGCACCAACGGCAAGGCCGGCATGGTAACGCTGGTTCCCCACGCCAATGGCCAGGCATTCGATGTAAACCGACTGTTCCGGTACCTGAGCGACAACCTGCCGCCCTATGCGATTCCGGTATTTGTGCGGGTAACCGGTGCCATCGAGAAAACTGGGACCTTCAAGTACCGCAAGGTGGATATCCAGAAAGCCGGTTATTCCATCGACAAGCCTGGGGAGGAAGTTTACGCCTGGTTACCCGGTACAGATGGTTATACCCGGTTGACCTCCGAGCTGGTTACCGAGATTGATGCCGGAAAAGTTCGGTTCTGAGATTTTCTGGATCTAAGGCATACCTCCCATGCCTTGCCTGCATCGGTGGGGAGCCCCTCCTAAAAAAATGTGCGGAGCCATGGATGGCGGAGCCCAAGCGTACATGGATGTGCTTGAAGCGTTTTTTGGGAGGGGCTCCCCACCGATGCATCCACCGAAACAAACAGGCTGGGGGCCGGCCTTAAGAACCGACCTTAAGGACAACCTTCCCCGTAGCAGTCCGACCGGTCAGCGCCCCGAGAGCCTTCTCATAGTCCTCGAAGTCATAGACTTCACTGATTCGCGGATTGATCTTTCCTTCGGAGAACAGCTTCAGCAGCTCCATCATGTTCTGGGCGCTGTTCTGAGGCTCACGCTGGGTGAAGCTGCCCCAGAAGACACCAACAACGCAACAGCCTTTCAGCAGCGTCAGGTTCGCCGGAATCTTGGGGATATCTCCAGCCGCGAAGCCGATGATCAGGTGACGGCCGTTCCAGGCCATGGCGCGCAACGCCTGCTCCGTAAAATCACCGCCGACCGGATCGTAGATCACATCCACGCCCTTACTGTTGGTCAGGCGTTTAACCGCGTCTTTCAACGGCTCTTCGGTGTAGTTGATCAGCTCGTCGGCACCGGCCTCTTTCGCCACCGCCAGCTTCTCTGCCGTACTGGCTGCCGCAATCACATGGGCGCCCATGGCTTTACCCAGTTCCACCGTTGCCAGGCCAACACCGCCGCTGGCACCCAACACCAACAGAGTTTCCCCCGGCTGGATATTGGCGCGTTGCTTGAGAGCGTAATACGAGGTGCCATAGACCATGGAAAAAGCAGCCGCTTTTTCGTCGGACATGGACTCGGGAATGGGCAGGATGTTCTGCTCCGGGACGACCACCTCTTCGGCAAAGGCACCGTAGCCGGTGAGGCCGGCAACCCGGTCACCCGGCTTGAAGCGAGTGACTTTCTCGCCGATTTCAATTACCTCGCCAGACATCTCTCCACCGGGAGAAAACGGCATGGTGGGCTTGAGCTGGTACTTGCCTTCAATGATCAGGGTATCCGGGAAGTTCAGGCCGGCAGCCTTAACGCGCACCTTGACCCCGTGACCTTTCACGACGGGGCTGGTGACGTCTTCAATCACCAGCGTCTCCGCCGGGCCGTATTCCTTGCAGAGGATCGCTCTCATATTCGTGACTCCGTTGTAGGACAGTCGATATTTGGACGGTCGATAGAGGACAACATCAATGGATGGTTATCAACCTAAACAGAGTCGGATCATGAAGCAAATAAAGAAATCTAATTTCTCCGGATTAGCAGGGCTTATTCTGATCGGAAAAATGACTCACTGGCATAGGCCAGACGAATCAGAGACATAGTCATTGCTCAATACGCGTAACAGCTTCAAGATATGCCTCAAACACGCTTCAAAAAGCGGGAACGGATCACAGCGCTCGCAATACGCGGCTTAGGGCCAGAGATGTTTGACATAATTTACGTGCTGGAAATGACCGGTGTGATTGCCTTTGCGATCTCCGGCATGTTGATCGCCCGATCCAAGAACATGGACCCGGTGGGCGTTTTCACCATCGGCTTCGTGACCGCCCTGGGGGGAGGAACCCTTCGTGACCTGATGATGGATAATCACCCGTTGTACTGGATCAAGCATCAGGAGCAGCCTATCCTGATCCTCTGCATGGCCGTTGTGTTCAGCTACTGGCACCGTGTCGAGCGTATCCGCGAATCGCGCATCCTGCTTCCTGATGCCCTCGGCCTGGGTGTTTTCACAATCCTCGGCGCGCAGTTGGCTCTGGACCTGGGCCACTCCTGGTTTGTGGCGTCACTCCTGGGCGTGATGACCGGTACTTTTGGTGGTGCCCTGCGTGACACCTTTTGCAATGAGGTGCCGTTGATTTTCCGCAAAGACCAGATCTACGCGTCCATATCCTTCGCCGGCTGTTGGCTATACTTTGTTTGCCAGTGGCTGCTGGAGAGCGAATCCCTGGCCATGACCATTGGCCTCTTGTTTATTTTCATCACCCGACTGCTGGCTGTGCGCTTCGACATCCGCCTCCAGCGGGACAGGCGAACAGTGCAATGAGGCTACTGATGATCAATCGTCCCTTGGCGTTCTCGCCTCCAGCCGGTAACATTGCCGTTTTTTCACCCAATTCCTGAAACCGGTTCATTCAACCCCCATTCAGCACCCTGTAAGGCAGGCATACGTCATGCTAGAACGACTATTCAAGCTCCAGGCTAATGGCACCACAGTTCGCAAAGAGGTACTTGCGGGCTTTACCACCTTCCTGACCATGGCTTACATCATCGTGGTCAATCCCAGCATTCTCTCCGCTACCGGCATGGACTTCGGCGCGGTATTCGTGGCGACCTGCCTGGCGGCCACCATAGGCACCCTGATCATGGGGCTCTGGGCCAACTACCCGATCGCGCTGGCGCCGGGCATGGGCCTGAACGCGTTCTTCTCGTTCACCGTTGTTGGCGGCATGGGCTATAGCTGGCAGGTGGCCTTGGGTGCTGTCTTCATTTCCGGCTTTATCTTCTTCCTGCTGAGTATCTTCAAAGTCCGGGAATGGATCATCAACAGCATTCCCATGTCCCTGCGTTTCGGCATCTCCGCCGGCATTGGCTTCTTTCTGGCGCTCATCGCGCTGAAAAATGCCGGCATCGTGATTGATAACCCCGCCACACTGGTTGGTCTGGGTGACGTGAAAGTGGCCGAGAGCCTGTTGTTCTTCGGCGGTTTCGTGCTGATCTGTGCTCTGTCCTTCCGCAAGATCACCGGTGCGGTGATGATCGGGATCATTGCCGTGACAGCAGCAGCCATGGGGCTGGGCATGGTGGAGTACGATGGTTTTGCGTCCGCGCCCCCAAGCCTGGCGCCGACCTTCATGCAGCTGGACCTCGCAGGGGCGCTGAACATTGGCATGATCAGCGTGATTTTCGCCTTTCTGTTTGTAGACCTGTTTGACACCTCCGGCACCCTCATCGGCGCCGCCCAGCGCGGTGGCCTGCTGGACAAGGACGGCAAACTGCCACGGCTGGGCCGCGCGCTGATGTCCGATTCCGTAGCCACCATGTCCGGCGCTGCCCTCGGCACCTCCACCACCACCAGCTACATCGAGTCCACCGCCGGCATCTCCGCCGGTGGCCGCACTGGCCTGACCGCCGTGGTCGTCGCGGCGCTGTTCATGGCGTGCCTGCTGCTCTCGCCCATTGCCAGTATTATTCCGGCTTACGCCACCGCTCCGGCGCTTCTTTATGTCGCGGTGCTGATGGCCAGCGGCCTGAAGCTGATCGAATGGGACGACGTCACCGAAGCCGCACCGGCAGTGGTAACCGCCCTGATGATGCCGCTGACCTTCTCGATCGCCAACGGCATTGCCCTGGGCTTCGTTACCTATGCCATCCTCAAGGCCTTGAGCGGCCGCTGGTCGGACCTGAACCCCAGCGTGGTCATCATCGCCTTGGTCTTTATCCTGAAATTCATTTTCCTGGACGCAGCCTAAGCTGCGCTTTCAGCGCTTGGACACGCTATGGACTATTTTTCAGAAAGCATCAAGAAAGCCATTCGCACCGTGCCAGACTGGCCCAAGCCAGGCGTCGCCTTCCGCGACATCACCACCGTGCTCCAGGACCGCACCGCGTTCCGCAAGCTGATTGATGCCTTCGTTCACCGCTACCACGGCCACGATATTGATGCCGTTGCCGCCGTAGATGCCCGTGGTTTTATCATCGGCTCAGCCCTGGCCTATGAGCTGAACGCCTCGTTGGTACTGATCCGCAAGAAAGGCAAGCTGCCGTTCGATACCCTGGTGGAAGACTACGAACTGGAGTACGGCACCGCCTCGGTGGAACTGCACAAGGACGCCTTCAAGCCCGGCGACAACGTGGTGCTGGTGGACGACCTGATCGCCACCGGCGGCACCATGCTGGCCGCCTCACGGCTCATTCGCAGAATTGGCGCCGAGATCGTCGAAGTGGCTGCCATGATTGACCTCCCCGACCTGGGGGGCTCACGCAAGCTGCAGGAAGAGGAGTTGAAGGTTTATACTGTTTGCTCTTTTGAGGGTGATTAGGGAGCGTCTCGCTCCCTTCCATAACGCACGACGGGAGCGGCCATGCCTGACTATCAGCACCACTGGAAAGACAGAACACCGGTTAACCTGCCCTTGGGCAAAATTGTCTGCATCGGTCGTAACTATGCGGAACATGCCCGGGAGCTGAACAACCCGGTTCCGGATGAGCCCCTGCTGTTTATCAAACCGGCAACCTCCGCGGTGCACATCACCCGCCCCCTGGACTTCCCACGCAACCAGGGCGCGGTTCATTTTGAAACCGAGCTGGCCGTGCTGATCGGCCGCCCACTGACCAATGCGTCGGCCAGCGACGCCGAAGCCGCTATCCTTGGCTACGGCCTGGCGCTGGACCTGACGCTGCGAGACGTGCAATCCCGGCTCAAAGAGAAAGGCCAGCCCTGGGAACGCGCCAAGGCCTTTGACGGTGCCTGCCCACTGTCGCCCTTCGTGTGTATCGACCGTCTCCGCCGAGACCATCTCACCTTTACCCTCGACATCAACCGCGAACGCCAGCAAACCGGTGATACCCGGGATATGCTGAACCCGATCGTGCCATTGATCGCCCACATGAGCACCCAATTCACCCTGATGCCCGGCGATGTGGTTCTTACCGGTACACCAAAAGGCGTTGGCCCCCTGGAATCCGGCCAGATATTGTCTCTGGAACTGGAAGACGCCTTGTTTGTGGAGACCACCGTGCTCTAGGCTGGGCATGGGACATTGCGATCCTCCTCAGGTCCATCGGCTCTTCAGGACGTATAACAGGCATGGCAAAGAAACCGGTTACCACACGCAGCGGACGATTCTTCAGACTGGCAGGCATGACGGCGTCCGTGGCCGGTCAGTATGCCGGGCAGCGTGCGCGCCGGATATTCCGCAGCGAGGAAGACAACGAGGGCGCCCGCTCTGAGAGCTATACCCGCATGGCGGACCAGATTGTCGATACCCTGGGTGAGCTCAAGGGCGCGGTCATGAAAGTCGGCCAGATTGCCTCCCAGACCCAGGACTTTCTGCCCCGGGAATTCTCGGATGCCCTTGAGCGGCTTCAGAAAGAGGCTCCGCCCATGCCGTTCGAGGTAATTGTCGGTCAGGTGGAGAGCGAACTGGGCAAACCGGTGTCAGAACTGTTCGAATACCTGCAGGAAAAACCCTACGCAGCGGCGTCCATCGGTCAGGTTCACCGGGCCCGCCTGCACGACGGCACCGATGTCATCGTCAAGGTTCAGTACCCCGGCGTGGACGAATCCTGCGACAGCGACCTGAAACAGCTACGAATGGCCCTGAAACTGGGCGGCCTGCTGAAAATGCCGAAAGAGCACGTCGACCAGCTGTTCGGCGAAATCCGGGTGCGGCTCAAAGAGGAACTGGATTACGAGAACGAGGCCCGCAACCTGAAGGAATTCCAGGCATTCCATGCCAGTGACGACTGGATCGAGATCCCGACCGTCTTTGCCAGCCACTCGTCCCGGCGGGTACTGACCATGGAGCTGGTGGAAGGCGACCATATCAGCGAGGTAACCCCCGCAAGATACGATCAGGACACCATCAACCTGATCGGGCACCGCATCTTCACCATGATGGCGGACCAGCTTTTCCGCTACCAGTGCATCCATGGCGACCCCCACGCCGGCAATTTCGCCTACCGGCCCGATGGCACCATCATCCTTTATGACTTTGGTTGCGTGAAAAAGCTGAAGCCGGAAATCGTCGAGGCCTATCGCAACGCCCTGGTCTCCGCCCTGGAAGAGGATTACGCCGCCCTGGATCGCCACCTGATCGCCCTTGGTGCTCGCGTGGAATCACAGCCGGCGGTGGACGAAGCCTACTATGCCATGTGGCGGGACATTCTGATTCAGCCCTTTGACAGTGACACCCCCTACGACTTTGCCGAGTCTGAGTTGCACAAGGACGTCGCTGCAAAAACCACCACCGTGTTCAAGTACCTGGACTACTTCAAGCCGCCGGTAGAGAGCATCTTCATTGACCGAATGATTGCCGGCCATTACTGGATGATGAAGCGTTTGGGGGTGCAAGCAGCATTTCGGGAAGAACTCGAGGAGTATCTGGCGTTATAACCCCAGCCCCTTCATCCACTCCGCAACGCCCTCACCGGCGCCCTTGCGAATAACCTTCGCCCTCGAAAGGCTCGCCGGTTCACCAGGATCGATGACCGTTACCGGCACATCGAAATTCACCAGATCCACCAGCCCGGCTGCGGGGTAGACTTGCAGGGACGTGCCCACAATCAGCAGATGATCTGCGGTGGGCACGATCTCCGCTGCGGCCTCGATCATCGGCACTTCCTCGCCGAACCATACGATGTGCGGCCGAAGCTGGGAGCCGCGATCACAGGTATCTCCAGGCTGTATGTCGTTGAATCCGATGTCGTAAATCAGTTCCGGATGCGTCGAACTGCGGGCTTTGGTGAGTTCGCCGTGCAGGTGTATAACATTGCTGGAGCCGCCCCGCTCATGCAGGTTGTCCACGTTCTGGGTAATGATCGTTACCCGGTAATGCTGCTCCAGTTCCGCCAGCAAGCGGTGGGCGTCATTTGGTTGTGCCGACTTCAACTGCCGCCGGCGTTCGTTGTAGAAGCGCAGCACCAGTTCCTGGTTTCGGGCAAAGGCTTCTGGCGTCGCCACATCATAGACACTGTGTTGTTCCCACAGGCCGCCATTATCGCGAAACGTGGAGAGTCCGCTTTCGGCGCTCATACCGGCGCCGCTGAGCACAACGATGTGATCTTTCATACAGCAACACTTTGATTGTCAGATGAATGTAGTCAGAACCAGCGCTTCTCCGGCCTGCGCCGTTTTTCCACCCTCAGCCCATGCCTCTCCAGGATAGCAACCAGTTCCTCGGTGTCATCGATATTGAGGAAGGGTGCGAGGGAAATTTCCTCGCCCCGGAACTGCAGGTGAAGCTTTGGGGGAGTCCAGGGATGGCGTGGCATGTCCTGCCATACGCGGGTGTGGCGCCGGGGCAGCTCCCATTCCCGCTCCTTCTGGGTCAGGCCTTTTTCCAGGCGGATCAGCTCCGGTGCGAACGTGAGCACTTCGCGCCTCTGGCACTGACGGGAAGTGTAGTAGAACGCCGCCGCCAATGCGGTCAACTCAAGACCCGCGAACGGCAATACCGGCCATGCTCCGGCCAGTAGCATGCCAGTGGAAATAACCAGCGAAAGCAACACAGCCGCAAGCCAAATGCGGATATTGCCCCGCCAGTTCATGGACCGGTTGGGGGTCAGGAGAAAACAGTCGCCTTCACACTCGGAAAGCTGCTCTACCATTCAGGTCGCTCCCAGGAGCCACCACCCGCATCGCCTGAACGCCTTCAGTCAAATATCTTGCCGGGGTTCATCACACCCTTGGGGTCGAACACCTGCTTGATGCCCCTCAGGTAGGCAATTTCAGCGGCGCTGCGCGTGTACTCCAGATACGGCTTCTTGGTCATGCCGACACCATGCTCGGCAGACACACTGCCCTGATAACGTTCGACAATCTCGAAGACCCATTTGTTCACCTGTTGGCATTTCTCAAAGAAATCCTCTTTGGCCAGGTCTTCCGGTTTGAGGATGTTCAGGTGCAAGTTGCCGTCGCCGATGTGGCCGAACCAGATAATCTCGAAATCCGGGTAGTGCTCGGTGACCACCGCGTCGATTTCCTGCAGGAACCCTGGCACCTTGGAAACCACCACAGAGATATCGTTCTTATACGGCGTACGCGGTGCAATGGACTCTGAAATGCGCTCCCGCAGTTGCCAAAGGTTCAGGGCCTGGGTTTCGCTCTGGCTGATAACGCCGTCCAGCACCCAGCCGTTTTCCACGCACTGTTCGAACAGCGCCATGGCATCGTCCATCACCTGGTCGGACACCGCCTCAAATTCCAGCAGCGCGTAGTACGGAGCCTCGGTTTCGAACGGCGCCTGCACCTGGCCATGGGCCAGTACATGCCCCATGGCCTGATGGGAGAAGAACTCGTAGGCGGTCAGATCGATCTGCTTCTGGAACGCCTGCAGCACGTCCATGGTGTTGGTCAGGTCGTTCAGGCCCAGCACCAGCACGGTCAGATTATCCGGCTTGCGAGAGAGCTTCATGGTGGCCTCGGTAATAAATCCGAGAGTGCCTTCCGCGCCGATAAACAGATGGCGCAGGTCGTACCCGGTGTTGTTCTTCGCCAGATCTTTGTTCAGATCGAGGATATCCCCCTTGCCGGTGACCACTTTCAGACCAGCCACCCAGTCCCGGCTCATGCCGTAGCGGATTACCTTGATACCACCGGCGTTGGTGGAGAGGTTGCCGCCAAGCTGGCTGGAACCGGCCGAGGCGAAATCCACGGGATAATACAGGCCGTTGTCTTCGGCGTAGGTCTGCAGTTGTTCCGTCACTACCCCGGCCTGACACTTCACGGTGCGATCGCTGGCGCTGAAGTCCAGAATCTGGTTCATGTTGTCAAACGCCACCACAACCTCACCATTGGCCGCCACGGCTCCGGCACTCAGGCCGGTGCGCCCACCAGAAGGCACCAGAGCCACCTGGTTCTCGTTGGCAAACCTCACCAGCGCCTGCACCTGTTCCGTCGTCTTGGGCAAAACAATGGCCACGGGCTTGGGTGGATAGATCTTCGTCCAGTCCTTGCCGTAATTTTCCAGGTCGGCCGCGTCAGTCAGCACTTTTCCGGGGGTCTGGCCCGCTTCCATCAGGGCTTTGAGGGAGGCAACGATCTGTTCAGGATTCATGGATAGTCCGGTCTCGCAAAGGGTTAATCAGGGCGCCGGTAGGCAGAGTTGATTCAGGTGGTCCGACGCGCTGTGAAAATCTGCGTTTATGGTATCATACCGCCCCTGTTCTGTGAGCCCGCCCGCCAACAGCGGTCCTCACGGGTCATTTCATGTGACGAAAGGTTCGGAAGCAAGCCCATGTCAAATACGTCTCTTGAAAAGAGCAAAATCCGCATCCTGCTGCTGGAAGGCGTGCACCAGTCCGCCATTGATACCCTGAACGCCGCAGGCTATACCAACATCGAATTCCTGACTCATTCACTGGCCGAAGACGAGCTGGTGGAGAAAATCGCCGACGCTCATTTCGTGGGTATCCGCTCACGCACCCAGCTGACCGAGAAGGTATTCGACGCTGCCCAGAAGCTGGTAGCGGTGGGCTGTTTCTGCATTGGCACCAACCAGGTTGACCTTCAGGCGGCCACCCGTCGCGGTATCGCTGTTTTCAACGCACCTTTCTCCAACACCCGCAGTGTGGCGGAGCTGGTTCTGGCCCAGGCGATTCTGTTGCTGCGCGGCGTACCTGAGAAAAACGCCAAGGCCCACCGTGGTGAATGGCTGAAGTCCGCCAAGGACAGCTACGAAATCCGTGGCAAGAAGCTCGGCATCATCGGTTATGGCAACATCGGCACCCAGTTCAGCGTGCTGGCCGAAGGCCTGGGCATGGACGTGTACTTCTACGACGTGGTGTCCAAACTGTCCATCGGCAATGCCACCCAGGTAGGCACCCTGCAGGAGCTGCTCAACACCTGCGATGTGATCAGCCTGCACGTTCCCGAAACGCCGTCCACCAAGTACATGTTCAAGGCCGAGCAGTTTGCCCAGATGAAGCCGGGCAGCATCCTGATGAACGCTTCCAGGGGTACCGTGGTAGACATTGACGCCCTGGCCGATGCCCTGGGCAGTGGCAAGCTCCTGGGCGCCGCCATTGATGTCTTCCCCGTTGAACCCAAGTCCAACAATGAAGAGTTCATCTCTCCACTGCGCGAGTTCGACAACGTGATCCTGACTCCGCACGTCGGTGGCTCCACCATTGAGGCACAGGAAAACATTGGCCGCGAAGTGGCAGAAAAGCTGGCCATGTACAGCGACAACGGCACGTCTGTCTCTTCCGTGAACTTCCCGGAAGTGGCCCTGCCCTCACATCCGAACCAGCACCGCCTGCTGCACATCCACGAAAACGTGCCGGGCGTGATGTCGGAAATCAACCAGGTGTTCTCGGAAAACGGCATCAACATCTGTGGCCAGTACCTGCAAACCAAGGAAGACATTGGTTACGTGGTGATCGACGTCGACAAGGAGTACGGCGAGTTGGCACTTGAGAAACTGCTGAAAGTCAAAGGCACCATCCGCTGCCGCGTGCTGTTCTGATCCAGACGGTGTTTCAGCACCACAAAGAAGCCGGGGCCAACAGGTCCCGGCTTTTTTATGGCCAAACAGGCCAACTCCCGCACATGACCTCTTATTAATCCTCTTTTAGGGCACTTGACCTTGAGATGTCATCAGATGCAGCCATGATGGAAGTGAAAGCTTTAACATTGCATCCAACATTCACTCCAAGGAGCATTCCATGTCACTGAAGGAGTCATTGCAGAAAAAACTGGAAACCCAGACCGAGTACTGGAGCAAACAGATCCAGAGCCTGCAGGCCGATGCTGAAGAAAGGATGGCAAAAGCCCAGGACGACCAGGCAGAGGCTGAAATCCAGAAAGATTTCTCCGAGCGCATTCAGGCGCTGGAAGAACACGTCGAAGAAGCACGCAAGAAGATTTCGGAAATCCGGGATTCAGGGGAAGACCAGTTGCGGGACCTGAAGGCAAGGATTGACGAGTGGCTTCCCGGCGGGAAGAACTAGGAAACGATAAATGGCCGGAACGGGATCGTTCCGGCCCTCAAGCATTACTGCGGCACTCTTAGCAGACGATTGGGAGAGCCCTCTTCAATACTCCCAAGTACATTTCTGGTCGCCAGCTCGTCCAGCCTGGTGCTGACCGATGCCGGTGACAGATCGGGTTCAGCCCCCAGGATCAGGGCAACGCTGCCCGCTACGTGTGGCGATGCCATAGAGGTCCCGCTGATGGTGTTTACTTCATCGTCCTCCTGGTACCAGGCCGCGGTGATGTCAGACCCCGGGGCAAACAGGTCCAGACATTCTCCGTGGTTGGAAAACGACGATCGTTGATCCTCGCGGGTAGTGCTTCCTACGGTTACCGCTGATGCAACCCGATTTGGAGAGCCGGAACAGGCGTCAGCATCGCTGTTACCGGCGGCCACGACGAACGTCACTCCCTGCTCTATCGCACCACGCACGGCATCGTCCAGAGCGTCTGAATTTCCTCCACCAAGGGACATATTGGCAACGGCCGGCGCCTGATGGTTCTCAGCCACCCAGTCAACACCTGCGATCACATCCGCGTTAGAACCGGCACCGGAGCAATCCAACACCCGCACGGCCGAGATGGATGCGTTCTTGGCAACGCCATAGACGGTGCCAGTTGCGGTACTGGCGACATGGGTCCCGTGACCATTGCAGTCTGTGGTGTCTTCCGGGTCAGTCTCGCCACCAATGTTGACGATCGGGCCGATCAACGGCAACCCACCCAACCCCAGCAAGCCCGTATCGTTCACCGCAAAGTTACGGCCTTCAATCACCCGTCCGGCAAACTCATCGTGGCTATCCCGCAGACCTGTGTCGATGATATAGACACTGACTCCGTTACCGGCAGAGGACGGGTAGCTATATTGCTCATCCAGGGGGAGCACCGGCTGATCGATCCTGTCCAGCCCCCAGGTGGCATCACCCTGCGTCACCGCATTTGCGGCAACAACCTGGTCGGGCTCAACTGCCAGCACGCCAGGCAGGGATGACAACAGTGCTGCCTGCGGCTCTGTCATCGTGACCGCCGCACCGGTCATCGCAGTTCGGTATACATGCAGAATATCACCACCACCTACGGCCACCAGAAGCGATTCGACGCTTGCCTGCAGGTCGGCAAGCCCCAGCATGTCAGGAATCGACGGGGCCAGTGTGAGGATATAGCGCCCCGGTATGCGATCTCCCGGCTGAAGCGCGGATTCGGAGGCTTCCGAAGTGCCCGTCAGGCCGACACCATCCGACAGTTCTGCGAAGGCCGGGGCGGCCAAGAGAACACTGAGGGTAAAACCAATTGTTTTTGTGATCGTTGTTGTCAAAGCAGATCTCCCATTTGCTCATTTTCCATGATTGAGGCTCACCGGGAACGGACAACATAGAGCCTTATGTTCCACCACGGGACATTCCCCTTCACCGTTCCATGCATTGAAGGGCGATTCAGGTCAGATGAGGCCAATTCGGCTCTCTTAAACAACCTTTAATGCACAAAGGCCGATGTTGACGATTGAAGCTGATGGCAGAATGGGGAAGGAGCAAAAAGGGAGGGAAGCGGCTCCGGACGCGAGCATGATCCGGAGTCGCTGATTCAGCCTGGGCTGATGTTACTGCATGGGAACCAGTGTCAGCTCGACGCGACGATTCTGTTCACGTCCGCTTTCAGTGTCGTTGGAGGCAATCGGGTAGCGCGGGCCATAACCTGTCGCACGGGTCCTCTTGGGTGCGATACCCTGATTCAAAAGGAAATCCCTGACTGACCCAGCGCGGCGCTCACTCAACAACTGGTTGTAATCCCGCGAGCCAGTGCTATCGGTATGGCCTTCGATCTGAATGATGGTCTTGTCGAATTCCTTCAGTACCAGCGCCACGGATTCCAGCGTGTTGCTGAACGACGGCTTGATGGAGGACTGGTTGACGTCGAAGGTAATGTTGCCCGGCATGACCAGTTCAATTTCGTCACCATTGCGTACAACGCGAACACCGGAACCCTCGAGTTTGCGGCGCAACTGCGCTTCCTGCTTGTCCATGTAATAACCGATACCACCACCAATGGCCGCACCGGATGCGGCACCAATCAGTGCGCCTTTGCCACGGTCACTGCTGCTGGAGGTTGCAGCGCCGACGGCGGCACCACCAATGGCCCCGATAATGCTGCCTTTCGTGGCGCTAGAGGTTTTTTCCTCACCGGTGTAAGGATCGTATGTCATACAGCCGCCAAGACCCACGGTGGCGACGGCAAAAGCTACAATCGTTTTCTTCACGGCATTCTCCAAAGTCTTTCCAAGGTATGACTGTTCGCGGCATGATGCCGCCATTGGCTTTCCTTAACTGGCCTCAGACAGAGACCCGTCATGGTCGTTTTCAAACGTATCCACAATGGTATTGAATACGGTTGCCTGTAAATCCTGGGCTTCGTTTACTAGATGATGACGCCCATCCGGTATCCGGAGTTCCTCCACGGAGGAAAATTTATTGCGGATAATCCGCAGATTGTGCTGCCAGTCTACAGTCAGGTCCTTTTCCCCCTGCACCACGGTAATCGGAAAATCGACCGGGCGGGCGGACTCAATATGCGGTACCCACTGCCGTAATGCAGAAACCCAGTCCACATGTACGGCCCTGGCCTGGAGCGGATCGTAGTCCCTGAGGAACTTCAGGAAACGCGAGTTTCCACTGTTGGCCCCAAACGCCCGTCGCCATCGCGATATAAAGGGCTTTACCAGGCTGTGCAGAACTTTGGCACCCAGCCACCCCATCGGCCTGATCAACGGTGCCAGCAGTACCACCCTACGAAAATCCGAGGTTTCCCGGTCGTGATGGTTGGTCAGCAGGTAGTCAATCAGGATAGCCCCGCCCGTACTCTGCCCGACCGCATACCAGGGCGCCCGCACGTGACGCCTTACACTGGCCATGACATCCGTCAGCACGGCCTGATACTCGAGAAAACTACCAATCGCCGCCGGTGTGCCACTGGACAGCCCGTGCCCGGGCTGATCATAGGCGAGCACATCAAAGCCTGCACCCAGGCAACGGTCGATCAACTGGCTGTATAGCCCTACATGGTCAAAGTAGCCATGCAGGATAAACACCGTGCCCCGGGGCTTGCACTGATCCGGAAGGCGAAAATAGTGGACCATCACCTGGTGCCGGTCCGCCATCACATAACCCTGGCGATAGCTGACCTCCGGGTGTTCTACCCAGAGATCGAGGCCGTAGAACCGGCAGTAGGCCACCATATCCTCGCTGAGTTGTTCCTGGCTTTCAGGCTCGAAGGGCGACATTCGCTCAAGTAACGACGCCCTGTCCCAGTTCGGAATTTCTATGGTATCTGTTTTCCAGTACACGTAGAGTTAAACGCCTGTCATGAATGGGTATGAAAATAGCAGTGTGTCTGCACTAAGCTTGGTGCTTAGATTAGCACACCACAACCCCGGAGTTGCCGATGATACAAACCGCCCTGGAAGCCGGCCTGCGCCAGACCATGAACCGACTCGTTCGTCCCCTGCTGCACCCCGCGATTCCCGTTGCCCTGCAACGCCGGTTGATCAGCAAGGCCTACCTGACATCGATTCCGCCACGTGGCACCCGGTTTGAAGACATCCAGGCAGAAGGGCTTTCGATCACCCGGGCCTGTCACAGCGACAACCCTCACGGGGTCATACTGTATTTCCATGGCGGTGGTTACATCATAGGCTCGCCAAAAACACACAAGGGAATTACCGGCCACCTGTCGAAATTCAGTGGCGCGATGGTGGTTACTCCCGACTACCGATTGGCACCGGAGAACCCCTTCCCCGCGGCACTGGACGATGCTGAAATGGTTTACCGCGCCTTGCTGGACGAAGGGCATCCGCCTGCAACCCTATGCCTCGCGGGCGACTCAGCCGGCGGCGGACTCGCCGTAGCCCTGGCCATGCGCCTACGCGACAAAGGCCTGCCCTTGCCCTCGTCGCTGATGGTGCTGTCGCCCTGGACTGATCTTTCCCACCAACACCTTTACGCGCCTGAATGCGAGCCGGTTCTACAGAAGCCGTGGATCGACAAGTCCGCGCGCCTGTACTGCGGCAACACACCACCGTCCGAGCCTCTCGTTTCACCCGTATTTGGCGACCTTTCCGGCCTTCCGCCGTTGCTGATACAGGTGGGCAGCCAGGAAATCCTGCTGAATGATGCCCGGCGCCTGGCGAACGCGGCCAGCCGTGACAGTGTCGATACACGCCTGGAAATCTATAACGGTCTCTGGCACGTTTTCCAGGTCCACGCGGGGCAACTGGACCGCGCCACCGAGGCCCTGCAAACCGCTGGCACGTTTATACGCCAGCATCTGTCGAGTTGACCGGGAGGACAACCTCCCCACGAATCAGCGCTTCCTTCTGCCTGCGCGGCCATTGTTTGATCTGCCACTCAAGTTTCGACGCCGTCGCCCTGTCTGTCGTCTCGGCGGAAAATGCGAGCTCAAGGGGCCCTTTGCCCCTCAGGCTACGGGCCCCTTTTGGTGCACCGGCCTGGTGTTCGGCAAAGCGCCGCGCCACATCGGTTGTGATCCCCGTGTAAAGAGCCCCTTTGGCGGTCCGTACCATGTAGATGAACCACTGGCTCATACCGATGAAGCCCTCGCCATTGTCTCCCGGGTTTTACGTTGCTGAATCCACAGCCCCGCAACGATCAACACCAGGCCAACGTATGTGGATGGCAGAATGATCTCGCCAAGAATGAAATAGATGAACACCAGCGACAGGAACGGTGAGATAAAGATGAGGTTACTCACCCTGGCGGTATTTTCCGCCTTCTTCATGGCGTAGGACCAGAGCACAAAGGCAATTCCCATTTCGAACACACCCACGTAGGTGGCCGCCAACAGGCCTGTTGTGGGGTTGAAATCGAAACCGTCCGTCAACCCGCAAATCACCACGATCACCGGAAGACCGCAGAGAAAATTCAGGAACAGACCGACCACCGGATCCCGGGTATCCCGAGTCGCGATAATCCAGTAGGACGCCCAGACCAGGGTGCTGCCGATGGCCAGGCCCACACCAAGAGGGTCGGAGAACGTTAACGACAACACATCGCCACGGGTTGCGATAACGACGACCCCGCTGTAGCAAATCAATCCGGCGATGATATCGGCACGCCGCAGTCGCTGTCCCAGGAAGGGCACCGACAGGTAGGCCAGCACCAGCGCCCAGGTGTAGTTCAGGGGTTGCGCCTCCTGGGCAGGCAGCCGGTCGAACGCACCAAACAGCAGGAAGTAGTACAGGCAGGGATTGATAAGCCCCATACCGAAAGACTGCAGATATTGGCGGCGCGACAGTTCAAAGACCAGGTGCCACCGTCGTTGTGCGACCAGAATAAGCGCCATCACTATTACCGACGCGGAACAGGCGACCACCAGCATCTGGACCGGGGTCAATTCCCGCAATGACAACTTGAACGCAGTGGCCACTGTTGACCAGAGCAATACCGTTCCAAGGCCGTAAAGCATTGCCTGTTTCTGGTTAGTCATGAGCAGTGTCCTTTTCCGCATCAAGCCAGCGATAGAGCGTACGCCGGTTTACCCCGAGTATCTGGGCCGCACGGCGTTTATTGCCTTCCACCGCATCAATAACACGCACAACATAGTCCTGCTGGACCTGCTCCAACGTGGGCCAATCCGCCAGGTTTCCTGATGGCAGCACCGGCCGGCCCTCAGCAGACTCTGTCTGGCGCTTGCGGATACGGGCCGGCAGATGTTCCGGCAACACCACATCACCGTCGCAAAAGGTCACGGCCCGTTCAATCGCGCTGGCCAGTTCCCGGACATTGCCGGGAAACGGATAATCCGCCAACATTCGCGCAGCCACTTCGCCCAGCTGCAGGAATCCGCGCTGGTGACGCCGGGCGGAATCCCGCAGGAAATGCATGGCAAGCAGATCCACATCGTCATCCCGCTCCCTTAATGGCGGCACCATCAAGGTCAGGGTTTCCAGGCGATAGTAAAGGTCCTCGCGGAAGCCACCCTGTTCCACGGCCCTGACCAGGTCCTGATGGGTAGCCGCAATAACACGCACATTGACGGCCTCTTCGTGGTCAGAACCCACCGGCTTAATCGTGCCTTCCTGCAGCACACGCAACAATTTCGCCTGAAGAGCGAGCGGCATCTCGCCAATTTCGTCCAGCAGCAGCGTGCCTCCATCCGCTTCGGCAAACAGCCCCCTGCGGGCGGATTTTGCGCCGGTAAAAGCACCGGCTTCGTGGCCGAAAAACTCGCTTTCCATCAGCTCATGGGGTATGCCCGCGCAGTTGACTGGTATAAACGGTCCTTGCCGGCGCTCGCTCTCGTCGTGAATGGCCCTGGCGACCAGTTCCTTGCCGGTGCCGCTCTCGCCACTGACCAGGACGGCCGCCTGGCTACGGGCCACCTGTCGTATTTCGTTCCTCAAACGCTCCATCGCCCGGCTCTCGCCCACCAGCCCCAGCGCACTGTCGCTTTCACTCTGGGATTTGTAACGTGCGAGTTCACTGGTCACCGCCGCATGGGCCAGCAGGCGCTTGATCTTCAAGCGAAGATGGTCGGTGGACAGTGGTTTGGTGAGGAAGTCATCGGCACCGGCCTTAAGCGCCTCTACCGCCTGGTCAACCGTGCCGAAGGCTGTGATGATGATAAAGGGAACCGAATGGCCTTCCGCCTGCAGCTTCCGTAGTATTGCCAGGCCGTCGCCGTCTGGCAATCGAAGGTCCGACACAATCAGGTCCGGGCGCCATTCCCGCAACCCATTGCAGCCTTCCTCAACGGTTGCAGCACTGCGTACCGCATAACCATCCACCTCAAGCTCCTCTGACAGAAGCGTCCGCAAACTGGCGTCGTCTTCCACCAGCATGATCAAAGCGGGCCTAGCTTTCATGATGGGCCTCCGTCGAGTCCACTCGTTTCTCATACACTGGCCAGAACGTTGACATCCGGCACCCGCCGTTCGCGTTCGTGCCAACCTCAATCCGACCACCATGTTCCTTGATTACACTGCCGACCACCGCAAGCCCCAGACCGGTTCCCTCACCCGCCGCACGAGTACTGAAAAAAGGCTCGAAAATCCGCTCCCGCAGCGAATCATCGATACCCGGGCCATCATCATCCACCCGCAACTCCCAGTATCCGTCGAGGGGAATGACAGACACGATAACCCGCGAGCGAGCCGCTTGGCACGCGTTGCGGACCAGGTTCAGGCAGGCCATTTCGAGACGGGTTGGCTCGGCCAGAACGCCGGCGCTGGCCTCCGGAATATCGGTACAGATCTCAACGCCATGGCACTTGGGCTCGTCGCATACCCGCGCGGTCAGATCGCGAGCCGTCGCCGCCAGGTCGGTTTCCCGGCGGGAGTCCGGCACATGTCGAAAACAATCGAGCAACTGCTGGATAATCAATGTCATCCGCTCGACCTGATGTTCGATATCCTTCAGGTGTCGTCGGTCGCTATCTGCCAGATCGCCCCGCCCAAGGATATTGGCGCGACCCTGGATGACATTCAGCGGCGCACCCAGCTCATGGGCAACGCCACCGGCAACCCGCCCGATCATGGCGACCTTTTCCTGATACTTCAGCTTCTCTGACAGTTCCCGCTCGCGTTCAACGCTCTCCCGGATTTCATTTTCCGCAACCGCCATACGGGCGCCCATGTCTTGCAACCCCTCGTGGATCTGTCTCAGCTCCCTCGGCCCCGCGGGAGGTCCATCAATCTGCCAGCGGCCGGGGGCCATCCGCTCCATCAATTCCAACAGCCGGCTGACATGGCGACCGACGGCACCATAGTGCCCCAGAACAACCACCAGAATGACCATCAACGACACCACCGACCAGATACTGACGGCCCAGATTCGGCTTGATGCCACCAACTCATGGAAATCGCTACGCTTTCGGGTTACCTGAAGCAACCCCTGAATTCGACCGTCCGGGGCAACCAGCGGCGTGAATTGTGAGAAGACTGACACCCCGTCGACCCTACGAAACGCTCCGTCCAGCTTGCCACTGGCTATCGCGCGTTCGGCACTGTCGCTCCGCGTAACATCACTGTCCGCCACACCGAGGCTGGCGATCTGCTGCCCGTCTTCATCAAACACTGAGGCACCAAACACCCGGCCGATGCGGAAGATGGATTTCAGCGACTCCCCCAGAACAATTTCATCGCCATCGGACATGGCCTGGGACAATGGACCACTGACCGCCCGGGCCACAAGCTCCAGATCTTCCCGCAAACGGTCATTCAGATTACGCTCGACCGCACCGAGCCCCACATAAATGGCGACGCCGCTGAATACCATCAACGGTACAACCATGCTCAGCACCAAGGTCAGGCGCAGCGAGCGAAACATGTCCCGCGCTCTTGATACAGGCGTTTTCATAACGTGCTCCGACAAAGTGTCACACAGGTATGCCACATGTGACATTTAGCCACAACGCACATTACGCAAAGGTAACGCTAATACATATCCAAATCACTGTTTTTTCTAGCTTTTCATAAAAATAAAAAACTGGCACAGAGCTTGATTAAGCAACACCAACGTTCGAGGAATCGCATTCCTTTCAACGTCAGACTGCATTCGATGACACCGTGCAGTCCCTTCAACGCAAAAGGAGAACGCCATGAATAAACTTCTCATTTCACTGACCGCATCCCTGGCACTGCTGGCAGCAGGCCCCGTACTGGCACAGGAAAACCAGCAAAGTCCTGAAGCCACCAATCCCAACGGCGGATACAGTGATCCCGCCTCCGCCGGCACCCAGAAAACCAACTTTACCGACGCGGAACTGAAGCAGTTCGTTGAGGCCCAGGAAGGTATCAACAATATCCGTGATGAATACATGGAAAAAATCGAAGCGGCTGATTCCCAGAAAAAGGCCCAGGAACTGCAGATGGAAGCCAACGATGAAATGGTCACAGTGATTGAGGATTCCGGCATGGATATCCCCACCTACAATTCCATCGCCACCGCTTACAACAGTGAACCTCAGGTTCGGAATCGCGTTGATGCACTGATGTAAGCGGCTTCCCCACATTGGTTGCTTCAGGCCCTGCTATTGCAGGGCCTTTTTGATTCTGCAAACGAGGTCGCGATGGCCATAATCAACGTTGATTGTGGTATCTTGTCGGCATGATTTTGTAGAGACCAATGGAGACAAACCATGCGAAGATTCTGCCGCGGGCTAACCCCATTGCTCTTGACGGTTATGCTTGTCCTGGCAGGATGTTCAGACAGCCCCGCACCGGTGTCCAGCGGTGACAATGATGAGAAGCCATCCTACCCCGTTACCTGGCGCTTTGCCCTTGAGGAAATTGAAGGCAGCGTCCAACACCGTTATGCCCTTGAATTCAAGGACCGTATCGAGCGTATCTCTGATGGCAACATCCTCGTTGATGTTTTTCCCTATGGCTCTATTGGCACGTCACTCCAACTGACGGATCTCGCCCGGGAAGGCTCCGTCCATCTCGCTTTCGCCTCCCCCGGCCACCTGGCCAACGTTATTCCCGAGGTGGGCGTGTTCACCCTCCATTATCTGTTGTCTGATGACGAAGAGGTGAATCGTGGCGTCCTTGCCAGCGATGATTTGAAGCAACTGTTCCACGAGCCTTACGAGGAGCAGGGCCTCAAGCTTCACGGTTTCGTACCTGAGGGTTGGATGGTCTGGACCGCCAACAAGCCCTTGCGGAGCCCCGCGGACTTCGACGGACTCACTATCCGCACCATGACGTCGGACATCGCTGAAGAGACCTATAAAACCTATGGCGCGACAACCAGCCAGGTTCCTTTTTCGCAGGTCTACAGCGACCTTCAGTTACGCCGCATTGACGGGCAGGCCAACCCTGTTTTCGCCATTGAAGAGATGGGATTCTACGAAGTCCAGGGTGTGATGACGTTTGCCAGACCTGCCCAGTTTGTCACCTCCGTGGTTTCCAATACGTCGTGGTTTGACGCCCTTCCCGAAGACCAGAAACTCTGGCTGGAAGATGCTATGGATGAGATCGCACCGCTGGCTTACGAGGTACAGGCTGAACTCAATGCAAGCCGTCTCGATACCATCAAGGAAAACAGCAGCATCCGTGTGGTTGAATTGACCGAGGAGGAGCGGGACCGCTTCCGTGAGGCCAGCCTACCGGCCCGCAAGGCCTATATACGTATGGCTGGTGAGCGTGGAGCAGCCATCCTGGACCAACTCCTGACAATGGTCAGCACAACAGAGTCCGCAATACCAGCAAAGGATACGACCGCCCAATAGCGCTATTCAGGCACCAGCCAGTTGCTGTTCGATGACAGGCCCAGACAGCGATCACTGGAAACCGTATCCATCATCTCCGCAAGCCGGGTGTCGAACCCCCAGGGCGGGTTCACCACCAGCACTCCGGACCCGGACATTCCGCGTTGCGGGGCCCGGTTGAGTGCAACTTCGCTGCACAACACCTTGCGCACGGGCCCATCAGACACCGCATCCTTTAATCGCTTGTGGGGGAAACCCGCCAGAATCGGATACCAGATCAGATACACGCCATGACGGCATTTCTGCCACGCTCGCGCCAAGGTGTTCGCCACTTCTTCATAGTCGCTTTTGATCTCGTATGAAGGGTCCGTCAGCACCAGCAACCTTGGTTGCCTGGGCGGCAGATGGCGAAGCAACCCCTTTAATCCATCCTCCTGAAAGACCTTGACCCGGGAATGCCCGGCAGCCCACTGCCCCAGGGTTTCGCCTTCGGCGGGGTGCAACTCGAAGGCGGTCAGGGTGTCCTGCTCCCGCAGGTAACGGAGGAACCAGCGCGGCGACCCCGGATAGCTCGCCAATTGCCCGTCCTTCCCCTCCCCCGAGGCCAACCCAGCCAGGACGGCCTGCCAGTCGTCGGAATGCAGCTCGGCTCGAAGTGGCCAAACCTTCTGGATCCCTGCAGCGGCTTCACCGGTTTTAAGCGCCCTATCTCCCGCAAGATCGTAGCTGGCACTACCGGCATGAGTATCGAAGCAGGCGATAGCAGACGATTTGGCCTGCATCATCCTGACCGCAAGCGTTAAGGCAGCGTGCTTGTGAACATCGGCAAAATTACCGGCATGAAACGCGTGGAGGTAACTCAGCATTACAGACTCCTGACGAAAGGGGCACCATTAGGCTACAGCAGGAGCAGAGTTGGCAAACATTTCTAACTATCCCCAGCCAGGTCAACAAAATTGAAAATCATTCTCACATTCGTTGCAACCGCCCACCCGCTCTCTATAATGCGAATAACAATACGTTTTATTTAATTAACAGCGAAAGGACATCGAAATGGCCCTGCTCTCAAACGCATCACGCATTCCCCTGGCGTTCGCTATCTCCGCGACGCTACTGACGGCCTGCAGTAGCGGCGACGAAACCGCATCCACATCCTCGGCAGCCGAAGAGCCGGCGGCAGCAGAAGCCATCAGCAAATCCGATGTCGTGGAACACTACGCCGACCTGGCCCATGCAAACTTTGAAGACGCACTGACCGCCGCACAGTCCCTCGACAGCACAATAGACACCTTCCTGGAAAGCCCGACCGAAGAAAATCTGCAAAAGGCAAAACAGGCCTGGCTGGCTTCCCGGGTGCCCTATCAGCAGACTGAGGTGTTCCGCTTTGGTAACGCCGTGGTTGATGACTGGGAAGGGCAACTGAATGCCTGGCCGCTGGACGAAGGCCTGATCGATTACGTAAAGGAAGACGGCTACCAGTACGAATTGGGCAACGAGGGCGCTACGGCAAACATTGTTGCCAGCACGGAAATCAATATTGGTGGCACGACGGTCGACGCTTCCAGCCTGACACCAGACCTGCTGGCGGAGCTGAACGAAATCGGAGGCTCGGAGGCCAACGTGGCCACCGGATACCATGCTATTGAATTCCTGCTGTGGGGCCAGGACCTGCACGGCTTCGATCGCGGCGCCGGACAGCGTCCTGCGACGGACTACGCCCAGGGCGAGGAGTGCACCCATGGCAATTGCGACCGCCGCGCCGCCTACCTGGATGCCGCGACCGATCTGTTGATCACCGATCTCGAATGGATGGTTGCACAATGGGCACCCGGCCAGGAAGACAACTACCGCTCCCAGCTGCTCGCCGAAGCACCGGACGCCGCCATCCAGAAAATGTTCTTCGGCATGGGCTCCCTGTCTCTGGGTGAGCTTGCCGGTGAGCGCATGAAAGTCGCCCTGGAAGCCAACTCCTACGAGGATGAGCACGACTGTTTCAGCGACAACACCCACAACTCCCATTACTACAACGGCCAGGGCGTGGCCAACATCTACTCCGGCAGCTACACCCGGATTGACGGTTCTGAACTGACCGGTCCTTCCCTGTCCGATCTGGTTGCCGAGCTCAACCCGGAACTGAACGAGACACTGAGCCAGCAGTTCGAAGAGTCGATGGGGGCGCTGCAAACCATGAAATCCAGTGCCGAAGCCGAGTCAGAGCCGATGAAATTCGATATGATGATCGCGCCAGGCAATGAGAAAGGCGCGGAGATCGTAAACGGCGCGATTATGGCGCTGGTGGCACAAACCGGTTCCATTGAACAGGCCGCCCGCGAACTGGGCATCGACTCACTCGAGCCTGATGACGCCGGCCATACCTTCTAGCTGATCCACTAACTAGCTTATCCACTAAAAAGTAACGACACGTTGTAGAGAAACCATGCGCCAACGCCCCCTGCTACTGCTGACCTTGTTTTCGGGAGTGGCCGTAGCAGCGGCCTTCGCCATGGCTGCCGCCCAGGAACCTTATCCGATCCAGGCGACGGTCAAGACGGGGGGCGAAGGCACAGTGGATCAGTTCGATCACAATGCCTATTCCCTGCCCCAGGCTAACCTGTCCATGACCAGGCGCCTGGATTTCAGTGTCGGCAACAGTTTCTTCCGCAACCCCTGGGTCGAAGCCCCTGCCAGCACGGATGCCCGCGACGGACTGGGGCCACTGTTCAACACCAACTCCTGCCAGGGCTGTCACATAAAGGATGGCCGTGGACATCCTCCCGGCGCTGACGACAAACCTGTATCGCTGTTCCTCCGCCTCGCCGTGCCAGCCGATCCCGAGCAGGATGCGGATATCCTGAAGACCCACGGATTCAAACCGGCCCCCGTGTACGGCAGCCAGTTGCAAACCGCCGCCCTGCCGGCCGCCAAACCTGAAGCCGATCTGGTGATCGACTGGGAATCGGTGACAGAGACGCTGTCGGACGGCACCGAAATAGAACTACGAAAACCGGTCTACCGGATCGAGAACCCTAACTATGGCCCACTCCCGGAAGACCTGTTGGTGTCTCCGCGGGTGGCTCCGCAGATGATCGGCATGGGTCTGCTGGAAGCCATACCGCTTGAAGACCTGCAAGCACTGGCGGACCCGGAGGACGCAGACAACGACGGCCTCTCCGGCAAACTCAATCAAGTCTGGGACCTGGACAGCCAGCAAACCGTGCCAGGTCGATTCGGCTGGAAAGCCGCCGAACCAAACGTTCATCAACAAAGCATGGGGGCATTTGCTGGCGACATGGGGCTGACGTCCACCCTCAAACCGGCAACCGACTGTACGCCCGAGCAGAACTGTGGGCGCTTCGCCAACGGCGGCAGCCCCGAAGTGAGCGACAAGGTGAGCAACTTCGTGACCTTCTATGCCAAAAGCCTGGCAGTACCGGCACGCCGTGACCTGGACAATGTGTCCGTTCAACAAGGTGCGGAACTGTTCAATGAAACCGGCTGCGCCGGCTGTCATACACCAAGGCACACGACCGGCATCGCCCCGGACCGCCCGGACCTCAGCAACCAGACCATATGGCCCTATACCGATCTGCTCCTGCATGACATGGGTCCGGCGCTTGCCGATGGTCGGGATGAATTCCTGGCCAACGGCAACGAATGGCGGACACCCCCGCTCTGGGGAATCGGCCTGGCTCAACGGGTCAATCCGCAGTCCGGGTTCCTCCACGACGGGCGGGCGCGAACACTCGAAGAAGCCGTGCTCTGGCACGGTGGCGAGGCCGGGCCGGCAGCTGAACGTTACCGTCAGATGCCCGTCGAAGACCGGGAGGCACTCCTGGATTTCCTGAACTCTCTCTGAGGACACGCCATGCGACCATTAACGAAAGCCGTGGGTATTGCCGCGCTGATACTGGTTCCAATTGCTGGGATGGCTGCCAGCCAGACTGAAACGAACAGCAACGCGACACAACAATGGCACCAGGGAATTCTCGCAGGTTACCAGTCTCTGGCGGCCGAAGCGGGCGACTTGTCCGTTGCGGCTGTCGACTACTGCAGCGCGCCGGAACAGGCGGCACGCGATACCCTTGAGCAAGCCTGGCTGGACACCTTCCTGGCGTGGCAGCGTGTCCGTTTTGTGGATTTTGGCCCGGTGGAGAACGACAACCTTGCCTGGCAGTTCCAGTTCTGGCCCGACCCGAAAAACCTCATTGCCCGCAAAGCCAGCTACCTGCTGAACTCGGAAGACCCGATATCGGGTGAGGTCATCGCCGAGTCCGGCGTGGCCGTACAGGGTTTTCCCATGCTGGAGTACCTGTTGTACGACGAACCATTGAACGCCAGCGACAATGCCCTACCCGCGGAAAAGACCTGCGGCCTGCTGAGAGCGGTTGCCGGCCACATCGAAACCAATAGCCAGCAACTCCGTGATCAATGGCAGACGTTCCGCAAGGATTACCTGGCCACGGAACAATACCGCGACACCACCATCCGGGCCGGCATGGCGGCCCTGGAGATTCTGGAGGATCGCCGGCTTGCCCAGCCAATGGGGCTCCGTGGGAATGGCAAACGTTCTGTCTACGCCGCCGATGCCTGGCGTAGCGGCCGTAGCCTGAAGACCATGGAAGCAACCATCCATGGCCTGGAGCAGTCTTTCCTGCCGGGCCTGACACAGCTGCTTGAGGAAAGCGAACAACCGCAACTGGGTCCACGAATTGAAAACCAGTTCAAGGACGTTCTGGAGCACTTCCCGGAACTCCATCGCCCCATGACTGAGCTGCTTTCCAATGACGATGCCTTTTCCCTGCTCCAGGGCTTCTACGTTGACGTTTCCCAGTTAACCACTCTGATCAATGACCAGGCAGCGGTTGAACTCGGCGTCATTCGCGGCTTCAATTCCAGCGACGGCGACTGATGAGCAGCAACAGGCAACCCGGAGGTGCACTTATCAACCGCAGACAATTACTGAAAGCGGGGATGGCCGGAGGGTTGGCAGCCACCCTGTCCGGCTGCAGTCTGCTGCCTCGAAAATCGGATTACGCGCCAGATCAGTACGTCGGCGCCGTGGGACTGCCCGGGGGTAAGTTCGGCATTAGTGCCATCAACCGCAAAGGTCACCTCATATGGGAGTCACCGGTCGACACCCGTTGCCACAGCGGCTGTGCACGCCCGGATGGCTCACAGGTCATCTTCTTCGAACGCCGGCCCGGCTGGGCGTTTTACGGGTTCGACGCCCTCAGCGGTAACAGGACACATCGCGTCAAAGCCGCTTCCGGGGAACACTTTGTCGGTCACGGAGTGTTCTCCCCCGACGGCCGCTGGCTCTATGTCACCGCCAGCCGCTACGAGCCGGGGCAAGGCATTATTGCCGTCTATGACGCGGAGCAGAATTATCAGCGGGTCGATACCTTTGAGCTTCAGGGCATTGGCCCCCATGAGCTGACACTGCACCCAGACGGGGAAACCCTGGTGATTGGCCTGGGCGGTATACTGACCCACCCGGACTACGATCGCCTCAAGCTGAACCTCGACACCATGGAACCCGCGCTGATCCTGATGAACCGCCGCAGCGGTCGGATTATTGGGCGGTTCAACCCTGCCCATCACCAGCAAAGCGCCCGTCATGTCAGTACCGGTTCGAACGGCCGGGTGTACGTTGCCTACCAGTACCAGGGGCCCCTTCACGAGTCCCCCGCCCTCATCGCGCGGCTGGAAGGCGGTGAGCTTCAGGAAATCCGATTCGATGAGGATACCCAGGCAGCACTGGCCAACTACATCGCCAGCGTTGTTGCCCATCCCGAGAACGACCTTGTCGCTGCCGCGTCGCCAGTGGGCGGCACCGCCGTGGTGTTCAATGGCATCACTGGCGAACTGCTGGCCAGGGCGTCCATACCCGACTGCGCTGGCGTCCAGGCTTTGGCAGGAGGCGATTTCCTGATCTCCTCCGGACGCGGAAGACTGGTGCGCCTGGGGCAGGACAATCAGTCACGGCAGATCGCCGATCTGCCGGTCCAGTGGGACCACCACCTGGTCTGAATCACCCGCAACGCGGCCCTCCTGCCTTAAGGCAACTCGCCTTAGCTGGTATCCTTATGAGCCATTTGTTCAGGAGGACGGCAACTTGCCCGCCAGAAACAAGGACACCCTCGACCAGGTTTACAGCCTGATTGCCAACGAAGAAGACGCCCGGGTCTGCACGGACATCCCCGATGAAGCCTGCCGGGAGGTGCCACGCAACTTCTTCCTGATCCTCGGCAGCAATGTGCTAACCAAACTTGGTGACTTGCTGATCAGCCCCAAGACCGTGCTGGCCTGGCTTTTAAGCGCTATCGGAGCGCCTGCCCTGGTGGCCTGGCTGGTTCCGATCCGGGAGTCCGGCTCAATGATTCCGCAAATGGTGATCGGTGCCTGGGTCCGGCGCAAGCCTGTACGCAAATGGTTCTGGACCCTGGGAAGCTTTGGCCAGGCGGCCAGTGTTCTGGGCATGGCAGCGAGCGTCTGGCTCCTGGAGGGCTACGCCGCGGGCGCCGGCGTGGTGGGCGCATTGGTGCTGTTTTCCCTGGCCCGGGGGTTCTGCTCAGTGTCCATGAAGGACGTGCAAGGAAAATGCATCCCGAAGAAACGCCGAGGGCGGCTGTCTGGCCTGGCCTCCACCATCGGTGGGACCGCAACAGTCATCCTCACCGCCTTGCTGTTCTGGAACCGGGGTGACCCTGGCGTACTTTTCTACACCCTCCTGCTCCTGTTGGCTGCCTGCCTCTGGATTATTGCCGGCTTTCTATTCGCCTCTGTTGATGAATACGAGGGCGAAACCGGCGGTGGCGGCAATGCGCTTGGGGACGCGTTCAAAAGCCTGTCCCTTCTCAGGGACGACGCGCCATTCCGGCACTTCGTGATTACCCGCGCCCTGCTGCTGTGCTCGGCGCTGGCGTCGCCCTACTTCGTCGTGCTCGCCCAGAAAAACTCTGACACCGGGTGGCTTCTGGGCGTCTTTCTGCTGGCGAGCAGCCTCGCCAGTTCCATCAGCGCCAGTGTGTGGGGTTGGATGGCGGACGAGTCCAGCCGGCGGGTAATGATTCGCGGTGCCATTGTCGCCAGTGGCGTCTGCGTGGCGGTGGGCCTGACCGCTTTGTTTGCGGGCGAAGCAACCGCCAGCGTCTGGTTCTATCCCGCCGGGTTCTTCGTGCTGAGCATTGCGCATGCGGGGGTTCGACTGGGACGTAAAACGTATCTGGTCGATATGGCAGGCGGCAACAAACGCACCGACTATACCTCCGTGAGCAATACCGTTATTGGGGTGCTGTTACTGGCAACGGGCGGGCTGACAGCGCTGGTATCGATGATATCCGACGTGGCGGTGATACTGACGCTGGGCGCCATGGGGCTGGCCGGCGCCATCAGCGCCACCCGGTTAAGGGAAGTGACCGAGGATCAGTGAGGTTCCGGTGGCTTCCCGTCGTTCAACGCCAGGGCGCCTTTCACAATGCGGTAGATGATCCAGATGGAGATGCCCAGTAACACAAACCAGCCAATGATCAGTGGCGTCGTCACGATGCCAATCACCGTCCATAACAGCCCGATCCAGAAGGTTCGTATCTGCCAACGGAAATGAGGCTCTATCCAGGTGCTCTTTACGTCATCGAGCTTGACGTAATTGATGATCACACCCACCAGGCCGGTAATGCCACCGACAAAGAACGACAGCGCCTGCAGGATATAAACCAGCACCGCCAGGTTGCGGCCTGGCTCTTCACGTCGTGCTATGGGGTCTGCATTGGCGGGGATGTATTCGTGCTCGGACAAGTCACTCTCCTCTGGCTCCACACCCGCAGTGTATCACAGCAACAGGAGCCGGAAACCGCTGGAACTTAGCGGTTGTCCGGTTTGTAACCCAGGCGGAAGCCACCCCAGTGCTTGCCATTCACGTAGATCGGCACTGACAGGTCATGCATAACCTCGCCAGTATCCCGGCGGTAGGTCTGTAGCAGCATATTCTGGGTATGGCTGCCACACCGAGCACCGGTGCGGTCGTTAAACAGCCGTTTGCTGCGACTCTTTACCAGATCCACTTTCGGGTCGCCCGTTGGCGCATGGGCGAAATCACGGTTGTGGGTCGGCACATAGCCATCCGGCGCGGCGGCAATCGCGAAGACCATCGACGGGTGGGCCCCTTTCACCGCTTCCTGAACGGTGGGCAGTTGCTGATCGGTGAACCGATCAAAGCTGCTGGAATACTTCTGTGGATCGGTCTTGGGAATGGGGGTTCTTTGCTTATCAAACAGGGCGCTTTCTGCCAGTTGCCCATCGCGAACCGCTTTTTCAAAGAGCTTTCCAATCCGGTCCGCACCCTGCCGGGCCTGGTCGTAGAAGAAGCGGTGATAGCTTTCATCGCTGTTCAACGCAAATGCCGCGTTGGCCTCTTCCGCCAGTTCCATCAGTGTCGCTGCCTGCTGGGCAAGCGACGCAACGCTGGTATCGCTCTCGGTAATCTGATCCCGAACCGTTTCAATGGCCGACGATACCTGCTGCAGGCTCTGCTCGTTGTTCTGGTCAATCTCGGCAATGCGCGCCACCTGCTGCTGCACACGGTCAGACTGATCACGAATCTGATCAAGGCGCTCGCCAACGCTTTCAACTGACTCCAAGCCGGATTCAACGCTCTTGGCCAGGTCCTCGATCCGCGAAACAATCAGGGAGGTATCGGAACGTATTTCCTGCAGCGTTTCGGCCACCTCACCGGTTGCCTGCGCGGTTCGCCCGGCCAATTGCCTGACCTCGTCGGCAACCACCGCAAAGCCCCGCCCCTGGTCGCCGGCACGAGCGGCTTCAATTGCCGCGTTCAAGGCCAGCAGGTTGGTTTGTTCCGCGATGCCCTGAATGGTGGTGGTGACACCCTGGATCTTGTTGGATTTCTCGTTCAGTTCCTGAATTAATCTGAGGTTCTCGCTGGACTGCTCGTGCACGGCTCGCACGCTATTGATGGCAGAGGTCAGCGCATCACGGCCCTCAACGCTCACCTGACGGTTCTGCAGAGCCATGGTCGCAGCATCGGTGGCCTGCTGGGCGGATTCACGCACACTCTCGGTAATCTGACCCGCGTACTCCGCCATCTGTGCAGTTTCACTGACCTGTCGATCCAGGCGGTTTTTTAGTTGGTCGGCCGCGTGGGACACCTGGGCCGCAGAAATGGCACTTTTATCGGCACTGCCGGACAGGGTTTCCACCAGTGCCCGCCCTGCTTTGGCGTCCGCAAGGAGGCTTGCACACTGTTTGCCCAGCGGACTATCCGCTGGCAGCTTACCGGCGTTGAGCTGCTTGATGGAACGTTCAACCGGTTCCAGAACGCGTAACACCAGATACGCGGTGGCGACGACCAGGCCAATAACCACGCCCGCCACCAGCGACGCGCTATCCAACCCTATCAACGGCGCCACCAGGAAAGCCCCAAAGGCGACGACAACGGCGACTGACACCCCCACAACCAGAACAGGCCGACTGAGCAAACCCATATCCACCTCTTTATTTTCATTATTAGTGAATGCATCTTTTTTGACGATTACTCGTGAGAGTAAAGAATTGACCTTTACTTATAACTGCTACTTTAGTTGACCAATACTGGTTTTACGGCAGATCGATGAAAAACTGAAACAAAAAAGCCGTAACGCCGGAGACGTCCTGTTGGAAGAATCCGGCGTTACGGCTGGCTCTTGTCGGTGTGCGCCCGTGGCGCCTCTATCAGGCGATCAGGCGCCTATCACACCGCCATCGTCCTTGGTTACGATAACAGTGGCGTCGCGGGGACGGGACTCGGCCGCGTTCGGCCAGTTACCATCCGGGTGCTGGATGTTCACGAACATGGTCTTAACGTCCGGTGTGCTGACAACGCCAGTTACTTCACAACCTTGGGGCCCGACGAAGAAGCGCTTGATTTCGCGTGTCTCCGGATTGGCGGCCAGCATCATGTTGTTGAAGTACGGGTCAGCATCAGAGCCATCGGTCTGGATCCACAGCCGGCCATTGTAGTCAAACCAGAGGCCATCCGGGCTGTTGAAAATATTATCATCGTTCAGGGAGACGACGGCCTCACCATCGACAACAGTTTCCGTACCCTGCTCGCCGGCGAAGACAAAGATGTCCCAGTCAAAGCTGGTAGCCGTGTGATCGCTACCTTCTTCAGTCCAGCGAATGATGTGGCCGGTGGCATTGGGAGAGTTCGGGTTGGCGGCGTTGACGTCGTCGAACCCTGGCTGGCCCCGGTTCGAGTTGTTTGTCAGGGTGAAATAGACCTCGCCAGAGTTGGGATCAACGGCACCCCACTCCGGGCGGTCCATCGTCGTAGCGCCGGCAATATCGGCTGCGAGGCGGGTATTCAGCAGAACATCAGCCTGGTTCTCAAAACCGTCGAACTGGATATCGCCGACCATGCCGCCTTCAGCCGCAGCAATCTTGCTGGCGAAATCCGCGTCGTCCAGATCCAGCGCCAGCCAGTCACCAGAGCCATCCTCGTTGAAGCGGGCAACGTACAGGGTACCCTCATCCAACAGGTAGCCACCGGCCGTCGCGGCGTAGTAGGGCTGAGACGACACAAACTTGTAGATGTACTCGAAACGGGAATCGTCACCGGAGTAACACACCACCGGCTCACCTTCCTTCGCCGGCGCAAAGATGACGCCCTCGTGACCAAAGCGTCCCAACGCAGTGCGTTTCTGGGGCTTGCTTTCCGGCGTAAACGGATCAATTTCAACCATGAAGCCGTAGGTGTTGGCTTCGTTGCGATAATCATCTGTAGCCGCCGCTCCGGTCGTGCTCACATTGAACCGCACATATTGGTCGGCCGCACTGTCTGCCAACTCCCAGTCGTATCGGCTGGAGCTGCCAACACCATGTCTGGTCTGCTCGCGAGGCTGGGTCGCATCGCTATTGGCAAAGTAACCGTGCCAATTCTCTTCTGCGGCCAGATAGGTGCCCCAGGGCGTTGGGCCCATCGCACAGTTGTTCAGGGTGCCGCGAGTTTCGGTCGCGTCGGGACTGTAGGTTGTGACCAGCTTGCTGTAACCACGTACCGGGCCACGAATGTCCATCTCGGTGTTGCCGGTAATGCGACGATTGAATGGGCTGCCGAAGACGACGTCCCAGGTACCGTCGGTGTCACGCTTGATGTGAACGACAGACACACCGTGAGCGGCAATTTCCTTGCGAACCTCATCGGCGGGTCGCACGCCACCGTTATCAGCAGCATTGGTCGGGCCATTGGCATGAATGAAGTCCTGCTCGATGTACTCATGGTTCATCACCAACAGGCCTTCCGTTGAGCTGTTGCCACCGGCCTTCTGGTCAATCGGGAAGAAATGGAGACCATCGTGGTGCATTCCAACCTGCTGTTCCTGATCGGCACCGGTATTGGTGCCATCGGCTTTATACTCGGGATAGGATCCGGTGATCGGGGTGCCCCAGGGAAGAAAAGCCACGGATGAGTATCCCTCGGGAACAACGACTTCATTGTCGCTGGATACGGCAACCGCCTTGAAACCAAGATCCGTATTGGCGGAACTTCCCCCTGTGGAGGAACCGTTGTCATCGTCGTCATCACTGCCACAGCCAGCCAGGCCCAACCCCATAACGCTGGCCAACGCGGCGCCAACGGAACCTTTCATAACGGTACGGCGCTGCATACGGGCCGCGAGGACCTGATGAAAGGGCGTGTTGCTTGAATGGTTGACGACGGGCTCGTAATTGGGATCCAGGTAGTTGGGATCCAGGTCATGCTTTGCCATGGTCCTGCTCTCTCTCGGGTGGGTTATTGGTTTTCGAGAGAACAGTGTCGGTGGGTTAGGTGACAGATTTCAGACAGTAAAAAGACAGTTTCTTTAACAATTTCTTACAACCAAAAAAGCCTGCCCATAAAGGGCAGGCCACAGACGCAATCTTATTGCATGGAGTCGCCGGCTTCCTCAGCGGCTTCGCCCATTTCCTCACCGGTCTCTTCCATTGCTTCGCCAGTTTCTTCGGCGGCATCTCCAGCAGCGTCCTTGGTTTCGTCCCAGGCGCTGTCATTCTGGCCGGTGGCATCTTCGTAGGTCTCTTCGACCGCATCGCCAGCGTCATCCGCCATTTCCTCAACGTTGTCGCCGGCTTCCTCGAGATCGACGCCTTCGTTGTCATCCTGGCTGCAGGCCGCAAGGCCCAGCGTCAGCAGCAGTGCCAGTGCGCTCAGTGTCAGCTTGTTCATAACTGTGTCCTTTCTTTGGCGTGTGAAAACAACAGCGACAAGTCTACGGCCGTGACGGAGCGGGCACAATTACTTGGGAATTACGTTTTTGTTAGCAGCGACAATAAGTTAGCGAAAGCAATAACCTGTAGCCATTAATTGGCTCCGGCTACGACCTTACCGTCCAGTGTCAGCACGTGATCAAGGCGAACCATGTGCCCCCGCCCAAGAAAAACAAACTCCTGGCCAGCGCGACTGAAGAGATCGCGGATGACATCGTGGGTCGTACAGATCTGACCGGCATCGTCGCGATAGACAATCTCGGCCAGTTTTGAAGAGGTCAGATACTCCCGGAGCAAACTGTGAATTTCACAGCGTACCGGGCGATAGGCATTGGAGGCGTGTCCCGACGTCATGGCAGCTTCTTCCCTGTGGATGCAGCAGGATAGGAAAGCGCCCCGGTACGCTGAAACCTGCGTTCCGGGGCCAGCCTACAGTCTGGTTTAGATTGTGTCAGTCCGCCAGTTTCAGAACCACTCCGACTTCATGTTCATGCAGGTGTCGTCCTGGTTGCGGAGCAGCACCAGATCCTGTGCCACAGTGGGCAACTCCCAATGGAAGAAGTACTGGGCGGCCTGCAGCTTGCCCTGGTAGAAGTTCCTTTCTTCGTCGCTGTTGGCAGAACCGAGGGCCTTGGCGGCGGCGTTGGCCTGACGCAGCCACATCCAGGATACGATGATATGTCCGAACAGGTGCAGGTAGCAGGACGCGTTGGCCAACACCCGGTCGGGATCCTCCGACATCAGGGATTTACCCAGACTCTGGGTCACTTTCACTGCTTGCTGCAGGGTTTCACTGAGGGACAGCGCCCATTGCTGGCACCGATCGGTGGTGGCGGCTTCCAGATCCACCTGCATTTCCTGCATCAGCAGCTGCAGGCCGTGGCTCTGATCCTGCCAGATCTTACGACCCAGCAGGTCCAGCGCCTGGATGCCGTTGGTGCCTTCGTGAATCGGGTTCAGGCGATTATCCCGCCAGCACTGCTCCACCGGGTATTCCCGGGTGTAACCGGCACCGCCATAGACCTGGATTGCCAGGTCGTTGGCCTTCGGGCCGAACTCGGATGGCCAGGCCTTGATGACTGGCGTTAGCAGATCCAGCAACTTGCCGGCTTCCATCCGCTTCTGCTCGTCCGGATGGGTGTGCTGGTCGTCCATCAGGCGTGCGCCGTATAGGCACAGCGCCAGGCCACCTTCACTGTAGGCTTTCTGGGCCAGCAGCATGCGTCGCACATCGGCATGCTCAATGATGGGAACCTGGGGTGCCTCCGGGTTCTTTTCTGACGGCTTGCGGCCCTGCAGGCGGTCCTTGGCGTATTCCAGACTGTGCATGTAGCCACGATAACCAATCACGGCGGCGCCGAAGCCGACGCCCACACGGGCTTCGTTCATCATCTGGAACATGTACTTCAGGCCCTGGTGGGGCTCGCCCACCAGATAGCCATGGCAGGGTGCGTCGTCACCAAAACTGAGCGCCGTTGACGTGGTCCCGCGGTAGCCCAGCTTGTGAATCAGGCCGGCCAGGTTCACGCCGTTACGTTCAGTCGCGTTGCCTTCTTCATCCACGATGAATTTCGGCACGATAAACAGGGAAATGCCTTTTACGCCTGCCGGGGCGCCTTTGACCTTCGCCAGCACCATGTGAACGATGTTTTCGGTGAGGGACTGTTCGCCGCCGGAGATGTAGATCTTGGCGCCTTTGATCAGGTAATGACCGTCGTCAGTCGGCGTGGCCGAGGTGCGGATATCAGCCAGTGACGAGCCGGCGTGGGGCTCGGTCAGGGCCATTGTGCCGGTGAAGCGGCCGCTGAGCATGTGTGGCAGGAAGGTGCTTTTCTGCTGGTCGTTGCCGAACACGCGGATCAGGTTGGCGGCAGCGGTGGTGAGGAACGGGTAACCCGCAGTGCCCGGGTTAGCGGCGGTGAAGAAGCCGTTACACGCTGCCATGACAGATTCGGGGAGTTGCATGCCACCCAGTTCGTAGTCGTAGCGCCCGGCAATGAAGCCGGCATCGGCGTAGGCGTCAAAGGCTTCTTTGACCTGAGGCAGCATTTCCACCTGGCCGTCGACGAATTTTGGCTCGTCTTTGTCGGCGGCGCTGTTGTGGGTAGCGAATTTGTCACGGGCGATTTTGTCGGCGGTTTCGATGACGGCGTCGAAGGTGTCGCGGCTGTGTTCGCTAAAGCGCTCGCGTTCGCTGAGGCTTTCGGTGTCGAGTACTTCGTAGAGTTGGAACGCCAGGTCGCGGCGGTCAATCAGGGTGTCGGTCATTTCGGGTCTCCTGTTTATGGCGTATAGCCTCTCATACGGTTGTTTTTGTTGAAACCGGCGTTAATGACATAATCATGGTTAAAATTGCCACTTTTATTCCAGGTCTCCTTTTGTGAATGCGTGGCTTGTGGTACTCGGCAGACGGGCACCAACCGGGAGACCCTCCCGGCTGGCGCCCTGATTTGGAGGTGGTATGCGAACGGTTTCTGTTATTGGGTTTGATGGGGCGCTTGCCAGTGCGATTACGGGGGTTATCGACCTGTTTCGACTGGCGGGGGTAACCTGGGCACGCATCAACGATACGCCTCCGGAGCAGCAGTTCACCACTCAATTGCTGACCGAGGGTGGTCGGCCCTGTCGGTGTATCAATGGGATAACGTTGATGGCCGATGGGGACTGGCAGGACATTCCCACCGGTAATTCGCAGGCAGACCTGGTCATTGTACCCACGATTGGCGCGCCGATTACGCAGGTTCTGGAGGCCAATCCCGGGTTGGTTGACTGGCTCGGCGGCTTTCGGGAGGCGCCAAACGGACAGGTCCGCTTGGCCAGTAACTGCACGGGGGCGTTTCTGCTGGCGGAGGCCGGGTTGCTGGACGGGCGGCAGGCAACGACGCACTGGGGGTTCAGCAACCAGTTCAGAAAACGCTTTCCCGGGGTAGACCTAAAGCCGGAAAAGCTGATTACAGTGGATGGGCACATTGCCTGTGCCGGCGGTGGTATGGCGTGGTGGGATCTGGGGGTGTATCTGGTGGAACGCTACGCCGGGGCGAAGGTGGCCCGTGAACTGGCTAAGGCGTTTGTTATTGATGCCGGGCGGACCAGCCAGGCGCCTTATGGAGCGCTACAGGCCCGGCGCTATCATTCCGATGCCGCGATTCTGAAACTGCAGGACTGGCTGGATGTGAACTACACCCGGCCGGTGACGCTGCAAGCCCTTGCCGCATTCGCCGATCTAACGGAGCGTTCGCTGATTCGTCGGTTCAAAGCGGCAACCGGGGACACCCCCACCAGTTACCTGCAGATTCTGAGAATAGAGGCGGCCCGGCAGCATCTGGAGAATTCGCGGGTGGCGGTTGAAGAAGTCACGCGGCTGGTCGGTTATGAAGATGTCAGTTCGTTCAGCCGCCTGTTCAGGAAGCATACCGGCCTGGCGCCCGGCATTTATCGGGCGAGATTCGGAAGGTAACCCGAGCCTGAGCGCTTTTGGCCCGGGTTATGCTTAGTTTTCAATACAAGGCCAAAAGCCGAGGCAAAACGTAAAAATAACTGACACAGGCTACTCCCTGTGGAGGGTAATACCATGAACGCACCGCAAAAAAACCAGCAATGCGCACTGCTCAGTCGCCTTTACGACATGAAGCAGAAACAGCTACTTCAGGCCAGCCAGCAGGCCGATAGCCTTCGCTATCGGGTTTTGTCCGCCGAGGCAGACGCCATCAGCGAGGCTCTGAAAGCCATTCGGTAACCCGGGTCAGTCACCGTAACGATGACTGACGCCCAAACGGGTCACAAATGATCAAGATGATCACTTTATGACCAAAATTGTCCACCCGGTCAGATCCGGGCAGCCACTTCCGTCCCCTGCCGAATAGCACGCTTGGCGTCCAGCTCTTCGGCCACGTCCGCACCACCTATCAGGTGGGTCTGAATACCCCGATTGACCAAATCATCAAACAACGCCCTGAACGGTTCCTGACCTGCGCATATGATGACGTTGTCTACCGCCAGAACCTTACTCTCGGTGACCTTACCGTCCTTGTCGGACAGCGTGATATGCAGACCGTCATCATCAATTTTCTCGTAACTACACCCTCTCAGCATCTCAACGTCACGGTGCTTGAGGCTGTTGCGATGTACCCAGCCAGAGGTCTTGCCCAGACCACCGCCGACTTTGCTGGTTTTCCGCTGCATCAGGTAGATCTTGCGGGGTGACGATGTCGGCTTGCGCTCAGCCAGGCCGCCCGGCCCGTCGAATTGCGGATCAACGCCCCACTCAGCCTGCCAGTCTGCCATGCTGACCTGCTCTCCCTCGGGGTGATGACCGAATTCGTGAGTGAGGAACTCGCTGACATCGAAGCCGATACCACCGGCACCTATCACCGCTACCGACTGGCCTACGGGCTTGTTGTGGCGCAGAACATCGAGGTAACCGAGCACCTTCGGGTGGTCGATGCCATCAATTCTTGGCGTACGCGGTTTCACGCCCGTGGCGATGATCACGTCGTCAAAGCCCTGCTCTCCCAATACATCGGCATCCACGCGGGTATTGAGCTTCAGTTCAATACCCAGGATTTCGATCTGGCGCTGGTAGTAACGCAGCGTTTCATAGAACTCTTCCTTCCCGGGGATGCGCTTGGCGTAGTTGAACTGGCCGCCAATTTTGTCATCCGCTTCAAACAGCGTCACTTTGTGACCCCGCTTGGCGGCAGTGGTCGCGGCGGCCAAACCGGCAGGACCGGCTCCGACCACCGCCACGCGGCGGCTGACCGGAGCCACCGTCAGGACCAGTTCGGTTTCGTGACAGGCGCGCGGGTTCACCAGGCAGGACGCCCGTTTGAGCTGGAACACGTGATCCAGACAGGCCTGGTTGCAGGCAATACAGGTGTTAATTTCGTCGCTACGGTTCTGCTCGGCCTTGCGCACAAATTCCGAATCCGCCAGCAACGGTCGCGCCATGGACACCATATCGGCCTTGCCCGCCGCGAGGATTTCCTCGCCTTTCTCCGGGGTGTTGATGCGGTTGGTGGTGCACACGGGAATGTCCACTTCGCCGTAAAACTTGGCGGTCACATCCGCAAAACCGCCCCGTGGCACCGACGTCACGATCGTTGGCACTCGGGCTTCGTGCCAGCCGATACCGGTATTGATAATGGTGGCACCGGCTTTTTCGATGGCCTTGCCCAATTGCACCACCTGGTCCCAGGTCTGCCCGCCTTCTACAAGGTCCAGCATCGACAGGCGGTAAATGATAATGAACTCGGGGCCGACCGCTTCCCGCATGCGGCGAACGATCTCCACCGGCAACTGCATGCGGTTCTCGAACGGTCCGCCCCATTTGTCAGTACGCTTATTGGTTCTCTCACACAGGAACTGGTTAATGAAATACCCTTCCGACCCCATAACCTCAACGCCGTCATAACGGGCCAGTTTCGCCAGTTTCGCGGCGCTGACGAAGTCATCAATCTGCTTATCGACCCCCTTGGTGGAGAGCGCGCGAGCTTTGAACGGCGTAATCGGCGCCTTGGTGGCCGAGGCGGATACGCTGAACGGCTGGTAGCCATAGCGACCGGCATGAAGCAGTTGCAGGCAGATCTTGCCGCCAGCGTCATGAACTTCACTGGTGACATGACGGTGAAGCATGGCGGTGCCACGATGGTTCATGGTGGACGCCAGGGGCGAAAGCTGGCCGACAAAGTTGGGTGAAAAGCCCCCGGTAACCATCAACCCCACTCCGCCTTCCGCACGCTCGGCAAAATAACGGGCAAGCTTGTGGATGTTCCAGAACCGGTCTTCCAGGCCAGTATGCATGGAGCCCATAAGCACGCGGTTTTTCAACTCGGTGAAACCCAGGTCGAGGGGTTTCAGCAGGTTCGGGTAGGCTGCGGTCATGTTGTTTCTCTTTGATTGGTCGTCTGGTCGTCTCGTCTCATGCGGACGTTTTCATCAGGAGGCAACATGGTAGCATAGCGGCCTACGACTAACGTATGACATGGAACCCACACTATGAGCACACGCGATTCTGAACGGGTACTGATCACGATTGAGGACGGTATCGCCATCGTGACCCTGAACCGGCCGGATAAATACAACGGTCTGGACATGCCCATGTTCGAGGCGATCACCAGGGCGGCCAAAACCCTGAAGAAAGACCGCAGTGTGCGCGCCATCATACTGAACGGTGCCGGAGACGCTTTCTGCTCCGGGCTGGATGTGAAGACCGTGTCGAAGAATCCGGTGAATTTCCTCAAGCTGCTGGTCAAACCTGGCCGCAGGATCAGCAACCTTGCCCAGAATGTCGGTTATTTATGGCGGGATGTGCCGGCACCGGTAATTGCGGTTACCCATGGCTACTGTTTCGGTGGTGGTTTCCAGATTGCGCTGGGTGCCGACTTTCGGTTTTCCACCAGCGACTGCGAATTCTCCATCATGGAGAGCAAGTGGGGGCTGATCCCAGACATGAGCCTGACGGTGACCCTGCGGGAACTGGTGCCCATTGATCTGGCCAAGGAACTGACCATGACCGCGCGACGATTCGACGGCACGGAAGCAAAAGCCATGGGCCTGGTCAGCCGCGTTAGCGACGATCCCATGGCAGAAGCAATGAACTTCGCCCGCGAGCTGGCCGAGCGCTCGCCAGACGCCGTCGCCGCCAGCAAGCTGTTGTTCAACCGCAGCTGGAACGCCACCGACAGAACCGCACTGGACTGGGAAACAAAGCTGCAGAAGAAGGTACTCGGGCGGGCTAACCAGCGCATTGCCGTTGCCCGGAATTCCGGCTCTCCCGACAAACCCTACCAGGACCGCCGTGATTTCTGAACGCGGATAAATGGTCAGCGTACTTGACCTGCGTAGACGGCCACGTATCATCAGCCAGGGTAACTGATTATCGGAGCAACCATGACGACCGCAAGGTCCCTGGCTAATACACATCCCGGCTTTTCACCGGTCGCTGCTGATGCAAAGAAGCATCGCGGCAGCTTGCCCTACTTCCCGGATCCACCCCATCACTGCTGATATCCTGGCCACCATTCATATGGTTGCCCGTGCAAGCACGGACACCGGGGGCTAAACTCAGGCAACATTTGCTTCTCCATCCATAAAGAAGAAAGCCAACAAGAGGTTGCGATGTCGCTACCGCTGGTCGTTTTACTGCCGTTTCTGGGAGCCCTGGCGGCTCCGCTGTTCGCCCAGGGCGGACGCACGGCAATTGCTGTCATTTCCTGTGTCCCTGCCATCATTGGATTGGCGGCACTATACCCCCATTGGGCAATCCTGGCCGACGGCGGCATCGTGCAGCACACCACCGAGTGGCTGCCAGCCATCGGGCTGTCTTTCAGCTTTCGCCTGGACGGCCTATCGCTGCTTTTTACCCTGCTGATCCTGATTATCGGGCTATTGATCATCCTGTACGCCCGCTACTACCTGAAGCCCCACGAGAACGTCGGTAAGTTCTACGCGCTTCTGCTGTGCTTCAAAGGCTCCATGCTTGGCATCGTGTTGTCGAGCAACCTGTTGCTGATGATGGTTTTCTGGGAGTTGACCAGCCTGACATCGTTCCTGTTGATCAGCTTCTGGACTCACAAGAAGGACGCCCGCCGCGGGGCAAGGATGGCGCTGGCCGTCACTGGCGGTGGCGGCCTGGCACTGCTGGCAGGCATTCTGCTGATTGGCAACATCGTGGGCAGCTATGAGCTGGAGGACGTTCTCGCCGCCGGGGATCTGATCAAGAACCACAGCATGTACCCGGTGGCACTGACGCTGGTACTGCTGGGCGCGTTCACCAAGTCCGCACAGTTCCCGTTCCACTTCTGGCTACCCCACGCCATGCAGGCGCCGACACCTGTTTCGGCCTATCTGCATTCAGCCACCATGGTGAAAGCCGGCATTTTCCTGATGGCCCGGCTTTACCCGGCCCTCGCCGGCACCGAACAGTGGTTCTACATGGTGAGCTTTACCGGCATGGCCACGCTGCTGATTGGCGCCTATGTCGCCATGTTCAAGCATGATCTGAAAGGCCTCCTGGCTCATTCAACGGTCAGTCATCTTGGCCTGATCACCCTGCTGTTCGGTATGGGGACCCAGCTGGCTGCCGTCGCCGCGGTCTTTCACGTGATCAACCACGCAATATTCAAGGCGTCCCTGTTTATGGCCGCCGGCATTATTGACCATGAGACCGGCACCCGGGACATGCGCAGGATCAATGGCCTCTGGCGCTACATGCCTCATACCGCCACGCTGGCCATGGTGGCAGCAGCGTCGATGGCGGGTGTGCCGCTGCTCAATGGTTTCCTGAGCAAGGAGATGTTCTTCGCCGAAGCCCTGGAACTGAATCTTCCCGGCCTGTGGGCCTATCTGCCTCCGCTTATTGCAACGCTGGCCGGCATATTTGCCGTTGCCTACTCGGCGCGGTTCATCCACGACGTGTTTTTCAACGGTCGGCCCGTCAACCTGCCTATCTTTCCGCCCCATGAGCCGCCAAGGTACATGAAGATACCGGTCGAGATCCTGGTCTTCGCCTGCCTGATGGTTGGCATGTTCCCGGCGTTCTCCGTCGGCCCACTGCTCTATGCTGCAGCGTCTGCCACTCTGGGTGGCGACGTTCCCGAGTATCACCTGACGGTTGTTCACGGCTTTAACCTGCCGTTGCTGATGAGTTTTGTGGCCTTCTTCGGGGGCCTGTTGATGTATACCCAGCGCCAGCGGTTTTTCGATTTCCACGCCCGTTTCAAGGAAATTGATGAAAAAGCGGTCTTCGAGGCCATCGTTAGCCGAATTTCGGACACTGCCCATACCGTTACCGCCTACATCGAGAACGGCTCACTGCAGCGCTACGCCATGTTGCTGATCGTCAGTGTGATTGCGGTTGCCGTGCTCCCGCTCTGGGACCTGGGGATTGCCATTGGCAGCAATGGGCTCAGCCCGGTGGACTGGCCCACGCTTATCGGTGTTGCCATCCTGGTGGTTGCGGCCCTGGGTACGGCGGCAGTGCATCGTGACCGGTTCTTTGCGCTGGTTTTGCTCAGCGTCGTCGGGCTTCTTGTTGCCCTCGGCTTTGCCCGCTTCTCAGCTCCGGATCTGGCGATGACGCAGTTGTCGGTTGAAGTGGTAACGATTGTCCTGCTGATGCTGGCGCTGTACTACATGCCGTCCTGGACGCCAATCGAGACGCCGAAAGGCCGCCGCATCAGGGATATTCTGATCGCTGGCGCGGCTGGTATCGGTATGACACTCATTACTCTGGCCATGCTGACACAGCCGTTTACGTCCATTTCGGAGTTTTTCCTCGAGAACAGCAAACCCGGCGGCGGTGGCACCAACGTGGTCAACGTCATTCTTGTGGACTTCCGTGGCTTCGATACGCTCGGTGAGATCACGGTTCTGGGCATTGCGGCACTGGGCATTTACGCGATGCTGCGCAATGTCGACCTGACCCCGCCTCCGGGTGACGGCCAGGGCCATCCCTGGACGCGGGATGCGTACCCGATGATGCTGCAGCAGATTGCCAGGCCGATGCTGCCATTGGCCCTGATGATCTCCGCCTATATATTCCTGCGCGGCCACAACATGCCGGGTGGCGGCTTCATCGCCGGATTGATCACTGCGGTGGCGTTGATCCTGCAATACATTGCCAGCGGGATGTCCTGGACCCAGGGCCGTATTTCAATCCGCTACCACAACGTCATCGGCCTGGGGCTGCTGTTTGCACTGATCGCCGGGGCTGGCAGTTTCGCATTCGGCTATCCGTTCCTCACATCCACGTTCGACTACGTTTACTGGCCTGTGGTTGGAAAGTTCGAGGTCGCCTCGGCGCTAATCTTCGATCTCGGCGTCTATCTGACCGTCATCGGCGCTACACTGCTGGCACTGACCAGCGTTGGTCGCCTGTCGCCCCATTCGGCCATCAAGAGTACCAACTATAAGGAGGGCTCATAATGGAGCTTGCATTCGCGGTGGTCATCGGGGCTTTGACTGCCTCCGGGGTTTACCTGATGCTCAGAGCCCGCACCTTTCCCGTTGTGGTGGGCCTGACCATGTTGTCTTATGGCGTTAACCTGTTCCTGTTCTCGTCAGGACGGCTGGCGACCGGTGGCCAGCCCATCATCGGCAGCGCGGAAACCTATTCCGACCCCCTGCCCCAGGCACTGGTGCTGACCGCCATTGTGATCGGTTTCGCCATGACCGCCTTCGTCGTTGTGCTGTCGTTGCGCAGTCTTGCCGACAACAACGACGACCATGTCAACGGCCGCGTTCCAGAACAGGACAGCACTGTGCAAAAGCAGGAGCAGGAGGGCGCCAACACATGAACCACTGGCTGACTGCTCCCATACTGATTCCGCTGATCGGCGGCATATTGCAGGCTTTTATGGGATACGCGCCCATCGCCTTGAGGCGGACGCTCGCCATTGCCACCACAGTGCTGATGCTCGTTGCTGCGATCGTCCTTCTTGTTCTCGCCGACGACGGTAGTTATCGCCTCTATGCCTTTGGTAACTGGCAACCACCATTCGGTATCGTTTTGGTGCTGGACCGGCTCGCGGCTCTGATGCTCGTCATGACCGCGGTGCTGGCGCTGTTTTGTCACATTTATGCCATCGGTGGTACCGACGAGAGCAGCCGTCAGTTCCACGGGCTGTTCCTTTTTCAGCTACTTGGCCTGAACATCGCCTTCCTCACGGGTGATCTGTTCAATCTCTTCGTTGCGTTCGAGGTTCTGCTGATTGCCTCCTATGGCTTACTGATGCATGGCGAAGGCACCAGCCGAACCGTTCCTGGCCTGCATTACGTGGTTCTGAATCTCGCGGGCTCTGCCGTCTTCCTGATCGCCGTCGGCATGATTTACAGCGTAACGGGAACGCTCAACATGGCAGACCTGGCGGTCAAGATTCCGCAGGTGGCCGAAGAGAACCTTCCCCTGGTGAAAGCCGGCGGCATGATGTTGCTGGTGGTTTTTGGCCTGAAAGCCGCCATCCTGCCGCTCTGCTTCTGGTTACCCGGCGCCTATTCCAACGCCACAGCGCCAGTCGCAGCCTTGTTTGCGGTCATGACCAAGGTGGGTATCTACGCCATTATCCGCGTCTTCACCCTGATCTTTGGCAACCAGGCAGGTGAGCTGTCGGGCCTGGGTATGGACTGGCTCTTCCCATTGGCGCTGATCACTCTGACCATGGGCGTCATCGGGGCCCTGGGTGCCGCGAGCCTGAGGAAACTGATTGCCTGGCAGGTGATTATCTCTGTCGGGACGCTGCTTGCCGCCATTTCGTTTGGCACGGTGGCCGGCACATCCGCTGCATTGTTCTACCTCCTCAACACCACCTGGGTGGCCGGTGGCCTGTTCCTGGTGGCCGATCTCGTTGATGGCCAACGTGGCAGCGCCCAGGACAAAATTGTCACTGCGCCACGGATCGCCAACCGCACCTTCCTGAGTGTGCTATTCCTGATGGGGGCGGTGGCTGCCGTGGGCCTGCCGCCCCTCAGTGGATTTTTTGCCAAGTTGCTGATTCTCAAGTCGGCAGTGACCGAGTCGGATGTTGCCTGGCTTTGGAGCGTGTTGCTGATTGGCAGCTTTTTCACGCTGATCGCCTACAGCCGCGCAGGCAGTATCGTGTTCTGGCGCAACGTGGAAGGTCATATTGAAGAACCTCAAAAGCTGACACCATCCCTGTCTGTATCGGCCAGCGCGTTGATTTCTCTGAGTATCGTGATGGTCATCCTGGCAGGGCCAATCAGCCGCTACGCCGAAGATACGGCGGCACAGCTCCATGACACCAGTGCCTACACAGAAATCCTGAGCAAACCCATGGTTGGGGAGGAAAAGTAATGCTTGACCGCCTGAGCTTTCCACAGCCATACCTCAGCCTCATCCTGTTTACCGTCTGGCAGTTCCTGAGTGACGGCGTTTCTGGCGCCAGTGTTGTCATGGGGCTGGTCCTGGCCTGGATGATTCCACAATTGACCCGCGGCTTCTGGCCGGACCCTCCCTTCTTCGCGCGTCCCTGGAAGCTGCCGCCGTATCTGGTCCTTGTCCTCTACGATATCCTGGTGTCCAGCGTTTCCGTCGCCCGCCTGATACTCAGCGGCCGCGAACCCAAACCGATACTGGTCTCCTATCCCCTGGAGTTGACGCACCCCCTGGCCATTTCCATGCTGGCCAGCACCATTTCCCTGACACCGGGAACCGTCAGCGCCGATGTCAGTGACGACAGAACATTGCTGCTAATCCATGCTCTTGACGCCGAGAGCGACGACGAGGTGATCAACGCGATCCGCACCCGCTACGAGGCACGCCTGAAGGAGATGTTTCAATGATTACCATCGCGCTGTACGTCACCATTGCCATGGTTGTCCTGGCGGCGATACTGAATGTCTATCGACTGATCAAAGGGCCAGATGCACCGGATCGGGTACTGGCGCTGGACACCCTGTACATCAATGCTATCGCGCTGATTGTCCTGCTCGGAATAACGCTGGGTACACGCCTGTATCTTGAAGCCGCATTGCTGATCGCCGTGATGGGCTTCGTCGGTACCGTGGCGATGGCCAAATACCTGAAGCGCGGCAGCGTGATTGAATAACCTACAAGGCAAGCATCCTGTGACCAGAGGTTCCCCGTTATGAGTCCCATTGCCGAATACGCCATTGCACTGTTACTGCTCGTCGGTGGTTTTTTCACCCTGGTCGGCGCCATTGGCCTGGCTCGACTACCTGACTTCTACACACGTCTGCATGGCCCAACGAAGGCCACCACCGTGGGCGTAGGCGCCATTGTGTTGGGCTCAGTCATCTACTTCAGCAGCAAAGGAGAAGGTATAGGCATTGCCGAAGTGCTCATCACCGTGTTCCTTTTCCTGACCGCTCCAGTGAGCGCCAACATACTGGCAAAGGCGGCGATGCATATCGGCGTATCCACAACCGACAACACGCGTGGAAATACCTGGGACCAGTAACGGCAAATTTGTCATTGGAGTTGCACAAAATTCCCGTATAGTAGGCTCCCACAATTTTGAGGAGCGTATCCCATGCTGAAAGTTAACGAGTATTTCGACGGCAAGGCCAAATCCATCGCCTTCCAGACCTCCAGTCTTCCAGCTACCGTGGGCGTGATCAGCCCGGGCGAGTATGAGTTTGGTACCAGCAAGAAAGAAACCATGACGGTGATCAGTGGCGTATTGACCGTTCTCCTGCCTGGCATGGAAGAATGGATGACCTACGGTTCCGGCGAGTTTTTTGAAGTGGCGGGACAGGCCAGCTTCAAGGCCCGGACTGACATCGACACGGCCTACCTCTGCACTTACGAATAATTTCTCGCGAATAACCTCTCGCGAACACCCCATCGAGAGCGCAGACCGGGACCAGCGGGCCATTTGAATCCCGCTGCACCGGATCTGCGCTTTTTTCTCGCCTAAAGGTTTCCGTAAGCCAGAAACTGTGTCAGATTTACCCCTCTTCTCGTTATAAATTAAACAATTGAGAGAGGCACCGAACCATGGCACAGACCCGCATCCTGAAGCCGGCAGACAACGCTCACCAATACCCACTGCTGATCAAACAACTGCTTCTTTCCGGCCCCCGGTACTCTCCCGAACAGGAAATCGTTTACGCCAACCGCAGCAAGTACACCTATACCGACCTGGTTGAACGTATCAACCGACTGGCCAACGCCCTCACCGACGCGGGTGTCAAACCGGGCGATACCGTTGCTGTGATGGACTGGGATACACCCCGGTACCTGGAATGCTTCTTTGCCATCCCGATGATTGGCGCCGTGCTGCATACGGTGAACGTACGCCTGTCGCCCGAGCAGATCGTCTACACCATGAACCATGCAGAAGACGACCTGGTGATGGTCCACGATGACTTCCTGCCCATCCTGGAAGGTGTGAAGGACGAGATCAAAACAGTCAAACACTACATCCAACTGAGTGACGAGGCACAAGCGAAAACCACATCACTGCCATCACTCGGCGAATACGAACAACTGCTTGCCAAGGCCGGTACAACGTTCGACTTCCCGGACTTCGACGAAAACAGCATTGCCACCACCTTCTACACCACCGGCACCACCGGGAATCCAAAGGGTGTTTTCTTCAGTCACCGCCAGCTCGTTCTCCATACGCTGGCCATGACCGGCTCTTTGTCTGCGTATGATGAGATGCCGCTACTGAGGTCCTCGTCCGTTTACATGCCCGTGACCCCCATGTTCCATGTACACGCCTGGGGCGTGCCCTACGCGGCCACCATGTTGGGCATAAAACAGGTCTACCCCGGACGCTATGAACCGGAACTGCTGGTCGACCTCCTCAAGGAGCACAAGGTGACCTTCTCCCACTGTGTGCCGACGGTCATGCAGATGATGATGGCAACCGAATCCATCAAGACGGCCGACCTCAGCAACTGGCACGTACTGATCGGTGGCAGCGCCCTTACGCGCGGCCTATGTGACGCCGGGGCGAAGCTGGGCGTATCCATGTACACGGGGTACGGCATGTCGGAAACCTGCCCGCTTCTCAGCACCACTCACCTGACAGCAGAGGATCTGGAACTGCCCCTGGAGCAGCAGACCTCCAAGCGCATCAAGACCGGTATTGCCGTGCCCATGGTGGAACTGGAAATCGTGAATCCGGAGGGCGAACCGGTCCCCCACGACGGCGAGGCCAAGGGCGAAGTGGTTGCCCGGGCACCGTGGCTGACCCAGAGTTACTTCAAGGAGCCGGAGAAAGGCGAGGAGCTCTGGCAAGGTGGCTGGCTGCACACGGGTGACGTGGCAAGCCTGGAAACAGACAACACACTGTTGATCAAGGACCGCATCAAAGATGTCATCAAAACCGGCGGTGAATGGCTGTCCTCCCTGGATCTGGAAAACCTGATCAGTCAGCATCCAGCCGTCGCCGGTGCAGCGGTGGTGGGTGTGCCCGACGAGAAATGGGGCGAACGGCCCCACGCCCTGGTTATCCTGAAGCCGGGAGAGGAAGCGTCATTGGACGATATCCAGAACCACCTGAAGCAGTTCGTGGATTCCGGTGAGATCAATAAGTGGGCCATTCCGAACCAGATTGATTTCGTCGACGACATACCGAAAACCAGCGTTGGCAAGATCAACAAGAAACTGATTCGGGATCAGTTGCAGGAACACTAAAGCCCGGTAAACGCAAAATCCACATCGGGGGTGCGACCAGCCACAATGTCCGCCAAAGCGGCCGCGGAACCACAGGAATGTGTCCACCCCAACGTGCCGTGGCCGGTGTTCAGGTAGAGGTTGCCGAAGTGGCTCTTTCCGATGTAGGGCACATTGGAGGGGGTCGCCGGGCGCAATCCGGCCCAGAACTCGGCCCTTTCCCAGTGCCCCGCATCGGGCATCAACTCTGCGGTGCGCCGGACGATCGTTCGGCAGCGGGTCAGGTTCAGTGCCCGGTTGTAGCCGCTCAGTTCCGCGGTGCCTGCGACCCGTATGCGGTCGCCCAGTCTTGAGTACACCAGCTTGTATTCATCGTCGGTAAGGCTGACGTTGAAGGCAGCGGCCTCACTCTTCACCGGCACCGTAATGGAGTAGCCTTTCGCTGGGTAAATGTTCAGAGTCAGGCCCAGTTTTCGAGCAAGAATAGCGCTGAAGCTACCCAGGCACAGCACGTAGTTGTCGGCACGAAGGATCTGGTGGCGACCTTCACGTATAACATTGACTCCGAGAACACGATCCTGGGTGTTCTCGAACCCCAGGATCTCGCTGTTGTAGAGGAACTCCACACCGGCTTCCTCAGCCTTTTTCGCCAGGGACTGAGTGAATCGACGGGCATCACCGGATTCATCTTCCGCGGTGTACGTGGCGCCGGCAATCCGGTCTTTAACTGGAGCCAGGGCGGGTTCCAGTTCGACGGCCCTGTTGGTGTCAATCACCTGACGATCACACCCCAGTTCTCGCATCATGCGGGCCGGCCTCAGGGCCAATTCGAATTCCTCAGGATTGGTGTAGAAATGCAGGATGCCTCTCTCGAGGTGGTCGTATTCAATGCCGATGTCCTGGCGCAACGCTTGTAAATGAGCGCGGCTGTAGATCCCCAGATTCACGATCTGCCGAAGGTTGTAAGCCGCCCGGGAAGCAGTGCACTGCTTCAGGAAAGCCATCGCCCAGCGCCACTGGACCGGGTCCAGGCGGGGACGAAAAAGCAGCGGTGCATCGGACCGGACCAGCCATTTAAGTAGCTTCAAGGGGGCAGAAGGTTTGGCCCAGGGCTCGGCGTGGGATACCGATATCTGGCCGCCGTTGGCATAACTGGTTTCGGTGCCTGCCTGATTTTGCCGGTCCACTACCGTCACATCATATCCCTGCTGCCTCAGGAACCATGCGCTTGTAACACCAACAACACCTGCACCCAGCACCAGTACGTGCATCCATTTTCTCCGGTTGAACAAGTTCAGAACTCTACATAGTATACATGTGGGTATACAATGTCAGCCACCGGACCGTTTCACCGTCCAACCTTTTTCCTTCAAAAGGGGCACCAGCAGGTCTCGCTGATCACCCTGGATCTCCACGGTGCCTTCTTTCACCGTGCCGCCGGTTCCGCATCGGGCTTTCAACACCTTCGCGAACGCTTTCAGTTCCTTGTCGTCCATCGGAATACCGGTAATCAAGGTAACGCCCTTTCCTTTGCGCCCCTTGGTTTCCCGACTGACGCGCACAACGCCATCACCGGAGGGGCGAGCCGGTGCCCCGCAAACACATTCATCAACGGGGTGGCGACAGTCCGGGCACATACGCCCCTGTTCCGTGGAGAACACCAGTCCCCCAGAACGATTCTTCATAACGTCCTCATGTTGTTTAAGAGCCCTGTTGAGACACTCACGCCCCGGGAGGGTATTTTTCGAACATGTCCGCGACAATCTCGTCGATCAGCTCCCGCCGCGACTCGGTTGCCTGGTTCTCATTCAGATAGCGCCGGCTTGCTGCGCGCCAGACGACACGATCAGTCTCCGTGTCTACCAGCTCCACCACCAGCTTGCCTTCCTGGATTTCACGCACTGGTGGAGCCGACGACAGCCCCCAGCCAAAGTTACCACTGCCGAAACCGAAGCCGAGCCCAACACCGCTGCGCTCGAGACGCTCCTCCTCAACCACCTGCCAGGTGACAAGCAGATCCGCCTCGCTTTCGCCCACTTTACGCATGGCCTTTCGGTTCAGCTCTCGCTCAACCGCACTCTCTATCCGACCACCATCAAGCGAGGTGAAAGACTGGTCCTCGCCCTTCGGTGCAAATGCCCAGGAACTGTAGTTACCGAAGACCGCGTTGGAATCGTAGTCGGTGACTACGTTGCTGGCGCAGCCCGTCAGGGCCATCAAAAACAGGGACACAACGATAGCTTTCATAATCTTGGTTGCCTCTTTCCATACTTCATTTATTAAAGTATACGCACAGTCGACACGAAGCGTTTCGCAAATGGTTCCTTAGCTGTCAAAACGGTAACCCATACCCCGGCTCTCGCAAAACGCCGTAAATTCCTGATTCCGCTCTTCCACCAGGCTCACGTCAGCCGTTACACCGGCGCTGTACCCAACGTTGCCAATCTCGGCACCGTTTTGGTCACACCAATGCCTGAGTGGCTGCTCATCTGCGAAGGTCATCGTCACCGTTACTTGTGACATGGGTTGCTGAATCACCCTTTCAACCCCCGAAAGGACAGCTTCGGTTGCTCCTGCGTAGGCCCTGACGAGGCCGCCAGCCCCGAGTTTAATACCTCCAAAATACCGTATCACCATCACCAGCACGTCTCCCAGGTCCTTGTGCTGAATGACACTGAGAATGGGCTTACCGGCCGTTCCTGATGGTTCGCCATCGTCGTTCATGGCGGCTTCAGCGGCCGCGCCGGGCCGGCCTATCTGATAAGCCCAGCAGATATGACGAGCATCCGGGTGGTCGTTCCGGGCCTGTTCAAGCCAGGCCTTGACCTCATCCCGGGACGACACCGGCGCAACCCGGGCAATAAACCGACTCTTTTTGATCTCAGTCTCCCGCTCAAGAAAGCCAGCGGGTATCGGGTAATCCTTGGACATAAAACCAGTTCCTGACACACAGCCATCATGAGGCCAACATCAAGCCTTTCTATCCTCTTCACCCAGAGGTAAAGAGCGGAAATCTCAACACCACCATCAAACCGCCCGGCTCGCCATTGAGCGCTTCTATCCGGCCGTCATGGATGGCAACAATGTCCCTCGCAATAGCCAGACCAAGCCCCCACCCCTTGCCCCCGCGGGACTTGTCAGCCCTGTAGAAGGGCTCAAAGAGATGGGGCAGAACGTCTTCAGGCACACCTGGGCCTTCATCCCGTATTTCCACCAACAAGTGCCGTTGATCACAGCGCAGCGCGACATGCACATTCTTTCCCGGCGGCGTATGATCCAGGGCATTCTGAAGGACATTGTCCAGCGCACGCTGGATGAGCCCGCGATCCCCTAACAACGACGTGTTGCGGCAGCCCTCATCCACCAAAAGCTGGCAATCCACTCCCCGGTGCTCGGCGTAGTCCGCCGCATCCCTCAGAACGTCATTGATCACCACGACTGGCTGCACGGCTTCCCGCTCGATATCGCCTCCTTGCTCCGAGACCCGGTAGAGCGTCAGGATCTGGGAGGTCATCGCTTCCAGACGTTCGTTCTGCCGCAGGATCGAGGCCAGCAGATCCGCATCCACGCTACCGTCACTGGCCAGCTCAATGGCAATCCGTTGCCGCGTCAGGGGGGTTCGGAGGTCGTGAGATATATCACGCAACAGGTGTGTCTGGCGATCGAGCAAACTGCACAGTTGCTGGGTCATGGCATTGAAGGCTGTCGCCAAAGCACCCACCTCGTCCCGTCGACTCGCGATGCGATCACTGACCCGAAGCGCATTGTCCCCTCCAGCAATGGCACGAGCGGTGGATTCCATATGTTTAAGGGGGCGGGAAACCAGACGCGCAATCCACCAACAGGCAAGCGTGATGATAACGAACGCCAGCCCCAGTTCCAGGAGACGGAACAACTTGGGATCAAGCCAGCCCTCGCCATCCAGGCGGGGCCAGGCCACCAGGCGATGGTCCGCACCGACCTCAATAACTGCCGGTTTCTGCCGGTGCCACCCCCCGGACTTCATCCGCTCGCGGATGGATGAAGGCAGGTCTCCGTCGTTGCGATCTGCGTCTATCAGCGACAGGTGAAGGTCCAGGCTCCGCCCCTGCTCCTTAAGGAAGCGCCAAGCCGCTCCGCGGCCCTCGTTTTCCCTGACCACCAGAGCCTCCAGCGCCAGCTCCCGCAGACCGACCTGTCGTTCGATGGCCATTCGCTCCCGTTCCATCAGGGCACGGGTTGCCACATTACTCATCAGCACTGTGACAGCCATAGCCAGCCAGATCGACAGGAATATCCGCCAGAATAGAGGAAACCTGAGCCGCCGGGTCATACCGGCACCCGATAGCTATAGCCCAGCCCGCGTACGGTTTCGATTCGGGGCGGGTCGTCGTTGCCCAATTTTTTCCGGAGGTTGCTGATGTGCATATCCAGGGTACGATCATAGGCTTCCAGCCGACGGCCCAGAGCCCACTGCATAAGATCCGTCTTGCGTACCACACTGCCTGCGTGGGCCAGCAGTACCTGCAACACTTCGTATTCCGTAGCGGTCAGATCCAGTGCCACGTTGTTGTGGTAGATTCGACGATGAACCGGCTCGACCCGCAAGTCGCCGTATGCCCTTGATTCATCCGTTCCCACTTCCTGATCCCAGGCAACACGGCGAAGCAGCGCCTGTAGCCGAGCGATCAGTTCCCGGGGGTTGCAGGGTTTGGGTATGTAATCATCCGCGCCAACCTCAAAACCCACGATTCGATCCGTCTCATCGCCACGGGCCGTCAGCAGTACAACGGGAAGATGGGTTTTTGCCCTTAACTGACGCAGCACTTCCAGGCCGCTGATATCCGGCAACATGATATCGAGCACCACCAGGTCGCAGTGTTGCCCCAGCGCCAGTGACAATCCATCCTGACCGTTTGCGGCTTCTCTTACGGTGAAGCCCTGATTGGTCAGATAGCGGGACAGCAGTTCCCGCAACTCCTCGTCGTCTTCAACCAACAGCACCCGGTTCTGCATGGCAATCCTCCGTTGTGACTGAATGCAGTCTAACACGCTCCCACAAGCCCACTGATTTGCATCATTTTCCTTTGCATAACCTTTACAGTTCGCTGACGCCGCCTGACACCGTCCTCCGCTAGCATAGTCCCTGTGAGTTCAGACCGGGCCTGCTCGTGCAGGCTCATTTACAACACAGGAGAACACCCAATGAAACACATCACTTCCGGACGCATTGCCAGCGCGTTGATCGCAGCAACTCTTTTGACCTGCCCAATGGCGATGGCCTCGGACCACGGCGAACACCACCGCGGCAAACACGACAAAGCCGAGATGTGCGAGAACATGCGCGAGGGCAAAGGCTGGTTCAATGACGAAAAGCGCCAGGCAAAATGGGCAGAGCACCGCAACGACATGGCGGATCGCCTGAAACTGACCGACGAGCAACGCGAGATCTGGGACGAGATCCACGAGGAAAGGCGAGAGAAACACAGCGCCAAGATGGAAAAACGGCAAAAGAAAATGGAAAAGCGCTGCAAAGACATGGAAAACAGCACTTCCGAGCAGTGATCACAGGCCGGGTTCTGACGTATGGTACTGGGTAAACCACGGAGAAGCCCCGACCATGCCAGAACCCGGTACCGCAGAACTGACAATCCGCCCCGTCCAGTCGATTGATGACATCCATCCGCAAGACTGGAACGGGTTTGTCGGCCGTTATAACCCCTTTCTTCAACACGAGTTTCTGCTTGCACTGGAAGAGTCTGGCTGCACAAACACCGCGACAGGCTGGCAACCGGCCCATCTGGCGTTCTACCTGGACAACCGGCTTGCCGGAGTGGCTCCGGCCTACCTGAAAGCTCACTCCATGGGAGAATACGTCTTCGACTGGGCCTGGGCCGATGCCTATCAGCGCTATGGCATGGATTACTATCCCAAGCTGCTGATTGCCATCCCGTTCACACCCTGCCAGGGGCCACGGCTGTTGTTTTCGGAAACCCTTCGCCAGTGGATGACGCCCGCACGAATCCACGATGCGCTGGATGCCATCACCACACGCCTGGGGGCCCACTCCTGGCACCTGCTATTCCCGGATCGCCAGGACCAGGCACTGCTGGACAGGAACGATCAACTGCACAGGATCGGCTGCCAGTTCCACTGGCACAACCACGAGTACAACACCTTTGAGGATTTCCTCGCCCGGCTGACGTCGCGCAAGCGCAAATCAATCCGCAAGGAAAGAAGACAGGTTGCGGATCAGGGCATTTCATTCCGACATTTTTCGGGAGACGATATCCCGGATAACGTGCTCGCGGCCTTCCATGTATTTTACCAGGCCACCTACCTGAAACGGGGCCAGCGGCCATACCTGAACAAGGCCTTTTTCCGCCTGCTTAAAGACCGCCAAGCGGAGCATCTTCACCTTGTCATGGCGGTAAAAGAGGGTGAGATGATCGCCGGTGCGCTATTCCTGACGGGCGAGGATACGCTCTACGGGCGCTACTGGGGTTGCCTGGAGGAATTCGACCACCTGCATTTTGAAACCTGCTACTATCAAGGCATTGAACTGGCCATACAGCTGGGGTTGGCACGCTTCGATGCTGGCGCGCAGGGGGAGCACAAACTGGTTCGGGGGTTTGAGCCGGTGATCACCCATTCCTGGCATGGCGTTATGCACCCCGGTTTTCGCGACGCCATCGAAAGGTTTACCAGCGAAGAAGCGGAGCATGTCATGGCCTATACTGAAGATGCCCTGCAGGCGCTGCCATTCAGACAGACCGAGCAGAACCAGTAGCGAGCCAGGGGTCGTGCAGACACTTACCGGAGCGGGCAGCCATGGACATGGACTACCTTTTCGACTTTCTCGCGACAACACAGCTGACGTTCTTCATCGCAATTGCCGCACTCGTTGTGGCAATTGTCGCCCTGTTTTCGGCCTCCGCCGCCAGGCGGGCCGCGGCTGAACAGAGTGACACCGTGAAGCAGCGCGTCGAAAGCCTGTGGCATGACATGGACGAAATACGCGTGTCCCAGTTCAATGGCCCCGACTCCACGGAAGCCGGAAGAAACCCGATTGCCAGTGAGCAGTTCTCTGCTGAAAAGGCCGCTTACGAAGCCATCTGGCCTCTGGTCTGGCTATTGCACGACAAGCTGGGCATGTTCCTGCGTTCTGTGGAGTCTGATGAACCGGCCGGCGAATTACGTCTGGAAGCCCGCAAGGCGGCACTGGACGCACGCAGTACCCTCAATCGCGTACGCCCCTTTTGCCATGACGACGTCGATGGGCTCATTACGCAACTGATTGACAACCATATAAAAGCCCATCTGGCCGCCTGCCACTTCATGGATCTGCGCAAGGATTCCCTGTCGTCGAACACCAGCCATGAACGAGAGGTGCAGAAAGAAAAGTTTCACACGCTTTACGAGGGCCAATCCCGCGAACTGCTGAACCAGTTGGTTGGCGCCATCAGACGGCGCATGCTTCGGTAATCCCGGGCCACGCGGAATCTCGCACCTCTGCCTTTCAGTCAGCCCCGAACCTTTGCCAGCGTGTCCCGCTGCAATGCCCTGAGAAAGTCGCTGATCACAACCGGATTTTCATGTGCAGGCTCCAGCGAGCGAAACTGGCTCGGCAGGGCATCCAACGCCCGCTTCGCATTGTCCACCTGACTATCCAGTGTCGGAATGGCGCCTTCGATGATCAGGCCTCGCTTCATGACCGGCTTCAACAGCGGCTCGCCATCAAACACTTCGTCCCGGCCGGCAACGACGTCCTGCGCAAGGCGGCCGTTCGGATCAAGGCGACGGTAGACCTGCTTGCGGCCTGGGAACGACTGCTTGCCAGGGGAGTTTTTCATTCTTGGCAGGTCCGCGTACTCCGTAAGCTTGAAGGCAAGCTCCAATGCCGGCTCGTCGTTCGAGGCCCCGATGGCAGTGCCAACACCGAAGCCGTCGATGGGGGCGTTGTCGGAGACAAGTGTCGCGATCTTGTATTCATCCAGACCGCCGCTCGCCATGATTTTTACATCGCCAAGGCCCGCCTCATCCAGCATACGCCGGCATTCAGCAGCCTCCGAGGCAAGGTCGCCGGAATCCAGGCGGATACCACCAATGCGCACCTCCGGTTCTTCTCGCAGCCAACCGATGATCCGCTCCACCGCAGCGAGGGTGTCGTAGGTATCAACCAGCAGTGTCGTGCCCGGGTAGAGCCGGGCATAGGTCCTGAACGCCTCCATCTCATCTGTACAGGCCTGAACAAAACTGTGTGCCATGGTGCCGTATACCGGCATGTTGAAATCCAGGCCTGCCAGGACATTGCTGGTTCCGGCCAGGCCGGCGAATCGGTACGCGCGCACACCTCGGTGTGCCGCGTCCATACCATGGGTGCGGCGCATCCCGAAGTCGACGACCGGCCGGCCTTGCGCCGCGAATATCAGGCGGACCGCCTTGGAGGCCAGCACAGACTCCAGATGCACGTAGTTCATCACCAGGCTTTCCAGCAACTGAACCTCGGCAACAGGCCCCTCCACTTCCAGCAAGGGTTCCTGAGGGAATACCGGCGTTCCTTCCGCAATCGCATGTACAGAACCACTGAAGCGGAATTCCCGCAGCCAGTCCAGAAACCGGGGTTGGAACCTGCCCAGGGATTCCAGGCGCTTTATGTGTTCGTCGGTAAAGGCGAGAGATTCAATAATATGGGCCACGTGCTGCTGGCCACAGGCAAGAACGAAATTACGGTTCTCAGGAAGTGTGCGAAAGAAAAGACTGAAAACCCCGTTCTCGTTCATGCCTTCGGACCAGTACGCCTGGGCCATAGCCAGCTCATACAGATCCACCAGCAGAGGCAGGTCAGTCTCTTTTACAACCGGGGGGTGTTTCAGCACAGTTCCGCGCCCTCCTCTTCCAGTTGCGTAGCGTCGAATGCGGAATAGTCATCCACTGAAGCTGATGGCATCTACCGGATGTCAGCTTCCCTCAATCTTGAAGCCTATCTTGAGCACGACCTGATAGTGTCCGACTTTTCCGTCGACCACATGCCCGCGCGTCTCCTGCACCTCGAACCATTCGATGTTGCGAAGATTCTTGCTGCATTCGGCAATCGCATTCTCAATGGCATCCTCGATACTTTTCTTCGAAGAGCCAACCACTTCCACCTTCTTGTAAACATGATGGTCGGACATGACGCCTCCTGTTCCAAGGCTGTAAGTGTCAGGCAAGTGCTTCGAATGCCTGTATTTTCAGCGTATACCAGTAAACCGTGACCATCAAATGGCCAAGAGCACGGGCGACGGGAACTTTACGGCATGAATGAACTCTGAGTTTCTTTCGTCGTACCATCGCAAAACATGGGTCATTCAACGTTTCCGGATTCAGATGAAAACCTTCAAACGCTGTTTTATCGGTTTCACCCTGACACTGTCACTTCTGCTCGCCGGCCCGCTGTTCCTGGCCGCCTGCGCCGGCCTCCAGGACTCAGGGAGCTGGCGAACGGCAGACCGCTCCAGCGCGGGCATTGCCCCACGCCCGGAGCAGGAGCAAGCGGCGGTGGTTCAGGTCTACGGGGCCCGTGCCTATAACTGGCGGGGGTATTTCTCATTGCATACCTGGATCAGCACCAAAGAGACGGGCGCCGATGGCTATTATGTTCATGAAGTCACGGGCTGGCGTCACTACGTGGTCCAGTCCCGGCCAGACGACCCGGATCGTGCCTGGTATGGCGCGCCGCCGACGTTGATTGCGGATATCCGCGGTGAGCAGGCCGAGCGGATTATTGATCAGCTGAATGAGGTGATTGATCGCTACCCATACCCAACGGAATACACCGCCTGGCCCGGCCCCAACAGCAACACCTTCGTCGCCTGGGTGATCCGTCAGATTCCGGAAATGGACGTGGCCCTGCCCAACCACGCGATTGGCAAGGATTATCTGGGAAATGGCGTTGTGTCCGAGGTACCTGGCGGCAGCGGTTATCAACTATCGCTCGGTGGTTATTTTGGTATTCTGGCCGGTGTTCGGGAAGGACTGGAATTGAACATTCTGGGGCTCTCGATGGGCATCAACCCGTTGGCGCTTGGCATCAAACTCCCCGGAGTCGGCGAATTGGCGTTCCGCAGCACCAATCCGATGCATGAACCGTCTGGCTCGAACTCTGAGCCTGAGACCGCCGCTGTGCCTCAAACTGGTGCCGCTGAGGCGGCCGAGGCAGGGCAGGTCTCCCAAAAAACGCTTTGAATACATCCATGTACGCTTGGGCTCCGCCATCCATGGCTCCGCACATTTTTGGGAGACCTGCCCTGCCTCGCCCTGATTCGGAGGAAAACCCTAGAGCGCGGTGATTCCTGCATAGCGGACTAGCCCTGCTGCAGCGATACCGGCTGCGATAGCGGGGAGAGGCTTCTTCGTTGCCAGCATAATAACAGCGGTGACAACCAGTGCTGCCAATGAGCCGGCATCGCCGCTTACCGCCATGGGGACGATGATCGCGATCAGCACCGAACTGGCCATGGTGTTGATGAAGCTTTCGATGCGCGGGTTGATCGTTACGAACGACATCAGGAACACACCGCCGAAGCGAGTCGCCAGGGTGACAAGCGTCATGATGGCGATCAGGGCCAGAGTGCCAGCAACCGTGGTTTCAACCGTCATGATGAACGTCCCTCTTCAACAGATTCCGGTGCTTCAGACTTCTTTTCCATCCAGAAAAAACCAATAGCGCCACCTGCCAACGCACCGACAACCACGTGGGTATTGGGCGGTAGCCATTTCCAGGCGGCCAGCGATGAGGCTGCCGCGACGGTCCAGGCCACCAGGGTTCGGGGGGATTTGTTGCCGCCGAGTGCCATGGCCAGCAGGAAGCAACCCAGCACCATATCCAGGCCCAGGGACTTGGGGTTCTGCAGCAGGCCGCCGAAGTAAACCCCCAGCCACGTTCCGATAATCCACGCCACCCACAGAACAAGACCACCGCCGAGGATAACCTCCAGGTTCCGTTTACCACTCTGGTATTCCTGCGCGGACACGGCCCAGTTGGCGTCGGTCAGGAGCAGCAGTAAGCCATAGCGCCGACCCGGGGACACATCCCTGAGCATGGGGTACAGGGAGGCCCCCATCAGCAGATGGCGGGAATTAATGGCGAACACGACGGCCATCAAAGGAATCAGCGACACCTCGCTACCCCACATATCGACAGCGGCAAACTGGGAAGCGCCCGCAAATACCGTGGTGCTCATGAGTATCGCTTGCAGTGGCTCCAATCCTTTCTGGATGGCCGCCAATCCGAAGGCAGCACCAAAGGCCACCACAAATAACGAGATGGGAAGAAGCCGGAAAAACTCCGCGCGGACTTTTTCGGGTTGAAGCTGGTAGGAATATGTATGAACGTTCATCTAAGCAAGCTAATGAAACCAGCTTCAGATGCGTATAGGTAGATGCCGAAGAGTCAGAGCTGGCCGAGGGTGTAGGCCAGGGTGTCACTGATGCCCGCGTTAAGCTTCAGGTCCACCAGTGAATCGGCTCGGGTACGGCCCAGGTTCAGTGTCGCCATGGGTTTACCCCATTCCTTGGCATAGCGACAAAACCGAAATCCGGAATAGACCATCAGCGAAGAGCCGATCACCAAGAGGCCATCACACGTCTTGAGCGTGTCCAGTGTGGACGTCACCCGGTCTTTGGGCACGTAGTCGCCGAAAAACACCACATCCGGTTTCAGAATGCCGTCGCAACAGGGACAGTCCGCGATGCGAAACTCAGAAAAGTCCACTTCCAGATCGGCATCACCATCCGGCGCGGCACCGGCGGAATAGTGCCCAAAAGTCGGGTTCATGTCCGCGCAACGCTCGTGGACCTCGTCGCGCTTGCAGCGATATCCGCAATCCATGCAGACAACCTCGTCAGCCCTGCCGTGCAAATCCGTTACCGAACGGCTACCCGCCTGCTGATGCAGGCGATCCACGTTCTGGGTGACAAGCAGCCGGCTGTAGCGGCGAAGTTCCAACTCGGCAACACGATGATGCGCGATGTTGGGCCTGGCGTTGCGAATGATTGGCCAACCAATGAGGCTTCGTCCCCAATAACGCTGGCGAACCATCGTGCTCGTCATAAAGTCCTGATGCTGGACCGGTTGTTTGCGCTTCCACGCGCCATCGCCATCCCGATAGTCAGGAATGCCGGAATCGGTACTGACGCCGGCTCCCGTCAATATCATCAGGCCAGGATGCCGGTGGATGAATTCCGCCAGCATGGCCCCCGCCTGCTCGGGAGAATGCAGCTCCAGTGGCTGATCAGCGGCCGGCATTGTTACGCCTTTAACAGGTTTTTGAATGACAGGCATCACACTCACACTCGTTGGGAACTCCTCTACTTTAGGGAGCAAATCCACCGCTGCCAATGGTAACAACCGGAAAAGATTCTGATTAGGGCACAATATTCTATTTGCATTGTGCAAAATTTAATTTTGTGCAACCATTAACAACGAAATAAAGTCATCAACACGCGATGCGTTGTAATGCGCACGAAGGAGAGTCGAAAACATGTCTATTGAACAGGTTGTTTATCGCGCGTCAGCAGAAGCTACCGGCGGCCGTGACGGCCGTGCCATCTCCTCGGACGGCGTCCTCGATGTTGAGCTGACAACACCGAAAGAAATGGGTGGTGCCGGCGGCAAAGGCTCCAACCCGGAGCAGTTGTTCGCGGCCGGTTATTCTGCGTGCTTCATCGGTGCCATGAAATTCGTCGCTGGCCGGGACAAGCTTCCCATGCCAGAAGATGCGTCTATTGAGGGTGTAGTCGGCATTGGCCAGATTCCCGGAGGCTTCGGGATCGAGGTGGAACTGAAAATCTCTCTGCCGGGCATGGACGATCAACAGGCCAAGCAGCTGATTGATGCAGCTCACCAGGTGTGCCCCTACTCCAACGCCACCCGTGGCAACATCGATGTGACATTGACCCGGGTGGATTGATATCGACCTGGTCGATCACCGAAATCTGACAGCGGGCTACCTGCCCGCTGTCAGGAACCGGCTAGACCAGCTTTGCGGTTTCCACCGAGAGCATGGGAATTACCGACAGCGCAAGCAGCGCGCCCATGCTCCAGTTGAACATCCTTCGATATAACGGCTTGCGCAACAATTTCCGCAATCCTGCCCCGCCAAGCATCCAGCTACCGACACAGGGCACGCTGACCAGCAAAAAGGTCAGCCCGATCCAGAACGACTGCTGCAGCACCTCGCCACTACTGACCGTGGTGAACGTCGCCAAAGCGCCAACCGCCATGACCCAGGCTTTGGGATTCACCCACTGGAATGCCGCCGCCTGAAGGAACGACAACGGCTTGCTGGTTTTCTCACCGTCGATCTCTGTGGCTGTGGTCGCGATTCTCCAGGCGAGATACAGCAAATAGGTTATGCCAAGAACCTTGATCACCAGGTGTAACTGCGGAAATGCTTCAAACACTTTCCCCAGGCCCAGGCTGATCGCAACCACCATGGCGGGAAAACCAAAGCAGATACCCAGGTAGTGAGGTAGCGTTCGCCACACCCCGAAATTGACCCCCGATGTCATGATCATGATGTTGTTCGGGCCTGGCGTTACCGTCGACACCAGCGCGAAGAGTAATACGCTTAATACGATTTCCATGTTCCCTGCCGAGCTCCCTGTTACCGATTCGTTACTCGTCAATCCTACAAAGCGGGCCGCCAGTGAAACAGATTCAGAAGTGTGGTTTTTTGACCATAACAGTTGAGCGATTCATTACCCGTCAGAGCTCTTATCCGGGGGACAAAGTCCGGATAAGCAGGTTGCGCATGTGGTCTGCACCCAATCGATTCATTAGCTCAACGTTCTGCTCCGGTATCGATTCTGTTCCGGGATAGCCGGCGATGGCACGCTCAAGGCTGCGTTCCCTCAGCAGGTGCAGCATCGGGTAAGGAGAGCGATTGGTGTAATTTTCGGCGTCAGCCGCACTGGTGCCGCCAAACTGATAGTCGGGATGAAAACTGGCAATCTGATACTCCCCGTCCAGCTCGAGATGCACAAGAAGGCCGTCGGCTGCGTCGAGAAAATCGTTGTAGTCCATAAAGTCCGTCAGCACGTCGGGATGCACAAGCAGCGTTGTCTCAACCTCCGGATGTTGGTCCAGATGCATCATTTCTTCCTGCAGTGCAGTTAACAGCCCCTCCTCCGAGTTGGCATCCGTCGCCACAAGTCGAATGCGCTCATTCACCAACTCCCGACGGGCAAACGGGCACAAGTTGAGACCAATGACCACCTCTGACACCCACCGCCGCGTGGCGGCCAGAACGGTATTACACTCCAAGTTGAAACTCCCATACGTTAAAAGCGGGGAAAGGATGGCGAAAATGCTGCCCGAGCGCCGAACAAGACTGAAAAGGACCTGAAAGGACCGACACAGCCAGCGCAAGTCATGATACGTTAAGCAAGCTTACAATAATTCCGTGACCGATGGCTGCCGGAGAACACGATGAACGCGCTGCGAACACCTGACAAACGATTTGAACGCCTGTTGGATTATCCCTTCGCCCCTCACTACGTGGAGGTCGAAGGACTGCGCATGCATTACGTCGATGAAGGCCCCTCGGACGCCAGCCCGGTGCTGATGATGCACGGCGAACCTTCCTGGTCGTACCTCTACCGCCACATGATTCCCATCTGTGCAGCGGCAGGGCACCGGGTGATCGCGCCAGACCTGATCGGTTTTGGCAAATCCGACAAACCCACGGATATCAACGCGTACAGTTACCAGAGCCATATGGACTGGATGCAGGCGTTTCTGGAACAGACTGACCTGCAGAACATCACCCTCGTATGCCAGGACTGGGGATCTCTTCTCGGCCTGAGACTGGCGGCGGAAAATCCGGAGCGGTTCCGAGCCATCGTTGTGGGTAATGGCATGCTGCCTACCGGCGACCAGCCCGTGCCAAAAGCGTTCCAGTTGTGGAAGAACTTCGCGCTGTACAGTCCCTGGTTTCCCATTGCCCGCATTATCAATACCGGAAGCTTTCGCACCCTGGGGCCCGACGAGCGTCGTGCCTACGATGCGCCATTCCCCAACAAGAAGTACAAGGCCGGTGCTCGCGCTTTTCCGAAACTGGTACCGGTGACACCGGACAACCCTGCCAGCGAAGCCAATCGCGAGGCCTGGAAGGTTCTGGAGCAGTGGAAGAAGCCGTTCCTGACCACTTTCAGCAACGGCGACCCGATCACCCGGGGCGGCGACCGTTATATGCAGGAGAGAATTCCCGGCGCAAAGGGCCAGCCCCACACCACTCTCACCGGCGGACACTTCCTGCAGGAAGACTCACCGGTTGAGTTTGCGGGGGCGATCAATACCCTGCTGGCTCGCCTGGACGAAAGCGATCAGACATAACCCTGGCTTCGCAGGTAGTCATCGTAACTGCCGCTGAAGTCGGTTATGCCGTCGGCCTTCAGTTCAATAATTCGGGTGGCAAGGGATGACACGAACTCCCGGTCATGGCTGACAAACACCAGCGTGCCCGGGTAATTTTCCAGCGCCAGGTTCAGGGCCTCGATGGATTCCATGTCCAGGTGGTTGGTGGGCTCGTCCATCAGCATGACGTTGGGCTTTTCCAGGATCAGCTTACCGAACAGCATACGGCCCTGCTCTCCGCCCGAAATGACCTTCACCGATTTACCGATATCATCCCCTGAGAACAACATGCGGCCGAGGGTTCCCCGAACCAGTTGTTCTCCGCCGGTGGTCCATTGCGACATCCACTCGGTCAGATCCATGTCCTCATCAAAGTCGGCGCCGTGATCCTGGGCGTAGTAGCCGACCTGGGCACTGTCGGTCCACTTAACATCGCCGCTGTCAGGCGTCATGGCGCCGGCCATACACTGCATCAGAGTGGTTTTGCCAATGCCGTTGGGCCCGATGATGGCCACTCGCTCACCCGCTTCGATCTGAAGGTTCATTTTGTCGAACAGGGGCTTGCCATCGAAGCCCTTGGTAAATTCCTTCAGCGTTACCGCCTGTCGATGCAGCTTCTTGGTTTGCTCAAACCGGATGAACGGGCTTACCCGACTGGACGGTTTGACCTCCTCCAACTGGATCTTGTCGATCTGACGGGCGCGGGAGGTTGCCTGCTTGGCTTTGGAAGCGTTGGCGGAAAAGCGACTGACAAACTGCTGCAACTCGGCAATCTGGGCTTTCTTCTTGGCGTTATCCGACAGCATGCGCTCGCGGGCCTGGGTGGCAGCGGTCATGTATTCGTCGTAATTGCCAGGGAACAGCCGAAGCTCGCCATAATCCAGATCCGCCATGTGTGTGCACACGCTGTTCAGGAAGTGGCGGTCGTGGGAAATAATGATCATGGTGCTGTTGCGAGCCACCAGGATGTTTTCCAGCCAGCGAATGGTATTGATGTCCAGATGGTTGGTGGGCTCGTCCAGAAGCAGGATATCAGGATCAGAGAACAACGCCTGGGCCAGCAGAACACGCAGTTTCCAGCCCGGCGCAACAGCGCTCATGGGGCCGTTGTGCTGTTCCAGGGGAATATCCAGGCCCAGCAGCAGTTCGCCAGCGCGGGCATCGGCGGTATAGCCGTCCATCTCGGCGAATTGCACTTCCAGGTCCGCCACGGCCATGCCGTCTTCCTCGCTCATTTCAGCGAGCGAGTAGATACGATCACGCTCGGCTTTTACACGCCAGAGCTCTTCGTGGCCCATAATGACCGTATCAATCACCGAGCAGTCCTCGTAGGCAAACTGGTCCTGGCGCAGCTTACCCAGCCGCTGATTCTGGTCCACCATGACCTGGCCGGCCGACGGTTCCAGGTCGCCGCCAAGGATTTTCATGAACGTGGACTTGCCGCAGCCATTGGCGCCGATCAGACCGTAGCGGTTGCCATTGCCGAATTTGACGGACACATTTTCGAAAAGGGGTTTGGCCCCGAACTGCATGGTAATGTTCGCGGTGGATATCAAGAATAGACCTGCTGAGAGTGAAGACCGGGCACGGGCCGGCGAAGGAAAAGCCGGCATTGTACAGGTTTGTGGCCAAAACCGTGAGACAGCAGAAACACGGATAAAAAGCGCTTGCCTCAACGGCCCAGTGCGGGCAGCATTTCACCCTCGGTGATCGCAACATGATCCTCATTCGAAAAAAGGAAACACACCATGACACAGGCAACCGCGCGTCACATCCTTGTAGACAGCGAAGCGAAATGTGAAGAACTGAAGAAAGCCATTGAAGGCGGCCAGGACTTCGCGGAAGTGGCGAAGCAACATTCATCCTGCCCCTCAGGCCGCAACGGCGGCGACTTGGGCGCTTTCGGCCCGGGCCAGATGGTTCCGGAATTCGACAAGGTGGTTTTCAGTGGTGAAGTGAACAAGGTGCTCGGCCCGGTGAAAACCCAGTTCGGCTACCACCTGCTGGAAGTGACCAGCCGGAGCTGATGGCTTTAAACCTGCCAGCGTACCGGCCCGCCCGCAATACCCAGATACTCCGGTATCTGGCTTTTGCGGGCATGATTCTGATTGCCCCTCTGTTTTTTGTCGGCGGCCCCGGTTGGTCCGACGGGCCGCTGTTCAAATCAGCCTGGAATCTCGGGCATATTCTGTTCTTTGCTCTGCTGACCCTCGCCATTCAGCCCTGGCGGATCTGGACGGGCTGGACTCTCTGGGGCATCAGCACACTTGCCGTACTCCTGCTTGGCACCGGTATCGAACTGCTACAACACGGAACCAGCCGCCAGATGGACTGGCAGGATATCCTACGCAACCAGGTGGGCGTATGGACCATCCTGGCCCTGCGGCCACGGGCCTCACTCACCCGGAAGTCACGGCCGGTGGTCTGGCCACTGAGGCTCATTGTGGCTGCGCTACTGGTCGCCGAAATCGGTGCCACGGCAAGGGTCGCCATTCAGCAGTACCACGTCAGCCAACTGCTGCCGGCACTCTACGACTTCCGCCAGCCAGATCCCTCACCATTCTGGGATGGCGTCATAGCGCCCGTAACCGACCATGCCATAGACACCCACAAGCGCGCACTCAGGATATCCCTGTCCACAGCGCATTATTCCGGAGTTTCCCTACACAATTTACCCGAAGACTGGCGCGACTATGACCGCCTCGTCATCGACTTGTACAACCCTCAGGACCACCCATTGCCGATGATTTTGAGAATCAACGACATGGAGCATGACCTGGGCGACAACAACTACAATGACCGCTTCAACACCCGCCTTCCCCTGATTCCCGGACCCAACCAATTCAAACTGGACCTCGACAGAATCAAGGCAGCCCCCGAAAGCCGATCAATGAATATGCAGGCCATCAGACGGCTAATTCTGTTCGCGGTTGCGTTGCCGGAACCCAAAACCCTCTATCTGCGTGACATTCGGCTGGAATGACGGATCATCATCCCTGGTCTACTATAGAAAGTAGTAGCATCCTTGAAGCTGTCCCTTTCTCGTTTTTCAGCATCCATGTTTGGGCGATTGCATGAAGGTTTTAAAAGCGCAGCTCGTTGCGCTGGCAGTATTGTGGTCGACTCTGGCATTAGCGGATGATGGTGGGCGACAATTGAGTATCAGCGTTGGCGACTGGCCTCCCTTTTTCGTGGAAAGCGAGCCTGGTCAGGGCACGGTTGCCCGGCTGGTCAGGGACATCTTCGCGGCAGAGGGTTACAAGGTCGAGTTCCACTTCCTGCCCTGGAAACGCGCCTACCGTGAAGCCGCTAATGGCAAGCACGACGCCACTGCAATCTGGATGCACACCGCCGACCGACAGAAAGATTTTATCTACAGTGAACCGGTGATGAACGAACGCTTCGTGCTGTTCTACCGCAAGGACACGCCCATTGAATGGAACCAGATGCAGGACCTTGCCAACCTTAAGCTTGGAGGAAGCATCGGGTACAGCTACGGCCCTGAGTTTGATAGTGCAATCGAGAACGGTATTCTGAACGTGGAATGGGTCGCCTCCACGGAACTTAATTTCCGCCGCCTGCTGTTTGGCCGGATTGATGCTTTCCCGGAAGAAATCAACGTCGGCTACTACATTCTTCGCCGGGAAACAGACCCACAGGAAGCCCGCCGGATTACCCACCACCCGGAGCCCATTCTGGAGAATCAAAGCTTCCTGCTGTTTCCAGCCAACGAACCGCGGACACAAGCCCTGCTAGAGGTATTCAACAGGCGCCTGCAGATATTCCGTGAAAATGGCCGCTACGACACCTATTTTGAAACCAGGCCCCAGGCATCATTGAACAAAGTGAGATAACAGCGGGCTGAACTCAGTCGAGCCGCCAGGGGTTGGCCGTCAGCGGTTCACCACCATGCTCTCCCACCAGTACCGTATCGCTGCAACCCATGCCCCATTGCCCCGGAATCCTGAGGCATATGGGCAGGTGGAACACCATTCCCGGCTGGAACACCGTCGACTCTCCCCGGGCTATAAAACCGGAGCCCTCTACCCATGAAGGAGGAAACTGCGCCCCCACCGTGTAGCCAAACACCCCGGAGAAAAACACCTCACTGGCCAGTGGAGCCATAACCTGCTCCGCAGCCCTGGCGGCGGAATCGAAGGTTCGCCCTGGCACCATGGATGCCTTGAGGACATCCACCACGCGACGGCAGCCGTCAAAAACGGCCCGCATCCTGGCCGAGGGATGACCCGCCACCAGCGTACGCATCATCGGTGCCGTGTAACGTTGCCAGGCAGCACCAAACTCGAGGAACACCGTATCGCCGTCTTCGATCCTGCACCGCTTGTGATTGGTATGGATGACACTGCTGCGCAGCCCCACCGTTACGATAGGCTGCATACTCATGAATTCACTGCCGCCCGCCAGAAGGCTTTCTGCGCCGATGGCCGCTATGTCGTTGTCGGTCATCCCGGGGCGGATGGCCGCTGCTGCGGCTTCGATGCCCTGCCCAGTTATGCGGGCGCTGTGCCGCAGGCAATCAATTTCGGCCGCTGATTTCACAATACGGATGCTTTTCAACAGGCCTGAAGCATCCACAAACTGTGTGTCTGGGAGTCGCTGTTTGAGCCCTTCCAGGACCCCCTGGCGGAGCGAGCCATGCCAGTAGTCAACGCCGACCTTTCTGCCATGCCCTATCAGCGCGTGTGCCAGGGGATCCAACACATCGCCCACGCCTTCCCAACGGTAACCGATAACGTGATCGACCCGTGTGGTAACCATGGCGGGACCGGTTTCGATGGAGGGCACTTGAAGGGTAAGCGTATCGGCGGTGACCACCAGTGCGACGTGAACGGAGACTTCAAAGGTACTGTAACCGGTCAGATAAAACAGATCGGACGGGTCGGTTAACAGAACAGCTCCGAGACCGTCCGCATGCATCCTGGCGCGAAGGTGTTTGAGACGCTGCTGGTACTCCGCCTCAGGAAAGGGGCATTCCCGGCCCCTGAGTTCGGTGGCCAGGGTTTGCTGGTAGGCATTGAAATCCATGGGGCCGTCTCCGTTACGGAAAGTGACTACTGGAGACTGGACCCAAAACAGGGGCTTTTCAATCTTTCGCGGTGTTACCGCCGATTAAAAAAGCGCCCCAACTGGTTCCCTATGGACTCCACAGGGTCCGTGATCGAGCGCTGAACGCTGTTGGTAACCACGCGGGTGAATGCCGAGCCGGCATCACTTTCGAGAAACTCAATGTACTTCTTCAATTCGGAAGAGCTGAGATCCTGATAGGTGTAGAGGTAGCCATCGTAGACCTGCTGGGCGACCATGCCCCGCAACATGCCACGCTGGTTCTCGATCTGTTGCTGAAGCTGTTCGAAGGCTGGGCCTTTGCTACCGTTGAACGCTGCCATGGCAGAAGCTAAACCCAACTGGACAGCAACGGTGGTATCCACGGCACTCTCCGTTGCACGGGCAGCCCGGTCAAAGCGGGTAAACAGTTTGGCCCTTTCGCTGCCCTTGTATTCCTCCTGCAACGACGCGGCATTGGCTTCCACCTGCTTCCAGGTGTCAGGGTTGGAGGCGGCCACCTCGGCCTTGGAAATTTTCTCCGCCAGCGGCGTTTCATACCAGGCCAGTACCGAGTTCAACTGCCCCTCGCTGAGCCCCTGGTCCAGGTCCTCGACCAGCCGCGCGCGAATCTCGGCAACACTGAACGCATTACTCACAACACTGCTGATGGTGTTGGCAACAAACGGCTCAACCCGCCCGCTTTGTTTCAGGCCCTGGCGGATGCCCTGGCTCATCATCGCCGGGTACTGGGCGACAACCTCATCAATGGGCGACACCCGGAGCACCGAGTCCGCCAGTGGGCTTGCGGTGGCAGAACCACAGACCAGCAAAAGAAAAAGTAATGCCGGTTTAACTTGGGATAGTGTGCGCATGAACCTAGTATCCTCTGATAACGAGGGTCTGTTATGCCATGGAGCTGGCGAGAGCTGCAAGCAAAGCCGGCCAGTAACAGATGACCATTTTGTAGTGTGGAGTGACAGGGCCCGGTCCCGCCCATGAAGAAACGCCGTAATCGACCGAAAAACAGACGACCTGGACGACTTAAAAGCAACCGGGTGAAAATCTGGAAGTCCCGAATGCGGTGGTATGGCCTGCCAACACTGGGCTTGGGGCTGGCAATCGCCATTGTCGCCATCATGCGTTTCAGCCTGCTGGAGCCAGACCCACCGGCAAACCCGGACGACGTCTGTGAGATCTTCCGTGAGCATCCGGTATGGTACGACTATGCCAGCCGTTCACGGGAGCGCTGGGGCACCCCGATTGCAACCCAGATGGCTTTTGTTTACTACGAATCGTCGTTTCGCAGTCATGCCCGTCCACCACGGACCCGCCTGCTGGGGTTCATTCCCTGGCGCAGGCCAACATCCGCCTACGGCTACGCCCAGGCGCTCGACCCGGCGTGGGCCGAGTACCTGGCCGCAAACGGAGACGGTCTGTCCGTGGTACGAACCAACATGAAATACGCACTCGATTTCGTGGGCTGGTATAACCACCTGACCCGCAGAGAAGTGGGCATTCCTCTCACCAGCCCCGAGAAACTGTACCTCGCCTACCACGAAGGCAGGACGGGCTACCAGCGACAGAGCTACCTCGCCAAGCCGGAGGTAAGGTCATTGGCCACTCGGGTCCAGAACCGGGCCTTCCGCTATGACCGCCAGCTCCAGACCTGCGAGGAGGAATTCCAGTGCTGGCGTTTCTACCAGTTCTGGCCCTTCTGTGGTGACTGGTAAGCCCAGACAATGATTCGGCGTCAGCTCTCGCCTTCCACCTGGGGTGTCAGTTGGGTCAGCCTGGCGGTCAGGAACTCCATTACAATCCGTACCCGTGCCATCTGTTGCGTGTCGTGGTTCACCATCAGCCAAAGGTCAACGCCCTCGCCTTCAAGTGGCTCCGACAGGCGCGTCAGCTCCTTGGTACTGTCGCCCAGGTAGCAGGGTAATGCCGCCAGCCCTGCCCCGGCCCGCGCCAGGGCGTGCATGGCCTGGAGACTGTTGCAACGGATGATGGACGACGCGTTCTTCAGGTGCTTGCGATACCACCGCCCCGTTGCCAGGTGGCTGAAGCTCTCATCCGGCAGAATCCAGAGCGCCTGCTCCGGCGAATGCTCAAGGTCCAGGTTGGTATGACGCTTACGGTAGCTGGTAGCAGCGTAGATGGCCGATTCGATCGTGCCTATGCGCTCGCCTTCCAGTGTGGCCTGGGGCTTGTTTACCGGCCGCAGTGTCAGGTCTGCCTCGCGGTGGCTCAGGTTCAGCACATCGTTGTCGGTGAGCACTTCCAGTTCGATGTCCGGGTATTCCCGGACGAGCTCTGCAATCATCGGACTGATAAGGGCATTCACCATGGTGTCGGTGGCCGCCAACCGGACCTTACCGACGGGCGCTGAATCCTGCCCGACCAACTGCCGTTCAAGATTTTCCATATCGGCGGCCAGCCTTTCGGCTTCGCGGAACGCGGTTTCACCCACGGGTGTCAGTTGCAGACCATCCCGGTTGCGCTCGAAAAACTGAACGCCCATCTGCTCTTCCATCTGGTCCAGGCGGCGAAGCACCGTGGTCTGGTGAACGCCCAGTATCTCACCGGCTTTGGCAAGGGTTCCCCCTATTGCCAGGGCGTGTATATATCGAAGATAATCCCAATCCATAGACACTGCATATTTGCAACATGAGTACGGAGTTTAACGTATTTAAACTGCAAATACGAAGCCGTACACTTGTTTATATAGTCAGCTAATCAATATTTTTAATCCACCAGATAAGGAGGAAGGCGCTATGACTCAAGACCATATCGCAACCGTAAACCCGCTGCCGTCCAGTATCCTCCACAACAGTACTGAGGTCAGGCGCCAATATACCCGTGCAGCCGCAAGGCAGGCCGTACAGGTTATCAGTCGGAAAGTGAATTCCTTGAGAAAGAAGGCAGCATCCGCGTCGCCGGAGATGCCCCAGATGATGCAGGGCGAGCACTAAGCCCGTCCCTGTAGGGGAAAGTAAGGGAAGAAAGGTTTCGTAGACACCGGTGGCCCTGGATATCCTGGCCCACCGGTGTTTTCGTTTTGGGGTCAGAACTCCCAGATCACCTTTTGCTTCTTGCCAAACCACTCGTCCATTTTGCGGTTGTAGAAGTCCTCGATCACATTCCGCTTAATCTTCATGGTGGGTGTGAGCATGCCGTTTTCCATGGTCCAGGGTTCTTTCACCACCACCACGAACGCCAGCTTCTCATGAGCCTCGCACCCACTGTTAACGGCGTCCAGCTCCGCAGCCAGCTCCCTCTCCAGCTCATCACGACTGCCTCCTGCTTCCAGCGCTTCCCGTGCTTCTTCGGATAACAGTACCATCAGGCAGGGCTGAGGTTGGTTGGCTCCCGCCACGCACACAACCTCTGCCTTGGGATGATTAAAACGGCTTTCGATGGGCACTGGCACCACATACTTGCCCTTGGAGGTTTTGAACAGATCCTTCACGCGGCCAGTGATGCGCAGATACCCCTCGCTGTCGATCTCTCCCATATCCCCGGTTTTAAGGAAGCCATCCTCGGTAACGTCCTCGCGGGTTTTCTCTTCGTTTTTATAGTAGCCCAGCATCTGGCCGGGGCTCTTGACCTGCACTTCGCCATTCTCCGCCAGGCGATGCTCCGCACCAGGATTGGTGACACCCACGGTGCCCACCTTGGCCCGGCCCGGGCGGTTGGCATGAGAATAGCCGAAGTTTTCCGACATCCCATACACCTCCAGCAGCTCCAGCCCAAGGTTCCGGTACCAGCCAATAATTTCACCTGAGAGCGGTGCCGCCCCCGTCATGGCCGCACGGCAGTGATCCAGGCCCAACTGCTTCAATACCTTCTTTTTCACCAGCTTGTTCAGCACCGGAATATTGAACAGTACCTTCTGTTTCTTCGGCGGTAGCTTGCTGTTGATGGCCAGATAGAACTTCATCCACAGCCTGGGCACCGAGAAGAACAGGGTCGGCCGGGCTCTTTGCAGATCTTCCTGGAAGGTGTCCAGGGAATTGGCAAAATACAGGTGGAATCCGTAATAAAGCGACTGGGTTTCCACGGCCGCACGTTCAGCAACATGGGCAAGGGGCAGGTAGGAAAGCATCCTCTCATCCTGGGTGACCGGGAATATCTGCTGCAGCCCATCGGCGACGGAAATCATGGTGCGAAAACTGTGCATAACGCCTTTAGGGCGACCGGTACTTCCAGACGTATAAACCAGGGTGGCCAGGTCATCAGGGTCCGGCAAGCTGGGTTCGGCCGGCTGCTGCTGGGCGATAATGTCCAGCCATTTCGGCGTGTCGTCCCGGGGCGACATCGGCAAAGAAATAACCGGCAGGTCTCCGGGAATGTGGCCCTTGATGTCGTTCCAGCCGTCCGCCTTGCCGTCCAACTTCCCCAGGAACAGCAGTTTCGCTTCACTGTGCTCCAGCACATACGCTGCTGTCTCACCATTGAGCGTCGGATATAGCGGAACTGAAACGTGGCCGGCAGCCCATATGGCGAGGTCTGACAGGATCCAGTGCGCACTGTTCTTGCCAAGAATGGCGACATTGCTGCGTTCCGGCAGGCCCAGTGTTGCCAAGTGAGCCGACATCCGGGACACCTGGTCGGCGGCCTGTTTCCAGGTAATGTCTTCGGTGGTGCCATCCGGAAATGGCTGGGTCAGGTATACCTTGTCGGGGGTTTGCTTTGCCCAGTAATACAGGCAGTGGAGGGACGTTTGCTTGTTGCTGTCTGCAGCCATCAAGGGCTCCTTATTGTTGTCGTCTTTTCTGACGTTATTTTTGGGCAACTAAAGCATAGTACCTGTATTTCCCGTTTCCTCAAGCCTGGGCGATGGTGACGGGCCAGCTGGCCCACACGGACAACTCCCGGGCTTTCGCCCGACAGGATTGCAGGGTAACCTCCCGGATCGCGCCAGATAACATTGCCAAATAAGGATGGGTTTCCCCATGCAAGAGTTCATTCTGTATCACTACGCCATGTCGCCTTTTTCCGAAAAGGTCCGGGCCATGCTCGGCTACGCCGGCCTTTCCTGGCAGTCTGTTATCGTCCGGGAAATGCCGCCCCGGCCTATGCTTTCCGCGCTGGCGGGCGGTTACCGCAAAGTTCCCGTGGCCCAGAGTGGCGCCGATGTGTTCTGCGACAGCCGCGCCATCGCTGACGAAATCGCACGCCTGAGTGGCAAACCGGAACTGAGCCTGGCCAACCAGCCGCAAGCAGTCATCGACTTTGTGCGCACCACGGACCTTGAGGTGTTTCTTGCCTGCGTGATTGCCGCCAGCGATGGCCGCATGCTGCGGAAGCTGATCCGCGACACGTCGCTGCTGAACGCCTTACGCTTCCTCAAGGACCGCATCACCATGGGCACAAAGTCCCGCGTGAAAGCGGTACGAGGGCCGCAGGCAAAAGCCAAGGTTATGGCGCACATCGAAACCATGGAGTCGATGCTGGCGAAAGACTTTCTGTTTGGTGACACCCCCTGTATTGCGGATTTTTCGGCCTATCATGGCCTGTGGTTTGTCTGCGATCTGGCGGGCAAACCCTGGCTGCGGGACGCTCCCAACGTGGCAGCGTGGCTGGAGCGAATGAAAGCCTTCGGACACGGCAAACCTAGTGAGATCACCGCTGACCAGGCATTGGACATTGCCCGCAATGAAACGCCGCGAGCCATTGAGTCTGCCGGTGGTAATGAGCTAACAGGAAAGAATGTCGAAGTCGCACCCGATGACTACGGGCGCGACCCGGTCGCAGGACGCCTGGTGTTCGCAGATGAGCAAACCCTGATTCTGGAGCGTTCCCACGCGCGTGTCGGGCAGGTCCATGTCCACTTCCCGAAACAGGGTTATGCGATCAAGCCGGCCTGATGCCTCAAGCCGGCTCGCCCTTCTGGCCGGCACTTTCGAAAGCGGCCAACACTGACGACAGGAAATCATCCATTAACGAGCGCGGCGCGGGGTTGTTTTCGCCGCCCCGCTCGTCCTGGAGCCGCTGGATATCGTCCAGCAGTTCCTGCATGAGCCCTTCCATTGCCTGAAGGTCCATGCCTTTGGCAACCGACTCCTGAGCAAGGCCCTGGATATCCCGGGCGAGACTGCCAAGCGGTCGCAACTGCATGTTTGCGGAGGGCTCGGATGAAGGCTCACGGGATACAGACTCGTAAGCAGCGGCAGACACCATCCGGGTAGCAGAGAGGTTCAGGCTGAAGCTCGCCAGTTCATCCCCGCCCAAACTCAACGACTGGGCCGCTTGAAAGGCACCCTGGATATCGCCGTCGAAAAAACGGCCAGACACTTGCTGCACTTTGCCAAAAAGATCCGCGAGCGCGGCCTTCTCGCCGTCATCCAGACTGCCCTCCACCGAGAACGCATAACGCCCCGAAAACAGGCTGGCCGAGCGTACTTCTTCAGACCGGACGCCATCACTCTCGCGGGCACTTGCCGACATCGCCGAGTAGCGTTGCTCCTCCATGCGAACGGTCACACGGTCGCCGTCACGGGTGGTGACCTCGAACGCAAAAGACTCTTTGCTGGCGCTCTCCACCATCGCCGCTGCTACCCGGCTCTCTGACGGCATTCCGTTTTGCAGATACCGCGATTCCAGATCAGACAAACCGTCCTGGATGCGCGTGAAGCTGTCGTCGATATCACGATTCAATGTGTCCGTCATCAACCCCAGGGCTTCGATCTGCTCCCGCGCCTCGGAGAACCCCTGCTCAACACCACGGCGTGCATCGGAAAGCAGGCCTGCCAGGCGCTCCGAGTCTGCACCGGCAGCCGCTTCCTTTTGCAGGCGCTGCTGGACGAAGCCCAGCACGCGGCTGGCCACGTCGGCGGCTGTCGGCGGTTCGAATCGATTTCGGGTGGAGGCAGATGTGCCGGGGCCGGATGCCCCGAGTCGTTGCTGAAGCTGTTGTTCAAGCCTGCTTCGAAGTGCGTTAATAGCATCCTCGGGCGTGCGGATCGCCCCCCTGCCCTGTTCCCGGACCTTGGTAGGCTCGGGGGCATTGTTTGTCGACCGGCTTCCCGATGGCTCCGCGCCGGAGCGACCTGGCATTCCGGAACCGGGAATATTAATTGGAGAAACCATACCCTCACCCCTCATCAGCGCTGTCTGCAGGCAGGACATGGGATGCTTCCGCAGCCTGCCCCTGTTTATCGGCAGACCGGCGGCAGGCATTAAGAACGTTTCGGTATTAGCACCAGATGATTAGGCAATTCGTTTTTCTCGCGGGTTGCGGGCAACTGCTCCCGCAGGTGCTGGCCGCAACTTTCGATGCAACCGAGGAAGCCGGCCAGGGTATCGCCACTGCGAACCTGGTTGGTAAAGGTGCCGACAATCTCTTCCCAAACGCCGTCGCTGACCTTATCGGCAATGCCCTGATCCACCAGAATTTCAACATAGTGTTCCGCTTCCGAGACGAAAATCAGCATGCCAACGCCGCCCTGGGTGTGATGAAGATCCTGCTCCAGGAATTGCCGCCGGGCCATGTTGGACGCCCGCCAGAAGCGAACAGCCTTTGGAACCAGATGATGCCCCACACCCGGAAACCGAAACAACAGGCATAACAGGATAAAGGTCACCCACTGAACCACCAGCAACCAGTCCGCGCCCAACGAACCGGTAAAGTAATTGATCGCTCCGGGCACCAGTAGTGCAATAACCCCGGCCCAGAGCAGAGGGATATAGGAATAATCATCGGAGGCTGCGGCAAGAACCGTTACCAGTTCCGCGTCGGTCTCACGCTCCACCTCTGTGATGGCCGCAGCCACCTGTTGTTGCTCACTGTCTGTTAGTAACGTCGTCATGTTCGTTCCGGTGTTGCTGAATCAATAGGTTCGCTGTCTACTCGCGTTGAGTCGCTGGTTTACCAACCGCCGGAGGCACCACCGCCGCCGAAGCCACCGCCTCCGCCGCTGAAGCCACCACCGCCAAAACCGCCGCCGCGACCTCCACCAAGACCACCAGCGAGCGCACCGGCCAGCAGGGCACTGCGGCCACCACGGCCCCCGCCGACACCGCCTCTAAAGAACGCAATCAGCACAATGACGAAAAACAGGATGCCCAACGCCGGATGGGGCCGATCGTCTTTGGCTGCCTGGCGACTGGACTTCGGAACCGCAAGTGGCTCACCACCCAATACCTGAACCATGGCCGCAGCACCGTTGGCAATGCCGGTGGCAAAATCCCCCTGCCTGAACGCCGGGGTAATGATCTGATTAATAATCGTGGCGGATGTGGCGTCGGTCAGTCGACCTTCGAGGCCGTAGCCAACCTCGATGCGAATCCGCCGCTCATCCTCGGCTACCAACAGCAACGCACCGTTGTCTTCACCTTCCTGGCCAATTCCCCAGTGACGACCCAACTGGTAGCCAAAGTCTTCAATGGCATAGCCCTGAAGGTTCGGCAGCGTCACCACAACCACCTGTTCGGTCGTTGACTGCTCGTGGGCCTCAAGCATCTGGCTGAGGCGACGTTCAACTTTGGCGGGCAGCATGTCGGCGCGGTCCACCACGCGACCGGTCAGGTCGGGGAAATCAGGAGTGGATTGCGCCAGGGCATTGGCCTGGCACAGCACAATCAAGGCCAGAAAAACGATAACGGGGTGGAAACGAACAGGCATCAGAACTCCACCTGTGGCGCTTCCTGGGCATCGGGGGTAGTGGCCTCGAAGTTGGCCCTCAACTCAAGGTCGCTGTAAAGCATGCTGTGCCAGAGACGGCCTGGAAAGGTCCGGATTTCCGTATTGTAGCGTTCAACCGCCTGGATAAAGTCACGCCTTGCGACCGAGATACGGTTCTCCGTACCTTCCAGTTGCGACTGCAACGCCAGGAAGTTCTGGTTTGACTTCAGATCCGGGTAGCGCTCTGAAACCGCCATCAGGCGGCTGAGCGCACTGCTGAGTTCACCCTGAACCTGCTGGAACTGTTTCAGCTTCTCGGGGTTGTTGAGAATGCTTTCGTCGACCTGAATAGAGGTCGCCTTTGAACGCGCTTCGGTGACTGCTGTCAGGGTTTCCTGTTCCTGATCCGCAAAACCTTTCACCGTTTCAACGAGGTTCGGCACCAGATCCGCCCGCCTCTGGTACTGGTTCTCCACCTGCGCCCAGGCTGATTTAACCTGCTCGTCATACGTTGGAATGTTGTTGATGCCGCAGCCGGTGAGCAGCATGGCCAGCAAGGCCAGAGCAGCAAGCTGAAAGGGCGTTCGGCCTGGGCTGGCCATGGGTCGGTCGTGCATAGCGTATCGGTTCCTTGATGGTGGGTCTGGTCATCGTCGGCCTAAGACACTATCACATTTTTCCGCCCGACATCTGCCGCCCAGGCGGCCGAAAACACTGTATACATATACAGATTCCTTAAGTATACTCACCGCAGATTCAATGAACCCCACCAGACACGACAACGTGCGGGAACACACTGGAGAACGTCATGGCCGTACAAGCGCTGTATTACTCGGAGAGGGATGGACTGGAGATGGCACTGAAACACCCCGACACAATGCTCTTCTCGTCCAAAGCGGAAGCCGATGCCCGGGACAAAGTCCTGGAACTGGCCGAGGAAATCACCCAGTTTCTACAGGCGCGAGTTGAGGGCCTGGATGAAGCCATGGCGGAAAAAGCGGCACTCGCCATTGCCGAGGAAAAGGACCTGTTCGCCAAGGCCCTGAAAAAACCCTCATTGCTGAACGAAACCACCGACGCATAACCCAGAATGGGCGGGGAGGCGCTCATTCACCACACGCCTCCCCGCCTCGGTACGTCTGCGCGGATCAGTCTCCCAGGGGATTGATATCCCCAATAAACCTCAACATATCCGCCATGGTGAAGGTTCCTGGCGTGGCTGCCGGCAGGGATGGTTTCCAGTCTTTGCCCTCCTGCCAGAGGAACGACTGCTGATCACCGTGGATCAACCCCACGAACACCTCGGACACGATGGCTGCCCCAACCGGGCCCAGCCGGTCACCGGCCTCTTTCACCTGCGCTTCCTTCAGGATGTAGTACCACAGCGGTGTTGACTCATGCAGCCCCTGGCGCTTGGCTTCCTCGCCATCCGGCCCGGTCGCAATTTCATCGGCAGTCAACGCATTGTCTACGCCCATTTCACGGGCCACATCCTGGCCGGAGGGCAAGCCCAGGCTCACGCCGCGCTTGAGATTACGGAAAGCCAGGTTACCGCCACCGCCCGGCAGATTATGAAGTTCCTCCACCAACAACGGGTCCAGTTTCCGCGACGGATTGAATGGCATCGACGATGGACGGTCAAGGTCGTGGAAGCGACGCCAGTCGATAATCCAGTTGCTGGGCAACACACTGACTGGCGTTGGCCCGGTGGGAGGCTGCGGTGCGAGATTTCCAATAATGTCCCCAGACAGTCCGGAGAACGCAAACAACAGATCAAAACCGGTATCCGCGAAGATTCGGTTGTGGCTATAGCGCTGGCGCACCATGCTGTGCCCCAAACGATAGGCCGCCACTGAAAACTCCACCGGCATGTAAGGGGTTTTCTTGAACCGGTAGTACTGCCGGCCATCGTTGAGAATTCGGTCGGTCGCACCTTCCCCGCACAGACGCTCCATCCAGTCGTGGAGCACCATCCACTGATAGTGGTAAGTCACGGTTTTCCTGGCTTCAGTCAGGAGCTGTTCAGCCGCTACGCCCTCGCTCTGCAGCTTGTCACACACAGCGTTATGGAACTTCAGGAAGGCCAGGTGGGTCTGCGCAACCAGCAGGTTTTCATCGTTGCGCGGGTCACCAATCAATGCCACGCCTTCCGGGCTGCGGGGAAGGTCGTTGGCAAAATCGCCGGTGATGCCACCAAAATCGACGTTGATGTTCCGGCCAATCACCAACTTGGGACCACGTTGCGAAGGGTCCGCCGGGTTCCTGGCATACAGATGGGGTGAGCCGTCAGGGCCGAGACCATAGACATTATCCAGGTCCAGCGCCGGGGTACGGAAGTTCTCCAGTCCCAGCGGGTCCCTTTTCTTATCGGACAAAGAGCTCAGATCGAGCGTGATGTCGTGGTCGACAAACTGGCCAAAGTAGGTGTAACCGCCCGGAATGCCCGGATTGTCCAGTGAACTGTCCGTCGGATCGGGATCCAGCATGGCTTCCGCCAGCGCCTGTAACTTGTTGTCTGGCACATCCAGGGCCGACAGGCCCGGAAACATACGACCAAACATGCCTGGGTCATCGTGGCCGGATAACTGGTCAAGCCCCTTGCGTGACGGGTGCCGTCCGCCCATGCCATGGCCGGGACACATGTTGACTTTCTTGTACGTTTTTTCGCTCGTTTCGAACGTTTCCTTGATATTCATTCCTCTCTCCCATTTGGACTATCAGGTCCTCAGACCGTCGAAGCCGCGAACAACGGCCAGGGCGTCGTGCCCTTCGCGACGAGCCCCAGGGAAATAGCAGCTTCCATGCCAGCGAGATATCAAGTGAAAAAACCGAACTACGGGTCCATCGGAATCCCATGCTCAAACAGGCAGTTAACAACAACAGCCAGGCACATTCAGGACCGACAGCCAACATTGGACAACTTCCACGACCGCCGGAAAACAGCACGCCTGCATACATTGCTGACAGCGGGTGACGACGGAATTTTTTTCAGGAGAGCACGAAAAAGTACGGATTTGAGATTTTTGCAGACAGGAGCCAACACAATCACTGCACTTTAAACACATTTACAGAGTTTTCTGGTTTGCTTTACACCCTACGTATCAAAACTTGACACTTTTTAGCCGAACGCCCTTGGCGTTTTCCACTTCGAGCTCTAATGACCACCCCCTATCTCAGCCCTAAATAGCATTGCCCCGTAAAATCAGCCACCTGAATGGGTACAGACCTGGGCGAGGAATCAACACTCAGACGATATGTCGCATATGCAAAGATGTTGAAACTCATTACAGCTTTTACAAACCATTTCCGGAAATACTGGTATCAACGCCTGAAACGCGTCTCCAGAACCACCGCCGAATTGGTTCGCTCCACACCCTCAAGATTGCCGATTTCGTCCAGAACCGCACTCAGCTCCTCCAGGGACTGAGCCTGGACGATGGCAATCAGATCATACTCGCCGCTGACAGAATACAACTGGGATACCTGGCTGATCTGTTCCAGGGCTGCGTTGGTTCGAGCCGTCAGCTTCTGGAAAACCTTGATCGACACATGGGCCTCCACCTGGGTTGCCGTATACTCGCCTCCAAGCTCAACGGAATACCCGCGAATCACGCCACTCGCTTCGAGCTTTGCAATGCGGTTCTGCACCGTTGAGCGCGACAGGTCCAGTGCCCTGGCCAGGTCCGAGACACTGCAACGGGCATTCTGGCGCAGGTGTAATAGTAGCCTTTGGTCCTGCTTGCTGATCATATCGACATCATTCCTGGTCAAATTGCCATAATATATCATCATTTATCATTTTTTGACGCTACAAAATGGCACTACACCCCATCATACTGGCCCTGCCACTCTCCGCTTCCAGCGGTCAGCAGATGAGGACATGTCTATGATTATCCGCCCGGTTGCCCTCTCAGACCTCGCCGCTCTGCAGCAGATTGCCGTGGAATCCGGCCCCGGTTTCACCTCACTGGTCGATGACCGTGATTTCCTGACCCAGAAAATCCGTCATTCCATGGACAGTTTTAACCGCCATACCGGTACCCCAGGCGACGAAGGCTATCTGTTCGTGTTGGAAGACCCGGAAACCGGCGAAATCATGGGTACCACCGGTATTGAAGCCTCTGTAGGCATCCGACGCCCTCTGTATCATTATCATCGCAGCCAGGTCGTTCACCACTCGCCGGAACTGAATCTGCTCCGCCGACTGGAAGTCCTCAACATGTGCAATCATTACACCGGTTGCAGCGAGATCTGCACACTGTTTTTGCGGCCCAGGTTTCGGCGGGCGCACGCGGGCAAGCTGCTCTCCCGGGTTCGCTTTCTGTTTATGGCCCAGCATCCGCAGCGTTTTGCTGAGACTGTCATCGCTGAAATGCGGGGCATCTCGGACGAAGGCGGGCAGTCGCCCTTCTGGGATTGGTTGCGGACCCATTTCGTGGATCTTGATTTCAGCACGGTGACACGCATGGTGGGCACGGGCGACAACGGCTTTATCGCCGACCTGATGCCCCGACACCCGCTCTACACCCATTTGATGGACGAAAACGCCCGCGCTGTTATCGGGCAGGTACACCCGCAAACCCGTCCGGCGCTGGCCATGCTCGAAGCCGAAGGGTTCCGCCATAATGGTTACGTGGATCTGTTTGATGCCGGCCCGACCGTTGAGGCGAGACTGGCCGATATCCGCTCGGTATCGACGTCCGTCGGCTGCCGTATCCAGATTGTTGATGATGTGCGACCGACGCTCGAGGAATGGAACCGGGGTGGCCAGGGCCGACTGTTGGCCATCACCAATACCGAAACGGCGAATTTCCGCGCCACCGTCACCAGTGCTGCCCGATACCTGCCTGCTCACAATCTCCTGCAGGTACCGGCAGCACTGGCAAAGTCGCTTAATCTGCGCAACGATGGAGAAGTCCGTTTCATGGAACTTGCAGCCGCACAGAGCGGAGCTGCGACCACAGCCATTCCACTGCGCCAACAACAGGAGGCCATCCATGCACACCGATAGAGATACTTTGTTCCGCCACCTTTGGGACAATTACTGCGAGGTGACACCCTCGGCACAGGATATCCACCGGTTGCTGGATGACACCCAGGGCGGCGAAATTGTGAATGACCACATTGCCCTGCGTACCTTCAACATCGAGAAGGTAAACCTGGACAAACTGGCCGCGCACTTCCTGGCGCTGGGATATCACGAAGGCGGCGACTATCACTTCGACGCCAAGAAACTGTACGCAAAACACTACGAGCATCCAGATCCGACTGCCCCCAAGGTGTTCATTTCCGAATTGCTGGTTGATCAGTGTTCCGGGTCGCTGCAATCCATTGTGGAAGGCCTGGTGAGCCAGATGGACCCTACCGCCGTCACCCGGGACGACTTTCTCTATTCCGGTCGTCACTGGGATGTCGACCACGCCACCTACCAGACCCTGCTGGAGGAAAGTGAATACGCGGCCTGGGTAGCGGCTTGGGGTTATCGGGCCAACCACTTTACGGTGAGCATCAATCATCTCAGCCGATTCAAAACCGTGGCTGAAATCAATCAGACCCTCAAAGACAACGGTTACCGTGTGAACAGTTCCGGAGGTGAGATCAAAGGCTCTCCGGAAGAGCTGCTGGAACAATCTTCCACCATGGCGGACCGCGCCGACGTCCGGTTTACGGATCAGACGGCGGCCATACCAAGCTGCTTCTACGAGTTCGCACGTCGCTATGCCAAGCCTGACGGAGAGCTCTACAGTGGCTTTGTTGCCGCCTCGGCGGACAAGATTTTCGAGAGCACGGACAGCCGAACCTGAAGGACAAAGCCTTCAGGTCGTTACCAGTTCCTCACAGATGACCTTCAGGCAGGCTGGCCTGCATTGAGCACGAAGTGGTGTATCGCCGGCGATGTCCCCATCCATGGTGACCGTTCGGCGCGAACGGGTGGTGATCGACACGGTCGGGCTTTTGAGGTGAACCACTGTGCTGGTTCGTTTCGGAGAGTTACGGCTCAACCGCACCGTCAAAAAAGTCATGAAAAGCTGGAACAGCGAACGCGGCCTCACGGCCACGACATCCAATTGACCATCCCCTGCCGACGCCTGGGGAATCTCGTTGCCACCGCCGAAAAAGGCACCGGAGGACACCGCAATGGTCAGCCATCGCCCGGCTACGGTTCCCTTCTCGGTTTCGATGAGGCCATGGAAACCCCGATACACCCGCAGTTTCTGCAGCAACGCTACGCCATAGCTGAAGCGACCGAGAAGTCGTTTGGCGTCCGCCGACGACTCTCGAACCGGCAATGTGCCGAGTCCGATATGAGCCACGTTCAGAAACAGACCGTTATCGGTGGTGGCTACGTCCAGCATACGGGTCCGTCCTGCCGAGACCAGATTGCAAACATGCTGGGGATCGTCAGGCAGCCCCAGGTTGCGGGCAAAATCATTGGCGGTCCCGGAAGGCAGAACCGCGAGGGTAGCGCCGGTATCGAGACAAAAACCGGCCGCCGCATTTACTGAGCCATCGCCTCCAGCCGCGAGGATGAAGTCCCTGGGGCCCACCTCTTCGGTCCAGCTCTTATCGTCAAGACTGCAATCCCGGATATCGACAATGCCCGCACTTTCCAGGTAATTTCGCCAGAACTCAGCGCCACGATTGTCCTTTTCCCCGGCGTTGGGGTTGGCCATCAACCAGTAAACCATTGCATACCGTCTTCCTGAGTCTGTTTTGGATTTTTGACGTACTAAGGTATAAGCCATGGTAGCGGAACTTGCCATCAACATGGTCAAGGTTTAACGGCGCTGTAACGCCGCCACCGACGAACTAAGGGAGACCGATGCTGGAAGATGTCAATGTTGTCTGGCTGGGGTCGATTGCCAGCCTGCTGGCAGGCCTTGGGACAGGTGTCGGCGCCCTGGGTGTATTCCTGGTCAGAAAGCTCACGCCACAGCTGCAGGACGGCATGCTCAGCGCAGCTGCGGGGGTCATGCTGGCGGCGTCGTTCTTCTCGCTACTACTCCCGGGCATCGAATACGGCGAGGAGCTCACCGGCGCTACCTGGAGCGCCGCGTTGATGGTTATCGCCGGTCTTCTCATGGGCGCAGGCCTGCTCTTCAGCATTCATCAGCGGCTACCCCACGAACACTTCACCTTGGGCCGGGAAGGCCCTGACAGCGCACGTATACGCCGGATATGGCTGTTCATCATCGCCATTGCCCTGCACAACTTCCCTGAAGGCATGGCCGTTGGCGTCGGGTTTGCCGGTGGTGACATCGGTAATGGGGTGGCCCTGGCGGTGGGCATTGGGCTTCAGAACATCCCCGAAGGCCTGGCCGTGGCCGTCTCCCTGCTGGCCATCGAGCACTCACGCCTGAAATCCTTCGGGATCGCGGTGCTGACCGGGCTGCTCGAGCCCGTTGGCGGGCTTTTCGGCAGCACCATGGTATGGCTGGCAGAACCCATCATGCCGTGGACCCTTGGCTTCGCGGCCGGTGCCATGCTGTTCATTATCAGTGATGAGATCATCCCCGAGACCCATCGTGGCCGCTTCAAGACCCTGGCCACCTTCTCGCTTCTGGGCGGCTTCGTCATCATGATGTTCCTTGACGCCACGCTGGGTTAGCCGGGAAACAACACCCTCGCCATACCGATGCTGCTGACGATCAACAACACAACGCCCAGCACCCGGAAGAAGATCGGTGTTTCCGCCTTCAGCATGCGGTCGTGAACGTAAAGCCCGATGACATGACCAATGGCAGCGCAGGGTAACAGCCACAGGTGGTGGATCAGCTGCAGGTCGACGCCCACCCAGATAAACGCCGCCATTTTGATCACCACCAGGATGAACCAGAGTGCGAACAGGGTGTCCCGCAGGCGCTCTTTCGGCAGATGCTGCGCCACAACGGCAATAATCAGCGGGGCACCAATCAGGGACGTACCACTGATGTAGCCGCCCACCATCAGAAACACCGCGTCCACAGTCCGGCTGCCGCTGCGAAAAGGCCGGTCAAGGATGTAGGAGATGGAGTACAGGGACACGATCACAAAGATAATCGTGCTCATGATCTCTGACGGCAGTGTGATCAGTCCGAACACCCCGATCAGCTTGGGCACGATCATGATCGCCAGAATCCGCCAGAGATAATGCCAATCGACCGTACCCACGACCGCCGCGCCATCATCACCCGTACCCGACGACTTGCGATTATTCATCCAGATGGTCAGGGAGGAAAACACCAACAGGTGCACTGCAATGATGGGCAGGAACACCAGCGGGTCGTCCAGCACCAGCAGCAGGAAAGGCAGTGAAAGCACCGCCCCGCCGAATCCCAGCCCGGAACGGACAAACCCGCTCCAGATAAAAATCAGGCCAATCAGGACATACTGGTACAACGCCAAGTCAGACATAGAGGTATCGAGGTTCCGGGAGCCAGGTTCGCGAATACAAAGGTGTATGAGCATACCTGCCGGGAAGCCCTTACTTCCAGTAACAAACTGGCTACTTTTCTACAACGGAAGAAATGACAGAAAGCGCCTAGTTTTTAATCAATGCTTCCGGTAAAGCCGCCGGACAGAATTTCCGACAAGAACAACAGCCAGGCAGGAGGTGGGCCCTTCTGCCCGTGGTAAATGGAGAACAGCCATGTCAGCAGCAGTTGATCATCTGGACGAACGGCTCCGGGACGACGGAGAATCACTTGAGGAGATCATGCCCTCAGCCATCACCCTGGCCATGATGTTGCGCCACCGGACGATGGCGTCGTGGATGCGAATCGAGTTTGACGGCTACAGTGATACTTCGGAACTCCCGCCCTACCGGCGCGATGTTCCCGGCCATATCGTGGCCCGCTCACCCCAGTATGGCTGGATCCCCGCCCCGGTCGACGACAAGCAGAAGCAGGACTTCGGCCATCGGGACATGCCAGAAGGCATCAAATCCCTGGAAAAAACCTGTATGGCCTGCAAGAAAGGCACGGGCCACCGTATTGTTTTCGACAAAGAGGAAATGGCCACGCTTCAGGCGCATATCAACCTGACCGCCGAACTGGCCATTACCATCAGCAGGGACAGCTATAACAAGCTGCTTCGCGTTGTTCGCTGCGCCCTGTATCTCTGGGAACAGGAACTCATGGAACACGGGCTCAGTGGAGACCATAATTCCTACAGCACACAGGAACGGGAAAAAGTTGCCCACCTCGATGACCCCGAGAAGTTCTGGCGCAAGGCGCTTGAGGATAACGCCGACCTGCCCATTCCCGACGTGCGGGAAACCGGGTTCTTCGAACGTTTCTTCGGGCGGACAGGCTGACACAGCCTCTAGCGTTTAACGGTCTGTCAGCTTGATCTCGATACGTCGGTTCTGTCGCAGCGCCTCGGCAGAACCGCCCGAAGCAACCGGGAAAAATTCCCCGAAACCGGCAGCTACCATGCGGTTCTGTGGAACGCCTGCAGAGGCGAGGTAGCGCACGACGGCGACTGCCCTGGCCGTGGAGAGTTCCCAGTTCGAGGGAAACGCTTCGGTATTGATGGGAATCCGGTCGGTGTGGCCGTCGATGCGCAGAATCCAGTCGATATCCTCGGGAATGGCGTCCACCACGTCCAGCAGCACTTCTGCCAGCTTGTCCAGCTCCTGTTGACCCTCCTGCCCAAGGCTGGCGGAGCCGGAGGCAAACAGCAATTCCGAAGGTAACAGGAAGCGATCGCCGACAATGCGGATGTTCTCGTTATCCTGCAGAATATCCCGCAGCCTGGCGAAGAACTCCGACTGATAGCGTTCCAGTTCATTGACTCGTTCGGCAAGCAATGTATTCAGGCGCTTTCCCACCTCTTCAAGTTCGGATTCCTTCTCGGCGGTGAGGTCCTCCTGTAAACGCAACGCAGCGGTGATGCGGCCGAGCTGATCCTGCAGCGCCGCAATCTGGTTCGAAAGCTGCTGGATGATTGCGCGCTGGGAAGCCGTCAGTTGCTCTTCATCCTCCAACTCCGACTCCGCCCTGGCGACGGCCTTGCCAAGATCTTCAACCCGCAGGGCCTGGGCCTCGGCATTGTATTGTTGCTCCAACCGCCGGGCCTTCTCCTCCTCCAGCTCCTCACGAAGTGTATCGTTCAGCGCGAGGCTTTCGCTGAAGCGGTTCTGGACCGCAGCCATCTCGTTTTCCAGGGCGGCGGTCTCTTCCTGCTCAAGACCAAGCAACCGGGAAATTTCCTGCAAGCGGCTATTGAGCCTGGCCAGTTCCGAATCCCGATCCGAGAGGGTTTGCGACAGGTACAGCTGGCTGACCACGTAAATCAGCAGCATGAAGATGATCAACATCAGCAGTGCCGACAACGCATCGACGTATCCGGGCCATACGTTGATGCTGCTGCGGGTTCGACGCCGGGAACCGATCATGGGGCTGGCCTGCTATCGCGGATCATCGTCAACCCGGTCCACCAAGTTGGTTACACCAGTCAGCCATTCCTCAAGGCCGTCATAAAACCGGTTCTGAGCGTGGCCCGCCTGGATATCCAGAAAACCCAGGACCAAGGAGCCGCCAAGCCCCAGCAGCGACGAGCTGAACGCCGTTCCCATGCCTTCCAGGGGTTCCAGCAGCCCAGACTGCAGGCCCGCAAACACCTTGCCGAAGTCCTCCTGGCTCATGTCCAGGTTTACAATGACGGCGCCTACGGAATTGATGGTTCCAAGCAGGCCCCAGAAGGTGCCCAGCAATCCCAGGAAGATGAGAAGACTGATGAAATAGCGGGTGATTTCGCGCTGTTCGTCCATGCGGCTGTGGATGCCATCCAGTACCGTACGCAACGACATGGTGGACAACGAGAAGCGGTCACGCTTGGAGTCGTCATCCAACTGTCGCGCCAGCGGCTTCAGAAGACGGGGTTCCTGCAATACGGAGAGCCCGGCGTTGCCGGTGCGGAACTGCGCAATCCAGCGCAATTCCGGAAACAGCACAAACACCTGGCGATAGGTGATGGCAATGCCAACCAGCAGCACACAAACAATTAACAGGTTGAACACCCAGTTCGCCATAAACGCGGCCTGCAATGGTTTGTGGATCAATGCACAAACCACCACAACGACCACCAGGAACAGCGTCATCCAGAAAAGGGTATGCTTGGGATTGCTCATTAACGCCACCGCATTCGTCGGGAAACACGTTAAAAGCTAGCACAAGCTTGCCATTACTGCTGTCCACAACCCCACTGGTTGCGTTAAGGATTTGTTACCACCGCTCAAGGCTCGTAGCGTTGAGCGATACTGTCCAGGGCGCCGCTGTCTCGCGCTTCATCAAGCGCTGCCTGAAGGTCCTCCACAATGGCCGGGGCCGTTTCGTTGCTGACCGCCAGGTACATCGGCGTCTCACGGAAAACGAGAACCGGTTTCAGGCCAGTGATGTCGTGCTCTTCCTCCGCCACCAGAGGCCCCACGAGACCATCTGTCACCCAAAGGTCGGCCTGGCCCAGCACCAAACGGCGAGGATTCTGCTCACCGGACACATTCATGACCAGATCAAACCCCTCACTCACCAGATAGTCCGACATGACGTCACCCTTGTACCCGGCAATCTTGTACTGCCGGGCACCTTCGAGGGACTCCAACTGGATGTTGGAATCGGGCGCGGCAAACAGGGTCCACTTGATCGACGCCAGCGGGCCGACCCACTGAAACTCGTCTTCCCGCTCCTCGGTTCTGGCGGTGCAGAACAGAGCATGGTTCTCCCGCCCCTGGACCCATTCGTAGGCACGGCTCCAGTCCCGCATCTTCATGACGTATTCGTAGTCCACCCGCTCCATCATGGTTTTAACCATATCGGTACAGATACCGGTGATATCGTCTTCATTATGGGCGAAGCCCTGCCCCGTGGTTGACGCGTTATAGGGTGGGTAGTTCTCGGTGAAGATATACAGCTTCTCGTCAGCAACGGCCGACGACACCACCGCCAGCATAAGGAGGCCTTGCAAGACCGGTCTAATGAACTTCAACGGGCCGGTCATTTCTGGGCCTGGTTTGGCTGGCATGCTTTTGTCCTCGTCGCAATGGGTAGGGGTATTGGTAGTTTAGGCTAGTCACTTTGAGCAATAATGCCAATACACCCGTCAATACCTTATCCATCGGAATAAACAGATTTTCCGCTGAAACTGGTCTACCGTGAGGTGTGAAGAAGTGTAAAATCTGAATGCATGTTTATGGAATTGTTGGCAGCCGGCCTGCCCAGGGACCCCGTTTATGACAGAAAGCCAGACCCGTATCACCGGCCTCCGTCAAAACGCTCTCATCGTTGTTCGCGGTTTTATTCCTTGTGGATGTGAACTGGTCGCGGCCTCGTCCGGCGACGACGGCGCCCAACTGACACTGGCGAACCTCACTTCGCCTGGTCTGATACAACACCTGAATGGGTCGGACCACACTCCCGCCGAACTATTTCTGTTTGACGGCAATCACCCCACGCGTGTGAGTGGTGGTCTACAAGCTGCCGCTGGGGACAGTGTGCGGATGACCAGTGATCCCCACGACGCGGAAACCATTGAATATCTGCGACGCTTGCCACAAAGGATTCCTGATCAGCTCACCCCACCCTCCGCCAGCTTGCCGTCGTTGCGAGATACCTACCAAAAACACACCCGGCGCCTGCTGGGCACCCTGGTAGCCGACTTCATCGACCACGCCTGCGAGGGTATCGGGAACGACCTTGAACAAGCGGCGGAAGTGCGTGAGATCACCCGTCTGAAGGACATGCGCTTTATCTTCAACAGTCGGGGGGAGCAGATATACCGGGATTTTACGCTGCAGTTCCAAGCGTTCGACCACCAGCTCAACCCGAGTAAGGACAACGACAGCCAAAACGGCGAACTCAGGGTCGTGGAGCAGCATGTTTTTGAGGACTGGCTGGAACTCCAAATGGTGGCATCCGAGCTCGCCAGCAAACACACCAATACGCTGTTCGTGCTCAGCCAGTTGCTCAACCAGCTTTTTTCCTGCGATATCAGCGACCGCAGCAACCCTCTTTCACCACTGTCACTGTGCACCTGTCTGCAATTCGCCATTGATCGACTCGGTATTGCCCGACAGCATCGCGGCACGCTCTACCTTGCTTTCGAGACCGTGCTGGATGACCTCTGGCCCCGAGCCGCAGAGTCGCTGAACCGCGACCTTCGTGCAGCGGGCCTGCTGGCGCTCGATCTGACCAGCTTGCCTTCCAACTGGTCACTGAGGGAATCCAATAAGGCCCGGGAAGCACCAACGGAGACGCCCCATCCTGAAGCATCGGTGGTAGATTCCACGCCCCCCGCGGCACCCGCCTCTGCCCCTGGGCGTTCGTTACTGCGACTGATGAGCCTGCAACAGGATCCGGGTAACCTGCGGGATACCTGGCCACGCACCAACCCACAGTTTACCGCCGAACTGCGACCGCACAGAGATGATCTGCGCAAGGTGCTGGGCGAGCCGGGCCCCAGCATGGAGGAGGCCATTCGAAACCTGGCATCCTCCAATCCGGATCTGGAACAGGCACTTGATGACGGTACGTGGGACAAAGTCACCCTCGTGGATCGTCTGTTCGCCCCACTGGAGCATGAACAGGGGCTGAACAGAACGCTGAGGGAACAGCTTGAACAGTTGAGACTTCCGGTTCTGGAGGTCCTGCTCGATACCTCTGAATTCCTGGATCGCGACAACCACCCGGCCAGGACCATCGTCAACGATCTTATGCGCCTCTGCCTGGCCGAGCGGAGTTCAAGCCGCAACCTGGAACAGACGGTGACGGGGATTATCGATGAACTCATCCAGACGGAAGAACGGGATGAAGCGTTTTACAGGTCCATCGGTACCCGGTTGCAGGGCCTGGTAGAACGCCAGGAACAATCGTTCCTGAGGAACTCCGAACGTATCGCCAAGACCCTGGAAGGCAAGGAGCGACTGCGGCAGACGCGGCTCGGCGTGCAGCGACGCCTGAACATGATCCTGGCGGATAAAGCCGTGCCAACAGTACTGCTTGATCTTTTGAACGCAGGCTGGGAGCAGTTGATCGTACTGGCGGTATTGCGGGAAGGCGCTGAGAGCCAAACCGCCACAAGTTTCATTAACATCGTTGAGCAGATCCGCCTCTGGCTATCGGGCGGAGAAACCAGCAAGGATCTCGCATTTGAGCGGGAACTGGAAAGCGACGCGTTGATCCAGCTTATCGACAGGGAACTACGTACGGTTGGCGAAGTGTCTCCAGTTCGCGATGTGGTGGCGAGGCTGACCCGGGAATTGCATCAGCAGGTATCGACCGAAACAGTAACCCTCGACGCCTATCCCCCGGGTTCCTGCCAGCTGGAGGAAGCGGAGGCCTCTACAGAGTCAGTTGACACCCGCTGGGCCCGGCGTGCCCAGGAAATTGGCGTGGGCGATTGGGTTGAGATTGTCCTCGACAATGGTGAAAAACGTCGCATGCGACTGGTCTGGGGCGGCAAGGATGTCTTTCGCTTTGTGTTCCTTTCGCCCCAGGGACTGGGTGAGGTGAGTTATCAATATTCCGAATTCGTGTCGAGACTGGCCCGCGGTGACGCGTGGCTCGTCAAGCAGGGTGACATTCCCTTTGTCGACCAGAGCCTGTTCGACATCGTTCAGGGGGTCTACAGCAAGCTCAACTTCGAAGCCACTCACGACGCCCTCACGGGATGTCTTCACCGGCATGATTTCGAGAAGCAGTTGGCCCAGGCCCTGTCCGTAATGGACGGCAAACCCGGTAGTCATACCCTGATGGTGTTCGACATCGACGAATTCAGTGTGATCAATGCCACCTATGGCACCGGCGTCGGCGACGAGCTCCTGAAACGGTTTGCCTCCCTGCTTCAGGATCAGGCTTCGGGACACTCCGGCGATCACTGCATCGGTCGACTGGGAGGTAACGAATTCGCACTGCTGGCCCAAAAGATGCCGGTGGAGGAAGGACTGGATTTCTCCGAACGGCTGCGTGACGCCTTTCGAACCGAGTCACATACCGTTGACGACACCGAATTCTCCGCCACCCTGAGTGCGAGCGTGTGCCCTTTCGAAGACACCCTACGCTCTGCCGGCGAACTGATGAACCAGGCCAACCTGGCGCTCAAATCCGCCAAGAAGAAAGGCGGAAACAGCGTTGAACGGGTTCGGGACCAATCCCAGCAAGTGCCCACCTCGGGCCCCCAGTGGGTACCCGAAATTGACCGCAGCATACGCGATGGCAGCCTGTACCTGAGAGCACAGCGGATCCTTCCCCTGACTGATGGCAGCAACGGTGACATGTACGAACTGCTGCTAGGCCTTCAGAACTCCTCCGGCCAGGAAATTTCCCCACAAAGTTACATTGAGGCCGCGGAACAGTTCCGCCGGAGTTCCCGTGTTGACCTTTGGGTGATTGACGAAGCAATAGACTGGATGGAAGGACACCCAGGCGCCATGGAGAGCATCCATACGTTCAACATCAACCTCTCCGGCGCATCATTGAGTGACGACGCCTTTCTGTTCGCCCTGGAAACGAGGATGAAGCAGCACAACGCCCTCACCCATCAGATCTGTTTCGAAGTCACCGAGACGTCCGCCGTTGCCAACCTGCATTACGCCGCCGATTTCATGACCGAGATGAAGCGGCTTGGGTGCCGGTTTGCACTGGACGACTTCGGAACCGGCCTGTCCTCCTACGCCTACCTGCAAAAACTACCGGTGGACTACGTCAAGGTGGACGGCATATTCGTCCGTGACATGGCCAGTAACCTGACCAACTACGCATTGGTTCGATCCATCACCGAGTTGTGTCATTTCCTCGACATGAAAACCATCGCCGAATATGTGGAAGATATGGAGACATTAGAGCTGCTTAAAGAGATCCAGGTAGATTTCGGGCAGGGATTCTGTATTGCAAAACCCCGGCGGATGGATAGTCTGGGGGCCACCGCAAAAGCCTGAAACACCACAATCACCGAATCAACGGGAGACCACCCATGCCAAACAGCGTAAGAATCACGTACTGTACGGGCTGCAAGTGGATGCTTCGATCCGCCTGGATGGCCCAGGAACTGTTGAGCACCTTTGAAGAGGAGCTGAACGAACTGACCCTGATACCGGGCACAGGCGGAATTTTTGAAATTCACGTCAATGGCAAACGCATCTGGTCACGCAAGGAACAGCAAGGCTTCCCCGACATCCGGGAACTGAAGCAACTGGTTCGAAATGAAGTCTCGCCCGATCGATCACTCGGCCATACCGACGGGGTACCCACAGCCTGAGCACTCTGGTGTACATGCAAACCGGCCGCCATCATCGCCGGGCGACATAGCGAAACCATTTATTTACGTCCAGGCCTTAGACATTGGTTTCGTAGTGTCTTGCTGCAAAGGACGTTTCAGGCCACTATCATGGCATCTCTATTTGCGAAAACGAAAAGGCAACGCATGTTTCTTGAACGCTACCACGCCACCCAGAACGGACTCGTACTGATCAGCGCGACCCAGGCCAGTCGATTTGCCAAGGAAGTGGCCGGTGATTTTAATCCGATCCACAATCCGGATGCCCGGCGTTTCTGTGTTCCCGGAGACCTGTTGTTTGCCCTGTTATTGTCACACTTCGGCCTGTCCCGACAGATGACCTTCCATTTTCGCAGCCTGCTCGGCGAAAATGTTCCACTGGACTTCCGCGAGGACGACGACGGCCTGATCCGCGTCTACGATCAGAATGACAAGGTCTACATCGAGGTGGAACGCAGTGGTGAGCGAACTCACGATGACACCGTGATTGAGAACTTCACTCGCTGCTACGTGGCCGCGTCCGGCAAGAACTTCCCCCATACGCTCAAACCGCTGATGGAAAATGCTGGCGTGATGTTCAATCCGGACCGGCCAATGATCATGTATCAAAGCATGAGCCTGGCCCTGGATACGCTTGATGCGCCAAGCCCCGATCTTGAACTCCATAACGCGGAGCTGAAGCCGGACGGAAAGCGTGGCAATGTCTCACTGGACTACCGGCTGATCTCAGACGGCAACGTTGCCGGCGAGGTTTCCAAAAAGCTTGTGGTCAGTGGCCTTCGTGACTATGACGCCGGTGCCATGGATGCCGTGGTCGAGGAGTTCTATCGGCTCAAGGAAAAATCCTGGGATTGATGGGATGTCAACGCCCGTAAGCCAGGAAGAGAAACAGGCAGCCCTGGCCCGCCTGAACCGATTCAGTCAGATGGCCGATAACGCTATTGGCATACCCTTCACGCGCTTTCGGATCGGGCTGGAACCCATCATCGGCCTTGTTCCGGTACTCGGCGACCTGGCCGGGCTGCTCATGTCCTGCTACGTACTCCTGGAAGCGCACCGTGCCGGAGCCAGCCCCCGGGTCAAACAGCAAATGGTCAGGAACATGCTGATCGACTTTTTCGGCGGCCTTGTTCCGGTCATTGGCGACGTCTTCGACTTCGCCTGGAAGGCCAATGTCCGGAATACCCAACTGCTCAGGGAGCACCTGGAAACCGAACTGAACGTTCAGCAAAAGCCGCGGTTCCCCTGGATGCAATTCCTGGTGATCGTGGGCACCCTGGCAGTATTCACCGCCCTTGTGGCGGTATTTGCGCTCTGACTCAGGGTCACTACGGATTTATCCCCAATGCTTTCTGGCCTTAACTCGGTACATGTCACCCTATGCCTGTGACCCGTCATCACCAAGAGGACAGACAACATGGCAAAGACCCAATGCTCCAACTGCGGAGCCAGCCTTCCCACCGAAACGCCTAAATGCCCGGAATGCGGGAGCCTTCAGAGCTCCAGGCCCAAAATGATTATCGGCGCCGCCGGCGTTCTGATCGCAGCCCTGGCCATCGTGCTCGGCGCCATCTATGTTATAGCCAAGGATGAGCCCGCCAATCCGGCCGGTAGCACCACCGAGATCAGGCCCTAGCACCCCGTCTGGCTTCTAGGGAGAACCATAACAACAAACCATGAGGCACGCATGAGCGATACCACACCCGATACAGTCTGGGACTATCTGATCCAGGGTGCCAAGGTCTTCGACGGTATTGGCGAATTACCGGTCCGCGAAGACATCGCCATCGCAGATGGCAGGGTCGCAGCACGAGGGCCGGACCTTGATCCGCAAAAAGCGCACAAGGTCATCGATGCCACTGAACGCTGGGCCATGCCAGGGTTGTTTGACATTCATACCCACTACGACCTGGAGCTGGAGGTTGCCCCTGGCCTGCCCGAATCCGTGCGCCATGGCACCACCACGGTTGTCATTGCCAACTGTAGCCTGGGGCTGGCGTTTGGCGCACAGCGCAAGGACGGTGCAGACCCGATTGTGGACTGTTACGCCCGAGTGGAGAACATTCCCAAGGACGTCCTGCGGGCGACCGCCGATCGAGTGGACTGGAAGAACCCGAAGGAATACATCCAGCATCTGAACAGACTTAGCCTGGGCCCGAATCTGGTCACCATGGTGCCGCACTCAATGTTGCGGATTGAGGTCATGGGGTTTGACGCCAGCATTTCCCGTGACCCCACGGAAGACGAACTCAAGGCCATGGAGGCCTTGCTGGAGCATGCCATGGATGACGGCTATGCCGGATTCTCCACTGATGCCCTGCCGTTCCATTACCTGGCCAACCAGCCCAATACCCGCAAGACCATACCCACGCAGTTCGCCAAGTACCCGGAAATCAAACGGCTGACGGACGTGGTACGGCGCAAGGGCGGTGTCTGGCAGGCCACGCCACCGAAAGACAGCACCATGGGCACCATCAAGACTTTTCTGCTCAGTTGTGGCCTACTCCACGGCAAACCACTCAGAACAACGGTGGTGGCTGCCCTGGATGTGCAAAGCAACCGCAAGATCGTGCGGCTGGCGAGATTGCTGGCCCGGGTTCTCAATTCCCGACTTTTGCGGGGTGACTTCCACCTGCAGGCCCTGGCCGCCCCCTTCAAGGTATGGTCCGACGGCGCCGTAACGCCGCTCTCCGAGGAGATTGAGGAACTGCGTATTCTCAATGAGACCGAACTGGAGGACCGTGAAGGCCGGCTGAAAATCCTCAACGATCCAGCCTACATCGCGTCGTTCAAAGCCATGTGGATGAGCGGCAAAACCGGTTTTGGTCTCAAGCGCCTCAAACGACTGGTACGCCTGGAGGACTACGCCTTCAATCGTACCCTGGCGGACATGACCATCGACGTATGCCCCCTGAGAGAATGGCAAGGCCTTACCTTTGCCGATGTCTTCGCGCGGGTGAAAGCCGCCAACGCAGAAAAACCACTCGAAGGCAGCGATGCGGAACGGGCCCTGCTGAAAGACCACTTCTCAGGGGTGAAAGACGAAGGCGATTTCGTGCTGGCGATGCTGCGGGCGTTCGACCGTGATCTGAGCTGGTATACCGTGTCCGCGAATCGGAACGAACGCGTTGTCCGCAACCTGCTGATGGATCGGCAACTGCTGCCGGGCTTCAATGACAGTGGTGCCCATCTCACCAACATGGCCTTTTACGACGGCAACCTCAGAGCCCTGAAACTGGCCTCTGACGGCGGCGATATAGATGTAGCGTATATGGTACGCCGTCTCACCCGAGACCCCGCTCGTGTGTTTGGCGTCAAAGGGGGCGGCATCGAAGTGGGCGATCAGGCCGACCTTATCCTGGTAGACCCGTCAGCCCTGCGCCGCATGAACCACAACAATACGGTGCAACGTCAGTACCGGGAGGCATTTCAGCACGAGCAACTCGTTAACCGCACCGATGGTGTGGTGTCCCTGGTCATGATTGCAGGCCATCCAGCCTGGCACGGAACGTCGTTCGACAATGCACTGGGCCAGCAAAAAATGGGAACCGTACTGGACACCACCTTCTGACACTTGTTCAAGGGCTATTTCAGAACGGGTTCCGTTTCGGGGCAAACGCGCTCTATTCGCACTAATTTGAATCACGTTGGGTTCAATCCAGGGCTCTTGCCCCGTTGCCCGGCTACCGGTTCATCAAAGCCACCACCCCTACCTTAATAATTTTAAACGGCTTTTGTTCCCACGGAAGATTCAGGCATGGGTCTTGCGTAGGACTGGACGACATTAACCAGCAAACACTGGGCCCTCAAAGTTCCCAGAAGATCGAACACTATCTGGACAACGGCGTCCTCACGAACCTGACACTCGGGTTGCGTGTGGACGCCGTTTTTTTATGCCCGGGAATAATCACCGTTGAATGAGGTAATCAAGAATGTCCTATCTAGTTCCGTCAGAGTTCGTCACCAAGATGGTAGACGCGGGTGAATCCAAGGTTCACATGTCGACCCGAGATACGCTGATACGCGCGTTCATGGCTGGCGCTATTCTTGCTCTGGCCGCCGTTTTTGCGATAACCGTTGCGGTGCAGAGCGGCAGCTTCCTGCTCGGAGCCGTGCTCTTCCCCGTCGGTTTTTGCATGCTGTACCTGATGGGATTCGACCTTCTTACCGGGGTCTTCATGTTAACTCCGCTGGCCCTTCTGGATAGGCGTCCCGGCGTGTCCCCCAACGCCATTCTCAGAAACTGGGGACTGGTCTTTGTCGGCAACTTCGCCGGTGCGCTGACGGTCGCTTTCATGATGGCGTTTATCTTCACCTACGGTTTTAACACGGAGCCTGGAGCCGTCGCCGAAAAAATTGCCGGCGTTGGTGAAGCCCGTACTCTCGGTTATGCGGAATACGGCGCAGCCGGCTGGTTTACCATCTTTATCCGCGGCATGCTGTGTAACTGGATGGTCTCCATGGGTGTGGTCGGCGCCATGATCTCGACCAATGTCGGCGGCAAGGTGCTGGCTATGTGGATGCCAATCATGCTGTTCTTCTTTATGGGTTTCGAACATTCCGTTGTGAACATGTTCCTGTTCCCGTTTGGCATCATTGTCGGCGGCGGTTTCTCAGTGATGGACTACCTGATCTGGAACGAAATCCCCACAGTGCTGGGCAACCTCGTTGGCGGCCTCGCCTTTACCGGCCTGACCCTGTACACCACGCACATCCGCACCGGTGCCAAACGCAAGGCCACTAAAACCGCCAGCGCTGATCGCGTACCTGCCTGATTGTCCCGTGAGCAATCACCTGAAGGTCTCTGTGGGACAGCACTCCGACAGAGGCCGTAAACCATCCAACCAGGATTTCCACGGCTGCACCATGCCCGCCGAGCCACGCCTCGGGATGAAAGGCATGGCCTTCGCCATGGCCGACGGAATCAGCAGCAGCGACGTCAGCCACATCGCCAGCGAAACTGCCGTCAAAAGCTTCCTTGACGACTATTTCTGCACGTCAGAGGCCTGGTCGGTGCGTAAATCTGCCGAGCGAGTTCTGACTGCCACCAATTCGTGGCTGCATGCGCAGACCCGCAATGGCCCGTACCGATACGAAAAAGACAAAGGTTATGTCTGTACTCTGAGCACTCTGGTCATAAAGGCTTCCACCGCGTATCTGTTTCATGTCGGTGATACCCGGATTTACCGACTGCGGGCACATGCCCTGGAACAGCTCACCAACGATCACCGGCTGTGGGTTTCCCAAGAGGAGAACTACCTGAGCCGGGCACTGGGGGTGGACTCACTGCTGGAAATTGATCACCAGTCATTGCCGCTGCAGGAAGGGGACATTTTTATCCTCGCCACCGATGGTGTATACGAACATGCCAGTGCGCAACAGTTTATAAACATCATCAGCCAATACTCATCAGACCTGGACGCCGCTGCGAAAGCGGTGGTCGAAGGCGCCTATGACAGCGGTAGTGACGACAACCTCAGCGTGCAGATTATTCGCGTGGACCAGTTGCCGGATCGGAAAACCGCAGAACTATCCCGGCAGGTGGAAGCACTGCCTTTTCCACCAATACTGGAAGCACGGCAGGCCTTTGACGGCTACACCATACTCCGGGAATTACACGCTACTAGCCGCAGCCATGTGTATCTGGCGCTGGACACTGAAGCGGACACACAGGTCATCCTGAAGATCCCTTCCATCGACCTGAGAGGCGACCCGGGATACCTTGAGCGCTTCCTGATGGAGGAGTGGATCGCACGGCGCGTGAACAGTGCCCACGTTCTCAAGGCCGGCATTCAGGACCGGCAGCGCAATTACCTCTACACGGTGACGGAATACATCGAGGGGCAGACCCTCAAACAATGGCTAATCGACAACCCCAAGCCAGACCTGGAAACCGTGCGAGGTATCGTGGCGCAGGTAGCCCGCGGGCTCTATGCGTTACACCGCATGGAAATACTGCACCAGGATATCCGGCCCGATAACATCATGATCGACACCAACGGCACGGTAAAAATCATCGATTTCGGATCCGCCCGGGTGGCCGGCATCGCAGAAGCCACCATTCTGGAACCCAACGAGATACCCGGAACCGCACTCTACATGGCGCCGGAATACTTCATGGGCGAAACCGGCACCACCTGCGCAGATCTTTACTCACTGGGTGTCCTCACCTATCACATGCTGTCCGGCAGATTTCCCTACGGCACCCAGGTGGCCAAATCCCGTACCGCCTCTGCCATGCGCAGACTTAACTACGCCTCCGTTCTGGATGATGATCGGGAAATTCCAGCCTGGATTGATGCGACCATCAAAAAGGCGGTACACCCAAACCCGGACAAGCGGTACCAGGAACTCTCGGAATTCACATTCGACCTGAGGCACCCCAACCAGGATTACCTCAACAAAAGCCGACCACCACTGCTGGAACGCAATCCCGTTGCCTTCTGGCAAGGCATCTCGGCCCTGCTTGCCGGTATTGTGATCTACTTGCTCAGCCAATGAGACACAACCGGTTGCCAACGCAACCAGAACTCTAATACTGTTCAGGCATGGACAAGAACACACCGGTTCCCCGCCTTGCCTTTCTTTATCCTGGACACGCTGCCGAGGATGACTACCCACGTCTGGCCGGAATGATCTCGCCACCGGCTGAGGTGAGAGTCATACATACGGCGTTCGATGAGGATGCACATACCGTTGAAGCTCTCACCGAAATGGGAAGCCCGGCGCGCCTTACGGAAGGAGCCGGACACCTTGAAAGTGCGGATATGGAAGCCGTTCTATGGACCTCCACCAGTGCCAGTTTCGTTCGTGGCATCGACGGTATAGGGGAACAGATCGAAACGCTCGAAAGCCTGCTTCACATTCCGGCCTCTACCACGGCCATGGCGTTCGCCAGGGCCGTTACCGCCATCAATGCCAGGCGGGTCGCCATCGCGGCTACCTACCCGCGGGACATAGCCCTACTGTTCCAAACGTTTCTGGAGCACTTTGATATCGAGGTAGTGCACATAACCTGTCGCGACATTATTACGGCGGCGGAGGTCGGCACGCTGGAGAAAGAGGCCGTACTGCGGTTCGCGACGGACAATGACCACCCGGACGCAGATGCGGTCTTGATTCCCGATACCGCATTGCATTCCGCCGCCTGGCTGGAAGACCTGGAGGCAGCGGCGGGCAAACCGGTACTGACCGCCAATCAGGTCAGCTTCTGGGAGGGCCTGAGGCTGTGTGGCAAACTCACCTCGCAATCCGGCCTGGGCACCCTGTTCCGGGTGAACCCCTGGAACTAGGCCGCCTGTTTTCGCTGCTGCGTTACCACCAGCGCAACCCCCGTGATCGAGATCACACCCCCAATCATCGCAAGTACGCCCAGCCTTTCATCGAAGAGCCAGTATGCTTCCAACGCCGTTACGGGCGGTACCAGATAGAAAAGACTGGCCACCTGCGAGGCTGCACCGCGTCGAATCAGCCACATCAACAGCAGAATCGCCCCGATGGAAACACCGAACACCAGCCAGACCATCGACCAGATCAATGGCTGAGCCCACACCACCTCGCGAGTTTCAAATGCAAAAGCGCCAACGGCGAAAAACGTTGCCGCAGCACTGTACTGAATGAACGTACCTGCGACGAGATCCGACTGAGTGCCATTACGTTTCTGGTACACGGTGCCCAAGGATATCCCGCCCAGGGACAGCGCAGCCCAGAGCAAGGTCCAAAGCGGGAAATCGGAGGCGGAAGCATCACCGCCGAACTTTTCCAGCAGCACCAGTGTTACACCGACTAGACCCAGTGCCAGGCCCAGCCATTGCCGACTCGAGACACTTTCCTTCAGCACCAGAATGGCCACGGCCGACGTTACCAGCGGCTGAAGGCCGACAATAAGCGACACGATTCCCGATGGCATGCCCCCCTGGATCGCGTAATAAACCCCGCCCAGGTAACAGCCATGCACCAGCAGGCCGGTGACTGCCAGATGACCGGCACCACGCCAACCAGGCCAGCGGGTTTTCATTATCCAGGCGAGTACGCTGAGTAGTACCAGCGTAAACAGCATGCGTATCAGCAGGAGCGTAAACGGCTCAGCAAAGGGTAAACCATACTTGGCGCCAATGAAGCCCGTGCTCCACAGCCAAACAAAGAGCGCCGGCACAAAAAACGAATAGAAAATCGGGGGCATACGGTTAACCGAGAGGCAGACGAATGTGAGTCTGCCCACTGTAACCCGTGATTGGCAAACAAAACAGATACAGAAAATGAAATTAACAACCGGTACAGATGATCAATGTGACCCTGTATGACCGGTGCAATTCCTGAAAGCCGGCTAAATGCTGTCCTTCTTCTTGTCCGAGTCGTCCGTCAGTTTACGTTCGGTTTCATTCCACTGTTCCGACAGTGCCTCATAGGCATTGGAGAAACCCTGCTTGGCACGTTCCCAGGCAGAGGATGAACTGGCCTGCAGCTCGTCATACCATTGCTGGACGCGTTGCCGCTGCTCCTGCAAGGACTCAAGACTTTTCCTGGATCGTTCCCGGGCCTTGTCACTCATGTCGCCCCAGTTCTGATCCAGTTCCTGCTGTAGCGTGTCAATGCGCTTGTCCAAAGCCGAAAGCGTATTTTCAATCGCTGTTTCCGCCTCCGCTTTCTGGTCCGCACCAAACTCTTTCAGCGCCTGACCAAGTTCGCGGGTTTCTTTTTTCAACGACTCAACCGACGAATCCCCGGACGATTCCGCGTGCAGCGAACCGGACATGACAAGTGCAAGAACGACGGCCAGTGAATAGCCGAGTTGTTTGAAGATCATTGAAATTCTCCCGATATTATTTGGTAGACAGTAACAACCTTCGGCGCCAAACCGCACCTTAGCAAAGCTTAATCAATCGACAATAAAGGTATTTAGGCCAACAAAACAATCGTTTGCAGCACAAATCATTCTCTTGCGAAGCGTTTTCGGACTTCCACTATTTGTGGCTTTAACGTCCATGTGCCACTTTGAAAGTGACGTCACACAACGGGAGAAATACTATGCTCTATTGGGCTATTGTATGCCTGATCGTCGCGGTAATCGCCGGTGTACTTGGTTTTGGTGGTATCGCGGGGACAGCCGCAGGGTTTGCGAAAATTCTGTTCTTTATCTTTCTGGTTCTGCTGGTTATTTCACTGGTGGCCAATGCGCTTCGGGGCAAAGGACCAAAACCCTAGAAGCCTTCGCGTCCGGCGGCATGTTTTTAACGTGTCGCCGGCATCTGCAGTATCACCGACGATATGTCATCGCACACATCCTCCTGACTCTTGCCAACACAATTTACCGTCACGTCCGCAGCCCTCGAGTAAAGCTCAAAACGTTCCCAAAACAGCTGTTCCAGCGACTGATCCGGTCGCCGGGAGATGCCCCGGGCGCTATAATCCCCTATCCGCGCAACGACCACCTCCAGCGGAATATCAAGAAACACCACGAGACCATCAGCTTTCAGGTGAGTCATCGCAGGTTCGCTGTAGACAGCACTACCGCCCGTGGATATCACCTGACGCCGCACATCCAGCCTCAGCAATACCTGCTCCTCGATTCGCCTTAGCGCCTGATAGCCATCGCCGTCGACAATATCCTGCAAGGTGCGGCCCGCTTCCTCCTGAATCAGCAGGTCCGTATCAATAAACCCTAAACCAAGCTGCTTTGCCAGCAGCACCCCAACCGTGCTTTTACCGCTGCCGGGCATTCCGATGAGTACAACGTTGCTGCGGGACATATTCAAGGGCACAGAGTCTCCGGGATTTCGCCAACAATGAGAATTGACCGACTATATTGAGAAAAGTAACACTTTTCCGACAAACATTGCGGTTTCTTCAGCCAATTAACGCCGTATAATCCGCCTTACGGTTGTTATTCACGAATGCAGGCGGCGTTCTTGATCATGCACTCCAAGAGTCAACGATGATAAGCGGCAAAACCCTTCTCACTTCCTCGCTGGCATTTCTGCTACTGGCCTTTGCTGCGCCTGTATTGGCGGACAGTATCAAACGCATTGTGCACGCCGACGGTACGGTGGAATACACTAACGTTAAGGGCAATGGCGAGAAGCGTGCGTCGACAAAAGACGAAGTGGTTTATCGTTATACCGACGACAATGGCGTGGTTGCCTATAGCGGTATCCAGCCCGCCAGCTTGAATTTCGATGTCATCCGGTTCCACTGCTACGCCTGTGACCCGGATTCCAACGTGAATTGGCGCACCACACCGCTGTTCCTGTCGCCCTACCGGGATGAGATCAAGACGGCCGCCAGGGAGTTCAACGTTGACCCCGCTCTGGTTCGGGCCGTCATCCATGCAGAATCGGCGTTTAATGACAAAGCCCTGTCGCCCAAGGGAGCCCAGGGGCTGATGCAGTTAATGCCTGCCACCGCAGAGGAGCTGGGTGTTCGTAATGCCATGGTTGCCCCGGAGAACATTCGCGGTGGAGTCAATTACCTGGCCCGTATGCTCAAGCGCTTCGACGGTGACATCAAGCTGGCAACGGCCGCTTACAATGCCGGCCCTGGAGCTGTCGGGCGCCATGGTGGCATACCGCCCTACGCGGAAACCCGCGCCTACGTGGAACGGGTTGGAATCCTTCACCAGCGCTACGCCAGTAACTGACCGGCCTAACCGAACGCCAGCCAGGCACCCACCAGAACCATCAGACTGCCAGCCACGCGGTTAACCGTGCGAACACCACCGCCCTGCTTTAGCGCTTTGCGCAGAGTCTTTCCACCATGGGCATAGAGCTGAAGGCAGAGGAACTCCAGGGCCAGTATGATCAGGATGAGAACCGTGAGTTGTGGCGCCATTGGCAGTTTACTGTCGATAAACGGCGGCAATAGCGCAATGAAAAACGCCCAGCCCTTCGGGTTGGCAATAGCGGTCACAAACCCCTGGAGCGCCAATTGCACCCTTGAACTCTCCACCGGTTGCGAATCCTCCTCCGGCATGGCCATTTTGCCCCGGGACTGCCACATCTGGATGCCCAGCCAGGCAAGGTAGGCGCCGCCTACAACCTTGAATACGTCGAAGGCCGTCGGGTACTTCAACATGAAGGTTGCCACACCTACTGCCGCCGCAGTCGCCACTACCGCCACGCCAACCAGCTCCCCGGCCATCATCCACAGCGCCCGTTTCACGCCAATGGTAATACCAAGGGACAGCGCCAGGGTCATACACATACCCGGCGTAATGGACACCACAAAGAAGGTTGGGATAAACGCAGACAACAAGGCCAGGTTCAGTGACATCACGGGCAGACTCTTACATTGATAGAATGTTGGACGTTGAGAGAAACGAAACTCTTAATTATACAGTCCACGCAGATAATGCAACCCGGACAGCTGAGCCATCTGCCCACGAATCCAGGCCACCCTCTCCCATACATAGGACGAGGGGCTGGCGGCACTGAGCACTTTCGGATTGGGAAGAACCGCAGCAAGCCGTGCTGCCTGGGTTTGCGACAGCCGGCTGGCGGGGATGCCGAAAAAGGCCCAACTGGCAGCCTCAACACCGTAGATCCCATGGCCGAATTCGGCGATATTCAGGTACACCTCCATGATCCGACGCTTCGGCCAGATAGCGTCGATACCGAGCGCCAACCCGGCCTCCAACGACTTGCGCACGAAACTGCGCCCGTTCCACAGGAACAGGTTTTTTGCCGTCTGCTGGGTGATGGTGCTGGCGCCCCGCAAACCCTGGCCCGCACGGTATTCCGCAAGTGCCTTGCGAATGGCGCTGAAATCCACCCCCTGATGGTACGGAAAGCGTTGATCCTCACTGGCCACCACTGCCAACGGTACCCAGGGTGATATCTCGTCCAGGCTAACCCACTCCTGTCTGAGCTCGTGGCTGGAACCGGAAAACAGATGCCCCAGCATGAAGGTGGACGTCGGCGGATTCACGAACCGTAGCAGGACAATCAATGCGATTATCAGCAGCAAAAAGCCCACCAGTAACCAGGCAAGCGCGCGCAGGGATTTTTGGATCACGGATCGTTGAGCCACGGTGTTATCATCACCCAGGTTTGGGAATCACGGAGAAAGTCGGAAAGACTATAACATTGCCACTATGAAGCTTTCCCGAATTCTCAGTAATCAAAACGGTGTCAGCCGCAAGCAGGCCAACGCCCTGGTCGCGGCCGGAACGGTTACAGTGGACGGTTGTATCTGCAGGGAGACAGCCTGGGAAGTCGACCGTTTCAGCACTGTAGCCTGCAACGGCAGGGTTATCCAGCACGGGGACCGGGCCCACTACCTGATGCTGAACAAACCGGCCGGATACCTCAGTGCCACGGCGGACAAGATTCACAAAACCGTAATGGAGCTGATCGACCCGGAACTGCGAAAAGACCTTCACATTGCCGGCAGGCTTGACCGTGCCAGCACCGGTTTGTTGATACTGACCAATGACGGAACCTGGTCACGAAGGCTTACGGAGCCCAGGGTAAAGCTCCCCAAAGTCTATCGGGTCACCACGGTCGAACCGGTTTCAACCGATGCCATAGAGCGCTTCGCACAGGGAATCTGGTTCGAATACGAACAACTGACCACCTCTCCTGCGCGCCTGGAACCACTGTCTGCCAACGAATCCAGGGTAACGATCTACGAAGGCCGCTATCATCAGATCAAGCGTATGTTCCACGCAACGGGCAACCGTGTGAGTAGCCTGCACCGGGAACAAATGGGTGCGATAACACTGGACCCAACGCTGAAGCCCGGGGAATTCCGATCACTCACCACCCGCGAAATTATTCTGGAATAACAACGAAACAGGGGGCGGTTTCCCGCCCCCTGTGATCGCCTGTCTTCGATGGCGATCAGTTACATTGGCCGGCTTCGAACACGCCGCTGTCGGTCTCCTTCACCCAGCTGTAGGTGCCGGATACCGCGCCCAGGTAATCGTTACCACCGGTGGTGTAGTACCCCCCTGAATAGTACGCCCGGCCAGCGGTATCATGGTTGAGATGGGTATCGTTCCAGTCCTGGCAGGTGACATCGCCGCCGGAGCCACCACCATCACCGCCTCCGCCGGTTCCGCTGCAAGCGCTGGGTTCGGACGTATACCAGAGCCCCGGATCGCCCTCATAGAGGGTGACATTGCTCCAGGTGTCGAAGGAGCCCCCGATGTCGATGTCGTCGCCACTGGCATAGGCCCTCAGGTTGGAGTTACCTCCAGCGTAGGCCCGGTTTGCCGAAATGTGGGCATTGGGCGACGCTGTCGCCTGCTCGCAGGTCTCGGTAGGTGCGTTGGGGTCATACACCTCGACCTGACGGCTTTTCGTCGTGGTATTGCTGTCGCTGTCAGTCGCACTGTAGTCGCAGGTGTAGGTTCCGACCGTTGACGTATCCACCGCACTGCAGTCAGCCGTTACCGTCAGTGAACCGTCCTCGGCATCCTGCCCGGTGGCACCCGGATCGGTAAACGTGGTGTTGATCGCCACGGTCATCGGGTTATCGCCGATTAGTGTGATGACCGGAAAACCCTCGGGCTCGGTTCCATCGCGGCTGTGGCGGTTAAAGAAATCCCAGATGATATCCGGATAGCTGGGCCCCACCCTCACGGACCATTTGCCATTATTACCATGCTCTCCGCCAACCCAGTAGTGACCATGATTGGTATCCTGGGTATTGGGGGTCGACAGGGGGCCGTCCAGGTAGACGGTTTCAACCACCGAACGCGCTCCGTTGGTGCCATCCTGGGTATAACGGATGTGCTCGCAGCTGTGGTTGTTCTGATAATAGGGTGAACAGGCGACTGACGAGGCGTAGGCCTGGCCCGTGGTCTGGAACCCGGACTCGCCAAACACCTGCAGGTGCGCATCCCGGGTGTTATCAGCCGCCTCTTTCAGCACGGTACAGTCGTTCTCGTTCTGCAACACCATGAGCGGGATCGGATACTGGTCGTCCACCTCCGACTGCATGTCGGAGGATACCCGCGATACGCTGTGAAACGTCGCACTACCGGGGCACTGTCCGGACAACGAGACAGACGCAGAATCCTCACCGTACGGCAGGCCCGAGGCAGGCGCGGCCGCCGCCCAGTATTCGTTATGGGCCACCGAGGCTACGGTTGCCATGGCACCGCCGGAAGACAGGCCGGTGATATAACGGCGATTGGCGTCAATGGTGTAATTGGATTCAACAGCCTGTGCAATCTGGTGCAGGTCCTCCACTTCGCCAGCGCCTTCATGGCGATGGTGATCAAACCAGAAGCCCCAACAGTTTTCATTACGCAGCCCGTCGTAGCTGGTAATGAAGGGGGCAACCAGAATGAATCCGTACTCATCGGCTGCGGCTTTCAGCCCCCAGTCATTGAGCACGTCGTTGTTGGTCTGTTTGCAACCATGCAATGCCATCACCATGGGTGCAGGCGATTGCACGTTCGAGGGCACGTACACCTTGTAGTTACGGGCCCTGGACTGATTGTAGGATTGTTGTGGCAGGGTATAGGAATCTGTCTGGCCCGCGACCGCGGGAAGAGCAGGAATCATCAGGGCGGCGGAGGCCAGCAATGCCGATAGCGTGCCACCGCGCACCTGACGTGCGATGAGTTGGAACATCTTGAGCTCCTTTTATTGGATTTATTGTTCGGCAGTGTTGCAACTGAAAGATACGTGCCAGGATTGCAGGTTGCTGATTTCCCTCATCCCAGGGATTGTTCCGAATAACGATATGCCCGGAACGCCGGACAGAGGTGTCCGCGCGCCCGGACGGCCAAAAGCCTGCACGGGCAGTCATCCGCTTAACTTTCAGGTACCCTGCCCTTATTCGCCCTTACACACAGGAGCCACCATGACCCCAATAGCCATCGACATTGTTTCCGATATTGCGTGCCCCTGGTGCGCCATTGGTTATGCCCGCCTGGAAAAGGCGATGGACGCCCTGAAAGACGACATGGACTTCACTGTTGCATGGCATGCCTTTGAGCTGAACCCGGACCCATCCGGTGACGGCGAACCCATCCTGCCCGCCCTGAGCCGCAAATACGGCCGCAGCGAGGACGAGATGAGAGCCAATCAGGCGCAGATGATGGATATTGCCAAGGGGCTGGGACTGAACTTCGAGAAGCTACAGGAACGTCACACTCGCAACACCTTTGACGCCCACAGGCTGGTGAAGTGGGCCGGTGAACAGGGCAAGCAGACCGATATGAAACTGGCGTTTTTCGAGGCCTATTTCGGACGCGCCGAGAATATCTCCAATCCGGATACGCTGATCCACTGTGTGGAAACGATTGGCCTGGACGGCTCGCAAGCGCGCGAGGTACTGGCGTCTGACCAGTATGCAGAGGCTGTTCGGGAGGAAGAGGCACAGTATCAGCAGGCAGGTGTGTCGGCAGTTCCTGCTTACATCATTAACCAGAAGTACCTGATATCCGGTGCGCAGGAGCCAGACACCCTGATCAACGCATTCCGGGAGATCGCTGACTCTGCGTAACCAAAACCCTTGCAACGCCCTTCCCTGGGCGTTGCAAGGTGACAGGTCGTTACTCGGATGCTGCAATCAGGCTGGCGTTGCCACCCGCCGCCGTGGTGTCCACACACAGGTGGCGCTCAATCACAAACCTCTGGTCTAGCTTGTGTTCGGTGATCAGCGGTAACAGCGCACCTTCCCGCTTCGCCAGAGCCTGACGGTACTCCTTCAGCAAGGACGGCTCAGCGCAGCTTACGGCTGCCTGGAAACCACGCGCCTGGGACAATGCCTCTGGCTCCAACAGGCCCTCAATACCCACGATCGGCAAACCGGCCTTGGCAGCACGGTCAACCGTATCCTGGGTGCCCGGCGCAACCACAACCACCTTGTTGCCCTGGGACAGAGCCATTGCAGCCTGCTCCAACGCGGTTTCCTTGTCCGGACCAAGACAGAGCACCACACCCCGGGCATGATTGCTCAGGCGGTTCAGCTCACCCGTTGGCCCCGGCAATTCCTCAGCATGGGCGTCCAGCGGTGCTGGCACATCACCGAAAACAGGCTTCATGGCTTCAATTCTGGGCTCCGGCGCAGGCGCTTTCACATCCACTACCTTGCCAATCAGCCCTTCAAGCTTCTTGATATCCACCGCTTTGGCACTGACATCCGCCGGGCGTTCAACCGTTTCGCCTTTCAGGAAACGACGCACGTACTGCGGGCCGCCGGCCTTGGGGCCGGTACCGGAAAGACCTTCACCACCGAACGGCTGAGAGCCGACAATGGCACCGATCTGATTGCGGTTAACATAGGTGTTGCCAACCTTGATACGGCTGGCGATGCGTTCGACGCGGCGGTCAACCCGGCTGTGAACACCGAAGGTCAGTCCATAGCCCTTGGCGTTAACGCTATCGACGACTTTGTCCAGGTCCTTGGCCGCGAATGTGGCCACATGCAGCACCGGGCCGAAGATTTCCTCTTCCAGCTCTTCAATGCCGCTGACACTGATCACCGCAGGTGACACGAAGTTGCCTTTCTCCGGCACCGTCATTTTCTTCATCAGCCGGCCCTTGGCTTCATATTTGTCACAGTGGTCGACAATCTTTTTCCTGGCCGTCTCATCGATGACCGGGCCAACATCGGTGGACAGTAGCCAGGGATCACCAATGCCCAATTCATCCATCGCGCCATACAGCATTTCCAGCAGGTGGTCGGCAATGTCTTTTTGCACATACAGCATGCGCAGTGCAGAACAGCGCTGGCCCGCGCTCTGGAAAGATGACGCCAGAACATCCCGCACCACCTGTTCCGGCAGCGCCGTGGAGTCCACGATCATGGCGTTCAGACCACCGGTTTCCGCCACCAGGGTGGCATCGGGGGCCATGTTCTCGCTCATCTTCTTGTCGATGCGCTGGGCCGTCGCAGTCGAGCCGGTGAAGCAAACGCCGGCGACCCGCGAATCGGATGTCAACGCCCCGCCAACCGTCGCACCGGTGCCCGGCAGCAACTGGATCACATCTTCCGGAATACCGGCCTGGTGCATCAGCTCCACGGCCCTTACCGCCAATAGCGAGGTCTGCTCGGCCGGCTTGGCCAACACAGCATTGCCTGCTACCAGGTTGGCAAGAATCTGGCCGGTAAAGATCGCCAGCGGGAAGTTCCAGGGCGAAATACACACCACGACTCCGCGCGACTCACCGCTGTCCTTGTAGCGAATACCTTCGTTGGCATAGAACTGGGCGAAGTCCACCGCCTCCCGAATCTCAGCGACGCCATCCAGCAGCGACTTACCGGCTTCGCGGGTGGCCAGCGCAAACAGCTCGTAGGCATTTTCCTCATACAGGTCAGCGACCTTGCGAAGACACTCGGCCCGCTCTTCGGCGGACCGGGCCGACCAGGCCTTGAAGCCTTCCTGAGCTGCGGTGATTGCTGTGTTCACGTCCTCCTCGGACGCCTGCGTCACATGGCCAACCGTGTCTTCCGCGTCGGCGGGGTTACGGACCATTTGCACTTCCGCACCGGATACTTCGCCAGCGATGATCGGACCGCCTTTCCAGCGATGGTCACGATAGGCGTCCCGGCCTTCGTTGATTTCCGCAACCGTCACCGGATCGGTGATGTCCCAACCCTTGGAGTTTCTGCGCTGTTCGCCGAAGAGCTTGAAGGGGTGGACGATCGCCTTGCTTGAGATATTACTGCCCATCTCTTTAACGGAGTCTATCGGGTCTTTGGCGATTTCTTCCGGCGTAATGCTCTTGTCCACGATCTGGTTCACGAAGGAACTGTTGGCGCCATTCTCCAGCAGGCGACGTACCAGATACGCCAACAGGTCTTTGTGGGGGCCAACCGGGGCATAAATCCGGCAAGGCACACCACTGGTTTTCAACACTTCGTTGTGGAGTGATTCACCCATACCGTGCAGGCGCTGAAACTCATAGTTATCCACGCCTTTGGATTTGGCCAGCTCGAGCACCGCCGATACCGAGTGGGCATTGTGGGTGGCGAACTGCGGATAGATCCGGTCGGTCATGTTCAGCAGCTTGGTTGCGCAGGAGAGGAACGAAACGTCACTGCAGGCCTTGCGGGTGAATACCGGGAAACCGCTCAGGCCCATTACCTGGGCGCGTTTGATCTCGGCGTCCCAGTACGCGCCTTTTACCAGGCGCACCATAAAGCGACGGTCGTACTTCTCAGCCAGCCCGTACAGCCAGTCCAGCGCGAAGGCTGAACGCTTGCCGTAAGCCTGAACCACAACACCAAAACCGTCCCAACCGGCCAGTTCCGGGTCCGCGACCAGGGCTTCAATGACGTCAAGGGACAGATCAAGCCGATCCTGTTCCTCGGCATCAATATTGAACCCCATATTGGCCGCTGCGGCCTTCTTTACCAGCTCTTTGGCGCGGGGTAGCAGTTCGCTCATCACCCGCTCTTTATTGCCATATTCGTATCGGGCCAGTAGTGCGGACAGTTTGACGGAGATACCCGGATTCTTGCGCACATCGCCTTTGCAGGCCTTGGCAATACTATCAATGGCATTGGAGTAGGAGTCGAAATAGCGCTTGGCGTCCTCATCGGTGCGGGCAGCCTCACCCAGCATGTCATAGGAATAGGTATACCCCTTTTCCATGTATTCTTTGGCTTCGTCCTGGGCTTCGTCGATATCACGGCCCAACACGAACTGACGGCCCATTTCCTTCATGGCCTGACCGGCAACCGTGCGAATGACCGGCTCGCCGAAACGCTTCAGCAGCTTACGCAACGTGTCACCCACGCTGTGTCGCTCAGAGTCTTTCAATAGATTGCTGGTCATCAACAGCGCCACGGTCGCCGTGTTGATCAGTGCTGAGGACGCCTTGCCTACGTGAGTACCCCAGGCGCCAGAAGTGACCTTGTCTTCGATCAGCTCGTGAATGGTCATATTGTCCGGCACACGCAGCAACGCCTCAGCCAGACACATCAGTGCAACGCCTTCCTTGGTCGTGAGGCCGTACTCCGCCAGGAATTTTTCCATAATGGTGGACTTGGCATTCTTGCGGACGCTGCGTACCAGATCGGCGGCGCGCTCCGAGATTCCATCGCGCTCTGCCCGGGTCAACTGGGCGCCAGCAATCATCTCACTAATCACCTTGTGTTCGTCCGCGAGGTAATAATTGCGGATGGCCTGCCGGCTATCGACCAGTGTGGGAGTCTCTGATTGCTGCGGTCTCATGGTTGAACCCTCTCAGTTGTTTATCTTTCCCGCATTCTACCGGGAACGACAAAGACTATTTGACTGTAAAAACCATACAAGCGCGACGTTCAGGCTTTTTTGGTTAATTAAAATTTACATTTTTCCTGTGAAATGATTAATTTTCAGACGAAAACACCCTGACAGATGACTAAGCTGCCTTTGCAGCCAGCTCCCGAAGCACGCCGTGGGCCACCGAGAACACGGCACAATCCACGTCACTCGCGGCCTGCATATCAGCCAGCATCTTTTGCCAACGGCTCAACAGAGCCTGCTTGTCTTCACGCCAACGTTCAAGCGACTGCTCAGGAGACATCGATCCGCCCCCTTCGGACGCGAAGGACAGTACACTCGCGGTCAGGTTCCGCAACTGGTGGTCCAGTTCGTCCCTGTAATGAAGCGTCGCCAGTACCTGCCAGTGCCCTCGGGCCTTGAAGGCACGCATCTGACGGTCCAGCCAGGTCAGTTTGAGACCTTCACCCAAGCTGAAGTACACCCAGGCCACCGACTCAAGATCCCGATCCAACTGACGGCCGATTTCGATGATATCCATCAGCCAATAGCGGCTTTCTGCAGAGGCAGCATAGGCTGCCAGTTTCTCCGGAACACGGTGTTCACAGTATTTATCATAGCGTTCCTGCCACCGACTTGCAGGAATTACCGCCTTCAGACTCTCTGTCGATGCCAGCACTTCCGCCAGTGGCTGCTGATAGTGGGCAATGCAGGCTTTCGGGTCCAGGTCAGCCCGGCGATTGTGCAGCAACCAGCTGGTACTGCGGGTAACCAGTCGAATCACATCGCTGAACAACTCCGCCTGTACGCCGGCACTGATTTTCCCGTCAAGCGCTTCAATCGCTTTCCACTGGGTCTCTACGTCATGGATCTGGAGGGAGATCAGGTAGCCGGCGGCAATCCGGCCACAGTCGGCACCGGTGGCATTACGCAGCTTGTCCGCCCAACTGATGCCCATGCGATTCACCATATCGTTGGCAATCTGCGTTGCTGCGATTTCACCGCGCAAGGGATGGGCATCGATCGCGTCTGGAAAACGCTTGAGCAACGAGCCGGGAAAAGCGGAATACAGGGCCTTGGCGAAACGATCGTCGTGAACAATAGGAGCAGCCTGCAACGCCTGCTTCAGTTCAATCTTGGCGTAGGAAATCAACACCGAAAGCTCAGGGCGAGTCAGCCCCGAAGCACGCTCTCGCCGCGAGCGGAGTTCCTCGTCGTCGGGCAGAAATTCGAGGGACCGATCAAGTTTCCCCTCTGCCTCCAACCGCCGCATCAGGCGTTCGTACTCGTCCGTAGTGGCAACCGCCCCCGTGGCGGCCAGGCTCAGAGCCATGGCCTGACGGTAATTGTTCCGCAGCACCAGCTCCGACACTTCCGGAGTCATTGCCCGGAGCATCTGGTTACGCTGCCTCAGCGTCATCTTTCCGCTTCGCACCTGCTCGTTGAGCAGGATCTTGATGTTTACTTCATGGTCCGAACAGTCCACCCCACCGGCATTATCAATAAAGTCGGTATTGGCGGCACCACCGGTTCTGGCAAAACCGATGCGAGCAAGCTGGGTGAAACCGAGGTTTCCGCCCTCACCAAGGACCCCGCATTGTAGCTGGTGGCTGTCTATCCTTACGGCATCGTTGGACTTGTCGCCGACGTCGTCATGGGTCTCGCCAGCCGCTTTCACGTAGGTACCGATACCACCATTCCAGAGCATGTCCACCGGGGCCTGCAACAGCGCACTGATCAACTCATTGGGCGGCAGGCGGATTTCACGGATGCCGAGGCGTGCCTGCATCTGCGGCGACACGGGAATCCATTTGGCAGCCCGTGAGAACACACCACCACCCTCGCTGATCAGTTCTGCACTGTAGTCCTCCCAACTCGATCCCGGTGTTTCAAACAGGCGCTTGCGTTCGGCGAACGACGCCGCTGCATCCGGCTCCGGATCCACAAAAATGTGCAGATGATTGAAGGCTGCCACAAGGCGAATGCGATCCGACAACAGCATACCGTTGCCAAACACGTCCCCACCCATGTCGCCAATACCCAAAACGGTGAATTCGTCGGCCTGGGTGTCGATGCCTTTCTCAAGGAAATGACGTTTGACCGACTCCCAGGCGCCCTTCGCGGTAATACCCATTTTCTTATGGTCGTACCCCTCACTGCCGCCGGAGGCAAAAGCGTCACCAAGCCAGAAGCCGTATTCCCCGGCAAGCCGGTTCGCAATGTCAGAGAAGGTCGCCGTGCCTTTGTCGGCGGCCACCACCAGGTAGGTGTCATCGGCGTCGTGACGGACCACGTCAACCGGTGGCACTACGCTGCCTTCATTCAGGTTGTCGGTCAGGTCCAGCAAACCGCGGATGAATGTCTGGTAGCAGGCAATACCCTCTTCTCTCAGTGCCTCGCGTGAGCCGCCTTCCGGAGGCTGCTTGACGATAAAGCCCCCTTTGGCACCCACGGGTACGATGACCGAATTCTTGACCTGCTGGGCCTTCACCAGCCCGAGTATCTCTGTGCGGTAGTCTTCGCTACGGTCGGACCAGCGCAAACCACCACGGGCCACGGCGCCTCCCCGGAGATGAACCCCTTCCACCCGAGGGGAACACACGAATACCTCGAAACGCGGGCATGGCTTGGGAATATCCGGGATGCTGGAAGGATCGAGTTTAAGCGAGATATAGCCTTTGAACTCGCCGGTGTCCTGGCGTTGGAAATAGTTGGTTCTGAGAGTGGCCTTGATCAGTACATAAAACCGCCGGAGGATACGGTCGTCGTCAAGGCTTGTTACGGCGTCGAGAGCCTCAAGAATCCGGTTCTCGATGTGCTCGGATTCTGTTTCCCGATTGCCCAAAACAGGATCGAAACGAGCGCTGAAGAGGGCGACCAGCAACGCCGTGATATCCAGGTGCCGGGCCAGGGTGTCGGCAATAAAGGGCTGGCTAAATCCGAAGCGCAACTGCTTGATGTAGCGGGAGTAGGCTCGCAGCAGGCTGACTTCACGCCAATTCAGACCCGCCGCCATCATCAACTGGTTGAAGTCGTCGTTTTCAGCGAAACCATTCCAGATTTCCCGGAACCCTTCCTGAAGTCGCGGTTTGGCCGCTTCGACATCTGCGCCACGGCAGCGGGAATGACATTCCACGGTAAAATCACTGACACCGAACTGCTCGCCGTCACGCCGCCGAATACGATACGGGTGCTCCCCCAACACTCGCATGCCAAGATTCTCAAGGATCGGAATCACATCTGACAGAATCACCGGCTTGCCCTGACTGTAGAGCTTGAAGTTCAGTTCCTGCTCTCCCTGCTCCGATGATGTGTAGAACCTCATGGGCACATCAGAACTGAGGGCAATGGACTGGATTTGCTGGATATCGCCAGCGGCCTCCGCGACGGAGAATCTCGATCGGTAACTCGAAGGGAACCCGCCGCTGAACATCCCCGCCCAACGCTTTCCTTCCGCTTTACCCAACACCTCGGTCAAACGGCGGTGCAACGCGTCGTCCCAGGACTGGGACTCCTCCAGCATCGTCGCCACAACGTCACGCAGATGGCCGGAATCGTCCGTGTCGTAGTCCTCACCCTCCAACGCCTCGGAGAGCTGTTCCAGGAGGGTTTGCTTTTGAGGGGAATCGGAATGGGTCATCGGAGATCTCCGGGGATATCAACTGGGGCATGTATGACGGAACATCCCCAGTATAGACAACTCACGAAAGACTCTTTGCCCATAAAGTTTTAAAATGCAGGCAATTTGATTATATTCTTGGCTTTGTATAGCCGTATATCCATATCGAGAAATAAGTTATGGTCGAATTGGACAGGATCGATCACTCCATCATCCGCGAACTGCAAAAACACGCACGGGTGACCGTCACCGAACTGGCGTCACGTGTTGGTTTGTCAAAAACCCCCTGCCAGGTCCGTATGAGGCGCCTCGAAGAACAGGGCTATATCACGGGTTACACAGCCCTGATCAATCAGACCAAACTCGGACAGAGTCATATTGCCTTTGCCCAGGTCACCCTGAACGACACCAGCAGCAATGCCCTTGCGGCCTTTAACCATTCGGTGAAGCAGATTTCAGCGGTAGAGCAATGCCACATGATTGCCGGCAACTTCGACTACCTGCTGAAAGTACGCACGCGGAACATGGCAGAATACCGGCAAGTGCTGGGGGAGCAGATATCGGCGCTGCCCCATGTGTTGCAGACCAGCACGTTTGTGGTCATGGAGAATGTGAAAGACGCGGGGCTATGAGCCACAACGGCACCGAAAGCCCCGCTATCGGGTAAGCCGAGGATCAAACCCGCCCCAGAAACCGCCGCTCATCGACATTGACCTTAATGCGGTCGCCCGTGGAAATATGCTCGGGCACCTGCACCACCAGGCCGGTGGTGAGCCTGGCCGGCTTGGTGCGGGCAGTGGCCGAGCCACCCTTTACCGACGGGTCGGTTTCTTCGATCAGCAGGTCCACTGTAGGGGGCAAATCCAGCGCCACTGGCGCATCGCTCACCAGAACCACCATCAAGCCCTGAGTCTCTTCGTTGATGAACAGCAGTTCATCGGCAATGGCCTCGCCATTCAGGCTGTACTGCGTATAGTCCTCGCTATCCATGAAGACGTACTCCTCGCCATCCGAATAGGAGAACGTTGCTGGCCGACGGACCAGATCCGCCAGGTTCAGCATATCGGAGTCCTTGAAGGTCTGGTCGATCTTGTAGCCGGTTACAACGTCGTAAAGGCGCATGCGATACAGGCTGCCACCGGCACGCCCCTGCGGGACAGAACGCTCAATATCTTTTACGAAGTAGACACCACCTTCGTACTCGATCGCCGAATTCTTTTTGATTTCACCTGCTTTTGGCATTGCTACGGATTCCGGAATTTAAAGTGGGACAAACAGGGTGCTGATATATCATGAAGCGACGACGCTGGCGAGAGGCCCGACACCAAAATCAGGACACCAGCGCCCGCAAGTCCGCCAGAAAGCGATCAACCTGCTCCGGGGTGGTCGACCAGGAGCACATCAAACGGGCACTTCCGCCGATGAAATTGTAGAACTTCCACCCTTTGTCGCGCAGCGCCGCCTGCACCGGGTCAGGCATTTCTACAAATACGCCGTTCACTTGCCTGGGGTAACGGAGCCCGATACCCGGCAAGCCTTCCAGGCCCTTCGCCAGTCGCTCTGCGCAGGCATTCGCGTGCCGGGCATTCTCCAGCCATACATTACCTTCAAGCAGCCCGCACCAGGGCGCGGAAATGTAGCGCATCTTTGACGCCAATTGCCCCGCCTGCTTGCAGCGCCATTCGAAGTCCTCTGCCAACGCACGATTGAAGAACACAACGGCCTCCCCCAGAGCCAGGCCGTTCTTGGTGCCCGAGAAACACAGTACGTCCACGCCAGCTTTCCAGGTAATCTCGGAAGGGTGCACATCCAGCGCCGCTACGGCATTGGCGAAACGAGCTCCGTCCATATGGATATTCAAGTTGAAACGATCAGCCGTTTGCCGGATCGCGCGTAGCTCGTCTGGAGAATAGACAGTACCCACCTCAGTTGCCTGGGTCAGGCTCAGGGCCTTGGGTTTGGGGTAGTGGATATCCGTGCGTTTGGTAACCAGGTGCTCAATACTCTCTGGCGTCAGCTTGCCGTTCGGCCCCTGCCCCAAAAGCAGTTTTGCACCGTTGGAAGCGTACTCCGGCCCGCCACACTCGTCGGTCTCGATGTGCGCCAGTTCGTGGCAGATCACACTGTGGAATGACTGCCCCATGGATGCCAGTGCCAGTGAGTTTGCGGCAGTGCCGTTGAACACAAAAAAGACATCGCAGTCGGTATCGAATAGGCCCCGAAGCCCATCGGCGGCTCGTTGTGTCCAGCGGTCTTCCCCATACGCCGGCTCGTCAGAACCATTCGCCTCGGCCATTGCGGACCAGGCTTGCGGGCAAATGCCACTGTAATTATCACTGGCAAACTGTTCTGACTCAGACACGGGCATACTCCTGGAAGGCTGTATCGAAAAGACTGATAAGACCTTAACTCTATTTGCAAAACTCCGAATTTGCTACTCAAAAAAGTGCTTTCCTCAGCTCGTCACGACATGCCGCCGAACACAGACCTACGAGTGAGAATGCCATCCTAAATTATTAATCATAATGAGATTGATTTGCATTATTTAATGCGGCTGATATGATTGCCGCCATCCAACATGAACATCCGTTCATTTCTCTCCCAGCGTTTTCCGGAGGTTTTCGATGGCCCAGTCTCCCACCCCTCACCAGCTCACGCTGGCGATCAGGCGCACACTAACCCTTTTGGCAACCTGCTCGGCAATCTGTGTTCCAGCTATCGCGGCTGCGCAGGACGATGCCAGCGAACCAACGAGTCTGGGGGAGCTGGTTGTGTCCGCAACCGCTTTGAAAGTGGAAGCCCCGTTGATGGAAACCCCCCGGCCCGGCTCGGTGGTGGAGCAGGAGGAACTGGAAGAGCGCAACGTACAGGCGCTTGATGAAACCTTCCGCTACCGTGCCGGAGTGCTCTCGGGACAGTATGGTGAAGACAACGATACCGACTGGTTGAAGATACGTGGTTTCGACCAGTCGACTTATCAGGACGGCCTGAGAATCTATCGCGAGGGGTTCTATCAATGGCTGCCAGAGCCCTTTGGCCTGGAGCGCATAGAACTGCTCAAAGGCCCTGCGTCCATCCTGTACGGCGAAGCGCCTCCGGGTGGTGTGATTAATGCCATCAGCAAGCGACCAACCGATACTGTTCAGGGCCAGATCAATCTACAGGCAGGAACTGATGAGCATCGCCAGCTTGGGGTCGATACGTCTGGACCCGTCGGCGATCGAAACGATCTCAGCTACCGTCTGGTTGGCTTGTACCGCTATAACGAAGGCGATCTGGATTTCACCGAGAACGAGCGCTACTACCTGGCCCCAAGCCTGACCTGGGAGATGTCTGACAGCACCGAGCTCACCTTATTGGCAAGTATCCAGAAGGACGACGCCATTCCGACCAATCCGTTCAAGCTGCCATTTGGCACCATAGACGACACGCCTTTTGGCAAAGTGGACCCGTCCACCAACTACAGCGAGCCAGGCTACGACACCAACGAGCGCACCCAGTCAGCCATCGGCTATTCACTGAGTCATCGCCTAAACGACACCTGGACCTTCGAGCAGGACTTCCGCTACAGCCAGGTAGACCTGCTGTTGCGCAGCAGCTTTATCTTCTTCCAGACAGGTCCACGGGAAGGTCAGCGCTATCTGGTCTACCGGGACGGCGAGATCAACAGCTGGACAATCGACAATCGCCTGGTGGGCAAGTGGTTTACCGACCGCACCGAACACACGTTGCTGTTCGGGGTGGACTATCAGGATCTTGAAAACGAGGGCAAACAGAACGGCGCTGGAGGATCTACTCCGTTTGGCGGTCCTATCGACCTGTTCGACCCTCAGTACGGCAACTTCACGCCAATCACCGCCGCAGATCTGATCGTACAGGACATCAACAAGCAGCAGACAGGCTACTACCTCCAACATCAACTGCGCCTGGATGATCGCTGGGTGTTCCTGGCCGGTGGTCGCTTTGACCAGGCCGAAGTCGACAGCGTTAATCGTACGGCCGGCACACGCCAGGAAGCCGATGCTGATGAATTCTCCCTCTCCGGTGGTGTGATGTATCTGGCGGACAACGGATTCTCGCCCTACGTGTCCTACACCGAATCATTTCAGCCTATTTCAGGTACTGATGGCACTGGCGACCTTTACGAACCAAGGAAAGGCAAGCAATTGGAGGCCGGCGTCAAAATCGCTCCGGACGATCTGGATGGCTACGTAACAGCGGCGATTTACCGGATCGAAGAAGAGAATTCCCTCGGCACCAGCCAAAGCGGTTTCCAGATCCAGGACCGGGAGCGCACCACGGCTGGCTTTGAACTGGAGAGTGTCAGCTACCTGACCGGCCAACTGGAACTGACCGCCGCGTACACGTACAGCGATGCCACGATCAAGGAAACTGAGACCGACAACAGCGAACGCGCAGCCCCGCTTATCCCTAGACATATGGCGTCAGCCTGGCTGGATTACAGTTTCGTCGACCACGTGCCAGGCCTGAAAATCGGCGGCGGCGCACGCTATGTGGGCTCTACTCGCGACGGCACGACCGATGTTCCCTCTTACACGGTTCTGGACCTGATGGCCCAATACGATGTAACCCGCAACTGGCAGGCACAGGTGAGCGTCACCAATGTTGCGGACCGGGAATACGTCGCAAGCTGTGATTACTGGTGCTACTACGGCGAAGCCCGCAGCGTGGTTGCCAGCGTCCGCTACCGTTGGTGAAGGGCTCACACACAAACTTGCTTGACGAAATAAACCCGAACACGGCAATCTGCGTATCACGAGGCAACTTTTCACACACCCGTTGGCGACTCCTGCATGTCTGAACCGTTCAGTTCATCCACCACTGGCCGCGCCCCATCAGGCGCGGAGTCGCCATCCATGTCAGAGTCCCCCGACCAACTCAGCCAGCTTCTTAAGGGCGTTGCCGCAAAAGACCGCTCCGCGTTTGCAACACTGTATGAAGCAACGGCGCCGAAACTTCTTGGCACCATCACCCGTATCTTGAATAACCGGGGCTGGGCCGAGGAAGTCGTGCACGATACGTATATCAAGATCTGGCGAAAAGCGGATCAGTTCGACGCGTCCAAGGCCTCTGCGATTACCTGGATGGTCACCATTGCCCGCAACGGTGCTATCGACGAGCTGCGAAAGCAGCCGGCAAGTCGCAAGGCACCGGAAGATGAGCTGGAGCAGCTTGCCAGCAAAGAACCCAATGCCCAATCACAAGTGGAAAGCCAGCAGACCGTGAACCGACTGAACCTATGCCTGGAGGAGCTGGAAAAAGATCGCCGCGACATGGTGCGGTTGGCCTATCTTAACGGCTGGTCCAGAGCAGACCTGGCCACGCATTTCGATCAACCGGTGAATACTGTCAAAACCTGGCTACACCGGGCGCTGAAACAACTGAAAGGGTGTCTCACACCATGACCGACCACGACGATCTGGACATGCTGGCAGCAGAGTTCGTCCTGGGCACACTGGATGCCCGGGAGCGGGCCGCTGTGGCCGTGCGTCGGCAAAGCGAACCGGATCTCGACGAGATGATCTCTGCCTGGGAGCAGCGTTTGTCTGCACTGGCTGATGAAGTAACGCCGGTCACGCCAGACCCCGAGCTGTATCAACGGATTGAACAAGATATCGATGCCCTCGAGACGCGCCGGGCAGCTGTCGATACTGACAGCCTCGATAAATCCAACGTGATTTCCCTGCACAAGCGCCTCCGGCGTTGGCAGTGGAGTACAGCCCTGGCGTCAGCCGCTGCCATGGTGCTGGTTGCGGTTCTCGTATTCCAACCTGCGCCAGAGCAGGGCCCGCAGTCGTTTGTGGCCGTGTTCCAACAGAATGACCAGCAGCCGGCCTTCATGCTCTCGGTAGACCTCAACAACCGTCAAATGCAGATTCGTCCGGTAACGGCCAAACCCATGCAGGGAAAATCCTACCAGATGTGGATAAAGGCCGATTCGCTTGGTCCGAATCCGCGCTCCCTGGGCGTACTTAACGACAACTTTGAGCTGGAGCGTGCAGCCCTTCGTGACTACGATCCTGAACTACTGAAGGAAGCCACCTTCGGTATCAGCGTAGAGCCCGAAGGCGGTTCACCTACTGGCCAGCCCACCGGGCCGGCTATACATGGCTACCTTTATCCCGTTGCTGATGGCACATCCGACCCTTCTCACTGATTCTTTTTTCCTTGCTGAAACTTTTGGGAATCACATCCCGTAGCTGTAGTTACACCCATCGAACAAGACATCAAGATGGGATCAACCCGAAAGCAAGGAGAACACAATGAAGAAGCATTTGATGACAAGCGCATTTCTAGCCGCAACTCTGGCTTCTGGTTCCGCATTGGCAATGGACAACATGAAAGTCGGGGTTTGGGGAGACAATCAGTCAGTTGCGGACGGCACCGTCACTGCCAAAAAAGTCGTTGCCGAGGAAAATGGCTGGCTCGTAGTGCATCGCACGGATGAAAGTGGCAAGCCCGGCCCGGTCGTGGCACACGCGCCCCTTCGCAAGGGTAAAAACACAGATGTGGCCGCCATTTTGACTGAAGACGTCAAATCCGGTGACATGCTGATGTTGATGCTTCATAGCGAAGACGGCGGCATGAAAACGGGCATTTTCGAATACACCCTGGGCGCCAAGGAAGATGGTCCCATCAAGAAAGACGGTAAGCTTGTGATGAAAACCATCACAGCGAAGTAAGCGACCGGCAAACAACTGGGTGGGGCCGCTCCCGCGGCCCCACCTGATCAGTCGGAGGGGGCATGATTACCCGCTGAAGGCTGCGCTTTCCGATACATCCAGGCCAGTCCCAGTAACGCCAGCCCAAGCCCCATAAACGCCGCCACTCGCCAAAGCCCCTGTAGGCCGGCCATATCGACCAGAAAGATCTTGGCAATCACCAGTCCCAACAGAGCCATACCAGCCTTGTAGAGCACCGCATTGTCACGCTTGGCGGAGTAGGCAATAGCGCCGATCGCGTACAAAAGGCTGACAACCGAATAAGTGTAAAGCTCACCCTCTGACATACCGAACGACAACCCCATGTCACTCCCCTGCCAGAGTTGCCGGATCTCCAGCGCGGTAAACAGCAGAAAGCCGGCAGACGCCACGCACAACGACCAGAACCGGGGCGCAAGCAAGGGAAACCGGCTGACCGCAAGCGCCAGCAGAATGGGACCACCGTAGCCGGGAAGCAGCATATTGATGATCGGTGTATCGCCAATATGGCCGCCGCCCCACCAGGGATTGTGCAGCGTCACCAGAGCGAGATAACTCAACATCGACAGCGCAACCAGTATCCGCGAGAACAACCGGTACAGCCAGGCCAGTGACTCACTTGCCCCGGCACGCACCATATAGGTCACGCCCAGTGCACCCCAGAGCAGTGTGTTGATTGCAGCCTCGGTAAAGCTGTACTGCTGGGAAAAAATATCGCCATCGTAAAGCCAGTAACGCATCTCGGCACCCAGGAACAGCACCAGTAGATGCAGGGTTGCCCCCTCCAGCCAAGGACGAATGGCACGATCCTTCCCCGCCAGCCAGGTAGCAATGCCGGCAAACAACGTCGCCCCACCATAGCTCCAGAGTGACCAATGGAGACCGGTATCGTAATCCTGTAGCCAGGGGTTGAACGTCAGCCGTGCCACCACCAGGGCCAGGGCCACCTTCAACAGCAGGTGAAGTTCGGGCATCTGATAACGACGCGCCAGCCAGGTAAGGCTGACAAACTGAGCAGACAGGGCGAGGGTGAGTGACGCCTCACGAACAATCATTATCGCCGCCAGGGAATAGCTGACGTGTGCCGCCATCACTGCCCAGACAACGCCCACTCGATAGCGCTGCACGCTTTCGAGCTTCCACGCGAGAACGCCGTAAACGCCGCCAACCAGCAACATTGCAACCGACCAGGCCGACGACGTCTGGTAGCCGTGTACTAACAGCCAACCCAGCACCGCCCAAACCAGTGGCGACAACAGTGTAAAGGAGGCCCATCGGCGGCGATCATTCTGGCGAACCCAGTGCCATAATCCGAGCCCGGTGGAGAGTATGGCGGCCCCAATCAGGTAGGACAGCAAACCACCCTGATGCTCCGGCGCCATCTGCGTAACATAGGTGACCTCAGAGCCATTGCGCCCGACGTATCCGAACCACCCCAGCGCACTGACCAGCACCGCGGCCCAGGGCAGGAACCAGAACACTCCACGACTCTGCGGCACCAGAGCTGCGGTCGGCAATATGATAAGCCAGCTCCAGAAAAACGGGCGGTCGCCCTGCCCGACTATCGATAGCGCCCAGAGAACCAGCAGCGATATCAAGACTTCCCGTAAATACGGCAACGCCTGCTTTGCGCGAACCGGAACCATGGCAAACACCACAAACAGGGCGGCGATGTACCAGGCTGTTGATGCGCCGATGGCGGCTCCGCTGGACGTGGCCAACCACCACAGAAACGCGCCGGATAACGTGGCGTACCAAAGCCAGTCCCGATAGACATAACGCATCAACATCAACGAACTGACGGTGATCAGGAAACTGTAAGACAGCACAAAAGCCACGCTGCCATCATCGCCACCAATCAATAACGGCACCAGATAGGCACCACTCAACCCCATGACAGCAAGCAACGGGCCATGAAAAAGCGACAGCACCATGGTACCCAGAGATACAATAGCCAGCCCGAACAGGCCCACGGTAGGGCCGACCAGCCCGTAATGGTGAACGCCCGCCAGCAATGCCGCATAGAGGGTGATACTGCCTCCACCCGCCAGCGCCGCAAATACTTCGTTTGCACCCCGGTTGCGACGACGCAGGTACTCCGCTCCCGCATGCAACACAAGACCGCTGAATAGCGCCAACATCAATTGCTGCGATGGGCCGATCATTCCTGCGTTGATGGAGTGGCTGACCATGAAAATACCGGCCAACCCAACGCTCAGGCCACCAAGCCAGACCATCCAGTTATCCTTCAGGGCCTGGACAAAGCGAGATTTATCGCGTGACGTCGCATCCGCACTCGGGGAGCTTGTGTCAGGAAAGGGGCTTGTGTCAGAAGAGGGGCTTGATTCAGAAGGGGCTGGCGTGTCCTCGACAACGGCTTCGTCGAGTTCAAGCTCCAGCTCCGGGGCCGGCTGGCCTTGGTCCTTTCCGCCCAAATGTTGCTTTAGATAAGTCACTTCTTCGCGCAAACGGGACACTTCCCGGTTCAGGGACTCAAGGCGTTCCGACTGATCACGACGTCGGGAAAACGCAAGAATACCCAGCACGGAGCCCACCGGCAGGAGTATGGCAAGACCAAGTGCCAGAATAATCAATAATGCTTCCATGCTGCCCCTCGTGTGTCAGGCGCCCGACATAAGGGCCCGCTTAGCCAAAATAATCCTGCATCCAGTCCACCAGCGTTTGGGCACTGACCTCCGACAACGCCATGCCCTGGAACTCATCACCCACTTCATCATCGATGGTCACGAACTGATACAACAACACGCCTGGCTGGTTGTCGTGCAGGATCAACGTTATGCGGCGACGGGTGCGCAGACAGTCAATGGTCATGACATCCGCAGGAATACCCGAATCACGCATGCCCCGGCGCACTTCCAACACCGGGTTGATGTGCTCATGGGCAGCCTGGATGCGGGTATGGGCATCACTGGCAATATCGGACAAGGCTTTCAGGGGATCAACATCGGACATGCGTTGCTGCCTGTGTTATCTGGCAAGTAAGTGAAACGATTGTGAACACAGTTTACCTTGAATGACCCCCAATCATAACCTGCCGGCCAACGATCGGGGGCATCAACGCCTGCACTCACCTTACGCGGGCAGCACACCGTGCCACACCGGGAGTGCCATATCCTCGGGTTCCTCTCCAGGACCGCCATCCCGGCTTTTGAACGCGCCCTCCTCGATCGGAATCCGGAACAATGCCGTCGCCTTCCGCTCCTTCGCATTGGGGGCACGCACCTGCTCCCAGCGGCCCGGTTCAATCTGATTAATGATGGCCTGAAACGCGGCGTCGAACTCACGATCATCCGACACTGGCGAGGCCCTGCCGAACAGCACCAGCGATTCATAGTTGGCACTGTGGTGGAACGCCGATTTTGTCATCACCCACTGGTTTGTCACGGCAAATGAAATGCACAACTGTTGTCCCGATGCCAGCGTCTGCGCCAACCTGCCACCGCTGAGTGTATGCAGGTAAAGGTCGTCAGCAAGACGCCAGGCCGTGATCGGGATGATGCGTGGCTCACCTTCTTCAACAAAACCCACATGCGCTGTTTTTAATCTATCGATCAGGGCGTAAGCCGGCGCCCGCTCATAACTGGCTCTCCTGGCCGCGCGCTTCACCCGACTGCGAGGACAGCAAGACAGCGGTGATGACGGCGGTGATAACGCTAGTGATAAAGGGGTATCCGTGATTTCCTTCCGAGACATCGTATGCTCCTTTTGCAAAGTACGTCTCTATTAGAAGCAACATCTGATACCATGGAAAGATCCAGATTATAGATTTCAATAGGACCAGTTAAGGTGATTGACGATATACGGTTCGAACACACCACACCGCTGCAAACACAGCTTTATCAACACCTGTCCCAACGCATTATCCATCGACGTTACCTGCCGGGAAGCCAACTGCCCTCCAGCCGTCAGTTGGCAGCAGACCTGGGTATCAGCCGCAACACCGTCAATGCCGTTTACGACCAGTTGAAAGCCGAAGGTTTCCTGCAAAGCCGGGCTGGTCGGGGCGTATTCGTGCATCAAGACCTCAACCTGGCCATCAACCAACCCACCGGTGGAGCCATTCAAACCACGCAGGCCATGACCTTGCCGCCACTGCCGCCGGCTCCCGCCAGCCGCCTGAAGCTCGGGGAGGACGCCAACCTGCCCTTCCAGCCCGGGCTGCCCGACATCAACGCCTTCCCCATTCGCAGTTGGAACCGAATACTGCACCATCAGGAGAGCCGAACAAGCCTTCGCGGCTATGACACAACCCAGGGTTATCAGCCATTGCGCAGAGCCATTGCTGATTATTTACGAGCTTCCCGCGGGGTGCGTTGCCAGGAACACCAGGTGATCGTGACCAATGGGGCTCAACAGGCGCTGTCGCTGATTGCAGACGTGCTGTTAAAACCCGGTGACAGGGTCTTTGTTGAGAACCCCGGCTACCGGGGCGCCCGATACGCCCTTGGTCGTCACGGCAACCCACTGCTGCCCGTACCGCTCAAGCAACAGGTTCTGGATGTCGGCGTCCTGGACAGCCTTGGCGACGCCAAACTGCTGTTCTGCACACCGACTCACCAATACCCCATGGGCGGTATTCTCGATGTCTCCCAGCGCATGGCACTGCTACAGTGGGCGCGCCGAAACCAGACGTGGATCGTGGAAGACGATTACGACAGCGAGTTCCATTTCTATAACAAACCGTTTGCAGCCATTCAGGGCATGTTCGATACCGCCCCCGTTCTCTATGTGGGTAGCTTCAGTAAGACACTGCTGCCAGCCCTACGCGTCGGCTACCTGATCGTACCGGAGGCACTCGTCGACCATTTCCTCTGGGCCAAGCGTGTCAGCGGCGGAGAGACACCGTTACTGACCCAGGCAACCATCGCCGAGTTCATCGACAGCGGCCAGTTCACACGGCATCTGCGCCGTATGCGCCAACTCTATCGTGATAAGTGGCATCATTTTCAGGCGCGGGTTACCGAAAAGCTTGGCGGCAGGCTGGCCCCTATAGCGGAAAGTGCCGGGATGCATTTGGTTCTGAAAGGCAATGTGGATGACCTTGCCCTGAGTCAGCAACTGAGAGACCTGGGCTTCGGCAGCACGGCCCTCAGCGAGCACTACATCGGAAAAACCGCGCTAACCGGGCTGGTGATGGGATTCGCGAGTGCGAGCGAGTCACAGATCGAGGCGTGCGTGGATGCACTGTGCAGACTTACCGACTACGATGAAAGATAGAAAAAACACGCTCCAACGTACTCGACGAGGATATTACGCTTATGACACTTCACCTTGAACTGGCGCCACTGATCAGCCTGGGCGCGGGCATTGGCATACTCGTGTTTCCAAAGCTGCTGAACTACATCGTGGCGGGCTATCTGATCATCCTCGGTGTCCTGGGGTTGTTGGGGCATACGTTGTAAGCCGACGCCCCATTGAGAAAATGCCACCTACTGGCACCATTTGTGGTGCGCCATTTATGTTGTTTTGCACCATGTATGGAGAGTACCGGCAGCCATGCGACGCAAAGGACAGCAACCCAATCTTCAAAGACAACTGATTGCGCTGGTGGCGGGACTGTGCCTCACGATCATCCTGACGGTGTGTTTCATGGTCGCCGTGGTGCAGGTGCAGTCGGCAATCACTGCCTATACCTGGGGCGAAAGCGTCTGGTCCCGAGCGCAGATCGATACTGTCCACCACCTCAACCGGTTTTCCGAATCTGGTGATTTTTCGCACCTTGCGAAGGCGAGGCAGGCGCTGGCGGTTCCCATCGGCGATCTGCACGCCCGCGTCGCCATCACCTCCGATACGCTCGATTGGCAACGTGCCAGGCATGGTTTTCTCCAAGGGGGCAACCATGAAGAAGACCTGACCCGCATGATTCTGCTGATCCGTCTTTTTTCGTGGCTTGATCAACTGGAGCGGGCGTTAACCGCCTGGGAGGGCGCCGATGACCTGCTGTTTGAACTGGATCAGATCGGCAACGCGATGGAACGAGAGTGGTTGGCGGCACCTCCGGATCGCGAGCAACTGCAGGCCCTGCGAGACAAGCTCGCGATTGTTGACCAGCAACTGCAGGTGAATGCCCGGGAATTCCGCCTTTCCATGGGAGACGCCTCGCGTTGGGCCGCCAGCTTCCTGTCTGTTGTCAGTGCATTGTTCCTGACTCTTGTGGCGCTGCTGTCCTGGTTCCTGGGATTCCGGCTGGTGAGACTGCTCAATCGAACCGAGCAGAACTTCCGCTCGATCTTCGAGCAGTCCGCCATCGGTATCATCCAGATTGATACCGAGGGCCGAATCGTTAATGCCAATCAGGCGACCTGCGACATCCTTGGCTACCGGCCCGATGACCTTGTGCATCGCCCCTATCGGGAGCTGGTCCATCCGGAAGACTGGGACGTTGCCCGGGAAGAACGACGGGATATCAGCTTCGGTAACATCGACAGCTATACGACCGAGCATCGCATTGTTCGAAAAGACAATGACTTCTTGTGGGCCAGGCTCACCGTATCCCGCGTGTGGGATGTGCCCAGCGCTTCAGCGTACTTCACAACGGTTATGGAAGACATTTCCGAGTCTCACCGTCTGTCGACGGAATTGAGCTACATGGCGACCCATGACAGCCTGACCGGCCTGATAAACCGAAGAGCCTTTGAGCAGCAGCTTGCCAGCCATCTCGGGCACGTCCGCAACGGAGGAAAGCAACACGCCCTCTGCTACATCGACCTGGACCAGTTCAAGCTGGCGAACGACACGTCGGGCCATGACGCGGGCGACCAACTTCTGCGCCAGGTATCCGACATCATTTCAAAGAATCTACGCGAAGCGGACATCCTGGCCAGACTGGGCGGCGACGAGTTCGGTATCATTCTTCAGAACTGCGACCTCGACACCGCCCATCATGTAGCTGAAAAGGTGCGGGCCTCTCTCGACCACCTGGTGTTCTCCTGGCAGCAAACCAGCCACACCATCAGTTGCAGTATTGGCGTGGTGCCTATAACCGCAGAAAGCGCGGGCATCAGCGCCCTGATGAAAGCCGCCGACATTGCCTGTTACACCGCCAAAGACAGCGGCCGCAACCGCGTGTGCGTGATGTCGATGGACGACAAGCAGATGGCCTCCCAGCAGGGCGAGATGGAATGGCACAACCGCATTCAGACCGCGCTTCAGGACAACCGCTTTTTCCTTGAATGCCAGATAATTGCCCCGCCCACGGGCCGGGGCAAGGGGTTGCGATACGAAGTGCTGATTCGCATGCGCTCACAGGATGGTTCGGTGGTGCCTCCCAGTGCTTTCCTGCCCCCTGCGGAGCGCTATGGCATGGCATCGAGAATCGACCGCTGGGTTATCGAGAATGTACTCGAAAAACTGTCCGCCGCCCCAGAACACCTTGGTGCCTTGGAAGCCTGCCACATCAACCTGTCTGGTCGCTCGTTCGATCAAACAGACTTCGCGGATTTTGTGGTTGGCAGGTTCCACCATTACGGGGTTCCAGCGAACAAGATCTGCTTCGAAATCACCGAAACTGCCGCCGTCCATAACCTGCTGGAAGTTCAGGCCTTTATGAAACGCCTGAGCGATATGGGGTGCAGCTTTGCCCTGGACGACTTCGGTTCAGGGTTGTCGTCGTTTGGTTACCTGCGCCGATTACCAGTTACCTGCCTGAAGATCGACGGGATGTTTGTTCGCGATATCGTCACCAGCAAAACAGACCTTGCAATGGTCAGGGCCATTCATGACATTGGCCGAACCATGGACATGATCACGGTGGCCGAGTACGTCGAGTCCGAGGATGCAGCGTCGTTACTGAAGGAGATCGGCGTGGATCTTCTCCAGGGCTTCTGGGTCCATCGGCCTTCCTCACTGGATGACATCCTCGGCACGGAACCCAGCCGTCTCTCGGAAAAGATGACGCATCTGAAGCTCCATACAACGTAGCGGTTTCCGAGGCCCCACGGGATATCATTTGACTCGGCGAAACAGCACGTAATTTCCCAGGATGGCCAGTAGGGCACCCAATACGGCGGTTGTTGTCCATTCAAAGCCTTCCAGCCAGGTCGATACACTCAGGGCAACCACTGGAAACAGCACCGTTGCATAGCCGGCCCGGTCGGCACCGAGGGTCTGGATCACAGTGATGTAGCAATAAAACGCAATAATGGAGCCGGGTACCGCCAGGAAAACCGTTGCGCCCCAGAAGGTCGCGGAGGTTGGCACCACCCACTCCACTCCCTGCAACAGACACCAGACGCCGAGGATCACAGCGCCGTAAACCATGGCCCAGGCATTCGCCACCAACAAGGGGATTTGCGCCAGCCGAACCTTGATACTCACCAGGTTCCCCATGGAAAACCAGAACGTGCCGGCAGCCGCAAACAGGATGCTGGCACCGGTGGCGTTGCCAAGCTGCAGATCATGCCAGAACAGCAGGGCCACGCCAGTAATCCCCAACGCCACCGCGGGATACAGACGGGCGGTGGGCTTCAACCGCAACCATAGCCAGCCATTCAAGGCATTGAACAGCGCCGCCAGTGAAAACACCACTGCCAGCAACCCACTGGTCATGGACTCGGCGGCACGGTATATGAGCAGGAAATTCACGCTGTACAGCGTCAGCCCCTGCAAAAAAAGCCAGCCATGCTGCTTGAGCGTCAACGTCTGCAGGCGCCCAAGCAATGCAAGCACCACCAGAGCCACAACAGAAGCCATCAAAAAACGATAGAACACCGAAACATCCACCGGCGCAGACTCAACCTGCAGGCGAATGGCCGTCCAGGTCAGGCCCCAGATCAGCACCGTCAAACCGTAGTGCATGGAAATCGGCATAACAGTCATTCCCTTTAATAAGTGACGCATTGATGTATCTAGTGGCCGATCTTATGACAGTGCGAAGGGGAAAACTTGTCAGATCCTGCGCAACCATGGATGATTCTTGCGGAGGCCCGATATGCAGACCAGCTCACCCCAGATACCCGATTCAACGAAGAATCCCCACAGGGAACGCCGCGACATTGTGGACGCGCTGCGAGCCGCTGGCGTGGCGCCTCAAAAGCTCATGGAGCTGGACCAGGGCCGCGCCCTCGCACAGTGGCAGAACCGCAAGGGCGAGGTGCGTTACGAGCGACCGCGCCATCACGCCCTGAGCATTTACATTAACGAGGGCGACAAAGCGAGGCGGGTGGTAAACGGACGGGCCGTGAGCCAGGGCTTTCCGGGGGCTGTTTGCCTGTTTCCCGCCGGCAGTCAATCCACCTGGCAGATCGACGGCCAATTCGAATTCTTCCACCTCTACTTCAATGACCTGGACATCGCCCGCTGCGCAGAACAGACCTGGGACTGCGAACCTGACCGGGTTGAACTCAGTGAGCGATACCACACGCAGGACCCGGTTCTGGCCCAGGCGGGCCAGTTACTGGCACTGAGTGACTGGCTCGCCCCCGGTCAGTCCATGGCGATGGATCACCTGGCCCAGTGGCTGTTACTACAGGTGGTTAGTCGTCACTCGAACGTACAGCAGGCAACTCCCTCTGTTACCGGACAACTCTCACTGCGTTACCGCCGATTGCTACAGGAACGTATTCACGCGCAGTTGGACCGGACGTTGACCCTCGCGGACATGGCGGGCTGGGTTAATCTGAGCCCTTACCATTTTGCCCGCCTGTTCCGGGCGACCTTTGGCTGCGCACCCTATCAATACGTTCAGGAACAACGCCTGACCCGGGCCCGGGACCTACTCCGCCAACCGGGAAGTAAAATCACTGCCATCGCCCTCAACTGCGGTTTCAACGACGCCAGCCAGTTCAGCCGGGCATTCAAGGCGAGGTTCGGAGAGACACCTTCCGTCTACCGTGCCCGGACAAACGCCAGGTAGAACGTCAGCATTACCTGCCACTTTCACTACATTGCCAAAATGTAAAGAAGAGGAATCCAGCATGCCACGCTGGATTCCTCTTCAATATCATGCCGCACTCCGTAAATACCGTAACCATACATGTGGAGTGGGTTCATGAAAGGAAAATTCGGGCTGACAATGGCCCTGATGTTAACGGCAGGTTGTACGACTGCCGCAGAAGAACTGCGGATCTACACAGAGCAATACCCTCCTTATAACATGACCACCAATGGTCAGCCATTTGCCCACTCAGAAGCAGACATCACGGGTCTTTGTACCGATGTCGTGAAGGCGCTTCTGGGTAAAGCCGAGCTGGATTACAGCATTAAACTCCGGGACCTCAGCTATGGCCTCAACCGGGCCGAACGGCATCCTGACCACGCCATCTACTGTGTATCCAAAACAGAGGATCGAGCGCCTTTTTTCGACTGGGTGGGGCCACTGTCCTCCATCGAATGGACACTGTTCGCCAAACCCGGTTCGTCCATTGAACTGAACACCCTGAACGATGCCCACAGCTATCAGATCGGTGGGTACAAGGGCGACGTCATGACCAATTTTTTGATCGACAAGGGCTTTGACGTTTCCGCAATCAGCAACAACGGCCTGAATGCGCGCCGCCTGGTCCAGGATCAGATTGACCTCTGGGTAGCTGACGGTCTGGCTGGCCCATACCTGGCTGCTGATGCGTCCGATGTAACCGGGCTCGAGCGCGTTCTGGTGTTCCGTGAAACGCCAATGTATCTCGCCGTCCACAAGGACACCGCCCCCGAGATCCTGCAGGCTCTGAACAAAAGTTACCAGGCACTGGTTGAGTCCGGCGAAAAGGAGACCATTTCCCGCTCCTACGGATTCTGAGCGCACCGCAAGAGCGCCCTTCCTGCCTCCCAACGCCGACGTGACCAACACTCACGTCGGCACCTCCCGAAACCTAACGTTTTGTAATGTTTTCCGCCTGGATGGACAAAAAATCCACGACTAGTCTTGCGGTAGGCATCGATGGAAGTAGTGATGCCCGGGCGCCTGTTTAACATCCATTCAGGCCTCCCCGCGCTGAAAGTCCGCCACAAGCGGACCTAACAACAAACTCCCAGGATTGGAGAATCACAATGAAAATCAGCACCGCAAGCCGCACCATGGCTTTAGGATCCCTTTTCTTTGCATTAACCGCACACGCCTCGCCAGGCCAAAAATCCACCGGCGATTTACTCAACGATTTCTGGAGCCCGGATCGAATCAGTCCGTTTGAGTGTCGCTTTGGCATTCTCAATAGCACACCATTTGGTCTGCCCCGCTGCATGCAGGCAAGCAACATCCAATACCACCTGGACCGGTTATACGGCATTGCCGAAGCCAATGATGGCAATCGCGCTGCCGGCTTACCTGGATACCAGGCGACGGTCGATTACGTTAAAACCACACTGGAGAGTGCGGGCTATGACGTAACCATCCAGCAGTTTCCTTTCAATGCCTTCTACCCGACCGGAGACGGCATTCTGCAGGCCACGGCACCCACTCCGACTGACTATGTCTGGGAAGAGGACTTTACCTACCTGTCCCAGACGGAGCCGGGCGATGTGACGGGCATGGCCGTTGCCGTTGACGTTCAACTCGGCCCCGACAATACCTCCACCAGTGGCTGTGAACCCGAGGACTTTACCGACTTCCCCGCTGGATCGGTCGCCGTCATCCAACGGGGAGCCTGCGCCTTCGGGCAGAAAGCAACCAACGCGGCCAATGCTGGCGCCGCGGGTGTGGTGATCTTCAACCAGGGCAACACGGAAGACCGCAAAGGCCTGATCAACGCCACGCTCGGCGATGACTACGCCGGGGGAGTTCCCGTCGTGTTCACCACCTACGACATTGGCGCTGGCTGGGTTGAGCAGCAGGACCTCCAGCTCAGAGTCGTGACCAACGTGGTGAGAGAGCAAACCGAAACCTCCAACGTGATTGCCGAAACCAATCGGGGCAACCCTGACAACGTCGTGATGACGGGCGCTCACCTGGATTCAGTGTTTGAAGGGGCTGGTATCAACGACAATGGCTCCGGCAGCGCTGCGCTTCTTGAACTGGCCCTGCAAATGAAACGGGCTCACCCGCGTAATCAGGTCCGCTTTGCCTGGTGGGGTGCGGAAGAGGCCGGCCTGGTTGGCTCAACGTTCTACGTCAACAGCCTTTCCCAGGAAGAGAAGGACAAGATCAAGGTCTACCTGAACTACGACATGATTGGTTCGCCCAACTTCGGCAACTTTATCTACGATGGCGATGGTTCTGACTTCGATCTGGCAGGTCCTCCGGGATCAGCCGCCACGGAGGCGCTGTTCGAGAAGTACTTCAACCTGCGTGAAATCGCCTCAGAGGGCACGCAAATCAGCTTCCGCTCAGACTACGCGCAGTTCTTCGAGGACGGCATTGCGTTTGGCGGGCTGTTTACCGGTGCGGAAGTGCTGAAAACCGAAGAGCAGGCGGCCAAGTTCGGTGGCGAGGCTGGCGTTGCTTTCGACCCCTGTTATCACTCAGCCTGTGACGACATCACCAACGTCGACGAGCTCGCTCTTGAGATCAACGGCGATGCTGCCGCCTTCGTGACCAGTTGGCTGTCACTCTCAACGCGAGTGATTGACGAGGAAATTGCTGCCGCGGAAGAAGCAGAGCCGGCCGCTGGCGCCCGCACACTGCAAGTGGAGCAGAAGCACGACATCACCCATTGGGGCGACAAGTGGATCAAGTGACATGACTGTCGCTTAGAATCGCGAACGACCCCGCAACAAGACCTGCACCTGGTCAACGCTGTCATCTCCCGCCAGCGGGAAGGCGAAGTCCAGGTGCAGCATTCGCTGTACTTCGATCCGGCTTGAGGCCAGCCTCAGGCCGAATCCCACATCCGTCAGTACGCCGTCATCGGGTCCGCTATTGCGACCATCATCAAACCAGGCTCTGCCTACATCGGTGAAAATCACACCCCCCATGCGAAACAGCTCGAAAGGGTGCCAGTCCGGGAAGTAACGGCGCTCCAGTGTCCACAGCGCTCTTCTGTTGCCCTGCTGGTAGTTGCTCGGATAACCACGAAGGCCATTGTCACCGCCAATAAGAAGCTGTTGATCCACGGTCAAATTGTGCGCTGCCGTGAACGACAGGTTGGTGTACCAACTGTTCCAGTCCACTGCCCCGCCATGAAAGTACTCCAGGCTCAGGGTTCCGATAAGGTTCTCGAAACGGTGCTGGTCAAATCGCCAGGTGCCGCTCTGACTGAACCCGTAGCTGGCGTAGTTGGTGTCAGTGGCCAGCAAAGCATCCCGGAAGTCCATATTCAGTACGGCGCGGTCTTCCGTCGCTCCAAGTCCCGGCGAGGAGTACCCCAGCTCGGTACGCCACACAAAGCCGTCCCGCACGTCCTCGACCCGTTGCAGACGAGTCAGGTTTGTCATTTCCCGGAAGCGGTTCTCACGGTAGTCAAACCCGACCCATGGGTAGCTCAGTGTCCGATCATCGGGCAGAAGGTCCAGATTGGTTTCATCCGGTAAGCGCTCAAACGCCCGGGCATCGTAGCGAAAACCGGCAAGCAGTCTTAACTGGCTGCCATTGCGTTCTGCCAGTCGCCAGCCGACATCAACACTGGCAAAATCGCGGTCCTGCCGATAGTCCGCAATTGCCTCCGCCCCCACATAGCGGGATTGTTCGCGAACGTCGTCCTCGCCACTCAGGCCAAATCGCCACTCCGCCAGCTCACTGTAGAATGGACGCTCAAGGTAGGCACTGCGACCGCGCCCATCACTGCGCTTATCGTAGGAAAGCCCTGCCTGCCAATGGGAGCCAAGTACGTTCGGATCATCGAAATCGACACTGGTCTCGCTGCGGTCGGCATCTTTTTTGTGGGAAATCCCCACGCTCTTGCCGGAACCGAGGAAATTCGGATCAGAAAGGCCGGCGTTGGTTTTATTCTCGCCTCCCGTCCTGGAAGCACCAACGCTCGGCAGTAACGTCCAGGTGTCACGTGCAAGGACAGTGACTTCCAGCTCATTCCCGCAAACGCGGGTAACACCGATCCACGCGGCCGTCAGGTACCCACTCTGCCGCAATATACGTTCGGATTCGTCCAGCGTACCCGGTTGGTAAACGTCACCTTCGTCGAACACCAACTGGGCACGCAGGGCCGATTTCCAGGTCGGGGTATTTAGGGCGTTCAGCGTGCGATAAAGAAAGTTGTCCTGTTCAGGATCGGTGGTATCGAAGATCGGGCGCCGAATAATGTTTACCCGGCCGATGCGGGCACCCTCTGGAATGTCCAGATCACTCTGGCGAGCCAGTTGATCCCGGGGCTGGTCAAGATCAATGGCGTCCGGCTGGATTTCGCTGACAATACAATTGTCGGTGTCAATTTGCGCCCAAGCGATCTGACTGAAAGAGAGAGTCCCGGCAATAAAGAGGGCTCGGCTTTGGAGCCGGAGGACACTATCGAGGCATTGAGTACGGGTCATCGTCTGGCCACAGAACACGGAAACTCACTATGGTGTTGATGTTACCCCACTATAGTGCCGATTCAGGTGTTCGTCCGGGATACTCGCATAAAACACCGTCCATACATCCTGTACGTCATTGGTTAAAAGCTTATTCAACCAATCCGGACTGCGGGACAAGGCAGTTCATCGCGCTGAGGGCGACATCTCGGAACACCTGTTCCGAGGCGATCACACTCGGAAAACGATCATAAACCGCACGTCGGCAGGCCGATGTACGGGTCTCCCCTTCACTGACGCACGTCGAATGAGCCCCGGAGTCCGAATCCCGTCCATTCGCGTCCTCACACAACACGGGGAGTTGGCGAACGACCCAGTCCATGGCTACGCTAAGTTCGACTGGATTATCCGCAAGGTTGGCAAAACGGCGGGCATCCACGGGTTGCGGGCGCTCCCGGGTCTGCTCCCAAAGTACGAACAACAGGGCTGCGGAAACCAATACGACCGTGACTTTTGGAAACTTCATGGGGCCTTCTCAATCCGGTAAAACAGGCTCCGGATGATAAACGCTTGAGGCTGCCCTGTCCCGGTTTGCGCAACTATACTGTCTGGAATTTCTCAACGGAGCATGGGTAAATGGCAACACTGATCGTTGGTCTGGTTTTATTTCTTGGCGTGCACTCTCTGTCCATCGTCAACGAACCGCTGCGCAATCGCCTGCACAACTCCCTTGGCGAAGGGGCGTTCAAGGGGCTTTACTCGCTGGCCGCATTGGTCGGTCTGGTTCTGATCGTTTGGGGGTATGGCAACGCCCGCCTAGACCCGACCGTGATTTACACCTCTCCAGGCTGGCTCCGGCACCTGGCCATGCTCCTTCTGATTCCGGTCTTTCCCCTACTGCTGGCCACCTATTTTCCGGGCAAGATCAAGACAAAACTTGGGCACCCAATGCTCGTCGCGGTCAAGCTCTGGGCTTTGGCTCACTTACTCGCGAACGGGATGCTGCACGACCTGTTGCTGTTCGGCTCTTTCCTGGCCTGGGCCGTGGTGGATCGGATCTCCTTGAAACGCAGAACCCAGCGGCCGATTGCGACCCTGCCGGCCAGCAAAGCGAACGATGCCATAGCGGTTGTTGGTGGCCTTGCGGTTTATGCGGTGCTGGTAATGTGGGCTCACCAATGGCTCTTCGGGGTGGCGCCAGTGTGACACCCTAAACACGCAACTCTGGCAGGTGGCCGGCCAAATGCCCTAGTTTGTCCGGGTTGCGCACGACATAGACCGACTGGATACGGCCATCCACCACATCCAGTGTCGTGATCTGTGGCAGCCCATCCTGTTCAATGGTCAACCATCCCGGTAGCCCATTCACGAAAACGGCTTTAACCCACCGAGGGCTGGGCGATGCAGACTTGCGCGCCACGCCTTCAAAGAACCGGCTGATCCTGTCGGCACCAAGAATCAGGCGCCGCGCTGCAATCCTCTTTCCCCCACCATCGGTATGCAGTATGGCGTTCTCACTCAGCAGCGCCTTCAACGTTGCCACATCGCCACTGCGGGCGGCGTCGAAGAATCGATCGGTCAACTGATTATGCTCGCTTGAACTCACCTCATAGCGCGGGCGCTCAGCCTGCACACGTTTCCGGGCGCGGCTTGCGAGTTGGCGGCAACTGGCTTCACTGCGTTCCAGGCTCACAGCGACCTGGCTGAAATCCAGCCCAAATACATCGTGCAACAGGAATGCAGCACGTTCCAGGGGAGACAACCGCTCCAGCGCCAGCATCAGGGCAAAGGACACATCACTGGCAAGCGCCTCGGCGCCTGCCGGAGTGTCCTGACTTTCGACTATAGGTTCCGGCAGCCAGGGACCATCATAGACCTCCCGCTGCCGATGAGCGGCGCGAAGGCGATCAAGACAAAGCCGGCTGGTGACCGTGGTCAGGTAGGCCCGCACATCATCGACTGACAGGTGATCGGCATGGTGCCAACGCAGGTATGCATCCTGCACCACATCCTCTGCCTCCGTCACCGAACCCAGCATGCGGTACGCGACGCCTGTCAGGTATCGGCGCCAGTGATCAAACTGATGCGCGGGCTGTTCATTCATGGCAATTGGTTCCCGGCGTACTTGGTTACAGTTTACTGTCATTCGGGTGAACCGCCCGAAAGCCCACGCTGATCCGGTTCCAGACGTTGATCGCACCGATCAGCAACGTCAGGTCGACGAACTCCTTCTCGGTGAAATTCGCTCGCCCCTGCTCGTAATCCTGACTGGGTGCACCGGTGTCAGCCACGTTCGTCAGTGCTTCGGTCCAGGCCAGGGCAGCCCGTTCACGAGGTGTGTAGAGCCCGGACTCACGCCAAGCGGACAGCAGGTAGAGCCGTGCTTCACTTTCACCGGCTTTGCGGGCATCGCTGGTGTGCATGTGCAGGCAATAGGCGCAACCGTTAATCTGGGATGCCCGGGTTTTCACCAAGTGGATGAGGCTGTGTTCCAGCCCACAACTGCCAACGTACTCCTCCAGCCGGGTCATTGCGGCGATGGCATCAGGGGAAGCCTTGTAGGCATTCAATCGCGTTTCCATTATCTTACTCCTCTGCATGGGGGGACACGAGGTGGCATCATGTCCACGTAGGTTCTACAGAGGTAGACGGGGCAGCCCTGATGTTTGTGACATACAGAGACTAATTTTTAGCAGACCCTTGATAAACGGTGGTAAAACGGGACCATGGCACAACCCTACTTTCTCGGCTGCCCCCAGTGGCAACATCCCGACTGGACCAGCCGACTCCCTCCCGGTCAGAGCCCGCTGGCGCGTTACAGCAGTGCCCTCAATTGCGTGGAGGGCAACACCACTTTTTACGCCACGCCCAGCCAGGAACAGTGCCGACAGTGGCGGTCACAGGTGCCCGATGACTTTCGTTTTCTGTTGAAGTTTCCACGCCTGATCACTCATGACCGTCTACTGAGTGGCGCTGGCCGCGAAGCATCTGACTTTCTTGAGATAATTGCGCCACTCAACGATGTGCTTGGCCCCATTCTTCTGCAACTTCCCGCCAGTTTCGGGCCAGAGCGTCTAGAAAACCTCTGGCGATTTATGGATGCCCTGCCCCCGACCCTGACCTGCACCGTTGAGGTTCGCCACAGTGCGTTCTTTGACAAGGGGGAGGCCGAGAAAGCCCTGAATCGTGGCTTGAGAGAACGCCGCATTGCACGGGTGTGCATGGACAGCCGGGCACTCTTTGCCGCGACCCCGGATAACGAGGAAACACGCGATGCACAGCGCAAAAAGCCGCGAGTACCAGTGCATCTGCTCCCTGTGGATGCAGCGCCGGTGATCCGCTTTGTCGGCCATCCCGACCTGGAGGCCAACCGTCCGTTTCTCGCACCCTGGGTTGAGCGCGCAGCTGCGTGGATCGAGGAAGGGAAACGTCCCTATATTTTCATGCACATGCCGAACAAGGGCGATGCCCTTTCCCTGGCGGCGCTCTGGAATGAGTTACTGCGTGAACGGGCACCCATGGTTGATGCCCTGGACCTCGACGAGACCCAGCCCCAGATGGGGCTATTCTGACTCAGAGCAACTGCTGGTCATAGGCGTACTTGGTCAGCTCCGCCGTGGTATTCAAATCCAGCTTGGACTTGATGTTTTGCCGATGGGTTTCCACCGTTCTCACACTGATGTTGAGCTCATTGGAGATGGCTTTACTGCTAAGCCCTTTGGCCACTCTGGAAAGAATGGCCTCCTCGCGGCGAGTAAGTTTGCTCTCCACCGGCTCCATTGTTTCCCCATGACGAAACAACGTCTCGGTCGCTGCCCGGCAGATGTAGGTGGCGCCATCAGCCACGGTACGAATGGCGCTCACCATTTCCTCAACCGATACGTCCTTCAGGATGTAACCCTTGGCGCCATGAAACATCAGCTGTGAAATGTATTCCCGGTTGTCGTGCATGCTGAGGATAAGCACTTTCAGATCGGGATAGCGCTCCTGGAAAATTTTCGTTGTTTCAATCCCGTTCATGTTGGGCATGCTGACATCCATCATGATCACGTCCGGCTTCAGGTCTTTGACCCGTTCCAGGGCCTCCAGCCCATCGGTTGCCTGGCCGACGACGTCGATGCCCTTTTCCTGTTCCAGCCGCGCCCTGATACCTTCCAGGACAAGGATATGGTCATCGACCAGCATGACCTTCACTACAGATTCTGATGTGCTCATAGGACCGTTACCGTCAGGTTTACTACACCGCCAGGCTTATCCTTATTCTTTCGACTATGCCTGGTATTGTTTGAACGAGGCCATTATCCGGGTTCCGTTTCCTGGCCGCGGAGATACCTCAAACTCCCCACCCAAAAACTCCACACGCTCGCGCATATTACGCAACCCGATGCCTCGCCTGGCGTATGCATCTTTCTCGGCAATACCTACGCCGTTGTCGGAAATACACAGAAAGAGTCCCTCCGCATCCTCTTCCAGGCTCAGCGCCAACCGGGTGGCCTGGGCGTGTTTCTCAACGTTCGACAAGGCCTCCTGAACAATACGATACAGCGTTGTAGTCACCTCCTCGGAAATATCCTCCTGCGGTGGCTGGATATCTATGTCCATAACGATCCCGCTACGTTCGCGGAAGTCATCCAGCAACTGGTTGAGCGCCGCCAACAACCCCAGGTCATCCAGTACGCTGGGGCGCAGATCATGGGAAATACGCCGTACTTCCTGTATCGCACGGTTTAAAACCTCTCCGCCTTTCACCAGTGACTCCTGGGCGACGGAGTCACCCTCTGGAATATGGGTCATGGCCGTCTCCAACCGATATTTCACAGACACCAGCAGTTGGTTGATGCCATCATGCAATTCCCTCGATACCCGGCGGCGTTCTTCTTCCTGATGTTGCACGGTCTTGTGGCTCAGCTCTTTCAGATTCTGGTCCGCCAAGCGATGTTCGTGCACATTAAACAGAACCCCCGCAGACACCACAACACCGATTGATACCATCAACGCCAACAGAATGGCCCACAGGGTCTGTTTAACGTTAGCGTCCACGCCCGCTTCGATGGCCCGCATCTCAGCGGCAATATCATCGATATACAATCCCGTGCCAAACATCCATTGCCAGTCTTCAATCTGTTCAACGTAGCCAACTTTATCCACTTCCCTGCCGGTGGAAGGCTGCTGCCACAGATACTGGTAATAGCCTCCGCCATTGTCAGCAATCCGTATCAGATTCTGGATCAGATAGTTCCCGCTACTGTCCTGGAAATCGTACATATCCCGCCCGACCAGGGCCGGCTGTGCTGCGTGGACCAGGTTCAATCCGTCATGGGTGTAGGCATAGAAATAGCCGTCGTCACTGAATGAGGCCTCCTGCATCAGAGCCATAACCTTGTCGCGGGCTTCATCATCATTGGCCGCGTTCTGACGGACAAATTCGATAGCGGTGCGCATTATGGAAACGTAGTCTTTCAACGCTGTTTCCTTGGACCGCCGCAGGTTCTGCTCAAAAATCTGCAGTTCGCGTTCCATGAGTATGTCGCCCTGGTGCAAGGTCACCGCGGAGAAAATACCGGTCACCACCAGCAGGGGAACCAGGGCGAGCAGTATCAATTTTGTTCTTAACGACATGACCGTCACATTGTCCTTTATAAGCACACGCCATCTAGGCATCGGTTGCGAGACTCCATCAGTCTAACCCAAACCGTAAAAAAGAGCGGGCCTGGAAAAGAGTCTCCCAAGGCCCGCCAAACCTCCAGTCAAGGTACTTCAGCCAGATCGAAACATGCCTTCAGCGTCATTAATAAAAGCCTCCAGAACTCGCTCAGGAGGATGACATACCAAAGAACGCGGGGAAGATCAGGATCGCGATCAGCACCATTATCTGCAGCAGTATGAATGGCGCCACACCGCGATAGATGTCGGTGGTTTTAACCTCGGGTGGTGATACGCCTTTCAGGTAGAAAAGACTGAACCCGAAGGGCGGCGTCAGGAAGCTTGTTTGCAGGTTCATCGCGATCAGGATGGCGAACCAGAGCATATTGATACCCATCAGTTCAGCGATGGGCGCCAGAATAGGTACGATGATGAAGGAGATTTCGACAAAGTCGATGAAGAAACCCAACACCAGAATAATGAGCATGGTCAGGATCAGGAAGCCCCATTTCTCACCCGGCAGTTGCAGCATCCACTCCTCCAGCAGGTAGTCGCCACCGGTGTAACTGAACACCATGGAGAAGGCGGTTGCCCCTACCAGAATGGCGAAGACCATGGCCGTCACCTTGACCGTATCCCGAGAGCTTTCCCACATCATCCGCCAGGAAAACTGGCGATAGGCCACGGCCAGAACCAGCGCGCCGACGGCACCCAGGGCTGAAGATTCGGTCGGCGTTGCGATACCGGTAAAGATCGAGCCCAGTACCACAACAATCAATGCCAGCGGCGGTATGATCGCCATCAGGGCTTTGCCGATTTCCTGTGCCCGGCTGTCATCGCTATCCCGCGGCATCGCTGGCGCCGTTCCCGGCGATCGCCAACTGACGAACAGGATATACCCGATGTAGAGCCCCACAAGCACCACACCGGGGATCACCGCGGCCTTGAAAAGGTCCCCTACAGGCAAGCCGAGCACGTCACCGAGGATGATAAGGATGATGGATGGCGGCACAATTTGCCCCAGGGTGCCTGACGCACAAATGGTGCCGCAGGCAAGCTTTTTGTCATAGCCATTCGCCAGCATGACCGGGAGCGAAATCAACCCCATGGCCACGACACTGGCACCCACCACTCCAGTGGAGGCGGCCAGTAAAGCACCGACCACGATGGTGGATATCGCCAGTCCCCCGGGCAATCCACCAAACAGTCGCCCCATGGACTCCAGCAATTGCTCCGCCAATCGGGTGCGCTGCAACACGATGCCCATATAAATGAACAGCGGTATCGCCATTAACACCGTGTTCTGCATGATGCTCATAATGCGGAATGGCATGAAGGCAAACAGTTGCGGCCCCTCTGCAATCAGGCCAAAAATCAACGCAACGCCGCCGAACGTAAACGCAACAGGAAAGCCCCACAGCAGCATGAAGAGGCAGGCCCCAAACATTATCATCCCGATCATGCCAGACCTCCTGCACCGGTTTGCTCGTCGTAGGCGGATTCTTTGACAAGAACCCTGAGAGCGAAGGTCGCCATGCCCACGCTGGCAACCGCCAGCCAGAATGAAGAAAACGGAATCAGCCCTTTAACAATAAAGCGGTAGGGCAAACCTCCCGGATCTCCGCTGCCTTCTCCCATGTGATAGGCATCAAGCATGTATCCCCAACCCAGCCAGGCGATCATGGCGGCAATCGGAAGCGCAAAAAAAAGGGCCCCAACAAGATTGACCCAAGCCTTGAAAGCTTCACTACGGCCGGCATAAAGAACGTCCACTCGCACGTGGCCATCCGTCCTCATGGCGTAAGGAATGCCCATCAGAAAGACGACGGCGTACAAGTGCCACTCCAATTCCTGCATCCCAATGGATACCTCATTGAAGGCATACCGAGCCACCACATCGTAGAAAACGTTCAGCATCATCAGGACAAATGCCACGCTTGCGACCCAGCCACACGCTCGAGATACAGCGCCTAACCCGTCATCCACAGCAATTAACCAACGCATTACAACTCCTCTTGCCGAAGCGGGGACTCCGGACCAATCGGGATTAAATAGGACTCATGAAAACACCCGAATGCCGACGCTTCTTGCGAAGCGCCAAGCATCCGGCCAATGGCGGGAAACTTACTCTTCCAGTTCGGCCATGGTGTTCAGGTAGGCGCGCTCGGAGATGTCGATGTAAGCACGTGTTTTGTCCAGATAGGCCTGCTGTGACTTGATAATGCGCTGACCTTGCTCGTTATCCCTGGAATACGCTTCCAGGACCTTTTCGTTAGCCGCGACCATGGCTTTGAAGATATCGTCCGGGAAGGTTTTGACCTTGACGTTCGGGTACTCGTCACGAATGGATGCCCAAGCTTGTGCATTGGCATGCACGGATTGGGTCAGCATGTCGTAGGATGCCGTACGCATAGAGACACGCAGAACTTCCTGCAGATCCGCCGGCAGGTCCTCCCAGACATCCTTGTTGATCAGGAACTGCAACTCGGTGGCGGGTTCATGCCAGCCGGTGTAGTAATAGTCAGCAATCTGCTGAAAACCCAGACGCAGGTCCAGGGCCGGGCCTACCCACTCAACCGCATCGATGGTGTTGCGCTCCAGGGCAGTGTAAAGCTCTCCCGGCGGGATGTTGGTAGGATTAACGCCAACTTCGGCAAAGACTTCGCCAGCAAACCCGGGGATTCGCATTTTCAGCCCGTCGAGGTCTTCCAGGGTTTTGATTTCTTTGCGGAACCAGCCGCCCATCTGGTTGCCCGTATTACCGCCCGGGAACGACAGCATGTTATGGGGCTCGTACACTTCCTGCATCAGCTCCATACCGCCACCGTGGTAGAACCACGCCCATTGCTCCTGAGCGTTCATACCAAACGGCATACTGGTGAAGTAAAGGGTGTTGGGCACTTTGCCCTTCCAATAATAAGACGCTGAATGGCCCATGTCGTATTGGCCCGCTTTAACCATATCAAAGACGCCAAAAGGCGCTTTGTGGCGGTTGGCGGAATCGATCCGGATCTTGAGCCGGCCGTTGGACATTTTTTCGGCCATTTCCGCCATGTTCTTGGTGGCATCACCGAAAATCGGGAAGTTCGGCCCCCAGGTTTCTGCGAGTCGGAGGGTGTAGCTCTTATCAGCAGCGTGGGCAAAGGACGTGAACAGCACGGAGAACACCACTGCGGCGGTCGCAGCAGCTTTCAAGAAGTTTTTCATGATCTTGTTCCTGTTGTGTTTGTTGTATTAGAACGATGCTCGGGTCGTCATTCGCGACTTATGGTCACGATTTGAGCGAGAACTAACAATCCGTAGGAATGACCAAACCAATACGCAGTGATTACTTAGAGCGCCGCAGAAAAACTACGTATTAATACTTAGAGGTATATCCAACTCCTGCCCACCGTTTAAATTTGTAATCGCTAATAGTCGCGCCGCGCCCAAGCAAATGTCCCGGCTGCCGGGTCGATTGCATAAACTGCATAAATAACAGCGAACTAAGGAACCAAAATCGCCCCGAGAGCATGTAACGCTCAGTCTCACCGTGTATCGCTCTGTAAGCGCCAACTTCCTGACGATTCTCACCCGAAAAACCCTGAACCAGACCGCATATAACCGAAAAATGCCGCTGTAAGATTCGTCCGAACTCGTCAATAAATTGGTGCGAAACAATGTCAACTTGCGGCAATAATCTAACGAAGCATGGACTGCTGACTCTATCTTTAGCGGTTCTGCTTTCGGGCTGCGGTCTCGACATGACGTCCTCAGACAACGCCACGACACCACAGTCAGAAGCCTCAACCACTCCGGCGGCTGAAACGGTTGAGCTTGCCGGCGCCGCCATGAAAGGCGTTATTCAACAAGGCCTGGTGACCGCCACTCGCCTGATATCCGACAAAGACGGCTACTATGCTCCACAGCGACAGGCCGCAAAACCGGTTTTGACAGCAAACGACGGTAGTTATGTGTGGCAATTGCGAGGAAAGGCGGACAGCTGGGCGTTGGTAGAACTTACCGCTGACAGTAATACCCGCATGACTTGCGACGTCGTTCCCCAATGCGAACGCAGCGGCGCCGAGCCGGTTGCCTTTGGCGACACCATGATGCTGGACGATAGTTTCAGTCTGCGCGGAGCCGGTGATCTTCGCATGGAAACCGTCAACCTCACGCCGCTGACCCATTTGGCCGTGGCGCTGGCTGAGCGTAGCGAGAATGGGCTCTCCCCCGATGCACTCTCTGGGGCCTATGAAAGGGTTGAAAGCTGGTTTGGCCTGGCAGCGAGCTCCTTGCGCCTCGACCCGCCAGACCTGACTCGCCTGGACGAGTTTAACGGCGTGTCTGCCGATGCCCTGCAGGTCGCCGTTGCCAATGCGGCTTTCCTTGCCCTGGTCAACAACAACGCCCAATGGAACAACATTTCCGATGTCCTGAACAACGTGGCAACCCAGATTCTCGAAACCGGCCAGATCAGCCTGATGGGCGACGGCGAAAACATCGCTCTGGCCGATCTCGTGTCTGCCGCGGCAGTGCAGGCCTCTGAGCTGCAGGCCGAGGTGGACTCGAGCGTCATCAGCCAGAGACTCGTGGTGGCCGAATACCGCTACGTACAACGCTTCAAGACCATTGCAGAGGTATACGGCGAAGACGACACCAGCGTTGTCGACACACCAGAGCCCGATACCAGTGACGACAACAGCACTGGAGATACTGTCGCCGACAACGGAACGGACAACGACACCAGCGAACCGTCGGCCCCCGAGCCAAGCCCCGAGGACACCGTTCCGACCAACGCAGCCCTGCTAAGCTGGACCGCGCCGCTCACCAGAGAAAATGGTGACAGTCTCGCGATGGGCGAAATTGCCGGCTTTGAGGTGGTTTACGGCAACAGCGAGGACAACCTGGACCAAAGCCTGGCCATTGGCGACGCCTCTATCGACGAGTTGCTGGTGGACGAGCTCACCGAAGGTACCTGGTACTTCGCTATCCGCACCCTGGATACGGATGGCAACCGCAGCCGGTTGTCAGAGGTGGTCTACAAGCAGATATAATGCAGCGTAGACTTATATTTTGCTTTGGAACCTCGGCGCCTCAATCGCCTGCTGCTGCATCCAGCGATAGATAGTCGGGCGTGACACTCCATAACGACGTGCGACCTCAGAGACGTTCCAGCGATATTTCTTTAGTGCCGCCAATAACGGATCGCTCTCGTCGGGGTCGACATCCCGCTCAACGCTCGTTGCCGCGATCGCAGGATCTCTCAAGCACTCGTCTGGTAGGTCATTGGCCGTGATCTGTCCATCGTCGCAGGTAGCTTCTGCAAACGCCAGTGCATTAACAAGCTGACGAATGTTACCCGGCCAGTCATAGGCAAGCAGCGCACTCATCGCATCTGCCCGGATTCGAACATCGGGCAGCTGTCCCTGGTCGATCAGGTGTGTGAGTACCCGGTTAATGACATGCTGTCGGTCAGCCCTTTCTCCCAGAGAGGGCAAGCGCAGCGTGGCCCCATTCAGCCGGTAATAGAGGTCAGCGCGGAACGCACCATGTTCAATCAGTTGGCCCAGGTCCTGGTGCGTGGCGGCTATCACGCGACAGTTCACTTTCACGGGACTGTCGGCGCCCACTGGCAGAATTTCGCCTTCCGCCAGCACCCGCAGCAGCCGGGTCTGGAGCTGCAGGGGCATATCCCCGATTTCGTCCAGGAACAATGTCCCACCATCCGCCTGCTGGATCATTCCCCGCATTCCTCTGGCCCGCGCACCGGTAAACGCGCCCGCCACGTACCCGAAAAGCTCGCTCTCGATCAGTGACTCGGGAATGGCTGCGCAGTTTACGGCAACAAACGCCCGTCGGGAGCGGTGGCTGGACTGGTGTATTGCCCGGGCAAGCACTTCCTTGCCCGTGCCGGTCTCACCCAGCACCAGCAGCCCGACATCTCTGTTCCTCAGTCGTTTGGCAAGGCCAAGAGTTCGCCTCATGACGGGGTCATCCGCTGCCAGCGCATCTAGCTCAGGCACAGATTCATCAGTGGGCAGGGCGTCAGAAGATGCGAAAGCCGTCGACTTGATCCTAGGCTGGATCAACGCTGCAAAAAAGGTATTGCCACTGATGCAGTGCCTGAACGCCCTGACCTGATCATCCTGATCGTAAGGGATGCTCCAGATGTCCCTTAACTCGCATTCAAACAGGCTGGTCAGCTTGGTATCGCTGCCGTTTCCATGGCTCCACATGAGTGAACGACCGGCTGTATTGGCGGCCTCCACGCACCCATCCCCGTCAATGGCGAACAGGTACTGGCCATTTACCTGCACAAACTCCCGCGAGGCATCACACCGGAAGACCGTCTGATTGCGATAACGGCGGAGGAAATAGGCGTCCTCAATCATGCGGGCGTAGAGCTGGGTAAGGTGCAGTGCAAACGTCTGGCTGCTGTGTGGATCAGGCGAATCCAGAGCCGAAATATCGAGTACCGCAAGCAGGTTGCCCAGCGGATCAAGAATGGGCGCCGAGGTGCAGGTCAAGCTTATATGGGTTGCATCGAAATGGTCGACCCGGTGACATGTCAGGGCCTGCCCCTCTTCAATACACGTACCCACAGCACAGGTGCCCGCGTACTTCTCACTCCAATCGGCCCCCAGGTACAAACCGGCTTTACGCAAACGTTGGTCAGAACGCCGATCCCCCAGAAACTGCACGGTAATGCCCCGGTGATCCGTCAACAACAGCACATAACCCAGCTTTGCGATATTCATATACAGTTGCTCAACGCCGGCCCGAGCCACGTTGAGAAATTCATCGACCGAGTCCTGATGCTCCCTCAGGGTTTGATGAGTCACGATCCGGGCACGACGCGGCTGGCTCGGGTCCAGTCCGTACTCGTCAATACATCGCTTCCATGAGCGACCAATCAGTTCGGACTCCGGAGATAAAGCCGCACACACGCCTTCATCCGTATAACTTAGAATCGTATCTATGTGGCGCCGCTGTGCCTGTTGCATCGTCATGCCAAGCTCCTGCATTGCTCTGATATTGTTGTTGTCATTTACGATGAGATACTGCTTCGTCGTTCTGACAGCCTATACCGGATTACCCGGCATCAACATCCTCCTTTAGTGCCTGAGTGATCGTTACACCTGTAACGCATTTACAGGCAATCGCATTACAGCCGTAATGCCAGGGCCTTCTACCACATGGCTCCGCCACCCCCTCCTCCTTTCACAAAAATCCCTGAAACCCCTTTATTTCAGATACCTGGAAAATAAAAAGCCCTTGGAGACCGATGTGGCACGTCATCTGCTCCGTTCCTATTAGCGTGTTCAACAACGCACCGGGGATCAAAGACTCCCCGCCAACAAAAACAATGGAAATCTGGAGAACCGTGATGACCGAAACCCAAATCACCCCCACCCAACGAGTTCAGCAGTGGCTTGACGGGTTCAGCGAGATACTGCAGTCGAGCGATCCTGGAAGGGCGGCGGAACTGTTTGAAGCAAACGGCTTCTGGAGAGATCTTGTTGCAATAACCTGGAACATAAAAACCCTGGAGGGCCGGGACCATATCCGCGACATGCTGGAACAGACCTCGAAACATGTCCTCCCCAGCAATTGGAAGGTTGCCGAAGACGCGACAGAACAGGACGGCGTGACCGAAGCCTGGATTACCTTCGAAACCAGGGATGCTCTGGGTAAAGGGCACATCCGGCTTCGCGATGGCGGTGCCTGGACCCTGCTGACCACCATGCAGGAATTAAAGGAGTTTCCCGAGAAGAAAAACTTTCTTCGACCCAAAGGCGCTCAGCATGGAGCGACCAAGTCACGGAAAACCTGGCTTGAGGCAAAGCAGGACGAAGAACAGGAACTGGGATACAGCCGCCAGCCCTACTGCGTGATCATCGGCGGTGGACAAGGGGGCATTGGCCTGGCCGCCCGTCTGCGGCAACTGGACGTGCCAACGATTGTGATCGAGCGAAACCCGAATCCAGGCGATTCCTGGCGCAACCGCTACAAGTCTCTTTGCCTGCATGACCCGGTCTGGTACGACCACATGCCTTACCTGCCGTTCCCGGACCACTGGCCCGTTTTCGCGCCGAAAGACAAAATCGGCGACTGGCTCGAAATGTACACCAAGATCATGGAGCTCAACTACTGGAGCTCAACAGAGTGCACGGGGGCGCGCTACGATGAGGCCAGTCAGGAATGGGTCGTGGAGGTGGTTCGGGACGGCGAGAAAGTCACCCTTCGCCCCAAGCAGCTCGTGCTGGCTACCGGCATGTCGGGCATCCCCAACATACCCGATATTCCCGGAATGGACAGTTTTGAAGGCGAGCAACACCACTCCAGCAAACACCCCGGTGGCGCTGCCTATAAAGGCAAGAAGTGCGTAGTCCTGGGCGGAAATAACTCCGCACACGATATCTGCGCTGCGTTATGGGAGAACGACGCCGACGTCACCATGGTTCAGCGTTCATCAACCCACATCATCAAGTCCGACACTCTGATGGAGCTGGTGCTAGGCCCACTCTACTCCGAAGAGGCGGTACAGAACGGCATGACCACAGAAAAGGCCGATCTCACATTTGCGTCGGTGCCCTTCAAAATCATGCCCGATATGCACATCCCGGTTTACGAGCAGGTCGCCGAACAGGATGCGGACTTCTACAGTCGGCTGAAGCGAGCAGGGTTCCTGCTGGACTTTGGCGATGATGGCTCAGGGCTGTTCATGAAATACCTGCGCCGTGGCTCAGGCTATTACATCGATGTCGGTGCATCCGAACTTGTCGCCCAGGGCGAAATCAAGCTTAAAAGCGGGGTCGGCATTGAACGCATCAACCCCCGATCTGTCACCCTGACGGATGGCACCGAACTGCCGGCCGATCTGATTGTTTACGCCACCGGCTTCGGCTCCATGAATGGCTGGGCGGCACGAATAATATCCCAGGAGGTCGCCGATAAAGTTGGAAAGTGCTGGGGTATGGGATCAGATACCACCAAAGACCCTGGCCCATGGGAAGGCGAGCTGCGCAATATGTGGAAGCCAACGCAACAGGAAGCGCTCTGGTTCCACGGGGGCAACCTGCACCAGTCACGCCACTACTCGCTGTATCTCGCACTTCAACTGAAAGCCCGAAAGGAGGGCATCGACACGCCGGTGTACGGTATGGAAAACGTTCATCACCTTTCCTGACTCCAGGATGGCTGGCCTCGGCCAGCCATCAACAGTGATCAGCAACCAATTCAGGTCAGTTCACAACTGCTCCGGCCGCGGTGGACTGCCCACCCTCACTTCGCTGAGTTTCTCCTGGGCCAGGCCGCGGAACAGGGCAAACATCATGGCGAATACGAGGATGAACATCGGCAGGCCAACCACGGTGATCACTTCCTGCAACGCGGTCAGCCCGGCGTCACCGGCAAGTACGATCAGCATCGCTGCCAGCATGCCTTCAGACACACCCCAGAAAACGCGTTGATGCCAGGGGCCCGGGTCCGGCGAGCCCGTGCATAACATATCGACCACCAGGGAAGCGGAGTCCGATGAGGTCGCGAAGAAGATGGCGACAATCACAACCGCCAGGCCCTGGATCAACGTAGCCCCCGGAAAGTTTTCGAAGAACGCGAACATGGCCAGGGGAACACTCTCCCCTACGGCTTGTGACAACACCCCCGCCTGTTCGCCCAGCGCCTCCCTGGCCTCCGGCCCAATGCCATCGATCTGCATTGCTGACCAGCCGAAAATGGCGAACCAGATCAGGGTGAAGATTGATGGCGCGAACAGGACCCCGAGCACGAATTCACGGATGGTCCGCCCCCGTGAAATCCGCGCCACGAAGATGCCGATAAAGGGCGACCAGGTCACCGTCCAGGCCCAGTAGAATACCGTCCAGCTGCCCTGCCATCCCCAGCCGCCATCGTCGCCGGTATAGCTTGCAAGTGTGTCGTTCCAGAAGGCCATGGGCAGCAGGTTCGATATGTAGAGGCCAAACGTCTCAACCACGGCTCGCAGAAGGAAAACCGTCGAACCGGTGAAGAGCACGAATACCATCAGGCCAACGGCCATACCGATATTGATGTTGGACAACCGCTTCACACCAGAGTCCAGCCCGGCGACGATCGACCCCACAGCGACGGCCGTCAGGATGGCAATGATCAACACCTTGGTGATTACCGCATCCGGAATGCCAAACAACTCAGTCAGCCCGGCGTTGATCTGCTGCGTGCCCAGCCCGATTGACACCGCCACACCGAACAGCGTGCCGAGGATCGCAAACACATCGAGAGTCTTGCCGAGAGGCCCGTATATGCGGTCGCCGATCAACGGATAGAACACCGAACTGAAGCGCATCGGCAGGTCGTAACGATAGATAAAATACGCAAAGGCAAGCCCCGGCATGGTGAAGATCGCCCAGGTGTGCAGCCCCAGGTGGTAGATAGCGAAGCTCATGGCATCGTCGGCGGCTTCGACCGAATAGGGCTCGACATTCGGCCTCGGCGGGGAAGAAAAGTGCGAGATGGGCTCGGCCACGCCCCAGAACATCAGCACGGTACCGATGCCGCCGGCAAACAGCATGGTGAACCAGGAAATATTACTGTAGGCCGGTTTCGCGTCGTTGCCGCCCAGCCGGATGGCGCCGAATCGGCTGAGCGCAACCCACAAGAGGAACGCTACCCAACTCGTCACCCCGAAAATGAAAAACCAACCCAGGTTGGTAACGATCCATTCACGCCCCGCTCCGAAGGCCTCTCCGATTGGGCCGGGCGCAATCAGGAGCACGACCAGAAACAGGATCATGATCCCAGCGGACGTGAAAAAGATGGTCGGGTTGGTCCTGAGACCCAACTTTTTTGCGAGAGCTTCCATGACGATTCCTCCCCGAGTCTTTCCGACAACATAGGAGCTAATCGAACGGCACGCCAAATTGTGGGCGAGATTTCATGTTTCTGAAGGCAAATGGCTATCGCCAGAGAACGCTGAAATCCCGGTTGATTACTACTGGGACTTGCTCGAATAGACGCTCAAGGCCGTCACTGTGACCAGGATGAGCCCCATGCCGAGGAATTGGACGCCCCCCAAGCTCTCATTGAGCAATAAAATGCCGAAGAGCGTAGCGGTAACAGGTTCGACCATCGCTACAACGGCAGCGACGGTTGGTACGGTGTGCTTGAGACCCACGATATAGCTTATAAAAGACACGCCACCACCGAGCACCCCCAGCGCAATGAACATCGGCCATTCCGGTGCACCCAGCACAGCAATGACCTGCACAAGGCTGGCTGGCCAGATCAGAACAATACCGAGCACGGCAAACGCGATCACCAGAGCAGCCTGAGGGCTGCCGTTCCTGGCAGCAAACTTGAAGCCGAAAATAAACAATGCATAGGACAACCCCGAAAGCAGGCCGGCAACCACGCCAACCCACGTAATACTGCTACCGCCAACGTCATAGATACCCGTGAGTAGAGCGATGCCGACAATAACGATGACAACGGCCACGCATTTGAACGGCGTTGGCTGCTCCAGCCCGATGGCAAAGGAAACCAGAAACACGAACACCGGGGCGCAATACATGAGGGTCGCCGCGACGGCAACGCTGCCCTCGGAGATACTGAGGAAATAGAAGGAGAAGTTGCCCGCCACGCCAAGGCCGGCCACCGCCGCCCAGAACCAGAGCCGCGGCTTGGCCAATCCGCTGTTCCCAGGACGTAGAATCAGCCAGACAAGCACAAACAGCAGGCCGACAATCCCCCGGTAGAACGAGACTACGAACGAGCCCCACCCTTCTGCGAGCAGGATGGCGCCGATACCACCCGAAAGCCCCCAGAAAAGGGCTGCAAGCGCTACAAGCATTGCACTTCTTAGCGCGCGGTCACCGGATTGTTCTGGCGTGTGATCAGTCAGAATACTCTCCCGCCCGGCCAAACGATTGCTGGTAGACACGGTTCATTCAGGGTGACTGCGGAAACTGGGCACCGTCAATACGTTGGAGCCGCAAGCCGACCTGATGTTCGCCGCAGTAATCCCGGGCGCTGCCCCCTACGCAAACAGGGCAAAAATTACGGCAATCCCCAAAGAAACCAGCAACGACATTGGAATAGTCAAAGCGATCTCCTGCGACGGCCCTTGATAGCGCACCGACAGTACGTAGCTCATTACCGCCACCGGCATCGCACACTGAATCAGGAAAACCTGCGCTTCCATGGCGCTCAACGGCCAAATCAGCAACAGCACCCACGCAAGGGCTAGACCACCCAATGGCCGATACAGACTGAACACGAGAGGCCTTAGCATATCCCGCGCGCCTGACAGCCGCAGGTTGGCAATAGAGCTGCCCAATTGCATTAGCATTATCGGTACGGTAATCGAGCCCAGCATATCCAGCGTTATCATCACCGGTCCAGGCGGGCGAATGTTTGTCGCCAACAGAAAAGCACCTGCGATCAATGCCAGGACGGGCCCGTTCTTCAGCATTGCCCTGATGGAAAACCGCCCGGACAGGCAGCCGATTCCCAACGTAAAATGACTGACCTGAATCACCGAGGAAATCACCACCGCCAGCCCAAGCGACTGCGGACCAAACAGCGCAAAGCACACCGGAATCCCCATATTGCCCGTATTCGGGTGCACCAACGCCGGAAGATAGGACCTCACCGGCAGGCCAGCTAGCGTAAGCAACAGTGCAGTGACCATCGCCATGACGACCAGCCAGGCCACGGTAATGCCTACAAGGGCACCCATTCCGAAAATGTCCATATCCATGCTCAATACGGAGTGGAGCAGCAACGCGGGGATTCCAACGGTGGTAACCAGGCCAGCCAATGCCTTGCCGTCAAAAAAATCGGTTTTTCGGCCAAGAATGGCCCCGAGGAGTATCAAAGACAGCAGAGGGACAAGGGCTTCTGTGAGATGCTGAATCATAGTGAATAAAGAGAGGTCATGGTTTCAGGCTAAAGGGAACGGGGTTTGGCACTTTCAATACTCGGGTATAACTTCAACGCGAGATCATAAATAATGATGCCATATAGACTACCATTAAGCCCCAATATCCCGGGGTAAAGGTAGCTCCGCGAAAACCGATACCTGGCCGTATTGCTGATAAGCCAATCTGCCACCGCCTTTGCCGTGGCAGGTTATAGAAAAGTACCTGAGGGCAGGTTAACCTGTAACCTATTGAATCTATGTTTTACTACTTTGGCTTTGGCTCCAACATGAGCATGCTCTCGCTGAGAGCGAAGGGTGTCGAGCCTCGGGCATCTACGAAAGCGGTGCTGCGCGGATGGCGGTTACGCTTCAACGTGCAGCACTTCTTCCGCCATGAGGGTGGTGTTGGCAACATCGAAAACACCGGCCACCCGGACGACCGGGTTCTCGGCGTGCTCCATGAATGCCCCGACGAGGCGCTTTCTCTGTTGGATCAGGCCGAAGCTTACGGGCATGGCTATAACCGCATAGAGATCGAGGTAGAGCCGGATAACCCTAGCGCGGCAATGGCCCCGAAGGTCTCTGCTCTCACCTATGTGGGCATGCCCCAATTTATCGACAACGACTGCCGACCAAGCCGTCGTTACCTGAACATCGTTCTGGAGGGAGGCCGCCAGGCCGGACTGGATGGCAAATACCTGGAGTCACTGGCCAATCAGCCCATTCATCAACTTGATGAGTACCCAACGTTCGCGGCACCACCCGGAGACTACCCAACATTTGACCGGGCGTTGCTGGCAAAACAGCCGCTGTACACGGCCCTCTACGGGGCCGTGTTTGATATGTCCGAGGCGAGGCCTCTGCACCACTTCCTCAAAGGCTTTTTTGGAGGCAGGGACATGACGCTTTTTCACCTCAGGCGGCTGGACAGCAGCAACGTTGATGAAACCATGGACGATATCCGGAACGGACGCCTCAACAAGGCCCAGAAGCGATACCTCAACGCCTATCTGAACGAATACGCCAGAGAGTATCGCTACGTCGGCCGCTATAACTATGATAAAGACTGAGGAGTTCTCATGCCGTCTTTCCCGCCAGCCCTGGCACACAATGCCATCGAAGAGATCCTGCCGGATCTGTTTTTTGTCAGTGGTGCCATGGAAACCGTCCTTATGGACCTGGATTGGCAATTCAGCCGCAACATGACCATCGTCCGTGACGGTGAACGGCTGATCCTCATCAATACGGTCCGCCTTGATGATGACGGCCTGGCGGAACTGGACCGACTGGGAAAAGTAACCGACGTGATTCGGCTTGGCGCTCTGCATGGGCGTGACGATGCGTTCTATGTTGACCGTTACCAGGCGCAGTACTGGGTGATGCCAGGTCTGGAACCGGAGGACCAAAGCGGGTCTGAAAGAGAGACAAACGTCCTCGGCCAGACGCTGCCCCTGAGTGACGCATCGCTATTTCAGTTCCAAACTACCAAACTTCCTGAAGGCGTACTCCACCTCCAGCGGGATGGCGGCATCCTGATAGCCTGTGACGCCCTGCAGAACTGGCTGAAACCCGACGAGCACTTCTGCGACGCCTCGCGACAGCGAATGGAGCAGATGGGCTTCTTCACACCCGCCAACATTGGCCCAGTCTGGCTGCAGGCGGCGGAACCTGCTGCCGAGGATTTTAACCGCCTCAAAACACTGAACTTCAAACACGTTCTCTGTGGCCATGGCCAACCCCTACTGGACAACGCCAAAGAGGACTTCAGCGCCACCTTCGATCGAGTGTTCCATTGCCAGGCGTGATCCCCAGGAGCGGCACCTGATGCAGAGCGAATTACAGCTGCCCGGATACACAATCTCCTTCTGCCTCTGGAGAAAAGCAGGCCGGGCGGCCTATCGCGCACGGCGACTCTCGGACGGTGCAGACGTCTGCATTGAAACCCTTGATACCGAATATCCCGACCGCAGGCAGGTGGCCACGCTCAATCACGAAGCCAGCATTGCTTCACGGCTCGACGGCGTGAAAGGCGTACGCAGGGTTCATGACATATTGCCACACGGTAGTGGGAACCTGGCGCTCGTCACCGATCCCTGTGAGCGTTCGCTTGCCTCGGTAATGGCCGAGAGCCGTAACAGACGCTTGCCCCTGCCCCAGGCGCTGAAAATAGCCCAGGCCCTGGTACAGATTCTGAGCGACATCCACGCACAGGACATCGTGCACAAGTCGCTGACACCCCATAACGTCCTGTTTGACTCAAGAAGTGGCGCACTGGTGCTGTCGGGGTTCAATATAGCATCGGAGCTGGGGCAGGAGCGGCAGGCCAAACAGCTGCCCAATCAGCCCGAGGCGGCATTGGCCTACATGTCGCCGGAACAGACCGGGCGCATGAATCGGAGCCTCGACTACCGCTCGGACTATTATTCCCTCGGCTTGCTGCTGTTTGAACTTCTGACCGGCCAACCTCCGTTTACAGCCAACAATACCCTGGAGTGGGTACACAGCCACATAAGTCGTCTGCCTCCGGCGCCTCACACCGTGTTTGAGGACATACCCGAGGCCCTTTCAGACATTGTGCTGAAGCTTCTGGCCAAATCCCCGGAAGAACGTTATCAAAGCAGCCTGGGCCTGCTGCACGACCTATCCCGTTGCGCCACGTCGATAGAACAGGATCTGCCACTGCTGCCCTTCACACTGGGTGAAAAGGATCATCTGCAGAAGTTTCTGATTCCCCAGGCACTTTACGGCCGCGAGCGCGAGCTGCAGGAGCTGCTGGGCCTGTTCGAGCAGGCGGTGGAGGGACGATCCCGCTTCTGCCTGGTTCACGGCTACTCCGGCGTTGGCAAGTCGGCACTGGTCAACGAAATTGATCGCTACCAGATCCGCGAACGCGGCTTCCTGGTCCAGAGCAAGTTCGACCAGTTCCAGCAAAGCGAAGCCTACTCAGCACTGGCAGCCACCTTTCGTGCCCTCGTGCAGCAAATCATACTAGAGCCCGACAACCAGCTTGACTGCTGGCGCACCGAACTGCTTGGTGCGCTGGGGCCCAACGGCGCCCTGGTGATCGACCTGGTACCGGAGCTGGCGCTGATTATCGGCGAACAACCCCCTGTGACCGAGCTGCCACCCTCAGAGAGCCGTAACCGGTTGCAGCTGGTACTGACCGCATTCCTGCGAGTGTTTGCCGGCGAAGGCCATCCGGTCGTGCTGTTCCTGGACGATCTGCAGTGGAGCGACACCCCAACCCTCGACCTGATACGCCGTATAGTCACCTCCAGGGACCAGAGCCACCTGTTGTTGATTGGTGCCTATCGCAGCAATGAAGTCGGCCCTGGGCACCCGCTCAGATTGCTCCTGGATGACCTCAACAACCATCGGCGAATTCATCAGATCCCTGTGGGGCCGCTTGATGAATCGTCGGTGGACCAAATGGTGGCCGACGCCCTGCGTTGCGAGCCGGAAACGAGCCGCACACTGAACGAGATGCTGTTTCACCGCGCCCAGGGCAACCCCTTCTTTACCAACGAGTTGCTGCGACAGTTCCATGCCCAGGGGGCAATCTGGTCAGATTCGGGCAGTGGCCAATGGCACTGGCAGCTCGACAGGGCCAGTTGGGATGAAACCAGCCATGACGTGGTTGAGTTCATGCTGGATAACCTGCGACAGCTCCCGGACGAAACGCAGAACGTACTTCAACTGGCCGCCAGCATCGGGAATACCTTTACCCTGCAAACGCTCGCCACCATCTACGAGCATACCGTTGCTGAAACCGCCCGGGCCCTTCTGCCGGCGTTGAAACAGTACACCGTGCTGCCGCTACACAGTGATTATCGCCTGGCGAGACACCAGGACGAAGAGCGGGTGCTCAACCCCAGCTATCGTTTTCAGCACGACCGGGTGCAGCAGGCTGCCTACAACCTCATCGCAACTGACGAGCTCCCCCGGGTACACCTAACGGTCGGGCGCCTGATGCTACAACACGGCGGCGGGCAGGTCGCCGATGACCAATTGATTGATATCGTTAATCATCTCAATCAGGGGCGTGCGCTGATCCAGTCCGGGTCAGAACGCCTTCAACTGGCCGAGTTCAACCTTCGTGCCGGCAGTCGCGCCCGACAAACCTCGGCCTATCAACAGGCACTCGACTACTTGCAGGTCGCCGAGGAATTGCTGCCAGACGACGCCTGGTCACAGATGCCCTCACTGATGGCCACATTGGCGTCAGAGATACAGCTTTGCCTCTACCTCACCGGACGTACCGAAGAGGCCGACCATTGGTTGGAGCAGATGCTGGACCATGCGGACTCCCGGCTGCATCGCGCCGACATTCTCGCCATACGTACCCGGCAGAATGCCACGCTGGGTAGAATGGAGGCGTCTATTCACGCTGCCATTGAGGGGCTGGCACTATTGGGTGTCAATTTCACCGAACACCCCAGCCAGCACGATATCGATGTCGAACGCCAACGGGTACTGACGAACCTGGCTGGCCGCGAAATCACCGACCTGGTTGATGCTCCTGTCATCGAAGACCCAGCCACATTGACCGCCATGCGTCTGCTGATGGAAATCTTTGCGGCCGCGTTTCTCTCCGGCAGCAAGCTGTTCAGCTACCTGGTGCTAAAAGCGGTTAACCTGGCTTTGCATCGGGGCAACTGCCCGGAATCGGCGTTTGCCTATGCCGCCTACGGCATGCTTTTGTGTGGTGAGCTGGACGAGCCCGCCCTGGGCTATCAGTACGCCAAGGTTGGCCTGGCCATCAATGAACGGCTTGATGACCTCAGCCTGAGGGCGCGCGTTATCTATGTATACGCCATGTTCGTTCATCACTGGAGCAACCACTGGGCAACGCTCACGCCCTGGTTCCGCAAGGGCATCGAAGCCGGCTATCAATCCGGCGACCTGCTCTATCTGGCCTACAGTGCCCAGGACTGCGTGATCTGGGACCCGGGCATGGATCTGGAAACCGCAAGCCAGTTGCATCAGGAAAACCTCGACATCGTTCGCGAGTGCGCCTACCAGGATTCGCTGGACTCCGGTTCCCTCTTCCTACAGATGCAGCGCAATTTTCTTGGCACCACCCACTCACCGGCCAGTCTGAGCACCGATGATTTTGATGACCAGGCGTGTCTCGAGGCAATGAGTACGCGCCAGTTCATGACCGGCATTGCCAATCATCATATCTACAGTGCCGAGATCAACCTGCTCTACGGGAACTACGAACAGGCACTGCACTTTGTCAGAAAGCAGGACAAGCTAATCAAGTCCGCGATGTCCCTGCCCCAGCTCGTGCGTTTCTACATTGTTGCCAACCTCACCCTCACGACCCTATTCCCCACCATGAACAGGGCTGACCAACAGGCCACACGAGAACGCCTGGAACGGGACCTGGCGCGCATGACCCGTTGGGCGGACAATTGCGAAGCGAATTTCCGCCACCTTCAATGGCTGATGACCGCAGAACTCGCCCGCCTGGATGGCAGGCACGACGCCGCACTGGAGCTCTATGACACGGCCATCGACACGGCACGGGCAAACGGCTTCCTGCGCGATGAGGCCACTGCCTTTGAGCGCGCCGCACGGCACCTGCTGGCAGTGGGTAAACGGCGTTCAGCCGAGGGTTATCTCCGTGGTGCCCACGGGGTATACAACCGCTGGGGCGCACAACGCAAGGTAGAACAGCTGGAAGACGAGTTCCCGGTGCTTCGTCAGTGGGTTCAGGCCCACCTCAGCCCACCAGGAAGCCATTTGGCCAGTCTCGACCTGGCATCGGTTATGAAAGCCTCCCGTGAGATCTCCGGCGAGATGGTGCTGGACCAGCTGTTGCAGAAAACCCTGGCGATTCTGCTGGAAAATGCCGGTGGGCAATGGGGCTGCCTGATTGTCCGGGCCGGTGGTGCGTTCAGTGTCGAGGCCATAATCCGGCCAGAGCAGCCGTCACCACAGGTTGAGATCCCTACCCACTCAACACTCAGCGATCGTCAGGGCAAGGCCCTCGCCCTGCCAATGAGCGTGATCAGCCAGGTGTTTCAAAGGGGCGAAGCCGTGGTCCTGCACGATGCCATGGCCGACGGCCCGTTTGTGAACGACCCCTACACTGTTCACCTGCATCCACGATCAGTACTGTGTGTCCCTATCATCGTGCGGGAACGTTTTGAGGCGGCGGTCTACATGGAGAACAACCTGACCGACGCCGTCTTCACCGACGACCGGGTGGAATTGATTCAACTGCTCTCCGCCCAGGCGGCTGTCGCCATCGAAAACGCCCGGCTCTACACCCAGGTACAGGACCATTCCCGGCTCCTGGAAGAGAAGGTGGTTGAACGCACGGCAGAGCTGGAAGAACTCAATGAAGAACTGCAACGCCTGGCCGACCGCGATGGCCTGACCGGCGTCGCCAACAGGCGTTCCGGTGACGCCTACCTCAAAGACACCTGGCTGCGCCTGAGAAGGCAGCCCCAGCCCTTATCTGTGGTTATGCTCGATGTGGATCACTTCAAGCACTTCAACGACAATTACGGCCACCAGATGGGTGACGAATGCCTGATCCGGGTTGCCGAGACACTGCAGGCGCAACTGCAGCGCTCAACCGACATGGTGGCGCGCTACGGGGGAGAAGAGTTCATTCTGATACTCCCCAATACTGACGAAAATGGTGCGATACAGGTCGCTGAAAATGCCCGCGTTGCCATCGAAGCATTGGACATCAGGCACGACCATTCAACGGCGCGAGATTGCATCACCGTCAGCGTGGGCTGCGCCACCATCGTTCCCGATGACAAGAGCAGTCTCGAAGAATTGGTCTTTGCCGCCGATGCGGCACTCTACAAAGCCAAAGAGAGCGGCCGAAACCGAATTCAAGCGGCTGAGAGCGCTTGAGATAACGAGACTTTTTTACCAAACTCAGTGATCTTGAGATTATGATCAACGCATTTGCCGTATCCAACTACCGCAGCCTCAAGAGTATCGTCGCGCCCCTGACCGGCCTCAATGTGGTAACCGGGCCCAACGGCTGCGGCAAATCCAACCTTTACAAGTCTCTGCGGTTACTGGCTGAAACCGCAAAGGGCAACTTAATCTCGTCGATCGCGCAGGAAGGCGGGCTGGATTACACGTTCTGGGCAGGGCCGGAGACCTTTACCAAAGGCATGAAAGACGGTGTCGATCCCGTACAGGGCTCTGCCAAAAAACAGAACAGCCGGCTCAGACTCGGCTTCGTGGGTGAAGACTTCGGCTACGCCATCTCACTGGGTATGCCCGCGCCTCAGGGATTTGCGGGCTACCAGGACCCGTCCATGTTTCAGTTTGACCCGGAAATCAAGCGCGAGTGCATTTGGGCGGGAGACGTCTGCCGTCCCAGCAGTTGCCTGATTGACCGGGTCGGGCCTGTGGTGAAAGTGCGCAACGGTCGTAAATGGGAAGTCTACAACGCCCACCTCAACACCTACGAAAGCATCCTCAACGAAATCAGCGATCCGGTGGCTGTGCCCGAGGTTCATGCTGTCCGGCAAACCATCCGCAACTGGCGCTTCTACGACCAGTTCCGAACCGATCCCCAGTCCATCATCCGCACTCCCCAAATCGGTACGCGAACGCCGGTGCTTGATCACGACGGCCATAGCCTGGTCGCGGCTCTGCGGACCATCCACGAGATTGGCGACCGGGCGGCGTTGTACGATGCCATTGAGGATGCCTTTCCCGGGGCAACCATCAACTTTGAGGCAGACTCCGGCAACCGTTTCATACTGCAGTTTTTGCAGGAGGGGTTGCTGCGCCCCTTAAACCAGGCGGAGCTGTCGGACGGCACGCTTCGCTACCTGTTGCTGGTAGCCGCACTACTCACGCCAAGACCACCGTCACTATTGGTGCTTAATGAACCGGAAACCAGCCTGCACCCGGATTTGCTGCCTGCCTTGGGGCGCCTGATCAATCGCGCATCACGTGAAACCCAGGTGTGGGTCGTTTCCCACGCACCACGTTTGGTGGCAACTCTGGAACAGGATGGCGACTGTAACTCCATCGCCCTGAACAAAGACCTTGGCGAAACTATAGTCCTGGGGCAGGGTTTGTTGGATGCGCCACCCTGGCAATGGGCGGATTAATAATGGAATTCACTTTCCTGGGCACATCCGCCGGCACCCCGACACGGTCACGAAATGTGAGCGGGCTGGCCCTGTGTCACTCCGGTCCCAAACCCTGGTATTTGATCGACTGCGGTGAAGGCACGCAACACCAGTTGCTTCGCACCCGCTACTCGGTTGTGCAATTACGCGCCATCTTCATCACCCATATCCACGGCGACCACACGTTTGGCCTTCCAGGGCTGCTCACCAGCGCCTCCATGCTTGGCCGCACGGAACCGCTGGACATCGTTGCCCCCATCCAGGTACAACGTTTCATCAGCGCAGTGCTCGCAAACAGCGACTCCAGCCTCAGCTACTCGCTAAACTTCATCGATTCCGAAGCATCGGATTTCCAGTGGCAGGATGAGCACGTCAGGGTTACCAATGTGGCACTTTCCCATCGTGTTGCCTGCCGCGCCTATGTGTTCACCGAGCAAAGCCTGGAGCGGCAACTACTGCGGGACAAACTAAGGTCGGAAGGCGTAGAGCCCGGCCCCGGCTGGGGCGAATTGCAGAAAGGAAACGATATAACACTGGAGGATGGCCGCCTGCTCCGGAGTGACGATTACACTCACATTCCCCGCAAAGCCCGCCGCCTGATCGTCGCCGGCGACAACGACACCCCGGACCTGCTGGCCGGTGCCTGCGACGGCACCCACGTGCTGATCCACGAAGCCACCTATACCCAGGACGTGGCCGACCGGGTCGGCCCCTGGCCACAACACAGCTCCGCTGAACAGGTCGCCCGATTCGCCCAACAAGCTCACTTGCCCAACCTGGTGTTGACCCATTTCAGCTCACGTTACCAGTCCGGGCCGGGAGGCGCGCCCCACATCAACCAACTGGCGGCCGAAGCCATGCAGCACTACAAGGGCCAACTGTTTCTGGCGCAGGATTTTGATACCTATCGGCTGGAAAAGGATTTGTCGTTGAGTTGCCTGACCCAAACACATTCAATGTGACGAAGGATATTCACAATGACGTATCAGTTCGAAGACCTAAGGAAGGCTTGCCGGACAGAATGGCGCGACTACATTGAACACAGTTTCGTAAAGCAGTTAGGCGATGCGTCGCTCGCTCCCGAAGCGTTTCAGCACTACCTCAAGCAGGATTACCTGTTCCTGATCCAGTTTGCCCGCGCCTTCGCCCTGGCGGCCTACAAAAGCCCAACCTTGCTGGATCTCCGCCAGGCAAAGGAAGGCTTGCAGGCCATCGTGGATGTAGAGCTGGACCTACACATCAGCTACTGCAAGGAATGGGGCATTTCAGAAGCAGAACTTGCCAACCTGCCGGAAGCGCGCGCCACCCTTGCCTACACACGCTATGTGCTCGACACGGGCAACCGCGGCGATTTGCTCGACCTGCATGTTGCGCTCTCACCCTGCATGGTGGGCTACGGGGAAATCGCCAATTGGCTGAACAACCGGGCAGAAACCATTCGGGGAGACAAAAACCCGTATGACGCCTGGATCGCCATGTATGAAAGCGACGAGTTCCAGCAGGCCATGCACGCGGAAATCCAGTGGCTGGATGAACGACTGGCGGATGTATCCCCCGCCAGGTTCGAGCAGCTTACCCGGATATTCAGCGACGCCACCCGGCTGGAAATCGATTTCTGGGAAATGGGTCTGAAACAGAGCGATTGAGAAACGCGTGGTCAACCACAGCACTTCTTGAACTTGGCACCACTCCCGCAATGGCAAGGATCATTGCGGGAAGGCAGTTTCGCCGTGGTCACCGTCGCCCCTTTGTTCAGGAGTGCCGTCAGTTCGGTGATGGATTCAACCGCACCCTCGCGGGCATCCACTGTAATGTTGGCATGCAGATTGGCTTCCGCCACCTGAGCTTCGACCTCCTGCCTGCGCGCCTCACTGGTAACCACCAGTGTTAGCGGAAACTTCTTGCTGCCACTCTTCTGACTGGCCTTGGTCTGGAAGCCACCATGGGCGGTGTGGTGCTGGCGCGCGTCCTGCCGGCCTTTGTAGAAGAACTTGTCTGACATGCTGAAATCTCGATGAATGGAAGAGTACCCGGCGCCCGAAAAAAGCGAGCGAGCACCGGGCGAGACGTTTTAGCATGCTTATTGAATTGGATATATAGGCATAAGTGGAAATTCGATGCGCCACCCGCCCCGCTCTCATCAAATCACTCTGGCAAAGTGTCGCCTGACCCGCCCATCTCGGCCGGAACATCCTTCATCTTTGGTAGCCCGTCGCGAATCGGCAGTACCGATTCCTGGTAATGCACATGGACCGCGGGCTCAAACGCCAGGTCCGGAAGGTTGGCAACATAGACGTCCATAAGACTTAACGCCGGATGATCGGTAAACACATGACCACCGCACTTTTTACACCACTTGCGATAGCTTTGTTCCGTGAGATGGAATTCGCCAATCTGATCGGCACCCGCTAACACCTCGAAGCTGTCGTATGGCCACAGAGAAAACGCATTCACCGGCCCGGCCGACCAGCGACGACAGGAATCACAGTGACAATATCCCATCGCTTCGGGTGCGCCAGATACCTGAAACTTAACAGCGCCACAAAAACAACTGCCCTGGTACTGAGTCATAACGATCTCCCCCGTTCGTTGGTTAAACACCACCTTCCCAGAGCCACCCGTTTGCTGTACATGATACGAAATCACGAAACTGCCAGGACTTTGGTAGCAGGAAAGTTACGATTCGGAGCGACGGTTGACGGCTACCCGACAAACCGCACAAACTAACAGCTCAACCCTCCCAAGATAGAACGCACATTCAATGCCCGCAAACGTCAAAACCCGGATTTTGTTCCGCTCCAAACGCCTGAACCTGTACCTCGTCCGCTACCCGGAAGGTCACAAGGTGGGACCGCACCTGGACATGACTTCCGAAGGCCGGCTGTACAAACTCAATTGTGTTCTGGTAAAGCCCAAAGCAGGCGGTGAGTTCATCTGCGAAAAGAACATTTTCAACTTGTTTGGCCGGGTATACCTGTTTCGACCAGATCTCTACCAACACCGGGTTTCGAAGATTGAACGTGGGAATCGTTGGTTGCTCAGCTTTGCACTTAACACATCGGGCAACGTTCCCCTGGCACAATGATCGCCTAGATCCGACAGAAGCCGTCAGCCCAACAAACACGCCTTGGCCTCGTTGATGCGGGCGGCCAAATAGTTACTCCCACCGCGGTCCGGGTGTACTTTCTGCATCATCCTGCGGTGGGCCTGAATGATCTCGTCCTGTGTTGCACCGGGCTTCAGCCCCAAGATGTCCAGTGCTTCGCTCTCGGTAAGTGGACCGCCAGCATTGGCTTGTTCTTCGGATTCTTCGCCTCCAGCGCTGGCCTCATCGTCAGCACGCCATGAGTCACCAAACCGGCGGTCAAGATAACTTTCCAGCAGCCGGGCGGAGTCCTCGTCGTGCGCCCGGCAGTATCGCAACAGCTCAAGAAATTCACTTTCGCCCAGGTCCGCCAGCTCTCGCCCGGCCATGGGGCCTTTCAGGACCTTGCCACTCATGGTGCCGGAGTCATGATCCAGGCTCATTTCCAGAATGTCGCCGGACACATGGGATTGATTGCCTGAACTTGCGTTTGCATCTCCCGTTCCGGCCCCCGCCATGCGTCCTGTCAATAATGACGGCAGCACCCGGCGTAGCAGTGGGTAGAGAAACGCCAACAACGCGAATAAGGCGTGCAAGCGGCCGGTAACCGCCATCAGAACCACTATCCCGATACCGGCCATCAAGGCCAGCTTTATCATCGCCGGCTTACGTTGGCTGGCCGGCTGGTTGCGCAGCCAGACCCACGCAACAACCGACAGTGCTATGACCAGAAGCGTTAGTGGCACTCGGATACCCCGGAACTCATCGGTCCATCGATGGCTTGAACGTGGATTGAAACAAGCGCTACTTGATCTGCTGAGTCAAGCGCTTGACCTCTGGAGAGCTGCGGCTGGAAAAATCCTGCAGGGCCTTGGCTCCCCCGGAAGCATAGACCGCCACCGCAGCCATAAGATCCTTGAGAACCTGCGGACTGTTGCGATCGAAGGGGGCATAAGCCCCACCAGACAACTTGCTCACCTGCTGGAACACTGCTCTGGCATGAGCATCGGCGCCCTCGTGGAACATGAACACCGGCGTTCGCAGCATCCCCAGCTCCCCCGCGGTATGGCACAGTTCGTCCACCGGTTCCTCGCAACAGTCGCCAATAAACACCACCGCCCTTACGGCCTTTTCCCGGGTTTCTTTCACGGCATGAGCCAACACCCGGCTGATCTGGGTGCGCCCACCCAGGCAGGAAACGCCGTTCATCAGGTTCAACAACTGACCGGTCTCCGTCACAAACCCTGTGGCCTTGAACTCGCCAAAGCCGCGGTAGTAACAAAGCTGGATAGCCAAACCACCCAAATCCCGGGTCGCCATGAACAGTTCACTCTGCAAGTGGCAGGCCTCATCCCAGGTTGCCTCCCGGCTGGCGGTGGCATCCAGCGCGAATATCAGCCTGCCCTGCCCGCCACCCTGTTTAGGCAATGTGCGAACCTCGTTGATAAACTGGTCGATGGCCTGTCTATCGGATTTGGGGCGCAGTTCTTTGTCGGCCATAGTGGTCCTTTCTCGTTTACCAGTGCGCACGCACCTGGGTTACCATCAGCCCGCCAGTGCTGCCCGCACCTTCTTGCTCAGGTGGCCCATATCAACCCGGCCAAGTACCTGGGGCTTTAGCTCGTTCATCACTTTGCCCATATCCTGCATTCCCTGTGCATCGGCAGCGCTGATGGTCATTCGAATCAGGCCGTCCAGATCATCCTCATTCAGGGCCGCAGGCATGAATTCCTCAATGATTACCATTTCCGCTCTTTCCTTGTCACCCAACTCCTCGCGCCCCGCCTCATCGTACTGACTGGCGGCGTCGCGGCGCTGTTTGAGCATCTTGTCCAACACCTTGAGGACATCCTCATCGCTCAAATCACGGCGCTCATCAATCTCAATCTGTTTGACTGCCGCCTGCGCCATACGCAGGGTGACAAGCCGGGTCTTATCCTTGTTCCGCATCGCGTCTTTCACCGCGGTGTTCAGTTGTTCCTTCAGTGTTGCTTCTGCCATTGCCGGCCTCCTTCAGATGAGTTAAATCAACTTTCCCAAATAGTGATTCATAGCACGATGGGAGTGAACCAAAAAGCTATTTGCAGACTACACTGCTAACCTGCTCATTCTTTTGACACCAGTGGAGTCACTGCATGATTACCGTTCACCACCTCAACAATTCCCGTTCACAACGCGTTCTCTGGATGCTGGAAGAATTGGGAGTGCCCTACGAAATCCAGCGTTACGAGCGTGACCCTAAAACCATGCTGGCACCGGCCAGCCTAAAAAAAGTGCACCCGCTGGGTAAATCACCGGTGATTACCGATGGCGATCTGGTGGTAGCGGAGTCAGGCGCTATTATCGAGTATCTGGCCCACACCTACGGCAAAGACACCATGTTGCCGGAAACCGGCGGCCAGGCGTGGCTGGATTATACCTACTGGCTGCATTACGCCGAAGGCTCCCTGATGCCGCCGTTGGTAATGCGCCTGGTGTTCCAGAAGGTAAAAAACAGCCCGATGCCGTTTTTTATCAAGCCGGTGGCCAAAGGCATTGCCGATAAAACCACTGCTACCTTCATCGGCCCGATGATCAAAACACACCTGGATTTTGTCGAAGCTCACCTGGCAAAAAACACCTGGTTTCTGGGGGATAACCTCAGCGCGGCGGACATTCAGATGAGCTTTCCACTGGAAGCCTCAGTAGCACGGGGTATCGTTGGCAAAGACCGGCCCCATATCAATGCGTGGGTTAAGAGAGCTCACGCCAGGCCGGCTTACCAAAAGGCACTCGAGAAGGGCGGTGAATACGACTTTGCCTGAACGCACGGAGGAGGGCTCACTGCCCTCCCTTTTTTAGAAGCGAGAAGGCAACACCAAACCGACATGCAGATATGTCTCGGTTTCCCACACTTTTATTAAACACCGTTCGCCACCATCTAAAGGAGACAGACTTCGACCACACATCCCTCAGGATCACTCCATGAACGCGACCATCAAGCAATTCCTCCTGGTTTCAAGCATCTACCTACTCGCCCCAACCGTTAACGCCTTCGACCTTAACGACGCGCTTTCCAGCGGCACCGAAGCAATGACCTCGGCATCAGAGGTCAGCGGTGAAGCCCAGCAACTGGTCGGCCAACTCCAAAGCCAGCTCGGCGTCACGCAGGCCCAGGCAACAGGTGGTACTGGCGCCCTGTTACAGCTCGCAAAAAACCAGCTGGGCAACGACTCCATGAGCACCCTCACCAGCAAAGCCTCGGGCCTGTCCAGCCTGTTGGGCGGTGGTAGCAGCCTGAGCGAAAGCCTGCTCTCCAATATATCGTCGATGGACGGCGTGCGGTCGGCCTTTACAGCTCTGGGTATGGACAGCGGAATGATCCAGCAGTTTGTCCCGGTTATCATGAGCTTCCTGGGGAACCAGGGGGTTGGCTCTTCGTTGCTGGGGCAACTGCAGGGCCTCTGGACACCGGACGCCTGAAGCGGTCGCCCTTCCCGAGAGCGACGTTTACACCGTAATTCGCTCCAGGGCCTCCCGAATCCCTGGGGGAATCGGTGTCGAGGACTGGGTGGCTCGATCAACGAACACATGGACAAGCTCGCCATGTGCGGCTGCCTGGGTGTCGTTCTCCATGAAAATCCCCACCTCGTAGGTCACAGAACGGGTGCCAATTCTGGCAACCCGAACGCCAGCTTCGAGGGCATCGGGGTAGGCAACCGGCTTCTTGAACTGGCAGCTGGAGCTCACCATGAAACCCACTACCGGTGCGTTGTGTATATCAAGACCGCCTTCTTCAATGAGATAGCGGTTGATGACCGAATCGAAGTAAGAATAGTAGGTCACGTTGTTGACGTGACCGTAGATGTCGTTATCCATCCATCGGGTGATGATGGGGTAAAACACGGGAAAGTCAGATCGTTCCATGGAGGCAGCCTGGCGTCAGTGGTCGTCAAAAAGAATGACCTGGCGAATGGCCTTGCCGTTTGCCAATCGCTCAAAGCCTTCGTTGATCTCATCAAGGGTCAGGGTGTCGCTCAGTAGCTTGTCGACCGGCAACCGTCCCTGGCGAAACAGGCTGACGTAGCGGGCCACATCTCGCACCGGCACACAGCTTCCCACATAGCTACCCTTGAGGGTTCGTTCCTCTGCCACCAGGCTCACCTGTTGAATCGACACCTTCCTGTCAGGGTGTGCCAACCCACCTGTTACGGTTGTACCGCCACGACGAGTCAGTTGATAAGCCAACTCCAGCGCCTTTTCAGAACCCGCCATTTCGATCGCACAATCAACGCCTCCGTTGGTCAAGACTTTCACCTGGCTCACGCAATCTTCGTCCGCCGCGTTGATGCCAGCGCTGGCGCCCAAGCTCTTGGCCATCGCAAGCTTGTCTTCATCCAGATCAATGGCAATGACCTGTCCTGCCCCGGCCACCAGCGCACCCAACACACTGTTCAGGCCCACGCCGCCAAGCCCGATAACGGCGACCGTCTGGCCGGCTTTGATATCGGCCGAGTTGATGGCGGCGCCCACGCCCGTCAGCACGGCACAGCCAAAGAGGGCGGCATGATGAAACGGCAGGTCTGGATCAATCCGTACCAGTGAATGTCGGGACACCACTGCGTGATCGGCGAACGCAGAGACGCCCAGGTGGTGATTCACCGGCGTACCATCCGCCCGATGCAGCCGGTGTTCGCCACCAACAAGCGTACCGGCATTGTTCGCGACGGCCGCCGGTTCGCACAGGGCGGGGCGACCTTCGGCACAGGGGCTGCAGTGCCCACAGCTGGGAACAAAGACAGTGACTACGTGATCACCCGGGCTGAGATCTGTCACCCCTGCCCCAACGGCTTTGACCACGCCTGCCGCCTCATGGCCCAGGGCCATAGGTACGGGCCTTGGCCGGTTGCCGTCAATCACGGACAGGTCTGAATGGCACAAACCCGCTGCCCGTATCTGAACCAACACCTCATGATCGCCCGGCGGATCCAGTTCCAGCTCTTCAATCGTCAGCGGTCGGTTTTCGTCGAAAGGCTGTGGCGCACCTATCGTTTCCAATACAGCGGCACGGATTTTCATAACGATGATCCTGTTGGTGTTTTTGTTCGGAATGTCCGCAAGGTACTAAGTTTCTCTGATTTAGGGAAGTTCTGAAGTTTCTCTACCGGATGATCAGGGCGTTAACAGGAAACCGTAACGATTCCTGATAAAGTGAGCGCCTGTAAACGACTCCGTCCCACTTACCGGTAACTGCACCTGTCACTTATGCCCATTGCCATACCACCCGAGCAGACCATCTCTGAAGCAGAGATAGAGCTGGCCATAGGCTCGGGCATTGAACGGTATTTCGCCGACTGCCGGTCGCGGGTGCCGGCGTTTATCGACCGACATTTCCACTATCCCGGCGCTGTGGCAACCAACCGGATGGCACTGGGCTGGGACATGTTGCGGGCGCCGATCAATCTGCTTTGGGCGCCGGTTTACGCCCTTGCCTGCCTGGTAAAAATTCCCACGCGCAAACGAGCCGGTCTGAGATGGCTGCACGGAATGGCTGATCGTGTGCCTGCTGGTTTTACCACCCGCGTACAACAGCACATCTCGAGCCTTATTCAGGCCGACCTGCTGAACAATGGCCAGCCAACGGGCCACTTGCTGGAGGACTATCTGGTGGAAGCGCTGGAGGCGGTTTACGAGCGCCACAGCTCTGAGCCAGTCGACCACCAGCACTTTATCAAACTGGTAGAGCCCGTGATTGCCGACGCTCTTCGTCAGTACCGCGTAACGCGGACGGCCTCTGCCGATATCACCAACAGCATTTCATGCACCGTGCTGGGCGCGTTTGCATTCCAGAAGTTTACGCCTGGGGGCATAGGGCTCGGAGTGGTGCTGGCGTCCATGCTTGCAAAGACCCTGGCCGCACGGGACTTTATCCTCGGCGAAACCATTGGCACGTGGTACTACAGCGTCTTTCCACCGGAGCCGTCGCTGGCAACGACCGCCGGCGTCATGCTCGCGGTCATGGCCGCCCTGGCAGCGTTCGCAGCGCTGTCTGGCGTTATTTCCGACCCCGTGCAGGCGGCACTCGGCCTTCATCGTCGTCGCCTGCACAAGCTGCTGGATCACCTGGAGCGGGACGTATCGCTCAGCACCCAAAGCAGCTTTCGGCCGAAAGACCAGTATGTGGCCCGCATTCTGGACACGTTCGACATGATCCGAGCCGGGTTGATTTAGGCAAGAGCCTCCCAGGCAGCGAGGACTGACTGTTCCTGAACTACAATCAGTACCGGCAGGGCCAAACTGGCCAGAACTCACATGAGGCACCCATGGCGCAACCAACCCCGCTTCAAACCTTATTCGACACCCTTCCTCAGAGCGGCCGGGTTGAATGGATTGGCATCCGCCCTGCCCGTGATGAGCCCATGACAATACTCGATAACGTGATGATCACGCCGGGCAAAGGCCTAGAAGGCGATCGATTCGAGGGCCGCGAGACCAGCAAGCGGCAGGTCACCCTGATCCAGAAAGAGCACCTGCATGCCATTGCCTCCTGCCTCGGGCGGGATGCTCTTGACCCAGACATTTTCCGGCGCAACATTGTGGTCTCTGGCCTGAACCTCCTGGCCCTGAAAGGCAAAACGTTCCGAATCGGGGGTGTGGTGCTGGAATACACCGGCCTGTGTCACCCCTGCAGCAAGATGGAGACCGCCCTTGGGCCGGGCGGTTATAACGCCATGCGTGGGCATGGCGGTATAACGACGCGAGTGATTGAAGGGGGCGAGGTGGCAATTGGCGACAGCGTTCTGGCCTGCCTCTGAGCCATTTATGGTTACTACTCCACCGTGATGGTGATCTTCTCGGACATCACAGGCGGCTGATGAGGTACGTGCAGGTGGTCCCCCACCAGTAACTGCAAGGTGTGTTCGCCCGGTGACAGCTCCAGGGACGTCTGGGTTTGTCCGCCACCAAAATGAATATGACGATCATCGGACGGAACCGGTTGGTCCATCGCCGGCATATCGTCTACATCCACAAGCAGGTGATGGTGGCCGGTGCCCTTACGTTCCACGCCCGCTGGCGCCACACCCAGCCCATCCAGACCGAATCTCACGGTGACTGGAGAACTCACGGTCTGGCCATCAGTTGGTGTAATAAAATACACCGACGCGCCTTCAGGGGCGGGTGTCGCTCCATGGACCCCGGCAACCATTGAGAAGGCAAGAACCGAACCAAGCAATAAACGTTGTGTGCTGCTGATCATGCTCATGACTCATTCCTTGAACGCGGGATTGACTGTTCAATGGTAGGACAGATTCTCGCATCTTGCCGAATATCGATACTGCCTTGTACAAGCTGCATCTACGGAGCTAGCCGAGCGTCCATACTGTTCTGCGCCAGCCGGCGGGCCTGCTCTTCTGTCATCCCCAGGCCATCACGCAGAGCCACGAAGTTTTCCAGCACATAACCGTCGAAATAGGACGGGTCGTCCGAGTTCACGGTAACCTTCAAACCCTGCTCCAACAGGTCCAGAATGTTGTGGTGGGTCATGTCCTGAAACACACGCAGCTTGATGTTCGACAACGGGCAAACCGTTAACGGGATCTGCTCATCCGCCAGTCGGTCCAACAACTTCGGGTCTTCCGCGGCACGGACCCCATGGTCAATACGGTTTACCTTGAGCAGATCCAGGGCCTGCCAGATGTACTCAGGCGGCCCCTCTTCGCCGGCATGGGCAACCGCCAGGAAGCCCTCAGCCCTCGCTTTGGCGAACACCCGCTCAAACTTGCTGGGTGGATGGCCCTGTTCGGCACTGTCCAGCCCCACCGCAAAAAACTGATCACGAAATGGCATCGCCTGTTCAAGTGTCCGGAAGGCGTCATCTTCAGACAGGTGCCGCAGGAAACTGAGAATCAGCCCACCGGTAATGCCCAACTGCTCGCGCCCATCGCGCATGGCACCGCTGATGCCGTTGATGGCCACTTCAAAGGGAATCCCGCGCTCGGTATGGGTTTGCGGATCGTAGAAAGGTTCAACGTGGACAACGCCCTGCGCCTGACACTTCTGCAGATACGCCCAGGTGAGATCGTAGAAATCCTGCTCCGTGCGCAGCACATTGGCACCCTGGTAATAAAGATCCAGGAATTCCTGCAGGTTATTGAAGGAATAGGCCTGTCGCAGCACGTCAACGTCGCTCCACGGCAATTCAATGCCGTTGCGCCGAGCCAGTGCAAACATCAGTTCAGGCTCAAGCGCCCCTTCCAGGTGTAGGTGTAACTCCGCTTTGGGTAGGGCTTTCAGCCAGGCTTCGTTCATCACACTCTCCAGGATGATTTATCGTGTATCAACAAATCATCCCGGAAAGCCATGAGTTCTTGCAAATCCCCGTGCAGTCCGCAAAGAAAAAAGACGACAGGGCAACAGCACAAGGCGTTATCCGCTACCAGATAGGCCTACAGATAGCGCCCGCCAGCACCAATCACCACGACAATCAGCCCAAGAATCAGGTTGGTGCCCACCAGCTTGCGGATCTGTCCCACCTGGCGCCCGCCTTCCTGTGGGTCCTGATTGGCAACGGCCTGCTTCAACCGCCGGAAGGGGGCAAAATAGACGTGACAATAGAGCAGCATCATCACAATCCCCAGCCCCTGCATCACATGGACATGCCAGCCGGCTCCCGCCATGCCACCGAATACGCTGAAGACCATCCAGTAACCGGTCACCAGCAACAGTATGATCGCCACCCATACCCAGCGGAAAAACCGGGACAGCGTATGACACCAAAGAGCACCGCGCTGCGATGCATCAATGACCTCCACCACTGCTGGCCGCATGGCCATATAGGCGAAAAACATACCGCCAACCCAAATCACGGCAGAGAGAACATGCAATGCGATAGCCAGACCCATAAAGCGACTCCCGGATAAGAAATGTGTGACGAGCATAAGCCTCACCCGCCACAAAACCAACTCTCTTGACCGGATTCCCGGCTAAACCCGCCAGGGTGGGACGCTATTACGGCATCGGCGAGCAACTGGCACTGGGCAATTGGTCAATCCAACTGCGAATCAGTTGAGCACCCTCCTGATGCGTTGTGCTACGGCCCAGCTCGGGCATCTTGTGCCGGCTGTCTGTCGTTTCGATGCGGAACAGCAGGTAGGACTCATCCGCGTTGCCTGGAATCACGTCGTACGGATAACCCTCTTTGCCGCCGGCCACCGGGTCCTTGCAGACTCCGAATTTGCCCGGCGAGTCAGCGTAGACGCGGTTGTACTCCAACTGCACGCCGCTACTGCCTGCGGGGCCGGCATAGTCGGCCGGCAGGGTGAGGTCTGCCCGGTGGCAATGGGCGCAGTTGATGTCCAGGTAGGCCCTGGCCTTGTCGTTCAGTTCTGCGTCGCTCAGTGACGGGATGTGGGTTTCGTCATTGAACACCGGTGCCTGTTCCACACTGTTGAAATCCGCCGGTAACCCAGTGAGCAGTTCGCCTTCCGACCAGTATTGAAGCTGGTTGTAGACCGTGCCGTCCGGGTAGCTGAAATCCTTGTTCAGATAACGGGCCTTGGGGCCAATGGGCAGAAAAATCTGCTCACGCTGGTCATCCGGCCCCGCCAGGTCTGGCACAATGGAGTGGCAGGAGTTGCAGTCCGCAGCTTTGGGCACCGCATAATCAAAGGTGAGCGTCTGTCCCTGGTTGTTGATGGTGGTCAGGTCGGTCAGGCGTTTCCCCGCAATGGCGAGTGTCGCCTCGGACTCTGACGACCAGTAATAAGGCAATGCCATCCAGCCATCGACCCGGTGGATCAACAGGCGGGTTTCGATCACCAGCTCCGCACCGTCAGGCATGGCGGTATTTTCCGGTAGGGCGAAAGTCTTGGTAATGACCGTCCCAACCGGAAAATCCAGCGCCTCTGATGGGTTGTAACCCACGGTCTTGCCTTCCGGCACAAACACAAAACGGTACTTACTGGTGTAATCGGAGAACAACGCCGTGGAGAGATCATAAGGCACCCCGCCCCGGGTCGGCCCGGCCGTTGGATCACTGGCATCGGTAAACAGATTGTAGTCGGAGAGCTTCGGGCACACCTCCGTCATCAAGGCGTCCCAGTTCACCCCATTCGTGGTTGCACTGCAGCTGCCCTCTGCTCCTGTCGGCGCACCAGCACCGGCATTCAGTGCGCTGCCAGTCGGGTTGGAGCCACTATCGTCCGACGAATCACCACCTCCTCCGCCGCCACACGCAGCCAGAAGAAAAGACGTCACCACACCCGCCGCAATCGTTCTATTACTGTGTTTCATTGGAGACTCTCCCTTACAGCGCGCAGGCCGCTTCGGCCAGATCATCCCCGGTGCAGCCGTAGATGTTGTTGCGGAAGTTCACCACCGCTGGCGCCAGTCGCGGCTGGACGCAGTTCAAGTAGGTGTTGTTGACCATTTGATCGATTAACAGGTGGGGCAGAGGATTGCCATCGCCATCAACCATGGTTACGTCGGCAGGATCATCCGGATAGACCAGTCCGGTATTCACTTCGTCATAGTCTGGCGCCGGGTTGCCATTGATGTTGCTGTTGGCACAAATCTGGTCGCCTGCGCCGTAAGGGTCGTAGTTCACCCCATCGGCCTGCGCCTCGGCGCCAACCAGGGCATTGAAGCCAGCCAACTCTCCGGCATTCGACAGCAGTTCACCGATTCCGTCATACAGAATCGCAGGAAAGGTTTGCGGCGCCCCCTTGCTGTTCATGTTCGAGGAGTAACCATCAATAACCGGCTGAAGTAGCGCACCTCGCGGGTTATCGCCGTTCCGGGCAATGGTGTTGTTATGCAGGTAGACGTTCTTCAGTGTCGGGCTCCAACCATTGCCCATGGTGGCGCCGTAGTTGGCCGGGTAACTGGCAAGGTCATCATCAACCAGCAGATAGCTGGTGATCGCGACCGCCGTGGTGTCATTGTCCGTTATCTGGTTGTTGTACATTTCCACGTCACTGGTGGCCAGCACCAGGACGCCGGTTCCCGGTGGCACCGTGCCAACCACGCCAGCGCCTACGTTATCGGCGTTGTTGTTGTAGGCCTGGTTGTTAAAAACACGAACATTGCCGCCGTAGGCCTTATCCAGCCCTGGCAAGTCGAACACCAGGATGCCGCCAGAGTTTGCGAGCGCGATGTTGTTGTACACATCCGCCATGGTGGAGTTTTCAATCTCAATGCCGGCCACGTTCTGTTTGGCGGTATTGTTCCGAACCACAATGTTTTCGGACTGCCCCACGTAGATGCCCGCATCCGCCGACCCGAAGGCGTAGTTGTTCTCCAGCAGCACGTTCTGGCTTTTCAGCGGGTACAGCCCGTAGGCGCCGTTGGCCGACTCCAACTCGCCTTCCCAGACCGTGGCGGTATAAGTCATATGGATGCCGTTGACGTTGGTGGCCTTGATGCCGTTCTTCGGCGCCTCGTACACACCGAAGTCCCGCACCGTAATACCGTTCCCGCCCTGGAAGCGGAACGCGTCGTCGCCATTGGACGTGCTGAAATCCAGCGCAGTTTCGTTGATGCCGTAGCCGGTGAGGGTCAGCCCACTGGCACTGTTGATGACAATGCTCTCGGTCACCACAAACCGCCCTTTTGGCAGAACCACCAGGGCATCCTCCGGCAAATCGAACAACGCCACGGACAGTGCCTCGGTAATGTCGTCACCGTCTGCAGCATCCGGCGCTACAAGGATGGCGTCTTCAGGAATGGAAAAACCAGACGTGGTCATTGCAAGTTGGGCAACGACATCGGCGGACTGTCCATCGGCTCCGGCCTTGCCGTCTTCTCCATCGTCCCCATCACAACCGGCGAGTAGGAACCCACTTGAAATGGCAGTCACCAACAATAGTTTCTTGAACGTTCTGGCCTGGCGCATCGTAACCTCTGCTTGATCGTGTTGTTGTTATTCAGGCGTTCCCAAAAAGAACGCGGTGTCCCGAACGACACTAAGCAGGATGCGACACGTTGGCGAGAACAACCGATGTGCAGAAAGCCTCACGCCCTGTGCAAATTCTGCAACGGCCCGCGCACCAGGGGTTTGAGAGGAGAAAAGAAGGGCACTGTGCAAAACCTGCAATTCCGGAAATTGCAGGTTTTGATCAGCTGATGTCAGCCCCGAGGCACTGCTGACGGTACTCTGTTGGGGTGGCGTTCTGGATATCCCGAAACGCCCGGTTGAATGAGCTCAGGGTACGGTAGCCAACGTCCAGAGAGATGTTCAGCACGGGTGTGCCCGGTTCGTTCCGCAAACGTTCAGCGGCGTCGGCTACCCGGAGCTGGTTGATGTAGTCATTGAAGTTTCGATAACCCAAAGCCTGGTTAATCACCTTGCGCAAACGGTATTCAGGAATCTCAGTGGCTTCCGACAGCTTTTTGAGAGTCAGCTTCTCTGTTCGATAGAAGCCGGCATCCATGGTTCGGCAAAGCACTGAGGCGTCCTGCTCCTGTTGTGCAAAGTGTGCCTCGTTAGCCTCCTGGGGCTCTGTCTCTGGAGTTGGTCTGGGCTGCGGCTGTGGCGAACCGGCAGGCCGATCGCTGCCCACCAGATCCATGATTCCCTCCCGCGCCGTAACCAGGCAGATCAGGGTTGCGAAAGCCGCCAGCCCCGTGATGATCCCGCGGATGTACTCATGATAAAGCCCGAAGTTCAGGCTGACCGTCGCCACGCCTACGGCGCTGCCGACAATCAACAAAAAGGCCAGACGGGCCTTCCTGCGGGCTTCCACCAGATCGTTTCGCCAGTACCGAATCACAAAACTGAGGCCATGCAGCAGCACCACGTACTCGAAGAACTGGCCCAGCCGCCATCCGAAGAACACCGCCGGAGTCCACGCGTCACCGGGCTCTACGAAGGGCCGCGCCAACGCTGGCGCCAGAAAGCTGTATAGCGCCATCGCGCCCCACACTGACTTCAAACGCGGGCGCGGCGCAAAAATCAGCTGACACAGTAGCCAGAACAAGGCGGGCAACGCGGTTTGCAGGTCGGAAGTGATCCAGCGCCATTCGGTTGGAATCAAAGGATCAACCAGGAACGCCACAGACCCAACAATCACCAGCAGGAACAACTGGCCAACCAGCAAATGCCGGAAGTCTCGCAACGTAATCACAAACAGGGGCAACAGGCAGCCAAGCCCGAAGCCGGTTAGCAACATCACTGTTTTTACCTTCTTGTTGTTATCTTAACGCTTGATAACGGATGTTAGCCGAAGTGTTGAACGTTTTGATAGCAACTCACTTTTCAAAACGACTCGCGCATGATGTTTTCAATGGTTGACCTTGGCAACACAACGGGGTTGGCCTTCATGGAAGAAGAGCTTGCAGCCGACTGTGAGGCGGCAATAATGTGCTCTTCCGTCACTCCAATGGATGCCAGCCCGGGCAAGCCACTTTGACAGATCCATTCACGAAAACGTGGTAGCGCCTGATCCGCGGGCGCCTCAAATATGTCTGCAATCCAGCCAACTACCCGATCAATACGAGCCTTATGCTCCGCCTCAAACACGCTATCGCGGTTGGCGGCTATACCTGCCGGCAACAAGGCACCACAGAGGGCACCATGGGGCGCACCAGATAATCCTCCCAACGGACCGGCAATGCCATGAACGACACCCAGTCCCGAGTTTGCAAGTGCAAGCCCACCAAACAGACTCACTTGAGCCATGGCGTCACGCGCCTCTTCAGACTCACCATCCATCAGTTGTTTTAACGCGGCCAGGCCTTTTGGGATCGCCTCTTTGCACAACATGTCGGTGAACAGATTGGAGCGTGACGAGAGATACGGCTCGATGACCTGGGTAATGGCATCCAGCCCTGAGTGCAAGGTAACACCCCGGGGACAATGGTCGGTCAGCGCAGGATCTATCAGGGCAAGGTCAGGGAGCAACTGGTTATCCCGCAGACTCACCTTGCGCTGAGCTTCCGGAATATCAATGACCGCGTTTCGGGTCGCCTCTGCCCCCGTTCCCGAGGTGGTTGGAATCAGGATCAAGGGCAGGCGCTGGGTGGATAACGGCAGCCCCTCTCCGACCACCTCCAGGTGGCTCATCAACTCAGTCTGGCTGGACAGCATCGCAGCCAGTACCTTCGCTGAATCCATGACAGAACCACCACCAATGCCGATGACCAGATCGACACCCAATGCTTTGCCTTGCCGAATGGCAGCATTCAATGTCTGTAAATCTGGTTCCTTATGCACAGACATCGTTTGGACAATATCAACGGCATTCAGCGACTCGAATACCCTGGCAAGTCGATCAGGATGGCGACCATGAACGATCAGTACTCGCTTGCCCAACCTTGTCACCCGGTCGCTCAGTTGGGCTATCTGTCCTCTCCCGAAGACAATGTCGGTCGGAGTTACCAGGCTAAAAGTGTCGGGCATAGAGAAGATCGTCCTCGATATGGATGATGTTCAATTGAACACTAATTACGGTGTCGATCCAAGTGTTCCGATGCCTCTCACCTTGTCTAATGCTCATTTACTGTTATGCTGAATGTTCAATTGAACATCTGATAATAACAAGCTGAGTGAGCTGGTCCTTCCCGGATGTTCAATGCGAGGCAGAGAAACCTCAGGCATGGACCGCTCCACATGGAGAAAAAGAATGAACCTGTCTAAGAAAGTGTTTCCCGGTATTCTCCCGTCGGTGACTCTGGCGGCATCCGCATTGCTGGTCGGCTTCAGCGGTCAGGCATTTGCGGATTGCGAACGAGGCTCGCTAGACGCCAAGTACTGCGACGAAAACGGCGATATGGTTGCTGACCTGCCAGCGGACAAATCAGAGTGGGTGAATCCCGACACTCTGATCTTTGCCTACACGCCGGTTGAAGACCCCGCCATCTATTCCGACATCTGGCAGCCCTTCATCGATCATCTGTCTGAAGTGACAGGCAAGGATGTTCGCTTCTTCGCCGTGCAATCCAACGCCGCGCAAGTGGAAGCCATGCGCAGCGGCCGTTTGCATGTGGCGGGCTTTTCTACCGGCCCGACGCCTTTCGCGGTAAATCTCGCCGGTGCGGTGCCCTTCGCCTTGATGGGCTCAGACTCCGGGCAGTTCGGCTACTCGCTTCAGGTCTACACCCACGTCGATTCCGACATCCATGAAATAACCGACCTGAAAGGTAAGCGAGTCGCACACACCTCCCCCACCTCGAACTCCGGTAACCAGGCCCCCCGTGCCCTGTTCCCGGAAATGGGCGTGGTACCAGGTGACGACTATGAAATCACCTTCTCCGGCAGCCATGACCAGTCCATGCTCGGCGTGGTGGCCAAGGATTACGACGCGGCCCCTGTGGCCTCGGAAGTGGTTGAGCGTATGGCCGCGCGTGGGCTTTATGACGAGGAAGATGTGCGTCTGGTGTGGGAGTCCGACCGGTTCCCGACAACCTCCTATAACCACGCCCACAACCTGCATCCCGAGCTGGTCGAGAAAATTCGTGAAGCCTTTTACAGCTTCAAGTTTTCCGGCACCGAGCTGGGCGAAGAGTTTGAGGGCGTCGAGACCTTCATCCCCATCAACTACAAGGACAACTGGCGCGTAATTCGCACCATCCAGGCGTCCAACGGCGTTCAGTACACGCCCGACAATCTGAAATAAGAGCAACAGGCGCTTCCGGCCAATGGCCGGAAGCTCTGGCCGGAGTGAATTCATGTTAGAAATTACCAACCTGGTAAAGCGATACGGGCACAATGAGCCGGTGCTAAAAGGCCTGGATCTTGAGGTTGACGGCAGCAGCGTCGTTTCCATCGTCGGCGCTTCGGGAGCGGGGAAAAGCACACTTCTGCGCTGCATCAACCGGCTGGTTGAGCCCACATCGGGTTCGATCAAGTTGAATGGCCACCAACTGGTCAATCTTCGCGGCAGCGAATTGCGACATTCCCGCCGGCGTATCGGCATGGTTTTTCAGGGGTTTAACCTGATTGATCGCTTGACGGTCATGGAAAACGTGCTGTCCGGACGCTTGGGCTATGTGTCACTGTTCCAGGCCCTGACCCGCCGCTTCCCTCAATCGGATATCGATCGCGCCTTCCACCTGATGGAGCGCGTGGGTATCGCCCACTACGCCAATAATCGAGCCGACCAGTTGTCCGGGGGTGAACGGCAACGGGTAGCCGTAGTGCGGGCACTGATGCAGGAGCCGGAGATTCTGCTGGCGGATGAGCCAACCGCGTCGCTGGACCCCAAAACCTCTCAGCAGATCATGAGCCTGCTCCAAACCCTGGCCAGCGAAATGTCGCTGCCGGTGCTGATCAACATCCACAACGTCACTCAGGCGCGGATGTACACGGATCGCATTGTGGGTATGCGTCACGGTCAGATGATTTTTGACGGCTCTCCCAAGGACTTCAACCAGGATGCGCTGGATGCCATTTACGGCGGCATTGAGTCCCCGGACGAGGATGCGGCTGAGGCCGGCGCCCAAACCCAGGAGGCGACCGTATGACCACCGGCAGAACTGCAACCGACATGACGTCGGGCAGGGTCTGGAAGAAGCCCCCGTTCATAGCCAACCCCTGGCTCCGCTATGGCTTGATCGCCGTTACCCTGACCTATCTCTATTGGGCTTTCTCCACGCTGCCGTTTGATTGGGCGCGAATTTCCGAGGGCCTGCCCCGAGCCGCCAAAATATTCGGTGGAGCCTTTCCTCCCAGCTTTGAGCGTGCCGGACTCTTGTGGACCGGCTTCAAGGAAAGCTTCCAGATTGCATTCCTGGCAACCCTGCTTGGGGTGTTTCTGTCGATACCTATTGCGGTGATGGCTGCCAAAAACGTGGCTCCGAAGCCAGTCTATCTGGTGGGGCGCGCTATCATCATTATCTCCCGCAGCTTCCACCCGGTCATCGTGGCCATCCTGTTTGTGGCGGCCGTCGGGTTTGGCCCCATGGCAGGCATTCTGACCCTGACACTCTATTCCATCGGGTTCGTGGCCAAACTGTTGGCCGAAGAAATCGAAGAAATCGACTGGGGCCAGGTGGAAGCCATGCGCTCCGTCGGCGCAGGGTATCTGAAGATGCTGATCTACGGCGTGTTTCCGCAGATCATGCCACGCCAGATTGGGCTATCCATGTACCAGCTCGACAGCAACCTGCGCGCTTCCGCGGTGGTTGGCATTGTCGGAGCAGGCGGTATTGGCGGCACACTGATGAATGCGTTCGGACGTTACGATTACGACTTCGCCTTTGCCATTCTGCTGATGATTATTGGCATCATTCTGGTCAGCGAAGGCATAAGCGGATGGGTGAGGAAAAAAGTATGGTAGATCACGCTGCGAAACTGACTGACCGTGTTTGGTCCCGCTACGACCGGAAAGAACAGTGGACCCGCTATGGGATCTACCTGGTAACCCTGATTGCGATTGTCTGGGCGGTGCGTGACATCGACATTTTCTGGCCCTGGGTGTGGGACGCCCCCAACCAGATCCAGAACCTGGGTGCACGCATGTGGCCACCGGAGTTCAGCACCTGGAATGCCATCTTCGCGGCCATGCTGGAAACCGTACACATTGCCACCCTGTCTACCATGCTCACGATATTCATTGCCCTGCCGGTGTCCTATATCGCGGCGCAGAACACCACACCGAACAAGGCCACCCTGTGGCTCGGTCGGTTTATTCTTGTGTCCAGCCGCTCAGTAAACACCATCATCTGGGCCCTGCTGTTCGTCGCCATTTTCGGCCCTGGGGTACTTGCGGGCATTCTGGCGGTTATGTTCCGGTCAATCGGTTTCATTGGTAAACTGATGGGCGAGGCTATCGAGGAGATCGATCGCCGCCCCGTCGAAGCTATGCAGGCAACCGGCGCCAGCAAAATGAAAGTAGTGCTGTACGCGATCGTGCCGCAGGTAATGCCAGCCTTTTTTGCCATCATCATCCTGCGCTGGGATATCAACATCCGTGAATCCACCGTGCTTGGTTTGGTGGGCGCCGGTGGCATCGGAGTGCTGCTGCAAGGGTCTATCGACCTGTTTGCCTGGCAGACGGTGGCCACGATTCTGCTCGCTATTGTGGTGTTGGTAATTCTGGGCGAAGCACTAACCAGCGCCTTGCGCAAGAAAGTTATCTGACGCGGAAAACCCAGTCCATGACAAACAGCTTTAACTTTGGCCAAGCGGACGTATTGTTCACCGACGTGGACGATACCCTGACCACCGATGGTCAATTGCTGCCAGAAACCTATCTTGCCCTTTGTCGGCTGGCAGCGGCTGGTATTCGCGTGATTCCGGTTACCGGTGGTTGCGCCGGCTGGTGCGATCAGATCATCAGAACGTGGCCGGTCACTGCAGTAATTGGTGAAGGCGGCGCCTTCTACGCCGAGCGGACCGCCCCCCAGACGGTCCGCTGGCACTACTGGAACGACGCAGCCGGCCATAAGCGCGACCAAGAGGCCATACTGGCTGCAGTCGCCGCACTGGATCTTGATTTCGAACCACAACTCGCCAGCGACCAGGCCTTCCGCTATGTCGATGTAGCGGTCGACTACAACCAGCAGCAGTCTTTAAGCTCAGAGCAAGTAGCGGCTCTTCATAACGCTCTGGTTGGCCAGGGCTTCAACGTTCGGCAAAGCTCAATCCACCTCAACGTCTGGCTCGGCGATTTTGACAAGTCCACGATGGCCGTGCGTGTAGGGCAGGAAGTGCTGGGGCTGGATCTGCAGGCGTTGCAACAGCGCGCGGTTTTCATCGGCGATGCACCCAATGACGAAAGCATGTTTCGATGTTTTCCACTAAGTGTTGGCGTGGCAAACATTCGCAAGCATCTGCCCGGGATGACCCATCGGCCGGCCGCCGTTGTCAGCCAGCGTTCCGGGCTGGGCTTCGCGGAAATGGCCGAAAACTGGCTGAGGCAACGGACCGAATCCGACCTGCCGCAGGCCGAAACACATCCTGTGTGATCAAGCCAGGGGTAATGGACCGAGTATCTAATCTGATGGGCGCCAAAGATCGGCAAAAAAGCATTCTGGATTGGGTGAACGAGCAGAAGCATGTCGAGGTTGAAGACATTGCCCAACGCTTTGGAGTCACCACCCAAACCATTCGCCGAGACATCAACAAACTGTGCGAACAGGGTGTGCTACGTCGTCGTTATGGCGGCGTCAGCCTACCGGCCAGTGCCACGGTTTCTCCCGTTGAAAACGCGCGAATCCATCATCATGCCACCAAGCAGCAGATGGCTCAGCGGGTTGCAATGGATATTCCTGAAGGCGCCACCGTCAGCCTGGGAGTCGGCAGCACCATCGAACTGGTGGCGAAAGCGCTGATTCATCATCAGTCACTGCGCATCCTGACCAACAATCTCAGTGTGGCCTCTGCGCTTTCCGGCAATTCCGGCATCGAAGTCATCGTTTCCGGTGGGCAATACCGGCACAATCACCATGATGTGGTCGGGCCGGAAGTGACCGGATTTTTCAGCTCCTTCATCACCGACTTTGGCATCATCAGCACCGGTAGCATGGACCCACAGCATGGCCTGATGGATTTTGATATCCGCGAGGCCGAAGTCAGCCGGGCCATCATTTCCAACACCCGGTCACGCTTGCTGGTGGCCAACCATAGCAAATGGACCCAAAGCTCTCATTGTAAAGTCGCCTCATTCAAGTATGTGGATCGCTTCTACACCGACTTCATTAGTGCCGGAAAACAGATAGGCCTGCCTGCGTCGCTTGAAATCATCGAGTGTGTTGGAGCTTAACGAGTCCGAACGTTCGCAAGGCGGTGCAGTGAATATCTCCTACTTAATCCTGCCAGATTCCCAGCATTGCGCCTGCACCCAGAACGAGCGCCCCGCCGACTTCCCCGACGATCAGCAACAGCATGAAGAACCCGGTCACCCAGGACGGCAACTGCCGCTTACCCAGGCGGTGGGGCCGGCGCAATTGGTTGTCTGTATCCTGAAGCAGGCCGTGAATCACATAGGTACCAATTGCAAAAGCGAAGAACATCAGTGCAGCTACGGCGGCAGTCGTGTTAACCCAATCAGCGAGCACACTATGAGCGCTGAACGCCGCCAGCAGCAGCGCCGCAAAGCTGTAGAGCAGCGAACTGCGGTGAGCGATATCCACATATACCGGCGAGGTAGCGTCCTCACTCCGCGCCATATGCCGGTATTTCCAAATGCCGGTAAGCAGGCCTGTCATAAAAAACAGGAAAGCCGCTGAAAGGCAGATTTTTTCAGCCAGAGACATGCCGTCGCTCCGTGGTTATTATTAACAGGCTGAATTATGCCACTGGAAAGACGGTGCGGTAGGATAAAACAGGAAACACCTATCTTTCGGCCTTTGATGACCAGTTGATTCCCCATGACACGATCCAAACGCATCTACCTCGCCGGCCCGGAAGTCTTTTCCCCGGCAGCAGCCCGCTTCAGCTTTGCCAGAAAGCCTTGCTACGCTCATCCATTGGGAAAAAATGCTCGATCCGCAAGTTCTGTGCGGTGACATCCAAAGGCGTGCCTATCGTTGCAATGGTCGAAAAGATTCTAAGCTGCTGATCTCCCAGGTTCAGGGTAAAAGGAATCGCCGGGTAGTCGAGATGTTCCACCACGTGGCTTTTCCAGTTCTGCGGAACGCCGGGCAGAGTCAAGGCATGCTCCAGCAATCGGTTGGGCTGGTCCCGGAAGGGGCCGGCTAGATGCTCATGGTAGACCCGCTGCAGCATGTGGCATGCGATGTTTCCCCAATCTCCCACGAAGGGTTTCATGCCCTCGTTGTCCAACAGCGATAGCAGAAAGTTCGGCCTTGCGGGAAAGTGAGCACCCAGTTCCACCATTCTTACCATCATCGCCTGCATGGCCGTGTTAGCCATCACCAGATAGTACTCGTGATCAAAGACAACCGCCGGGTACGGCAGGTGCGCCTGCAAGAGGTGATCAAGCGCTTCTTTGATCATTGCCATGCCTGGCGCGTTCAAATCCTGATCGCTGTAAACCTGGCTGTAACCCGCCGCAGACAGCAGGCGGTTGGTCGCCGCCAGATCCGTCTGAAGCATCTGCGCCAAATGCAGAACCATGCCCTTACTGGGCTGGCTTCGGCCTGTTTCCAGAAAGCTGATGTGCTTCGCCGAGACTTCGCATTCAAGGGCGAAATCCATCTGGCTCAACCGTTTACCCTGCCGCATTTCTCTAAAAAGCGTACCGAAGGCGCTCATCGCAGTTCCTGTGAATGTTCGAGTGTTCAGCGATTATCTTCCTCAAGGGTGTGCTTCACCATTACCTCACAGGTAATTGTGCCCATCACCGCCCAGGTAGATGCTTTGTAGCGTAGTCCAACACATTGCGAAACCCGATTGAGGTGATCCTATGAAAAACTTCGTCCGTCAATTCAGCGTAAAACAGATCGTCCTGAGCGATGTTTTCCTCTCCACGCCACTGGCATTGGCACTGATCCTGGCCGCAGAGCCGATCGCCCAGTTAGCGGGAGGGCCCGGCGCAACCTTCTATCTGGTGGTGGGCATAGTGATGTTGCTCTGGTGCGTGGATATGGCTGCTATGGCCATGAACGCACGGTGGCTGGAGAAATACTTCAACCTGATGATGGTTGTGGATGTCAGCTGGGCCCTGCTGTCTTTCGCCCTGATGCTGTGGTTTGCGGAGAGCCTGCAGGCGTTGGGCTGGGTGCTGTTCGCAGTGAACATTCTTGTTCCACTGGACATGGCGTGGATGAAACGGGTTGCTGGCAGTAAACCTCTTGAACCTGCATTCAGCTAGCCTTCGAAACACCGGGTAGCGGCAACTCCTGTCGCTACCCGCCTGCTCAGAAGTAGCCCAATAGCCTGCCAAGAGTCAGCGCACTCATCCAGAACACCAGAGACATCAAGGCACCTGCCCTCAAGGGCAAAGGCATGGAAGCACCCATTGGGAGGCTCCGTATATCCCGGCGCTTTAACACCCGAGCAAGTAGCAACGCGTTCGACACTCCCAACAGGACAACCACCATCTTGACCCGGAACAACATCGACCCGGCGTAGTCCACCGCCGCTGTGGCGAATAGAAGCGAACCACAGACCACCGCTAACCCCAAACCAAACGCGGAGGTGACTCGAAGCACATCGACAAACACCATCACAGGGTAGCGGCGCCAGAGCCCCATCAAACGCAAATCCAGCGGCACAATTCCACCAATCAGCAGGGCAACACCAAGAATATGCCCGGCGTTGATCAGCGGGTATGCGAGGGTGGAATTGCGCAGCGCCGATACAAAGGCCAGGTTTTCAACAAAGACCAGCGCCGGCTCAATCATTCCCAGGCTCAGGAATCACGACCGGGATACAAGTCGTAGTTCGTCCCATCGATGACAATCCGCTCGGCCTTGACCAACCGTTCGCCCTCTCTGGCGGAACGGTGACCGTGCACGGTCATTTCCCGGCCGACGCTCAAAATCTCTTTACTGAGCCCGACACGGTCGTTACGCCAGGGTTGGCCGACTTCTATAACCCATGCCTCGCCATCAACGTCTATCGTGACCTCGCCATGGGGATTACCAAGGCGCATCGACTGGATGGTACCGGTGATTTCAAATTCCTCGTCCGTGGCCCAGGCCCAACCGTGATGAGCATGAGCGGCAGAGGCAGCGAGAACAGCAACAAGAAACGCAAAACCGAGCAGGTGGGTAAAACGAACGTGAGGCATAGTGAGTCCTCTCATTGCGGGTTTTCAAAGATGAAGAGCAACGACCGACGGTTAAAACCGGATGATGTCGTTACCCTGTTCGTGCAGCCAACGCCGCCAGTCCAAATCCAACATACTGACTCCGCCGATGTAATTATCATCCACCAGGTAGTATGCGAGAGTGCGGTCACCCCGGTTGAAGTTGTGCATCAGCCGCACCACGAAGTTGCGGCGGGTCGGTTTGGAGAGCAGGAAACTCAGGAATTGACCGGACTGAGCCCTCAAACTCCCATGCCCCGACAGCTCTGAATGGCGCCACTTATAACTGGATAGTTTCAGAAACTGTGAAATGCCCGTTAAACGGCCCTGTTCACGGGCCTGAGCAACCACCCAACGGTTTTCCTGATGACGTTCAAAGTACAGGCCCGATGCATCACGTTCCAGCATTTCCATCTGCTCGGCAAGCCCCTCATTCAACCAGAGCGGCGCATAAGGAACGATGGTATCGACAACCGCGTGGCTCACCTCATGCTTGATCGTTTCAAAGGTGCGGCTTCTGTTTTCCTGCACATAGACGACTATCTGGTGTTCGGAAGGTATATACAGGCCGTATGAAGCAACCGCCAGACCTTTGTTCCTGCGAACAAGGTAATTCCGGTATTCAGCCTTATCCTTGAACATCAATATATTGACCGGAACCGTCCTGTACATATCAAAGGACATCACACGGTCAAAGAACTCGTAGACGTTGTTCACACCATCAACAATCTGCTGATTTTCCTCTTCACTCAGCTCCACATCGACGGCTTTAATCTTGATATCAAAACGCGACCATTTCGACGCGCCAGGCTTCACGTTGACAACTTCCTGCTCAACGCGATGGTCTTCCCGATCGCTGAAATGAATCTTCCCGTCTTCATCCACCCATTTGTAAATCTTTGCATGACCAGAGACTGCAAAGATCATAGAGAGTAGAAAAACAAGGACTGGGTTTACGACTTTCATTAACGCTTTAATCCCTGCGCTTCAGAACCAGATCTGCCCCGGTGACTATTTCACGCTAATCTGCTTCGGGCCCGCTGAGGTTTCTTGGCCACTCTTACCCTTACCTACGTACTCAACGGCCCCACCAGCCTTTAAAAAAGCTGCCGTCTGCTCTTCAATGGTGGCAGAGGTTAATGTCACTTTCTCGGGCTTCTTGCTCATGGTGTTCTCCACGTTAACTGTTGGCTTATCCAACAACTAAACACCCATGATATATGAAATAGGAAAAAAGTGTTTGGATGCACTTCAGCGCCGGTAACGTGCCGCGATGAAGTGGTCCATTGAACACCAACCCGGCCCGTAAGCCATCAGATAAAGCAGCACCGCCGCCCATACCCCGTGCGTTGGCCAGGCACCGGGATAGACGAATATCTGGATGGTCAGTGTCATCACCAGCAGGGCCAGCGCCGAGAATCGCGTGGCCAGCCCCAACAAGAGCAGAATCGGAAACAGATGTTCGGCGAACGCCGCCATCAAGGCCGCCAGTTCGGGGGCGATCAATGGCAGACTGTACTCCTCCTTGAACAGAAAGAGCGCGCTGTCCGACAACCGTGGTACCCCCAGGCTGAACTCACCGGAGACAATGTCGATGGCCAGCCCTTCAATTTTGGTCTGGCCTGATTTCCAGAACACGCCGGCAATCGAAAAGCGGGCGATCATAGCGATCAGGGTGTCCGGAATGCGTCCGAAAAGAGTATTTGCCTGCTTGATCAGACCTGGCAGGACACCCGTAGCGGTTGAGGTTTGAGCATCGGTTTCAGTCGAGTTGTCCATGTTCATCTCCGGGGTAAAGGGAGGTAATGATCTGCCAGCGCAGCAAAAGGGTCAGCGCTGCAACAAGATCAAAACCGGGCTCGCATGCCTTGGCGTCCTGTTCAGCCTGCGACAACGTTTCCTTCTGTATCAGTCGATCCATAAAAACGCCGGTGGCCTCTGCGATATCGATGCAGTGGGCTTCCAGCCCGGAACGCAGCACCAATACGGTTTCTGGTTGCAGAGGGTCAACACGGGCCAGTCCAGGGTCTGCCTGCTGGTGCGCGGCCCACAACGAAAACACGGCGAACCGTGATTGCAGCACTGCCACCGAGGGATGGATATCCATGCGAAGCCCGGGTAGCCGATGGGGATCAGACAGCATTCCGGCTATGTCCTCCGTGCCAAGCGGCTCAACATCGGCAGAGTGGAATGCGTCGAGTCGTAATCTTTCGAGCCGGGCCACGTCGGCCAGATAGGGTACTGATGATGCCGGGCTAAAGGTGTCGATAAAGGCCGGAAATTCACGCCCGTAGAAGGTCAGGATTTGCGAACGCGGTGGTTGCGCCACCACAAACACCCTGGCCATGGCGCGGAAGAAGGCTTCGCCAACCAGTTGTTGGCACACGGGAAACGTGGCAGCCAGTGCATCGATCAGTGATACCACGATGTTGTTGCGATACACCGCAAAGCGCTGGTTCGGATCGGAACCGTTCCACGCCCGTAACCCGTCCGGGCAGGGTTGCGCCGGATCAAGCAATGCGCTGGCGAATACTGTCTGCTCACTCACGTTGGCCTCCTGCTTCAACAAGGTACGAGTCGGCGAGATTGACCTCGGCCAGCAAAACGTCAAATGGCGGAATGTCGTTATCGCGTTCGATCAGCGTGGCAGTCGGCCCCATTTGCTCAAGCACTTCGGTATAGAGTGCCCACACGTCTTGCGCAACGGGTGCGCTATGGCTGTCTATAAGCAGCGGGTCGCCGTTGGCATCGGCCTGGGAGGCAAAACCACCAAGGTGAATTTGCTCCGCCCGGTCAAGCGGCAGTGCACGGATATAAGCCCCGGGCTCGCGGTGATGGTTGATGCACGAAACATAAGCGTTGTTGACGTCGAGCAGCAGGCCACAGCCCGTGCGGCGTATTACTTCGCTGATGAAGTCGGTCTCCGACAGGGTCGAGGTCGAGAACTCCAGATAGGTCGCCGGGTTCTCCAGCAACATGCGGCAACCCAGATGCGTTTGCACCTGATCGATGTGGTCACACACACGGTTCAGGGTGGTGGCCGTGTATGGCAGCGGCAACAGATCATTGAGAAAGAAGTCACCATGACTCGACCAGGCCAGGTGCTCAGAAAAAACCTGCGGCGCATAACGGTCAATCAGCACCGCCAGCGCATCAAGATGTGTTTTGTCCAGGGGAGCGTCGGCTCCGATCGAGAGCCCTACCCCATGCAATGACAACGGGTAGTGCTCACGAATTTTCCCCAGATAATGGTGCATAGGGCCACCCGGAACCATGTAGTTCTCGGCATGAACCTCAAAGAAACCAATGTCTGGGCCCGATTCCAGAATGTTCCGAAAGTGCTCTGGTTTCAGGCCCAGGCCTGCCCGTGAGGGCAGCATTGCTACTTCTCCTCGAAGGCTTCGAGTTGTCCGAAGCCTGTGGGTGAAGTCGGGGATGCGGTCTCCTCGCAAGTGCCTTTCGGAACCAGCGTCCAGGCATTCCCTTGATAATCGATAGTGGACGTGCCCGCACAGGTAGTGCCCGGCCCGGCGGCGCAGTCGTTCTTACCGGCGAGCGAAACTCCATAGCACTTTTCCATGCCCTCCGCGTGGGCAACGTCCGGAACGGCAGCGATGGAGATCGCAGACCCCAGGGCGAGTGCCATTGCAGCAGCGGTCATGGTGCGGGTGGTGTTGGTTTCGGTGATCTCGGACTGTGAGATTTTGGATTTGGACATGTCAGACTCCTGAATTTTACGGTCGGCCAAAGCACGCCGATAAGGGTTACGGTGTCACTCAAACAGGCCCCGGCTTGACCTCCGACAACAGCCCATCCGCCAGCCAACGCGCCAGCCAGGTGCCAATCGACGCGTCAATACTGGTATTCGGATAGCCTTCTGCGAGTTGCTCACACACTTGTGCAAAACCAAGCCCCTCAAGCAGGCCCTTAAGTGCGGCATACTCATCCGACTCAAGTGTGCGAAAGTAGCTTCGCTGGTCGCTGCGCCAGAACAGGTGCCCTACCGGCTCGTTCAGCTTTTCGGCGACGGGCGGCGTCTGTTTCTGATCCAGCGCATGCCAGATTTCCAGTGCGTTCCACTCGAACTGAGCGAGCGAAACGGACGGGTGGAAGACGAATCCCAGCGATGCCCACTGCGCCTCGCCGACATTTGCCAATTGCTCACCGGTGAGAATGGCGGCATTCGGTGCATCGAAGGCGCTGTGGAGCCTCCAGTCCATGGTTGCCAGCTCGGCGATTTCCGGATCGGAAGACAAAGCTTGCTGCAAAAAGCGTGGGAAGTTGCGGCCATGGTCGCCCAGATTCGGCGAATGCGATGGATTCGTCTCGGTGTAGCGAGTGCAAATTGCGTCGAATGCGTCGTCACCGAGATAGGCCCAGGTCTGCTCAAAAGCAGACTGGAGCGCCTCGTTCATCCGCGAGCGATAGCCAGAATGGTAGATATGCAGGCGCCGCTTACTCTGGTCAGAAGCACCGCCCGTCAGCTCGGAAAGAATGTCGTCCGAAACACCATCGCCCAAAACATAGTTTTGCAGTCCCGCTTGCAGATCGGCTAACGAACGAGGGGCGTAATCAGTCATGCGTATGCCTCCTCTCGATCCCACACAGGGGTGTGACGAGCTGCCACGGCCCTCACCCGGTCGAGTTCCACGATCAGGTCCTCCAGCGGCGGAATTGAATCGTCACGCTCGATCATCGTGCTGACCGGCCCGAAGCGACGGCATGCATAGGCGTAGAGATCAAACACTTCGTCGGGTACCGGCGCATCGTGGGTATCGATGATGACGTCGCCCAGGTTTGAGTGCCCGGCCACATGAATCTGCTGGATGCGGTGCGCTGGCACGCCGTCGATGAAGTCACGCGGGTCGAAGCCGTGGTTCATACCGCTTACGTAGATGTTGTTTACATCAAGTAGCAGCAAGCAGTCGGCTTCCTCCGCAAGGGCGGTCAGAAACGCCCATTCGCTCATCTCTGAACTGGCGTAATCGATATAGCTTGAAACGTTTTCCAGCACCAGACGGCGCCCAAGCGTTTCCTGCACCTCGCGAACGCGCGCGGCAACGTGTCGCAAGGCTTCTTCGGTATAAGGTAAGGGAAAAAGATCGTGCAGGTTCGTGCCGTGCACACCGGTCCAACATAAGTGATCAGAAACCCACATCGGTTGGACACGGTCCGCAAGCGCTTTCAGGCGCTGCAGATAGCCATGGTCTAAGGGAGATACAGAACCAATCGACATCGACACACCATGCATCGCGATTGGGTAGTCGGCGCGAATCCTGTCGAGCATCGCAAGCGGCTTTCCGCCCTGGACCATGTAATTTTCGGAGATGACCTCGAGCCAATCCACCGCCTGCGGCTGGGCAAGAAAGCTGTTGTAATGACGCGGGCGCAAACCCAGCCCAAAACCCTGGAACGGCTCACGAAGACTGTTCTTCAGCCCATTCGGTTTGGCTTTGGCAGAGTGATTCATCATCCGTTAAATCTCCCGTTGAAAACCCGGGGCGCGCCGGAACGCGCCTCCGGACAAACACATTTGATCTGGCCTACTCAGCCCAGATCGCCAATCACACCACCTTCCGACAGGCATTCGCTTGCTGACATCCCCTTGAAGCCTTGGGCCTTGCACGCGTTCTGTCCTTTACAGGCATTTTCGGTGGTTTTGCAGTCGGCCGTTCCCTTACAGGAGTTCACCCCGTAGCAATGCACTTTATCGCTGCCGGAGACCGCCGCACCGCTGGAGCCGGCAGGTGGTTCAGCGGCATAGGCCAATCCTGAAGTCGCGAAGGCGGCGGCGAGAGCTGCAATGCGGGCACCGTTTAGCATCGTGTTCATATCTGTTTCCTTTTCATCTATGAGTTCGGAGCGGCAGGCAACCATTCAGCATGTGTTTCCCGCCTGAACAAATAGTGCGCTGCATGGGCCGACCAGATCATCACGGAATGATCACGAGAGTGTCACCATTGTCATAACAGGGTTCACGTCACCCGGCGTGGGAGAGAGGAGGGGGGGGGGGAGCAAGGAGTTATCCGTTAGCTTCCCTCTTGCTGTAGAGGGGCTCCAGAACCGGCTTGAGCCCTTTTGCATCATCTATAAACAGTTGCAAATGAGGGAAAGGAATCTCAATGCCGGCGGCATCCAGCGCCTCTTTCATCTGTTCCAGAACATCAGCCATGATTCTGGGCTGCACATCCAGATTATCGGGAGTAATCCACACCTTGGCTTCAAGGTTCACTGAAGAATCGCCCAGGCTTTTAAGCAGAACACGGGGCTCCATACCAGCACCCTGTAAAACTTCAGGGTGCGTCAGCAGAACCGGCATCAGAACATCCCTCGCGGCCTTCGCGGATTCTTTGTAAGCAATGCCCACCGGGATATTCAGGCGGGTGACCCCTTCTGCGCTGTAATTGATGATGTCGGATGACGCCACACTGTCGTTTGGAATCATCGCGAAGATATTATCCCGGGTGCGCAGCCAGGTGGTGCGCAAGGCAATCTTGACCACTTTGCCGTCTTGCCCGTTGATGGTCACCCAATCACCAATGCGGAACGGCCTCTCAATCAGCAGGGTGATACCGGCAATGAAATTGGAGAGGGTTGATTGCGCCGCAAAGCCAACGGCGATACCGACGATCCCCAACCCCGCCACAATCGAAACCACATCGAAACCGAACTGGGCGAGCACCGTCACCACAGCCAGTGCTGAGACGACCACCGAAAACAGGTTCTCGACCAGCTGACGAATCGAAGGATCCATTTTGTAGCGCACCATGCTGTCCTTGATCAGGCGTGCCAGAACCAGCCAGGCCACATAGAAACCGAGGGCCATAAAGCCCGCCCTCGCCATCGCCTTGAGAACCTCAGGAGACGTCCCGAACTGTGCAAGAATGAAGACCAGCGCCCCTAACCCGGCCAGATAGCGCAGAGTGCTTCGCACTTGGAGGAACAGAGGTGTTTTGGCCCGCTGCTTGCCCAAGACCAGCCGGATAGCACCTGTCACCACCAGATAGATCCCGAAAAACACCCCAAGATAGATTACAGAGACCAACAACTGGCCAAGCATCTGTACGACAAGCGCGCCCCAGTCCAAATCCTCACCTGACACGGCCAGGAAGGCATCGCCAATATTTCGCTGGAGCTGTTCAACCAGCTCGGTACCAAAGGATTCAGCCATCAGGTGTCTGCTCTTCTTTTGTTGTGGGGGTGGGCGTCACTTTATCGGATCTCTTGCTCATAATGATATGTAGGTTAACGTCAGCCTGTTTACCAATCATCAGCCATTGATCCTATCCGAAATGGTGGACCAACAGGTTCCTGGCTTCAGCCAACCGGTGGGCACGGATGTTTTCGACAGTCCAGGTTGACACAGTCCGAGGTTGGCTCAAGGATGGTTGTATGGCCAGACAAAAAAAAGACACCGAAAACCAGAACAGCCGCGCGCCAACGGAACTTGTAAACGCATTTGACGATGCCGTTAGCCGCCTTGCTGCAATCAACGCGATTGAGGGCGTTTCGCCCGTATTCGAAGTAATTGATGCGGCGAGGCCCCTGGTGCTCAGCCCCGAAGGGCTGGACGCAATCTACGAGCGCGTTCCGGCCATTGAATCCGCCGGGTTCTTTGGTGGCAGCGATTGGGACTACCCCCAGACACTGGTTCCTTCCCTGGCTGCGCGTACGGTCCGCCACGGGGAGCCCACCGCAACACTGGTCGAATGCCTGAGCCAGATTCGACTGTTGGCGGTCACCAGAGGCGACTACGTCCACGCTTCTATCTCGGCGGAACACGCCCATAATTTCCTCGCCCAGGTGATGGCGATGAACCTGGACCTGGTGGTCAGTGATGACCTGCAGGAGAGCGACCGGCTGCGGCCCGATCAGCTCGGCCATGCCGTGCAGAACCTGTATCACTACCTGCTCCAGCATCTGGGATATGAAAACCTGCTGGAGCACCTGGTGGCCGAAGTCTGGCGTATTCTGGAGCAGCGCCCGGTGCAGGTTGAGGGCGTCAAGCACATGGTGACCCAGATTGCCGTCTGCCTGGAAAAACCCGACGCCCTGGGCGGAGAAGTCGGCGATGACGCCCTGCAACTGATCAACGCCGTATTCAGCCCCACTGAAGGTTGCCGTGAAGACCCCGGTTTTGAAGTCTATACCGAACGACTGGCGGACATGGACGATGCCGCCCTGATGCAGGAAGCCATCGCCTTTGCCCAGGCCATGCACAACACCGGCCTGGTGTCGGCCTACATGCCGGTGTTCATACGCTACCTGCGCGGGCGCTGGAACGCCCTGATCCCCACAGCCCTCGGGTTGAGCTACACCGGTGCCGATGCATTCCACTGCTACCCTGCACTGATTCACCGCCTGATCGACGACGCCGTGTTTCCGGAAACCAGTCAATGCACTTACGGCCTGGCCATGATGCTGGAGCGGGGCATTCTTTACTCGCCACCGGTAGCACCATCCCTGTGGCGCCAGATACGCATGACGCTTTGTGACGCCGCGGCCGAGAAGATCACAACCGTTTTCGGCAGCAGCCGTTCCCCCGAATGCTTTTTGCTGGCCGACGTACTGAACGTGCTGGGGCGGCCGCTGGGCGTGGGTCAGGGCAATTACCCGACCTGCCAGTCCACCCGCGCCCTGTCCATGTGGGCGTACAACATGCCGGCAGAATTGCTGCGCATCCTTGCCTGGGCAGCGCGGGACGATGAGATCGTTATGCGCTTCGAAGGCAACAGCATTTCTTCAAAGGAGCTTGGCGCCGGACTGGCAACCGAACCGCCCGTGGATGTCGATGCCGTATCCCTGCTGACCGTGCCGCATCTGGACCGTATCTATTTTGAAATGGGGCGGCGCAGTATTGGCCGCGGAGAGGATCCCCACAAATGGGTCAACGCCGAGTTTCACGGCGATCACGTTGGCCACGGATTTCGCATCGCCGTGGACGTTTTCACCGGCGGCCTGAAAGACTTCGAAGGGTTTGTCCGGGATTTCTACGCCGCCTATCACCCGTTCTATAACGGCAACATTCCCGTGATCAATCCACAGCCGGCCGGTATCGCGGTGACCGACAGCGCCACGCGCTTTCTCGGCTGGCACGCCATCACCATCCAACGGCTCGCCATGGACCCCGACAAGACCATGCGCGTCTACTTTTTCAACCCCAACAACGACAGCGGCCAGAACTGGGGCCAGGGCGTCATCACCTCCACCCATGGCCACGGTGAACTCTTCGGCGAAGCCTCCTTACCGGTAGCCGAGTTCGTCTCCCGACTGTACGTGTTCCACTATGACCCGATAGAAAAAGGCGAGCCGGGCGACATCCCTGCCGATGAAGTCAACCGGGCCATGGACCTGGCCCGTGGCAGTTGGGCTTCGGGGCGGTAGACAACGCAATGTGCTGACCTTTCAAGAACCGCATCAGGCGCCAGCCTACGCTTTCCCAAGGCTCTGGACCACGCTCTCCAACGCCGGCCAGGTTCGCAATCTGGTAACAGTCCGCAAGTAAATCGTCCTCTCTCGAATCACATACGGCCCAAAAAGCTCGGCCGTCTCGTGCGACCCTGTTTGAAACTTGATAAGCGGAATCGGCAATGTTTCAAAAGCAAAGACTCACCCATCAGTCACGGGCTGTCATCACAGGCTCTGGAAGCGGCATCGGCAAAGCCCTCGCATTGGAGCTGGCCCGTCGCAAGGGGCTCATCGTCTGTTCGGACATCAGCCTGCAAGCGGCTGAGCAGACCGCCCGGGAGGTTCGGGCAGAAGGCGGCGAGGCCTGGGCTGTCGCCTGCGACGTTAGCGATCTGGCGCAGGTTGAGGCACTGGCCCAGCAAGCTCAGGAGCTACTGCCGCAACCCCTGAACCTGGTGATCAACAACGCCGGCATCGGTATCGGCGGCCAGAAGATCGGCGACGTCCCAATCGCGGATTGGGCCTGGACCATCAACATCAACCTGTGGGGCGTTATCCACGGCTGCCACGTGTTCACGCCGCTTTTGAAGGGCCAGCCAGCCGCCGGCATTATCAATGTTGCCTCCACTGCGGCCTTCTCCGCGGCACCGTTGATGGGGCCCTACAACGCCACCAAAGCGGCCGCCCTGGCGATTTCGGAAACATTGGCCGCGGAGCTCTCCGAAACCAACGTTCAGGTCACCGCGCTCTGCCCCACCCTGGTGAAAACCAACATTGCCGCCAATGGCCGGATCACTGGCGATTCCGGTGCCCTGTTCAACCGGTTGATGGACCGTTTCGGAATGTCAGCCGAACAGGTGGCCAGAATCACCCTCAATGGCCTGGACCGGGGCCAGCTGTATGTGATGCCGCAACTGGACGCAAAACTGATCTGGCGCCTGAAACGACTGCTGCCAAGCGGCTACGCCGTCGGCACAGGCTTGCTGAACCGTTTTGTCAGTAGGACCGGGAGCGTAACCGAAGAAGAGACAACGAGAGGTAGACTCCATGGCTAAAATCGACCTGGACAAGATGTTGGAGAAGATCAAGAGCTCCCAGTGGTCACTGTCCGACGTGGATTGGGACGCACCGGGAGCCGAGCTGATAACCGCCGAACAGTGGCCCAAACTGAAAGCCTTCATGGCCGACCTGATGTGGATCGAACATGTAGGTGCCCGCGCTTTCGCAGCCATGGCCAAGAAAGCACCGGATGACACGCTGCGGGAAATTTACACCTATTTCCACGCCGAAGAACAGCGCCACGCCAACGCCGAAATGGCGCTGATGAAACGCTGGGGCATGCTGGAAGAAAACGAGCTGCCCGAGCCCAACAACAACCTGCGCCTGGTGATCGAGTGGCTGGACCGCTTTGCCGACGACCAGCCCGTGTACGTGCTGGGCACCGTGGTCCCCATGCTGGAGATTGCGCTTGATGGTGCCCTCTGCAAGTTCCTGCTGGAAACCGTGGACGACCCCGTCTGCCATCAGGCCTTTGAGCTGATCAACAACGACGAGTCCCGGCACCTTGGCGTTGGCTTCACGGTGATGGAAATGCAAGGCCATGGAAAAACCTACAGGGAACTGGCGCGTATGGTGGCCCAGCTGATGGACCCCCGGCTGATCCTCGGTATCGCCTCCTACTTTCCGTTGCTGAACAAGATGCGCGACAACATCATCGAAATGGGCCTGCCGGAAGAGAAACTGTACGCAGCCATGCAGAAATTCGAAAAGATTGGTGGCCGCTCCGAAGACGGCCGGCGCAACCCCTGGTTCCAGATCATCAAATACCACGGGCGTTTCGTGGTGGATCGGGGTAACCGGTTCTACCACAAGCCGATCGACGCCCTGGTCAAAGTGACCGACGCCATCCCCCGGCGAGCCTTCCCCGCTGTACCCAGCTGGGTGCGCGAAATCACCTACCAGACGACGGCCTGACACCATGACTAACGTACAGACGACGCCTGTGGTTACCACCCTGATCATCGGGGCCGGTTTTGCCGGCCTCGGCACCGCCATTCGCCTGCAGCAGGAAAGCATCGATGACATGGTCATACTGGAACGGGACAAGCAGGTAGGCGGAACCTGGCGGGATAACCAATACCCCGGTGCCGCCTGCGACATCCCCTCAAACCTGTATTCCTATTCGTTTGCGCCAAACCCGGATTGGTCCCGAAGCTTCTCCGGTGCTCGCGAGATCCTGGGCTACATCCACCATCTGGTGAACCAGTTTGACCTGGCCCGATACATTCGCTTTGGCACCAACGTCACCGGCCTGAACTGGGATCAGGATAGGGGCGTATGGGAGGCCACCACCGAGGGCGGAGAAACCTACTACGCAAAAACCGTGGTGATGGCCCAGGGGCCGTTATCGAACCCGGGCTTTCCGAATATTGCAGGCATCGAAGACTTCAAAGGCAAAAAAATCCACAGCGCCCAGTGGGACCACAACTACAACCTGGAAGGCAAGCGTGTCGGGGTAATCGGTACCGGAGCCAGCGCCATCCAGATCGTGCCAAGCATCGTGGGCAAGGTCGACAAGCTGACCGTGTTCCAGCGGACACCACCCTGGGTCATGCCACGGCCAGATTTCGAAACGCCGGACTGGCAGAAGCTGGCGTTTCGAAAACTGCCCCTGAGCCAGAACGCATTGCGCAAGGCGCTCTACCTCGCCCACGAATCCATGGCTCTTGGGGTGATCTGGAACTCGCCCCTCACTCGCCTGGCGGAGCGGCTGGGCAAGTGGCACCTACGCAATCAAGTGAAGGATCGCTGGCTTCGCCGCCAGCTAACCCCAAACTACCGCCTGGGCTGCAAACGGGTATTGGTATCCAGCGACTATTACCCGGCCCTACAGCAACCCAATTGCAAGTTGATCACCTGGCCCATTGCCCGGATCGATGAAAACGGAGTGCGCACGGTTGAGGGCATCGAGCACCAGTTCGACTGCCTGATTTTTGCCACCGGTTTCAACGTAAGCAACGCCGGCACACCGTTTCCGATTACCGGTGTGGATGGCCGGCAACTGAACGACGAGTGGAAAAGGGGCGCATCGGCCTATAAAAGCATCAATGTTGCCGGCTACCCCAACCTTTTCCTGACGTTCGGCCCCAACTCCGGCCCCGGTCATAATTCCGCCCTAGTGTATATGGAGTCGCAGATTAACTATATTGTTAAAGCCGTGCGCACCATCACCAGCCTTGACCTGAAAGGATTGGACGTGCGCCAGAGCGCACAGGAAAGTCACAATCGTGCGATACAAAAGCGCCTGTCACGAACCAACTGGAACTCCGGCTGCAAAAGCTGGTATCTCACCGAGGATGGGTTTAACGCGACGATGTATCCGGGATTTGCCACACAGTATGCGCTGCAAATGAAAGAGGTAGTTCTGAAAGACTATCGGCTTCTGCCGCAGAGCTGAAGAGTCTTTCAAAATCTCCAGGGCTTCGGGGCGCATTTTACTGTGGGTATCTGCGATCACACCAATTTGCATCTACGCCCCCTTTTATCTTCAGTGATGCCCACCCGGCCCATGCGCGTGGCCGTGCGCTATCTCTTCCGCATCGGCGGCACGTACTTCGATCACTTCGATATCGAAGGTCAGGGTTTTACCGGCCATCGGGTGGTTGGTGTCGACATCGGCAAATTTGAGGCCGACCTTGGCGACGATCACATGGCGCGGGCCCTGCTCCGTTTGCACCTGGGCGATCATGCCCCGCTTCCAGCGTTTGGCCCCCATCAGATGCTTGACCGGCACGCGCTGAACGGCATCGGCCTTGCGCGGACCGTAGGCTTTTTCCGGAGTGACGGTAACGCTGAACGTATCGCCAGCCTCACGACCTTCCAGGGCTTCTTCCAGGCCCTGGATAACACCGCCGTGGCCATGCAGGTAGGCGTTCGGCTTGCCACCACGGGAATTCTCAACTTCGTTGCCCTGTTCATCACGGACACTGTAGTGAAACAGGACCACCTGATTCTTTTCGATTGGCATAGGATAGGTTCTCTTCGACGGTTCAAAGTCCGCCATTATACCCAGTGGCGGCCTTGACTTCAGTGAAGGCACATCAAAACTGCCTCGGTTCACTTCCATCTGATAACAGGTCGCGGAACTTTTTTCAGCAAGCTATGATCAGGTAACAACACTCTCCGTTAATTCGAAATCTGACCCACACTCTGATTTTCCTCCAACAGCAGATGAGGTTCATGAATGGTAGGCGCCAACTTGGGAGTAAAGTATCAGGAGCTCAGACAGCAGTATGCTCAAAACCTTCCAAGCCGCGCAAAGGAACTGAGAGCTTCCTGGAGCCATTTGCAACATGTCAATTGGGACAAGAAAACACTATTGCTCATGGACCGGTGCGCCCACAAGCTGTCGGGCAGCGGAACTACGTTCCAGTTTTCTGCCATCAGCGAAAGTGCACAGGTCCTCGAGAGCCAGTTGCAGCACGTGCTGAATAAACCGGTAGCAACTCCCATAGAACGTGACCAGATTGAAGCCTCGCTCCAGGCTCTGGAGCGGGCCATTGACCAGGCTATCAATACCGCCACCCCGAACGAAACGGCCCCGGCGGCTGTGACTGTCATAAACCATCACCGAATCGCCGTCATCGAGGATGATCGCAACCAGGCGGTTTTTCTGCAGGGTTGGTTGGAACAACGGGGCTTTGATGTTGACACGTTCGACACGCCAAACGCCTTTAGCCAACAAGCAAACGACTACTACCACTTGATTCTTCTGGACATCAGCTTCCCCGACGGCGCTTTGGAGGGAATAACGCTTCTTGACCGCCTCAAGCATCAGGTGGATGCCTGTAGCCCGGTGATCATGATGTCAGCCCGAAATGACCTCGTCGCACGTATGCGGGCTATGCGGGCCGGCGCAGATGGCTACATCACCAAACCCCTGGATATGGACGCGCTGGAGGAGCGGATCGATCAGCTACTCAGCACCAGTGTCAGGCAAAGGGTACTTTGGGTGGATGACGACAGCGACCTGCTCGCCTACTATCAAGACTTACTGTTCAATCAAGGTTACGAAGTAGAAGGCCTTTCCCAGCCCGCGAGAATTCTCGAGCGCATCGAACAGTTCCAACCTGACGCCATCGTGCTGGACCACGAAATGCCGGGAGTTCAAGGTCTGGAACTTGCCCGCGCGCTGCGCCAGGACCCAAGATATCTCACCATCCCCATCCTGTTTGTGTCAGCGTCGCAGGCAGTAGCCGACCGCCTCGAGACGAACAGCATGGCGGGCAATGAGTTCTTCCAGAAACCACTCGACAATCAACGATTCTTGGCGGCGCTGCATCATCACCTGGCACAGGCTCAACGCATCTCGGCGCGCATCAACCTGGTCAGTCAACGCAAAGAACGTCAGGGCTTGCAGAACCATGACTTTTTTCTGACCGAACTGGCCTCCTCCCTCGCTTATCTTGAGGCCTCGCCTAACAACCAGGCGCGGTTTCTGGTCCAGGTGGGAATCGACCGCGAGGAGTACCTGCGCGCACAGCATGGCGCACGCGCACTGGCCAGTTTAACTGCCCGCATGGAGCACCACTTCGCGGACCAATTGGGTGCCAGGGATTCCGGCTGTCGCCTGGGCGGCGGCAGCTTCCTGTTTCAAATAACCGCGCCTGTAGCCGAGGACACAAGTGCCTATCTGGACCAGTTTCACCAACGCCTGAACAGCCCGGCATGGTCCCTGGGTGAACCGCCGAATTCCGTTACCGTCAGTATGGGCGTATTGCCTCTTACAGAAGCGGTGAATGAAGACAAGGCCCTGATGGAAGTCGAGCAGGCTTGTTGTGAGGCCATGCAGGCGGACAACGCTCGGGTGGTCTGGCGGCGGGCGCCGGAGCGTTCCGATCATAGCAAACTGGATGATCGCATTCGGGAACTGCTAGATGCCCAGGCCTTCAAACTGCACTACCAGCCGATCGTGAATATGAACTCCGGAGATACTGTCTTTGAAGCCCTGGTACGGCTAGTGGATGAAGACGATGCCTTGTATCTGCCCGGCCAGTTCTTGCCACAGCTGACAGAGGGAAATCATGGCACCTTGCATGATCTCGATCGTTGGGTCGTGGAGCACGCGCTTGAGGGACTCTCAGAGCTTTCGGGAAAAGCCGCAGCGGGTTACTCCGTGGCGATCAAACTCGCGTCCCCCATGGCGGATGTAGCCAGAATGATGCCCTTTCTCAGCAGCGGTATGCGCAACGCGAGCATCAAAGGCAAACGCCGCATTTACCTCGCATTGTCCAGCCCAACCGTGATCAAAGACGTCGCAAAGGCCAAGCAGGTATTAAACGTGCTGCACGGCATGAACTGTGGTCTTATCATCGAGCACGTTGAGACCGGCCCGGCATCGATTGAACTGCTGAAAGAGTTGCCGACCGTGGAATTCGTGAAGCTGGCTCCAAAGTATGGCACCAGCGCCGAGCAGACGGCTGAACTGGAAAACATGCTTCGCCAGCTTACCGGGGTCTTCGGGTCGAGCCAGCCAATCGTAGCCACCCGGGTCGAAGACGCCAAGGCTCTGACGTGGTTCTGGGACCGTGGCATCCGCCATTTTCAGGGGCACTTCATCCAGGCGCCGGAAGTGGCCATGACCTTCGAGCTCTGAGCATCACGACCTTGTGCGCGCAACCAGGCGCTAACGCCCCCCGGTTCGGCAGCGTGCACTTCAGTCAATTCGATATAGAAGGTCAGGGCTTTACGGACCATCGGTTTTACACCTCATTCGCCTTACGATAGCTACCCCGATAATCAAAAATCCGCTCCTGCACCTGCCAATAATGCTTCTGCTTGCGGGCAACAACAAAATCCGGCGCTGGCAACAAGGCCTGGCTCTCAAGTACTTCCTCCGCCTTGCTGAATGTTTTCGGCGCTCGGCCGTTCGCGAAACGCCGCCCGAACAGCTTGTTGAAAACGGTGCGCTGGCCAGGCTTGCTGAAATCAAACGACTCCCTGAGTTCCTCCCCGTCCTCGCCGTGATAGGTCACTCTCAGCTTGTTTCCATCAACACTGAGTGCAATTCCAGCGCAACGGATCACCATGGCATCCTTGAGCTTCAGCGCATCTCTCAGCTGATCATCCGGGTCGATAATGGCTTTCTGGCATCGGTGACAGTTGCGGGCGGCAATATCGTTCTCGCCACCGCAGTGGGGACACTCCTTGAAGCGAAAACGGTAATCACACTGCTCAAGGCGACCTTTCTGCGAAGCAGGCTCGTCTCCGTCCACAGGCTCCAGAAGCCCCTGACAACGGCGCCCGTAGTGCTCGAGCACACGGCCTTCACTGTCTGTTTTGCCCCAGAAGATATTGGCAAAGCCACAGCCCGGGCAGAATACCTGCACCGGCTCACTGTCCGGGTTCGGTTTCGGTTCGCCCACCTCCGGATGATGCAGATTCACGTGGTTGCCCGCGTAATCAATCACCAGGCAATCCTGCTTGCCCTCGTCAAGGCGAAGACCACGGCCCACGATCTGCTGATACAGGCTGACCGACTGGGTAGGCCGAAGAATGGCAATAACGTCCACATGGGGCGCATCAAAGCCCGTGGTGAGCACGGATACGTTCACCAAGTACTTCAACTGCCGCTGTTTGAATCGTTGAATCAGCATGTCCCGATCTTTCTGATCGGTCGCGCCAGTTACCAAAGCGGTCTCATATTCAGGAAGATAACCGGTGATCTCCCTCGCATGCTCCACCGTGGCCGCAAAGATCATCACTCCCTGGCGCTCAGCGGCCAGTTCCATCACCTGCTCAATGATCGCGCGGGTCACACGCTTGTGTTTGCTCAGCAGCTGGTTGACGTCCTTCTCGGCATACTCGCCAAAGCGGTCCCGAGCCAGCGCGGAGAAATCGTATTGCGCCACTGCCGCATTCACCAACTCGGGCCGGGTGAGATACCCCCGATTGATCATATAGCTCAACGGCAGTTCGTAAATGCAGTGCTGAAAGGGCTTGTCCTGCTCGTCAACAGAGCCACGAACAAAGCCCCGGTAGTGATAACGATAGATCCAGCCCATGGCCAGACGGTAGGGCGTAGCGGTCAGCCCGAGCACTTTGAGGGCGTCATTCTGTTGCCGTAGCAACTCAATGATGCGTTGATACTGACTGGTTTCATCGCCGCTGACCCGATGACACTCATCGATGATGACCAGCGAGTATTCATCCCGGAACTGATCCAGATTCGCCGATACCGACTGCACACTGGCAAACGTCACCTGATGGTGGCTTTCCTTGCGCTTCAGCCCGGCGGAGAAGATGCCGCCGGCCAACCCATAACTCTGGTATTTGGCGTGATTTTGCTCCACAAGCTCTTTGACGTGGGTCAGCACCAGAATCTTGCGCCGGGCAAGACGGGCCAGCTCGGCAATGACCAGGCTTTTGCCGGCGCCGGTTGGCAGCACGATGACGGCAGACTCATCGGATCTTCGGAAATGATTCAGCGTGGCGTCGACGGCTTCCCGTTGGTACGGGCGGAGTTTGAAAGGGGCTCTTGAATATGCAGGCATCCTAGAAAAACAGTACCGGAGACACCCCAAACCGCTTGCCTAGGGCCTCCATGTGTTTGCGGGTCAGCTTCTTTCCTTCAGCACCATTGAGAATTTTGCTCACATTGCCTTTTGAACCCAACTCCGGCAAATCAGCAACCCCAAGACCGTGCTGAACCATCATGGTTTTCAGCACAGCAATCCCCCTGTCCGTTTCAGCAACAGCGGCATTAAAGTCGGAAAACTCTGTAGCCTGGTCCTCCCAGCGCTCAATGCTGACAGCCAGAATTTCAATGAGAAGCCTGTTGGCGTCATAGTCGTCCACCAACTGATCCATCAGCTCCAACGCTCGCTCATAGTCGTCCTGAGTTTCAATATGGGCCACAAAAGGCACCTGAGATAGCGCTTCTCTGATCTCAACAAAAGCAGGCGATAACATAAGCCTCACTCCTTATTGCGACGGTATTTGTCAGTAAGCCGGTCGTATTCGGCGTGGCTGCAAATGTGTTTTACGTACATGCGATTATCACGAAATTCAATGAAGGCAATCAGCCTTAAATTGAAAGCCATAACAACAAGCCGGCAACCACGACAAAAAGCACGGCAACATGAACAGCCAGGTTCTTCCGGGCCGTTGGAGCGGGCTTTCTGGCGAAACGAAAATAGTCGTCACCAAACAGCCCAACGCCGCAGCCCTCACAGTAGTTTTTTGAGTAGGAAAGCCTCAGTTCGGATGGGTCAAATTTTTTCCGACAGCTGTAGCAACTCGGCTTGATCATTCCGGCCCCCAGGCAGAGCCGTGTTCGGTCAACAATCGGCAACTCCCCACCGCCTGCGCCTGAAGATACTCACAAAACGCCGTCACATCGGGATTCGTGAACTCACTGGAAATGAACTCACCCGGAATCAGCCCTTCATCCCATCGAGACGTCACCAAAGTATGGGGATACGCCACATCGTCGCCGGAATAAATCTGCACCACCGCTTGGGTCTGGTGAATATAAAGATCACGAAGTTCTTTGGCACACCTAAGCGTACTCAGGTCATGCCTGGCATCACACTCATAGTCCTTCCCGATGAAGAACTCACTGGCAACGGAAAACAGCGTGTTTTCATCCAGAGCAGTCGACGGCGCCGGATGAATGGTTCTAGCGACATCGCCGGCCATGTTGGTACAACCGGCGATTAACGACAGCAATGGAATCACCAACACCTGAAACTTATTCACAACAGCGTCTGACCACTTAATCTTTTCGATTGGCATAACGTTTTCTGCAACGGTTTGAGGTAGGCCATTATAGCCAGCAGTGGCGCTGACTCCGAAAGCCGGAGATCGGAACACCTCGGCTCATCCTGGATGAACAGGAGAGTATGCCGCCCTCTCCAGAGAGAGCCAGGTCTATCGCGGCCATCCACCTTATGCAACAATGATATAACAATATTCTATTTAGATAACATTGTAAGGAAACAGAACGATGAAAAGGATTTTGGCGTGCACCTTTATTTCGGCATTAATGGTCGGTTGCGGAGGCGGCGGAAGTGGGAGCGATCTGGAAAAAACCAACGAAAATACCACTCCCGGTTCAAGTTCGTCTGACGGGAACGACGATAGCGACCCCGTGACGCCACCCGATCAAGTCACGGTACTCGAGGGCACCTGGAAGAAACCATGCGGGCACGTGGAGGGCGAAGCACACTACGATATCGTGACGGTCTCTTTCACCCGCAGCGCATTTGCCACAAGTATCGAGAACTACATCGATAGCGCTTGCACCACCCCGTTACCGGAAGCTCCAAATCCTACCTCATCAGGCAACTTCACACTCGGTGAAGACGTTTTACTGAGTTCCGGCCTCACCGCTACCGAACTCACGTCGCATGTGACTCAGTTCAATGGCGCCGACTTCGAGATCGACGAGTACAATGTCGTTTACATCAACAACAATATTCTCTACACAGGAGAAGGCACAACCAGTTCGCCAGACCAGCGGCCAACCAGTCTCGATTATGATCGTCCATTCTATCGACTGAACTAGGTTACTTGCCCAGGGGCGCTACCCTTTCAGATTCAATGCTCTTCCCCTCGCAAAACCTTATACCGAGCACACGCCTTGTCCCTGTCTCTTAGAAGGCGCGGATCCGAGCTACCAATAGCAGCCGCAATCAGGGAGTTACATTCCTGCCGCGCCAAAAGAAACTCGGAGGAAGATTGATGAACACGCTGAATAACAGCACTTGACGAAGGCTCAGGCTCCACCGTCCGTGAATCGGTTTTGGGCTCGCTTTCAGGTCTGTGACGAGTGGGCTGCGGTGCGCTTTCAACCCTGTGCTCAGGCACCCTTTTTGTGTCTATTGCCATCTCCTGCGAAGCAAAATTCCAATAGGCGTTCATTCCGATCGCGCCGACGCCCAACATCAAGGCTGGAAAAACCAAGAACTTGAGGCGTCCCCTACTCGGCCGACGAGGCGCTTCAGCGTAGCGCTCGGCAACCAAATTTCTCACATGGTGAGCATGGGCCCGGTCGGTGGCGAAAGATGCCTTGAGGCGACCAGCTGCCACCTTCTCCCGAACCTCCGCCACCTGCTCCAGGCTAAGCAAAGGATCAATCTTCGACTTGATATAACGAACATACCCCAGCCCCTGAGTCACGTTTTCCGGCATGGGTGTTTTGAACGTGCTGTCCCCCACAAACACCACCACCGAGTGCACCTGATGGTCGTTTAACCCGAGCAATGCCTGGAGCGTTTTTACGTGCTTATAGTTCTGGTGCAGCGGGTTCTGGAACTTGTGATTGGAGCGGAAAATCTTCTGGGTCCAGAAGCGCTGATGAGGGCCACCAAATATCCAGCCCTTCATGTTTTTTGTCTCGACAACGAAGACCCCGAATTCCGACACCAGAACATGGTCAATCTGCGTGGTGCCGTCCTCTGTGGGGAGGGTAACGTTCTTGATGAGATGGTAGCGGGATTTATCCAGTAACCACCGTGCGGAGAAGTTGACCAGAAACTCGCCAAACTTACCTTTGAACCAGGGCGACTTGATTACACCCAGCATGATTGCAAGGGGCAACAGGTACCAGAGTAGAGTGATAAGGAGCTGGTAGACCGGGCTCAAATCCATTTCTCAAACATCCTTGCTTCGTTTCCTAAATCCATCCGACGTGAAACATAAATCAGTCTTCGTTTCGGCGCCTTAGGATTTTTGTAACTACTCGCCAAGGAAACATCGGCCACTGTGGCCGAGCAACAAAAACGTGCTTTGAGAGTTCGGAGCTGAAAAGGCCGACAGAAACTGCCGGCCGAGAGAATTCCAGGTACTTAGCGCGCAAGAATCTGAACTATGCGTTTGCGCTGCAACCGTCGATCTCTTCGTCGATAATCAGATTCCCCTCTACACGGAACCCTATCCGGCCAACCAGGAACGCCTGCTGCAGACTGGTTATGACAAGGTCAGTCAGACCAACGGCACAAGCTTATGTTTTTACTGCAAAAATGAAATAGCGAAATGTAGTCAATTGTAAAAGTTTGCCAAGAACCACATCGGACAAGTGCATGCTGGTAAAGTCATTCGTGGCTGATCACAACTGGAGCACAGAGGACAATGGCTATGATTGTTTGCGGAGTTGAACTGACGGGCAGCGATGCGGTGGTGTGTTTGCTGAATATGGACAGAGGGCAGTTCAACCTGCCGGAGTGCAAGGTGCGCAAACTGTCACTGCCGAAAAATCATAGCCGTGAAGACCTGAAGCGGTTCCAGGCGGCCTTTGCGGAGTTAATGGCCGAGTACGGGGTCACCCGTGTCGCGATCAAGGAGCGGATGCCGAAAGGTAAGTTTGCCGGCGGTGCCATCAGCTTCAAATTGGAAGCGGCCATTCAACTGATCACCGATACTGAGTTAACCGTGACCTTGCTGCCCCCGGCAATGATCAAATCTACCCTGGCATCCAACCCGCTGCCGATTGCGTTTGCCGATACGGGGTTGAAGGTGTTTCAGGAAACAGCCTTTATCACCGCCTATGTCGCTCAGATGACCAGCATGAAAGGGGCCGCATGAACGTGAGTCAGCCGATGCTCGGCTCCCACTGACACGCTGCCCCTAGGACAGCTGTTCCTGCGGCACCGCCTGGCTTGAGCCTGCCTCTGCCGCCTCATATTTATCCTCGGAACGGGCAATCACTGAAGTGCACACCAGATCCCCGGTGACATTCATCGCCGTGGCCCCCATACCCACAAGGGCATCGATGGACACCAGCAGCGCTACGGTTTCAATGGGCAGGCCCACCTGGGCAAACACCGTAGCAATCATCACGATACCCGCACCCGGCACACCGGCCGTACCGATGGAGGCCAGAGTGCCGATCAGAACGATTTCCAGCATGGTGACAAAGTCCAGGGGCACCCCTATCACATTGGCCGCAAAGGCTGCAGAAATGGCAATGCGGATGCCGGCTCCGTCCATATTGATGGTGGCGCCCAGCGGCAAGCTGAAGCCATAGATACTCTGGGGAACACCCAAACGCCGCGCTGCGTTCAGGGTCAGGGGCAGCGTTCCGGAACTGCTCTGGGTGGCAAAGGCCGTGGCGACCGGAGCCCGGGCCTCGCGAACGAAGTCCATCAGGTTTACGCCGTTAAGACGCATAAGAACCCCGTAGACCACCAGCTGTACCGCCAGGGCGATGTACAACACCATGACCATATCCCCGAGGGCCAGTATCGTGTTCATGCCCTGCTCACCTGCAGTGCTGGCCACAATCGCAAACACACCTATCGGAACATACTGGAGCACCCCGGCCATCACCTTCATGGTGACCTCGTTCAGACCAGAAACCACGCCATACACCCGCTCAGCGACTTCGCCGTGAGCCTTTGACTCCCGCAGTTTCAACAGAGCAATGCCAAAAACAATCGCGGTGAAGATAATCCCCAGCAGGTTCGGCTCGGCAAAGGCCTCAACCATGTTGGTGGGAACAATGTTCAGAAGTACCTGGATAAAGCCCGGATTCTCCGGCACTTCGACACTTTCCGAAGACGTCAATTCCAGGCCACTGCCAGGCGAGAAAGCAGACGCTACACCCAGCCCCACCGTGATCGCCAACGCCGAAGTCAGCACATAGAAGCCCAGCATCTTCCGGCCCACACGCCCCATACTGCCAAGATTGGCCTGATTGATTCCCACCATCAGGGTTAACAGGACAATCGGCACAACCAGGAACTTCAGCAACCGAAGCAGCAGTTCTCCCAGAGGGTCCAGCCATTCGGCCACTGCGGGCCCGCCCACCAGTCCCACAATCAGACCAAGAACAAGCGCAATACCAATGCGCAGAACCAGCGACGTATTCAGATAAGCATCAAGTACAGCTTTCATGGAGGCTCCCGTTATACCCTGGCCCGTTAGTGAGCAGGCATTCAAAAACGTAAGGATCGAGGATTCTGGTCAGTACCGGATCGTTGGTAAACCGGTATTGCCACGTACTTTACTCACAGAAGCTGTGGATAAGTTTGTTAGGAACCTAGGGTTAAGTACCCATAAGCCTTGTGCCACAAGCCCTCAGGAAATTTGGTGCAATTATGGGCTATACGCGAGTGGTATATGGATATGAGGAATCCGTCTCAGCAGGGGGAGCCTGTTCCGGTTTTCCGTTTAGCCGGGGCTTTTTCTATGCAAAGCTCCATAAGGTAAATTAAGCTGAATCCTACGGTCGTGGACTCGTCCAAATATGGCCGGTCCTCAAGCTGGATGTATGAGGGTTGCTATAGCTCTAAGCGGCTATTTCTTGCACTTAGGCCGATCATATGTAACCAGATAGGCAAACGCGACCGATGAGCATTGATCTGAGTACATTTAATTTTTCTGAAATATCGAATTATTGGGCCTACGCCCTGGGCATCGCTGTCAGCTTTTACGGAACAGTGAGTTGGTTTAGTTCTAAACATTTATCCAAAGAAAGTAAGGAACATTTGTCACTCTGGCTGTGGGGAAGCTATGAGTCCACTTGGCTGAGGCAGTTCTGTCTATTATTCGACGCTGTTTTTGGCCGAAGACATCTTAGCTGGGCTTGTTTCCTAAGGTCATCTGTTGCATCTTTTATTACAGTATTTATATTGTATTTTTTACTGGGCGACATCCTCCAAGAGAAAGGCCGAATTGGGGTATATCTTGACACCAAGGACCTTATCATTTATGCCCTGATACTTAATGTAATTTCTGATTACTTATCATTATTTGAAACGCGTTGGTTGCTTAATAAATTTAGCTCCATATCAAGCATATGGAACCAGCTAGCTTTACTGGCATTCGATGCACTTATCACTGCTGGCATTATCTGGTTCGCCATTGAGGCCTATCTTTTTGTTCTTGGAAAACCAGCTCCATCGCTTGTGGAATTGGTGGCGGTTTTCAGTATATTTTCCATATTCTTCTACTCCACCTTTTTAACATCCATTTGGGCATGGCTTTACTGCCTTTCATCATGGTGTGTTCGTTTAATTTCAAAAACACGACTCAACGAACTCTTAGATATCGAGCATAATCCGGGCCATCAAATCGCACTAATAGGCGGCATTGCAATATTTCTGATCATCGCTATTCTTTTTCCTTTCTTTAAAGATTCAGAACTCTCGAACACAAGCTTATTCGACAGATACCTATGTGATACTTTTCCAAAGGCCACCTGCGATGACCTGGCTCGGCTCTCCACGAATGAGAAACAAACACTTTTCTTCTTAGAAAAGAATTGTGATGGAGGTGGATTAGAAAATTGCATTATCGCAGCAAGCGACTATTACCTAGACGATGATGGAAAGAAAGCAGCTGACCTCTACCAGAAAGCCTGCGAGTTCGGGCATCCTGATGGATGCAAATGGGCTGGCTGGCTTTATATGACTGGATTTGGCGTTGATTCAGACTACGTGCGAGCAATAAAGTTTTATGATGTCGCATGTAAAGCAGATGATCTTGAAGCCTGCGTCAACATTGGCTTCATGTTCGAGAACGGCGCGGGAGTTGATCAGAGTTATTCGGCCGCAAGGGATATATATCATTTGGCCTGTGAAAGGGGCGCCCTGCAGGGCTGCAATAATTTAGGCTATTTTTACCAAGAGGGAAAAGGTGTTGAAAAAGATATTCGAAAAGCAAAATCTCTCTACGAGAAGTCGTGCAACGATGAGGCAGTTTGGGGATGTAACAATCTAGGCGGTCTTTACTACAAAGGTTTAGGCGTGGAGCGTGATATCCAAAAAATGCTTCACTACAATAAGATGGCCTGTGACAGGGACCTGACTATAGGCTGCGATGCGCTGGGTGCAATTTATCTGCATGGCCGAGGCGTACCTATCGATTACCAACGAGCCTTAGAATACTTTCAAAAGTCGTGCTCAAATAATTCTATGCTTGGCTGTTCTTTTTTGGCAACTATGCATGCCTCCGGTCAAGGAGTGACCAAGAACCTGAAGAAAGGGTTAAAGTTATTGACGCGTGCCTGTGAACATGGATCCAATTTAGGATGTAATCTTCTGAAAGTGCATTTGGCTAACCAAAAAGCTCAATGACCTGTCCCGGTTTTCTGTCCGCAACGAGAAGGACCAATGGCACCCACAAACTCCAACTGGCAAAGCCGCAAGGGTTGGGAAAGCCCCCACATCCGATCTGATCGTAAACGCACCCTGTTGCTTATATGGGTAGTAGCCCTTGTGTGGAACACCATAAGCACGCCGCTACTGTGGACCCTACCCAAAGCCTGGGATCAAAGCCTCTGGACGGTTTTAATGGCATTGCTTTTTCCTGCAGTGGGCCTCGGGCTATTGTGGAAAGCGGTAACCATGACCCGAGCATATCGTCACTACGGCACAGTCGAGCTTGTCATGACCCCCTATCCGGCAGCCATTGGTGGTCAGATGGGTGGCACAATTCTTGTGCCCCGGCTTCGGGCCCAGGACCTGATAACTCCCGGTGCAGAAGTCACCGTGACGCTGGAGTGCATTTATACCTACGTCTCCGGCTCCGGGAAAAACCGCTCCCGCGTAGAGAGAATCCTCTGGGCCGAGCGCGGAACGCCGCGAGTTGAAGCTGCAGGGCCCGGTGTACGCCTTGGGTTTAGCTTTGACTTGCCGAAAGACTTGCCAGAGGCAGATGATGAACGTTCCAGCAAATACCATTTCTGGCGCCTGTCCGTAAAAGCGGATATCGAGGGCGTGGATCTGGAGCGCCAGTACGACATTCCGGCGTTCAAAGGCGATGCCCGTTCTCAAAGTGCAGGGCATGATATCAGTGCGCAAGTGCGCGCCTTACGCGACGAAAAATCACGGGCCGCTAAAGAAGCCATACAGTCGGGGCGGTTGGATCTGCCTGGCCTTTCCCGGGCCATGCACTACCAGGATTATGGCCATCAGATAAAAATGCGCTTCCCCATGTTCCGCAATAAAGTGCTCACCTTATTCGCCTGGTTTTTTGCCGGCGGTTTCGGCTTTGCCAGCTCAATGATGCTGATGTCCGCTTTCTCGGGCGGGGGCTTTGGCTTGCTAGCGGGTCTGTTCACCATCCCCTTTGTGTTGGTGGCCATCGCCGCAAGTGCTGCGGCTTTGTACCTGCCCTTCAACCGCCTGGTCGTTCGTATCGACCGCCACGGAATTCGTACGTTAAGAAGCTGGCTCTATCTGCCTGTACGCAGCCGCAAGCTGGCCATGAATCAGGTTAGGCATTTGGCAATCAAGCGCACGGGTAGCACGGGCCAGGGCGTGGACAAAGTGGAACACTTCAAGCTTATTGCGGTTGATAACCAGCAAAACAAGATCACCATCGCCGAAGACCTTGACGGTCAGGACGTCGCCCAACACTTTTGCGATTACCTGGCCGAGCGCATCGGCGTTTCGGCGATTTCAGAGCCAAATATCAAAGCGACGGGATTGTGATCTGGGGCTTAATTTGCCGGCGGTGCCATCAGCTTTAAAATGGAATCCGCCTTTACCCCTGCCGTCCGACCGGGTGGAAACAACAAGATCAGACCGAAGTAAGGGCAGAAGCGCGAGACCCGACCGTCCGCGGGTCTACTTCGAAGAATGGGTTGGATGCACCATACACAACCTGGCCACCAGCCACCGCGCTGCTATAGCTCGTGGATGAGGTGGATGCTTGGGTTTGGAATGTGGTGCGAGGGGATCACCAACGCGGGCAACAGGTTTGCCATTGATCAACACATCGGAGGAGCCCGCGATCACCGGGGTTGGTGGGAACCCGGAGTGATCAGTACCCACGTCACCTAATAAAACAACTTTCTTGCTCATTCCTTTGCTCCTTCTGTCCTTGAGGGAGATTTGTCCATCTTCGCGCAGGATCGCCTTCACTGGCTCCTACCGCTGCAATACCTAGCGGAGTTTCCAAAATAATCAGGAAGGAATCAACCCGCGCGATCCAACAGATCTGCCGGGTTCTTCCAACTCATCAAACCGGCAGTTCAACAATCTCACCAACCACACCACCCTCACTCACCTGCAACCGCCCCACCGTGATCGGCAGAGTAAAACGCCGGGGCCCGGCGCCACCCGGATTGAAATAAAGCACATCGCCAATCCACTCATTACGGGGTTTGTGGGAATGCCCAGCGATGACCACGCGGTAACGGCCCTGCGGATCGATTTGGAGGGTTTTGACGTCGTGGAGCATGTAAAAAGCGTGGCCGAGGAATTCCAGATCCCGAACATCCGGAAGGGTCGCTGCCCGGCCTACTTTGTCGATATTGCCACGGATCGCAACCAAAGGGGCGATCTGCTCCAGCGCTTCCAGAACCTCGTCCCGACCCACGTCACCGGCATGAAGAATCAGATCTGAGCCTTCCAAAACCTCCAGGGCTTCGGGACGCATCTTGCTGTGGGTGTCTGCGATCACTCCGATTTGCATGCTTACGCCCTCCAGATTCCCGAATGACGCCAACCCGGCCCGTGCGTATGGCCATGCAGGTAAGCATTGCTATAGTGAAACAAGACCACCTGATTCTCAATGTCGGCCAGAACAGGTAAATACATGTCACTCCCGGTAGGATTCCCCCATGCCCACTTATACCGTCACAGTCGCGAATCTTTCTCTGTCGCAGCAGCAGAAATCACAGATCGCGGAGGCCATAACAACGGCCCACAGCACACAAACAGGCGCGCCCCGTTTCTTTGCCCAGGTTTTGTTTTTTTCGACCAATGAGGGCGATCACTTTGTCGGTGGCAGCGTGAACACCGCGCCCCAGGTGTATGTGCACGGCCTGATCCGGCAGGGCCGCAATACCGAGGTCAAGCAGGCCCTGATGAGCCAGATGCTTGAAGAGATAGCCCGAATTGCGGGCATAACTGCTGAGGACGTGTGGATCTACCTGCAGGACATTCCAGCCACTCAGATGATCGAGTTTGGCCGGTTTCTTCCGGCGCCAGGAGACGAAGCTGAGTGGGAGCGGGGAATGACTCCGGGAAAGCGAACCAGGTTACCCGATTAACCGAACGCTGACGGTCAGAGGCTCATCCGACCTATTTTCAAGGTACAGAACTGCCGTAACCTCTTCTTATGGAGTGCATGTTTCACTGGCAGAAATGTGTAACAACCGTTTGAGTGATAGCATGCAACTTTGTCACCCGATGACTTTCGTATACGCCTGCTCGCGATTCATCTACACAGAGAACCTACGCGAAAGCCCCGAAAAATAGGTCTGTCACAGTTTCCCCCTGCTTATGAACCAAAAAAATTATCCTGTTCCGATTTCCACAAAGCCTGCTCGCAAAGATCTACACCCGAGGAATCTGCACAATCAGGGCTATGACCTCCCAGCTCTCGTAGAAACCCACCCGGCACTAGCCCCCCATGTGAAAACGAACCCTCATGGCAACCTTTCCATCGATTTCGCAGACCCATTGGCCGTAAAAACTCTCAACGCCGCGTTATTAAACCGATACTACAACATTGTCGCTTGGGACATTCCGGACGGGGCACTTTGCCCTCCAATCCCGGGCAGGGCCGACTATATCCATTACATCGCTGACTTGCCCGGGCTTGATCAGCCCAGCATCAAGCTGCTGGATATAGGGACGGGAGCCAATGGCATCTACCCGCTACTGGCCTGCCAAATTTACGGCTGGCAGTGTGTCGGTAGCGACATCAATACGGAGTCGCTTGCGAACGTAGCCACAATCATCACCAACAACCCCACACTCAAAGGTCGCTTCACGCTCCGCACCCAGCACGATAAAAACCACATGTTCGAAGGGATCATCCAAGCTGGTGAGTTCTTTGACGTCAGCGTATGCAACCCGCCTTTCCATGCATCTCTCGATGACGCAATGAAAGGTAGCCGGCTAAAACTCAATAACCTTGCTCGCAGTCGCGGTGAACAAAAAACAAAATCCGAATCCCCTACTCTGAATTTTGGCGGTCTGGGAGCAGAGCTTTGGTGCAAGGGGGGTGAGCAACTGTTTCTGAAAAAGCTGATAAGAGAAAGCCAGGCGTATTCAACTCAATGTCGCTGGTTTACCAGCCTGGTTTCAAAAGCCGACAATGTTAAGCCCGCAAAGAAGTTGATTCGTAAGCTTGGTGCAGTCGATATAAGGGAAATTGAGATGAAGCAGGGAAATAAGATTACGCGGGTCTTGGCCTGGACATTCATCTGAACCGCCCCGAGTTTAAACCGTTTCTGTCCCGGTTTTCCTCCCAGAATCAGGCCCGAGGGCTCCCTATATCTCGCTCATCAGCCACTCCTTGAAGGCTTTCATTCCGATGGTCAGCGGACGTTGCTTGCGGTAGACCAGATAGAAGGCCCGATTCGTATCCAATTGGATGTCGAAAGGCACCACCAACTTCCCCGATTTAATCTCACGGGACGTCAGGGTGCTATCAGCCAGCGCCACTCCAAGGCCCTCTTGGGCCGCCGCCGTGGCAAGTTGCCCGCTGGACATCTGTAAGCTGCCCCGGGCGGATATAAAATCCACGCCTGATTGTTCCAGCCAGTTCTCCCACTCCCACTTCCGTTTGCTGACATAAATCAGAGTGTGTTTAGCCAAGTCTTCAGGCTTCTCCAGCGGCAACTCACCGTCCAGTAGCCGCGGGCTACACACCGGAACCAGCATAACTTTGCGCAGGAAATGCACTTCAATATCGTCCCACTCACCATTCCCGAAATAAACCGCCATATCGGTACTGGTGCGATCGAAATCCAGCAGCCCCATGGACGCATTAATTTCCAGCTCAATATCCGGGTATAGGGCCTGGAATCGAGCCATGCGTGGCATCAGCCAGCGGGTTAGGAAGTTGGGGGCAACACTGATCTTGACCACGTTGGATTCCTGGTTCGCGGTCAGTCGTTGGGTGGCCATTTCAATCTCATCGAACGCATGCCTGACTGATGAGAGATATTGCTCGCCTTCAGGGGTTAACGTCACCGCTCGCCTGCTTCGATCAAACAGTGAAAGCCCTAAATATTCTTCAAGTGTCTTCACCTGATGACTGACCGCCGATGACGTCACGAAAAGTTCCTTGCCAGCTGCGACAAAGCTGCGGTGTCTAGCCGCTGATTCAAATACCCGAAGCGCATTCAGGGGTGGCAGGTGGCGCATAACTTCGCTCGACTGATGAGATTAATTCATCAGTCTGATGAGAAAGGATCGCTTTTTCAAGAGCCTCGTACTCATTACCATAAGTCCTGTAGAAGATACTCACTTATCGAATCAGGACACACCACCATGACTTATCAGGCTCCGAAACTGAACGAACAGGGCACTATCGACATTGATTACTACACAAAGCTTGCATCGCAGGAACGAAGCGAATATATCGCGCAGATGGCAGTGTCACTCAAAGCCAAAATCAAGTCCTTCTTCCACGTGAAGCTGCCGAAACTGTCCATTAGCCATTAATTCGTGTTCCGTTTAGCGCTCGATGGCCTTATGTGGAGACTGGCTGGTTTTGCTCAAACTGGCGAACCAGCCTGATTGCGCGTTGAACGATGAAGAATCAGATCCGAGCCTTCCAAAACCTCCAGGGCTTCGGGACGCATCTTGCTGTAGGTGTCTGCGATCACTCCGATTTGCATGCTTACGCCCTCCTAATCCCTCAATGACTCCAGAAAAGAGGCCCAGGTTACCCAAATAACCGAAATAAAAGATCTGGCCAGCTGCAAGGCCATCATTGCCAACCTGACATGCGAGGATTCCAGCGAGATCACTTTTTCGGCTTTCTCGCGGGCCTGACCTCGTATCGCAGATTCAATCGGTGTGCGTTCCGGGGATGCTGTTCAGAAGCTCAGCATTTGTGGGGTACTTCTCAAGCAACTCAACCAGCCTTCTTGTGCCCTCTAGCGGTTTGAGACCACTAAGCGCCCGGCGCAACGCTCTTATCTTGTCTAAATATTTCGGATCTAACAGCAGCTCTTCACGGCGTGTACTGCTTTTCGAAATGTCCAGCGCGGGGAAGATTCGCTGATTCGCAACGTCTCTTGATAAAACCAGCTCCATGTTCCCCGTGCCCTTAAATTCCTCGAATATAACCTGGTCCATACGGCTGCCGGTATCAACCAGAACGGTAGCCAAAATGGTCAGCGACCCGCCATTCTCAATGTTTCGTGCAGCGCCAAACAACCTCCGCGGGATCTCCATCGCTCGCGCATCAACCCCGCCTGACATAGTACGGCCGCTGCTCTTTCGCTCCGCATTATGCACACGCGAAAGCCTCGTGAGAGAATCAATCACAATCATGACGTTGTGACCCTCGCCCGCTTGTTGGCGGGCGATATCAAGAAGCTCATCGGCAACGCGAACGTGATGAGCATAGCTTTCATCCGAAGAAGAAGCGTGTACCTCGGCCGGGACGCTACGCCTGAAATCAGTGACCTCTTCGGGTCGCTCATCGATCAATAACGCGTAAAGTTTAATCTCGGGATACGCCTTTCCCACCGCCTGGCAAATATCTTTTAAGATCGTCGATTTTCCAGACCCCGGCGGTGCAACTATCAAACCTCGCTGCCCCATTCCAATCGGCGTGATCAAATCCATCGCACGCACCGTGAGTTTTTCTGAACCTGACTCCAAACGAATCCCCGGCGTTGGATTGATAGCCACACCGTTTAAAAAACGTTTTTGTGGATCAGCCTCAACCATAGCTTCGGCTTCCTCAGCCACTGGTTTGGCGTCTTTAATGGGTTTCCGGGTTAAACCTAATGTCTTTCTCGTCATGTCTGTTTGATAGCTCTTGTTTGATAGTTGCCCGTCTTTACTGCGAGGCCTGATCAATCTTTTCCGCCTGTTTGGCCGCCTCATCCTCCATAAACTTCTTCATGTCTTCTTCAAACTTCGGCACATCGCCCGGGTTCGTCGGAACCTTTGGCGGCTTGCCGGTCCCCATTTCCGCGGCCTGTTCAGCGTTGGCCTCCTTACCCTTGTTCAGTTGCTGAGCCACCAACAGACCAACAACCAATACCGCGGCGAGCAAAAAGATCAGTTTCATAACGGTTTCTCATTCAGTGGTTACCGACCAGATTAGCTTAATCGGTGCGCATCTGGACGATACTGGATAGCGAAACAAGAACGGTAAAGTATGAGGTCACCAAATACCGTGGCGGTGGACGCTATTCGTGCAGCTACCAGCTAGAAAACGATCACCTGGATCGCCTGTATTTCGAAATCTGCGTATCCAGAGATTTCTGGGACCGCCTGCCAGACCAACCTTTCGTAGCAACGTTTAAGGTTAAGCAGTCGTCTTTAGGAATGACATTCGAGGGGACTCGGGACGACTGGGTGGGGCCTAGCTGACCAATGGAATCGCTCCTCCGTGAGCCCTTTGAGATGAGTTGTCACGCAGCTTACCTACCCCAGTCTCCCTCTATAAAAACAGACCGGCTATCAAGAGCAAGGCAAACCCCCCGTACAAACACAAAGGTGGCAACACAGCCCATAAGACCAGCCGAACAGGCAATTGAGTGGATATATCACCAATCTGCGCAGCTGAGCGATTCAGCCGGTTTGAGGGTACAGACCGAAGCACAAGAAACGTAAACACGTAGCTGCTTCTCATCAATCTACCCAAAGGATCATTACCCCAGATCTTTCTCTGTTCCTGTGCGGAGTTTCCCGGCCTTGAGATTTTCTCCTCAATTGCGGCCACTCTTGAAAATGCAAACGTCAGAATTACAAATAGGGAGACCAAGCCTAAACCAATAGCACCTGCACCGACGAATGCCGCAAGTACCTGAAGCGTGTCATTCGTCATTTGTCACCTCATAGATAACTTCACCGATACCCTCTCCAGTATTTCCTCCAACTTCACCCCCTGCAAAACCGCCAACGCCCGCCATAATTATCCCACATGCAACTCCACCTATACCTCCTGTTCCAACGCCGATCACCCCGCACGCAAATGGCCCGAAGAAAGCACCTGCGCCTCCACCTACTGCAGCCCCAGAAAGACGACCTCCTTCAGTATATTTTACACGTCTGCATTCACTGGCCCGTCCTTTCGTGCACGCCGCATGAATTTTCATTCCCGATGCAGTAACGTCTAGCCCGACTGAAAGATAGCCAATACTCTTTGCGTATCTGGCGCCTGAAGCAAGTCTCTCGTAGTTCGTCGCATATCCCGGAATCTCACCGACACCCGCAGCTTTCCAATTATGCACGATACTCTTCGAAGACAACCCCAGTGCCCGCTTTAGCCTCGCATCATCATCCAGAGACATCCCCTTGCGTGCCAAACTTCCAAGAGAAAAATCCAGCTTCTTGAATAGCGCCCGCCGTTTTTCAAAGAAATCCGGATGGTTCAGGTGGCCATGCTTGCGATAGTTCTCCTGATGAAGACGCTCCACCTCCATCAATGTAGCCTTGATACTATCTATCTGCTTACCAACCATGACGGCACCCGCTCCAAGTCCTGCAGAACCTGTCGAGGTGATAGCCTCCAGCAGATCGTAGTACTTTACGATGAACTGTGCCTCGCCTTGATCCAGAGACCGTACCTGGGCATTTACCTGCGCCGCCACCTCCATCAAATCAGCTTCTTCCCGGGTGCACTCCATTCCTTCCGGATCACCGAGCACGATCATCTCACCGGGTAACACCTGACCTCCAAGGCCCGGATTCAAACGTTCAAAGCTGTCAGGCTTTGCAGAAGCGTCACCATAGAGCGCAGCCAACAAAGTGGTCTTGCTCATTGGGCTCTGAACCACGTGGAAGCCTGGTTCCACAGTAGTTTTCTGCGGTTGGTCTTCTGAAGTCTGATTAGATGCACCAGACACAACCGAGCCACCTGCAACCGCACCGCTGTCGCCACGGGCTAACCCGTTTGAGTTTTCGGACTGTGGGGACGATAAGGAGCCTGTAGCTCCACCATCAGCACTACGAGCAAAATTGGCTCCCGACTGTGAAACTTGCGTTGATGGAGCCGGTGAAATACCGGAAAACTGGGCAGGCGTATACGTATCACCAATTACAACGCTGCTGCTACCGATGGTAACCCCACCGCACGAGATTGCTCCACCCGTCACGGCAGCAGGAATGCCATTAATCAAAACGGTTGCGGAACCGGCGGCTATAGCTCGTGGATGAGGTGGATGCTTGGGTTTGGAGTGTGGTGCGAGGGGATCACCAACGCGGGCAACAGGTTTGCCATCGATCAGCACATCGGGGGAACCGGCGATCACCGGGGTTGGTGGGAACCCGGAGTGATCAGTACCCACGTCACCTAATAAAACAACTTTCTTGCTCATTCCTTTGCTCCTTCTGTCCTTGAGGGAGAGTTATCCATGTTTTCACAGGATCGCCTTCACTGGCTCCTGTCGCTGTCATGCTAACCAGAATTCCGGCTAGAACCAAGTTACCACTAAGGCAACTCTCATTACGCCTCCCTGAATGCTTGATAACGTCCTTCAAGTGCGATTTTGTCAGGCCTGAAGTCAGCTCGCCGAGGAATGATGATCTTTTGTCCGTGCATCTGTTGCAGCCCAAACCGAAGCATTGGGCCGTCTATTTCTTCGAGGATATCCTTTCGAATTTCGACGACATAATCCGGCCTGATTCCCAGAATATTCTGGTCAAATGCCGCGTGGTGCAGCTTGCAAAGTGAAACACCGTTTTTTACGACGGGCTCGCCATCGGGCGATGAGTCCGGCGTGATGTGCGCAGCTTCCAAAAGCGACGTATGACGAAGCCGACAAAGTGCACACTGGTCTCGGTACGCCGCCAGCACTCGTTCACGAAACAACCGCTGATGTAACCGTACCTTCACCGCCGCCGTAACATAACGGCGCCGTGAGTTCGCATCATCATCGTAAGCTCCAAGAACCACATGCTCCGACAACGCGGCTCGATCATCAACCGCAATGGTAACCGCCAAACCTTTAGGATCGTCGCCCACAACAAAGGCTGGCCAAGTTGCAACATATCGCCCCGGAACGATTCCATGGAAATACACCAAGGGCTTTCGTTCCATCATCAAAGCTCTGAGGCCAACGTTGTCCCGATGGTGAGGATCTGTCCCTCGATACCGGTAACGAACCAGGTTGTCCTCAGTAAACGAGTCATCGTAAGGGCTATTTGGCGCCGTCGTTATCGAAATCGGAAGATCGAGAATCTTGGGTTTGAAGATTCCTTGTGGTCCGAGCAGGGGCACGCGATGGCCGTGGAAGTTAATGCCCTGCCTCAAGGGATCGAGTGGGAGAACGTCACCGTAACGATCCGCGAGTTCACCCAGGAAATCGAAAACCTGCATTCGGACTAGGTGGTCGTAATTGGATGAATTCAAGGTATCGGTCTCCCGTCAATGCCAAGAAGGTATCCATAGGAAAAGCAACACCCTTCGAGGCCCTATCCCGTAGCAGGCGATATTACCTTACGTATTTACACGCTCATGCCTAAAACAGCTTCCTCTGGTCAGTCTCGATGCTCGCTTTTTCGACGAAGGTAAATTCGTAGCTTTCCTCCCCGAGCTCAACGGTAAACGTATAAAACGATTCCGGCCGTTGATCAAACACCGTCATCTCTGATTGAAACCGCCCCATGAATGTCTGGCCAGGAAAAACCGTCGTTGTTTGGAGATACCCCTCCAGAGAATTGAGGTTCTGCTGCAGTTCAGATCGGATACTTGCGATACCGGATTGAGCACTGCTCTGAATTTGAGCTTGAGCCGCAGCACTAGCCGCGGGATCGCGTGAATAGGTAGTTGAAGAACCGTAGTAATTTACGGTGCCTCCAGGCCCGTAAGCGGTGCCAGAACCATAAGACGAAGTCGTGGCCGGTTGAGAAGCGCTCAACGTTTGAGCCAACGCACCCAGAGCGATAGCCGTGCGACGGGACTGCGCCTGCGAGATATATTGCTGCTCTAACTCCCCATACGATCTAAGAGAGACCAGACGTTCGTCCTGCTGGAGAGTGATGTCATTGATGCTGACTGTCAGAGGCTCATCCGACCTATTTTCAAGATACAGAACTGCCATAACCTCTTCCCATGGTTGCTTGGATTCATGCACTGCAAGCTCAACAAGGTGTCCCTCATCCTTTTGGCTTTGAACGATCCATCCGCTCGCGTAGTAGGACTGGGAACCGCCATCATCAACCGCAGCAAGCTCAGTCTGAACACTTTGACTCGCACAACCAGATAGAAAAGCGCCAAGAAAGAACACACCCGAGCACTTTTTCATAGACACCCTCACAACCAACGCTCTTGTCGATCAGACTAGAACATGTATTCCCGGAGTGCAGGTTTGGCTAGCAAAAATGTGTAACGACTGATTGAGTGATAGCATGCAACGTCCCCATCCGAAACAAGGAAACCTCAAGGAAGATGAACAACAATTACAAAATCGCACTCCTGATCGACTGCGACAACGTCAGTCACCAGTCGGCTGAAGGTGTTCTGCAGGAACTTGCCAAGTATGGCGCTGTGAACGTTCGCCACGCTCATGGGAACTGGAATGGCCCCCAGTTGAGCGGTTGGATTGAAAAGCTGCACTCGAATGCTATTCGGCCAGTTCAGCAGTTTGCCTATACCACCGGCAAGAACGCTACCGATGCCTCGATGATCATCGATGCCATGGATCTGCTCTACAGCGGAAACGTCGATGCCTTCGCCCTCATGACGAGTGATTCCGACTTTACGCCCCTCGTCATGCGAATTCTTGAGGCCGGCCTACCAGTTTTTGGCTTCGGCGAGCGCAAAACTCCGATGCCCTTCGTCAACGCCTGTTCACAGTTCATCTACACCGAGAACCTGCGCGAAGACCCCGAGGAGGCGGACAATGCCAGCAACGGAGGCGCTCCAAAATCGACGGTAGAAACTAAATGGGGACGCAACAAACTTCGAGGCGATACGGTCTTGGTAAGGACTCTTCGAACTGCTGTGGAACAAACGGCTGATGACGATGGTTGGGCCCATCTCGGCGAGGTTGGCAAATACATTTCAAACAACAGCTCCTTCTCCCCGGTGAATTATGGATACAAGAAGCTAAGCGAACTCGTCCGAGCCAGTGAACTCTTCGAGATGAGCGTACGGGATAAGAACGTTTTCTATATCAAAAGCCCCGAAAAATAGGTCTGTCCCAGTTTTCCTGAATCCAGGATTTAAGGCCAGCATGTCGCGTTTCAGCAGTTGCCCTTTTTCGCCTGGCCCGGTGGGCAGAAATGGCCACCAGACTTCCGGTAAGGCCGGCGATCATCGTAGTCATGACGATGGCGATCATGGTCGCGATCGTATTCTCTATGATCTCTGGTGGTAATGGCTGTTCCGGTTGCCGCACCGACGGCACCGCCGAGAATAGCACCATCTCTGCCACCTACCTCGTTGCCGATGGCAGCCCCAATTGCTCCGCCAATACCGCCACCTAGCGCGGCGTCGGCTGTGTCACCCGCAACGGCCCCCAATGAGGTGGCACTCAGAGATAAAAAAACGAGCAGTGATTTCATTTTCATTGATATAAATCCCATTGTTCAGGTGGTCTGATCTGCCCGGTATGACGGGAAGGAGACCATCTTCTCCATCCTCCCATCAGGCACTTGCCAGTTTTATGAACCATTTGAGAATACCAGAAATACACGCTGCCCCACCTATTACCTTTTATTTATCTTTCAATAGGTTACGGAAGCTTAAGGAATGCGCACTCCTTTCGGTTGCAGCCACTGGCCGATCTGGACCTGCATCGGATTCGGGTACTTCATGTATGGTAGGCGCACAAAAAACATCGTCACCCGTTACTGCGGCATTGGGATGATTCTGTACCCGTACCTTGCAAGCAGCTCCTGGGAGATGTTGGCAGTGGGTGACGGGCTGATGTTGGTGCCGCGGTTTGTAGAGATTTAGAGGGCAGCGGGAGAAGATAGCTCTGTCCCAGTTTTCAAAAGGAGCCCGAACACATGGCACAGCAACCCCCGGTCATACTGATAACAGGCGGCGCCCAGGGCATCGGCAAGGGTATCGCCGCCCATTTCCTGAACAAGGGCTGGCGAGTGGTGATCCTGGACCAGAATGCAGAAGCCATCAGCGCGTGCAGACAGGATTTCGGCGATCCGGACAACCTGCTACTGATCACCACGGATGTATCCCGCGAGCCCGACGTCGCCTCGGCCGTAGAGGAGGCCGCACGATGGGGCCAGGGGCTGGACGCTCTGGTCAATAATGCGGGGATCGCAGATCCAGACACTGGCCCCATAGAAATGCTTGAACTGGATCAGTGGCAACGAAGAATCGACGTCAATCTGACCGGCGCCTTTTTATTGGCAAAGCACGCGATACCGCACCTGCGCCAACGCCGGGGCAGCATCGTCAACATCGCCTCTACCCGCGCCTTGCAGTCCGAGCCCAATAGCGAGGCGTATGCGGCAACCAAGGGCGGCCTGCTCGCCCTGACCCACGCTCTGTCCATGAGCCTGGGGCCTGATGTGCGGGCCAACAGCATCAGCCCGGGCTGGATAGATGTCACTGCCTGGCAGGCCGATGCGCCCTCTGAACCGCAGCCTCTGTCTGCCACTGATCATGAGCAACATCCCAGTGGGCGTGTCGGCAAACCCGAGGACGTGGCGGCCATGGTGGCCTACCTGGTATCGCCGGACGCCCGCTTTGTGACCGGTCAGAACTTCGTGATCGACGGTGGTATGACGCGGAAGATGATTTACGAGGAATAGGCCCCTGGGTTCCTCCAGCAGGTTCGCCTGACCGGGCATCGCAACCGATGGCATTCCGTCATATCACGAATGCGAGCGCCTATGCGCGCTCCCACATCTAGACTAAGCTCTATCGTATTCGGTGTGCTTGCTACCGGCTGGTCGTAAACACCTGATAGGTGAGGTACGTATGTGCGCGCAACGTCTCCGGCTCAGCCGAAAAAGGAACATCGGATTTGCGCTCGGCCTGTGGCTGCTTGTGCCCGCGATTGCCTGCGCCAATGAGCTCGTTTTTTCATCCATTGAGAGGACACCTATAACCGTCCTGGCTGAAAGCATGCTCAGCCGGGCCTACGGCGAATTTGGCTACGATATAAGAATGACGCTCATGCCCTCCCGGCGATCGCTGAACATGGCCAACAGTGGGCGGGTTGACGGCGAACTGTTCCGAATTGCCGGCATTGAAAAGTCCTTTCCAAACCTTGTTCCCGTGCCCTATCCACTAATCCAGGGTCGATTGATGGCAGTGACAATGGGGTCTGGCATCACCGACTGGAATCCGCAGCATTTATCGAACGCGGTGGTGGGTGTGCGCCGGGGCATTATTGTCGCAGAACGGGCCGCTCGTGGACTGAAGACCATCATGGTGAACGATTACGATCAAATGCTGGATTTGTTGAAAGCCGGGCGTATTGATGTGGGGCTGGTGGCAGAGGTCCAGGGCGTCTCACCTCTGAACGCGAAGCAGAGAGCACAGCTAATTGTGCTGGTCAGGCCGGTTACCGAATTCAACCTTTTTCATTATCTCAATAACAAGCATCGTGACCTGGCCTTCCCTCTGGCACAGGTCTTCCGGCGGCTGACGGACAACGGTGAGTTCGCCGCTATCGTGGAAGCCACCAGGGATGCCCAATGAGCGGCGGACCTACCGGCTCTGCTATCTATCCCCACATAGCTGAACTAAATTTACTTGATCAGGGATGGGTACAGAGCGGAGTGGTCTATGCGTATCGAGCGAATGGCCGTATACACGGCGAGCCTGGAATATACTGGAAAAGCCTATGCCTTCGCTGGTGGCCGCTCTCATCACGCTTTCGAAACGACCGTGGTTGTACTTTCAACAGACGCGGGCCTCGAAGGCTATGGTGAGGTGTGCCCCTGCGGCCCCAACTACATGCCGGCGTTTGCCGAGGGCCTTCCCTCCTGCCTGTCCCTGCTCGCTCCTGAAATACTCGGCCAGGACCCGCGGGAAGTGTCAGTCATCCAGGAACGGATGAATCAGGCCCTTACCGGCCAGGCGGTTGCCAAAGCGGCCATCGATATTGCCTGCTGGGACCTCCTGGGCAAGGTGTCCGGGCTTCCGGTATACACCTTGCTTGGCGGGCTTCAATCGCCCTCCATGCCCTTGCACCGGATTGTGCCACTGGCCGAGCCAGAGGAAATGGAAGAATCACTACGACGTTACCGCGACGAGGGGTTCCGCCACATTCAAATTAAGCTGGGTCATGAGGTTGAAGAAGACATTGACCTCGTTCGCAGGCTTGGCAAACTCAAACAGCCGGATGAGCTCTGGATCGGTGATATCAATGCCGCCTGGCGGCGCGACGAGGCGCTGCGATTTTCACAGGCCGTCGAGGATGTGGATATTTACCTGGAACAGCCCTGCCGCAGCTACGAAGAGTGCCTGTCGGTCCGGCGCCGTGCCAGGCATTCGATCAAACTGGACGAAGCTTTCAACACCCTGAATGAGCTCCAGCGCGGCATCAGGGACGACGCCATGGATGCCATTGCCCTCAAGGTCAGCAAATTCGGCGGGTTGACGCCATCCCGCATCATTCGCGACGTCTGTGCAGATGCCGGCATACCCATGACCGTAGAAGACGCCTGGGGCAGTGGAATTGCGACGGCGGCTTATGCGCATCTGGCCGCCAGTACATCCCCCAGAGCCTTGTTGAACACCACCGATTTGCACAACTACAACACAGTGCAACTCGCCACAGGCGCCCCGGAGGTCGCCAATGGCCGCATGTGGCTCAGTGATCGACCCGGGTTGGGCGTTACCCCGGACTTTGAGCTGCTTTCCCTGCGGGACGTCTACGAGTAAATGCCAGAGCGCATTTTGCTGTGGGTGTCTGCGATCACGCCGATTTGAATGAGTGGTCAAGCCCCACTTTCACGGTATAGTGCCCCCATGAACTATCCCCAACGCATCGTCTGCCTAACCGAAGAAACCACAGAGACCCTCTACGCCATCGGCGCCGCTGACGGATGGGCTGGATGCGTTGTGTGGGATTATTGATCGGGTGTGAACAGACCAAAAACGAGCACACCAACTTTTAAGATTGCCGACCAGGACCCCTGCATGCCCTCACCCAAGCAACACCGCTTGTTTCCGCTGCTTATTTTCCTGGGCGCAGCCTTCACCTTCAGTGTCACGATGATCGGCACCACCATGCCGACGCCTCTTTACCCGATCTACCAGGACAGTTTCGGGTTTTCCGACCTGATGATCACCATCATCTTTGCCACCTATGCCTTTGGTGTGATCGCCGCACTGGTGCTGACCGGGCGCTGGTCTGATCAGATAGGCCGCCGGCCTTTGCTGTTTGCGGGCCTGGCCTGCTCCATCATCAGTGACCTGGTGTTCTGGCAGGCCGATGGCCTGGCGATGATCCTGACCGGCCGGGTGCTGTCGGGGCTGTCCGCGGGGATCTTTACCGGTACGGCCACGGTGGCCGTCATTGAACTTGCCCCGCCCCACTGGCGGGAGAAAGCCACATTCTTTGCTACCGCGGCGAACATGGGCGGGCTGGGTCTGGGCCCGATGTTAGCTGGCGCTCTTTCCCAGTACCTGCCCTGGCCACTGCAGCTGACCTTTCTGGTGCACATTGCCATGGCTTTGCTGGCCGTGTGCTGCATCTGGGCAGCGCCTGAGACCGTCTCGAAACCTGCTCGCCCCAAACTGTCCATCCAGCGCCTAAGCGTGCCAGCGGAAGTCCGCGGTGTATTTATTCCCGCCGCCATTGCCGGTTTCGCAGGCTTCGCCATGTGCGGCTTCTTCACATCCATCGCCCCGGCGATGATGGGCAAGGTTCTGGGCTACGACAATCGGTTGTTGATCGGCATTGTGGCCGGCAGCATCTTCATCGCATCAACCCTGGGCCAGTTCCTGCAGGGCAGACTGCCGCTCAGGCTGCGCCTACCACTGGGCTGCGTTTCCCTGATGCTCGGTGTGATTCCGATAGCGCTGGGCATATACACCCAGTCTCTCGCGCTGTTCATCTTCGGTGCTGTGATTGCCGGAATGGGCCAGGGCATCTCATTCCGCGCCGGCATGGGAGCCATCGCCGCGGCCAGCCCTGTGAGAGAGAAGGCAGCGGTGACGTCCACGTTCTTTGTCGTGGCCTATATCGCTATCTCGGTGCCAGTGATCGGCCTGGGATTGATGGCGAGCGTGACCAGCCTGAAGACGACCGGGATCACTTTCGCCGCTGTGATGGGATCACTGGCGGCGCTGGCTTTGGTGTTGCTGGTTCGGAGGGAACGGGCAAGGGGGAAATAGCTTCCGAGATTCAGCGCTGACACCGATACGCCTTTTGCAGCACTGGACCGCAAACGCATTGATTGGCATATTATGCCAATATCACTCTTGAAAGGCCGACCCCATGGCAACGAGAAATATTGTACTCACAGAGCATCAGTCCGAAGTGGTTGACCACCTGATTGCCTCTGGCCGTTACCAGAATGCGAGCGAAGTACTGCGAGCCGGCCTGAGGATGGTCGAGGAAGCTGAGTCCAGCTACGTTACGAAGATGAATGATCTGAGAGATGCCATCGACGCGGGTCAGGAAGACCTGAAAACCGGCAGAACCACAGCATTTGCTGGCGACGAATTCGCGACTTACCTCTCTAAACGTGCGCGCAGATAATAGATCTGACCTCCAGAAAACAGATCTGTCCAGGTTTTCGCCCCAACAACAAAAGACCCACCACAATGACGCACCTCAACTGGCAAAGCCGCAAGGGCTGGGAAGCCCCTCGCATCCGGTCTGATCGCAAACGCACGCTCTTACTGACATGGGTCATCGCCCTGCTGTGGAACGCCATAAGCACGCCGCTACTCTGGACTCTACCAAAGGCCCTGGATCAAAATCAGTGGTTGGTGTTAATGGTCGTCGCTTTTCCTGCTGTGGGCCTGGGGCTATTGTGGAAAGCCATCGCCATGACCCGGGAGTATCGTCACTACGGCACGGTCGAACTGATCATGGACCCATATCCTGCGGCCATCGGTGGCCAGATGGGTGGCACAATTCTGGTGCCCAGGCTCGGAGTTCAGGAATTGGCAGTTCCCGATGCAGAAGTCACCGTGACACTGGAGTGCATTTACACCTATGTGTCCGGATCGGGAAAGAACCGCTCCCGCCAGGAGCGGATACTCTGGGCGGAACGCGGCACACCGAAAATTGAGACAGCCGGGCAAGGTGTACGCTTTGCTTTTCGATTCGACCTGCCGGGCGACTTACCAGAAGCCGATATTGAACGGTCCAGCCGCTACCATTTCTGGCGTCTATCGGTGAAAGCGGATATTGCGGGCGTAGATCTGGAGCGCCAGTACGACATTCCGGCGTTTCACGGCGATACCCGTTCTCAGAGTGTCGAGCATGATATCAGTGCTCAGGCGCGCGACCTGCGTAACGAACAATCCCAGGCCGCCAAAGAAGCCATACAGTCTGGCCAATTGGACCTGCCAGGCCTCTCCCGTGCCATGAACTACCAGGATTATGGCCATCAGATAAAAATGCGTTTCCCCATGTTCCGCAACAAGATGCTCAGCGCGTTCGCCTGGATCTTTGCAGGCGGTTTCGGGTTTGCAAGCGTATCGATGCTGACGTCGGCTTTTTCGGGCGGGGCCTTTGGCGTGTTCTTGGGCCTGTTCAGCGTCCCCTTTGTGCTGGTCGCGATTGCTGCAGGCGCTGCTGCCTTATACCTGCCCTTCAACCGCCTGGTTGTCCGTATTGACCGACAGGGAATTCGTACCTTGAGAAGCTGGCTCTTCCTGCCTGTACGCAGCCGCAAGCTGACGATGGATCAGGTTTTGCGCCTGACCATCAAGCGCACGGGAAGCACGGGACAGGGGGTAAGCAAGGTGGAGCACTTCAAGATTCTTGCGATTGATAACCAGCAAAGAAAGACGACAATCGCCGAAGACCTAGACGGCCAGGACGTCGCCCAACACTTTTGCGATTACCTGGCCGAGCGCATTGGCGTTTCTGCAAAAGAATGATGGTTTGTGAGGCTGACTCGACATGCGGATCGGGATCTCAGAGAAAATAGATCTGTCCCGGTTTCAGAAACCAGGACACACATTTTTGCAGACGCTTCAATAATCAACACCTCTGCGATGGACGCTGCTTACGCCGGAAAACAACCAACCCAGCTAAACCCAAACCTAGCAGGCTCAGTGCCGCAGGCTCAGGAACTTCCACTGAACCTCTTTTAGTACCTGAGAATGTGAGCGTCCCAACACTAACATACTGCACCCCACCATACGTATGCACAGATGTGTACCAGTCCTGCCCGAGCTGAGACATGAAATCACCATTGCTATGCAAATATGCACCACTACCAGTTTGACCAACAATCAATGACAAGGCACCAGAAGCATAACCAAACAAAGCACCTACGTTGTCAGAATAAAGGTTGTTACTAGACCTAACATCGCCACCGATACTCCACTCCCAGCTCAAAAGATCAGCCTTATCTACGGCATTGAAGTCAGTGTTGTCTGCGAAGGATATTGCCACCCTATCGCCTGTCGCGAACTCACTTGCTGGCGACAAATCGAAATCAAAAATAACTGAGCTGCTCGCGAAGGGAGCAAGCAAAACAAGAACGATTCCAAATATAGTTTTTCGTATCATGGTTCTATCTCACTGCATTTAAAACGTAAGAACAATTGATGCAATAATCATACGAAAATATATTTCTGCATTATTTTTAAATAGTTAAGTAATACCATTCTCAAAACCCTAGATAACCCGTAAAAAAAATCGACACCAACTAAAACACGGACCGAAAATCGGGACAGATGTATTTTTGGACAGAGTTGAAGGATAAGAGTTGAAAGAGCAACACCCAACCGGCGGCGAGGATATCTTTCCAGAAAAGGCCGCAGAACGCGGCGCCCGGAGCAAGTGGCCGAGCGCCCCGGTTGGGCCGAGATACCGGCGGTGGCTTTGGTACTGCTGATTCGGCGGGAACGGGCAGGGGGAAAATAAACCTGTCCCGTCTTTTCAGTCCCGTTATTTCAGTGGAAATACCACCTCATCATCGCCTTCCTGCCAAGACGGGAACTTGATCATGGCCTGCAGGAACACTGGATGATCCAGCCAATCCCTCAGCCATTTCTGTAAATTTGGATAGGGCAAACTGTAAAAAACCTCCCGATCGACATGGGCGAACTGGCGTACAAAGGGCATGATGCCAATATCAGCGATGCTGATGTTGCTCCCCAGGAGATACCGGTTCTTGGCTAATAGGCTCTCCAACGCCTGCAAAAACACCTCACCCTTTTGCTGGTAATCCAACTGGGAGAGTTCTGGATGGCGATCCGCGTATTTATAACGATCCAACCAGTGTTTGAATTCGTTATCGTTGCGGTCGATCAGGGCATTAGCGCTTACTAAATCAGTGTTCAACAAACCCTTCGGATCACTCTGCCGCAACGCCCATTCGACGATTTCCCTGCTTTCCTCAATAACGAGCCTCTCGGAACGGTCACCTCCTGCCAACTCCAGAACAGGAACCGTGCCTTTGGGACTGACCGCCAGCATCTGCGCCGGTTTGTTTTTTAGCACAATCTCCCGCAGCTCCACCGTCAGCCCGGCAAACAAGATCCCGAGCCGAGCGCGCATAGCGTAAGGACAACGACGGAAAGAATATAAACGAGGCAGCGGAAAGGTAATAGCTTGGCTCCTAGCTGAATAAACGACGCCGATCTTAACCGTTATAATACCCCATTCACCAACAACCCGAGCTTAGCCCCCTATGGCAAAAACCAAAAAGCAGCCACCGTCACCGCAAACCCAGGAGGAAGCCTTGGCCATGGCAAAGGCAACTCAGCGGCCCCGGCAAAGCAAAGAGCAGACAAAAATGATTGCGCAGGGTATCGAGAAGGGCATTGATCAGTATAAAAAACAGCAAAAAGCCAAAGCCCGGGAAAAAGACAAACAGCGCAAAAAACAAGAACACCAAACAGCGGCCGAAATCGCGGAACAAAATCCTGCAGAATCCGAGATCCGCTATCGGACCCCATGGCTACCTTGGGCGCTGCTACTGATCACCTGGGCTGGAATCGGTCTCTATACACTGGGCTTGGGCCTGGGGGGCTAAACGAATCAATCGCGGCCAGGTTCATGCTGGCGTCTTCGCGGCTGGCGGTGTGCAGGCGACCGCAGGTTTCAAAAAATAGATCCAAAAAATAGATCTGTCCCTGTTTTCCTTTTGAGAAAATAGATCTGTCCCGGTTTTCGCGGTTTTCTCTCGTACTGATGCGCCTTGTTATATTTCTAATTGTTCTGCGAATTCTGCTTTGCGTGGTATTCGAGAATTTCAGGAAAGTTGTCAGCCAGTTCGTCCCTGGAACGAGAAATTTGTAAGTATAAATTGTCTCCAAATTCTTTCACTGTTTCTTCTATGCGTCCCTGCATCCCATTCTTCCTACCAGTCAACATTGTGCTTCCAAATGTATAAGTTACTGGTGCGAAGGTAGTGCTACCGTCTTCCATTTCTTGTGCGTAAGGCACTGCGACGTTAGCGTAAAATATAAGATCCGCTTCGACATGAATGGCACATGAATAGTCGTTCGTGCCAAACCCTAGTGCTGTAATATTTATCACATTTGGGAAAAATGATTTTTCTGCTGAAATGGAGAATCCGTTTTTACGGAGAGCTAACTCCATCTTGTCCTCCATTTTCGAGGGTTGAGGAAGGCAGCCATCTGAAACTTGGTCACTATATTCGATAAAAAAATTATCCCTTAACGCAATTAGGCTCCCAATTCCTCCATCAAACAGAAGAGAGGAGCTATCGTCCGCCGAAGCTAGATTTGGAACGGAAAGCATCAGAACTAAAATGTAGAAATAGTTTTTCATACTTACTCCTTGTTTCGCCTTTCTCTTTATATAATGCTTTGGCTTTGCGGCGCACCGGAGCGCCAGCGTAGGTGCGTCCGACAACAGCCACTGGTTAGGCCTCGGTCCCATCTCGACCAGCCTCATCCGTCGATGGTTCCTGAGGCGGCAGATCCTTTTTCGAATATTGGTAATCCTCCGCAAGATAGCCCTTCAAATGCTCGCGCAACAGATTCATCTTGAGATGTGTGCGGTGCTCATAACGTGCCGCGTCGTCAAGCGATAAACCGTCTTCAGACGCATCCGATACGTCTTTAGCGATGATACTTATTTTTGTCAGGTTCAAACGCTGCTGATTGATTCGGATGATTTCGGCGATAAAAACTCTGGCAAGTTTGTAGCTTGAGGCAAGGAGTGCGCCACAAACCAGTACATACGGAAAGCGAGCAACCAATACCTCCCAGATCGAAATATCCTGCGGCAGATTCGTTAAGTTACTGAGCTCAGATGCCCTAAGAAGAAGATCAACCGTCACCAGGCTTATTATAATAATTGGGATCGCCGCGAAAAATGAGTACCTTTTGATGCTGGACGCACCCTGAGAGACGAATCCGCTAATTTCCGTAGGGAACAAGTTGATGTTCTCTTTTAGATCTCGCAGCTCCGCCTTGGCTTTGGTGATGTCGCTCGAAAGTTGTTTCCGTTCTTCCGATTTCTGCTCAATCGACGAAGCAGCGGACTCGATTCGGGCTGAATACTCCGAAAGCTCTTGCTTCTTTGATCCAACGGCCCGTTCGGTTGCTGATAGCTCTTCCTTGACAGATTCAAGCTCACCCTCGACTTGTGATTTATCGTCGGTGAGTTGATTTATGGTATCCGTCAATTCGGTAATTGTATTGTTAAGACCATCAACTTCGGATTCTTTAGCTGTAACTGCGTCAAGGCGCTCTCTGCATTTTTCTAAAGCTGATTGACGAAGGTTTTCGACCGATCCGACTTGCTTAGCGATATCGGGAAATTCCGACGGCCGCACCCCCTCAATCTGTACTGCAGTAAGAAGTTGGTCTCCCAGATACTTTCTCGGCGGCTCAATCGAAAACTTGGTGATGAACCCGTTTACGCGCACGCTCCATGCATTTTTTGCGTTAGCGATCTGGACCTTGCCCTTATCGCCCGAAGGATAGTAAGTACAAGTAAACGTGGCCTTGTTCCCATCAGCATAATCCAGCGTGCTGAGTTGAATCCGAGTTACAAATTGAGGCTCTTTGAATTCGAACTCATATGTTCGATGTTGCCCTTTGACATAGTTCTGCTCGCTGGTATTGCCTACGAGCTTTGTCGTCTTCCTGCTACGGTGATCTAGGTAAGAAAGGTTGATTTCGTGAGGCGCTGACACCTTAAGCGCCTCAAGTTCCCCAATGTCTTCTTCGACGCTCATCTCTTCTCCCTATAGGTCTAACGCTTGGGCTCAGCGGCCTTTTTGTAGGCGCACCGCGCCGGAAAACCGGTCCGCTGCAGCCCCTGGTTAAGGTTTACCATATGTCGATACTGCTCGTATCAGCCACCATGACCTCTTTTCTCTCGTTTAAAGTGTCCATGACCTTGCTGAACTCGTGGAGCAAACGATACTTGTCGCCTTCGCTTGGCTTAAACTCGCCCACAATGATGCGCTTCGCTGGACTTTGAATGAGAGCTTCAATGATGTGATTATCCTTCCCCTCTGAAAAAGAGGCTCCATAAGTGAACACTGTGCCCTTGCATTCTTTTATTTTTCCATAACAGAAAGAAAGGTACTCGTTAGATTTTATGGCCGACAACTTTTGATCGCCTGTTCCCTCCGACACACACATGGGGAAGATGCCGTTTTCAATATTGTCTTCCACTCGAGCTAGTATTGGGCGGGGCCTACTGCTTCTGGATTTCTTCGCAGAATACCCGTCACGGTATATAAAAAGCGCACCATGCGGAAAAAGAAATTCAGCATCATCGTCGGATGAAAAAATTAGTTCATCGCCGTCTTTCTCAAAACAATCATTGCCCAAGAAATCGTTGTCGAAGCAGCGAACCCAGTACAACAACAGGTCATAATTTAAAGAAAACACCTTCTCGAATTTAGTAAGAAAACTTCTACAGTTACTGACCATCCGAGAGATATTGCGCTTCTCAACCGGAGTGCATTCCCGATTTAAAGAGGGAGGGTGAGACCGAGCCACGGCTGAAACCAGCTGATCCCGTAGGACCTGTATTTCATCAAACAACTTCTCGGACAGCTGATTTTCATCGTCGTACTTTTGGACAACACTTATCGCATTGTTAATTTTTTGGTGAACTATCTCAAAATCGAAGTTACATTCTTCGAGCAAGTCCCTCAAAGGGCTATCTGCTTCAAATTCACAGAGGTCTGCTAGTGAATCCCAGCAGAACGAATCAGTCCCTGCAGCAACATCGTAAGAAATTCCGAAACCATTTCCGAGAACAAGGGATTTTTGGCCCTCGCAGCTTTCTAGCTCCTCTCGAAAATCACTCAAGACAATCTCCTTATATACCTTAACAGTGGTTAGATAGAGAACTTCATTATTGCAATCATTTGACCGCTTGAATTTGCTCAGCCATCCACATCACAATTTTAAACTAATATCATCAAAATCAACCGACTGCGATATACTCTAACATCGGAGGCGTGGCAATTATTTGACTGCTTCATTATTGCAATAACGAAGCATCAACAATTCTCCCGACACCTTGGAAATGCCTTACACCCTAGGAATTCGCCCGCCCCCCCCCCGCATCCACCCCACGTTCTATCGAGATAGAATCTGGCGGAAAGATTAACCATCGCTTCCCCGGCATTGCTCTTGAACCAGTGTAATTTGATGACCACCGCCAGGAAGAACAGCGGAATCAGATACCAGATGCCCGTTGGAATGGCGTTTTGAAGTGTGTGCAGTATCTGCGTGTAGTCCATCCGTCATCCTTAACAGCGGCGTCGATCCGTTTCTTATGACTACACACTAGACCAATCGTTGGGAAAGTTCCTACCCGGAGGACGTAAAATTTAGTAAATCATATACAACAAAAGCCGCCCGATTTCCCGAGCGGCTTTTTGTTTGCTATCTGCTTTGGTCAGGCTATCAGGCAACCGCCAGATACGCCCCTGCAACCGCCAGCACACCACCAACACCACGACTAAACCGGCTATCCGCCTTTAACATGAGGCTACCCAGACCACGCCCAACCAACGTTATGGCGAGGGTAGCGATGGAGAAACTGGCCAGGTAAGCCGCGAGCGTTGCGCCTGCAGGCATTTCTGTACCGTGGGCAAAGCCGTGGAACAGCATGAAGGCACCCACAAGAGTACCGCCAACAGCAGTGGGCAGCTTCGCTAGGGTGGCAATGAGAATGCCGGCTACCAGTACGGAGAAGGTGATGCCAGTTTCAACGCCGGGCAGGCTCAGACCGCCCCAGGCCAGGGCTGCGCCCAGAACCATGCCACCGATCACGAAGGCCGGCGTCGCGTTTTTCATTAGGTTATTTTGGCGCACGCTCCAGAACCCGATAGCGGCCATGGCCAGCAGGTGGTCCAAGCCAAGCATCGGGTGCAGCAGGCCGCTGAGGAAGCCGCTTTCAGCGTGGGCGCCATGGCCGGTGTGAGCGGCTGCAGAGGCGGCGGTGAGTAGCAGGCCGGCGGCCATGAGGAGTTTGGTGGTCTGGTTCATGGTGTTCTTCCTTGTGTTGCGGGATTCGGTGTTTATGGTTCGGTGTCAGGCGGTTTCGGCCACTTTTTCCGGGCGCCGTTCCGGCAGCATGCCGCGCTCAAGAATGAAGCTGATAATGGTGTCCAGCCCTACTCCGTCGTACAGATTGGTGAACACAAACGGGCGCTCGCCGCGCATTTTCTTTGAGTCCCGGTCCATCACGTCCAGGGAGGCGTGTACCTGTTCGGCGATGTCGATCTTGTTGATGATCAGCAGGTCGGATTTGGTGATGCCGGGGCCGCCTTTTCTCGGGATTTTGTCGCCGGCGGAGACGTCGATGACGTAAAGAGTGAGGTCCGAGAGTTCCGGGCTGAAGGTGGCGGAGAGGTTGTCGCCGCCGGATTCCACCAGCACCAGTTCCAGGTTGGGGTGGCGGCTTTGCAGGTCATCGATGGCGGCCAGGTTCATGCTGGCGTCTTCGCGGATGGCGGTGTGGGGGCAGCCGCCGGTTTCTACACCGAGGATGCGGTCGGCTGGGAGGGCATCGTGTTTCAGGAGGAAGTCGGCGTCTTCCCTGGTGTAGATGTCGTTGGTGACGACGGCGATGTCGTAGTGGTCTTTTAGCGCTTTGCACAGTTGGCGCAGCAAGGCGGTTTTACCTGAGCCGACCGGGCCGCCGACTCCTACTCTCAGACAATGTTTCATGGCGTGTTCTCCGTTTCTCTAATCAAGATCGTTTTTGTTCAGCTTCTGAAAAGCCGTGAATACTGGGTTTCATGGTGTGCGCTCGCGAGCGCGAGGCCTGGCAGTACCGGGCCGAGTTCGTTGTCTTCCCGCGTCAGTGCCTGGTCGACGGCGTGTACCAGCTTCGGGCGCAGCCGTTCAGTCAGCCGTTGAGCGGCGGTGTGGCCCAGGGGCATGGCTTTGCAGGCGACGGCGAGTTGGTTTTCCAGCCAGGCCCAGGCGAAGCCGAGCAGGGTTTGGCGTACGGGTACGTGGCGCATGTGGGCGGCCCAGGCGAAGACGGTGACGTAGCCGGGGTCTTCCGGCATTCGGCCTTCCGCTGGAAGCAGTTCCAGGCTGCCCAGCAGGCGAATGAGCGCAGAGCCCAGGCGGGTGTCTTCATCGCTCAGTTCGGCGGTTTCGCGGGTGGCATGCAGCCATTGGTTCCAGTGGACCAGCCCAGCGTTGTCATTGATTGACCAGGCGGTTTGCAGGCGCACGAGCAGGGGCAGCTCGCAGCGGGTGAGGCCGTCTTCCAGTACGCCTTCCAGCCAGTCGCCCAGTTGGTCTTCGTTGTTCACCCAGCCCAGTTCGAAAGCGCTTTCCAGGCCCTGGGACCAGGCGAAGGCGCCGATGGGCAGTGCGGGGCTGACCAGCTGCATCAGGCCCAGCAGGGACAGGTCGCCGACGGCGGTCTGGCTGCTGTCAGTGAGCATGAGGGTGGTCATGTTTACTCTCGGAATAGGCGCCGGGTTCCGGGTCAAACGGGGCGCGGTGGTGTTCCAGCGTGGCGCCCAGGCGTTCGGCGAGTTCTTCCAGTACGTGGTCGGGCGGGAACCGAACCCAACTGGCTTGCTCGTCGGAGCCAATCTGGAGAGCCACGTGGCGGTTGCCGAGGTGGTAGCACAACCGGGCCAACGGCAGGCCGGATTCGATGCGGGCGGTGACCACGGGTTCGTCGGCGGCGCGGATGCGGATGATTTCGCCGCTTTGAGCCTGCAGGAATTCGCCCTCTCGCAGCACGGGGCCGCGGTCGAGGAACAGGCCAACGTCGTAGCCGGTGTCGGTTTTGGCGCGCAGGCGGCCGCGCATGCGCAGCTCGAAGGGCAGCGTTAGGTGGTCGTGGATTTCGCTGGTTTCCACTGGGCCGATTCTCTGTGTCAGCTCAAGCATGTCGGGCTCCTTAGAAAAGATGATATAGCTGCGCCAGTGGCAGTTCGGTGGCGGGCTCGCACGTGAGCAGTTCGCCATCGGCGTGCACTTCGTAGGTTTGTGGGTCCACGGTCAGGTGTGGGCAGGCGTCGTTGAGCTTGAGGTCGCCCTTGCGAACGCTGCGCACGTTTTTACAGGCCGCGAGGGTGCTGTTCAGCCCTAGTTCCTTGCCAATGCCCGCATCCAGCGCGGCCTGGCTAACAAAGCTCAGGCGGGTGGCACTGGCCGCCCGGCCGAATGCGCCGAACATCATGCGGTAGTGCACGGGCTGGGGCGTGGGGATGGAGGCGTTGGGGTCGCCCATGGGGGCGGCTGCAATCATCCCACCTTTCACAATGAGTGCGGGTTTTACGCCAAAGAAGGCCGGGTCCCACAGCACCAGGTCCGCCAGCTTGCCCACTTCCACGGAACCCACTTCGTGCGCAATGCCGTGGGTGATGGCGGGGTTGATGGTGTATTTGGCGATGTAGCGTTTGGCGCGCAGGTTGTCCGCACCCAGTTGTTCGTCGTCCGGCAGCAGGCCGCGCTGTACTTTCATCTTGTGGGCGGTCTGCCAGGTGCGGCACACCACTTCCCCCACCCGGCCCATGGCCTGGGAATCGGAGGCGATCATGGAGATCACGCCCATGTCCTGGAGGATGTCTTCCGCGGCGATGGTCTCGCGGCGAATGCGGGAATCGGCGAAGGCCACGTCTTCCGGGATGTTGGGGTCCAGGTGGTGGCAGACCATCAGCATGTCGAGGTGTTCGTCGATGGTGTTGACGGTGTACGGCCGTGTGGGGTTGGTGGAGGACGGCAGTACGTAGTCCTTGGAGCAGGCGGTGATAATGTCGGGGGCATGGCCGCCGCCGGCGCCTTCGGTGTGGTAGGTGTGGATGCACCGGCCTTTGAAGGCGGCGAGGGTGTCTTCCACAAACCCGGATTCGTTCAGGGTGTCGGTGTGGATGGCGATCTGTACGTCGAACTTGTCAGCCACGGTGAGGCAGTTGTCGATGCTGGCCGGTGTGGTGCCCCAGTCTTCATGGAGTTTGAGGCCCATGGCGCCGGCTTTGATCTGCAGTTCGAGGGACTCTGGCAGGCTGGCGTTGCCTTTGCCGAGGAAGCCGATGTTCATGGGCATGTCGTCGACGGCCTGGAGCATTTTGCCGATGTGCCAGGGGCCGGGGGTGCAGGTGGTGGCATTGCTGCCAGTCGCTGGGCCGGTGCCGCCGCCAAGCATGGTGGTGATGCCACTCATGAGGGCTTCTTCGATCTGCTGGGGGCAGATGAAGTGGATGTGGGCGTCGATGCCGCCAGCCGTGAGAATTTTGCCTTCACCGGCGATGATTTCGGTGCCGGGGCCGATGACGATGGTGACGTCCGGCTGGGTGTCGGGGTTGCCGGCTTTGCCGATGGCGGCGATTCTGCCGTTTTGCAGGCCGACGTCGGCTTTGACGATGCCCCACCAATCGAGAATTAAGGCGTTGGTGATGACGGTGTCCATGACGGTGTCATCAGCCCGCTGGCTCTGGCCCATGCCATCGCGGATGACTTTGCCGCCACCGAATTTTACTTCGTCGCCGTAGTGGGTGGCGTCGCTTTCAACCTGGATCCACAGTTCGGTGTTGCCCAGGCGGACTCGGTCACCCACTGTGGGGCCGTACATGTCGGCGTAGGCTTGTCTTGTTATCTTCATGCTGTCCCTCGTTTTTGCTTGGGTGCCTGGGTTACTGAGGCCTAAAACTTCGGTGCCTGGGCCGGTCGGATAGGGCTTTCCAGGAAACGCTACAAGCACATCCATGTGCGCTTGGGCTCCGCCATCCATGGCTCCGCACATTCCTGGAAAGCCCTATCCGCCCGACCCTCAGAGTTCATTCGGGCCTTCTTTAACCCCTTGCTCCTGTTGTCCTCAGTTCTTGTCGAGTTTTCCCATGACTTCTTGGCGGAAACCGTAGATTTCTCGGTTGCCGGCGAATGGGATGAGAGTCACTTCTCTGGTTTGACCGGGTTCGAAACGGATGGCGGTTCCGGCGGCGACGTCCAGGCGGTAGCCACGGGCTTTGGCCCGGTCGAAGTCCAACGCGGGGTTGGCTTCGGCGAAGTGGTAGTGGGAACCAATCTGGATGGGGCGGTCGCCGGTGTTGCCGACTTCGATGGTGATGCGCTGGCGGCCTTCGCAGAGTTCGATGTCGCCGTCTTTAAGCTGGTATTCGCCGGGGATCATGGCAGCCTCCTCAAACTATGGGGTTGTGGACGGTGACGAGTTTGGTGCCGTCCGGGAAGGTGGCTTCTACCTGGACTTCGTCAACCATGTCGGCCACGCCTTCCATGACGTCGTCGCGGGTGAGGATTTCGGTGCCGGCGGTCATCATTTCAGCCACGGTGCGGCCTTCGCGGGCGCCTTCCATGATTTCGGCGCTGATGAGGGCGACGGCTTCTGGGTAATTCAGCTTCAGGCCTTTGGCCTTGCGGCGCTCTGCTAACAGTGCTGCTGTGAAGAGGAGCAGTTTGTCTTTGTCTCTTGGGGTTAATTCCATTTTTGTTCTCCTCGGGTTCTGGAGTTTGTCGGCAGGAGGGAAGGGGTGCACGGGATACGCGGTGAATACGTCCCTGTACGCTCGGAAAAAACATCCATGTTTTTTACGATCCCGTGCACCCCTTCCCTCCTGCCTTGTCTGAATTCTGAGTTGCCTGTTGGATTAACTTCCGTTGTTCCAAATAGTTGTTTCTGACCCTATCGAGCTAGTGCGCTAACTCATTTTTCCGCTTAACAGGGCGGGGCGAACCGTCCGGGGATGTCGAAAACATGGATGTTTTCGTCAAGCGTACATGGACGTATTCACAGCGTGCCCCGGACGGTTCGCCCCGCCCTGTTCCCGCACCAACCATCAAGTCAACCAGATCCGCGGAACAACCGCGGACTGGCCGGCCAACAGAGGTCGAAGTACCTCCCAGGCCCGCTGGCAAACATCCCAGGCTTCGTTTCTTTCATTACCCAGGTACCGCAACAACACAACGCCACGCCGGCGTGTGATGGCCCAGTGGGCTGAAGCCGGCAGTTGTTCACGGATGGCTTCGATGGCGCCGGCTTCGTCTTCCAAACCAACCACCCACAAGGTCGCCTGAACGGTGGCGCCGCCCTGCCCCCATTTGCCGTTGAAACGGGCGTGTGTGGGGTCTAACAGTTGGCGCTCCAGCCACAGCGGTTTGCCGTCCATGTTCAGGCTGAAGCGTTGCTCCATGTGGCCGGTGACGAATGGCAGGTTGCTGACCGGGCGACCCAGGGCGAGGATTTCCCAGCCCAGGCATTTGGCGCCGGTTTCCAGTTTAATGGTGGTGGTCTGCTCGCCCCGGGAGCCGTTGAAGCCGAGGGTTTCCTGGGGCAGGTATTCGAGAACGCCGCCGTTGGCGACGTTCAGGTGTGTGTGCTGCGCCCAGGCGACGCCGTTGCGGTCGGCTTTGTAGAGTTTTGCCGCCGCCGGGGTGGTCACCAGGGTGTGCGCGCCACTGCCGACGGACACATTGATATTCAGGGCATCGCCGCTGACCAGGCCGCCGGGCGGGTGCAGCAGGTACACGTGGCAGCAGCCGGTTTTGCCTTCCGGGTAGAACGGCCGCTGTACCCGCAACGGCCCTTTGAACCGGGTGCGGGTCATGCGGGTGACCTGCGCGCCCTGCTCCTGCCTGGTTTCGAAGGCCAGGTCCAGGGTGGCGGCCCAGCGCCGGTCCGCGTCGAAGCGGTGGCCGGAGTCGTGGGCCGCGTCGGTGGCGTTGAGGGCGATCGATTCGTAGGCGGTCATACCGTCAGGTGCTTCTTGATGAGTTCATCAGACAGCTCGGCAATCTCGCCCTCGGCGACGCGGCGGCCGCGGTCCATGATGGCGAAGCGGTCGGCGTATTTGCGGGCGAAGGGCAGTTTCTGTTCCACCAGCAACACCGTCAGGCCGTCTTCCTTGATCAACCGGCGGATGACTTCGCCGATCTGGGCGACGATGTTGGGCTGGATGCCTTCGCCGGGTTCGTCGAGGATCAGTAACTGAGGCTCGATCACCAGGGCGCGGCCGATGGCGAGCTGTTGCTGCTGGCCGCCAGAGAGGTCACCGCCACGGCGGTTTTTCATCTCCTTAAGCACGGGGAACAGCTCGTAGATGCGCTCGGGGATTTTCTTGCTGCCGTCCTTGCGCACAGCCAGGCCGGTGCGCAGGTTTTCTTCCACGGTCAGCAGCGGGAAAATCTGCCGGCCCTGGGGCACGTATCCGATGCCCAGGCGGGAGCGCTCTTCCAGTTTCTGTTTGGTCAGTTCGGTGCCGCCATCAAACTGGATGCTGCCGCTGCTGGTGGATTCCTCCCCCATCACGCATTTCATCAGGGTGGTTTTGCCCACGCCGTTTCGGCCCATCACACAGGTGCACTGACCTTTGGGCACGTCCAGCTCCAGTTCCCACAGGGTGTGACTTTCGCCGTAGAACTGGTTCAGTTTTTCGATCTTTAGCATTTGGCTTTCAGCTGGCATCAGGCTTCCTCCCCGAGATACACCTTGATCACTTCCGGGTCGTTGGAGACCTGGTCCATGCTGCCTTCCGCCAGCACGCTGCCCTGGTGCAACACGGTGACCTTGCGGGCGATGGAGCGCACGAAGCCCATGTCGTGCTCCACCACCACAACCGACTGCTTGCCGGCGAGGCTGGTGAGCAGTTCGGCGGTGCGTTCCATTTCCTGTTCGGTCATGCCGGCGACGGGTTCGTCCACCAGCAGCAGGCGCGGCTTCTGCATCAGCAACATGCCGATTTCCAGCCACTGCTTCTGGCCGTGGGAGAGGATGCCCGCCAGCTGGCTTCGCAGTTCCTGCAAACCGATGGTTTCCAGCACTTCGCCGATGCGTTCGCGAAACTCCGCTTTCATGGCGGCCCGCAAAGTGGGAATCACCCGCTTGTCGGTGGCCATGGCCAGCTCGAGGTTTTCGAACACCGTTAAAGCTTCGAACACGGTAGGCTTCTGGAACTTGCGGCCGATGCCGAGGCTGGCGATTTCCGGCTCGTTCATGGTCAGCAGGTTGTGGCGGCTGCCGAACCAGACCGAACCGGTGTCTGGCGCGGTCTTACCAGTGATGATGTCCATCATGGTGGTTTTGCCCGCGCCGTTCGGCCCGATGATGCAGCGCAGTTCGCCGTCGTCGATGGTCATGTTGAGGTTGTTGATGGCCCGGAAGCCATCGAAGCTCACGTTGACGTCTTCCATGTAGAGGATGGGCCCGTGGCGGGTGTCCACCGGGGAAACCGCCGGGGTCAGGAATTCGAACACCCGGTCGCGGTTGGAAAGCTCCTCGATAATGCTCATGCGGTCGCCTCCGTGGTGGATGGGGCGGCTGGGGTGTCCTGTTCATCCTGTTTGCCCTTTCGGCGGCTGGCCAGCAGGCCGGCGATGCCCTTGGGCAGGAACACGGTGACCAGCACGAACAGGCCACCCAGGGCGAACAGCCAGGCATCCGGCATCACGCCGGTGAACACGGTTTTGGCGTAGTTCACCAGTACCGCGCCAATCACCGCGCCATAGAGGGTTGCGCGTCCTCCAAGGGCGACCCAGACCACCACCTCAATGGAGAACAGGGGCGAGAATTCGCTGGGGTTGATGATGCCCACCTGGGGCACGTACAAGGCGCCCGCTACACCCGCCAGCATGGCGGATACCACGAACACGAACAGCTGCACCCGGTCCACCCGGTAGCCCAGGAATCGGGCGCGGGCTTCGGCGTCACGGCAGGCGATGCTGACCCGGCCCAGTTTGCTGGTAACGATGCCCCGGCAGATCACGTAGCCAATGGCCAGGGCGATACCGGTGGCGATGAACAGCCCCAAACGGGTGGCGTCGGTGCGCAGGTTGAAGCCGAGGATGTCGCGGAAGTCGGTCAGGCCATTGTTGCCGCCGAAGCCCATCTCGTTGCGGAAGAACGCCAGCATCAGCGCGAAGGTGAGCGCCTGGGTGATGATGGACAGGTACACGCCGGTGACCCGAGAACGGAAGGCGAGGAAACCGAACACCAGCGCCAACAGACCCGGGGCCAGCAGCACCATGATGAAGGCAAACCAGGCCATGTCGAACCCGAGCCAGTACCAGGGCAGTTCCTGCCAGTTCAGGAACACCATGAAGTCCGGCAGGATGGGATCGCCGTAGGTGCCGCGATCGCCGATCTGGCGCATCAGGTACATGCCCATGGCGTAGCCGCCGATGGCAAAGAAGGCACCGTGGCCCAGGCTGAGAATACCGAGGTACCCCCACACCAGATCCACTGCCACCGCGAGCAAGGCGTAACACAGGTATTTGCCCAGCAGTGTCACGGTGTAGGCGCTGACATACAGGGCGCTGTCTTCCGGCATGGCCACGTGAAGGAAGGTCACGATGGCCAGGGCTGCAAACAGAACGCCCAGGAAAATCTGCGTGGATCGCTCACGCAAGGGTTGAGTCAACCACATACCTTAACCCTCCGCAGCCCGGCCTTTCTGGGGGAAGAGCCCCTTCGGCCGTTTTTGAATGAACAGGATGATGAAGACCAGCACAATGATCTTCGCGAGTACGGCACCGGCCCAGGGTTCCAGCAACTGGTTGATGGTGCCCAGCGACAGTCCGGCGATAAGCGTGCCCCACAGGTTGCCCACGCCACCGAACACCACCACCATGAACGAGTCGATGATGTAGTTCTGGCCCAGGTTGGGGCCCACGTTGGTGAGCTGGGACAACGCCACACCGGCCAGGCCGGCAACGCCGGAGCCCAAGGCGAAGGTCATGATGTCCACGCGGGTGGCGCGGATGCCCATGGAACGTGCCATGGCGCGGTTCTGGGTGACGGCACGCACTTCCAGGCCGAGGCGGGTTTTGCGCATGATCATCATCAGCGCGGCGAAGACGATCAGTGCGAACGCCAGTACGTACAGTCGATTAAGAGTGAGGGAGAGCGCGTCGTTGATCACCAGCGAGCCGCTCATCCAGTCCGGTGTGACCACGGTGCGGTTCTGGGGCGAGATCACGGTGCGCACCAGTTGCTGCAGGATGAGGCTGATACCAAAGGTAGCCAGCAGGGTTTCCAGCGGGCGGCCCTTGAGGAACTGGATCACGCTGCGCTCAATGATGATGCCGGCGGTGGCCGCCACCAGAAAACCGGCGGGAATCGAGAGAATCAGCGCCAGGCCAGGCTGGCCCGGCAACAGTTGCTGCATGCCCCAGGTGGTGTAGGCACCCAGCATGATCAGTTCGCCGTGGGCCATGTTGATGACGCCCATCACGCCGAAGGTGATGGCAAGGCCGATGGCAGCAAGTACCAATACGGAACCCAGGCTGAGGCCGAAATAGAGGGTTTCGGCGGCGCGGTTGAGTTTCAGTTTCTGTTCAATGGTGCCGAGGGCCTGCTGGGCCTTGGTGGCCAGGGCCGGGTTGTCGCCCCGCACGGCTTCGCTCAGGGCGGCCCGTGCACGGGGATGAAGGCTGCCGGCCAGTACGTCCACGGCCTCAAGATTACCCTCACCCACTCTGTAAATGGCCAGTGCCTCTTCGATTCGGTTGCGCACCGAGGCGTTCTCTTCCCGTTCCAACTGCGCTTGCAGCGGCTCGACCAGGGAAGCGTCCACTTTGCCCATCATGTCCTGTGCGGAGGCTTCACGCACGTCAGGGTCTGCGGCGTTCAGGTCCAGCATGGCAAGAATGCCCTCAAGCTGGCCCCGTATCCGGTTATTGATGGCGATTCGGTCCAGCTCGCGGCGGGACATTTCGCCCATGTTCTCTCCGGTCAGCGGGTTGGCGATTTCCCAGTCCCGGCCCCGGTTGTTCAGTACGATCACGACCTGGCCGGTGTCGTCTATCCGGCTCAGTCGGTTGTTGCCATAAGCTTCGAGCCAGCCCCTGGCTCTTTCATCACCGCTGCTGACGATGGCATTGATGGCCTCTTCAACGCGGCTGGCGGGCGCTTCTGCAAGGTTATTCAGCAAGGCCGTTCCGGGGTCGTCTTCCTGGGCGGAGGCCGGAAGCGAGAGCACGGAAACCAGGGCGATAAGCAGCAATGTGAGCGATCGAAGGATGCTCATGATGGTGTCCTGTCGGTTGAAAGCGAGTTGCGGGGGCGACAACCGGGGCAGCATGGCGGCTCCCGGTTGTCTGTATTGCGCTGTTGGCTGCTATGCCTTATTCGGCTTCTTCAGCCGCCATTTCTCCAGCGGAGGCGCCGCACTTGCCGGTTGCAGTGTTGAAACTTCCGCAGAACATCGGCTTGCGCCAGTCGGCAATCAGATCACGGGAACCCGGCAGGAAGTCAGACCAGGCATCGCCAGCCACGGTAGACGGGGTTTCCCAGACCACGGAGAACTGGCCGTTGTCCTGGATTTCACCAATCAGCACCGGCTTGGTGATGTGGTGGTTGGGCATCATGGTGGCGTAGCCGCCGGTGAGGTTCGGTACGCTCACGCCGACGATGGCGTCTTTGACCGCATCCACGTCGGTGGTGCCGGCTTTCTTCACCGCTTCGATGTACATGTTGAAGCCGATATAGTGGGCTTCCATCGGGTCGTTGGTGACGGCTTCTTCGTTGCCGGTGTGCTCGATCCACTGGTCGATGAAGTCGTAGTTGGCATCGCTGTCCACACTCATGAAGTAGTTCCATGCCGCCAGGTGGCCAACCAGCGGGCCGGTGTCGATACCGGAAAGCTCCTGTTCACCCACGGAGAACGCCACTACCGGGATGTCGGAAGCGGAGATGCCCTGGTTACCCAGTTCACGGTAGAACGGTACGTTGGCGTCGCCGTTGATGGTGGAGACCACAGCGGTCTTCTTACCGGCGGAGCCGAAACGCTTGATGTCAGACACGATGTTCTGCCAGTCGGAGTGACCGAAAGGCGTGTAGTTGATCATGATGTCTTCCTTGGCAACGCCCTGGTCCATCAGGTAGGTCTCAAGGATTTTGTTGGTGGTGCGCGGGTACACGTAGTCGGTACCGGCCAGCACCCAGCGTTCAACACCGATGTTGTTCATCAGGTAGTCCACCGCAGGAATGGCCTGCTGGTTGGGAGCGGCACCGGTATAGAAAACGTTCTCGGAAGATTCTTCACCTTCGTACTGAACCGGGTAGAACAGCAGGCCGTTAAGCTCCTCAACCACCGGCAGTACCGATTTACGGGAAACAGACGTCCAGTTGCCGAAAATCACGTCCACTTTTTCCTGGGCCAGCAGTTCACGGGCCTTTTCGGCAAACAGCGGCCAGTTGGAGGCAGGGTCAACCACGACCGCTTCCAGTTCACGGCCCAGAACCCCACCTTCGGCGTTCTGCTTGGCGATGAGCATTTCGACGGTGTCTTTCAGCACGGTTTCACTGATGGCCATGGTGCCGGAGAGGGAGTGGAGGATGCCGACCTTGATGGGATCTTCGGCGGCCGCTGCGTTAAGAGACATTGAGAGAGCCAGTGCTGACAGGCCCAGTTTCACGTGTTTTCTAATCGTCATGTTGTGCATCCTTTTCGGATTGATTGGTGTTATTGCCCCAAAATGCACCAACACCTCTGCATCAGCTGTTCCAGAACGAAAAACACGCCTTATTTTTCAGTCAGTTAAATGACATTTGATAACCACTTACCGGACTTTCGAACCAGCAGTAATGCACCATGATGAATCGCCACTCCGCTAAGCGCACTATTACGATGCGCCAAACCCACAAACCTGCAATTCTATGAACTTAAAAAATAACCTGTTGTTTTAAATGTTGTTTTTATTCTGATGCCAACTGGCCTCTGGTTATTGTCAAAAAATGGGGCAACAGAATGGTCAACTCTGGTGCTCCAGACCCTTAATCGTGCACCGGAGCTGTAAACGGGAAAATCCAGAAAATGCATGAACATACGTTCAATCTTCACCTGTCCGTTTGATTACAAATCTGTAAGAGATATCGCACAGATAAGGGAGCGAATGTCCGATTTCTTGAGAATGGCTCCCATGTAGAATGGTCAACGTCAAGGATGAGAAGCCGGCAAGGAAAGCTGGCTCAGGGAAGATAACTCCACGGATCAGGAGTTGCCCAGGGAATCAGGGCCACAGGGACGAACACCAGGGAAGACGCGCACAGGATGGTGCGCAGCCTGAAGGATCAGGCATGGGGTCAGCCACGGGCTCAGGAGCATAGGGAATGTGTTCCTGTCCGTGCACTTCCCCATCCCGCCGGTTACCGTCTTTTCTATTCAACCAGCTCCGCCGCTTTTACGTCCTGACGAATAATCAGACACGTAAAATCACTCTCAGGAGCAACGCAAGCATGAAACGCACCCCCTTTATCGCCATGATGGTCCTTCTGTTCAGCCTGTTCACCGGTTTCGCCCACGCTGAACCCGCCACCATCAACATCAACACCGCCGACATCGAAACCCTGGCCAGTCTCAACGGCATCGGGCAGAGCAAAGCCGAAGCGATTGTGGCCTATCGCGATGCCAACGGTCCTTTCCAGTCCAGCAACGACCTGACCAACGTCAAGGGCATTGGTGAGCGCACGGTTGAAAAGAACGCCGAGCGCCTGACGGTCGAATAACGCTATTCGGGCAGTGGCCGGCTGCCACTGCCCGCTCCCAAGTCACCAGCTACCACCCCACCCGTTTTCCGAGCACGCAGACTCCCCATAAAGTCGCCTGGCAACTACCAGGGCCCCGCCCTATTATTGTGGCTCAGAGAGACAATAATAATCGCGAGCGACGGCACTATGGTTGATCCCATCAAGGTTTACCCGGCCAAACCTTCCAAGGTCTATTTCTACGGCACCTGCCTGGTCGACATGTTCTATCCCGACGCGGGCATGGCCGGCATCCAGTTGCTGGAGCGGGAAGGCATTCAGGTCATCTACCCTGAAGACCAGACCTGCTGTGGCCAGCCTGCCTACACCTCCGGCTATCACGACGAAGCCCGCGCAGTCGCCCACGCCCAACTCGGGCTGTTTCCGGAAGACTGGCCGATTGTGGTGCCCTCCGGTTCCTGTGGCGGCATGATGCGCAAGCATTACCCGGCGCTGTTCAAGGACACCTCCGATGAAGTCGCGGCCGCTGAAATTGCCGGGCGGGTATGGGAGCTGACGGACTTTCTGGTGAACGTGTGCCACATCAAACTGGATGACCTGGGTGAACCCACCACCGTAGCCATGCACACCTCCTGCTCCGCCCGCCGTGAAATGGGTGTGGCGGAAGTCGGCCCCAAACTGCTGGGGCAACTGAAAAACGTCAACCTGGTAGAACAGGTTCGAGCGGAGGAATGCTGCGGCTTTGGCGGTACCTTCGCGGTGCGCCATCCGGAAATTTCCGGGGCCATGGTCAGCGAGAAAGTGGACACCCTGGTGGACACCGGCGCCAAAGAGTTTGTCACCACGGACTGCGGATGTTTGATGAACATCGCCGGGTACGCTGAGAAAAACCAGAAGCCGGTGACCGGCCAGCACATTCTGAGTTTCCTTTGGGAACGCACCAGCAGTGGAGGTGAACAGTCATGAGCGAGACAGCACACGGCTCTTCACACCATTCCGCCCATCACATCGATGTGAAAGAGTTCCACCCGCGCGCCCGGGCGGCCATCCACAACCCGCAGGTTCGCCAGAACTTCCGCAAGGCGATGGACGGCCTGATGACCAAGCGCAAATCCGCCTTTGAAGGTTGGGACCTGGAAACCCTGCGAGACTTGGGCGCCAACATTCGCATGCGGGCCCTGGCCAGCCTGCCGGATTTGCTGGAGCAACTGGAACAGAAGCTGACCGAGAACGGCATTACTGTGCATTGGGCCACCGACGGTGATGAAGCCTGCCGTATCGTGCGCGACATCTGCGTGGCGCGGGACGCCAAGACGGCGATCAAAGGCAAGTCGATGGTCTCTGAGGAAATGGAGCTGAACCATTACCTTGAGGAACAGGGCATCGAGGCGCTGGAGTCGGACCTTGGCGAGTACATTGTGCAATTGGCGGAAGAAACACCCTCGCACATCATCATGCCGGCGATTCACAAGAACACTGGCGAGATCTCCCAACTGCTGCACGACAAAACCGGCACCGACCTTTCCAACGACGTGGAATACCTGACTGCGAATGCCCGATTGCAGTTGCGGGAAAAGTTCCGTAATGCCGACGTGGGCATTTCCGGCGTCAACTTTGCGGTGGCCGAAACCGGCACCCTGTGCCTGGTGGAAAACGAAGGCAACGGCCGTATGACCACTACCGTACCGCCCTGCCACATTGCCGTGACCGGCATTGAGAAGGTGGTGCCCAACCTGGAAGACGTGACTGCCCTGCTGGCGCTATTGACCCGTTCCGCCACCGGCCAGCACATTACCACCTACTTCAATATGATTTCCGGCCCCCGCAAGGCCAACGAGATGGACGGCCCGGAAGAGGTTCACGTGGTGTTGGTGGACAATGGCCGCTCCACCATCTATCAGGATGACGAGCTGCTGGACACCCTGCGCTGCATCCGCTGCGGCGCCTGCATGAACCACTGCCCGGTGTATACGCGGGTGGGCGGCCACACCTATGGCACCACCTATCCCGGCCCCATCGGTAAAATCCTGATGCCGCATATGGTGGGCCTTGATGAGGGCCGTCACCTGCCTACGGCTTCAAGCCTGTGTGGCGCCTGCGGCGAAGTCTGCCCGGTGAAGATCCCGATTCCGGACCTGTTGGTGCGGCTGCGCCAGGAATCCGTTGACGGGGACAAGCTGCATCCGGCCAAGGTGCGCGGCCACGGTGCCAAGCGCAGTGGCGTGGAAGCCATGATCTGGAAGGGCTGGAGCTGGATGCATGCCAAACCCGGCCTCTATCGCCTGGGCACAAGCCTGGGCGCACGGTTCCGCAAGCTGCAGCCAGGCAAGATTGGCGCCTGGACGCAATACCGAACCGCGCCAAAACTGGCGCCCAAAACCCTCCACGAACGGATGAAGGAGCGTGGCCAATGAGTTCCAGAGACGCCATTCTCCAGCGCCTGCGCAACCGCACCGGCGGTGAACTGACGGCCCCGGAATGCGATTTCTCAGTGCTTGATCGTCCGGACTGGAGCACCGCTGAACGGCTGGACATGTTCGAACGGACCATCGAATCGGTTCACGGGGAAGTGCATCGCACCACGGAATCCGGCTGGATTGACCGGTTGGCTGAAATCCTTCAGAGCCGCGGCGCCCAGACCCTGCTGATTGCCAAGGAACATGAGATCGGCCAGGCCCTGAGAAGCGCCACCAAAAACCGCGAGGACCTGCCGCAACTGCTGGTGTACGACGAGCCCATCAAAAGCTGGCAGGAAGCACTGTTCAATGAGGTGGACGCCGGCATCACCTCTACCCGGGGCGGCATTGCCGAAACCGGGTCACTGATTCTTTGGCCGACGGCGGATGAACCCCGGCTGATGAGCCTGGTGCCGCCCATTCATATTGCGATCCTGAAGGCCAGTGAGTTGTACACCACGTTCCACGATGCCATGCAATCCCAGAACTGGGCCGCTGGCATGCCAACCAATGCGCTGTTAGTCTCCGGGCCTTCGAAGACCGCTGATATCGAGCAAACTCTCGCTTACGGTGTTCACGGTCCCAAGGAACTCATCGTACTGGTTATTGAATGATCCGAGGCGCATTACTGATTGCCCTGGCCGCCCTGCTCTGGGCGACCACGGGTATCGTGGCAAAATTCCTGTTTTCCGGCTCCGACCTGCAGGCAGTGACACTGGGTTTCCTACGGCTGGCGGTCGCTTTACCCTTCTTCTTTGGGCTGATGCTGAGGGAGCAGCGCGCGCTCGCTCGAAGTGCAACCTCTCCGCCAAAGTTCACCCGTAAAGCTCTGGTTCCGCTTGTGGCCCTGGGCTTCTTCCAGGCGGTCTATCAGGGCAGCTACCTGCTGGCCGTGGATATGACCGGCGCAGGTATCGCAACGCTGATTGCTCTGTGCCTGGCACCCGTGATTGTCGCCATCATGGCGGCACCGCTGCTGGGCGAGAAACCGGGCGTGGTGACAATGCTGGCGTTGGCCGCCGCTATTGCCGGCACCGCGATGCTGGTGATCAGTGACATGGACAGTGCTGGCCATCTTCGCCTGGGTGGCATCCTGGTGGCGGTTCTGGCGGCGCTGGTGTATGCCGGGTTTACGCTGACCAGCCGGCACACGTCCACCGGTACTCCGGTGTTCACCACGGCGTTCATCTGCTTTTTTACCGCCGCGCTGATCCTGCTGCCTGTCGTTGCGCTGAGTGGTGGTTTTGACGGGCTACAGAGCCTGGGCATTTCACAATGGCTGATGGTGGCCTACATCGGTGTGGTGCCAACTTGCCTGGGGTATGTGAGCTTCTTCAGCGGCATGAAGACAACACCGGCTACTCTGTCGAGCATTATCGTGACTCTGGAGCCCCTGTTCGTGGCCATGCTTGCGTGGGTGATTCTGGGTGAGGAATTGGGGGTGATCGGTATTGCCGGGGCGTTGATTCTGACGGCGGCGGTGATCGTGGCCTCTCGCAGCAGTGCCGGGAGTCGTCCCGACACTGCCTGATACCGCCGAGTCAGGCGGTTTACTCTTCCTCTTCTACCCGGCGCTGCTTTTCGAGCATGTTCGGCTGCAGGATTTCGATCCAGTAGCCGTCCGGGTCCTTGATGAACGCCAGGCCCTTCATTTTGCCGTCGTCCGGCTTCTTGACGAAGTCCACACCCAGTTTTTCAAAGCGATCGCAGGCGCTGTAAACGTCCGGCACCGCTACGCCGATGTGGCCAAAGCCCTGGGGCTCGTCGTTGCCATTATGGTAGCCAAACTCTTCATCGTTTTCGGTGCCCCAGTTGTGGGTCAGTTCGAGCATGGCTTCGCGGCCAAAGATGAAGGTGGTGCGGTGAGCGTCGTCGTTGGGGACCATGTTGGCCTGGCGGTCGTCGAGGTAGGCGAGGAAGTAGAGGGTGAATTTCATTTCCGGGAAGTCGAGTTTTCTGACGAGGCGCATGCCCATTACCCGGGTGTAGAAGTCCATGGAGCGCTCGGGGTCTTTGATGCGCATCATGGTTTGGTTGAAGACGTAGCCTTCGGTTTCGGGGACGGTTGCTTCGTGCAGGCCGGGGGCTTGTTCGAAGTGTTTGGGCATGGGAGCTCCCTTTTATGGGTTCAGGATTCAACCATTATACTTGCGTGCGTTGCGGGGAAATTTCAAGGGCAAAAAAAGGCCCCACAGTCAGAGACACAGAATCTGTGGGGCCTTGGAAACTTTTTTGATTGCATGGTTGGGGGGGGGGGCTGGTCCAAGCGGGTATGCCCCTCCCAGACACGCCGTTAACCCATCCATGGGGGCTCGGCATTGCCATCCCTGGCAATGCACGGTCTGGGAGGGGCATACCCGCTCGGACCGATCTGACTTTCCAGGTAACGCCTTTAGGCGTGTGCCTCCTGTCTTTGTTTCGACTCAACTCACGCCAACTGGTGTTCTTCGCCTTCGTAGTACGCCTCTACCCTCGGATTCATCACCTTTTTCCACAGCGGCGGGATCATGGCCAGGACCACCATGGCGGCGTAACCGGCGGGGAGTTGTGGCGCTATCTCGTGGTGGCGGAGGACCTGGTAGCGGCGTTTGGCCCAGGCGTGGTGGTCGCTGTGGCGTTGGAGGTGGAACAGGAAAACGTTGGTGAGGAAGTAGTTGGAGTTCCAGCTGTGTTCCGGGCCGGTGCGTTCGTAGCGGCCGTTTTCGAGTTTGCGGCGGTGGAGACCGTAGTGTTCGAGGTAGTTGACGATTTCCAGCAGGTTGAGGGCGATGAAGCTCTGGCCGAGGAAGAACGCGGCGCCGAGCCAGCCAAAGGCGACGGTGAAGGCCGTGAAGGCCAGCGCGGTGATGCTGTACCACCAGATGAGTTCGTTGCGCCAGCTGAGGGCGCTATGGCCTTTTTTCTCGAGACGTTTGGCTTCCAGTTTCCAGGCGTTGATGAAGTTGCGGGCGTAGGCCTGGGGCAGGAAGTTGTAGAGGGACTGGTTGTAGCGCGAGGACGAGGCGTCTTCCGGGGTGGAGACGTGAACGTGGTGGCCGCGCAGGTGTTCGACTTTGAAGCCGGCGTAGCTGACCAGTGACAGCAGGAAGCCGCCGGCCCAGGTTTCGAGTTTGCCGTCTTTGTGGATGAGTTCGTGGGCAACGTTGATGCCCAGGCCGCCAACGATGCCGACGGAGAAGATCCAGCCGATGCTACCGGCCACATTGAACAGGCCGGACGCCAGTACAAACATGCTCCACACCAGCAACACCGCAAAGGCGGCAACCCAGCCCAGGGTGATGAACTTGTAGAAGCGTTCGGTGTTCATGCGTGGGGTATCGGCTTCCTCGTCCGGGTTAAGGGCGTCTTTGCCCAACAGCAGGTCGAGGACGGGGATGATGCCGAAGACGACCACCGGCACGCCCCAGGCGAACAGGTTGACCCATCCGGTGGCTTGCCCGGCCGCCAACAACAGGGGCGGCAGGGCCAGGGGCAGCATGGCGATCAGGTAGCTGTATTTCTTGAGTGTCAGCAGCACTTTCCGGCGGGCGGACTCGGTGCTCAGGATCAATGGTTTCGTACTCACGTGTTTTCCCTCATCGGCTGTTACTTTCGATCTGGGCGATCGCTTCTTGTTAACTGCATTATTGTCCTACAATATAACAGTCGTCAAGAAAACCGTGGTACTTTTTAATCACTGCATTTATCAATACAGCCCCAATCGCGCTATCTCACTGTGATTGCTCCTCTGTTTCGGGGGCTCCGGCCCCATGCAGTTCCCGGCGGCGGTGCCAGTAATTCATGGCCAGCAGTGCCAGCATCGCGACCACACCGGCGACTTCCACTTGCAGGTCCGGGTAAAAGATTGCGATCACCGCGCCACTCAATGCCAGTCGCATCCAGGGTTTCATGTGAGTGAACAGAAAGCCTTCAAGCGCCGCTGCAAAGGCCGCAAGGGCGAGTATGGCGATGAAGCCGTTCCAGAGAACCAGTGGTAACGGCCCCCCTTCGATGATCACGGGGTTGAACACCATGAACAGCGGAATGAGGTAAAGGCCCTTGGCGAACTTCCAGGCCTGTACGCTGGTTTCCATGGTTTTACTGCCCGCGATCGCCGCCCCCGCGAAGGCGGCCAGCGCCACAGGCGGCGTGACGTTGGAATCCTGGGAGTACCAGAACACCAACAGGTGAGCGACCAACAGCGGGATACCGAACTCGTTGGTCAACGCCGGCCCCACCAGCACGATCAGTACGATGTAGCTGGCAGTCACCGGCAGCCCCAGGCCCAGAATCAGGCTGGCGATGACCACCAGGAACAGCGCCATCAGAATGTTGCCGTCGGCGAACGCGATCATCATTGATGAGAACTTGAGGCCCAGCCCGGTCAGGCCAACCACCGCCACCACAATGCCGGCAATGGCGCAGGCAATGCTGACGGGGACCGCGTTGCGGGCACCCAGTTCGAGGCCCTGCAGCAGTTTTACAACGCCTTCACGCAGCGCATGCGTCAGGGCTTTTCCAAGCTGGTTGTCTGCCCGCCCCTGTTTATAGGCAAGGTACAGGCCGTTCAGCCCGGCGATACCAATGATACCGACTACGGCATAAAACCCGACCCGCATGGGGGAGATGCCCATCACCAGCAGGTACACCAGCATGATGATCGGCAACAGGAAGTACCAGCCGCAAGCCATCACTTCCCGGAGCTGGGGAAGATCACTGGAAGGCAAGCCTTTCATGCCCTGCTTCACCGCGCAGATGTGAACGAGCAGATACACCGTGGCGAAGTACAGCAGGGCCGGAAACACACTGACTTTTACAATGTCGAGGTAGGGCACACGGGTGTATTCCGCGATCAGGAAGGCGCCGGCGCCCATCAGCGGCGGCATGATCTGGCCACCGGTACTGGCTGCGGCTTCAATGCCACCCGCCTGGGCCGGACGAAAACCCAGTTTCTTCATCAGCGGAATGGTAAACGCGCCGGTGGTTACCACGTTGGCGATGGCACTGCCTGAGATGGACCCCATGCTGGCCGAGGCCAGAACCGCAGCCTTGGCGGGGCCGCCGCGCTGACGGCCCGTCGCCGCAAACGCCAGATCGATGAAGAAGCGGCCTGCGCCGGTTACTTCCAGCATGGCGCCGAACAGCACAAAGATGAACACGAACGTAGCAGCAACGCCCAACGGCAGGCCGAAAATCCCTTCCTGCCCCAGATACAGCTGGGCACCGATACGGTCGAGGGAGTAGCCGCGATGGTTGAGAATGCCCGGCAACCACTCCCCCAGTTCCGACAGCGGCCCACGCTGGCCACTCATTGCGTAGAGGATGGCAATCACACCGATCACCGTCAGCCCGGTGCCTACCGCCCGCCGGCTGGCCTCCAGCAAGGTGATGGTACATACCCAGGCCATGACAATATCGGTCTGGTTCCAGAACCCGGCCCGGCCGGTAATCTCATCGAGGAACCAGACCAGATAGAAACCGGATGCGCCCGAGGCTATCAAAAATCCGGTATCAATCAACGCCGTTATGGCGCCGCGCGGTCGGCCAGGCCGGGGCCCAAACAGCAGAAAGCACAGCATCATCACCAACGCCAGGTGAATGCCCCGTTGATAGAACAGTCCCAGCGGTTGAATACCGGCGCTGTATAGCTGAAACAGCGATAGGCCGATACCAATCAGTGCGATCAGCCAGAGCAGTGCCCTGGGCCCGCTCATTCTGGTCGGCTGCCATGCGCCATTGGTTTTCAGGTAGATGGCCGTTTCTTGACTCATTGAAGCGTGCTTCCTTTATCCCCTGCAGGCCGTACTCGAATCTCAACGAGTTTGTCAGCTGCCAGACGGCTTAGACTCACCACGCGCGAATCCACCTCAATGCGGTGATTCACCGACAAGGCGCCAACGCGCAGCGAGAGACGATTATTGGGTATGGGTACCTGCATATCGACGATGCGGTAGCCGTGGTCGTCATCCGACGTCAGTGTGCCCCGGCCACGGGTATGGCCAAGGCCGGCTGCAAAGTCCGGTGTGTGGCTACTGTCCAGAATCAACTGGTCCGCTTCCATGCGAAAGCAGTCCGTCACAGGAAACCCCTGCACCGAGTGATTCCAGATCAGGCACCACCGCCCGCCCTCGGGCAGGCCGAGCTGCACCAGCGACGTCTGACTGGTATCAGACACCGACAGTTGCCAGACCGCTTTGCTCTGGGCGCCAACTGCTGTGGGCCATAATCCCCACAGCAGTGACGCGAGCAGGCAACAGACCCTGCAAACCATGAACCGACGAATGATAACGACGGATTCCCGATTACTGGCGCAGTGCCTCCGGCACTTCTGCACCTATTTCCTCGTAATAGCGAATGGCACCCGGATGGAGAGGAATGGGTGTGGAATCCAGGCTGAACTCCACGGTGGTGTCGTCAGCGGCCGGATGGATCGCCCTCAGGGCCTCTACCTTCTCGAAGAGCAGCTTGGTGATCTTGTAGGCAAGATCTTCCGACATGGCGCTATTGACGGTAAGAACGTTGGGAATGCCGATCGTTGCAATGTCCGAATCGACACCCTCGTAGGTACCGGAACGCAGCTTGTAGGGCGCAAACACCGGCACTTCTGCTCTGGCGTTGGCGATTTCCTTCTCGGAGAGAGGTATCAGTGCAATGTCACGGGTGGTGGCAAGGCTGACAATAGAGCTTGTTGGCGGGCCAACACTCCAGAACGCGGCGTCGATGTCGCCATCGCGAATGGCATCTGCAGATTCATTGAAGTTCAGGCCACGCTCGTCGAAATCGTCGAAGCTCATGCCGTTGGTTTCCAGCAGGGCCTTGGCGTTCACTTCGGTACCGCTGCCCGGCGCACCAACCGACACACGCTTGCCAGCCAGGTCTGCCAGCGACGTAATGCCAGAGTCCGCCAGGGTGACAATCTGAACCGCGTTCGGATAAAGCGAGGCAATGGCCAGCACATCCAGCTTGTTGCCATTGAAACGTTCGCCACCGTTATAGGCCTGATGGACGGTGTCTGCCAGGGCAATCGCCAGATCCGAATCCTGACGATGAACCAGCCCCATGTTCTCAACCGAAGCACCGGTGACTTCGGCAACTGCGCTGTACCCTTCAATATGCTGACTGATCAACTCCGCAAGGCCACCCCCGAGAGGGTAATAAGTACCACCGGTGCCGCCCGTGGCAATGGAGAGATTGGTATCCGCCTGTGCCGGAGAAACACCGATCAGCGCGGTCGCGCCCAGTGCCAGAAATAGCTTTCGCATGTTGCTCACCTCGTTTTTGTTGGATTAGCGTCGGGACGTTTGATCCTTTGACGTCATCATAGGATAGCAGCTTGTATATCAATCTTCGGGGAAGCGTCGATATTAGACATTAGAAATGAATAGGCGGAAATTCACCAAGTATGGCAGGACAACGCACGGTTTTCTTCGACTTTCCCAGAGCCCTTGGTGCGCTTACGTCTCAGTATAAGCGCGCCTTGATAATCGGCTTCAGAAGATAGCTCAGCAGGGTGCGCTTGCCCGTCTGGATGTCAACCTGGGCCACCATGCCCGGACGGATTGGCAAGGTTATACCGTTGCGCTCCAGATAAGCCTTCTCGGTGCGAATCAGCACCTCGTAGAAGGCTTCCTTACCCCGTGGCGTTTCCTCTTCGATGGTGTCTTCACTGATTTGTTCTACTTCACCTTGGAGGTCACCATAGATGGTGTAGTCATAAGCTGTAATTTTCACGCTGGCAGGCATGCCGGGTGCCACAAAGGCGACATCCTGAGGCCTCACCTTGGCCTCAATCAGCAATTGCCCCTCAATAGGTGTGATTTCCATGATCGGCTCACCGGGCCGAATTACCCCACCCTCGGTATTGATCAGAATGTCATTAACTCTGCCTCGCACCGGGGAGTATATGTTCGTACGTTCAAGCTTATCTCGCCTCTGCATCAACTTCTGTTCAAGGGAGCTCACCTCCGCCTGTTTGGCGGACAGTTCGGTGTAGGCATCCTGCACATAGGTATTACGCAGCTCTGCCAGCCGTCCGGCCAGGCCGGCAATGGTCTGGCCCAGTTTCAGAGACTCCATTTCGCTGACAGAACGTCGCTTGACCAACGGTTCTACCAGTTCCAGCTGTCGGCGCGCCAGACTCATTTCCTTGTTGATTGATCGCTCCGCCTCACGCATCCGCTCACGCCGGGCATGAAATAACGCTCGTTCTGACTGGACCAGTTCGCCTTCAGGATCCAGTGTTTCGGGAAAATCAATGTCACTCTTCTCCAGCACCTCGGCTTTCAATCGTGCAATGGATGCGCGCAATACGGCGATCTGACTGGCGATCTCGAGGTAGGCGCTCCGGAACTGCGTATCGTCGAGGCGCACCAGGAGCTGCCCCCGCTCCACACGATCACCGCGGCGTACCATAAGCTCGGCCAGAATACCGCCATCCAGGCTCTGAATAGTCTGCATGCGGCTAAGAGGCACGACCTGCCCCTCACCACGAGTGACTTCGTCAACCTCCGCCCAGGCCGACCAACCAATGAACACCGCAATGACCAATAGACTGAACCAAAGTATCGGATGGCTGGCCCGATAGTGACGGCTAACCTTTGTATCACCCAGTTCATTCAGAATGCGCAGTGTTTGAGTATCCCGACTAGCCATCCTGGCCCTCACTCTTCTCCATGGCATCCCGCTTAGGTGCTCGCACCAGATTGCCATCAACCACCGCCCCCACCGGGCCATCCATCACTACCCGGCCATCCCGCAGCACCACAGCACGACCCACCAATGACAGCAGTGCCCGTTTGTGTGTCGACACCACCAGAGTTCGTCCCTCCAGCCAATGCTGCAGGTAATCAATAATCTGCTTTTCGTTGGCCTGGTCGAAGGCGGATGTTGGCTCATCCATCAGTACGATACGGGGATCCTGAAGCAACAGGCGCGCCAGCCCGATTGCCTGACGCTGACCACCTGAGACACTACCACTGCCCTGAATGGGTAGATCCAGGCCCAGCGGATGACGGCGCACGAAAGGCCCCAGGCCCACAGCTTCCAGTTCAGTATGCAGAGTCGCATCATCATGGGCGGCGTTGTCCAGAAGGAGATTCTCACGCAGGGTGCCATAGAACAATCCGACATCCTGAGGCAGGTATCCGATCGCTCGTCGGCGATCTGCCGGCTCTATCTGACCCAGATTGACGTCGTCCAGAACCACACGCCCACCATCCGGATCGGTCAGCCCGGCCATCAGGCGCAGTAGCGATGATTTACCAGCCCCGTTTCCGCCCAGCAGAGCCACACGATCGCCGGCATGCACCTCCAACGATGAAATGGCCAACGCCGCTGGAGCCTCTTCCTCATAGCGCAAGGTTACGTCTTCCAGTTGATAGTGGCCCTTCAGCGAAGGCTTGTGTGCGAAGGCGCGTCCCGCCGGACGCTCTACCGGCGCGTTCATCAGCTCATCGAGCCCCTCCATGGCCACTTTGACGTGCTGCCACCGCGTGAGAATGCCGGCTACCTGAGCCATTGGTGCAACCGTACGCGAAGCCAGAATGGTGCACGCAATCAACGCACCGATGGTCATCTCGCCAGCACCAATCTGGTATACACCGACCATGACCACGCCGATGTAACAAAGCTGCTGCACCATGATGGCACCGTAGCCAAGCATCGATGAAAGCCGGCGCACCCGAACGCCTACCTCAGCGAGATCCGCTGAGAGGTGCTCCCAAAGCCGGAGGTTGCGCCCCTCAGCCCTGGTCGCTTTGACCGTCTCCAGGTTTTCTATAGACTCCAGCAGCACGCCCTGACGTACGGCGCCCTCGCTCAGATTCTGTCGGGAAAGCTTGGCCAGATGCCCTTGAGCCAAGAGCCCCGGCAACACCATCAGTATCACGGCAACCAGCGGCACCCAGACCAACGGCCCACCGATGTAGGCAATAACGCCGAGGAACAGAACGACAAAAGGCATGTCGCTAATCGCTCCAACCGTCGAGGAGGTAAAGAACTCACGGACTCCCTCAAACTCACGGATCTGGGAACTGAAGGCGCCGGTGGAGCCAGGTTTAGCGGCCAACTTGAGCTGCATCACCCGGTCGAACAACAGCCCCGAGAGCTGAAGGTCCAACCCCTTACCGGTTACATCCAGCAGGTGGGCGCGCAGACTGCGCAACATGAACTCCATCACCACCGCCAACGCCACACCACTAGCCAGGATCCATAACGTATCGTAAGCGGAGGTAGGCACGACCCGGTCATAGACCTGCATGGCGAAGATCGCCGTTGATATGGCCAACACATTTGCCATCAGCGCCGCGACGCCTACCTCAACCCAGGTGCGCCAACGCCGTTTTAACGGCTCCTTAAGCCAATGCTCGTCCTGTGCTCGGGCGAAATCGCCCGCTCGCTGGTCGGGCCTATATGCCTTCCGCGCGACAATGGCGCTGCCAGCGTAATAGTGCGCCAAAGAGTCCCGGGTTACCTTTTCTTGGCCACCGCCGCTCTCAGGCACCAGGATCACCGCGTCGTCTTCCTGCCACTCCACTAACAGCGCCGTACTGCCGTCACGCTGAATCAACAAAGCTGGCAGAAGGCGAGAATCCATCTGTTCGAAAGGCAACGCCAAAGCCCGCCCCTCGACCCCAACCCGATGCAGCGCCCGCGAGACGAGCGCCAATGGCAGCCGCCCCTCTTCAAGCGCCAGGCCATCACCCAGTTCAGCCACCGTGGCCGTCACACCGAGCTGCCGACAAAGCACCACCAACCCCTCCCTCAAGGGGTCTTCCGGACGCTGCACCTGTTCCTGCTTCCTTGTCATAGCGCTTCGTTTCCGTCATCGACCTTTGAGCTCAATACCTCATTCAATCGGCCCAGCCGAGAAGCGACGCGATATTGAAGACGGACCTTCTGGCTCTCGACTTCACGGATCTGTCGTTCGGTATCAAACATGTCTCGCTGAATAGGGAGCAAATCTTCAATGTCCCGAAGCCCAGCCTCGAACTGTTCGTGATATGCCTCAGCAACCTCTTCAGCGCGACGAAGCTGCACCTCAAGAGATTCAAGTCGCCAGCCAAGGACCTCGTGTTGCTCGAACCAGGCGGTAAGCTCCCGACGCAGTTCCCGGCGTGTCGCCCTTTGTTCCCACCTCGCGGCCTCAACCTGACGGCCTGCCGACTCCATGCGACGAAAATTGGAGAGTCCTTGAAACGTATCTATGCGCAAACGCAGGGCGATCACCGCGTCCTCTTCCATGCGGCCACCAATCTCGCGACGCATCAATGAGCCTTCCAGGTTGAGACGAGGCTTCAGCGCTGCACGGGACTCATCACGCCGGGCGATTGCCTCATCAACTTCTTCGCGGACCCGCCGGTACTCCGGCGCCTCGGCCACGGCTTTATCCAGCTCTCCGGAGCGCCGCAAACGGCCAATGATGGCTTTCGGATCAGGTTGAGAAAGATCTTCGGCGGCATAGCCGACAAGCTCGCGAAACTGCGATTTGGCGTCTGCCAGCGCCCCCCTTTCAACAGCCAGTTGTTCCCGAGCACGGGCCAGTTCCAGCTCCGCCCGCCCCGCCTCGGACCGACCTACGTAACCCAGTTCGCTACGATCATGGCTGAGCTCCGCGAGTTGCCCCAGCCGCGTTATATGACGTTTCACTGCTTCTGCTCGTGACTCGTAGAGCAGCACATCCAGGTAAACCTCAATGATGTCCAGAGCTGCCTCGGCACTCGCAATCTTGAGAGCCTCCAGCTTCTGGCGCTCCACCGCTGACGCGCCCTCTACCTGGGAGTTAACCTCTCCCCAGTCGTATAGCGTCTGGCGTGCAGTAACTTCGTAACCGATTTCACCCCACAAGCTATTCTCTGGACCGGCGCTGGCCTGTACCGTCGGCCAGTACCCATCAACAGCGATATCAAGGTTTATACCGGCTGCTTCAACCTCGGCACGGGCTGCGGCAACGGAAGGGTGGTTAAGCATTCCTCGGTATACCGCCTCTTCCAGACTTATGGCCTCCGAGGGTAATGGCGTCACCAGCCCGATGAAGGCCACGCCTACGAGCAATGCGCAAAAGCTCCGTCCGGGCGTCAAGAAACCTCCACGTTAATCCCATCCTGCACCAATAGAGTGGCGTCATTGAGCGAATACTCGGAGTAAGTCACACCACCACGCACGACCGAAGCACCCTCAACCCAACTCTCACTGCCGATATTCAGGGTGTCCTGCTCGTCGCCCTGAACGATCAGTGTGTTGTCTTCGTCCGTCAGTTCGATAAGCTCAGCGCTATTAAGCGTCAGGGTACTGGAGCCGTCACTCTGGCCCAGATCAATCTGCTCTATTCCCGAAACAGGCCCCGTACCGGGATCGGTCATGTCCAGATTGATCCCCCCATCAAGCATCAGCTCATCGAAGCCGTCGCCCCCATCAACTGCCGCAAACTGATCACTGGTCGCCCAGATAAAGTCATCACCGTTACCTCCATTAAAGGTGTCCTGGCCGGATCCATCTATCAGGGTGTCGCTGCCATCGCCACCATTCAGCGTGTCATTACCTGAACCTCCCCGAATAAGGTCGTTCCCGCCCCCGCCATAGAGATCGTCACTTCCGTCGTAGCCATACAGGCGCTCGCCTTCTCCTGAGCCAATAAGCGTATCGTTACCGTCGCCACCCTCGATGATTTCGTCGGCGCCCAGAAGCGTTTTGAGAACATCGACCGAGGTCAACTGGCCAAGCGAGGCAGAGTCGGTGAGGCCGTCGGCATTGGTGGCCGTGATGCTAGTGGCAGCCAGCAAGTCTGCTTGCACATCGATATCAAGCCCCAGAAGGGACTGGCCATTCTCGAAACGTACGGTGGCCAGGAGTTCATTGATTGCGAAGTTGTCGATGTCGCCATCATCGGCCGCCGTGATGGTCAGCACGGACGAGGGAGCGACCAAGCCCAGCAAGCCTGGATCGTTCTCCACACGAAACTGCAGTCCAAGCTCATCGGCCAGTTGCGATGATGCCGTCAAACTCTGCTCGTCAAGGTTGACGCTGAGTATTGGTTGATAGGCCACTTCGACGGAGCGAAGCTTGCCCCCCGCATCCACCGCAGTGAAATCCTGATTATTGAGGTTAAACAGACCAAGCGCTTCCACGCCAACGACGCCCAGCAACGCGGAGGTGTCGACCTGAACAACAGGAGCAGGCTGGCCTGGCGATGGCGCCGGTGGTGTACCACCAGTGCTGTCAAACTCCACCTGGGTATCAGCCGTGTCGCCATCGTTGTCCGAAACACCCGCGGTAACCGTGGTCGTCCCTCCTACCAGGTCAGTATCAGCCGTGGCTTCGTCCACAAGCAGGTTACCCTGGTTGAGCAGAGCGGCAATCACGTCCTGATCGGTAGCAGCGCCCTCTATCAGATCAACGCCTTCCACCACGATTTCCTGATCAACCTCTGCAGCATTAAAGCCCCCGAGAAACCCTCCGGTGCTGCTAATAGAGATCGTGGTATTCGTACCATCAAAAGCGAAATGCAGATAATTCGCCAGGTTGCCAGGATTCGAGCCAATCCGACCTTCGCCCTGCAACAAACCCGTTAAGTCGAGTATGTCGCCATCGGCGGCCACCGATACGAAGTTGAAGTCGGCCACGGTATCTACCACTGGCGTACCAGCTACCCCTTGATGACCGTCTTCCCAGCGGAGCACGTCACGACCAGAGCCGCCCGTCAGGGTATCGGCGCCGGCGCCACCGATCAGGATATCGTTGCCGTCGCCCCCATCGAGCGTGTCGTCGCCAGCGCCGGCACGCAGGATGTCCGAGCCACCAAGACCGTTGAGACTGTCATTCCCAGCGTAGCCATAAGAACGATCTGAGCCCTCGGTACCAGTCAGAGAGTTATTTCCACCATCCCCTTCGAACAGATAATCGGGCGAGTTATCGTTCAGCAGATTGAGTGCCAACAGATCGCTACTGCTCTCACTCACCGTGTTATTTTGGGAATCAGTCGCTTCAATAGAGAGCGTCGGCGCTACGCCCACGCTAAGAACCGGACTTGTGAAATAAACGGATCCCAGATACTCGTTGAGCTGCTGGTTATCGAGGGCGCCTCCGTCCGCGGCTGAAATTGTCATAGACGCGGTCAGCCCCAACAATGCGCCAAGATCGTCGGTTTCTATGGAGAAGCCGAACTCGTCAGCCAGATCCTCCGCCCCCCGAAAACCTGAGGGCCCCAAATTAACGCTGAGAACGGTAAAGCTAAGGGTAACTGACTCAATGTCATTGTTTTCATCAGTTGCAGCAAAAGCTTGTTGCTCGCTGAAATTGATCAGATTCAATGCATCTGCGCCAACCAATCCCAGGAGGCTATTCGAATCGCCCAAAGACACCTCTGGGCCGACCATTTGTTCAACCGGCAACTGAGAAACGCCTGTGTGCGTGTACTCATAGCTACCATCAAACATATTGACCACCAACGACTCACCTTTAACGGTTTGGACCGTGAGTTCTCCAGTGGTGGTGTTGTAGTCCTCCGAAGAGAACGTCAGGACACTATCAGTGGTCCCACTCGCCGACACCGAATTGGTTGCCGAGTCGAGTTCAAAGGTATAGCCATCAACCGTTACCGAGGAAATATGCCCACCATCGGCGCCAAACGACTCGACAAATGAACCGTTCTCCGTCGTTGGTGCAGAAGTGATATTGAATAACACCGGGTCTGCCGCCACCGGCATGTCATCCTCGACATTCACGGCCAGCGCGCCCTCGTTACTGGTATTGCCAGCGGCATCGGTCATACTGACGCCGAAGTTCAATGTCAGGACATCTTCAACACTGTCACCGGGGTGGTCCAGCGGCGCCTCCAGCGTAAAACTGTATGCGCCCGCCGTTGTTAGCGTCAGGGTAGCAACGGTACCAGCACTGACAGTTGAACCCGTCAACGTATAGGTGTCTCCCGAGAACGCGCCCTGCCAGGACACGGCCTCCCCGCCGGAGGTAACCGGTGGAGGCTCGATAACCGTGACCTCGGAGATGCTGGTGTCCTCCGTGATAGACAACGTGCCGCCCACGGTCGCGGAGTTCCCTGTGTCATCAGGCGTACCGGTATTATCCGGCTCGCCACCCGGCAGGCCCTCTTCCGAAACAGCACTAAGGGCATCGCCGACTACCGGAGCTGTGGTGTCCACATTCACCCCGATAAGGCTGCCGTTACCACTGGTGTTGCCCGGCGCATCCGTCTGGCGCGCCAGCACATCTCCTTCGGCATACTGACCCGCCGGGAGTTCAAAGCCATTGCCTGTGCCCTCGCTCCAGGTCGCCCCTCCGTCGAGCGAATACGACCAGGTGGCTCCAGGTTCCAGGCCGCTGACCGTGACCGTACCATCGCTGGTCACACCATCGCCGTCTGTGCCTGTGTCGTTCGCCAGCGACAGTGTCGGCGCATTTGGGGCCACCGTGTCCACCGTCAGGTCGAACGTGGTACTGACTGGCGATTCATTCCCTGCCGCATCCGTCGCTGTGGCCGTGAAGTTGTGGCCACCTTCAGCCAGGGTCGGTGTTTCAAAGCTCCAGTTACCCCCGGTATCCGTCACTGTCGTACCGATCGCGTTACCGTCCTGGAACACTGTCACCGTACTACCTGCCTCGGCAGTACCACTCAAGATCGGAGTGATCTCATCGGTGCTCGATCCGGTCGGTAGATCACCCGTCACACTGCCGGTATCGTCAGTGGCGGAATCAATCGTTGGAGCATCCGGGGGATCCACATCCAGCGTGAACGTAATCTCATTGCTATCCGATGAGGCGTTACCCGCCACGTCGGTAATCTCCGCCACGGCATTCGACAGCCCTTCGGCAAACGGGCCCGTCAGGTCCAGGCCAACGTCGCCGGCGGCCAGGTCTGCGCCCGTTACAAGATGTTCGAACGTGTGCTCAACCCCGTTACCATCGGTCAGGGTCACCCTGACGGTGTCCCCTTCCTCGGTCCCGACCGTCAGGCTGACCACCGCCTGGATGCCATCGCCCAGCTCATCGTTGCCGATGAAGCCGTTGTCCGCTTCAGGGATCAGCAGCGTGGGCGCATCCGTGCCGTCCGCACCACCGGGGCTGGTGTTGTCCACGGTCACCCCAATCAGGCTGCCCTCATCACTGGTGTTGCCCGACTCGTCGGTCTGGCGCGCCAGCACCTCCCCTTCGGCGTACTCGCCCGCCGGCAGCTCAAAGCCATTGCCGGCACCTTCGTTCCAGGTGGCCCCGCCATCGGTGGAGTACAACCAGGTAGCGCCAGGCTCCAGGCCACCGACCGTGACGGTACCGTCGATGGTCACGCCATCGCCGTCTGCGCCGGTGTCGTTCGCCAACGCCAACGTCGGCGCATTCGGCGCGACCGTGTCCACGGTCAGGTCGAACGTGCTACTGACAGGCGATTCGTTCCCTGCCACATCAGTGGCCATGGCGGTGAAGTTGTGGCCACCTTCCGCCAGGGCCGGTGTTTCGAAACTCCAGTTACCTCCGGTATCCGTTACCGTCGTACCGATCGCGTTACCGTCCTGGAACAGCGTCACCGTGCTGCCCGCTTCCGCAGTACCGTTCAAGATCGGAGTAGTCTCATCGGTGCTCGACCCACTCAGCAGACCACCCGTCACATCACCGGTATCGTCAGTGGCGGAATCAATCGTTGGAGCATCCGGGGCATCCACATCCAGCGTGAACGTGACCTCGTTAGTGGCCAGCGAGGCATTGCCCGCCTCGTCGGTAATCTCCGCCACGGCATTCGACAGCCCTTCGGCAAACGGGCCCGTCAGGTCCAGGCCAACGTCGCCGGCGGCCAGGTCTGCGCCCGTTACGAGATGTTCGAACGTGTGCTCAACCCCGTTCCCGTCGGTCAGGGTCACCCTGACGGTGTCCCCTTCCTCGGTCCCAACCGTCAGGCTGACCACCGCCTGGATGCCATCGCCCAACTCATCGTTGCCGATGAAGCCGTTGTCCGCTTCGGGGATCAGCAGCGTGGGCGCATCCGTGCCGTCCGCACCACCGGGGCTGGTGTTGTCCACGGTCACCCCAATCAGGCTGCCCTCATCACTGGTGTTGCCCGACTCGTCGGTCTGGCGCGCCAGTACCTCCCCTTCGGCGTACTCGCCCGCCGGCAGCTCAAAGCCATTGCCGGCACCTTCGTTCCAGGTGGCCCCGCCATCGGTGGAGTACGACCAGGAGGCTCCGGGTTCCAGGCCACCGACCGTGACGGTACCGTCGATGGTCACGCCATCGCCGTCGGTGCCGGTGTCGTTCGCCAACGCCAGCGTCGGTGCATTCGGCGCTACCGTGTCCACGGTCATCGTAACCGGGTCGCTGGTATTACCGGCTTCATCGATGGCCGTCACGCTCACATCGGTGCCATCGGCCAATGGCGCATCGGGCGTCACCGACCAGCGGCCATCCACATCGGCTTCGAGGGTGTAATCCGCCGTGCCGTCTCCATCCGTGTCAATGCTCACCGTGCTGCCCGGCTCCGCTGTACCGGTCAGGTCACCATCCCCCGCCGGGTCAACGGTGACCGACGGCGGCGTGGTATCAATCGTCAGCGTACCGCTGACGCTACCAACGTTGCCCGACGCACCCGTGGCGGTTACCTCAACGGTGTAATCGCCCTCAGCCAGGGACGGCAACTGATCATCCGCCAGGGTCCAGGTGCCATCGCCATTGTTGGTGGCGTTGTAGTCGTTACCGTCCACCGTCACGGTGACGTCGGCGGCCGCATCGTCCACCGTTCCGCTCAACGCCGGGGTCGTGTCGTTCGTGGACAGCCTGTCGAAGGTCACCGCCGGCACGGAGGTATCCACGGTGAGGGTGCCGGTGTTCGACCCTTCGTTACCCGCCGGATCAACCGCGGTTACGGTGACGGTGTAATCCCCCGCACCCAACGCTGGCAATGTGTCGTCGGCCAGGGTCCAGGTACCATCACCGTTATTGGTGGCGCTGTAGTCATTACCATTCACGGTCACGGTGACGTCGGCACTGGCGTCATCCACCGTGCCGGTCAGTGCCGGTGTGGTGTCGTTGGTGGTTCGGGGGTTCACGCCCACGGTCGGAGCCGTCTGATCCAGCGTGGTGGTGCTGGCCACTGAGCCACTGTTGCCAGCCTCGTCCGTCACCGTCATGGTCACGGTGAGTTCACCATCGGCCAGACCGCTCAGGTCCTGGCCTGTCACGCTGACGTTGCCGCTGCCGTCGACGCTGATCGCGCTCGCAGGGACCGTCACGATGCCTGAGACACCGTCGGTGATCTCGATACTGTCAACGGTGGCGCCCGCTTCCACCTGGCCGTTCAGACTGACGGCGCTCGCGTCGGCGGCACCCAACACGTCATCACCACCATCATCGAAGGCGATGCTGTTAGCGCCGGCCTCCGGAACCGTCGTATCCAGCGTGAACGTGACCTCGTTGGTGGCCAGCGAGGCATTGCCCGCCTCGTCGGCAATCTCCGCCACGGCATTCGACAGCCCTTCGGCAAACGGGCCCGTCAGGTCCAGGCCAACGTCGCCGGCGGCCAGGTCTGCGCCCGTTACGAGATGTTCGAACGTGTGCTCAACCCCGTTCCCGTCGGTCAGGGTCACCCTGACGGTGTCCCCTTCCTCGGTCCCAACCGTCAGGCTGACCACCGCCTGGATGCCATCGCCCAACTCATCGTTGCCGATGAAGCCGTTGTCCGCTTCGGGGATCAGCAGCGTGGGCGCATCCGTGCCGTCCGCACCACCGGGGCTGGTGTTGTCCACGGTCACCCCAATCAGGCTGCCCTCATCACTGGTGTTGCCCGACTCGTCGGTCTGGCGCGCCAGTACCTCCCCTTCGGCGTACTCGCCCGCCGGCAGCTCAAAGCCATTGCCGGCACCTTCGTTCCAGGTGGCCCCGCCATCGGTGGAGTACGACCAGGAGGCTCCGGGTTCCAGGCCACCGACCGTGACGGTACCGTCGATGGTCACGCCATCGCCGTCGGTGCCGGTGTCGTTCGCCAACGCCAGCGTCGGTGCATTCGGCGCTACCGTGTCCACGGTCATCGTAACCGGGTCGCTGGTATTACCGGCTTCATCGATGGCCGTCACGCTCACATCGGTGCCATCGGCCAATGGCGCATCGGGCGTCACCGACCAGCGGCCATCCACATCGGCTTCGAGGGTGTAATCCGCCGTGCCGTCTCCATCCGTGTCAATGCTCACCGTGCTGCCCGGCTCCGCTGTACCGGTCAGGTCACCATCCCCCGCCGGGTCAACGGTGACCGACGGCGGCGTGGTATCAATCGTCAGCGTACCGCTGACGCTACCAACGTTGCCCGACGCACCCGTGGCGGTTACCTCAACGGTGTAATCGCCCTCAGCCAGGGACGGCAACTGATCATCCGCCAGGGTCCAGGTGCCATCGCCATTGTTGGTGGCGTTGTAGTCGTTACCGTCCACCGTCACGGTGACGTCGGCGGCCGCATCGTCCACCGTTCCGCTCAACGCCGGGGTCGTGTCGTTCGTGGACAGCCTGTCGAAGGTCACCGCCGGCACGGAGGTATCCACGGTGAGGGTGCCGGTGTTCGACCCTTCGTTACCCGCCGGATCAACCGCGGTTACGGTGACGGTGTAATCCCCCGCACCCAACGCTGGCAATGTGTCGTCGGCCAGGGTCCAGGTACCATCACCGTTATTGGTGGCGCTGTAGTCATTACCATTCACGGTCACGGTGACGTCGGCACTGGCGTCATCCACCGTGCCGGTCAGTGCCGGTGTGGTGTCGTTGGTGGTTCGGGGGTTCACGCCCACGGTCGGAGCCGTCTGATCCAGCGTGGTGGTGCTGGCCACTGAGCCACTGTTGCCAGCCTCGTCCGTCACCGTCATGGTCACGGTGAGTTCACCATCGGCCAGACCGCTCAGGTCCTGGCCTGTCACGCTGACGTTGCCGCTGCCGTCGACGCTGATCGCGCTCGCAGGGACCGTCACGATGCCTGAGACACCGTCGGTGATCTCGATACTGTCAACGGTGGCGCCCGCTTCCACCTGGCCGTTCAGACTGACGGCGCTCGCGTCGGCGGCACCCAACACGTCATCACCACCATCATCGAAGGCGATGCTGTTAGCGCCGGCCTCCGGAACCGTCGTATCCAGCGTGAACGTGACCTCGTTGGTGGCCAGCGAGGCATTGCCCGCCTCGTCGGCAATCTCCGCCACGGCATTCGACAGCCCTTCGGCAAACGGGCCCGTCAGGTCCAGGCCAACGTCGCCGGCGGCCAGGTCTGCGCCTGTTACGAGATGTTCGAACGTGTGCTCAACCCCGTTCCCGTCGGTCAGGATCACCCTGACGGTGTCCCCTTCCTCGGTCCCGACCGTCAGGCTGACCACCGCCTGAATGCCATCGCTCAACTCATCGTTGCCGATGAAGCCGTTGTCCGCTTCGGGGATCAGCAGCGTGGGCGCATCCGTGCCGTCCGCACCACCGGGGCTGGTGTTGTCCACGGTCACCCCAATCAGGCTGCCGTCATCACTGGTGTTGCCCGACTCGTCGGTCTGGCGCGCCAGCACCTCCCCTTCGGCGTACTCGCCCGCCGGCAGCTCAAAGCCATTGCCAGTGCCTTCGTTCCAGGTGGCCCCGCCATCGGTGGAGTACGACCAGGTGGCTCCGGGTTCCAGGCCACCGACCGTGACGGTACCGTCGATGGTCACGCCATCGCCGTCGGTGCCGGTGTCGTTCGCCAGCGACAGCGTCGGTGCACTCGGGGCAACCGTGTCTACCGTCAGGTCGAACGTGGTACTGACCGGCGAGTCGTCCCCTGCCAGATTCGTCGCTATGGCCGTGAAGCTGTGTCCACCCTCCGACAGAGCCGGTGTTTCAAAACTCCAGCTACCCCCGGTATCCGCCACCGTCGTACCGATCTCGTTACCATCCTGGAACACTGTCACCGTACTGCCCGCTTCGGCAGTACCGCTCAAGATCGGCGTGGTCTCATCGGTGCTCGATCCGGCCGGTAGATCGCCCGTCACACTACCGGTATCGTCAGTGGCCGTATCAATCGTCGGGATATGCGGAGCGGTGGCAGTGGTCGGGGCAGACACGTTGCCCGCCCCATCGGTACTGGTGACTTCAACACTCTCACCATTGGTCAACGGTTCATCCAGGCTGACTAGGTATTGACCATTATCGTCAACGGTGGCGCTGCCCAGTTCGTTACCGCTGCCATCGGTGACGGTCACTACGCTGCCCGGTTCGGCCGTGCCGCTAACTTCATTGCCAGCGTCGTTGAAGTCGACGCTCGGGCTATCCGGAGCTGTCATGTCAGGCGCAGTCACTGTGGCCCGGTAGTATTCGTTGCCGGCCTCATCGGTCGCAGTAACCACCATCACTTCGCCGTTGGTTAGCGGCTCGTCCAAGTCGATACTGTAACTCCCGTCATCACCGACGGTAGCCCGGCCCAGCTCGATACCACTGGTGGCATAGGCGACGATTACGGTGCTACCCGGTTCAGCAACGCCTCTAACCTGGTCACCAGTATCGCTAACGCTGGCCCGGGATACGTCAGGAGGAACGTCATCTCCTGCGGAGTCACCCGATGAGGATCCACCAGATGATCCAACAGCCACTGCACCGGCCACCGCGGCAGCTCCGCCAATCCCCGCTAGCAGCCACCAGCCGGACCCATCTCCCGCACCCGCACTCGCAACTTCATCAACGGTTATCTCGGCAAAGGAAAATTCAGACCAGGGCGAATCGTACTGCCCCCACCAAAAAATACCGCTGGAGTCTTTGAGAACCAGTTCGTTTCTCTGGTCGTCACCCGGAGCGAAAAACCCCTCGATGACAATCGACTCTCCCGACGTGAGGGTGACCAGCAAATCGTCTGCCACCGTGTCAATGGACGCAATCTCCTCGGGGCCAACCGAAAGCGTTATTACGCTGTTAGTCGGGTTATCCAACGCATCGAGCTCTACTTCTGAGCTCTGACCAGTTTCCTTGTTGGTTACCATCACTGCTGTCAGGTCACGCATATCCACCCCCACTAACAAATACGCAAAGAAGCTCAACTAGCCTCTTCGTAGCACCTTCTATCCCTCACACTATTCGTTAAGAGCTATCGCCGACTCGCCGCTCGAAAACTTCAATTTCAACTCGACGATTCGGCTGAAGACATTGCTTCAGCTCTTCCACTTGATCGGTCTGACAGACCACAACAGGCTCCGTCTCGCCTCGCCCCTCAGCGATCATTGCGCTATTACTCAGGCCGGATTTCGCCAACTGACGGCGCACCGCCTCAGCCCGGCGTTGAGAGAGGCCCATGTTGGAGTCGAATGAGCCGAGCCGGTCCGTGTGTCCAATCAACGTGACCATCGGGTTCTGATAGGCGGCCTGCAGATTTTCGGCGACTTCTCGCAAACGGTCCTTGCCCTGGGAGGTCAGTTCCGACTCACCGAAACCAAAGAGAATATCTGCGGAGAGAGTTACTACCTGTACCTTCGGTTCAGGCTTCGCCTCCGCCGGTGGCGGGACGGTCAATGTCTGAGCCAGGTTCTCACACGTGTGTCGGCGCCAGTGAGTCGACTCGACTGTTCCATCAGGCCTGAAAACGATTTTGTATTGGCAGACCAGTTCACTGTCACCGCCTGCGATGGGAAAGTTGACGTTATAGTGCCAGTGGGAAAGGTTGCCATGGGAGGTACGGTCAGCAGGAGGCCCCAACAACGCCTCTACTTGACTGCCAGACATTTCAGAGGAAATATTTCCAAGATCCAGCATGCTGTAATCACGCCCAAGGCGTAGCGGCGTCGCCCCTAGCTCGGTAGGCTGGACAACTTCGTCGGGGAAAGGTGATTCTGCGGAATTCGCTGAAAACGAGAGTATCGCTACAAGGCCGACGACTAAGTTCGGAACAGACAAAAATCTGGTGGGGCTCATCCATGCCTCCTTACTGTTTTGCTTCTCTCATTAAGAAGCAAAGCAACAACTCATAAATCAATTACATTCCACTGACCTCCATGACAAGAGTCATGAAGCGGAATAATCACTATCATCAAGTTGAAAGTCGATTCACTACAATTAAGCTAGCAGGTAAACACGATTTCTACCAAATCAGCGTTTACGTCCAAGCAAACAAACAGCGAGGTTCAACTCAGTCTGTTATCCACGCGGCAATGCCTGTCCCTAAACTCCCTGGCAAATTCTCTCGCAACCCAGTATCAACTCTTCCGCCAGCCCATTAATATAGTGCTACTTTTGCGTCTGGACGATAATAAGGCCTTTTAAACCATGGATTTCCAGGTCCCCAACACCCTCGCCGAGCAGATTGCCAACTATCTGGCCGAGCGCATTATGACCGGGCAGATAAAACCCGGAGAGCGTTTGCAGGAGGCGACGACCGCCACGGAACTGAAGGTAAGCCGGGCATCGGTGAAAGAGGCCCTATATACCCTGGAACGCTGGCACCTGATCGAGATCACCCCACGTAAGGGCGCGTCGGCCACCAAGCTGGATGCGGTGCATGCTTCAGAGCTCTATGACGTGTACATGCACCTGTTAATCATGCTGGCGCGGCGTTTGTGTGAGCGTTGGCGGGAAGAGGACAAAGCCGCGTTGTTGTCAGCGGTTGGACACGTCACTGGCCAGATGCAGCGCAAGGACGCCAATATCACGGCCATTGTGGAAGCGAGCTTTGAAGTAATGGGCGTCTGCTGCCAAGTCGTCGGCAATCCCTACCTCACGGAGGCTCTGACCAACTTCAAGCCCGCTGTCAGCCGGGCCTACTATCTGAGCGCGGATCGTTACCGGCAGGATCTGGACCGTACCGGCCGTTTCTTTACCAATCTGACGAATGCCATCCTGGCGCGGGATGCTGGTGAATCCGAGGCACTGGTGGCGGATTTCGGCGCTCACCAGAAGGCGCTGATTCACCAGGCCTTGGCCCCTTCGGCCTAGTGTCCCGTCTGGCTAATTCGCTGACCTACTGAGCCACTGAGAGCCTTGATAGCAAGGCGCGATGGCGAAGGTTTGGTGGCTCCAAATCGAGTCAGCGCAACACTGCTATCAAGGCTCTCAGTGGCTCCCGAAGGGCGCGGCGCTAGGGCCCCAGGCCTGTGTTGCCAGCACTTGATGTGGAGCCACCACACCTGCGCACTGGCGCCTTGGCCAGGAGCCCCAGCGCCGCGCAGTAGGCCAGCGAATTAGCCAAACGGGACACTAGTCTGTGACCTGACTCACAGACTCCTGTCCCTATCCCACCTATCGTAACAGTCTGTAACAAACTCCTAAGTCCGCTGCGCTGGTCAGGTTGTCCCCTGCGGCTACACAACGACTGAGACCGGTCTGAAGCCGGCATAACAACAACGATCCGGGGCCACCATGACACGTCGAAACGCCCGCAAGCGCCTGAAACCGTTCAGATCTGCCCTGCGCAGGTTCTTTACCCTGAGCCTGACCGCCAGTCTATCATTGCCGGTGATGGCCGACTTCCGCCCACTGGACGACAGTACCCTGGGCAACGTCACTGGCCAGACTGGCGTCACCATCGAGATGGAAACCAGGATTGAGATGGACCGACTGAGCTGGACGGATGAAGGCTCGCTGAACGTCAATGGCATTCGCCTGTCCGGTCAGAACGATACAGTGCTGGACAACCTCAAGCTGACGCTGGACATTGCCGGCCAGGATGAGGTGCTTGAATACGGCTTCTCCGAGATTGCCCGCCGCGCCGACGCCGGCCTTCTGGATGTCTCCAATCCGGATGTGGCCGATGCCCTCGCCCGCTATGCCGTGGGTGGTGGTTACGGCAAACAGTTCGATAGCGGTGACCTGGTGATTCACCTGGGTGCCACAGATTACGGCGACCCGACCAGCCTGGACGATTACCTGCAGGCCGTGGATTTCGAGCTGGCCGTAGACAGTGTTGAAGCAACCGGCTCCGGCGGCACTGCCAGCCTGTTCTCCAATATCATGCTGCAGGGTTATATCGGCCCCACCGATCTGGTGATCCGCAACCAGGGTAACAATACCCGTACGCTGGCCAACGGTAACGTGGTGTCTGGCTCGGAACTGCAGCTCGACACCCACTTTGAAATCACCAACGGTAATCTCAACTGGGATGCCGCCGACGTCATTCTAATATTCAACTTTGCCGCCGTTGGCATCGAAGGGCTGCAGATCCACAACCGCCGGGGCGACGATACCCTGGGTCACTTCGGGATGGCCAGTGCCACCGCGAAGCTGTCCAGGGGCACCAGCGCGGCGTCTGGAAAGGAAGGCCTTTCCATCCATGAGGTAGACTTCCGGGCCGATATTGATATGCCAGTGTTCAAAGTCGGTGGCACCAGTATCGGCTCCGTACAGTTCACGGATTTTGCCATTAAAAACACCACTATGATGGTGTATGGCCACTAGCAAGACACTGGACAAGCCCCCCGCCCCCAACAGTAAACTGCCCGTCTCTTAACGGCGGGCAGTCCATGACCAACATCCCGGATCAAGATTATCAGCAGCGCGCGTCCTGGCGCAGGCTTACTGTTTTCAGCCTGATATTTATCGCCATGACCGCCGCCGGGCTCTATGCAGTGTACGACCAGTTCGCCGGGCGCAGCGTAACCTTCGACGACCGACTGGTCTCGCCTCAGGCGCTTGTTTCCATCATTGCCCTGCTGGTGGTCTACTTTGCGGCGGACGGGCTGCGGTTGCACTTCACCCTTCGGGCACTGGGGCACCGCCTGCCCTTCCCGGCGATTTTCCGGCTGGTGTTCATCAACCTGTTCTTCTCCAACGTGACGCCCATGGCCACTGGGGGTGGCTTCGCGCAGATCTGGTATCTCCAACACCATGGCGTGCCGGTCGGCCGCGCCACGGCGGCCACCACCATCCGCACCGTAATCGCGGTGATCTTTATCTTTTCGCTGACCCCCGTATTCCTGCTGACTCTGAATGCCCTGGATAACCAGCCCCTGGTCGGAGAACTGGGGCCGGTGCTCGCTGTGTTGATTCTCCTGTATCTCGGTTTTTTCATGGTGGTGCTGTTCCGTACCCGATGGCTGATTGCGCCCTTGGGCCGGCTCTTGAGCACACTGCACCGGTTTCACCTGATCGGGGAACGCCGGCATCAGCGCTGGCAGTTCAAGGCCAAGCGGGAGATGCTGCGTTTTTCTCACAGTTTCGGCGACTACCTCCGGGGCCCCAAACAGTTCGTCGCGCTATCAGTGCTGTTTACCTTTGTGTTCCTGCTCAGCCTATTCAGTTTCCCGGCGTTGCTGATCTCCGCGCTGGATTACGAGGTAGACTACCTGGTGAGCACGGGACTACTGGTGGTTACCACCTTTGTGATGTACTTTTCACCCACACCCGGTGCGTCTGGCATTTCGGAAGGGGTGTTCGGCAGCTTCTTCCGGGACATACTCACGGCCAACCACCTGGTACTGGTGACCATTAGCTGGCGATTCATCACCATCTACCTCGGCATGCTGGCAGGCCTGGTGATACTGCAGCGGGAACTGGTGAGAAACAGGAAGGCATCCCAATGACACGACGTCACCCGTTAAAAGTGCTGTTTTACATCAGCCTGACGATTGTTGTGCTGCTGATCGGGTACAAGGCCTACCTGAACCTGTTCGAGCCGGATTTCGAGGCCCTGCACACGGAACAGGTCGCCCGCATTCACGACATGCTCTCTGATGATGGCGGTTTCAGTTTCGCGGTCGTGGGCAACATCAACAATTCCGTGGGCGTTTTCGAAGAACGCATGATACCGGCCCTCAACCAGTCCGGCGTGGATTTTATGGTGTCCGCCGGTAACGCAGTGAGTGGCGGCGGCGAGGACAAGTACCGGGCCATCCAGGGCTCGCTGACCCACCTGGACATTCCCTACCTGCTGACCTTCGGTGAAAACGAGTACGAGAACTTTGGCAGTTACCGGTTTTACGACCACTTCGGCCCTCACTTCTTCAGCATCAAGGCCGGCGGCGCCCGCCTGATCTTCCTCGACAGCACCAGCAAGACGCCCTGGCGATGGCAGATCCGCTGGCTCAATGACCTGTTAAGCCAGGAGCCCAACCGGCTGCGTTTTCTCTTCATCGGTCACCCGCTGCTCCACCCGGATCAGGAAGCCCCTTTCGAGCAGGATAATGATTTCCTGCACCCCCCTGAGTTCCGCACCGCCCTGATGGACGCCATCGATCGGCACGATGTGGATATGGTGTTTTCAGCGAACCTGTCGCTGTACGCGGATCAGGTCGAGGGTGATACACGCTTTATCACCACCGGCGGAGCGGGCGGGCTGGTGCTGAACAACGACACCAGTTTCTACCACTATGTGCGCGTCGATGTGAACGACGACGGCGAAATCAGCCATTCGATGGTGCGCCTGGAGGCGAGACAACACCCTGTATTGAGTACCCTGGAATCCCTGTGGTTCTTTATCTACTCGCTGTTTTATGTGGGCTATGTAAACTTCATCCTGCTGGTGGCAGTGTTCATACTGATCAGCACCAAGCTTTACACCGCTATTTTCGTGGCGAAAGACTACTATCCGGACTACGATCTGGACCCCCAGCCCTGGCTGTCGAAACCCTTGCGGGTGGCCATGTTCACCAACAACTACCTGCCGTTCATTGGCGGCGTGCCCATCTCCATCGCACGCCTGCGCAAAGGCCTGGAAACCCTGGGGGACATCATCCTCATCGTTTGCCCCCGCTATCGCGACCAGCCACGCGAGGAGACCAATGTGGTGCGGGTGCCCTCCCTGCTGGCTATGGGGGAGAAACGGGAGTTCCGCCTTGCCAACATCTTCCTGGCAAGAATCCGCCAACAGGTCAGAGCGTTCAAACCCGACATCATCCACCTTCACCACCCCATCTGGCTGGGCTCGCTGGGGCTGTTCGTGGCCCGTCGCCTGAAAGTACCGGCGGTGTACACCTACCACACCCGGCTGGAGCACTATGCCCACTTCGTGCCGCTGCCGGGCAATCTGTTCCGCAACCTGATTTCCCACGAGCTGATCAAACGTTTCGCCAACAAATGCGATGGCGTGATTGTGCCCACCTACTCCACCGAGGAATACCTGCGGATGATCGGTGTGAAAAGCCCCACATTCGTTCAGCCGACGGGCATTGAGTACCAGAAGTTCCAGGAAGTGGACGACAGCGACGTTCGCAAACTGCGGGATTCCCTGGGCATCGGCAATGAGACCGTGTTTGTCAGCGTCTCGCGGCTGTCCAACGAGAAGAACATTGATTTCATGATCGATGCCATTGAGGAGCTTCGCCGGCGGACAGACCGTCCTTTCCGGTTCCTGATGATTGGTGAAGGGCATCAGCACGAGCGACTGCAGCAGCGCATTGATGAACTGGGACTTCAGGATTGCTTTACACTCGTCGGTTCCATCCCGCCGGACGATATGGCCACCTGGTATCACCTGGGAGATGCCTTCCTGTTCGCCTCCAAATCCGAAACCCAGGGCATGGTGATCCTGGAAGCCATGGCCGCCGGGTTACCAGTGGTGGCGGTGCGTTCCAGTGGCATTGAAGACGTAGTGCGCCACGGCTACAACGGCTTCAAGACGCCGGAAAAGCAGGACCAGTGGTGTGACCATGTGCAACAATTGCTGGAAGACGACACCCTGCGCCAGGAACTGGCCGAGCACGCACTGGCGTTCGCGGCGGACTATTCTGTCGAGCAGTTTGCCCGTGATATGCGGGAAATCTATGCCCTGACCCTGGCGCGATCAGCCTCCCGCTGAGTGATTCATCACGCCGCTTTTAACTTTGGAGATGATCGGTCTAGACTGGAAAAGCGTACTTTAAAGGACCTTTTTCGATTCGGAGACTGACAGTGACAGGCATTCCCGTTGGTATCAGCACCTGCCTGCTGGGCAAGGAAGTTCGCCATGATGGCGGCCACAAGCATTCCCGCTTCTGCACCCAGGTACTTTCCCGCCATTTCGAGTTTCGTTCCATCTGTCCGGAGCTGGAAGCGGGCCTCGGTGTGCCCCGGCCCGCCATTCACCTGCGTGAATATCACGACGGCCTGAAGCTGATCGAAACCAAAGGCACGGCGGACCATACGGATGCCATGCAGGGATTTATCGACCAGGTTCTACCGACTCTGGCGGATTTGCGGGGCTACATCCTGATGGCCAAGTCTCCCAGCTGCGGCATGGAGCGCATCAAGGTGCACAATGAAGATGGCAATGTCACCCGCAGGGATGGCCGGGGACTGTTTGCTGAGGCACTGATTCGTCGCTACCCGCTGATGCCGGTGGAAGAAGAGGGCCGCCTGAACGACGACATGTTGAGGGAAAACTTTATAGAGCGAGTATTTGCCTACGATGACTGGATGCAGAACGTGGCTGGCGACAACCTCACCGCCCGTGCACTGATCGAGTTCCACACCCGCCACAAGTTCCAGCTACTGGCTCATTCCGAGAAGATCTATCGGCAGTTGGGGCCAATGCTCGGCGACCTGAAATCAGAGCCGTTGAAAGACATTGCTGACCGATACATCGCGTCGTTCATGGAAGCGATGACCCAGCGGGTCAGCCGGGGTTCCCACGTGAACGCCATGCAGCACCTGATGGGTTATCTGCGGGATTCCATGGCGGAGGAGGACCGGCAGGTACTGATGGAGCAGGTAGACGCCTACCACCGGGGCGAAGTACCGTTGGTGGTGCCGATGACCCTGCTGCGGATGGCCCAGCGGCGGGAGCCGGTGGACTACCTCAGCAGCCAGAAGTACCTGACCCCCTACCCGGATGAGCTGGGGCTCAGGAATCGGGTATAACGCCTGGTCAGAATCCGTAGAGCAGTGACACAGACACCTGGGTGTCGGTGTCGTCGGCCCCTTCCGGCTCGTCGGAAACATGCTGGACCAGATACGCGGCCTTCATGGACAGGTTACCCACAACGGTTGCCTGTATGGATGTTTCCGATTCGCTGATGGTGTTGTTCTCTGACAGACCGATTTCGGTACTCAGCTTCTGACGAAACAACGCCGTATCGGACAGAGCGTAATCGAACTTGCCTGCCAACCGGGCGATGGCTTCTTCTTCCTCCTGATTGCCGTCTGCTTCCGGTTCCTCGAGCCGGTTAAACCGGTAACCGCCACCGACAGACAGGTCAAGAAAAGAACGTTTGCCACGTTGCCAGACCCGGTTACCGTAACCGGTGGTCAACGAGGACTGGAAGTCATACCCGGAAAATCGATCGTCTTCATACGCTCCGCGTACGAACAGGTACTGGCTGCCCTCGAATTTGTAATCAGACTGCACTTCAGCGCTGTATTTTTCGGCCGTCGTGGTGTCATCCGTCTCTGAATAGGTTGAACGGAAATCACCGGTATTCCGCCAGTCCGCGATCTCATGTTTCAGCCCGAGACGACCGTTGACGTTGGTTTCCTCCGTGTTGCCGGAGGTGATCAGCACACCGACTTCCCCTTCGCCTTCCCACTCTTCAAACTCTTGGCCGAAAACCATGGGCGATGCCGCCAGTGTGACGACCGCCAGGGTTGCTCTGAACTGCATGGAATCTCCTTGTTTCCTGTCAGGATTTCGCGCGGCGCTCCCCCATAGCACTTTTGCGGGCCTGCTCCTCACGTTCTGCCTTTTTACGGGCCTTGCGCTCCGCAATGAGACGTGCCGCTTCGCCGCCCACATGGGTTTCACCCCGCTGTTCCGCCAGTCGCATTTGCCGCTCACGCTCGGCAAAACGGGCTTTCTGCTCCTCCGTCAACGAATCGATGCAACGGTGGCAACTCACGCCCTGCTCATACTCCGGGCGCTGCTTGTCTTCCTCGGTGATCGGCCGGCGGCAGGCGTGGCACTGATCGAACTCACCCCGTTCCAGCTTGTGGTTCACCGTTACCCGGTCATCGAATACAAAGCACTCTCCGTGCCACAGGCTTTGTGATTCCGGGACTTCTTCGAGGTACCGGAGAATACCTCCCTTCAGGTGGTAGACCTCATCAAACCCCTGCTCCTTCAGGAACGCCGTGGACTTTTCACAACGGATGCCGCCGGTGCAGAACATGGCCACCTTCTTGTGTTTCGAAGGGTCCAGGTTCTCTTTGACATACTCCGGGAACTCACGAAACGTATCCGTGGCCGGGTTCCTGGCGTTCTGGAAAGTCCCAATCTCCACTTCGTACTGATTGCGTGTGTCCACCACCAGTACGTCCGGATCGGAGATGAGATCATTCCATTCTTTCGGGTCTACATAGGTGCCGACGATCCGTTTCGGGTCGATGCCCTCCACACCCATGGTGACGATCTCTTTCTTGAGCTTCACTTTGGTCCGCTTGAAGGGCTGGATGTCGACGAACGATTCTTTGTAGTCGATGCCTTCGAACCGCTGATCAGCCTCCAACCAGCCGCGAATGGCATCCACACCTTCACGACTGCCGGCTATGGTGCCGTTAATGCCCTCACGGGCCAGCAGCAATGTGCCGTGTACCTCTTTCTCCAACATCAGATCCAGCAATGGCTGACGAAGGGTTTTGTAATCATTCAGGACTGCGAACTTATAAAGCGCACAGACAACAACATCCTGGCTCATGAGTCTGGTTTCTCCTGCGGGCCGGACCGTAAATCCGGAGCATGGTTGATAATCGCCAACGGGCGTGAGGGTGCCATTCTAACGAATACGGGCGAGGGAGAGTATTACGGGGGGTTACAGGGACGTCATTAACAATGCCCGGCGCCCCAAAGGCGGCACCGGGTGATCAGGCTATGCTCAGAACAGAACAGCAAAACCCACGGAGACGCCGGAAATTTCTGCGCCATCCTTATCGATGTACTGCATGTACTCGCCGTTGACCTGAAAATCCTTGTTGATGTTCAGGTTGGCGCCCACGCCGTAGGAGATATCGGACTCAGACTCTGAGTCACTGAAAGAGTTACCAAACCCGCTCGCGGAGGCCGTCAGTTCACCCTTGGTGACGCCAACAATGGCGTAGGGGTATACGGGGCTTTCGTTGGGAAGGCCCAGAACCATGTAGCCACCCACCAGGTAATCCAGTTCAAGATCCAGGGATACACCGTTAAAACTGGTCGAGTCGTCTTTGGCGCCGAAACCGGCACGGAACTCGGCTGCCAGGTACGGGTTGATTTGCGCACCGGCCTTGCCCACCAGGGCGCCCAGGTCAAAGTCTTCAGAAATGCCATCTTCTTCGTAGGTTACGAAGGCGTAGTTGAGGCCCACATAGCCACCTTCCAGGGAATCCTGTGCAGCCGCACCGGATGCAAAAGAAGCCATTACGGCAAAGGCCGAACCCAAAACAATCTTATTCATCACTACTTGCTCCTTGATGAAGGCTTGCCCCAGAGCCTCAACTTCTTGCGTTTATCCGTCGATTTTGAGGGCACATGAATGATAATTCATTTTGTGAGAAATTCCCCGACCCCAACTAAAAAAACTCCCGCCGTACGGGAGTTTTCCAGGGAGAACCGGTCGCCGTATTATTGCTGGGAACCGGCCAACTCCCGCTCAACCACCGCCGACAACTGCCCCCATCCGGGGCGGGTCAGGCGGATATTGTCCACCAACACGGTTGGAGTACTGGTAACGCGAAGCTGCATGGCCACTCGACGGCTCTGTTCGATTTCTTCGACGTGAAGATCTGTCGTCATGCACCGGCTGAAACGGCGCTCATCGAGCCCCAGGTCCTCAGCGTAGCGGCTAAAGGTATCAACCGGGCTGCTGGAACCACTCCATTCGGTCTGCATGTCGAACAACTTGTCGTGCATGACCCAATAGCTGTCCTGGTCACCGGCACAGCGCGCTGCCTGGGCCGCAGGCATGGCGTTGTCGTGTTGCTGGAGTGGCAGATCAAAGTACACAAACCGCACCTTGCCGGACTCCACGTATTCCTGTTTCAACTGCTGGCTGGCGTCCGAAAAACGCGCGCAGGCGGGGCACTGGTAGTCTGCGAACTCCCGCACCACCACGGGTGCGTCTTCGTCACCAACGGAGACGCCGAAGCGATCCAGCTGGGCAGGAAACGGGTCGGCATTGGGGCCGGCAACCGGCAACTCATCCGAGGTGGGGGCCGGGCTCGCGGTCAGGAAAAAGACGCCCACCGCAACAAAAACAAGAACGATGACACTGATGCCGATATACAACGACTTACGATCTTTCTTCCTGTTGGGCGGCGGTGCGCCGGTCTCTTTTCTTCTTTTTGCCTCGCCCATGGTAGAGCTCCTTATTGTTTATTCATTCGTGGACGTTTTCATGCGGTAATGAGCACGCTAAGATCTTTATACATTACATAAGTTCCAACAAAAATTAAGGAATTCTCATGGCCTTACCTGAATCCCTGAAGACATCGCTGAGTCTCCCGCTGGTGGCGGCACCCATGTTTCTGATCTCCGGACCGGAGATGGCGCTGGCCTGCTGCAAGCAGGGCATCGTTGGCAGCTTCCCGGCCCTGAACCAGCGCACCAGCGAAGGCTTCGAGGAATGGGTGATTCAGATGAACGAAGGCCTGAAGGACTTCCGGGAAACCCATCCGGGCCAGACAGCCGCGCCTTATGCCGTGAATCTCATCGTACATCGCACGAACCCACGCTGGGAGGCCGATCTGGACCTGTGCGTCAAACACCAGGTGCCCATCGTGATCACCTCCCTGGGAGCCGCCACCAAGGTGACTGAAGCGGTGCACAGTTACGGCGGCCTGGTGTTCCACGATGTCACCAACCAGAAACACGCCCGCAAAGCGGCCGAAGCAGGCGTTGATGGCATTATCGCGGTGTCTGCCGGTGCCGGCGGCCACGCTGGCACCATTAATCCATTCGTGCTGGTGCACGAAATCCGCGAGGTGTTCGATGGCGTGATCCTGCTCGCCGGCGGGCTTTCCAACGGCGAAGACCTCCTGGCGGCTCAAGCCATGGGCGCGGACCTGTGCTATCTGGGCACACGGTTTATCAATACCACCGAATCGCGGGCGGAAGCAGCCTATCAGAACATGATCATCGAGGCGGTATCCGGCGACATTATCCACACACCGGCGGTGTCAGGGATTCCCGCCAACTTTATGCGTCAGAGTCTGGAAGCCGCCGGCTACCCCATGGATAAGCTGAACCAGGCCGGTGAGCTGAATTACGGCGACAAGCTCAAGCCCGTGGACGACGAAGCCAAAGCCTGGAAAACCGTCTGGTCCGCCGGCCAAGGCGTCAGCCAGATCACCGATGTTGTATCGGTCAGCGATCTTGTCGGGCGAATTGGTGATGAATATCGACGTGCCCGTGCGCAGCTCTGTGAGTAGAGCCGCCGAGCGCACTTATACCCGGAACTGGGATGCCTTGCCCTGCAGGGTGTCCAGTAGTTCCCCGATCTGCCCGCTGGCCTGATCTGAGCGTTCAATGGCGTCAACGGTTTCACCGGACAGGCGGGCAATGTCCGTCACGTTGACGCTGACTTCCCCCGCGTTCCTGCTCTGCTCTTCCGCAACCGCCGAAGTCTCAAGCGCGCGTTTCTGCAAACTACCCAGCATTTGGTTGATCTGGTCGAAGTGCTCGTCGGCGCGACGGAATTCGGCGGACGATTCCGCCACCTGCCCCGAAACCTGATCAATCACGGTCACGGCCTGGCGGCTGCCCCGCTGAAGGCGATCAATAATGCCCTGAATTTCCGTGGTGGATTCCTGGGTGCGGCTTGCCAGGGTACGCACTTCATCGGCCACGACCGCAAAGCCGCGCCCGGATTCGCCCGCCCTCGCCGCTTCAATGGCAGCGTTAAGCGCCAACAGGTTGGTCTGCTCAGCAATAGCTCCGATTACCGAGAGCACGGAATCAATTTCCGTACTCTGGCTGTTCAGTTCATTGACCGCCGCGACGGCCTGCTCCACGTTAGCAACAACCTGATCCAGACGCCCTCTTACATCACGGGAAATCGATGCCGTTGCCTCACTCTCCGCGTTTACGTTCTGGACGGAACCGGCTATTTCCTGGACGCTGTCAGCCACTTCGGCAATGCTGCCCGACATTGCCGACATGGTCTCCGACACCTCCGCTACTTCCTGCTGCTGGCGATTAACGGCCGATACCGCATCGCGGCTGATCTGACCTTGTTCTCTGGCTCTCTCAGCGGCTGATTCGGCGGACGACTTTACCTCTGACACCAACTCCTGGATGCGCGCAATGAACTGGTTCATGCCCCGTGCCATTTCCGTCAGTTCGTCGCGGCCCTTGAGGGATACCCGTCGGGTCAGATCGGCCTCACCGTCGGCTATCTGCCAGATAGCCGAACTCAACCGGAGCACACGGGGAAGAAGGCCGCCGCCGAGCACGGCCGCCACCAAAACGATCAGTACAACCACAGAACCGATGGCAAGGAATGAGAGATTGGAGGCAAGGCTCCCCGCCTCACGGTCCAGTGCCTCCACGGTGCTATCAATACGTGCCTGCGTGTCTCCACCCATGGTGGCAAGCTGTTGCTGCAGGCGCTGGTTGACCTCCCCGGTCTCAGCCTCCAAAGTCTGGCGCAGCGCGTCGATACTGCCGGTGATGGTCTCACTGAACTCTTCTTCCAGAGCAGCGAGATCACGGTTGATCCCTTCCAGTGAGAGCCCCATTTTCAGCTGACCAATCGCTGTGCCCTGAGGTTTGATATCGGCGGTGATAATCACCACGTTGGGGTCGCGGCTTGCCGCATCCAGGACCTTATTTGCCGCACCACGGCCCTCCCCCTGCTCCATTAAGGTGCGTACGCGATCATCCGTGCGATCGACATAACGGGTCAGCCTTTCCCCGTACTGATCGTAATAGACTGCAAAAAGAACCGACTCCCGGGCATCCGCCAACTCAATGAGATCCGTCAACCGCGGCACGTCCCGATCCCAGATCAGCGGCGCGGCAACCGCGGCCAGCACCTCCGCCAGCCCCTGCGCTTCAGACATCACTGCCGACCGAACGTTGTTCGCCACCCGCTCCTGCTGAGCCGTCTGCTGGCGCGTCAATTCACCCGCCAACTCCTCCGTGGTCCTCTGCTGCATGAGCTGCAGGCGATTACGGACGTCTTCGCGCGTGTCACCAAACGACCCGCTGACTTCACGGCTGCTGGCCTCAAGGGCGGAACCGGCGGTCTCCACCAGGCTGTCCACCTGATTGGATATCAGCCACTGGCTCATGGCGACCTGCACCACCCCGGCAACGATCAGAATCAGGAAAACAGGTCGCAGCAAGCGGCTCGTTACCAGCGCCTTCAGAAAACGAGGGGTCATACGGGCTCCATCAACACGTGTGAATCACACATTCCGGCGGCAGGGCTCGGCCTGCCCGTCCAGACTTATGATTGACTATAGAGCAAAACCCGGACCACGGAGTGACGCAATCATGTACGGATTTTGTAACGGCCCGGTGAAATTCTTTGAAACTGAGAATCCGGCAGACGAGTACCGTTAGTATGACGGGGACTCGTTTGTGAACTTTCGTGCCCAATTGGCGTAAGCTCCCAGACACATCAATGAAAACAGGTGAAAAAATGCTGGGATTCCTGAAGGGCGATCCAAAGAAGAAACTGCAGAAGGAATACGAAGCCAAGCTTCAGAAGGCGCTGCATGCCCAGCGCAATGGTGACTTACGTACCCATGGCACGTTGATGGAGGAGGCGGAGAAAATTTACGCAGAGATTGAAAAACTTTCCACCAAAGGATAAAACGTATTTTGCGGTAAATCGGTCTATATATAGAAAACAGATGGCATCATGACCCATACATTACGGCGTTTCGTCAGATCCATACTGATGCCATTGCTTGCGGCTCTCAGCTTCCATTCTGCCGCTAACGATCAGCGTCAGCCCACCTACCGATTTTGCGAAGACCCTTGGGCCCCCTACACCGTCGGCGAAATCAGCATGCCACCCAAAGCCGGCATGGCCGTTGAACTGTTCGAGGAACTGGAACAACGCCTGGGCATGACGTTGCATCTCAGGCTTTTGCCCTGGAAACGCTGCCTCTTATGGGCTAAAGAAGGCAAATACGATGGCGTGATGTTGTTGACCCGCAATAAGGATCGATCCCGATATCTGAATTTCACCGTGGCGATCCACCAGGATGCCAACGTGGTCTGGGCTTTGAAGGACCGTACTTTTGAGCGAGACTTCCGAACGTTCAAAGACTTTCAGGGCTTGAGGATAGGGCTGACGGAAGGATTCAACTATGGAGAGGCCTTTGACCAAGCAGTTGAGGAATACCGGCTGAAGGTAGACCCGGGCCCAACCATCCTGAGCAATTTGTTGAGGCTTGCTCTGGGGCGAATCGACGTCTTTTTTGTCAATCGGGTTGCCGGTGAATCGGCCATTGAAGACCGCCCGAACCTGCGGAAAAAGCTCACTCACCACCGGGGGCCGTTCGAGGCGGTTCCATTCTTCATTGGTCTGTCAAAGTCGTCACCGATCGGGGAAGAGGTTGCTCGCTTCGATGAGGCACTGGAGGACATGAAACAGGACGGAACCATCAACCGGATTTTTGGAACCGATAGCCACTGAGAGACTGCTCAGAAATGTGGAGCGCCAGGGATGGCGCTACCAAGCCCTAGATGGACGTATTTAAGGGCGTTTTCTGAACAGTCTCTGCCACCGCTGCACGCCCGCCATATCAGCGGGCTACAGAGGCAAACCCCAGGGCTTATCGAACCTTGGGATCCAGCTCACCAGAAGCATACCGCTCAAACATGCGCTCAAGGTTAACCGGTTTGATCTTGCTGGCGTTGCCCGCGGTGCCGAAGGCTTCGTAGCGGGCGACGCAGACTTCCGTCATCGCCTTCATGGTTTCCTTCAGGAATTTACGCGGGTCGAATTCGGCCGGGTTCTGGGCCAGGAAACGACGGGTTGCGCCGGTGCTGGCCAGGCGCAGGTCGGTGTCGATATTGACCTTGCGAACACCGTGCTTGATGCCTTCAACGATTTCCTCAACCGGCACACCGTAGGTTTCCGGGATTTCACCGCCGTATTCGTTGATGATCTTCAGCCACTCCTGGGGCACGGAGCTGGAGCCGTGCATGACCAGGTGGGTGTCCGGGATGCGGGCGTGGATGGCCTTGATCTGGTCGATGGCCAGGATATCACCGGTCGGCGGACGGGTGAACTTGTAAGCACCGTGGCTGGTTCCGATGGCAATGGCCAGGGCGTCCACGTGGGTTTTCTTGACGAAATCCGCCGCTTCTTCCGGGTCGGTCAGCATCTGGCTGTGGTCCAGGGTGCCCTCTGCGCCAATACCGTCTTCTTCGCCGGCCTGCCCGGTTTCCAGGGAGCCCAGGCATCCCAGTTCGCCTTCTACAGAGACGCCACAGGCGTGGGCCATTTCCACAGTGCGGCGGGTGACGTCGACGTTGTACTCATAGTCGGTAGGAGTCTTACCGTCTTCACCCAGGGAGCCGTCCATCATTACGGAGCTGAAGCCTAGCTGAATGGAGCGCTGACATACGGACGGGCTGGTGCCGTGATCCTGGTGCATAACCACCGGAATATGGGGAAACTCCTCAATGGCTGCCAGAATCAGGTGACGCAGGAAGGGGGCACCGGCGTATTTGCGGGCGCCGGCAGAGGCCTGAACAATCACCGGAGAGTCGGTCTTGTCGGCCGCCTCCATGATCGCGCGCATCTGCTCAAGGTTGTTCACGTTGTACGCCGGCACACCGTAACCATGCTCGGCGGCGTGGTCCAGCAGTTGCCGCATCGAAATCAGGGCCATTGGGGTTGTCTCCTTGGTTTATTAAACAATGTCTTTGGCAGACTTACCTAGTTTGGAGTCTGCTGCGGAGGGCCGAGAAGCTCTTCCGGGACACGCCGTGAATACGTCCCTGTAGGCTCGTAAAAAACATCCCTGTTTTTTACGGTCCCGGAAGAGCTTCTCGGCCCTCCTTGCGATTCAAACTCTTGCTATGCGCCGCGCTCTTCAAGAACTGCGACAGCTGGTAACGTCTTTCCTTCCACAAATTCCAGGAAAGCACCGCCACCGGTGGAAATGTACGAGATTTTGTCACTCACACCGTACTTGTCAACGGCAGCAACGGTATCACCGCCGCCAGCCAGGGAGAAGGCGTCGCTTTCGGCGATGGCTTTCGCCAGGGACTGGGTGCCGTTGCTGAACTGATCAAATTCAAAAACACCAACCGGGCCGTTCCAGAGGATGGTTTTGGCGCTTTTTAGCAGCTCGGCGAACTGGCCAGCCGTTTCCGGGCCAACGTCGAGGATCATGTCATCATCGCTGACGTCGGAGATGTTCTTCGTGGTGGCGGTCGCGGTTTCGGCGAATTCGCTGGCAACCACAACATCCACAGGCAGTGGTATTTCAACGCGGGAGGCGATTTCCCGGGCCGTGTCGATCAGGTCGTGTTCACACAGGGATTTGCCGACCGGGTGACCGGCGGCTGCCAGGAAGGTGTTGGCGATGCCGCCACCGACGATGATGGAGTCGCAGACTTTTTCCAGGGCGTTGAGTACGTCCAGTTTGGTGGATACTTTGGAGCCGCCGACAATCGCAACCACGGGCTTGGCCGGGTTATCCAGGGCTTTGCCGAGGGCTTCGAGCTCTGCTGCCAGCAGCGGGCCGGCGCAGGCTTCGGGCGCGAAGCGGGCAACACCATGGGTGGAGGCCTGGGCGCGGTGGGCGGTGCCGAAGGCGTCCATCACGTACACATCGCACAGGGCCGCGTACTTTTTGGAAAGCTCTTCGTCGTCTTTCTTCTCACCCTTGTTGAAGCGGACGTTTTCGAAAAGGACGACTTCGCCGTCGGCTACATCAACGCCCTCGAGGTAATCGGTGATCAGGCGAACTTCCTGACCCAGTACCTTGCTGAGGTGGTCGGCCACCGGTTTCATGGAGGAGGCTTCGTCGTAAACGCCTTCTTCCGGGCGGCCGAGGTGGGACATCAGCATGACCTTTGCGCCTGCGTCCTTTGCCGCCTGAATCGTCGGCAGCGAGGCACGGATGCGAGCGTCGCTGGACACTTCGCCATTTTTTACCGGTACGTTGAGGTCTTCACGAATCAGTACCCGCTTACCAGCGAGATCCAGATCGGTCATTCTCTTGATAGTCATCGTTGTTCATCCCCTGATCAAAATGTGTCAGTGGCTGGAGAGCCAGTGTTTGCTGACGTCCAGCATCCGATTTGCGAACCCCCACTCGTTATCAAACCAGCACAGCACCTTCACCATGGTGCCGCCGGTTACGCGCGTCTGGCCTCCGTCGACGATGCCGGAGTGGGCGTCGTGATTAAAATCGGAGCTGGCCAGAAGCTCATCGGTGTAGCCCAGAATGTGTTTCAGCGGGCCGTGGGCGGCGTTTTTTAGTAAGTTGTTCACCGCCTCCACCGAGGTGTTTTCTCTGACATTCACCACCATGTCGATTGCCGATACGTTCATGGTGGGCACCCGCATGGCCACCGAGCTGAACTTGCCTTCCATGTGAGGCAGCAAGCGCTCAATGCCCTTCGCAAGGCCTGTGTCGACTGGAACAATGTTGTGCAGGGCGCTGCGGGTTCGGCGCAGGTCCTGATGGTGATAGGCGTCGATCACCGGCTGGTCATTCATGGCCGCATGAATAGTGGTTGTCGTGCCGTGCTCCACCCCCAATGCTTCATCAAGTACCTGGATAACCGGCACCAGGCAATTGGTGGTGCAGGAGGCAGCAGCCACGATACGATCAGACTCGGCCAGTTGGTCCTGATTCACGCCATAAACAATGGTGCGATCCACATCGGATTCCGCCGGTTGTGAGAACAGCAGGCGTTCAGCACCAGCCTTCAGGTGTTGCTCGGCCGTCGCACGGTCGGTGAAAGCACCGGAGCACTCCAGCACCAGATCAATGCCCAGCTCGTCCCAGGGCAGCTCCGATGCTTCGGCGCAACGGACGACGCGAATACGGTCCCCGTTTACCAGCAGGGAATCTCCCTCAACGTTTATCTCACCCTGGAATCGACCATGGGTGGAGTCGTAGCGGGTGAGATGGGCAATGGTATCGATGTCCGCCAGCTCGTTAATCGCGACCACCTGAAGGTGATCGCGAAAACGATTCTCGTAGAGTGCACGCAAGACGCACTGGCCGATACGGCCGTATCCATTGATGGCGATGCGATACGGTGCAGCGGTGCTCATCAGGCTTCCAGCAGCTCCCCGGCCACAGCGACAATGTTGTCTACCGTAAAGCCGAATTCCTTGAACAGCTCACCGGCAGGCGCAGACTCACCGAAGGTGCTCATGCCCACCACGCGGCCGTCCAGGCCAACGTACTTGTACCAGTAATCTTCAATAGCGGCCTCGACGGCGACCCGGTTGGTCACTTCAAGCGGCAGTACTTCCTGCTTATACGCGGCGCTCTGGGCGTCGAAGGTGTCGGTGGATGGCATGGACACCACGCGAACCTTGTTACCCTTCTGGCGCAGCGCTTCGGCCGCGTCCTGAGCCAGCCCCACTTCACCACCAGTGGCGATGAGGATCAGGTCCGGCGTGCCTTCGCTGTCTGACAGGATGTAGCCACCCTTGGCGATGTTGGCCAGTTGCTCGGCCTCACGCTGCTGGTGCGGCAGTCCCTGACGGGAAAAGACCAGCGCAGTCGGGCCATCGACACGCTCCAGGGCAGCTTTCCAGGCGACCGCTGACTCAACGGCATCCGCCGGGCGCCAGGTGCTCATGTTAGGCGTGGTGCGCAGGCTCGCCAACTGCTCGATGGGCTGATGCGTAGGACCATCTTCGCCCAGACCAATGGAGTCGTGGGTGAACACATAGATGGAGCGCTGTTTCATCAACGCGGCCATGCGCACGGCGTTGCGGCAGTACTCCATAAAGATCAGGAAGGTAGCGCCGTAAGGTACGAAGCCGCCATGCAGGGCGACGCCGTTCATGATGGCTGCCATGCCGAATTCGCGAACACCGTAGTAAACGTAGTTACCGCTGGCGTCTTCTTTGGTCAGTGGCTTACTGCCATTCCAGATGGTGAGGTTGGAGCCTGCCAGGTCGGCAGAGCCACCCAGCAGTTCCGGCAGCATCGGGCCATAGGCGTTCAGGGTGTTCTGGGACGCCTTGCGGCTGGCAACAGTTTCGCCTTTGTCCTGGCACTCCTGAATATACGCCTGGGCCTTCTCGGAGAAGTCCGCCGGCAGTTCTCCGGCCATACGACGCTTGAGCTCAGCGGCCAGTTCCGGTTCCGCCTTTTCGTAGGCAGCAAACGCCTGCTCCCACTCAGCCTGCGCGGCGGCGCCTTTTTCACGGGCATCCCAGGCACCGTATACTTCAGACGGGATCTCGAAAGCACCGTGGTTCCAACCCAGCTTCTCGCGGGTCAGTGCAATTTCGTCCTCACCCAGCGCAGCGCCGTGACAGGCTTCGGTGCCTTGCTTGTTGGGTGAACCAAAACCAATGATGGTCTTGCAACAAATCAGTGTGGGCTGAGTTGTGTTCGCCCGGCCGGCCTCAATCGCAGCGCGAACGGCCTCCGGGTTATGGCCATCAACCTCGGGAATGACCTGCCAGCCATAAGCTTCGAAACGCCTGGGCGTGTCGTCGGTAAACCAGCCGTCCACTTCACCGTCGATGGAAATGCCGTTGTCGTCGTAGAACATGATCAGCTTGCCAAGGCCCAATGTGCCGGCCAGGGAAGACACCTCGTGGGAAATGCCTTCCATCAGGCAGCCATCGCCCAGGAAGGCGTAGGTGTAGTGATCAACAACATTGTGGCCAGGGCGGTTGAACTGCTCCGCCAGGGTTTTCTCCGCCAGCGCAAAGCCGACCGCATTGGCAATGCCCTGCCCGAGCGGCCCCGTGGTGGTTTCAACGCCCGGTGTATAACCGTACTCAGGGTGGCCCGGGGTTTTGGAGTGCAGTTGACGGAAGTTCTTGATGTCGTCGATGGAGACGTCATAGCCGCTCAGGTGCAGCAGGGAATACTGCAGCATGGAGCCATGGCCGTTGGACAGCACAAACCGGTCACGGTTAGCCCAATTGGGATTTGCCGGGTTGTGGCTAAGGAAATCGTTCCAGAGGACCTCGGCGATGTCCGCCATACCCATGGGAGCGCCCGGGTGGCCGGATTTGGCTTTCTGAACCGCATCCATGCTCAGCGCGCGAATGGCGTTGGCGAGATCTGTGCGAGACGGCATTGACGTTTCTCCAGTTTTTGGTCGGCAAAAGGTGAACGGTTAAAAAGAAGGCGCGTATTTTCGCCGATTAGTGACCACCGGGGCAAATCGGCGACACTCTTTTTATGGAAGTTTTACGGATGTTTTCAACGCCGGAATTTCTGCACAGAAATTTTATCTGATTTTTCAAACAGATATAAATCTATATCAATTTATTTTGATATAGATGTTGATTGCCCGGAAAGACATGCCTACACTTCTTTCCCATGACATCCATGACCACACCTGCAACTGACCTGTCCTCCGTGGACGCCCTGGCACCGATCTTCAAAGCGAGCGGTGACCCGTTGCGCCTGGAGATTCTGCGGGTGTTGCGTCGGGACACCTTCGGTGTACTGGAGCTGAGCCAGCTCTTCGAGATGCGCCAGTCGGGCATGAGTCATCATTTGAAGGTGATGCACAAGGCAGGACTGCTGGAGCCCCAGCGGGAAGGCAACGCCATTTTCTACCGGCGCCCCCTGAACCTCGAAAGCGACAAGCTGACGGACCAGACCATCCGCCAGGTTTTCCAGAGCGTGGACCGTATTCCGCTGCCTGAGCATCTGCAGGAAAAGATCGAAGCCATCCGCAATCAGCGCGCGGACCAGTCCCAGGCCTTCTTCTCCCGTTACGCCGAAAAATTCCGGGAGCAACAGGAACTCATTGCCGCGTTTGACCTCTACGCCGAACCGGTGGCGAACCTGATTCGTAATCGTTCCGAGCGTCATGACTGGAAAACGGCCCTGGAAATCGGTCCCGGTGAAGGTGCATTCCTGCCGGTGCTCTCGAAGATCTGCATGCACGTGGTGGCACTGGATAACTCCCGCGACATGCTGGCCAAGGCCACCCGTACCTGCATCGAAGAACGTCTGAACAATGTCGATCTGATTGAAGGTGTCACCGACAACCTTTTGGCTCGTGGTGACGATTTTGATCTGGTGGTGGCCAACATGGTCCTACACCACGTACCCAGCCCCGCGGACATTTTTCTCGATGCCTCGGCATTGATGAACACCGGAGGCTGCCTGTTCGTCAGTGATCTGTGCAGCCATGACCAGGATTGGGCGAAGGAAGCCTGCGGCGATCTGTGGCTGGGCTTTGAACCGGAAGAGCTTACCAGTTGGGCCACCGATGCAGGCCTGGTTGCTGGTGAGTCGCTGTTCATCGGGCTGAGAAACGGCTTCCAGGTGCAGGTGAGAGAATTCTGGAAAACCGCAGAGTCCACATAGGACAGAAATAAAAACTGTATCAATTTTTTTTGATATAGAAATATGCAGACTCTGAAAACTGATTTACGATACCAACATCAAAACTGCCGGCCCCACTCAAAAATCCATTGCCGGCCCGAATTTGCAACGCTCACAGAGGAGCAACCCTATGTCTGACTACAGCGTCTTTACCTCCGAATCGGTCTCTGAAGGCCACCCTGATAAATTGGCTGACCAGATTTCCGATGCCGTCCTCGACGCCATTCTGGTTGACGACCCCCATGCCCGGGTTGCGTGCGAAACCATGGTAAAGACCGGGGTCGCTATCGTCGGTGGTGAAATCACCACCAGCGCCTGGGTGGATCTGGAAGATCTGGTGCGCGGCGTGATCAAGGACATCGGCTACACCTCCTCTACCGTGGGCTACGACGGTGACACCTGCGGCATTATCAACATCATCGGCAAGCAGTCCGTGGACATTGCCCAGGGCGTTGACCGCCAGAAGCCGGAAAACCAGGGCGCCGGCGACCAGGGCCTGATGTTTGGCTACGCCAGCAACGAAACCGACGTGCTGATGCCGGCCCCGATCACTTTCTCCCACCGTCTGGTACAACGCCAGGCCGAAGCCCGCAAGAGCGGCTTGCTGCCATGGCTGCGCCCCGATGCGAAAAGCCAGGTCACCTGCCGCTATGAAAACGGCAAGGTCACCGGCATCGACGCCATTGTTCTGTCCACCCAGCACGACGAAGACGTGTCCCAGGCAGATCTGAAAGAAGCCGTCATGGAACTGATCGTCAAGCACGCTCTGCCGGCGGAGTTGCTGCACAAGGATACCCAGTTCCACATCAACCCGACTGGCAAGTTCGTGATCGGCGGCCCTGTGGGCGACTGCGGCCTGACCGGTCGCAAGATCATTGTCGACACCTACGGCGGCATGGCCCGTCACGGCGGCGGCGCCTTCTCCGGCAAGGACCCGTCCAAGGTGGACCGTTCAGCCGCTTACGCCGGCCGTTACGTGGCGAAGAACATTGTCGCCGCTGGCCTGGCTGAGAAGTGCGAGATCCAGGTGTCCTACGCCATCGGCGTGGCGCAGCCAACGTCCATCTCCCTGAATACCTTCGGCACCGGCAAGATCAGCGACGACAAGATCATCAAGCTGGTCCGCGAGCACTTCGACCTTCGCCCGTATGCAATTACCAACATGCTGGACCTGCTGCACCCGATGTATCGGGCCACCGCGGCCTACGGCCACTTTGGTCGCGAGCCGGTTGAGATGACGGTTGGCGGCAAGACGTTTACTGCCTTCCCATGGGAGAAGACAGATCGGGCTGACCTGTTGAAGGATGCCGCTGGTATTTGATTTGAAGACCGGTCGTACACACGACCATCACCACTATTTATACGACGGGAGAACACCATGAGCACTCCGGCAGAAAAACTGAAGCAATTCGATGATTACAAAGTTCGCGATATCTCTCTCGCGGGCTGGGGCCGTAAGGAAATCAACATCGCCGAAGGCGAAATGCCTGCACTGATGGCTCTGCGTGAAAAGTACAAAACCGAGCAGCCGCTGAAAGGCGCCAACATCATGGGCTGCATTCACATGACCATCCAGACCGCCGTGCTGATCGAAACACTGGTTGAGCTGGGCGCCACAGTGCGCTGGTCATCGTGCAACATCTTCTCGACCCAGGATCAGGCAGCCGCCGCGATTGCCGAGAGTGGTGTCCCTGTTTTCGCCTGGAAAGGTGAGACCGACGAAGAATACGACTGGTGCCTCGAACGCACCGTTGGCGCCGACGTAGAGGGCTGGGAACCCAACATGATTCTGGACGACGGCGGCGACCTGACGGCCCTGCTCCATGAAAAGTATCCGGAGATTCTGGCTAACTGCCACGGTGTCACCGAGGAAACCACCACCGGTGTACACCGCCTGCAGGAAATGCTGCGGGACGGCAAGTTGAAAGTGCCGGCCATCAACGTCAACGACGCAGTGACCAAGTCCAAGAACGACAACAAGTACGGCTGCCGCCACAGCCTGAACGACGCCATCAAGCGCGCCACCGACCACCTGCTGGCCGGCAAGAAAGCGCTGGTCATCGGCTACGGCGATGTGGGCAAAGGTTCTGCTGCGTCCCTGCGTCAGGAAGGCATGATCGTGAAGGTTACCGAAGCCGACCCGATCTGCGCCATGCAGGCCTGCATGGACGGTTTCGAAGTGGTGTCGCCGTACCTCGATGGTGTCAACACCGGCACTGAAGCAGGCGTGGACAAGGCACTGCTGCAGAACACCGACCTGCTAGTCACCACCACCGGCAACATGAACGTATGTGATGCCAACATGCTCAAGGCGATCAAGAGCGGCGCCGTGGTGTGTAACATCGGCCACTTCGACAACGAAATCGACACCGCCTACATGCGCAAGAACTGGGAGTGGGACGAAGTCAAACCGCAGGTGCACGTGGTGTATCGCGATAAGGCCGCCAACGACCATCTGATCCTGCTGTCCGAAGGCCGCCTGGTGAACCTGGGTAACGCCACCGGTCACCCGTCACGGATCATGGACGGCTCCTTCGCCAACCAGGTGCTGGCGCAGATGTACCTGTTCGAGCGCAAGTTCGCCGACCTTCCGGAAGAGGCCCGCGAAAAGGGTATCTACGTTCAGGTTCTGCCCAAGCATCTGGACGAGGAAGTGGCCCGCGCCATGGTGGAAGGCTTTGGTGGCGTGATCACCAAGATGACACCTGAGCAGGCGAAGTATATTGGCGTACCGGTCGAAGGCCCGTACAAGCCGGAAAGTTACAAGTACTGATCAGGTAGCAGCATGGAAACCCAGAAACAGTTCAAACGCCGCTTCAGCTTTGAGTTTTTCCCGCCCAAGACCGACAAGGGCTGGGAAAAGCTGCAGGGCGTGCGCAATACGCTGGCCGAGGTTGACCCGGATTTCTTCTCGGTCACCTTCGGTGCCGGCGGCTCCACCCGGGACCGCACTGTGCAGACGGTGCTGGACCTTCACAAACGGGGCGTGTCCACCGCGCCGCATCTGTCCTGCGTGGGCGCCACCCGCGACAGCATTGCGGAACTGCTGGATGTCTATCGCGACAACGGCATCAACCGCATCGTCGCCCTGCGTGGCGACATGCCATCAGGCATGGGCGCCGCCGGTGAACTGCGGTACGCCAATGAGCTGGTCAGCTTTATCCGCGAGTACAGCGGCGATACCTTCAATATTGAAGTAGCGGCCTACCCGGAGTTCCACCCCCAGGCCCGCACCGCGGAAGACGACCTGAAGAACTTCGCCCGCAAGGTTGAAGCAGGCGCCAACAGCGCCATCACCCAGTACTTCTTCAACGCGGACAGCTACTTCTACTTTATCGACCGTCTGGAGAAGATGGGCGTTACCATTCCGGTGGTGCCGGGCATTATGCCCATCGTCAACTTCTCCAACCTGACCCGCTTCTCGGACATGTGCGGTGCGGAGATCCCCCGCTGGATCCGCAAGCAGCTGGAAGCCTACGGCGACGACAGCGACAGCATCCGCAATTTTGGTGAGGAAGTGATCACCGAAATGTGCGCGAAACTGCTTGCCGCCGGGGTGCCCGGGCTTCACTTCTATACCCTGAACCAGGCGGAACCGAGCCTGAGTATCTGGAAAAACCTGGGGATTGGCGAGCGGGAGAAGATTGCGTTTTAAGTTTCGCTGCTCTCCCCAACTCTCCCCAAACCCTCTCCCTCCACGGGAGAGGGCTCCCCTCCAACCATTTGATTTTCTGCATTTCTCCGCCTGATGGTCTAAAGTGTAAGGGTTGCAGTTCCACAAACCGCCCCCGGAAAGAACAGGCTTGATCAGCCCGCATTTCTGGAGCACTCCACCGGGTGCACGGGCAACAAAAGTAAAAACAGGAGATTGTATGAGCACCAAATGGCTTAAGACGGTTGGCGCAACACTGGCACTTACCGTTGCCGCAGGCACTGCCAGCGCAGAGACCCTGCGCGTCGTCACCGACCCCAGCTTCGTGCCGTTCGAGATGATGGATCAGGAAACCGGCGAGATGATCGGTTTCGACATGGAGATCATCCGCGAAGTGGCAGACCGTGCCGGCTTTGAGATCGACCTGAACACCATGGACTTTAACGGCATCATCCCTGCCCTGCAGACGGGCAACGTGGACATCGCCATTGCCGGGATCACCATCACCGAAGAACGTGAGGAAATCGTTGATTTCTCCGATCCGTATTACGACTCCGGCCTGCGCATCCTGGTGCGCCAGGACAATGGAAAAGTCGAGGAAATTTCAGATCTCGAAGGTGTGAAGATCGGCACCAAGATCGGCAGCACCAGCTACGACTACCTGATGAAAACGCTGGACGAAAATGACGGCGTAACGCCCTACCCAGGCAGTTCAGACATGTACATGGCGCTTATGTCAGGCGCCGTTGACGCCGTTTTCTACGATGCGCCCAACGTTGGCTACTTCGCCAGCACCCGTGGTGAAGGCAAAGTTAAAACCGTTGGCAAGCTGTACGAAGGCCAGCAGTACGGCATCGCCCTGAAAAACGGCAGCGAGTGGGTGGATGACGTTAACGAAGCCCTGGCTTCCATCAAGGAAGACGGCACCTACAAGAAAATCTACGAGAAGTGGTTCGGCCCCATGCCGGAAGACATGTAAAACTGAAAACCACAGCCGGGGTGCACAACACCCCGGCTGGTAACTCCCCATCCAACGGAGACATCCACTGTGGAATTCCAGTTTCAGTTTGACTGGCAGGCAGCCATCAACGCCGTTCCTTATTTGCTCAAAGGTATTCCCTATACCCTGCTTATTTCTTTTGGCGGCCTCGCCATTGGTTTTGTGCTGGGCATTATTTTCGGCCTGCTGAGCATCAACAAAAAATGGTTTTTTCGCTGGCCCGCAACCGCGTACATCGAAATTTTCCGCGGCACCCCCATTCTCGTGCAGGTGCTGTTTATCTTCTACGGTCTGCCCGATCTGGTTGGCGGCCCGATTGACCCGCTAACCGCCGGTATCGCCGCCATTGCCCTGAACTCCGGCGCCTATATTTCCGAAGTGGTCCGGGGCGGCGTGCAATCCATCGACAAGGGCCAGACCGAGGCCGGCCTCTCTCTGGGCCTGTCGCGCTCCCAGACCTTCTGGTCGATTATCTGGCCCCAGGCCTTCCGCCGCATGATTCCGCCCTTGGGCAATCAGGCGATCGTGAGTATCAAGGACACGTCACTGTTCTCGGTCATCGGTGTGGGCGAGCTGGTTCGCCAGGGCCAGGTGTACATCGCCAACACCTTTACCGCCTTCGAGGTCTACTTCGTGGTGGCGATCATGTACCTCGCGATTACCCTCTCCCTCTCACTCGTGCTCCGCCTGATAGAGCGGCGCGGACTGGCTTCTGTCTGAAGGATAGGTACCCATGACACAGATCGTGCAAATGCAGGGCATGAACAAGTACTTCGGTACCCTGCATGTCCTCAAGGAAATTGAACTGACCGTTGAAGCCGGCGAAGTGGTGGTGGTTATCGGCGCCAGTGGCTCCGGAAAATCCACCCTCATCCGCTGCGTTAACGGCCTGGAAGAGTTCGAGTCCGGCAAGCTGGTGGTGGACGGTAACGAGCTTGCCCCAAAGAGTGGAAACCCGAAAGCCCTGGCTGAAATCCGCAAGGAAGTCGGCATGGTGTTCCAGCAGTTCAACCTGTTCCCGCACCTGACGGTGAAAAAGAACATCATGCTCGCGCCCCGAAAGGTCAAGGATGCCCCCGAAACTGTCGCCAACGCCACGGCGGAGAGACTGTTGAACCGAGTCGGTATCGGCAGCCAGGCTGACAAGTTTCCCAGCCAGCTCTCGGGTGGCCAGCAGCAGCGCGTAGCCATTGCCCGCGCACTGGCCATGGAACCCCGGCTGATGCTGTTCGACGAACCCACCTCCGCGCTGGACCCGGAAATGATCGGCGAAGTGCTGGACGTGATGCGAGAGTTGGCCAAGGAAGGTATGACCATGATGGTGGTCACCCACGAAATGGGCTTCGCCCGGGAAGTGGCCGACCGCGTGATCTACATTCACGAAGGCCAGATTGTCGAGGAAGGCAAACCGGCGGATGTGTTCGACAATCCGCAGAATGAACGCACCCAGGCATTCCTGAGCCGGGTGTTGGCGCACTGACTTACGACCCAAGCCCCCGAAACCGGGGGCCTCAATCACTCAACTCGCTTTTTACGCCAGCCTTAACAGTAGCAACCTACTCATAATTTCTCCTATACCCCCTCAAATAACCCTCTAAAAAAATTACATTTTTTAACAGTTCGAAGTGCAACTTTTCTGGGTTTATTAACGTTTATTAAGTCTAATAGCGGTGTTTGAAAAGTGATCAACGGAGTTGTATGCGCGGATCGTTTTCTACCACCTATGAGCCTTCGATGAAGAGCTTTATACGATAAAAAATGGAGGGGGATTCCCGTGTCATCAAACCAAGGATGCCGTTTTCCGGCGATCATTTTCAGGCTTTTGCTGTGTCTCCTGGTTTTTCAGGTAAATGCGCAAGCATTTGCCGGTGAAACCTATTACACCGACACAGACAACGAAGACAATGCAGGCTCCGGCTCTGCCGATGGCGACATGGACGTAAGACTTGGCAATAACACCGCCAATTACCCCAACTACCCCATTGAATTCAATATCGATGTTACCGGCGCGCTGCCAGCCACCAGTGCTGTTCTGACCATCAACGCCAACGACGTTGACGAAGAGGCGGGGGAGATCGACACCGTTTTTCTGAATGGCGTTGAGATCGGGACACTGTCCGGCGAAAACGGCATCGACAACACTACGCGGTTCTCCGTTGATCCGGGCCTTATCCAGCCGGGCAACAACCTCCTGAGAATCGAAATCAGTGATGGTTGGCTGCTAACCGTCTACTGGGGCCAGTTGCTGATCGACGGTGGCTCGGAAGAAGATGCCGACACTACGGCATTCAGCATCACCAATTACGGTATTGCCGGCTCCACAGTCACCATGGATGTCGATGCGGTTATAGACATCAACACCACCGGCGACTATCGCGTGGAACTGAACGTGATTGATCCGGACGGGAACAACATTGGTGTTCTCTCCGAAGACTTTTCCGCAACGGCTGGAGAAACCCTGACCAAATCCTACAGCCCGACATACCAGATCGACGAGCAAAGCGGCACCTACACCATCGAAGCGCTGCTGTTCTATGACGATGGCGGCTTCCCTGTCCAGCAGGACTTCAATTCTGTCAGCTTCACCCATGTACAGAACGAGGGGCCGGAGCTACCGGGCACCGCAGAAGACTCAACATTGTCAGCCGACCCCGCTTCTATTGTCGCCGACGGCGTTTCCACGTCCACAGTCACGCTCCAGGCCAGGGACGTAGCAGGGAACAACACGTCGTTCAGTGGCCAGACCGTTACATTCTCAACCACCAGCGGTACCCTTGGCACCGTGACAGACAACGGTGATGGCACCTATTCTGCCATCCTGACATCCAGCACAACCGCGGGTAATGCAACGGTTACCGGCACTATTGACGGTGAATCCGTTGTCGATGACGCCACGGTTACCTTCACCCCGGGCCCGGCATCGGCGGCCAACACCACGCTGACGGCTGCGCCACTGTCGATTACCGCCGATGGCGTAACCACTTCTACCGTGACTGTCCAGGCAATCGATGCCAATGGCAATGCCCTCACCTCCGGTGGCGATGCCATAGTGCTAGCAACAACCGCGGGTACTCTGAGCAACATCACCGACAACGGAGACGGTACCTATTCGGCGACGCTGACTTCGTCAACAACCGCTGAAACCGCATCAATTTCCGGCACGGTGAATGGCACCGACATAACCGACACTGCCAGTGTGGAATTTGTGCCAGGTGACGCCTCGGCAGCCACATCCACGATTACGGCTACCCCTTCTTCCATTACTGCTGATGGTACGTCCAACACCACGATTACGGTGCAAGCCAAGGATGCCAACGGCAACAACCTGACTGCAGGCGGTGACACTGTTTCCCTGAGCTCAAACGCCGGAACACTGTCCAACTTCGCAGACAATGGCGATGGCACCTATACGGCTCTGCTAACCTCATCCACGGTTAAAGGAACGGCCACAGTCAGCGGTACACTGAACGCAGCTTCGATCACCGATAGCGCCAGCGTCACCTTTGTTGCGGGGCCAGCCACAGCCGCCAACACGATCATTTCGGCTGCACCATCAACAATTACCGCGGACGGCACCACAACCTCTACTGTGACGGTTCAAGCCGTTGACGCAAACGGGAACAGCCTCGATTCGGGTGGAAACGCGGTTGTCCTCACCACCTCTTCAGGCAGTCTTGGCCCGGTAACCGACAACGGCGACGGTACCTACACAGCCACATTGAGCTCGTCTACCGAGGCCGGAACAGCGCTGGTGAGAGGTACTCTCGATGCAGCACAGATCAGTGATACGGCCAGCGTGGAGTTTGTGCCCGGTGATGCCAATGGCAGTCAGAGCACTATCGCCACGTCATTGCCAACTCTGGTCGCAGACAGCAACACGCAGAGTGGCCTAACGGTTCAGGCCATCGATGAAAACGGCAATGCCCTGACCACCGGCGGTGACACCGTTACCCTGAGCGCAACGCTTGGCACCATTAGCAACGTGACGGACAACGGCGACGGCAGCTACAGCGCCACGTTCACCTCCGACAACACCACCGGCAGCTCCAACATCACCGGCACGATCAACGGCGTCGCCATCGGCAACACCGGTACGATCACTCTGGTTGAACGCCCCACTGTGGACAGCCTGCTGACCAACGACAGCACGCCCGAACTGACCGGTAGTGCAGTGGTATTTTCCGGTGCTTCGCTGACCGTGAGTGTCAACACCAGAAACTATACGGAAGGCGATGGCAATCTCACGCTGACCGGCAATAGCTGGACGCTTGTGATTCCTGCCAGCGCCGAGCTAAACGACGGGCAGTATGAGGTGGTGGCTACCGTCACCGACTCCGTTGGCCAGCAAAGCACCGACGTCACCGCCGACGAACTTACTGTCGACGTCACTTTGCCCACCGTATCGCTGGACAACACCGTAGGGCCGGACAGCACCACCACCCCGGCCTACACCGTGGCCGGCAGTTGTAGTGCGGTGAATGACAGCCTTGATCTCGATATCAGCAATGCCAGCACAACTCTCTCCCGGACAGGCATTGCCTGTGCCGATGACGGCAACGGTGGAGGTTCATTCTCGGTGGTGTTTGATACAACCGAGCTCGACGATGGCCCGATCTCCATTAACGCGATTATCCGTGACACGGCGACCAATCAGGCCACCGACCAGGTGAACCTTGTAAAAGACGTCTGTTCACCGGACGACACCGTCTCTCGCTGTGACGAGGATGAAGACGGAGTGCCCGATGGCTTTGAAATTGCGGCCGGCACAGATCCTTCGGTCGCCGACTCCGACGGCGACGGCATTCCGGATGCGGAGGAGTTCGGTGGTGACCTGTCGAACCCACGCGACAGTGACGGCGACGGCGTTATCGATGCGCTCGATACCGACAGCGACAACGACGGCATTTCCGACGCCCAGGAACTGGGTGGAGACGCCGACAACCCGCGTGACGTAGATGGCGACGGCCAGCCGGACTATCGCGACACTGACAGCGACAACGACCGGGTGCCCGATGTGGTCGAAACCCTCAACGGCCTGACCGATGCCGATGGTGACCTGATCCCGGACTACCTGGATACCGACAGCGACAACGACGGTATTCCCGATGCCCTGGAGAACGGCCTCTCAACCGGCAGTGACAGCGATGGCGATGGCATTGACGATGCCTTCGACGTCAACACCACCGGCGGCACCGACAGCAATAACGACGGTATTGATGATGACATCGTTGCCCTGCTCGACACCGACCTCGACGGCACCGTCGACATGCTCGACATCGACAGTGACAACGACGGCATTCCCGATAGTGTCGAAACCAACCTGCTGCCGCTGCTCGACAGCGATGGCGACGGCATCCACGATCAATTCGATGTCACCAACACAGGTGGTACGGACAGCAACAACGATGGCATTGATGATGCCCTGACCACCCTGGTGAACACCGATGGCGACCTCGTGCCTGACTATCGTGACCTCGACAGCGACAACGACGGCCTGACCGACGTTCGCGAAGCCGGCGGCACAGACAGCGCGCCGGAAGATGGCCTGATCGACGATCCGGCCAACAACCAGGGCACCCTGTTTAATCCTGCGGACGACGACGCTGACGCGCTGCCGAACTACCGTGACATCGAGAGCTCGAACCCTGCCAACGACGGCAGCGGGCCCTTCGACATCAGCAATCGCGATGACGCCGCCACTGTCGATGCTGACAATGATGGCCTGGTCGACGATACCGCTGATCAGGATGGCGACGGCATCGCCGATGCCGTTGACCAAAACGCATCCGGTTTCGGAGCCCAGGTACTGCCGACGGTAGAAACCCTGATCACCAATGACAGCACGCCGACACTGAACGGAACCCTGCAGAGTTTCAGTGGTTCTCAGTTTGATGTGACCGTTAACGGGCAAACCTACGTGGACAGCAACCCTGCCCTTGTGATTGATGGCAATGCCTGGGCATTGACCATACCTGCAGGCGCTGCCTTGGCAGACGGTCAGTACGACGTCACCGCCACGATCCGTGACGCCCAGGATCAAGCCGCCAGCGACACCACGTCAGGTGAGCTCATTGTCGATCTGCAGGCGCCTACGGTCACACTTGACGCACTGGCAAATGCAGACGGCAACAACACCACGGCTTACACCCTGTCAGGGCAGTGCACGGAAATCGCCGACATGATCGGGATTCTGATCAGTGATCAGGATGGTCGTTCGGTTTCAGACAGCACGCTCCAATGTCAGGATGACGGCAACGGTAATGGTCGCTTCAGCAGCACCCTGGACCTGTCAAACCTGCAGGATGGATCTCTGGACGTACAGGTCATTGCGATGGATCTGGCGGGCAACGAAACTGAGACCGATGGCAGTTTCATCAAGAACGCCTGTCAGCCGGATGCCAATAGCTCACTGTGTGACGTGGATCGTGACGGTGTGCCCGACGGCTATGAGGCCGACAACGGGCTGTCCACAACGTCCAACGACTCCGACGGCGACGGTATTCCGGATGCAGAGGAGTTCGGTGGTGACCTGTCGAACCCACGCGACAGTGACGGCGACGGCGTTATCGATGCGCTCGATACCGACAGCGACAACGACGGCATTTCCGACGCCCAGGAACTGGGTGGAGACGCCGACAACCCGCGTGACGTAGATGGCGACGGCCAGCCGGACTATCGCGACACTGACAGCGACAACGACCGGGTGCCCGATGTGGTCGAAACCCTCAACGGCCTGACCGATGCCGATGGTGACCTGATCCCGGACTACCTGGATACCGACAGCGACAACGACGGTATTCCCGATGCCCTGGAGAACGGCCTCTCAACCGGCAGTGACAGCGATGGCGATGGCATTGACGATGCCTTCGACGTCAACACCACCGGCGGCACCGACAGCAATAACGACGGTATTGATGATGACATCGTTGCCCTGCTCGACACCGACCTCGACGGCACCGTCGACATGCTCGACATCGACAGTGACAACGACGGCATTCCCGATAGTGTCGAAACCAACCTGCTGCCGCTGCTCGACAGCGATGGCGACGGCATCCACGATCAATTCGATGTCACCAACACAGGTGGTACGGACAGCAACAACGATGGCATTGATGATGCCCTGACCACCCTGGTGAACACCGATGGCGACCTCGTGCCTGACTATCGTGACCTCGACAGCGACAACGACGGCCTGACCGACGTTCGCGAAGCCGGCGGCACAGACAGCGCGCCGGAAGATGGCCTGATCGACGATCCGGCCAACAACCAGGGCACCCTGTTTAATCCTGCGGACGACGATGCTGACGCGCTGCCGAACTACCGTGATATCGAGAGCTCGAACCCTGCCAACGACGGCAGCGGGCCCTTCGACATCAGCAATCGCGATGACGCCGCCACTGTCGATGCCGACAATAATGGCCTTGTCGACGATGCGGCCGACCGGGACGGTGACGGCATCGCCGACATTGTTGACGAAAGCGACTTCGGATTCGGTTCTCTGGAAGACTACGATCTGGACGGCATCAACAACCGTGCTGACCTGGACGACGACAACGACGGCATTCCTGACGTCGCGGAAGGTAGCGGTCTCGTCGATACCGACGGCGATAACCTGCCAGACAGTCTTGATCCGGACAGCGATAACGACGGCATCAGCGATGTACTTGAAGCCAATCGGGGGCGGCTGGATGCAGACTCAGACACCTACGTCGACCAGTTCCTCGACGCCGACCTTAATGGTCTCGATGATCGCATAGCAGCGGATTCCCTGCCCATCGATTCAGATGCCGATGGCACTGCAGACTTCCGGGATCTCGATTCGGACAACGACGGCATTGTTGACCTGGTGGAAGCAGCTGACAAGGGCGTCGATATTCGTCAGGTCGACAGCAACGGCGATGGCATGGTGGATCTGCTGGGAATTAACGGCAACACTTCCCGTCGCTGGTCTCCCACTGATTTTGACGGGGACGGACGTGAAGACTACCGTGACATTGATTCCGATGGAGATGGCTACAACGATGATCTTGAAGGACGCGACTTCGATGGTGACGGGCAGATTGACCGCCTCGACAACGGCGGCGAACTGGAAACAGCTGTCAGAGGAGCCGGGGGTGTCGGTATCTGGATGTTGATCGCACTGTTGGCACTCGTACTGGTACGCCGCGCTGGATACAAACACGCACGTCCGCTGCTGGTCGCAGCAGTGGCCCTCGGTTTGCCTGGGCTTTCCCAGGCAGACGCAGGTCTGTGCGGATACCAGCTGTCTTCAAACCATGAAATCGTTATGGATGACGACAGTGAGGACGACGCGCAGTTCTCGGGTTGTTTTTATGGCAACCTAGGGCTGGGAGTTACCCACATAGATCCAGAAGGCGAAAGCAATGGCTGGCGCACCAACGACGACTCTGACTGGGGTTGGAAGGTTGCGGTTGGCCATCACTTTGCGCCCCACTGGTTCTGGGAGCTGGCATACAGCGATCTCGGTGAGGCCGGTCTTGGCAACCGAAACCCAGCTCTGGAGCGAGTGACTCCCGACGCCCATATCGACTACCAGGTTCCGTCACTCATGGCCGGCTACTGGATTCGGGAGCCTGGCCACCGCTTCAACGCCTTCGTTAAGGTGGGTGCGTCACTGATTCAGAACAGCGCCAGCGACAGCAGAATCGGCTATGACGAGCAGTCAACACTGCAGTTGGCACTGGGTGTCGGCGTTCAATACCGACCGCTGGAATCCGCCTGGTTCATTCGAGCCGAACTGGACAGTTATGATCGGGACGCTCGCTATCTGGGCCTGCAGATTGGTCGCTATTTTGGCGGGCCTGATCGCCAATAACGTTAACCGCAATGTCATAACAACTGGCGGGTGATCCTATACTCCTTCTCGATCTTGGTATGGGAATCATCCGCCAGAAACCGCGCAATCTTCTTGCCCAGTAACGGCACTTCGCACCAGACATTCAGCGTAACGTAGTTGATGCAGGCCTGGTCTGTGCCCTGCAGGCGCATATTGCCCTTGATCTTCGCGGGCACGCCTTCAATTTTTACCCGGAACTCGCAATGCCATTCCCCGTCGTCCTTGCGGAACCAGTGCTCTTCCTGGCGTACGCGATTCCACTCTTTGTGAAAGCTCGCCAGGATGCCGGGCACCTCGGTGGAGGCTGTCATTTCACGCTCAACCACCACCTTCGCGGACAAGTCGTCACGGGTCAGCTCCGGTATATTCACATTGCGCGAACCCAGCCGCTGGTTTTTCTCCTGGATATGGGCCTCGTCGAAGAACGCACCCAGCACCCGGTCCAGGCCAGCATCGTATGAATGTCTCAATTCCAGTTCCATAAAGGCCTCCGTATAAGAATGGCCTGATTGTGCGCGGTGAGTTTCATTCACACATTGGCCCGCCGGTCATCGGTGGATGGCATAGTGGTCAGCAGGCGTTGTTAACTGTAATATTCGCACTGGTTAACAGTTGACCTTTTGTTGGAACCTGACAGAACCCCACCGTTTGACGGAGATTTATCATGCGCAACGCTGACCTCGTCGCCCGCGGCCTCAAATCCGTATGGCACCCCTGCACCCAGATGAAAGACCACGAAGGCACCTTGCCCCTGGTGCCCATCAAACGGGGCGAAGGTGTCTGGCTTGAGGACTTCGAAAGCAACCGCTACATCGACGCCGTGAGCTCCTGGTGGGTCAACCTGTTCGGCCATGCGAACCCCAGAATCAACGCGGCTATTCAGGAGCAGATTGGTCAGTTGGAGCATGTGATCCTGGCGGGGTTTACCCACGAGCCGGTGGTCAGCCTCTCCGAGAGACTGATCGAAGTGACCCCTGAAGGCCTCAATAAGTGCTTCTACGCCGACAACGGCTCATCTGCTATTGAAGCTGCGCTCAAGATGAGCTTCCACTACTGGAAGAATCAGGGCAAACCGGGCAAGAAAAACTTCGTCAACCTGAGCAACAGCTACCATGGCGAAACCCTGGGGGCACTGGCACTGGGCGATGTTGCTCTCTACAAGGACACCTATCAGCCGCTGCTGATGGAAGTCATGACCGCGCCCTCCCCGGATGCGTTCAACAAGGAGCCGGGCGAGACCGACGAGGAGTACGCGCTGCGGCAGTTCGAGGCCATGGACGCGTTACTGGCCGAAAAGCATGACGAAATCTGTGCCGTGGTGGTCGAACCACTGATTCAGTGCGCAGGCGGCATGCGCATGCACCACCCGATTTACCACACCAAACTGCGCGAAGCCTGCGACAAATATGGCGTGCACCTGATCGCCGACGAGATCGCAGTTGGCTTCGGCCGCACCGGCACCCTGTTCGCCTGCGAGCAGTCCGGTATCACTCCGGATTTTATGTGCCTGTCCAAAGGCCTGACCGCGGGCTACCTGCCATTGTCGGTGGTGTTGACAACGGACACCGTCTACAACGCCTTCTACGACGATTACGAAACCCTGAAGGCCTTCCTGCACAGCCATAGCTACACCGGCAACCCCATCGGTTGCGCCGTGGCGCTGGCCACCCTGGACATCTTCCGCGACGACAACGTCATCGAAAACAACAAACGCCTGAGCACCTGCATGGCTGACTCCGTCGCCCACCTGGCGGACCACCCCAACGTCGGCGACATCCGCCAGCACGGCATGACCCTGGCGGTGGAAATGGTGAAAAACAAAGCCACCAAAGAGCCCTTCCCCTGGCAGGAGCGGCGCGGCATCCGCGTATACCAGCATGCGCTCACCCGCCAGTCGCTATTGCGGCCACTGGGTAACGTAGTCTACTTTATGCCCCCTTACGTGATCACCGAAGAACAGATCCGCCACCTGGCCCAAGTGGCCACAGAAGGCATCGAAATCGCCGTACGGGACTGACAAACACCATGCGCATCCCCCGCATCTACACCGACTCACCCCTGAGTGAAGGCGCCACGGCCGGCCTGGACGACAATGCAGCGCAACACGTCGGCCGTGTGCTGCGCATGCAACCCGGCCAGGAACTGCTGCTGTTCAATGGCGACGGCAACGACTACCCCGCCACCATCACCGAGGCCGGCAAGAAACACGTGTCGGTCGAGGTAGGAACGCCGTCCGCCAATGCCACCGAGTCCCACCTGGAGATCGTACTCGGCCAGACCCTCTCCAAAGGCGACCGTATGGACTACGCCGTTCAGAAAGCTGTGGAAATGGGCGTTACCCGCATCGTCCCTCTCACCACCGAACGCTGCGACGTCAAACTCAAAGGCGACCGTGAAGACAAACGCCTGCGCCACTGGCAATCCGTTGCTATCAGCGCTGCCGAACAATGCGGCCGAGCCCGGGTGCCCGAGATAGTACCGGTGATGACACTGTCGGAATGGTTTGAAAGCTCGGGTGACTGCGACTTGCGCCTGGTTCTACACCACCGCACCGAACAATCCCTGGACACCCTGGCCAAACCCGCCCGCGTCGCGCTAATGATCGGTCCCGAAGGCGGCCTCAGCCCGGACGAAATCACCGCTGCCGAAACCGCCGGCTTCCTCCCCGTTGCCCTCGGCCCCCGCGTTTTACGCACCGAAACCGCCCCGGTTGCCGCCATGGCGCTGTGTCAGTGGTTGTGGGGTGATATCGGCGGTTGAGCCTACCGACTGTGCCGCCATCTCAATCTGGCGCGCAAGTCATTGACAGAGCCGGCCCCCGACAACATTATCCCTGTCGAGTGATAAGTCTGTTGAGGATAGCTCTGTAGTCGGGGCTGTATTACGGGGAGGCCTTTCCAAAACTGTGCGGAGCCATGGATGGCGGAGCCCAAGCGCCACAGGGATGTGCCGCAAGGAGCGTGTTTTGGAAAGGCCTCCCCGTAATGCAGCAAACTCCAGAACCCAAAAAGCGAACACCGGATGACAAGCCTGCTAAGCACCCCAGAATTCTGGCAATACCTCAGTATCCCCGTCATTGCCGCCCTGATCGGCTGGACCACGAACTGGCTGGCCATCAAAATGACCTTCTACCCGCTGGAATTCGTCGGCAAGCCTCCGCTACTGGGCTGGCAGGGCATCATCCCCTCAAAGGCCCGAAAAATGGCCGCCATCAGCGTCGACGCCACCATCTCCAAGATTGGCACCGTGCAGGAAATTTTCCAGCAAATCGACCCCCAGGTACTGGCAGCCCACATCCTCTACACGGTCGAACCCCGCACCGAAGAATACGTCGACGAACTGATGCTCAAGGAATACCCCACCTTCTGGGAAAACCTGCCCTCCTCAGCCAGGAACATGGTCTACGACCGGGTACGTAAGTCCACCCCGCAACTGGTGGACAACCTGGTGGGTGACGTTTCCGACAACATCGAAGACCTGCTCGACATCAAAAGCATGGTCATCGAACGCCTGGCCAAGGACAAACGGCTGCTGAACCGGATCTTCATCGAGTGCGGGGAAGTGGAATTCCGTTTCATCATCAACTCCGGCTTCTATTTCGGCTTCCTGTTCGGCCTGGTTCAGATGACCGTCTGGTATTTCTACCAAAGTTGGTGGGTACTGCCTTTCTTCGGTCTGATGGTGGGTTGGGCGACCAACTGGATCGCGCTGAACGTGATCTTCCGGCCCTTGCACGAAAAGAAAGTCGGCCCTTTCCGATTCCAGGGACTGTTCCTCAAACGCCAGCAGGAAGTCGCCGAATCCTTCTGCCACATCGTCACCCACGAAATACTCACGGTTGGCAACATCATCAACGCCATACTGGAGGGCCCAAAGGGCGACCGGGCCCGCAACATGGTCAAAAAACACATTAAACCCCTGGTGGACGAAACCGCCGGCATGGGTAAGGCCCTGACTCAGATGGCGTTTGGACCAACAGGCTTTGCGACCCTAAAGAACCAGGTCGGCAAAAAAGCCATCGAAATTTCGCAAACCTCCTTCAATAACCCGGTGTTCGAAACCGACCGGGCAAGGGCCGTGGAAAGCATCATGGTGGAGCGCATGATTGCCCTCTCATCTGAGGAATTTCAAGACCTTCTTCGACCCTGCTTCCAGGAGGACGAAATCAAACTGATCCTGGTGGGCGCCTTCCTGGGTTTCGCCGCCGGTATCTGCCAATTGGTGTTCGTCTTCGGAGGCTCTGTTTTCTGAGGCTCTAGTGCCAAAAAGCCTGCTTTTATACTGTGCATAGCCGCTAGCTCATTCTATACTCGCGGTGTACGGGTATGTACTTCCCGGCGACTATTCTTTTCCCGGAGGCATCGGATGCCAGGCTTTATTTCCTGGATTTCAGGACTTTTCTCGTCCGACAAACCAACAACCGCAACAGCACCTGAATCCCGCCTGCTCAACCCGGTTGTTTCAACAAACGACAGCCCGGACATAGACCCGGCCCTGATCGACAAATTGGAAGAACGTCTGTTTTGCTGGCTGCTTGACTCACCCCCTGCCACGCTGCGCTCAGAAACCGGGCAATGGGATGAAGTGCTGGAAAAACTGCGCTGGCGAATCGCCAATAGTGAACTGGACGAATTACCGCGCCAACCCATGACCCTGCCGATGCTAATGCGGGCACTCTCCGATGCCAATACAGGCCGTAACCAACTGACGGAGATCATCCTCAATGACCCCGCGTTGACCGACCAACTACTGCAAATTGCCAACAGCCCTTACTTCCGCACCGGCGACCAGTCCATCGACTCGGTGGACCAGGCGGTCTTTGTTCTGGGTATGGACGGTATTCGCAACGTTATTTCCGCCGCCATCATGCGGCCGATGATGGCAGCCAGGAACAGTCGGGAAGCACTCTTTGCACAACGGGTATGGCGCTGGGGGCTCACCTGTGCCCGCAGTGCGGAGTTGATTGCGAAGATTCAGGGCCAGGATAGCAGCGTCTATTTCATGGCAGGCCTACTGCCAGCACTCTCTTACATCACACTACGAAGGGAGTTGCAGCGCGTCTGCAGGACGGAATCTGGGCTGGCGGAACCGCCACCCTCGCTGATCCACATCGCCCTTTCCCGCTACCAATGGGCCACGTCACAACTACTGGCCAATGAATGGGGGCTGCCGCCTAAATACCACGCCCAGCTTCTGGCGGCGGAGCGGCCGGCGCCGAGGCAGCAACACACCCCGCTGAACGACGGTATTATTATCGGCACCCGGGAGGTGTTACGCCATGCCCACCAGCGCAATATGCCGGAAGACGACGTATTGCGTATTACTAACATCTCGAGGGAGCAGTTTACGCGGGTACGCAAGGTGATCCTCGATACCCTGGAAGCGGGTGCAAAAACCCGCGCCTAGGTTTTTTCTCCGTAACCCCCTTCCTGCTTCAGCAGTTCGGCGAAGGACACCGATTCGTGCTCCGGAGGGCGTTCCATCAGATGGCTCGGCACGGCATAAGGTAAACGGTCAGCAACCCGATCCTCATCACGACGTATGGCTTCCAGCACGCTGCCAACGGTGATCCTCTCGAGGGACTGGCCCGGGGCCAGGCAATCGCCGTTGCGACCGGCCAATGTCAGCAGTCTGGCGCGGATCAGCTTGTCGCTGATACCACGGGTCACCTCCCCCGGCACCCTGAGTTGCTGCTCAACCGCTTCCTGCTGCGGTGCCGGCCGGCCCTCGCTGAAGGGTTTCGCCACCAGCCACATCAACGCCAGCCCGGTTTTTTCCAGAAGTTCCGGCGACAACCGCACCTGGCGGCGTTTGGCCACCGAGCCCGGGTTCTGGAGATAGAAGGCAATGCTGGACCCCAGCAGCAGAATCATCCAGTTGAGGTACACCCAGATCAACAGGATGATGCCGATTGCGAAACTGGAATAGATGGCAGCGTACTTGGCGGAACCGGCGACAAACGACGCAAACAGCATACCCGCCGCCTGCCAGGATATACCTGCCACCAGTCCACCGATGAACGCATAGCGAAGCTTCACCCGGGTGTTGGGAATGAACACGTATACGAAGGTGAACGCCCCGACCACCAGCATGAATGGGGTAAAGCGGGTGGCGAAGACAATCATGGAGCCGAGCGGTTCGATTTCCATCAGCGCCTGCACGAACGCCGACGAGAAAATGGTGGCACTGATACCGATGGCCGACACCATCAACAACGGCCCCACCATGATAACGCTGAGATAATTACTGAAGCGCTGGGCCATCGAGCGCATGTCCGGCACCCGCCAGATCATGTTGAAAGAACGCTCGATCTTCTGCACCAGTGACACCACGGTATAAACCAGCAGTGCCAGGCCGACCGAGCCGAGCACACCCACTTTCATGTTATCCACGAAGCCCAGAATCTGCTCGGCAATCTCGACGCCCTGGGGGCCCATGGGCCGAAAGAACTGGAACAGGAAGGGTTCCATACGCTGGTGTACGCCCAGCGCCTTGAGCACCGAAAAGCTCAAGGCCAGCAACGGCACAATACTCAGCAAGGTGGTATACACCAGGCTCATGGCATGAAGCGTCAGGTTGCCACTAACGACGTCCCGCACCAGCGCATAGGCGGTACGCCCGGTTTTATAAAGCCAGGTCCATGGCCAGTGTTGCGGTGGATTGGGGTTGGCGAGAATCCAGGTTTCCGCAGACTGAAGCCGATCTTTGAATTGAAATGAAGCCACACAACGTCCTGTTTGCCAGTGTTTTGTACAGATTATCAGTCAGATACCAAATCACAACAAAGTATGGCGTATTGTGTGGCTTTTACTAGCGGTTTCGGCTCAGTATCGGAACTGGCTGATATTTCCTCTCAGCACTTCGCTCAGTGACGCGAGGGAATCGGTCATGCTTCCGGTATCGCGGGCATTGTCTGAAATGTCTTCAATCTGGCGCTTGAGGTTGATCAGGTTTTCGTCGATTTTGCTAACAGCCTCGCTCTGCTCAGCCGCAGCCTGGGCGACCTGTTGGTTGAGCAAACGCATCTCGCCCGCCTTCTCATCGATCAGCCCCAGGCTCTCGCTGCATTGCCGGATGCGCTGGACGGTTGTACGGCTCTCCTCCCGCCCCGCCTCCACCGCTTCAACGGCATCACGGGATTGTGCCTGCAACGATGACACGAGATCGTCTATCTGCCCGGTCGAGTTCGCCGTCTGGCTGGCCAGGCCCCGCACTTCGTCGGCCACAATGGCAAACCCCCGGCCCATTTCACCGGCCCTGGCCGCTTCAATGGCAGCGTTCAATGCCAGCAGGTTGGTTTTCTCCGAAATGCCCCGGATTACATCCACGACCTGGCCGATAGACTGGCTTTGGCTGGCCAGCCCGGCGATGGTTTCGGCCACGGCTTCCACTCGTGTTTCCAGCCTAACCATGGCGGCAACGGCTTCATCCGCCGATTGACCGCCACTGTGCGTCAATCCACCAACCTCATCGGCAAGGCATGCCGCGTGGTTGGCACTCTTCCGGACTTCTTCCGCAGTGGCAGTAACTTCGTTTGCAGCTGTCGCCACCAGACTGGTTTCCTGTTGCTGGCGTCCAACCTGGTCGGCAAGACTCTGACTGCTTTCCCGTCCCTGAGCCGCCATATCCCCCAATTCATTGGTGGAGGCGGCGACATGACCGATCAGACCGCCAAATCGCGCCAGCATCTGATCAAAGGCGCGGGTGATCACGCTTAATTCATCGTTCTTGCGGTACTCGAGGCTGCCCCGCAGGTCATTGTCGGCCTGTATTTCGCCAATACGCTGCCCCAACCTGCGCACCGGACGAAGCAGTGAACGCAGGAACAGCGTGCCCAGCAACAATGCCGAGATAACGAGCGCGCCAGCCATTATCAGGCTGACCGATCCAGCCCGATCAATTTCGTGTCGAATAGCACCGCCACTGATGGCGACCTGATCACTGGCACGCCTGACTGTCTCTCCGGCTTCCAACACGCCCTCGGTGAGTACGGCCTCCCGTTGCTGGTAGCCGCTGCGGATATCGTTGAGGCTAGCCGTGAGACTAACGGCCTGTTCCCGGGCGGCCTCCGCCATCGAACGCCCCATCAGCATCATGGACTTTTCAAAGAACTCGAACATTTTTTCGCCGAGCGTACGGTACTGCTCCACGGTTTCTGTCATTTCCGCGATCTCCGCCTGCAGGCTGCTATCGGCCGCCACCATGGCAGCCAGTTCGTCCACCAACTGTTCGGAGGCGGCTTGAGCCTTGTCCAGGGACTCCATGTCCGCATTCAGAGCGGCGTGAAAATACCAGTACTGCATCGCACCCATATGTTGCTGGGCGACCGTAACGCGTTCGGACAGCTTGCCCAACGCCCTTTGCTGGTCAATGAGTTCGGACTGCTCATCAATGGCAACCATTTGGCCGGCGATGCCGCGTGCCTGCTGATCAACACTGTCACCAATGCCGGCTATGCGCTGGTAAACCAGGGCCGATGACGCAACGGACAGGCCAATCAACAGGGTAAACAACAGGATCACCCGGGAACGGATGGTCAATTCTAATCGGGGGAATGCCATAGCGAGCTCACTCAGTTCGTAACGTAATGCCGGCGTGTCCAGCCCCGCATGTCATCCAGCCTTTCAAGCCGACCTGCAGCCTCCTTGAGCGTGGACGCTATGGGGTAATCATCGGCCAGCATGCCGTCAAAGCGGATGGTCATCAGATCCCAGAAGCGTTTCATCTCAGGAATGTTAGGCATGATTTCCCCGCGACTGGCGGAGCGGAAGGTATGGTCAATAAACGGGTCTTCGCTGAGGGTTTTCACCACTTCCAGATGGGCCACGGCGCCAAGGGGCTTGTCGTCATTCACGGCGTGCAGGCCGGATTCGGTCAGCAGATAGTCCTCCATGAACTGACGGGCCAGTTCATGGTTGGTGGATACCGCGCTGATCCCGGCGGCCAGCACGCCCACAAAGGGTTTTCCAGGTTCACCGCTGACAGTGGGCACGTCGGCTATGCCCACGTTGATACCGGCGTCCCGTATCTCACTCCAGGCCCAGGGACCGTTAATGATCATCGCAGTCTGACCGGCCTTGAAGCCGTCCATCATGGTGCCGTAATCCGCATCTGCCGACAGCACACCGGAATCCAGCAAGTCTTTTATGCCTGCCACGGCACCGACAGCGCCATCTGTGTCCACACCAACATCGGAGAGGTCGTAAACCTGGTTTTCCAGGCCGAAACTGTACCCACCGGATCCGGCGAACACTGGCCAGGAAAAATACACATTCTTGTAGTCCCAGGAGATGGCCTCAATACCCTGTGCGCTCAGTCGTTGATGCTCAGCTTTCACGCCTTTCAGAGTGGCGGGCGGTGTTGAGACCAAATCCTTGTTGTAGAGCAGACTGACCACTTCCATGGCGATTGGGTAGCCATACACCCGATCGCCCACGGAAACCGCCTGCCAGGCAAAGGGTGCAATAGCCTCACGCACCTGCTCGGACGGCTCGATGGGGCGCAGGTGGCCCTCATTGATCCAGCTTCCAAAACGATCATGGGGCCAGATCACGATATCGGGCGCCTTGGAGGAATAGCCATAATGGTCGTACTCGGAGGTGAGATCGTCCGGCGTCTCCACGGTCACAGGAATGCCGGTTTCGGCTTCGAAGCGTCGACCAACCTCAGCCAGCCCTTCATACCCCTTGTCGGAGTTGATCCAGATAAGCAATTCACCGCGTTCAAAGGAGAATGCCGGTGCAGAAAAGAAAACACAGGAAAGCATAAGAGCCAGGAGAGGTCTGATCATAGGTATCGCCCTGTTGTTATTGTTTGAGCGTTGGGAATCCCATGCCTCAAATGAGACATGCCACTGGCAGTTTATGCAGGAGGCGAGGGTCGGCGCGTCATACGCGTGCAAACTTTAAGGGGATGAGATGAGGGGCGTAAGCGAGAGTGGGCCGAAAGCCCACTCTCGGCTCGCTATAACGGAAGGAGTAACTGAATACCGAATGAAGTCTGGCTGCTCACCTTTATGTCACGATCAAGGCCACTGCCGGTTACACCGGACTGGCGGGCATCGATGACCGTGTGTCGCAGGAACAGGCCCGCGGACAATGGTCGGTCACCGCCACCAGGCCCAGCGCCTAATGTTGTCAGGACACCCACTTCGGCGCCCCAGGCAAACCGGGTATTGCTGTCATCGGTGATGTCATCACTAAAACGAATCGCTCCCAGTCTTGGTCCAGCATAGACAGCGCCACTACCATCTTCCTGACGCCAGAGAAGATCCACTCCGCCCAATGCTTCCAGCAACCCCGCATTATCCCACTTTGCATGCCCCAGGGTCCCGGTCACCCGATAACCTTGACCAGAATGGTCACCCTCATAGGCTGCCAAAACCGAACCAGACAGCGTTGTGCCGTGATCCAGGTTGGAAAAAGCCGCACCGGGTCCTTCGATGTCTGCAGCCAGGGACGAGCCGCCCAATTGGGCGCCCACGAAGAGAGCACCGCTGGCTGCCGCAACACTGGCCGGAGCCAAGATGGCCCCGACCAGAAAAGAGGCGACCAACCACTGCCGACGCTTATCGCTGGGCATAATAGTTTCCCCGGACCAACTCCGCCGTTCCGGCCAGAACCGTTACAAACTTGCGGTCCCCCTGCTGTTCATGGCGTACCGCAATCCTCGAATCTTCCGACGGGCTGGTCAGCTCATCACCCCTGAAGACCTCCACTTCATCTCCCGGTTGCAGGAACAATCTCGCATTGTTCGGTTCCTCGTCGAACCCCCCACCACAGGCGGAAAGCAACATCATCACAATCAACGCACTGGCGCGGAAAGCGTGACGAACGGACTCACAGGCTATTGAATTCATCATCATCATCTCCTCAGAACCGGATCGGCCGCGTCACGCGGGTTTCGATGGTAATGGTATGCTTACCGGACTCGCTCTCAACCTCGACAGTGTTGCCGGCCTCGAACAGGCTTTCACGACTTGTGGGCATTTCCACGCTCTGGCACGTCAGTGTATCGGGATCGTATGTTCCGAAGCCTGTGCCGGCTTCACCGTTACCGAAGGTTTCCACCCAGGCACACACATCACTGCCGTCTAGCCTCACGCGGCTGCGCAGATTGCCATCCTCGTTCAAGCTGGTGAAGGCACCGGGAACCCGGATGTCCGCTTCAGAGCGCTCACCCAGGCGATTGATCAACCGATGGTTGGCGCTGCCGTCAGCACTGGCGGTTGCTTCAAGGGAACGGCCGTTTGCGGATGCACGTGTCACCACCCGGACATCACCATCATCATCACGCTCCATGACCGTGGATGAGCCTGGCAGGTAACTGAAGGCACGGGTGGATGCCCCGCCCGCGGCCACTTCATGCCGAACCTCGCCATTACCCAGAAGCTCTGTCAGTAACGTGGCGTCGGTTTCGTCAACCACGGTTACCACGCGGTCGTTGAAGAACAACGACAGGCTGCCTGGGATAAGGGAACGGGCCTGGTTATCCCGCATGTCAACACGTCCTGACAGTCGATGGACCGATGTGCCGTCGAGGCGAATCCTGGCCGACAGTTCGCCCCCAGGCAGCGAACGAGACGCATTGATGCCATCACCATTCACCGCGGGACTGACGAATACCGACTCGTTGCCGTTGGACAGGTCCGTAACCTCCAGCCGACTGATGATGGGTTGTCCACTCGTCGCCCCTAATATCTCGCCGGCACGATTCAACTCGTTACCGTCGGGGTCCAGATCGCGGCCACCGGTAGTTGCCTGATCGCCATCAATGATGAGAATCGAACCGGCTGGCAGATTGGTGGTATTGGCGCTACCGTCGAGATACTCCACCTGACCATTGCTGGCCACACGAGCCATGTGCTCGACGCCAGCGTTCGGATAAGGCTGATCAAGGGCGATGTAACCATCGACCATCACCATGCCCACGGAACCACCTTGACGAACCGTTACACCTGAAGAAACCGGCGTAATGATGCCATCCGCGTACTGGCTGACAGCGCTGACTGTTCCAGCGGGCGTCACACGATACTCTACAGCGGTCGTTTCGCTGCCACTGGTCGCCTCACCCCTCAGTGAAACCGTGCCGTCGGCAGCCAGCTCAATGTCCGCGGGCACCATATCGAACTGGACAGCCGTGGTTTCAAGTACGGCACCGTCCGCCGAATAGCGGGTTCCGGAGACCAATACCCTTTCCATGACTGACTGGACGATCGTCATTTCGCTGCTGCCACCGTCACTATTCTCGATGACCACTTTGCTAAGCATGTCACCCCCAGCCAGGGCCGTGACAATCAGTTCGGCGGCATCGCTGGTCAGCTTGCTGACTGGATCGGCATCACCGGCCTGGCCGAACACCGCGATTGTTGTCTCGCCAGAGGGAGACACGGCAACGGTTTGCTCACTGCCGTCAGATTGCGAGAAGGTCAGCGTTTGCCGCCCGGACGCATCGGGCGATTCTGTCGCAGGCAGCGGTGCCTGGGGATCATCCACGAGAACTGACACACTCCGCTTTTCGCCTGCGGCGTCCACGAAGGTGGTTTCGTAAAGCACCTTCGAAGGTTGATCGTCGGTGTAGGACGGCCATTTGTCATTGCCTACCTCAACGACAGGGTTATCCGAGTCGACGACAGGAATGTCCGCGCCCTCATCCGACCCTGGTGTCACCGGGCTTTCAGGAGAGCCCTGACCACCGTCGTCGGAACCACCGGAATTGCCGGTTACCCGAACGCTAAAGGCTGCCAGCTCCGAAGACTCATCGCCGTTGCTGACGCTGATCACGATGCCACCATAACGGCCCACATCGTCCAGTTCCGGTGTGCCGCTAACACGACCATTCTGTTCATCGAACGTTGCCCATGCGGGCAGGTTGACGACACTGAAGGTCAGTGGGTTGCCATCGGTATCGGTCACCACCGGGGTGAAACGATACGCGTTTCCGGCTGAAACGGTCGAGGTCGGCGAGCCGGAGATCTGTGGCTGATCCGGAACCGGTGCTACCACGAGACGGACCACAGCCAGGCGGGATCTGCGGCCGAAATCGTCTGCCACCGTATAGGTAAATCGGTCTTCACCGTAGAAATTTTCCCCTGGCGTGTAGCTGACTGTGCCACCGGCACCTACGGACAAGGTGCCATTCAACGGTTGCTGTTCAACCTGCAGTGACGCCGTATCCAGAGTACCGTTGAGGTCTTGGTCATTAGTCAGAGGTGACAAGCTGGTATCGTTGTCCTCGGCTACCGTCACGTCACGATCATTGGCCAAAGGCCGGTTGTTACCTGGCTGGTCGGTTACCGTGACAGTGGCTGGGCCAGATACTTGGCCATCCTCATCCTGAACGGTATAGGTGAAGGTATCGGAGCCATCGAAGGTGTCATTCGGGGTATAGCGGAAAACGCCGGCCCCGGTGTCCAGTGTTACCAGTCCCTGAGCAGGGCTATCCACTACACTCAGGGTTGCCGGGCTCAACGCCAAGCCCAAACCACGGTCATTGCCTAGCACGTTGATTGCGATAGTTGCACCGTCCATGGCCTGAACCTGATCGTTTCCAGCCACCGGCACACCCGCAAGACCGACGTTGATCGTGACAAGTGCTGATTCCGACACCAGTCCACGATCATCACGGACGGTGTAGTGGAAAGCGTCCTCGCCCCGGAAGTCCGCGTCCGGCATGTAAGCAATTGCACCTGTGGCTGGGTCAACCTCGGCCACACCGTGGCGCGGCAGACTGCCCAGTTCAACAGTGCCACTGGCAAGCGCGCTACCTGTGGCTTCGTCGTTTGTGAGCACATTCACCGCAATCTCAGCGGCCATCTCAGTGTCGGCAGAATCATCCCGCGCAAGCGGCGCTATGGCGCCATCAGCCACGTTGATATACAGACGGGTCACTGCGGAGCGGACACCGTTTGCATCGGACACGGTATAGGCAAGGCTTTCCACACCCTCGAAATCACTCTCCGCGGTGTAGGTTAACTTCCCATCGGCCCACTGTGCCGTGCCGTGATGGGGGCGGAGGATCAGTTCGGCGCTTTGCGGGTCCAGACTCACACCCGAGGTTCCGACGTAATCGTTATCCAGCGGCGCAAGAGTCACCGTGCCACCCGGAACTACTGTAGCAACATCCCCACGAGTGACTGGAGGAAGGCCGGCCGGCTCGACAATCAGGCTGACCGTCGCCGCATTGGATTGGCCACCGAACTCGTCCTCCACCACGTAGGTGAAGCTGTCCGGGCCAGTGTAGTCGGTTTCCGGCTCATAGGTTACGGCTCCCGTGCCGGTCTCGACTGACACACGGCCGTGGGTCGGTTGGGCAACAACCCGCACGCTGGCCAGATTCAGGCGCCCTTCCTCGTCGCGATCGTTCGCCAGAACATCCAGCGCCAGGCGAGCGCCCTGGTCAAGGTTCGCGCTGTCGTTGTCAGCTTCCGGTGCCTGGTTCCCAACGGTAAAGCGGAAGGCAGTATCGCCCACGATGCCTGCCCAGCCATTGCCGGCTGCATCTTCCAAACTGTTCGCGGCGAATGTTACGTAATACTCGTGCGTTGGCACCAAGACCTCGTCCAGGGCAATAGTGACCTGAGCATCGTCTATAGACACTTGTGTGTCCGTAATGACAAGGCGTGTGTGCTCGACGCCGTCGGTGGCATCCTGGACCACCAATTCACCAACACCTGCAAACACGGGCTCGTCAAACGTCAGTGACAAATCACTCTGATAAGGAACGTCACTGGCGCCTGCTGCCGGCACAGAGCTCTGGAGAACCGGGACTGAGCCGTCGAACGCGAGAATCAGTGGATCAGAGGCTTCACTGGCATTACCTGCCTCGTCCTCGGCAACGCCCGCAAGCAATTCAATGGTTACATCGCCATCACCCGCAGCTTCAACCGTCAGTTCAAACAAGCCGTTGCCGGAGTCAGTAAACCCGGTAACAGAGCCGTTGTTGACTGATAGATCTCCGGACACGAAACCGGTAACGGTTTCACCGAAGTCGACCGTCACGCCAATAGGCGCGTTGGTAACGTCTGCCGTCACATCCGTGGTGATAACAGGCACCGGTGCTGTACCGTCATAGACTCGGCTGAGCTGAGTTGCTGCCGTAGAATCGTTACCCGCTGCATCCTGCGCAACGCCAGCACCAACATCCACGGTGACAGTACCATCATCGGTGGGCGTAATGGTGGCCGTATAACTGGCCCCGCTACCGGAAAAACTTCCCACAGTGGCATTGGACACCGTGATGTCCCCGACCGCAAAACCATTGACTGGCTCATCGAACGTGATGGACACCGTGAACTCGGCATGGGTCACCGGATCCGCCGCCGAGTCCAGAGTGACAGAGGCCGCCGTCGCATCCAGGGTGGCTGTTGTAGTGACTGAAGAGGACTGGTTACCAGCCTCATCCGTCAGCGCAACAGACAAGGTAAGCGTTCCATCACCAAGATTTCCGACATCCAGACCAGTAATCTGCTGGGCGCCATCAGACACGGTGCCCGTCCCGGTGACTGGGGTGCCTCCCCCGTTACTGGAAATACTGTAGCTGTAATCGGCCCCCACTTCTGCACCCGCAAATGTGAAACTGACAGAGTCCGATTCGGACGCGTTCAGGGTACTGTCATCAAAGCTAACCGAGTAGCCAGACGGCGCTACCGCATCTACAAGCACACTACTGGTGTTACCCAACGAGTTCAGGGTGGTATTCAGATCGTTCCCCGCGCTGTCCTGTAGCGTGCCACCATTCAGATCGACCACTGCCGAGACGGCCACGCCGTCCGCATCTTCATCTCCCGACTGCACTGTGTATCTGAACGCCAGGGCGGAAGTTCCACTGCCACTCAGATAACTGGCGTAGCGGGTGGTACTTCCTACCGTCAGCGGGATTCGCGGTGTTCCGCCAGCGGTATTGACCGTCACGTTCTCGCTGGTATTAACGGTGAAATCCAGGTTCTCGCCTGCAACATACAGGTCGTTTGACGGTACCGAGACGCTGCTGACAGTCGGGGCCACTGCATCCACCAGAACGGAACCGGTACTCCCCACTGAGTTCAGAGTTGTATCCAGATCGTTACCGGCGCCATCCTGCAGGGTTCCGCCATTGGCCTCCAGAGCACCGACACTGATGCCATCCGCATCAAGGTCGCCCGCCTGGAGGGTATAGCGGAATGTCAGGGCACTGGTGCCGCTACCAGAAATATAACTGGCGTAGACGACCGAGCCACCAATCGTCAGGGAAAGGCGTGGAGTGCCACTCGCCGTGTTTACGGTCATCGGCTGGCTGGTATTGACGGTGAAATCCAGATTCTGCCCGGTTGCATACGTACCGTTGGAGGGAACGGAAACGCTGTTGATGGTCGGGGTTACACTGGCGGTTAACTGACTACTGTCCGCAGCGGTCAACGCGCCGGAAGAGGCCCGCAGATTGAAAGTTTCATCACTGGATCCGGACGCAGTGTAAGTGGCCTGAAAACCGGTAAAGGTCGCGGTGCCAGAACTGGGTGTCAGGGTGACAGTAGACCCATTACCATCAGTGTCGCCCGTCCCCGTCAGGCTAGCGCTTCCGGCTCCGTTGACTTCCGCAAGCGTTATGTCGGTCGAGTATCCGGTATCGGGAACGTTATTGCCGTCAACGGCCGATATAACCGGGACAGTGGTAAAGGCGGTAGCCACACCACTCGTTAACGTGGTGGGAGCAGGCTGATTGTCGAAGATCAGCTTTGTGGCCACGACGTCGGAAGTGACGGCATTGGCATCGACTGTTGGCAGATCACTGCCAACACCGGCTTGATCGTCGGCCGTCAGAGTGAAACTCTGCTGGTCAGCGGTGGCGGAGTAGGTCAGCCCTGTAAAGGTTGCAACACCATTAACGGACGCCTGGGTGTTGTTTGACATTGATCCCGCACTGGCTTCCACCAGGGTGATTGTTTCAGTGAAATCAGAATCTATGTTGCCGAAGGCATCACGAGCGACCACCACAGGCTGGGTGGTCAGTGCACTGCCGGAAACCGAACCAGAAGGCTGGGTTGCAAATGCCAGTTGCGAAGCCACTACTTCAATGGCTGTTCCGGTGCCGTTGGTAACCGTGGAGGTGGAGCCCATCTGGGTGCCAGAGCCGCCTACCGTGAGATCGGTATCGCCATCCACCGACAGGATGACCGTTCGATCTTCGGTCAGGCCGGTATTGTCGTTGTAGTAAGCGTTGACGGTGTAGGTTTCGCTGGCACCATGTGCAACAGAAACACCCAACGAGGAGAAAGTAATCGTATCGGAGCCCCCATTGTAGGTGCCCGTTACGTTGCTTACATCCGGCCCATTAAGCCGCCAGGTGATCTTTGAACGCTCCGTATCCGAGCTGCTCCCGGAGACGTTCAAGGTGATTTCGGTGACATTCAGGGGGAGGTTGTCACTGGTGCCTCCGTCTGCAAGAGTGAAGTCAAACACATTGACGGTCTCGGCCACCGTATCGACCGTAGTAAACAGTGCAACCGGCTCAGCAACGCCTGCCGCAGTGATCAGGCTGCCATCATTGTCACGGAGAGTTGTCACATCTATTTTTGTGGGGCTCCCCAAATTCGGTACACCATCTTCCGACACCACCCACAAGTCATAGGATGTCCCGGCCGACAAACCTGTAATGTCATCGGTGAAGTCCACACCATTGGAGGAGACATTGTAGCTACCGCTAAAAGGAGCAGGGCTGCCTAATCGGTCAGTCCCATTCCGGACGTTGACTGCCAAGGGAGCCGCCGCGCCGTCGGATAGGGCAACCCAATAGGTAACACCAGCCTCGTCTAGGCGGGTAGTCAACGTTGTCTGATTGGCTGTGGTCCCCGAAACCGACGGAGTGCCGTTTTGATAAGATGGCGCAACATTATCGTTCACGGTAATAGCGAACGACTCCTGGTAACTGGCCGTACCGTCGCTAGTTTCAATACACACATCGTAGGAGCCCGATGCCAGACTGCCAGCCGTCTCCAGGTCATCGTTGGCGTTGTCTACCTGGAAGCTCGCATTGTCGTCATCGCCAGAAGCACCGCAGCTACCATTACTTGATGCGCCATTTGAGACAAGGCTGTAATTATGGTTGTCACCGCTGTCTGCATCCGTTGTTGAGAGAGAACCTATGACCGCCCCAGCCCCTGTTGATGACTGGTTGATACTCGCTGATCCAAGAGCGATATCGGTGGGGGCGGCGTTCGGTTCCACTGTTGAGAACGAAGATATTCCTGTGGCGCCTGAGCACGATGATAGATAGAGGGCCAAACTATCTACATTCTTTCCTGAGAATGTGCTCAGGTTAATGGTGTTACTGCTCATAGTTTCTGGAGTGTTGTTCAGGGAAGTAGCAACCGGTGCTCCCCCGGAATAGCCGGCAACATCGACGACACTGCATCCTCCCCCTAATACAAGTGAAGAGAACTCAACCCCTCCGGAGTTGCTAGCCAGATAAATGGCATGAGAGGGTTGGATAGGGTTGAGATAACCGAGCTGCCCGCTGTAACCGCAATGGAATGCACTCGGGGACGTTGTAACGGTGAAGTCACCATTTTCCGACGTAATAGTATTTATGTTAGAGCGGTACCTGCCGCCATTGCTGTCGTTACAAAAATTACGGGGCGAGAAGCTGCCAAGTACCCCAGAGAAGTCCTTCAGAGCTTTTGCGCTAAAGGGCAACGTGGTTTGAATATCCCCACGGACAACTTCAAGAACCCAGTCGCCTCCAAGGCCGGCATTGCCGGTAGGGCTGGATGAGGCCGCCACATCAAGGTGTGTTTCACGACGAATGATGTCGAGAATACTGTCGTCGCCCGCGGCAACATCACAACCATATAGAAGAAGATCGGCGCCGGGGCGCGTGGCCCCCTCAAAAGCGGCAAGGAAATCAGGGTTATCCTCAAGAGTAGCTTCATCGACTCGCTCATTGCCGAGAATAAGAGCTCCGGCCTGACCATGAGAGATAAGGTGAATAGCCGTCAGATCCCGGTAAGCAGAAAGCACGTCGATGATCTGCTGAAGTCGCCCGCTTCCGTCAGACAGGTGGACTACCTCGGTATCTGGCCTGGTCGCGTAATCAAACCACTCGCTTTGCGGCACTCCGGCGTCAACGAGAACCAACTCCCGCAGCGGCTGCCCCTGTTCTACCTGCAGAAAGTCAGCACTTAGTATTGGCTGATTGATCAAGAATTCGCCTGCAGTTCTCGGCAGCGAGCTCAACGACGGCAACTGAGCAGCGGTATCAGGGATGCCCTGGGCGGTTCGCAGATAGGTCCGAGGCATATAGGTACCCGCCGATGCAGTAGCAGCGGCGGCATACATACCCATAGGCGCCATCAATGCGCCAAGCCCATTCAGAACAGTCTTTTTTTGCATAATTCCTCTCCGCGCCACCACTTGGGGGCGTGCCTAGTTTTTCTTCGGTGCGATGATGTTGGCAGCAGTACCCGTGTTGTCCTGCCAGAAATCCATTTCCTGATATTTCGAAAACAGGTCGGGCGGCAAGATGGTGCGGCGGCTATTGAATTCCACTTTCTTCTTAACGGCATGAAGCCCCTTCACGCCCAGGGTTTCGTCAAATTCAGTTTCTTGGTATTCCACCCTGTCAAAATCATGCTCAAAAGGGGTTTCGCCGATAAACTGATAAATCAACTCGAGACAACGGCCCGGATGCTGAGTCAGCAAGTCATAATCCAGAAGCAGCAGACGGTCCGAGAACTCCCCGTAGTAGGCCTCTTTCAAAGCTGTCCAGGCAGAGCCAACCGCGCCGCCAGCGCTAATCAAGGCGTCACATCGGCTATAGACGGTCTGGCGATTGCCGGAATTAAACATCCGACTGTAATCAAAGGGGTTTTTTCGGTGGATGACTTCGAAGCTGTCCATAATCCAGGCCGGATTACGAACGCAACAGATCACTTTAAAGTCATCAAACAACTCCACGAGTTGATGGAGGCGGGACGTCCAGTGGCGATTGGTGTCAAAAATAACCGGTCTCTGGCCGACGTCTTCGTAATAGGCGTCAAAGAGTGAACGGCATATGCGCTTGCGCCGGGTTTCATCGAAGAAGGTATAGAATTCGCTGCCGGCACCCATCTGCTCCAGAGCGCCATTTATCAACCCTCCGACAGGACTACTCATAGATGCGTAAAGCCGGGGGTTTTGTCTCAGAATTCCTGCAAGCAACGTCGACCCGGACCGGGGCAGGCCTGAAATGAAATGAAACTGACTGGGGGGCATCACGACTCCCTGAGATGAAGCTACCGTTGCGCTGTTATCACAACGATTTCCTTGGACCTACCACCATTAACTTTCTGTTAGGCGCCAAAGATAGCTCAGTGAGCCGTCACTTTCCCCTCTTCAAAGGTAATATTTAGTAATTTTTTATTGGTTTATTAGATTGTCGATAAGTTACTTGCAGTAATCTCCACAATCCGTTGCCGCGCCTCCCGACTCGCCCAGGCCGAATGTGGCGTCACAATCAGGTTGGGAATATCATCCGCCAGCAACGCATTGCCATTTCGTGGCGGCTCCTCCGTCAGCACATCAAAGCCGGCACCGCCAATAGTCCCCGCCCGCAGGGCGTCCGCCAGCGCCTGCTCGTCCACCAGGCCGCCACGGCTGGTATTGATCAGCAGCGCCTCCTTTTTCATCATCTTCAGTTCGCGGGCGCCTATCATATTCCGGGTGTCGTCCGTCAGCAGGCAGTGAAGCGACAGCACATCCACTTTGGGCAGCAGCTCATCCAGGGGAATCCGGGGGTAACCATCCACCTCACCAGTTGCCTGTCCGGGCCTTGCGCCAAGCACAATATTCATCCCAAACGCCTTTGCGCGCTCCACAACGCCCTGCCCAAGGTCGCCATAGCCAACAACCCCCAGCGTGCGCCCTTCCAGTTCCATGATGGGATGATCCATCAGGCAGAACATCGAGCTTTGCCCCCAGCGCCCGGCCCGCACGTCCTTGTCGTAATCCACCAAGCGCGTGGCCAGCGCGAGAATCAACGCCATGGTGTGTTGCGCCACGGTGGAGCGGCCATAGTTGGTCACGTTCATCACCGTTACGCTGTGGTCTTTCGCCGCATCCTTATCAATGTTGTTCAGCCCCGTCGCCACCACCGCAACCGTCTTTAGCTCCGGGCAGGCCTCGAAGTGCTCCCGCGACAGCACAACCTTATTCACCAATACCGTGTCGAATCCCCGTATGCGCTCCTGCACCTGCTCGGGGGACGTTCGCGGATGTTTGACCATTTCCCCGGTCACTGCCTCAATCGCCGAGAGGTCCACATCGTTACCCAGTGTGTCTGCGTCCAGAAATACGGCTTTCATTCGTCGTTCCTTATTCATGAAGTTTTTGGCCGACCAACAGAGCCCCAGATTAAGTTAGACTGAGCGAAACCTCCAATTGGCGAAAAGGGGAACACTCATGGAACATCAGTTCTGGCACGAACGCTGGGCCAAGAAAGAAATCGGCTTCCACGAAGGCACCGTCAATCAGTACCTCCATGACCACTGGCCAGAGCTCGCCGGCAATGGCACCGGTGCCGTGCTCGTTCCCCTGTGCGGAAAGGCCCATGACATGTGGTGGCTCCATGACCGCGGCCACGCTGTCATCGGCGTGGAATTGAGTGACGTTGCCTGCAAGGACTTCTTCGAAGAGGGCCAGGAGAAAGCGAAGGTTCACCCGGGTGAACCCTTCACCAAATTTGCCCACGACGATCTCCAGCTTTGGTGCGGCGACTTTTTCCAGTTGGTCCCGGAGGACCTGAAGCACGTTCGGCTGGTGTACGATCGTGCTGCCTTGATCGCCCTGCCACCCCACATGCGCCAGGATTATGTCGACCACCTGACCGCCGTGATTCCGGATGGCACCCGCATACTTCTGATCACCCTGGACTACGACACCGACATCAAGGGCCCGCCGTTCAATGTCAGTGACGAAGAAGTACTGAAACTATACTCCGCCGATTACGAGATCGAACATATACTCACCAATACACTGGCAAAAGATCACCCTTTTACCAAGCGTAAAGGGCTTACTGGCGCGACGGAGAGCGTGTTCCGTCTTACAAAGCGCTGATACACAATTTAATGAACCTTAACGCTTTTACGCCTGTCCAAGTCCCGAAGCTTGAACTAAGCTCACAGTAACGAGACCGACATAAACGCGTCAGCGTAAATCGGTCTGTTACTCCCTATACTTCCACCCATAACCATAACGACCGCCTGGAGCGGCGGACCCAACAGCAACGGGGATATTGTGTGAACTAAAAGCTGTCTTTTCATGGCAAGAGAGCAAGCGAGGGGCCATCTATGAGCATAATGCAGCATTTCAAAGACCGGTATGAAGCAACTCAAGAAGAAGAATACACTCTTGAGGAATACCTGGAGATCTGCAAAAAGGACCCGGCGGCATACGCCACTGCCGCAGAAAGGATGTTACTGGCCATCGGCGAGCCGGAGCATATCGATACATCCCGTGACTCCCGGCTGTCACGTATCTTTTCCAACAAGGTGATCAAGCGTTACCCGGAATTCTCCGAGTTCTATGGCATGGAAGAGGCCGTGGAAAACATCGTCTCCTTCTTCCGCCACGCTGCCCAGGGCCTGGAAGAGAAGAAACAGATCCTCTACCTGCTTGGCCCCGTCGGTGGCGGCAAGTCCTCTCTCGCTGAAAAACTCAAGTCACTGATGCAGAAAGTGCCCTTCTATGCGATCAAGGGCTCACCCGTTAACGAGTCGCCACTAGGCCTGTTCGATCCCGCTGAGGATGCGAGTATTCTGGAAGAGGAATACGGCATTCCGTCCCGCTACCTCAAGTCCATCATGTCGCCCTGGGCGGTAAAACGCCTGCACGAGTACGGCGGCGACATCAGTCAGTTCCGTGTGGTGAAGATGTACCCGTCGGTACTGGACCAGGTGGGTGTATCCAAGACCGAGCCGGGCGATGACAATAACCAGGACATCTCCGCCCTCGTAGGCAAGGTGAATATCCGCATGCTGGAAGACTTCTCCCAGGATGACCCGGACGCCTACAGCTTCAGCGGCGGCCTGTGCAAAGCCAACCAGGGCCTGATGGAATTCGTGGAAATGTTCAAGGCGCCTATCAAGGTGCTGCATCCGTTACTGACCGCCACCCAGGAAGGCAACTACAACACCACCGAAGGCATGGGCTCCGTGCCGTTCGACGGTATTATCCTGGCCCACTCCAACGAGTCCGAGTGGCAGACCTTCCGTAACAACAAGCACAATGAGGCCTTCCTTGACCGGGTATACATCGTCAAGGTGCCCTACTGCCTGCGCGTGACGGAAGAGATTGATATTTATCGCAAATTGCTGCGCGACAGTTCCCTTTCCGGCGCCCCTTGCGCACCGGACACCCTGGATATGCTGGCGCAGTTCTCCATCCTGTCGCGGGTCAAAGAGCCGGAAAACTCCAGTATCTTTTCCAAGATGCGGGTTTACGATGGCCAGAACATCAAGGATACCGATCCCAAAGCCAAGTCGATCCAGGAATATCGCGATTCAGCCGGCGTGAATGAGGGCATGGACGGACTGTCCACCCGTTTCGCGTTCAAGATTCTGTCCAAGGTCTTCAACTTCGACACCACGGAGGTGGCGGCTAACCCGGTTCATCTGCTCTATGTGCTGGAAAAACAGATCGAGCAGGAGCAGTTCCAGGCCGAGACCCACGACCGCTACCTGCGGTTTATCAAGGAGTTCCTGGCGCCTCACTACGTTGAGTTTATTGGCAAGGAAATCCAGACGGCTTACCTAGAAAGCTACAGCGAATACGGCCAGAACCTGTTCGATCGCTACGTCACCTATGCCGACTTCTGGATTCAGGATCAGGAATACCGTGATCCGGAAACCGGGGAGATTCTCGACCGCTCGTCCATTAACGACGAACTGGAGAAAATCGAGAAGCCGGCCGGCATCAGCAACCCGAAAGACTTCCGCAACGAGGTGGTCAATTTCGTGTTGCGGGCACGGGCGAACAACCAGGGTCGCAACCCGTCCTGGCTCAGCTACGAAAAACTGCGCAGCGTGATCGAGAAGAAAATGTTCTCCAATACCGAGGACCTGCTGCCGGTTATTTCCTTCAATCCGAAGGCCAGCCAGGAGGATCAGAACAAGCACAAGCAGTTCGTCGAACGTATGGTCGATCGAGGCTACACGGAGAAACAGGTCCGTCTCCTTGCGGAATGGTACCTGCGGGTTCGTAAGTCTCAATAAGTCAGCCTTCATACGCTGAACTGGAGTGAAACTATGGGTATGACCCACGTAGTCGACCGGCGACTGAACGGCAAGAACAAGAGCGCGGTTAACCGGGAACGTTTCCTGCGCCGTTACCGCCATCATATCAAGAAGGCCGTGGCGGACGCGGTTCACCGGCGCTCCATTACGGATATTGAGCGTGGTGAGAATGTCAGTATTCCGTCCCGGGATACTGACGAACCGATCTTCCACCATGGCCAGGGCGGCAAGCGGGAAATGGTCCACCCCGGCAACAAGGAGTTCGTGACGGGTGACACGGTGCCCAAACCCCCAGGAGGTGGCGGCGGAGGCCAGGGACAGGGCCAGGCCAGCCCGGATGGCGAAGGCATGGATGAGTTCGCCTTTCAGATCACCCAGGAAGAATTCCTCGACTTTCTGTTTGATGATCTGGAACTTCCCAATCTCGCCCGTAAAAAGCTGAAAGACACCGAGGCGTTCAAATACGTTCGCTCCGGTTTTTCAACCCAGGGCATACCCGCCAAGCTGGACGTGGTTCGCTCATTGCGGGGCGCCCATGCCCGACGCCTTGGCCTCGGTGGCGCGCGCCGCAAGAAAATCCGCCGAATGGAGGAAGAGCTGGCCGCGCTGAAAAGCGCGCCGGAGGATCTGGACCCGGCCTTCAGCCACGAGGACCAGATCAAAGCCCTGGAGGATGAGATTGCCGATCTCAAGGCCAATGTCCGGCGCATCCCGTTCATTGACGAGATTGACCTGCGGTACCGCCAGCACGTGAAGAAGCCCCAGCCAGCCACCAGTGCCGTAATGTTCTGCCTGATGGATGTGTCCGGGTCGATGACCCAGATGCACAAGGACATCGCCAAACGTTTCTTCATCCTGCTGTATCTGTTCCTGAAGAAGAACTACAAGAAGATCGAAGTGGTCTTCATCCGCCACCACACCAGCGCCAAGGAAGTGGACGAGGAAGAGTTCTTCTACTCACGGGAAACCGGCGGCACCATCGTATCCAGTGCCCTGAAACTGATGCACAAGATCATCGAGTCCCGGTATTCCCCTGCGGAATGGAACATCTATGCCGCCCAGGCCTCGGACGGCGACAACTGGAACGATGATTCGCCCATATGCAGCAAGTTGCTGGCCGACAGCATCCTGCCTTTGGTGCAGTACTACGCTTATGTGGAGATCACGCCCCAGGATCACCAGATGCTGTGGTACGAATACGAGAAAATTCAGGAGCGGTTCCCGCAGAGCTTCGCGCTGCAACAGATCGCCGACCCTGGTGAAATCTATCCGGTCTTCCGCCAGTTGTTCGAGAGGAAAGCCGCATGACCGACACCATCGACAGACCCAACGAGCCGAAAACCCGGGAACCTATCTCCACCAGTTCCGAGTGGACCTTCCCGCTGATCGAGAAATACGACGAGGAAATCGCCAAATGCGCGGCGGAGTTCGGTCTCGACACCTACCCCAACCAGGTGGAGGTGATCAGCGCCGAACAGATGATGGATGCCTACAGCTCCGTCGGTATGCCCGTGGGTTACCACCATTGGTCTTTCGGCAAGCAGTTCCTGTCTACCTCCAAAGGGTATCAGCGGGGGCAGATGGGGCTTGCCTACGAGATCGTGATCAACTCCGATCCTTGCATCGCCTACCTGATGGAGGAGAACACCCTACCCATGCAGGCATTGGTGATTGCCCACGCTTCCTATGGCCACAACTCGTTCTTCAAGGGCAACTACCTGTTCCGCACCTGGACCGACGCCAGCGCCATCATTGACTATCTGGTATTCGCCCGTAACTACGTGGCCGAGTGCGAGGAGCGTTATGGCCTGGATGCGGTGGAAGAAATCCTGGATTCCTGCCACGCTCTGATGAACTACGGCGTTGACCGCTACAAACGCCCCGCGCCGATCTCTGCCGCCGAAGAGCTGCGCCGGCAAAAGGAACGCGAGGAATATCAGCAGCGCCGGCTCAACGATCTTTGGCGCACCATCCCCAAAATGGGCGAGGATGACGACCCGGTGAGCCGCAAGAAGCGCTACCCGGAAGAACCCCAGGAAAACATCCTCTACTTCATCGAGAAGAACGCGCCACTACTGGAAACCTGGCAGCGGGAAATCATCCGTATCGTTCGCAAGCTGGGCCAGTACTTCTACCCGCAGCGCCAGACCCAGGTGATGAACGAAGGCTGGGCCACCTTCTGGCATTACACCCTGCTGCACCGGATGTACGACAAGGGTCTGGTGAACGACGGCTTTATGATGGAGTTCCTGCAAAGTCATACGGCCGTGGTTTACCAACCACCGTTTGACAGCCCCTGGTATTCGGGCATCAACCCCTACACTCTGGGTTTTTCGATGTTCACCGACCTGCGGCGGATCTGTGAGAATCCCACCGACGAGGACCGCGAATGGTTCCCGGACTTTGCCGGTTCTGATTGGCTGGAAACCCTGCATTTCGCCATGAAGAATTTCAAGGATGAGAGTTTCATCCAGCAGTTCCTGTCCCCAAAAGTGATGAGGGATCTGAAGCTTTTTGCCATTCAGAACGATGATGAGGAAGACGTCTACCGGATCACCGCCATCCACGATGACCCCGGCTACCGCAGCCTTCGGGAAAAGCTGGCACGGCAATACAACCTGAGCTACCGCGAACCCAATATCCAGGTCTGGAATGTGGATGTCAGGGGGGATCGATCACTGACCCTGCGGCACATCCCCGTCGACAGGGTTCCACTTGGCGACGACACTGACGAGGTGCTTCGTCACGTGCATCGTTTGTGGGGCTTTGATGTCCACCTTGAAAGCGTCGACAACGGCGTGGTCATGGAGGAGTGCCACTGCCCGCAACGGGAACCGGACGACGCGGATTGAATGTCGCCATTAATTGTCAGAATGCCCACTCCAGCCCGGCATAGAAAGTTCTGCCGGGCGCGGGTTCATAGTAGCCGCGATCTTCTATAGGCCTGTCTGCATTGGCATTGATGCGGATATTGCTGAAGTAATCCTCATCCAGAAGGTTGCGGATACCGCCGTAGACGCTGAATTTCTGACTGCCCACGCGAACGCTGTCACCGGCCCGAATCCCCAGCAGCCAGTAGTCACTGACCCTGGTCTGGTTGCTGTTCTCGGCGTACAGGTCACCCACGTACTGCCACTCCAGGGCAGCAAACCGTTGCCCGTCACCGCGCCACTCAACCTCCGTAACCCATTGCTCCTGCGGTAACCCCGGCAGGCGATTGCCATCGGCGTCATTGCCCTGTTCGTCGGTAAAGTCCTTCAGTGTGTAGTCCGCCAGGGTCACGGCACTGGTTACCCGCCAGGTGTAGGAGATATCCCACTTCAGGCCGAGCTCCACCCCATTCCGTTCTGTGCGCCCTGCGTTTTCGTAGAAGGTACGGTTATTGATCTCATAGGGCAGGATTTCGTCGTCCACCCGGATGGAGAACAGTGCCAGGTCATAACGGACCCCCTGCCCCAGGCCGCCGCGTATACCGACTTCCCGGTTAAGCGCCTGCTGGGGCTCAATGTCTGGATTGAAGCCACCGCTGCCGTCGGGATTGGCAAACTCCGTGAAGGTGGGTGCTTCAAAGGCCGTGCCCACCGTGGCGTAGAACTGCTGGCGTGGCGCCAACCGATAGCTGACTCCTGCAAAACCACTGAATTCCCGATAGGTGCGGCTGCCGGAATCGTCTCCGTCACTGATCCTGTGGTCATCCACCGACAGCCGCAGGCGATCAAACCGGGTGCCCAGAGACACGTTCAGGCGTTCTGTCAATGCCAGGTCACCCTGGGCAAACACCGCGGCGGTAGTGCCGTTCTGGGTTTCGTCCTGGGTTTGTCCGGTGACATCACCGTTAAACGACACCGAATAGCGCCGGCGTTCATCAACCTGGCGATGAAGGTCAACGCCCACCATCCAGGTCAGCGGAAGGCCCGCTACCTCGCTGCCCTGCTGGTAATCCGTACTGACGCCGTAGAACTGCCGGTCGTAGGCAATTCGGCTGGGGCCGGGAAACGGCAGTTGCTGGGCAAAATCACGGTGCGTAAAAAAGGTACTAACGGCCAGGTCCCCAGTACCCATCTCGGCGGTTTCATACAGCAACCCAAGCGTCTGCTGGTCAACGTCCTGGCCGGCGTCGAGCCGTTCGGCATTGGCCGTCGCCTGGCGGCGATCCTGTTCCACCTGGCTCGCTGTCAGGCCGGCGGGGTCTTCTGCTTTTGGCGTGTGCAAGGCATTGAAGGTGGCCGTTAAACGCTGCCCGGCTCCCCAACCATGAGACACACGCCCATTGAAAAGGCCTTTCTCAACCTGGCTCTGATCGCGGTAACCGTTGTAGTTAAGCCAGGACGCAGTTGCGATGCCACTCGTCGCCCCCTCACTTCCGTTGGCCTGGAACGTGGTTTTGTAATAGTCGTTGCTTCCCACATCCTGACTTAGGCGCGCGCCCGGCGGCATTTCGTCTCCACGGGCCGTGGTAATGTCGATCACCCCACCGGAGGCGTTACCGTACTGAACCGACGACGGCCCGCGAATCACTTCAATGCGCTGTGCCGAGTCCAGGTCCACCGCATCAATCTGAGACTGCCCATCGGGCAACGTGTAGGGGATGCCATCCACCTGTATACGAATGCCGCGAATGCCGAATGGCGCCCGGGCACCAAAACCACGGGTGGACAGCCGCAGATTCTGGGCGAAGTTGTAGCGGTTCTGGAAGAACAGGCCAGGGACAGTATCCAGGGACTCGTCCAGTTGCAGCCTCTGCTGGCCCTCCTGGATGTCCGGGGCATTGGTCACGGACACCGCAGCGGGGGTCTCGTAGAGGTCTCTCTCAAGGCGGGGCGACGTCACCTTGATGACATTGTCTTGCGACTCCACGCTTTGCTGCGCATTGGCGGTAGCCCATGTTCCAGCGGATATCAGCGCTGAAAAGACCACAACCAATCTCCTGTGAACGATCACTTTACCTCCTGCTGCCGGTCTAAATTCCGAGTAAATCCACCAACCAGGGCACAATCAATGCCGTCGCAAACGCCGACAGCGCCATCGCCAGCCCCGAAAAAGCGCCCATCTGGGAACTGACCTGAAATGCCCGTGCTGTGCCAATGCCATGGGCCGCCACACCCATGGCGATGCCTTTCACACTGTCGTCGGTGATACGCATCCATTCAAACAGTTTGGTACCGAGCACCGCACCGACAATACCAGTGGCCACCACCAGAACGGCGGTCAGGGACGGAATGCCGCCGATGGTTTCGGAGATCCCCATGGCAACCGGTGCCGTGGCGGATTTGGGCGCCAGGGACACCTGAATCTCAGTGGAGCCGCCAAGAAGCCAGGCAAGCCCAATGGAGCTGCCCGCTGCAATCACAACACCACACACCAGGGAAATGGATACCGGCAACCAGAGTTGGCGCAGCCGGGAAAACTGCTGGTAAAGGGGAACCGCCAGCGCCACCGTGGCAGGCCCCAACAGGAAGTGAACGAACTGCCCGCCTTCGAAGTACTCCTCGTAGGAGGTACCAGTGAGCATCAACAGGGCAATCAGCATCGCCACTGAGGTAACCACCGGATTGGCCAGGGGGCTGGAGTTGGACTTGAGATAGAGCCGATAGGCAAGGCCATAGGCCACCAGCGTAATGGTCAGGCCAAGCAACGGCGACGTTGAAAGATAAACCCAGATATCACGAATGACCGGCTCATTCATCCCGCTGCCCTCCCATATTTTCGGGTCGGGCAAACCATCGCGAGGTTACCTGCATAATGCCGGCGGTGGCGACCATGGTGATAATAGTGGAGAGAAACAGGGCCAGCGTGATCGGCAGCCACTCATCCGCAATCCGGCCAAAATGACTCATCATGCCAACACCCGCCGGCACGAACAGTAGCGACAGATGGCTGAGCAATGCGCTGGAAGCGTTCTCAAGTGGCTCTGGCGTGGCGCCCCGAATCATCAGCGTCAGGAACAACATCACCATACCCAGCACGGGCCCTGGAATCGGCAGTGAGAGAAGACGAACAGTGACTTCCCCTACCAACTGATACACCAGCAGCAGGGTTATTCCGTTGAGAAAGTTCATGGTGGCGGCTCCCGACAGAAAAAACGGCCCAAGTCAGGAGCATAGCCACTAAGCAGCGCCGTGCCTACCCGGCCTTGGTCTCTGTGCGCGGCGGGGTGGTGGTCGTGATGGTAGTCGCTGGAATCACTTTCCGGCCATAGGCCGCCAGCAGGAAACCGATCGGGAACATCAGCACGCCGTATACCGCTGCGGGAATCGACATGGTGCTGGACTCCAGCAGCGTCAGCGTTACCAACAGGGCAATGGTGCTGTTTTTAATGCCCAACTCCACAGCAACGGCAATGGATTCGCGCTGGGTCAGACCCACGGCGCGGCCCGCCAGGAGCCCCAGGAATATACCGGCAATGTTCAGCAGGAGGGTTGCCGGGCCGGCCTGTCGCAGCAGGTCCCAGATCTGGTCGCGTACGCCCCAGATCAGACCGACAACCAGCAACGCCAGAACCACACCCCCGAACACGCTGACTGCGCTTTCAGCACGGCGTGAGAGCTCTGGTGCCCGGGTGCGGAAGATCATCCCAATCGCCACAGGGAACAGGACAATACCCACCAGCATGCCTACCGTTCTTCCCACCGGCAGTGTGATGGACTCCTCGGTGCCAGCATAGAGTTGAAGCGCATAGTTGGTGAACAACGGCAGAGTCACGATGGTTATAAGACTGGCGGTGACCGTCAACACGATCGACAGGGCAATGTTCCCCCGGGACAGCAACACGAACAGGTTGGAGGTAGTGCCTCCCGGACAGGCCGCAATGATCACCAGCCCCACGGCAATGGCCGATGACAGGTCGAGCATGGAGGCAATGGCAAAGGCCACCATGGGCATGAGCAGTATCTGGGCAACGGTACCCACCACCATACCTTTTGGAAAAACCGCCACTTGGCGGAAGTCCCTGACCGTCAGGGTCATACCTATACCGATCATGATGATAAACAGGGCAATCGGCAGCCCCGCAGAGATCAGTGGACTCGATTCCACAAAGCCTCCAAGGATTGTTGTTGTGATTAGATTAGCCAGCTAGTGAAAATAGCATAAGCTGCCGAAAAAGAGTGAATATGGATTCGCAACAACATGTAATTGCGCAAAGGGTAGGAATGGGATTGCGCGCAAAAACCTGAACCTTTCAACCTGCTTGTTCGTGTGATTGTCCCGGTTGTTGCGTATACTTTCGAACAACAACTATACGAATCCAAACGCATCAGATTCAGTGCAGTTTGGCAGCTTCATAAAGCAAGAGGACGATCAATGAAACGCCTGGGCACACTGGACGCTTCCTGGTTGGCGGTGGAATCGGAAGACACCCCGATGCACGTCGGCAACCTGCAGATTTTTTCACTACCGGAAGATGCTCCGGAGACGTTTCTAAGAGACATGCTCGCCCGCATGAAAGCCGATGCCGATGTAGCGCCGCCCTGGTGCTACAAGCTCGCCTTTTCGGGGTTCCTGGGCCGCCTGGTCGCCCCGTCCTGGAAGGTCGACAAGAAGCTGGATCTCGACTACCACGTTCGACACTCGGCGTTGCCGCGCCCCGGCAGTGAACGGGAACTTGGCATCCTGGTATCCAGGCTGCATTCCAACCCGCTGGATTTTTCCCGCCCGCTTTGGGAATGCCACATTATCGAGGGCCTGGAGAACAACCGTTTTGCCCTCTACACCAAGATGCATCATTCCATGATTGATGGCATAAGCGGTGTTCGGCTGATGCAGCGGGTGCTCAGCGAGGACCCCGGTGAGATTAATATGCTGCCGCCATGGTCGGTACGCCCGGAGCGGACACGGGGCAGCAAGACAGATTCCGAAGCCAGCATTTCAGCCGCCCTGTCCCAGGCCATGGAAGCCCTGAGGATTCAGGCCGACATGGCGCCGAGGCTCTGGAATGCGATGAACCGCCTGATCCAGTCCGCACGGCACCCGGAAGAGGGGCTGACCGCGCCCTTTGCCGGCCCGGTTTCCGCCCTCAATCACCGGGTCACCGGTCAGCGGCGGTTTGCCACCCAGCACTACCAGCTCGAACGGATCAAACAGGTCGCCCAGGCGTCCAACGGCTCCCTGAACGACATTGTGCTCTACCTCTGTGGCACTGCCCTGCGCCGCTTTCTTGTTGAACAGGATGGTTTGCCGGATACGCCACTCACCGCCGGAATTCCGGTGAATATCCGCCCCTCCGATGACCAGGGCACGGGCACCCAGATCAGCTTCATGATTGCCTCACTGGCGACCGACGAAGCCGATCCCCTCAAGCGGCTGAAGAGCATCAAACACTCTACCCGCAGGGCCAAACAACACCTTCAGAAACTGCCGCGTAAAGCCCTGACCCAATACACCATGCTGCTGATGTCGCCCTACATCCTGCAGTTGATGTCAGGCCTGGGCGGGCGAATGCGCCCGGTGTTCAACGTGACCATCTCCAACGTGCCAGGGCCAGGGGAAACCCTTTACTATGAAGGAGCACGACTGGAGGCGATGTACCCGGTTTCGCTTATTGCCCACGGCGGTGCGCTCAACATTACTTGCCTGAGCTACGCCGGCTCGCTCAACTTCGGTTTCACGGGCTGCCGCGATACGTTGCCCAGTATGCAGAAGCTGGCGGTCTACACCGGTGAGGCTTTGGATGAACTGGAAAGCCTGGTTTCGCCACCACCAAATCAGACCAAAACCAACGCTCGAAAGGCGCCTCGCAAAAAGACTGCGGAAAAGAGCTAACAGGGCTCCGGTGCCCGTGGGGCTGAGTTACTCAATGGTCTCCAGGTGTCGCTGCAATGCGGTCGGATCCGGTAATACGATCCGGCCGTAAGCCAGCTCCAGCAGCCCTGAACGCTCAAAGTCTTTAATCCACTTATGCACGCCCTGGCGGGTCATGCCCATCATATTGGCAATGTGCTCGCGGGTGATCCAGATCGTGACCGGGTCAGTGCCGACGTCGCCATTGCCCTGGATTTCCGCCAGAAACAACAGTCGTCGCCCTATCCTGGCGGCAACACCTCGTAGTGCATCATCCTCAATAATGGACATAGCGGCCCATAGCCGTCGGCTGACCATATCAAGAATAACCGGGTAGCCTTCCGGGTATGTCGCCATGAGTTCGCGAAATGCCTCGCCCGGTATTTCTATCAGCGTTACGGCCTCGTGGGCAGTAGCGCCGTATACCCGTCGCATCCCGGGAGAAAACACTGAATCTCCGAACCAGGTACCCGCGCTGAACATGATCAGGGTGGCTTCCCGACCTGCAGGGTTCACAGAACTGATGCGAACCACCCCGCTGGCAATGATGTTGAGGGTCGATATTGCCGAACCTTTACTGTAGATGAGTTCGTTAGCCTCAAAACGGCGAATCCGTGCGATACCTTCCAGGTCATCAATCGCCGACTCTGAAAAGCCAGAGAATAAAGGGCAGCGGGCAAGGACAGTCTTGATATTCTTCATGGGAAGAAATTGTAAACGATTTGACAGTCTTCGCCGATCACTCGCACCTACACTCAATGAATGGCTAAACACTCACCACAACAAGAACACCCGATTTGAGAGGCCGCACCATGTCCGAACAACTTTCAATTCCGTCAAAAAGAGATCAGGTCAGCAAGGAAGAATGGCAGCTCCGAGTCGACCTCGCCGCGGCCTATCGTCTGGTCGCCCTATACGGCTGGGACGATCTGGTATTCACCCATATCTCCGCACGGATACCCGGTGACGAGCACCACTTTCTTATTAATCCATACGGTATGATGTTCGAGGAAATTACAGCCTCCAGCCTGGTGCGAGTGGATCAGGACGCCAACAAGATCAACCCCGACGACTTCGATATCAATCCCGCGGGTTTTACCATCCATAGCGCCATCCACCAGGTCAGGGACGATGCCGCCTGCGTCATGCATTTGCACACCACCGACGGTATTGCTGTATCCGCCCAACAGGAGGGCCTGCTGCCGCTATCCCAGCAGAGCCTGTTTGCACTGGCAAGCCTGTCGTATCACGACTATGAAGGTGTGGCGCTAAGGGAAGACGAGAAGGCCCGCCTGCAAAAGGATCTCGGTAATACCAATTTCATGATTCTTCGCAACCACGGCCTGCTGACCACCGGCTCCAGTATTCCCGATGCCTTCCTGGCCATGTACATACTGCAAACGTCCTGTCAGATTCAGATCAGGGCACTGTCGGGCGATCGCCCACTGACGCCAATTCCTGCCGGCATTGTGGATACCATCCGGCAACAGGCGGATCAGGTGACCAAAGGCCTGGGCGGCAAGCTGGCCTGGCCGGGCCTGCTACGCAAGCTCGACCGCATTGATGCCAGTTTCCGGGAATAAGGGGGAGAACAGTATGAACCAACCGACAAAGAACCAGGCCACGTTTACTCATATGAAAGACGGCAAGGCCGAAGACTGGCAGGTCATCGCATCGTCTTTCGGGGAATTCGCCAAAGGCCTGCCAGATCGAATTCTATCGCACCTCAAAATGCTGGAGGGCGACTTTGGTGGTTTTCCGGTTGACCGGCTGACGCACTGCCTGCAAACGGCTACCCTGGCACACCGGGACGGGAAGGACGACGAGTATGTGGTTTGCGCCCTGCTACACGACATCGGTGACACCCTGGGCACCTACAACCATGCGGATGTCGCCGCAGTGCTACTGGAACCGTTCGTCAGCGACGCTAATCACTGGATGGTAAAACACCACGCCATCTTTCAGGGCTACTTTTTCTTTCACTATCTCGGTATGAACCGGGATATGAGAGACCAGTACCGGGACCATCCACACTTCGAACGCACCATCGAGTTTGTTCACAAGTATGACTCACCCGCGTTCGACCCTGATGCGGAAACGTTACCGCTTTCCTACTTCGAGCCCATGGTGCAACGGGTGTTCGCTCAGCCTGTGCGATCCCTCTACAAGGATGCCGAAAGCGTCATGTGACCCGAAACACAACGTGGGCTCAGGACTGACTCTTCCAGTTGGCTGCGCCCACAAATATCAGCTGTAGAAAGCGTGCGGTTCGCTGCCGCACCTGTTCTTCCTGATAGTCGTCGTCGGGAGAGATCCCCAGGATGTCCGTCAGGCTGAAGGCCACACTGCGCACCACCAGGTCGCAGGTCATATCCAGGTCGGCATCGCTCAGGTGATCCGCCACTTTCAGACGCCGAAGATCATTGGCCAGTTCGCTGGCAAAATAACGCATTTCGCTGCGGATGCCTTCCTGTACCGCCCGGCTCTCCCCCGCCAGCCCCTGGGCCATAAACATGAAAAAACTGCGTTTATTGCGGGCATGGGAGATAAAAATACCAACTGATTCGTCGATCAGTTTGTCCGCCTGCAATACGTTCGCCCGCGCCTCGCGCATCATCCGTCGAAGCACCAGCCCCAATTCGTCCACCAACTGCAGCCCAAGGTCATCCATGTTGCGGAAGTGCCGGTAAAAAGACGTCGGCACCACGCCTGCCTGTCGGGTGACTTCGCGGATGCCCAGGCTGGCAAAGTGCCGCCCCTTTCCCACCAGGGCCAATGCGGCGTTCATCAGTTTCTCGCGGGTTTCACCCGGCTTACGTCGTTGTTTTTCTGCCATCGCCTGGAACTAGCTCATCGGTTGATCACAAGCCAACAAGTGTACACAGGCCCACACTAAAAATAACCCAAACTTGTCATTATAGGACAATGTTAGTGGCTTGATTGCCGCCTAACACTTCGCTGTGTACAGTCGTACACATTAGTGAACACTTGTACACATCAGTACAAAGGAGAGCAATCATGATATCTGTACTGGAAAAGTCACCGACCCTGCACTGGCTGGGCAGGCAGCTTTTTAACCGGGACGACCCGGCTGCCTTTTTTGATCCCCTGCTGGAGCGCATCAACCCCATGTGGGTACGGCAATACACGCCGGCCAGGGTGAAGGCCATCTACAACGAAACCGCCGACACCAAAACCTTTGTCCTGGCGCCGGCCGGGCGCTGGAAAGGCTTTGCCGCCGGCCAGCACGTCAATATTGGCATCGATGTTGACGGCGTGCGTCGCAACCGAACCTTCAGCCTGTCCAGTTCGCCCATTCAATGGCGCGCAGACGGCACCGTCACCCTGACCATCAAACGGCTTCCCGGTGGCCTGGTGACCAACTGGATGCACGACCACCTGGAGCCAGGCGCGGTCATCGGGCTGGGCGAGGCGTTCGGCGACTTCCGGATTCCCGATCCGCAGGAGCCAGCCCTATACATCGCCGGTGGCAGCGGCATCACCCCGGTGCTGAGCCAACTGGAAACCATGGCGGCATCAGACTATCGGGCGCCGGTGACCCTGCTGTATTTCGTGCGCACCCAGGCCGATGTGATTGCTGCGGAAAAGCTGCACGCGCTGGCCAGTCGCTGGCCGGCCTTCACCCTGAAGGTGTTTGCCACCAGCGACACCCACCCGCCCCAGTTCCTCAGCGAGCAACATCTGGATGAGGTTCCCGGCATTGCGGCCCGGCGGTGCTACCTCTGCGGGCCGAAAGGGCTCATGGATCTGGCCAACGATCTCCTGTATCGGCGGGGGATTGGCGAAGACCGCATTCACAGCACCTTCTTCTCCGCGCCGACCGCAAATCTCGACACCGAGTCCCTCGGAGGAGCGGTGCATTTCCAACGCAGCAACCTGGATGTCTCGTCCGAAGGCGATGCGGTGCTGCTGGACATTGCCGAGGCCGCGAAACTGTCGCCACGCTACGGCTGCCGCATGGGCATCTGTCACCAGTGCAGTTGCCGCAAGACCAGCGGCACTGTGATCAACCGCCTGACCGGGAAAGCATCCGGCCCGGGCGAGGAAACCATTCAGCTTTGTGTGTCTGTTCCGAGCGGGCCGGTGACTGTTGAACTCTGACCGGCCGCACCACAACGCCTGAACCCATTATTGGCAGACATGGTTCGACCATTCTGCAAGGAGTCACCATGAAAACGATGAACGAAACACAACTGAAAGAGCTTGAAAACGACCTGGACACCATTCGTGACCAGGTGATCTCCGATCTTGGCGAACGGGATGCACGTTACATCCGCAGGATCGTTCGGCTCCACCGGTCCCTGGAAATCGGCGGCCGGGTGCTGATGCCCTTCGGGTTTATCCCGCCCGTGTTCCTCGCCGCCACCACGGCGCTGGGTATCTCCAAGATTATCGAAAACATGGAGATCGGCCACAACGTCATGCACGGCCAGTACGACTGGATGAACGACCCATCGCTGCACTCCCAGACCTATGAATGGGATACGGTGTGCACTGGCGATTCCTGGCGCCGCACCCATAACTACGAGCACCACACCTACACCAATATCATCGGCAAGGATCGGGACTACGGCTATGCCCTGCTCCGCCTGAGCGACGACGACAAATGGAAGCCGGCTCATACCCTGCAGTTCATCAACTATATTCTGCTGAGTGTGTTCTTCCAGTGGGGCGTTGGGTTGCATGAGCTGGAGTCTGAACGGATCCGCCGCCGGGAAATCTCGGTACGGGAAAAGATTCCGTTCCTGAAGGACTTCTTCCGCAAGGGCGGCCGTCAGGCCTTCAAGGACTATGTGTTCTTCCCGCTGATCACCTTTCCGGTGGCTCCGGTGGTACTGGCGGGCAACATTGGCGCCAACCTGATCCGTAACCTGTGGTCGTCCACGGTCATTTTCTGTGGCCACTTTACCCAGGATGCGGAGACGTTTACCGAGGAGGAATGCGAAGGTGAGAGCAAGGGCCACTGGTATCTGCGCCAACTGACAGGCTCCAGCAACTTTACCGGCGGTAAGTGGGTGCACCTGCTGAGCGGCCATCTGAGCTACCAGATTGAACACCATGTGTTCCCGGACCTGCCAGCCCACCGCTACCCCGAAATGTCGGAGAAAGTTCAAGCGGTGTGTAAAAAGCACGGTATTCCGTACAACACCGGCACCTTCGCCAAACAGTATTCAACCGTGCTGAAACGCATTTTCGGCTATTCACTGCCGGACCGGATGCGCAACCGGCTGCTACCGGAATTCAGCAACCGGGCCTTGAGTTAAGCGATCTGCAAAAGTCGTAGTAACTGAGGGCGATGCTGGTCGTTAATAATATCGGCCAGCGTGTATCGGTCCAGCACTTCCAGGAATGCCGCCAAGGCCTCGCCGAACATTGATTTCAACCCACAGACCGGCGTGATGCGGCAGGCATTCCTGGAGGAAAAGCACTCCACAACACTGAGATCCTGTTCGGTTTCCCTGACCAGGATGCCAACGTTAATGTCCTCCGGCGCCATGTGCAGGCGCATCCCTCCTTTCTTGCCACGAACGGTTTCGATGTAGCCCTTCTTGTTGAGTTGATGAACGACTTTCATCAGGTGATTCTTGGAGATCTCATAGCTGTCGGCGATCTGCTGAATGGTCGCCAGCTCATCACCCTGCACCGCCAGGTAAATCAGAACACGCAGGGAGTAATCGGTGTAACGGGTGATATGCATTCATCAACTCCAATAAGTCATCGATATCAGGTTCACACCGAAAGTGGCCAAACCGATACTTGTATACGCAGAATTCATGAAACCGGTTCTTACGCCCGAATGGTTCTTTTGTCGATATTGGGTTGGGTTATTCGCCACACATTGGTTATGCTTGTTGTATACAAAGCCAGACGGGGAATTTACCCATGCCCAACGCCACGCTGACAGACCGTTTTGGTCGCACCGTCAACTATGTGCGTCTGTCCGTCACAGACCGCTGCGATTTCCGGTGCGTGTACTGCATGGCCGAGGAGATGACCTTCCTGCCACGGCAGCAGGTGCTGACACTTGAAGAGATTGCCCAGGTGGCAAAGACCTTCGTATCCCTGGGCACCGAAAAGATTCGGTTGACCGGGGGAGAGCCGCTTGTCAGACGGGGCATTCTGGAACTGGTCAAGGAAATCGGCACATTTGGCCTGCGGGACTTCGCCATGACCACCAATGGCAGCCAGTTGCCCACCATGGCAGAGCCACTGCGCAAGGCCGGACTCAAGCGGCTGAATATCAGCCTGGATTCCCTGGATGCCGAGAAGTTCAGCCGCATCACCCGCACTGGCCGGCTTGCCCAGGTTCTTGATGGTATAGACGCCGCAAAAGAGGCGGGATTTGAGGGCATCAAACTCAATACCGTTGTCATGAAAGGTGGCAACGACCAGGAAGTACCAGAGCTGGTTGAGTTTGCCCGTAAAAAGAAGGTGGATATTACCTTCATAGAGGAAATGCCACTGGGTGAAATTTCCGATCATGATCGCGGTCAGGTGCTATGCACCAGCGACGAAGTGCGCGATATCATCAGCCAGCGCCATGAGCTGGTTCCCACTCCGGAAGATTCCGGCGGGCCCGCCCGCTACTACCGCATGCCGGACAGCGACGTTCGGGTCGGTTTCATCTCGCCCCATTCCCACAATTTCTGCTCCACCTGCAACCGCGTTCGGGTCACGGTGGAAGGCCGCCTGCTGCTATGCCTGGGCAATGAGCATTCCGTTGATCTGCGCCGCGTGCTGCGCGGCCACCCGGAAACCGATGACAAACTCCGTGAAACCATCATCAACGCCATGGACCTGAAACCGGAGCGCCATCACTTTTCCAGCGAGGGTGACGTTCAGATTCTTCGGTTTATGAATATGACCGGCGGCTAGCTTCCAGCTGAACCAGCCTTGCGCCGCTGGCGTATCCTTCGTACCACATCGTGGCGATCATGGGTGATTGCTGCCCCAGGTACGGAGGTCGTTTCCCGCTATGTCCAATCTGATTCTGATACTCGGCGACCAGCTGACCACCGCCATCAGCGCACTCGACAACGCTGACAGGAAACGAGACAGAATCGTGATGGCAGAGGTCCACGACGAGGCCAGCTACACCAATCACCACAAGAAAAAACTGGTTCTGCTGTTCAGCGCCATGCGCCATTTCGCACAGCGGCTGGAGGATGACGGCTGGCAGGTTCACTACCAGACGTACCACCCCGATAACGAAACCCGAAATCTCGAGTCGGTCATCGCCAATCAGCTCAAAGAAACCGGCGCTGACAGGGTGATCACGACAGAGTGCGGCGAGTGGCGATTGCACGAGCAAGTTAGCCATTGGCATGAGCGCCTGGGCGTGCCGGTCGAGATCCGGCCGGATACGCGTTTTATCGCCAGCAAGCAGGCGTTTTCGGACTGGGCAGAGGGGCGCAAACAGCTGCGAATGGAGTTCTTCTACCGGGAAATGCGACGAAAAACCGGTTTGTTGATGACTCCAGATGGCAAGCCTGAGGGCGGCGAATGGAATTTCGACGCCGACAACCGCCGCAAGTGGACGGGAAAACCGGCGGCTCCGGCTCCCTTTCGCGTTGAGCCCGACAAGGTGACCCGGGAGGTGATTGAGGCGGTAGAGCAACACTTTACCGAACACTTCGGCACCACGGAGGATTTTCACTTTGCCGTCACCCACGAGGACGCAGAGCAGGCATTGGAGTACTTCATCGATTTCGCCCTGCCCTGTTTCGGCGACTTTCAGGATGCCATGTCCGACAATGAAGACTGGCTGTTCCACTCCATCCTGTCGCCCTACATCAATTGCGGCTTGCTGGATCCACTCGCCGTCTGCGAGGCCGCCGAACAGGCCTGGTATTCGGGGCGTGCGCCGATTAACGCAGTGGAGGGCTTTATCCGCCAGATCCTGGGATGGCGTGAGTTTGTGCGGGGTATCTACTGGTTGCATATGCCAGGGTACGCACAGGAAAACCGGCTCGGTAATACCCGTTCCCTGCCCTGGTTCTACTGGACCGGGGACACCAGGATGCGTTGCATGCACAAGGCCATTGATGCCACCCGTCGCAACGCCTATGCACATCATATCCAGCGGCTGATGGTGACCGGTAATTTTGCGCTGCTGGCCGGCGTCAAGCCGGAGGAGATCTGTGACTGGTACCTGGCCGTGTATGCCGATGCCTACGACTGGGTGGAGCTACCCAACGTGCTGGGCATGGTGATGCACGCAGACGGTGGCTATCTGGGATCAAAACCCTATGCCGCCAGCGGCAAATACATCCAGCGCATGTCGGACCATTGCAGCAACTGCCACTACAAGGTCAACAAGGCCACGGAAGACGACGCCTGCCCGTTCAATGCGCTCTATTGGCATTTCATCAATCGCCATCGGGACGACTTTGCCAGCAATCCGCGCATGGGCATGATGTACCGTAACTGGGACAAGCAGAAACCAGAAAGGCGGGAGGCGCTGCTCCAGCGTGCCGACAACTTGCTGGCACACCTGGAGCAACTCTGAAAACAGAGAGGAACTGGGGCGACTATGGGCGGATGCGCTTCTCGCTGTCCGGGTCGAAAAACACGACCTTTCTCATGTCGAACATCAGCTCCGCCTCTTCCCCCCAGTTCACCGGGTGTTCCGCATCCAGCCGGCACTGCACATCAACATTGTTGAGGCGAATCACGGCGAGGATGTCCGGCCCGGTGGGTTCGGTCACCTCCACCGTAAACCGGCTCTCAGCCACCATCTGGCTATCCCTTTTCTGTTCGTCTGGCTGGCTTATGTGCTCCGGGCGGATGCCGAGCACCACCTGTTTACCGGCCCACCCCTGCAGGTAACCCGGCACTGGCAGGGCAAGTTTCCGACCATCGCTGCCCTCAACGTTGACCACCAGGCCTGCTCCAGCCTGCTCTACCGTCACATTGATAAAACTCATGGACGGCGAGCCCATAAAGCCCGCCACAAACAGGTTCTCCGGCGTGTCGTACACTTCCTTCGGCGTGCCCAGTTGCTGCAGTTCGCCGTCTTTGAGCACCGCGATCCGGTCCGCCAGCGTCATGGCTTCGATCTGGTCGTGGGTCACGTACACAATGGTGGTTTTCAGGCGCTGGTGCAGCTTCTTGATTTCGGTGCGCATTTCCACCCGCAGCTTGGCGTCCAGGTTGGACAACGGCTCATCGAACAGATAGATCTTCGGCCTGCGAGCCAGGGCGCGCCCCATGGCGACCCGCTGTTGCTGACCGCCTGAAAGTCGGGCCGGTTTCTTGTCCAGCAATGCGGAAATCTGCAGCAAATCAGCCACCCGCTCTACCTCCTGCTGGATCTCGTCTTTTGGCATACCGCGGATTTTCAGGCCAAAGGCAATGTTCTCGCGCACCGACATGGTGGGATACAGCGCGTAGGACTGGAACACCATGGCGATGTCCCGGTCCTTCGGCTCCATGGTGGATATATCCTTGCCTTCCACCACAATCGACCCACCGGTAATGGATTCCAGGCCGGCAATGCTGTTCATCAGGGTTGACTTGCCGCAGCCGGAAGGTCCGACCAAGGTCAGGAATTCACCGGAGGCGATGTCAATATTGATGCCCTTGAGCGTCTCATCGAGAGCCCCCGGGTATGTCTTGCGAATGTCCCGCAGTTCAAGTTGTGACATGTTGTTTTACCCTTTAACCGAGCCGGCCGTCAGGCCGCGTATAAAGTACTTGCCGGCCACGATGTACACCACCAGCGTTGGCAGGGCGGCAATCATGGCGGCGGCCATATCCACGTTGTATTCCTTCACCCCGGTGCTGGTGTTCACCAGGTTATTCAGGGCGACCGTTATCGGCTGGCTGTCGCCGCTGGCGAAGACCACGCCGAACAGGAAGTCGTTCCAGATCTGGGTGAACTGCCAGATCAGTGACACCATGAAGATGGGTGTGGACATGGGCAGAAGGATGCGGAAGAAGATGGTGAAAAAGCCGGCGCCGTCGAGCCGGGCCGCCTTCACCAAAGCGTCGGGGATGGCCACGTAATAGTTGCGGAAAAACAGCGTGGTGAAGGCCACCCCGTAGATCACGTGAACCAGCACCAGCCCGGCGGTGGTGTTGGCCATACCCAACTTGCCCAGGGTGGCCGCCATGGGCAGAAGCACCACCTGGAAGGGCACAAAACAACCGAACAGCAACATGCCGAACAACAGATCCGAGCCCTTGAACTTCCATTTCGACAGCACGTAGCCGTTAAAGGCACCCAGCAGGGTGGAAATCATCACCGCTGGCACCGTCATCTTGAACGAGTTCCAGAAATACCCTTTCACGCCCTCACACTGCACACCGGTGCAGGCCTCGGACCAGGCCTTGGTCCAACCGATGGTTGTCCAGTCGGTGGGCAGTGCCAACAGGTTGCCAGAGCGGATATCCATGGGCGTCTTGAAACTGGTGATCAACATCACGATCAGCGGAATCAGGTACACCAGGCAGGCCAGAAGCAGCACGCCATAGATGGCAATGCGGCTGGGGCGAAAGCCGGTACGAACCATATCAGTCATGGCGTTTCTCCCTCAGTTCGGAATACAGGTAAGGCACCAGCAATGCCAGAATCGCACCCAGCATCAGCATGGCGCTGGCAGAGCCCAGCCCCATCTGGCCACGGGTAAAGGTGTGGGCGTACATGAACACCGCCGGCAGGTCGGTGGAATAGCCCGGGCCACCCGCCGTCATGGCCATCACCAGGTCAAAACTCTTGATAGCAATGTGGGCCAGCACCATCACGGAGCTGAAGAACACCGGCCGCAAGGACGGCAGGATGATTTTCCAGTAGATCACCGGCAGGCTGGCGCCATCCACCCGAGCAGCACGGATAATGGATGAATCGACGCCCCGCAGCCCGGCCAGAAACAGCGCCATCACAAAGCCGGAGGCCTGCCAGACAGCGGCCATCACAATGGTGTAGATGGCGAAGTCGGAATTCACCAGCCAGTCGAAGCTGAAGGACGTCCAGCCCCAGTCGTGCATCAGTTTTTCCAGGCCCAGGCGCGGGTTAAGAATCCAGCGCCAGACGGTGCCGGTGACAATCATGGACAGCGCCATGGGATAGAGATAAATAGTCCGGATCGCGCCTTCCTGGCGGATGCGCTGATCCAGAAAAATCGCCAGCACCACACCGATCAACAGGCAGATGCCGATAAAGAGCCCGCCAAATATCGCCAGATTCCATGAAGCGACGATCCAGCGCTCGCTCTCCATCAGCTTGGCGTATTGCTCAAGGCCGACGAAATTGTAACTGGGCAGGAAGCTGGAATTGGTAAATGACAGCACGCCCGTCCATAGCATGTAGCCATAGATCCCGATGCCAACCAGCAGGAAGGTCGGGGCCACCACCAGCTTGGGCAACCAGCGCTGCAGGCCATCCATCAGGCCAGACGATGCCCTGGCCACCCCGGTGGGGCGACGTTGAGTGTGTTCCATGAGGAATCCCCTGAAGAAACCCGAAGGCCGCCCGCCGGGCGGCCTGATACGGCATTACATGGCGGACTGGATGGCGGCTGCCAGTTGGTCCGTGGTTTTTGCCGGGTCCGGGTTGTTGGAGTTGACGAAGTTGGTGACCACATCGAAGATCTGGCCCTGGATGTAGCTGGTCGTCGCCAGGCCATGAGAGAAGCTCGGCACCAGGCCACCGTCGTCGGCGCTGGACTTGAACGTATCCATCGACGCCTGGGCACAGGTATCGAAGTCACCCATGTCCATGTCGGTACGAACCGGGATCGAGCCTTTGTTCTGATTGAACAGGGTCTGGAATTCCGGTTCCAGAATGGTTCGGGCGAGATCCTTCTGGGCCTTGATGTCCTCTTCCTCGGACAGCGTGAACATCGCGAATGAGTCCACGTTGAAGGTGAACTGCCCGGTTGTGCCCGGGGCCGGAGCGCACACGTAATCCTCTCCTGGTGTCAGACCTGCGGCGGTGAATTCGCCCTTGGCCCAGTCGCCCATAATCTGCATGGCGGCCTCACCTCGAATGACCATACCGGTGGCAGTGTTCCAGTCGCGGCCCGCGGCATCGTCATCGACGTAGCTCATGACCTTGGCGAACTGTGCAAAGACCTCTTCCATTTTGTCGCTGTTGATCACGTCCATGTCGTGGTCGACAAAAGCCTTACGGTAATCATCGGGGCCAAGCTCGGCAAGTGCCACGGCATCGAACACCGTTGCGTCCTGCCACGGCTGTCCACCGTGCGCCAGGGGAATGTAGCCCTCGGCCTTGAGCTTGTCGGCCACCTCGAAGAACTCGTCCAGCGTAGTGGGAACCTCAACACCAACATCTTTCATGACCTCCGGGTTCACCCACAACCAGTTCACCCGGTGGACGTTCACGGGCACAGCCACGTACTCGCCTTCGTATTTCATAACGTCGGAAATCATTGGCGGTATGAGCTGATCCCAGTTCTCCGCCTCAGCGACGCTGTCGAGGCTGGTCAGAAAACCCAGCTCCGCCCATTCACGAATATCCAGGCCCTTGATCTGGGCGGCAGCAGGAGGATTGCCAGAAACGGCGCGGGTTTTCAGGACGGTCATGGCGGCTTCACCACCACCGCCGGCTACGGCAAAGTCTTTCCAGGTGTGGCCCTGCTCTTCCATCATTTTCTTGAGGGCGGCCGCAGCACGCGCTTCACCGCCGGCGGTCCACCAGTGCAGAACCTCAACTTCTCCGGCCTGAACGGCCGCTGTTGGCATCAGGGCGGCAGAGACCGCCAGAGCTGTAAGATGACGCTTGAACGATTTCATATCATGACTCCTTATTCTTGTCGTGGAGACGTTTGTCAGGCTTAGAACCAGACTTCCATCTGGGTACCAAAGGTCCACTGGCTTCCGCCAAAGTCTTCCTGCCCCAGGGCATCGCCACCGTCGTAGCGGTTGAGCTCGTCATCCCAGGTGGAGTAGGTAGCAAAAACCCGAATTTCCGGGCGGTTCCAGAAGCCGCCTACCTGGGGCTTGAAAGTCGGTGCAATGGTAAAGCGGGCGTAGTCGCCATCCACATCACCACGGCCTTCGAAGCCTTCGGTTTCCAGGTCCATCACCTGCCAGGAGGCTTCGTACTGCATTTCAAAGTTGGCGCCAAGCTCATTGGCCAGGCGGGTATTGAAGGTCAACCATTGGTACTCGTCCCCTTCCACATAACGGTCTTTGCTGGTTTCCGCCATGATCGCCGGGGCAATGCGCCAGCTATCACCCAGTCGGGTGGTGCCGTAGGCGGCGATTCGTGTGCTGGCGGCATCTTCATGCAGGTTGCCATCGGCACCAATGTTCTTGACCTCCGCGCCAAGCCCCTGGCCATGCAGCAGCGCCACCTTGAAGCTGCCATCGGAGAGTCCGAAGAAGCTGTCGCCGTGGTAGGCCAGCATGGTATGCACACCGGTGTCGGCCGCTTCCATAACACCATTGACGATGCGCTCGTCGTTATCCGCAGCGGACATGCCGCTGATCAGCCACTCAACGTTACCGAAATAGTTATTGGCGGTAAGAATCAGGTTGTCGGTGTCGGAAGTGCCGTCAGTGGTGGTGGGGTCGGAGGGGAAGTCCAGGAAACTGCGGCCATAGAAGGAAAAGTTGGATGTCACTGACTCGCTGAACGTCACGTCATAGATACCGGCGCCGGTGCCTCCCAGGAAGACGATATCGCTGTCGAGCCAATGGATGTCGAAATCCAGGTCGCGATCAAAGCGCTTTCCGGCCCAGATCGAGGCGTCCTCAAAGATACCCGTGAAGCTGGCCAGGTTACTGAACTGGACATAGGCCTGCCGCACGTTCAGGGCGCCATCATCAGCAGTCCAGTCGTTGCTGGAGGTTGTAGCGTCGGCAATCATCAGGCGGTAGTGAGCCTTGGTGCCGTTTTCCGCCACGGTTTTGTAGTTGAGGATGGCCTCGAGATAGGTGTCCGGCTCGTTACCCAGCCGACCCACGGCCCCACCAACAGAGCCGGCGGGGGTCAGGTAGGGTCCGCCGGGGGCACTTTTACCATCGCTGTTGAGCAGCAGGCCCGAACGGGCGTAGGTGTTGAAGGAGAAGCCCTGCTCACCCTTGGCATGGGGTTCGACCTCAGCCAATTGTTGCTCCAGGGCGGACAAGCGTTCTTCCACGCTCTCCTGGGCATGCGCCTGGCCGGCAAACAACCCCAACGACGCCACGCCTACGGCGGCTGTCAGTCTGTGAAGAGGCTTGGCGCCCAGGATCAGGGCAGAACGATACGTTTTATGGGTATTCATAATGACTCCTTGTTTTTGTTGTATTAGCAATATCGGAGTCTATGGCAATACCTCGGGGAGGAACGTATCAAACTGAAAGGCCGATGTAACACGGTTGTTACATGCCACCTCAATGTCGGGGCAGCGTGAGGGTGACGTCCAGGCCACCGCCTGGACAATTCGCGATTTCAAGGTCGCCACCATGGCTTTGGGCAATGTTACGGGCTATGCCGAGACCAAGCCCATGCCCTCGCCGGTGTTCCTGACCCAGGCGGTAGTAGGGCTCGAAAATCCGTCCAAGTTCGGCCTCCGGAATACCCGGCCCGTAATCCCGGACGTGGATCGTCAACTGCTCTGGGGAGTCCTCCACACTGATGGTCGCAGAGTCCCCATACTTGACGGCATTGTCCACCAGGTTACCCAGGCATCGTTTGAGCGCCAGTGGTTTGCCGCGATAAGCCGCGCAGTTTCCTTCCACGACCACCCGCGGGCTCTCTCCTCCATACGCTTCCGCCATTCTCCGTAACATGCCGTCAATATCGACCAACTCCACGTTTTCATGGATGTCGGTGTCCTTCATACCCTGCAAGGCCCCCTTCACCAGCAATTCCAGCTCCTGAAGGTCGCTCTCGAATCGCTCGCGAATGTCGGCATCGTCAATCAGGTCGGCGCGCAGGCGAAGCCGGGTTATCGGGGTTTTCAGATCGTGGGAGATTGCGCGGAACAGCTGATCCCGGTCGCTGATGTAACTTTGTAGCCGCCGATGCATGGTATTGAAGCCACGGGTTACCGCCACAATTTCCGCACTACCCTGCTCTCTCAATGGTGACCGGTGTTCATCCAGCGGCAGGTCCCGCGCTGCCCTGGCCAGCTTGTGCAATGGTCGGGTCTGGCGACGCACCAGCCAGGCCAGCACCGGGAACAGAACCCCTATCATCACCAGGATAAACACGATCTGCTGGCCCGGGATGCTTTCATCATCCAGAGAGACATAGGGCGCCGGCAACAGCGAAGCCAGGTACAGCCACTCTCCTGTGGCAATCTCCACCTGAGTCACCAGAACGGGCGGTTTGATGGGTTCCAGCGTCAAAGCATAGTGGGCCCAGGATTTCGGCAACGCATCCAATGGCAACTGGGTATTCAGTATTCGCAGGTCATCGGGGTGAACAAATTCCACGTGCAGATTTATCGATTTGCCCAACCGGCTTTTCAACACCGCCACGACTTCGTCTGTCACCAGCCGCTTGCGTTCACTGTCAGGCAACGCACGCATATCGATGTGTTTGTCGTTGAGGGAGACAAAAAAGCGGGAGCCTCCCATATCCCGCAGCTGGTCCAGCACAATATGCCGGTATTCCAGTGGCAGGGACTTGAAGAACTGCGTTGTTGCCGCCGCTGATGAGGCCAGGTTGCGGGTGGTGCTGACCAGGCCCTCCACCTGCTGGGCGCGAAATGTGCCCACCCAGATCACGCTGGAGGCGATCTGGGCAACGCCCATTGCCAGCAGAGTCAGCAACAGAATGCGCCCGAGAAGCGACGAAGGCACAAGACGCCAGACCTTGCGGCCGGTTTCTATGGCTCCCTCGTTATTCCGCGCCATGGGTCACCGTTGCCGCCAGCAGATACCCTGCCCCTCGCACCGTCTTGATCAGCCTGGGGCTCCGCCCCTGGTCTCCCAAGCGCTGGCGCAGGCGGCTGACCGCCACATCCACCACCCGGTCCAGCGGCATGGACTCCCGCCCCCGGGTAACGCCGGAAATGGTGTCACGGTCCAGGACTTCATTGGGGTGTGCCAGGAACAGTTGCAACAACGAAAAATCCGCGCCGGACAACGGAGTGACTTCTCCCTGGTCCGAGATAAGCTCATGGGCCTGGGTGTCCAGCCGCCAGCGATCAAAGCATACGAACCGGGGATTGTCCGCACGATTGAACCCGGAGCGTCGCAACAGTGCCTTGACCCGGGCCTGCAACTCCCGGGCGCTGAAGGGCTTGGCCAGGTAGTCGTCGGCACCGATTTCAAGGCCGACCACACGGTCGGTTTCGTCCGAGCTCGCGGTCAGCATGATGATCGGCACCTGTGAGTGCTCACGAATCTCACGGCACAGCGTGAAGCCATCGTCGCCCGGCAACATGACATCAAGGACAATCAGATCGACCCGTGCCTCTGACAGAGTGCGGCGCATACTGTCGCCCTCGGCCGCGGTCATGACATCGTAGCCGACACGAGACAGGTGCTCATGCAACAACTCACGGATTGCCAGGTCGTCGTCAACAACCAGAATCGATGTTTTTACATCAGACATTCATAAGCCTTTATTGTTATTCATTCGAGCGGGGAGATGCCTGAACTTTGTCGGGCCGCTGTCAGACAAAGTAAGGCAAAACCCACATCCAAATGCTAGTCTTCAGTCAGCATTGTCAACAAAAGGGATGACACGGTCATCATGGATCTTCGGCCTATGGCCCTGAGCGTACTCGGCACCCTAGCTGTTTCCGTGTGCCACGCCGGGCCTCCCACACTCACTCTCTACACATTTGAATCCCCGCCTTACCAGATGTCTGCACAGACAGCGGATGGCGTAGCGAATGTGGTTGGCGAAACCGTAGATACCGTGACCTGCGCGGCCAACCAGGCCGGCTGGTCCACGAACATTCGGCTCGCTCCCCAGAACCGGGCTGCGCACTCACTCAGCCGCAATCTCATTGACGGATACTTTGCCATAGATCCGTCCACAGAGCTGGATATCACGGCAAAAAGAAGTGACCCGGTATCGCTGGAGAAGTGGTACCTTTTCAACACAGAACCCGGCCCCATCCCAGACACCGCCCGTATCGGCGTTGTCGACGGCAGCAACGAGAAAGCCTGGCTCGAAGCCAATGGTTATAACATTTTTCTGAGCGTGTCATCACCAAGCCAGTTGCCAGCCCTGCTCAGGCGCGGGCGAATTGACGCCGCTCTGATGGATGAGCGAACCATGAGTGGCCTGCAACACATGGAGGGTACGGGTTACAACGAGTTGAACGCACACTTTCTTCGCTACGCGCCGCTGTATCTGTATATGAGCGAGAATTTCAGCGCCAACAACCCGGGCTTCATCTCAAGCTTTAACCGCTATCTACCCGGGTGCATGGAGGGGCAGATTACACTCTCCGCAGAGGAGGACAAGCGCATAAGGCAATTGGCGGACCGGCTGTTCAGCGAGCTCGACAGCATGCTGGACCTGCAACAAGCCATTGATGCCGGCCCACGCCTCGAAACCCTGGCGGACGTACTGACCTTCGACAGCATGTGGCAGGCACGGGCACCGGAAAAGGCAACCGACCTTGCCACTACCATACTTGAGTTGCCGGGATCGCGAACTCTGAATGCCTGGACGCTTACTCACCCGGAACTGGTCACCGAGGCATTGCTCTCCAATAACATGGGCACTCTGGTCGCCATGAGCCAACTTACCTCGGATTACTGGCAGGGGGATGAGCCAAAGTTCAGCGCTGTCGTATCAAACATCCGCTCCGGCTTAACCGGGCTGGAGGCCATGTACCTTTCGGACATTCGATACGATGCCTCGACGTCCCGCTTTCAGGTGACGGTCAGCGCCCCCGTTGGGCCCATTACCGACAAGCTGCCAAAGGGCGTTATCTCCCTTGGACTCGACATCGAAGAGGCGCTGGCGAACAGCCGGCCTCACTGAGATTACGGCGGGCCGATTTCGCAGGCCAGCACCAGCGCCCAGAATTCCGAAAAGTCATTGACCACCACATCCGGCTTATCCGGATGCTTGTGAGTGCCCGGAAAGATCCGGTTCAGCCAGGGCAAATCCCACTGCGCACCGTTGAAAAACACCGCCGTCATGCCGGCGCGTTTGGCGGCTATCACGTCTGTGGTGCTGTCACCTACGTACCAGACGCTCGGGTCTGGCGGGTAATCCAGCTTCTGCACGGCAAGATAAAGCTGATCGGGATGAGGTTTTCTCAGCGGCGTGTCGTCTCCACAGACGTCCACATCAAACAGATGCGTCCAACCGGTGTCCTCTACGGCGGCCAACTCATGCTCGAAGAATTCCCGGTCACGATTGGTAATAACACCCACCTGAATATTGATCCGCCGAAGTCCCTCAAGAACGGCCCGCACCTTCGGCTCAAAGGCTTTCACCGTGCCGTAGTGCTCGCGGTAGTGACGATTGAACGCTTTGTGGGCGATCTGCTTGGCCTCCTGATCCTCCCCGAACAAGACCTCGAAAATATCGGTGCGCGAAATCTTGCGGTCGGCCCGAACCTTGGGGTGAAGCTTGGCAAACTCCCGCACGTAAGCCACCAGCCGAGCGTCTTCCGGTGTCTTGCTGTCTTCCGGCGCCAGCATACGGCTGACCAGGCCCAGTTCCTCGAATTCCGGGAACATATCATCCACCGCGTGATACATGGCGTCCAGGGTATCCACCAGCGTGGCGTGCCAGTCGAACAACACCACCGACGGGCGGATCAGGCTGACAACGGCAGGATGCCAATCCGGCTCAATGCGGGGCTGTGGCGGTTCCGGCCGAGGATAGGGCCGTGGCCGGACTTCCGCCGGAGTGGCCCGAAACGCCTTTGGCTGATGTCGCTCCAGCAACGCCAACAGGTCTATGAGGTCTTCGAAGCTGTCCAGTATGGCGGCCGGAGCGTCGCGATAACTGAACCAACTGTCAATTCGATCCGGCTCCCAACAGGCGCCATTGTAGAAAACACCCGATACCCCGGCACGGTTGGCCGTGAGCATATCCACGTAGCTATCGCCCACATACCAGGCCTGTTCGTCGACTGGCAGCCCCAGTTTCTCCAGCACGCGGGTAATCACTTCCGGGTCGGGCTTGTACTCGGTGACATCGTCAGCGCACACCGTAGCGTCAAACAGGTTGCTCCAGCGCCCCTCGTCCACCATGCTCAGCTCCTTGTCCAGGAACTCCCGGTTGCGGTTGGTGGACACCGCCAGCTGGATGCCCATTTCCTTCATGGCGGTCAGGTACTCGTAGGCGCCCTGCTGGAAGGGCCGCACCTTGCCGAAGTATTTCCGGTAACAATCATTGTAGGCTTTATGGGCAATCAGCTTGGCGTCTTTATCGTCGCCAAAGATGGCGTTGAAGATATCGGTTCGTGATACCCGCCGTTCCGCCAGAATGCGCGGGTGCAGCCGCCTGAAGATCCGTATGTAACGGACCAGGCGAGCATCGTCTGAGGTGCGACATTTGTCCTCGGGCAGCAGCCGGTCCACCAGGCCCAGGTCTTCCAGCTGCGGCAGCATCTCTTCCATGGCGCTGAACATGGCGTCGTGCGTATCCACCAGCGTGCCATGCCAGTCAAACATCAATACCGAGGGTGCGGGCAGTCCATCGCTGAATCGGGCCATAATCAGTTTCCCGTTGGTTTCTTCGCGGTCTCCACGTGAACCACCCGCCCATTACGCAACTTGACGATGCGGCGGAACTGGGTCTTTCCAGTCTCGTACAGCCACTCTTCCACAGGCACCAGTTGATCGGCACGGTAGTGACCGGCGACCGTTGATCCACGGCCAACGGGTTCCCAGGTGACCCGCCGGGAAAGCGGCTCACCGCAATAGGCCACCATTTCGAATTCGCTGAGCCCGCTTTGCAGCCGCGCCGGAGAGCAGTCACCGGCACTGTCGCCGGCGAAGCCATAGCCCAGGCTGTGCTCATGCCGGAGCTTGCCATTCCTGAATTCAAGGCGGCGAATAAATCCCTGTGGGCCGGGGTTGTAGTACCAATGCTCGACTTCGCCCACAACACCTATTCCGGGAACGGTGGCCGTTGGGTAGGTCGCTACGTAATCCGGCGCACCGCAGCGCTCTTCAACCTCCACTGGCCAGTCGCCGACGTCCACCAGTGACGAGCCACAGCGAAAAGCACCATTGGCGGCACCCGGCAAGGCAGCCAACCCCGGAAGAACCAAAAGTAACAACACTCTGATTGATAACGGCAACCGCATACCTTTCCTCCCCTGAACGCTCCTAACCTTCCATAGTAGAAGCATGAAAAGGAGTTGGGCACCCGTAAAGCGTAAAAAACACGTAAACAACCACCGTCTGATCCTCAGCAATCAACGTTCACTGTTCAAAGGACCACTACCCATGGCCGGTTGGGTTGGTAGTGGACTTTTCAAACTGCGGCCTCGCTCGAAGATGTTTCAAGGGTCTCCTCCATATCAACGGTTGAAATACATCTTAAGACCCCAACGGATCAGGTTACCTACGCAATAAGGAGGACACATATGGCACGCCCACAAGACCTGTTTCCGACACGCCTCGAACGCAAACTGGGCATGTTTGAGCGACTGGATCCTGTGGTACACACCCCTTCGGAGCGCCTGTCGGACGGCCCACTATCCGCCAAACAGGTGCGAGAGTTCGATGAGAGGGGGTTTCTGTTTTTTGATTCCTTCTTCTCCAAGGACGAGATGGACGGGTTTATCAAAGAGCTTAAAGACTACGAGGACGATGACGACCTCAAGTTGTCTGAGGGCACCATCCTTGAGCCCGGAAAGGAGGAGATTCGATCCATCTTCGGCATTCATGACATTTCGGAACGCTTTGACCGGCTGACCCGTGATGCTCACCTGCTCAACATCGTGCGTCAGTTGCTGGACAGCGAGGTCTACATTCACCAGTCGCGGATCAACTACAAGCCCGGTTTCAAAGGCAAGGGGTTCAACTGGCATTCCGATTTCGAAACCTGGCACAGCGAGGATGGCATGCCGCGCATGCGCAGCCTCAGTTGTTCCATCGTGATGACGGACAACAACGAGTTCAACGGCCCGTTGATGCTGATTCCGGGTTCCCAGAAGTATTTTATCCCCTGCGTCGGTCGCACGCCGGAGGACAACTACAAAGAATCCCTCAAGAGCCAGGATCTCGGGGTTCCAGACGCAGCCAGTCTGACCCGGTTGATGGACGAGAACGCCATTGAGGCACCGAAGGGCCCACCGGGGTCGTTGATCATCTTCGAGTGCAACACGCTGCATGGTTCCAACGTGAATATGTCGTGCTGGCCGCGAAGCAACCTGTTTTTCGTTTACAACAGCATTCACAATACTCTGGAAGAGCCTTATTGTGGCAATAAACCACGGCCTGAATTTCTGGCCAACCGGAAAAATCTGGAACCATTGAAGCCGGTCAAGAACCCATAACGGTCTTGGCGGACAAACGGCAGGCGAACAACCATGAAAATTGGCGAAATCTCGAAAACCACAGGCATTCCGGTAGAAACCATTCGCTACTACGAAAAAATCGGGCTGGTGCCGGCACCCGACCGCCTGGCCAGTGGCTATCGCCAATACCGGCAAAGCCACCTTGATCGCCTGCTGTTCATCAAACGTTGCCGTAACCTGGATATGGCACAGGACGAAATCCGGGAGCTCATACGCCTGGCCGACCAGCCGGACTCTGATTGCAGTGAGGTGGATGCCCTTCTGGCTCGGCACCTCAGCCATGTACGCGAGCGTTTGCAGGAGCTTGAAAGCCTGGAAGATACCCTTGAACAACTGCAGCATGCCTGCTCCGAAGGCCGTACAGTCAGCGAGTGCGGCATCCTCGGCGGACTGACTTCGGAGCCGGCCCATGAAGCGTCCTCCGGCAACCACAACCATATTCCCGGCACTCACGGCTCTCGCTGAACACCATTTTCGCGACGAGGTTTGACTCTGTAGTAGCTACAGGGTTTTTAATGAATACAGTCTCACATAAGGAGGTATTCATGGCCTGCAGTAGCTGCTCCGCCCCCAACCCAAAATCCCCCGCTCCAGGCTTTCGAAAGGCATTGTGGATTGCGCTTTGGGTCAACCTTGCAATGTTTCTGGTGGAAGGCATCGCAAGCCTTCAATCCGGGTCGGTGTCGTTGATGGCCGATGCCATCGACTTCTTTGGCGACAGCGCCAACTACGTGCTGTCCCTGACCGTACTTTCCATGGGTATGCTTTGGCGCGGCCGGGCCGCCCTGGTGAAAGGTATTACGATGGCCGTTTTCGGTGTCATCGTACTCGCCCGGGCCATCTGGGTACTTCAGAGCGGCATCACACCGGAGCCGCTGACCATGGGGGTCGTGGGCCTTATGGCACTGGTGGCAAACGTCGTTGTGGCACTGATACTGTTCCGTTACCGGGATGGCGATTCAGACATGCGCTCGGTGTGGCTGTGCAGTCGCAACGATGCTATCGGCAATGTCGCTGTCATGGTGGCCGCCCTGGGGGTATTTGGTACTGGCACCGCGTGGCCTGACCTGGCCGTGGCGACCATCATGGGCGGCTTGGCTATTACCGCGGGTGTCAGCGTAGTGCGTCATGCCCGGAAGGATATTGAAGGCGCCAAACAGGCGTCAGTCAGTTCCGCCAGCCCGGAAGTCCGATAACTCGTACTGGCTGGCCCACACGGCCCTGACCACGAAGGCCTGCCGCGAATACTGCGGCCACAAGCCACCACCAGGAAACGGAACCACCGCCACCACCGCCTCCGGAATCCGAGCCGGTGGCTTCCGGCGTGCCTGATGTCGGTTCAGCGTCGTCCGGATCTCCCGTCGTCCCAGACTCATTGTCGGTAACCGCAATTTCCGTCAGTATCGAATCGTTTATCGGCCGGATATCCTTAACGTCACCGCTGTTGCTGGCCAGACTCACATTCTGCAGCAAACTGAAAGTCGGGCGATCGCCGGCAACCGCGTGAACGCTGAGCTGAAGCCCCGTTCTAGCCTGTATTTCACCACAGTCATAGGCATCGGTGCCCAGCAAGGTACAGGCTGCGCCACCTACACTGACGCCCAGCAAGCGCCCCTCCTGATCACCGATAGCCCCTGCAACGACAAGGCCGTCTGCTGGCTCGGCAGCCCGGCGATACGCAATGTCGAAATGCGCCTGAAACGACGACTGAGCCTGAACCTCACTCGGGTTTCCGGAGACGGCGGTGAGCCCCGCATCCGCCGGGAAGTTAAAACATTGTTCGACCGAACTTAGCTGGGAAATCCTGTTGGTAATGGCATCGTCGGAGCACTGGGAGAACTGCGTGGCCGAGGACACCACATAAGGGCTCATGATATTTACGCCTTCATCGCACCCGTTATCTGGCGAGTCATGGCTTGCACCCAGGTTATGGCCGATCTCGTGGGCGATCACAACCGCAGTGGTTGCGTTAGAGTTATAAGCATTGGTAATACCGGAGGCATAGCCTTGCGAGTAACACACCGTACCAACCCACGCCAGACCTGCCGTGGAGCCAGCAAAATCGCGACCGCTGATCAGGTGAAATATCGACCGTTCGCTTTCCAGGAACGGTAAAATTCGGCTGCCTCTCCGGGCAGTTACGTCGTCCAGCAGGGTTCCCGCATCCGTGGTGCTGTCGAACGTCCCCGGCCCGGTGAACGTCAGCGATAAGGTATCGAACACAATCCCGAACTGATCGGCGTAGAAGCCCTCCACCATATTCAGTATGGCTCCTGCACGGCCCTGGAAGTCGCCCGGGAAGCGATCCTGGAACTGCTGGTCAAATGCCAGCTCAAGTTCCAGCATCAAGCAGGCGCCGTCTACCTTGTTTGCGCAGAGTGTGTCGTAACTGGCGGAGACCGCCTGCGCCATGGCACGACCGGTCAAGCTTTGCGGAGTGATGAATGTTCGGCCATGGAGATGATCAAGACCGCACTGCGGCGCCTCCAACTGGCTGGTACTAAAACTGGTCACGCGACTGGCACGAGGGGCATCGCCGATGGCATGCATACGCCCGAAAACGTACGCCAAGCCTTCCCAACCGCTGTCCAGGCGGGAAACCCTCACCCAACTGTCCGGGTCTTCCGGGAAGTGCCCTTTATAGTGAGTGCCGGCAAGGTCGGAATCCCGGGTGTTGTCCACCCGCAAGTTCTCCTCCAACACCGCTGCGTAATCATGGCCGTCGATCCAGATATCACGAGCCGTGCTGGTGTCCGCAACCACAGGGGTTACAGCAAGGAGCATGAGGGTGATTATGGCCGCAACAACCTGTATAAACTTGAACTGCATTGAACATCCCTGTTTTGTTGTTTAAAGGGGGTGCACAAAATCTAATCACTTCGCAAACAGGGCACCAGGCGTTTTGCGTAACGCCGTGTATTTATGACACACACACGATCACCACAACTGTTCCCTTACTGGCCGAGATTCACGGTACTGGCAGCGCTGCTGGCGGCTGCATTCCTGTGGCCGGCAAGCGCTCTGGAATGGTCTCGTGAGGGTATTCCTGGCGGCGAGTACTGGCGGCTGCTCACCGGCCACTGGACCCACCTGGGCCCGAACCACCTGCTACTCAACCTGGCGGGGCTACTGGTAACCGGCCTGTTGTTCACAAGGCATCCCCCCCTGCCGAGCTGGATAAGCTACCTGATTCTCTCCCCTCTCGCCATCTCTTCAGGCCTGTTTCTGGCGGCGCCCGAGGTTGACTGGTATCGGGGGTTTTCAGGCTGTCTTCATGGGCTTCTGGTGTTTACGGCCTTGTTCAATATCAAAACGGATACCCGCTGGAGCATCACCATACTGGCATTCATTCTGCTGAAGATGGCAACGGAGGTGTTTCTATACCCGGCGGTTGGCGAAAACCCATTGATTGGGGGCCATGTCATCGTCCAATCCCACTGGCTTGGCGCGCTCACCGGCCTGATAGCGGGCTTGTTCACCTTACGCACCGCTCCCCGGGTTACGGCATAACCAGGGCCACCATCACCGGAATAAACGCCAGGGCAAACAAGGTGCTCAGCAAGGCAGTGCCGGCGGCCTGTTTTGGCGCGGTGTCCAGCAGCGTGGCTATGACCACCGTATTGGCGGCAATGGGCGTTATGGAAATCAGGAAAATCGCCTGGTAGACGGCCAGGTTATAGATACCGAAGAAACGGGCATCCAGCCACCAGAGCACGATGGCTGCCAGCGGCCAGAACACGAACTTGCCGAAGAACGCCAGGCCGGTAAAACTCGGGTTGCCCGCCAGCCCGCGAAAACTGAGAATCCCCATGCCAATAATCATCATGCCGAGGACGCTGTAGGCCCCACGAAGGTTGTCGAAAAGCGGCGTGAAAACATCCGGGATGGAAAATCCGTTCAGGTTCAGCACAACCGCCAACATAAAGGCGTAGACCGAAGGCAGCCGCGCCACCCTCACGAGGGAATCCTTGAGGCTGTACCGTCCCCGGGCGGCCAGATAGAAGCCCACGGAATTCTCGAACAGCGTCGTACCCAGCATGCACACGATATAAAGCGCCAGTCCTTCCTGACCAAACAGCAGCAATGCCACCGGTATGCCAAAATAACCGGTATTGCCCGTGCCCACCGACAACGGAATAAGACTGGCACTGCCGTCCGAAATCATTCCGCGGGCAATCCTCATGTGCGCAAAACCAAGCACCGAACACAGCGTAAAAACCAGTAGTGGCAACAGGATCACTTCCGTCGAGAGCGGTGCCGCCATAACGCCGGAAAACACCACAGAGGGCGTTACAATGTAGAGCATGATACCGGCGATGTGTTTGCCGCTGGCCTGAAGATAACGCCCGGCAACCCAACCCAGGGCAACCGTGATATACAGGGGGAGCAGTTTGTAGAACAGTGCGAGGGCCGCGGCCATGCTGACTCCGGTACAGGGCAAGAAAGGCACCGAGTTTAACACCAGCAGGAATATTGATTCAGCCGCTAAGACAAACTGGTTTAATTTATTTTGAATGTACCTATCCAGATGCCAAACTCCGACAACCGACTCAGCCAAGGTGCTCCCATGAAACAGGAACCGATTGCCAGCTCATCGCCCCCCTGCATGCTGGCAGAGCGACACCGGGATATTATCTGGCATGAGCCCGCGCCGGAGTCCCATGCGTTACTCAGCGGGCTCAGCCACTGCTTTGGCATTCATCTGAGCAACGACAGCGACAACCCCCAACAGCGCTTCGTCAGTGAACTGGGCGGACTGTTCCAGAAATGCCGGGTGGACGCTGAAACCGATCTGGAGCGACACAACCGCCCCTGGGGTAACGTGTACCTGATCCAGCACGGTGTGCTTCGACTGTTCCGGGAATCACTGGCGGGAAAGGTGGCCATCCACCATTTTTTCACGGAAGGGGACCTGATCTGGCCTGTCTTTGGCAGAAGCCGAACTTCCCGCAACACCCTGTGCCTCACAGCCGTTACCCCCGCAACACTCTGGGTGGCCGATTTTTCCGCGTTCCGGGCGGCGGTTCAGGCACAGGGGGATGGCGCCTGGGAAAAGTTCGCCATTGTGCTGACGGAGGAAGTCGCCGAGCTGACCAGCATGAGGGAGTTCCGCAAGCAAACCATGCCGGCCCAAGAGCGTTACCGGCTGTTGCTGGACGAGTATCCCGAGCTGATCAAGCGGGTGCCGGACAACCAGCTGGCGTCGTGGCTGGGTGTGGTGCCGGCAACCTTCTCAAGGCTGAAAAAGGCGTCCGGCAACGGCCGCAGCTCGGGATAATCCATCGAACAGCGTCATTACAGGTTCGAGCTGAACAACACGTCACACTTCGTCTATTGCGTACACCTGTACGCTGAAGTACCGTAGCGGCATGACAGAACCGAACCAGGTACCCATGAAAGCCCGCGAGAACCCCGAAGAATCCGTCCATCACCGTATCGAGGAATGGCTGAACAGTGCCACCCACGGCCTCGGCGCCCTTCTTAGCGTGATCGGCACGGTTGCATTGATCGTCGCGGCCAGCCAACTGGGTGATGTCTGGAAGATTGTAAGCTTCAGCATTTTTGGCGCGTCCCTGATCATGCTTTACCTGGCATCGGCGCTTTACCATGGCGCTCGCCATCCCCGGATGCGAGCGCTGTTCAAGACCCTGGATCACTGCGCCATCTTCGTGCTGATCGCCGGCACCTACACCCCTTTCCTGCTGGTCAACATGCGCGGCACCAGCGGCTGGACCCTGTTTGCCATCATCTGGTCCCTGGCGGCTACCGGCGTGGTTCTGAAAGTCATCTTCCAGAACCGCTTCAAACTGGCACGTGTAGGTATCTACATTGCCATGGGTTGGCTGATCACCTTCGCCTCATCGGACCTGGTAGCGAGCATCAGCGAGACAGCCCTCTACCTGACCATCGCGGGTGGCGTGGTCTATACAGCCGGCGTCGGCTTCTACCTCGCGGACCGCATTCCCTACATGCATGCGGTATGGCACCTGTTCGTCATCGGCGGCAGCGCCCTGCACTTCAGCGCAATCTACTACGGCGTCCTGCCCCATACCCTGTGACAGCGTGACCGTGCCATAACGGCCAGACGAGCCGGATTTTGGTTATACTGTATAACCTCACCATGTCGGGAGCCGAGCGATGGCAAAGTGGCTGGTCAAGACCGAACCGTCAGAATGCAGCATTGATGACTTTGAGAACGCGAAGGATCAGACCATCCCATGGGACGGAGTGCGCAACTATCAGGCGCGAAATTTCCTGCGGGAAATGGCCGAGGGGGACGACGTGTTTGTTTACCACTCCAGCTGCAAACACATTGGCGTGGCGGGGATTGTCCGCGTCGTGACTTCCGCCTATCCGGACCCGACCCAGTTCCGGGAAGATTCGCCCTACTACGACCCCAAAAGCACACCGGAAAAACCGCGCTGGCAGGCCGTGGATATGGCCTTTGAGAAAAAACTGCCACGACTGATCCCACTGGATGAAATCAAGTCCCTGCCAGGGCTTGAGGGTCTGGCATTGATCAGGCGTGGCAACCGCCTGTCGGTGATGCCCGTTACTGAAGAGCAGTGGCGGATCATACTCGCCAACGCCTGAGCAAAGTTCCCGCTACCCAATCCGCCCTACTCCCTTTAGAATTCAGGCTCCGCGATCGTTATGGAGTTGCTGTTTTCCCATGTCTGCCCAACCAAGCCCTACAACCGGATTCGAACAACTGCGCCGCATAGAGTCCAGCCGGATCTTCCAGAGCGTGGTTATCGGCATTATCATCCTGTCGGCGCTCACCATTGGCGCAAAGACCTATGAGCTTCCGCCACTGGTGGAGGCTTCCCTTAGCGTGATGGACAACGCCATCACCTTGTTTTTTCTGATAGAAATCCTGTTCCGTTTTGCTGCCTGCCCCAACAAGAAACGCTTTCTGATGGACGGCTGGAACCTGTTCGACACACTGGTCGTGGTTGGCAGCCTTATTCCACTGGACAACTCCGACGCCGTGCTGCTTGGCCGATTGTTGCGAGTGTTCCGGGTGTTGCGCCTGGTCTCTGTGGTGCCAGAGCTGCGCTTCCTGATCAACTCTCTTCTGAAAGCCATCCCGCGCATGGGCTACATCGCCCTGTTGATGTTTATCATTTTCTACATTTATGCGGCCATGGGCTCAATGTTCTTTGCCGACGTGGACGAGACGCTTTGGGGCGATGTTGCCATAGCCATGCTTACTCTGTTCCGGGTGGCAACCTTCGAGGACTGGACGGATGTAATGTATGCCACGATGGAATCCTACCCGCTCAGTTGGCTCTACTACCTGACGTTCATATTCCTGACGGCCTTCGTATTCCTCAACATGATGATCGGGGCTATCCTGGAAGTCATGAGTGAGGAACAGAATGCGGAGCAGGCCCAAAAAGCCCACGATGAACGGGACGAGATCGCACGCCAGTTAAAGGCGGTTCAGCAACAGTTGCAGGAACTGACGAAGCAGGTATCCGAGAAATCCGGGGGGCGCTGACCTCCGGAGTCGTTGGCCAGGGTGGCGTCGCCATGGCGAAGTGAAAAATCGTCACAGAAAATTTGTGCCCGACTGCAAACTGCAACCAATGGTCAATAGCCTTAGCGGTAATACCAGCTAAAGTATAAGAAACCATTTTGTAACAGGAACACTGGCATTATGACCCCTGATCACTTTACCAAGGCCGATCTGGAAGCCTGCGGACAAGGCACGCTCTTCCCCGGCAAGATGCGACTGCCCATCAATGAAATGCTGATGATGGACCGCGTTACCCATTTCAGCGAAACCGACGGGCTCTATGGCAAAGGCAGCATCGTTGCGGAGCTGGACATCAACCCGGACCTCTGGTTCTTCAAGGTTCATTTTGTGGACGATCCGGTCATGCCCGGCTGTCTGGGCTTGGACGCCATGTGGCAGTTGGTGGGCTTTTTCCTGGCAGCCACCGGAGGTGAAGGCAAGGGGCGCGCGCTTGGAAGCGGTGAGGTGAAGTTTTCCGGCCAGGTGCTACCCACGAACAAACTCGTTCGGTATCACCTCGACATCAAACGGGTCATCCGCCGCAAGCTCACCATGGCCATTGCCGATGCCCGTATGGAAGTGGATGGCCGGGAAATATACACCGCCAAAGACCTGAAGGTCGGCATGTTCAATTCTACGGATGACTTCTAGGAGCCATTAAATGCGTCGTGTTGTTATTACAGGCATGGGAATCGTCTCCAGCCTCGGAACCAATCAAGACGAAGTAACCCGGTCCCTGCGGGATTCAATTCCTGGCATTGGCTTTAGCCAGGAAGCCAAGGACAACGGTCTGCGCAGCCATGTATGCGGACAGATTGACCTGAATCTGCCGGAACTGATCGACCGCAAACTGATGCGCTTCATGTGCCCGGCCTCCGGCTACACCTACCTGGCGATGAAAGAAGCCATTGAGCAAGCAGGACTGACAGAAGAGCATATCCGCGCCAACTCAACCGGCGTCATTACCGGCGCTGGCGGTGCATCAACGGTGGAACTGATGGACGCCATCGACACCCACCGTGAGAAAGGCATCCGCCGGGTAGGGCCTTATCGTGTGCCCCGCACCATGGGCAGCGCTATCAACGCCTCTCTTGCCACGGCATTTGGCATCACCGGCATCAACTACGGTATCACCTCAGCCTGCGCCACCAGTGCCCACTCCATTGGCCATGCCGCCGATATGATTGCCCTGGGCCGCCAGGACGTGATGTTTGCCGGTGGCGGTGAAGACATCCACTGGACGTTGAGCCTGATGTTCGACGCCATGGGTGCGCTCTCCACCAAATACAACGACACCCCCGGAAAAGCCTCCCGCACCTACGATCGGGACCGGGACGGTTTCGTCATCTCTGGCGGCGGCGGCATCCTGGTACTGGAAGCCCTGGAGCATGCGGAAGCTCGCGGAGCCAACATCCTGGCCGAGTTGGTGGGCTTCGGCGCAACCTCTGACGGCGCCGATATGGTGGCGCCCAGCGGTGAAGGCGCCATTCGCTGCATGCAGCAGGCGATGAAAAACATCGATGGCGAGATCAGCTACATCAACACCCACGGCACCAGCACGCCAGCGGGGGATGTCACCGAACTCAAAGCCCTGAAGGAAACCTTTGGCGACAAGATACCGCCACTGAGCTCAACCAAGCCACTTTGCGGCCATGCTCTGGGCGCAGCCGGTGTGCACGAGGCCATCTACAGCCTGATCATGCAGCGGGGGAACTTTATTGCTCCGTCAGCCAATATCGAGAACCTGGATGAGGGCGCCGAAGGCTACCCCATCGTGCGGGAACGGCAGGACAACGTGGATCTGCCCCTGGTGATGAGCAACAGCTTTGGCTTCGGCGGCACCAATGGCACGCTGATCTTCAAGAAAGCCTGACCACCCGGCAGCAAGCCGCCGGGGCACGCACAAATTTGCGGCCCCGGCGTTTTCAATATTCCTTAAGCAACCCGCGAGCGGTAAGCTCCTGGCGATTTACCCATCCAGCGTTTGAACGCACGGCTGAAAGCACTGAGTTCGGAGAACCCGAGCTGTTCAGCGATTTCCACCAGGGGCTTACTGCGATCCTTCAGGTAGGCCAGCGCCCGTTCACGCCGGATGTCCTCAAGCAACGCAGCAAAGGTCAGATTTTCTTCTTTCAATCTTTTATGGAGCGTGTGCCGGCTCATGTGCAGTTGAGAGGCAACAGCCTCCACCCCTACCCGACCTCGCTCCAGATGCCCGGCAATCAACGAAGTCACTCGCGCACTGAACGGTGCCATAGCCGCGCGGGGCTTCATCGGTTCTGAGTGCATGTCACGGTCTCCTGATCATTCCCTGCAGGCACGCTTTACCTGCGCTGGTCAGCGTACACATGTTAGCCGAAAATAACCATATTGGGCTTTAGTCGCAGACAGGAAGACACACTCCGCCTAATAGCACAAAGAGCCGGGCTATCGACCCGATTACCGCACCCTTAGTGCCACAAGGGTCGATTAAGGTATAATCACGACACGCGCAATTTAATACCTGACTATTTTACTCTGGTATTGTATACTCACTCACCAGAAGAAACGGATATTGCCCTTGATTTTCAACAGGGCCGCACCCAATCCGTCATCCAAAAACCGATTGCAGGGCGCACCCAGATCTGGGGCGATCACTGCGACGCATGAATTTATGACATCCGCCCGGCAGCCCTGAACACGAGACTACCGGCGACACCAGGGGCTGCAAGGCCCGAGATGAGAGAATACGGAGCGACGATCATGGCGACCACCGATAAAGAGGTGAACGAGCTGATCAAACGGGAATACGAACACGGTTTCGTAACAGACATCGAAGCTGACACGTTCGAGCCCGGCCTTAACGAAGACGTCATTGCCCGCCTTTCCGCCATCAAGAAAGAGCCGGAATGGATGCTGGAATGGCGCCTGAAGGCCTACCGTCGCTGGCTGGAAATGGACGAGCCGGACTGGGCACACGTGGGTTACCCGAAAATCGACTACAACTCGATTTCCTATTACTCCGCGCCCAAGCGCAAGGAAGACATGCCCCAGAGCCTCGACGAAGTCGACCCTGAGCTGCTCAAGACCTACGAGAAACTGGGCATTCCCCTGCACGAGCGTGAAAAGCTCGCCGGCGTGGCTGTTGACGCCGTATTCGACTCCGTTTCGGTGGCGACCACCTTCAAGGAGCCGCTGGCCAAGGCTGGCGTCATCTTCTGCTCCATTTCGGAGGCCATTCAGGACTACCCGGAACTGGTGAAAAAGTATCTGGGCTCTGTGGTTCCTGCAGGCGACAACTTTTTTGCGGGCCTGAATTCCGCCGTGTTTTCAGACGGCACGTTCGTGTACGTACCCAAGGGTGTTCGTTGCCCCATGGAACTGTCCACTTACTTCCGCATTAACGCGGCCAACACCGGTCAGTTTGAGCGCACCCTGATCATCGCCGAGGACAGCAGCTACGTCAGTTATCTGGAAGGCTGCACCGCGCCGATGCGCGACGAAAACCAGCTTCACGCTGCCGTTGTTGAACTGGTGGCCCTGGACGATGCACAGATCAAATATTCCACGGTGCAGAACTGGTACCCGGGCGATGAGAATGGCAAAGGCGGCATCTTCAACTTCGTCACCAAGCGTGGCGCCGCTATTGGCAAGAACTCAAAGATCTCCTGGACCCAGGTCGAAACCGGTTCTGCGGTGACCTGGAAGTACCCGAGTTGCGTGCTGCGTGGTGACAACAGCGTGGGCGAATTCTACTCGGTGGCACTGACCAACAATTACCAGCAGGCGGATACCGGTACCAAGATGATTCATCTGGGTAAGAACACCTCCAGCACCATCATCTCCAAGGGCATTTCCGCCGGCAAGAGTTCCAACGCCTATCGCGGGCTGGTGAAGTTCGGCCCGGGTGCGGAAGGTGCACGCAACTACACCCAGTGTGATTCGCTGCTGATCGGCGACCGCTGTGGCGCCCACACCTTCCCGTACATCGAGAGCAAGAACAAGTCGGCCATCGTTGAGCACGAGGCAACCACCTCCAAGGTCAGCGACGAGCAGATGTTCCTCTGCCGCCAGCGTGGCATCGACCCGGAGCAGGCGGTTTCCATGATTGTGAACGGCTTCTGTAAAGAGGTGTTCAAGGAGCTGCCGATGGAGTTTGCCGTGGAAGCTGGCAAGTTGCTTGAAGTCAGCCTTGAAGGGTCCGTTGGTTAAGCCCAGGCTCATATACAGATATTCAGATTCCAGTTTTCAGATTATAGAGAGACGCCAGAAATGCTAAGCATCAAGAACCTGCACGCATCCGTTGAGGGTGAAGAGATCCTCAAGGGCATCAACCTGGAGATCAAGGCCGGGGAAGTTCACGCCATCATGGGCCCCAACGGCTCAGGCAAGAGCACCCTGTCCCAGGTGCTGGCAGGCAATGAGACATTTGAGGTAACCCAGGGCGAAATCAGCCTGAACGGCGAGAACCTGCTGGACCTTGAAACCGAAGAGCGGGCTCGTGAAGGTATTTTCCTGGCGTTCCAGTATCCGGTGGAGATTCCCGGCGTCAGCAACCTGCAGTTCCTGCGCACCGCCGTCAACGCCATGCGCACACACCGCGGCGAGCAGGAAATGAACGCCGCGGAGTTCATGAAGCTGGCCAAAGAGGTTTCCAAACAGGTGGACCTGGACCCGGCGTTCCTCAAGCGCGGTGTCAACGAAGGCTTCTCCGGTGGCGAGAAGAAGCGCAATGAGATTCTTCAGGCGCTGTTGCTGCAACCAAAGCTGGCCATTCTGGATGAGACAGACTCAGGGCTCGACATTGATGCCCTGCAGGTGGTTTCCAAGGGCGTAAACGCCCTGCGCGCCGAAGATCGTGCCATTCTGATGGTGACTCACTACCAGCGTCTGCTGAACCACATCGTACCAGACCATGTTCATGTACTGGCCGGTGGCAGGATCGTCAAATCCGGGGGTCGCGAGCTGGCCCTCGAGCTCGAAGAGCGTGGCTACGGCTGGCTCGGCGTGAAAGACGAAGAAGCCACCCCCAGTGCAGCCAGCTAAGGAGGCCGTGGAATGAAACCAGCACAAACCATTTCCAGCGCCTTCCTTGAGCCGGGCGGGCATTCGCTGCCCGAGCCGTTGCTTGAACTGCGCAAACAGCGGGGCACGGCACTGGTGGATATGCCATTGCCCACCCGCAAAACCGAGAACTGGAAATACTCCAGCCGGCACCTGAAGCTGACCGACGAACTGGCCACCACCCTGCCCGCAACCGGCAAGGACGGCTGCAGCTTGTCGATTCCCGGTTATCGCGTGGTGTTCCACAACGGCGTGATGATTCCGGAGGCCTCGGACTTTCCGGACCTGGATGGCATCCGCATTCAACGCTTCGCCGATCTGGACGATGACGAGGCCGCGGCCCTGGCCGAACGCCTGGACAACACGCTGGACACCCGTGCCGTACAGATGGCGCGACTGAACTCCGCTCGCTTTGAAGACGGCCTGTACATCCAGCTGGACAAGGAAGCGGTTCTCGATCAGCCGCTGTTCATCGTGCACGAAGTGACCGGCACAGCTTCCGGCTCGGCGTACCCGCGCATTTATGTGGATGCCGCGCGTCACAGCCAGATTACGGTGGTAGAGGAATACCTCTCCAGTGGCGAGGAGCCGGTCATGGTGGATACCGTCACCGAGTTTGTACTGGCAGATGGAGCCCAGGTCACGAATGTGCGGCTGGTCATGGAAGGCGAAAATGTACAGCACATCGGGGCTACCGGTGTTCGCCAGGCCGCCAATTCCCGCTTCGAGAGCCACTGCGTGGGCTTCGGCGGACCACTGCGTCGCCATGACCTGCAGGTTCGGCTGGAAGGCGAAGGCGGTGAGTGCAAACTGAACGGCGTGGTTGTCACCCAGGGCAAACAGCACTACGACAACCATACCTCCATTGAACACGTGGCCGCTCACTGCGACAGCGAGGAAACCTATCGCAATATCGCTGCAGACGAGTCCCACGCGGTGTTCAATGGCCGCATCCATATCCACGAGGATGCCCAGAAGTCCAACGCGAACATGAACAACAAGAACCTGTTGCTCTCCACCGGCGCCGAAATCGACACCAAGCCCGAGTTGGAGATTTACGCGGACGACGTCAAATGCGCCCATGGTGCCACCATCGGCCAGCTCGACAGGATTTCCCTGTTCTATCTGGTATCCCGCGGCATCGGTCGCCGTGAGGCCAATACCCTTTTGACAATGGCCTTTATTAACGAACTTGTTGAACAGATTCCGGTTCAGGCGGTCAAAGACGCTGCCCAGCTCCGGCTGAATGAATTTTTCGATCAGACGTTTCAGGAGGCCTGACCGGTTATGACAGACCTTTCCATGGCCAAAAAGGCGGGCACTGCGGCGTTCGACGTCGAGGCCATTCGCCGGGACTTTCCGATTCTTGACCAGCAGATCAACGGCAAGCCCCTCGTGTATCTGGACAACGGCGCTTCGTCACAGAAGCCCATCGCCGTGCTGGACGCCATGGATCGCTATTACCGGGAAATGCATTCCAACGTCCATCGGGGCGCCCACACGCTTGGCGACCGCGCCACCAGCGCCTTCGAGGGCGCCCGGGAGAAGGTTCGCGCGTTCCTGAACGCTGACAGCACCCGCGAGATTATCTGGACCCGTGGCACCACCGAGGCCATCAACGTGGTGGCCAATGGCCTGGCCGGCCGCCTCAAGCCTGGTGACGAAATTCTCGTCAGCCATATGGAACATCACGCCAACATCGTGCCCTGGCAGATGGTGGCCGAGCGCACGGGCGCGAAGGTGGTTCCCATCCAGATCACTCCACAGGGTGAATTGGATCCGGACTCGTTCAATAGTTTGCTGGGCGACCGCACCCGGGTACTGGCACTGACGCACGTGTCCAACGTCCTGGGCACGGTGAACCCGATTGCACCGCTGATTGAGCAGGCCAAGGCTCACGGCGTGATCACCGTTATCGATGGCGCACAGGCGGTGCCGCACTTCCAGCCGGACGTACAGGCTCTGGGCTGTGATTTCTACGTGTTCTCGTCCCACAAGCTGTTCGGCCCGACGGGCGTTGGCGTGCTGTACGGCAAGGCCCAGTTGCTGGAAGAAATGCCCCCGTTCCAGGGTGGCGGTGAAATGATTGAGCGGGTGTCGTTCGAGCGCACCACCTGGAACGTGCTGCCTTACAAGTTCGAGGCCGGCACACCGCCGGTTGCCGAGGCCATCGGCCTGGGCGCGGCCATTGATTATCTGGGCGACCTGGATCGCAATGGCATGGAAGCGGCGGAAAACGCGCTTCTCACCCGCGCCAACGAACTGGTCGAGTCGGTCCCGGGCATGGAAATCATCGGTACGGCCAGCCAAAAGGTGCCGGTCATGTCCTTTAAAATCGCCGGCCTGCACCCCAGTGATATAGGAACACTGCTGGATCAGCAGGGCATCGCGATTCGCACTGGCCACCACTGCGCCATGCCGCTGATGGACTTTTACGGGGTTCCCGGTACAGCCCGGGCGTCCTTTGCGTTTTACAATACGCTGGAGGAAGTGGAACAATTATTCACTGCCCTGCAGAAAATCCAGCGTCTGTTTGCCTGATGGAGGTGGAAATATGACAGCCGAAGTCTTCACGCCAACCGTGGCGGTCACCATGACCCCGACAGCGGTGAAACACGTACGCAAACAACTGGACAAGAAGCCTGAGGCGAAAGGTATCCGCCTGGCGATCAAGAAAAGCGGCTGTTCCGGCTTCAAGTATGAAACCCAGTGGGTGGAAGAAGCCGCAGCGGACGACAAGGTGTTTCACATCGACGGTGTGGACGTCTTTGTAAAGGAAGAGCACCTGCCTCTGGTGAACGGCATTGAAATTGATTTCGTGACCGAAGGGGTGAACTCCCTGTTCCAGTTCCGGAATCCGAATGCGACGGCAGAGTGCGGTTGTGGCGAGAGCTTTACAGTCGCCTGAACCCGACAAACCAGATAGCGAATACGAGGCCCATTAAGGCATGCAAGAACGGGAAGTGGTCCTGACCAAACGCGAAGTAGAGGCGCGCCTGGTGCCCGCCGGAACCGAAATCATGATTCCGTCGGACACCTTCGTCACCATCACACAGTCACTGGGTGGTAGCTTCACCGTGGCCGTGAACGGCAACCTCGCTCGTATTGAAGGCCACAATGCCGATGCACTGGGCAAGAAGCCCCTTGAAAGCAGCTTCGACACCCCCGAAGACGGTACGGTGAACGAAAACCAGGTGTGGGAAGCGATGCGCAACTGCTACGACCCGGAAATTCCGGTCAACGTGGTGGAGCTGGGCCTGATCTACGAGTGTGAAATACAGAATGGCACGGAAGACGGCAACCATGTGTACGTCAAGATGACACTCACGGCCGCCGGCTGCGGCATGGGCCCGGTGATCACTGAAGACGTCAAGACCAAGCTTGAGCATGTACCCAATGTGGACAAGGTGACCGTCGAACTGACCTTCGATCCGCCCTGGAACAATGACATGCTCACCGACGAAGCCAAGCTTGAATTGGGGATGCTGTAATGACTGCCGCTGAACAGGAGTTTTTGAACAATCCGCTCGGGAAAGACACCACCCTCGAAGACGTCCTCGATGGCTTTGAATTCCTGGACGACTGGGAAGAGCGTTACGCGTTCATTATCGACCTTGGCAAGCAGCTACCTGCATTTCCGGACGACGAGCGCAGGGAAGAGAATTACGTTCACGGCTGTCAGAGCCAGGTGTGGCTGATCCATCATTACGATGAGCAAAGTGGCAAGCTGTACCTGCTGATTGACTCTGACGCCATCATCGTTCGCGGCCTTGCCGCCATTATCCTGGTGGCCCTGAATGGCAAGTCTCCCAGGGACCTGCTGGCCACGGACATCGACGAGCTGTTCGAACAACTGGATCTGTTCCGCCACATCTCGCCCACACGGGGCAACGGCCTGAGAGCCATGGTTGGCAAAATCCGGGATGTGGCTGCGGAAACCGCCGCAGCGTGATTGAGCAACCCTACCAGACGATAGCCACGTCATCCCGCTGTATATTGATCAGCCCGCCAAAGACAGGAATGCTGCCGTTACTGAAATCCGGGTGAACGTTGTTCACTGTCATGGTGGCGCGGCTGTCCACCAGTTCCGGGGTCGCCCCGGGTGAATCGAAGAAACTGGCACTGCGATAGAGTTTCAGCTCATCCCCCGGGCGCAAGCCTGCCGTGGCTCCGGAATCCAGCGTGACCTTGTTGCCGTCGACTCTCGTCACCCGCGTGATGAATGGCTGACAAGCAAGCGCATCATTGACCGCAGACACCATGTTGGTCATCAATCCCGCAACAGCCTGTCCGTACTCGGTTTCCCGGAAACCCGCCGACCCGAACCCATCAGAAGACCCCGGCCCAGCATTCCAACGTGCCTCCGCCGAAAACCGCTCCTGATAGACAGGTGCGCCGCTGAAGCCGTCATAAACCATCATGTCCACCACAAACCGCCGGTTCTGGTTCGCCGCACCAATGCCCCGTTGCAGGCGGTCGATAACAGAACTTCCCCAGGCGTCCGGGTCAGACACGCCAACATCACGGATGACACCGGTAACCACAAACTGCACCCCAAGCTCGCGAGCCACCTGGATCACGTTGCTCAATCGATTGTTGAATTTCTGGTGCGTTGGGGCATTAAGCAGGTCATCAAACAGGCGCTGGGTGGTCGCACCAAAAACCTGGAGTTGGCCACCACTCTGTAGATCTGCCTGCAACAATTGCGGCAAGACTTCGCCGGCATCCCCTATGCGCCCTATCCGGGCCTGATCCGGATACACCATGGGGAAACCGGTCACGGCCACGCGCTTTCTCAACTCTGCGGCATCGCCGGCCTGGCACTGGCCGCCGGCCGACATGTCGGCGCGAACCGTGACACGTAACAGATTGCCCCGCCGGTACTCGTCCACCACTTCAACGGACTTTGCCCGCGCTGACGAGGCAACCTGTAGGCGGGATTCCGTCACCACACCGTTTTCCATGGTGTCGCGGCTACTGATCCTGGCTTCGTACTGCAGGGAAACATCCCTTAACGCCGCCTTCTTAGCCTCCTGCCGTGCGCTGTCGACATCATCGTCATAGATGGTGGCGTGGCCGACGCCCTCCAGCACCACTGCCTGGGCACCGCCACACGCAATTACCAACAGTGCTGTGACAACGGAAATAGCCAGCTTCATGGGAAATCGTTCTCTTATTCGAGGTAGTAGAGGGAATCAACGCCCCGGCTCTGGAAATCTCCGGTGCTGTCATTGCCTCTGGGCATCGGAATTGGGCACAGGTCCTGCACTTCCCGATCGGTTACGCGGGAAACACAGGCACGGAACCTGGGCTCCAGCTTGAGTTCCATAACGGTTTCCACCACGCCGTCACTGTGTTCATTCACGGCAACCATTTTGGCGCCACGGATGTAGCTATCAACGTAGGTGCGGAACATATCGTTCTGCAATACGAAATCGTTAACCGTTGAGCTGCCGTAGATCACGGTGCCATAAACCCGTTCCGCCAGGTTGCGATAGGCATCCAACTGGGACGCACGCCGGGCAAGCAAGCGCTTACGCGTGTTCAGGCGATCTTTCGACACTTGCTCATAGGTTCCGAAGCCGCTAACCCTCACCGTAATCGGGTCCAGTTCGGTCTGCTGCCGGTCGGCACTGGCGTTCCGGTGCTGGCCCACGGGGGCGCAGCCGATCATTGTTACCACCAGCGCAGGTATCAGTATCCGCCGCAGGGTCATGTTGGTTCTCCGCAAAAAACATCTGTTCACTGCCCTTATGAAAAATTCACGCCAACCTTTGTAACCGACTGAATTCCATAATTTCATGTCCCACCGGGCCCGCCACACAGAAACCAGGCGGCAAAAAACTACCGCTATTTACAGTAAAAAAACAAACCGTTACCGCATCACCGGTGAGTCACGGTGGCAACTGAATTAACCTGAACTGAATGTCATTTTTAAATTAGCAGTATCATCGCTTCATCAGGACACATCATGACCCCATATCGTCTGACCAAGCTATCACTGGCCATCGGCCTTTCCATCGCCACCACCTCCGCCATCGCGAGCCCGCAGGCGTTCATGTCGTCACGCTCCTTCGCCATGGGCGGCACCGGTGTTGCCGTCGCCCATCCGGCTGCGGCGGGCGCCACCAATCCGGCGATGATGGCCGCAGACCACCATGAATGGTCCAACGATTTTGGTCTGATGCTGCCCTCCGTCAACGCCCGCTTTGCGGACGAAGAGGAAACCGTTGATCAGATCGACGATATTCAAGACACGATTGATCGCTTCCAGGAACTGGATAAGACGTCCAACCCGCAAGATGCCCGCCAAGCCGCCGGTGACCTGAGACGCCAGCTCAATGACTTTGACCGCGACACCGTCCGGATTGACGGCGGCCTGGGACTCGCCCTGGCCGTGCCCACCGAGTCTTTTGCCGTCGGCTTTTTCACCAACGGCAACGTTCGCGCCACCGTCCGCGGGGAGTTCGACGAGGACGACGAGCAGTTTCTGGCCGACCTGGAAACGGCAACCATCCCGGAACTAATTGCCGCCGATCTCGACCGCGACCTGGAGTCCCGCGGCCGCATCCTGGCCTCTGCCGTTGCCGAAGTAGGTCTTTCCATCGCCACTTCCATAGAGCTTCAGGACAGCTCACGTCTGCAACTCGGCGTATCGCCAAAATACGTTCAACTGCGCACCTTCCAATACACCGAAACCGTCTCCGGGTTTGAGGACGACGAGTTCGACAGCGACGAATACCAGACCGACAAGAGCGGGTTCAACCTGGACGTGGGCGCCGCCTACGCTTTCGGATCCCGCAACCAGTGGAATGCCGGCATTGCGGTCAAGAACCTGATCCCGATGGAGCTGGACTCTGCAGCCAGCCGCCCAGACGAGGAAAAGCGCACTCTGGAACTTGAGCCGATGGTAACTGCGGGCATCGCCCATAAAGGCGACTTCCACGTGCTGACCGCAGAAGTGGACCTGACGGAAAAGAAAGCCTTCGGCTATGAGGATGACACCCAGTGGGTTGCTCTCGGCGCGGAGTTCGACGCTTTCCGCTACGCGCAACTTCGCTTCGGCGTGCGCCAGAACCTGGCCAGCAATGACGACAACGATGGCATCGAGGAAGACACCCAGTTTACGGCCGGTATCGGCCTGTCGCCCTTCGGTGCCCGCCTCGATATCGGCGGCCTGATCAGCGATGCCGATCTGGGCGCGGCGATTGAGTTCGGCGCTGCGTTCTAAGCCTGTTGTATAGAAGCAGTCCACCAAGCCCGGTTTGATACCGGGCTTTTTTTGTGGCCAACCGGTTTGCCTGTGGCCAGCCTTGCCGGGATAATCCCCAGAGCAACATCCCTCAAGGAGCAGAACCCAATCCATGAAAACCTATCTGGTGGGCGGAGCCGTCCGTGATGAACTTCTTGGTCTGCCGGTCAAAGACCGGGACTGGGTGGTCACCGGTGCAACTCCGGAAGACATGTTGCGAAAGGGCTTCAAGCAGGTAGGCGCGGATTTTCCGGTATTCCTTCACCCAGACACCCGGGAGGAGTACGCATTAGCACGAACGGAACGAAAGCAGGGGCGAGGCTACCACGGGTTTACCGTGTACAGTGCCCCGGACGTGCCCCTTGAGGACGATCTGAAGCGCCGTGACCTGACCATCAACGCCATGGCAAAGTCCACCGCAGGTGAAATTGTCGACCCCTTCCACGGCCGCCAGGACCTGCAGGATCACAAACTACGCCACGTTTCCGAGGCCTTCGCCGAGGACCCGCTGCGCATACTGCGCACCGCACGCTTTGCTGCCCGCCTGCAGCCCCAGGGATTCACCATTGCCGAACCCACCATGGCGCTGATGCGGCAGATGGTGGACCAGGGCGAGGTCGGCGACCTGGTGCCGGAGCGGGTATGGCAGGAAATCCAGCGAGCGTTGCATGAGCAGGAACCCGGCACCTTTTTCGAAGTTCTGCGTGAATGCGGCGCACTGGCCGTCCTTATACCGGAGCTTGAGCCACTCGAGGCGTTTTCAGGCGCCATCGGCGCCTTGCGCCGTGCCCACGAAAGCAGCGATGATACGAGTGTCCGCTTGGCCGCGCTGCTTTCCCCCCTGGCGCCAGCCGAAGCCCGGAATCGAGCCAGGGCACTGAAAGCCCCCAACGACTGCCAGGATCTCACCCGCCTCATCACCGACGTGATACCAAAGATTCACACTATAACGTCTCACGACGCCGACCTGTTGCTGGACATGCTGGATGGAGCAGACGTGTGGCGTCGGGCAGACCGATTTTCCGGCCTATTGGTTGCTCTGAAATGCGCGCTGCCGGAGCCAGAGCGGCACAGGGTGGATTTGCTGAAATCCGCGCAACACGCCGCCACCGGGGTACAGGCGAAAACCCTGATGGAACAAGGGTTTCGTGGAAAAGAACTGGGTGAAGCAATCCGCAAAGAGCGGTTACGGCGTATCCTCGCATTCCTCAACAAAGAGTAGACACGCGATGGCATCCTCAACACCTGTAGTGCTCATTACCGGCGCAGCGCATCGGCTTGGCGCCCATACCGCCAGACATCTCCACCAACGCGGCTGGAACCTGGTCATTCATTACCGTTCGCGGGAGGCGGACGCAAACGCCCTTCGTGACGAGCTCAACAGCATCCGACAGAAATCGGCGGTTGCCATCCAGGCCGATCTTGCCGCCCCGGATCAGACAGAACTGCTGGCCCGCAAGGCAGTTTCCACCTGGGGTCGACTTGATGGCCTGGTGAACAACGCCTCGGTGTTCTACCCGAACCCTACACAGGACGCCAGCCCAGGTGACTGGGACGCGATCATGAACACCAACCTGCGGGCGCCTTTTTTTCTCGGCCAGGCCTGCCTGCCAGCGTTGAAACTGTCACAGGGCGCCATCGTGAATCTTATCGACATCTACAGCCAACGGCCGCTGGCCGACCATCCACTATACTGCGCCAGCAAGTCCGGGCTCGCTTCACTGACCCTGTCCTGGGCGAAGGACCTGGCACCGGAGGTGCGTGTAAATGGGGTTTCACCAGGCGCGATCCTTTGGCCAGAGGGTGACGCGGCGATCGACGAAGGTTACCAGCAAAGTATACTGGCCAAGACGCCCCTGGCCCGCACCGGCAAGCCGGAGGACATTGCTGGCGCCATCGCCTTCCTGCTGTGCGACGCCCCGTTTGTCACCGGCCAGATCCTCGCGGTGGATGGCGGACGCAGCCTCAATATGTAAAACCATCGCAGTTGCCTGCTTTGGCCCACTCTCGCTTTCCGATACAATGAAGCCAGCTTTTAAAATCTGCGTGCAAACCGGAGAGACTCCATGCGTGATGTAGTTATCGTAGCCGCCAAACGTACCGCCGTCGGCAGCTTCGGCGGCGGGCTGTCCAGCCTGAGTGCCGATAAGCTGGGCAGCGCCGTTATCAAAGCCCTGCTTGAAGAAACCGGTGTTGCTGCCGATCAGGTCAACGAAGTGGTCCTTGGCCAGGTTCTGACGGCCGGTTGCGGACAGAATCCGGCACGCCAGGCGTCCATCAACGCCGGCATCCCCGCCTCTGTACCGGCAATGACGATCAACAAGGTATGTGGCTCGGGACTGAAGGCGGTGCACATGGCGGTCCAGGCCATTCGCTGCGGCGATGCCGAGCTGATGATTGCCGGTGGTCAGGAGAGCATGAGCCAGGCTCCCCACGTGCTGCCCAACAGCCGCAACGGCCAGCGCATGGGTAACTGGAACATGGTGGACACCATGATTTCCGATGGCCTTTGGGATGCCTTTAACGACTACCACATGGGCGTCACCGCAGAAAACATCGTGGAGAAGTACGGCATCACCCGTGAAGAACAGGATGAGTTTGCTGCCGCGTCCCAACAGAAGGCGGCCGCCGCGATCGACGCTGGCTACTTCGAAAGCCAGATTGTTCCCATCACTATTCCTCAGCGCAAGGGCGATCCACTGATCGTCAACACGGACGAGAACCCGCGCGCTGGCGTAACCGCGGACAGCCTGGGCAAGCTTCGTGGCGCGTTCAAAAAGGATGGAACCGTCACCGCCGGCAATGCGTCTTCCCTTAACGACGGCGCGGCGGCCGTCATCGTGTGCAGCGCCGACAAGGCCAAGGAACTTGGGCTTGAGCCTCTGGCCACTATCAGGGCTCATGCCAATGCCGGTGTCGACCCGGCCATTATGGGCACCGGCCCGATCCCTGCTAGCCAGCGCTGCCTGAAACTGGCCGGTTGGTCGGTGGACGATCTGGATCTGGTGGAAGCGAACGAAGCCTTCGCCGCCCAGGCCATTTCCGTTAATCGGGATCTGGGATGGGATACCGCGAAGGTCAATGTGAACGGTGGTGCCATCGCACTGGGCCATCCAATCGGGGCTTCCGGTTGCCGGATCCTGGTCAGCCTGCTGCACGAGATGGCTCGCCGGGATGCAAAGAAGGGGCTTGCCACCCTGTGCATTGGCGGCGGCATGGGTGTTGCCCTCGCCGTGGAGCGTTGATCACAGGATGTTGAACGTGGTGCTGTTCGAGCCGGAGATACCGCCGAATACCGGCAATATCATCCGGCTCTGCGCCAACACCGGCTGCCAGCTGCATCTGATTGAACCCCTGGGTTTTACCCTGGAAGACAAACAGATGCGCAGGGCAGGCCTGGATTACAGTGAATACGCAACGGTAACGGTACACTCCGACTACCAGGCCTTTTTGGAGAGTGAGCAACCTTCAAGGCTTTTCGGGCTGACCACCAAAGGTAGCCGCGGCTATCATGATGTCGAATACCAGAATGGTGACTATCTGATGTTCGGCCCCGAAACCCGCGGGCTGCCACAGGACATCCGAGAGGCGATGCCGGAGCACCATCGCCTGAGAGTGCCCATGCGACCGGAAAGTCGCAGCCTTAACCTATCCAACACGGTAGCACTGGTGGTTTATGAAGCGTGGAGGCAATTTGGATTTGAAGGGTCGCAGTAACCCTCGCCACAGCGGATGGCCCATTATTGCCGTTTTGCTCATGCTGACTACCTGCAACGCCTGGCCCAATAATAATACGCAGGCTACCCGTGTTATCACCACGCCCTCGACAACGTCAGAAGTGTCTGTGGTCCTTGGCAAACAGATCATCAGGAAGCTCTATGACAGCTGCGGGCTGGACATAAGATATCTGGATGTCCCGGCCGCACGGGCCGTGCTTATGGCAGAGAAAGGCCAGTCAGACGGCGAGCTTGCCCGAATCCCGATGGCCGTCAATGACAATGCTCCGTTGCTACCGCTGGCGACGCCCATCCAGGAGGCGCGCCTGGTTTCGGTGGCTCTCAACGGCAAGGCCGGCGATTCAAAGGCCTCTTTGAAGGGAAAACGGATTGGTTTCCTCAATGGCTATCGAATGATCGCGCGGGTGCTGCCCGAGGATGCGACACAGGTAGCCACCAGCGACACCTTTCAATTGATCGATCTGCTCGAACGAGGCCGTATCGACGTGGCACTGACCCTGGAGTGGGACGCCCTGGCCGCCAAACGCAAGAACCCAAACCTGTCCATTGGCGAGCCACTGCTGCAAGCCCCCCTCTATCACTGGGTTCATGAATCCCGAAAAGACGATATCCCTTGCCTGTCCCGGGCGCTGGAGTCCATGAAGGCATCCGGCGAGATCGACCAGATAATCAGTGACGGTATCGGGCAGGAAACCGCCCAATAAAAAACCCCGCGAACCTGAACCGTTGGCGGGGTTTTTCTGGCGCTTGTGACGAGAACGTATCAGTGAGTCTGTTCTTCCTTCGCTTCCCCTGACGCCTCTTCCTGCTTGCGCTTCAATGCCTGTGCATAGATGGCATCAAAGTTAACCGGTGCCAGCATCAGCGCCGGGAAGCTACCCCGACCGACCACGCCGTCAATGGCTTCCCGAGCATAGGGGAACAGGATGTTGGGGCAATAGGCACCCAGCATCTGGCCAAGCTGTGGGCCTTCAATACCTTTCACCAGGAAAACGCCCGCCTGCTGAATCTCGACGATGTAAGCCACTTTTTCATCGACTTTCGCGGTCACAGTCAGAGACAGGACCACTTCGTACTGGTTATCGCTGATCTTGTTGTGGGAGGTGTTCAGATCCAGATTAACCTGAGGTTTCCACTGGTCCTGAAAAACCGTCGGGGAATTCGGCGACTCGAACGACAGATCCTTCACATAGATACGCTGGAGCGCGAACTGTGGTTGATTCTGGTTTTCGTTGCCTGCTGCGGCCTGCTCGTTTTCAGCCATGTTCAATCCTTTCATTCTCGATAAGGGGCAACCAGGGCCCGTTGTTATGTCAGTGCTGCCGGAACAGTGTAATGCCTGGCTCCGCCGGCCGATGTGAAACAGTGCGACAGTTTACCGTTCAGTTCAAGGCCTGGCAGGGCCGTTACTTCTTCACCAACGGCAGATTGCTGCCTTTCCAGTCCGCAACGCCACCGTTGAGGCGAACCACATTGGCGTAGCCTTCCGCATTCAACTGCTTGACCGCCATGGCGGAATGCTGACCCATCTTGTCAGCCACAATAATCTGCTTGTCCTTGAACTTCTTCAGTTCCGACGCACGACTTTTGATACTATTAAGGGGAATATTGATTGAACCGGTTATCCGGCCCTCGTTAAAATCCTTGCGATCACGGATATCGACGACGACAGCTTCGTCGCGGTTAATCAGATTCACGGCTCCCTGCGCAGAGATTTTCTTGCCGCCACGGCGAGACTCGAGCACCAATATGGCCAGCAGGAAAGCGACAAACAGAGATACCAGAATGTAATGGTTAACCGCGAACTCGAACACCCTTTCCATGAAAACACCTTGCTGAATAGTTTGTGGCGGGATTATACACACCCTTCCCCAAGGACAGAAGGTGACCAGGCCGAAGGTGACGCCACTGGCCGGAGGGTGCGAAAATGTTTAGAATCAATGTTCGTTTTAGTAAATTTACCAAACTACCATCGGATTAAGTGATGACTGCCACGCGTAAGCCTACCGCACTGATCATTCTTGATGGCTGGGGCCACCGTGACCCGGCTGAAGACAACGCCATCAGCAATGCCAACACCCCGTGTTGGGATAAGCTCTGGGAAAATCAGCCGAAAACACTCATCAACACCTCCGGCATGTTTGTCGGTCTGCCCCAGGGACAGATGGGTAATTCCGAGGTTGGGCACATGAACCTGGGCGCTGGCCGGGTGGTTTATCAGAGCCTGACACGCATCGACAAAGATGTAGAAGAAGGTAGTTTTACGGAAAATTCCGTACTTTGCGCCGCCATTGATAAAGCCGTCAGCAGCAACCGTGCTGTGCACCTGATGGGCCTGCTTTCCCCCGGCGGCGTTCACAGCCATGAAGACCACGTACTGGCGGCCGCTGAAATGGCAGCCAAGCGCGGCGCGAAGGAAGTCTATATCCACGCCTTCCTCGATGGCCGCGACATGCCTCCCCGCAGTGCAAAAGCGTCACTGGAAAAAGCTGCCACCAAACTCAAGCACTTGGGCGTGGGCCGGGTGGCCTCCATTGTTGGCCGCTACTACGCCATGGACCGCGACAATCGCTGGGACCGCGTGGAAGAAGCCTACAACGTTATGACCCTGGGCGAAGCAGAATTCACTTCAGCTGATCCGGTGTCCGCGCTGGAGCAAGCCTACGAGCGCGGCGAGAACGACGAGTTTGTAAAGGCCACCCGTATCATGGCCAGCGGCGATAACGAAGGCACCATCAACGACGGTGACACCGTTATATTCATGAATTTCCGCGCTGATCGCGCCCGCGAGATGACACGCTGCTTCGTGGAAAAGGACTTCGACGGTTTTGAACGTCGCAAGCATCCGGAACTGGCTGACTTCGTCATGCTGACCGAGTACGCAGCCGACATTAACACCTCGTGCGCTTATCCCCCGGAGCAGTTGACCAATGGTCTGGGCGAGTATGTGGCCAACCTCGGCAAAACCCAGCTGCGGATTTCCGAAACCGAGAAGTACGCACACGTTACCTTCTTCTTTAACGGCGGTCTCGAAACACCGTTTGAAGGTGAGGACCGAATCCTGGTTCCTTCGCCCAAAGTGGCGACTTACGACCTGCAACCGGAAATGAGTGCGCCCGAGGTCACTGACAAGCTGGTCGAGGCGATCAAGAGCGGGAAATACGACCTGGTTGTCTGTAACTATGCCAATGGCGACATGGTGGGCCACACAGGCAAGCTGGATGCCGCCATCAAGGCCGCGGAATGCATCGACCAGTGCGTAGCCCGTATTACCGAAGCCTTGCAGGAAGTGGGTGGTGAAGCATTGATCACCGCTGACCACGGCAACTGCGAACAGATGACCGACCCCAATTCCGGCCAGGTACACACGGCCCACACGATCGGCCCCGTGCCGCTTATCTACGTTGGCCCACGCAAGGTCAACCTCAGGGACGACGGTAGCCTCAGCGACGTGGCGCCCACCCTGCTGAGCCTGATGAGCCTGGAACAACCGGCTGAAATGACCGGGCACAGCCTGGTGGAGATCGGTTGATTCTGCGTCTTTGGCTGGCGGTGGCGATGCTTGCAGTCGTCACGCCAGCACTGGCGGAGCAACAGGTCACGCCTGGCCAGATAGAAGATCTCAAGGAAGAGATTGCCGATATTGATGAGTGGCTTGCCGACGCCGAGGAAGACCGTTCCTCGCTGGAGCAACAGCTCTCCGGGCTCGAACAGGAAATAGGCCGGCTCACCCGCGAACGCCGGGAGCTCCGCCAACAGGCACGGGAACAGCAACTGCGCCTGACCGAGCTCGGCAAGGAAGAGACCGAACTCACCCGCGTGCTGGAAAGCCAGCGCGACAGCCTGAAGAAACAGATCCGCGCCGCCTGGATGGAAGGCGACGCGCCCGCCGTCAAAGTCCTGCTCAACGAGATCGACCCGGACAAGGTCGCCCGCACGATGACCTACTACGAGTACCTCAGCCGGGACACCATTGACCGCCTCGAGGCGTTCGCTGCCAATCTCCGGCAATTGAAAGAAACGCAGAAGCAGGTCAAGGCCGGGCGGATGCGGCTGGCAGAACTGGAAGAGAATGTCGCCGACCGCCAACAAAAGCTGAGCAGCAGCAAAAAGGAACGGGAACAGACCCTGGCGGCCCTGAAAACCGACATCAGCAATCGACTGAGCGAACGCGAGGAACTGGAAGAGGATCGCAAGCGCCTGGAAAAACTGCTGCAGGAGGTCGAAGAGGCCATCGCCAACATCCCCACGCCCAATGAGTCAGATCCGTTCGGATCACTCAAGAACAAACTGCCGTGGCCGGCGGAAGGCAAAATCGTCCGCAACTTCGGAGACAGCTACGCCAGCGGAAAACTCAAGCACAACGGACTGCTGATCAACACCGCCGAGGAAGGCGACGTAAAAGCCGTTCACTATGGCCGCGTTGTTTTCGCCAACTGGCTGCGCGGGTTTGGCCTGATCACCATCCTCGACCACGGCGACGGCTACATGACGCTCTACGGCCACAGCAGTAGTCTGTTCACCAGCCCCGGAGACTGGGTTGAAGCGGGCGAGGCAATTGCCCAGGCTGGCCGAACCGGCGGGACCAATGACCCCGCGGTGTATTTTGAGGTCCGCCACAATGGAAAACCGGACAATCCCCGACGCTGGCTCGGCAACCGCTGAACGGGTTCACGCTACCCCAAAGGCTGACAAATCAGCCCGGTAACGCCATACTGTCCGGCAATACTTGGGAACAACCAGTCATCGGATTAACACAGGACATGTGAATGAGACGGGTAAGAAGTCTACACCACGCCAGCACACGCGCACTCGCCCTTGCCACCTGCTTAACCGTTCTGCCCGGCCTTATTCATGCCCAGGAAGCCGATGAAGAAACCCGACGCCTGCTGGAAGGCATCCAGCACGGTGAGCAGGTGGAAATACAGCTGCCTGATCCGGAAGAACAGCTGCCACTGGACGACCTTCGCAAATTCGCTGAAGTGTTTGGCCGAATCAAGGATGCCTATGTGGAAGAGGTGGACGACCGCCAGCTCCTCGAAAGCGCGATCAAAGGCATGTTATCTGACCTGGACCCGCACTCCACCTATCTGGCCCCGAAAGACTACGAACAGCTCGAAGAGAGCACCTCCGGCGAGTTTGGCGGCCTGGGCATCGAAGTAGGCATGGAAGATGGCTTCGTAAAAGTTATCTCTCCCATCGATGACACCCCTGCTCAGAAGGCCGGTGTACAGGCGGGCGACCTGATCATCAAACTGGGTGACCAGCCGGTGAAAGGCATGTCGCTGGAAGAAGCCGTTAAACTGATGCGCGGCAAGCCAGGAACCGTCCTCACCCTGACCATTATGCGTGAGGGAGAATCAGCGCCGATCGAGATTGATGTGACACGCGACATCATCAAGGTCACCAGCATCAAATCCCGCATCATCGAGAACGGCTATGGCTACGTCCGCATAACTCAGTTCCAGGCGGATACCGGCACGCAGTTCACCAAGGCACTGGAAGCCTTGGAGAAAGAACATGGCAGCGACCTGGACGGCCTGGTGATTGACCTGCGCAACAACCCCGGCGGCATTCTCCAGGCGGCGGTTGAAGCGGCCGATGCCCTGCTGGATAGCGGCTTGATCGTCTACACGGAAGGCCGCATCCAGAGCTCGCGCCTGCGCTTCAATGCCAAACCCGGAGATGTGATGCCGGATACGCCCATTGTTGTTCTGATTAACGGCGGTTCAGCCTCTGCATCCGAGATTCTTGCGGGCGCGCTTCAGGATCACCAGCGTGCCGTGGTCATGGGCACCCAGTCGTTCGGCAAAGGCAGCGTGCAAACTGTCATCCCCCTGGATGAGACTCACGCCATCAAGATGACCACCGCCCGCTATTACACCCCGGATGGGCGCTCCATCCAGGCCAAGGGGATCAAACCGGATATTGAAGTGAAGCCGGCGCAGCTGACTGAGCTCGACAGTCAGCCGTTCTTTACCGAGGCGGATCTCAGCGGCCACCTTGAGGGGCAGGATGAGGGGCAGCAGGAAGAACCGCAAAAGCAGGAGGACGCACAAAGCACGTCGCCGGCGAACAAGGACTTCCAGCTACGCTCTGCACTGAACCTGCTGAAAGGCATGAGCATTCTCAACAAGCGTAACAAGCCGACACAGGAAAGCGCGGATTGAAAGTTCTAGCAACACTGATTGCCGCCCTTTTGGCCACCTCCCCGGTTGTTGCCGGGGAGCATGAGGGGCAACTCCCGCCCACTATCGCCATCATCATCGATGACATGGGGCATAACCTGGTGGAAGGTGAGCGCCTGATCGCCCTGGATCAGCCCATCACCCTGGCTTTCCTGCCCTACCGCAGATACACCACCAGACTGGCGGAGTTGGCCCACCAAAAGCACAAGGAAATCATGCTGCATGCGCCAATGGCCAATACCCGTAACATCGGCCTTGGGCCCGGCGGCCTGAACCCGGACATGGACCAGAACAGCATAGCCACTACCTTGCGGCGAGCGCTCCAGTCCATTCCCCATGTGCAGGGCGTGAACAACCATATGGGCAGCCTGCTAACTCAACAACTTCAGCCGATGGACTGGGTGATGTCTGAACTCGATCACTACCCGGTCTATTTCGTGGACAGCCGCACCATCGCTTCCTCCATTGCGGGCGAAGTCGCAGCCGCTTACCGCATACCCACCCTCACCCGCGACGTGTTCCTGGATCACGAGCAAACCGAGGAATTCGTGGATCAGCAGTTCGAGCTTCTTATCAAGCGGGCAAAGGAAAACGGCAGCGCCATCGGCATTGGCCATCCTCACAAGGTAACGGTGGATTATCTAGAGAAACGTCTGCCAGAGCTGGACGAGCAGGGAATTGCCGTAGCGACCGTCAGCGGCGTATGGGCGATGAGGAATGGCAACCGACCAATGTTTGCGGAAGGGGAAAAGCGGGCGATTCGGCCCGCGCTGGCGAAGCAGGAATGAGGCCCGACCTCAATCCCGCACCACAATCCCCTGGGCCTTCATAAATGCCTTTGCTTCGGGAATCGTATGCTGACCGAAGTGAAAGATGGACGCCGCCAGCACGGCATCCGCGCGACCTTCGGTCACACCGTCTGCCAGATGCTGCAGCTCGCCCACTCCCCCTGAAGCAATGACCGGCACCGATACAGCGTCGCTGATGGCACGGGTCAGCCCCAGGTCGAATCCGATTTTGGTGCCGTCCCGGTCCATGCTGGTCAGCAGCAACTCGCCGGCACCCATCGCGGTCATCTTGCGAGCCCACTCAACCGCATCCAGCCCTGTCGGCTTGCGCCCACCGTGGGTGAAAATCTCCCACCGGGGCTCCTCTCCTTCACCACTGACACGCTTGGCATCAATGGCGACAACGATACACTGACTGCCAAAACGGTCGGCGGCCTCACGCACGAAGTCCGGATTGAATACCGCCGCAGTATTGATTGACACCTTGTCCGCGCCTGCATTCAGGAGCTTGCGGATGTCCTCAACGGTGCGCACGCCGCCACCCACCGTCAGCGGGATAAACACTTCAGCCGCCATGCGCTCCACAGTTTCATAGGTGGTATCGCGGCTTTCGTGACTGGCGGTGATGTCCAGGAAGGTAATTTCGTCGGCGCCCTGTTCGTTGTACTTGCGGGCCACTTCCACCGGGTCACCAGCATCGCGGATATCGACGAAGTTCACGCCTTTTACAACGCGGCCTTTATCGACATCCAGGCAGGGAATAATGCGTTTTGCCAGAGCCATAATTCGTGTTACCCCTTCAGGCTGTCGCAGAAGGCCTGGGCCTCGGCCACATCCAGGGTGCCTTCATAGATGGCTCGGCCGGTAATCGCACCGAGGATGCCCTTGTCAGCCACGGTAGCAAGGCGCTTGAGATCGTCCATGTTGGTAACGCCTCCAGAAGCGATCACGGGGATGCCGCCTTCTTCCGCCAGTGCCGCGGTGGCTTCCACGTTCACGCCCTGCATCATGCCGTCGCGGCTGATGTCGGTGTAAACAATGGACTCGACACCGTCGTTGGCAAAACGTTTCGCCAAGTCGGTCGCCATGACTTCAGACACTTCCGCCCAGCCGTCAGTGGCAACGCGGCCGTCTTTGGCGTCCAGGCCCACGATAATGTGGCCGGGAAAGCGCTTGCACATCTCGGTAACGAATTCCGGTTCTTTCACCGCCTTGGTACCAATAATGACCCACTGTACGCCGGCTTTCAGATAGGCCTCGATGGTTTCCGCCGAACGAATACCGCCGCCAATCTGGATGGGCAAATCCGGGTATTTGCGAGCGATGGCCTGGACGATTTCGCCGTTGACGGGTTCACCGGCGAAGGCGCCATTCAGGTCCACCAGATGCAGGCGGCGGGCGCCAGCATCCACCCAGCGGGTTGCCATATCAACAGGATCGTCACCGAAAACGGTGGAGTCGTCCATACGGCCCTGGCGCAGTCTTACGCATTTGCCGTCTTTAAGATCTATGGCCGGGATGATCAGCATGTTCCAGTCCAGTTGGTAAAGTTTTTCAGTAACTGCAGCCCCGCCCGAGCGCTTTTTTCAGGGTGGAACTGCACCGCAAAGATGTTATCTCTCGCTACTGCTGCAGCCAGGTCAACGCCGTAATGGGTACGGCCGGCAATATCCGGGTTGCCCTCGGCTTCAGCGTAGTAGCTGTGCACGAAATAGAAGCGGTCGCCGTCGGGAATATCGTGCCAAAGCGGGTGATCCATGGTCTGGTGCACTTCGTTCCAGCCCATATGAGGCACTTTCAGACGTTCGCCGTTCTCGGTGAGATTGTCACCGAAGAAGCGCACCTCCGACTGGAACAGGTCGATACAATCCACCCAGCCGTTTTCCTCGCTGCGGGACATCAGCGCCTGCATGCCTACGCAAATGCCGAGCAACGGACGGTCAGCGGAGACTTCCCGCACCAACTCATCAATTCCCAGGCGGCGGATTTCCGCCATGCAGTCGCGGATGGCGCCCACGCCAGGGAGGATCACCCGGTCCGCGCTGCGGATCTGCTCGGCGTTGTCGGTGACCAGAACACGGGTGTCCGGTGCAACGTGCTCCACCGCTTTGCTGACGGAATGAAGGTTACCCATGCCGTAGTCGATAATGGCAACGGTTTTCATGCGAAGAGAAACTTCCTGAATCGTGGTTCTTTAGTTGAGCCCAGGGCCGCTTACAGCGACCCCTTGGTGGACGGGGTAATACCCGCCATTCGCTCGTCCATTTCAATGGCCATACGCAGGGCACGACCGAAGGCCTTGAACACGGTTTCGATCTGGTGGTGGGTGTTCTTACCTTTCAGGTTATCGATGTGCAGGGTGACCATGGAGTGGTTCACAAAGCCGTGGAAGAACTCCTCGAACAGGTCGACGTCGAAGCCTCCTACAGCACCACGGGTATAGGGCACATCCATCATCAGGCCGGGACGACCAGACAGGTCAATCACCACGCGGGACAGTGCTTCGTCAAGCGGCACGTAGGAATGGCCGTAACGACGGATGCCCTTCTTGTCGCCAACCGCCTGCTTGAAGGCCTGGCCCAGGGTGATACCAATATCTTCCACCGTGTGGTGGTCATCAATGTGCAGATCGCCCTTCGAGACAATGTTCAGGTCCACCAGCCCGTGGCGGGCAATCTGATCCATCATGTGCTCAAGGAAAGGCACGCCCGTGTCGAAGCTGGACTTGCCGGTGCCGTCGAGATCGATCTCGACGGTGATCTGTGTTTCCAGGGTATTTCTTTCTACCCGAGCCTTGCGTTCGGCCATGGGGACTCCAAAGTCATCAGTCGGCACATGCCGGAAAAGTGTCTGTGCGCATTATACCTTTTATGATTCCCCGCGTCCCGCAATGGCCTTTATAGCCTTGATAGCGACGACCATCAGAACGCTTTTTTGAGGTTACTCATGTAGGTATCGACCAGGCTGTTGAACTCGTGCTTGATCACGGGGCTGATGGCCAGTTTCAACAGGCTCGGCAGCGGAACGGTCAACTCGGCGCTGGTCTGGAATTTCACCGAAGTAGTGCTGTCGTCTTTCTTCTTGAGAGTCCAGGAGCCTTTTACCACACCGTTACCCTCGCCTTTCACCGGCTCCCAGGTAATCCTGCCGTTGTCCTTGTCCGCGAAGTACTTGCACGCGTATACAGACTGGATGGCATGCTTGTCCACGCCCACCTTTTCCATTTCCCAGCGATAGGCGTTGTCACCCAGATCCACCAGGTTATGCACCTTGGGGAAATGGCTTGCCGATGCGGGCACGTCCGCCAGCAGCTCGAATACTTCGTCATATCCGGCGGGCAGATCCAGTTCCCGGTTAAGCTCAATAGAGACAGTAATAGCCACTGTTTGCTCCTTTTTATCGTTGTAAGACGCGCTTTATATCGTTGTGTAGAAATAAGGTGCCTATTTTGGCTGATCACTAACGTATTGTCATACACTCAGGCTTTTATTTTGTTACCCCTGGGTTATCCTTGGGCTAATCACAAGCCCAGTTACCGGACACGAATTAACGGAAGGACGCCAAAATCATGAAAGCTGTTCGCTATGTGGCTCTTGCCATCGTTGGCCTGCTCATTCTTGCCGTTGCCGCCGTCGCTATCGCGGTCGCCGTTATTGACCCAAACACCTACAAGCCACAGATTGAGAAAGTGGTCGAGAGTAAGACCAATCTGGACCTGATACTGGCCGGGGATATTGGCTGGTCTTTCATCCCACTAGGCCTGGAACTGAACGACGTTGAGGCCACCCTGGAAGACGAACGCCTGGTCAAGCTTGACCAACTGGTGGCTCAGGTCAGCTTCTGGTCCCTGATAACCATGTCGCCCCGGGTGGATACCTTCCTGTTGAGCGGGCTGGACGCCAACCTGTCCGTTGATGCCAACGGCACCGGTAACTGGACCCGCATCATGCCGGAAGGGGAAGAACAGCCGCAGCAGGAAGAACCCGCCGCGCCAGCCGAAACCGCTGAAGAACAGCCAGAGAGCAGCGGCGCCAGCGAGCCTTTGAACTTCAACGTGGAGAGCGTGGAAATCAGCAACGCCCGCGTTCATTACGAAGACAAGGGCACGGGCCAGGCATTTACCCTGGAAGATTTCACCGTAAACGCCAGCGAGATCACCCTGGGTTCAAGCTTCCCATTGGGCGTCTCGTTCCGCTTCGCCACCAACCAGCCGCAGTTTGAAGTTCAGGGCGACATCAGTGCCCGCCTGGCCGCCAATGAGGCCTTAAACGAATTTGGCGTGTCCGACCTGGAAGCCATCTTCGACATGAACGGCGAGCCTTTTGGCGGCGAATCCGTTCGCGCCGAAATAGCTGGCTCCCTGGAAGCCAATCTGGAAAACGAAACCGCCACGCTTAATGGCTTTACCGCCAGCCTGGCCGACCTGACGCTCAACACAGACCTGACGGTGAACGGCTTTGGCGACAAGCCGAAACTCGAAGGCAGTCTCAGCATTGACGAATTTTCCCTCAAAGCGCTTCTGGCGGCCCTTGGCCAACCCGCCATCGAAACAGAAGACCCTGACGTCATGAAGGCCGTCGCTTTCTCCACCAACATCGGTGGCCCCGCCGGCACCGTGGAACTCAGCGACCTGACCATCAGCCTGGACGATACCACCTTCCAGGGCAGTGCCAGTTACGCGCTGGCCAACAGCGGTATTGGCCTGGACTTGCAGGGCGACGCGATCAATGCCGACCGCTATCTGCCGCCTGCCAGTGAGGAACAAACCGATGCCGCCGCCGAGGAAGCCCCGCAAGGTGGTGGCGCCCCGGCGGAAGAAGGCGACTTGCTGCCCCTGGACACACTCCGTTCGCTAGCGCTGGATATCAATCTCGGGCTGGGCGAACTGATCGTCAGCAATCTCACCATCAAGGAAATCAAATCGGTGATCACCGCACGCAATGGTGTGCTGGAAGTGCAGGACTTCAGCGGCAAACTGTACGAAGGCTCCTTCGGCGCCAAAGTGACCCTGGATGCCCGTACCGACAATCCGAAGTGGAGCATCGGTTCCAAGGTCAACAACGTACAGACTTTGCCACTGCTGACCGACCTTGCCGAAGTGGACATGCTTGCCGGTGGCGCCAACCTGGCCGTGGACGTGAACACCACAGGAAATCGCATTTCCGCCCTGCGCAGCAACGCCAAAGGCGACATCAACTTCAACCTGGCCGAGGGTGAGTTCACCCGCATGAACCTCACGCGCATGGCGTGCCAGGGCATTGCACTGGCCAACCAGGAAAGCCTCTCTACATCAGACTGGGGTACCAGCACGCCGTTCAACGACATGAAGGGCACCCTCAAGATTGACGGCAACACCCTGAACAACACGGACCTTGTGGCTGCCCTCGCCGGCATGAGACTGGAAGGCGACGGCACGGTGGACCTGGCTGCTTCCGACCTGGATTACGAAGTTGGCCTGCGGATCGTGGGCGAGATCCACCGGGACGAAGCTTGCCGAGTCACCGAATACGTTGAAAACGTGGTGATCCCGGTTGAGTGCCGCGGCGACTTCGCGGAAGACCCGGCCGGCCTCTGCTCCTTCGACGGCTCACGCTTCCGCGACACCCTGAAGACCATTGCCGCCAACGCTGCCAAAGCCAAGGCGCGCGAAAAAGTGGACGAAGCCAAATCCAAAGCGGAAGACAAAGTCTCCGAAAAACTGAAAGAGAAGCTGGGTGAAGAGAGTGGCGAAAAGGTGAAAGACGCCCTCAAGGGCCTGTTCGGTCAATGAACGACGGTTTTGCCCAAAAGCTTCTCGCCTGGTACGACGAAAACGGCAGGCACGACCTGCCCTGGCATCATGACCGGAACCCATACCGCGTGTGGGTTTCGGAAATCATGCTGCAGCAAACCCAGGTGACCACTGTTATTCCCTACTTCGAAGCCTTTATGCAGCGCTTTCCAGACGTGAAAGCGCTCGCTTCTGCACCGGTGGATGACGTTCTCAGCCATTGGTCCGGCCTTGGGTACTACGCACGCGCCCGCAACCTCCAGAAAGCGGCGCAACAGGTGGCCAACGAGCACGGAGGCGAGTTTCCCGGCAATCTGGAACAACTCCAGGCCCTGCCCGGCATTGGCCGCTCCACCGCGGCGGCCATCCTTGCCCAGGCCTTCCAGCAACGGGCAGCCATATTGGACGGCAACGTGAAACGGGTACTGGCCCGCTACCACGCCATCCCCGGCTGGCCGGGTAAAACCGACGTGCTCAACCAACTTTGGGAGCGCGCTGAAGAACACACGCCCGATGCACGCATCCGCGACTACACCCAGGCCATCATGGATCTGGGCGCCATGGTCTGCACCCGCAGCCGTCCAGCGTGCGACAACTGCCCACTACAGAACGGGTGCGACGCCTATGCCAACAACGAAACCAGCCTCTACCCCGACTCAAAGCCGAAGAAAGCCAAGCCCGAAAAAACCACCTGGATGGTGATACTGGAAGATCACCAAGGTCGTATCCTGCTGGAACGCAGGCCTCCCAGCGGCATCTGGGGCGGCCTCTGGAGCCTTCCGGAACTGGACCCGGCCTACGGCCCGGAAGAACTGCCAGACGCCTGCGAACAGGCCTTCGGCTTCCACTGTGGCGAACCGGAACTCACCAGCGGCTTTCGGCACACCTTCAGCCATTACCACCTTCATATCCAGCCGGCACGGCTCACCGTACAAAGCCCCGCTCACATCAATGATCGGGACAGCTACAAATGGGTCCACCGGGACCAGGCCCTTACCCTCGGCCTGCCGGCCCCCATTCGCACACTGCTGACCGCGCCGGAACAAACCCTCTTGCTTTGATCTGTTATCATCCCAGCAGATTCAGCAACACCACCTCCAAACAGGAGCAGACATGAGCCGCACCGTATTCTGTCGCAAATACCAGGAAGAACTCGAAGGGCTGGACTTCCCCCCCATGCCCGGCAAGAAAGGCGAAGACATCTACGAAAACGTCAGCAAGAAAGCCTGGGAAGAGTGGCAGGCCCAGCAAACCATGCTCATCAACGAAAAACACCTGAGCCTGATGGATCCCAACACCCGCAAGTACCTGCAGGCGCAGATGGAACGCTTCTTCAACAACGAGCCGTTCGACAAGGCTGAGGGCTATGTACCGCCAGAGAAGTAGGCGCACCCAACTTGTGGAAGCGCCTATCAAAATTTTCCCGGAACGGCCTTGACTCAGGCAACCTAAACCGGTTTAATAGCGCCCCGTTGCAGCAGCACCGCAACACGCCCGGATAGCTCAGTCGGTAGAGCAGGGGATTGAAAATCCCCGTGTCGGTGGTTCGATTCCGCCTCCGGGCACCATTTCCTCCCCACCTCGAGTGACGTAAACCCTTTGATTCCAAAGAAAAATCGAAATTTTAAGTTGTATTGATTCCCTTTTTTTTTGCTTCCCGTAACTCTCTGATTTTCCTGAATTTGGAAAAATTCGGTAAAACCAGTCACGACAACATCACGACTGCACGTCCTATTTCCTAATATTCCTCCGGCCGTAATTTTTGGGCGTACGAGCCCAACCACTGGCTCGTCGCATTCGAGTTTTCCGATGCATGGAGGAATATCAGTGGCTAGCTTCAAGAAAACCGCCACCGGTTGGCGAGCGGATGTTTTCAAAAAAGGTATCCGGCGGTCCAAGACCTTTCGCGCCAAGCGAGAAGCCGTTGCCTGGTCGAACCAGATCGAATACGAAATCGAACAAGGCCACCACGACACAGGCGCAGCGCCACCCAGTGCGACCATGTATCACATACTGGAGCGCTACCGGGATGACGTCTCCCCCAAAAAACAAGGGGCAAGATGGGAGGTGATCCGCCTGAATCAAATGATGCGGGATCCGTGGCTGGCCGACGTAAAACTATCAGACATTGGCCCCAGACATTTCTCAGCGTGGCGTGACAAGCGATTGAAGGAAGTTTCCGGTTCGAGCGTGAATCGAGAGTTCAATCTTCTGACACACGCCTGCAAACTCGCCTGGCGGGAATGGCAGTGGCTCAAAGAACACCCGATGGCCGGGGTTTCACGACCGCCTGAGAATAAACCGCGAGACCGAGTCATTACTGATGCCGAAATCGACGCTTACGTCGAGTCCAGCGGTTACAGTTTCACAGCACCACCAACAACTGTCCTCAGCCGGGTTGGCGCCATGTTTTTATTTGCCTCAGAGACGGCGATGCGGGGTGGCGAAATCTGCAAAATGAAAAAAACAGATATCGATTTCAACAAACGCGTGGTTTATATCCCTGAAACCAAAACAGGTGTACCAAGGTGGGTTCCGCTATCGACAAAAGCCATCAAGATACTCAACCATGTAATAAACTACACCAAAGGCACGCCAACAGTGTTTAGCGTGACTGCCAGGCAACGAGACGCTCTCTCACGGAAAATCATGAAGAAGGCAGGCCTTGACGGCATCAACTTTCACGACACCCGCAGAACGGCCCTAACACGAATGTCGCGAAAGTTTGGGCCGATGGAGCTGGCCAAAATTTCTGGTCATCAGGATCTGAAAATTCTGCAGTCGGTTTACTACGCACCCGATCCGTCCGATTTGGTGCAAAAACTCGACTAGCCTGAAGTCCACCGACCCCCTTTAGCAGGAATTAGTATTTCGCGTTACTAATTGCGATTAAAGGCGATGGAGCTACTCAGGCAATTGCCCCCAGTCTAAAACTCCGTAATCCGTACCCTCCCTGAATGGATACCTCAAGGAGGGTAAAATGAGCGAGATTGCAGAGTTCGAAGCTGATACTAACGCCATCCCCCAAAAATTAATGCAACTTACTCAATTACTGGAAAAGCTGCTGGAGAAGACTGAGTCAGACTCGGAGGAGCGACTCTGGACTCCAGCAGACGTAGCCAATTTTCTACAGGTCAGTGAGGCGAGTGTGATGAAAAACTATTACTACATGCCGGGCTTCCCCAAAGGGTTCCGACTGCCCTCCAAGAAAGGCATGGGTGGTCGTCGATGGCATCCAAACGACATCAAAAATTGGTGCAATCGGCAAAAAACCTTCTGAACGATGAGGTAGATCGTGATTCACCCTATGTTAATAGTTGCGGCAGCGTTGATAGTCGTGGGATTCACGGGCGCCGTTCTTTATCTGATCGCCAAGGAGAAGGAATAGCCTTCTCCTTCTGCGTTTGGGGTGAAAGCCTAGCTTCATTATGAAAGTCATCGCTCTGGGTGGCGCTATGCCAGTGCTGGTAGGTTGTGCCAGCAAAGGTGAGCCCATCAAGCCGAAAACCGTGAACCTAGGCGAGTTTTTGAATTCCTGGCCGAAACACCAACGGGCGGAAAACTCTCATCAACGGTGCAACTAAAACAGGGATGTTTACATCCTAACCTACAAGTGTCGCCCGCCGTCCAACTTCAAACACTCCCCAGTCACATAAATGTTATCCATCAGGTATCGAACAGACTGATAAACGACTTCAGGCCCTGGCTCAATATGGAGCGCCGACTTGGTAAGCGCTTTGGCTTTGTATTCCTCTGAGTCACCCTCATTGAACATGATCAGAAAAGGCGCCACGGAGTTAACCTTTATGTCTGGCGCAAACTGTCGGGCGAATGACTGTGTGAGATTCTCCAGACCCGCTTTTGTCGCGGCATAAGCAACATGCTTGGCGCTACCGTGTTGGGCGACATAATCAGTAAGATGAATGATATCGGCGGGAGCGTCTGCCTCAAAAAGGTCTTTACAGGCCAGATTGATCATGTAGGGTGCCTGCATGTGAATCATGAACATGGTCTGAAACGATTCATGACCGCCGTCTTCGCCCAACCAGAGCGAGGCGTTATGGATGACGGCCCTAAGCGTGACGTTTCTCGACTTGAGTTCCGCAATGAAGTCTTCGATGCCGCCAATGGTCGAAAAGTCGGCCTGAATAACGTCTATACCCTTCAGTGGCGTTTGGGCCCATTCATCACGCATACGCCGACATGTAATGATGACGTGATGTCCGTCTTCGACAAACCTTCGGGCGCAATGTAATCCCAGGCGCTGTGCTCCGCCGGTGATAAGAATAGAGGGTTTATCGGTCATCAGTCTCTCCCAGTGAAACGAGGGTGTTGTCTTTTATAGTCTTTCTGATCAGAAGACATATTGGTGAATTTTGCTCGCGAGTTGCCGATCCCATACTTGCAGCTCTCTCAGGGACCGTTCTAAAAGTTCTTGCTCCCTCTCGCCCCCCAGAGGAACCCGATTATTACTAGACAACACTTCCTCAAGCTCTCGCATAAGCGACGAAGGACGATCAATATCGAGAAATGACCAAAAACTTCCAAAAATAAAGAACAGTCGCTGGAAAAGTAGGCGCGGCGGCATTCCGTTTTTCATTAACGCTTCTTTGGTCGAACAGCTGTCAAGGGGCTTCGTAACCATGCCCTCAGTCCGGCCAATTTCGTTTTTTAGCCAGCTCATCACGACGTGATCAGACATATCCTCACGAGCTGCGTGAGGTGGCACAGACCCGGAAAGCTCACTGTGAAGCCACCTTCCAAAACCAATCAAGAGCTGCCCCCACCGATTGCTCTCGATCCAGCCGCTGAAAATTGCCTCGGCGTGGTCATAGCGATCACTCTCTTTCAGGCTGACAGATACATCCACCTGGTGATCATCAAAGAAAGCGTCCGTGTGCTCAAACAGCTCCTTTCTAACCGTTTTGGGTATGTTGCAACGGAAAATCTGAAAGTACTGGTGCAACATCCCGAGTTTGCGATGCAGCCTATGGAAACTGAGCCGATCACGCGACGCGTGAAAATGCTCGGAAAGGGACACGATATCGGCTAGCAGGACCTGGCCGATATCCCTCATGACCGTTCGGACTTTCACTGTGCCAGGCCACTTAGGCAGCTCTCGATCATCTGACGGAGCAGTCGGAGCCAACAATCGGTATCCCCGCTCAGACTTACTCAAATCACAAGGCATGAGCGATGTATCTTTTGCCAGGCTCTGCGCCAACTCAAATATCGCAACGTCTGGCCCCTTTCTGACCTCTAGCTCAAGTTCACAAATCAGTTCAGAGCCTTCTGCAGTTTCGATGGAGCCCTCATCAATCGCTGCTTCCACCTCGATATTTTCACGGTCTCGCTGCCAGCGTATAAGAGATCTCGTTCTCTTGAAGTCTGTACGAAATATAGGAGCGAGCCGCGACTTATCCAGGTTTTTCAGATTCTTTGGCCAGCAACTGCTATCGAGTAGGCTGATATCAAGATCAGGCGACTTGAGGTACCAGTCCCACTCTTGTCGGACAGACATTCCGGCAAGACCGTCGGCGTTGTACTTCAACGTCTGGATATACTGGTCCCCGTCGCGGCGCATACGCAAGGCTACGCCTTCTGAGGCTAACTGCTTATCCGGAGTATCAAAATACTGATTGTAGATAATGCCGGAACGCCAGCCTTCAATCTGGCGCTGTTTAAGCAGAGGGTGTTCTTTTATTGCGCTCGCAGTCTCCGAACTAATCCGTAGCTTTATTTCAGCTTCTAGAAACATACTTTCTCTCAAGGCTTGTCTTTACTGCAACTACACCGACCAGTTCCAGTATCAGGATGACTACCTGAATGTTATCAACCAACTCGCTGAAAATCGCTCGTGAGATGAAAACTTCGATGACCTGAGCGTAGCGCAAACCTTAAGCCGTGGTTTCAGGTCACCGCGAATCATCAAGCATGAATCGCATGCCCCAAAACCTTCAGAGATGCTTCTTGAAACATTTCCCCCATGGTTGGGTGTGCCTGGATAATGCTTTCTATATCGCCAACGGTGGCCCCCATTTCGATAGCCGTAGTAAAAGCCGCGGTCAACTCGGATATGTGAGCCCCAACGGCTTGAACCCCAAGAATTCGATGGGTCCCTGAATGCGCGACTACTCTTACAAATCCGCCAGAATCACCCGCATTCATTGACAGAGCCCGGCCACTGGCCGCCATTGGGAACACGCCCGTGGTTGTGTTAGGTGCTCCAGCGTCGACGCCGACACTCACGATCTCCGGTTCGGTAAAACACACGGCCGGAATCGCGACAGGATCGAATCGACGTTTTTTCCCAGCAATTATCTCAGCTACGACCTCGCCCTGGGCAGACGCTTTATGAGCAAGCATCGGTTCCCCAACCAGATCGCCAATTGCCCAGACATTTTTGGTGGAAGTAGCACACTGCTCATCCACTTTTACAAAACGCCCGTCCATCTCCAGAACCATATTTTCCATCCCCCAGCCTTCAGTCAGGGGTTTACGCCCTACCGTTACCAGGATGTTATCAGCTGGCAGAACGACTTCACTTCCATCGTCTAACTCAACGGCAAGACCGTCATCACGCTCGCCTTTAGCACAGGCATTGAGGTGAAGCTTCACACCGTGCTTCTCAAGCCATTGCCGGACAGGTTCAACAAGTTGCTTGTCATAAAGCGGCAGAATCCGATCGGTAGACTCGACAACGGTCACATCGCTTCCGAGCTTCGCGTAGGCAATTCCCAGCTCCAGTCCAATATAGCCTGCACCGACGACAACCAGTTTTCGGGGCAACTCAGCAAGTGACAATGCCTCAGCAGAGCTGATGACCTTTCCACCCATAGGTAAGAACGGTAACTCAACCGGTGCCGAGCCCGTCGCCAGAATCACGTGCTCACTCTGGATGGTGACAGTACCGTCGGAGGTTTCTACCTGGCAGGTCTTCGCGTCGGAAAAGCGTCCCCACCCCTCGATCACCTTAACCTTTGCTCGTTTGAGAAGTGCGCCCACCCCTGTATTAAGCCGATTAACGATAGAGTCTTTCCAGGCAACAGTTCCTGCAAGATCGAGCTCAGGGGGAGAGGTTAGAGAGATACCAAACTGTGGTTTCCTGGCGGTTTCAACCATCGAGGAAAATTCACTGGCAGCGTGGATCATCGCCTTGGAGGGGATACACCCACGTATCAGGCATGTCCCCCCCAGTTGATCTCCTTCAACAAGTACCGTATCCAGGCCCAGCTGACCGCAGCGAATAGCTGCGACATAACCGCCTGGCCCGCCGCCAACAACCAACACTTTTGTTTTGATGACTTCGCTCATGGTCGCTCCAAGAAAATCAGAGTGGGTCTCTCAATCAATCGTTTGAGTCGCTGGATAAAGCTCGCCGCGTCATGCCCATCGATAATACGGTGATCAAAAGACGACGAGACATTCATCATCGTCCGCACAACACATTGACCATCACGTACGACCGCACGTTCCTCAAGCTTGTTCGGCCCGATGATCGCCACTTCAGGCGAATTAATGATCGGCGTCGCGGAAATACCACCCAGAACTCCGAGGCTGGTCAGAGTAATGGTCGAACCGGTGAGTTCCTCCCGCCGCGCAGTTCCCTGACGCGCTGCCTCCGTCACGCGACTCAACTCTCTGGCGCACTCCCAGATATCAAGCGACTCAACGTGCCTGACAACCGGAACCATTAGTCCTTGCGGGGTCTGCGCAGCTATGCCGATATGGACGCCATCGTATTTATGCAGAACACCTGCATCATCGTCGAACCGAGCGTTTATTTCAGGGAACTCAACTTGCAACTTTGCCACGGCCTGCATAAAAAATGGCAATAGCGTCAACTTGGGAACGCCTTCCTCGCGTTCAGCATTCAGTGCCTTTCGCAGATTCTCCAACTCAGTGAGATCAAAAGACTCAACAAAGCCAAAGTGCGGGATACGTTGCTTGGCATCCTGCATCTTCTCTGCAATTTTCCTGCGAAGACCGATAATCTTCTGTTCATTAACCGTAGTGCGCGCAACGCGTGCCGAATTAGCTGAACCGACACTACCACCCTGTTCAACGTATGCATCCAGATCCTCCGGAGTGATACGTCCACCCGGGCCTGTGCCAGGAACGAACTGAAGAGGGATGCCCAACTCGTACGCCCGTTTACGCGTAGCAGGGGCGGCCAGAGGTTCGTCACCAGCGTCGCGCAAGGGGTAACGATGGCTTGGCCTTTCCGGCTTTTCTCTCGCGGCCTTTAGCGCGACGGGCTCTCCGGAATCAGGCCTTTGCTCAGAACTGTCTTCATTTTTGCGAACAGGCTCCTGACTCGCGGGAGCTTTGGGAGCCTCTTCCACTTTCGAGGCAGACGCATCAACGTTGCCCGGACCTTCTACCTCCAATTCGACCAAAGCAGCCCCCACCGCCGCCTGGTCGCCAACGTTTCCATGGATGGCCGTCACAACACCATTGATGGGAGACGTGACATCTACCGTTGCTTTGTCGGTCATCACGTCAACCAAGGTTTGATCTTCCTCAATCGCATCTCCAACCTTGACGTGCCACTCAACGATCTCTGCTTCGGCGGTGCCTTCACCAATATCTGGGAGGCGGAATACGTATAGACCCATTTTGCTTTCCTCCGTACTCAATTCTGCATCGCCTGGCGCAGTGCTTTGGCAAGTCTGGCAGGGCCCGGAAAATAGTCCCACTCGAAGGCATGGGGATACGGAGTATCCCAGCCAGCTACTCTCCCGATGGGACTTTTAAGATGATAAAAACAGCGCTCCTGCACGAGTGCGGAAAGCTCTCCCCCAAACCCTCCGTAACGGGATGCTTCATGGAGGATCACGCAACGTCCGGTCTTTTTTACGGATGCGACTATCGCATCAATGTCGAGAGGGACAATGGAGCGCAGGTCGAGCAGCTCTGCATCGATGCAGCTCTCCTCAATACCAGCTTTCGCCACATGCACCATTGCGCCATACGCCAGCACCGTGACATCGTTGCCTTCCCGAACAGTTGCGGCTTTACCAAGCGGTACCGTGTAATGTCCTTCCGGTACATCCGCACTGGGCTCATTCGCCCAGCTCTTGATCTGACGGTCGTGATGGCCATCGAACGGCCCGTTGTAGATTCGCTTTGGCTCCAGGAACACGATCGGGTCGTCAGACTCAATGGACGAAATCAGAAGCCCTTTTGCATCGTAAGGATTGGACGGTATGACCGTCTTGATCCCGGTAATATGTGCGAAGATCGCCTCGGGACTCTGGCTGTGGGTCTGCCCACCAAAAATACCACCGCCATACGGTGATCGAACCGTAATCGGAGCCCAGAATTCGCCTCCCGATCTGTACCGCAATCGCGCGGCTTCCGATACCAGCTGGTCATAGGCCGGAAGAATGTAATCGGCAAACTGGATCTCAGCTACAGGCCGCAAACCGTAGGCTCCCATCCCTATGGCCGTGGAGATTATGCCCCCTTCGGATATGGGAGCATCGAAGCAACGGGTTATGCCGTGTTTCTCCTGCAATTTGTCCGTAACACGGAAAACGCCCCCAAAGTAACCAACATCTTCTCCAAAGATGAGTACATTGGGGTCGCGCTCCAACATTACATCCAGCGCCGAGTTCAGCGCCTGTATCATGTTCATGTTTGCCATTGTTATATTCCCATTTCGCGACGCTGTTCAATCACTCGCCAATCAGGTTCCGAGAAGACCCCCTCAAACATTTCACGAACGCTTGGCTTGGACTTACCTAAAGTACCCACGGCCTCGGCCTCTTTAACCGCAGCTTTCACCTTTTCCGTTAACTCGTCGGTTAATGCCTGATGACGATCCTCATCCCACTCTCCGGCTGAAATAAGATGCTCTTTGAGACGGGCAAGAGGATCGCCAAGAGGCCAGTGCTCCGCTTCATCCGCCGGACGGTATTTCGTTGGGTCATCGCTAGTGGAGTGGCCTGCTGCGCGGTACGTGAAAAACTCGATCAGGGTAGCGCCAAGATTATTGCGCGCCCGCTCTGCCGCCCATTGCGTGGCTGCCCACACGGCGAGGAAATCATTTCCATCTACCCTCAACCCTGGTAGACCATAGGCGAGTGCTTTTGCAGCAAATGTGGTCGCTTCACCACCCGCAATCCCTGAATAACTCGAGATAGCCCACTGGTTGTTGGTCACGCATAAAATGACCGGAGCCTTGTATACCGACGCAAAGGTCAAGGCCTCATGGAAGTCACCTTCAGCCGTCGTCCCTTCACCGATGTAGCCCAACGCGATCTTGTCGTCGCCCTTGTAAGCGGAGGCCATGGCCCATCCCACTGCGTGACCAAAACGGCTGCCAACGTTGCCGGACAGAGAATAAAAGCCATAGTCACGAGCGGAGAAAAGAATCGGGAGTTGCCGGCCTTTCAAAGGATCTTTTTCGTTTGAAAAGATCTGGTTGACCATATCGATGAGAGGGTACTCTCTCGCCATTAACCAGCTCATTACCCGATAGGTCGGGAAACACATGTCCCCGGCGGACAACGCCAGTGATTGCGCAGCGCCAATAGCTTCTTCGCCAGTCGACTTCATATAGAAGCTGGTCTTGCCTTGCCGGTGCACGCGGAACAGCCGTTCATCGAAAACTCTGGTCAGGAGCATGGCGCGCAACCCTTGCCTCAAAACATCGGGGGACAAATTGGGGTTCCAGGGCCCTACAGCATTACCGGCATCATCCAGAACACGCACCAGCTTGTATGGTAAGTCGCGCATTTCCTCTTCCGGCGCCGCCACATCTGGCCTTCGGGTCTCGCCAGCTTTGGGAACAACAAGATGCTTGAAGCTAGGTTCGTCGCCTGGCCGGGCAGGCGGTGCGGGGACGTGTAAGTGAAGTGGTTTAGAGTTCGTCATAGCGTGTCACTCCCTAATTTTTATTGGTTGATGATGTCACGCAAACCAGGGATTTTCTTTGTTATTTCCGCCCTAAAAAGCAGCAGTTTTAGCTTGCAATTCCTCACGAAATACTTATATTAGAATTAAATTCTAATTACAAAATATTGATTGTTATGGATGCTACTGATCTCAAAATCGTGCGCTTTCTCCAAGCCCATCCTGAGATATCAATGTCAGACCTGGCGGAAAAGGTGGGGTTGTCACAAACGCCTTGCTGGCGCCGCGTTAAAAAACTCGAGGGCGATGGGGTCATCTCAGGGCGAGCCGTGATTCTGGATCCCAAGAGCTTTGGCATCGTCGTTGACGTCGTTGCGCACCTGAGAGTGGCCCGCCAGGAAGAGGAAACCCTGGAAGCACTGGAGGCGGCGGTGCAGACGCACCCTGAGATAGTGGAGTGTTTTTCTATGAGCGGGGAAAGCGACTACATGCTGAGAGTCATGTCCAGCAGCATTGAGGACTACGAGAAATTTCTCAAAAAAACGCTCGTTCATCTACCAGGGGTGACTGGCGTGAATTCAAGCTTTGTTCTCAAGCGAGTAAAACTGACAACCGACCTACCTCTATAGACGGTAATGTGCCCACCTATAGTTGGGCCTCGCCACCGTCAACAGCGTAGTCTGAACCTGTCACATAACTCGATTCATCTGATAACAGGAACAACACGACCGACGCAACCTCCTCGGCTGTTCCCATACGGCCCATGGGATTGGCCTTGCAAAAAGCGTCTTGCATCTGATCGACCGCCTCATCTGAGCGGCCTGTGCGTTTAAAGAATGGCGTTATGGTCGGGCCGGGGCTCACTGTATTCACCCGCACCTGGCGTGATATCAACTCACGGGCCAAAGCTCTCGTCATCGAACGGACAGCTCCCTTGGCAGCCGAATAGACCGCCCCGCCTGCCATCCCCTTGTCTTTCGCAAGCGAAGACATCAGGACCAGACTTCCCCCATCCTTCACCAGACCGCTCAAAGCCTGCGCGCTAAACAGAGCACCACCAACATTGAGGTCAAAGAGCTCCCGGTATAACTCAGGTGTGATGTTTCCTAAAAGAGCTCCGCCACCTTTTCCGGCATTGATAGAAGCACCGTCTATTCTGCCAAACCGACGCGTGACTTCTTCGGCTAACACCTCTGCAGCGTCAAAATCGGCCGCGTCATTCAAAAAACCCTGAATATTACTGTGCGCCTGCTCTGCTGCCCTAAGCCTATCGATGTTGGTTCCCGTCACCAGAACCTGACCGCCTTCTTGAGCAATCGACAAGGCTGTCGAAAAACCTATACCGCTTGTACCTCCGGTAACAACGAACGCCTTATCGACAAAACGAGCCATACGACTTTCCTTTACTCTATTGCAACGACCTATTATTACCCGCGACTAACCAATTGCAGGAACTCCTGACGAGTGTTTACAGACTCGCGGAATGCTCCCAGCATCACGGAGCTATACATCTTCGAGTTCTGTTTCTCAACACCGCGCATCATCATGCACATGTGTCTGGCTTCGATCACAACGGCGACACCGTCGGCCTGAGTCACACTTTGCAACGCTTCTGCGATCTCTCTCGTCAGGTTCTCCTGAATCTGCAGACGTCGGGCGAACATATCCACGATACGGGCAACCTTGGATAAACCAATCACCTTGCCCGAAGGAATATAGGCAACATGTGCTTTGCCCACAAAAGGCAGCATGTGGTGCTCACACAGAGAATAGAGCTCAATATCCTTGACCAACACCATTTCATCGTTATCTGACTCGAACAACGCGCCATTAACAATCTCCTCAAGGGATTGCTCGTAACCATGACAAAGAAATTGCATAGCCTTCGCCGCACGCTTCGGGGTGCCAACCAGTCCGCTGCGTGACGGCACAGGATCAAGTCCAGCCAAAATGGCTTCGTACTGTTTCGTCAAGTTTTCAAGGCTCATTGATGCTTCTCATTTTGTTGAATCCCGTCCTCTGAGGAGCCTGTCATATTTGTGACCAAGACCAACTACCAAATTCGGCTTATCGCAATCGGTAGCGCAGGATTTTTGGATTAACTAGTCCAGTTCGGCCCACCCCTGATAGTAGCCGACTGCAACAATGTACTTCTCAGTAACACTGAACAGCGTGATTTTCTGTTCATTGGAGTTCGTTGTTGGATTGGGCCACAAATATGACAGCCTTCCACTGTCGCTTGTTTCAGCCATCTCTAACATACGCTCGCCGATAGGCTGCTTGTCGGTGGAACGAATAGTATTGAAATCACTCCCAACCAGCCGACGATTATAGCCATGGGCAATAAACCGTTCTGAATCACGATCTATCACAAAGGCATATAGATCGTCTTGGCGAAACTCTGGCGACAGGTTATTGATTTTACCGATGGTTTCTTCTGGCTTCTCACCCATTGCCTGCACAACACGTGTCAGCAGGTTCTTGGCTTCGCTCTCACTCGAGCGGGGAATGTAGTATCCCACTGCAAAAACTTTGTTATCGACACGTGTATAGAAGACACTCTTTTTCTCATGGCGCCCACTGGACCAGTTCTGCCACCGATAGGTGGCATGGTGTATGTCGCCTGATGCAGGACGCTCAAGCGCCTGTTGAAATTCTTCTCTCAGCTCCGGGCCAAGCGTTTTGCTGACATCCCGTCCAATCAAAGTCGCCGAAGGGCCTCCGCTGGCGAGCATCACGCCATTCGTATCAATAACGTAGACATAAAGCTCCCCATCGGTAAATCGCCCTTGTCTGCTGATAGCAGCCAGGGCGACATCGCCTTCCTCTTTATAATAAGCCACAGCTCTGGCCAACAGATCTTTTGCTCTCCTGGTATCACCACCATCGATATCAGCGGGTAGGCCCTGGCCAAATGCACTGGCTGTCAAAAACATGCCCAGAACAAGCACTGTGATCCTTAAACCAAACTGCGTTGTTGCCTTATACATTGCCATGTTCATAGCCCGTCACCTTTATCGATCGGTACTCTTGCTTTAGCGCTCTCGATCTGAAGCTTTAAAATTAGAGCTTTCGGCTGATAATTTCTTTCATGATTTCTGAGGTTCCCCCGTATATGCGGGCCACACGGGCATCGATCCAGGCCTGGCCAATTCGATACTCGCTCATAAAACCATACCCGCCATGCAACTGAAGCATGTCATCAAGCAGCTTTCCCTGCAGCTCCGACCCCATCAGTTTGGCCATGGCGGCAACATCTGCAGGGAGCTCATCATTCATGACACGCTCAAGACAGTTATCAACAAATACTCTCAGCATCGTCGCCTGGGCTTTAATGTCGGCTAACTTAAAGCGTGTATTCTGAAAATCGAATACTGTCTTACCAAACACCTTTCGTTCTTTCGTGTAGCCAATCGTCAGCTCAAGAAAACTATCAATCGACTCAGCCGCTCTAAGAGCAATGATCAACCTTTCCCACGCCAATTGATGCGTCAGGTAGCCGAATCCTGCATTTTCTTCACCAAGCCGGTTTGATACCGGGACACGCACGTCGTCGAAGAACAACTCTGCCGTGTCCTGCCCCTTCAGGCCGATTTTGTCCAGCAGGCGACCTTTAGAAAAACCTTCGCGGTCTGTTTCGACACATACCAACGTCAAATCCTTGCTTGCCGGATCAATTTTGGTGGCCGTAACGACCAAATCTGCATTTCCACCGTTGGTGATGAATGTCTTCTGGCCTGAGATAACGTATTCATCACCATCCTGTCGCAATTGAGTTCGCATGGATCTCAGATCGCTTCCAATGCCAGGCTCGCTCATCGCGATGACACCGATCATTTCGCCACTGACCATCTTGGGCAGCCACTTGTGCTTCTGCTCTTCAGTGCCGTACGACACGATATACGGTGCTACAATTTCAGAGTGTGTTGTGAAACCGATTGCCGTCGCATTAACTCGCGCAAGCTCTTCGATCATCACCGCGGAGTGCCCAAAGTCGCCACCAGCACCGCCGTATTCTTCGGGCACGGTGGAGCAAAGCAACCCCATTTCCCCCGCCTTGCGCCAAACTTCCTTCGGAACAATGCCTTCCTTTTCCCATTCCTCCAAGTGAGGGCATATTTCCCTTTCTATAAACCGTCGGGCCTGTTCTCTGAACATATTATGGTCTTCGCGGAACACGGTACGCATCGAGATCTATCTCCCTTAAATAACTACTGATCCAGAAAGTTCGGTTTGCGTTTTTCAACAAACGATGTAACCGCTTCTTCATGATCTTTAGTGTGATGAGCCAGCGATTGATAGGCTGCGGATAATTCAAGCAATGAATCCAAACGCATATGCTGGCCTTCGCGTAACAATCGTTTGCATAGCCTTAGAGCATGCCCTGGGTTTTCAGCGATACGTGCAGCCAGCGCCAAGGCTTCTGATTCAAGCTCGTCTGGTTCACAGACCTGTTCGACGAGTCCCCAAGCCAAGGCCTGTTCTGCGTCAATCGTATCGCCGGTAAAGGCCATCAAACTTGCCTTGGGAATGCCGATTATCCGGGGAAGCAACCAGGCTCCCCCATCACCAGGAACGATGCCCAATTTGACGAAACTTTCTGCAAACTTAGCAGTCTTGCTTGCAATCCGGATGTCGCACATGCACGCCAGATCCAGCCCTGCGCCGATAGCCGCGCCGTTTACTGCCGCGATAATCGGAATATCAAGGTCGTAAAGGCACAGAGGAATCTTTTGAATACCATTACGGTACGTATCACGGAGCTCATAAGGCGAGCCCGCGAATATGCCCTCGCGGCGTTGCATATCTTTGATATTGCCGCCAGCACAGAAAGCTTTTCCACTTCCCGTGAGGACCACAGCTCTCACACTATGATCAGTCCGGAGCTCTGCACACAGATCAACGAACTCCTGCATCTGACTTGGATCGCTAAGGGCGTTGCGTGTATCGGGACTGCTCATCCGGACCACAACAACATTGCCCGTGCGTTCAATGTTTAGAAACTGAGCCATAAGCGCCTCTAACCTTCGGTCGTTAGTTTTTGTTGATGAGGGTGAGTGATCGACGACCAGAATTGTTCAGGTCCGGACGCGCAGATATGGTTACCCAACACCTTGCTCCAATGGGTAGCGCTACCAAACTCTCCGCGCCAGGCCCACAGTCGACGAGTTAGCAACTGCAGCTCGTATTCCTGTGTGAAACCAATAGCACCATGTACGGAGTGCCCGATCCGGGCAGCCTCACTCGCGCCGTCCGACGTCGTCACTTTCGCCGCAGCGATTCGAAAATGGCTCAGGTCTGGATCGGATGCCACAAACGCCGACTCTGCTGCCACATTGGCAGCCGCAGTTTGCTCAGCCAAAATGGCCAGTTGCTGCTGAATGGCCTGAAACTTGGCAATTGGGCGGCCAAACTGTTTCCTTTCCGCTGCATAATCGGACGCCAGCTCCATAACCCTTGTCATTGCTCCAGCTATCTGTGCGGAACGCAGCATTGCGCCACCATAGCCTAAAGTAGAGGCAGAAAGCGTCTCGGGAAGGTTTCCGGATGCGGCCGGAAGTGCTGACGAGAAAACCATGGTATCTCGCGGCTCACCGGCGATATTTGTGCCCTCATGGAGGGAGTTCGCACCCGCTGTTTGCAGTAAGACCACACTTGCTTGCTGCCCTTCCGTGACCACTGCAACAACAGAATTCGCGTACCGTCCCCATGGCACCTGAGCCAGCTCGCCCGATACCCGGTCTCCAGACCATTCAAGAGTTCCTTCAGGAGCGATCGTCACGATACCGTCGCTGGCCTCAATACCCGCCAGGCCCAAAAGCCAGTTTGCCAGTAGCATCTCAACAAGGGGCACCGGCGCCATGTGCCTGCCGGCAGCACGTGCGACTACGAACAGATCTTGCCAGCCCGCCCCAATACCTCCGCTTTCCTCGGGTGCACTGGCCAATGTAAAGCCATTCTCTTCCAGGGCCTCCCATACGGCCTGCGGCCATACGCCATTTTCAGCGCTCCGAACACATTCAGAGGTCGAAAGATCGGCCAGAAGGCGCTCAATAGTTGATTCAAATAACTCACGCATTATCGAAGCCCCAACCCACGTGCGATGATTCCACGAAGAATTTCACGGGTTCCCCCGCGTAGTGAAAAAGAGGGCGCCATCTGCGTTAAGTAAGCAAGAACACGCGCATACTCCGATCCGCCACTTACCTGTGGCTGCTCATCAATAAGAAGTTGCAGAATTTCCGGAATTTCTTGCTCAAAAACGTTGCCCAGGTCTTTAACGCACGACGCGGCCCAGGCGGGGTTCTCACCGTCACTGAGTTGCTGTGTCACAGACAGGGACATATCCCGCAAAGTCAGCAGTCGGGCGGTAATTCTTCCTATGTCCCGTGACTGTAATGCATCCGGCTTGGTGCCGATGACGTCAAGCGCGGCATAAATGAGTGCGATGCTGCTCAGAAAGCGCTCAGGCCCACTTCTCTCAAAGGCGAGCTCTGCAGTTACCTGTTGCCAGCCAGCACCTTCCTGTCCGATCAGTGCACTGTCATCGAGCTCGACGTTATCAAAGAACACTTCGTTGAAATGCTCACTCCCGGTCAGGTCGGGAATAGCTCTTACGGTGATACCGGGCAAACTGAGGTCGACGATGAACTGCGACATCCCGCCGTGGCGGCCGGTCTCCTCTTTATCACCCGTCCGAACCAGCGCGATCATGTAATGTGAGTGATGAGCGTTGGTTGTCCAGACCTTCTGACCGTTCAGCAGCCATCCATCCTTCGTCTTCTTCGCATTAGTCTTGATGGAAGCCAGGTCAGAGCCGGAGTCTGGCTCACTCATACCAATGCAGAAATAGCTCTCTCCCCGACAGATTGGGGGAAGATACTTTTCTTTTTGCTCATCGGTGCCAAATCGTTGAATTAACGGACCACTTTGGCGATCTGCGATCCAATGTGCTGAAACAGGCGCACCTGCCGCCAGCAGTTCTTCTATAACAACATAGCGTGAGTAGGGTGATGCTGCTGCGCCACCATACTCAACGGGCAGGGACATTCCCACCCAACCCTGCTCCCCCAACTGGCGGCTAAATCCTGCATTAAACCCCATCCAGGAATGAGCCCGGTCAGTCAGCGGATAATCAGCAAGTTCATCCCGTAGAAACGCTCGAACTTTTGAACGGAGCATTTCAGCTTCAGGCGGAATAGAGCTATGGCGGAATTGTGAAATACTCATCGAAAGGCATCCTCAGCCGCCAAGGTGTGACAGCTCAGTATTAGTTTTGACCAAACCTCCCGTTTCCAGCTTCTGGGAAACGGGAGGTTTCATTCACCGCCGGATTTAGATAGCGGTCTTGGCATCTGCCTTTTCAAACATCGACGTAATGTCGCCGGAAGTGACCGGCTTTCCGTCTTGTTTCGTGACCTCAGCACCGCCAAGGCCCAGAGCCGGCTCAGTGCTTACATGCGTTGCCTGCGCTCGAAGTGCACCAACAGTGCAGTTCTCCCGGCCAAGGATGGGGAACGGATCGTAGGAGAACTCACGCATTGCGTTCAGGTGAGTCACCTTATTGATCTGTTCTTCAGTCAGACCCTGCAAATGGTCCCAGGTGGTTTCCGGGGAATGCGGCCACGTGCAATCGGAGTGCGGGTAGTCGCTTTCCCAGGTCACCATGTCTTCGTTCATGAAGTGCAGATTCTGAAGGCCAAACTTATCCTCAATGAAGCAGGTCACAAAGTGCTTGAAGAAGATATCGCTCGGCATCTTCCCGCCGAAATCTGCGTTGGTCCAGGCATGGTGATGGCGATGCGTGAAATCAGCACGCTCCAACAGATAGGGCACCCAACCAATGCTGCCCTCTGACAACGCCATGCGAAGCTTCGGATACTTCTTCCACATCGGCGCCCAGATCCAGTCGGCTGCGGCGTTGGCAATCGAAATCGGCATGGTTGTGATCCAGGCGTCAATCGGCGACAGGTCTGAGGCGTGTTCAGCTTTACCGCCCGAACCGATGTGACAGCAGATCACAACGTTGTTGTCTTCACAGACTTTCCAGAGCGGATCCCAGTACTCATCATGGATGGATGGGTAGCCCAAACGTGCAGGATTGTCAGAGAAAGAAAGCGCGTGCACGCCCTCCTTGGACAGCCTCTTGACCTCGGCGACGGCTGCCTTCATATCCCAGAACGGCACCAGCATCAGGGGGATAAACCGGCCTGGTGCGGCATTACACCAATCGTAAAGGTGCCAGTCGTTGTACGCCTGAATCGCCGCAAGGGCAATGTCGCGCTGCGGATGATTCTGGAAGCGCTGCCCCGCAAACCCTGGAAATGTCGGGAAGCACAGAGAGCCCAGCACGCCATTCGCGTTCATATCGTCAACGCGCGCCTTAACGTCCCAGGTGCCTCGGCGCATCTGGTCATATCCGAGCGGCTCCATGCCGTATTCTTCCTTGGGGCGCCCTACTACCGAGTTAAGCCCCATATAACCAGTTGCTTCTTCCTCGAACACCCATACATCTCGCTCGCCACGTTTCTCAACGTGCGGCTCACGGCCTTTGAAACGCTCCGGCATATGGTGTTTGAAGGCATTGGGTGGCTCGATGGCATGATCGTCCACACTAACGAGAATCAAATCTTCAAGTTTCATGGTGGGTCCCCTTCGCATTTCGCGATTTGTGATTGTTCATCTAGTATAGGTCACACACTTTATAAATTAAACAGTTTTTTTGTTTCTGTACAACTAAATCAATAAAAATTCTGATTTTTGTGCGGAGGCCGATAAACCCTACCCTCAATGGGTTCGAGTTCCACTTGATTCAAAAGGAGTTTTTATAGCGCGGAGAAACTGTAGACAGGAGGTCAGGCCCTCCACCGTGCGGGCAACTGTATCCGCAGGCAGGGGGCCAGTGTTTACAGCCTATAAGCTGATAACTGAAGGACAGGAAAACAATCCGGGAGTGTTGAGTCGGCGACGACCAAAAACAATCAGTCCCAGATAACGGGTAGATTGTGAGGCCCCCTTAACTGGGCTCCCTTGATCTCCGGAGCTGGCTTGGAAGGATCCAGCCTAATGTTTGGCATCATGTCGAGAATGGCGTTCACGGCACAATTGATTTCGGTTTTGGCTACGAACTGGCCAATGCACATGTGGGGGCCAAAACCGAAACCGAATGACGGCTTTTGACGACGATCAATATTGAACGTATCTGCATCCTCAAAAACGTCTTCATCCCGGTTCGCCGAGCTTACGATGCATGAAACCATAGCGCCCTTTGGCACTTTTACGCCGCGAATTTCAGTATCTTGCGACGCCTGACGAACCTTGAATGTTGCCACTGGCTCGTAACGGACAGACTCATCAATGGCCTTATTAACCAGGCTTCTGTCATCCTTGACCCGAGCCAACAGCTCGGGCCTTTCAAGCAACAGAGTCATCAACGTGCCGAATGTCCGGGTGGTCGTTTCCCCGGCAGCCGGCAAGAGCGAACGAACAAAGGTTGTAATCTGATGGTCATCCAACGATTCCCCTTCGTACTCCGCCACAATAAGGCGGCTGATCAGGTCATCACCGGTGCCGCCCTCGGCGCGCCGTTGCTCTACAACCTCTCGAATCGCTCCATAAAGAGCATTTACCGCTTCCATCGCTTCCTTCTTTGCTGCCGCAGCCTTTTCCGGGTCGACTTGTGGACCTTTCAGAATGGCCAGAGCCCATGCAGCGTACTGCTTGATTTCTTCGGGGCGATCCTCGGGGAATCCGATCAGTGAATAGATTACCCGGATGGGAAAATAGAGTGCGAAATCCATCAGGTCAGCCTGCTTATCCGCAATCATCGGCTCCAGGAACTCTTCCCGAATGACCCGATCAATACGATCCTGCTTCCAACGGTTGACTGTATCTGGCATAAACACCGGCTGCAGTAGGTTTCGCATCTTCTTATGCTCATCACCGTCCATGGCCGTGAGTATGAGGCCGTCAAAAAAAGCCCCTAGCCCTTCGGCAATGAAACCACTGGTAAATTGAGCACTATCGCGCATGACGCGCATCACATCGTCGTATTTAAACAGCGTATAACAAGGACGATCCGGATCAACGCCCGCAATCGAGGGCACCCCAAGTTTCTCCATGAAATTCTCGGGCAGGACGGGGCTGTCCTCACGCATCTTCGCATAGGCCGCGTGCAGATCGATGTCTGCCCCACGGTAGTTACTTGCAACGTCTTCAAAGACACTCTCTAGTTTGTTTTTCGACAATTCAGCCATGTCCAACTCCCGTTATTGTTTTCCACGCACAACCAGAAATCCCAGAAATTCGACCGTCCGGCTGGTAAAAGCGCCATAAAAAATTAGACTAAATTTAAACTTATGCCCAACTAAGCCTCAAAGCAAGTGCTTCTTCAAGACATCCAGAAACCTCTCATCTGTTACCTCAATATCCGGGGCGAAGCGGGCAACGACTTCCCCATCACCATCAAGTAGAAATTTTTCAAAGTTCCACTGCACTTCCGGAGGCATGTTTGGCTCGATGCCATAACCGCTGAGCTTTTCTCGCAAAGGCCCATCACCAATCACGCTGGGAGCCGATCGTGTTAAAGCCTCATAGAGCGGATGCTTGCCAGCACCACTTACCGATATTTTTGAGAACAAGGGGAACGTGACGTCGTATTGGGTTGAACAAAAACTGGCAATTTCTTCATCACTTCCAGGTTCCTGCTCCCGGAAATCATTTGAGGGAAAGCCCAAGATCACCAGACCGCGGTCCTTCCACTCGCAGTACAGAGCCTCCAACGCACGATATTGCGGCGTCAGACCACATTTTGAAGCGACATTCACCACCAGGTACGCCTTGGCTTTGCAGTCGAATAAACCAGCTTCATCGCCATCAATAGTTTTGATCGAAATCTGTCGCAGTTCGGAATTCATCAATATCCTCAGTAAGCTTTCTGAACGTAAGTCATTCGCCCACCCGCTAACATTAGCGCACAGTACATATTGAGCTCTGCTATTTCTTCAACGCTGTAGTGCTGCGCCATTGCCTCGTAGTGCTGGGCTTCAATTGCCATGTAGTCAGCCGCGAAAAGCTCAGCAAATTTGAGGGCTACCTGTTCTGGCACGGTGAAATAGGCACTGTCAGCCGACAAACAGGCAATGTCCCTTTCGCTGACAGTGTCCGATTTTCGTGCCAACTGGCACGCCTGGCATTGTGTAATGCTGGCAATCTTAAGCCGCACCAGTTCACGTAACCTCTCGCCCAGAAGGCTGTGGGCATAAAATTGCTCTAGCAGGTCAAGCCAACCTTGAGCAATCGCTGGACGGTGAGCCCAAACCTGAACCGGTACACTGGAGCTCAGCATTCCCGATTGAAGCCCTTGCTTCAGCGTTCTTTGCAGGCCTTCTGGCATCTTGGAAACAGGCACCAGTGGAATATGAGTCATGCTCCCTCCATCGCCACGGCATTCACGGATTCACTCAATCCGTTCTATAATCGTTGCCGTACCCATACCGCCAGCACAACAAATGGCTTGCAGGGCGTAACGTCCTTCCCGACGCTCAAGCTCATTCAGCATGGACGTCATAATGCGAGCGCCGCTCGCCCCAAGTGGGTGCCCAAGCGCAATAGCTCCACCATTGACATTCAGGCGCTCCGGTGAAGCCCCGATCTCTTTTAGCCAGGCTAGTGGTACCGAGGCGAACGCCTCGTTGATTTCAAACAGATCCACGTCATCCACGCCCAAGCCGGCTTTCTCAAGCACCTTGCGGGTTGCGGAAATCGGGCCAGTCAACATCAACGTAGGGTCTGCACCAACCGTCGTGATTGCCTTAATACGAGCTCTGGGTTTGAGCCCCAGTCTCTGGGCAGTTTCAGATGACATCAAAAGCAGGGCCGCACAACCATCCGAAATCTGTGAGGAATTGCCCGCCGTGATCCGACCGTTTTCTTTTCTGAAACTAGTCTTTAGCGTCGACAACTTTTCAAGTGATGTATCTCTGCGAATGGTTTCATCACGCTCAAAAAGACCCGTGAACGCTTCAGTTCCTTCTTCGCAGTACTCCGCAACCGGAACCGGTACTGTTTCAGCCTCGAAAAAACCGGCATCGGCTGCCTCGGCGGCGCGGCGATGGCTCTCAAGAGCAAACGCATCCAGCTCCTCGCGACTGATCTCCCACTTTTCCGCAACACGCTCTGCAGCCTCGCCTTGGGACGTCAGTTCGTACCGCTCAGACGCCAGCCGGCCAAACGCATCACCATGCAGATCACGGTTGCTACCCATCGGAACGCGACTCATATTTTCGGCGCCACCGGCCACGACAATATCTGCCGCACCGGATGCAATCGCTCCCATTGCAGCATGTACAGCGGCCTCACCAGAACCACACTTCCTGTCAATCGTTAAACCTGGAACCGATGTCGGCCAGCCGGCCCCCAGGAGAGAGGTTCGGGCAATATTCGCAGACTGCTCACCGATCTGCGTTACGCAGCCGAATATGACGTCATCGACAGACTCAGCTGCCAAGCCGTTACGCTGCAAAAGTTCGTTCAGAACGACTGCACCAAGGTGATCTGCACGAACACCTGCCAGACAGCCCCGAAAACGGCCCACTGGCGTTCTGACCGCATCCACGATAACGATATCGTTCATGACACACTCACCTTAAGACCGGATCCCGGAACACGCTTCCCATCTTCATACTCGTATACGCCATGGCCAGACTTGCGCCCAAGGCGACCTGCAGCGACCATTTTGATAATCAATGGACAAGGCCGGAACTTCTCACCAAGCGTGGAGTGAAGGTATTTCAACACTGACAATCGCGTGTCCCACCCCGTCAGATCACCCAGCTCAAGCGGCCCCATTGGGTGGTTAAAGCCCATTCGCAATGCGGTATCAATATCTTCCGCACTCGCGGTGCCTTCCTGAAGCATATACATGGCTTCGTTGCCGAGCAGAGCAGACATGCGGCTCGTTGTCAGCCCAGGAGATTCGTTGACGACAATTGATGTTTTGCCGATCAACTCACACAGTTCCCGAGTCTTCGCAACGGTCTCATCGCTCGAAGCGAGTCCTCGAACCAGTTCCACAAGCTTCATCTTGTGAACCGGGTTAAAGAAATGCATTCCAATGAAACGCTCGGGCGCAGGCAAGATAGAGGCAATCTCTGTAACACTGAGCGCAGAAGTGTTGGTAGCGATGATGCCGTTGTCCGCCATCACGTCATTAGCGGTACTAATGACCGTTTTTTTCGCCTCCAGATTCTCCGAAACAGTCTCGATAACCCAATCTGCGTTTTTCGCACCAACGGAGAGTTCCCGTTCAAGCGTCAATGTCCCCAGCGCCGCATCCGCTGCCTCTTCAGTCACCTTGCCAAGCTTGACGCCTGTTTTCAGAATTTCGGTGATATTGCTGTATGCCCTGTCCAGGGAATCAGTACTGATGTCTACAAGCACGGTTTGAAATCCTGAAATCGCAAAAGCATGCGCAATTCCGGTGCCCATAAGACCTGCGCCAACAATCACAACTTTTACTTTATTGTTGCCGTTCATTTTTCAAGCCTCTTGTTAATCTCTCACCAACAACATTTCGTAGCGTTCCGATCCCCTCAACACTCGCCTCTACCACGTCTCCCGGGTTCAAGAACCTTCCAGTCGCCATACCTACACCTGCTGGCGAACCCGTGAAAAGCACATCCCCGCACGCGAAACTCGATCGAGCCTGAACAAATGAAACCAGCTCCCCAACACTCCAGGTCATTTCGGAGGTATTGCCGTCCTGACGCATTTCACCATTGACCGACAAGGTCAATCGCAGCTCAGGAGTGCCTTCGGAAACCTCATCACGGGTAACAATCCATGGCCCCAGACCCGTTGTTTTGTCCTGGCTTTTTGCCGCAAATAGGTCCATGCCGATTCCTTTTGGACCGCTGCGCTGCAAATCTCTGGAACTAACATCGTTACCGACGGTGTACCCGAGCACTGAGGCATAAGGATCATTCGGATCAATCTCATTACTTCCAATGACAGCAACAAGCTCTACTTCGTAGTCAAGCTCTTCCGTCAGAGGCGGGTAGCGGATCGGATCATTGGCACCAATAAGCGCGCCATAGGCCTTGAGAAATGCTATCGGCTGCTTCGGAGCCTCCAGGGAGAAGTCTTCCTTCAGATGCTTGAGGTAATTGGCCCCTGCCACCACAACTCGATTGACTGGATCAATCGGTGGCAGCAGCGTTACCGCTTTCAAAGGTAACGGTCCGGAAGAAAAGGACAATGCGCTAATTCCCGCACCCGCGGTTACCCGAGGCGCCCATTCGGTGAACGCCTCCCGTATCGGATTGACCTCTCCATGCTCGAGATCAATCACCCCCCAGAAAGGAGCGCCACCGTTATAAGTACATCGTGCAAGTTTCATTAGCCCCCAACCTTACCCAACTTATTAGGGTCCAGATGCAACAGTTCACAGGCATTTTTCCAGCGAATCTTGTCAAGATCCTCTTTGGACAATTTCAGGTCGTCCGTGAGGTCATGACGGACCGCATCACTGCCCCCGAAATTGGAGCCGTAGAGCACCCGATCAGCACCAATGACCTCTACCATAGCCTGGCGCATTGGGACCTCATGCAGTTCAACGTCAAAGTAGAAGTTCCTCAGATACTCGAGGAACGGCTTCTTATTGTGATAGGTATCAAGGTTGGGGTTGGTCTGGGCCATACGCCCGAGCTGGTAGGGAACGAAACCGCCGCCATGGGTGATATAAACCTTCAGATTCGGGAATCGATCGAAAACACCACCGTTGATCATGTACCAGAAACACTTCGACTCATCGTAGTTCATGCCAACAATGGCCGTCGTTTCGTAACGATCGGTATTTGCGTCTTCGCCCCAGGTAACCGATTGGTTGTATCCATGGACAAACATGGGCAGATCAAGGTCACACAAGGCCTCCCATACAGGATCCATCTCGGGCGAATCGAACTCCAGTCCGCCAAAGTTCGAGCCTCCGGCTACCAAGCCCTTGGCGCCCAGTTCAGTACACGCTCGCCTAATTTCCTTCGCAGCCTCAACCGGAACGTTCAAAGGCGCATGCGCCCAGAACATAAGACGGTCGGGCGCCTCAGAGCAGTATTTCGCCAAAGAGTCGTTCACCTTCTGGGCAAATGGAATGCCGAACTCAGGCTCAGCCCAGTACATGTAGCAGTGGCTTGGCACAGACAGAACTTGGGCATTCTGACCCGCCGCGTCCATCCCCTGCAGGCGATGTTTTGGATCTCGCCACTTGGCCATGTATTCCTGAACATCCAGGGTCTCTCCGCGCGCATGAGCTTCACGCAATGCCTGTTTACGCTCAGGGGCGCCGAGACTCAAAACCCAGTGACCGACCCGGAGTTTGATATCCCCGTCCGACTGGAGTTCAAAAGCTGGCCCCCAGTGGGGATGCTGGTCGTAATAGTCAGGGTGCGGTGCGTGAGCGTGAAGATCAATCAGCATGATAAAGCCCTCTATGTTGTTCTATTTGAGTCGTGCGTACTGCTTAAGATGTCTAGAAGCATAATACAGATTTACTCATAAATACAAAAACTGTTCAACTATTGACGTAACAGAGGCGTGGGAAATATAGCTCGATGGCTGTTCTTGAGGTTGAGTAAATATTTCAACTTTTTGTTTTATGGGAATTTATCTTATTTTTCAGACAATCTATGCAAAGAGATATAGATAGAGAAACAACTCAGATCACTCCGCATGAGGCTTCAGGGTAGGACGGGGAAATTTTATGTAAATTTAATTAAAACAATGAGATATAGAATTATATTCTTCTAGGAAGGGGCGCAGGGGAGGCAAGGAAAAAGTAGTTAAAGACAGAAAAATATAAAATGGCTAAAAAATCGGGAGGAATTAAGCCTCCCGATTCACGATTAGCGGCGGGTGCGCGCAGTCGACCCCATTGTCAAAGACGCCACCAACCGCTTAACCCTTGCTGGGAGCAACCTGCGACCGCCATCCTCCGGCACAAGAACCTCGCTAAGTACATAGCGAATGATCATTTCGCAGATCAGTTCACGATCCAGTTTCACACCGAGCTTTTCATCCCAGTCATCAAACACGATATCCAGAGCGTCCTGAAATCGAAGAATCGAGTCATGAAAGATGCGCCGAAAGAAACTTAGAGCGTACTCGGGGGCCACCACCAACAAACGCCGAGCTCGAGTTTCTTCCAGATAGTCATCTATGAAGCCGATCAGGCTATCCAATCGAGCTTCTGGATCCTTGACCGATCCGACGGTTTCCATAAGGACACGGTGAAAATTATCTCGCTTGTGTCGCGAGAAAGTATCCAGCAGATCTTCCTGGGAGGAAAAGTAACGATAAAAGGTTCCCCGGGAAATGCCTGCTATCTTGCACACATCAAGAATAGAGATACGATCCGCACCAGAGCGGAGAACCACCTCCTCCGTGGCCTCCAGAATGCTGTTGATGGTTTCTTCTGATCGACGATTCGGCTTTACGGTACGAGCCTTCCTATGGCGCTTGCTGGGCTGACTGACCACGTCATCGGATCGAGAGGGGCTTTCCTTTGCCTGCAAAGCATTTGGGGTATCCAATTCTTGCTCGACCATGCGTTACTCCGTAGCAAATAAATTTTTAGCTATCATATCAGGTAAACTAGCCACGATCAGCAATTTCTGTTCAACTTCCCTAGAGACAACAGGCAAAATTCAATATAGAATTGAATTCTCCATTTAAAATAAAACTTGGAAGCTCCTTGCTGGAGCCACACCGTAGGAGAATGACTATGAGTGGTACTGGAAACCCGGAGACCTGGTCGGTGGGAGAACGCGACACGGTTATTTCAGCGCTAGACCGCGCTGTAGCCAGCCACCCCGACCGTATTTTCCTCGACTTCACTGGAAATTATTACACTTATAGAGAAGTTGACTTACTATCTACGAAACTGGCTCATTCACTGGCCAATCTTGGCGTCAAACGCGGCGAAACTGTAGTCACAATGCTGGACAACAACATTGACGCCATTCTTTGTTGGCTCGCCATCAACAAGCTTCGCGCAGTCAGCGTTCCTCTCAATACGGCCTTACGCGGGGAATTTCTACGACATCAGATTGCTGATGCGGATGCAGCCCTGATGATCTGCGAGTCGACCTACATTGACCGGGTTGCCCACATAAGTGACCAACTCGAAACCCTGAACCTCATCCTGAAGCGGGGGGGCCTTAAGTCCTCGGGCAACTGCTCTATTGCTATCGAGTCACTCGATGAGCATCGGGGCAATGACGAAACGCCGATATCTGACAAGCCCGATCCAGCTGACCTGGCCTGCCTGATTTATACGTCTGGCACCACGGGCCCCTCCAAAGGGTGCATGGTTAGCTACAACTTCATGTGCAACCTAGCAAGGCTCCAGCTCAAGGCAGGACCAGCCACAGCACAAGACGTCACGATCACCCCTCTCCCGCTGTTTCACATGAACGCACTGTGCGTCGGCGTCATTGCTACTGCGCTTGTCGGCGCAAGAGTGGCAATTCTTCCACGATTCTCAGTGTCCAATTTCTGGCCCGAGGTCGAGCGAAGCGGTGCAACCATTGCCTCAATTCTAGGCGGAATGGGAGGCCTACTGGCCCAAGCCCCCGACAACGACGCCATGAAGCGCTGCTACGGACAAATTCACACGGCTCGTGGCAACCCCTACACAGAGGAAACCAAGGAAATCTGGCGCAACCGCTTTGGCGCCAAGCTCGTTGGCGGCAACGGCTACGGACTGACAGAAGCCTGTGTCATCACCACTCTCGCTGCTGGTGAATACGCAAAACCCGGCTCTTCCGGCAAACGTATTCCTGACTTCGACGTGCGGATCGTTGATGAAGATGACAACGAGCTTCCAGCCAACCAAGCCGGAGAAATAGTCGTTCGCCCGTTGCGTCCGGACGTTATGTTCCAAGGCTACTGGAGGCGCCCTGAAGCAACACTGAAAGCAATGAACAACATGTGGTTCCATACGGGCGACATAGGAAAATTCGATGACGATGGATTCTTCTATTTTGTCGATCGGAAAAAGGACTATCTGCGCCGGCGCGGCGAGAACATTTCAAGCTTTGAAGTAGAGTCCGCATTCAGCAATCACCCTGCAATTGCTGAAGTCGCCGTGCATGCAGTGCTTTCTGACAAAGGCGAGGATGACGTTAAAATAACGGCCATCCTCCATGAAGGAGCAGACCTGACGGAGGAGTCACTGTTCCACTGGGCCACCGACACGGTTCCATACTATGCGCTGCCCCGTTACATCGAGTTTCGGACAGACCTGCCGAAAAACCCACAGGGCCGGATACTCAAGTATCAGCTGAGAGACGAGGGTAAAACCTCAACAACCTGGGACCTGGAAGACACCGACATAAAAGTCAGCAAACAATAACCATTGAACCAACCGCATGCCAGCAGGACGCTCGGCATGCGGTTGTTCAACACTACTAGCGTGAACACCCGCCCCTTAGCCGGATATAGTCTCAACGCTAATACTCTCTGACAGGAACATCTGAAGGACGCGAGTTATAACCCGGCAAGTGCAGACCACCGTCCACATGAATCGACTCCCCCGTCACAAAACGGGACATATCAGAAGCCAGAAACGCCACAACAGGACCGATATCAGCTTCTGGTTCGCCACACCTTCCCAATGGCCGCATCGCGGCAGAGCGCTCTTTAAAGCCTGGATTTTCCGACGCCAGTTTGTGGAAGGTAGCACCCATCGCGGTAGGCGCAATCGCGTTGGCCCTTATATTGAAACGCCCCCATTCGGCGGCCGCACTGCGAGTAAGCCCTAGAACGGCTGACTTTGCGGTGTTGTAGTCGCCATGCAGCCAGGCGCCAATCTCCGTATCGATAGAGTAAAAGTTAATAATGGAACCACCGCCTCTTTGGCACATATGAGGGAATGCTTCTTTCATTGCCCACCAAGCGGCCCAAACTGTCGTGTTTAGGGTCTGGTGTAGCATCTCATCAGTCTTTTCTTCCAACTTTACGTTTGGGGTCGGCGCAAATGCATTGTTGACCAGGATATCAATCCCGCCAAAATGACTGACAGCCGCCTGAATCGAATCCGCGATCGACGCTTTGTCAGAGACATCCGTCCGACAGAACACTGCCTGACCACCTTTTGCTCTCAAATCAGATGCAACTGCCTCGCCTTGATCTTCATTGAGCTCAGCAATCACAACCGCCGCGCCCTGACTGACAAAATACCGCGCAACACCTTCACCAATGCCACCACCGGCACCCGTTATCAGCGCCACTTTGTTCTCTAGCAGTTTCATGATTTTTCCTTTTTGATAAACACTTTTTTTGTTACTGTTCATATTAATGCATACGAAGTGTGTCATCTACCCCTAATTCGCGATCTTGTCCAGAGGACTACTCAATGCTGTTTAGGCGAAGAATCAAAATCAACGCAGTTAGTCAGGACGAGATCAGAGCTACCCTGGAGGATGATTTTCACCATTTCAGAGTGGCGATCCGCTACGCCAACGGCAAAGTGACCGATGTTCATGGTTACGCGGATCGTTACCCTTATTCAGCCTGCCCTGCCGCTGCCGACCCGCTCAAATCGTTGATAGGGATGGAGCTGTCTGAGATAGCGCACAGCGTGACCCGATATACGGATGCCCGGCATCAATGCACCCATATGCTGGATCTAGCCGGCCTTGTGATCGCCACCGCCAATAGACAGAGCGATAAACTTGTCTATGACATTGTCGTTCCGATGCGAGTAAACGACAAAACAACGGCCGAACTGCGGCGAAACGGGAAGCCTTATCTAACATGGAATGTTGAGAAAACACTCATTACCAGCCCGCGCCCCTACGATGGTGTTGACCTGAATCATGGCATGGCAAGGTGGGCAATCGACCACTTAAGCCCCGAAGAATCCGAGGCCGCACTGGTGCTGAGACGCAGCGTCATCATCTCTCGCGGCAGAGAAAGAAACCTGGATCTACAGGAACACGCAAGGCCACTGGGTGTGTGCTTCAGCCAGCAACCAGTTCGGGCTGAACAGGCAATCCGAGTGAAAGGCTCAACACTTGACTTCACGAACGCCCCGGGACTGCTGTGCGCTGAAGATGAGACCTGGCTCCACGGCAACACTCATTCCTGAGCTGGAAAACTTGTGCATCGGCCACAAAAAAGCCTGCCACGAAGGCAGGCCAAGGGGTAGAACAAACGTGGAGAGCTAGAGGCTAGAGGAACACCGCCAAATTGGGCGTCCCCAGCACAGACTGGTCAAGAAGCGCTTCGCGACGCGCCAACTTGAACTCACCCGTCTCTTCCCGACGAATGATATCCCGGCGCTCACAACTGATCACATCAACATCATCAGCACTAAAGCGACTACGGGTCATCATCAAGTAACTCGTCACTGCGAACTCGTTGGGAACCGATGTTTCCCGAACCAGAACATTTGTCACCATTCGCCTGGTCCTGCTTGGGGGATCTTCCGCCCAAGCACTCTTACCCGACAACCTCATAATTCGCCCAAGAATGGAACGGTAATTATCATGGAAGTGCTGAACCGAGCGAATGAAGGTCTTCTCATGATCCACCCCCAAACGGGTTTGGCGCAAAGGCGCCGTATAGACCAGATCCGTTGCCAGTCGCTCACTCCATTCCTGTAAACGAAGGTTGTCGAGCAGCATCGCCTCTTCGTACAAAAAGCTTACGATCTCACTATAAGCCTCTGAACCAATGGGAACGTATGCACCCACTTCTACACCGTCTTGTTTTTCCTGATTCGTTTGCATCACAGGCCTCTTCAATTTATACCCAAGAGAGTTGCATTATTCTGCGTTCATCAGCTCGTTCCAGTAGAGCCACCAATGCCACTGGGTATCGTCCTTAGTAAAACCTTCGTTGACTATTCCCGGCCCGGGCCATCCTTCGGGAGCTCCCTTTTCGAACACAGCCTGATACTTCAGGGTCATGTGCCTTCCCATCGCACCTTTGGCGGAGAGCGTCATGTGAGGCCATGTGTCCGAGTCATCCTGCTCCACCATTCCCGAGGTACCAAACAACTGAATTGTTTGTTCCAGCATCTTCTGCCGGAGTTCTGGTGGTGCGTCTTTCTCAGCGAAAATCCAGTTACAAAACTCCAGCTTATCGGGACCGCGCGGAATGTAGGTGTGCATGGTCATCGAACCCACTACGGTTCCATCGGGCTGCGGGATATATACAAACCCGAACAGGATATTGGGGAACATCCCCCCTACCTGTGGCGGCATGGAAGTGAGAACTTTCAGCTGGTCTTCCGAGAGGTTATTCTTCAGCTGATCGACCATGTCCACCGTCATACCCGCAGGCGGTAACGCTTTAAGCTTTTCTTCAACATCGAGTTTTTCCGGATCTAGACCGGTGATTCGACGAATCTTACGTGCCAAGTCAATGCACCGGAGTGCGTGCCCATGGGGAGAACTGACTTCAACACCGTACATCTCCGGGCTCAGATCGCCACCTTCACCTTCACCTTCACCTTTTTTGGAGTAGTTACCAATCTCTCCCAACCAACGATGCAGTGTCAGTGTATGAAAGCCATCAGCAGCTGACTGTTCACCGGCTGTCTTCCAGTTCGCGTTGACAATAAATCTCTGGGGTGGCCCCAGGACTTCCATTCCTTTGTCGCTGCGAAGAAACAGCAAATCGTAATACCATTTCGCATCACCCAGGAACTCTTCGAACGAAGGCCCTTCAATATTCCAGGTCGCGAAAATGAGCCCCCCGTAGAGAGTACAGCGCGCACGCTTCAGGCCCAGCTCGGATTTCTCCAGCATGGAACCGTGCATTTTCTCCTTCTCAACAGGGGCACCCACGAAGTCACCATTCGCACGAAACGCCCAGCCATGATAAATGCACTTGTGGATCTGGCTGTTGCCGCAATCAGTGAGGGTGACCCGCATGCCCCTGTGAGGGCATACATTCAACAGAACATGAACCTCTCCGCTTTTGTCTCGCGACACAATGACCGAGTCCTCGCCCATGTCACGAACCATAAAGTCGCCTGGATTCGGTATCTCCGACTCATGCCCAAGCATCAGCCATGTCTTGCCGAAGATCTTGTCCATTTCCAGTTCGTAGATCTCACGGTCCGACAACACGCGCATTTGTACTTCCCGCGTATCTGGATATATCAGGTCAGAAACCCGGGTACCGTCCGAAAGCACCGGATTGGTTTTTGTTAGCATATCTGCCTCCATTTCATTCACCGTCTCACCAGGGCCACTCAACAAGCTGGCGCTATTCTCTTTCGTTTGATTACAGCACGACTTGCTCAACCAACCTTTGTTCTTAGCGTCCCAAGTTTTTCAACTTCAAGCTCCACTACATCGCCGCGCTGCAAGTAACGCAACTGTTCCAAGCCGCACCCGTTCCCAACGGTTCCAGAACCGAGGAACTCCCCGCTATGCAAAGTCTCCGACTGGGATACATGAGCTATAACATCCTCGAATTTCCAACGCATGTCGCGAGTATTGCCCCGCCCCCACTCTTCGCCGTTGACCCGGGCTATCATCTCCAGGTTATAGGGGTCCTCCAACTCATCGGCTGTCACCAAGCAAGGCCCCATCACATTTGCAGTATCGAAGTCCTTGCTTTTTGCGGGCCCCAACATGCCAGCCATTTCCTTGGACTGCATATCCCTCGCGGAGATATCGTTGAAGATCGTGTATCCGAAAATATGCTCGCGAGCCGTTTCCCTCGTAATGTCTTTGCCGGGCCGACCGATATAGCAACCAAATTCCAGTTCGAAATCCAGGGCCTTGCTAAACGCTGGCCATTCAAACTGATCATCCATGCCAACAACCGCAAACCTATTGCATTTGTAATAGATTGGTTGCCTGTTAAACGTGTCAATGACACGGTCATCAGCCCGGGTATTCATCGCCTTTAGCGTTGCCTCAGGGTCTGGTGTGCGCGATGCGCGAGCACGTCGCGCCGCGGCAAAACTCTGGCGAAGGTGTAACTCAAAACACGAAAAGTCACGCATCTGAGGAGGCGGCTGAATAGGTGCCCGAAGCTTCACCCTAGAACGCTTCACGACCGCTTCAACTGGCGCCTTTGCAACCAGCTCGAGAGCCAACCCATGCCCGTCCTTACCGGCTTCGGCAAGCGCCAGTACGCTTGAGAGAACGCGAGTTTCACCGCCTTTGACAAGAGAGTAGGCGTGCTGGAGATCAAGGACAGCTTGATCCTCATCAATGAGTGCTCCCGCCCTTTCTTCGCCATTTTCTTTTACAAATGTCACCAACCTCATCAGTTTCTCCCAAGCTGCAAAACTGGCTAGACACGGCCCGATACGGGAACACAGGCCCCGGTAACAGCCTCACCCGCGTCTGACAGTAAGAATGCAATCACCTCAGACAGTGCTTCCGGCGTCACCCAGGCAGAGAAATCGGCGTCCGCCATGGCCTCTCTGTTGCTCGGCGTATCAATAATGCTGGGCATTACCGCATTGACGGTAACATTACGCTGTTTCAGCTCTTCTGCGAGAGATTCGGTGAGGCGAGCCACACCCGCTTTCGAGGCCGCATAGGCAGATACACCCAAACCAGCCTTGAGCGCTGCAAGGGCGCTGACATTTACAACACGACCACGATCACCCTTCAGCAAATAGGGCAGCACTGAATTCGTCGCAACCACAGCCGTACGAAGATTCATCTGATACTGCCTGTCCCAGGTTTCCAGGTCGCCTTCTTCAAAGGTTTCCCAAGCAAACCCACCTGCCACATTGACAATACTGTCGATGTGTCCAAATACCTCTGCAGCTCTTTCTAACGCCTGGCTTGTAGATGAGGCATCAGTCAGATTAACGCCACCAAGAGGCAGATAATTATCGGCTTGAGTCAAGTGTTCAGGCGTATCACTCAGGTCCAGAGCGACCACTCGGGCCCCGCGATCACAAAGCAAAGCGGACAGGGCGCGTCCGAGGACTCCAAAGCCGCCGGTAACGATGATTGTCCGGCCTGTAAACGGAAGATTCATTAGAAGACCTCCATAGATTGAATTTGTTGTAGGAGCATGTCTCAAGGCTATCTCAATTTTTTTTAAATTAGAACACTTTTTTATTTTTTGTGCAATTGATAAGCTAGCGGAAGATAACGAGGCCGACACAGGATCCGGTAATGCCCAGAAAACTCCCTGCATTGAACGCTGACAACCGTGCATTCTGGCAAGGTGGAAAAAGTGACGCCCTGCTGATGCACTACTGCCATTCGTGCACGCGCTTTTTTCACCCTCCCGGGCCTGTCTGCCCGAATTGCGCGAGCTTTGACGTTAACCCCCGACGAGTCTCGGGCAGAGGCAAAGTTGCGAGCTTTACAATCAATCACCAACCCTGGGTCTCGGAACTCAACGAGCCATTTGTCATCGCTATCGTTGAACTGGAAGAACAGGCAGGCCTCCGATTCGTCACCAACATCGAAGATCTGGCAGTCGAAGACGTATTTATCGGTATGCCAGTGCGGGTTCGCTTTCGGCAAGAGGACGATGTCTGGCTGCCTCTTTTCATTAAGGAATAACCATGCTCGACCGAGTTTACGAAAAAGATGTCGCCATCACAGGAATCGGCCAGTCAGAAATTGCTCGCCCCTCGCAATTATCGGGCATGCGCCTCACTGTTGATGCATGCCTCGAAGCCATAGCAGACGCCGGCTTAAAGCGCTCAGATATCGATGGTATTGCGTGCTGGCCAGGCGACAATAACAACGGCAACAGCTTTTCTCCTGTTGGCCCAAATGCGCTTCAAAATGCACTTGGCTTGCAGGTGAACTGGTTTGGCGGAGGATACGAGGGGCCCGGCCCCCTTGCCGGAATTATTAACGGCGCCATGGCAATCGCGAGTGGACTTTGTCGAAACGTCCTGGTGTTCCGAACGATTACCGAATCCACTGCAAGACAATCGAATAAAGAAGCTTCTGCACTGAGCAATAAAACACAAGGCAGGGACAGCAGTTTCGCGTGGCAATGGTATACGCCGTTTAATGTCTTATCCGCCAGCAACCTGATCGCGATGTACGCACAACGGCATTTCCACGATTATGGGACAACACCCGAACAGCTCGCTCAAATTGCGCTCAACGCACGCCGCAACGCGCAAGTTAACCCCAAAGCAATTTACCGCACCCCCATGACAATGGACGACTATATGCAATCGCGGATGATCTCTAGTCCACTGCGAATGTTTGACTGTGATGTTCATTGCGACGCTTCCACTGCCATTGTGCTGTCTCGAAAAGACGTAGCACGAGATGCCCCCAACCCGCCTATCCGTATCGAGGCCATTGGTTCGGCGTTAAATCAACCGTGGTCGTGGGATCAGATTTCGCTGACGGAGGGGGCTGCGTTTGATGCTGGAAAAATGATGTGGTCTAGAACCGACTTAAAACCGTCCGATGTTGGTGCAGCACAGCTCTACGATGGTTTTTCCATACTAACGATGATCTGGCTGGAAGCACTGAACCTGTGTCCCAAAGGAGAAAGCGGGTCCTTTGTTGAAGGAGGACACCGCATAGCGAGAGATGGCCCCCTCCCGATTAACACCAACGGCGGCCAGCTCTCTGGCGGAAGAACTCACGGGCTGGGGTATGTCCACGAGGCCTGCCTCCAACTATGGGGAAAAGCAGGCGACCGTCAGATAGCTGAACACCAGGTCGCCGTTACCGCTGCGGGAGGTGGACCATTGGGTGGCAGCCTTTTATTAGTGAAAGACTAGAAAAGTACCTTTTCCAGGTCTCGCCCCAAAGTGCAAAGGGACTCGCCAAGTTCAGCGATTTCAGCGTCGTTCTTCTGGCCGCGAAACATGACAGCGGAAACCGTGAAATCGATGTTTCCCGACGATGAATACACAGGGGCGGCAACCGCAAGGATGCCTATGGAGAAGTAACCATCGTCTATCGCCCAGCCCTTGTTCGAAGCCTGAGCAACTTGGGCACGATATTCGTCAAATGATAGCGCTGTCCCCCAACGAATATTTTCAAACATGGATTTGATACTATCACTCTGAAGCTCTAGCTGTGATGCAAAGAGGCGACCACTAGCGCCCATGAGAATGGGCAGCCTTTGTCCTTCGGTCATATCAATTCGAACATCAGTGGGGCACGCGGCAGAGCTAACGATCACGATTCGGTCATTGCCCATTCGTCGCCAAAGCGTGACCGTCACTTTTGACCGCGCCGCAAAATTTTCCAGCAAAGGCTTGGCCATTTGAACTTTTTGCCCCTGAGTAACAAACTGTTCCACTAACCTTGCCAGCCCAAGGCCGGCTGAATACCGTTTCGACATCGGACTGAAATCAACCATATCTTCATTGACCAAGGTCCGAAGGATGTTGAAACAGGTACTGGGGTTAATCTCAAGTTTACGCGCTATGTCGACAGCACGTTCCGGCGCCGCTGACTCACTCAAAAACCGTAGAATTCGTATCGCATTAACGACAGGTTTGACCGTGACAGGCGCTGATTTGGATGTTTTGGTTGTCATTTCTGATGTAGCATCTGAGTCCATCGCGTAGTCATCCCCGAAAACATGAATTGTCTGAACTATTTCATTCTATATCAAGAATGAAATTTTGACATCACTTTTTCTTGGAACGAACTACTGAACTTAGCGCCTGACCTGGAGGCTGAAAGAATCAGGGATGAGCAAAACTGGATATAAAGTACTCAGGAATAGCCTTAAGGCGCCCCAATAGGCCCGCGTTGACGGTGAGGTGATAATCTCCGGGGCTTTGAAACAGCGTTCCGCAATGTACCGATTTTTTCGATATAGGCCTCCATGATATCGCCTGGCTGAAGAAACAGCCCAGACTCAAGCCCTACCCCGGATGTTGATCCAGTGAACACCAGATCACCTGGCCTCAGAACGCAACGTGCATCGATGTAGTTAAGAATCTCATCGAGGGAAAAAATCATCTCCCGGGTATTGTCCTTTTGCCGCACCTCACCATTTACTGTCATCGTTAGGTCGAGTGCTGGCTGACCAGCACCACCCGCACCATCAATGGTCTCAATCCAAGGGCCCAGTGGCGTGGTTCGATCCATCGCTTTCTGAGTAAAAAGATCCAGGCGCCCCAAAGCCCGTCCCGCATCTCGAGCGCTAACGTCATTGCCGATCGTATACCCAAGAAGGCACGAAGATGCATGCGGGGAGTCCGCAAGTTCACACGCGACCACTGCAACCAGTTCTATTTCATAGTCCAACTGCTGGGTCACCGCTGGATAAATCACGTCTTCATTCGGACCAACTATTGCCGATTCAGGCTTGAGATAGGAAAGAGGGTGAGGAGGAGCTGACGAACCAAGGCGGGTCAGGTGCTCCAGATAATTGAGACCAACACCAAATATCCGGGCACCAGGCTCGATGGGTGCAAGCAGACGAAAGCCGTCTGCTTGAAGCTGCCCACTTGCAAGCTCTATTTCGGAAATCGACCCAAGAGCCACCAAAGGTGCCCAATCTGAAAATCGACCCCTTATCCAGCGTGCACAACCTGAGTCGCTCTCCAACAGAGCCCAACCAACCTCCCCTTCCGCACTCAGTACTCTGCCAATGCGCATGTCCCTAGCCGTTTTTCGGCTTGAACTCAGGATCCCGGACTTCTTCAGGGGTTTTGATGAAAGAGCCCAGCATAGGGCCCACCATTTCATGCCCCCACACACTCATTACTTCCGGGTTGAGCTCAAAGCCATCATCATGCCACGGCTCAATTTCGCCAATGCACTCGAAGGCAAACCCGGATGGGTTATAATGGTAAAACGATACGTGTGGATCCTGGGAGTGCTGACCCAGCGTCATCAGCAACTGTAAGTCCTTCTTTTTGACAATGTCGTAGGTTTCACCAACATCACGAATACTGTTCACAAACACACCAATGTGATGAACCCCCATACGCCCAGGAGCATGTCCATAGGCAATATCGTGGCTGGTATACTCATTGAGCTTGGAACGGAAAAAGCCAGTCTTTCCTTTTCCGGCACCGGAGCCGTACCAGCGGAACCCCATGATGTTAATCAAGAAATGTTCCAGCTCACGGTTGTATTCGGGCGACATCAAAACAATGTGCCCCAACCCGCGCTTGCCGGCCAGGTATCCACCATGTCTACGGCCGGGAACAAATGACTGCGGCGTCCACTTTTGACCATAAAACAGCTCGTGGCGAAAGCCAACCGGATCCAGAAAGCGAATAAGCTCCTTCACACCACGCTTTTGGCACAGTTCTTCGTCTGCGACCTCAAATTCAACGCCTTCGTCCCGGAACTTCTTCAAAGCGGCCATATACTCAAGCCGGCCTTTCGCTTCCCAACCGATATAGGCCAGGCGATCCACTTCGCCAGGATGCAGGGCTAGCCGGTATCGACGGTCATCCATTCGGAGATAAAGAGACTCAGAGTCGTTCTCCGGGTTGCTTCCAATCCCAAACCCCATTACTTCTGGGCCGTAGCTACGCCACGCATCAACATCAGTGCATTCAAAGCCGAGATAGCCAATACCAATAATGTCCATTACCTTCTCCAGTTATTTGTTGTTAAACATCTCAGACCATGTATGTTCTGCGGTACTCGCACGACGTGTCAGATAGCCAGTAATCCGCCATCAATAACAATGTCTGAGCCCGTAATAAAGGATGCTTCACTAGAGGCAAGGAACAGCGCCATCGCCACAACTTCCTCGGGTTTCCCCGGTCGGTCAAGAAGCACGCCATCCAGCAAAGCGGCGCGAGTTTCAGGGTTATTCATAAACTCTGCAGTCCCAGGTGTTGCAACGAACCCCGGACTTAAACTCACAGCCCGGATACCAGACGCAGCACCCTCAACAGCAAGCTGACGGGTAAACGAAACCACCGCACCTTTGGCTGCGGCATGGGCTGAAATACCCGCAATTTTCGAACCGCCCCAGGCTGCAGTGGACGATACATTGATGATGATGCCTTTTGTTTCTGCGAGAAACTTCCAGGCGTGCTTGGTGGTATAGAAAAGCAGATCTACTTCATTGCGAATGGTGAATTGCCAATCCTCGACTGACATTTCGTGGACCGGAGCAAAACGAGCGGCGGACGCATTGTTATACAGAATATCAATCTGTCCATGTTCCGCTGCCGCGGCCTCTACCCATGCCTGGGCCTGATCTGGATCCCCTAGATCAACTGGTGCTTTGCCGTACAACACATAGCCTTCTTTGGCTAGCAACTCGGCAGTCGCAGTATTCTCTTTTTCATTGGTATCGCAACCAACGACGATCGCGCCCTCGCGGGCAAAACGCAACGCTGCCTCCCGGCCCTGTCCACCGCCAGTACCCGTAATAAGAGCTACTTTCTTGTCCAAACGTCCCATACATAACACCTCTAGAAGAAATCAACGCGACTGGAAACAGTGACGGCTAGTCCTCGATTTCTTCCAACCAAATAGCCTCTGCGGGACAAGCTTCAACACCTTCGCGAGCAGATTCTTCCAGCTCGGGAGTCACCTCGTCGTTTTCAAAGTAGACCAGCCCATCCGCATCCAACTTGAACACCTCAGGGCAAATTGCAGCGCACAGCCCATAACCACAACAAGCCCCTCGATCGGCGACGGCACGGAGGTTTTTCTTTTCCGAACTCATAATTGTTTCCTCTTTTCCGGTTCAGCATTCCACGATAATGAACAAAAATCTTATTTTTGTAAAATAAATTTTATATTTTCTTAAATAACAAACAGTTAACGGACCAAAACAATATAAAGGCACGAACGCCTTGATAGAGCACTTACCTACCCTACAGATGCGGCATTGGCCTGGCATGGAATAAGACGCTATATCTGGAAGTGGGCCACGGACTGCCCCAGCTCTTCCGACAACTCCCGCAAAGAAGCAACAGACGTCCGTACTTTGTGCGATATCTCATTGCCGTCTTTACCCATCTCTGCAATCCTCTCAATACTCTCCGCTATTTCCTTGCCCCCTTTGTTTTGTTTGTGGACAGCTTCGGCAATTTCATCAACCCCATCACTGGAACTTCCAACCAGTCGCGTTGCTTCGGACAAGACTCTCTCCAAAGCCTCAAGTAAGGACTGACTTCCGTCGAGTGCAGAGGACCCTTCCTCAAGCGCTACGTTTACCTTTTGTGACTGATCTTCAAGATTGTCGGTAAGCTCATTGATGGAGTTTGCGGCCAACGCAGATCGTTGTGCCAAACTGCGCACTTCTTCAGCAACAACGCTGAACCCACGACCGTTTTCACCGGCCCGCGCAGCTTCGATCGCCGCATTCAGCGCTAAAAGATTGGTTTGTCCGGATAGATCCTTAACCTGATTAATACTGCTGGTAATCTCCGTTGTGCTCGCAACAAAATCGCCAACGGAGTGGTTGATCGACGAGAAAGCCTCCCCGACCCGTGAGATTTCCCGCACCATCCGGTTGAGTGCCTCACGCCCCGCTTTCGACCCCTCCAAACTTTCCTTCGCTGACGCTCGCAAATCTTCGACATGCGAGGCAATCGAAGCGATATCCTGGCTCATGTTCTCCATGGTCGTGGCTGCCTGCACCGCCGCCCCTGCTTGCTCGTTTGCACCGTGAGCCACACGATCGGACGTCACAACGAGCTCCTCAGCGGAGTCACCAACCGATTTTGCAACATGCACGACCTTCTTTACGGAATACTGAAGACTGCCAATGAGGTCATTGAACGCAGACGCTGTTTGAGCGATCTCGTCCCTCCCAACAACCTCGACTCTATGGGTCAGGTCGCCTTCTTTTAATCGCAACGCTGCTATTTCAATAGATTTGATTGAGCGAAGCACCTGCCGTCGAACCATCAGGGCTATCAACAAAGCCAGCACAATGGCTACGACAATTGAAACTTCCAACGAGAGTGCCACATCCTCTGCAGTGGAATTAGCTTCAGAAAATGACGCGCTTGCCAACGATTTCTGCTTTTCTATCAACAAACCAAGCAACCCTTGCAAGCGATTATAATCAGCACGGACATACCCCAATTGAGATGGGGCCAGGTATGGGTCATCTAAAATGGCGTCCCCAAGATCACCAATACCCTTTGCCAGGAATCCGGCCTGTTCCACCAACTTTTCGTGAATAGCAAGCTCTTCCTCGCCAATGCCGGACCTATTGCTCCGGCTTTCTGCCACACCTTCGAGCATGTCGTTAACACTCGCCTGCATTTCGTCCACGTAGGCCTGCAAAGCTTCTTTGGATATACTGCCCTGAGCCCTCATCAGCTGAACGATAGCTGCATAGGAGCCGACCATGGCAGCCTGGGAGGCCGAGGAGACTTCCAGTGCTCGCTGAAGCTCAGCGAATCGCGTCTTCTCTATTTGATCCAGGACACTCTGTTGGCGGTTCAGGCCTTCATACGCCACCACCGAAATGCCAATCAGCATAAGAATAATTAGCGTGGGCGCAGCCAACAGCTTTGCCCCCATAGAAAATCGACTAAGCCACACCATCTACTTCCCCCTGCCTCTATTATTGTTATGCCCCGTCCTGGCACCTTGAGGTGGACATTAGGCAACGCATCAAATATTCTGGTATCAGCTTACCGTTCTAAATTCAGAAATCAATAAGAGCGGGAGGCTTGACTTTAAGCCTCACACACAACAACAAACGAAGGTCGCACTATGCATTCGCCGACAAAAAGCGACGCTGCGGTTGACTTAACGGAGTTCCGGCAAAGCTGGCGCATACTGGTGCTGTCTGTCATAGGCATCGCAATCAGTATCAACGCCTCGCTTCTATACGGCTTTGGTACGCTTGTCATTCCGCTGGAAGAGGCTTTTGGGTGGGATAAAAGCTCACTACAGGCATCGATCACGTTTCTGTTTGCCAGTGCGGTGATCTCGCTACAGATAGTGGGATGGCTGAATATGCGTTACGGGATGAAACACGTCACCATGACATCACTTGTCCTCATCTCTATAGGGTATCTGGGAACGACCCAGATAGAGGGCTCAATATGGACACTCTATCTTGCTTTCTCAGTTCTGCCGTTGCTCGGGATGGGGTGTCTGGCGGTCACGTGGACTCAATTACTGAATATCTGGTTCGAGAAAAATCGTGGGCTGGCTCTGGCAATTGGCCTGAGCGGCACGGGGATCACTGCCGCCATTGTGCCGCCAATTCTTTCATGGGGCATTGAAACCTGGGACTGGCGGGCAGCATTTGTCATTCTCGCGTTGATGAATACCGCCATACTGCTGCCCTTCACCGCCAAATGGTTATCACTCCCACAATTTTTGCCGGAAGCATCCGGGCAGGACGTCGATGCTGAGGCCGTGCCAGGAGTTACCTACCGCGAGGGCCTGGTATCGAGAAAGTTCTGGACATGTAACATTGCTCTCGCACTGGTCATCTCTTCTATTGTTGGAATGGTTACCAGTACCGTCCCAATGCTCAGAGACATGGGCCTATCAGCCGAAAATGCCAGCCTGGTGTTTAGCTTTTTCGGGGTATCCCTGATTTTCGGCCGAATTGCCGTCGGCTATCTATTAGACCGCTTCTGGCCGCCAGCAATAGCGGCCATAAGTCTTGCGTTGCCCGCCATAGGCTGCCTTATCTATTTGCAAGGGGGTACTGAGTTGGTACCGCTCATGGTCGCTGCTGTCTGCGTCGGATTCGGTGCCGGTGCCGAGTTTGATATCGCAGCGTTCCTGATTGCGCGCTATTTTGGGCTCAAGGACTACGGCCGTCTATTTGGCTTCCACCAGGGTTTGCTAACGGTGGCGTCGGCCCTGGCTCCCCTTCTGTTCGCAAGCCTTCTCAGCTACACGGGGGGCTATACGGCAATGCTGATTTACAGCCTTGCATGCTCCATTATTGGCCCAGCATTGCTAATGACCCTGGGGAAAGTGCCGAAACACTCATCGGTTTCCGCCCTTAGCTCCAGCCAGGCAGCCTCATCATAGAAGGAGAAACTCCATGCCTACCATTACATTGATTGAATCGAACGGTACTGAACACACGCTGACCGGCCAGAATGGCCAGTCCATCATGCAAGCGGCTCTTAATGCCATGATTCCTGGCATTCAGGGAGACTGCGGCGGCGCCTGCAGTTGCGCGACCTGCCACGCCTTTGTTGACGAAAACTGGGTCAGTGTTCTACCCAAAATGGAAGATACTGAATCCGACATGCTGGATTTTGCCAGTGAACGACAAGATAACAGCCGACTGACCTGCCAACTCACGCTTGATGAGAGTATGGACGGAATGGTCCTTCGTCTGCCCGAGTCACAGTACTGATCAATTGGAGTCCACATGTCACTTTCTTCTGTCACGATAGTCGGTGCCGGGCAGGCAGGGTTTCAGGTCGCAGCATCTCTGCGACAAGGGGGCTTCGAGGGCAAGATCTCATTGATTGGTGACGAGCCAGACCTGCCCTATCAACGTCCACCGCTGTCTAAAGCCTACATGCTTGGAAAAATAAAGCGTGAGAACCTCGCTTTTCGTCCTGGAACTTTTTTTCAGGAACAAAATATTGAGCTGATTCATGACACAGCCGTCGAGATTGATCGCCAAAACCGGCGTGTTGTGCTCAAAAACGGCGAGGCCTGCGACTACGAACATCTGGTGCTGGCCACAGGAGCCCACAACCGCCCTCTTGCGCTCCCCGGCGAGGACCTGAACGGCGTATTCGGTATCAAGACCCTCGCGGATGCGGATGCCCTATCTCCAGCCGTCAAAACGGCGAGGAATGTTGTTGTTATCGGAGCTGGCTTCATAGGCTTGGAGTTCGCCGCCATCGCCGTTCAGAGCGCGAATGTCCATGTTATCGACATGGGCCAACGTGCCATGGCTCGCGCTATTTCCCAGGAAATGTCCGAGGTTTTTGAGGATACCCATCGGGAATGCGGCGTCACGTTCCACTTCAACCAAGGCGTCAACCGATTGGTTGGCAACCAGGGAAAAGTAACCGGTGTGGAGAAGGCGGACGGCGAAACCCTGGAGGCAGATCTCGTCGTCTATGGGATTGGTGTGATCCCGAATATCACTCTGGCCAGTGAGGCGGGCCTTCATATTGAAAATGGGATCAAAGTGGATTCAGATCTGTTGACCAACGATCCCCAGATCTCAGCGATTGGCGATGTAGCCTGCTTTCCCTGTGTTCACAACGAAGGACAACCAACGCGCATCGAATCTGTGCCAAATGCAATGGACCAGGCCAGAGCTGTCGCAGCCAGGTTGTTGGGCAATCCATCGCCGTTCACCAGTGTTCCGTGGTTTTGGACGGATCAAGGCAGCCTGAAACTCCAGATTGCAGGGTTATCAACGGGCTTCGACACCACCGTCACCCTAGGCGCACCCGAATCCCGCCAATTCTCGGTACTCTGTTTCCGCAAAGGCCACTTCGTTGCCGTCGAAGCCTGCAATCGCCCAGGGGATCACCTGGCCGGCAAAAAAATTCTTGCGCGTCCGCCAGAACTGACTTCCACCGAAGCGAGCGCCGAAGGCTTCGATCTAAGAGAGTGGGAAAAAGAACATCGCGGCTGAGTTTCGAAAAACGCTTAATAAGGACAGATGATGAGCATCTTTACACACATTACATTGGGGACCCGGGATCTTGAGCGAGCCACCTCGTTTTACGACACCATCCTGGCTCCGTTAGGCCTGAAACGATTGGTCAATGTACCAGGCAGAGCCTCTGCCTGGGGGCTGGACCAACCTTCCCTGGTCGTCCTTTACCCGATAAATGGTGAAGCGGCTACGGCTGGCAACGGTGTAACCGTCGGACTCCAGGCTGAAAGCCGGGATATGGTTGATGAAGTCCATCGACTGGCTTTGGAGGCCGGGGCCACTGACGAGGGCGCTCCCGGTCCCCGCCCCGTTGCGAAAGATGCCTATGCCGCCTATATCAGGGATCATGACGGACACAAAGTCTGTATTGGGTGTCGAACTGGAGAATAGTCTCGTCGACTTACGATCTCGACCAAACACAAGATCAGCAATTCGACTAACGCTACAGCAACCACATTAACCTTCCATTGACCTGCTCATACATCGAATGAGCGCACGGATCGTGCGCTCCGCATGTCTTGCTGTTCCAGACCCAACATCCCGGCTAAGAACCGACGCTGGCAGGAGTTCCCGTTTTATGAAATTGTCAAAACTGGCGTCATTTTTTCCGGGCTGGCTATTCCTTCTAGCCATGCTGACAGCGCTGTCTCCGCTGTCCGTTGATCTCTATTTGCCCGCGTTTCCGGCTATTGCGGCCAGCCTCAATGTGGATTCATCGCAAGTGCAGATAACACTGGCGGTTTATCTATTGGGCATGTCAATCGGCCAACTTCTATACGGTCCACTGAGTGACCATTTCGGACGCAAACCCCCTCTCTATTTTGGTCTCGCGCTTTATATTCTGGCGTCTGTGGCCTGTGTGTTTGCCAACGACCTTACGACCCTTACGCTGGCTCGTTTCATTCAGGCACTCGGAGGCAGCTCCGGCGTGGTGATCAGTCGAGCCGTCATTCGCGACCGAACTACCCCCGCCCAAGGTGCCAGAGCATTCTCACTGCTCATGCTGGCACTGGGCCTGGCACCGATACTGGCGCCATTAGTCGGCGGGTTCCTTCTCTACATCATGGGTTGGCGCGGTATTTTCGGAGTTCTGTGCGCCTCGGGTATCGCACTCATCATCGGTATGCACTACACCATGCAGGAAACACATGTCCGCGAAGCAGGCGCGCGGCTGAGCTTGTGGGGCGCACTGACTCAATACCTGGACCTTCTGGGAGAGTGGCAATTCCAAAAATACGTTCTGGTTGCAGGCATGTTATTTGGAGGTATGTTTGCCTATGTTGCTGGATCGCCGTTTGTCGTCATTGAGCTATACGGTGTTCCGGCCAAGCATTTCGGGTGGTTTTTCGGCATCAACGCCGTTGGGATGATCGCGGGATCCCAGTTCAATGCGAGCCTGGTCACGAGATACGGCCCCGAGACATTACTAGGGACGGTCATTTGGGTTCCCTTCATCGCCTCCCTGGTGGCCCTGACTGCCACCCTATTGAGCCTCGATTCCCTGGTGTTACTGATGTTCTGCCTGTTCGCCTTCATGACCTCCATGGGCATCCTCGGTCCCAACGCGATGGCGCTCGCTATGGCAAATCAGGGACACCGTGCCGGCTCAGCATCGGCACTGATGGGCGCAACTCAGTTTCTTATCGGCACCCTGGGCTCAATGGCCGTGAGCCTGCTAACTTTTCCGGGCGCCCTTCCACTCACAGGGGTATTGCTGTTTTCAGCTACCGCCAGTTTATTGGTCTACCAATTTGGAAGAGTCCATAAAAGCAAGCATCACGCCCAACGTAAATCGTTTGAGAACAACTGATACCGCCCGACCCGAGGTCCGCCTGGAACCGGCGTAAATAGCGCCGGTGCATACTTCGCCGCAAAACATTTCGCCCTCAAAATTCTCCAATAAGAATTAAATTCTTAATAGTGGATATTTAGGAAAAACTTTGCTAGATTGGTATTGGCTACAAACGCCTAGATGACGACTGAAACAACAAGAAAGATGATTGGACTATAGCCCCTTGGTTTAAGTTTGATCGAACCCATGACACGCAGTGTCGGGAGGCATCATGAAAACAAAAAATATTGCTGTTGGATTTATGATTATTGGTTTTGTCATTGTTCTAAAGTTTGTGATCATTTTGGTTGCCAGCAGCCCCGCCGGCAGCAGGCAACAAAGCCAACTTTGTCAGTTCGATCCAAGCTACTGTGCCGTTCCCCAGAATTTAAGTGACTATCATATGTTTCCGCGTTGAGTATAAATTTTGGCGTTTGCTGACAGGTCAGAGGAGCCAATGAGGCTAAGCTGCCACAGTGGAAAGAGTGAGCTGGGTCAGTAGCCCGTAGCTCCAACATGAGGCGTTTGGTACCCGCGCTGATCTGCCAGATCAAGAGCCTGGGTCTCAGGCTCAGTTCCTCTCCGAGTTTACCCTTTGCGATTTGAACCTCGCTCCCTCGAAAACGGGGCAAAGTAGTTTTGTTTTCAAAAAAAACCTAGTGAGATAACTGGTCGATGCTTTCTTCTTTGAAAATTTCCCACAAACTCGCCTTGATGGTCGTTGTCGCCATCCTTTCATTCGTAACCAGCGAAGTGTTCACTCTCATGGCGGAGCAAGAGAACTCTAGCCGCTTGGGCGAGGTCGAACAAAAGCTGTACCCCACACTCGAGTTGTCTACCGTTAATCTGGGCCAGTTGTCTCTGATCGAACTCCAGATAAATAGCGCGGTAGCCACCGGAGACGAAACTCAGCTAGAGGCTACCCAAGCCCACTACGCAAACATTAAAGACAACCTCGAGGAAATTGGCCGCCTCAACCCAGGTATTCGTAGCAAAACTGATGCGTTGAGTAAGCAGGTTGCCACCTACTACGCCAACGCGACGCGCATCGCATCCAGCTTTATTGACGGCACCGCCGATTTCAGCCGTATCGGGGACGAAGCGGCTGCCAATGCCAAGCGGTTGGAATCCCTGCGCACCTCCATGGACGACATGCGCAGCGTTACCCGCGACCGTTTTACCGATTCGATTAGCCAAAGCCTGAAGGCCTCTGAGGAGGCATCAAACCTAGGCCTCATCATTATGGTGATTGCGACGGTATTGCTGGTTGGTCTGAGCCTGGTTATCGGCCGTTCCATCAGCCGCAGCTTGGGACAGGTCATCGACTCGCTCAAGGCAATGGCATCCGGCGAAGGCGACCTGACTTCGCGGCTGGAATACAGCGGCAGGGACGAACTGCGCGAGGTCGTAACTCATTTCAACGCTTTCGTGGAAAAATTGCATCGGTCATTTGGCATGATCAGCCAGGACGTTAATGGCTTGAACAGTGTTTCGCTCCAGCTGACCGCCGCTAGCAATCAAAACCTCGAACGCATTCACGATCAGTCCGAGGCCATTTCAGCCGCTCGCCATGCGGTTGAGGAATTGGTCAAGAGTGTCGAGGAAGTGGCAGGGTTTGCCAGTTCCGCTTCGGATCAGGCCCAGGATGCCGCCAGGTTTGCACAGAAGGGTTACGCTGCCGTCAGCAGCAACATTGACACGATTCGCGATTTGTCGAGCGATGTTGAGGAAACCGCAGGTCTGGTTAACCGTTTCGAGGAATTCTCGAACAAAGTGGGAGGTCTTCTCGACACTATTCAGACCGTGGCGGAGCAGACCAACCTGCTGGCCCTGAACGCCGCTATTGAGGCCGCCCGGGCTGGTGAGCATGGACGTGGCTTTGCAGTGGTTGCCGACGAAGTGCGCGGCCTGGCGGTTCGTACACGCAGTGCAACGGAAGAGATCCACGCCGTCATCAGCGAGTTGACCCAGATCTCCGGCTCTGCGGTCAAGTCAATGCAGCACAGCGTTGAGCGGGCCCATGAGGGTGTTAATGCTACCACCGAGTCCGGGGAGATGCTCAAGCGCATTCTGGAAAACGTTGAAGCCATCAGCAGCATTAACGAACAGATCGCTGCAGCCACCTATGAGCAGAGCACGACCTTCAGTTCGGTGACGCAGCATATCACGGATATTCATAACAACGCTGACCAAGTAAGCGCTAGCACCCGCGAACTAGACACTGTCAGCAATGAGATACGCCAGGTCAGCGACGGCCTCAGCACGATTTCCGGTCAATTTAAAGTCTGAAAAACACTTCTTTATCAAAACTCTATTGCATCACTTCTGGGCCTCCCCCGAATTCGGGGGAGGCAGAAATACGCGTAGCTGGAGAAACCAATGACACGCAAATACACTAAACTTGCCCCTCTCGCCCTGTGCATATCGGCTGCACCGGCCCTGGCCCAACAACCCGACACTGACCGTATCGAACAGCTTGAGCAACAGATCCTGTCACTGCAACAGCAAGTGACGTCGAGCGCCAGAGACCGCGTGCAATTCAATGGCTTTTTCAGCGCCGGCTATGCCACTTCCAATAACGATGCCGGCCTGGCGGGCATCGTCGATGAGGCGGAAATCAATGATCTGAGCCTGATGGCGCTGCAGGGAACCTTCAGCCTGAGTGACGACACCCAGGCAATCATGCAGCTCATGTCCCGAGGCGAAGAGGACTGGGATACCGAACTTGAGTGGGCCTATCTGAGTCATCAACTGACCAACGACCTACAGGTGCGGGCGGGGAAAATGCGCCTGCCATTCTTCATGTACTCCGACTCACTTGAAGTAGGCTATGCGCAGCCATGGGCTCGCGCACCCTCAGTCGTATACAGTCCGACCATCACTAGCTACGTTGGTGCGGATGCCAGCTACACATACAATTTGACTGGCTCATCCATTTCTACTCAAGTGTTTGGCGGCAATTCCCAGACCAATGACTCCTCACAAGATCGCGATATAGAAGTCCGTAATATTGCCGGCCTGACCATCGGCTGGACGGACTATGTCTGGTCCTTACGTGCGCTAGCGGCTACTGCTGAAACAAATTTGCTCGCAAATGGCGCTTCTCTTGCCGACAACAGTCGGACTAAATTCTTTGGTGTGGGCTTCGGTTATGACGACGGAACCTGGCAGATTATCTCCGAACTCACTCGCCAGGAAGTGGATGGCGTGATTGCAGACACCGATGCCGCCTATCTCTCTGTGGGGCGCCGTATCGGAAGTATTACGCCTTATGCTGTGGTCGGCTGGACCGAGAGTAAAGACGATGACGAACGCGCTGGCTCGCCCTTATCAGCGCTCAACACCCATCGCGATGAATACAGTTTGGGTTTGCGATGGGACGTCCTCTCGGGCGTGGCTGTGAAGTTTGACTGGACCCACGCACGCGGTTTTGGCGACGCGCCGGGCGGCCTTGACGCGGCATCTGTTTTCGCCGATGAGCTCGACAGCACCAACGTTTACACCGTCAAAATCGACTCGGCATTCTAAGGAGCTATTATGAAGCGTTTCTATATTCCATTTCTCGCCCTGATGCTGGGCACCCCACTGGTCCAGGCTGAAGTGGTTATTATCGGCAACCCGGCAGGCCCCGACAGCATTACACTGGATCAGGTTCGTGACATCTACCTGAACCGCAGCAAAGCCCTGCCAAGTGGACAGCGCGCGGTGCCATACGAACTGACAGAAGACAGCGCCACACGCGAGGCTTTTCACAACGCGGTGACCGGGCGCTCCAATGCTCAGTTGAAAGCCTTCTGGTCACAGCAGGTCTTTACTGGCAAGGGCCAGCCACCCCAGGACGTCGGAACCGAGGCGGCAATGAAGTCGTCTGTCGCATCCACGCCCGGTGGCATCGGCTATATTGATTCGGCCCAGGTGGACGGCTCGATCAAGGTCATCCTCACTCCCTGACCCCATCAAAGCCTGATTCGGAAACCCACGCCGCCTGAGGTTACCAGACCTTGGGCGGTCACATTTGACAGACAGTGGAGTTACCAGCCAAACGGTATAGGTAGGATATTAGCGTCTCCAGGGGCTAGCGCGAGCCTTTTCGGCCCTTTCCTTAGCTAGCTGCCTGGCGTCCGCTCTGGCCTTTTCCTCTGCTTCCGCTTCTACTCGAAGCATTTCTTCATGCAAACTCGTCCCTTTTCCAGCTTCAGCCATTTGAACCTCCGAAGGACCAGCCTTCGCACGCTCCTCAGCATGTCGCTCAGCCTTTCTTGCCTCTTTTGCAAGCCGTTCTGCTTTCTCTGTCTCCAACTGACGAATTTTCTTCCGAACAACCTCTGCCATCTCGGCTACTGACGCCTCTGCCTTGATGACACACGCAGTTACAGAGGCAGACTCACTGTTCAGCTTTTTCACCGGCGACGAACCAATCTCGGTTTTGACCGTCCTGTTTGCTCGCATTTGACCTAGCAATTCCTTTTCCTGGGATTGGGCCCGAAGCAGCAGCGCCCGGGTAGTCTGAAGGTTCGCTTCGGTAGGCGAGCGGGTGGCTGCTCTCAAAGCCCGGTCACAAATCTGCCGACTGGCCCGGGCCGTTGCAATAAGCGGCTTAAGTTCTTGGTCTATTTTCTGCAACGCCTTCCGCTTCGTGTTCAAAAGCAAATTGGCGGATTCCATACAGGCGTTGCCCTCAGCCAGGTTCGCCGCCATAGCGACCCTGGACTTGTGTTCAGGGTTTTTCCGGAATACGGCAAATGCCCGCCACTCATCCTGAAGGCTCGCTTTGTGTTCCTCTGCCCTGCCAACGGCCTTGGCAGCGGAGCGCACAGAGCGCTCACTAACAGAGCCACTTTGCAGAATTTGGAGGCCCAACTCACATTCACGTATATAGAGATTGCTTTCTTCGACAACGTTGTCGATGGCAGCCTGTTGCTGCTCAAACGCTTGATTGGAGCGTTTCACGATCGCCGACAGCCGGTCGCATCGGCGAATACGTTCGGCAACCTCCTCGTCATCGGCCACACTTGCGTCGATGCTGAGAGCATTGTCCCTTTGCTCGGAAAACCGCTGAATATGCACCTGCGCCTGTATCGGCTGCCGTGAAACTCGATCTTCCTGGGCCAGGTCACACTCCTCCAAAGCCAGAGTCAGAGCCTGAACAGCCTGATCGTCAGCAGCAACGACATGGAACGGCACCATGAAGAGGCTGAGTGAAAGTAAACACTCTATAAATGCGTATTTTACCTTGAACATAATCCTCACAACCCACTTTCATCCAAACTGAACTCTCCGGCAATGACGCCAGGATTCAGATAACAAATGATCATGAGGTGGACCCGATCAGTTGGACAATTAGAAAACATTGCTAAATCCTGACCCGGGAGTCGGCCTGGCCTGTCCGTTTAGACGACCTACTTTCCGCCTTACGGGAAAACTGTTTTATTCTGGGTAAAACTGTTTTTTTGTCGACTCAAGACGAAACCTACCGCCTTAGCCGGGACCTCCAGCGCCTTTCAATTTCTGACAAGCAGCCTGTCAATACCTCATGAATTTTTCTTTATGCAGAATAACATTCTTCATTATGGATAACATGATGTGGTTTTGCTAGCTTGATCTTGCGATACGTCGAGCCCCAGATCTACGACGACTAGGCAAGTCAAACAAAAAATATCCTTACGATACAAACAATAAACAGGGAGAACGTGATGAAACTATACCTCGTGTTATGTGTGGCCCTTGCAACAATGTCCTCCGCATCGATCGCAGCGGTCAGCCCCGAAAAAGCGAGCAAACTCGGTAACGAACTTACCCCTTGGGGTGCCATCAAAGAAGGCAACGAAGAAGGAACCATTCCACCTTATACCGGGGGGTTACGAACAGCTCCGGACGATTTTGAACCTCAGAGCGGAAAATGGGCCAACCCGTACGAGAACGAAAAGCCCCTATTTCGGATCGACGCCAGTAATGTCGACGATTACGCCGACAAACTGAGCGCTGGACAAAAGAAATTACTCAGGGAAGAGCCTGGCTATTATATGGACATCTATCCCAGCCACCGTACTGCGGCCTACCCCGATAAGGTTGAGAAAGCCACCATTCGCAACGCAACTCAGTGCCACACCGCCAAGGGCGGTCTCGCCGTAGAAACAAATTGTCGAGGCGGGCTCCCCTTCCCAATTCCTCAAAATGGCAATGAGGTGATCTGGAATCAGCAACTGCGTTACAAGATCGGTCCTGGTTATTCCACTACTAGCGCATCTAAAAGCTGGATCGTGGACGCCAACGGCAACGTCATCAAAGCCGCGGAACAGGAAACCCTGGAGGAGCAACCGTACTATCAGGTGGATCGGGATGACCGTAAACCAAACATGTACGCCCGGGTATATTCCCTGAACAAATACCCTGCTAGGCGCGCCGGTGAGGTCACGATACTGGCCGACTTTCTTGATCCGATTGATCAGTCTCGCAGAGCGTGGAGCTACAGCCCCGGCCAGCGCCGCATCAAGCTGGCCCCCGAGTTTGCGTTTGATACCCCGGTTGCCAGCCAGGGTGGCGTAACACTGTTCGATGAACTGCAGATGTTTTCCGGCAGTCAGGAGCGTTTCGACTACAAATTGATTGGCCGAAAAGAAATGTTCATCCCTTATAACGCTTACGAGTTCTACTTCGACTGTGAGCAGGACAATCAATTCAAGAATAACCACGCAAACCCGAAATGCGAACGTTGGGAGCTCCACAGGGTCTGGGTGGTCGAGGCCACATTGAAGCCGGGCCAACGTCATGTATACAGCAAACGCCGGTATTACCTTGATGAAGACACCTTTGGAGTTGGCTTGTATGACGCATGGGACCAAAGCGGAGAGCTATACAGATCCATGTTTTTGAGTGGCGTACAACTCTACAACCTTGATATCCCCTACAACGTCAAAAACGTCATCTACGACTTCAACAAGAACATGTACGGCGTCATAAACGATGGCCTGGAGGGCGGCTACCGATTCTTCTTTGACGCCCTGCCGGAAGTTCAGATGTCCCCCGGGGCTATTGTTCAGCGCAAGAGCCAGCGCTAAATACTTGACTAACAAATATTTCTCCAAGGAGAGCATTATGAAAACCTTCGACACCATTCCCGAACGCGGCGACTTCGATTACCAGCAGTTGGTCGGCCCCCACAAAGTCACGGGGCCTGCGATCGCCGGTGAACGCGGCTTCTTTGGACTTAAGCTCAGTAAAAGCTCGCCATTCGGCTCAGTCCGGGACGAAGACGGCAACATCTATTCCTTCGTTCGTTCGCTGCTTGCTCCCGGTGGTACACCTAACCCAACAAAGTTCATCTACCAGAGCAACCACATCGATGGTCAGAACTTGCGCATGGATCATGAACGAATGAAGGCTCAGGCGGAGACTCCCATCCCGGTACAGACCCTCGATGGCGATGTCGTGAGTTGGAGCAACCAGCCCGACGAACCTGGAAATCCCTGGCAAATCACTGCGTCGAGCAACCGTTTGACGTGGAAGGAAGAGGGCCTTTTCGAATTGGAAGGCAAGCTCTTGGGCTCTGGCATGCAATGGTATTTGCCGGGAGTGGAATGGGGAACGTTCTACGTTTCCCAGCTATGGGACATTCATGGCACATGCGAAGGCCGTCCAGTCAAAGGGGCGATGGCGTTAGACCAGTTCTATATGGCAGAAGGCGGCGCTATCCACTTCAAAAAAGACCTGGTTGTAAACAACAAGATGCACGTCATCTGGTGGTCATTTGTCACCGTGTATACCGACGGAACCTGGGACGCCGGCTCCTTCATGGTCGGGCACAACCATTTAGGTTATGCCATTTTCATGAATGAAAAGGGCGAGGTCCGCGTCACCAATGACATTGAAGGCAAAGCCGTTCACAAAGACGGCAGTTACTTTCTGGAATCCGCGCGCATCGTTCTGGATGGCAAAGAGGAATGGGAATTCCTGCCGGACCCCAAGGGAGAAATGATCGACTTCGTCGGAGGTTTTCCGATCACCGCCCAGCAGGAAGGTCGCTGGCGTCGTGTAGGTGACACACGCACTCCCGATCACTGGCTGTCCTGGGGCGAATCGGATCGGCGCAACGGGTCCGAGCGCAACGTGAGGGGCTCAGACATCTGATCGACGAACGGTCGGATTCTGCTGCTTATCCAAGCGGATCCGGCCTCAACGAACCCCCGAATTTGGAGTAGCTGCCAATGAAATTCGAGAACAAGGTTGTTCTGGTTACCGGCGCCGGGCGCGGAATGGGACGTGCAGTGGCGCTGGAATACGCTCGTCAGGGTGCCAACGTGGTTGTTTCAGCCCGCACGGCAGAATATGGAGAGGAAACCGTCAAGCAGATTCGGGCGTTGAATGCCGAGTGTGCATTGGTAGGTGGCGATATCGCAGATCGCGACGCTATCCGTGCCATGATCGACGGCGCTATCAACGCCTTTGGCCAGTTGGATATCCTTGTACATTGTGCCGCTGACACGGCCCACGGCCTGATCACCGAGATGTCGGATGACACCTTTGATCACTTGGTTCGCAGCAACATACAGTCTCTATTCTGGCTGGCGAAGGATGCCGCCCCCCATCTGTCGAAAGCGTCGGACAAGGGACGCATCGTATTTATTTCGTCTGGGGAGGCGAATCGTAAATACACCCCGACGCTCATCCCTTATGGCTCAAGCAAAGCGTTCATGAATGCGTTTGCTCGTGGCCTGGCGGTGGAGTTTGGTGCAATTAACATCCTGGTCAACGTGGTGGAACCTGGCCTTATTGGCACCGATCACATGCTTCGAACATTGGGTGAGGAGCTTCCACATAAACTGGCCGCGCACTTTCCGGTGCCTCGCTTGGGCGAACCCGCTGACATAGCCTCTGCGGTGCTGTACCTCACATCAAACGAAGCGAGCTACATCACTGGTACCTCCCTGCTTGTTGACGGCGGAGCGACCATGGTGACCTTGCCCAAGGTAGAAGACATTCTTAAACAAAAATAATACCTGCCCTCGCCGACAGAACACCGTCGGCGCTGCATGCCCTTCGGAGCTGACTTATGCCGTCTGAAAACGCATTTCGCCACGCCAAGATAGATCTGACTGAATTCCGTTTGAGCTGGCGCATACTCATTCTCGGCCTGTTTGGTGTCTGTACCAGCATGAGTGCGGCACTGCTTTATGGCTTCGGTACGATGATCATCCCGCTTCAGAATGCCTTTGGCTGGGAGCGTGGGGAGTTGCAAACAGCAATTACCTTTCTGTTTGCTGGCGTAGCCATTGCTTCTCAACTTCTGGGCTGGTTATACGCGCGCTTTGGGTTCAAAAGAGTTGCGGTATATTCCGTCATTATCCAAATCATCGGATATGTTGCGTTGACCCAAATTAGTACGTCGATCCTTTGGCTATATTCTGCCTTCTTTATAATGCCCCTGCTCTGTGCGGGAACCATTGCGATTACGTGGACACAGCTGATAAACCTCTGGTATCACCGAAACAGGGGGTTGGCGCTGGCGACCATTCTCAGCGGAACCGGTTTAGCAGCCCTGACAATGCCCCCGTTACTTGCATGGGTTATGGAGCTCTGGGGATGGCAAGCCGGTTTTCTCCTTCTGGCCACGATACCACTGCTGACCACGCTTCCGATGGCGGTATTTTGGCTTAAACTCCCTGAAGCTGGTGCTAGCCGTCGTGCCACTGAGAACAAGGCCTCGAAACCGGCAGAGGTGGCCCAAGGAGTATTATTCGCTGAGGCCCTGCGATCCAGAACATTCTGGCTCTGCAACCTCGCACTGATTCTTTCTGTTTCACTGATCGTCGGAATGGTCACTGTGACAGTGCCTTTGCTGCAGGATAAGGGCCTATCCCCGGTGATCGCTGGGCAGGTCTTTAGTGCCTTTGGCGCATCGACAATTTTCGGGCGTCTGTTGGTAGGTTATCTCCTAGATCGGTTCTCCCCCATCCTTATCTCCGCCATGGCACTCTTTATGCCAGTGATCGGCTGCTCCCTGTATCTTTTCGCCGGAGCGGACGACATTACCCTTCTTGTTCTTGCCACCTTGTGTGTTGGCTTCAGTGCTGGCGCCGAATTCGATATAGCGGCGTTTCTCGTGGCCCGGTATTTTGGATTAAAAGACTACGCCCGCATATTTGGACTGCACCTCGGACTGGTCACTATCGTCGGTGGACTTTCACCCGCAGTATTCGGGTATGTCTACACCCGTTATGGGAACTATGATCCGGTACTTCTCTACTCACTGATCGCAGCTTTGATAGCTTCCCTGACTTTGTTGAGTATGAAATCAGCGACAGCGTATCAACACCATTACCAGCCAGAACCAACCTGATTTACGCGTGCTGGTGATATTTGAACCCAGTCGTTAACAGTGCGCCAATATTGCGCTGGCCAACGCCTGTGGTTCACTCACCATCGCGTTATGACAGGTGTCTATCTCCACCACCTCATCCACTCTACCAAGGTTCTGCATGAATTCACGCTGCGACGCGGGGCTCAAAGCCTTGTCCTGCAAAGGCAGAACCCATGTGGTGGGTACAGCGGGATAATCACGTCTATCGACAGGCTCCACCGTCACTTTAGTGCTTTCATCGCACAGGCAGCTGCAGACGAACTGTTTTTGCGCCCGAGTGGCGCCATTGGCAAACACCCACGAAGCGAACCACTTTGGGAGTGGTTTCGATACTTTCGTTAGTTTGGACGCCAACCCCGCCACTACATTCATGGGCATATGCAACGTATCAATGACACGTTTGCCCTGCGGTGGAATACAGCAAGCGACATAGACCATACGCTGGATACGTGCAGCGCCCAGCCTGGCTGCAACGCCAGGCAGGGTGATACCGGCCATAGAATGGCCAACGACGATCACCCGCTGCGGGGCTTGGTGCTGTATTTTATAAACAACCTCATCAACGCAGTCGGAAATACTCAAAGTCGCTAAATCACCTGCCGCATCACCATGGCCCGGTAAATTCACTGCCAAAGTTGGGCACTGTGGCGCATCCGAATTGATGACGTTGATTGTTGGCTCCCAACACCGCTTGGTATGCTGCCCACCGTGAACAAAAACAATCAAAGGGCTTTCCACTATAATCGTCACCTCCTTAAATACAGCTTCTGTCGGATAAGGGTAAAGCAGAAAGCTGAGTTACTGCGTGGCGCCCGGAGCCTGCCCTTAACCATCCATTCCAAGCAGCGCGGTAATATCTCGGCCTGGGTCTGCATCGGAGCCGTATGAAAAGTCACCTTCACGCTGGCGTTTGGCCAACTTTTCCATCAAAAGGCGATAGCGGGTACCAGGTGCGTCGAAGCGGGAGTGAAGGTCCCTCTGTTCAGGCTGCTCGAAATAGCGCTGGTTTTGGGGACGCACCACCGAGTTATCTTGCGGCTGAATGATGTAGTTAATCCGCGGCATGAGGTAGCGAAAAGGTGATGGTGCAGCGGTTGTATTGAACGTTACGTCGCAGCGTGATCGATGCTTGCCCACGGGCAGAAAGGGCTGCAGGTTGGGCACATCATACCCGGGCCGAAAACGCGGATAGGAAATGCACACATTGCTTCGCAGGTGAACATGAAGCACGGCACGGAAATCCTGATATTTTGCCCTCACACCACCCACCCAACGCATAATCGGCGCCACCGATTTCTGGGTCACTATGCGGGTACGGGTCACGGTTTCCGACGTCCACTCAACTTCAACAACATCTGACTCCGAGATGCCATCACCAATAGTATTAGCATGCAGAAAATCTGCATGGGTCAAGTCGAGAAGATTCTCTACCGACAGGGCTGAAGCCGCATCGAAACGGACAGTGCGCTGGGTATAGCCAGGAATATCCCCATCCAAAGGTAAAAATGGGATATGCGGCAGTAATTGTTGGTCAGCGTTATCAGGATCGCCGTACCAGGCCCAGACATATCCGTAACGTTCCACCACCGGATAGAGACCCGAGCCGCCGGTCAAGGCACTGGCGGCACCCATCATAGACTGCAACTGCGTCGGGTGAAACTCAGAGGCCATGGGCTGGCCACCCTCGCGCCAGAGAAAATACGGCTGGGCGTGGATAATACGACGGATTGGCCGTGAGGTGACATCACGGCTGTGGGAAACCGGAAACCAGGTGTCGCGCAAATCATAGTTGGTTGGAATCCAGTCGCCCCGGGGCTTGCGCTTCTTGCCCTGGGCTTCAGTGGCCGCCATGTCGTCGGAAGCGGTCGAAGTCTGCATCTTGGCGTCTCCTTGTCGGCGTCAAACGGCGGCGGTTGCGGGAATGAGTGACTGTTGCCGTAAGACTGTGAGGTCCCGCGACGGTGCGACCAACAACGCGGCTATCTGCGCACCATCTATTTCCGAGAACACCGTAATCGGGGGACGTCTGGCGGCCCGCATCGCGCGCCAGCGTAGGGGCGCGCCCTCAACGTCATGGTCATGCATAAAGCCTCGCCAGCAGAGACTCGTCGTGCGGCGCCGATTAGCTCCGGAGGCTACAAATACGGAACATATTGGCTTTTCCTCGGCCGTCAGCAGGTCAACCCGGATATCGCCGCCGACGAGCGGAACACTGGTGCGCAGGATCAAGGGATAGTCCACAACGAAATTTGCAGGAAGCAGCTGAGTTGTCCAGACAGCGCCCCGATCAAGCACCAGATGGCTCTCTCGGCGGATCGGATCACCAAGGAAAAAGTCGGTTATCTTAACGCCCTCAAAATCAATCAGGCATTCCGGCCCATCAAGCATGACGGCCAGATACTCATCGTGCTGCAAGCTGACAACGGCCGATCCAGTAAACTCACGGCCCCGAGGCTGATAGCTTGCGGCCGGTAAGGAGTCGGACGGCTCCCCGTCGCCAAGCCATACATGCACAAATCCATTTTGCTCAGCAACCGGATAAGCGCGGGCAGCATAGCGAGGGGGAACCCGCTCGTCCGCGTGCAGATTGGGAATAGCTGTACAAGCACCCGTTGTACCGTCGAATATCCAGCCGTGGTAGCCGCACTGCACCGCATCGCCCACGACACAGCCAAGGGCCAGGGGGACCCGTCGGTGAGGACACCGGTCCTCCAGCGCTAACGCTTGCCCCTTTGTATTTCTGAACAGGACCAACTCTTCACCGTCATAAACGACAGGGAGTGGTCTCTCACCATTCACGGCCTCGGATAGAGCCGAGGCCCACCAAGTGCTGGAGGACATAGGGTCACCTCAGATTATTATTGTTCTGCGTCCACGCGACCTGCAATTAGGCGCTTTGGACGAAGATAGTTTTAGTGATATGCGATTACTCTAGGAGACGCAATCGGACAGGGCAAGATTTAATAGACATTTTTTTGATTTTTGTTCATTTTACTTCAGAGCCACAACCATTGCCCTCTTTGAAGCCGCTGTTTCGGGCCTTAGCCTTTACGCGCATTGCCGAAACCATAAAGGAGGGGAGTCGCCTCCCTACCGTTATGGTTTCTCTTGTTAACCAAGCAATCCGAACCACGGATCCTATCCGGGAAACAATATGCTGTTACATCTTAACGAAATAGCGAACAAAGGTTTTGCCGCCCTCGAATCGATAGTGCTCAATCGTTTCAATCACGCCACTACCGTCCCGCATGACATTTCGGTGATGACAGGCGGCCTCCTGCCCAGCAATGACAGAGACATCTACTTCTACCGAAAACTTACTGTTCTGCTGCTCCCACATACCTTCAAGCACCGTCCAGCCATCGACGTTTAGCGGTGGGCGACCGACATACTCAATAACCAGGCCATTGGGACAGGTTGACCGGTACTGTTCGAAAAAAGCCTCTTTGTCACTCGCATTCCAGGCCTCAACCTGAGCATGGAGAAACCGTTCAATGGTGTTCGAATCGATATCACTCATATTCATCCTCATTTCGCCACCAACCGGGGGCGTCCGCTGCAAACGTTCTAGTCCCAGATCACATGGATGGCCTTTGCGCCTCGTAGCTGGGCACCCGCAATCTCAGGGGCAGGTTTCGATGGATCCAGCCGGATACCGGGGAACAGATCCAGGATTGCATTGATGGCCGAGTTGAGCTCTACCTTGGCGACAAATTGACCGATACACATATGTGGTCCAAAGCCAAATCCAAGAGAAGGCCTGGCCTTACGGTCAATATCAAAAGTGTCAGGGTCAGGGAACGACTCTTCATCCCGATTGGCTGAAATCACCATGCATTGCACAAGCGCACCTTTCGGCACCTTTACGCCACCGATTTCAACGTCTTTGGAGGCCTGGCGAACCTTAAAGGTTGCCACCGGTTCGTAACGCACCGTTTCATCAATCAACTTACTGATCAGGCTGCGATCATTTCGCACACGCTCCAACAACTCGGGACGCTCAAGCAACAGCGTCATGATCGAACTGAAGGTTCGTGTCGTGGTCTCACCGGCCGCCGGAAGGAGTGAGCGAACAAACGTGGTGACCTCATGATCATCCAGCGCCCGTCCTTCGTACTCGGCATTAATCAAACGGCTGATGAGATCATTTCCTTCAGTGCCTTCCGCGCGCTTTTTGACGACAACCTGGTTGATGGCGTCATACAGGCTTTTTACCGCCTGCCCCGCAATAGGCCCATAGATCTTCGCTTTTTCAGGGTCAATCTGATTGGCTGCGACCAATGCCAAGGCCCAGCTAGCGTATTGCTTGAACTTCTCCGCATCGTCGGTTGGAAAGCCCATCAATGCGTACATCACGCGAATCGGAAAATAGAGCCCGAAATCCATAAGGTTTGCTTTCTTTTCAGCGACTATCGGGGCCAAAAACTCGTCCCGAATAACCCGGTCAATCTCCGGCTTCCACTCCTTAACCGTCTCTGGCATGAAAACAGGTTGCAACAGCGCTCTAGTCCGCCGGTGCTGCTCTCCATCCATGGCCAGGATGATCAGGCCATCAAAGAATGCACCCAGACCCTCTGCAATAAAGCCACTGGTATAGGTCTCTGCATCACGCAATACCGACAATATATCCTTGTACTTGAACAGTGTGACTGCACATTTACCGCCCTTTGCTCCGGCATTGGTAGGTACTTTCAGGTAAGTATCAACGAAATCCCCCTGCATCACGGGCTCGTTGTGGCGTTTTTCCCTGCAGAGCGCGTGGATATCCACTTCCGAACCAAGATATGTGTCTGAAACCGCATGATATGCCGCCTCAATATCCAAATTGTTAGCTGTGAGTGCCATGCTTTTTCCTTTCCTCATCATCTTTCTTGTAGGTTTGTTACTGAAATAATCATCCATGTGGTGGCGCTGCTTTCAGGCCTGAGGGGCTACTGCGACTTTTTCTCAGCCTTTTTCGCGAGATAACGATTAACACGACTTGCGGCCAAGCGACCCGCCATACCATTTACGCCACCACCTGGATGAATACCCGCGCTACCGAGGTACAACCCCTGAACAGGCAAGGTGTCCCCTCCCAACCCCTGAGCAGGCCGCATAGTGCTCGATCGCATAGTCGTGGTATCGATGTGAACCACACACCCATTGACCGTATTCAACCTAGCCGTAAAATCCGGTGCTGCTTCGATACGACGACCAATCACCTGATCTTTCAAACCATCAACGTAGTCGGACGCCTGCTCAATAACCTGATCGGCAACCTGATCGCGAATACCATCCCAGCCATCCGTCGGATTAACCGGCATAACCGGCGGATAAATGTAAACAACCTCCTGTCCTTCAGGCGCCTGTGTAGCATCTACTGCACTTGGGGCGGCCATCGTTATGTAGGGGAGTTTCGGGACCTGCCCACGGGATGACGAGGCAAAGTTCTCCAGCACAGCTTCCTCCGTTCCGATCAGCAAACAGGCACGCCTCAGATCAACCCCATCACCCCTGGCTGCTTCAAACCGGGGGACTGAAATTTGCCCACTGAGGGCCACATCCACCTTCAGAGGCCCAGTGCCTTTAGCATTGGCGGGCGCCATCGCGACCCTTGTAAGAAGGTTCGATGGAATTTCGCCTTCACTTACCATCTCCAGAGCAACCTTCGGATGACAGCCTGCGATTACAACTGATGAACTAAAGCATTGACCATCCTCAAGTTTCACACCCTTCACGACACCCTCTTCGGATATTATCTCGCTGACCGGCGCTGACGCTTTCACCGTACCACCCAGCTCTTCCAGGCGAGCCTGCATGGCGTTGCTCAACCGTTGCATACCACCCGAAACACGTCCGACACCGAAACGGTGGAGAAACCCGAGTAGCGCATAATAGATACCACCACCATCGGCCGTAATGTCACCGGCGAGCCCTGTTAAGGCGCACATTGCGGATATCGTGACTGGATGCTCAAAGCGCTCGCGAGCCGCTTGATGAGCCGAGCCGGTCATCAATGCCATTAGTTCAGGCTTGAGTTTTCTTTTCTTTAAAATCGCACCCAACACACGAAGCTTTGTCCTGATATTGGTGCGTGCGGGGTCGACCCGCATCATTGGCAACGCCACGTCCATGAACAGATCGATAAGATCCATAAACTTCAGGAACGCTTCCGCGTCGCGCTCGCTGAATCGCCTTATTTCATCCGCCGTTTTCAGGCGGTCCCGCCAAAATATCAAAGAGCTGCCGTCCGGATGCAGATAGACATATCCAGGACTGAGATCCAGAATTTCAAAACCATGGCGGGATAAATCCAATTCCTTGGGCACGTGGGAATGAACCCGCATCGACATCATGTCCAGTGCGCATGGATGTACGAGGTGCTCAGGAGCTTCCGGTATCAGATACCCTGATGAGGCCATCCCCCCAACCTTGTCCAACGCCTCCAGAACGAGCACTTTCTTTCCCGCTAAGCCCAGGTAGCAGCCTGCGGACAATCCGTTGCTACCTCCACCGACGATAATGACGTCGTACTCTGTCTTGTTGTTTTTCATGAATCCTGCTCCATACCCTGTTCAGATCAGCGCCTCCTCATCGTCAGGACACACCGCCAGCCATAAACCACAGGCCTGCTGAGATCACTTCATTGCGACAGATGACTGCCTATCACTGGACATGACCCTACCAGCAAACCGCCTCATATCATCGAACATCAGTTTTACCCGGAGTAAAACGATTGAAGCCGCCAACTACGCGGCCTGGACCTACTTTTGTGCATTTTTCATCACACTATCTTCTCCTGCGTTAAAATCTGAAAGCAGAATAAGATACTACATCAAGAATAATGGTTCGTGACGTTGAGCGATAGCTATATGCATTTCGTCAATAGTGGTTGGCGTTGTTCCGCCGGGAGCGATCGCTTTAACTAAAAATGTCGGACAACAAAAACAAGATTCATGGAGGCTTAGATGCCCAAAAACAGATTTTCACGTATCAACCACATTGCGCGGTTCTCGGTGCTGCTGACCTGTGCCAGTGCGACGCACGGGATGGAACTGGATACCGGCAACAATGACCTCATCATCCGATGGGACAACACCGTCCGCTACAACCTCGGTGTTCGCGCTGAAGCCAGGGACACTGCCCTTGCCAATAACGCCACCTACGACGAGTCAGATTACAAATTCGATCGTGGCGATGTGGTGACAAATCGTTTGGACCTGCTGAGCGAGTTTGAGCTGGCCTATAAGCGTGATCACGGTTTCAGGGTCAGTGCAGCGGGTTGGTATGACCAGGCTTACGCCGACAGCGACGTCGAAACAAACCCGGGTAATGTCTTTTATCCGGGCGCTCCATCCGGGCCCAGCACCCCCAGTTATGCTGGCGGGCGATACTCACCTCACACCGATCGCTATCACAATGGCCCCAGCGGTGAACTCCTGGACGCCTTCGCATTTACACGTTTCTACGCAGGCGACGCGCCCGTCAGCCTGCGGGCGGGCAGGCATACCCTGTATTGGGGAAATGGGCTACTGATTCCAGGACACGCAACGTCTTATTCCCAAGCTCCGCTTGATGGCCGTAAAGCGGTCACCAATCCAGGTACAGAAACCCGAGAAATATTTCTTCCTTTAACCCAGGTGTCTGGCCAGGTTCAGTTGACCGATCGCCTGTCAGTGGCAGCACAGTATTTTCTTGAGTGGGAGCCGACCAGAGCCGCCGAGGGTGGAACCTACCTGGCCTCTGCAGACGTGGCTCTTGAAGGCCCTGAGCAACTGCCTGTAGCACCAGGCTTCGCGTTCCCGATAACAGACCCCGTGGAGCCGGATGACACTGGCAACTGGGGGGTTATGGCTCGATATGGGTTCGACTTCCTACATTCCGATATCAGTGTGTTCTATCGCGAGTTCGACGATTACATCCCTTGGGGCCTGCAAACTGGCCCGGGGTTCGCGCGCTACGTTTATGCAGAAAATACGAAGCTTTACGGATTGAGCTGGTCAGCAGGTCCGGTTCTGGGAGGCGCCTCGGTCGGCGTTGACTTGTCATACCGCAAAGATGCAGCGCTTGCCTCCAGTGGTTTCAACCCAACGACGGATGAAGGGGCCAGAGGGGATACCTGGCACCTGGTCGCCAACAGCCTCTGGCTTCTTCCCTCTACCAAGTTCTTCGACACCGGTGTACTGATTACCGAAGTTGCCTACAGCCATCTGGACCGGGTAACTGAAAATCAGGAGCTGTTCAGGGGGGAAGGTTACGACGGCTGCCAGAACCAAGATAAGGACTGGGGCTGTGCAACACGTAATTATGCGGGTGTTGCAGTCAACTTCACGCCTCAGTGGCTAACCGTAATGCCCGGCCTGAATGTGTCCGCGCCAATGAGCATCAGCTATGGCGTCTCGGGAAATGCAGCCGCAGGTGGCGGTAACGAAGACGATTACAACTTCAAGGTAGGCATCGAGGGTGTTTTTGACGAGCGTTACGAACTGAGCCTTTCCTACATCGGCTATGGTTCAGATGCCATCAAGCGCGATGTCCCCAATGTCGGCAATACAGTGGTTGGCGGCAACGGCAGCATTGGTATCGCTGATCGGGATTGGGTATCGCTCAGTTTTAGCACGGCCTTTTAATTCTCCGTTCCTTTACGACCAAAATAATAACTGGAGTATTGTCATGAAGATAAACCGCTATTTCGTCAGTTCATTATTCGCACTGGTGACCCTGCAGGTTCATTCAGCACCAGACTGGACACCCAGCGATCTCGGTCAGGAGCTGACCCCCTGGGGAGCAGAAGTTGCCGGCAATGAGGCGGGCACAATTCCCGAATACACTGGTGGGCTGAAGCCCGACGCCGGCCTGACTCCCGGAGATGGCTTCTGGCCGAACCCTTTCGCCGATGAAGATCCACTGTTTCGAATTACAGCCGAGAACGCCGACGAATACGCAGATCAACTCTCTGCAGGGCAAATGCGTCTTTTGAAAAGGTATCCCGATACCTATTACATGGATATATACCCCACGCATCGAACTGCGGCCTATCCGGAACACTTTCTGGCAGCAAGTGAGCGTAATGCGAAAAATCCGGACTGCAAATCATTCAATGACGGGCTATCCGTCAGTGAGGCATGCCGTGGAGGCCTCCCCTTTCCGTTGCCGAAAACCGGGCGCGAGGCTATGTGGAACTATCTCCTGAATTATCAGGGCGTCAATGGCTGGGACTGGAATCATAGCGCTTATGTTGTCAGTGGCGGACACGTCACCCTGACCAATACCAACCGATCCACAGGAGAGAAACCCTTCTACCAGGTCGGTGTTGAGGCCCGCGATCCGAAAATGTTTCAGCGTATCTGGTCACGGGTTATCGCCCCGGCAAGAAACGCCGGTGGAGCCTCCGGCTACTGGGATTACCTGGACCCTGTCAAGCACGACCGATACGCCTGGAGCTATACCACCGGACAACGCCGGGTCAGAACAGCGCCCGAATTTTCCTATGACACCCCCAATTCCGCATTCGGTAGCGTGTCGTTCTACGACGAAATCTTTTTGTTCTCCGGAAAAATGGATCGTTTCAACTGGTCTCTGGACGGCAAGAAGGAAATGTTCCTCCCCTACAGCAACTACAAGCTCAAATGGGGTTGTGACATCGAAACCAAGCTGATGAAGCACCACATTAATCCCGCCTGCCAGCGTTGGGAACTCCACCGCGCCTGGGTCATTACAGCCACCCGAAAAGAGGATGTCCGGCACGCCCAGGAAAAACGTCGCTATTACATTGACGAAGATACCTGGGGAGCTGCGCTATACGATGCCTGGGACGACAGCAACAATCTGTTCCGCTCGGGGGCCCAGTACAACATCCAGGCCTATGGTGTTCCCAACAACCCTCAGCAGGACAGCTACTCCCTCTATGACCACACTCGCAACCAATACGGCATGTTCGGCAACGGCCCGACTCGCTACCGGGAAGACCCCGTCAACGAACGTGAAGCCAACCCTCGAACCATCGCCGCTGGCCAACGACGCTAATTATGTCCAGAAGCAAACCGGCGACTCTTACATCGTCAACCTCATCCATATAAAGAAGGGCGTATCAGAATGAATCGTCTAAACGGAAAAGTGGCCGTTATTACCGGTGCCGGCAGTGGCATTGGTCGAGCAAGTGCCCTGGCCTTTGCGCAAGAGGGAGCCAAGGTAATCGTCAGCGACCTCTACCTCGACGCAGCTGAAACCGTCGCAGGAGATATTCAGGGGGCGGGGGGAACGGCTCTGGCCCTGAAGGCCGACGTTGGCAAAGAAGAAGATATAAAGCGGATGATCGACACCACCGTTGAAACTTATTCGGGTATCGACATCCTCTTCAACAACGCCGTTAACAAAAACCCGGATACGATTCGGGATGTCGATTTTCTGAACTTCAACGAGGACCTGTTCCACGACAACATGCGGGTTAACGTCTTGGGTGGTGTGCTCGCATGCAAACATGCCTTACCGCATATGCTGGAACGATCCAGCGGCTCCATTCTCTTTACCTCGTCAACAAGCTCAATTGCAGGTGAAGTCGCCCAGTTCAGCTATGGCGCTTCCAAGGCAGCGCTCAACTGGTATGTGCAGACTCTTGCCGCCACCTTTGGCAAGCGCGGTATTCGGTGTAACGGCATTTTGCCAGGGGTGATTCGTACGCCAGCTATGGAAGGCTGGGCCAACGAAAAGATGAAGGAGGCCTTTCTGGAGCTCCAGAATTCACCGCGATTGGGGCAGCCCGAGGATATTGCACAGATGGCCGTTTATCTCGCGTCCGATGAGTCGTGCTATGTCAATGGCGCCCTCATGCGTGTCGATGGCGGCATGAGCTGCGCCACTCCCATGGTTCCGGTTGTCAGAACCTATCTCTAAATCCAAAACGGCATTCAAATAATTTCTGGAGGCGAATATGGGCCAGCGACAGGAACAACTAATCCGCAGCTTCTGCGATGCGTGGGGAGATGGGACCGCATCATCCCGCCCCGATGTCGAAAAGATCCTGGCCATGATGGCAGAAGACGCCGTCTGGCAACTATGGGTGCCGGGAGGGCCAACGATCAAAGGCCGTGCAGCATTAAGAAGCGAAATACAGCGACAAATGAGCTATGTCACACATAACCACTGCGTTATCCGACACATGGTCTCTTCAGACCACATAGTGATGACAGAGAGAGAGGATTACGCCGTATCCAGCGGTGTGCCGATGCCCCATTCGATGGTCGCAGTGTATGAACTCAACGAGGAGGGGCTCATCACCGCCTGGCGGGAGTATCTCGACACCGCCGACCTGGCACGGAAAAAAGGAGTGCCTATGGACCAGGTCGGTGGTCCCAGCCTTTAGTCAACGCGTTTCATTTCCATGGATTTACATACTGATACGCCCAAACGCACTGGGCCGGAGATACCAATGAATATGGCTGTCAATCAGACCAGAACCCAAACGGAACAGAAAATCTGTCAATTTGTTGAGCTAACGCTTGGCGGGCAAGTCACCCATATTGAACGCCTACCTCGTTGGCGTCCCGCCTGGAACCTTGATCTTCAATCAGGAGAGGAGCTGCTCAAACTGCACATCCGAGGCGAACGTGGCGGCGATGTTAACCCTTTTCCCGAGCTCCGCCGCGAAGCCGACATCCTTGAGGTTCTCGGTAAGCACGGCATACCTGTACCCCATATATATGGGTTCTGCGAAGACCCGCAGGCCATCGTCATGGAAGCTGTTCCTGGAACCCGGGACGTTTCCACTGCAAATGACGATACCCAAAGGCTTGAGCTCGCCAGACAGTATGTGGAGGCCATGGCAGCCATGCACAAATTACCGGTGGGGCCTTTTGTGGAGAAAGGTATTCACCTGCCCACCAGTCCGGAGGACATTGCATTGGCTGGGCTCGATGCGTACTACCCTCTCTACGAGCGTAACAAGACACGGCCCCAACCACTGCTTGAGTTTGCCTTGAAATGGCTCAGGCGCAACGTTCCACAACACCGCACCAAGGCGAGCCTGGTTCAGTATGACTCCGGGCAATATCTGTTCAAGGACGGCAAACTCAACGCCCTGTACGATTTTGAGTTTGCCATGATAGGCGACCCGCTCGCAGACCTTGCGTCCGCCCGTATGCGGGAGAACTATGAACCTCTGGGTTGCAAGTTCAGCGAGCTCTATCGCTACTACCAGGAAGTCAGTGGCGAGCCACTTGAGCCAGACGTCATCCGGTTCCACACCGTTCTGTTTTCCACCGTCAGTGCGATGCAGTTTTCATCAACCGTCGCCACACCCAAGCCTGGCGACCCCCACGATACCTACGTTGAATTCGATATCGCCCTGCGCCGGGTCGTGGTCCATGCACTGTCGGAGTCCATAGGTATTCCCATTCCACGCCCTTCCATCGACATTCACACACAAGGCCCGAATGCACCACTTATCAGTATGCTTGCCGATGCTGTCGAACAGGTAGAAACAACGGAAACCTTCCAGAAAACGAAACTCAATGCGGTCCGCAAAATTGTTGAGTATCTGGGCAAAGCCGACGCGATGACACTACACCTGCAAGCACAGGACCAGAAAGAAACAGAGCACCTGCTGGGGCAAAAATTCGAGACGCCCGAAGCACTGGACGAGGCCCTTGAAACCTTTGTAAAGCAAGCGGGGCCAGAGGAGGACCACGCTCTGTTCCAACTGTTTGCGTCTCAGATTGAACGGCAGGTACAGGTATTTGGGAAGACGGCTATTGGAGCCTCAGCAAGCCATATCGACCTGCCTGAAATATAAGGCCCGAATTCGTTCCTGGAGACATGACAATATGAGACTCAATCACGCTGATGCCGCTTCGGGTACTGACTTTTTTCGCAGTTATGGACCCTGGGCATTGATCGCCGGAGCCTCTCACGGCGTCGGCGCAGCCTTTGCGCATCAGGCCGCATCGCGCGGGCTCAACTGCATTCTCGTGGCTCGCCGTCAAGCTGCTCTCGAGTCACTGAAATCTGAGCTGCAGAGCCAATACAGCGTAGAGGTTCTGGTTCTGTGCCAGGACCTATCTACCGTTGATGCGGCAGAACGACTGGTCGACGCAGTTGAACGGCGACAGGTCGGCCTGATGATCTACAACGCCGGCGGTGACCCCTTCATCAGCCAGTTTCTCAGTACCAGCATCGACAACTGGAATCGTTTGCTCAGGATGAACACCCAGACTGTGATGGAATTATCGCATGCGTTCGGCAGCAAGATGGTGGAACGCCGACAGGGAGGTCTGATTCTTGTCGGCTCTCATGCGGCTCTGGGTGGCGTACGGAAACTCGGCATGTACTCGGCCACCAAGGCATTCTGTCTCAATTTGGGGGAGTCCCTCTGGGCGGAGTGGAAAACACATAACGTCGATGTATTGAATGTGCTCATTAGCACTGTCGACACGCCAACAATCCGCGACACCATGGCGCGCCTTGGGATCCCCGAAGCCAGAACCATGGCGCTTCCCCAGGCCAATGATATTGCCGACACCGCCCTTCAGAACCTAGCCAAGGGGCCAACATTGGTACACCCGGACGACGTGGTCGGAGATAACAACAGTCCGGGCTCCCAGCGCAGGGCTCACGTACAGGCAAAAAGCGAGGAAGCTGCACGCTTTATTGGCGACGACTGAAAGCGCTTTCCACCCACCACATTATTTAGAGCATTGGATATGAAGAGTTTCAATAACAGAGAATTCAGGCTCGGCTGGCAGGTCCTTTTACTCGCGGTCGTTGGCGTTGCCACAAGTTCAAGCTCACTATTACTGTACAGTTTCAGCGCGCTGACTATTCCGCTGGAAAAGAGTATGGGCTGGGGCCGAAGCGAATTACAGGCTGCTGTCACAGCTCTCTCGTTGGGGACCATTATTGCGGCGCAGCTGGCGGGCTGGCTTAACCTGAAATATGGTTTGCGCACCGTGACTGTCCTATCGCTGGTTGCCCTTTCCGCCAGCCTGGCACTTCTGACGCAAATCCAGGATTCGATCTGGGGCCTCTATATCGGCTATTTCCTGGTTCCTTTAGCGGGGCTGGGCACCCTTCAGATCACTTGGACGCACCTTGTCAATCTCTGGTTTATCGAGAACCGAGGGCTTGCATTGGCCATTATTCTCAGCGGCTCAGGCCTGGCCGCGGCTTTACTGCCCATACTAGTCACCTGGAGTGTTTCTGTATGGGGCTGGCAGGCAGGGTTTCTTGCCCTGGCTATTCTCCCCGTTACTATAGGACTTCCGCTGACACTTATTTGGCTGAAGACTGACGCCCAGGCAGATAGCCCGAAGAAAGATAAAGCCCGTGAACCGTTACCTGAGGAGGGACTGACGCTCAGTCAGGCCCTAAGGTCATGGCGTTTCTGGGTATGCAATATCTCGATGACAATGATCGTTGCCTGCGTTGTGGGCCTGGTCACAAACATCGTCCCCATGCTTCAGGACAACGGACTGTCTGCTGTCGAAGCCGGGCAAATCTTCAGTACTTTCGGACTTTCACTGATTGGTGGGCGCCTCATCGTGGGATACCTCATTGATCGCCTATGGGCGCCTGGGGTCGCTGCCATCGCTCTGGCGATGCCAGCCTTCGCCTGTCTCATTTTTGCGATGAGCCATGACAGCACAACACTCTATATTATTGCGACCATATTGGCCGGGCTGGGCGCCGGTGCCGAGTTCGACATCTCAGCCTTCCTGATTGCGCGCTACTTTGGGATGAGGGATTACGGGCGGCTCTTCGGCGTTCAGCTGGGGTTGGTTACCGCAGGCGCCGCCGCTGCCCCTCTATTATTCGGCGCACTCTACGATGCAACAAAGGACTATTCCGGTCTCCTGGCGTTCAGCACGTTCTGTTTCGTAATCGGACCTTTAATGCTGTTATCGCTCGGCCGATACCCGGTTTTCCATCGGGAGTACTCCGCCGCAATGAGCTGATCCCTCGCATTGAATACATTCAAACACTGCTACGGAACATCTCGGGGGTGACACCCACCTCCTTGCGAAAGGCAGCCGTGAACGAGGCTGGGTTCTGAAATCCAGTTTGATAGGCAACCTGCTTTATAAGAACGTTCGGATTCAACAATAGCGATTTTGCCTGACGTATACGGGTCTGCGCGGCGTATTGCCGCAACGTACGGCCGGTTGTGTTCTTAAATTGCTGGGACAGTTTTCTGGCCGGAATATTACAGGCTGCGGCCAGGGCAGCAAGCGAACAATCGACCTCAGGCCCTGCCTCAAACATGTCGCGTATATATTTGACCGTCGCTGTGCTCAGTTTGTCGGGAGAATTTGCTTCATAGACTTTCTGACCACCGTATTCATTTTGGAGATCCAGTGCCATTGCCGTCAGAAGACATTCAATCTGGAGTTCGCTGGCAAAACCGGGGGACATGCATTCCCGTGCAAGCCGCTGGAGAACAGACATCAGGTAGGGAGTGTCGAGGTTGAGCATGTTGTCATTCACACAGCCGTTCCAGTTCCACGGCATACCCGTCATCATGGGGCTCAGCGCATCAGGGTTAAACAGACAGATCAGTGCCTTGTGGTCTGTCATCCCATGACTGAACTGGAAGGTGGTATCGCTAGGAATAAAAAGAGCAGGTCCCAGTGGCTTGAAGTCCCCACCCCGATCAAGAAATCTTCCAGTGTTGTTGGAAAAACTCAGAGTCCGATCTGCAGAAGAGAGAATAAGTCGTAGCAAACAATTTTGCTCAGCTTCAATCGTTGCCATACCCGACCGAGACCATTGGGCATTTTCTATGCGGATATCAAAGCAATCACTGGATATCCTGGCTTCGGTAGAAAACTGTCTGGCGCTGTTGGGATCGTGTTCCAGGTAGCGAATGGAATGCATGGACTCCTCCTTCAGTTATTATGGTTTTTGGTACTGAAAGTGAATGCTCTTTAGCATCAGGCAATAATCTAAATAAACTATATCTGGACGCTTTATGATTCTCGGCATGGACCACTTCACCATCGTAACGAACCAGCTTGAGACCACCCGACGCTTCTATGTAGATCTCATAGGATTGCAAGAAGGGCCGCGCCCACCGTTCCCTGTCGATGGATTGTGGCTCTACGTAAATGGAAAGGCCATTCTGCACGTCATTTCTGTAGATACTATGCCCAACCCACGGCGTGGTGTTCTCGATCATATGGCCTTCTCCGCACAGGGATTTTCCTCCACGCTGGACAAGCTGGACCAGTACGATGTGCGCTATCGTATTATCCGGGCACCGGGCAACGAACGAACCTGGCAAGTCTTTTTCAAGGACCCAAACCACGTCGATGTCGAACTGGATTTCGATCCCTCTGAAACGCCACCAGAGGACTGGAGATCTCGAGGCCGACAGTGATTCAACACTAGATTAGCCCCGAGTAGGCACCACCATCGATTTGAAGATTTTGCCCAGTAATATAGCCGGCCTGACTCGAGCAGAGGAATGTACAGGCTGCAGCAAACTCCTCAGGGGTTCCAAAACGCCTGGCGGGAATGGGCCGGACCATTGCCTCACGGGCTTGTGCCATATCGATACTTTTCGACATCGCGTACTGTTCCGTCATGTAAGTCAGCCGATCTGTTGCAATTCTCTCCGGGAGCACGTTGTTGATCGTTACGTTATGGCGAGCCACTTCCACCGAGAGCGCTTTTGAGAAGGCCGTTAACCCGGCTCTGGCAGCCGTCGAAAGCCCGAGCGGCAGCCGTGGCGTTTTCACCATTGCGGATGTAATGTTGACGATCCTGCCGAAGGAACGCTCCTGCATCCCGGTTACAACGGACTGGATCATCATGATTGCAGACAACATGTTTGCATTGACGGCCTGCTGCCAACGCTCCATGTCCCAATCTTTAATCGAACCGGGCTCCGGCCCACCATTATTGGTAATGAGGATATCAGGCATTGGACAGGCCTTGAGCAGGGCCTCGCGTCCGGACTCCGTATTCAGGTCGGCGACAACGGAGATTGGCTGATTGCCCGTTAATTCGAAAATCTTCCGTGTGGCCTCAGCCAAGGTTTTTTCAGAGCGGCCATTGATAAAAACTTCACAGCCCTCTTGAGCCAACGCTTCAGCACATGCCCGCCCCAGACCACGTGATGACGCACAGACAATGGCTCTACGTCCCGCAATTCCCGTTTCCAAGCCAGCCTCCTAGTTTCGTAGAATGGTCACACCGCTTTTAGGCATTCGCTACATTACTGTCTGCATCTAAATGGTTTATTCTGAATTCGTACTGCAGCGCGTAAATTTTAACGAAAAGTAAAAAACGCTATGACGAACGAGACATCGAAAACACTTCCCAATAAAAGAGATACCCTGGATCGCCTCTTGGCCTCAGCAAGGGAAAATTTCGCGCTAAAAGGCTTGGACGGCGCACGCATTGAAGATATTGCACGCGAAGCGGGTGTTACCAAACAACTGGTCTATCACTACTATGGATCCAAGGCTTCTCTTTTCTCGACTGTATTGGAAGACGTATCAACCCAAATCATGGAAGAACTCATTGAGTTGGACACAGACAACCTTGAACCAGATGAAGCGCTCCGTAAGCTACTTTACTGCTGCTTCGATCAGTATATGAATGATCCCTTGTTAGGAACCTTGGCACTTGAAGGGATTCGATATCACGAATCACAAGACAGTCGCCCCAACAATTTCATTCATCGTTCTCCGGCTCTCGCAAACAAGTTCTCGTCGGTTCTGGAGCGAGGCATTTCAAACGGAACTTTCAGGCCTGATATCGATGCCCGATTATTTCTTGCGACTTCGTCACTCTTGATGTCAGGCGCATTCACCAACCATTACTCGATGTCAGCTCTGGTTGGATTTGATACTCGTTCTGATGAAGGCATGCGTATCTGGCGTGAACATTCAGCCAATTTCATCCTGGCCAGCATCTCACAAAATCATTCCCAGGCTGGTCAGGACTGATCCTGGCCATCGCCCGCCTCACATACTTCCGCCCCCGGATTTGGCAAAAAACTCACGCATTGCCACCAGTGAGGGCGTGTGGCTTCCAAACCCTCCGTCAGCGACCACCGTTGTTCCGGTAACAAAAGACGATTCGTCACTGGCGAGAAACGCAACAACATCCGCAATTTGTCGAGGTGTACCCAACTCAGGCGTCAGATGGTTGTCTCGCAGGATATCCAGCAATTCCGTGGGCATTGAGCTATGAGCGTTTTCAGAGGGTGCAAGTCCGATTTGTACCGCATTACCCCGGATTCCCAATTTTCCATACTGTGCGGCGACGAGCTTGGGCAACATGTTGAGAGCCGCTTTTGAAGACGCATACCCCGTGAGAGAGAGGTCGCCCTGAGCGCCCAATCCTGACGTTGCGAAAATTACAGACCCCCTACCACGCTTCAGCATGACGGGGATTGCGTACTTCGAGCAGAGAACCGCCCCCCGAAGATTAACTGCAATTGCGCGGTCCCAGGCCGCCATATCCAGATTGCAGATATCCCGATCAAGCTTGCGTTGCTCAACGCTGAGCACCGCAGCGTTGTTGTGTAGAATGTCAATTTGACCGAAAGATTCCTCTACGCGTTCAATCATCGCCTTGACGTCGCTTTCGGAAGAAACGTCCGTCTGGATCGCGATAGCCTCATGCCCTGCACGCTTGAGCTCTTCAGCAACACTAAGGGCGGCCTCCTCATTAATATCGACGATGGCCAACCTGGCTCCGTGAGAGGCAAGCACACGGGCACATTCCGCGCCCAGCCCGCCACCTGCGCCGGTTACTATCGCTACTCGATCTGCAAGCTTTTGTGTGGTCATACCATACTCTCTATTTTGTTTTTCCCTTGACTAGCGCTGACTACTCACCCACAAAGTTAGGCTCTCGACGTTCACTGAATGCCAACGCAGCCTCTCTGGCATCATTGGTAGGTGCCAGCAGCGCGAATAAATCCAACTCCAGATCAAGACCGCGCTTCAACTCCAACTCCAGCGACGCTCGCGCAGCTTTTTTGACATACGCGGTCGCCAATGGTGGTTTCATAGCGATTTTTTGCGCCAGAGCAGCCACTTCACTAAGAAGACTCTCTGCGGATTCAGAAACGCGGGTCACGAGGCCAATACGCTTTGCCTTGGGCGCATCAAGGCGATCACCGCTCAAAAGCATATCCAGTGCTTGGCCAGGCGCAACAACACGGCATAGGCGCTGGGTTCCGCCGCCCCCGGGAATCAACCCAAGCCCAGTCTCAGGCAAAGCCATCAAGGCGTCCGGTGAGGCAAAACGAATATCGCAAGCCAGAGCCAGCTCCATTCCCCCACCCATGCAGTACCCATGGATCGCCACAATAACCGGCTTGGTCGTGGCATCGATGGCTTCAATCCATCGGGTACATTCCATCCGCTTTCTCACCTGAAGGGAGTTCTCCGGACCGCGACGTTCCTTGATATCAGCTCCGGCACATAAGCCACGCTCGCCTTCTCCCCTAATGACAATTACGCGGATATCAGTATCCAGTTCAAATTGTCTGAGAGCTTGGGGCACCCCAGTACGGACATCATCGTTGATGGCGTTGATCTGTTTCGGTCGATTGAGAATCACCCAGCCGACATTACCGTCCCGGCAAATACTAACGGCGTCGTTGATGGCTTCGTTGATCTTCTCCTTCACGCTCATGTCAGCACTCCTCAAACTCGAACAGCTGGCCTCGAAGTTCAGCTGGATCAACTCGGATCAACGCCTTACCACCTACCGCGTCACAGGACTCAATCCAGGTGAACTTGGTTCCACGCGCACTAAGATCTTCTGCCTTTGCCGCCAGGTCGGTTACCGCTATCCGAATGTAATACGGTCCGGGTCCCCAGCTATTGAGATACACACCCGCATCGCTGTTCCAACGTGTTGCCTCAATCACGTCAAGCGTGGCGCTGTTGGGAAGGTTGAAGCCCATACGCGCACGACGATAGCCTTCGCCGCTGATCGTCTCCACGGGCGCGGAAGGTTCCCAGTCAAGATTGGCAGACAGGCGACGCAGCGTTTCATCCAGATCCCGAACCAGATAGCCACGGGCTGAAACCCGGACCATATCACCGGGTTTCGGGTCCCTGGGTTCTTGCGGGGGAACGTCGAAGGTTTCCGGCGGCATCTGTAACGGTTCCATCGGCATGATTTCGATACACAGTCCGCCGTCCACGATAGGGTCGTAGTGTGGTTTTTCGGGGGTGGCACCCAGCCACAGCCGGTCGAATGGCATGTCGGGGGTACGCTGAGCCATTCTGAAAGGCAGTCCTCGGCGCATCAGCTTGCTGACAAGTTCGTCGAACTTGTCTCCTTTCAGAGACAATACAATAGAATGAGTCAGCATCGGGCGATAGCGGCCCTGGAAGGTTTTCAGGCTTTCCAGGAACTCATGAAACATAGGGTCGCCGGGGTTTGGGCGATCCAAATGCCACTGAGGTTCGACCCGCGTTGGAGAGACCGCCAAAGACTTATGAACACGCAAGAAGTGAGCGATATAAGGATGGTCGTCGAATGCCTGGCGCCAACGTTCGTGTTTATGAATTCCCAATTTGCTTACTAACAGCTCCGTCATACCATCAGGATCCGGAACCATCATGTCGGCGCTCATTAATAGATCAAACATTTCATTTCTCCGTATATATGGGAAGCGATCCATTGGAATAAGACTCCCCGCCACAACATAAGATCATTCAGCAGCCATTCTTGAGGACATAGTATTGGCTTGCTGAGCAGCTTGAGAGTCACTGCCTTCCCCTCTGGGCGAAGCAGGCGTTTCTGCAGAGCTACTTTCAGGTTTTAACTTTTCTGTATCATTGAGCAAGAAGTGAGACAGGGCAGGAATGAGGATCAAAGCCCCAATCATGTTCCACAGGAACATAAAGGTCAGCAGGATTCCCATATCCGCCTGGAATTTGATTGGAGACCAAGCCCATGTTACGACGCCCGCAGCCATGGTCAGCCCGATCAGAGCCACCACTCGGCCGGTGAAGTCCAAAGATCTTCGATAGGCCACTGTCAGCGATTCGCCTCTTGCTTGCACCGCCACCTGTACACCCAAAAGGTAAAGCGCGTAGTCCACCCCAACCCCAACGCCAACGGCAATCACTGGTAAAGTGGCGACCTTTAGCCCAATACCGAGACCTACCATCAGAGCCTTACAGATAATCGTCGTCATGATGAGTGGGACCATGGCCACTACTGTTGCCCGTATTGCACGGCCAAAGCTGCGGAAGGTCAGTAAACAGAGCAGCGCTGTAGCTCCGTAAACTGCAAAATACATGATGACAATGCCCTTCCGAACTTCAATGTTGGTAGCAGCTTCTATGCCGGCATTCCCTGCTGCCAGCAAGAACTCGACTGGTCGCTCAGCCTCTTGCTTGGTGTTATTTTCCGCGGCAAAGTCTTGGACTTCATTCAGAACACGGGTCAAGGTGTCTGCTTTGTGATCTGTCAGATAGGCGATCAGTGGTGTAACCGAACAATCCTGATTTGTCACTCCCGGGGAGGAAATCATGGCTGCATCAACTGCTGCATTTGTTATTGCTTGATCGCGACTGATCGTAAACCACTTGGTGCTACCCTCGGCCATCCCCGAGGTCATCAAGCGAACGCGTTCTGCGAGCGAATCAGTCGCTTGCACTCCGGAGGTTTGCCGAAGCTGCCAGGCCAATTTATCCATGGCTTTTAGAGGCTCATAAAACCGGCAGCCGTCGGGATCAGTTTTCATGATCACCGCAAACTGATCGCTGGATAACCCATAATTTTCATTGATATAGGCATTGTCTAGGTTATATCTGGAGTCAGGGCGCAACTCAGGCGCACCTGGATCAAGATCACCAATTTTCAAGTCCATCATAATGACCGAGCTGATGGCGGTAATCAGTACCGACGCGAAAATAGCGCCAATTGCGAACTTGCGATCAGTGAACTTGTCCAGGCCTGCCCATACACGACCCAGCCAAGTGCTGCTCTGCGAATCGGATTGCTCCTTTTCAATAGCAATTCTTGCCGCTTTTTTACTGACACCGATATAGGATAGAGATACTGGTATCAGAATGAGCTTCGTGAAAATCAGCAGAAAAACCCCAATACTGGTAGTGATCGCCAAATCACGAATTACCGGAATGTCGATGATCGCCAGAACTGCAAACCCTACGATATTGGTGAGCAAGGCAGTAAGCCCTGTCAAAAAGAGTCGGCGAAAGGTATACCGTGCAGCGACGTACTTATGCGTACCGCGTCCAATATCCTGGAGCACGCCATTCATCTTCTGAGTGCCGTGGGACAACCCGATAGCGAATATCAGGAATGGAACAAGGATGGAGTAGGGGTCAAGTGAATAGCCCAAGAGCTGCATTAATCCCAAAAGCCAGACGACACCAATCACGGCGATACTAACTAACAAAATAGTACTACGCAGGCATCGGGTATACAGGTAAACGAACAATGCCGCTATCACTACAGACACAGCAAAAAACAGCATTACGGCTTGCAGCCCGTCTATCAGGTCTCCCACCAGCTTGCTAAAGCCTACAATGTGAATGCCAATTTTCTCACTTTCAAAAGATCGGATTTTATCCTCAAGTTCTTGAGAAAACTCCCCGTAATCCAGTGGTTCTCCAGAGTTGGGGTTTCTGTCCAACAGCGGTGCGACAATCATGCTGGAGGACTCATCGCTCGCTACCAGGCTCCCTCTTAAACCAGCTCGATCGACATTCCTTTTGAGCGATTGAATGGAGGATTCTGTAGCGTCGTAATCAGATGGCATAACCGCGCCACCAGTAATTCCGTTTTCCGTGACCTCTCGCCAGCGAACTATGGGCATCCAGAGAGAACGCATCCATGAACGATCAATACCAGGAATCAGATACAGCGTGTCATTTACTTCCTCTAGGGTTTTCAAATATTCGGAGTCGTAAATATCACCTTGCTTATTACTAACTACAACCCGAATGGTATTACCAAGGCCTGGCAGTTCACTCTTATACTGAAGATAGTTTTGAATGTAAGGATTGTTAACGGGAATCATTCTTTCGAAACTGGCATTGACATCCAGTTTTGCCGCAAAGAATCCCATTGCGAGGGTCATAAACAAACAGCTGAAGAGAACCAATTTTCGATGGCTGAATATCAGGCGTTCGAAAGCTCCTCCAGAGCGCTTGTCAAAATCCTCAAGATTGGGTACGACAGGCATACCAGTGTGTGCTTTCTGATTTACCATTATTCTCTCCAAGGAGCGGAGTTGGGGCGGCCTGAAAAGATCAGACAGTCGGCGCTAGCTGAAGGCCCTACGGATACTAGAACTGATCCGACGCCTAAGTTAATGCCCCCATCAAACGCTTTAGTTACTGAAACTGTTTTGAATTCAAAGTTGTCGTACCGTTGAACAGCGCGGCAACAAGGGTATTTTTTGAACTGACCAACACCATTGAATTAATGGCCCCGTTGAATACGGCATCCACTGGATCGACCTTCAGCGTTTCGTGATTGAGCCTGGTCATCTCTCCCCGCTGACTCACAATTAACGAGTAATTCTCGTCCAAACGAATGGCGTCGATGAGGCCGCCTTTCTGACCATTTTCAATATGATTCCAACTGCCGGCGTGGTCCTTGCTCGCAAAGAGGTTCCCGCGAAGTCCGTAGGCCAAGATAACGTCACCATGAATACTGACGCCAAAGAGGGTTCCTGGGTAAGGAATGTTGACCTCTGCAAACCTTTTCAGCTCCCTATCCAATTTCATCAATAGACCTTGCTCTCCACTGATGTACATCGAACCATCATCAGCTGATGCGATACCGTAGAGGTGCATCCTGCGCTCGTTGTCTGTGCGCTCGATCCATGGCACCCAGCTCTCACCATTGTCATCGGTATAAAGCAACATTCCGAAGGCCCCCAGAACAAAACCCTCGCCGTTTTCGTCAATATGGACATTCAGAAACGGAGTTGGGATTACTTCTGGATTTGCCGAAGTACCCGTAGCGAAGTCAATCTCAGACAGCATATTCTCGCGTTCAAAGTCGTCGAGCGAGGACGCAGATGAATAGTGATTTTCTAGCAGGGTCTTTAGTTTCTTTCCGTCCAGATTTACTGACCAAGAACGACCGCCGTCTTTTGTTTGCAATAAAACGGAATCGTGACCGACTGCCCAACCGTTCTTGGAATTACTGAACTGGACATCAACCAGGTCAGTGGCGACAGGGCTTGAGATCTGCTGCCAGGTCTTACCGTTATCTTCCGACCTGATTATCAGGCCGCGTAAACCCACCCCGATTAAATCACTTCCTGCCGTCGCAAGCCCGATAACTGGCTGGGTAGAGGGATAGTATTGGTTCGGAGCTTCTTCGAATAAATCACCCGATGCATTCGCATTAGCCGTACCTGAAGTTGACGCAGCGAAAAGCTGCTGAGGATTAACTAGCGCCAAGCAGATAAGCCACGCAACACCGCAGTTGAGAAGTGCGGATCTGGCAAAGCTTGTTGGCAAATGGAATCGGCGAGTTTTCATTGTTTTTTGTCCTTGGTAATTCAGATTAGTACTTTGTTTTTCTGAACTTCCTGGAGAAGGGCGACACTTTGTCGAGCAAGCATCCCATCCCTGGGAATACCTACAGGCCAGTTTTAACGAGCACTCTCTCTGTTCACGATAACTTGCGGACTCAGCTCTCGCTCTGACCGAGGCTCTTCGAGCACGCGATAACCGCCGTTGAGTGCATCATTGATAATGCCGTACATGCCCTTGTTGAAGTCATAAATGGCATGCTTAACGATGTAAGGAATGTCATGATTGTAAAATTGAACGCCACCCAACATCATTGAACGATAAAGCTGACCGCTTTGGTCCCAAGCGTCATACATACCAGCTCCAAACGTATCCTCATCGAGGTAATACGTACGCTTGCTGTAGACGTGGCGGTATTGATCTTTAAGGGTCGCTTCAACCACCCAGACTCGATGCAACTCCCAGCGCTCGCACTCAGGGTTCACGTGATGCTTCATGAACTGGTTGTCCTGCTCGCAATCGAAGTAGAACTCGTACGTGTTATAGGGAATGTACATTTCTTTTCGGCCGACAAGCTTGAAATCGAACCGGTCTTGCATGCCCGAGAACATGAACAATTCATCGAACAGCTCTAGACCGCCCATACTTGCAACCGGGGTATCATAGGCAAATTCCGGAGCTCTCTTGATCCGACGCTGACCAGGAGTATAACTCCATGCCCGGCGGGGACTTTCGGTAGGATCAAGAAAGTCCATAAAACCAGTTAGCTCACCAGCACGGCGCGCAGGCTCTTGTGTAACCGAGTACACTCGGTAAAACATTTGGGGATCACGACCCTCGACATCTGTCTGATAGAAGGGGCGCTCTACGAAAGTCCGCTGTTCAGAAGCCTTGGTTACGCTCCCGTTTGAATCAACAATCCAACTATTAGAAGCGGATGTTGTAGTTCCATATTTGCCATCGTTGTAGCGAACTTGCTGATTCCACATCAGCTCATTACCCGTTTGAGGAATCGGGAATGGGAGCCCGCCACGACAGGAGGCATCCAGCGCTAAACCGTTCTTGAGAGTTTCACAAGTTGTCGCATTACGAACAGTGGCATCAAGCACGTCTTGCGGATAGGCCGCAGTTCGATGGGTTGGATAAACGTCAATGTAATAGGTATCCGGGTATGTAGTCAGCAGCTTAATTTGACCGGCACTGAGTTTAGCCTCATGCTCTTGGTAATTGCTTGCATCGATTCTAAGGCGCGGCTCTTCATCCTTGAATGGATTGATCCAATAGCCATTGTCCGGTTCAAATCCCTCTGGAGCGGTCCTCAACCCACCCTCGTATGACGGAATGGTTCCTTCGTCATTCCCGGCTTTAATGGCCCCAAAAGGAGTCAACGTGTCACCAAGCTTCTCGGCGGCTTCACCAGAAACGGCGGCAGGTAAAGTCGATGCAAAACCCAACATCGATATACCAATAGCAAGAGTGTAAGCAAGCTTTTTGATTTTCATGAAGAATCTCCGTTTTTGTGCTTGTTAAAAGGAGGTTTTATAAGTGAACGACAGCCATCCACGATCTGTTCCACCGACAGCACCATTGCCGTTTACCATCTCGTCACCGAATACGTTCTGGGTATTCTTCTCTTGCGCCGCCGTATCGGCATAGCGAAGGGTGAACTGATGGCTTTGCTGGTAGGTCATTTCAGCACCCACCGACCAGGACAGGGAGCCTTCCGAGCCACCACCTGCAGACGCAGCGTTGCCACTCAAACCATAATTAAGCGTAAGCGGAACTTTCAAATCCCACGATGGAAGTACTGCCAGGTACTCAGGCGTGAAATTAACGGCGACCGCATAGTAATTCCGGGTTGAACAGCCATCGCTTTCATCACCTTCGCCGCCGGTTCGAAGGTCCGTACAGTTATACCCCTCACCCTTGAACAGTTCCTCGTGAGCAGTCACCTTGTCGAGGTGGCTATAGGCCAGCTCTGCTACCAGCACAGAGTTGTCTGCGAGCCAGTTTCTGGGCACGCCGTAAACGGTATTGATAACAGCATGGATGGTGTCGCCACGCGGTCCTTCATCATCAACACTGCTAACGCCCGTGGCGTTCAGGGCTCCATCTTTACGATAGGAAATTTCAGCACCAACAGAGTGTGTACCGACAGTGCCACCCCAGCTCAAGCCAAAGAGCTTGACGTCACGCGGATAGACCAGCCGATATTCGCGGGCAGCCAGGTCCACTTGAGGCGACAGCCAGGCCTGATAATCGTCAAATTCGCGGTAAAACGCACCGACCCGTGACCCGGTACTCTGGAATGTGTACATCGCCATTACACCCCAGTTGGCATCATCACGCCCGAACTTGGATTCTGCGTGATCCAGGTTAAAACCAGGCGCTGCCGGCAAGCGATCCGGCCCTTCAAAGAAAGGGTCAGCCGCGCCAAAGTAGGTACCACCATAGGGAAAACGGGTGTGCTCCCACTCATAGTAATATTGAGCTGCGACCGTAAGGCTGTCTGTTAGCTGAGCTTGCGCTGTCACCTGCCCCACAGGCAGAAAAACTTCTTTTGTTTCTATGCCAGGGCTGGTCACGGCCTTTACAGCATCCAACGGTGCCTGTGAATAGGAAACCGCGTGAGCACCAAACAACAGACCTTCACCCCAGTACTGGGTATGCTGGCCAACCTTTAAGTTGACGGGTGTACCGACGACATCAAAGTTTGCCCATACAAACGCGTCCAGAACTTCTCCAGACGGCCCGTTAACATAACGAGACACTTCAGAGCTGTAACGATCTCCGTAGTAGCTCGTTGAATAGCCAGGCAGATTCGACTCAACAGTCCGATCTTTATATGCATCGTCGTACCAACCCGCGGCACTGACCCGGGCGCCGAAATGCCATTTATAAGACACATCGACTTCCGTCAACCAGTCTAAACGATTGGTGACAACATCGCCTTGTTCAAATTTACCGTCAGATTCGTCGTAGGTCGGGTTGTTCATGATGGCGCTGTCTTGGTCCTCAACGCGAACACCAAGGTTGTAACGCACCGTATTATCCCAGCGCATCCTAATGTCCGGGTTGCCAACATCTATCTCGACAGCTGACACACTACTGGCAGCAACCATAACGGCCACAGCTACTGCACTGCGGGGACCCAGGTTAATCTGGTCATGTTTTTTTATACTGTTCATATTTTTTCCCTTGTTCTTATTTTCAGAGCTTACGGCTGCTTGGCGGTCTTTGCCTCAGACAGGTGACCTGTCAGCCGACCCAAAAATCTCGGATAGAGAATCTCTCTACCCTCTCCGCCATCCTAGCTGAACTTTCCGCAAATTCCCAATTCAGATCTTTATTCTCTATTGAGATTTATTAAAAATCAAACGATTTGCGAAAAATTTACCAATACTCTTTTATTTCATGGCCTTACAATGAAAATCTCCGGACTCACCCAATAAGTTAAACATATTAGAATTCTATGTCCAATTTATGTTTTACTTCCTGAGTAATACCACTTAGGGAGGGCTAACAAGCCTTAAACCAAAACTGGAGCCAAGACAGGCCTGTCAAAGGACAGATTCTATCCAAACCATAATTACGAGGCTGACACTATGAACATCGACCTAAGAGAAAAGCGGGTAATCGTTACCGGTGCATCACGAGGCATCGGCTACGCCATCGCTTCGGCGTTTGCGGAAAACGGAGCCCGCGTCGCCATATGCGCGCGCAACGAAACAGCCATCAAAGAAGCTGGTGCAACTATGGAAGCACCCTCTGCCAACATCATTGCCCGATCCGTCGATGTCACAGATACGAGAGCCGTAAAGGCTTTTGTCAACGAAGTTGCCGAAGCATGGGGTGGTGTCGACGTTCTGGTCAACAACGCTGGCCAGGGAAAGGGAGGTTCGCTCGATACCCTTAGCCCTGAAGACATTCTTGAACATGCCAATGTTCTACAGATGGGTCACTTCCGATTTGTTCAGGCAGTCGTCCCACACATGAGAGCGCAGCGCTGGGGACGTATCATCGAAATCAACGCTCTGGCTGGCACGATTCCCACACCTGCCGGCATACCCTCGGTCATTAACCGCGCCTCCTGCGTCGCTCTGTCGAAGTCTTTAGGTATGTCTCTGCCCAAGGACAACATACTCGTTAATTCCTTAAACATGGGATGGATCGACACAGGACAATGGGAGCGACACTTCCAGGAGATGGGTCCCGGCGTTACCCGGGAGGAGTTCGACGAGATGGTTTTGAAAGTCGTTCCTTTGGGACGCTATGGTAAACCAGAAGATGTGGCTGGCATGGCGCTTTTTCTGTCCAGCGACTATGCAAGCTTTATCAGCGGCGCGTCTATTGACATTGCGGGCGGCATGGGCGGACAGATTGCTTACTTCCCCACCCTCAAAAGCGACTTTGCCAAGTCCATTCAGGCTAAACACGAAAAAACATAGAAACTAGCTGACCGAGTCCCTCTCATTACCCGAAGAATTTACGTTAAAACAGGGGCGAAACACCGCCCCTGCCATATACGCCCTGCCGTTTAATTCCGACCAAGCATCAAGCATGCAACTCCCAGACGTTATTTCCATCGAACCCACAGCCCATTCATTCTATGTACAAAACTATAGTCTGTATGTAGAATTACGAGAATTGATTGGTCATCATTAGATCAATACCGATTTTCTGCCCCAATTGGACCTGGCTTGGCGAGCGAACTATCTGAATTTGCCCCAACCCCTTGGGCAGAGATGCTCCTACCGGGGCATTTGCGTGGCTACCCCCCCATGGTAGTCACGCCTTTTTATTTGGAGAGAAACTATGCAAGACGTAGTGATTGTGGCGGCCACCCGCACTGCCATCGGAAGTTTTCAAGGTTCCCTTTCAAGCGTGCCCGCCTCTGAACTCGGGGCCACTGTCATACGTGCGCTACTGAAATCTACAAACCTTGACCCTGCACAAGTGGACAACGTCATTATGGGGCAGGTTCTTACCGCAGGCTGCGGCCAAAACCCGGCGCGTCAATCCGCTATCAGCGCGGGACTTCCCCTAAACACACCGGCGATGACGCTGAACAAACTTTGTGGATCCGGCCTTGAAACCGTGAACCTCGCTGCGCAGGCAATTCGCTGCGACGAAGCTGATGTCGTCATTGCGGGCGGAATGGAAAGCATGAGCTTATCCCCGTATATCCTGCCAAAAGCGCGGACGGGATTGCGCATGGGGCACTCCCAGTTTGAAGACAGCATGCTGACAGATGGCTTGATGGATGCCTTTAACCATTACCACATGGGTGTTACTGCGGAAAACCTCGCTGAAAAGTATCAATTAAAGCGGGAGGAACAAGATTCGTTTGCTAGGCTCTCCCATGTGAAAGCGAGCGAAGCTGTTTCTTCTGGTCGTTTCAAAGAAGAAATCACCCCCGTTGAAGTCCCACAGCGCAAGTCCCCCCCGCTACTGTTCGATAACGACGAACAACCTCGCGGCGATACCTCTGAAGGCAGCCTTTCGAAACTACGGCCAGTCTTTGCGAAAGATGGCAGCGTAACCGCCGGAAATGCTTCAACGTTGAACGATGGCGCCGCTGCTGTACTTTTGATGTCAGCCAAAAAGGCTCGTGAACTGGGGTTACCGGTTTTGGCGCAAATCAAGAGTTATGGCAGTGCAGCGGTGGATCCAGCGATCATGGGCATTGGCCCGGTACCCGCCAGTAAAAAATGTCTCGCCAAGGCGAACTGGTCGATCGAGGACTTAGATCTCATTGAAGCGAACGAAGCATTTGCCGCTCAATGCCTCTCCGTCGGAAAAGAACTTGCGTGGGACACCGACAAAGTGAACGTAAACGGCGGAGCAATTGCGCTTGGCCATCCGATCGGCGCTTCGGGCTGCCGCATTCTCGTCACCTTGCTCCATGAAATGGTTCGCCGCGACTCGAAAAAAGGCTTGGCAACTCTCTGTATTGGGGGAGGACAAGGCGTCGCAATGGCGCTAGAACGGCCTTAGGCGAGCGTGCAGTAACTACCAGAAATTTGTCATAAAAAAGACAAAAAGGAGACCAAAATGAAAGCAGCAGTCATTAAAGAACGCGGCGCCATTCCGGTTATCGAGGATTTCCCAGCGCCAGACTCACAGGAAGGCGCCGTTCTAATCAATGTGGATACCGCAGGCTTGGGCGGTTGGGACGTACTGGGCGCCTACCGGATGGGTGTAGAGTACCCCTGCGTTATTCGAGGCGAAGGTGTCGGCAAAACCTCTGATGGAAAGAGGGTCTACTTCGGTGAACGCTCAGTGCCTCCCTTTGGCGCCTGGGCAGAGCGGACTCTCGTCCCTAAAGAAGAAGTATGGGAAGTTCCAGATCATATCGACGACCGTACGGCGATTACTATGGGCATTGCTGCCACAGGTGCCCTTATTCCGCTTGAAGAAGCGAACATCCAACCCGGTGAAACAGTTCTGATTCTCGGTGCCACGGGAACTCTGGGGCAAATTGCCCTACAACTTGCAAAGTATCTGGGCGCCGGAAAAGTCATTGCGGCCGCACGACATGAAGAGTCCCTTGATCGCCTGAAAGAGCGTGGCATCGCTGACGATACTGTGTGCCTTAAAGGCGACGATAGTGATGTGGAAGCGCTTAAAGAAGCAGGCGGCGACGGAATTGATGTGGTGCTTGATCTCGTCTGCGGACAACCGATGCTCAACGCTCTGAAGGCCACGCGCTGGGGAGCACGCATCATGACCATTGGCACCGGTGCCGGCCGCCAGATCAATCTCGATATGGGGCTTTTGTTGTTCCGGTCACTGTCGGTTGTCGGAACTGGGCAACGGGCACCGGATGATAGACGGAGAATTTGGGAACGCTTGTTAAAAATTGCCGTTGAGCAAAACATTTCTGTGGATTATGCAGAGTTCGAGTTTGACCAAGCATCCAAAGCATGGTCTACCCAGGTTGATGGCCCTCACGCCAAAATTTACTCAAAGATAAAGTAAGCCAAACCCCGACAACATCAGCAGGAAAGGCACCCATTGAAAGAGCTGTGCTTTCCTGCTGATGGACTGTCCTAGTGATCAAGCTTTCGGGTGAAAGATTATGGGAATGAAAACTGAACGTTTGCCAGTCCCCCATAAGGATCAGCCAATGTCACAGCAGCATATTTGTAGCATCGGCGAATTAGCCAATGAATTTGATATTACCACCAGAAGTGTCCGCTTCTATGAGGATCAGGGATTACTCATTCCGTATCGGCGAGGAAACATTCGTATCTTCGATGATAAGTGCAGAGCCCGGTTGAAGCTCATTTTGCGCAACAAACGGATGGGCTTCTCGCTTTCGGAGATCAAAGACCTTTTTGACCGGTGGGACGCAGCAATCCCCGGCGGCAACGAGAAACAACTCCTGCTGATGCTGGACACCCTGGCCCGCAAACGGGCGCAACTGGAGCAACAGAAAAACGACATTGCCCAGGCAGAAATGGAAATGGACACCGCAGAAGCAAGATGCCGCGAGGCGCTTGCTGACCTGCAACAACGAAAGCGTAAACAGACAAAGGCCACCACCAAAGAGCCTGAGTCCACCGAGCAGAAATAACAGCAAGATCAAAAGGTAGCCAACCATGAAATCAC